>ERZ826396.1-NODE-1-length-977397-cov-7.352228_pt1 | contig 977397 bp, 871 predicted proteins | sample MGYA00519926_ERZ826396 | MGnify/ENA primary metagenome ERZ826396 (study PRJEB31778, sample SAMEA3449230) | human gut metagenome | biome: human gut; feature: human-associated habitat; material: faeces | place: United Kingdom | collected 2010/2012 ... | reverse complement strand
GCGTGCCTTTAGTTATCCTCTGCTTCATCGTTTCCATCATCGTTATTCCGATGGTTTGGCCTTTCTTCCCCGGTTAATTGGGACGACTGAGGAAGAATTGTACATAAATTTCTCCTTTTTAAAAACAGAAAAGCGCTCTTAAGAGCGCTTTTCTGTTTTATCTATATAAAACTATAAATATATCTCTTGTTATAATTATTATCTAACCAATAGTTCGTTAAGCAGTTCTTCAGTTAAATCAAGTTCGGTATAAACGGTAATACCGTTTTGTTTCAATAAAGCACTGGTTACGCCATCACCGTTCATAAGTGTACCGTTAAAATTTCCGTTATAAATTTTCCCTGTACCACAGGAAGGGCTGCGCGCTTTGAGAACCGCAAATTTTATTTGTTTTCTGCGGGCGACTTCCAGAGCAGCTTCAGCACCTTTGATAAAATTTTCTGTAACATTATAGCCAGCATTGTCGTATACTTTAGCAGTGCCGTTAAGAACGTCGCTGCCATCACCGCCTGTAATTTCTGCTGGTAGACGTGGTATAGTAAGCTGTCCCAGGCATTCTGGACAGATCGGTATAAAAAGACCACAATCTTTATATTTGGCAAGCAGTGTGCAGTAATTGCTGCTGCCGTTGTATTTTACTTTTGCTCCTAATAAACAAGCACTTATAAGTAACATAAGCACACTCCTTTACTGATTAAATATTAACTTAAGTGTGAATTTTTGGCAACCTGAATTGACAGAGCATGCCAAAACTGGTAAGGTAATAAAAGGGAATGGGGTACTCCCTAAATGACTTTAGTCGTTTGAACCGCTTAGAGTTGATAAGCTGATGACTTCTGCCGTGTAGGCGAAGTATCGGCTTTTTATTTTTTTGTAAAGGTGGAAGAAAGATGCAGGGATTATTAGCAGTGGCGCTCGGCGGCAGTATTGGTGCCGTAAGCCGTTATTTGGTTACAAATTATATTTTTATACGCTGGCATTGCCACTGGCCTTGGGCTACTTTTATTGTCAATGCGGCAGGCTGCCTGGCAATGGGATTTTTAATGGTGCTGATTACAGAGAAAGGTTTGTTGACCCCTTATTGGCGTTTATTATTGTGCGTTGGTTTTCTGGGAGGATTGACAACATTTTCTTCATTTAGCTATGAATCGCTGACGCTGCTGTCAGAAGGTAATCTGGCAGGTGCCGGTTTGAATATTATTGGCAGTGTTGTCGTGGGTGTTGTTTGTGCTTGGTTTGGTGCAATGGCAGCGCGCTCTTTATAAAAAACAGCCGGCTTTTAAACCGGCTGTTTTTTAGACATTGATATGGTATTATTTTACATTGTTTTTAGCTGTGTTTAAGATAAAAATAGAAGATAGGATTAGGATCATGCCAAGGATTTTAGCAGTTGTCAGAGCTTCTCCAAAAATAAAAATGCCAATAGCGGCTGCGACCAGTGGTTCTAAAGTAGCAAGAATAGATGCCTGACCTGCATCTACATCCTGAAGACCGTGAGTGTAAAGTAGATATGGGGCCACAGTACAGATCAAGGCTATGGCAATGGCACCGATAAGAGCACGCAAATCTTCAAGTAAGGTTAAAAGCTGTAATGGTTCAGCCATAGGTAATGCGGCGATGGCCGCAAAATAAAATGTGTAAGCGGTAATTGTAAGTGTGTTGTAACGCCTTAATGCCAGTTTACTAAAAATACTGTACAGGGCATAACCGATACCAGAGGCAAGTCCGAAAGCAAAGGCTTCTAAGGTCAATGTCATTTTGCTGCTGAAGATACCAGTAATAAAAGTACAGCCGCAGAAAGTTGACAAAAGTGCCAGCATTTTGCAGCGTGTAAATTTTTCGTGAAACAAAAATATAGAAAGCAGCATTACAAAAACCGGTGCTGTATATAAAAGCAGTACTGCAATAGAGATTGAACTGCTTTCGATAGAGCGGAAATAACAGTAGTTGAAAAAGACCAGGCTGAAAATTCCTGTTCCGATAAAAAGCCAGCTGTCACGCCAGCGGATTTTTAATAACGTAGGATCTATTTTAAAAATAACAGCAGTCATCAGTACAGCTGCAAATAATACCCGCAGAGCAACTATCTGCAGTGGCGAGAAACCGCAGGCGGTTAAAAATTTGAAAAAAAGAGCGATAAGCCCCCATAAGCTGGCACCGGAGATGATCGATATATAAGCGCTTTGTAACATGCTAAACCTTCTTTTTTTATCTAAGATATTTAACAGTTTAGCATACAGCTGATAAAAATAAAAGCACGGCACCGTATAAAAGATGCCGTGCTTTTTATTATAGAAAGGCACAGTAAACTCTGATTAATGCATCAGATAAAAATGGGTCTCAATCAAAGCGTTGAAAAATTTTTTGAATGTCATGATAAAGTCCTCCTTAGTTAAGACGAAAATGTATTTTAATGCTTCGGTGAAATAAGCTGTCTGAAAATTGTAAATCAAAAAATGCATTACCCTATTAATAGATTATAACATAAAATAATAAAAGTGCAATTATTTCACAAAAAAATAACAATTATAAAAACAAAAGTCTTTAACAAGCGGATAGAAAAGAATGCGATGAAACGTCCCGAAGGGACTATAAAAGTCCCTATATAAACGAAAAATGTATATAAATTTAAAATACCCGCCAATAATAGCATAATTATTAGCGGGTATACAAAGCTTCAATAAGTTTTCGATTGTAGTAAAAAACGGAATGAAACTTACAATAAGTTAAATTGAAACAGTTGATTATGATTTTTGTTTTAAAGTGTCAACAGTACAGAAGATTTTTTTGTTCTTTTTATGAGCAGATGGTTTTGATGTGAACCCTTTACCGAAAACGTCGTTGGCATCTTGAATGATCATAAAGCAGCCAGGATCAATATCGCGTACGATCTGTTTGATTTTTGCGACCTGTGTAAGTTTGGCAACAACTAAAAGAACTTTACGCTGCTGATGTGTGTAGGCTCCTTCCGCATAAAGGTAAGTAACGCCGCGTCCAATTACTTCAATTATGCCGTTGCCTATTTCTTCATAATGTTCACTGATGATAATAATGTTTTTCTTGTAATCAAATCCATCTGTAAATGCATTGCAGGTTTTAAACATAACGAAGAAGGCAAGCAGAGTATAAAGCACTGCCTCTAAACCAAAGTAGAAAACGCCGATAAACATTAAAATAATATTGAACATAAAGCCTGTAGTACCAATGCTGATACTGTAATGTTTGTTAATAATCGCGCCGATGATATCAGTGCCGCCGCTGCTGCCGCCTACTCTGTACATCATTGCTGCACCGATTCCATAAATAACGCCGCCTGCAATACAGGCCAGCATGGGGTCATGGACATAAGGCGCTTTTTCAGCTAAAAAATGGAAGGCATCAAGCGAAACTGAAAAAACAAGCATACCATACAGAGCGCTGACAATATAGGACCGGTCCATGAATTTATAGGCAGCGACAAATAAAGGTATATTTAAAAGCAGACTGGTAATGCCCATTGGCAGACCAATGAGATAATATAGAATAACAGAAACGCCGCCGATGCCACCGCTGATGAGCTTATTGGGCATATAAAAGGCGTTAATGGCAATACCCATAAGGACGCAGCCTAAGGTGACCATAAGATAGCGATATAAGTGCTGACGCATAAAAAAGCTCCTTTGTACAAATTTTGCGAATATTGTATACATAGTAGCACTTTTTAGAAAAAAAGCAATGTTGTGGGTTATAGAAATAAGTAAAATTTTTGAAAAAAAGACTGAAAACACAAATAAAACAGAAAAAATTTATAAAAATGTTCGAATTATCTTGCGACTACACGCGAAGCAAGATAAAATATATTGTATACAGGAAAACAATCGAGGCTATATTATGGAAAAAATATATGAAACAGCTTATGCAAAAATAAACTTAGGACTGGATGTGCTGGGCAAGCGTTCCGATGGTTACCATGAAGTACGAATGGTGATGCAGAGTGTTGGTTTGAGCGATGCAGTGGAAATTGAAGAAGGTGAAGGACTTGTGGTTGAAACAGATCATAGTGGTCTTGCCGGCGGTCCTGATAATCTGGCATGGAAGGCAGCGGAGCTTTTAGCCCTTTACTGTGGTAAAATACCGAACGTTCATATCAGACTGAACAAAAAAATTTTTTTAGCAGCCGGACTTGCCGGCGGTAGTAGTGATGCGGCAGCAGTGATGCGTGGACTTAGCCGGCTCTGGCAACTGGATTTGACGGCGCCAGAGCTGGAAAAGTTAGCGGCGGAGCTTGGTTCTGATATTCCTTTTTGCATTACAGGTGGAACAGCTCTGGCAGAGGGGCGTGGTGAAATATTAACGGAATTGCCGGAAGCGCCTGAACTACTTTTGGTATTGGCAAAGCCGAAGCTTGAAGTAGCAACTGGCTGGGTTTATGGTAATTTCCGTCAGCAAAAGGTCAATCAAAGACCTGATATTGACGGTATTATAAAAGCTTTGGAGCAGAGTGCGACAGGACTGCTGCTTGAGAGTTGCGGTAATGTTTTGGAAAGCGTTACGATACCTGCGCATCCGGTCATTGCCGATATTAAACAGAAGATGCTGGCGGCAGGAGCAACGTGTGCTTTAATGTCAGGCAGTGGGCCTACAGTTTTTGCTGTGGCGGAGAAAAAAGAGATAACTGAGAGAATTTTGACAGAGTTGTCAGAGCTTGATCTGGAAACTGCTGTTACTACTACTGTACAAAAGGAGAGGATCTGAAGATGAGTGGGCACCTTAGACCGATTAAACTAGACAGTTACAAACCTCTGCGTGAACTGGTATGTGAAAATATCCGTCAGGCTATCATTGATGGTACTTTTAGTCCCGGTGAGCGTTTAATGGAAATCCAACTGGCCGATGAAATGGGCGTCAGCCGCACTCCTGTACGCGAAGCTATCCGTAAGTTAGAACTGGAAGGCTTTGTTGTAATGATCCCCAGGCGCGGTACTTATGTAGCAGATATTTCTATTAAAGATATCAATGAGGTTTATGAAATTCGTACTTCACTGGATGTTTTGGCAGCAGGTCTTGCTGCAGAACGTATTAATGATGATGAATTGGAAACATTGCAGCGGCTTTTAGTAGAAATCGGCCAGCATATTGAAGAAAATAATATGGATAAAATAGTTGAAGTAGATATTGCTTTCCATGATGTTTTATATCAGGCCAGCCGTAATGAAAGACTGCGTAATATAATTAATAACCTGCGTGAGCAGATTACAGTTATCCGCGGTCGTTCGATGATGTATCCGGGTCGTTTGGCGGATACGATGGAAGAACATCGCGCTCTCGTTGACAGTATTGCTGCCCGCGATGTTGAAAGAGCACAGAATGCTGCACGTATACATCTGGAAAATGCCGAGCATACTTTGCTCAAAGACATGGTTGAAAGTCATAATGAAAAGAAGAATAAAGAATAAAACCGAAAGAGGTTAAGTGGTATGTATAATGCGGTTATTTTGGCCGGTGGGAAAACGCCGTGGCTGCAAAAAGCCGTTGGAACTAATATAAGAGCGCTGGCTCCATTAGGTGGACGGCGGATGGTAGAGTATATTATTGATGCTTTGGATCAAAGCGGACAGATCGGCAGGATCATAGTTGCGGCTGATGGAAGTCAATGGGAGGCGGCAGTATTGCCGCAGCGTGCTGAACTTGTAGCCGTGGAATCCAGTTCAATGCCTGAAACAGCTGCAGCTGCAGCTGCATTATTGCCTGCAAACAGTAAAATTTTATTTGTTTGTGACGATATACCTTTGCTGACCTCTGCGGCCGTGCAGGATTTTTTAAAGCAGACTGAGGCTGTGGAAGCAGATGCTTATTATCCTGTGATTCCTGAAGCTGATTGTGTAAAAGCTTTTCCTGGTGCCGAACGTACTTATGTTACCTTAGCTGAAGGTAGATTCACCGGCGGCAATATGATGCTGTTGAATGCTGATGTTATTTCCGGCGGGGTAATAAAAGCCAAAGATATTTTTGCCCGCCGCAAAAAACCTTGGGAGTTGTGCGGTTGGTTAGGTTTTGGTTTTGTGCTTAAATTCCTGCTGCACAGGTTGACTCTGTCAGATATAGAATTGCGGGCGTCAGAGTTGTTGGGATTTAGCGGGAAAGCTGTAGTCTCGCATTATCCCGAGATCGGTATGGATGTGGATAAAGAAGAAGACTGGCAGCTGCTGGAAAAATATTTTAAGAATAGCAAGTAGAAAAGAGGGGCGCTATGGCTCGAGTCAAACGTATGGAACGTGTAGTTGCTTTGACAAAGCAGCTGGTGGACCATCCGTATCAATTGTTTTCATTTACTTATTTTTGTAAAAAATTTGAGGTTGCTAAATCGACCTTAAGTGAAGATGTTTTAGCTGTGCGTGCCGGATTGGAAGCCTATGATTTGGGCAGAGTTGAAACTTTGGCTGGCGCTGCCGGAGGAGTGCGTTTTATTCCATGTCATTCCGAAAAAGCTAATGAGGAATTTTTAACAGAGCTGGCTTTGCAGCTGGCTGAACCAGAAAGAATATTGTCAGGCGGTATGATCTATATGACAGATCTGCTGTTTAAACCGCAGCTGGTAATGCGTTTGGGGGAGATTATAGCTCAGCGTCTGCGGCATTTAGAGCCGGAATACATTATGACTGTGGAAACTCGTGGTATACCTTTGGCAGTTTTTGTTGCTCGTGCTTTTAATATTCCGGTGGTTATGGCCCGACGTGTTGGACAGATTACTGAAGGTTCTACGGTAAGTATTAATTATGTGAGCGGTTCATCTAAACAGATTCAGACAATGGCTTTGCCGAAACGTGCTTTACCAAGTTCCGCGAGGGTTTTGGTGATCGATGATTTTATGAAGGCCGGCGGTACGGCACGTGGAATGGCAGAACTGGCGGAAGAGGTTGGTGCCAAAGTTGTAGGAAAAGCATTTTTCATTGCGACGCAGGAGCCGGAAAAGAAAATGATTGATGATTATACGGCGTTGTTTGTTTTAAAGGATATTGATACAGAAAATCGGAAGATCGATATCAGTCCGTTATGAGGGGATGTAAAAAATGACAAAAGATCAGGTAACTTTGAAAGATGTGGAAGCTGCTTCCAAACGATTGGCAGGTGTAGTGCATAAAACACCTTTGGAAAGCAGTCATATTTTTAGTGAAATGGCAGGGTATGAAGTACTACTGAAGTTGGAAAATATGCAGCGTACAGGATCGTTTAAAGTACGTGGAGCTTCAAATTGTATTCAGACCTTAACTAAAGAACAGCAAGCACATGGCGTTATTGCCGCTTCGGCGGGAAATCATGCGCAGGGCGTGGCGTTAGGAGCTCAGGCTGCTGGTATTAAAGCAACTATTGTTATGCCTGAAGGAGCGCCGCTGGCGAAAGTTGAAGCTACAAAGGGTTATGGCGCTGAGGTTGTCTTAAAGGGTGGAGTTTATGATGAGGCTTCTGCAGAGGCTGTACGTCTGCAGAAGGAAACAGGTGCAACTTTAGTTCATGCTTTTGATGATCCGGCGGTAATTGCAGGACAGGGAACGATTGGCCTGGAGATTTTAGAACAATGTCCGGATATACGGTCAATAGTTGTTCCTATTGGCGGTGGAGGTCTTTTGGCGGGTATTGCCACAGCGGTTAAATCTGTAGCGCCGCATGTCAAAGTGTATGGCGTTCAAGCCAGTGGTGCCCCGGCAATGTATTTATCCAAGCATGCTGGCAAGTGGGTAGAAACTCCGGAAGCACAAACGATTGCTGATGGTATTGCTGTAAAATCTCCTGGTAAAATCACTTTTGACTTGATTCAAAAATATGTTGATGATATTTTTGTAGTTAAAGACGATGATATTGCGGCGACGATACTGCTCATGATGGAGCGGGCGAAGATGATCAGCGAAGGTGCCGGTGCTATTGGACTGGCAGCTATGCTGCATGGTAATATTCCCCACGCGGATAAAACTGCGGCTGTTATCAGCGGTGGTAATATTGATGTAAATATGATTTCCAGGATTATTGAAAACGGCTTGGTAAAATCGGGGCGTCGTATTAAGCTGTTGACACATCTGACTGACAGACCCGGCGAATTGCGTCGTTTTGTTTCGTATATCGAAGAGTATAAAGCTAATATCGTTTATGTTTATCATGAGCATGCTGGACGTAACCTGCCTATTGGTCAGACACAGGTAGAAATGGATCTGGAAACACGTGATCACGCCCATGCGGAAATTTTGGTGGCGGCTTTGCGTCGTGCTGGTTATCGAGTAGAATTACTGTAAAAATTATAGTTGTTATTTTAGAAGCGGAGGTTTATCCATGTCAGAGTTAGTGGCGGTTATTTTAGCGGCAGGCAAAGGAACCAGAATGAAGTCCAAGTTGCCGAAGGTTTTACATAAAATTGGCGGAAAACCTATGCTGCAGCATGTACTTGATGCTGCTGATGCAGCAGGGGCTGCCCGGAAGGTAGTGGTCGTGGGTCATGAAGCAGAACTGGTAGAAGCAATGGTTGGCGAGCAGGCACAGATGGCTTTGCAAGCTGAACAGCTTGGTACTGGACATGCAGTGATGCAGACGGAAGCTGTTTTAAAAGATTTTTGCGGTACGGTAATGATTATTTGCGGAGATACGCCGTTATTAGAAGCAGCAGAGCTTAAAAAGTTTTATGAAGGCCATGTAGCGTCACAGGCCGCAGCAACAGTATTGACTGCTTTCATGGACGATCCAGCAGGGTATGGACGGATTATACGCGATGCAGACGGCAACGTTTTGGGTATTGTAGAAGAAAAAGACGCTGTCTTAGAACAAAAAGCAATCAAAGAAATCAATACAGGAATTTATTGTGTAGAGGCGCCGTCGCTTTTTGAGGTGCTTGCTACTTTAACTTGTGATAATGCGCAGGGTGAATATTATCTGACCGATGTTCTGGCAAAATTGAACGCAATGGGTAAAAAAGTCGGCGGTGTTGCTACTGCTGACAGCGATATGATCATGGGCATCAATTCTCGCCGCCAATTGGCAGAAGCAGAAAACATTATGCGTCAGCGGATTCTGAATAAACTGATGGATGACGGTGTAACGATCATGGATCCTGCCAGTACCTTTATCGAAAAAGGTGTTGAAATAGGTCAGGACACTGTTATTTATCCATATACCTGGTTGGAAGGGACTACGAAGATCGGTGAAGATTGCCAGATTGGTCCTAATGTTCGGTTGACAAATGTCAGAATCGGGAATACTGCGGAACTGCAATTTGTTTATGGACACGACTGCGAAGTACAGGATAACGTTGTGATCGGTCCTTATGTGCATTTGCGCCCTGATACTGTTATTGGCGATAATGTGAAGATCGGCAATTTTGTGGAAGTAAAAAATTCTCATGTTGGTACTGGCAGCAAGCTGCCGCATCTCAGTTATATCGGTGACAGTGATATCGGCAGTTCTGTCAATATTGGCTGTGGATGTATCACTGTAAATTATGACGGGAAGAAAAAACATCGCACTATTATTGAAGATAATGCGTTTGTCGGCTGCAACAGCAATATGGTTGCTCCTGTTACAATTGGTGCCGGAGCTTATATTGGAGCAGGATCTACGATCACTAAGGATGTACCGGGAGATGATTTGGGTATTGCCCGTGCGAAACAGAAGAATATTGAAGGCTGGGCTGCAAAATACCGCAACGGCTGATTTTACATAAAAAAACGGTTTTTAGTACTTGTGGATTTGTAGCTAATAGTTGTATACTATTAATGATTAACTAAACCTTAAACATTCTTGGAGGGATGGGACAATGTTGTCAGATGAGAATAAACTCAGAATTTTTTCCGGTAATGCCAATCCTGATTTGGCACGAGAGATCGCCGCTTATTTAGGTACTACTGTTGGCGATGCCGTTATCAACCGCTTTAATAACGGCGAAGTACAAGTAATGATAAATGAAAGCGTGCGCGGCAAAGATATTTTCATCGTGCAACCTACCTGTGGCCCGTCCGTTAATGATAACGTTATGGAACTTTTGATTATGGCGGATGCTTTTAAACGTGCTTCTGCCAGCCATATTACAGCAATCATACCTTATTACGGTTATGCACGCCAGGACCGTAAAGCCCGTGGGCGTGAGCCTATTACCGCCAAGTTGATGGCTGACCTGTTGGAATCGGCAGGAATTACCCGTGTCGTAACTATTGATTTGCACGCTGCTCAGATTCAAGGCTTCTTTAATATACCTTTTGACCATATGCCCGGCGGTCCGATTTTGGCAGAATATATCAAAGAAAAAAATCTTGACGATATGATTGTGGTTTCCCCTGATCTTGGTGGTGTCAGTCGTGCCAGAAATATGGCTGAACGTCTGAACTGTGGTCTGGCTATTATTGATAAGCGTCGTCCTGAACCGGGCGTAGCCGAAGTAATGAATCTGATTGGTTCTGTAGAAGGTAAAACTGCTATTTTAGTTGATGATATGGTTGATACAGCAGGGTCTTTGACAGAAGGTGCCCGGGCTTTGAAGAAATTTGGGGCCAAAGAGATTTATGCCTGCTGTACACATCCGGTTCTTACTGATCCGGCCTTAAGCCGTATTGCGCAATCAGATATTACAGAGTTGGTTGTTACTAATACTATTCCTCTACCTCCTGCTAAGAAACATCCGAAAATTAAGGTTCTTTCGGTGGCACCTATTCTTGCAGAAACTGTATTACGTATTTTCAACGACTGGTCTGTCAGCCAGTTATTTGAAAAATAAGAAGTTTATTTAAGCATTTAAAGAGGCTTGTCCCTGCGGGCAAGCCTCTTTAACATAAGTTAGGAGAAGGTTATGCGACTTATTTATATAATAGGACTGCTGACAGTTATCGGTACGGGTGCTTTATGGTGCGGCTGGTATGGTATGGTCAGGCGCAGAATTGCCGCCATGTTGGCGGCTGTCTCTATAGTTGCTGGAGGAGTACTGCTGTTACTGGCAGTTTTACCTGATTATAGTTTTTACGGTACAACTGTAACACATAATTTCGCTGCCGGTAAAAATGTGGCTTTAACTTTTGATGATGGTCCTTATCCCCCTTATACAGATGAACTGCTAAAAATATTGGAGCAGCGTCAGGTCAAAGCGACTTTTTTTATGGTTGCTGAAAATGCTGAAAAGCATCCTGAACTGGTCGCGAAGATTGCTGCGCAGGGGCATGAGATTGCTTTACATGCATTGAAGCATCGTGACTTTTTGAAATTGAGTTTAGCGGAGCAGCAAAAAGATATTGCTGCAGGCAAGAGGATTTTGGAAAAGCTGAGTGGACAGAAAATCACATTAATGCGTCCGCCGCATGGGTTTCGCGATTGGGCTGTGATCGATACACTGCAGAAAAATGGTCTGACAGCAGTTAACTGGTCAGTGATACCGCGTGATTGGACAAACCCTGGAGTTTCAGTTATCGTTGACCGGATAATGGAACAGCTGCATCCGGGGGCTATCATTCTGCTGCATGATGGTGACAGTCCTAAATACGTTGCGTCCAGAGAAGAAACAATACAGGCAGTATCAGTCATTATCGACAAACTGTGTGCGGAAGGGTATAATTTTGTTACCGTCAATGAACTGATGCAAAAAGGAGAATGACATGAAACTTATTGTTGGTTTGGGTAATATCGGAAAAGAATACGAAGCTACCCGTCATAATATTGGCTTTATGGTGCTGGATGAACTGGCCCGCCGCTGGGGTGTAAATACTTGGAAGAATGACCGCAATGCTCTGTGCGGGGAATATCGCATACCTGAAAAAGTACTGCTTTTAAAGCCGACGACATATATGAATCTGAGCGGTGTTGCAGTAGGTGCCTATGCGAACTTTTTCAATGTTGATCCGCAGGATATTGCTGTGGTTCAGGATGATCTTGACTTGCCGACAGGGCAGGTCAGAGTTCGCCGCAAAGGAAGTGCGGGTGGACATAATGGGATTAAATCCGTGCAGGAACATTTAGGAACAGGTGAATTCCCGCGTTTCAAAATTGGCATCGGGCATCCTGCCCATAATAATAAAGCTGTGATCAAGCATGTTTTACAGCGCTTTGGTGCTGAAGAACAGGAGCTTGTAGCGGAGGCAGTGGGGAAAATGGCGGATGCTTTAGAGTTATGGCTGCAGGGAGATATGGATGCTGTAATGCAGGAATATAATAAAAAGTCGCCTAAGCAAAAAGCAGAGTCAAATGAAACTGTTAAAGAATAAATTTGGTATAATTTCAAATATTTTTCTTTGTCTGCTGACGAATCAGATGTATACAGAATAAAAAATAGCAGGCTCTGCTGTTGTGGTTACAAGTGCAGCGCCTGCTATTTTTGCTGGCCGATTTATTTTTTATGTTTATGGCGCTCATAGCGCAGACGTCCTTCTTCGAAGGCGCGTTTTTCTTCTTCTGTTTCCAGAGTCAGTTCTGGTACTTTGGTGGGACGGCCTTTTTTATCAAGCGCTATCATAGTGAAGAATGCAGTCAAAGCCCGTTTTTTACCTTCTGTTTCCAGGTCTTCGACTTCTACTATTACGACTATTTCCATGGAGCTATTGCCGACATAGACTACCTGTGCTGTACAGATAACCAGATCGCCGATAAAAATCGGCAGGTGGAATTCTACTTCGTCTACCCTGGCTGTAACAACATTAGTACGTGCATAGCGGCGTGCCGTAGCATAAGCCGTAGAATCCATCAGCTTGATGATCTCGCCTCCGTGGATATTGCCGGCTACATTGGCCTGATGCGGCATCATGACCTCGCTGATGACGAGTCTGCTTTCAGAGGATGTTTTTTTCAAGATTTAGAACCTGCCTTTCTTATAAGTGAAAAGATCAAGAGCTGCATAGCTCAAACTTTGTTTATTTACGTGCACATTAAAAAGAGTGCTGCATCCTGAAATGCTTGCTGCGCTTATTATAACCCTTCCGTAGTTGTGGTGCAAGCAGGTAAAAGTAAAGTTTCTGAAAATAGTTCTTGCATAGCTAGGGGTACTATGGTATACTTTATAAGCGTTAATATAGAATTATGATGTATAGTCATATAATAGTTAGACAGTAAAGTGAGGTGCAATCAGAATGAAACAAAACATCCATCCGAAATATGGTGAAGCTAAAGTAACCTGCGCATGCGGCAATTCTTTTATGAGCGGCAGCGTTAATCCGGAATTGCGTGTTGACGTTTGCTCTAAATGTCATCCGTTCTTCACCGGCCAACAGCGTAACTTAGCTGCTCGTGGCCGTATTGAAAAATTCAACAAACGCTACAATGTAGAAGAAAAATAATTACACCCACAGCAGAGCGAAAGCTCTGCTGTGTTTATATCCGAAACTTTTAGGGAGATATTGTCATGGAAAAGAAACCTAATGTTGGCGGACAAGCTGTTATTGAAGGCGTGATGATGAGGGGAAAGGATAAAATTGCTGTAGCTGTAAGGCAGCCGGATGGGGAAATTGCTATTGATGTTGGGCCGGCTAACAGTATTACAGACAAGTATCCTTTTTTGAAAAAACCATTGCTGCGCGGCGTAGTCGCCCTTTGTGAATCTTTATATCACGGAATGAAGGCGCTGGCTTATTCGGCACAGGTTTCCGGTGAAGACGACGAACAACTTGATAGTAAGGAAATGGCTATGACGATCGCATTTTCGATTGTTTTGGCTGTAGTTTTGTTTATTATCATTCCTACTTGGTCAATGCGCTTTTTGAATGCATGGACTCATGACCACATGATTTTGAATTTAGCCGAGGGCGCATTGAGGATGCTGATTTTTCTCGGATATATAACTGCTATTTCTTCGATGAAGGATATTCAGAGAGTGTTTCAGTACCATGGTGCTGAGCATAAGACGATTTATACTTATGAGGCAGGTTTACCGCTGGAAGTAGCGAATGTACGTCAGTTCAGTACACTGCATCCACGCTGCGGCACTAATTTTCTGATGATTGTAATGCTGATCAGTATGTTCGTTTTCACCTTTTTAGGGTGGCCGAATCTGTTTGAACGTATTATGTCACGGATTATTCTGATGCCGGTTATTGCTGGCGTAAGCTATGAGATTATTCGCTATGCCGGGTCGCACATTGATTCAGCCTGGGTGAGAACAGCTATCTTTCCGGGCCTTTGTCTGCAGAAGCTGACGACACGTGAGCCTGACGACTCTCAGATTGAAGTGGCAATCGCTTCGCTTAAGGCTGTGCTGCCGCCTGAAGAATTGGCAGAAAAGCAATCTACAGGAGAAAACAATGCTGGATAAATTACAGGCAATTGAAGATAAATATCTTGATTTAGAGGCTAAGATCAGTGATCCTGATATCATCGCTGATCAAAAAGAATGGCAGAAGTGTACTAAAGCTCATGCTAAGCTGACTGATATCGTAACTGTTTTCCGCGAATATCGTGATTTGGTAAAAGCAAAAAATGATGCGGAAGAGATAATTGCTGCTGGCGATGACAGAGAACTGACAGAAATGGCTTATGATGAATTGAAAGAGCTGAAGCCGCAGTTGGCTGTATATGAAGAACGGTTAACTGTTTTACTGTTGCCATCTGATCCCAACGATGATAAAGATGTTATTGTAGAGATACGAGGCGGTGCCGGCGGTGACGAAGCCGCTTTGTTTGCAGGCGTACTTTTTAGGATGTATACCCGTTATGCAGAAGCTAGGGGCTGGCGCATTGAAATTATGGATTCCAACCCGACTGAATTGGGAGGCTTTAAGGAAGTTGTTTTCCAGATCTGTGGTGACGGTGTTTATGGCCGAATGAAATTCGAAAGCGGCGTACATAGGGTTCAAAGAGTACCGGAAACTGAGTCACAGGGACGTGTGCATACTTCTACTGTTACGGTGGCAGTACTGCCTGAGGCTGAAGAGGTTGATGTGGAAATCAATCCTGCCGACTTAAGGGTGGATACTTATCGTGCAGGCGGTGCAGGTGGGCAGTATGTCAATAAAACCGAATCAGCAGTGCGGATCACGCACTTACCGACAGGTATCGTAGCTCAATGCCAGGATGAAAAATCACAGCTCAAAAATCGTGAAAAATGCATGCGCGTTCTGCGTGCCAGAATTTTGGAGAAGGCGCAGGAGGAGCAGCGGGCGGCTACGGCTCAGGATCGTAAAAGCCAGGTTGGCACAGGCGACCGCAGTGAACGTATACGTACCTATAATTATCCGCAGGGTCGTGTGACCGATCATCGTATCGGGCTGACTTTGCATAAACTTGATATTGTGCTCAACGGCGAGATGGACGAATTACTGGACGCGCTCCTTACGGCCAAACAGAGCGAGCAGCTGCAGCAGGTGAAATAATATGGAAAATAAACCCTTATGGACGATTACAAGGGTTTTGGAATGGACAAAGCAGTATTTCGCAAATAAAGGGATCGAAAATCCGCGTTTAGATGCTGAAATACTGCTTTGTGCTGTTCTAAAATGCGAAAGAATAACTTTATATGTACATTTTGATCAACCGTTGGATGATACTGAGTTGGCTGAATATCGCAGTTATGTTACGCGGCGCGCTAACCAGGAACCATTGGCGTATATTTTAGGAACCAAAGCTTTTATGAAGCACAGCTTTAAAGTTACTCCTGCAGTACTGGTTCCGAGGCCTGAAACGGAATTGCTGGTAGAAAGTGTTGCTAAGGCTGCTGTGGGAGCGGGTGCTGAAAATTTACTCGACATTGGTACAGGCAGCGGTGCTATTATAGTATCATTGTTGGATCTTTTGCCGCAGTCAAGAGGTACGGCTGTCGATATTTCAGCTGCTGCATTGGTTGTTGCTGGCGAAAATGCCGAAAATATCGGTGTCAGTGAAAGATTGACGTTAGTTGAATCTGATCTGTTCAGTAAGCTTGATTGTAATAAAAAATTTGATATTATTGTTTCAAATCCTCCTTATATTCCGGCTGCGGCTATTGCAGGTCTGGCAGCCGATGTGCAGAAGGAACCCCTTGGAGCTCTGGATGGGGGGGCTGACGGACTTGATTTTTATAGAAGAATCGTTTCCGGATGTGAAATATGGCTTCAGCCGGACGGGTTGCTGGCTTTTGAAGTTGGCATCGATCAGGCGCAGTCGGTTTGTCAGTTATGCCGCCAGGCTGGACTAATAGTAACGGCAGTGCGTAAGGATTATGCAGAAATAGAACGTATGGTTTTTGCGACGAGAGAAGGTACTTATTATGCAGACCATTTACTGGAATTTACAAGCTGATAATGAAACAGAAATTTTAAAGGCAGCGGGTTGTTTATTAAGGCAAGGCGAAGTAGTTGCTTTTCCTACGGAAACTGTGTATGGTCTGGGTGCTGACGGACTGAATGGTACAGCTGTGGCTAAAATTTTTGCAGCCAAAGGACGCCCAGTTGACAACCCTTTGATTTTACATATTGCCAGAGTAGAGGATATTTTGCCGCTGACAAGTGGACTTACTGCTAATGCCCGGGCATTGATGCAGTCATTTTGGCCAGGACCGCTGACTTTGATTGTAGCTAAGTCTGATTTGATACCTGACGAGGTCAGTGCCGGGTTAGACACAGTAGGTGTAAGAATGCCTTCGCATCCTATAGCAGCAAGGCTTATCAAAGAGACAGGTCGCCCTATAGCAGCTCCTTCAGCGAATATTTCTGGTAAACCAAGTCCTACGGACGCTTCTGCTGTTTGGGACGATATGCAGGGGAAAATAGCTGGTGTAATTGACGGCGGCAGTTGTGGTATTGGTGTCGAATCGACTGTAGTAGATACGACTTCAGCAGTACCGATGATATTACGTCCTGGCGGAATTACCCGTGAAATGTTGGAAGAAGTTTTAGGAGCAGTAGAGATTGATCCGGCGCTTGAAGGAAATGGTGATTTTAAACCTAAAGCACCTGGGATGAAATATAGGCACTATGCTCCGCAGGCAGCAATGTATTTATTTGAAGGTGAAGCTATCAGCAATATGCTGCCTATAGTGACGGCGACTGCCGCTCAGGGCATTAAAACAGGTGTTTTATGCAGTGAAAAAATTTCTGTTCATATTCCTGAAACTGAAAATATCTTGGTAAGCTCGTGGGGGCAGGATATTGAAAGCCTTGCAGAAAAGCTTTATAGTCTGCTGCGTGGTTTCGATAAACAGAATGTACAGATGATTTTTGCTGAGGGTGTCAGTGAAGACGGTTTGGGGCTGGCAGTAATGAACAGACTTCGTAAGGCGGCAGGTTATCAAATTGTGACCGTAGTCAACGGAAGGCTTTGTTCAAAAAGCGGTACGCTTTTGCCTGAATTTATGTTAAAATAACATTATGATTTAATTTGTTTAAAACATAAAAAGTGTATAGAAAATATTTAGAGGTGACTTATATGAAAATCGCGGTTGGCAGTGATCATGGCGGGATCCATTTAAAAAATCATATCAGGGAGTATCTGACTGCTAAAGGTATTGAAGTGCTTGATTGTGGTACTTATACGGAAGAATCTACAGATTATCCCGATTATGCGGCTAAAGTCTGTCAGGCTATTAATACAGGCGAAGCCGAACGGGGTATTTTGGTTTGTGGTACTGGTATTGGTATTTCTATTGCTGCTAATAAAATTCACGGTATCAGAGCGGCTTTGTGCGGCGATGTATTTTCTGCCCAAATGAGCCGTGAGCATAATAATGCAAATGTGCTGTGTATGGGTGAGCGCGTTATTGGCGTGGGACTGGCAGAAATGATAACAGATACCTGGCTGCAGGGTGAATTTGCAGGTGGACGTCATGAACGTCGTGTTGACAAAATAGCTGCCCTGGAGGCGATGCGGTAATGCATACTGCAGAAATAGCTGCACAGGTAACTGCTGCGGCACAGGAGCTGTTGAAAATAGGTGCGGTCAAAGCAGGGCAGGTTTTAGTTGTTGGTTGCAGTACCAGCGAAGTGATTGGTGATAAAATAGGTACTGCTGGCTCCATGAAAGTTGCTGAGGCGATGTTTGCCGCATTAATTAAGGTGACTGAGGTGCATGGAGTTTTTTTAGCGATCCAGTGCTGTGAACATTTGAACCGTGCTTTGGTTACGACAAGGTATGCTGCAGAGAAGTATGGCTGGCAGGAAGTTACTGTGCGGCCTGTACAGCATGCAGGCGGCGCAATGGCGACAGCAGCATATGAAAATTTTGTGGAACCCATTATAGTTGAAGCAATCTCGGCTCATGCGGGCCTTGATATAGGGCAGACGCTGATAGGTATGCATCTTAAAAGAGTTGCCGTACCTGTACGTTTGTCGGAATCTAAGATCGGCGAGGCTGTGCTCACCGCGGCATGGACGCGTCCGCCTTTAATCGGTGGAGAACGTGCCAAATACCCAAGATAAAATATTGATTTGGAGGGAGTAATTATGAATCTGGAAAAATTAGCTGCTGTCGATCCTGAAATTAATGCTGCTATTTGCGAGGAGCTTGGCAGGCAAAGAAATAAAATAGAATTGATCGCATCCGAAAACTTTGTTTCTCCTGCAGTAATGGAGGCGATGGGTACTGTTCTGACTAATAAATATGCTGAGGGGTATCCCGGACATCGGTATTATGGCGGCTGTGAATATGTCGACAAAGTGGAAATACTGGCTATAGAACGTGCAAAGAAACTATTCGGTGCTGATCATGTCAACGTACAGCCACATTCTGGCGCTAATGCAAATACTGCTGTTTATTTTGCCTTTCTGAAGCCAGGTGATACTATCATGGGAATGAATCTGTCTCAGGGTGGACATTTATCACATGGATCGCCAGTAAATATTTCCGGCAGTTATTATAACGTAGTTCCTTATGGTGTTGATCATGATACTGAGACTATTGATTACGATGCTTTGGCACAAACTGCTGCTGAAACAAAACCTAAAATTATCGTTGCTGGTGCCAGCGCCTATTCCCGAATCATAGATTTTAAACGTATGTCAGAGATAGCGCATAGTGTCGGTGCTTTACTGATGGTTGATATTGCGCATATTGCCGGACTTGTAGCCGCTGGTTTACATCCCAGCCCTGTGCCTTATGCGGATATCGTTACGACAACTACACATAAAACACTGCGCGGTCCGCGCGGCGGCCTGATTATGTGTAAGGAACAGTATGCTAAAGCTATTGATAAGGCAATATTCCCTGGTATTCAGGGTGGTCCTTTGATGCATATTATTGCTGCCAAGGCAGTTGCTTTTGGTGAAGCGTTAAAACCTGAATTTAAAGTATATCAGCAGAATATTCTTGATAATTGCAGAGTATTCGCGGAAGCTTTGCAGGAAGAAGGCTTCCGTATTGTTTCAGGAGGTACTGATAATCATCTGATTCTGGTTGATATACGCGGTCAGAAGCTGACTGGTAAGATAGCAGAACATTTATTAGATGAGGTTGGTGTAACCTGCAATAAGAATACGATTCCGTTTGATCCTGAAAGTCCTTTTGTTACAAGTGGTATCAGGTTGGGTACTGCTGCCGTCACTACACGCGGTTTTAAACAGGAGGATATGCGTGAGGTCGCCGCAATCATTGGTTTAGTTTTGAATAATCCTGAAAATGAGGAAAAACATAAGGAAGCGGCAGCTAGGGTAGCGGGTTTATGTGCTAAATATCCTATGTATCCAGGCTTCTAAATTCAGGAAGGAGATTTTAATGATGCAAGTTACAGTTGTAGATCATCCGCTTATTAAACAAAAAATTACTAAAATGCGTGCGGAACATACTTCTTCACGTGATTTTCGTGAATGTCTGGATGAAATAGCAATGCTTATGACTTATGAAGTGGCTAGGAATCTGCCGTTGCAGGAAGTTGAAGTTGCCACTCCGGTAGCTAAAACTACAGGGTATAAAGTAGCCGGCGATATTTTTGTTGTGCCTATTTTAAGAGCTGGTTTAGGATTGCTGACAGGCGTATTGAAGATGATTCCTGATGCACGGGTAGGTTTTATTGGTTTATATCGTGATGAAGAAACTTTAAAGCCGATTGAATATTACTGCAAACTTCCTGATAATAAAGATGGCGTGACGATTGTGGTTGATCCGATGCTGGCAACCGGAGGCAGCGCTGCTGCTGCGATTTCGATGCTGAAGGCGCGCGGTTTAAAAAATATTCGTTTTATGTGTTTGGTGGCAGCTCCTGAAGGAGTAAAGGTTATGAATGATGAGCATCCTGATGTGCCAGTTTATACTGCCGCCTTAGATGAAAAACTTAATGAACATGGTTATATCGTTCCAGGACTTGGCGATGCCGGTGATCGTATTTTTGGTACACATTGATGTATGATAACAGACCTGACTGGGACAATTATTTTATGGAGATAGCCCAGGTAGTAAGCAAGCGCTCCACTTGCCTGCGTCGCAGCGTCGGTGCTGTTATCGTCAAGAACAGACAGATAGTGGCTACCGGTTATAACGGTACGCCTTCTAAACTTGAGCATTGCTCGGTGACAGGTTGCCTGCGTGAACAATTGAAAGTACCCTCCGGACAAATGCATGAATTATGCCGCGGTATCCATGCTGAGCAGAATGCCGTTGTTCAGGCCGCTTATCATGGCGTATCCGTTAACGGAGGTACGTTGTATTGTACTCATCAGCCGTGTGTTGTCTGTACTAAAATATTGATCAATGCTGGTATTGAGCGGATTGTTTATGCAAATCCTTATCCTGATAAATTGGCTGAGGAGATGTTGAAAGCTGCCAATATGAAGGTAACGATACTGCACGATGAAGATTAAAATAAATACAGCATTGCAGTGCTTTTTAAAGGCATTGGCAGTTGCTGTATTTATTTTTTCCTGAAAATGTTGCTTTCGCAACAAAAAAATCAAAGAAAAAATGTTCAAAATGGTATTTTTTTGATATACTATTACACAAGAATGACCTTTATAAGAAGAATGTAGAATTTTTAGGTATAAATAAGCGGCTTTGAACGTTATGAGGTGAATAATTGCAAGTGTATATTTTAGCTTTTGTGATAGCTCTTTTTACCAGTTGGCTTTTGACACCTTATGTCAAAAAATTGGCTTTTCGTATAGGTGCATTAGATAAGCCTGACGGAAGAAAAGTTCATAAAGGCATCATGCCGCGATTGGGTGGTCTGGCCATTTATCTTGGGTTTGTAGTAGCTGTTTTATGCAGCATGCATTTGTCTAAGGATGTAATGGCGCTTTTGCTTGGCGGTACGGTGATTCTGATAGTCGGCATTATTGATGATGTTTATCAGCTGCCGGCAAAGGTTAAGCTGTTGGGGCAGATTGCTGCCGCAGCCGTATTGGTGTTGTTTGACATTCGTATCGAATGGCTTAATAATCCCTGGGGTGGGTATTTTTATCTGGAGTATCTGTCGATACCGTTTACGATCTTTTGGGTAATCAGTTTTACCAATGTTGTCAATCTGATGGATGGTTTGGATGGATTGGCAGCCGGAGTCGCTGGTATCGCATCAATAACTGTAATTCTGGTAGCTATTCAGCAGGGATTTTATCCTGTTGCTGTAATTACAGCTGCCTTGGCTGGCGGTATTGTAGGTTTTATGCGTTATAATTTTAATCCGGCAACAATTTTTATGGGTGATACCGGCAGTATGTTTATCGGCTATATGTTAGCGGCTATTTCTATTTTTGGCGCTGTTAAAAGTGCGGCTACAATAGCTTTGATTGTGCCAGCCATAGCTTTAGGTTTGCCGATTATGGATACTGCGTTTGCTATTGTACGTCGCTACACGAATGGCAGACCAATTTTCCAGCCGGATAAAGGACACCTGCACCATCGACTGCTGGCAATGGGAATGACGCAGCGTCAGGCTGTTTTACTGATGTATATCATCAGTGCTATACTTGGTATTGCTGCAGTATTGCTGACCGAGGTTGGCGGTTATTATGCGGCAATAATTATAGCGCTTATTATTACAGCCGTAGTTTTCGGTGCGAAAAAGATAGGTATTTTGAACGATCGTTAATTATTAATCTCAGTAAGCTGATTTGGTAATCCATTTCATACCGTATTGAATAGTTGGGAGACGAAGTCGTGAAAAAAATCAAGCTAATGACAGTTTTCGGTACGCGTCCGGAAGCAATCAAAATGTGTCCGTTAGTTTTGGAAATGCAGAAATACCCTGATTTTATTGAACCAATCGTAGCTGTGACGGCGCAGCACCGCGAAATGTTGGACCAAGTGCTGCAGTTATTTGCAATAAAGCCGGATTATGATTTGAATATCATGACCGCTGGACAAACTTTATATGACGTTACTGGCCGGGCTTTGGCAGGATTAAAGGACGTATTGGCAGAGGCACAGCCTGATATGGTGCTGGTGCATGGTGATACAACTACGACCTTTGTCGGGGCTTTGGCATCTTTTTATGCCCAGATTCCAGTGGGGCATGTAGAAGCCGGACTGCGGACAGGAAACAAATTTTCTCCGTATCCTGAAGAAATGAATCGTAAACTTACCGGAGCCATTGCTGATATACATTTTGCTCCTACCTCTACCAGTAAGAATAATTTGCTGAAAGAAAATATTGATCCGGCGGCAATCGTAGTGACTGGTAATACGGTAATTGATGCGTTGCAGACTACAGTTAAAGCTGATTACCGGTTTACGGACTCTGGATTGCAGAAAGCTCTTGCAGGAGGAAAACGCCTGATTTTAGTTACAACGCACCGCCGCGAAAATTTAGGTGAACCGATGCGGCATGTTTATCAGGCTCTGCGAAAGGTTTTAGAAAATCATCCTGATGTTGAAGCAATTTTTCCGGTCCATAAAAATCCTAAAGTAAGAGAAATTGTTGATGAAGAATTGGGTAAGCTTGCGCAGGTGCATTTGATTGAGCCATTGGATTATGAACCTTTTGCCAATTTGATGGCGAAGGTAGATATTGTGCTGACTGACAGCGGGGGGATTCAGGAAGAAGCTCCTGCCCTTGGCAAACCTGTATTGGTTCTTCGTGATACTACGGAGCGTCCTGAAGCGGTTGATGCAGGTACTGTAAAGCTTGTTGGCACTGCTTATGATGATGTATTGAGAGAAACAAGTCTGTTGTTGGATGATAGTAAATATTATCAAAGTATGGCTGAAGCTGCTAATCCGTATGGTGATGGCAGGGCCTGCGAGCGGATCATCAGAAAGATTTTGCATGAAAATGGTTATGACATCAAAATTTTATCTGAATTCAGTCCTAATTAAGATAGACAAAAATTGTGAAAAATATTAAAATTATTATGATTTATTCTTGATTTTTTCCAAAATGCCTATTTTGTTTTTATATTTAGTTGAAGCCGGACAGTTTTATGAGGTAGTAAAAACTGATGAAAATGATTGACTTCACCCCTTTAGTAACAATGGGGTATAAAAAAGTTCTGACAAGATTGGCTATTGCATCTTTTGCAGTAGCTCTTGCCGTGAAAATGGCGGGTTATCAGGAGCTGGCTTCCGGGCTTGCTTTAGGCGGTGCAGTTGGGCTATTGGATACGTTGATTATGTTTGTGGGGATTCAGCGTTCACTGCCGCAGGGAGAGCCAGAAGCGGCGCTTAAAACCATGAAGCGCTTTCGTTGGGTCAGAAGAATAACAGCCGGTGCTTTAGTTATTGTGATGTTAAAGTTGAAATACCATGTTTTTGGTGTATGCATGGGGTTTCTGCTGATACATATATTTTTAATATTTAATCTAATATTTATCGCGTACCAGCTCAATAAAAAGCAGGGCGTGAAGAAAGGAGTGTGAGAGAATGGGAACAGAAGCAGCTGCTATGGCTAAAGAAGCTGAGAACGCAAATGAGATAATTCATTATTTTGCGCAGGAATGGGCGCCAGGAGTTGTAATACATATGCAAACCATGTATATGACATGGATTACAATGGCGATCGTGTTTCTACTGTTCTTTATTGCTTCTAGAAATCCGAAGCTGGTTCCAAGTGGCTTGCAAAACGGAATGGAGTTTTTTATTGATTTCCTAAACGGATTGATGGAAGAGACTTTGGGGATGAAGGGACGCAAGTATATGGCGCCGTTTATGATCACCTTGTTCATGTTCATTTTCATTGGCAATGAACTTGGTATGCTGCCGCAAATCGGTGTACATTGGACTTCCCCGACCAATGATATCAACACTGTTTTTGCGCTTTCTTTAATGGTAGCCTTTGGCGGATATGCAGTTGGTGTGCATCAGCAGGGAATAGGACATTTTAAACATTTTATCAGTCCTAAACCAGGCTTTTTACCGATCCACCTTCTTGATGCTATCACAAAGCCGCTGACCATGGCCCTTCGTCTATTTGGTAATATCCTGGCAGGCGAAATTCTGTTGATCGTTTTGTATCAACTGACTCCGTGGGTCATCCCGGAGCTTTGGGTAATGTTCAGTTTGTTTATCGGCTTCTTGCAGGCCTTTATTTTTACGATGCTTGCTTTAAGCAGCTTTGCCATCGCATTTCATGATGAGCATTAAGCATTAATCAACTCTAAAATTTTTCTTATTTTGAAAGGATGAATGAAATGACTGAAAACGCAATCATTACCGCTGCATCTTTAATCGGCGCGGGTCTTGTTTGTTTAGGCGCTGCAAACGGCGCTGGTACTGGTAACGGTCACCTCTGCGGCAGAACTATCGAATCTATGGCTCGTCAACCGGAAGAATCCGGTAAATTGATGACTACTATGCTGATTTGTGTAGGTTTGGTTGAATCCATGCCTATCTTGTGCTACGTTATCGCTATCGTTCTCGTATTTGCTAACCCCTTCATTAAATAATTTCGTAATGGAAAACTAGAAAAGGAGCGTGCTATAATTGGTTAATTTTAACGCTACACTTATTGCGCAGGTCCTGAACTTTTTGATTCTCGTTTTCATTCTTGCGAAATTTGCTTATAAACCCCTGATGAAGATCATGGATGACCGCAAGAATAAAATTGCCGGCGATTTAGCTGCTGCTGAAACTGCTAAAACTGATGCTGAAAGCATTAAAGCAGAATATGCTGCTAAATTAGCTGCTGCACGTCAAGAAGCTCAAGCCATTATCGACAATGCGCGTAAAACAGCGCAAACTGCGCACGATAAGATTCTTGCTGATACTAAAGCAGAACAAGATCAAATTGTGAAAACTGCTAAAGAAGCTATTGCTCTTGAGAAAAAGCAGGCTCTCAGCGAAATTCGCGCCCATGTTATCAATCTTAGCCTGGTTGCTGCCAGCAAGATTGTTGAACAAAAATTAGGCTCTGAAGAAGACAAAAAATTAGCAGGCGATATTGTTGATGCTGTATTGAAACAATAATTTGCTTGTTGCTCAATAGGCCGGACGAAATTAACACCGCCCTTTAGCGAAAGGCGGTAATAATGAGAGCCGGTATACGGAGGTGATTGGTACAATTATGAAGAGTGAAGAAAATATTGCTTTAATTAAGCAAGAATTGTCCGACTTCAAAATTGATCTTGGTTCTATTAAAGAACTCTTAGATGTAAAAGTTACTACAGCTAAAAAATTAACTGTAGATGAGTATCAATCCATTTCTGCAATTCTTACCGAAAAGTTAGGCCGCGACATTTTCCTTAATAAAAATGTTGATCCTTCTATTCTCGGTGGTATCATCGTTCAAATTGGCGACAAAGTATATGATGCTTCCGCACTTCGTAAACTGAAGAAAATGGAAGTTGTTATGAATGGTATTGACGTTCATGACTATGCTTTGGAAAAACCAGAAGCAATGACTGATGCTCTCAGCGAAAAGCTGGAGAATTACAATGTGGATGTTAACTTAGAAGAGGTCGGTATAGTTGAAAAAATCGGTGACGGCATCGCTACCGTTATCGGTATGAAAAACGCTATGGCCGGCGAATTGGTTGAATTGCCGAACAATGTTTCCGGTATGGTACTGAATCTGAATCCTGACTCTGTTGGTATCGTTTTAATGGGTGGCGAAACCCTCATTAAAGAAGGCGATTTGGTTCGCCGTACCGGCAATATCATGGATGTTCCTGTAGGCGAAGCTTTGCTGGGTCGTGTTGTCAGTGCTATTGGTGCTCCTATCGATGGCAAGGGCGAGATAGCTTATGCAGAAAAACGCCCTGTTGAATCTCCTGCTCATGGTATTGCGGATCGTGAATCTGTTGATACTCCGCTGCAAACTGGTATCAAATGTATCGATGCTCTCGTCCCTATCGGACGTGGTCAGCGCGAACTTATTATCGGTGACCGTGGCACAGGCAAAACTGCTGTTGCTATTGATACTATTATTAACCAAAAAGGCCTCGGTGTTATCTGCATTTATGTAGCTATCGGACAAAAGGCTTCCAACGTAGCACGTATTGTTCGTACTTTGGAACAACATGGGGCTATGGATTATACTATCATCGTTGCAGCTACTGCTGCTGATTCTGCTCCTTTGCAGTATCTGGCTCCTTATGCTGGTGTAACAATGGCAGAATACTTTATGGATCAGGGCAAAGATGTACTTTGTGTATATGACGATTTGTCTAAACATGCTGTTGCTTATCGTGCTATGTCCCTGCTGCTCCGCCGTCCTCCAGGACGTGAAGCATATCCCGGTGATGTATTCTACTTGCATTCCCGTTTGTTGGAACGTGCTGCTAAATTGAATAAAGAACTTGGAAATGGTTCTATCACCGCATTGCCTATCATCGAAACACTGGCTGGTGACGTTGGCGGCTTTATTCCTACTAACGTAATTTCTATTACTGACGGTCAGATCTTCCTGGAATCTGAATTATTCTATTCCGGTATCCGTCCGGCAATTAACTCAGGTTTGTCCGTATCCCGTGTAGGCGGCGCGGCTCAAATCAAAGCAATGAAATCCGTCGCAGGTACTCTGCGTTTGGACTTGGCACAATATCGTGAGCTTGCAGCGTTCGCTCAGTTTGCTTCCGATCTTGATAAAGCTACCAAAGCTCAGCTGGATCGCGGCCAACGTTTGACTGAAATACTGAAGCAAGGCCAGTATGTGCCGTTGCCGGTAGAAAAACAAGTTATGGCTATCTACCTCGGTACTAAAGGTTATTTAGATGATGTTGCAGTAAAAGACATCACTCGCATGGAAAGTGAATTCCTTGATTTCATGGATGCAAACCATCCTGAAATTGGTGCTTCCATCCGTGACGAAAAGAAAATCACCGACGAAAATGAAGCAGCTTTGAAAAAAGCGATCGTTGAGTTCAAGGATACCTTTATTGTCAGTGAAGGTAGGTGATTGACTGATGGCTACTGCACGCGAGATTCATCGCCACATGAAAGGCATCAAAAATATTGGTCAGATCACTAAAGCTATGAAAATGGTTGCTGCCGCCCGATTGCGTAAAGCGCAGGAAAAAGCAGGCTCCAGCCGCCCATATGCTTTGAAGATCAAAGAAGTATTGGCTAATATTGTTTGTGATAAGGGCATGGTGGCCGGATTAGACGCCAAAAAGCATCCTTTGCTGCAAAAACGCGAAGTCAAAAAAATCGGCTATTTGGTTGTATGTTCTGATAAAGGTCTTGCCGGTGCTTATAGCAGTAATGCTTTAAAAAAGGCAGTTGCCGAGATTTCTGAAATTGAAGGAGACGTAGTTATTATCACCAGTGGACGCAGAGCAAGAGATTTCTTTACGCGTCGTGGTTATAATGTTATTTCTTCGCATCTTGGCTTCTCTGATAAACCCAGTTACAATGATGCTGTGGCTATCGCTACCGATGCGGCTGAACGTTTCGGTGATATGCAGTTTGATGAATTGCATATTGTTTTTACTTTATTTAAAACCGCTCTGTCGCAAATTCCGACAAGCGATATCATCCTTCCGGTAGAACCACCGGAAAAAGAAACCGGTGCAACTAAGAAAAGTGTCGAATACCTTTTCTTACCCGAAGCTGAAGAAATTTTGAAGGTTTTGGCACCGCGTTATCTTGAAACTATTGTTTATGCCGCACTGGTACAATCTGCTGCCAGTGAATTGGGCGCTAGAATGACCGCGATGTCTTCTGCTACGGATAATGCCGGCAAGCTGGTTAAGAATCTGGAACTGTCTTATAATAAGGCACGTCAGGCACTTATTACCCGTGAGCTCAGCGAAATCTGCGGCGGCGCCGAAGCATTGAAACAACAATAAGAATAATTCGTAGGGAGGCTAAAACCTTGAATACTGGTAGAATAGTACAAGTTGTTGGCCCTGTTGTTGACATTGAATTCCCTCCGAAAAGTATGCCTGCAATCCTGAACGCTATCAAAATCGATGGTACAACTGACGATGGTAAAGTGAAAATTCACCTTACCTGTGAAGTTATGCAGCATATCGGCTACAATGTAGTCCGTGCGGTTGCAATGAGTTCTACCGATGGTCTTGTTCGTGGAATGGAAGCTGTTGATACCGGTGCACCAATCAGTGTTCCGGTTGGTCCTGGTACTTTGGGCCGCATATTTAACGTATTGGGTGAAACTGTTGACCACGACGAGAGAAAAGTTGATGCTGCCGACTACTGGCCTATCCATAGACCGGCTCCGACTTTCGACCAACAAGCTACAACAACTAAAATTTTAGAAACCGGCATTAAAGTCGTTGACTTGATCGCTCCGTATGCACTTGGCGGTAAGATCGGTCTGTTTGGCGGCGCAGGTGTTGGTAAAACAGTTATTATCATGGAGCTCATCCATAATATCGCTACCGCTCATGGTGGTTATTCCGTATTTGCAGGCGTTGGTGAACGTACACGTGAAGGCAACGACTTGTGGTGCGAAATGAAAGAATCAGGAGTTATCGATAAGACAGCTCTTGTTTACGGTCAGATGAACGAGCCTCCTGGAGCTCGTATGCGTGTAGGCTTGACCGGTTTGACTATGGCGGAATATTTCCGTGATGTTGGCGGCCAGGACGTACTGCTCTTTGTTGATAACATTTTCCGCTTTATCCAGGCTGGTTCCGAAGTATCCGCATTGCTTGGCCGTATGCCGTCTGCAGTAGGTTATCAGCCTACTTTAGCTAATGACATCGGTGCTTTGCAAGAACGTATTACTTCCACCAAGACTGGATCTATTACCTCTGTACAGGCTGTATATGTGCCTGCGGATGACTTGACTGACCCTGCTCCTGCAGGAACATTCGCTCATTTGGACGCTACCACTGTACTTTCCCGTCAAATTGCAGAGCTTGGTATTTATCCGGCAGTTGACCCGCTTGACTCCACCAGCCGTATCCTTGATCCGCTGGTTATCGGTGAAGAGCACTATAATGTAGCTCGTGGCGTACAAGCTATTTTGCAACGTTACAAAGAATTGCAGGATATTATCGCAATTCTTGGTATGGAAGAATTGAGCGAGGACGACAAGCTGACTGTTGCCCGTGCTCGTAAAATCCAAAAATTCCTCAGCCAAGCATTCTTTGTTGCTGAACAATTTACCGGTACTCCCGGTCAATATGTTCCGCTGAAAGAAACAATCCGCGGCTTCAAAGAAATCCTGGAAGGCAAACATGATGATTTGCCGGAAGGTGCTTTCTATATGGTTGGTACCATTGATGATGCCGTTGCTAAAGCTGAGACTATGAAGGCTGAATAATGGCTAATTGTATGCAATTAGAAATTGTCACTCCGGATAAATTGCTTTTCAGCTCCGATGAAATTGTATACCTGGGCCTCCGCACTAATGATGGCGGTATTGGCATCGAGGCTAACCACATTCCTGTTATTGCCAGCTTGGACATCGCGCCGATGAAATATCGTCTGGCAGATGGCACAGAAGGTTATGTTGCGATTTGTGGTGGTTTTATGGAAATGAACGCTAATAAATGCACTATTCTGGCGACTATTGCTGAAATGGCTGACGATATTGACAAAGCCAGAGCAGAAGCGGCTAAAGAACGTGCTGAAGAGCGTTTGAAAAATAAGACCGAAAACCTGGATGTTAACCGAGCTCAGTACTCTCTGAGAAGGGCTATTGCCCGCTTGGGTGCATACAATAAATTAGGACGTTGATCGCATACGACAATTAAATTAAAACCCACTGTGTAAAACAGTGGGTTTTTTACTTGCTAAAAGAACTTTTCTATAGTATTCTGTTGATAAAGGAAGGTGATCAGAAGTGTCGGATCCAATTATGGATATTTCGGGAAATAAAATGCTGCATCTGAAACAAGATCTCGCGTTTCTGCGCCAACGTTTGGCTGAGTGTTCTGAGGAAAGTGCTAAGCAAAGCATTCGCAGGGAGATTATGGAAAAAGAAACTTACTATAATATCCTGGCAGATCGCCAAAGATTAAGCAAATAAAAAACTACCAATCAAATGATTGGTAGTTTTTTATTTGAAAATTATTCTTTAATTAATTTTCCGTTTTGCATCTTATAACAGAAATTTTTGTTTTGATCCCAAAAATTGATACAAATAGAGGAGCCGGCTTGCAGTTCAAAGCGGAGTTCGCTTTCACTAAGCAGATTCTTGTTTATACAAAGGCGGGCAAGTTTATCCAGATCAGCTTCCGGAAGTTCACTTACAGGAACTAAACGATCGCGAGGATATGAATTATTACTGGTACTGATAATGTCCATATAAACAATTTTACCTGTAATATAATCAGAAATTGCTTTAAGCAAAGCATCGATCCCGTCTTGATTAGAAGGGAAAAAACGTGGCGTTTTGAAGTAAATTACTTTGAATTCGTGATCAAAATCATTGCTGAAAATATTGATAGGCAAACCGCCGTTAGGGTTATGGATTGTGATCACTGCTTCATTGGCAGTAGGGATTTTGAAGTCTATCTTTGCATCAGGGCAAATGTGCGAAAGCTTGTTCTGAAGCTCGCGAGCTTCTATTTCTGCATTTATCATAGTTTTTCATCTCCTTTAATCAATATTATAACACTTTGACGCTGTAAACTTGCGAAGAAACTGTGATAAATGTGAAATTTTTCAAAACCATTAAAAGTCATTGTACAAGTACATCAAAAATGATAAAATATTACAGTAAGTTTTATTTTATGGAATTAACTTGTTTTGTATAAATATAGAATTTTTTAGGGGGCTATCTGGGTGGAGAATTTAGTTGTCAAAGGCGGTAATCGTCTGACAGGCTCTGTGAAAACTAGTGGAGCAAAAAATGCTGTATTGCCTATTATTGCTGCGTCGATTTTGGGAAATACCCCAAGTCGTTTAGAGGAGATTCCTGCTCTTGATGATGTACGTACGATTTGTGCTGTTTTAAATTGCCTTGGTATCAAAGTCGATGCCAGTGAACCACATGTACTGAATATAGATAGTACGGAAATAACTTCCTGTGAAGCACCTTATGAGTTGGTACGCTGTATGAGAGCATCATTTCTTGTCATGGGTCCATTGTTGGCTCGTAAAGGAAAGGCGCGTATTTCGCAGCCTGGTGGCTGTGCGATTGGTACACGTCCGATTGATCTTCATTTAAAAGGTTTTGAAGCTCTTGGCGTAAAAATAGAACAGGGACATGGCTATATTGAAGCTACGGCGCCGAATGGGTTAGTTGGAACTACTATTTACTTTGATTTCCCCAGTGTTGGTGCTACGGAAAATGTGATGATGGCGGCCGCTTTGGCAGAAGGAACTACTATCTTGGAAAATCCTGCGGAAGAGCCTGAAATAGTAGATCTGGCTAACTACCTGAATCAAATGGGAGCAAAGATCCGTGGCGCAGGCACGAATGTTATCCGCATTGAAGGAGTAAAAGAGCTTCACGGTGCTGATCATACAGTAATTCCTGATCGTATTGAAGCTGGAACATATATGATTGCTGCTGCTATGACTGGCGGAGATATCGTTGTAGAGAATGTTCTTACAGAACATCAGAAACCTTTGATTGCCAAATTGCGTGAAGCCGGCGTAACAGTTGAAGAAGATGTCGACAGAGTACGTGTGGTAGGTGGAGAAAAGCTTAAGGCTATTGACATAAAAACCTTGCCTTATCCTGGTTTCCCTACAGATATGCAGGCACAGATGATGGCAATGATGGCGATCGCCGAAGGTCGCAGCAAAGTCACTGAAACAGTATTTGAAAATAGATTTATGCACGTGGTGGAATTAAACCGTATGGGAGCAAGTATTACTGCCGAAGGTCGCAGTGCAGTTGTTGATGGTCCGGCAAAGCTTACAGGCTGTCAGGTGCGGGCAACGGATCTACGTGCAGGGGCAGCAATGATTTTAGCTGGGTTGGTTGCTGAAGGGACAACCGAGATTTGTGATATTTATCATATCGATCGCGGTTATGAAGAAATAGTAGCTAAACTTCAGGGATTAGGCGCTGATATTAAACGTGTTGGCGGGAATGATTAAAAGCGGGTGAAAAAATGTTTTTTAATAGTGTTGATATAGGTATTGATTTGGGGACTGCCAATATTTTGGTCTTTATCAAAGGTAAGGGGATCGTTTTGAATGAGCCTTCTGTTGTGGCAATTGATAAAGACAAAAATAAGATTTTAGCCGTAGGTGAAGAGGCGCGCCAGATGATTGGACGTACGCCCGGCAATATTGTTGCCATTCGTCCTTTGAAAGAAGGCGTTATTGCCAACTATACAATTACCCAAAAAATGCTGGAATACGTAGTTAATAAAGTTGCAGGTAAAAGTTTTTTCAGCAAACCGCGTATTATTATGGTATGTATCCCTACCGGGGTAACTTCAGTTGAGAAACGTGCTGTTTTAGAAGCTACGATGCAGGCTGGGGCTTCGAAAACATATTTGATAGAAGAGCCTCTAGCAGCAGCTCTTGGAGCAGGTTTGGATATTGCAGCTGCAGCTGGCAGTATGGTTGTCGATATCGGCGGCGGAACTACTGATATTGCCGTATTGAGCTTGGGTGGGGTTGTTGTTGACGCCTCCTTGCGGATTGGCGGCGATGCTTTTGACGAAGCTATTATCAGGCATGTCAAACGCATTCATAATGTTTTGATTGGTGAGCGTACAGCAGAGGAGATAAAAATTAATGTGGCGACGGTGCATCCTGAAGGAAGGCAGGTAGAGCAGGAGGTTCGCGGACGTGATCTGGTGACTGGACTGCCGACTACTATCAAAGTCACGTCTGAGGATGGTCGTAAGGCTTTGAGAGAGTCTGTTGCATCACTGGTTGCATCAGTAAGATCAGTTTTGGAAAAATGTCCGCCTGAATTATCAGCGGATATAGTTGACAAGGGGATTTATTTGACTGGCGGCGGTGCACTGTTGGATGGTATTTCCCAAGTATTGAAGGACGAAACCGGTATTGATACTTATGTCGCTGAACAACCGCTTGACTGCGTCGCTTTGGGGACAGGTAAGGCTTTAATCGATTTGAATAAACTGCGTCCCGGTTCTATTGTTGGTAACGGTAGTTTGTAAGTGCTAATACACAGTCCTTGCGGCTGTGTATTATTTTTTAGGAGGTTCGATAGAATGTTGCAGACAAAATATTTTTTAAAAATAATATTAACGGCACTTTTGATTTTGCTTCCTGTTCAGGCCTGGGCGGCGACAGTAAATAAAATGCGTTACAGCAGCAGCCCTACACGGGTAAGGATTGTACTTGATACTGATGAAAAAGTTAAGTACAAGGATGAGAAACAGGGTTCATCAATAGTAGTGAATATTGATGCAGCTGTTGCTAAAGAAATGAGTGAAAAGGTCAAAGACCCAATCATTAAAAGCGTGGTTTTGAAAAAAGACGGACGTAAGGCGTCTAAATTGGTTGTGTCTCTTAATAAAGAGCAGCAGTATAAAGTATTTGCATTGCAGCAGCCAAACCGTATTGTTTTAGATATTTACCGTATCCTGGTGACTAAAAACACAGTGAACCAGGGCAAAGGATTGCAATATACCTTCTGGCAGGATGATATGGAAGGTCTGCCGATTCAGATGCATATTTTGGAAGTAGCACCGAATAGTGATTATAAAATACTGCCGTTTTCGGGAGCTATAGACAGGAACGGACGTGGAAGGCTGCTGAAAGCCGTTAATACTTTAGGGGCGAAAGCAGCTGTCAATGCTTCATATTTCGATACCAGCGGCTGGATTATTGGCAATCTAAAAATCGACGGCGAGTGGCTTGGTATGGAGGATAAGGCCCGCAGTGCGTTTGTTATTGCTGACGGCAAACCGCAAATCATGAAAGATCTGGCTTATAACGGTAGTGTTATGCTGCCGGCATTGGGCGTAAAACTGCATGTTAAAGGGATCAATAGGGAACGTATTGCGGAGGATGTCGTCATTTATACACATTATTTTGGCCCGTCGACACGAACAAATAGTTTTGGCTGTGAGGTACGTATTAAAGATGGTAAGGTCGCTGAAATCAGTAAAGCAGGGAACCTGCGCATAGACAAAAATAGTGTGATAGTTTCCGCGCATGGAACTAATGCCAAAATACTGGAACAGCTGCAGATTGGCGATAGAGCCAGTGTTCAGCAAACATTAGGGGATACTGTTGCTGATAAAGCTGAAGTGGTTTTGGGTGCAGGTCCGATGCTGGTAGAAAACGGCAAACGAAATGTGCGTTCTGTCAGTGAGCAGATTGCCGGAGATATTGCCTATGGCAGAGCTCCAAGAACCGCTATTGGGGTAAAAAAAGACGGTACTGTGGTGATATTGGTAGCAGACGGACGCCGTACTAATTCTGTGGGGATGACGTTAGATGAAGTTGCTCGTTATATGATTAAACTAGGGGCGGTATCAGCACTTAATTTTGATGGCGGCGGGTCCAGTGAAATGGTACTCAATAATAAGATTTTAAATAATCCTTCTGACGGAAACGAACGGGCTGTCAGTGTAGGCTTAGGCTTATTCTCTAAGAAGAACTGACTTGTCAAAGCTAAATTAGAATAGTATAATACAGTATAGGGAGATATGCAGAAATCCCGATGCTTCCTCTTGGAAGGAGTGAGAAAAATGAAAAAAATTAACTGGAAAGTTATTGCAGTGCTGACGGTACTTTGCATTTTAGGCGGAGCTTATACTTTGGCATTCGCAGATACTTCTGTAGATCAGAAAACTACTTTGAATGGCGTTGTTTTGGCAGATGGGCTGGCTGCTGTAGGAATGCAGGTCAGTGAAGGTCAGGTGTTGGTTAAAGTCAAAACTATTGCCGGTCCTGCGCCTGCAGCCAGAGCTAATATTGCCGGAAAAGTAACTGCTGTTTTGGTTAAACCGGGCGATAATATCAGCAACGGACAAACTGTGGTGCGTGTAGCGGCTAATTAAGAACAAAATTGAAACCGGCGTGCTGCTCTGCTCACGCCGGTTTTGCACTATTATGGAGAGTTATGAAAAAACAGATATTTATTTTAAGCTTAATAATCTGGTGTCTCAGCAGTGCGCTGGTTTGTGCAAATGTGCCGCTGATGCCGGTAGAGGATATTGTTCCGGGTATGCGCGGTATTGCGAAGACCGTCATAGAAGGAGACACTATCGAAGAATTTAATATAGAAGTTTTAGGTGTTATTGGTAACGATGCTATGGGGCATAATATTTTGATTAAAGCCAGTGGTGATGTTATTGATCGCAGTGGTGGTATTGCTCAGGGCATGAGCGGGAGTCCAGTCTATATTAATGGCAGACTTGCCGGCGCGGTGGCATTCGGTAAAGCTTTTACCGATCCCAAGTATTGCTTTTTAACGCCTATAGGCAGGATGCTGGATCTTTTAAATGAACCGGCACCGCGTCCGTCAGAATTTTTACCGAAAAATACACCTTTGATGGCAGGCGGTTTTACAGAGTCAGGTGTACGTTATTTGAGTGAAAAGCTGGAACCGTTTGGACTGAAAGCAACAGGTGTCGGCGGCAGCGGCTCTTTTTCGAGCACGCAGCCTTTACAGCCAGGAAGTGCCGTAGGTGTTTCTCTAATGCGTGGTGATATCCAGTTAGGGGCGTTGGGAACAGTTACCTGGGTTGGCGATGACGGTGAAATTTTGGCATTTGGTCATCCTTTTATGCAGCGCGGTGATTCCTGTTATTTTATGAATAAGGCCTGGATTTTAGCTTCTCTGCCCAATTTGGAATCAGCTTATAAAGTTGGTAATATAGGTGAAACTATTGGTACTATCACTCAGGACCGCAGTGCTGGAATTGCAGGTAAGATCGGTCAGGGTCCGCCTGTTGTACCAGTGTATGTTTCTGTTACTGATGGAGCCAGAGGCATCAATAATAGCTCACGTGTGGAAGTTATAGATGATGAAGTTTTGCTGCCGGCAATGCTGGATGCAGTAGCTTATAATACTGTTGCTAAAACTATGGATCGTGAAGGCGGCGGCACAGCAAGATTTTCTTTCCGTATTGATGGCAGAGGTGATATCAGCGGGCCGATCAATGTTCAGCGGGAAAATATGTATTATGCAGCGGCAGGAATCGGCAAACTGATCAATCAGGAATTGGTGGAAGCAGGAACGATTTTAACACAAAATAAATTTGAAAAAGTTGATATTTACGGAGTCAATATAAATATTGTTCTTGATGATAAAGCAGAAGTAGCCGAGATTATCAGTGCTGCAGTAAGGGAAAAAGAGGCTTCACCTGGGGATACTGTCCATATTGATGTGCAGCTGCAGCCTTACAGGGCGCCAAAAGTTACGAAGACCGTACTGTTTAAGATACCGAAAGAGCAGCGGGAAGGTAAATTGCCTCTGACTGTCCGCGGCGGCAGCTCACTGGCATGGATTCAGAATCTGCTGAGGAAACAGCGTGAAGAGGGTGTGCCGGCACAGCAGAAGGATAATCGTAAAACTTTAAATGATTTTATAAAAAGCATCAACGAAGCTGATCAGAATAATGATCTTATTGTGGATATTGCCGCCGGCCAGGGCGCACCTAACGCAGCAATGCAGTCGGGTGGCGGATTTGCGTCTATGCTTGAGGGCAGTCCGATGAAACAAAAAACTACAATGAATTTTATTGTTGACGGTACAACAGATATTGTTATTGATGTAGTAAAATAATTTGTTTACAGAAGCCATAAAAAAGCCATAAAAATAAAGTATATTTAAAAGCAGGGAATTTGAAGTGAAAAATTGAATTATAGACAATTATTGTTTTATTTGTGAGAGAAAGGAGCTTTCGTAATGCTGCAGACTATATGTAACGACATAGGCAAGATTATGCTTGAAGGCTGTGCTAATGCCGGTCGGATGATGCTGCTCTTTACGGATACTCTTAAGCGTATCAGCAAGGCTGACGAGAAGGAAACCGTCAGACAAATGGCGAAGCTGGGAGCTGATTCACTGCCGATAGTTATGATGACGATACTTTTTACAGGTATGGTTTTTTCTGTACAGACAGCGAAGGAATTTGTGCGTTTTGGTGCTTCTTCCTCAGTTGGCGGTATTGTAGCCATTGCGATGGGGCGCGAACTGGTACCGGTCTTGACAGGTGTTGTCGTTGCTGGTCGTATTGGTGCAGCCATTGCTGCGGAAATCGGCACGATGAAAGTAACAGAGCAAATCGATGCATTGAAAGTAATGGCTACAAATCCTACAACTTATCTGGTTGTGCCAAGATTTTTGGCAATTGTTTTAATGATGCCGGTGCTGATTGTTTTTGCTAATACAATTGGTAATATTGGCGGTTGGCTGGTTTCTCATTATTATGCCGGAATTAGTACTTTTACTTATATAAATTCTATAAAAATGTTTGCTGAGCCATTTGATATGGTTGGCGGTATGCTTAAAAGTGCTGTTTTTGGCGGTATTATTGCTATTGTAGCCTGTTATAAAGGGCTGGGTGCCAAACAGGGTGCTGAAGGTGTTGGTATCGCTACGACTGGTTCAGTTGTTTTATCTATAGTCCTTATATTTATAACTAACTACTTTTTGTCAATTTTATTGTATGTTTAAAGGAGGTACTGCCTGTGGCAGAACCGATTATCAGTTTTAAAAAATTAAATATTACTTTTGGTGAAAATGTGGTTATAAATAATATTGATCTGGATATCAGACAAGGGGAGACTCTTGCCGTTTTAGGTCCGTCTGGCAGTGGTAAAAGTACTATTTTACGCGCAATGATAGGTTTGCTGCAACCTACTGCCGGAGAAATTTTTGTTCAGGGGGAGCAGGTAAGTTCTCTGGATGAAGATGGCTGGAACAAACTGCGTCAAAAGATGGGAATGGTATTTCAGTATTCTGCTTTATTCGATTTTTTGACAGTTGGTGAAAATGTTGCTTTTGGACTGCGTCAGCATACTGATAAAAGCGAATCAGAAATTCAAGGCATCGTTGATGAGATGTTAGAACTTGTTGGCTTGCCTCAATCAAAAGAACAATATCCGGCTGAATTATCAGGTGGCATGAAGAAAAGAGTCGGTTTAGCCAGAGCTATAGCTAATAGACCGGAAATAGTTTTATATGATGAACCCACGGCGGGGCTGGACCCGATCATGTCAAATAATATCAGCCGTTTAATCAGGAAAACGCAGCAGCAATTGCAGGTGACATCGGTTTTAGTAACTCACGATATGGAATCAGCTTTTTATGCGGCGGACAGGATTGCTATGCTTTATAAGGGAAAAATCGTCGCTTTGGGCACTGTTGAAGAAATAAGAAATGGTCATAATCAAATTGTGGACGCGTTTGTTCGCGGTAAAGAAATCAGAGAGGAGGCGGTACAGTAATGAGTTCAAACGAAGTAAAAGTTGGCGCTTTAACTTTAGGCGGTATCGGACTTTTAGCAGGAATCATTACTTTTTTAGGCGCTTTCAGTTTCTCTGGCAGCGGTTATAAACTGCAGATTTCTTATCCGCAGGTTGGGGGGCTGATGCCGGGACATGTAGTAAGGTATGCCGGCGTACAGGTTGGCACTGTTAAAGAAGTTAATGTAAATGGTGACAGTGTTGATGTAGTGGCTGATATCAATAAAGATATCAAGATTCCTAAGGGAGCGGTTTTTTCTTTGGGGTCTGATGGTATTTTAGGGGAGCGTTTTGTAGATGTGCTGCCTCCTGTAAAAATGACAGGACAATATATTCATCCCGGCGATAAGCTGGAAGGTGAACAGGGAACAGGGCTGGATGAGTTTATGAATGCTTCATCTAAAGTTCTGGCAAAAGTTGAGGGGATTGCAGAAGCGCTGAATAACGTTTTTGGCGATCCTGAAGTACAGCGGTCGATGCGTGACGGGTTTGTAAATGCCCGTGATATCAGTAATAATATGAACACTTTTACTAAGGTCATGGCAGATGTTGCTGTAGCTAATCAGCAGGAAATAAATTTGATGGTACAGCAGATGAGTGAAATGGCCGTAAGAATGAATAACGCTGCCAGCCAGATGGAAAACATCATGGTTGAGACAAATAAGGGTGGCGCTGGACAGAATATGGCAAGAATCATTGAAAATCTTGCTAATGCCAGCGGCAGAATCGAAAAAGCCACGGAATTATTGGAAAAGGTCGCAACAGATCCGCAGACTGAAGCTGATATCAAAGCTACTCTGCATAACGCCAGAGAAGCAAGTGATAAGGCTAACAGAATGCTGGGAGTTTTGGATACGGCAAAGGTGCAGGCTGATGTAACACGCAGTGTCAAGGGCAGTGACTGGCGCAGCAATTTGGGAGTTACCTTTACTCCTAAAGAGGATACATTCGTTTATATCGGCGGTTATGATATTGGTGATGCCAACAAACTCGATCTTTCCTTAGGAAAGAATTTTGGGTCTGCTGCTGTAAGTATAGGAGCGATGCAGGGAGAATTTGGCGTTGGCTTTGATTATAGACTGGGAAATTCTTTTAAGCTGTACAGTCAGGTCTATGACTTTAACGATACGAAAGTAAAAGTCGGCGGGGAGTTGAAGCTGACAGATAATCTTTCATTGCTGGGCGAGCAGACTGATGTGCGTAATGGCAACAAAAACAATACTTATGTCGGATTGCGCAGTTATTTTTAAAAAAAGGTTTGACTTTTGGGTTATAAAAAAATATAATTTTCTTATACTGACTAGCCAGTCAGTCGATTGGAGGTACGAAAATAATGTTCAATTATAAAAAGAGCCGAAAGGTGCTGGTGCTTACGGCTGCAGTAAGTTTATTATGCAGTCAGTCGGTTTTTGCCGAAACCTTGGAGCTTGATTTAGACGATGCTGTACAAAGAGCTTTGACAACAAATCCGGCGATTAAGATCGCTGTATCTGAAAAGAAAGGTTCCAGAGCGGAACTTAATGCAGCACGTGCCGGACGTGGTATCAGTATTGATGCGGAACATAGATCTGGACGTGGTGGATATGCAGATCCACAGTGGAATACAGCTACTAGCAGTTATAGCAAAAATCTTGGTAATTCTCACAGTAATTCTATTACCGCTTCTATTCCCATTTATACTGGTGGACAATTATCAGGAACGATAGATCAGGCTAAGGCTAATTACAAAAGCTATGCTTTGGGTGAAACCAAGGCTTACATCGAAATGAAAAAGACGGCTACAGACGGCTATTTCAGCCTGCTGCAGGCTGGCAATATGGAAAACCTCTATCAGGATTCTGTTAATCAGCTGGAAGAGCATCTGAAAAATGTACAGGCGCAATATGATGTAGGCGTTGTAGCCAAGGTAGATGTACTGCGCAGTGAGGTTTCTTTGGCTAATGCACAGCAGCAGTTGATTCAGGCTACTAATAATTATGATGTAGCTGAAGCCTCGTTGAACAAGATTATTGGAACTTCCTTAGATACGACCTTAAAACTTAAAGACAGTCTGCAGTATACTCCTTACGAGAATGATATGCAGTATTGCCTTGATTACGCTTCAATGAACCGTGCGGAGCTGGAGCAAAGCCGTTTAGCTGTAGATGCGGCTAAAGGTGCTGTCAAAGTGGCTAAAAGCGGTTTTTTGCCGAAAGTTACTGCATCTGCAACTGAATCTTGGGGCGGTAGTGGTAGTAACTGGCCTGGTGATGACAAAGAGAACTGGTCCGTAGGCATTGGGGCGACAATGAATATTTTTGACTCTGGCGTTACCTTGTCTAAAGTACATGCGGCGGAAGAAAAACTGCTGCAGGCAGAAGAAACTTATCGTGATACAGTAAATTCTGTGGAACTGGAAGTGCGCAGCAATTATCTGGGACTGCGTGAAGCTGAGAAACGTATCTCTACTACACAGGTAGCGGTCGCTAAGGCTGAAGAAGATTTCCATATTGCGCAGGTTCGTTATATGGCCGGTGTAGGTACTAACCTGGACGTTATTGACGCGCAGGTTGCACTGACCGAGGCAAAAACGAATTTTGTCAATGCTTTGTATGATTACAATACTTCGAAAATTGCATTGGAAACTTCGATGGGTGTACCTGTAGCTGTTACTGCGGCTGCGAATACAACAAATCTGCCGACTATGTCTACAGAAACTGCAGCAGAATAATTATAAAAATCCCGCTCAGGCGGGATTTTTTATTTTATAATTAAAATGAAGGAGGTTTTTGTTTTTTGTCGAAGTAAAATAAGTTGTATTATGACTTTTACTGCGGAGGCAGAACATGAATAAACTATTTCGTTGGTTGCTGGGAATTGCGGCAATAGTCGGCATAGTATATTACAGTATCATAAAATTTATTGTGCCGGGATATTTGGCTCAGATTCCGCCTTTGGTGTCGAATTTAGCTAAGGATTATATTACTGGTTCTATTGATATTGCCCGTGTAGAATGGAATGGTGCCTTAGAATTGTCCGTATTTGATGTGCAGGTGAAGGACAAGAAGCAGCAGTTGATTGCTGATTTGCCAAATGTTAAGCTGCATATCTCGCCTTGGCATGCTCTTTTTAATACAAATAAAGCTTTAGACAGAGTTTCTTTGGAAAAGCCGACTATTTATTTAACACTGAATAAAACAGAGCAATGGAACGTGCAGGATTTTTTGAAACCGTCAGATTCTGATGAGACACCGTTCTATGGAATCTTAGATATTGCAAATGGACATATTGTAACCAAAACTCCATATGGGGAATGGGATTTTGGTTTGAATGGTTCTGTTGACGGTGGGGGTAATCCGAAATTTGCTATTGATGCGAAACTGTTACATGATGAAGACGCTTTGGAACTCAAGGGCCTGATTGACATGAAGGCTGTAGGCAGTTTAACAGTAAAGAGCGACCATTTTGCTTTAACTGCTTTTGCCCCTTTAGCAGAAGAGTTTGGAAAAGTTAAAAATTTCCAGGGTGCTGTTGCGGATGTTAATCTTTTGTGGACTAATAGTGGTGAAGATATCGCTATGTCGGGCACCGTTGTTTTGGAAAAACTGACAGGCGTTGCTGTTTACGGAGATGAGGAATTTCCTGTAGGTATTGACGGAAAGGTTGCTTTTAATGACAAAGCCGTTAAATCAGACAAACTTTTACTGACTGTAGATGGACAGACGGCACAGCTTAATGGGGATCTTGATTTTAAGGACAAGGATAACATTCAGGGGCGCGGGTTACTGACTTCCGACTTACTGAAAATAAAAAATGAAGAAGTTCGAAAACTTTCTGTACCTTTTAGAATCATTGATAACAAGGCACAGATAAATACTGCACGTGCTGAATTTGGCGGAGGCAGAGTTGATTTTCTGGCAGAATATGATCTTGGAAGCGGAAATGTAGTGGCAGCACTTGACGTAGAGAATGTCAAAACTGCGCCGTTGCATGACAGACCATACGATGTTTTTACTGTAGATGGCAGCATGGCGATGAAAGGCATAATCAAAGATGATAAGTTTGAAGTCAACCTGGCCGCAGATACGGTGCGTTTAGGTTGGCGTGATTTGCTGCTGCAAAAAGTTGATTTTGACATTGATGCTGACCAAAATGGCCTTAAAATTAATAATTTTTCGGCGTTTACAGAAACAGGAGCATTGTTAGCTCAAGGAACAGTTTCCAGTGCAGGTGAATTTAAACTGCAGGGATCCGTAACAGATTTCCCAATTGCACCTGTTCTTGATTTTATGGGCCAGCAGGGCAGCGGTCTGGCAGCAGTGCAATTTGATGTTTCAGGAACTGAGGATGCTGTTGATTTTACAGGTGTTACTCAACTGAAGCAGGTCAATATAGCTGGACTGGAAATTGAAGAAGCTCATGGTGGACTGAGTATGCAGGATAACATTGTTGTCCTGAAAAATTACAAGGTGACAATGGCCCAAGGTGAAAGTGTTTTAAACGGCAGCATCAATCTCCAGGGTGAAGAGCCTGTTTTTGATTTGGATGTTGAGACAGCAGGAGTAAGAGCCGAACCTTTCATCAAGGTTGTAGCACCGGAAGTGAAGCTTACTGGTAACGTTAATAATATAATGTTTGTAAAAGGGACTTTAACGATGCCGGATATCAGCGGTAAGTTTTTGCTGACCGACGGCAGTGCTGAAGGTTATCTTATAGATAAGATTGAAACCGACTACAGTTATCAGGCCAATAATTTAGTAATCAGTGACTGTGATATTGTTGCATTATCAACAGAGGCCAAGCTTAATGGCCGAATGGATGCAGAAAAAAATCTTGATTTTAAAGTTGATATAAGAGACATTGATCTCAGTGCTTTACCGATTAATGACGATACTGTTGATTTAGACGGATATGCAAATGCACATGGTACCTTGACTGGCACTTTGTCGAAACCATTTTTCCATGGTGACGTCAGCAGTAAATCTATTATGATTAACGGCGAAGAATTGACGGATATCCAATGCAAATTGGATAGTGACGGCGGAATAAAGAATCATTTGCTGGGATCATTTAAGCAGGCACCTAAAGGTGTGCTTTCTGCAGAGCTTGATTATAACCATGAGCAAAAATTGCTGCAGGGCAATATAGTGGCTATATATGGTAATGTCAGGTCTATACTTAAAATGGCTAAAGCTGATTATAATGTAGATGGTTTGGCTCAGGGCGAAATTGCAATTAATCCGCATGGTCCGGGATCAGGTATTTTTGTTGATGTCTGGGTGGATGATATTTCTATTAATGATCTTAAATATGAAGAAATGAAGTTTAAAGGTCATTTGCAGGATAAAGTCTGGTATTTTGATGATGTCAAACTGATGGAAACAAAGGACGTTACAGATAAGGGAATCGTTGCTGTCGGCGGTAAGGTTGATCTGGCTAATGGGAAGCTGGAACTTGAGGCCGGTGCTGTAGATGCTAATCCTGCGTTGGTAACAGCGTTTATGTCAGATCCTGTTGAAGTTACCGGTGATCTAAATATGTTCGTACAGCTGCATGGAACCTTAAAGGATCCTGAAGGAAACGGTTCTGTGGAAGTGAAAAACGGCAGTGTGGCCGGCATTGGCTTCGATGACTTTACAGCTATGCTTTCGCTTGCGAATGATAATCTGAAAATAGAGCAGGCGATGTTAAATAAAGATATTTATAAGGCCAGTGCCTATGGTGATGTACCGCTGGATTTATTCAGATCAAAAGAACAGCGGCGCGATCCTAACGCGCAGATGAATGTACAGCTTAATCTGGACAATGCACGACTGGGTATTTTGCAGGTCATTTCGCCAATGGTGGAATGGGGCGTAGGTGAAACGCAGGGGCAGGTTAAACTGGCAGGTACGCTTGAGGAACCTTTGGTTTACGGTGCTGTAAAAATTCCTGATGGGTCTTTGAAATTTAAACATGTACAGACTGTTATTGAAAATATTCATACAGATATAGAGTTTGAAGGTAATAAAGTTGCGCTTAAAGATATTTCAGCCAAGCTTGGCAAGGGTTCATTTAAAGGCAGCGGTACTTATGCGCTGCGCTCCAATGAACGTGAGGCTTATCAGCTTGACCTGGTTGCTGATAACGCAGAAATAGCTTCTGATATTTTTACAGGACGTATCAATGGTAATCTGACAGTAACGCCGCAGAGGTTCATTGTGAGACCAGAAGCAGGAAGCGCACCTCCTCCTGGAAAAGGTCCTCGCTTTAGTTATCGGCCGCTGCTTAAAGGTGAAGTGCGCTTTGATGACGTGCTCGTCAATATGCCGACAATACCGGAGTTTGGCGAAGGCGAAAGTAATATTGGTCTTGATGTACAGATAACGCTTGGACCGAAAATCCATTTGTATAATAAATATTTATATGACTTATGGCTTGCCGGAGGATTGCATATCCAGGGCAGTACATTGTATACTAATATAAGTGGCACAATCAGTGCGGATCGAGGTTCGATCAGTTATTTGCGCACACAATTTAAAGTTCGCTCTGCTTCTGCTGCCTGGCCTATACCTGGAAGCGTTCTGCCTACGGTGAATCTTGAGGCTACAGCAAAGTTCCAGCGTTATGATATTGGAATGCGCATTTCTGGACCGCTTGAAGAAATGGACCTACAGCTCAATTCCTCGCCGCCGCTGACCAAAGATCAGATCGTGCGGATGCTGACTCTGCAGCGTGAAGCTACCGGCAGTGAAGGTGCCGACAGCGATGATTTACAGAATTTAATGACTGCCGGTTTGGAAATGGCGGTATTTGGTGACGTTGAACAAATTTTTAAAGAGGCTCTGGGGCTTGATGAATTCAGGGTTTATTCAGGAAAACTGCGGTCTGGTATCGAAATGGATACACGTCGTAACCGTGAGTTCACACCTGATGAACGTAACCAATATAATGTTTTATTCAGTAAATATTTGACGGATAACTTTATGGTTGGTTATACTACCAGTATGGATAATGAGCACCATAGTGTATTCGGTCAGTATGAGATCAGTAAACATTTGAATATAAATTATTCTTTAAATGAAAATAATGAGAATTGGTATGGCCTGGAATATCGGCTAACCTTTTAAATGAAATGAAAGGAGGGAAGCAGATGCTGCAGCAATATTTAACGGAGTTACAAAAAATCAATTTGCTGGAACGGGAAGAAGAACTTGATTTATGGCGTGCCTGCGCTGATGGTGATCAAAGCGCGTACAGGAAAATAATTACTGCTTATCAGCCATTGGTTTTTAAAATAGCAATGGCCTTCCGACTTACTGAAACACAGACCCTGGAATTGATTCAGGAAGGTACGGTAGGTTTATTGGAAGCGGCTGAAAAATTTGATTATACACGCGGTGTTGCTTTCAGCATTTTTGCTTCCCACCGTATCCGAGGAAGAATGCTTGATTTTCTGCAGGCTGAATATGGCAGCCAGATGTTGTCTTTGGATGGAGTAAATTCAGCAGGCCTTGCCTGGTCTGAATGTTTGGTATCAAATGAAGCTACTCCATTTGAGTTGGCAGAGCGGCATTTTTTAAATGATAAGATAACTCAGGCGATGGAAAGGCTCCCGCAAAAAGAACAGCAGGTTTTGACAGGTATTTATCTGGAAGATAAAAGCGCTGGAGATTTAGCGGCATCAATCGATGTGAGCCTGGGGCACATTTATCGGCTGCAGAAACAAGGTGTACGCAGAGTTAGAGGTATGCTTTCACGATTGATGAACGAATTAAATAAAAGCTAATAAAAGAAAACAGGCGTTATTTAAAACAAGAATTGCTTATATAAGCTTTAATCGTTATATATGGCATATATTAAGAAAATTCGCTATGTGAAAAATTTTTTATATTAGTGATTATATATATATCTTTTATTATTTTAAAATCGCGGAAGGGGGTTTTTACGGTGGCGAAATCCATTTGTGAACATATTCGCAATGTTAAGAGCAGCTTAGAAAATGCTGAAAAAAGTTTCCGTGAAAACAACGGCATGCGCGGTGAATTGGATTTGATGCTGGCTGAAGCGGAAATTAAGCATTTGCGGGAAAAACGCGGCTGGGTTTCTGTTTGGACCAGACAGCGTTTAGCTTTGCTTGCTGCGGCTATCGTAGTATTAGCTGGCTATGGTGGCTGGTTATATGCTGGAACAGTAGAAGAACCTGGGGTGAAGTTGCAAAATCCCGCTGCAGTTATGGCTTCAACTGAGCTGCAGAAAAATTTGCCTCAAACAGAGGCGGCTCCCAATAAAATGGTGCCGACTTTTACAGATAAACCAGAACAAGAACAGAAAACGGTAGTGATACCGTCAGAGTATCCGAAAGAGCAAGTAAAAGAACAGCAGCGTAGTGTGGAGTTGCCTACTGCAGATATGCGGCAGCTTGTGCGTGAAGCGCGCAGAACTTTACGGGATGCTAACTAGTTTAGGGAGGATTTTTGGATGAGAAGAAAAAATATGTTGCGGTCCTTATCTTTGAGCCTGGCAGCGCTTTTGCTGACGACTCCTGTTTGGGCGCAGGAAAACAGTGCGGCCGATGTCGTTGAAAACCAAACGATGACTATCGGTGGGAAAGAGCAGATTGTTACCAAAGCTGCTCTTGAAAAAGCACAGAAAGCACAAAAAGGCAAAGGAAAAGATAAAGGCGGACTGAGTAAAAAGGGGAAAAAGACAGTTTATTATATGCATAATAAGCCATCTGAAGATATTTCCGATCCTCGCTATAAAGGCACTACTGAAGAACAGCCGGCTGAAGCTGGTGATGCTGAACAGCAGGAAGAGGCCAAACGTCCTGTAAGCAGACAGGAAGCTGAAAAAGAGGCTGCCAGAGAAGATGCGGCGAAGTCTGCTCAGGAAGCTGTTGCCAATGCCCCGCAGACAAATACTACAGCAGTCCGTGAAGAAGAGCCGCCAATGCGTCCTCCCGCAGAAATAGAAAAGGCTGCGGCACCGTATTTTGGTCAGCTGGTGACTAAAATTATGGTAAGCGGTAATAATGTGACTCCAACTGAAGAGATTATTAATGTTTTAAAAACTAAACCTGGTATGACTTTGACGTCTGAAGGTTTAGGTAAGGATTTATACGCTATTTATAATATGGGATGGTTCTATGATCTGCAGCCTGAATTTAAGCAGGTTCCGGAAGGTGTGCAGGTTACCTATCATGTTATGGAAAATCCTATTTATCAGCAGCTGGCAGTAGAAGGAAATACAAAGATTTCTACAGAAAAAATTGAAAGCTTACTGGATCTTCCCAAAAATCAGCTGATCAATATCAGAGAAGTAAACGCAAAAGTACAGCGTTTGGAAGCTGAATACAATAAAGAGGGTTACATTTTAGCACGTGTTGCGGATATCAGAATGCAGCCTGACGGAACCCTGCTGTTGGTCGTAAATGAAGGTATTGTTGAAGACTTTAAAATTAAGGGCAATACTAAAACTAAAGATTATGTTATTATCCGTGAAATGAAACTGAAAAAAGGCGAACCTTTTAATGCCAAGGATGCCCGCCGCAGTATGCAGCGTATTTATAATCTAGGCTATTTTGAAGATGTTAATATCAAATTGAACCCCGGTCAGCAGCCTAATGCTGTAGAGATTGAGATTTCCGTTGTAGAAATGAATACCGGTACTTTTGGTATCGGTGCCGGCTACAGTGATGCGGACGGATTTATCGGTATGGTATCAGTCGGTGATAAAAATTTCCGTGGTACCGGTGATAAAGTTAATATTCGCTGGGAATTCGGCGGTGCGGATAATAAGAACTATGAGTTCTCTTATACAAAACCTTGGATCGACAGTAAAGAAACAAGCGCGACAATTACTTTGTACGACGTTACCAATGAATATGCAGACTATGACCGTAATGCCGACGAAATTGCCCGTTATGACAAAAAACGTCGCGGGCAGGAATTGACTTTCAGTCGTAAGACTAATAACGAGTATGTCAGTAATTACCTGACGTTAAAGAATCGCGATGATATTTACAAAGGTGCTGTTGATGGTTACAGCACGCAATATTATGAAGATTCGTGGAACAAAGAAACAGGGCGTTATGACTCTAAATATGACGGACCAGACGGAGAATATCGGAGAAAGAAAAATTTTGGCCTGACCCGCAGTATCGGTGTCGCCAGAGTGTATGATTCACGCGATAATATTTATGATCCGCATGAAGGCAAAAGAAATGCCTATACGATCGAATATGCTGGTTTAGGCGGCGATTTTGACTTTACGAAATACTCTGTTGATTATCGTTATTACTATCGTCAGGGCGCAGAAAATGTCATTGCCGTACAGCTTGGAGCTGGTTATGCCAGCGGCAATATGCCGCTTAGCCAGAGATTTTCAATGGGTGGCAGCGAGACGTTGCGCGGTTATAAAGATGACCAGTTCAAAGGCAACAGCATGCTGAAAGGCACTGTTGAATATAGAATGCCGATCGTGAAAAAAGTGCAGGGTGTTTTGTTTGTAGACAGCGGTTATGCCTGGGACAAAGACCGTGAAACAGCCTTTGATTTGGGCGAACTGAAATATAGTTATGGTGTTGGTTTAAGGATCAACTCACCTCTTGGACCGGTAAAGCTTGATTATGGTTATGGTGATCAGGGCGGACGTTTCCATTTCAGCTTCGGCGGTCAATTCTAAAACAGGCGGTAGTATGCCGTGAAGATTGTAAGAATTTTAGCTGTAGTTTTATTGGCTTGTTTGCTGCCACAGGCAGCAAACGCTGCCATTATTGAAAGTGTAAGCGTTAATGTCCTGGACAGAGGTTCTACCAGTAAGGTTCTTTTAGAGCGGATGTCGGCAAGTATGCAGACTGTTGCTGAACAGCTGCTGCTTGATAAGGATACAGAAAAAGTAGAACCTGTGCGCAGTGAATATACAAGACTTCTGGGAGAAGTTGGGGACAGAGTCCTGAATGGATATCAGATGGAGAAGGTAATGCTGCAGCTGGGGATACAAACGCAGGTTACAATGGTGGTTTCACCCTGGAATGAAGTGATAAATGATGTTTTTGTTGATTTACAGTTTTCGGGAGTCGAAGAAAATACGGCTGCTTTATTGCAGTCGAAACTGCCGGAATTACAAAAACAGCTGAAGGATGTTTTGCAGGGTTCTTCTGCAGATGCGTCCGACTGGGCCGGTGGAGTATTACGCCGGTTAGTAAGGGAAAAGGTTGAAGCTGAACTGCCTGAATTCAGAGCTGCTGTAGATGTGGTGCGTGAAGACAGGCGAACCGTTATACAGGTAGTTGTCTATCCTGTAGGGCAGCTGGTGCAAAGTATTGATTATGAGATGGTTTCTCAGTCTATACCCAATTTGCTGCTGTTAAATATTAAACAGCGTTATGCACAGAAAACACAGGAGTTAAGGGGACTGCCGGTAATATATTTCAGCAGGCATAAAGAAGAGCTGGAAAGATCACTGCTGGCAGAACTCAGTGCAGAGCCTGAAGTAAAAAGACATAATCTGCGTCCAAGCGTAGTTTTGACGCCGGGAGTTAATTCAGGGGTAAGGATTCGTCTGGAATCAGATGAATATAAAATCTGGTTTGAAGGCTACGGTGACATAGGGCGCAATGAGAACAATATTTCCGGACGCGCTCATTTTGGCAAATACATATCAAAAAGGGATGAGATTTTCGGAGAGGTCGGAGTGACTTTGGATGATGTCGACTGGGATTTTTCCGCCGGTTATGCGTTGCATCACGGAAAAACGACAGTCAGTTATATGCGACGTAGTCCGCTGGGAGAAAATGTCTATCGCCTGGAACAGGATATAACGCCGAAATGGCGTTTGCGGGCAGAATATTTTTCTGGCAGCGATACTACTGAAATTGGAGTCAGATACCGGATACACGAATTCCTGAGCGCGGAATATGTTTATTCAAATGATAAACCATACTTCAGGATTGTTGGAAATTTGTGATAAAGGTTGAAAGAAAAGATTTTGACTGATATAATTATTTAGTATAATTACAACTGAAAGCAGGGATTTTTATTATGATGCAAAAATTACGTGATCCAAAAAATGTGAAAATGATATCTTTGTTCGTAGCAGCTATCTTTGTTTTAGGCTGTTTTGCTTTAACACTTACCCAAAGTGGTGTTAACAGCGTGGCATCAGCTGCTTCCAGTGAATCGGCTATTGGCGTTGTTAATTATCAGATGCTGCTTTCTCAAGTGCCTGATCTGCAGAATGTACAGACAAGTATGAAGCAGGAAATCGATAATGCCCAGAAGGATTTTGATGAAAAAAGTAAAACCATGAATGATACTGAAAAACAGCGTTATTATCAGCAGTTGCAGGAACGGTTATCCAATAAAGAAAAGGAATTAATGGATCCTGTTTTGAAAAAGATTGAAACAACAATCAAAAAAGTTGCTGATAAAAAAGGTTTGTCCGTAGTTGTTGACAAAAATACCGTTGTATACGGCGGTCTCGATATTACTGATGAGGTATCCAAGGCTTTGCAAAGCGGTAAATAATGTCGGACAAGGCCCTTTTTACAAAAGGGCCTTGTTTCTGTTTAACTGCAGGAGGTAAAGTATGCGCTGGTTAACGCCGATAATTTTGATAGTCGTATTACTTACTGCTGCCTGTGGTCATGATCCGGGCGGCAAGGATAAAATTGCCGTTATTGATTGGGATAAGGCATTCAGTGCTCATCCTAAACAGACTGTTCTTAAACAGGGTGAAGCTGAATTGCAGAAATTACTGCGTTATCGTGAGGAGCAGGCAGAAATAGCCAAAACTCAGATTGCTGGTTTAACCAGACTGCAGCAGCTGAAACAAAACAGTAAAGCTAATTTTCTGGATGCCGGGTTTCAGACACAAATGTATGCTGCTGAAGCAAAAGAACGGAAAAAACTTTTAGATGCTTATGATGCAGCAGTAAAAGAAGCTGATGCTGCTTTAGCCGAACAGGAAAAGGAACTGGAGGATGCGTACCAGCTAAAAATTTTAAATTTTAGATTGCGGCTGGAAGCTATAAAAATGCGTCCTGCAGAACGTGAGGTTGTTCAAAATGAATTAAACCAGGTTCAGTCTGAACGGGAACAGCAAAGACAGCAGATTTTAGCAGCAAAAAATAAAATTATTGGTACTAAAATGGAGCCTTTGGTTGCTGAAACGCAGGCCAGATTAAAACAGCATGCGGAGCAGCTGCAGCAGGAAATGCAGGGAGATATGTCTGGGGTATTATCAAAAGACCAGTCTGATTTGGCGAAAGTTCCGGAAGCTTTGACTAAAGCAATGGCTGCCATCGATAAGCAGGCTGATAAACTGCAGGAAAGTAATGAAAAGCTTAGAGCAGGTATTCGTAACGATATTGAAAGCAATGTGATAAAACTTGCTCACGAGCGGCAGTATACAATCGTCTTTCATAGTGTTAAAGTTAATATCAAAGCGGATGACATTACTGATGATGTTGTGAAGGCTTTGCAGAATATGAAATAACAGGAGCGATAGATTATGAAAAAACAAGTAGTGGCAGGCTTAATGGTGGCAGTTGCAATGGTATCTTTTGGATGCAGTGGGCGTAATGCTGAATTTGGTGTGGTTGATATGAAAGCTGTTGAAAGCAAAGCCGAAATAGTAAAAACGGTGAAAGAAGAGGTTGCTACCAAAGGAAAGGCATTGCAGGAAGAAATGACTAAAGAGATGGAGGGCAAATCTCAGGAAGAACAGAAAAAAATTGTTGAAGATAAAACGGCTGAAATGCAGTTGGTACAATCAGAAGCGCAAAATAAATTAAAAGCAAGCCTGGATTCTGCGTTAAATGCAGTCGCTAAAGAAAAAGGCTTAGGAGCTGTGTTGATTAAAGATGCTGTCCCTCAGGGTGGTGTGGATGTAACTGATTCGGTAATTGAAAAAATGAAATAAAATGTGGCGGGCGGTTGATCTGCCCGCCTTTTTAAAACAGCGGGAGGCAGAGTTATGGAAAAGACTTTGAGGGAATTGGCAGAATATTTGCAGGGGACACTTGAAAATGAAGATCAAAAGTTGATTGTTACAGGCGTAAACGGGTTAGTTGAGGCTGGACCGCAGGATATTTCTTTTGCTGTGCCGCCTCATGTGGAACACTGTCATCTCAGTAAAGCTGGGGTAATGGTTTTAGCGCCGGAAGATCCCAAGCTTGATAGACCTGTAATCAGAGTCAAAGATCCGCGTGCAGCTTTTGCGGCCTTGTTGGAGCTTTTTCGTGCCAGGGAGGATGTTGAACGTGTCATAAGTCCTTTGGCTTTTGTTGCCGCAAGTGCTAAAATTGGTAAAAATGTTGCTATACAGCCGTTTGCTGTAATTGAGGAAGATGCTGAAATTGGTGATGACAGCGTAATTTATCCGCATGTTTATGTTGGAAAGCATGTTAAAATAGGTAAAGCTTGTACCTTTTATCCTCAGGTTACAATAAGAGAAAATTGTGTTATAGGCAATAATGTTGTATTGCAGTCAGGATGCGTTATCGGCGGCGATGGTTTTGGCTATATTACAGATAAAAAGACTGGCAGACACAGCAGTGTACTGCAGGCTGGCAATGTGGTTTTAGAGGATGAAGTTGAAATAGGAAATAATACCTGTATTGACAGAGCTACTGCAGGCAGTACTATTGTTGGTGCGGGAACAAAAATAGACAATCTTGTGCATTTAGGTCATAATGATGTTTTAGGGAAAAATTGTCTGGTCGTAGCCCATGTGGGGATCAGCGGCAGCGTGACTGTTGGTGATAATGTTACGTTTGCAGGACAGGTTGGTACAGTTGGGCATATCACAATTGGTGACAATTGTGTTTTTGGCGGAAAAACAGGTATTACCAATAATGTACCTTCTAATTCGTTTTATGCAGGATTTCCGGCACGTCCGCATAAGGAATGGCTTAAACAGGAAGCGAATCTCAGAAAAATCGGCGATTTACTGAAAAAGGTTAAAGTACTGGAAGAAACTGTAGCTAAATTGGAAAAATAAGAAACAAGGCGGTGCAAAAGCAGTGCTTGCTTATTATGTGGTTAAGTTTTTCAGCTGGATTATGTGCGTGGCTCCTAAATGTTTACGTAATTTAACAGCTGCGATATTAGGCGGAATTGCGGTTGTTGCTACTCCAAAATGGCGGATGCAAATGGCTGCAGTCAATATACAGGAGTGTCTTGGCGTAGATCAGGCAAGAGCTCAGCAGATAGCAGAGAAAAGTTTGCGCAGATTTGGTAGAATGGTAGTAGAAGTAATGCGCTTCCCTTTGTTAAATAAAGATAATATAACTAAGCTTGTTAATGTTGAAGGCCTGGAATATTTGGAAGAAGCCTATAAACAGAATAAAGGTGTCATTATTGCAACAGGTCATTTTGGCAACTGGGAGCTTTTAGGGGCAACGATTGCTTTGCATGGCTATCCTATGCTTTCTATAACGAGAAAACAAAATAATAAATATATGGATCGCTTCATTAATGAATATCGTGAAATGGTGGGACAAAAGGTTGCCTATAATCGTGGCGAACATGGTTTGCTTGCTATCAGCAGAATACTGAAGGAGAAAAAACTGCTTGGCGTTCTATATGATCAGGATACTAATGACGACGGTGTTGATTTAAAACTTTTTGGAAAAGACAGTATCATTCCTTTAGGTGCTGCTGCCTTATCGCGAATTTATGGATCTCCTGTTTTACCATGTTTTATTCATAATAGTGAAGAGGGCGGTTGTACGGTTAAAATATATCCGCCGCTTTATACGCCTAAGAGCAAGGATAGGGAAAAGGATTTTTATGATGTGACTCAGGAGCTGGTTGTAATTTTGGAGCACGAGATCATCAGTCATCCGGAGATGTGGTTTTGGGTACATGACCGCTGGAAAGACGGGCGTGAGAGATTTGCAGTCAGGAAATAACCGGGGAAAGGCAGGAGGGAATTTTGAAAGAAATAATGCAGCAAACATTGGCAGCTCCTATTGCTTATTCTGGCATAGGGTTGCACTCAGGAAAAGAAGTTGCAATGAAATTATTGCCGGGAAAAGAGAATACGGGTATTGTTTTTGTACGTACAGATCTCTCGGGGCATCCTGAAATACAGGCTTTAGCGGAGAATGTAAGTTCTACGGTTAAAGCTACTACTGTCAGTGAAAATGGGACCGAGGTATTTACAGTTGAACATTTAATGGCGGCATTTTCAATGATGGGCATTGATAATTGCCGCATTGAGATGTCTGCGCCGGAACCTCCAGTAACTGACGGCAGTGCTGCTGTATTTTGTGAGCTGATTTTACAGGCGGGCAGAATAAGGCAGTCGGAGCCAAGAAAAATATATGCTGTTGACAGGGCTTTTTCTGTTTATGAAGATGATAAATATATCACGATTCAACCGTATGATGGTTACAGGATTTCTTTTGTATCTGTTAACGCGCATCCTGCTTTAGGGACACAGTATTTTGATATCGAGCTGACAGAAGAAAAGTTCCTGCAGGAGATCGCTGCTGCCAGAACTGTTGGATTTATGAGTGAAATTAAGCAAATGCAGCAGATGGGACTGGGGCTTGGCGGCAGTATTGAAAATGTTGTTATTTTTGATGATGATAAAATTTTATCAGAGACAAGATTTGATAATGAACTGATCAGACATAAAATTTTAGATGTGATTGGAGATTTATATTTATTAGGGCATCTTCGTGGGCATATAATTGCTGTGAAGTCAGGACATGCATTTAATTCTTGTTTAGCAAAGCAAATTCAAGCCTATAGGATCAAGGAGGAGAAATGATGATTACTTTAGACGCTATTGAAATTCAAAAAATTATTCCGCATCGTTACCCAATGCTTTTGGTAGATCGCATTTTAGAGTTGGAACCGATGAAAAGGGCTGTCGGTGTCAAAAATATTACCATGAACGAATTGCAGTTCTTAGGTCATTTCCCTGGTGAACCGATTATGCCTGGTGTGCTCTTAATTGAGGCAATGGCTCAGGTCGGCGGCGTGGCGATGCTGTATCCGGAAGAAAACCGTGGCAAAATTGCGGTCTTTGGTAAGATCGATAACGTACGTTTTCGTCGTCAGGTAGTACCGGGGGATCAGGTTATTACTACAACTGAAGTTGTAAAGATACGTGGAAATATGGGCGTTATTCATTGTGAAGGCAAGGTTGATGGTCAGGTGGCCTGTGAGTGTGATTGTACTTTTGCGATTATGGATCCAAAAAATTCTTAATAAATGAAAAAACGTTAAAATTTGCAGTAAAATGATGAAATAGGAAGTTTTTTGTACGTAATCAGTTAAAACAACCGAATTCAGTGTGCGAAAAAGTAAAAGCTTTGGCAGAATATAGATAATATAGTATAAAGCTGTTTAATTGTTTGATTAAAATTGAGGAGTGAAGGAAATGAGTTCGGTTGTTATTCCTATGCCTAAAATCCATGAAACAGCAATCATCCATCCCAATGCTGTTTTAGGAAAAAATGTTGAAATAGGCCCTTATGCTGTAATCGATGAAGAAGTAGTCATCGGCGACAATTGTAAAATAGGAGCCCATGCGGTGATTCATAAATATACTACAGTTGGTAAAAATTGTAAATTTTTCCCGGGTTGTTCTATAGGTGCTGATCCGCAGGATTTAAAATTTGAAGACGAGAAAACATCGACGGTTATCGGTGATGGCTGTGTTTTTCGTGAATGTACTACCGTCAACAGAGCTACTGGTGAAGGAAATAAAACTATTATTGGTAATAATATACTGATGATGGCTTATACGCATGTCGCACATAATTGCATTGTTGGTAATAATGTTATTATGTCCAATGTTGCAACACTTGCCGGACATGTTATTGTTGAAGACAGGGCTGTTATCGGCGGATTATCAGCAGTGCATCAGTTTTGCAAGATCGGCCGTAATGCTATGATTGGCGGTATGGCACGTGTTGCTCAGGATGTGCCTCCTTTTATGATCGTTGCAGGTGATCCGGCCTTTGTATCGGGTTTGAACAGTGTTGGATTGGCCAGAGCCGGTATGGCTCAGGAAATACGCAGTCAGCTGAAAAAAGCTTTTCGGATTTTATACAGATCCGGATTGCCATTACAGGAGGCTGTTGCTACAATGGAGCAGGAGCTTGACAGCAGCGAGCCTGTTGAGCATTTGATGCGCTTTTTGCGTAATGTAGAACGTGGTATTATTCGTACCCGCAGAGATTAAGGTGGTGACCTGGTGGAGACTATAGGCTTATTGTCGGGAATCGGCCATTTGCCGGTGGATGTAGCTTTATCAGCCAAGTCTATGGGTTATAGAGTTATAGCTGTTGGAGTTGTCCCTGATATAGATCCGGAGTTAGCAGAGGCTGTTGATGCTTATTATGACATTCATATAGGGAAAATTGGTAAGATCATCAGTACTCTGAAGAAAAATGATGTAAAAACAGTGACAATGATAGGAAAAGTTACAAAAGAGCTTTTATATAAAGCAGGAGCTGTTGTTCCTGACCTTAGGGCAATAAAAATACTGGCTTCCGTACCTGACCGTAAAGATGATACCATCATGAACGCTATTGTCAAGGAGCTGGAAGGTGAAGGCATCAAAGTGATGGATCAGACACTTTTGATTCAGCCGTTATTGCCGCCGCCTGGCGTTTTGACCCAAAGAATGCCAACAGAAGCGGAAGTGGCTGACATGGATTTTGGCTTTGCAATGGCGAAAGAAATTGGTCGTTTGGATATTGGGCAGACGGTGGTGGTAAAAGATCGTGCTTTAATGGCCGTTGAAGCTATTGAAGGAACTGATGCCTGCATTTTACGAGGGGGAACACTTGGCAAAGGTGTTATTGTCGCAAAAACGGCAAAACCGGCGCAGGATAACAGGTTTGATATGCCAAGCATTGGCACAAAGACCATGGAATCAATGATAGCAGCCGGAGCGACCGGCTTGGTAATTGAGGCCGGCAGAACGCTGCTTGTAGAAAAAGAAAAAACTCTGGCTTTGGCAGATGCTCACAATATTACTATTGTAGCAAGATAAATGAAAAATAATTGCTAATTATGCAGGCTGAGCGATACGTTCAGTCTGTTTTTGTGTTATAATATAAAATGAATTGTTGTGTAATAAAATAAGAACTAGAAAACTTTTTAAAGTGTTTTGATAGCTGGAAGGGAGCGTTTATGGCTAGAATATTGATTTCTGCCGGAGAAGCTTCAGGAGATATTCATGCTGCTGCGGTGACAAGAGAATTAAAAAATATTGCTCCTGATACTGAAGTTTTCGGTATGGGCGGTGATTGCCTGCGTGAAGCTGGCGGCGAAGTGTTATTTGATATTAAAGAACATGGGGTAATGGGGTTTGCGGAGATTGTTTGCAAATTACCAGCGTTGTTTAAATTGAAAAAAGCTTTTGCCAAAGTAATGGAAGAAAGAAAACCGGACTGTCTGGTGGTTGTTGATTATCCGGGATTTAACATGCGTTTGGCAAAACTTGCAAAAGCAAAAGGCATTCCTGTAGTTTCTTACATCAGCCCTTCTGCTTGGGCCTGGCATAAAAGCCGTGCGAAGAGCGTTGCTCAGATTGTCAATAAAGTTGCTGCCATTTTCCCGTTTGAATATGAAGTTTATAAAAATGCGGGTGCTGATACCGAATTTGTTGGACATCCTTTAGTGGATATAGTGAAACCGCATCTTAGCAAAGAAGCTGCCTGGAAAAAAGCAGGAAAGAATGCTGACAGGGATTTGATTTTATTACTTCCGGGAAGCCGGTTGATGGAAATACAAAAAATGCTGCCAACGATGTTACAGGCCGCAAAATTAATTTTAAAAAAACGTCCCGATACAGATTTTACTATGCCGCGGGCCAAAACAATTCCTCTGAAAATGCTGGAAGATATGGTAAAAGCTGCAGGAGTACCGGTCAAAATAATAGAAGGTGACAACTACGATGTGATGTTCAGTGCTGATCTGGCACTGGCTACAAGCGGAACAGTGACTTTAGAGGCGGCGCTGTGCGGATTGGGGTCCGTTATCGTTTATAAAACCTCGCCTGTTACCGCTTTTATTGCACGCAGAGTTATCAATATACCTAACATCGGCTTGCCAAATATTGTTGCAGGCAAACGTATTTTACCTGAATTGCTGCAGGAAGAATTCACTCCGGAACGTTTGCAGCAGGAGGCTCTGGCACTTTTGGAGCCGGAGCGGAACACGCAGATGAAAAAAGATCTGGCTTATGTCAGTGAGCGTCTGGGAGAGCCCGGTGCTGTACATAGAGTTGCAGAATTGGTTCTGCGTATTGCTGAGGAGAAACAATGACATTATATTTACGAATTTTGAGTTATATAAAACCATATATGCACAGACTGATTTTTGCTATGTTTTGTACTATTATGGCAGCAGCGGGGAATTTATATATTCCCTGGATTATCAAAGATATGATTGATGAAGTTTTGGCTGATAAGAATGGCACAATGCTGAATTGGATTGCTGCCAGCATTATAGCTATTTTCGTCGTACGCGGTTTGTTCTGGTATGGTCAGAATTATTTGATGAGCTACGTTGGGCAGAGCGTAATTATTGATATTCGGGCAGCTGTTTTTAAAAAATTACAGCGTCTCAGCGTATCTTTTTATGACAAGAACAAAACGGGTACGATCATGAGTTATGTTACTAATGATGTCAATGCGCTGCAATCAGCTATGGTTGAGAATACCATTGAGATGATTACAGAAGGTTTTATTTTGATTGGTTCTGTAGTAGCGATGATCTATCTGGATTGGCGTCTTACGCTTTTTACAGTATGCACTTTCCCGGTGGTCTTATGGTTTATGGAATTTTTTGGGAAAAAAATTCGCAAAACCGGCGGCAGAATCCAGGAATGTACTGCGGATATTACTTCGGTTCTGCAGGAGTCTGTGGCTTCTGCCAGAGTTATCAAATCGTTTGTCAGGGAAGATTACGAGGTTGATCGTTTTGACGTAGAAAATAGAGCAAATTTCCGTGCTAATATGAAAAATGCGCAATTGATGGCAACCTTGACTCCTGTTGTAGAACTTGTTGCAGCAATTGGCGTGACGATGATTATCTGGTACGGCGGTAATAATGTTATTAATGGCACGATTACTGCTGGCTCTCTGGTCGCTTTTTTGACCTATGCCGTAAATATTTCTAATCCGATTAAACGTTTAACCAGAGTTATTGGTAATATCCAGAAGGCGCTGGCTGCAGCACAGCGTGTATTTATGATTATCGACATGCCGGAAGAAATAGCAGAAAGCAGGGATGCTAAGCAATTGCCGGAAGTCAGTGGTAAAGTGGAATTTCAAAATGTTTCTTTTGCCTATGATGATAAAGGCAATGTAATTACGGATCTTTCTTTCAGTGTAAAACCGGGTGAGGTAATAGCAATCGTTGGTCCGTCCGGTGCAGGAAAATCCACAATTGCCAATTTACTGCCGCGTTTTTATGATGTAAACAAGGGTGATATCAAAATTGATGGTCACAGTGTCAGAGAGGTTACGTTAGATTCTCTGCGTGAACAGGTTGGTATTGTTCCGCAGGAAACAATGCTCTTTAATGGTTCTGTTTATAATAATATTCTTTATGGACGTCTGGATGCGACTAAAGAAGAGATTGAAGCCGCTGCTAAAGCGGCCAACGCACATGATTTTATCATGCAGCTTACTGATGGTTATGAAACTAAGCTTGGTGACCGAGGGGTTAATCTTTCCGGCGGGCAGCGGCAGCGTATAGCTATTGCCCGGGCAATATTGAAAAATCCACGGATTCTGATTTTAGACGAAGCGACTTCGGCTCTTGATACAGAAAGTGAAAGGGTGGTGCAGGAAGCACTGGACAGATTGATGGTAGGCAGGACTTCTTTTGTTATAGCACATAGGTTATCAACAGTTAAAAACGCAGATAAAATTTTAGTGCTGGGAAAAGGTAATTTAGTCGAATCAGGAACACACGATGAGCTTTTAGCCTTAGATGGGCTGTACGCACATTTATATAAAATTCAGTATCGCAACAAAGAAGCGAAGTGAGGTTAAAGAATGTATATTATTTATAATTTTTTGGTTTTGTGCGTGTGCTGTTTGTTCGTACTGCCTTACTTTCTTTATCGTTGTATCTGTGAAGCAGGTTTTACTACCAGAATGCGGCAAAGTCTGGGCGGGCTGCGTGATGAAGAAATTGCTTCTGTGGCTCAGAAGGACTGTATTTGGATTCATGGCGCTTCTGTCGGTGAAATTGTTGCGACAAGTCCATTAGTTAAAGAAATACGCAAAGCATATCCTGATTCTCCAATACTGGTCTCTGCTGTAACTGTAGGCGGTTATAATATGGCTAAACAGATAATTCAGGAAGCTGATGCTATTATCTATTTTCCTTTGGATATGCCGTTTGTTTCTGAATCTTTTGTTAAACGTATTCAGCCGAGGATATTCATGCCGGTAGAAACTGAGTTGTGGCCTAATTTTTTGCGGGCTATTCGTGAAAGAAATATTCCGGTAATGATGGTTAATGGCCGTATTTCAGAGAAATCAGTAAAAACGTATCGTTATTTATATGGCATTTGGGATGATATGCTGAATACAGTCAGCAGATTCTGCATGCAGTCAAGTATTGACGCTGATTATATCAGTCATTTAGGCGCAGATCCCAAAAAGATTTATGTTACAGGTAATACGAAGTTTGATCAGACTTATGCGGAAGTGACACCAGAGGACCTGGAAAACTATAAAAAAGAATTAGGAATTGAAAATGCTTATCCTGTAATTGTGGCAGGGTCTACACATCCTACTGAAGAAAAAGTTTTATTTGATGTGTTTAATGAAATTATTAAAAGCTATCCTGAGGCCCGTTTGGTTATCGCACCTCGCAAACCGGGACGTGCTGATGAAATCAGTAAACTGGCGAAACAGTATCATTGGGAAAGCGGATTTAGATCAAAACTCCTGGAAATCAAAGGTGCTCGGTCTAAATATCCTGTTTTACTGATAGATACTATTGGTGAATTAGGTCGTATTTATTCTGTTGGTGATGTGGTGTTTGTTGGTGGTTCTTTGATAAAACATGGCGGACATAACGTGCTGGAACCGGCGGCGCATGCCAAACCGATTTTAGTTGGGCCAAATATGCAGAATTTTAAAGATTCATATGCTTTATTGAGTAAGGTCGGTGCCTGCAAGATGATTAATAACAGTGCAGAGCTTACTAAAGAAGTTTTAGATATTGTTGGAAACGATGAACGACGTTTGCAAATGGGAGCAGCATCATTGCAGGTTATTAAAGAAAATCGCGGTGCTGCTGTACGCAGTATTGAATATCTGCAGGATCTGCTGACATTAACGACTGTTGACAGTAAGGTTGAAGCATCCTATCCTACAAATATCAGAAATCTGCATGATGAAGGCGGCGGGCGTCTGCGCCATGGAGATGCGGTGATTCAATATTTATACCAGCTGGCACATGGTCCTAACACCCCATTTTTTGGTTGGATTTTATTGGGGATTTTAAGGATGTTTTCCTATGTATATGAATTTGGTGTTTGCTGTAAATTAGACTTTTATAAATCCGGATTATTGAAACAGAAAAAATTAGATTGCTGTGTCATTTCTATAGGGAATATTACTGTTGGTGGTACAGGAAAAACTCCTACCGCGCAAAAAGTTGCTGTTATTATTAAAAATATGGGTTATCGTGTCGTGATCCTGAATCGTGGTTATCGTTCGCACTGGGATCAGGAGATGGGCGTTGTCAGTGATGGTAAGAAGATTTTTATGACTGCCTATGAGGCCGGTGATGAAGCTTATTTAATGGCGAAAACCTTACCGGGTGTGCCGGTAATTATTGGTAAAAACAGAGCCTTAACAGGTCAGTTTGCTGTGGATAAAATGAATGCTGAGGTTATCATCATGGACGATGGTTATCAGCATTGGCACTTATATCGTGATCTGGACGTAGTTTTAGTTGATACATTTAATATGTTCGGCAATGGCTGTCTTCTGCCGCGCGGGACCTTGCGCGAACCGTTGAGTCATTTGGACAGGGCGGGCTTGTTCCTGCTGACTAAAACAGATCAAAGTTCTCAGTTCAGCCGTCAGGAATTACGCGATACTTTGGATAAGTACAACGGAGATGCTCCTATTATTGAGAGTATCCATCATCCAAAAAATTTTGTGGAAATTGCTGACTGGTATAAAGGCATACATGAAAATGCGAAAGATCTTTCTGAGCTGCAGGGTAAAAAAGTTATGGTCTTTTCTGCGATCGGCAATCCTTCATCGTTTGAGCAGACTCTGGCCTGCATCGGCATTGATATAATTGAAGCTATACGATATCCTGACCATCATGATTACGGAATGCTGGAAATGCAGTATATCAGTGAAAGAGCCATCAGCAAAGAAGTTGTAGCTATGGTAACAACTGGTAAGGACGCTGTTAAAATACCAACGGAATTCATTTATTTTAATAGAGAAATGCCGTTGTATATTTTAAATATGGATATAAAAATTACTGAAGGACGTGAAGTATTTGAGAAAACAATTCTGAACGCCATTCAGAAGGAGACGAACGAGTAATGAAAGTTTTGTGTGTGATACCTGCACGTTACGCTTCTACACGACTTCCGGGAAAGCCTTTGGCACTTATTGCAGGAAAGCCTATGATACAACATGTCTATATGAAAGCCTGTGAGGCCAAACTGCCTGATGATGTTATTGTGGCCACGGATAATGAGAAAGTTTTTGAAACGGTTCATGGTTTTGGTGGTAGAGCGATCATGACATCTCCGGATCATCCCAGTGGTACTGACAGGTTAGCAGAGGTCGCTCTTAATTTTCCAGATGTAGATGTTATTGTCAATGTACAGGGCGATGAACCCATGATACCGCCGGAGATTATTGATCGGCTGGCAAAAGCTTTCGAAGCTGAATCTGATTTAAAAATGGCTACGATGAAAGTATTGATGCGGGAAGAAGATTATAATAATCCGGCGGCAGTTAAAGTTGTTACCGACAATAATGGTTATGCCCTTTATTTTTCGCGCAGCCTAATGCCATATCCCCGTAATAAAACTGAACACTATAAGGTTTATAAGCATGTTGGTATTTATGCTTATAGACGTGATTTCCTTTTGCAATACGCTGCTTTGGCACCTACTGAATTGGAAAAAACAGAAAGTTTGGAGCAGTTGAGAGTTTTGGAAAACGGATATAAGATAAAAGTACTGGAAAGTGATTTTCAAGGTATTGGAGTAGATACTCCGGAAGATTTGGCAGCGGTAAATGAGCTGTTAAGTAAATAAGCGGTTTTATTCCAGAAGGAGGTCGGACATGAACATTGTAAAAGTTGGTGATTATGAAGTTGGACAGGGGCATCCGCTGCTATTGATGGCAGGACCCTGCGTTTTAGAGGGTTATGAGCACAGTTTGATGATCGGTAAGGAAGTTAAAAAAATTGCTGATAAATTAGGCGTGCCTTATGTTTTCAAGGCATCCTATGACAAAGCCAATCGTTCTTCTTACAGCTCTTTCCGTGGACCGGGATTAGAAGAAGGGTTGAAGATTTTAGCACAGATTAAAAAAGATTTAGGTGTGCCTGTTGTCAGTGATATTCATGAAACTATTCAGGTGGAAAAAGCTGCTGAAGTTTTAGATATTCTGCAAATACCGGCGTTTCTTTGCCGTCAAACGGATTTGGTTTACGAAGCAGCAAAAACAGGACGTGTAGTTAATATTAAAAAAGGCCAGTTCCTCGCACCCTGGGACATGAAAAATGTACTGAAAAAAGCTGAGGAGGCAGGCAATCATAATATTATGCTGACTGAACGCGGTGCCAGCTTTGGTTACAATGCTTTGGTTACTGACATGCGCAGCTTGGCAATTATGCGTGAGCTGGGGTATCCGGTAGTGATGGATGCTACTCATAGCGTTCAGATTCCAGGAGGTCAGGGAACGACTTCCGGAGGTCAAAGCCAGTATGTGCCTCATATGGCCAGAGCTGCTGCGGCTGTAGGCATTGACGCTCTTTTTCTTGAGGTACATGATAATCCGGAAGAAGCGTTGTCTGATGGACCCAATATGGTTCGTTTGGACAAGTTAGAGAAACTTTTAACAGATGTTTTGGCTATTGATAAAATAGTACGCGGTTAAATCTTGTCAGTGAGAGGGAGTTGGAGCATGGAACAAATGTTAGAGCAGGCGCGCAATACTTTGCAAATGGAGGCTGACGCTATTTTAGAGCTCGTACCTCGCGTTGACGAGCATTTTTCAGCAGCAGTGGCTATGATTTTAGACTGTCCAGGACGAGTTGTCATCACTGGTATGGGTAAATCAGGTATCATTGGACGAAAAATGGCGGCTACGTTTGCCAGCACAGGTACACCATCGTTTTATCTCCATCCTGCCGAAGGTATTCACGGTGATTTGGGTATGGTAACCGAAAGCGATGTCGTGATCGCTCTGTCTAATAGCGGCGAAACGGGAGAGGTACTGCATATACTGCCATCCTTAAGGCGTATAGGGGCAAAATTGATTGCTATGGTTGGGAATGCTGAGTCTTCTTTAGCAAAAAATTCTGATATTACTTTAGATGTTGGTGTTTCGCAGGAAGCATGTCCGTTAGGGCTGGCTCCTACATCCAGTACTACTGCCGCATTAGCTTATGGTGATGCGCTTGCTTTGGCTTTGTTGTCCAAACGTAAATTTACTGCCAGCCAGTTTGCTGTTTTCCATCCTGGTGGTTCGTTGGGACGCAAGCTGCTCTTAACTGTTGAGGACATCATGCATAGTGGTGCTGATAATCCTGTTGTTAATGGTGCAACAACTGTTCAGGATGCTTTATTCGTAATTACTGATAAAGGGCTTGGCGCTGTTTCTGTAGTTGATGATAATGAAATTATGATTGGCGTTCTGACTGATGGAGATATTCGCCGTGGGCTGAGTAAGGGGATTGATTTTCTGCAGCGTCCTGTTACTGAACTGATGACCAGGGCCCCTAAAACTATTACTAAAGATAAACTGGCGGCTCAGGCACTGCATCTGATGGAAAGCAACAGTCCTAAGCCTATTACAGTGCTGCCTGTTATTGACGAGGAGCGTCGTGTTATTGGATTATTGCATATGACTGACTTGGTACGTCAGGGTGTGGTATAATGAAAAACATAGAAAAAGCAGCTCAGATAATTAAATTGCTGGTGTTGGATGTCGATGGTGTTATGACAGACGGTTCGATTTATCTTGATGCTGAGCAGGAACTTTTCAAGAGCTTTAATGCTAAAGATGGTATGGGAATCAGCTGCGCTATAAGATGCGGACTGCAGGTTGCGATTATTACCGGTCGCTGCAGTCCAATTATTCGCAGAAGGGCCAGAGAATTAGGGATCGTCGAAGTTTGTGAAAATGTTAAAGAGAAAAGAAGTGCTTTAGCGGAGCTGCTGCAAAAATATAATTTGTCTTTAAATGAAACGGCTTATGTCGGCGATGACCTAAATGATTTGCCAGTGCTTACACAGGTTGGTCTGGCCTGTGCTCCGGCAGATGCTGTAGAAGAAGTAAAACAGGTATGTCATTTTGTAGCAGAAAAAAAAGGCGGCTGCGGAGCAGTGCGTCAAATTACAGAGTTTATTTTAAATGCTCGTGGTGACTGGGATAAAATTGTAAACAGTTATTTACAAGAGGGACAGGGAGACGCTCAATAATGTGGCTTTACTATTTACTGAAAACAATCAGTACCTTGGTATCATGGCTGCCTTATAAGCTGGTGGTGAACATTGGTATCGGCATAGGGCACCTTTATCATACAATTGCAAAAAAACAGAGGATCCGTGCAGAGGAAACTATCAAGGAAAGACTTGGTTATTCTGATGAAGAAGCTAAATGCACGATAAAGTCATTGTTTGTGAAATTAGGCATAACTTTTATGGAAATAATGTATATGCCAGCACTCAATAAAGACAATATTCGTGGTTTGGTTACTTTTGATCGTCCGGATGTGTTATGGGAAGCGTTGAATGAAGGTCATGGTGTAGTTATGCTGGCTTGCCATATGGATAATTGGGAATGGCTGGGTGCTGCTTTATCTTTGTATGGATTTCCTATAAGTGCAGTTGAAAAACCACAGCCTAATAGAGTCTACAGTGATTTTATGAACGAACTGCGCAAAAGCGTAGGTCAGGAAATATTTTCTCGTGGTACAAGTGAAATTCTTGGTTGTGCCAGAGCAATGAAAAAAGGCCGCATGCTGGGCTTGATTGCAGATCAGGATGGCGGATATGACGGTATTTTTGTACCGTTTTTTGGAAAAATGGCAGCTACACCCTCTGGACCGGCATATTTTTCCAGAAAATTTAAAGCTCCTATTATACCTATTTTTATTGTACGTAAAGAAGGTTATTATGGGCATCAGGCAATCGTCAAAGATCCTATTTACTATGAAGATACCGGCGATAGGCAGTTGGATGACTATCGCGTTACATTAAAAATGACCAGAATTGTCGAAGAAGTTATCAGGGAATATCCTGATAACTGGTTATGGTTCCAGCATCGCTGGAATACGCCATACACACCTACAGGAAAGGAGCAGGAGCATGTTGAGAAATAAAGGCTTCCAGATGATCGTGGGTGCAATAGTTATAACAGGCGTCATTATTGCCTGGCTTATGCTCGGCGGTGAGGCTCCTTCCAACAATCCAGTTCAGAAAGAAAGCTCTGGGGCGAATGCTAAAGTAAGGAATAGTACTTTGGCCAGAGAAGTGGACGGTAAGAAAGTCTGGGAATTTACTGTTGAAGAAGTTGAACAGATCAAAAGCAGCGGTGAGGCTGTTTTAAAAGGTGTTAAAGGTAAAATTTACCGTGAAGACGGCAGTGTTTTAGAGGTTGTGGCCGGCGGCGGTAAAGTAAAAAATGAGGCAAAGGATTTTGAACTGAATGATAAAGTGGTAGCAGTTCTATCCAGTGGCGGTAAGCTGACTGCCGAAAGCATACGTTGGCAGCAGACTGAAGATGTTATTACAGCTTCGGGGAATGTAAGGCTGCTTAAAGATGATACCTTGGCGACAGGAGACAAAGCTGTTACCAGTAGTGCATTTGAAAGACTGAAATTAGAAGGGCATGCGGAAGTTCAGAGAGGCGGCGATTATAATGAATAAACTGAAAATGACTATCGTTATGATGATAGGGATATTTTTTATGGTGGGCATGCTTGGGACTGCTTGCGCTCAAGGCTCGAATTTCAGTGTGAAGGCTGATACTATTGAATATGATATGCAGTCTGGGGACGGTATGGCCAAGGGAAATGTAGTATTGAAACAAGATGGCGGTACTGCAACTGCTGCTAATGCTGAATTTAACAGCAAAACAAAATCCGGCAGGCTGACTGGCGGTGTTGTTGCTGATCGTGATGACTCGCATGTTGTTTGTTATACATTTGTAATGCATAATGAAGATTATTCTTCGGCGATAGGTGATGCTCGTCTGACTAAAGGTGATAAAACTTTAGCATCTGAACGTGTTGATTATTATAAAAATCGTGAATATGCTGAGACTGTTGGTAGTTGGGCACGTTTGTCCATGGCTGATGGAAGCATTCTGGATGCAGTGAAAATTACTTATGATGGAAAAGTTGGTGTGGCAAATGCGACCGGTGGTGTAGCTATTTCCAGCCCGCCTCGTGATTTGACAGCTTCTGCAGATACCGCTGTTTATGAAACAAATAATAGCGGTTATATAGAACTGATTGGTAACGCAAAAGCGACACAGGATGGGAATACAGTAGAAGGAAATCGCCTGCGTCTGAACAATACCTCTAATAAGGCAGAAGCCAGTGGAAATGTAAAAATTGTTTATGTTCCTAAGCCTGTGGAGAAGAAAGAAAATGTAACTGCAGATGAAAATGCGGCATTACAAATGGCCAAAGCACCTGTGGAGGTCGCCTAGTGATTATAGAAACGAAAGATCTTGTAAAAGAATATTCAGGACGGCGCGTTGTTAATCGGGTCAGCATCACAGTAGAGCAGGGAAGTGTCGTCGGGTTACTGGGGCCTAATGGTGCCGGTAAGACTACGACATTTTATATGATTGTAGGCATTGAACGTCCTGATGAAGGTGTAGTTACTTTAGATGGAGATGATATATCATCTTTGGCAATGTATGAACGGGCCAGGGCTGGCATCGGTTATTTGCCGCAGGAAGCATCGATTTTTCGAAAAATGACAGTTGAAGAAAATATTTTAGCGATTTTAGAAACGACTGTTCTGACTGAGGAAGAACGTGTGAATAAAATGAATTCTTTAATCGAAGAATTTCGTATTGAACACATAAGAAAAAGCAAAGGAACAGAGCTTTCCGGTGGTGAGCGCAGACGTGTTGAAATCGCCAGGGCTTTGGCTACGGATCCTGCTTTTATTCTGTTAGATGAACCTTTTGCTGGAATCGATCCTATTGCTGTATCAGATATCCAGGGAATGATAGCACATTTAGCAAAGCGCGGAATTGGTATCCTGATAACAGACCATAATGTGAGAGAAACTTTAAGTATTGTTGATAAAGCATATATCCTTGCCAACGGTGAAATTTTAATTCATGGTGACAGCGAAACCATCGCTAACGATCCAACGGCACGTAAATATTATCTTGGCGAAAACTTTAGCATGTAGGAGGAATAGGGATGCGTTTACGCTTACTGGATCGTTATGTTTTAAGTGAATTGCTGTACCCTTTTATTTTTGGTATCGCTTCGTTTTCCAGTATTTTTATTGCCAGCTCCATGCTTTTTAAGCTGACACAATACATGACTAAATACGGGGCCTCGGGAGAAACTATTGCCAGATTATTTATGTATAGTTTACCAGAAGTAGTAAATTATACCTTTCCAATGTCGATGCTGCTGGCTTCGCTGATGGCATTTGGTAAATTGTCAGGCAGCAGCGAGATTGTGGCAATGAAATCAGGGGGTATCAGTTATTACCGTATTGTTGCACCTGTACTGATCGTAGCTTTTTTTGTCAGCATGTTTTCTGTTGTTTGGGCAGAGAAGGTAGTGCCGGCGGCAAAAGTACAGTATGGCAGGATTTTAGAATATGAGATTAAAAAGAATACTAAACCGAGAACCCAGGATCATGTTATCATTAAAACTTTGAGTGGCAGTACTCAGAGAATTACTTATGCCCGCCGTTTTGATGAAGAAAAAGGTTTAATGGAAAATATTACGATCGAAGAGTTTGAAAAATCTCATCTGGCGAGAATTCAAACAGCTAAACAAGCTTACTGGGAAAATGGATCCTGGCGTCTGGAAGATGGTACTGTTTATACAATGAACGAAGCGGAAGGCATTAAAAGCACTGCTAAATTTAAAGAGCAGATCATCCCGCTTGATGTAACTCCAAGAGAGATTTCCTGGGAACAAAAAGAACCTGAGGAAATGACAATCAGGGAATTGCGTGAATATATTTCTGTTTTAGAAAGACAGCATCAGCCGACAGCACGCCAGTGGTGTGAAATCTATATGCGGATTTCGATTCCGTTAGCCAGCTTTTTCTTTGCTATGATCGGTGCTCCGTTAGGCACTCAGAAACAAAGAACAAGTTCTTCTATTGGCCTTGGTATCAGTATTATCGTAATCTTTATTTATTATGCGATAATGACACTTACTACAGGTCTTGGTAAAGGCGGGGTGATGAATCCTCTGCTGGCATGTATTATTCCCAATCTGATTTGTTTGGGAGCCGGTGTATTTTTACTGCAGAAGAAAAACGCTTGATTTAAAAAATATATTTTGAAGTAAAGGAGGTGTATTCATGTTCGGATTACGGTTGATTTTAATTCTGGCAGTAGTTGGCGGTTTGATTGCTTTTATTGGTGATAAACTGGGAAGTAAGATCGGCAAGAAAAAACTTTCTGTTTTTGGTTTAAGGCCCTATCATACTTCTGTGTTGATGACCGTTATAACCGGAATTTTGATCGCCTCTATTACTTTGGTAACAATGGCTGTTGCTTCTGACAGTGCTAGAACCGCAATGTTTGGAATGGAAAAGCTTCAGAATGAATTAGCGGCCTTGAACAGAGAAAAAGATCAGGCGTCTGTGGCGTTGGCAAAGGCTCAGGCTGATGTTGCTGAAAAGAATAAGGCAATTCTGGCTTTGGATGAACAGATAAAAGCCAGCGCGGCTGAAAAAGCGGCGATTGAGAATCAGTTAGTTGCTGCTCGTCAGAATTATGAGGAAGCCAAAGGCCAGCTTCAGCAGGCTCAGTCGGCTGTAGGAGAATTGTCGCAGGCTAAGCAGTCTCTTGAAGGGGAAGTAACTAATCTGGAACAGATGACAGAACGTCTGCGGCGAGGAATTTTGGCTATTCGTGAAGGTCAGGTTGTTTTTCGAAGCGGCGAAGTTGTTTATGCAGGCGTTTTAAAAGGCAGTTTAAATGACGAAGAAAATAGTCGGCAAATGCAGTTGTTTTTAGCTACGGCTAATGAAGTGACCCTGCATCGTATGGGAATAGAAGCAGAAGAACCTGTGCAGGCCATATGGATGCCTAATGAGGTAATTGAAGAGGCTTTGACGCGCATTAAAGCTGCGCAGGGGAATATTTTTGTCAGAGTAAGGACTGTTGCTAATATTATTGCTGGAGAACCGGCTGTATGTACGTTGGAATTGGCAGCGGACAATCGTATTTATAAAAATAACGAGCTGATTTTTAGTAAAGAAATAGACCTTGAACAAAGTGAGAGCAGTATGAATGGTGAAATATTAGAGTTTCTGTCTGATATTAACCGTGTAGCTGTTGCTGCCGGAGTCATACCAGACCCGCTTACAGGTAAGGTTGGTAATATGGATGCTGGAACAATGGTCGAAACAGGTGAGAAAATGGCTAAGTATGGCGGGAAAGTTATACTTAAGGCCTATGCTAAAGGTGACATTAACGCTTCTGGACCGGTTTTACTGCGCTTAGAGGTGGAAAATGCCGGAAAATAAAGTATGGTACTTAGGCGTTGATCCTGGTAGTGCTAAAACTGGATTTGCATGGGTAGAGGCAGATGGAAGAATAAAAAAGGTTGCAGTACTGGCAACAGAAACTTTACCAGAAGTGCTGCCGCAAATATTAGGATCTGCTCCAGCTGCTGTGATTTTGGGGAACGGCACTAACTGTGACAGCATAAAAAAAATGCTGATGGAAGTAACTAATGTAATTAAGATATTAATGATAGAAGAAGGCTACAGTACGGAAGAGGCCAGAAAATTGTATTGGCAGGAAAACCCTCCGCAGGGCTGGCGCCGTTTACTTCCTTTGGGTCTGCAAGTTCCGCCTGTTAATTTAGACGGTTACGCAGCGGCTGTTTTGGTACGTCGTTATTTGAAAAAATAAATACAGTATAATAAAAAGCACAGGAAATTTTCCCTGTGCTTTTTTAGCAGGGAAAATATTGGGCAGCGGCGAATAAAATCAAGGCAGTTTAAAATGGGGGTGGAAAAATGATCAGGCTGAAAAAATGTAGTCTGATATGGTTAACACTACTATTATTGTTGATCGCAACGGCCGTAAATGCGGCAGAAAAAAACTTTGTCGAAATAGATATTTACAGTGTGAATGATTTCCATGGGCACCTGCGTGCTGAAGCTGCTGATCCTGGAATTGCTGTTTTGTCAGGAGTAATTAACGAACTGATGAAGCAAAATCCTGTAGGATCCTTACTTTTGGGCGGTGGTGATATGTTTTCTGGAACAATTGATGCCAATGAGTATCAGGGACTGCCAGTTGTGACAGCGATGAATAAGATGGGTTTTAGTGCAAATACAGCAGGCAATCATATTTTTGACTATCCTCTGGACGTAATAAAGAGGCAGGCTGCCGCAGCAAATTTCCCTATTTTGGGAGCAAATATTGTTGAGGCTGCAGGTGATAGAGTTGCGGAACCTTTTAAACCATATATAATGTTGCAGAGGAATGGTTTGACAATTGGTATATTGGGTCTTACTACGGTTGAAACTAAGGAAAAAGCATCGCAGTTTAATTTGCAGAAGGTAAAAATTTTACCGCCGGAACAGATTGCACAGGTATATGTTGATGAGTTGAGAAGGCAAGGGGCACAAATTATTGTTCTACTGACACATATTGGCAGCCGCCAAGGGGAGAAACATGGTATTACAGGAGAGATAGTACCGATTTTGCAAAAAATTCATGGAGTAGATGCCGTTGTCACAGGACATTCACATTTGTGTGTCAGCGGGACATATGAAGATATTCCGGTAATTCAGGCCGGATGCTATGGGGAGGCAGTTGGCAGAATCAATTTGTTATATTCCATGGCAGCTCAGAAGGTTGTTTCTGCAAATTCGCGTGTTTATAAATTAAGCGAATTACCGAGAGTACAGGATAATGCAATGGAAAGGTTTTTGGAACCAATATTTAAAAACATAGATTCTAAATATAATGAGATTTTAGCTGTCAATAGCCAGGTGCTGACAAATGACCGTAATGGAGAATCAAGAGTCGGAGACTTTTTTATGGATGTTTTGAAAAACGGCTTTAAGGCTGATGTTGCTTTATATAACGGTGGAGCTATACGTGATACTTTGCCGTCTGGAAGGGTAACGGTTCGTGATTTATTGAAAATCTTTCCCTTTGACAGTACCATATATACAGCAGAAGTAAAAGGCAGTGATCTGAGGCAGGTTCTGGAACATGGTATTGGCAACCCGGATATCAGCAGGCTGCGTTTTTCAGGGTTGCAGATCAGTGCTGATATCAGAAGGGAGGAAGGACAGAGAATTAGCAGTGTTACTTTGTCTGATGGCAGCACATTAGCGGATGAAAAATATTATAAGGTCATAAGTAATGATTTTATGTTCAGTGGCGGCGATGGTTTTTACAGCCTGCAAAATGCACGGCATTTGAGGGATTGTGGTAAGGATAAGACTTTTTTTGCTTTTGCGCTGCGAAGCTTGAAAATGGTTGACTATCCTGCTCATGATGAGCGATTACAAATAAAAAAACAGGGAGTCTAAAATGAACGATTTTATGAAACTTAACTGTGATGAATTTTTAGAAAGACTTGCATCTAAAGAACCTGTACCAGGAGGTGGAGGTGCCGCTGCATTAGGTGGAGCCATAGGTGCGGCGTTAACTTCAATGGTTGCCAATCTTACTGTGGGAAAAGAAAAATTTTTATCGGTAGAAGGTGAAATGATTAGGTTGGCAGCCGCAAGTAAATATTTGCGAAAAGAATTGCTTCAGTTGGTACAAGAGGATGCCAGCGTTTTTGAAGCATTCATGAAATGTTATAAGATGCCGAAAGCAACAGATTTGGAAAAAGAACTGCGCCAAATAAAAATTCAGGAAGCTGCTAAAATGGCAGCAGAGATACCTTTGAAAATCGGTGAAAAAGCTCTGGCAGTTTTACTTTTGGCGGCAGAAGCGGCAGAATTAGGTAATCCAGCCGTAATTACAGATGCTGCTGTAGCGGCATTGATGGCCAGGGCAGCTGTACGTAGCGCAGTTTATAATGTAAAAATAAATCTTAATCTGATTAGCGATCAGGATTATTGCTCAGTTCTTGTCGAAAGAATTGCAGCATTGGAGCAAGAAGCCTTATCAGCAGAAAAAAATATTTTGGAGCATACTGATAAAGTTCTGTCATAAAGTAAAATTTGTCAATATTGAGCGAAGCAGGATGAATTGTCTGAAAATTCACAAACAGTTCACTTTTTAGCCCAACTTAGGACAAAGGCTTTTGGTATCCTATAACTGTAAGCCAAGCACTAAGAAAAGCGAAGGTGATATAAATGCATATAAAGGTTTTAGGGCCTATGACGAAACAATGCGAATTGTTATTGCAAAATGCAGCCATCGCGGCTAAAAAACTCAAATGTCATGCTGAGTTTGAACGTGTTAATGATTTACGGCGTGTAGTCGCTTACGGAGTTATGGCCTTACCAGCTTTGGTTATTGATGAAAAAGTTGTTGCAGGCGGCAGTGTGCTGCCTGTTGAAGAAATAATGGAGATTATCAGACATTTGAATTAAATGGCATTAGAGTGAGCTGCTTGAGTATACAAATGTTATATTGATTTTTTACCCCATATCATTTTGATATGGGGATTTTTTTGTTGCTGCATAAAAGTCCCGCTGGGACAGTAAAATAAGACGCTGCGGAAAAGTTTTTTTCTTGTAAGCTCGTTGTAAAATCTAGTATAATAAAAGTCAAGTACAAAATAAAAAGGTGAGAACTGGGGGCAATTATGGTATATTTCTTTGGCTTTCTAGGTGGTCTGGCATTGTTTTTATATGGCATGCAATTGATGGGTGATGGTCTGCAGCGTGCTGCTGGTGAAAAATTGCAGAAAATACTGGAAGCATTGACCGGGGTTTTGATTGTCGGAGTAGCGTTGGGTGCAGCTGTAACTGCTGTTTTGCAGTCCAGCAGTGCAACAACAGTCATGACTGTTGGTTTGGTAAATGCCGGGCTGATGACACTGAAACAGGCGTTCGGTATTGTTATGGGTGCTAATATTGGTACCACTATTACCGCCCAGTTGATTGCATTTAAACTTACTGATTATGTTACTTTGATTTTGGCAATAGGGTTTGCAATGCAGTTGCTTGCTAAACGCCGCCGTGGGAAATATCTGGGGCAGGTACTTCTTGGGTTTGGTATCCTGATGCTGGGCATGAGTATGATGGGACAATCTGTTTTGCCCCTGCGCGAGTATCAGGGCTTTGTTGATTTTATTGGCAAATTTTCTCATAATCCGATTCTAGGCATTGGCGTAGGTATTGTAATGACAGTACTTATTCAATCCAGCTCCGCTACTATTGGTATTTTGATTGCCATGGCAAGCCAGGGTTTGATACCTTTAGAGGGTGCAATTCCTGTACTTCTGGGCGATAATATCGGTACCTGCATTACAGCAATCATGGCGGCCTGGCGTGCAAATGTTACGGCAAAACGTGTTGCATTAGCTCATGTGTTGTTCAATCTGATTGGCAGCATCCTTTTCGTGACCTTTATGGGATTGTTCATAAAACTTGTTTTGGCAGTATCACCTGCTCATGATATAGCGCGTCAGATCGCTAATGCGCATACAGCCTTTAATATTATCAATACACTTATTTTTCTGCCTTTTGCTGCTCCTTTTATCAAGCTTGTGGAACGATTACTGCCTGGCAGTGACGGTGTCATTTCGCGCAAACCGATATATTTGGATGTGAATATGCTTAAAACCCCGTCTATCGCTATGACTCTGGCTGGTAAAGAGGTTGTGCGCATGGGAACCATGGCTCGTCATAATGTTGAACTGAGCATAGCGGCAATGGAAGACATGGACAGCAGGAAAATCGCTTATGTTTTAGAACATGAACCAGTGATAGATGCATTGGAAGAAGAAGTTACAAAATATTTGACGCAAATGAGTGAAACGCAGATGAGCAGGGAATTATCAGCCCGGCATACAGGTCTTTTACATGCCTGTAACGATATTGAGCGTATTGGTGACCATGGTGAAACTTTAGCGAAAAAAGTACGGATGATTTACGAAGATAATGTAAAATTTTCAGATGAGGCTAAAGCCGAGCTGCACACTTTAGGGCAGATGGTGCTAGAAGCCAGCGGCAAAGCTTTGGAAGCTTTGGAAAAAGACGATAAGAAACTGGCTGAAGAAGCCTGGGCATTGTGCCGTCAGGTTAAACAGTATCAGAAAGAGATTCGGAAAAATCATATCGTACGATTGAATGAAAAACGTTGTGATCCGGTTGCTGGCTTTGTAATGCTGGAATTATTAATAAATATGAAACGCGTTTCCGATCATTCAAAAAATATCAGCCAGTTAGTTTTGGGAATTTTTTAAAAGTAAAAAAATATAGAAATTTTTCAAAAAAATGTTGACAAAGATGGCGTTCTGTTCTAAAATACATCTTGTTGCTAATCAATGCGGAAATAGCTCAGTGGTAGAGCACCTCCTTGCCAAGGAGGGGGTCGCGAGTTCGAATCTCGTTTTCCGCTCCACTTGAATATTGGCCCGGCAGAAACCTGCCGGGTTTTTTGTTGCTTCTTGTCAACTTTAGATCCTTGTGATATGATATTATGAGCGATTTATGTCAGTATCTTTTGATATTGGCCTTGAACAAGCTGTTAATTTTGTACACATATAAAACCTAAGGGAGGATTTTTTAATGAACGTATCTGTTGAAAGAGTTGTGAATGACGCAACCCTCAAAATTACTTTACCCGCTGAGGAAGTGAATAAAGGCTTTAAAAAAGCTATAAGCAAAATCGCTAACAGCGTAAACATCCCCGGTTTCCGTAAAGGCAAAGCACCCCGCAACATTATTGAAATGCACTATGGCAAAGATGCCATTAAACAAGAAGCATTCGAAATCGTTGCTAATGATTGCTATACTAAAGCACTTGATCAGGAGAGCCTGATTCCTGTGTCCGACCCCAAAGTTGAAGAATCTGTTTTTGAAGAAAATAAAGATATGGAACTGACTATCAAGGTCACTTTGAAACCTGAAATAGAACTGGGTGAATACAAAGGCTTGTCTGTAGAGAAAAAAGAAGCTGTTGTTGAAGATGCAGATGTTGACGCTGCAGTAGAAGAACTGCGCAGCCGTCAGGCCAAAATGGTAATTGCTGAAGAAGGTACAATTATTGAAAAAGGTGATTTTGCAATTATTGATTTCGCCGGCACTGTAGACGGTGAAGCTTTCAGCGGCGGTGAAGGTAAAGGCTATCCTCTGGAAGTTGGTTCTAACTCCTTTATCCCTGGTTTTGAAGATCAGCTGGTTGGCCTAAAAAAAGGCGATGCTACTGATGTAGAAGTAACTTTCCCTGAAGATTATTTCGTTAAAGAACTGGCTGGTAAAGAAGCTGTGTTCAAAGTTAACGTTCAAGATGTAAAACGCAAAGAGCTGCCTGAGCTGAATGACGAATATGTTGCAGCTAACAGTGAATATAAAACTGTTGCTGAACTGAAAGCTTCGTACAAAGAACGTATGCAGCAAAATGCTGAAAACAATGCGAAGGTTGAATATGAAAAAGCATTGATTGATGCTGCTGTTGCCAATGCTAAATTTGAAGTTCCTGAGATTATGGTCGAAGACCGCATCAGCCAAATGGTTGACGAAATGCGTATGAGTCTGGAAAGCCGTAAAATGACTTTAGAAATGTATATGCAGTATACTGGTATGGATATGGCTAAGATCCGCGAAAACCAGCGTGCGACTGCCGCTGAAAACGTAAAAACTGATCTGGTTCTGGATGCTATTGCCAAAGCAGAAAACATTCAGGTATCTATGGAAGACGTTGATGCTGAATTATCTGCTATTGCTGCTCAACATGGTGCTACGCTGGACGAAGTAAAGAATATCATTAAATCCAATGGTAACATGGGACTTTTGCTTGCAAATATTCTGCGTCGCAAAGCTGCTCACGTTGTTATTGACAACGCAAAATAATGGCATTTTGCCGCCGGCGCTTTAAGCTCCGGCGGCAGATGTGACTTTATTAAAAAATATAACCTTAAAGAAAAGGGGTGTAAGACATGAACTATGTGCCTATCGTTGTAGAGCAATCCAGCAGGGGTGAGCGCTCTTATGACATTTATTCCCGCTTATTGAAAGACAGAATCGTTTTTGTGACCGGCCCTATTGACGACGCGATGGCAAATGTCGTTATCGCCCAGCTGCTCTTCCTGGAATCCGAAGATCCTAATAAAGATATACATCTTTATATCAATAGTCCTGGCGGTAGTGTAAGTGCCGGCTTGGCTATTTATGACACGATGCAGTATATCAAACCTGATGTTTCTACCATTTGCATGGGTATGGCAGCCAGTATGGCATCTGTACTTTTAGCTGCAGGAACTCCGGGAAAACGTTACGCGCTCCCTTATTCCCGCGTGATGATTCATCAACCGCTGGGAGGGGCTCAGGGTCAAGCTACAGAAATTGAGATTCATGCGCGCGAAATTCTGCGTATCCGTGAAGAGATGAATGGTATTTTAGCTAAACATACAGGTCAGTCGAAAGAAAAAATCGCACAGGATACTGAACGCGATTATTACCTGACCAGCGAAGAAGCTAAAGCTTATGGGCTTATTGATGAAGTTGTAACCCGTAAGGCAGCAGCTGAAGAAGCGAAATGATGCATACTAAGGAGATAACAATATGAACTTTGGCGAGGGGAACGACAGCAATATAACTTGTTCCTTCTGTGGAAAAAGAGAAGGCCAGGTCCGCAAGCTGATTGCCGGTCATAACGTCTATATCTGCGACGAATGTATCGAACTTTGCAATGAAATGCTGACAGAAGACCTGAAAGAAACAAATGCTGCTGTTGTCAGTGTAAACGAACTGCCGAAGCCGAAAGAAATTAAAAATATTCTTGACGAGTATGTTATTGGTCAGGAAGAAGCAAAAAAAACTTTGGCTGTAGCGGTTTATAACCACTATAAACGTATTAACTATGAATTAAATAATCCTGCGAAGGATAAAGAAGTAGAACTGCAAAAATCAAATATTCTAATGCTGGGGCCTACTGGCAGCGGTAAAACTTTGCTGGCACAGACGTTGGCAAAGATTTTGCAGGTACCTTTTGCAATCGCTGATGCTACTGCTTTGACAGAAGCTGGTTATGTAGGTGAGGATGTTGAAAATATCCTGCTGAAATTGATCCAGAACGCTGATTTTGATATTGAGCGTGCTCAAAGAGGCATTATTTATATTGATGAGATCGATAAGATTTCTCGTAAATCAGAAAATCCTTCTATTACACGTGATGTATCAGGTGAAGGTGTGCAGCAGGCACTTCTGAAAATTTTGGAAGGCACAGTCGCCAGCGTTCCGCCGCAAGGAGGACGCAAACATCCGCATCAGGAGTTTATTCAGATCGATACTACTAATATTTTATTTATCTGTGGCGGTGCTTTTGCCGGACTTGAAAATATTATCGGTGCACGTATCGGCAAAAAGAATCTTGGTTTTGGTGCTGATATCAAAACAAAAGAAGAAGCAAAAGCTGATACGATCTTTAAAAAAGTTTTGCCTGAAGATTTAATGAAATTCGGTTTGATTCCTGAATTTGCAGGTCGTCTGCCTGTTGTTGTGACACTGGATTCTTTGGATAAAGACGCTTTGATCAAAATCCTGCAAGAGCCTAAAAATGCTTTGATTAAACAATATCAGCATTTCCTGGCTATGGATAATGTAGAACTGGAATTCGAAGACGGTGCTTTAGTGGCTATTGCAGAAGAAGCTCTTAAACGTAATGCCGGCGCCCGCGGTCTGCGTTCTATCATCGAAGAGGTAATGCGTAATGTGATGTATGAAGTGCCTTCACGTATCGACGTTGTAAAATGTGTAGTTACAGAAGCGGCAATCAGAGAACACATGGAACCGAAAATGGTGGTTGCTAGTTAAGCAATTAAAAAAAGAAGGGGAAGGGGCATAGCCTTTTCCCCTTTTTATGTTAAAATAAAGTTGAGTAATGAAAATGCTTTAAAAATATCGTTTGCTGCAGTTAATACTGTTGGCAAAGGAGGGTAATATATGGAAACAAAACCACGTTTAATGCCGTTGCTTCCTTTAAGAGGAATGCTGGTATTTCCAGGTATGATTATAAATCTTGATGTAGGCAGGGAGCGTTCCATTCATGCAGTAGAAGCTGCGATGACTTCCGATAAGCAGATACTTCTGGTATCACAGAAGGAAGCCGTAACGATGGAACCCGGGCAGAAGGATTTATTTAAATATGGTGTCATAGCAGAAATCAAACAATTATTGAAATTGCCAAGTGGAGCTTTGCGGATACTTGTAGAAGGATTAGCCCGAGCCAAAGTAGAAACTATTATCGAAGCTCCGGCTGTTGATACATATTTCCAGGCTAATGCACTGCCGATGGATTCTGTTGTCAGTGAAGATAATGAAGTGGAAGCGCTGCGCAGGATGCTGATTGAAACGTTTGAGCAATGGATTATTGCCAGCAAAAAAGTTAACAGTGAAGTACTGCTGACCTTTAAGGACCAAACTGACCCAGGACGGGTTGCGGATATGATTGCCGGTTATCTGTCGATAAATATCGAAGAAAAAGAGCAGCTGTTAGAAGCGGTTGATGTTAAAGAACGTATGAATAAGCTCTATACGTATTTATGCAAAGAACTGGAAATTGCCGGTCTGGAAAAAAATATTTCACAGCAGGTGCGTAAACAGATAGAACAGAACCAAAAAGAATATTATCTGCGTGAACAGATGAAAGCTATTAATAAAGAACTTGGCGAAGGTGATGAACGTCAGGCCGAAATAGACGAATATAAGAAGCAGATGTCAGAGCTTGATCTGCCGGCTGAAGTTGTTGAAAAAATCAATAAAGAACTTGACCGTCTTTATAAAATGCCGCCGATGATGGCTGAAAGCGCCGTAATCCGCAATTATATCGATGTGCTTTTAAGTTTGCCCTGGGGTAAGTTTACAGAAGATAATTTTGACCTTGAAGTGGCTGCTAAAGTACTGGATAAAGACCATTACGGTTTGGAAAAAGTAAAAGAACGTATTTTAGAGTATTTGGCAGTACGTGCTTTGACCAAACAAAGTAAGGGCCCGATTTTATGTTTAGTCGGACCTCCTGGTGTGGGTAAAACTTCTCTGGCACATTCGGTTGCCAGAGCGGTCGAGCGTAAATTTACCCGTGTTTCTTTAGGTGGCGTTCGTGATGAAGCAGAAATCCGCGGTCATCGTCGTACATATATCGGCGCAATGCCAGGCAGGATTATTCATGGTATGCAAACCAGCGGTTGCATGAATCCTGTTTTTCTTCTGGATGAGATTGATAAAATGGCTTCTGATTTTCGGGGGGATCCGGCTTCGGCTTTGCTGGAGGTATTAGACCCGGAACAAAACAACACTTTCAGTGACCATTATATTGAATTTCCTTTTGATTTGTCACATGTTTTCTGGATTGTAACGGCTAATACGGTAGAAACTATCCCTCCTGCTCTATTAGACAGGATGGAAGTGATTCAACTTACCAGTTACACTGAGGACGAGAAAGTGAAAATCGGCGAATTGCATTTATTGCCGAAGGAACGTCAGGCACATGGCTTGACTGCAAAAACTTTGAATATTACAGAAACAGCTCTGCGTCATGTTATACGCGAATATACACGTGAGGCCGGTGTACGTAATTTAGAACGGAAAATAGCGGCGATCTGCCGTAAAACAGCACATCGTATTGTGACGAAACAGGTAAAAAGTGCTAAAGTTACCGAAAAAAATCTGACTAAATATTTAGGACCAGTTATTTTTCTGGAAAGCGATCTGACTGCCAAGGCAGAAATAGGTATCTGCACAGGTTTGGCCTGGACCAGTGTTGGAGGTGAATTACTGAAGGTAGAAGTACTGGCTACTAACGGTAAAGGTGGTCTGGTATTGACTGGGCAGCTGGGTGATGTTATGAAAGAATCTGCTCAGGCCGGTTATACTTATATTCGTTCTCGGGCTAAAGAGCTGCATTTGGATGAAAAGTTTTATGAAACTACTGATATCCACATTCATTTACCGGAAGGCGCAATCCCAAAAGATGGTCCTTCCGCCGGCATTACTATGGTGACGGCTATGGTTTCAGCACTGACTAAACGTTGCATAAAAGCGGGTATTGCCATGACTGGAGAGATCACTCTTTCTGGCAAAGTGCTTCCGGTAGGAGGAATTAAAGAAAAAATGCTGGCGGCGCATCGTTATGGTGTAAAAACCATTCTGCTTCCAGAACAGAATATGCAGGATCTGGAAGAACTTCCTGTCAATGTGCGTGCGGCAATAAAATTCATTCCTGTTAATCATATGGATCAAGTGTTGAAATTAGCTTTGGAGGAGTAAGATGAATAAAGGAACCTGGGATATTATTCATGCCCAATATATCACATCTGCTGTCAGAGCAGACCAATATCCGACACCACCGTTGATAGAGGCTGCTTTTATAGGGCGTTCTAATGTTGGCAAATCATCACTGATCAATTCGCTCTGCAGACGTAATGGCTTGGCAAGAGTGAGCTCGACTCCAGGCAAAACACAGACTATAAATTTTTATGGTTTGCAGGCTAAACGCACTACTGAAGGGCAGGAAGAACGTGCTGATTTTTATTTAGTAGATTTACCAGGTTATGGTTTTGCCAAAACAGCTAAAACGAACAAAGATAAATGGTCAGGATTTATCAGTAAATATCTTTCCGGATCTGATAATCTAGGACTGGTCTGTCAGCTTATTGATATCAGGCATAAGCCTTTGGACAGCGATATTGAAAGCTATCACTGGTTACTGGACTGTGGACTGCAGGTTCAGGTTATTTTGACCAAAGCAGATAAATTGTCGAAAAATGCAGCGATGGCTCAAAAAGCATTATTCAAACGGGAACTGGGACTGGATGACAGCCGTATTATGACCTATTCTGTAACTCAGAATACAATGCGCAGTGAATTGATAGGGCGGATCATGACGGCACTGGAAGGGCATTATTAAGCGAGGGAAATATGTTGAATCGTTTGCTGCTGTTTGTTATGGCAGCCTGTTTAGGAACGTTATTTTTAAAAATGGAATTGCCTATACCATATCTTTTAGGCGGCATTTTTGCTGCAGTAGCCTGTAAGATAGCTGGTTCGCCTGTTACCTGGCCTAAGAATTGGCGTGAATTGGGTTTGCTTGTAGCTGGGTATGGTATTGGCCGTAATTTTACAGCTGATACATGGGAGAAAATGACGCATCAGACCTTTGGGGTACTGGAAGCCACGCTGATAGCTGTAGCTGTTGCTGTTTTAATTGCCTGGTGGACAGCGAGACATACTTCGGCTAATCTGATCAGTTGTGTGATGGGCATTATGCCTGGCGGGCTGACGCAAATGATGCTGATGTCGGAGGATGATCCAAGGGCTGACGCAAATGTTGTTGTCGTTATGCAGACTCTGAGGCTGGTAGGCGTTATTGTAGCAGTACCATTTCTGGTAATCCATGGTTTAGGTGCTCAGGTTATGCAAAACAATGCTATTGTTCAGACAACAGACGGTACGCATTGGCTTATTCTTGTCCCATTGTCGTTTTTAGGCGCTTTTGTTGCGACTAAGTTAAAGGTGCCAACACCGCGTTTGCTGGGGCCGATTCTGGCAACAGCGGCAGGGTCGTATTTTTGGGGAAGTTTACAGCCTGTGCCTGGTTTGCTTATGATGCTGGCACAGGTAAGTATTGGATTATACATGGGCGTAATGCTGGATCCCAAAAAACTTTCGGCTACTAAGGAATTGATGCCTTATATTTTTAGTGGTATCGTTTTGATGATTGGTGTCAGTGTTGTTGTTGCCTGGTCTCTGTCAGAACGGTATGGGTTTTCTTTAGTAACCGCTTTTTTAGCAATGGCTCCCGGCGGAATTGCGGAAATGTGTCTGGCTGGAATGAGTATGGGAGAAGATGTTTCAATCATTCTTACTTACCAATTAGTACGGTTATTGTTTTTGAATATCTGCGTTCCTTTGGGAATCACTATGTATTTTAAAAATAAAAGCCTTGATTAGCAGTATCGTAGCTTACTGAATAAAATAGTAAGCTACGATACTGTTTTATTTGCGAAAAATAATATATGAAAAAATATATTAAAAGACTTGACAAAAGAAATAGTAATAAATATAATTAAGCTAACAAATGAATATTGTAAGCTAAAGGTGCTCTACGGAGCTTAATAGAGAAGTCGGTGCAATTCCGACGCGGTCCCGCCGCTGTAACGAGGAGTAAACTTCAAATGCCACTGGTAGTAATACTGGGAAGGTGAAGTGAGCTATGAATCGGAGTCAGAAGAACTGCCTTAGCTACATCGCTGATTGACCTGCGAGAGACGGGGAGGAGATGCTGCAGAGTTCGTATTTTAGGTAAATACGAAGTGCGAATCTTTTGCTATGAATTTCTGACCGTTTTTCTTAATATTATTTTAAGAAAACGGTTTTCTGTTTTTCTGTGCTTTTGTAAGCGCGTTGAGGTCGAAGTGTGATGGCTAGACCTCGAAAATAAAAGGTCAGCCATCAGTGTATATATTTATTTGTGACAGGTCTGGACAACCTGCCGGGTTTATTGCCATTCTCAAATTCTCTTTGTGCAAGAACCTTCTTCTCAATTGCCTGCGTAGGGGTGCGCGGCAAGAGCAACCATCACATTTTTTGTGATGGTTGCTTTTTTTGATAAGGGGCTTATAGAGGCAGTTTCGGTAGGAGATTCTCGAACCATTCTGCGATACATAAGTAAGCAAAGTACAGGAGGTGAACATTTACTACCCCGGCACAGAAAATAATTAATGAAAGGATGCCGTATATGGAACAAGATAAAAACCTTACAGCAGAGATTCAGCAGGAAGAAACTTTAGTGGGAACTATCCCTCCGGTTACTTTCGATGAATTTACGCCGCCGTCCTATGAGGAGTGGAAGCAAGAAGTAGTGACTGCTCTTAAAGGCGGTTCTTTTGAAAAGAGTATGTTCACTAAAACTTATGAGGGTATCACCCTGAATCCTATTTATAGATTAGAGGATCAGGAGAAGATTACTCACAATAAAACCTATCCCGGCATGGAAAGCAACCTGCGCGGTGCTAATGCAGGAGGTTATATCCATAAAGTATGGACTATTGCTCAGGAGTGTGATGGAAAAACTCCTGCCGAAGCCAATGAAATGGTTAAATACGAGCTGTTGAAAGGAACTACCGCTGCTAGTGTCGTTTTAGATACTGCGACACGCAAAGGCTATGATCCTGATAAGGCAGAAGTAAAAGATGTTGCTGATATAGGCGTATCTTTGGCTACTGTAGCTGACGTGGAAAAACTGCTGGATGGTGTTGATCTGGAAAAATTCGAAATCGATATTTATGCCGGCGCTTCCAACATCGCTCTTTTGGCTGCTGTAATCACTGTCTGCGAGAAAAAAGGTCTGGCCCTCGAAAAATTACATGGCGCTATTACTGTCGATCCGATTGGCGAACTTGCTTTGGACGGCGAATTAGTTCGTCCGCTGGACGAATATTATGACGAAATGGCACATAGCATTGCCTGGGCTGAAAAAAATGCTCCGCAGCTTAAAACAGTAGTTGTCAATACCGATGTTTATCATAATGGCGGTGCTAACGACATTCAGGAAGTAGCGTATGCTATGAATGCAGCTGTAACTTATATGCGCGCTATGGAACGCCGTGGTATTGATGTCAACACCTTCTGTCGCCACCTGCGTTTTCATTTCAGTATCGGAGCTAATTTCTTTATGGAAATTGCTAAACTGCGCAGTCTGAAAATGGTTTGGGCGCAAATCGTTAAAAATTGCGGTGGGGATGAAGAAGCACAAAAGATCAATCTTTATGTCAGCACTTCTACCTTCTGCCAGACGAAATACGATCCTTATGTAAATCTGCTGCGTGCGGCAACACAATCCTTCTCTGCGGTTGTTGGCGGTATGGACGGCATGTATGTCAAACCTTTCGATCATTGCATTCGTCCCAGTGATGTATTTTCCCGCCGTATTGCCCGTAATATCCAGATCATGGAACAGCATGAATTCAACTTTATTCAGCCGATCGATCCTTCCGGCGGCAGCTGGTATATTGAACCGCTGACAGAAGAATTTACGGAAAAAACCTGGGCTAAGTTCCAGGAAATCGAAAGCCACGGCGGCTTACTGGCAGCGCTTGAAAGCGGCAAAGTACAGGCAGCGGTTAAAGCTATTTTAGAAGAACGTTTTAAAAATCTTGCTACCAGAAAAGATCGTGCAGTCGGCAATAACATGTACCCGAACATGACTGAAGAACTTTTGGAAGTGCCTGAAGTTGATTTCGCAGGAATCCTTAAAGCACGCAAAACTGATTTGGAAGTCAACGTAAAAGTACGCGACAATGCTTATGTAGAAGCTGTACTCAGCGACCTTGGCAAACGTGATGCCAGTGAGTTGGGTTCTTTGATCGCTGATGCTGAAAAAGCATTATTGGCTGGAGCAACTATGGGTGAAATTTCAGCAGCTCTTACCGGCAGCGCTAATGGCGAAAAGGTTGAAGCTATTGCTCCGCATCGCTGGACTGAACGCTATGAAGAACTACGTATGCGTACGGAAAATTTTGTTGATAAAACCGGTGCAAACGTTAAAATTTTCCTGGCCAATATGGGACCGATCCCGCAGCATAAAGCACGTGCCGATTTTGTTACCTCTTTCATGCAGGTGGCTGCCTTTGAGGTTGTGACAAATAATGGCTTCCTCACTGTCGAAGAAGCTGTTAAAGCAGCGCTTGAGTCCGGTGCCGATGCAGCCATCGTCTGCTCGACTGACGCTACTTATCCGGAACTGGCCCCAGCAGTTACGAAAGGCATCAAAGCTGTAAATCCGGAAATGAAGGTATTCCTGGCAGGTGCTCCCAGTGCAGAACTGAAAGAAATCTGTAATGCTGCAGGTATGGATGATTACATCAGCGTCAAATCCAACTGCTATGAAACCTTGCTCCGTATGCAAAAAGAAAGGGGGATGTTCTGATAATGTCCAGAATTCCTGATTTTAGTCAAATTCCCTTTCAGCAGGCACCCGCACAAGGCGACGCCGAGTTTGCTGCCTGGAAGGAAAAATTAAAAACTGAAACCGGTAAATCCTTTGAAGAAAATTTTTACCGTACAATGGAACAAATCAACGTAGCTCCTTTATATGATGTGAATGCCTATAAAGACTGCGAACATCTGCATTATATGGCAGGTATCCCGCCATTTTTGCGTGGACCTTATTCAACGATGTATGTAACCAAACCCTGGACAGTACGTCAATATGCAGGCTTCTCTACTGCAGAAGAATCAAATGCTTTCTATCGCCGTAACCTGGCGGCAGGGCAAAAAGGTCTGTCTATCGCATTTGACCTTGCAACTCACCGCGGTTATGACTCCGATCATCCGCGCGTTGTCGGTGACGTAGGTAAAGCCGGTGTTGCCGTTGACTCCATTTTGGATATGGAGATTCTTTTCTCCGGCATTCCTCTGGATCAAATGTCTGTATCAATGACAATGAACGGCGCAGTGCTGCCTGTATTGGCCTTCTATATCCTGGCTGGTGAAGAACAGGGCGTAGACAAATCAGTTATGGCAGGTACGATCCAAAACGACATTCTGAAAGAATTCATGGTTCGTAATACCTATATCTATCCGCCTACAGCTTCCATGCGCATCATCGGTGATATTTTCGAATATACCTCCGCTTATATGCCCAAATTCAACAGTATCTCGATTTCCGGTTATCATATGCAGGAAGCAGGCGCTACTGCTGATATCGAACTTGGCTATACATTAGCCGACGGTCTCGAATATCTGCGTACAGGTACTGAGCATGGTCTTACTATTGACCAGTTTGCACCGCGTTTGTCCTTCTTTTGGGCAATGGGTAAAAACTACTTTATGGAAATTGCTAAAATGCGTGCAGGACGTATGCTGTGGGCGAAAATCGTTAATTCCTTCGGCCCGAAAAAAACCAAATCTATGGCTTTGCGTACACATTCGCAAACTTCCGGCTGGAGCCTGACAGAGCAAGATCCGTTCAACAATATTACGCGTACCTGTATCGAGGCTATGGCAGCAGCTTTGGGGCATACCCAGTCGCTGCATACTAACGCTTTGGACGAAGCTATCGCGTTGCCGACAGATTTCTCGGCTCGTATTGCTCGTAATACTCAATTGTACATTCAGGACGAAACCAAAGTCTGCAAAGTTATTGATCCGTGGGGCGGTTCCTATTATGTAGAGGCACTGACCAATCAGCTGATCCAAAAAGCCTGGGCACATATCCAGGAAATCGAACAGCTCGGCGGTATGTCCAAAGCTATTGATACCGGTCTTCCTAAAATGCGTATCGAAGAAGCGGCAGCACGTCGTCAGGCTCATATCGATTCCGGCGCCGAAAAAATTGTCGGCGTAAACGATTACCGTCTGGAAAAAGAAGATCCGCTTGATATTCTGGAAGTCGACAACACTGCAGTTCGTTTGGCGCAGATCGAACGTCTGAAAAAATTGCGTGCTAACCGTGACAACGATGAAGTTCGCCGTTGTTTGGACGCTATCACCCATTCCATGGAAACCGGCGAAGGCAACTTGCTGGAGCTGGCAGTTAACGCAGCTCGTGCTCGTGCTTCCAAAGGCGAGATTTCTGACGCTGTCGAAAAAGTCTGCGGCCGTCATAAAGCTATCATCCGTTCAATTTCCGGCGTCTACAGCAGCGAATTTGCTGACGAAGATGTTATCAAGGAAGTTCGTCAGATGACAGATGACTTTGAACAGCGCGAAGGCCGTCGTCCCCGTATCTATATTGCTAAAATGGGACAAGACGGACATGATCGCGGGGCGAAAGTTATTGCTACTGCCTTCGCAGATATGGGCTACGACGTAGATATCGGCCCTCTGTTCCAAACTCCGGAAGAAGCTGCGCAGGATGCAGTAGATAATGATGTTCATATCGTTGGTATGAGCTCATTGGCAGCAGGTCATAAAACCTTGATGCCGCAACTGGTAGAAGAACTTAAAAAACGCGGACGTGAGGATATCATGGTCGTTATCGGCGGCGTAATTCCTGCCCAGGACTATGATTATCTCTACGAACACGGTGCAGCAGCTATTTTTGGACCCGGCACCATTATACCTGTCTGCGCTAAAAAAGTACTGGAAGAGCTGAACAGACGCTTGGCGGATTAAGCCATGACAGATACTTATAAACCTTCGTGGGTGCCTGAAGAAGAAAACGATAAATTTGCCTGCCGGGTAATGTACGGTGTTACAGGCGGTCATGAAGGAACTCCAGGTGTGACAGTAGATAAAAAAGACAAAGTAGCTCCGGCTATCAAACGCCGTAAGCTGGAAGTCGACGATTACGTCGAAGGTGTCCTAAAATGTGACCGCGCAATTTTATCACGCGCCATCACTTTGGTTGAAAGTAATGCTGCCGCTCATTTTGAGACGGCACAGCAGGTTATCCAAAAACTGCTGCCTTACACTGGTAAATCGACACGCGTTGGGATCACCGGTGTGCCTGGTGCAGGTAAATCCACCTTTATTGAGGCTCTTGGCACAAACCTGTGTCGTGGCGGACATAAAGTCGCAGTACTGGCGGTCGATCCCTCCAGTACTGTTACCAAAGGCAGTATCCTGGGCGATAAAACACGTATGGAACAGCTTTCACGCGAACCGAATGCTTTTATCCGTCCGTCTCCTTCGGGAGGAACTTTGGGTGGTCTGACTCGTAAAAGCCGTGAAACACTGCTTTTGTGCGAAGCTGCCGGCTATGACACCATTTTAGTCGAAACCGTAGGCGTAGGGCAGAGTGAAACTACCGTACGTTCGATGGTAGATTTTTTTCTGCTGGTCGTATTGACAGGCGCCGGCGACGAATTGCAGGGGATGAAAAAAGGCGTAATGGAACTCGCCGATGCAATCGTCGTCAATAAAGCCGATGGTGATAATAAACAGCGGGCAATGGTTACCAGAGCTGAGTATGAACGTATCCTGCAATTTTTACGTCAGGCTACCGAAAACTGGACGACTCATGCCTATACCTGCTCTGCTTATACAGGAGCGGGAATTATGGAACTGTGGAATGATGTTATCGAAGCCTTTATGAAACAAGGCTGGGGAAATGGCGTGTTAGCTGAACGCAGGAAACAGCAGACGCTTTCCTGGGTATATACCATGGTTGAAGAACATCTGCATAATCTGTTTTATCGTTCGCCAGCCATTATTGGCTGCAAAGAAGAGATCGAGCGTGAAGTAGTGGTTGGAAAAATTTCGGCTACTATGGCGGTTCAAGATCTTATCAACAGATTTGCTGCTGCTGAGCTGAGCGGTGTTAATGTTAAAGACAGCTCGCCTTTTGAAATAAAATAATTTTTAGATTCTCCATTGAGACGCGGCCGCCTGTGGGCCGCGCCATTTTTTAAGGAGGCAATATAGATGAATGATAACCCGGCTATTAAAGGCCTGATAGAATTAATCGAAAAACGTTATGGATTGGAAGTTCTCGACTCTCACTACGTCCTGGTTGATGAAAAATTTAAACAATATAATATGATGTTGTATGTCAAATTACCAAAACAGATGCTTGACGAATTTAAACGCTTATATTCGAATAAAACTAGCGCCATGCATGTTGCGTGGAGCATTGACGATAAAGATAACATTAGATTCCACGCTGCTATTGGCAACAATATCCTTTTGCTTTTAGATTCTCTGCTGTCAAAAGAATGAAAGAAGTGAGAGTAGATGACTAAAAGAAAAACCAGAGCTAGTGTGTGTATTATCGGTTGCAGACGCGACGTTATTAACGCTTAATGAAAAATACGCTTATCTTTTTACAGCATAAGATAAGCGTATTTAAAAATTACGATAGAAGTGCAAATATTTTCACATAACATAAAATTGTTGCTAATACTTATTAGTAATATATAACGCAAAAAATATTTAGAAGTTTTTTTACTAAAAGTGTTGACAAGATAATTAGTAATGCTTATAATTAATATAACAAATCAATATTTCATATGGGTGTTCTATGAACTTAAATGTCGATCGGTGTAAATCCGATGCGATCCCGTCACCGTAACAGGTCAGTCCTTGCACAAGCCGAGGTAATACCTGAAGCCGGACAGCAGCCTATATAAGCATCACTGCTTGACCTGCGAGAGACAGGAAGGAGATGTTTTTAACCAATGAGGTTCTGTTTATGTGAGAGTGGCAGAACCGCTTTGACTGATAACATTTGACCGTCTTCGCGCCTTGAGAAGACGGTCTTTTCTTATGATTGTCGTTTTATTCTTGCTGGTCGAAATATTGATTGTTCTACAGAGTAAAAATGCCGGACACATTTTCACTCTGTCCGGCAGATATATTCTGATTTATTTGCTGTTTTCAAGGCTTTCTTAAAAGAATAGAAAATCCTTTCTCTCCTCCTTCGTTGGCAGGCGTAGGGGTGCGCCTGCCAAAACCATCACTTGAACAGTGGTGGTTTTTTTATTTAGTCATGGTATACTTCGCTGCATGGGTTTACATGGACCATGCAATGTTTTACCTCCGAAAAATTACTTTCAATTGCTTTATGAATATTTTCGGCGATAGTATGTGCTTCCAGTAAAGTCAGGTCGTCGTCAGCGCTTACTTCGACATCTACATAGATGCGGCAGCCAAATTTTCTGGTTTGCAGTACGTCTATGTGGTCAACGCCTTTTTGAGCGTTTATCAGAGCTGTCATCGTATTGATAGTGGCTTCGTCACAGGAGCGGTCGACCATCTTGTCTATGGCATCTTTAAAAATTTCGTATGATGCGTAAACGATCATCAGGCAAATGACTACACTGGCAAGAGGATCTAAAGCAGGATAGCCCATACGGGCGCCTAGAATACCGATAAAGCTGCCTATTGAGGACAATGCATCACTGCGGTGATGCCAGGCATCTGCCATTAAAGCACTGGAATTTATTTTGGCAGCTGCTTTTTTAGTGTACCAGAACATACCTTCTTTAACGATAATGGAAATTACTGCGGCGATCAAAGCAAGGCTGCCCGGTATTTTCAAATCTTCGGCTGAAGCGTGAAATATTTTTTCTAAACCTGCGTAACCTATACCAATACCTGTCAGTGCTAAAACTATCGCTAAAATGATGGCGGCGACACATTCCAAACGTTCGTGTCCGTACTGATGTTCTGCATCAGAAGCTTTATTGGATATCTTGACGCCGGCCATAACTATAAAGGTACTGAAGACGTCGGAAGCGGAATGAATGGCATCAGAAATCATTGCGGCAGAATTAGCCAGTATCCCTGCTGCTAATTTACCAACTGAAAGAATTAGATTGACGATGATACTATTAATAGAAACTTGCATGGCCAGACGTTCGGACTGGGCAAATTTGTCTTGCATGGTGGATAACCTCCCTGGGGTTACTCTTGCAGCGGCACAGATATAATAAAAACATCTGCGGAACTACTACTGTCCCGCAGATGTTTGTTTACGAATCTGCTGCCCGATGGGCCCGGCCGCTAAAACCAAAGGTTTACCGCCTGTTCAGTTTGTACTGTAGCGATATGCAGTGCAAAGAGATTACTTTGATTGTAATTGGTTTGCTGGGGCTTTGTCAAGCAACATTATTTTAATTATTCTTAACTTTACCATAGGTTACTAAAATAGTGCCTTTAGGAGCTGCTAGAGCAGAGCAATGATAGAGAATAATACCATCTTGTTCGGCATTATAGACAGTAATGGTATTGCCGAAAAGATCAGTCAGGTAACCTAGTTTATCGCCTTGTTTTATTTTGTCGCCACAACGGCAACTGGAGAACCAACAGCCGGCCTTATCAGTTTCAAGATAAATAACGTCAGTGACATCAACAGGGGTATGTTTTTGTTGTTGCTGTGGGCTGCAAAGAAGTTCGAGTTTACAAAGGATATTATGAAGATCGTTTTTATAGGCGTCAATGTCTTCACGCCGGCATAATCCGGATCCGCCTCGTTCGATAAGGAGAGAAGGGACACCTGAAATGGCGGCATAATTATAGGCACCTGTTGTAGCAGTTGAACGAACCATAAATTTCATATCCAGAACCATGGCTACTTCGCGCGCTTTTGCAGAAATTTCAGAGTTGGGCAGCCCGGGATAATATACGTATGGATACAATTCTTCATGGATATCACCGCTATGCAGATCAGCATAAAAATCAGCTAAAGGGAAAAAATGTCGACTGAGCAGCCAGGCTGTTTTTTGTGAAAGTGTTCCGTTGACATCGCCGGGGAATTCCCGGTTGAGGTTTTTACCATCATCGGGGGTAACGAAAGCACTGCGTTCCCAAAAGCTTCGAATATTGACGGGATGTATTATAATCAGGCATCCGGAGATAACTTCTGGTTCTATAGCCTGAGATATTTCTATTGCCGCTGCGATACCAGGATATTCGCCACCATGGATGCCGGCTGTTATTAAAAGAGTAGGACCATCATTTTGACCGTTGATGATAGTGATAGGTATTTTTGTATTAGAGTCAAGGACAGGAATAATGTAAGTTTGCAGTTTCTGCCCTCGTTCTGCTTTTAAACCGCAAATATCCATAGTATCTGACATTTTTATAACTCCTTTGCTTATCAAGTTTTATTTTGTAAGTTTTGATACGATTATTTTAATTTTATTCTTGCTAATCAGTATAACATATGATAGTATGTTAATACAATACATATTATCAATTAAACTCAAAAACATTTTAGAATGATAACTAAAATACTAGAGGATCTCGACGGAAGGAAATATATCAGTGTGTACAAATGTTTTGACAGACAGGGAATATTTGGGAATTACAATACCCTTTATGCTTTCAACGATGACACAGCCGCTGATGGGAGCAGTTAATACTGCTGTAATGGGACAGCTTCCTGATCCTAAGTATATAGCGGCTGTAGCCTTAGGTGCAATTCTTTTCAATAATATTTACTGGTTTTTTGGTTTTCTGCGTGTCAGTACCTCTGGATATGCCGCTCAAGCTTTGGGTTCTGGTTCCAGAGAAGAAGGGTTACTGGCTTTTTTAAGACCGTTGTTCATTGCTGTGATAGTAAGCTGCAGCTGCATAATTTTGCAGAAACCTATTTTGACGGCTTATCTGTCATTGGTTGCTCCGGCTTCGGATGTAGCAGAACTCTGTTCGGCTTACTATGAAATTTTGATTTGGGGAGCGCCGCTGGTACTGTTCAATTATGTGTCGTTAGGATGGCTGATGGGGCAGACAAAAGTACGTGCTTCTGTATTTATGCAGGTTTCAAGCAATGTCCTGAATATGATACTTAGTGTATTGTTTGTATTTGTATTACATTTTGATATTGAAGGAGTAGCCTGGGCTACACTTTTAAGTCAGCTTTATGGCGCTGCCGCAGGCTGTTGGCTAATGTATCTTTATGGTAACTTTGATTATAAAAATTTTGATTATAAAACCGTTATAGAGCCTGAGGAGCTAACGAAAATACTTTTGGTCAATACTAATTTAATGATTCGTACGGCTTGCCTGCTGACAGTTAACAATATTATTGCTGCTGCCGGTGCTGCATTAGGAACTGTAGTGCTGGCAGCGAATGCCGTACTGTTTCAGCTGAAAGATATCATGTCGTTCTTGGTCGACGGTATGGCTAATGGTGCTTCTGTTTTTTCAGGAAGGGCTCTGGGACAGAAAAACAGGGTTTTATTTTGGCAGATTTTAAAAATGACCTATAAATGGTTGTTTGTGTTGGTGTTTCTGTTAATGCTTGGATTTACATTTGGCAGTACATTTTTAATAAATTGCTTTACAGACTTAGAGGAAGTAGCTGTGTTAGCAGAAACTTACAAATATTATGTTCTTATTTATCCTTTGATAGCTGGCATAGGCCTAGCTCTTTATGGAATGTTTACAGGTGCTACTTATACGGTTCCTATAAGAAATATGATGCTGATTGCTTTAGCTGTATTTTGGCCTGTGGAGAGACTGTTAGTGCCTTTACTTGGCAATGATGGCTTATGGATATCGTTTTTAATATTTGTTGGGATTCAGTCTTTAATATTATTTTATTCATTGAGAAAGCTTAGAGAAAAGATTTATAAGATTAAATAAAAGTGTTTACTAAGTATATGGTTTGTGCTAATATTAATACAACTTAATAATTTTATCAAAGGGGCCTCAAGGTTAAATTAGGGAAGTCCGGTGTAAATCCGGCACGGTCACGCCACTGTAAGCGCATATTGCGTAAGTCAGATCGCAGCCTTTGATTTTTGCCATATCCGCGGGTGACGGATCAGCAGCTAGTTCCTGAAATTTGACTTAAATAGGCAGTCTTTCCTGTTTAAACAATATTTTATGATCTCCTGCATCCGTGGTTCATGGCTGCAGGAGATTTTTTTGTAAGGAGATGGGAAGCTTTGAAAAACAAACAGATTTGGGGCAGGATCGGGCAAATTGTATTGGTGCTTTTGGGTATCAGCTTTGTAACATTTGCTTTAGTTATGCTGTCGCCAGGTGATCCGGTCAGGCAAATGATTGCCGGTAATGAGGATATTGTTGTCAGTCAGGTTGAGATTGATGCGCTGAGACATGAATTGGGTTTGGATAAGCCTTTTATTTTTCAATATTTAGATTGGTTAGGAAGAGCGGTACAGGGTGATTTTGGGTTTTCCTATATGGTTAAAAAACCTGTTGTTGAAGAATTGATGCAGTCACTGCCGGCGACATTGATATTAGCGCTGGCTTCTACACTTTTTATGTTGGTGTTTTCACTGCCTTTGGGTATTTATTCTGCTGTCAAACGCAACAGTGTTTTTGATTATGCTGTGAGAGGTCTGACTTTTTTTGGTGTCTCAATCCCTAATTTTTGGATGGGGCTGATGCTATTGTGGATTTTTGGTTTAAAATTAGGCTGGCTGCCAATTGTCGGTGGCAGAGTAAGTCTGGAGACTCTGATTTTGCCAGCTACGACGTTGGGTATAGTTATGGCAGCCAAATATACACGTCAGGTAAGGACGACGGTTTTGGAAGAACTCAATCAGGATTACGTTGTCGGTGCCAGGGCAAGAGGCATGAGTGAAAGCTATATCCTTTGGCGGGAAGTATTGCCGAATGCGATGCTGCCTTTGATCACATTGCTGGGGCTGTCACTCGGCAACCTGCTGGGTGGTGCGGCAGTAGTAGAGATCGTTTTTTCCTGGCCGGGACTTGGTTATTTAGCGGTCCAGTCAATTATTTATCGTGACTTTCAGCTTGTACAGGGGATTGTTTTATGGATCGCCCTTATGTATATGGTCATCAATCTAGTTGTTGATATTTCTTATAACCGGCTTGATCCGCGCCTGCGAAAGGAAGGTAGATAGCATGGAGAATCTTATTAACGGATTAAAGAATAATCGTGCTTTTGCCTTTTCCAGTTTTTTGGTGCTGCTTTTGATAGGGATTGCGTTAGCGGCGCCGCTGCTAGCTCCTTATGATCCGTTGGAAGCTACGATGAAAAATGCTTATCTGCCGCCTTCGAGTGAACATCTTTTTGGAACTGATAAGCTGGGGCGAGATAATTTCAGTCGGGTTTTGTATGGTGCCAGCTATTCTCTGAGCAGTGTTTTGCTGTTGGTAGCGGTCATTTTTGCAGTAGGCACTTCGCTGGGTGTTCTGGCCGGTTATTTTGGCGGTAAGGTAGATACGGTTATTATGCGTATTTCTGATATGATGATTTCCTTTCCCGGGATGATACTGGCCATTGCTATTGCCGGTATCCTTGGCGGCAGTCTGATCAATGCGATTATCGCTTTGACTATCGTTACCTGGACTAAATACGCTCGTTTGGCACGCAGTATGGTATTAAAGATAAAAAAACGTGATTTTGTCGAAGCGGCAGTTGTCAACGGCGGTAAACCGACACATATTTTGTGGAAACATATCGTGCCTAATATTTTACCGTTAATGATTATTACAGCAGCTTCGGATATCGGCGCTATGATGATGGAACTGGCAGGGCTTTCATTTTTAGGTTTCGGTTCGCAGCCGCCGGCTCCTGAATGGGGATTGATGCTCAATGAAGGCCGTCAGCAGCTGCAGACGGCTCCCTGGCTGATGTTTTTTCCCGGTCTGGCTATTTTTCTGACGGTAGTAGTCTTTAACCTATGGGGCGACAGTTTGCGTGATGTGCTTGACCCGCGTCAGGAAGATTAAGTTCAGCTGTTGAATAAAGTTTTATATACAGTCAATAAAATAAAAAGGATTTGAAAGGGAGATGTATGATGAAAAAAACTATTAAATTTACAGCAGCTGTTGCAATGATAGGCTTGATGGCATTTGCTTCAGCCGGTTGTGGCGGCGATGACAAAAAAGCTGCGGCAGCCAAAGACACTTTGAAATTTGGCGTTACTAATTTTGCCGACAGTCTGGAACCAACAGATAACTACTTTGGCTGGATTGTTATGCGTTACGGCTTAGGTGAATGTCTGGTAAAATTTGATGAAAAAATGAATTCTACTCCGTGGCTGGCCGAAAATTGGCAGGTCAGTGACGATAAGCTTACCTGGACTTTTAAAATCAATGATAAAGCAAAATTTTCAAACGGTAACAAAGTAACTGCAGAGGCTGTAAAAAAATCTATTGAACGTACTTTTGAAAAAGCCGCCCGTGCCAGAGCAATGTTTGAATATGACAATATCAGTGCTGACGGGCAGACGTTGATGATCAAAACTCACACTCCTGTTGCTACATTACCGGGAATGCTTGGTGATCCGCTTTTTATTATTATTGACACCAGTGTAACTGACCGTGATTATGCTAAGCAAGGGCCTATCTGTACCGGTCCATATATGGTCAATACGTACAGTAAAGCTAAAGCTGTTATGGATGCTAATCCTAATTACTGGGATGGCGAAGTACCGTTTAAGCATGTTGAGATCCCGACTATTGATGATCCCAATACACGCGCTATGGCCCTGCAGTCCGGTGAGATTGATATGGCGATCAATATTGCTCCAGGCGACATGTCGTTGTTCAGCAACAAAGATAAGTACAATATCAGTGCTATTGCTTCCCTGCGTGACGTATTGGCACGTATGAACGTTAAGGAAGGCAAGCCGATGTATGATAAACGTGTTCGCGAAGCTTTGCTGTCATCTTTGGACCGTGAAACCTACTGTAAGGTTTTACTGAAGGACACATTTACTTCTGGCGGGCCGTTGATGCCGCCTTCTGTCGATTATGGATTTGATCAGTTAAAAGATCCTAATACCTATAATGTAGAACGTGCTAAGAAACTGTTGGAAGAGGCTGGCTGGAAAGATACCAATGGCGATGGCTATGTTGATAAAGAAGGTAAAAATCTGGAGATGGACTTTATTTTCTACAGCGGTCGCGCAGAATTGCCTTTGTTTGCTGAAGCTACCCAGTCCGATGCTAAAAAGGTTGGTATCAAGGTTAACCTGAAAAATGTTGATTACAATGTTTTGGACGGGATTGGTGTGCGAGGTGAATATGACTTGCTGATTTCCAATATTCTTACTCTGCAGGCAGGCGACCCCGAGGTCTTTATCAATCAGTACTGGAAAACAAATGTTAACGGTAATAATCCGCAGAACGGCAGCGGTTACAGCAATCCTGCCTATGATGCTCTGAGCGATAAGCTGGCAGTAGAATTTGACCCGGCGAAACGTCATCAATTAGTAATCGATATGCAGAAAATTATTCTTGATGATGCGGCAACGATTATTTTTGGTTATCCGCAGACAAACATGATCAGTAATACTTCTATTGCCAATGCAGAAATTTTACCGTGTGATTATTACTGGCTGACGAAGGAGATCAAGCCTGCCCAGAAATAATCTGTGGGAAGAAGGGACACTGTAATGCTTTTAAAAGTTACAGATTTGGATATCAGTTACGGCAGCAAGGCTACCGTAACTGGTGCCAATATAGAATTGAAAAAGGGTGAGATTTTATCTATCGTTGGCGAGAGCGGCAGCGGTAAAACAACGGTGATACGTGCTATTATGGGCTGTTTGCCGGGTAATGGACATGTAAGCGGCGGCAATATCATTTTTGACGGTAGAAACCTGCTGGATAATACGCCGCAGCAATGGCGTGAAATGTGTGGGACTGAGATTTCTATGATTTTTCAGGACAGCGGTAATATGATCAACCCTATCCGCCGTATTGGCGAACAGTTTATTGATTATATTCTGACTCATGCGCCGCAGATTTCCAGACGGGAAGCTTATGATCTGGCTATTAAGATGCTTGATGATGTAAGGATGCCCAATCCTGACAATGTAATGCACAGTTATCCGTTCGAATTATCAGGGGGGATGCGCCAGCGTGTAGGTATAGCTCTGGCGATGACCTTCAGCCCGAAACTGCTTTTGGCTGATGAGCCTACAAGCGCGCTTGATGTCACAACGCAGGCGCAGATCATCAGGCAGATCGTTGATGTTCGTGACGAATACAATGCCGCGGTGATCATAGTTACTCATAATTTGGGTGTAGCTTCGTATATGTCAAATAAAATCGTTGTGATGCAGAATGGTATGGTTGTGGAGAGTGGACTGCGGGAAGAGATTATCGGCGATCCACAGCATGAATATACTAAGGAACTGCTGGCGGCTGTTCCGGTTGTGGGAGGTAAGCGTTATTATGCCTGAGAACGTAAAATTACACCCGCATGAGAACTGTAACTGCGACCGTGATGGAGTTGCATTACCGCCAGAAATAGTATTGGAAGTAAAAAATCTGACGAAAAAGTTTCAGGTAGATGGCGGCAAGGTTCTCACTGCCTGTGATAAAGTAAATTTAAATGCTTACAAGGGACAGACTCTTGGCATTATTGGTGAAAGCGGCTGCGGCAAAAGTACTTTGGTCAGAACTATTTTACAGATCCATCCGGCGACGGAGGGCGAAGTAATATTTGAAGGACAGAACATTTTGAAATTGGAGGGAGAAGCGCTTCGCCAGAACCGCCGAAAAATACAAATGGTTTTTCAGGATCCTACAGCGGCTTTTAATCCGAAAATGCGGGTAAAAGATATTTTATGTGAGCCTTTATTGAATTTTGGGTTACTGAAAAATTCTGAAGTTGACGCAAAAGCTGCAGAGTTATTACAAATGGTGGAGCTGCCGGTGGAATTCAAAGACCGTTTTCCTCATAGTATGAGCGGAGGTCAGCGCCAGCGTTTGGGTATAGCCAGGGCACTTTCTCTGGAACCGCAGATTATTGTCTGCGATGAAGCCACTTCAGCGCTGGATGTTTCTGTACAGGAAAAAATTTGTGAATTGCTGGTACGGTTGCAGCGGGAAAAAGATATTACATATCTTTTTATCTGTCATGATATTGGTCTGGTTGATTTGATGAGCCATCAGGTCGCGGTCATGTATCTTGGTAATGTAGTAGAATTATTGGAAAAAGGTCGTTTGTCTGTTAATGGTGTCCATCCTTATACTAAAGCTTTGATAAAATCTATCTTTAAAGTGGATTTCAAACCTGGAGAAAAAATTCAGCCGTTAGAAGGCGATATTCCGAGTCCATTGGCTTTGCCGCTGGGGTGCCCATTTCAGAGCCGCTGCGAGTATTGTCAGGAAATTTGCAGAAGCGAAAAACCACAATTGCAAGAAATTAAGAAAGGTCATTTTGCAGCCTGTCATTTTGTTAAATAATTTTTTAGTATATTGCAGCAGTCTTAATGGGTGCTGCAATATAAAAATATTTTTTGATGAATAAATACTTATTTATTCATATTTAAACACAGCCAAATAAGTACGCTTTTAAAAATATAAAATCGGTAAAAGTGTGCTTAGCATATATATTTTTTAGGAGTTGATTATGATGAAAAAAACTTTGGTGCTTGCTATGGCAATGGTGCTGGGAGTGACTGCTTCAGTGTATGCCGCTAATCCTTTTTCTGATGTTCCGGCCGGGCATTGGGCTTATGATGCCGTTAACAGACTGGCGGCAGCCGGAATTATTGATGGTTATGGCGATGGTAATTTTGGCGGCGAACGTCTGATGACACGTTATGAAATGGCACAAATTGTAGCAAAAGCTATGGCTAAAGGCGCTAATGTTGACCGCCTGGCTGTAGAATTTGCCGATGAACTGGACAGCTTGGGAGTACGCGTAGCAGCTTTAGAGAAAAAAGCGGATAATGTGAAGATTACAGGACAAATCCGTTATGAATATGCAGGGCGTGACGGAGATTTTAAGAAAGACAAAGGCAGTGTTGCAAAAAATCGTCTGCGCACTCGTTTATTTGTAAATGGCAGTGTAAATGAAGACTGGACTTATACGGCCCGTATTCAAAATGACCAGAATCTTGCTAATGATTCCGGTGATGAAGATACCAAACTCAATCAAGCCTATGTTACAGGTAAATTGGGTGGATTTAATGTTATGGCAGGGAAAGCGCCAGTATTTTTAGCTAATGGCAACCTTTATGACGATACTGCAGAAGTTATTCAGTTAACATATGGTAAAAATGTAAAAATTAGCGGCTATTGGGGGCAAATTACTGAAAAAGATTCCGGTTATATGGCAGATAAGGCCTATGGCGCCAGTTTATCTGGTAAAATCGGCCGCTTGGATTTAGCTGCCGGTTATGATAGATTTGAAGATTTAGATGCCGGGTTTACGAAAATTTCTAATAACGCGGTCTGGAATGCAGGGGCAAATTATAATTTTGGTGACTTTATTTTAGGGGCGATGTATCTTAATTCTGATATTTCTGATAAAGCTGTTGAAAAAGGTGCTGATACGGACGGCTTTGTCATCAGTGCTGCTTATAAGGGTGCCAAGGCCGCCAAACAGGGGACCTGGGGACTTTGGGGAAATTATTATGATCAGGGGGCAGGTACATTTATTGCTCATACGATGAAAGCTGGTGACTGGGGATACTTCACTAAAGAAGGCTTTAAAGGTTATGGTGTTGGTATAAATTATACTTTGGCCAAGAATATGGTTTATAATTTGGATTACTATGATTTGGAAGGTAAAGAAAGCGGACGTGATTCTCAGATTATTTGGAATCGTTTACAGGTAACCTTCTAAATTTGCAGTAACTGAAGCAGGTATTTTGAGAAAGATTAAGGCTATTTTAACAGGCAGTTTCCATATTAAATGAATGGAAGCTGCCTGTATTATTTTTCTCAAAAGGTTTGTAAAATTTTTCAAAAACTATATATGAATATTTGCTCATGTGTTATAATAAGATTACAGTAAAAGTAAGGAGGCTGGAAAATGAGCAAAACACAGCATGCTTTAGAAAATTTACATGAACATAACAGTCAGGGCTGCGGACATGATCATCATCAGGAAGATGAAAGCGGCCATAACGATAATTCAGCCTGTGGCTGCGGACACGAACATTATCACAAAGGAGAAAGCGACCATGACCATGATGCAGCCTGTGGCTGTGGGCATGATCATCATGTGCCCGGGCATGCAGATGACTGTCAATGTGAGCTCTGCCATCCACATGAGGAATATTGCGATGTTTGTGGTGAAAGCTTGGAAAATTGTATCTGCAGAATGCCTGATGCTGATTGTATAAAACGAGTTTATGCTTTAAAAAATCTGGGTTGTGCCAACTGTGCCGCCAAAATGGAATATAAGATTAAAGAATTGCCTGGAGTAGAATATGCTTCAGTAAGTTTTGTAACAAAACAGCTGCGTCTATCGGCCAAAAATCACGAGGTATTGCTGCCGGCCATTCGTGAAATCTGTGCTTCTATAGAATCGGATGTAGAAGTTGTGCCACGCAGTGGGATGATGCCGTTCAACTTTGAAAGCAAGGTATACCTGTTAGAGAACCTGGGCTGTGCCAATTGTGCCGCAAAAATGGAGAAGGCTATCAATGATTTGCCGGATGTTTCTGCTGCAACGATAACTTATGCTACGAAACAACTGCGGCTGACAGCGAAGAATCACGCACAATTGCTGCCACAGGTCCAGGCAATTTGCAGTACGATCGAAGCAGGTGTAAAAGTAGTTGAACGTATAGGAAAGCCGGTATTGGCTGAAAATATTAATCAGCGTAAAAAAAGCGGTGGAATACTTTCAATGTCGGATGAACAGCGTTCACTGGCAGAAATAGTGTTTGGCGGAATTTTGTTTATAATCAGCGAAATTACCGGACTCGTGCCGGAAGCTTATCATATTTACTGTCTTGTTGCCGCATATATTCTCTTGGGCGGAAGGATTGTTTTAACCGCTTTAAAAAATAGTACGAAGGGACAGGTTTTTGATGAAAACTTCCTGATGACAGTAGCTACTTTAGGTGCTTTTGCTATCAATCAATATGAAGAAGCTGTTGGAGTTATGCTGTTTTATCGTATCGGAGAATATTTTGAGCATCGTGCGGTTGAAAAAAGTCATGGTCAGATTATGGAAGCTGTCGATATGCGTCCGGAAGTAGTTAATTTGCTGATTGGTGAAGATGTGCGTGTTATCCCGGCAGAGGAAGCCAATGTTGGTGACATTTTACTGGTACGTGCCGGTGATCGTATTCCTTTGGATGGAGTAGTTATAGAAGGTGAAAGCCTGCTTGATACTTCTCCGGTGACAGGAGAACCTGTGCCGGTAAAACGCAGTTTTGGCGATGAAGTTATTTCTGGTTGTATTAATACGTCAGGGATGCTGAAAATCAGAGTAGAAAAAGTCCTGGCTGAATCTATGGTCACCAAAATTTTAGACTCTGTAGAAAATGCTGCTGCCAGCAAACCACAGTTAGACAGGTTTATAACACGTTTTGCGCGTATCTATACTCCGTTTGTTGTGGCAGTAGCTGTTTTAACTGCTGTGATACCCGGCTTTATAACAGGAAATTGGGAATATTGGACTTATACAGCCTTAACATTTCTGGTTATCAGCTGCCCATGTGCACTGGTGCTGAGCGTGCCTTTGGCGTTTTTTTCAGGCATTGGAGCCGGCTCGAAATATGGAATTCTTTTTAAGGGCGGCGTTACAATAGAAGCCCTGAAAAATGTTAAAGCAGTGGTTATGGATAAAACAGGTACTGTGACCAAAGGGAATTTTGTTGTTCAAAAGCTGGTTCCGGTAAGTGGCATGGAAGAAGATGAGCTGTTGAAGCTTTGTGCCTCCGCAGAACTTGTTTCCAGTCATCCGATTGCTACAAGTATAGTAAATGCGGCCAAAGAACGTGAGTTGAAACTCGAACGGCCGCAAACATTTGAAGAAATTGCCGGTGAAGGATTAGTTGTCGAGGTTTCAGATGGAAAAATTTTGTGTGGCAATAAAAAATTGTTAGAACGGTTTGAAATTGATTTTTCTGTTAGGGAAGAAGATAATTATGGTACGGAAGTGCTGGTTGCCAGAGCCGGAAAGTATTTAGGACAAATAATTATTGATGATACATTGAAAGAGGATGCGGTAGCTGCTGTTACCTCCCTTAAAAAGATGAATTTAACTACAGCCATGCTTACAGGTGATGCGGCAGAAAGCGCACAGGCAGTGGCACGTGCTGCTGGAATTGACGAAGTAAGAGCTAAGCTTCTGCCGCAGGATAAACTCAATGAGTTGGGCCGCTTACGCAAACAATATGGTGGAGTGATGTTTGTCGGTGATGGTATAAATGACGCTCCCGTTTTAGCAGGCGCCGATGTTGGCGCTGCCATGGGCAGTGGTGCTGATGCTGCTATTGAGGCAGCAGATGTTGTATTTATGAACTCGGAAATGCAGGCTATTCCTCAGGCAATTGCCCTAGCGAAGGAAACAACCAGAATTGCCTGGCAGAATGTATTTTTTGCTTTGGCAATTAAGATTATTATCATGGCTGCTGGGTTGGCAGGCTATGCGTCTATGTGGGCGGCTGTCTTCGCCGACACTGGTGTTTCCATACTCTGCGTTTTGAATTCCATTCGTATTTTGTATAAAAAAATATAAATATTATTATTCAATCATTATAAGGACAGCAGATTAAAACATGCTGTCCTGTTTTTTTGAAAAAACTTTAAATTTAAAAGTTTAAAGGGATAATAAAATCATTGTACAGGTAAATAATTTTGTTGAAATATTGTGAAAATATCAGAAGCAATAAATTGTTGTTGACAAAATAAGTTAGCAGTAGTAAACTTTAAGAGGTTAGCGAAAGCTAACTTTTTAAAAGTGGGCTAGTTAGCGTAAGCTAATGTGAGGAGGGCAAAAGTATGATGACATTAAAAGAAGTTCCTATCGGTTCTACCGTAACTATCAAAAAAGTTTGTGCCACCGGACCTTTGAAACGCAGAATTGTTGATATGGGTTTGACAAAGGGGACACCGGTGACCGTCAGAAGAGTCGCGCCACTGGGAGATCCATTAGAAGTAACTGTACGCAGCTATGAGCTTTCGCTGCGCAAAGCAGATGCGCAGAACATTCTGGTGGAATAAATTTTGATTTAAAGTTAGTGAAAGTTGATTCGAGGAGGGACTATTTTGAGTAAGACATTAGCACTAGTGGGCAATCCAAACAGCGGTAAAACCACACTATTTAATAATCTTACAGGCAGTAAACAATACGTTGGAAACTGGCCTGGTGTAACCGTTGAACGTAAGGGCGGCAAACTTAAAAAACATGATGGCTTTGAGGTCATGGATCTGCCGGGTATTTATTCTTTATCTCCGTATTCTCCGGAGGAAGTAATAACCCGTAATTATCTTTTGGAAGAAAATCCTGATGTTATAGTTAATATAGTTGATGGATCGAACCTGGAACGTAATCTGTATTTAACGATGCAGCTTTTGGAAATGGGCTGTAAAGTTGTAGTTGCGCTCAATATGATGGATCTTGTCAGAGCTAACGGTGATGTACTGGACACGGAGCTGCTCTCTAAAGAGTTAGGGTGCCCGGTTGTGCCGATTACAGCTACCAGCGGTGAAGGTGTGGAACAGCTCGTGGCAAGGGCGGTGCAGATTGCTCAAACACAATGTGACAGAAAAGACCCCAACAGCTTTTCAGAAGAAGTTGAACGCGTATTGCAGGAAATTGGCGAAATGGTAGCGCCTATGCCGCATATAGAACGCCGCTGGCAATTAGTCAAGGTATTGGAACGTGATGGGCAGCTGCTTGAAAAACTGAAATTATCTCAAGGTGTGTTTGACAAACTAGAGGTCTTGATTACCCGTTTTGAACAGCAGGCTGATGATGATGCGGCAAGTATCATCGCTTCCGGACGTTATCAGAAAATAGACTCAATGCTGCGCAGCTGTTATAAAAGTGCCAATGTTGATTATGCAAATACTGTTTCAGAAAAAATAGATCGTATTGTAACTAACCGTGTTTTGGGATTACCTATATTTTTAGGCATCATGTGGGCTGTTTATTATATTTGTATCCAGACCTTGGGCGATGAAACTATCGGCTGGATGGAAGAATTATTTGAAGGCATCAGTGAATACGCAGGTGCTTTGTTGGAAGCAGCTGGCGCTTCTGAAGTTATGTCAGGGCTCGTACTTGATGGAATCATTGGCGGTGTTGGCGCCGTACTTGGCTTTGTACCGCAGATTTGCCTTTTGTTCTTATTTTTGTCTTTCCTGGAAGACTGTGGCTATATGGCACGTGTTGCTTTTATTATGGATCGTATTTTCAGGCAATTCGGGCTTTCAGGCAAGTCGTTTATTCCGATGTTGATCGGTACCGGCTGCAGTGTTCCCGGTATCATGGCAGCACGTACGATTGAAAATGAACGTGATCGTAAACTGACGATTATGCTGACGCCGTTTATTCCTTGTAATGCTAAACTTCCGGTGTTTGCTCTGTTTGCGGCAGCTTTTTTTCCAGAGCAGTCTTGGGTCGGTCCTTCGATGTATCTCTGGGGTATAGTGATGGTTGTAGTTTCAGGTATTCTGTTGAAAAAAACCAAGGCTTTTGCCGGTGAACCGGCGAACTTTGTTATGGAATTGCCTGCATATCACTGGCCGCGGGCAAAAGATATTCTTATTCATACTTGGGAACGTGCCCGCGGTTTTATTGTTAAAGCCGGCACGATAATTTTCCTGGCCTCCGGATTGGTGTGGTTATTGCAATCCTTTGATTTTTCGTTTGAAATGGTTGATGCTCAGGACAGTATGATGGCTGTTATCGGTCATTATCTGGCACCTGTGTTTGCTCCACTTGGCTTTGACAGCTGGCAGACTGCTTTCGCAGCAATTACGGGCTTCTTAGCTAAAGAAGTAGTTGTTTCTACATTTGGTATCTTGGCTGGAGTTGCTGAAGCTACCGAAGAAGATCCGACTTTGATTACCACTATTCAAAGCATGTTCACGCCTGCCAGTGCGTATGCATTTATGATTTTTACATTGCTGGCATCTCCGTGTTTTGCTGCTATTGGCGCGATCAGGCGCGAGATGGGCAGCTGGCATTGGACTTTCTTTGCCCTCCTATATCAAACAGGCTTGGCATATTGCATGGCTTTGCTGATATACCAGATCGGCAGCAGAATGTAATGACTGTGCTGTAGTTTGATGTTTACTTTAAAAACGCAGGCTTTTGCCTGCGTTTTTATTTTTCATATTGTTCACAAATATGGCAGATGTGTTGGCAATGGCATGTTTACTGAATTTTTTATAGCGTTTTTATATAAAAAATTTTTAAAGGTATAGTATTTTTATGGCTGATGTGAGAAAATAATATATGTTTGAGTTTAAAAGTTTGAAGTTGTCAGGGATCAAAGGAGCGCAGAATATTGGAACCGATAAAGAGACAAAGAAAAGAGTCTGATTCAGTATATACGATTATGTTGATACCTCATAAAGGGCACGAACCCAGGAGCATCCATTTTCGCCTCAGCCTGTTGAAAAAGGTTGGTATTGTTTGCGGTTTGCTCTGTTTACTTGGTGCAGGTGTTCTTTTTCAGTCTTCGCATATTTTGTACAAGGCACATCAGGATCAACAGGAACTGTTGACCTACAGGAGTGAAAAAGCTGTTCAGGAACAGAAAATAGGTCAGCTTTTGCAGGAAAATGAAGCTATTGAAAAAGAAATGGCAGAGCTTTCCAAACTGGAAGAGGCGGTTCGGCGAGAGCTTGGTGAAGGCGCAGTGCAGCCTTCACGTTCCGGGATCGACCGCAGTCAGTATCTTGGACAAGGCGGACCTCAGGCGGCTAAAGTAGAAGCTGTTGATATCTATGCTGCGCAGAACAAGGTGCTGCAGGAAAAGGTCAAAGATAGAAAAGCTACGTTGAATGATTTACTTGGCAGATTACGCGAGTTGAACCAGCGCAAAGCAGCGCTGCCGACACTTTGGCCAACTAATGGAGGGACTATTACTTCATATTTTGGCGGACGCAGCGATCCTTTCGGTAATCGTTCTTATGACTGGCATCCGGGAGTTGATATTGCCAATGAATATGGAGCTCCGGTTTATGCCAGCGCGTCTGGCACTATTGAAGAGGCTGGCTGGGTGTCCGGTTATGGCCGTTATGTAAGGATTCAGCATGGATATGGTTACGAAACAGCTTATGGTCATATGAGTAAATTGGCAGTTCAGGCAGGGCAAAGCGTAAGTAAAGGTGATGTCATCGGTTATGTTGGCAGCAGCGGGTATAGTACTGGGCCGCATGTGCATTTTGAAGTGTTGGTCAACGGGCAGACAACAGATCCGTTGGAATTAGTAAGATAATAAAAGGAGAAAACTATGTTTGGGAAAAATAAAAAAGATGTAGTAGCAGTCAGCACCTTGCCTTTGGAAGAATTTGAGTTTTTGCTTGGAAGAAATTCGATCCTGTGCGGCAATTTGCAGACTAAGGGCGCATCGCGTATTGATGGTCACTTTAAAGGCATTATTGTTTCGGAGAACGATGTTTTAATCGGGCCCAACGGTGTGATAGAAGCGAATATTTTTGGGGAAAATGTTACTGTAGCCGGGAATGTTACAGGTAATATAGTGGCCCGCGGCACTTTAGAGATTTTAGCCTCTGGAGTTTTAAACGGTGATATTAAAGCGGGAAGTTTAGTTGTTGAGCCGGGGGCCGTTCTGCGTGGCAACATAGGCGGTATCGAAGGTATTGAAAACCCTGAGCTGTCTCAGGCTGGCGTTTCTGAGTAATAATAGAATTTTGTTTTTACAAATAGCTGATTCGAGAAGAAATGCTTGACACTGTAAGCGGCAATTGATAATATTATAGCTATCTAAATTTATATTTAAAATGACGATGACCGGAAGTAGTAAAAGTACAGAGCTCACAGAGAGGGTATGCCAGGCTGTAACGTACCTAGCTTTATGGCTTTGAAGTCGTCCGTGAGTCGGTAGACTGAAATCAAAGTAGGTTTATCCGTTAGCGCACGTTACGCGTTTCAAGTGTCCGGACTAAACTTTGATTTAAGTCTGGGAAAATAGGTGGTACCGCGGAGTTTTTCGTCCTGTTCTTAATTTGGAACAGGACTTTATTTATTTTTAGGAGGCAGTAAAATGGCAGAAGAACACAATATTCCTAAAGTTTATGATCCGGCTTCGGTCGAGAAAAAATGGTATAAATATTGGGAAGAACACCGTTATTTCCATGCTGAGGTAGAAGCAGATAAAAAGCCGTTCAGTATTGTTATCCCCCCACCGAATATTACCGGTCAGCTGCATATGGGACATGCGTTAGATAATACTTTACAGGATATTTTGATTCGCTGGCATAGGATGATGGGCGATAATACTTTATGGATGCCCGGTTATGATCATGCGGGGTTGGCTACTCAGATCAAAGTAGAGGAAGTTTTAAAAAAAGAAGAAGGAAAGACCAGGTATGACTTGGGACGTGAAGAATTTATTAAACGTGTCTGGGAATGGAAAGATAAATATGGTGACCGTATCATCGAGCAGTTAAAAAGCCTGGGTGTTTCCTGCGACTGGGAACGCAAACGTTTCACGATGGATGAGGGCTGTTCACAGGCAGTTCGTGAGGTTTTTGTTTCTTTGTACGAAAAAGGGCTTATTTATCAGGGCAGCCGTATTACTAACTGGTGTGTTAACTGCAATACTGCTTTAAGTGATATTGAAGTTGAACATGAAGATGATGCCGGAAATTTGTGGTATGTCCGCTATCCTGTTGTTGGTGAGATGGAAACTTATCTTACGATAGCCACTACACGGCCTGAAACGATGCTGGGTGATACTGCTGTTGCAGTCAATCCTGAAGATCCGCGCTATGGTCATCTGGTCGGTAAAATGCTGCAGCTGCCCTTAACCGAACGTCAGATCCCCATTATTGCTGACAGTTATGTCGATTTAGAATTTGGTACAGGTGCTGTAAAAATTACTCCTGCTCATGATCCTAATGATTTTGAAATGGGTATGCGTCATAATTTAGAGAGTATCGTAGTTATCGGTATGGATGGCTATATGACTGAAGAGGCCGGCAAATTTGCAGGCCAGGAACGTTATGAATGTCGTAAAAATCTGGTACACGAACTGCAGGAAAAAGGTTACTTAGTAAAAATAGAAGAGCATAATCATGCTGTAGGCCATTGTCAACGCTGTCGCAGTGTAATAGAGCCGTTGGTTTCCAAACAGTGGTTTGTAAAAATGGAGCCGTTGGTAAAGGCGGCTGTAGATTGTGTTGAAGACGGCAGAACACAGTTTGTTCCAGAACGGTTTACCAAAACTTATACCGGCTGGATGGAAAACATTCGTGATTGGTGTATTTCCCGTCAGATTTGGTGGGGGCACCGGATTCCTGTGTGGTATTGTGATGCTTGCGGCGAAGTTATTGCATCGCGCGTTGATATTGATAAATGTCCGAAATGCGGTGGTGCGGTACATCAGGATGAAGATGCTTTGGACACATGGTTCAGTTCAGCTTTATGGCCGTTCTCTACTATGGGCTGGCCTGAAAAAACAGATTTGTTAAAGCAATTTTATCCAACCAGTGTTTTGGTGACAGGTTATGATATCATTTTCTTCTGGGTTGCGAGAATGCTGATTATGGGTATGGAGTTTATGAAGGATATTCCTTTTGATAAAGTCTTTATTCATGGTTTAGTGCGTGACAGCCAGGGACGTAAAATGAGTAAATCACTCGGAAATGGTATCGATCCGCTGGAAGTTATTGAAAAGTACGGCGCTGATACTTTAAGGTTTATGCTGATCACAGGCAATACTCCTGGTAATGATATGCGTTTTTACTGGGAACGCGTAGAAGCAACACGCAATTTTGCTAATAAGATCTGGAACGCATCACGTTTTGCTTTGATGAATATGGAAGGTTATGATGCAGAAGCCAAGCAGGCTCCATATACACTTGCTGATCAATGGATACTTTCGCGGCTGCAGCATACGGTTAAAGATGTTACTGAACTTTTGGGCAGATTTGAGCTGGGTGAAGCAGGGCGTCTTATTTATGATTTTATCTGGAGTGAAGTTTGTGACTGGTACATTGAACTGGCTAAGCCGCGGCTTTATAATAAGGAAGATCCTGAGGCAAGAGCTACGGCACAGCATGTCCTGGCAGAGGTGCTGACATCGGCTATGAAGTTACTGCATCCGTACATGCCGTTTATCACTGAAGAAATCTATCAGTGTCTGCCGCACGAAAGTAACAGTATCATGATTGCACCGTGGCCTATTGTTGATGAGAGATTGTTTGATGATAAAGCAGAAACTGGTATGACGGCAATTATGGAAAGCATTAAAGCTATTCGTAATATGCGTGCGGAAGTCAATGCCGCTCCAGGCAAAAAGGTACCGGCTATTTTGTTAGTGAATGCAGAACTGCGTGAGATCGTTGAAGCCAATAAAAATTATATCAATTTGATGGGTAGTATCGATGAGCTTATAATTGATGATATTGGGGCTGGCAAGCCTGAAAATGCTATGGCCGCTGTTATTGCCGGAATCGAGGTATATTTGCCTCTGGCAGGATTGATCGATGTAGAAAAAGAAACCCAGCGTCTTAATAAAGAACTGGAAAGTATGGATAAAGAAATCAAACGTGTTACCGGTAAGCTAAATAATGCAGGCTTTTTGGCAAAGGCTCCGGCTGATGTAGTTGAAAAGGAAAAGGCTAAAGCAGAGGAACTGAGCGGTAAAATGGAAGCCGTGAAAGAACGTCTGACTTATTTGGCAACTTTAAAGTAACAGCCGAAGCGGCGCGGATACTCCGCGCCGCTTTTTGTGTTTTTACTGTCGTAATTAATTGGAGGTTAAAATGAATTATCAGGAGACATTGGCATATCTGGATAGTTTGGGGAAATTTGGCATTCGTTTGGGAATGGAACGTATTGAAGGATTATTGCGGGAATTAGGGAATCCTGAAAGAAAAATAAAGACCATTCATGTTACAGGAACAAATGGCAAAGGTTCTGTTAGCAGTATGATAGCGAATATTTTGCTTGCTGCTGATTTGAAAACAGGTAAATTTACGTCACCGCATTTGGTAAAGTATAATGAAAGACTTGTTATCAATGGGCAGGATATTGATGATTATAGTTTTGCAGTTCTGATTACTATTGTGAAAAAGGCGGCAGACAGTGTGGTGGCAAAGGGCATTTGTGAGCAGCCGACACAGTTTGAGGTTTTGACTGCTGCTGCTTTTATGTATTTTGCTTTGGAAAATGTAGATTATGCAGTCATTGAAGTTGGCATGGGGGGACTTTGGGATTCAACTAATGTTATCATTCCGGTAGTTTCTGTTATTACTAATGTCAGTTTGGATCACACTGATCGCTGCGGTGCGACTGTAGAACGGATTGCGATGCAGAAAGCAGGAATTATTAAGGAAAATGTTCCGGTAGTAACGGCCGCAGATGGAGAGGATGCATTGGGACCGATTAAAGCTGTCGCGATGTTCAAGCAGTCCAAATTGTATATTTATGGCAGTGCTTTTTGGGGCACAGAAGTGAAAAGCACTATGGAGGGGCAGACTTTTACTTTGCATGCAGGTGAGTATTATAGTTCTGACTACAATATTAATTTGCCTGGCGAACATCAAATAGCGAATACATCTTTAGCTGTAGTTGCTGCTAAACTTGTCTCCAAACAGGATGACAGGATCAATGAATTAGCTTTGCATATTGGTGTTGCTAACACTATTTGGCCAGGCAGACTAGAGCGTATTTCTCAAAATCCTGACGTGATTTTGGATGGAGCTCATAACCCGGCTGGAGCAGATGCTTTAAGAAATGCTCTCGATAAATATTATCCGCAGCAGAAAAGGACGTTTGTTTTTGGGATGATGGGTGATAAGGATATGAAAAGCGTCATAGGGAAGCTTTTCAGACCTATGGATACAGTTTATACGGTAAAGGCAGACGAAGGTGGCAGAGCAGCATCTGCTGAAGAATTGGCCAGCCTTATTGGAAATCAGGCTGAAGCTATGAACAGTTTGGCATCTGCGTATGAAGCCGCTGTAACCGGAGCTGATGCAGACAGTGTAATATGTGTATGCGGTTCCCTTTATTTGGTAGGGAATTTTAAGAATATGCTTTTGAAAGCGAAAGCTGGGTGTCATTGATGACTGCTGCTGCCGTAAAATATGCCAATTTAGAAAAATATGTATATTGGCTGTTGTTGGCGACAATAGCTGTTATCCCGCTGCAGCAGGAAGTTTCTTCGGCAATGGTGGCAGTCACTGGCTTCAGTGGTTTTATTGTTGCGTTTTTGCGGCGCCATGAAAAAAGGAAGCCTGTTTTACCACGTTTTGTACAGATTTTATTATGGTTACTGTTATTACTTGGTTATTGGTCGCTGCATAATTCAGCTGATGAGGCATTGTCTACCTACAATTTTATTTATGTTGTCGGTCAATACGCGCTATTGGTCTGGCTGATTTTGCATTATGCTGTTGATAAAAAAACATCTTCAGCTAGTGATTTGGATTTGCACAAGTGGCATGAGTGGCCCAGGCCTCTGCAAATAATAAGTGTGTTTTTGGGAATGTCATTGTTTGTTTCGGTATATGGCATTGTACAGCATTTTACTGGGGTTGTACCTACTGAGGCCTGGGTTGATAATGATGCTTTTCCGGAATTGAAAACACGTGTTATTTCCACTCTGGTCAATCCGAATATTTTGGGCGGATATCTTGTACTGGTTATTTCATTGATTACAGGATTGCTTAGTACAAGTAAAGAAAAAATGTGGCAGCTGGTACTTGGCAGTGGAATTTTAATAGCCGGGCTTTGTTTGCTTTACACATATTCACGTGGGAATTGGGTTGCTTTAGCTGTTGGATTATTGTTGTTTTGCGTATGCTTTTGCCGTCGGGCTTTATTGCCTCTCATAGGCATTGGTATTTTGGGAATGTGGTTTGCCCGTGGCGCAGTATGGCATAGGATAATTTCTATTTTTGGGACTGAAGATACTTCTGTTGCTCTTAGATTTGCCTATCTGGAAAGTACGTTATTTATTATTAAAGAACATCCGTGGGGTGTTGGCTGGTATGGATATCAGTTTATTTATCCGGAATATGATTTTTATCTTAACAATCCTGACGTCATTATGTATCATTGTCATAATTTATTACTGAATATTACGGCAGAACTGGGTTGGCATGGATTGGCAGTATTCTTGCTTTTATGGTTCTGTATTATCTGGAAAGCTGCTGAATTGGCCCGTTTTGGTAAAAGCAGATGGCTTCAGGGTTTTGGCAGAGGTTATTTAATGGCGTCTGCAGGTATTTTAGTGGGCGGTTTGACTGACCATGTTTATTTTAATATGCAAATGGGGCTTTTGTTTTGGCTTTTTGCAATTTTAATAATGGTCTGTTCAGAATTTAACAGAAAATTAACAAAAGCATAACCATAAGAGGAAGATTTAGATTTAGCTTTACAGGAAAAACTTGGCAAGTTACAATAAATTCAGGGAAATATGGAATCGTAGGGGGAGCGGAATGAATTTAAATGACGTGCGAAAACTTTTAGACGCTAAAATCTGCGTAGGTGAAGAATATCTTGGTCGGCAGGTTGAAACCTGTTGCGGGTCTGACCTTATGAGCGATGTCTTAGCCTTTACAAAATGTAAAACTCTGCTTTGCACAGGGTTGGCTAATATGCAGGTTATAAGAACAGCGGATATGACTGATTTATGTGGTGTGATTTTGGTAAGAGGGAAACTGCCCGGAGAAGATATGCTGAAAGAAGCTGCCCAAAACAAACTCCCGATTATGTCGACAGAATATACATTGTTTGAAGCCTGCGGGATTCTTTATAGTAATGGCTTGAGAGGCTGTTCCAGAAAGGCGGAAGAGCAATGAGTGATTCTAAATCAGTAAAAATGCATTATGATGTTGCCGGTGACGATTTTGACAGGGCTGGTGAAGCTTCTGCCGGATTAAAGCGGTTGCTGCAGAAAATTGGCGTTCCGGCAGATATAATCAGACGTATTGCTATTGGAACCTATGAAGCTGAGATGAATGTAATCATTCATGCCGGCGGTGGTCAGGTTGATGCTGAAATTTTTCCTGAAGAGACGGTTGTATATATTGCTGATCAGGGACCGGGAATCCCTGACATTAAACTGGCAATGCAGGAAGGCTGGTCTACAGCACCGGATCATGTAAGACAAATGGGGTTTGGCGCCGGTATGGGTCTGCCGAATATGATGAAGTGTTCAGATGATTTTGATATCCAATCGACAGTTGGCTCAGGTACTAATATAAAGATGAAATTCAAACATATCAGTGAAGACTTATAAGAGGGGTGATACGATGGCTGGAGGATATTTTCATTCCATACGCCTTTTACGGTCTCAGTGTCAAGGCTGTGTAACGTGCGTTAAAGCTTGTCCGACCGAGGCCATTCGTGTCCGCAATGGTAAAGCAGAACTTATAGAAGCACGTTGTATTGACTGCGGCGAGTGTTTACGGCGTTGTGGCTATCATGCTATCGTGGCGGAAACGGATAAACTGGAAGAAACTGAACAATTTAAATATAATATCGCTTTGCCTCCTCCTTCTTTATATGCGCAGTTTCCGCCTGAAACAAGTGCGGCGGCTATTTGGGAAGGGTTACATAGACTGGGATTTGATGAAATTTTTGATGTAGCAGTAGCTTCTGAATATATTTCTTTGGAAATAGCTGCTTACCTGAAAAATTATAACGGTGGCAGAAAACCTTTGATTTCCTGCACTTGTCCGGCGGTTTTAAGGCTGATTCAGGTCAAATTTCCGGAACTCATCAAACAGGTAGTGCCTGTACTTCCTCCAACAGAAGCTGCGGCTATTTATGTAAAAAATGAAGTTATGCAGCGTACCGGCTTAAAGTCTGAAGAAATAGGTGTCTGGTTTATTGCACCTTGCCCTTCTAAAAATGCTAATATCAGGCAGTCTGTTGATGTCCGGCATACACAAATCAACGGCAGTTTAAGTATTTCAGAGATTTATGGAAAAATATTAAAAATCATGGGCGGAGAGATTCAGCCGGATAAAAAGGTGACTGCTGGATCTTCTTATGGTATGAGTTGGGGCAGTTATGGTGGGGAACTGGAAGCTGCAGGAATTGAAAACGGTCTGGCTGTACACGGTATTAATGACGTGTACGACGTGCTGGAGCAAATTTCCCTGAATAAGATGCGCGATGTCGATTATGTAGAGTGTTCTGCCTGCAGTGGCGGCTGCATTGGCGGGCCGCTGACTGCTGAGAATAAATTTGTTGCTGAGAAAAATTTGAAGCTAAGGCTGAGTATTATGAGGCAGAATGAACCTGATGATCGTCTGGCTACCATGGCCCAGAGTATGATATGTGAGGATTTTCCCAAATCGGCTTCCTATGTAAAAAAATTAATCCCGCGGCCGATGATGCAATTAGATGACGATATTTTAGAGGCTATGAAAAAGTTTGAAAAGATGGAGGAGGTCCTCAGATCTTTGCCGGGGCTTGATTGTGGAGCATGCGGAGCACCAAGCTGTCAATGCCTGGCGGAAGACATCGTTCAGGGGAAAGCCAATGAAATTGACTGTATTTTTAAATTAAGGAGCAGTGTAAAACGCCTGGCACATGGTATGCTTGAACTGGCAAAGCAGATACCTATAGCCAGCGAGCCGGAAGAAGAACTGCGGGAGGATGGTGAAAGCGATGCAAGTACGTGAAGTTATTGAAACTTTAGGGTTAAAGCTGATGACACATGAGGTTCCTGTGGATGTGGATGTTATTGGTGGCTATGCCTCTGATCTTTTGAGTAATGTTATGGGGCAGGCGGCTCCCGGTATGATTTGGGTGACAATGCAGGGGCATCAGAATATAGCGGCAGTAGCTTCTTTGATTGGTCTGTCTGCAGTTATTGTGGCAGGCGATGCGCCTATAGAAGAGGATACCCTGAAAAAAGCAGAACAGAACGACGTTTTGATATTGGCTACATCTTTACCTGCTTATGATGTCATTGGAAAGCTTTATGAACTTGGTATCAGGAATGTAAAATGAAAACCGTTATCGGAGATTTTCATGTCCATACCTTGCTTTCCCCGTGTGCTGAAATCGAAATGACGCCGCATCATATAGTGATGCAGGCTGCTGAATATGGTATACAGCTGCTGGCTGTTACTGACCATAATGCTTCGGCTAATGCTGTGGCGGCGATTCAGGCTGGTGAACGTTATGGTATTAAGGTGTTCCCGGGAATGGAAGTTGAATGCAGGGAAGAAGCGCATATAGTGGTTTTGTTTGACAATCTGAAACAGCTGCGGCGGTGGCAGAAAATAGTCGATTTTTCAATGCGTGGCCTCAAAAACATTCCTGAACGGTTTGGAGCGCAATTTGTCGTTGATGATGATGATAATTTTGTTGCAGAAGAGGAAAGAATGCTTTTAGGACCATTGCAGCTATCTGCGCAGGAGGTTGTACGAAAAGTAAACGAAATTGGCGGGCTGTGTTTAGCTGCCCATATAGATAGACCGGCATATAGTTTGCTTGTACAGCTGGGATTTATTCCTAATGATATGGGCTTGCAAGGAGTAGAGATAAGCCGTAACAGTTTAGCAGAGTTGGAGCAGCTGAAATTGAAAAGATTATCTGGGAATTTACCTTATGTCACTAATTCTGATGCTCACAGAATGCTTGAATTTTTGGAAGGCCCCAAGAATAAAATTACCATTGAAGAAGCTACTATTTCAGAATTAAAACTTGCACTTGCAGGAAAAGACGGGCGTAGTTGGTTTCCGGGTTATTTTATTAATGATCTTGAATATTAGTTACACTAAAAGTATAAAGTATACACTATTCATGCTTGAAAATCATAAATAGTGTTGATTATATACGTTTTTTTTGCTATAGTAGTATTCGTACATTAAAGTTTAGGGAAATGGAGAGTGTACTATGAATATGGTTGACAAAAGATGCAGTTGCTGCGGCGGAGAAAATCCTGAAAAGGTGCAGATTGATGCTATTCTGGCTAGATATCAGGGTAAAAAAGGATCTTTGATCCCGATTTTGCAGGAAGTACAGGCTCTGTACAATTATTTGCCCAAAGATGCTTTAGAGTACATTGCTGCCAGTACAGGAACACCCATTGCTCAAATTTATGGTGTTGTTACTTTTTATTCCCAGTTTCACCTTAATCCGCGCGGGCGTAATATTATCCGTGTTTGTCAGGGAACTGCCTGCCATGTACGTGGTGGTAAAGTAATTTTGCAGACTATCGAAAAAGAGCTTGGAATTAAGGCCGGACATACTACGGAAGATCTGCGTTTTACCCTTGAGACTGTTGCCTGTATCGGCGCTTGTGGTTTAGCACCGGTTATGCAGGTTAATGAAGATACTCATGGTCGTTTGACTCCGGACAAACTGTCGGCTATTTTAGCTAAATATCAATAACAATCATGCGTGAATTGTCTTTGCATATCCTTGATTTAGCGCAGAATTCCATAGAGGCAGGAGCTCATAATGTAATAATAGAAATAAATGAGAATGAAAATGGATTTTTTGTTTTTCGTATCAGTGATGATGGACATGGCATGAGTGAGGAAATGGTGCAGAAAATTCGCGATCCCTTTGTGACTACGCGGACTACACGTAAAGTAGGTATGGGAATACCTTTTATGGACATGGTCACTAAACAATGCGGAGGACATTTGTTAATACAATCTCGTAAGGGTAAAGGTACTGTCGTAGAAGCTGCTTTTGCAAAGGATAATATTGATCGCCCGCCTTTGGGTGATATTGTATCAAGTATTAAAGTGCTGCTGGTAGGCACGCCGTATCTGGAGCTGAAGTTTATCTATAAGATAGGTACATCGGGATTTGATATTGATACGAGGGTTATCAGATCTCTCCTTGGTGATGAAGCAGATTTTACCAGACCTGAAGTTTATACATGGCTTGAAGAATATTTAAAGCAGGAAATATCGCAGTTGAGGTGTGAGCAGGAGGTATAAAATGAAAACGTTGGAAGATTTGAAGGCCCTACGTGAAAAATTAAAGGCAGACATGAAAGTTCGTCAGAATGACGGCACTAAAATAATCATAGGTATGGGTACATGTGGTATTGCTGCAGGCGCGCGCGAAGTGATGTCTGCCGTTTTGAATGAGCTTGCAGTGCGTAAACTTAATGATGTTCAGGTACAGCAGACGGGCTGTATCGGTATGTGTGAGAAAGAGGTCCTGGTAGATATTGTCCGTCCTGGAGAACCTCGTATTACTTATGGTAAAGTAAAAACTGAGGACGTGAAAAAGATCATTGCAGAGCATGTTGTCAATGGCCGTATTGTTGAAGAAATGGTTGTAGGCAAAATTATGCAAGACTGATTTGATAAAATTTGGAGGGAAATCATATGCAGCACATTAGAGCACACGTCCTGATTTGCGGAGGAACAGGATGTAAATCTGCCGGTTCAAAGGAAGTACAGCTTGCTTTTAGTCGGGCTATTGAAGCTAAAGGCCTGAGCGACGAGGTTATGGTAGTAGAAACAGGCTGCCATGGTTTCTGTGAACATGGTCCGCTGGTTATAGTGTATCCTGAAGGTACTTTTTATTGCCAGGTAAAAGCTGAGGATGTAGAAGAAATAGTTGAAAGCCATTTATTTAAGGGCCGTATTGTTGAACGGTTGCTTTATCATGAACCGCTTACTCATGAAAGTATACCTAATTATTCGGAAATAAATTTTTATAAGAAACAGCATCGGTTAGTTTTAGAAAATTGCGGCGCTATCAATCCTGAACAAATTGAAGAATATATTGCTGTCGGCGGTTATGAAGCTTTAGCTAAAGCTGTAACTACCATGAGTCCTGAAGATGTTATTGAAGAAATCAAAAAATCAGGTCTGCGTGGACGTGGCGGCGGCGGATTTCCTACAGGAATGAAATGGCAGTTTGCTAAAGCGTCTGTAAGTGATAAAAAATATGTTATCTGTAATGCAGATGAAGGTGATCCTGGTGCATTTATGGACAGGAGCGTCTTAGAAGGCGATCCGCATAAGATATTAGAAGGTATGGCTGTCTGTGGTTATGCTATAGGTGCAGATGAAGGCTATATTTATGTACGTGCGGAATATCCGCTGGCCATTAAACGTCTGCGCATAGCTATTGAACAGGCTGAAGCTATGGGGTTGTTAGGTGAAAATATTTTTGGTTCCGGGTTCAGCTTCAAACTGCATATCAAGGAAGGCGCCGGTGCGTTCGTTTGCGGTGAGGAAACTGCATTGATGGCATCAATAGAAGGGAAACGCGGTATGCCGCGGCCAAGACCGCCATTTCCAGCAGTTGCCGGACTTTGGGGAAAGCCGACAAATATCAATAATGTTGAAACTTTTGGTAATGTAGCTGCAATTATTACTAATGGCGCTGACTGGTATGCTGGTTTTGGTACTGAAAAGTCAAAAGGAACTAAAGTATTTGCGCTGACTGGTAAAATAAATAACACAGGTCTGGCCGAAGTTCCTATGGGTATTACTATGCGTGAAATTATTTATGATATCGGCGGTGGTATTAACGGAGGTAAGAAATTTAAAGCAGTTCAAATAGGCGGTCCATCTGGTGGCTGCCTGCCTGAATCAATGCTTGATCTGTCTATAGATTATGATTCGTTAACAGCGGCAGGTGCTATGATGGGTTCTGGCGGATTGGTAGTTATGGATGAAGATACCTGCATGGTAGATGTTGCAAAATTTTTCCTGAATTTTACTCAATCTGAATCCTGTGGCAAATGTACTCCCTGTCGTGAGGGAACTAAGCGTATGCTGGAAGTCCTGACACGTATTACTGAAGGGCAGGGGAGAGAAGGCGATATAGAGCTGTTAGAAGAACTGGCCAGAAATATTAAAGAGACTGCTTTATGTGGATTGGGACAAACTGCTCCTAATCCTGTATTGAGTACTTTAAAATATTTCCGTCATGAATATGAAGCTCATATCAAAGAAAAACGCTGTCCTGCCGGTGCCTGTGAAAAGCTTGCCAATTATGAAATTACTGATGCATGCAAAGGCTGTGGGTTATGTGCACGCCAGTGCCCGGTTAATGCCATTTCCGGAGAAGTGAAAAAGAAACATGTTATCGATGTAACTAAATGTATAAAATGCGGTGCCTGCATGGCGGCTTGTCCGTTTAAGGCCATTACTAAGGGTTAAGGGAGGATTATATAGATATGGAAATGATTACCTTAACGATCAATGGGCAGACTGTACAGGCCCCTAAAAATGCTACTATTCTTGAAGCCGCGCGTTCTGCCGGCATTCATATTCCTACGTTGTGCTATCATTCTGAACTTGCTCCGGAAGGGGCCTGCAGATTGTGTGTCGTAGAAGCTACCGGAGCGCGTACGCTTGTAGCCTCCTGTGTTTATCCTGTTGCAGAAGGTATGGTAGTGAAAACGAATACGGATAAAGTCCGCGCAGCAAGACGAATGGTCGTAGAATTGCTGTTGGCCAATCATCCCAAGGACTGCCTTGCGTGCCAAAAAAGCGGTGACTGTGAACTGCAGAATATAGCTGCTGATTTGGGATTGCGCAAGATCAGATTCGAAGGCGGAGCCCGTAAAGCACATACTATTGACGCCAGTAACCCCTGCTTAGTGCGCGATCAGGAAAAATGTATTTTGTGCGGACGTTGTATACGTGTTTGTCGTGATGTGCAGGGAATGAGCGTCTACAGCTTTGCTGAGCGCGGCTTTGACACAATTGTTTCTACTGCTTTTGAACAGGATCTTGGAAAAGTAGAATGTTCTTACTGTGGACAATGTGCGAGTGTTTGTCCTACTGGAGCTATAGTGGAAAAAGATGATACGGAAAAAGTATGGTCGGCTATCAATGATCCTGATAAGATTGTTATAGTTCAAACAGCTCCGGCAGTACGCGTGGCTTTGGGTGAAGAATTGGGTATGGAACCAGGTTCTATCGTTACAGGGAAAATGGTTGCAGCATTGCGCAATCTAGGGTTCGATAAGATATTCGATACTAATTTTTCGGCTGATTTGACGATTATGGAAGAAGGGCATGAGTTCCTCCATCGTTTGACTAACGGAGGTGTATTGCCGATGATAACCTCCTGCAGTCCTGGCTGGGTAAATATGATAGAGCTTAAATATCCTGATTTGTTACCACATCTTTCTTCTGCGAAATCACCCCAGCAAATGTTTGGCGCTATTGCTAAAACCTATTATGCTGAAAAAGCTGGTATTGATCCGGCAAAAATAGTCAGCGTTTCGGTGATGCCGTGTACTGCTAAGAAGGCGGAAGCAGCACGTCCGGAGATGAATGCTTCCGGATATCGTGATGTAGATGTTGTTATTACGACCAGAGAACTTGGCCGTATGATACGGGAAGCAGGACTGGATTTTAAACATTTGCCTGAAGACAGCTATGATTCTCCGCTGGGTACAGGTACAGGTGCTGCTGTTATTTTTGGTACTACCGGTGGCGTAATGGAAGCTGCTCTGCGTACTGTAGCTGATGTTTTAACAGGTGAAAATTTGCAGACTGTTGATTACAATGATGTGCGGGGGATGGAACAGACCCGCGAGGCGGAACTGACTATTGCAGGAAATACTGTAAAAATAGCAGTTGTTCATACTCTTGCTTCTGCACGCAAGATATTAGAGCGTATCAGAGCCGGTGAGGCAGATTATCAGTTTATTGAAGTTATGGCTTGCCCTGGTGGCTGTATTGGCGGCGGCGGTCAACCGATTCCCGTTAATGCAGAAATTAGAAGAGCCCGTAGAGAAGGGTTGTTTGATTGTGATAGTGCCAATGAGTTACGAAAATCACATGAAAATCCGGAAATTAAAGAGCTTTATGATACTTGGTTAGGTAAACCTCTCGGAGAAAAAGCTCATAGTCTACTGCATACGCACTATCACCAACAGACACGTTGAAAGTACTAATTTGATACCACAAAACACCTCTTGAGTAGTTTTGCTCAAGGGGTGTTTCTTTGTAAATTGTAAAGAAAATGCTTGCCATGTTACAGTTTTACTGATATCATATGTAGTATAGCGTTTTAAAGAAAAAATGTTTAAAAACTAAAAAAAGTAGTGATTTTGCCTAAAATTTACTGCTTCTTTATGTGTTATAATAGAGCTGGACACAAAAAGTTCAAAAAGAAATCACAATTAAAGTTTTTTTTGAAGGATTTTTTGTTGGAATGTCGAAGTAAATTAAGCAGAACTAAATATCTTGGATATGTTTTAGCGGTTGGTAGACAGAAGAACGAAGAAGTTCAACTGAAAGCTTTACCTGCTGACAGTTTGCGATTCAGAGCGTAGCCACTTTGGATAGAAGTAAGCTGGCACTTGGCTATGTTTTGTTTTAGTAAATCAAAACTTCTAAGTGCTCCTTTTTTATGGGTAAAATCTTATTCGGCAAATAATACTTTATGCTTTTATAGTTGGTATTTAGCCGACTAAGTGTATTTTTACTAGTGAAGTTAATAGACTTCGCTGGCATTAGCCACAATTTGTTTTATTTACAAGGAGGAAGGTAAACATGATCGACATTAAAGATCGCGTATGCGAAGCAGTAGCCGGCAAAATTATGAGCGCCGAAGCAGCTGCAGAATTTGTAAAGGATGGCGACAACGTAGGTACCAGTGGTTTTACTCCGTCTGGTTATCCTAAAGCTGTGCCTCTTGCTCTGGCAGAAAAAGGCAAAAAAACTCCTTTCCAAATCAACGTTTGGACCGGTGCTTCTGTAGGTCCTGAAATGGATACCGCAATGACTCAAGCTGGTATCGTTGCTCGTCGTATGCCTTACCAAACTAACAATGATCTGCGTAAAGCTATCAACAACGGTTCCGTAAAATATACTGACCTGCATTTGAGCCATGTTGCTCAAATGACTCGCTATGGTTTCATGGAAAACCGCAGATGTGTAGACGTTGCTATCGTCGAAGCCTGCAAAATCATTGACCTTGGCAATGGCCAGGTTGGTTTGATTCCTACAACTTCCATGGGCAATTCTTCTTCTTATGTTCAATGTGCTGAAAAAGTTATTGTTGAAGTAAATACTTCTCAACCAGTAGAATTGGAAGGCATGCATGACTCCTATGTGCCTTTGGATCCTCCGAATCGTAAAGCTATTCCTGTTGAAAAACCGGAAGATGTAATCGGCACTCCTTATATTCCTTGCGATTTGGACAGACTCGTTGCAGTAGTTCCCTGCGATATTACTGATAAAGTTCGTCCGTTGGGCGAAATCGACGAAGATGCTCAAAAAATGGGTAAAAACTTGGTTGAATTCTTTAAATCTGAAGTTGCTGCAGGTCGTTTGCCCGCTAATCTGTTGCCGCTGCAGTCTGGTGTAGGTTCTGTTGCTAACGCAGTTATCAACGGTTTGGTTAACTCTGATTTTGAAGATTTGACTGTATATACCGAAGTTATTCAAGACGGTATGTTCGACTTGATCGATGCTGGCAAACTCCGCGTTTGCTCTGGTACCGCTTTGAGCCCATCCCCTGATTGCCTCAAAAAATTCTATGACAATGTAGAAAAATATAAAAAATATATCATTCTGCGTCCGCAAGAAGTTGCAAACAGCCCGGAAGTTGCTCGTCGTATCGGTGTCATTGCAATGAACACTGCTATTGAGGTTGACATCTATGGTAATGTTAACTCCACTCATATTTGCGGTACTAAGATTATGAATGGTATCGGCGGTTCCGGCGACTATGCTCGTAATGGTTATCTGACCGTATTCTTTACTACATCTCTTGCAAAAGGCGGAGCTATCAGCTCTGTAGTTCCTTTCTGCTCTCATGTTGACCATACTGAACATGACGTTGATGTTATCGTTTCCGAACGCGGCGTAGCTGACCTTCGTGGTTTGTCTCCAAAAGAACGCGCTTTGGTTATCATTGATAAAGTTGCTAATCCGAAATATCAACCGCTGCTTCTTGATTACTTCAAGAGAGCTTGCGAAGCTTGTGGCAATAGCCAAACTCCGCATATTATGGATGAAGCTTTCTCCTTCCATGATCGTTTCGTAAAAACCGGCACCATGGAAAAATAATTCTTAGTCAAGACGATTGACTGAGATTGTTGTCTGAAATATTTTGCCGGCAGATAGCTAGTTCTGCCGGCAAACTTTACAGCTTATCTGTAAATAAATTCTGTTGACGAGGCCTTCGGGCTTTGCCATATACACCGTCTATGACGGACACTCTCACCATAATTCGGTCAGTCCAAACCGGATTGTGCAAAAACAATATTCTTAAGGAGGATTTGAGAATGGCAAATGAAACTCTGAAAGCTGGATTTGACAAGTACATGGCTGGCGTAGAAGCTAAACTTGCTAAAAATCCCGAACGTGCAAACCTTGAGCCCAACAGGCTCTACACCCCTCTCGACATCGAAGGCTTCGACTATGAGAAGGATCTTGGCTTCCCTGGTGAATATCCTTACACTCGTGGTGTACAACCTACTATGTATCGTGGTCGTTTCTGGACCATGCGTATGTATGCTGGTTTCTCCACTGCGGAAGAATCCAACAAACGTTATCGTTACCTCTTGGCTAACGGTGGCAGCGGCTTGTCCTGCGCATTCGACCTTCCGACCCAAATCGGTTATGATTCTACCGATCCGATGGCTGAAGGCGAAGTTGGTAAAGTTGGCGTAGCTATCGACTCCTTGGCTGATATGGAAATCTTATTTGACCAAATTTCTTTGGATCAAGTTTCCACTTCCATGACCATCAACGCTCCTGCATCCGTACTTCTTTGCATGTACATCGCAGTTGCTGAGAAACAAGGCGTTTCCGCTGACAAACTGCGCGGTACTATTCAAAATGATATTTTGAAAGAGTATGCTGCTCGCGGAACTTACATTTTCCCGCCGAAACCCTCCATGCGTTTGATCACCAATATTTTCGAATATTGCTCCAAAAACGTACCGCTGTGGAATACCATCTCCATTTCCGGTTATCATATCCGTGAAGCTGGTTCCACCGCTTCTCAAGAAATCGCTTTCACCATCGCTGACGGTATCGCTTATGTTGAAGCAGCTATCAAAGCTGGTATGAACGTTGACGATTTTGCTGGTCGTCTGTCCTTCTTCTGGAACGCTCATAACAACGTACTCGAAGAAGTTGCTAAATTCCGCGCTTCCCGTCGTGTATGGGCTAAAGTTATGAAAGAAAGATTCGGCGCTCAAAAACCGAAATCTCAAATGCTCCGCGTACATACTCAAACTGCAGGTTCCATGCTGACTGCACAACAACCGAACAACAACATCGTTCGTGTTGCTCTGCAAACTGCTGCTGCTGTAATGGGTGGTACTCAATCTTTGCACACTAACTCCAAAGACGAAGCTTTGGCATTGCCGACCACTGAGTCTGTAACCATCGCTCTCCGTACTCAACAAATCGTTGCTTACGAATCCGGCTTGGCTGACACCGTTGATCCGTTGGGTGGTTCCTACTATGTTGAAGCTTTGACTAACAAAATCGAAGCTGAAGCTTGGGAATATATCAAAAAGATTGACGAAATTGGCGGCGCTCCTGAAGCTATCGCTAAAGGTTATATCCAAAAAGAAATCCAAGACTCCGCTTACAAATGGCAAATGGACATTGAAAAAGGCGACCGTATTATTGTTGGCGTAAACAAATTCCAACAAGAAGAAGAACCGCCGAAAAACTTGCTGCGTGTTGACGGCTCCGTTGGCAAATTGCAAGCTGATAAGATTGCTGCCCTTAAAGCTCGTCGTGACAATGCTAAAGTTGAAGAAACTTTAGCTGCTCTGGAAAAAGGCTGTGCTGACGAATCCGTTAACCTGATGCCTTTGATTCTTGACGCTGTACGTGCTTATGCAACTGAAGGCGAAATCTGCGGCGTAATGAGAAAAGTATTCGGCGAATATCAATCTCATACTGCTCTGTAATTTAGAGCCAACAATAATAGGGAGGTAAGAAATAATGTCTAATATTAGAGTTTTAGTAGCAAAACCGGGTCTGGACGGCCATGACCGCGGTGCTAAAGTTGTAGCTCGTGCATTGCGCGACGCTGGTTTTGAAGTTATTTACACCGGTATTCGTCTGACTCCGGAACAAATCGCTGAAGCTGCTCTGCAAGACGACGTTAAAGTTGTTGCTTTGAGCCTGCTTTCCGGCGCACACAACACCCTTTTCCCGAAAGTAGTTGAACTGCTGAAAGAAAAAGGTTTGACTGATGTTCTGGTTATCGGCGGCGGCGTTATTCCTGACGCTGACATTCCTGGTTTGAAAGCTGCTGGCATTGCCGAAGTATTCACTCCTGGCACTCCGACTGGCAACATTGTTGAATTCATCAACGCTAACGTAAAATAATTAAGGTTCTCAAAAATTTTGCAGGCCGGGCTTGTCCCGGCTTGCATAATACAATTTTTATTGGACCTCAACAAGGCGGTGTGATCATTGAATATTGTTGAAGGCGTATTAAACCATTCTCGTTTAGCATTAGCGAAAGCTATTACTGCCGTAGAGAACGAGTATGATAACGCTGTTGAAATAATGACAGCCATTTATCCCCACACCGGTAATGCTTATGTCATCGGAATAACCGGACCTCCGGGCGCTGGCAAAAGTACTTTGACCGACAAGCTTGCTAAAGAATATCGTAAACGCGGTAAAACAGTTGGTATTATCGCAATTGATCCTACAAGTCCTTTCTCCGGCGGTGCAATTTTAGGCGACCGTATCAGAATGTTGGACCTTACTGCCGATGAAGGCATTTTTGTTCGTTCCATGGCTACTCGCGGTAGTTTGGGTGGATTATCCCAAAAAGCGGGCGATGCTGTTAAATTGATGGATGCATATGGTTTTGATGTTATTATTGTTGAAACTGTTGGCGTTGGTCAATCTGAAGTAGATATTGTTAAAACTGCTGATACTACAATGGTTGTTGTTATTCCTGGTATGGGCGATGACATTCAGGCTATTAAAGCAGGTATACTTGAGATCGGTGACCTTTTCACGATCAATAAAGCTGACCGTGAAGGTACGGACAAGCTGAACATTGAGATTGAAATGATGTTGGAATTAAATCCCGAACATGTTGGCTGGCGTCCTCCGATCAATCGGACCATTGCCAGCAAGGGTGAAGGTATAGAAGCTGTTGTTGACTCTATTGAAGAGCACAAAGCATATTTGATTGAATCTGATCAATTGAGCAAAATACGCAAAGCTCGTATTAAAAACGAAGTTACTGCTATGCTTAATGACAGGGTCAACCGTTATATCGACAAGAATGTTGTAGCTACTTCCGAATTTGATATTTTAGTTGAAAAACTTCAAATTCGTGAAATTGAGCCGTATTCTGTTGTCGCTGACATTGTTGGTAAAGTTTTAAGATAAAACAACCAAAATTACTTTTAGGAGGAATTTGAAATGTTTAAAACAATTTGTGTTGACCATGTAGGTATTGCTTGCAAAGACCTGGATCTTTCCAAGAAATTCTACACTGAAGTTCTTGGCTTGAGCTGCACTGGTGAAGAAGCTGTTCCTGAGCAAGGTGTAAAAACCGTATTTATTCCCTGTGGCGAAACTTTGCTTGAGCTCCTTGTTGATATCACTGAAAATGGCGATGGCCCTATCGGCAAATACATCGCTAAAAATGGACAAGGTATCCAACATATCGCTGTTCGCGTTGATGATGTTCAAGCAGCTATTGATACCACTATTGAAAAAGGTGCTGCTATGATCGACAAAGCTCCTCGTGGCGGTGCTGGCGGAATGGATATCGCTTTCGTTCATCCGAAATCCGTAGGTATTTTGCTTGAGTATTGCGCTCCGGCAAAAAAATAATTCCGTAAAATACGGAATTACAAAAATCTTTTGAAGATTTTATTTTAAGTTGTTACATACTACACGGATGCGGACCAAAGAGTCTGCATCCGCGTAGATGTATATAAAATAAGGTTCTCCCAATAATGATGGAGGTGTAAGATTTGTCTACTCAAGCAAAAATTGAGAAAATGCTCAAAAAGTCCGAAGTAATTCTGGCTGCAGGCGGCGAAAAACGCGTTGCAAAACAACACGAAGCCGGCAAAATGACTGCACGTGAAAGAATTGCTGCACTCCTCGACGAAGGATCCTTTGTTGAATTGGATCGTTTCGTAAAACATCGTTGCACAAACTTCGGCCAAGAGAAGAAAGAACTTCCTGGCGAAGGTGTAACTACTGGTTACGGCACCATCGATGGCCGTCTGGTTTATGTATTCGCACAAGATTTCACTGTAGAAGGTGGTTCTTTAGGCGAAATGCATGCTGCTAAAATCGTAAAAGTACAACGCCTGTCCCTGAAAATGGGTGCTCCGCTTGTTGGCCTGAACGATTCCGGCGGTGCTCGTATCCAAGAAGCAATTGACGCTTTGGCTGGTTACGGCAAAATCTTCTTTGAAAACACTATTGCATCCGGCGTAGTTCCTCAGATCTCCGCTATCATGGGTCCTTCTGCTGGCGGCGCTGTATACAGCCCGGCACTGACTGACTTCATTTACATGGTAAAGAACACTTCTAAAATGTTCATTACCGGCCCCGCAGTAGTAAAATCTGTTACTGGTGAAGACGTAACCCAAGAACAACTGGGTGGCGCTATGACCCACAACAGCACTTCCGGCGTTGCACATTTTGCTGCAGAAAACGACGAAGACTGCTTGCAACAGATCCGTTACCTGCTGAGCTTCCTGCCTTCCAACAACATGGAATGCGCTCCTATCGTAGAAACCGGTGACGACCCGATGCGTATTGATGACTCCTTGAATACATTGCTTCCGGATAACTCCAACCAAGCATATGATATGAAAGACGTAATCAAATCCATCGTAGACAACGGTGAATTCTATGAATCCCAACAATATTGGGCAACCAATATTATCACTTGCTTTGCACGTATGGATGGTCAAACCGTAGGTATCATTGCAAACCAACCTAAAGTAATGGCTGGCTGCCTGGATATCAACGCATCCGACAAATCCTCTCGTTTTATTCGCTTCTGCGATGCTTTCAACATTCCTTTGCTGAACTTGGTAGACGTACCTGGCTTCCTGCCTGGCTGTAACCAAGAATACGGCGGTATTATCCGTCACGGCGCAAAAATGCTGTATGCATATTCCGAAGCAACTGTACCTAAAATTACTGTAGTAACCCGTAAAGCATACGGTGGTTCCTACCTGGCAATGTGTTCCCAAGATTTGGGCGCAGACCAAGTAATTGCATGGCCGACTGCAGAAATCGCAGTAATGGGACCTGCAGGTGCAGCTAACATCATCTTCAAAAATGATCCTGATGTAAAAGCAAAAACGGAAGAATATATCGATAACTTTGCAACTCCGTACCAAGCAGCAATGCGCGGCATGGTAGACATCGTAATCGAGCCGAAAAACACCCGTCCCACCATCATCAACGCTTTGCAAATGTTGCAGTCCAAACGTGAAACTCGCCCGGCAAAACGCCATGGCAATATTCCTTTGTAATTTGCAGCTTGCAGTATAGTGCTTAATTAATTAAGAAGAATGAGGTGAAATAATGGGTCCTGTAACTACTAATCCTTGGTTGATTGCTGCTATCAATATGACCATAGTTTTTGGTGTATTGGCTATGCTGGGTTTCTTGATGAAAGTTATCTACTTTGTAGATCCTACTCGTCAAAAAAAAACAGCTAATCCAGTAGCAGCACCGGCACCTGCCGCAGCACCTGCTGCTGTTGCAGCTCCTGTGCAGGATGACAGTGAAGTAATTGCTGTTATTGCAGCAGCTGTAGCTGCTCTTGGCCATTCTGCAGAAGATATCGCTTATGTACGTCGTCTGCCCGAAGCTGGCTGGACACAGAATGCTCGTATTGAAGCAATTAGCGTACGTAAAGAATGCTTCTAAAACAAAGTTAGGTTTTAGCAACACTTAAGTTTAATATATTTTAAACAATTTTGAAGGAGGGTATTCCCTGTGAAAAAATATACCATTACCGTTAACGGCACTGCATATGAAGTAGAAGTTGAAGAAATGGGCGGCGTTGCTGCTCCTAAAGCTGCTGCACCTAAAGCAGCTCCTGCTGCTGCACCGGTAGCAGCACCAAAAGCAGCTCCTGCTGCTGCACCGGCTCCGGCTGCAAAACCTGTTGCTGCTGGCTCTGCAACCATTTCTGCTCCTATGCCTGGTAAAGTTCTCGAAGTAAAAGTTAAAGCTGGCGACGCAGTTAAATCCGGCGACGTATTGATGATTCTCGAAGCAATGAAAATGCAAAACGAGATCATGGCTCCGGCTGACGGCACCATTTCTGACGTCCGTATTTCCGCAGGTCAAACTGTTGGTACCGGCGACGTTATGATCGTAATGTAATTTGCGTCATAAGAAAGCAATAACTTTTATATTTAGAAGAGAGCTTATTTGTGATTGAAACTAGAAGCTCTCAAATAATTGAACATTGGGAGGATATAAATGGAAGCATTTGTAGTTGCTTTACAATCCGTATGGAATGACAGCGGTTTCTCCGCTTTCACCATGGGTCATGCCATCATGATGTTGGTAGGTATTATTCTTTTATATTTGGCTATTGGTAAAGGTTTTGAACCTTTGCTGTTGTCTCCGATTGCATTCGGCTGTTTGCTGGCAAACGTGCCTAAAACAGGTTTTGAAGACCAACCGGGTGTTATGCAGGTAATTCTTTATGGTATTAATCATGAAATTTTCCCGCCTTTGATTTTCTTAGGCGTAGGTGCAATGACAGACTTTGGTCCGTTGATTGCAAACCCGAAAACTTTGCTTTTGGGCGCTGCAGCTCAAGCAGGTGTATTTATTTCCTTGCTGGGCGCTATGATGCTCGGATTTACCGTGCAAGAAGCATCCGCTATCGGTATTATCGGTGGCGCTGATGGCCCGACTGCTATTTACCTGGCTGCAAAAATGGCTCCTAACCTGTTAGGTGCTATCGCAGTAGCTGCATATTCTTATATGTCGTTGGTTCCTTTGATCCAACCGCCTATTATGAAACTTTGCACTACCGAAGCTGACCGTAAAATTGTTATGGCACAATTGCGTCCTGTAACTCGTTTTGAGAAAATCGTATTCCCGATTGCAACCACTATCGTTATCAGCTTGTTGCTTCCGCCTGTAACTGCCTTGATTGGTATGTTAATGCTGGGCAACTTGTTCAAAGAAGCTGGCTGCTTGGATCGTCTTTCTGACACAGCGCAAAATGCTTTGATGAACATTGTAACTATTATGCTGGCAACTGGTACTGGTTTGACTATGAAAGCTGAATCTTTCCTGAACTATCAAACCATCTTGATCATCTGCCTTGGTCTTGTTGCTTTCGCAGCTGGTACTTTTGCAGGCGTTATCTTTGGTAAAATCATGTGTGTTCTGGATGGTGGTAAAACCAATCCTCTTATCGGTTCCGCTGGTGTATCCGCAGTTCCGATGGCAGCACGTGTATCCCAAGTTGTTGGTCAAAAAGCTAACCCTTCTAACTTCCTGCTCATGCATGCTATGGGCCCGAACGTAGCTGGTGTTATCGGCACCGCAGTAGCTGCAGGCGCAATGCTTGCAATGATTGGTGCTGCTAAATAACTAAAATTGAAACAGGTGCATCTTTTATGGTGTGCCTGTTTTTTTATTATGCTAATTACCCATATATAAAGGAAATAATATGTTCATTTTAAATTTGGACATAGTTAACCTTCAACTATCAATATTTTAGTTAAATATTGCTTAAAAATCTGTTGCCTGTGCCACATAATTAAAAGTTTTTATTAAAAACTTTTAATTATGTGGCTTTTTGTTTAGATTTCATTTGCTGGCAAATAAAATTAGATGAAAAATACTTTCTTGTTATAATCTAGAAGTGAAATTTTTGTGAAAGAAATAATAAAAAAGTGTGACCTGTGCAACAGAAAAAAAGAACGTTCCTGATTATAATTAGTGTCAGGAATTTTGGAGAACTCTTGATGAATGGCAAAAAGTACCAGTAGTCAAGATCCAAAATTTTACATCCTTAATTTGTAGGGATGTATATAAAAATGTTCTCCTAATAATGATGGAGGTGTAAGATTTGTCTACTCAAGCAAAAATTGAGAAAATGCTCAAAAAGTCCGAAGTAATTCTGGCTGCAGGCGGCGAAAAACGCGTTGCAAAACAACACGAAGCCGGCAAAATGACTGCACGTGAAAGAATTGCTGCACTCCTCGACGAAGGATCCTTTGTTGAATTGGATCGTTTCGTAAAACATCGTTGCACAAACTTCGGCCAAGAGAAGAAAGAACTTCCTGGCGAAGGTGTAACTACTGGTTACGGCACCATCGATGGCCGTCTGGTTTATGTATTCGCACAAGATTTCACTGTAGAAGGTGGTTCTTTAGGCGAAATGCATGCTGCTAAAATCGTAAAAGTACAACGCCTGTCCCTGAAAATGGGTGCTCCGCTTGTTGGCCTGAACGATTCCGGCGGTGCTCGTATCCAAGAAGCAATTGACGCTTTGGCTGGTTACGGCAAAATCTTCTTTGAAAACACTATTGCATCCGGCGTAGTTCCTCAGATCTCCGCTATCATGGGTCCTTCTGCTGGCGGCGCTGTATACAGCCCGGCACTGACTGACTTCATTTACATGGTAAAGAACACTTCTAAAATGTTCATTACCGGCCCCGCAGTAGTAAAATCTGTTACTGGTGAAGACGTAACCCAAGAACAACTGGGTGGCGCTATGACCCACAACAGCACTTCCGGCGTTGCACATTTTGCTGCAGAAAACGACGAAGACTGCTTGCAACAGATCCGTTACCTGCTGAGCTTCCTGCCTTCCAACAACATGGAATGCGCTCCTATCGTAGAAACCGGTGACGACCCGATGCGTATTGATGACTCCTTGAATACATTGCTTCCGGATAACTCCAACCAAGCATATGATATGAAAGACGTAATCAAATCCATCGTAGACAACGGTGAATTCTATGAATCCCAACAATATTGGGCAACCAATATTATCACTTGCTTTGCACGTATGGATGGTCAAACCGTAGGTATCATTGCAAACCAACCTAAAGTAATGGCTGGCTGCCTGGATATCAACGCATCCGACAAATCCTCTCGTTTTATTCGCTTCTGCGATGCTTTCAACATTCCTTTGCTGAACTTGGTAGACGTACCTGGCTTCCTGCCTGGCTGTAACCAAGAATACGGCGGTATTATCCGTCACGGCGCAAAAATGCTGTATGCATATTCCGAAGCAACTGTACCTAAAATTACTGTAGTAACCCGTAAAGCATACGGTGGTTCCTACCTGGCAATGTGTTCCCAAGATTTGGGCGCAGACCAAGTAATTGCATGGCCGACTGCAGAAATCGCAGTAATGGGACCTGCAGGTGCAGCTAACATCATCTTCAAAAATGATCCTGATGTAAAAGCAAAAACGGAAGAATATATCGATAACTTTGCAACTCCGTACCAAGCAGCAATGCGCGGCATGGTAGACATCGTAATCGAGCCGAAAAACACCCGTCCCACCATCATCAACGCTTTGCAAATGTTGCAGTCCAAACGTGAAACTCGCCCGGCAAAACGCCATGGCAATATTCCTTTGTAATTTGCAGCTTGCAGTATAGTGCTTAATTAATTAAGAAGAATGAGGTGAAATAATGGGTCCTGTAACTACTAATCCTTGGTTGATTGCTGCTATCAATATGACCATAGTTTTTGGTGTATTGGCTATGCTGGGTTTCTTGATGAAAGTTATCTACTTTGTAGATCCTACTCGTCAAAAAAAAACAGCTAATCCAGTAGCAGCACCGGCACCTGCCGCAGCACCTGCTGCTGTTGCAGCTCCTGTGCAGGATGACAGTGAAGTAATTGCTGTTATTGCAGCAGCTGTAGCTGCTCTTGGCCATTCTGCAGAAGATATCGCTTATGTACGTCGTCTGCCCGAAGCTGGCTGGACACAGAATGCTCGTATTGAAGCAATTAGCGTACGTAAAGAATGCTTCTAAAACAAAGTTAGGTTTTAGCAACACTTAAGTTTAATATATTTTAAACAATTTTGAAGGAGGGTATTCCCTGTGAAAAAATATACCATTACCGTTAACGGCACTGCATATGAAGTAGAAGTTGAAGAAATGGGCGGCGTTGCTGCTCCTAAAGCTGCTGCACCTAAAGCAGCTCCTGCTGCTGCACCGGTAGCAGCACCAAAAGCAGCTCCTGCTGCTGCACCGGCTCCGGCTGCAAAACCTGTTGCTGCTGGCTCTGCAACCATTTCTGCTCCTATGCCTGGTAAAGTTCTCGAAGTAAAAGTTAAAGCTGGCGACGCAGTTAAATCCGGCGACGTATTGATGATTCTCGAAGCAATGAAAATGCAAAACGAGATCATGGCTCCGGCTGACGGCACCATTTCTGACGTCCGTATTTCCGCAGGTCAAACTGTTGGTACCGGCGACGTTATGATCGTAATGTAATTTGCGTCATAAGAAAGCAATAACTTTTATATTTAGAAGAGAGCTTATTTGTGATTGAAACTAGAAGCTCTCAAATAATTGAACATTGGGAGGATATAAATGGAAGCATTTGTAGTTGCTTTACAATCCGTATGGAATGACAGCGGTTTCTCCGCTTTCACCATGGGTCATGCCATCATGATGTTGGTAGGTATTATTCTTTTATATTTGGCTATTGGTAAAGGTTTTGAACCTTTGCTGTTGTCTCCGATTGCATTCGGCTGTTTGCTGGCAAACGTGCCTAAAACAGGTTTTGAAGACCAACCGGGTGTTATGCAGGTAATTCTTTATGGTATTAATCATGAAATTTTCCCGCCTTTGATTTTCTTAGGCGTAGGTGCAATGACAGACTTTGGTCCGTTGATTGCAAACCCGAAAACTTTGCTTTTGGGCGCTGCAGCTCAAGCAGGTGTATTTATTTCCTTGCTGGGCGCTATGATGCTCGGATTTACCGTGCAAGAAGCATCCGCTATCGGTATTATCGGTGGCGCTGATGGCCCGACTGCTATTTACCTGGCTGCAAAAATGGCTCCTAACCTGTTAGGTGCTATCGCAGTAGCTGCATATTCTTATATGTCGTTGGTTCCTTTGATCCAACCGCCTATTATGAAACTTTGCACTACCGAAGCTGACCGTAAAATTGTTATGGCACAATTGCGTCCTGTAACTCGTTTTGAGAAAATCGTATTCCCGATTGCAACCACTATCGTTATCAGCTTGTTGCTTCCGCCTGTAACTGCCTTGATTGGTATGTTAATGCTGGGCAACTTGTTCAAAGAAGCTGGCTGCTTGGATCGTCTTTCTGACACAGCGCAAAATGCTTTGATGAACATTGTAACTATTATGCTGGCAACTGGTACTGGTTTGACTATGAAAGCTGAATCTTTCCTGAACTATCAAACCATCTTGATCATCTGCCTTGGTCTTGTTGCTTTCGCAGCTGGTACTTTTGCAGGCGTTATCTTTGGTAAAATCATGTGTGTTCTGGATGGTGGTAAAACCAATCCTCTTATCGGTTCCGCTGGTGTATCCGCAGTTCCGATGGCAGCACGTGTATCCCAAATCGTTGGTCAAAAAGCTAACCCTGCTAACTTCCTGCTCATGCATGCTATGGGCCCGAACGTAGCTGGTGTTATCGGTACCGCAGTAGCTGCAGGTGCAATGCTTGCAATGATTGGACCTGTCAAATAATTTATAGTATAAACAGAAATAGGTGCACTTTATCGTGCACCTATTTTTTTTGGAAAAAGAAAAATATAAAGCAAATCATTATGCTGTAGTAAAGAGAAGTACAAGCTTTCTTTATAGTTTCAAGTAATAATGCAGTCCTGAAGCTGGTTAACCAAGATAAAAACATTAATTTTTCTTTTGGTTATTTTGAATAATGTTTTTTGAGTGGACAAAGAATCTTAAATATTGTAAAAATAGTATTATTGTATTATATTAATATACCTTAATGTCAAAAAAGCTGTAAATTAAATAAAACTTACACTTTTAAATTTGAGTGCATAGTGGTATAATGAAGCATAAGGTGTTGCAAGAAAATTCATAGAAAGCAATGCTAAGGATCTTTTACAAAATTCTCTTTATTTTGATATACGCGCCCCGAACGCGCTGTATATAAAATTAATTTAAAAGGAGGAATTATAATGTCCCCAGCAGTAAAATGTCTCATTCTTCTGGCTGTTGTTGCATTGTTATTTGTAACCGAACTCATTCCGCTTGCAATAACAGCTATGGGCGGCGCTATCGCGTGCGGCCTGTTAGGTTTTATCCCTGCTAAACAAGTATTTTCTGGTCTCTCTAATTCGACCGTAGTACTCTTTGCAGGCATGTTCGTAGTAGGTGCAGCCATGTTCTACACAGGTCTTGCACAAAAAATCGGTAATACTGTAGTTCATTTCTGCGGTACCGGTGAAAACAGCTTGATGTTTGGTTTAATGTTTGTTGGTGCTGCTTTGTCTTCTGTATTATCCAACACTGGTACTGCAGCTTGTCTGCTGCCGGTTGCCTTGGGTATCTGCTCTGCAGCTAAAATCCCTGCTTCCCGTCAATTGATGCCTTTGGCATTTGCCTGCGGTCTCGGTGGTATCATCACTATGGTTGGTACTCCTCCGAATATCATTGCTAACGGTGCTTTGCAGGCTGCTGGAATGAAAGAGCAATTTGGTTTCTTTGAATATGCTTGGATTGGTATTCCTGTAACTTTAGCCGGTATGCTCTATATGATGTTCTTAGGCAAATATTTGCTTCCGAATAAACAAATTGATGCTGATCAGGAGATTGAACAAGAAGTTGAAGCTAACGAAACTTCCGCTTCCAAACAAATCGTATCCGCAGTAATTTTACTTTGTGTAGTTTTGACTATGGCTATTGGCATTCCTGGTGTATCTTTAGAAATGGCCGCTATCATTGGTGCAATAGTTGCAGTATTGACTGGCTGCCTGACTGAAAAACAAGCTTATGCTTCTATTGACTGGGTAACTATCTTCCTGTTCGCAGGTATGATGCCTGTATCCACTGCAATGGACAAAACCGGCGCTGGCAAAATGATCGCAGAATGGACTGTAAGCCTGATGGGCGGTTCTCCGTCTCCTTTAGTTGTTACTGCAATTCTTTTCATTCTTTCTTGCGGTTTAACACAATTTATGTCCAACACTGCATCTGCAGCTCTGCTGTGCCCGATTGGTGTTGCGATTTCTAAACAACTTGGCGCTGATCCGAAAGCAGTATTGATGGCTATCGCAGTTGCAGCATCCTGTGCATTTGCATCTCCGGTAGGTACACCTCCGAACACTTTGGTTCTTGGCCCTGGCGGATACAAATTTATGGACTATGTTAAAGCAGGTACCGGTCTTGTTATCGTATCCTTTATCGTATCCCTGATTGTAATTCCTATCGTATGGCCTTTCTTCCCCGGCAAATAATTTGTTAGGAAGATAGACGAAAGTATTATTGTAAGAGCAATAAATTAAACAGACGTGATAACTATCACGTCTGTTTTTTTATGTTTTAGCTATGAATAAAAAATTGTCAAAAAGTATCAAAATAGTATAAATATGCATAATGAAGACAGTTAACAGTTTTTGAACTTTTTTGTTATACGAAAATTGTGAAAAAATCTTGAAAAAAACTGGCTTATCTGTTACACTTGTTACTGTAAGCTGTTAATTAAATTTTGTTAACAATTTTGTAACTAAAGATAAGTTTTTTAATAATATGCAAAAAATAGCAAATTTAATCATTCTAGCTTACATATATAATAGGAAGTAATTTGTTACTTCCTTAAAACATTTTTAACTTTTTGAAGGAGGATTCTCATGTCTCAAGCAGTAAAATGTCTTATTATGCTAGCTGTTATTGCTCTGTTATTTGTAACCGAACTCATCCCGCTTGCAGTAACGGCTATGGGCGGCGCTATCGCGTGCGGCCTGTTAGGTTTTATTCCTGCTAAACAAGTATTTTCCGGCCTCTCTAATTCTACCGTAGTACTTTTTGCAGGTATGTTCGTTGTTGGTGCTTCTATGTTTTATACAGGTCTTGCACAAAAAATTGGTGCTTCTATTGTTAAAATTTCCGGTACTGGTGAAAACAGTTTGATGTTTGGTATTATGCTTGTTGGCGCCGCATTGTCCGCCGTATTATCCAACACTGGTACTGCAGCTTGTCTGCTGCCGGTTGCCTTGGGTATCTGCTCTGCAGCTAAAATCCCTGCTTCCCGTCAATTGATGCCTTTGGCATTTGCCTGCGGTCTCGGTGGTATCATCACTATGGTTGGTACTCCTCCGAATATCATTGCTAACGGTGCTTTGCAGGCTGCTGGAATGAAAGAGCAATTTGGTTTCTTTGAATATGCTTGGATTGGTATTCCTGTAACTTTAGCCGGTATGCTCTATATGATGTTCTTAGGCAAATATTTGCTTCCGAATAAACAAATTGATGCTGATCAGGAGATTGAACAAGAAGTTGAAGCTAACGAAACTTCCGCTTCCAAACAAATCGTATCCGCAGTAATTTTACTTTGTGTAGTTTTGACTATGGCTATTGGCATTCCTGGTGTATCTTTAGAAATGGCCGCTATCATTGGTGCAATAGTTGCAGTATTGACTGGCTGCCTGACTGAAAAACAAGCTTATGCTTCTATTGACTGGGTAACTATCTTCCTGTTCGCAGGTATGATGCCTGTATCCACTGCAATGGACAAAACCGGCGCTGGCAAAATGATCGCAGAATGGACTGTAAGCCTGATGGGCGGTTCTCCGTCTCCTTTAGTTGTTACTGCAATTCTTTTCATTCTTTCTTGCGGTTTAACACAATTTATGTCCAACACTGCATCTGCAGCTCTGCTGTGCCCGATTGGTGTTGCGATTTCTAAACAACTTGGCGCTGATCCGAAAGCAGTATTGATGGCTATCGCAGTTGCAGCATCCTGTGCATTTGCATCTCCGGTAGGTACACCTCCGAACACTTTGGTTCTTGGCCCTGGCGGATACAAATTTATGGACTATGTTAAAGCAGGTACCGGTCTTGTTATCGTATCCTTTATCGTATCCCTGGTTGTAATTCCTATCGTATGGCCTTTCTTCCCCGGTAATTAAATTTACTTCGGAAAAACAGTAAATTTTATAAAATGAATTATGTAAAAACAGGCGTGTATATCACGCCTGTTTTTTAATACTTGTTTTTGTGAATTTTTTTAGAGGAACGGCTTTAGAGTGTATCCTTTATAGCAAAAATTTGTTATAATAAGAAATGGTCTAAAGGTGTGTTCAGTCCTTGGATAATAGAGAATGAAGGGATTGTTTTGTTTGAACGAAATATATAGAGAAGAATCTCAAGTCAGTGATCGCAGAATGCAGATATCATATGGCGGTTTGGCCGTTATAGTTTTATTATGGATTTATGAAGGGTATCGTTATGTCAATACAGGATATTTTAGCCCTTTAGGTTGGGGCTTTAATATTTTATTTCTGCTGATGTGGATATGGCGTGTTGTTTTTAAGTATACATATATTCTACGTGATGGCGAGATGGAAGTCATAAGCCATGGCGTGGGAATTAGACGCAGTTTTAAAGTGGATTTGACTAAAACTGAAAGTTATACCAATAAATATATCAAAAGTTTTTTTAAGAAAACTAAAATCCGTCATTATATTCACAGGTATTCTTCAGTAGATCCTAATGAACAGCGTTTGTTAGTGTTTACTGAAGGTAAAGATAATAAAAGGCTGGCTGGTATTATTTTTAAATGCAGCGAAAAATTTTTGCGCGAACTGCGCAAACAGATGCCTGATAAATTTTTAAACTTAAATTGAGTTATTGAGAAAGGATGAAAACAATGGAAGCATTGGTAAATGTAGATAGTTCTTTGATTTGTGCTCGTATCATTCAAGTTTTCGTTGGCGCTTTTTTTTATATTTTTATGATTGCTAAGGCAGTTGGATCAGAAAATAAGGCAAAATGGTTCAAAAGACGTATGAAATACACTTTTTTCAATAAAAGAGGTATTTTTGGCGAATATATTAACTTTGGCTATCCTATTACATGGCAGGGTGTAGGTATTTTTGTCGCTATTTACGGCGTTATTTTTGGATTTGGTTATTGGTATGTTTTCATACACGCCTATAATTAAGGAGAGTATTTATGGCAGAAATGAGAGCTGAATTAGTAGGATTATTGATTGAGAAGCATGGCGAAAGAGCGAAAATAAAGCTTGATAAAGATAAAAGTAAAGGGGAAAAAATACCTAAATATTTAGAAGCCTGGTGTCCTATCAATGCCAAAGTTGGCGATGTAGTCGGTGTTGAATATCAGGAAATGAATAAACGTAAGATGCAGATGATATTGTATGGCTTTCCTGTATTGTCAGTGATTGCCGGTGCTGTTTTTGGAAACAGTATCGCTGTATTTTTCGATATTGATAAGACAATGCCTGTGATGCTGGGTGTAGTTATCTGGCTGTTGGTTTCTGTTAATTATGCGCGTATTTTTAAACGTGATGCAGTACGTGAAGGTGTACAGCCTGTTGTTATAGAAATAGAAGCACCTGACCCAATAGTTTTTGATGATACTGAAGATGAAAATGAAAAAAAATAGGAGATGAGCTGATGCTGGTAAGGTTAGCGTCCGGATCTCCGCGCCGTTTAGAATTATTGCGTCAGATTGGGTTAGAGGTTGATGTATATACCAGCGCCTTTGATGAGGTTAGTGGAGATAACGCTGAAAAAGTGGTAGCAGTAAATGCTTTAGGTAAAGGGCAGGTAGTTGTTGAACAAGTTGGCAGCGAAATACCTGTTATTGCTGCTGATACGATGGTTGTTTTGGAAAATGAAATACTTGGCAAACCATTTGACAGCAATGATGCAGCCGTGATGCTGCGGAAATTGTCTGGCAGAGTGCACCGGGTTTTGACAGGTGTTGCTGTTTTTTATAAGACTCAGAATTTAGTAGAAATAGTAGAGACTAAAGTATGGTTTAGAAGCTTATCAGAAATTGAGATTAATGCTTATGTTGCGACCGGCGAACCTTTTGATAAGGCTGGAGCCTATGGAATTCAGGGACGTGGTGCAGTTTTAGTTGAGAAAATAGAGGGCTGCTATAATAACGTCGTGGGGTTGCCGCTCACCCGCTTGTATCAAATGATGGCACAAATTGGAGTGAAGGGCTTTTGAGCCAGTGTATAAAAGAATTGTCGCTGGATGACAGACCACGTGAAAAATTGATGCAGCAAGGTGCTGCTGGGTTAAGTAATTCTGAACTTTTAGCTATTTTAATACGTACTGGTACCCAGAAGCGTTCTGCTTTAAGAATTGCAGAAGAATTGACTGCTTCAAGTGGGTTATATCAAAATATAGCCTGTGTGCACAGTGTTGCAGAGCTGGCTAAAGTCAAGGGACTGGGGCCCGCAAAAGCTGCAACAATTTTGGCTGCGTTGGAATTAGGCAAGCGTATTGCAGCAGCTGGAAGTCAGGTCAAGTTAAAAATAGAGTCTCCGCAAAAAGGTGCTGAGATTTTATTGCCAAGATTGCGTTACGAACAACATGAAAAATTTTTGGTGTTATTATTAGACAGCAAAAATCAGGTCATAAGAATGGAACAAGTTTCAGAAGGATCTGTCAATAGTTCGGTTGTGCATCCTCGGGAAGTGTTTGCCCCGGCGTTACTGTACCATGCTGCTGCCATTTTGGTAGCACATAATCATCCTTCTGGAGATCCTAAACCTAGTCAGGAAGATAAAGAGCTGACTCGTAGTCTGAATGAGACCGGGATAATTATGGGAATTCCGCTGATTGACCACCTGGTAATTGGCGATGGAATATTTTTTAGTTTTAGAGAGCAAGGTTATTTAGATAAATGAGGTGTTGAAGAATGTTTGGTATTTTTAAAAGTTTTGCTCATGATATGGGAATCGATTTGGGAACTGCGAATACTTTGGTGCATGCTAAAGGTAAAGGTATTATTATCAGAGAACCTTCAGTAGTTGCCGTAGACAGAGAGAATAAAGAGGTGCTGGCGATTGGTGCCGAAGCTAAGCAGATGATTGGTCGTACTCCTGGACATATCGTGGCTATTCGTCCGATGAAGGATGGCGTTATTGCTGATTTTGATATTACCCAGTCGATGCTTAAATACTTTATAAAAAAAGCAATTGGCAAACATTCTTTAGTCCGTCCGCGTATTGTTGTTGGCGTTCCTTCTGGCGTTACTGAGGTTGAAAAACGTGCGGTTATTGATGCTACTGTACAAGCTGGGGCCAGGGAAGCATATTTGATTGAAGAACCAATGGCGGCTGCTATTGGTGCAGGGTTGCCTGTACAAGAAGCCACCGGCAGTATGGTCGTTGATATTGGCGGCGGAACCTGCGAAGTAGCTGTTATTTCCTTGGGTGGTATCGTTATCAGCCGTTCTATTCGGACCGGCGGTGATGCAATGGATGATGCTATTGTACGTTACATCAGGAAAACATTCAGTCTGTTGATTGGTGAGCGGACAGCAGAAGAAATAAAAATTACTATTGGCACTGCGATGGAACTTGAAGAAGCTACAGAAATGGAAATTCGTGGTCGTGATCTCGTGACAGGGTTGCCTAAAAATCTGCTTATTAATGCGAACCAGATCTGCGAGGCGTTGAGTGAACCGGTGGCTAATATTGTCGATGCCGTACGTAATACTCTGGAGAGAACTCCTCCGGAACTGGCTTCTGATATTATGGATCGCGGTATCGTTATGACAGGAGGATCTTCTTTGCTGCGTAATCTTGACCGTCTACTGAGCAAAGAAACAGGAATGCCTGTCTATGTTTCTGATGATGCTTTGTCCTGTGTTGCCTTAGGTACTGGTATTGCGGTTGAAAATGTAGATATCTATAAAAAAGGATTTATGGCATCTAATAATAAATGAAGGCTGAATTATTATTGTGAGTAAGAAAAATATGAGCCTGCTTCTGATTGTGATAGCATTGGTAGCTCTGATGGCGTTGGCTGTTGAAGGAAGAGTACGATTTCCGGTGTTGAATAGAGTGGTGATTGCAGTAATAAGTCCTGTCAACAGTTGTATTCAGACGTTTACAGGCGCAGCTTCTTCTTTGGAAAAGAAGCTGGAAGCTATTACGACAATGGAAGCAGAAAACGAGCAATTAAAAAAAGAAAACGCTGAATTGCGAAGGGCTAATATAGCTATGGCTGAGTTTTACGCTGAAAACCAGCGGCTGACAAAGCTTTTGCAATATAAAGAGCACGTGCCTGAACAGAAATTACTGCCTGCCAAAGTTGTGGGGCGGAATATGGGCGATTTACAGGATGTTGTAATCATCGATCGTGGTTCTGCAGATGGCCTGGATAAAGAGATGGCTGTTGTTACGGGTGATGGTATCGTAGGGCTGGTAGAAGAAGTTTATCCTGATGCTGCTAAAGTCATGCTGATTACCAGCAGCCGTTGTAAGATCGGGGCACGTATTTTGAGGGCTGATTCCAGAGCGGTTGGTGTTATCTGCGGAAGAAGCATGGAAAATATGCCTTTAGAAATGGAACATTTACCCAGGGAAGCGGATGTAAGAAAAGGTGATGTTGTTATTACCAGCGGTTTCAGTGGCAGGCATCCGGCAGGTTTGGTAATTGGTACTGTAAGAGAAACCAGCCCAGAGGCGGCAGGACTTTTACTGAACGCAGATGTTGATCCTGCTGTTGACAGCAGTAAAGTAGAAGAAGTTTTTGTTGTTATCGGGTATAGCAACCCTGCAGCAGCAACAGGTAAATTAAATAGTAATACCGAAGGAGGACAGGCACAATGAGGAAACTGATTTGGCCCGTCCTGTTTCTGTTATGTTTATCTTTACAGATGAGTTTGCCGCAAAATCAGTGGTTTAAATTTGATCTGCCGCTTTTGCTTATTTATTGTTTGGCTATGCTGAAAGGTGCATTTGCCGGTGGGATAGCTGGCTTTTTCGTAGGATTGCTGCAGGATCTTTTAACCGGTGGTATTTTTGGTTTTCATATTTTGACAAGGACTGCGATAGGGTATTATGTTGGCTATACAAAAGAAAAGGTATTTAAAGACAGTATGTTTTACAATATTGTGGCGATTGTTACAATAACAGTTGCTTTGCGAGGCTGTTATTTTATTCTGCAGGTTATTATGGCTAAGGGATTTTCTGTTTTACTGTTAGAGCTGGCACTGCAGGATACGTTTGCTTATTGCCTGGGAAATATTATTTTTGTAATTCCGTTGTATCTTCTGACAGAAAGACTGCAGAAATGGATAGAACTGGATGATGGATTGCATTAAACAAAGGAGGTCAAATTGTGCTGAACAAAAGATACGCGCGCCGCTTGGAAGTTATGCTGGCAGCAGCAGTATGCATATTTTTAATTTTGCTCGGCAGAATGGCCTATTTGCAGCTTTATAAAGGCGATTATTATGGCAATCAGGCTGATGGTAACAGATTGCGCAGAACAAAAATCACTGCTCCGCGCGGCCTGTTTTTTGATTATAAAGGGCAGGAATTAGTTAATAATCTGCCTGGTTATGCTGTGGCACTTCAGCGTCAGGGGCAGCGTGATAATGAAAAAGTGATCGGTACATTGTCTGAAATATTAAATATGCCGGAAGACCAAATTAGAAAGCGTATTGCAGCTAATCAAAACAGTTATGAGCCAACCCGCTTAAAAAGCAATGTTTCCCCTGAGATCGTAACAAAAATAGAAGAACGCAGGTTGGAGTTACCTGGAGTTTTGTTGGAATTACAGCCAATCCGCAATTATTTGTATAAAGAACTGGCAGTTCACGCGTTAGGTTATGTTGGCGAGGCCAGTGAATATGATATTACTGAAGGCAGCTATAAAGGGATGCCAGGCGGTAGTATTGTTGGTAAATTTGGCATTGAAAAAACTTTTGATAAAGTTATCCGCGGAATAGACGGCAGCTTTGATGAGGAAGTAGATGTTGCTGGTAATGTTGTTAAACAACTGGGTCAGCGTGACCCCATACCCGGGAAAAGTTTGCAGCTGACCATTGATAAAGAATTGCAGATGGTTATGGAAAAAGCTGTTGATGAGCAATTGGCATATCTGCGGTCCAGCGGGATTGCCCCTAACGCCAGAGCAGCGGCTATTGTTGCGATTGATCCGCGCAGCGGTGCGGTAAGAGCTATGGTAAGCAGGCCTGCGTTTAATCCTAACCTTTTTGTAAATGGGATATCGGAAAAGGATTGGCAGGTTATAAATAATGATCCTAACTATCCTATGGGCAACAAAGTAATATCAGGCGAATATCCCCCTGGATCAACGTTTAAGATCATTACGGGTACGGCGGCATTGGAACTTGACAAGGTAACACCGGAAGAATTGATTTTTGACTCCGGTCAGCACTGGCTTATCCCTATGGGCAACGCCGGCGGAGAAGCCCTGGGGTGGATTAACTTTCAACAGGCTTTAAGCATGTCGGATAATGTATATTTTTATGAAATGGGCAATCGCTTAGGGATCAATAATCTGGTTGATTTTGCACGCAAATTCGGTATGGGCAGGAAAACAGGTATTGAACTTGAGGGTGAAGCTTCAGGGCTGCTTCCGACACCTGAAAATAAACGCAAGATATTTACAGGGGAGGACTGGACTCTGGGTGATACCTTTAACGCTTCTATCGGGCAAGGGATAGACCTTGCAACACCTCTGCAGATGGCGGTGATGATGAGCTGCATCGCCGGAGGTGGTATTTATCACCAACCGTATTTAGTAGATAAAGTCCTTAATAATGATGGAAGTGTTTTTGAAGTACGTCAGCATCAGGAACCATATGCTTTGGGGGTATCACAAAAAACTCTTGAACTGATTAAACAGGGTTTGATGGGTGTGGCGCAACCTGGCGGAACGGCTTCTTATTTTGCCAATTTGCCGAAGCCAATGGCTGCGAAAACAGGCACGGCAGAAAATCCGCATGGACGCGATCATGGTTTATTTGTAGCCTATGGGCCTACAGATGCTCCGGAACTGGTAGTTGCGGCAGTAGTTGAGCAGGGCAGTTTTGGTTCTACTTCAGCTGGTCCGATTGTATATAAAGTGTTTGAAGAATGGTTTAGAGAAGAAGGTCTGATACCGTCACAAGCGGTTAAGTAAGCAGAAACTGCGGAAAGGATAGCAAATGCAGCAAAATAGATATTTTCGTAATTTGGACTGGTGGCTGGTTATAGCTATTTTTGGGTTGGTTGGAATAGGCATTTGCCTGATTGCCAGCGCTACTCATTCTTTCGCCGTAACGACAGGTAAAGCATGGCATGTTGAACGGCAAAGTCTGTTTTTAGCAATAGATTTGGCCCTGGTTATTTTTTCGTTGCGCTTCGACTATCGGCTGCTTAAAGATATTGCAACTCCCTTATATGTTTTTAATATTATCATGCTTTTAGCGGTAATGTTTTTAGGACACAGCCAGCTGGGTGCTCAAAGATGGATCCAGATCGGCCCGCTCAGTATTCAGCCTTCTGAGTTTTCTAAAGCAATAATGATTGTCTGTCTGGCTGCGTTTTTAAATAAAAGATTGGAAACTCTTGACAGTTTCACTGATTATTTGCCGGCGCTGGCTTATGCTTTTGTACCTTTTATATTGGTTATGAAGCAGCCGGATTTAGGTACGTCGCTGGTTTTTATGGCAATTTTGCTTGGGATGCTGCTCATCAGCGGGTTTAAGGTCAGGTGGCTGATGTATATGAGCGGCGCGCTTATCGCTTTGATGCCTGCATTGTGGCATATTTTAAAAGAATATCAAAAAAACAGGATTCGTGTATTTTTAGATCCGGAGCTTGATCCTTTCGGGGCTGGATATCATGTCATTCAATCAAAAATAGCTATTGGGTCTGGCCTTTTGACAGGTAAGGGCTGGTTTTTAGGTACGCAGAGCCAACTTAATTTTCTGCCTGAGAATCATACTGATTTTATCTTTGCTGTAGCTGGTGAAGAGTTTGGATTCATTGGTATTTTTATTATTTTATTATTATATTTGATCGTTATTTGGCGCGGGCTGACTATTGCATTGAACGCCGAAGACGATTTCGGTACCTTGCTGGCAGTGGGCATTACTTTCATGTTTATGTTCCATGTGCTGGTAAATATTGGAATGACTGCTGGGATTATGCCAGTTACAGGTGTGCCGCTGCCGTTTATGAGTTATGGAGTGAGTTCGCTGACTACGAATATGCTGTTGGCCGGGCTGCTGCTGAACATCAATATGCGGCGTCAGCAGCTGCAATTTTAGAGGAGGAACAGTATGGAAAAAGAATTAACGATCGATATACTCAGCAGTGTACAGAAACCTGCTCGTTATACAGGCGGAGAATTTAACAGTATTGTAAAAAGTCCGGAGGAAACTGAAGTAAGTATCGCCCTGGCTTTTCCGGATATTTATGAAGTTGGGATGAGTTATCTGGGATTTAAAATTTTATATCATATCCTGAACCTTGAAAACGGTGTTGCTGCTGAAAGAGTTTACGCCCCTTGGGTAGACCTGGAAGCAAAAATGCGAGCAGATGCTATTCCGCTGCGAACTTTGGAAACGGAAAAGATATTGCAGGATTTTGATTTTGTCGGCTTTACTTTGCAGTATGAGCTTTCTTATACAAATATTCTTAATATGCTTGATTTGGGCCGTATACCTGTAAAAACAGAGGAACGTACAGAAAAAGATCCTTTTATTATTGTTGGCGGACCCTGTGTATATAATCCGGAACCTCTGGCAGATTTTTTTGATCTTGCCGTTGTTGGTGAAGGTGAAGAAGTTATGGTCGAGCTGATGGAGGCTTATAAAAAATGGAAACGTGAAGGTAAGCCTGGTGGACGGCAAGGTTTCCTGCGCTGTGCGGTAAAGCTCAAAGGTATTTATGTACCATCATTTTATGATGTTGCTTATAATGAAGATGGCACTGTAGCAGCAGTAGTAGCTAATTGTGATGCTGCGCCGGCGGCAGTTGAAAAAAGAGTTATTTCTGATATGAATACGGTTAATTATCCGACAGCTCCGATCGTGCCGTTTGGAGAAATCGTGCATGACAGAATTATGCTGGAAGTTTTTCGCGGCTGCAGCCGCGGCTGTCGTTTTTGCCATGCAGGTATGGTCTATCGTCCTGTGCGTGAACGCAGGCCGGAGCTTTTAAAGGAGCTGGCACGCCAACTGGTGGATAATACAGGTTATAACGAAATTTCACTGGTATCTTTAAGCACGGCAGATTATTCTTGTCTTGCACCGATGATACATGATATGATCGAAGAATTTAAAGATGAAAAGGTTAGTGTTTCATTGCCATCTCTTCGTATTGACAGTTTTTCTGTAGATCTGGCGAAAGAAGTGCAGGCTGTACGTAAAAGCGGATTGACTTTTGCACCGGAAGCTGGCAGCCAGAGAATGCGTGACGTGATAAACAAAGGCGTTACAGAAGAAGACTTAATGAATGCGGTTGGTGCTGCTTTTACTGCAGGCTGGTCATCGGTAAAATTATATTTTATGATAGGTTTACCTGGTGAAACTGACGAAGACGTACTGGCTATAGCTAAATTGGCGAAGGCAGTACAATATAAATATCAGGAAGTAACAGGTCGGCGCGGTGCGAAAGTAACCGTGAGTGCTTCTTCTTTTGTACCCAAACCCTATACTCCGTTTCAATGGGTGCAGCAGGATGATATAGCGGAACTAAGGCGTAAACAATTTTTATTGAAAGATGCCTTAAAAGTAAAAAATATCACCTTCCAGTATCATGACTCGGTGACCAGTGTGCTTGAAGCTGTTTTTGCCCGTGGTGACCGCCGTTTAGGAAAAGCCTTATATCTGGCTTGGCAGCGCGGAGCCAAATTTGATGGCTGGAGCGAACATTTTTCTTATGATCGCTGGCTGGAAGCTTTGCAGGACGCAGGTTTAAACAAAGAATTCTATATAGGCCGCGAACGCGGAGCTAATGAATTATTCCCATGGGAACATATCCAGCCTGCTGTAGCACGCAGTTTTCTGCGCAGGGAATATGAAAAAGCCCTGGCAGAAGAATTGACCCACGATTGTCGTCACGGTGTCTGTACAGGTTGCGGTGTTTGCCAAAAGCTGGGCGTAAAAATAATCGACTGGAAAGAGCAGGGCTTAGTATGAAATTAAGGATGCAGATAACTAAAGAGAAAGAAATACGTTTTATTTCCCATTTAGAATATGTGCGGACTATTGAAAGAGCTATCCGACGCGCTAAACTGCCTGCTGCTTATTCCGAAGGCTTTAATCCGCATTTAAAGTTTTCTCTGGCTTCGGCGCTTGGTGTTGGCGTTGTCAGTATGGCTGAATTTGTAGAGATAGAACTGGCTGAGCCGATGGAAGTACACGAGGCTGTGCAGAAGATGACAGCGGCTTTACCTCGCGGCATTCAGATTATGGCCGCAGATGTAACTGCGAACAACGCACCGGCGCTGATGGCTTCCGCCGGAGGTGCAGATTATCTTGTTGTGCTGCCTTATTCCGGTGAGTATGTTGAGGCCGTAGCTGCTTTTAACGCGGCAGAAAGTATCGTTTATGCTAAGGCAGCGCCAAAGCTTAGAAACAAAATCAAAGAAATTGATGTAAAATTTTATATACCGGAAATATGTGCAAAGCAGGAAAATGATATGTTGACGTTAAAATTTTCCTGTCGTATTACACCTAATGGCAGTATGAAAGCAGCAGATCTGTTAAATACCTTAAATCAGCATTTTGGAATGCAGCTGCCTGTTGAAAAGGCAGATATCACCAGACTGGATCTGTATCGTGCAGCTGCTGATGGCCGCAGATTGCCGATGTTGGAACATATGGACAAGTCTATTCAATAGTTCAGGAAAGGAGGGGCTTTTGTATGGAAACCAAAATCATTATCAGCGCTACGTCAGAAGAAACACGTATGGGTCTGACTGAAAACGGTAGACTGATGGAATATTTAGTGGAACGCAGCAGTGAAAAACATCTTGTCGGTAATATTTTTAAGGGGCGTGTAAATAATGTTGTTCCTGGCATTCAGGCGGCTTTTATTGATATTGGTTTGCAGCAGAATGCCTTTCTTTATCTGGGTGAAAGTAATGATATTACTGAAGGTAAGTCCATATTAGTTCAGATAACGAAAGATGCCAGAGGCAGCAAAGGACCTTCCGCGACACGCGAGCTGACGTTACCTGGGCGCTATGTGGTGCTTTTGCCACTGGCGGATTATATTGGAGTTTCGCATAAAATAGAGAATAAAGAGGAGCGAAACCGTTTAAAAGCTATTATTGAGGAAGCAAAGCCTGATGGTATGGGAATCGTTATTCGTACGGCGGCTATTGGTGCCAGTGAGGAAGCATTGCTTGAGGATATCAGGCATTTGTGCGCTAACTGGCGTGTCATAGAAGCACGCGGGAAAGTAGAAAAAGCTCCTGCAACCTTGTATCGGGAATTAGACTTATCAGTACGGATCGTACGTGATTATCTGACAAATGATGTTTCCCAAATTATCCTGGATGATAAAGCAGTATATGGACGTGTCTGCGAGTTACTGAAGAACATGCCAGGAGGTACAACGGGCCGGGTTCTGCTGCATGAAAAGCAGGAAGATGTTTTTGCGTACTATGGACTGCGGGAGGAAATAGATACTATTTCTGACAGGCGGATAGACTTGAGCTGCGGCGGTTATCTGGTAATTGATTATACAGAAGCTATGACTGTTATTGACGTTAACAGCGGCCGTTACAGCGGCCGTGAAAATTTGGAAGAAACTATTATGCAGATCAATCGTGAAGCGGCTGTCGAGATTGCAAGACAGCTTAGACTGCGGGATATTGGCGGAATTATAGTTGTAGATTTTATTGATATGCATACGCAGGAGCATCAGCAGGAAATTCTGCAGGTGCTGCAGCAGGCGCTTTCGAATGATAAAATGAAGCCGCGTGTTCAGGATATTACGGTTTTGAATTTAGTTGAAATTACGAGAAAAAAAGCTCGCCAGAATCTTTCAACGGTTCTGTATGCTCCCTGTCCTATCTGTCAGGGGGGTGGCAGAGTGCAATCACGCGAAACAGTAGCATTGGAAATAAAACGGCGTTTGCGGACTTTACTGGCTAAGCCATGCGCATCACGCAGTATTTTGATTTCTGCCAATCCCTGGATGGTAGAGTGGCTGCGGGCTAAAGATCTGCGGCAGTGGGAACGTGAACTGGCCTGTAAAATTAAGGTAGAAGCAGATACTGGTCTGCACATAGAAACCTTTTCTATTTTAGACAATACCGGTGTTGACAAATAACGCCGTTTGTAATAAAATATTCGAGTATAGACTGATTAAGTCTGTCCCCAACCGCGCAGAGAGGTTCCGTAAACTCTTTAGGAGTACCGAATTTGGCGAGTCTATCATAAGGGAGGTGCAAATAGATGTACGCAATCATTAAAACCGGCGGTAAACAATACCGCGTTAGCGAAGGCGATGTTCTGAACATTGAAAAATTGGACGTTGAAGCTGGCAGTGAAGTCGTTTTTGACGAAGTTTTGACTGTTGTTGCTGACAGCGATGTTAAAATCGGCAAACCCGTTGTTGACGGCGCTAAAGTAACTGCTAAAGTTGTTGAACATGGTAAGGCTGAGAAGATTTTTGTTTTTAAATATAAAGCAAAATCCAACTACCGCAAACGCCAAGGTCATCGTCAACCGTTCACTAAAGTTGAAATCTCTAAAATCGAAGCTTAACAGCAATGATTACAGTAGATTTATTTAAGAACGAACAGGGATTGATAACAGGCTATAAGGTCAGCGGTCACGCAGGCTTTGCAGCAGCAGGCGAAGATATCGTCTGTGGGGCGGTTTCTGTTTTGACGCAGACACCAATCCTTGGATTGGAACAGCATTTGAAATGTCAGCCGTCATATCACGTAGATGAAGAAGACGGCATTTTAGAAGTAAACTTGAATAATACTCCGAATGAATTGACTCAGGCTATTCTGGCAACTATGGAATATGGTTTGCTGGGAGTAGCAGAGCAGTATCCGAAGTACGTTCGCATTCATACATACAGGAGGTGAATCGCAATGTTTAAACTGATCCTGCAATTGCATGCTCATAAAAAAGGTACCGGTAGCTCTCACAATGGTCGTGATTCCAATGCTCAACGTTTGGGCACTAAAGCTCACGAAAGCCAATTGGTAACTGCCGGCAGCATTATCGTACGCCAACGTGGTACCAGATTCCATCCCGGCAACAATGTTGGTATGGGTAAGGATTACACTATTTACGCTACTATCGAAGGCCGTGTTAAATTTGAACGTAAAGGCCGCGACAAACGTCAAATCAGTGTTTATCCGGTAGAAGAAGCAGCAATGTAATTTAAAATTAAAAGCACTCACTTATGTGAGTGCTTTTTTATTAAAAAAATAGCAGCAGATAAGTATGGCAGTATTTGTAAAAACCACCCGTTTTACGGGTGGTTTTTATTTTTACTTAGCAAAGATTTCTTAAATTATGCTCAAATATTACAACTGCAGGAGTAATTTTATACATCTTTGGTTGTAATATAGCATGGTGTTTGTTTCTATAATCATCCCTAAGGAGTAAAATAAATACCATAATTCTAACTTTGGCAGTCTATTTGCAGATAGAGACTTCTATTAAAATATAAGTATAAGCCGAAAATATTCACATGGTTGGTATATGGATGCTTTTAAAGATTTTTTAGTGCAAAGTATGCAAATATTTGTAAGTGATATTAAAGGAATAAATATGCAATATAAGTATTTGAAATTCTTTGAGATTATATTTGTTTTGTTGTAAAAAGGCAATTGAAACGATATAATCATTTTACACTGCCGTATAGTTGTTTTGATGTTGTACTTAAGGAGATGAAAATGATGCGCAACACTTTTTCTTCACAGGAGTGGTTGAAATTTATTGGGAAGGAAAAATTACAAACCTTTCAGGATTCTTTTGCCCGTGTTGATAATATCAGTTTATGCTTTTTTGATTTAGAAGGCACTCCATTAACAGTGTGGTCAAACTCAAGTCTTCTTTGTCACCAGATAATTCAAAATAATAAAAAACGCTGTCAGCAGGAAAAAGAAAAATCAATGTGTTTTCTCAAAAAAACTCAGCAGATAAAATTGTTTACGTGTTATTTGGGGTTAACATATTTTATGTGCCCTGTTTATTATAATAACAAGCTGGTTGCTATTGCCTACGGCGGTGGCATTGCTACAGAGGCGCATACAGTGCCTCAGGAAATTATAGAACGTTATAATATACCCTTAATGCCTCAGCGTAAGCTGCAGCGGATAGGGGAATTGCTGGTGCAGACAATGGCTCTGGTAAATTTTGATTTAAATGTTGTTGAAAATATTGGGGCGGAAAAAACTGAAGCTGATCTAAATGTTTTTAACGGTATTTTGAGCAGGCGTGAAGCAGAAGTAGCAATGCTTATCTGTCAGGGATTGAGTAATAAACAGATTGCAGAACAGCTTTTTATCAGTGAAAAAACCATAAAAACACATGTCAGCAATATCCTGAGCAAACTTGATATTAAAGATCGGATGCAGTTGATTTTGGAGTATTGCAGGATAGTACCTAATGCGTAATAAAATCGAATGGGGCAAAGAAGATGAGCATAAAGAAAAAACTGAGTATTTTTGTTTTGGTTTTGCTATTGGTACCCATGCTTTTATTAGTACTTTCAACGCAGCATTTTTTTGACAGACAGATCCAGGAGAATGAACGCAACTATTTACAGGTTGCGATGAAAACTGTTCGTAATGATATGGAAAACAGGATGGACGAGATGAGAAAAGCAGGATTGCTTTTCGCAGGTGATTCAGATATTAATAAAGCCATGTATGATGATAGAAACAGACTTGCTATGGCTTTAAATAATTTAAAACGTAATTTTAATTATCTTGACTATGTAGTTATTGTAGATCGAGAGAACCGTATATTGGCAAGCAGTTCTCCCTATCTGTTATATCCAGATGGCAGTGCTGTTAAAATCCTGGCTGCCAGCAGCATGCTGTTTGGGAAAACGCATGTATCAGAAGAAGTTGTCGGGCTTGAAGAACTGTTTACTAAAGATTCATTTGAATATGACAATTTTTCGATCAAAATACTTAACCAGTTTCCGGGGGCGCAGGAGTATCTGCATAAAGCTCTGATGGGTATAGTTGTAGTACCGATCAGAGATAAATCTGCTGATAACAACGTTATTGGAGCTATTGTATTATGTGATGTACTTAATAATGATAATTACTTTGCTGAGCGCTACAGCAGAAATCTGGATAATTCATTTCTGGCTTTTTCCATTGACGGGATAAGGATTGCCTCGAATATTCAGACTGATACTAAAAGTAATTTTGTCGGCAGCAGGGCCCCGCATGAAACAGGTAAATATTTGGAAGACGATAAACAGTATTTTGGAAAAGTGGATGTCGATGATGAAATACATGTTTTTTTAGATCAGAAAATTTTTAACAGTGCTGATGAACCAATCGCTGTTGTAGGAATTGGCATCCCAGAAGAAAAATTTTCGGGAATTGTCAGCAATAATTATAAGTATGTCTTAGGTCTTTTTTTCTTATGTCTGTGGGCCATGCTTATTTTAGGGCAGCTGTTGGCTGAAAAAATAAGCTGTCCAATTGTGCATGTTACCGATTTGACTAGAGATTATTATGAAAAGAATTTTGGTAACAAAGCAATACTTAATGGGAAAAAGGATGACGAAGGTGCTATGCTGCAGGAGATGTTCGAAAAGTTTACAACTCAGTTAGAACTTAGGAAACAGGAGAGCAAACTGTATTTAGAGCAATTGGAATGTGAGCATCAGCAACAGAAGCAACTGGCGTTTGAACTGCAAAAAAACAATGAGCAGCTTGAACTTAATGTTGCGGAAAGAACTAAATATTTACAGGAAGCATTGAATGAGCTGAAGAAAGTAGATGTGGCGAAATCCCAGTTTATGGCGAATATCAGTCATGAATTGAGAACTCCGCTAAATGCTATAATCGGTTCTTCTGAAATTTTAAAGGACGATATATTAGGTGAACTGAATCAGAAACAGAAAAAATATGTAGCTAATATTTTCAGCAGCAGTACTCATCTGCTGCAGCTGATCAATGATATTCTGGATATATCCAAGATTGCCAGCGGGAAAATGACTCTTAATTACAGCGAATTTTATTTGAAAGAAATTGTTTTGCAGACTGTGGAAAACGTGAAAAGTTATGTGACAAGTAAACAGTTAAAAGTAAAGTTGAAATTTGAACCTGATGATTTTATGATCGAAGCTGATGCGGCCAAGCTAAAACAGATTTTATATAATCTGTTATCAAATGCAGTAAAGTTTACCGGAACTGGTGGGCAGATAGAAATCTATGTTTATAAGCGTGAAGATGTTGCCGAATTTATTGTGCGCGATAATGGTATAGGTATAGCCGAGCAGGATCAGAAAAAAGTATTTGTGGAATTTGAACAGGTCGACAGTTCTTATACCCGTGAATACGAAGGTACAGGACTGGGTCTGCCACTGGTAAAAAAGATGGTTGAGATGCATGGTGGATATGTCTATTTAAAAAGTGCTTTAGGTGAAGGAACGGAAGTAATTTTTTTGATTCCGTTGCAGCAGGGAATGAAGAAACAGTGAAAGGTGAGGTGCGTAAATGAAAACTGTTTTGATAGTGGATGATAATATTAAAAACCTGGACTTGTTTAAAGATTTTGTTGAAAGCTGGGGCTATGAAACTGTTACTGCCCAGCAGGGGAAAGATGCTATCAGTTTAGCTGAACGATATCTGCCGGATATTATCCTGCTTGATGTCATGCTGCCGGGAATGAGTGGATATGAAGTTTGCAGGGAATTAAAAGAAAATACAAAAACGCAGCATATCCCCGTGGTAATGATTACTGTTCTTAATGATATTGCGGACAGGATTCATGGCTATAAAATAGGCGCTGACCAGTTTTTGGTAAAACCTGTAGACTACAATGAACTGCATGCTATTTTAGACAGTTTATTTGGCAAAAAAAGCATGTTTGATGAAATGGAAAGCAGAGGCACAGTTATTGAGAGTCTGAATGTTTTGCTGAAACAGTGTTTACCCTCGGAAGCTGTGGTTGTTGCTGACCGCAAATTTCATTATTGCCGTAAGCTGTGTGACTATCTCAATCTATCTAAAAATGAAACTGAGCAGGGACTGCTGCTGGTACGGATACAGGATATCATTGCTACTTTATGTAAACAGAAGGGGACTGTCCCCGAGGATGAAATGACTTTTTTAGAGCCGCTGAAAATGGACAAATGGGTTAAACCACTGTTGCTGTATATTCGCGGCTATTTGAACGGTGTTGATGAAACCCTGCAGAGAAAAATTAAGGAATGCCATTTAGAAAAGCTGGCCGGTATCAGTTTTGTTTTAGACCGCTATGGCAGTATTTTAGTAAGTGAAAACGGCGATGATAACAAAGCATTGTTAAAACTGCGGCAGGAATGCAGCCAATATGCCTACCCGGATGATGTGGTAAGATTATTGGAGCAAATCGTCAATGATGAATTGTTTATGAAAAGTTTAAAAGATAAATAATTGGTATGAAGCCATAGGACTAAAGTATTAGTCCTATGGCTTTTTTGTATTTAATAATACGGCCTAAGGCTCAAGAAGTCAGCTGGAAAATATTGTACAATCGAAACAGAAAGTAATGATACGCAAAGCTTTTGGCAGAGAGGAAGATTTTTATGGCAAGATCATTATCCCCTATAGGTGTTCAACAGAATTTGTCAGGTCGTATTTTTGATATCCAGTCTTATTCTGTACATGACGGTCCCGGTTGCCGTACGCTGGTATTTTTATCAGGATGTCCGCTGCGCTGCGAATGGTGTGCGAATCCGGAAGGTTTAGAGAATCGTGTACGGACTTTATTTAGGGTAATGAAATGCATCAACAGGACTCAAGGCTGTACCAGGTGCATCCCAAAATGCCCGCATCAGGCAATCTCTATCAGCGATGAAAAAGAAATACCCCTGGCAATAGACTGGGAAAAGTGCAGACATTGTGAAAGTCATGAATGTGTGGATGCTTGTTTACAGGAAGCTTTTGTCCCGGCTTCCAGAGATATGAAGGTTTCCGAACTGATGAAAATTTTTGACCGTGACAGGCATTACTGGTCTGGTAAAGGTGGGGCTACTTTCAGCGGCGGCGATCCTATGTATCAAAAAGATTTTTTGCAGGCGGTACTGAAGGAGTGCCGTAATGCTTATATCCATACAGCGATTGAAACGAGCGGATTTTTCCCTCAGAAAACCTATTTGGCAACTATGAAATATGTTGATTTTGCATTTAATGATCTGAAGCATATGGATTCTGATAAGCATAAAGAGAAAACCGGAGTTCCAAATGAACTTATTTTAGCAAATATCGCGGCATTGGCACAATCAGATTGGCCGGGAAGACTGGTCTTGAGATCGCCTGTTATCGAAGGCTTTAATGACAGTAAAGAAAATATGGCGGCCATTGCAGAGTTTATGCACAGTGTTGGTTTAACGGAATTCAATCTTCTGCCATTCCATCGTCTTGGCGATTCAAAATGGAAGTCTTGTGGTATGGTTTATCCTTACAGTATGTATGAAGCTACGCCTCCTGAAAAATTAGAAGCTTTGCAGAAGGTGCTGCTTGATTTAGGCATCAAAGCCTATGTTGGTTCTGACACCCCATTTTAAAATTCCTCAATAAAACAGCGGCAGCGCATTGGTTTTGCTTGGAACAGTGTGCTGCCGCTGTTTTTGTGTTTAGGACCTGCTAGTACCTGAGGTGTAGCAGCGTTTGATTTTTTCAGACTTACAACTCCTACTGGAGGCTCAATACTTAAGATTTTTCGCATAGTACACTTAAGGCAACCTAAGGATGCAGCAAGCGTGAATACTGAATGGATGACTGCTTCTAAAAATGCTGCAGGTCTTATAGTGAATTTTATGTAAAAAAGGAGGATTTATTATGGCAAGAAAACTCGTTGACGTATTGGAAGAGCAAGGTATGTCCTTGAATCTCCAAGCTGGCGGTGAAGCGCCGAAAGAGATGGTTGACCGCGAAGTAAAAGAAGGTGCTACAGAAAGAACTGCTAAGTTGAAAGATATTTATCTGCAGACATTGTCTTCTGTAACCTGCGAATTTCCCTATTGGTATAACCGTGTATTTCAGGCTAATGAGGGTGACATTATGGAAGTGCGCCGCGGCAGAGCATTAAAGGCGGGCTTCGAGCATTTGACTCCCAGTATTTATCCAGGTGAGTTGCTTGTTGGTGCTAAGACCCAGTACTATCGTGGTTCTTTCCCGATGCCGTGGTTATCTGAAGGATTCTTTATGGCGAAGGAAGACGAACTGTACCAGGCCGCTTTAGCTTCCGGTTCTGCCAGTGCTGACCAGGTCAGTGCTTATGGCGCTGGTGGCGGCAACGTAACTGAAAGTTTTGGTAACGTTGTTTCCATTGCCGGTAAATATGGTATCCGCAAAGACGAAGTTCGTGTTTTAACTAAACTGGCTCGTGAGTGGGTTGGCAAATCTGTGGATGATGTTGGTCATCGTTATGAACAAATGGTTCCGGAATATCCGATTAAAGAAGCTGTTATGCGCAGCCTGATTTGTATGTTTGATTCCGGCTATACACTGCCGCAGGGCCGTGAAGTAATCAATTATTTCTATCCGCTGCAATATGGTTATGACGGTTTGATCAAAATGTGTGAAGAAGGTATTGCAGAAACTGCAGGACGTCCTGACGGTGATGGCATTATCGGTATGAGCAGGCTGTATTTCTACGAAGCGGTCAAACTTGTTTTGGAAGGTATCCAAACATGGCATCTGCATTATGCTGATGAAGCCAAACGTTTGGCTGCAACTGAGAAAAATGCTAAACAAAAGAAAGAATACGAAGAAATAGCTGAGATCATGGAACATATCGCTCATAAACAACCACGTAATTTCCGTGAGGCTCTGCAAATGATTTATATGGTCCATATGGCTTCTGTTAATGAAGATGCTATTTCAGGTATGTCGCCCGGACGTATTGGACAGGTATTATGGCCATGGTTTGAGCAGGATATGGAAGCCGGACGTATCACTGAAGCTGAGGTATTGGAACTTTTAGAATGCTACCGTGTAAAAATGACCTGTATTGATTGCTTTGCTTCAATGGGTGTTGTTGGCGGCGTACTTTCCGGCAATACTTTCAATAATGTCTGCCTGGGAGGTTTGACCCGTGACGGTCAGCCGGCTGCCAACAGACTGGAAATGCTGCTGCTGGAAGCTGGTATGACTTGTCAGACCACACAACCGACACTGTCAGTACTGTATGATGATAAATTGCCGGAAGAATTTCTGTTGAAAGCTGTAGAGTGCGAAAAGAGCGGTACCGGTTATCCGGCCTGGATGAATAATCGCGGCGGTATCGAATTTATCATGAAAAATTACGGGCCGGAAGGTATGAACCTGGAAGATGCCCGTGCCTTCTCGATCGGCGGATGTTTGGAAACTTCGCCTGGTATTTGGAAAGAACTGGAATTGAATGGCAAGAAATATTGGATCCCGGGCGGCGCAGGCCAGCCGACTTCCGTAGGTGTACATTTTATTTCCAATCCGAAAGTTTTGGAAATGGTTCTTACCAATGGCTATGACAGACGTATTGATTTGCAGGTTCTGCCACCTCATAACAAAACATTTAAAACTTATGAAGAATTGTATGAACAATTCCTTGAATATTATGATATCGTCATCGATTGCCTTGTAACTACCAATAATATTCAGCATGATGTATGGCGTAAACATAACATGTCGCTGGTAAATTCCTTCCTGAAACCTGACTGCCTGGCAAAAGGCCAGCATATTGGCAATATGGGCTACCGCTACAATGCTACTTATAACATTGAAGACACTGGCACTATCAATATGGTCAATTCTTTGTACAACATTAAAAAATTGGTGTTTGAAGATAAGAAATATACTCTGGAAGAACTTACAGATGCGCTTATTAATAACTTTGGCTTCAAAAATGCTGATGAAATCGGCAGCTTCTCGCTTGAAGCTCAGGAAAAACGTGATGATGATGACGGACGTTACGATCAGATCCACGCAGATTGCCTGAGATCCTTTAAATATGGCAACGATATTCCTGAAGTCGATGGAATTCTGGCTGAATTTGAAGACTGGTACTGTGGCTGCGGCGATAAATATGAATCCTTGTACGCTAAGCCGTTCTATGTTTGCCAGATGTCTGTATCTACCCATGCTCCGCAAGGTGCAGCAACACTTGCATCTGCTGACGGGCGTCTTTCCGGTACTACTTTTGCTGACGCTTCTATGTCTGCATATCCTGGTACTGACCGCAATGGTGCCTATGCATTATTTGAATCCGCTACTTGCTGGGATCACAGCAGATCTCAAAACTCACAGATGAACCTGAAACTGCATCCGAATGCAGTAAAAGGTATCGAAGGTTCTAAGAAATTGTTGGATCTGACCCGTTCTTACATGAGAAAAGGCGGCTTCCATATTCAATTTAATATCGTCGATTCTAAAGTTTTGAAAGATGCTCAAAAACATCCTAATAACTATCGTGATTTGTTGGTACGTGTAGCCGGCTTTACTCAATACTGGGTAGAAATCGGTAAACCGATCCAGGACGAAGTTGTTGCAAGAACCGAATACGAAGGAGTGTGAGTCACAATGGCTAAAAATAATCATGCTGATTGCCGTAATTTTACCCCTATTGACGTTGCTAAAGGTATCTGCCATGCCAATAACGACAGTATTATCCTTATTGACAGCGAAACCTGTCCGATGTTTACGCCTATTGCTAAATGTAAATGCTGCAAATGCTTTATAGAAGCTGACGAAAACAACATTGGTATCTGCGATGGCTTTAAGAAAAAAGACTGGACTTACGGTGATTTGAAAGCCGTATATTGCGAACAGTTTACAAGTAAATAAGTCTATTACAATACTTCCTCCTTAACTAAAGTAAGTTGGCGGATGCAGGAGCCTGCATCCGCCTCTTTTCAAAATGGAGCTGAAATTTGTAATTACTATTAACTCATAATCTTTTATAGATTTGTGAGACGAAGGGATGGTTTATATGGATGCGAAAAAAACCTCTTATTTTGTAGTCGTTGCTGCGTGGCTGGCAGTATTTTGCCTGTTTGGTTACCGCTCTACTTTTGCTATCCTGGCCGGGCCAATGTCGCAGACGATGGGTTGGACCGGGGCACAGGTATCGTTAGGCTATTCGCTGATGATGAGCATTTATGCCATTACAGCGTTCTTTAGCGGTATGATTTTGGATAAATGGGGTACAAAACCTGTTTATACTATTGCCGCAGTTTTTTGTATGCTGGGTTTTTATCTGACAGCGAATGTTGAATCTTTATATTCTTATTATGCGGCTTATGCTATTTTTGCCGGTATCGGAACAGGTATGCTGTGGGTATCATCTACCATTTCCATTCGTAAATGGTTCGTTGGAAAATATTATGCCAAAATGTGGGGTATTGCTTTTGCCGGTGCCCCAATGGCGCAGATTGTACTCAGTTTGGGCGTGAAACCGATGCTGGTCGAAAATGCAGGACAATGGCGTGATGCAATGACAATTTTGGGTTGGATTTCGCTCGTAGCACTTTTACTGGCAGCATTACTGGCAAAAAAGAACCCGGAACAGTATGGCTTACATGCTTTTGGCGAAGTTCCACCTGCTAAAGGCACGGCAGCCCAACAAGAGTATCCCTGGAAAATTGGAGAGGCTTTTAGCACGTTTCCGATTTGGGGTTCGATTCTGGCATTTTTGACCAGTATGGTTGCTGAATTTTTGATTTGGACTCAGGTCGTTACCTATTGGACCAAAGATTTGAAAATGACTTTAGATAATGCAACTAACCTTTATATCATCATTGGTATCGCCGGTATCTTTACGATGCCGCTTTTGGGTATCGTATCTGATAAATTAGTTGTAGCGATGAAAAATGAGATCAAAGCCAGAAAAACAATGCTTATTTTCGGCCCGGCTGTAGGCGCAGTAGCTTGTTTGCTGCTTATGACAATGGGACCGCAGTCTACCACTTTGGGTGCTTTGATCTGCGTACTGTTTGCAGTTTATTGGGCAATTGAACCGGGTGGCGTCGTTGGTTATGCCGGTGCTATCTATGGGCGCGTCAGTCTGGGCAAATTGTGGGGGCTTGCCACCCTGATTGTTATGGGTATAGGACCAGCGCTGGGCAGCTTTATGGGCGGCTATCTTGCTGATACTACGGGTAACTTTATTGCTTCTATCAAATTTGCCCTCTGTTCTTTTGTTCTTTCGGCGATTATAGCTTTTATTTTACCGCTGAAAATAAAAGTTCCTGATCAACAGGGTGTAGTTTTAGAAGAAAACGAAGACTATACAGAATAAATAAGATTTAAAAACAGTATTAGTATTGTATTTAGAAAATATTTGTTTAGGGGCTGGAAATATGAAAGTATTGGTAATTGGCGACAGCTATGGTTTACCGCGATATGCAAAAAACAGCTTTAATGTAGAACTCGATTACGCAGGAACATATCCTGAGCAGCTGCGCAGAATGCTCAGTGCAAATTTTACCGAGGATGTATGTCTGGTAAATCGCTGCCGCCATGCTAATACAAGTTTAAGTCTTATAAAAGGCGAGGCCAATGAAATAGAATTTTTACGCCCGGATTATACGATATTACAATTGGGTCTGGTAGATTTATGGCCGGCGGAAGGAAGAAAAATCTGGCCGCTTTACTCTGAACAATACGGTCGTGACCCTTGGGTAACGCCTGATGAATATAAAAATAATCTGCAGCTTTTTCTAAATTTTGCCAAGAGCAGAGGGAGCAAAGTGATTGTTATCAATAATCCTCCTGTAGAGAAAGTCCATCTGTTAAAACATGCAGGTTTAGAAAAAAAGATCGTTCTGTATAATAACCTGCTGACAAGATTAATGCTTGGTAAAAGCGTTAATCTACTGGACTGGTATGACAGGATAAAAAGTCTGGATGGGAAATGTATTTTTGGCAGTGATGGTATCCATCCTACCAGAGAAGCGGCAAATTTACTGGCACGATTGTTACTGCAGCAGATAAGCTTATTTGAGGACGGTGTTGTAAATGGATAGAAAACAGCTTTTGGAAAAGATTATCGCCCGTGAAGCAGCGATGTTTATCGCTGTTAAAGCCAGTGAACCTGCTGATTGCCAGGAAATGCTGAAAACTTTTTATCTGATGCGTGAAATGAGCCATTCGGTTTTAGCGGCTGATACACTGACATCGTATTTACAGGACCTGGAAACGGCAGCGGCGGCAGGGCGTAACTTAATGACAGAAAAATATGCCCGTATGGAAAATTTGATACCATCGTTAAATGAAAATGAACTGATTTACAAAATAGTAGATATCGAAAGAAAATGGCTTTCTGAAGTACATAAAAAATATCCTTTGACAATAGCTGTTGAAGGCGGCTTTACTACATACGCAGTTTGCGAATTGGAAACGTATTCTGATGCAACTTTAAATTTATATTATCGTGATATCTTTTTAGCCGCGACACAAAAACGTAATTTAGTTGAAGAACGTTACCAATATCTGTATGGTAATTTAGGATTTAAAGATTTGGAGGAAGTTGAAGCTTTAGCACAAAAGCGTGCTGCCGTAAAGGAGTGAAAAATATGCAGAGAAATGAGATCATGCAGCGGATCATTGATTTGGAGACCGAAATGTTTATGAGTGTCAATGCGGAAGAAGCTGTTCCTGCTAATACCATACCTGCATTTAAGGAAATGCGCCGTATGACATATTCTGTTTTATCGGATAAAACAGTTGCTTTGTGGCTGTGCGATTTGGAAACAGCGAAAAAAGACGGACGTAATGTTATGACTGAAAAATATGCTTTGATTGGTGATCAGATACCAACCCTGCGGGACAATCCACAGATCGAAAGGATAGTTGATATAGAAGAAAAGTGGATGAATGAATTAGCCTTTAAATATCCACATGCTGTTAAAAGAGAACGGGCTAATGCGGAACTTTTTAGAAAGTATGCGTTATGTGAATTGCAGACATGGTCACCTGCTGCAGTAAATTCGTATTTTGAAGATATAAAAAAAGCTATGGAAGAAGGACGAAATTTAGCAGAAGAACGTTATGATAATCTGTATCAGAATATTGGTAAGGGAAGATTGCGTGATGTGGAAGATTCATTAAAATAAAGTTTTCAGTAAGGTTTTTTGTTTATACAAAGAACCTTACTTTCTGTTATAATGGTAAACAGAACACTTAAGAACGGAGTGCTATGATGCTGCGGAAAATTTTATTATCGATGAGTTTGATTTTTATATTTTCAATAGGGGTTGCCTGCGCTGCTGAAAGAACATATGAAGTGACTGATGGTGGTTGTATTGTCAGCTTGCCTGAACAGTATGCAGTAACAGTTGTGGAAAGGCCGACCGATCCAAATGACGAACTTGGGGTTCAGGTCGCGCAGCTTTCAATAAGTGACCCTGTTAATAAATCGATGACAATGCATGTTATGGTGGAAAGCAGTAAATTGACAAAAGAATTGCCCGACCTGAATTATAGACCTGGCGGAGTGATGAAGGACTATTTTGCGGAAAATCTGCAAAACAGCGGTTGGCAGGAGCCGGTAGTCGCAGGTGAGCTGCAGAATGGGAAGATGTATTTTATTAAATTCAGCAGCTATATAGCTGACAGCGTAGGGCAGAAATATGACGGACAGATTTATGCCACCCTTAAGAACGGTAATTTGATTTATCTGATGATAATGAGTAAAGAACGGGCTTTGACAGCGGACGAAAAAACATTTTTAGAAACGACTGTCAAAAATTTACAGTTTAAAGATGCTATACTGGTAAATACCAATGCACAAAATAAATAAAAGGTTCCGTACGTTAAGTACGGAACCTTTTATTTATAAAACCAAAAAACGGCTGCGACTCGCACCACCGTAGTCGCAACCGCTTTTTGAGGTTGAAAGGATGAAAATAATTGAGAGAGAAGGGAGGAGGTAATTGCATTAAATGCTTTTGCCTTGTCTATATAATACATTATTGCAATAGGGTTTGCATCTTACAATGATTACATAATCTGTTTAATATAATTACATAATTATATTAGGACTAAAAGTTTTTCAAGCTAAACCTCAAAAAATTATTTTGCTTTTTACGAGAAGTCTTGATAAAATGCCATTAAGAATTGGCAGGTGGTGGAAAAATGCAGACAGTGGCATGTTTTGGTGATTCTTTGATTTATGGTTTCCCTTTTGGCCCGCGTATATCGTGGCTTGCCGAAGCTGAAAAACTCACCGGAGATAAATTCTTGAATTATGGAGTATGCGGGGATTGTACAGACGATATTTTATCCCGCCTGAAAACAATGCCTTTGCCGGCTCATATTAAACATATTTTGTTTCTGGGAGGAGCTAATGATATCATTCAAATGCGTCCGCAGAAATTTATTCTGGAAGATTTGGATAAAACCTTGAGATATTGTCAGAGTAAAAACTTTGATTTGGGTATTGTTTTGCCGCTTGTAACGGCGGAAAGCAGGTTAAACGAATATATTTTACCGCTGCGGGATGTAATAAGCGCACGTTTTGCAGAGCGGACATTGCTGCTGGATCTGCAGCCTGCTGTTGGACTGACTGCTGCAGAACTGAAGGATGCTTATCTGGATGGCGTACACCCGACGGCAGCCGTTTACAGGGCGATGGGAACATATGCTGCTCCGCTGCTTAGAACCTGGCTGGAAAAAGATAATAGTAAATAAAGAAACTTTGCTTTCACCGGCCTTTTTGTATTATAATAAGGAAATAGATAAGTAGGCAGGCGTTAAATTTAACGAGACATTTATGCTGAATATTTAATTATTGAAGATAGAGGAGAATATCATGTTTATTGATCGAGCGAGAATATATGTCGAAGCAGGTGCCGGCGGTGACGGACGCAGCAGCTTCAGACGCGAAAAATTTGTTGAAAAAGGCGGCCCGAACGGTGGCAATGGCGGTCGTGGCGGCGACGTGATTTTAAAAGCTGATAAAAATCTCAATACTTTAATTGATTTTCGTTACAAAAGAAAATTTGTTGCCAAACGTGGCGGACACGGCGGTAATTCCAACTGTACAGGACCACGTGCCGATGATGTGATCGTAAAAGTACCTCTTGGAACTTTAGTGCGCGATGATGCTACCGGTGTGCGCCTGGCTGATTTGACTGAGGACGGACAGGAATATGTTATTGCTAAAGGCGGCCGTGGTGGTAAAGGTAATGCCTGCTATGTTACAAGTACCAACAGAGCACCGACTTTTGCAGAAAAAGGTGAACCGGGCGAGCTGCGCTGGATAAAGCTGGAGTTGAAGCTTCTGGCTGACGTTGGCCTGGTAGGTTATCCGAGTGTCGGTAAATCCAGTATCATTGCACAGGTTTCGGCTGCAAGGCCTGAAATTGCCGCTTACCATTTTACTACATTGACCCCTGTTTTAGGAGTGGTGCGTATCGATGCTGAACGCAGCTTTGTTCTTGCTGATATTCCCGGACTTATCGAGGGAGCGCATGAAGGTGTTGGCTTGGGTCACGACTTTCTGCGTCATGTAGAACGTACAAAAGTACTGCTACATGTTTTGGATGTTTCCGGTACCGACGGACGTGATCCTATTGAGGATTTTGAAAAAATAAATTTTGAGCTGTCTCAATACAGCGAACGGTTAGGGCGCCGCAAGCAGCTGGTAGTTGCCAACAAAATGGATTTGCCGGAAGGCCAGGAAAATTTCCAGCATGTTAAAGAATATGTTGAAGCTAAAGGCTATGAAATCGTTAAGGCTTCGGCGGCTACCGGCGAAGGTCTGCAGGAACTGATGTATAAGGCTTATGAGATGCTGCAGAACTTTGAACCGGAACCGGACGAAGAAGAGAATATCATTATGGATGAAATAGACCCGGACAGTTTTGAGATCACCGCTTGTGCGGATGCTGATTTTGAAGTAAAAGGGAAAAATATCGAGCGTTTGGTAGCTATGACCAATTTTGATAATGACGAAGCTTTGTATCGTTTCCAGCTGATTTGGAAAAGCCTGGGGATTGATGCGGCTTTAAAAGAAAAAGGTATTCAGGAAGGTCAAACCGTACGTATCCGCGATATGGTATTTGAATTCAAAGAATACTAAGATTTTAACGAGGGGATTGAGCTGGATGACTTTTGACCGCTCTGCACTTAAAGAAGCTAAACGTATCGTAGTGAAAGTTGGTACCAGTACCATAACTTACGCTAACGGTAAACGTAATTTTGAACAGATAGACCGACTGGCCCGGGAACTTGCCGACTTACAGAATCAGGGTAAAGAAATGATCCTTGTTACTTCCGGTGCCGTTGCTGTAGGGGTAGACCGTCTGGGCCTGTCCGAAAAACCAAAGACTATTCCCGGCAAGCAGGCTGCTGCTGCTGTGGGGCAGGGTATTTTAATGCACACCTATGAGAAGCTTTTTGCCGAATATGGACAGATCGTAGCGCAGGTGCTGCTTACTAAAACAGAATCTTTGGACAGGCACCGCTATACAAATTCCCGCAACACCTTTATGGAGCTGCTGAAAAACCGGGTAATTCCTATTGTCAATGAAAATGACGTTGTAGCTTTAGATGAATTGAAAATAGGCGATAATGACAATATGTCGGCTCTGGTTGCCGGTATCGTCGATGCTGATCTGGTTGTTATCCTTTCTGATGTGGACGGATTATATACCGCAAACCCACAGACACATCCCGATGCGAAACTGGTGAGTATCGTCAGTGATATTACTCCTGAAATTGAGGCCAGTGCCGGTGGTGTTGGCAGCAGTTTGGGTACAGGAGGGATGTTTACCAAGATCCAGGCGGCTAAAGCCGCTACCAGTTCAGGTATCCATCTGGCAATTGCCCGCGGTGATGAAAAATATGCCATAGCCCGTATTTTGCAAGGTGAAAATATAGGTACAGTTTTTGTTTCGAAAGAGAACAGGCTGCAGTTTCGTAAACGCTGGCTGGCTTTTGGCGCCCGTATCATGGGCAAACTTGTTATTGACGAAGGCTGTGCCAAGGCCGTGCGTAAAGCCGGCGGCTGCAGTATTTTACCGGCAGGAATCACGGCAGTTGAAGGACAGTTTGAAGCGGGAAATACCGTCAGCGTTGTCGATATGGCAGGGCACGAACTGGCCCGCGGGTTAAGTCACTATTCTTCAGCCGAGCTGGAGCAGATCAAAGGTGCAAAAACTTCGGAAATAGAAGATAAAATAGGCCATAAAAATTACGATGAGGTCATTCATCGTGATGATCTGGTTATTTTAGGTTAGGAGGTATCTGACATGACAACTTATGAAATGGTGCGTACTAAAGCCGAAGCGGCACATCGTGCGGCCGGTGAACTGGCAGTAACTTCTACCGTGATCAAAAATAAAGCTCTGTTGGCGATGGCAGACGCGCTTGAAGCAGGGGCTGCGGAAATTTTGGCGGCTAATGCCAAAGACATGGAAGCCGGCCGTGCTAATAATATGAAAGAATCGATGTTAGACAGATTGGCGCTTTCCCAGGTACGTATCAACGCTATGGCTGAAGGTCTGCGTCAGGTAGCTCAGCTTGAAGATCCTGTCGGTAACGTTTTAGACGGGCGCAGGCTGCCTAACGGTTTAACTGTGACTAAGGTACGTGTTCCTCTTGGCGTGATCGGGATTATTTATGAAGCCCGTCCGAATGTTACGGCTGATGCGATCGGTTTGTGCGTAAAATCAGGTAATGCGGTTATTTTGAAGGGCGGCAGCGAAGCGCTGCAGTCTAATATTGTCATTGCCGGCATACTGACGCAAGCGGCAGAGGCGGCAGGTATCCCTGCCGGAGCAATACAGTTCGTTGACAGCAGTGATCGTCAGGCAGTAACTGATTTAATAAAAATGAACGGACTGGTCGACGTAGTTATTCCCCGCGGCGGTGCTGGACTTATTCAGGCAGTGGTACAGAATGCAACGGTTCCTGTCATCGAAACAGGCATCGGTGTCTGTCATACTTATGTGGATGCAGGTGCAGACTATGATATGGCGCGTGCGATTGCGATCAATGCTAAAGTACAGCGTCCGGCAGTTTGCAATGCTATGGAAACATTACTGGTGCATGAAGACGCTGCTGCTGAATTTTTGCCGCAGATGCTGACAGAATATTTTGCCGCCGGCGTCACTATTATCGGCTGTGGTAAGACGCAGGCTTTTGATAAACGAATTCAGGCAGCTACAGAAGCAGACTGGGCCACAGAGTACGGAGATCTGCGTTTATCAGTAAAAATAGTAAGCGGATTGGAAGAGGCTCTTGCACATATTGCTAAATATGGGACTAAACATTCTGAATGTATCGTCACCAGTGACTATAACCATGCCCGCACGTTCCAGCAGCGTGTCGATGCTGCTGTAGTTTATGTTAATGCTTCAACACGTTTTACAGACGGCTTTGAATTCGGGTTCGGCGCTGAAATTGGCATCAGTACACAAAAACTGCATGCACGCGGACCAATGGCTTTGCCGGAGCTAACCAGCAGCAAATATCTTATCAGCGGCGACGGACAAATACGTGGTTGATTTTTAAACTAAAAGCAGCCTGCGCCCAGCGCAGACTGCTTTTTCTGTTTTTAGAAATCACTTTTTTGTCATACTTTTTGCAAAAAATGTCATTAAAAAAACACAGAATTTCGTTATCATAGGTTTTGACCAAAAGAATGGAATAAGTTATAATTTTAAACATAGTACGAGCTGATAAGAATTGTTAATTTTACGAAAGTAAAGAGGGATGTATGATGTTAGCATGGATAAAACGTAATAAGTATCTGCTGGGATTTTTGATAGCTGTGATAGCGATCGGTTATTTTGGCTATGGTTATTATAAAAGCAGTACCGAAGTTAAAGAAACGGTGCGGACGGCGACCGTTGAATATGGACATTTATCGGACAGCATATCAGCTACCGGCAGTTTAAGTGCCGTAGATAATGTCGATATCAGTTCCAAAATAACCGGCCGTATCGTTGAAGTCTGTGTTGAAGAGAACGATCATGTCAATGCCGGACAGGTACTGGTACGTTTAGATGATACTTCGCTGGCGGCAACACAAACACAAATGCAGGCCAAAATGGAAAATGCTTTAGCGACTTATAATCGTTACAGTGCACTGCTGGCCAAAGGAGCTATTTCAAAATCTGATTATGATCTGGCAGAAGCCGATTATACAGTTGCGAAAGCAAATTATGACCAGGCTACCTCTAATGTTAATGATACTGTCATCACTACACCGATTTCCGGTTATGTCATAGGCAAACCTACCCCCGTTGGTCAGACGATCAGCTCTGGTATTTCCGAACCTCAGGTCATCATGTCTATTGCCAATCTGGATAATATGCAGATCGAAACCATGGTTGATGAATCTGATATCGGACAGGTAAAAGTAGGGCAGAAAGTAAACTTTACAGTTGATTCCTATCCGGACAGAACATTTGAAGGTATAGTAAGACTGGTATCCCGTAAAGCTGTTACCGAAAATAATGTTATTTATTACACCGTTTATGTAGATGTAGCCAACTCGGAAGGTAAATTGCTGCCAACAATGACAGCCCGCGCAAATATTATTGTCAATGAAGCAGACGGTGTACTGATGGTACCGGCTAATTGCCTGCGTACTGAAGGCAGCAGCCGTTATGTACAGGTTTATAATGAAGCAACAAAAGAGATCCGCAACGTAGATGTTGAAGTCGGTCTGAGCGGTGACGATAAGGTCGCAGTCAGCAGCCCTGAACTTAAAGAAGGCGATAAAATTTTGGTCAAGGCCGCTAAAGCAACGCAAACTAACAGTAATCGCATGGGTGGCCCTCCGATGCACTGATAAAATGAAAGGAGCTGCGCATATGACTGCTGTAATCAGGCTTGAAGATATTATGAAAACATATGTTATGGGCGATGCCGTAGTCCATGCGCTCGATCACGTCAGCGTAGAAATCGGTGTCGGTGAATTTACTTCTATTATGGGACCGTCCGGCAGTGGTAAATCAACAATGATGAATATTCTGGGCTGCCTGGACAGACCAACCTCCGGACAATATTATCTGGATGGCAAAGAAGTCGCCGGCTATAGTGACGATGAACTGGCGCGTACGCGCAATGCTAAAATCGGCTTTGTTTTCCAGAACTTTAATCTGCTGCCGAAACTGTCAGCACAATTAAATGTAGCTTTGCCTTTAGTTTATGCCGGTATTGGCGAAGAGGAAAGGCTGGAACGGGCTAAAACAGCTTTGGAAGCAGTGGGACTGGGTGACAGGATCGACCATAATCCAACGGAAATGTCAGGCGGTCAGCGTCAGCGTGTGGCTATTGCACGCGCACTGATCAATGACCCGGCCATTATTATGGCGGACGAACCTACCGGTAATCTTGATACCAAATCCAGCTATGAAATTATGGATATCTTTAAAAAAATGAATGATAACGGCAAGACGGTAGTCATGGTCACACATGAGCCGGATATCGCCGAGCAGACCAAACGGATTTTAACTATGCGTGACGGTAAGCTGGTCAGCGACGAATGGAGGGCTGACCATGTTTAACGAATCTATCAAAATGGCCATTGACGGAATGATTTCCAATAAGCTGCGTACATTGCTGACGCTCTTGGGCATCATTATCGGTGTCGGCGCTGTTATTGCCATGGTCAGTTTGGGCTTTGGCGTTAAGGAACAGGTCAAAAACAACATTTCCAGTCTGGGCAGTAACCTGCTTATCGTTATGTCCGGCGGACGTACTGCCAGCGGCGCACGCTTGGCAGCCGGTCAGGGTGCGCGTCTGACGGCGGAAGATGCTTACGCCATCGAAAAACAGATCGAAGGCATTGCTTATATTGCCCCGGCTGTTTCTTCATCTTATCAATTAGTTGTCGGCAACCAAAACTGGACTGCCAGTGTTGAAGGAACGACACCTAATGTACTGGATATCCGCAGCTATAAATTAGCTGAAGGCCGTAATATGACTGAACGTGATCTCAGCAGCAGAGCCAGAGTTTGTGTTATCGGACAGACGATTGTCGATAATCTGTTCCCCGAAGGCGATGCTGTTGGCAAAACTCTGCGTATCAATAAAGCACCGTTTCAGGTAATCGGTGTCCTGGAAGCCAAAGGTCAATCGGCTGGCGGCCAGGATCAGGATGACGTGGTATACATACCGCTGACAACGGCGCAAAACCGCATGATGGGTATTACCCACATCAACAGGATAACGATCCAGGCCGAAAATGAAAATGTTATCGACCAGGTGCAGGGCGAAGTAGAACAGCTGCTGCGCCAGCGGCATAAAATCAAAGCAGGCGACGATGATGACTTCACCGTACGTAATCTGGCAGCTTTGATGGAAACAATGATGGAAACTGCTAATACTATTACCCTGCTGTTAGGCTGCATAGCTGCCATCAGCCTGCTTGTCGGCGGCATCGGTATTATGAATATCATGCTGGTTTCTGTTACCGAACGGACACGGGAAATAGGTATCCGTAAAGCACTTGGAGCGACTTACAACAATATTCTGCTGCAGTTTCTGATCGAAGCTATGGTGATCGGCGTTGTCGGCGGTACACTGGGTGTGATTTTAGGTATCGGTTCCTCCTATGCCATCAGCTATTTTGCCGGCTGGCAAACGGTGATCTCCATACCGACTATTATCATTGCGGTGGTATTCTCCGTTGGCATTGGTTTGTTCTTCGGCATCTATCCTGCACGTAAAGCTGCACTTTTAGATCCCATCGAGGCGTTGCGCTATGAGTAAAAATTATTGCAGTGAGCATGAAGTTAAGCAAAATATCACTAAAAAAGTAACCTGTCACGAAAAAATGCAGGCCTTCTTAGATTATCTAAGAAGGCCTAAAACTGTTTTTGATTTAAAGGACCGTACTAAAGCACTGCTGCTTTTAGTTGCCATCATTATTGGCGTTCAGTATCTGCTGAAAGTTTTTTTCTAAATTTCTAACTGAAATTGATATATGACCTATTTTTTGAATGTGATTATGAAAAATAAAATTGTAAAAGGTTTTTTATTAAAAAGCTTCTATATAGTTATTATAATTTAAAGAAAATAAAATATAAAAAATTGTGTAAATTTAGTGTATCTAATATAATGAATACATAAAATGATTTAATTCATAATTTCTTAAGTTATTTAGACATTTCAGGAGGGTAAATTTATGGAAAATCAATCATATGTGGAATCAGTTAAGCGTACAAGTATTGTACAAAGCTTTTTTGCCCAGGTTTATGGGTGGATGTTTTTTGGACTTTTATCAACGGGGATAGTCGCCTATTATACGGCACATTCTCCGGCGTTGTTAAATCTGATCTTTGGCAGTCAAATAACGTTTTATGCGTTTTTGTTTGCGCCGATCGTGTTGGTTATGATCATCAGCAGCAAAATCAATTCGCTGAGTGCGAGTATGGCCAGCTTTCTGTTTTTTGTTTATTCAGCTGTAACCGGCGTTACACTGTCGGCAATTTTTCTTATGTATACGCAGGAGTCCATTGCAACGACTTTTGGGATAACGGCAGGTACTTTTGGCGCAACAGCTCTTTTTGGATATGTCACTAAAAAGGATTTAAGCAAAATGGGCAGTATCTTGTTTATGCTTTTGATTGGTCTGATCATCGCTTCGGTCGTCAATATGTTTTTGAAAAATGACACTATGATGTGGATTCTTACTTATGTGGGGATCGTTATCTTTGTTGGCCTTACTGCTTACGATATGCAAAAGCTTAAAAAAATCGCTCACAGCATAGATGACGATGAAAGCAGTATTGCCAAGTTTGCGGTGCTGGGTGCACTGACTTTGTATCTTGATTTTATTAACCTGTTTTTACGGCTGCTGCAGATTTTTGGTAAGAAGCGTTAAAAGTTGCATGTTTTGATAACAGATAGATTGTTTATAGATATGGAAGATTTTGTTGGTGAATGTAAAAAACAGCTGACCTTTATTTTAGGGTCAGCTGTTTTTATTTGTTCAGCAGTTCTAAACGCTTAAAATAGTTAAAAGATTATAAGGCTATATGTTTGTCAATATCGGCCGAAAAATATTTAGATTATAGCATTAAAAAATTTCCTTTTTGCAAAATCTCTAATATAGTTGTGCAAGCTTGCCTGTTTTTGGTATAATATAGTGATAATAAGGAAGGTGGGTAAACGAGTGAAGAGCAAAAAGCTTGGCATTATGGGTGGCACTTTTGATCCTGTTCATTTGGGGCATCTGCAGACGGCCAAGTTTATTTACGAGCATTTGGGCTTGGAAAAAATAATTTTTGTTCCTGCGTTTATTGCGCCTCATAAGGTTGGTCTGGAGTTTGCACCTGCTGCTGACCGTTATCGGATGACGGAGCTGGCAACAGAGCCTTATCCTTATTTTGAAGTTACTGATATTGAATTGCAGCGCAGCGGAGTTTCCTATACTTATGATACGGTTATGGAGCTAAAGGCCCGCTATCCAGAATATGAGCTGTATTTTATTATTGGTGCCGACGCTGTGCCGATGCTGAACACCTGGCACCGCATCAGGGAATTGCTGGCAGAAGTGACTTTTATAGCTGCCGACAGGCCCGGTTATGGGCAGACTATTGACAAGGTTTGCGAATTTTTTGGCGAGCCTGCTAAGAATAAAATTATACTTTTGGATACTCCTGAAGTAGATATTTCTTCGACCGGCATTCGTGAACGTGTCAGACGAGGACTTTCTATTAAGGGTCTGGTGCCGGAAAGTGTAGAAAAGTATATTTTAGAGGAGCATCTCTACCAGTCTTAATGGTAGTGAGAGGAGTTGTTATCATGCTGGATATCACAGAAATGAAAAAACTTCTTAAAGCATCTTTGCCTCATAAGCGTTTTAAACATTCTTTGGCTGTATACGATACTGCTCTTGAACTGGCAGCTGTTTACGGACTGGATAAGGAAAAGGTTGGCGTGGGGGCATTACTGCACGATTGCGGGCGTGAGATACCTACGCGTGATCTTTTGATGCATACAATTGCTTTGGGTTTACCAATGGATGATGTCGAAAGGAATCAGCCTATTTTACTGCATGCCAAACTGGGCGTATATTACGCCCGGGAAAAATACGGCGTTACCGATCAGGAAATTTTGGATGCTATCCGTTTTCATACTACTGGTGCGGCAGGCATGAGCAAGATGGCGATGGTTGTCTATCTGGCTGATCTGCTGGAGCCGACCCGTGATTTTGCAGGTATCGAGGAAATGCGCCGGCTGGCTAAGGTTGACCTGGAACAGGCCATGATAAAGGCTTATGCGCAGACGATACGTTATTTGCTGGAATACGACCTTTTGGTACACCCTCATTGCATAGAGGGGTATAACGAATTGGCGGCTAAGTTTAAAAGGCTTAAATTGAATTTGTAGGAGATGCCAATGTCTGTGGAAGAAAATAGAGAAATCAGGCCTGTCCGCAAGAAACGTAAATTACGTTGGGGCAGGCTGGTATTTGTACTGTTGGTTTTGGCGGTACTGCTGACGGGAGCTTTTTGGGGAACAGTCTGGATCTATGACAATTTTATCAATCCGCCGAAGGTTGATGTTGTTGGTGCCAGCGACAAGATAACCCAAAATGAAAAATTGAACAAGCGCATCAATATTTTGCTTTTGGGTATAGATGACGGTGACAGTGATGCTGCTCCGGATGAACCAAAGCGAACTGACGCGATGATGCTGGCCAGCTTTGATCCCGGCGATAATAAGGTTGCGCTGCTTTCGCTGCCGCGTGACACCAAGGTGCAGATTCCGGGCCGGGCTGGTTGGGATAAGCTGAATGCAGCCTATGCTTACGGCGGTGTGATGATGGCCAAGCAAACTGTAGCCAATCTGCTGCAGGTACCGATCCATTATTATGTTTTAGTGGACTGGCGTGCGTTTATTGATGTTATCGATCTGATCGGCGGCGTTGATTTATATGTGGAAAAGGATATGTATTATGAAGATCCTTACGCCGATCTTGTTATTGATATTAAACATGGCTATCAGCATCTGGACGGTAAGCGGGCAGGCGAATATGTGCGTTTCCGCAAAGATGAGCTGGGTGATATTGGCCGCGTGCAAAGGCAGCAGAAGTTTATGAAAGCGGCGGCAGCACAGATTTTCAATATCGATACGGTGACTAAGATCCCGGCGCTGTTTTCGACTGTTGACAGACATGTGGAGACCGATATGAACACTTTGACGATGATCAAGGCTGCAAACAGCTTTAAGCTGTTTGGTGACGAAAAGGTCAAGTCGGGTATGCTGTATGGTAATTTTGACGATACAGAAGGTATCAGCTATTGGGCTACATCACGCGAGGAAGTTCAAAAATCTTTGGACGAAATCGGCATTCCCTATATGAAAGATGATGAAGATGAACAAGAATAAAGGAGGCGAAAAGATGGATTTTACTACTAAAGAAATTGCACACAAGATCGCGGCGGCAGCCTGCGATAAAAAAGCAAAGGATATTTTGCTGCTGAATATGGAGAACATTTCTCCTGTAACTGATTATTTTATTATTGCCAGCGCTGGAAATAATATTCTAGTTAAAGCTATTGCTGACAATATCGAAGATAAATTGGCGGAGGCAGGCATTTTTGTTACTCACAAAGAAGGCTATGCTGAAGGTCGTTGGATTTTGTTGGATTATGGTAATTGTGTTGCGCATATCTTTATTGAAGAAGAACGCGAGTTCTATAATCTGGAACAACTGTGGGCTGATGCTCCGTCGGAAGAATTTGTGGAGAGCAAAAATGACTGATGAAAAAGACATGGCAAAGCAGCTTAAATATCGTGCGGGTGACGTTGTTACTTTAAAAGTGGCACGTCTGGGCGAAATGGGCGCTTTCCTTGACGCTGGTACGGGCGATACTTCTGATGATATCCTGCTGCATAAGCTGCAGCAGACGGAAGCGGTCAATGTTGGCGATGAAGTTAAAGTCTATTTGTATAAAGATCCGCATGGCCGTTTGACGGCGAGCCAGAAATTACCGAAAATGCGCGAAGGGCAGATCGGTTACGTTAAGGTTTTAAGTGTGACCAAGGACGGCGGGTTTGTGGATATCGGCGCTGAACGCGGTGTATTTTTGCCGTACAGCGAAATGCGAGGGCATGTGTCGCCGGGTCAGCTGGTCTGGATAAAGCTGTATCGCGATAAAACAGGACGCCCTGCTGTCAGTATGCGGGTGGAAGAAGAAATGCTGAAGGCTTCCAAACCTGCTGTTGGTGTCAAGGTCGGCGACAGCGTGACAGGTACTATCTATAATATCCTGCCGGAAGGCTTCTTCATTTTTACTAATCAGCGCTTTTTGGCGTTTCTGCATCGCAGTGAAGTTCCCGGCGGGCGTTTGGATTTTGGTCAGGAGATCACGGCTCGCATTACTTATATTCGTGAGGATGGCAGGGTAAATCTGTCCTTACGCCAGCAAAAAGAAAATGCTATGATCGCCGATGCGGAAGATATTTTAAATTTTTTACATAAACGGAATGGTAAAATGCCTTACTGTGATACTACACCGATGGAAATCATTAAGGAAAAATTTGGTATCAGTAAAGCAGCTTTCAAACGTGCTTTGGGGCATTTGATGAAGGAAGGCCTGATCGTGCAGGAAGAAGGCTGGACTATGCTGACTGAAAAAGGACTGCAAAGCGAAAAATAAGTAAAGACTCTCGTTTGGGCGAGAGTCTTTTTTTTTGTGCGTTATTTGTAGATGTTGAAAAACATTTCTTAAAGAACAAATATTGGAAATTGTTTAAGAGTAAGGTATAATGTAGACAATAAGAAGTTTGAAATAGAAAGAGGAACTATTATGGACTCTAGCGGCTTAAAAGAAGATATTTTTTACAGTTCCAGCTGGATGCAGGAAATATTGGAAATCAGTAATATTGGTTTATGGCTTTTGGAAATAAACAAAAATAATACTGACGTGCGTCTGTATGCCGATGATAAAATGTTAGAACTTTTAGGGCTGCAGAAGAGTTTATCGCTGGAAGATAATTATAAACATTTTGCGCAAGGCGTGCTTGCAGAAGATCTGGAAATAGTGCAGAAATATATTGAACAGATGCTGACGACCAAAAGGCTGGTAGAGGTTCAGTATCGCTGGAACCATCCATGGTGGGGCACAATTTTTATTCGCTGCAGCGGCAAGTTATATAAAGAAGACGATAATGCTTATTATATTCGCGGTTATCATCAGAATGCCAGCGATGTTGAGGTCTTAAGACAGGCCAATATCGAAAAGAGCAGGCAGCTGATAGAAGTTGTACGTAAACGTGATTATTATGACGAGCTGTTTCAGTCCGTATTGTGCGGTATCGTTCAATACAGGCCACAGGCTGACGGAAGTATTGTTTTTCAAAATGCCAATATGGAAGCTATCAGGATTTTTGGTTATGAAAAAGAAGAATTCTGGAAGCGTAAATTCTGGCGGATAGAAGATCTGGCTGCGCCGGAAGACTGTGATAGAGTATATCAGAGCATGAACGCGATACTGCTGGGCAAGGGGAAACAGTCTTTTGAATATCGGGCGCTGAGGGCCGATGGTACTTATTGCTGGATCATTGGCAGCGGTGAATATATCAAAAATATTGACGGAGAACGTGTTATTCAAAGTGTTTTTCTGGATATTGATAACAGAAAGCAGATGGAGCTGCTTAATTAGGAATTGCTGGAGCAGGATAAGGGTACTCAGGAACTGCTGCGCCAGGTTCTGGAAGGAACAAAAATTTTCCATTTTTATTATTATCCGCAAAAACGTCTGGAAGTTATGCCGGTAAGAACCAGTAAATATTTTAACTGTAGTATGGAATACAGGAATATTCCGGAAAGCTTTGTGGAAGATTTTGTGAGCGGTGAAAGTAAGGCAGATTGCTATGCGATGTACGAAGCTATTCATAATGGGGCTAAAACTGCATCTTCCACATTCTGTGACAAGAACAAGCAGTGCTGGGTGCGGGTAACAATGACTGTTATGTCATGGGATGATCAGCAGCAGCCGACTTTTGTCATTGGTATCATTGAGGATATCAGCGAGCAAAAAGGAATGGAGCTTGAAAAAATCGAGTTGCAGTCTATTTATAATTTTACGATAGAACATGACTATGATGCTGTTTGCATCTGTGATTTAAACAGTGGTGATTATGTGATGCGTTTTGCCGGTTATTGCGCTCATTACGGCTTGCCGCTGCGTGGCAGCATTAATGAACAGCTGCCGGTATTTATAAAAGAGTTTGTTTGTGAAGAAGATTGTGAGCATTTAAAAAGCTGGAGTATTGATAGTTTGCTGAAGTGCCTGGAGCAGGAAGATGCTGTTATGCTGTATTTCCGTTCATCCGCTAAAGACGGGTACAGATATAAAGAAGTTAAGCTTTCATATTTTGGTAAATTAAAAGAACGGCTGCTTTTGACGATGCGCGATATCCATGAACGCACGATGCAGGAGGAAGCAAATAAACAAATCATCAGTGACGCATATCAGCTGGCTTTACAGGCCAATCAGGCCAAAAGTGAATTCTTTTCAAAAATGTCGCATGATATCAGAACGCCGATGAATGCTATTATGGGGCTGGCGGCTTTAGCGGCACATTGCGACGACAAAGATCATGTAGATGATTATTTGAAAAAAATTGTCACTTCTGGCAAACATATGCTGGAGCTGTTGAATGAGGTTCTGGATATGTCGAAGATCGAAAGCGGCAAAACAGAATTGCACTCGGAAGCATTTTTATTAAAAGAAAAAGTTGAGGAAGCATTAGATATCATTAAACCTGCTGTTGAGGAGAAACGGCATCAGCTGATTGTGGAAACAGAGGCACTGAAAAATATAACTGTGCTGGGTGACGCGTTGAGACTGCAGCAGATATTACTTAATCTGTTGTCCAATGCCGTTAAATATACGCCTGATGAAGGTGTGGTAAAGCTGACGGTTACTGTTAAGCCGTTACCGCATGATCTGGCTGTTTTTGATTTTATTGTAGAAGATAACGGCATTGGGATGGAACAAAGTTTTATCGAGCGTATTTTTGAGCCGTTTATAAGAGCAGAAGATTCTCGGGTCAGTAAAATACAGGGAACTGGTCTGGGCATGACGATCAGTTTGAACCTGGCAAAACTGATGAACGGGTCGATCGATGTTGAGAGCTGTGTTGGTAAGGGCAGTAAGATCACTGCTTCTGTTTGTCTGAAGGTGCAGCGTCAGAACGGAGTTGCGGTCGAGTATGAACAACCTGCCGGTGATAACGAAAATGCTGCTGATATTGATTATAGCGGTAAACGGGTACTAGTAGTTGAGGATAATGCAATCAATCTGGAAATTGCTTTAGAGTTTTTGAAGCTGTTGGGCTTGACTTGTGAATCCGCTGGTGATGGTGCAGAAGCATTGGAAAAATTCCTGGCGGCGCCTGAAGGATATTATGATTTGATTTTTATGGATATCCAGATGCCAACTATGAATGGCTATGAAGCGGCAAGAGCAATCAGAGCTGCTTCTCGCAGTGATGCGGTCCGGATTCCGATTATTGCCATTACTGCGAATGCTTTTTCGGAAGACGTGAAAATGGCGCTGGCCGCGGGGATGAATGCACACATAGCCAAGCCGTTTGAACTAAAGCTTTTGAAAAAAATAATACGTCAATGGCTGAAATAAGACGACTGGAAGAAGCTCCGTTTTGTAGGGGCTTCTTTTTTGTGTTATAATGCAGATATCTATTTCAGAAAAGAGCGGAGAGAAACCATGGATTATTTTGTCTTGACAGTTGCTTCGTTGATATTATTTGCTGCTACTTTTTTCAGTACTGTAACTGGTTTTGGCTTTGCGCTGATCGCAGCTCCTGTATTAACGATGGTCATGGGGCCGAAAGAGACAGTTGTATTTGTTATTATCGCCGGTGTTATTGTGCGGGTGATCATGATGTGGCGTACCTGGGGAGAATTTGAGTGGCCGACAGTTTTGATAACAGCTGCCGGCAGTCTGTTGGGGATTATTCCCGGAGCGTATCTGCTGAAAGTGGCTGATGCTAATCATTTAAAGATTTTATTAGGGATAGCGCTTTTGCTTGTAACGCTTTTAATGGAATTAAATTTTGTGCCTGAGGTCAAAAATAAAAAGCTGGGACGTGTTTCTGCTGGTTTTTTAAGCGGTTTTTTCAGTGCGACTACCAGTATCAGCGGGCCGCCGATCGCTTTATATTTTTTGAGTGAGAATATGGAGAAAAATTTGCTGCGCGCCAATATGATCTGGATCTTTGCTATCGGCAGTTTTTGTACTTTAGGCAGTTTTTTTGTTGCGGGTACATTTCAGGGTGGAAATTTGATTGCTTTGTCGCTGTATGTGTTGCCGGCAGTACTTTTAGGCTGGTGGCTGGGAGAAAAAATGTTTTTCCGTATCAATCAGCATTTATTTAAGCGCATTGCGCTGCTTGTAGTATTGATAGGCGGGGTAATGACTTTGGGAAGTGGCATCAACGGTGTGCTCCATTGATTTTGTTGTAACATTGTTTACAATAGACAGTGCATAAAAATTAATTTTTTTGAATTTTATGCTTTTGCTTGACACCTTTTTGATACGGGTCTAAAATAACAACAATTAAGTTTTACACAAGAAATTTAAATTAGGTGGGTTGATCGTGGAATCTGTTTTGAGAACTAATTGGGTAAATGAATATGCTTTTGACTTTAGCCGGGGCTATTTTTATTTTAGCGCTGGTTATTTTACTTGCTCAAAACTGCATAATTCTATTACCGTAAACAGATGCCGATACCGTAGCTGAGATATGCTGCTGTAAATAAGAAGATGAATTTTTAATCAGGCTCTCTTACGAGGCCTGATTTTTTTTATTATCTTGTGTAAATAAAAATGAAATTAAGGAGTGGAGATAAATGATTATAGTAATGAAACCGGGGATTCCCGCAGAAGAGGAATTGAGAGTAAAAAGCTTGATGGAAAGTAAGGGGTTTCAGATCCATGAAAGCCGCGGTGCTAATTTTACCCTGTTCGGTGTAGTAGGCGATACGGCTGCCTTCGATATGAATCAACTGAGAGTATATGACTGCATTGACAAGGTTATGCGTGTGCAGGAGCCTTATAAACGTGCTAACAGGATGTTTCACCCGGAAGACAGCATCGTAGATGTATGCGGGGTGAAGGTGGGAGGCAAACAGATCACGGTAATGGCAGGCCCTTGTTCAGTAGAGACGCGGGAACAGATTATCGGCGTGGCGGAGGATGTGAAGCAAATGGGCGCTGCGATCCTGCGTGGCGGCGCTTTTAAGCCGCGTACTTCTCCATACTCTTTCCAGGGACTGCAGGAAACCGGACTGGATTTATTAAAGGAGGCTAAAGCTGTTACCGGGCTGCCGATCATTACAGAAATTATGTCAGCAGATAAGATCGAACGTTTTGTAGAAGATGTGGATGTGATTCAGGTAGGCGCCCGCAATATGCAGAATTTCGAGCTTTTGAAGGAGCTGGGCAAGACAGATAAACCGATTTTGCTGAAACGCGGTTTGTCTGCGACGATAGAGGAGTGGCTGATGTCGGCTGAATACATTATGGCCGGCGGTAATGATAATGTTATTTTATGCGAGCGTGGTATCCGAACCTTTGAAAATTATACTCGCAACACTTTGGATCTGAGCGCGATTCCGGCAGTAAAAAAACTCAGTCATTTGCCGGTGGTGGTTGACCCCAGCCACGCGGCTGGTATGTGGTGGATGGTAGAGCCGCTGGCTAAGGCAGCAGTAGCCGTAGGTGCTGACGGACTGATCATTGAAGTGCATAATGATCCTGAGCATGCGTTATGTGACGGAGCTCAATCCCTGAAACCTGAACGCTTCGGCAGGTTGATGCAGGATCTGAAGATCATAGCAGGAGCCGTTGGACGTGAGCTATAACAGGTTATAATTAAATTTAACCATATAAATTAAAAGGAGAGAACAAAAATGATTATTGTAATGAAACCAGGCGCACCGATGCAGGAATGTGAGAAGATTAAAAACGGACTGATCAATAACGGCTTCCAGATCAATGAGATAGTCGGCGTGAATATGACGATCCTGGGCGTTATCGGAGATACCAGTACTTTAGATATCAATCTGCTGCGCGTTAACGATTGGGTAGAAAAGGTCATGCGTGTGCAGGAGCCGTTCAAACGGGCAAACAGGATGTTCCATCCGGAAGACAGCGTAGTGGATGTCAACGGGATCAAGATCGGCGGCAAAAAAATCATCGTTATGGCCGGTCCATGCTCGGTAGAGACCGAAGAGCAGATCATTTCCGTTGCTAAGTCGGTAAAGCTCGGCGGAGCCGCTATGCTGAGGGGCGGAGCTTTCAAGCCGCGTACTTCACCGTATTCTTTCCAGGGATTGAAAGAAAAGGGATTGGAGCTCTTAAAAATCGCTAAACAGGAAACCGGCCTGCCGATCGTTACCGAAATCATGTCAGCTGATAAAATCGAACGTTTCGTGGAAGATGTGGATGTTATTCAGGTAGGGGCCCGGAATATGCAGAATTTCGAGCTTTTGAAGGAGCTTGGCAAGACAAATAAACCAATTTTGCTGAAACGTGGTTTATCAGCGACGATAGAAGAATGGATCATGTCGGCTGAGTATATTATGGCCGGCGGTAATGATAATGTTATTTTGTGTGAACGCGGTATCCGTACCTTTGAAACTTATACCCGTAATACTTTGGATCTGAGCGCGATCCCGGCAGTAAAAAAACTAAGCCATTTACCGATCGTCATTGATCCGAGCCATGCTTCCGGCATGTGGTGGATGGTTGAACCGATGGCCAAAGCTGCTATCGCAGCCGGTGCAGACGGATTGATCATTGAGGTACATAACGATCCCGAGCATGCACTGTGTGACGGGGCACAATCACTGAAGCCGGAACGCTTTGCACACCTGATGGGTGAATTGAAGGGTATTGCGCAAATAATCGGCAGAGAGATGTAGGATATAGTATAATAATGTTAAAAACGGCTGTTTGCTTGATAAAAAACAAGAAGCCGTTCAAATTATCGTAGGATTGTAGAATGGAGAAAGTTTAACGAGGTGAACGTAGTGGAAAGTGGTTTTAGAAGCACGGATTGGCAGCAGCTTACTTTTGCTGTGGTAGGTATGGGACTTATCGGCGGTTCTTATGCCAAAGCGCTGAGGCGCCTGGGCGTAAAGAAGATCATCGGTGTCGATACTGACGGCAAGGTGCTGCGGCAGGCTCAGGAACAGGCTGTTATCGACGAAGCTCTTTGCGGGGCAGGCCCAGGACTGCAGGCGGCAGATGTAGTGATCTGTTCGGTTTATCCGGCAGCTACGCTGGATTTTGTAAAAAGTGCGGTGCCTTTTTTGCAGAGTGATGTTTTGATAACCGATGCTACAGGCATTAAAGGCAGCTTGCCTGAGGACGTCCAGCGACTGCTTACCGGAAGGATGGAATTTATTGCGGGGCATCCGATGGCCGGCCGTCAAGGCAGCGGTTTGGGTATGTCCCAGGCCGAGATTTTTGACGGTGCCAATTATATCGTGGTGCCGGCAGCTTTTAACAGCAGTGGGGCGATCGAATGGCTGAGCAGCTTTGCAGGCGCGATTGGCTGCGGGCAGGTAGTGCAGGTTGATGCCGTTGAGCATGACCGCATTATCGCCTATACCAGTAATTTGCCTCATGCTTTAGCGGTAGCGCTGATCAACAGTGCTTCTTATAATGAAAATACGAAATATTTTATTGCCGGCAGTTTTCGCGATGGAACAAGGGTCGCAGATATCAATCCGTATTTATGGAGCGATTTGTTTTTGGCGAACCGGGAAAACGTTCTGCAGGAATTAGCTGCATTCAGCCAGCAGTTGGAACGCTGGCGCGAAGCGCTGACAGCTGCCGACGCGCAGGCCCTGCAGGAAATGATGCGGGAAGCTGCGGTTAAAAGAAAGGATTTGTACTGATGCGTACGATTACAGTAGCGTTAGGTGAGAAAACATATAATATTGAAATCGCAGCCGGGCTGCTGGATCAGATCGGGGCAAAGGCCAGAGTGCTTTCTCAGGCGGTAAAAGCGGCAATCATCAGCGACAGCAACGTAGATCCTTTATATGGCGAAAGGCTGGAACGCAGCCTGGCTGCCAGCGGGTTTGAGGTTACGAGGATAGTTTTTGCCGCCGGTGAGCAAAGTAAAAATTTAACTGTGCTGGGTCAGGTTTATGACGAACTGGCACGGGCAGGCTTGACGCGCAGTGATTTGATCCTGACTTTGGGCGGTGGTGTGCCGGGCGATTTAGGCGGATTTGCGGCAGCTACCTTTTTGCGCGGCATTGATTTTATTCAGGTACCGACCTCGCTTTTAGCGCAGATCGACAGCAGCGTAGGAGGCAAGGTGGCTATTGACCTGCCGTCAGGCAAAAATCTGGCAGGCAGCTTTTATCAGCCAAAAGCAGTATTTATAGATCCGGATTTATTGAAAACTTTACCGCTGCGGTTTTTGCATGATGGTTTGGCTGAAGCGATCAAATACGGCTGTATTCGCGATGCCGGCCTGTTTGCTCAGATCGCTGCTGTTAAAAGTGATCAGGAGCTGCTGGAGCAGGCGGACATTATTATTGAGACCTGCTGTAATATCAAGGCGCGGATCGTTGAAAAAGACGAATTTGACACAGGAGAACGTATGCTGTTGAATTTTGGGCATACTATCGGGCATGCTATTGAAAAATGCTGCGGTTTTACTACTTATACTCACGGTGAAGGCGTTGGCATCGGTATGGTACAAATGACGCGTCAAACGGAGAAGCTGGGCCTTACGGCAGCAGGTACTGCAGAGGAGTTGAGCCGCGTACTGAAAAAGTTTGCTTTGCCGGTAAGTGCAGTATTTGATGCTCAGGAAATTTTACAGGCAATGGCTTTGGATAAAAAAAAGAGCGGTAAAAAAATTAACCTGGTAATTATTGAAAAAATAGGCGTCGGACGCCTGCATAAAATAGACTGGCAGGATATACCTGCCTATATTGGATAGGAGAGCTCATGACGACATTGAAGATTACACCGGCAAAGCTCAACGGCAGTGTTTGCGTGCCGTCATCTAAAAGCATGGGGCACAGGGAAATTATCTGTGCCGGACTGTCGGCGGGAACCAGTATTGTTGATAATATCAGTATGTCTGACGATATGGAAGCTACTCTACGCTGTCTGACTGCATTGGGGATCGGTTTTCAAAAAGTTCCTTCAGAAAGATCAGGACGCACAGCTTTGGCTATTAATGGCAGTGGTAATGTACGAGTTTCGCAAAGTACTGCCGATTGCGGAGAATCAGGTTCGACATTGAGGTTTATGATCCCTCTGGGGGCATTGTGCGGTGAGCCGCTGACATTTACTGGTCACGGAAAGCTGGTAACGCGTCCGCTGCAGGCTTATTATGATATTTTTGACAGGCAGGGGCTGTCTTATACAACTGCCTCTAACGGGTATTTGCCTTTGACGGTGAACGGTGTGCTGAAAAGCGGCGATTACGAGCTTCCCGGTAATGTCAGCTCGCAGTTTATCAGCGGTCTGCTGTTTGCTTTGCCGCTGCTGGCAGGCGATTCTGTTTTGAAAATTACTTCTGCACTTGAGTCGCAGAGCTATGTGGATCTGACCTTGTCGTGTCTGGCAAAATACGGAATCGTTATCGAACACGAAAATTATTATAAATATCATATCGGCGGCGGTCAGAAGTATCGCTGCGGCAGGAACATGGTGGAAGGTGACTGGTCTCAGGCGGCGTTCTGGCTTGTTGCCGGCACGCTGAGCAGGCAGATTACCTGTACTGGACTAAACAGGGACTCGTTGCAGGGGGATATGGTCGTTGCGGATATTATCAACCGGATGGGAGGAAAAATAACCTGTGATGCCGAAGGTAATCATACGGCCTCGAGTGCGTCGACTAATGGTGTAGTTATCGATGCGGCAGACTGTCCTGATATCATTCCTGTCTTAACGGTACTGGCAGCGGTCAGTGAAGGTACAACTGAAATCATCAATGCAGGACGGCTGCGTATTAAAGAGTGTGACCGTCTGGCAGCGATGACCAGTGAATTGAATAAACTGGGAGCTGCAGTTACAGAACTGTCTGACGGGCTGATTATCAAGGGGCGGCCGGAAGGTCTGCAGGGCGGCTGCGTTGATTCCTGTAACGATCACCGCATCGCGATGAGTTTAGCGGTAGCGAGTCTGGTTTGCAAAAAGGCGGTTATTATTAGTGGCAGCGAATGTGTTCAAAAATCATATCCTGAATTTTGGCAGGATTTTACAGCCTTAGGCGGAATGATCAAAACTGTGGGAACGGGTGAAAGTATATGAGCGGTGTTTATGGCAGAAAAATAAAAATGACGATTTTCGGCGAATCCCATGGTGCTTCTATTGGTCTTGTGATTGACGGGTTACCACCGGGGCTGGGAATTGATATTGATTTTATTAAACGCGAGATGGAAAGGCGGGCTCCGGGCCGCAATCTGCTTTCGACCCAGCGTCAGGAAAAAGACGCTTTTTTGATCCAGAGTGGTGTTTTTGAAGGGCGGACGACGGGGACACCTTTGTGTGCGCTGATCCCTAACAGCGATAGTCATTCTAAGGATTACAGTATTCTAAAAGATAATATGAGACCGGGGCATGCTGATTATTCCGGTAAGATCAAATATAAAGGCTTCAATGATTACCGTGGCGGCGGGCATTTTTCCGGACGACTGACTGCGCCGCTGGTTTTTATGGGAGCTGTTGCCAAGCAGGCTCTGGCTCGGTATGGAATTGTTATAGGGGCACATATCAATAATGTGGGTGAGATTTTTGACAGGAAGTTTGACCCATTGGGAGAAGATGCTGAATTATTGATGAGTCTGCGGCAGAAGGAATTTGCCGTATTGGACGATGTACGTGGGGCAGAGATGCAGGCGCTGATTTTGGAAGCGCGTGAGCGTCAGGATTCTATTGGCGGCAGTATTGAGTGCATGGCGCTTAATTTGCCGGCTGGTTTGGGCGAACCATTTTTTGATTCACTGGAAAGCCGTCTGGCACATGTGCTGTTTTCTATTCCGGCGGTAAAGGGGCTGGAGTTTGGTATGGGCTTCGGTTTCTGCCGCAGCACCGGTTCACAGGCTAATGATCCGCTGTATTATGATGGAGATTCTGTGCGAACTGAAACTAATAATAACGGCGGTATTTTGGGTGGGATTACCAATGGCATGCCTGTTGTATTCAAGGTAGGGTTCAAGCCAACGCCTTCGATTTCTCTGCCGCAGAAAACGATAAATGTGTCTGAGCATACGAATACGGTATTGGAAATTAAAGGTCGTCATGATCCCTGTATCGTGCAGCGGGCAGTACCTGTCGTGGAAGGTGTTACGGCCTGGACTGTTTTAGATATGCTGTTGACTGCTGATATTGACGGTGAGGTGTGAGCATGGAAAAATTGGATTTAGAGGCGATCCGCCGCCGTATCGACAAGATCGATGCCCAGCTGGTTGCGGCGTTGGAAGAACGGATGGAGGCAGTGCTGGAAGTTGCGGCCTATAAAAAACAGCAGGGGCTGCCGGTGCTTGATGCGGCTCGGGAAGCTCAGGTGCTCTCAAAGGCCTGTATGCGTTTACAGCATAAAGAGTATGCACCGGCTGTTACAGCGATGATGACGACCATCATGGAGCAGAGCAAGGCTTTGGAGCATGTACTGCTGGCAGAGCCGCGAGTTCTGCCGCAGGAGGAGGTCATGGAGGTTGGCTGTTTTGGAATGCCGGGGTCTTACAGTCATCAGGCTTTGGAGAGATATTTTGCAGGACAGCATATAAACAGACATCATTATGCTTTGTTTGAGGATGTAGTGCAGGCGGTCAAAAACGGTGAGATCAAATACGGTGTTTTGCCGATCGAAAATTCTTCGACCGGAGGTATTACCGAAGTTTATGATCTGCTGCGGCATCACGATTGTTCTATTGTTGGTGAGCAGTGCGTGAAAATAGAGCACAATCTCTTGGGCGTTCAAGGTGCTAAGCTCGAAGATGTTACTACTGTTTATTCACATCCGCAGGGCTTTGCACAAAGTAAAGAGTTTTTTCATCAGTATCCGCAGATGGAGTTAGTGCCTTATTTCAGCACATCTAAAAGTGCAGAAACAGTGAGGGAAAAGCAGGATAAGCATTTGGCGGCGGTGGCTGGTAAGCAGGCTGCGGAAATGTATGGGCTGCAGATTCTTGCCGCCAATATCAACTATAATTCCAATAATTATACCCGGTTTATCGTCATTTCTAACGAAGCGGAACAGGCGCCTAATGCTAATAAAATTACGGTAGTAGTGGCAGTAAAACATGAACCGGGGTCATTATACAGGACTTTAGGACATTTTTATCACAGCGGTTTAAATATGATGAATTTGGAATCCCGGCCGATCGAAGGTAAATCATGGGAATATTTCTTCCACATCGACCTGGTAGGCAACCTGCGTGAAGAAAGAGTACGTCAGGCATTAGAACAGCTTTCCGACAGCTGTGCATATTGTAAGATATTAGGCAATTATCCTGCCGATGGTAGATAGGAGGTTTGTGTTATGGTTCATTTTGGCTTGATTGGAGCGCGTTTGGGACACAGTTTATCACCGCAGATACATCAGCTGATCTTTAAAGAATTGGGTGTCGAAGGAACATATGATCTGCTGGAGATACCTCCTGAAGAATTATATGCGAGCGTGCATGAATTGCGTGGTAAATACTGCGGAGTCAATGTAACCATTCCGCACAAGATCAATGTAATGGCTGCTTTGACTACTTTAAGTATGGAAGCGCAGGCTATTGGAGCCGTTAATACGATCCATTTTCATAACGGTGCAATTCGCGGCTATAATACCGATTATGCAGGTTTTGGGCGTTTGCTGGAAAATAACGGCATCGAAGTACAGGGCAAAAGCGCGGCTGTTTTAGGTACGGGCGGCGTTTCAAGAGCTGTACTTCAATATTTGATCGATCACGGTGTTTCTAAGATATTTTTAGTTTCCCGTAATACTCAAAGCATAGCTCCGTATATGAAAACCTTGTGCAGTAGTGTACCGACGCAATTCGTCAATTACGTACATTTAGAGCGTTATACCGGTGATTTACTGATCAATTGCACTCCTGTTGGGATGTATCCCAAGACCGATGTATCGCCGGTAGGTCTGGAAACTGTCGAGCATTTTGAAACAGCGGTCGATCTGATTTATAATCCCGCTAAAACTTTGTTTTTGCAGCAGGCAGAGCAGCTGGGTAAAAAGGCTGTGAACGGGATGCTTATGCTGGTAGCTCAGGCTGTAGCAGCAGAGGAGATCTGGCTGCAAAGAGAAATTTCAAACGATGTCATTTTAAAAGTTGCCGCTGAGATGGAAAAACAGCTATGAAAAATATCGTCTTGATCGGAATGCCGGGCTGCGGGAAATCAACTTTGGGCAGATTGTTGGCGCGGCATCTGAAGCGTCCTTTTTATGATGCTGATAATGTGCTTGAAAAGCTGGAAGGCAAGACTATCAAGGAGCTGTTCGCAGTCAGCGAAGCGTGCTTCCGCGATGCTGAAACCAGGGCAGTCAGGCATCTGTCAGAATTGGAAGGGTGTGTGATCGCTGCCGGCGGCGGTGTAGTCAAACGCTCAGAGAATATCGAGGTATTAAAAAACGGCGGCATTATCGTTTTTATAGACAGGCTGCCAGAAAAAATTGTACAGGACATAGATACAGAAAGCCGCCCTTTATTAGCAGCAGGGCGGCAGAAAGTTTTTGACTTGTATGCGGAACGAATCGAACTATACCGCAGGTATCACGATCATATCATAGATAATAACGGTGAGCGGGAAGCAGCGTTACAGGCATTACTGGAGTTGGCAAGGAGAGAAAGCTGATGAAAAAAATTTTGGTTTTGAATGGTCCGAATATCAATATGCTGGGCGTACGTGAAAAAAATATTTATGGTCAACAGGATTATGCAGCCTTGTGTGAATATATCGGGCAGGAAGCTGCGGCATTAAATGTGGAAGTAGAAGTAAGGCAAAGTAATTTTGAAGGTGAATTAGTCACGCTGATCCAGCAGGCTTATGGAAAATTTGACGGTATCGTTATCAATCCTGCGGCATTGACGCATTACAGTGTAGCTTTGCTGGATGCTATAAAAGCAGTGGCTTTGCCGACGATAGAAGTGCATTTGAGCAATATCCATGCCAGGGAAGAATTTCGGCATAGATCAGTAACGGCTGCTGCCTGCCTGGGGCAGATATGCGGGTTGGGTTTCCAGGGTTATGCTTTAGCGCTCAGAGCGCTGGCGGAAAAGGGTTAAGCTTATAAAAACTGAAAAAGAAGTAAAAGATGTAAAGCACAACTGGGTTGTGCTTTAATTTTTGTTAATTTCAATATACTCTAGTATATAAACATCAAAAATAAACAATAAATAGGGTTCAAGAACTTTACAAAATTAAATTTTATGTTATATAATTTATGCATAGCAAATTTTGCATACCTGATAGTGAAATTTATATGCTAATATGAATATTAGGAAAATATATGGGGAGGCTTATTCATGATGATTGATTACTGTTCCATCGGCAAAAGAATCAAATTGACGAGGATCAAGCAAGGTGTTCTGCAGAAAGATCTGGCAGAGAAGATCGGTATTTCCAAACCGCATATGAGCAATATTGAAACTGCTCATACTAAAATTGGACTGGAGACACTGGTTGCCATAGCTAATGCCTTGAACACTTCTGTTGATGAATTTTTGAGTGATACTGTCAGCAACAGTCAGGTTATTTTTAATGATGAGTTGAAAACAGTGCTTGAAAGAGCCGATATGGAAGAATTAAAGGTTATTTGCAAACTGGCACGTGTTATTTTGAAAAAGGATTAAAGCTGTTGCAATAATAAAGCAGACTGCGAGCTGTAGCTCGCAGTCTGCTTTATTTTATTTATTCGGGTTTGATTTTAAAAACAGCCGCATAGATGACCGGCAATACGATCAAGGTCAGCAATGTAGCAGCGGACAGCCCACAGGCAATGGCTACGGCCATCGAATTCCAGAAGGGGCTGGTAAACATCGGTATCAGTCCCAGGATCGTTGTAAGTGCAGCCAGCATAATAGGGCGGAAACGTACGATAGCTGATTCCAGTACGGATTCCCAGGGAGATCTGCCGGCCTGCAAATGCAGGTCTATCTGATCTATCAGCACGACGGAATTACGAATGATGATACCAGTCAGGGCCAGGATACCAAGTTCGGCCATAAAACCAAGCGGTGCGTTGAAAATTATCAATCCCAGCATAACGCCTGTTACGCCAAGCGGTGCTGTACAAAGAATGATAAACAGCTTGCGGATATCTTTCAGCTGCAGCATCAGGAGTATCATCATGAGCAGCAGCATTACAGGTACAGGTTCTAACAGATAACCTAAAGTTTTAGCGCTGTCTTCCAAACTGCCTCCGATTTCGATCGTAACGCCATTCGGAAGATTTTGCCTCAGTTCTGCAAGGTCATCGTAAACCTGCTGCGTGATATCGTTGCCGGTAACGCCTTCGCCGATACCGCCGCAGACTGTGATTGTCGGCAGCAGGTTACGGCGCCAGATCATACCGTTTTCTGATTCGTAACTGAGACGGGCTACCTGTGACAACGGCACCGCACCTGCAGATGTGGGGATAGTTAAGGTCTCAAGCTCGGTGACGGTAGAGCGGTCAACAGGCTGCAGACGGAAAACCATGTCAATAGCCTGGTCTCCTTCCAGATATTGAGCTACGGTATAACCGGAAATTTCGGCCTGCAAAGCAGTGGCGACTTCTTTACGGCTCAATCCCATCTGCCGCAGTTTATCGTTGTCGATGGTAAGTTTAGCAGCTCCGTTTTGCTCCATCCAATCGAAACGCGTCATGGTCACGGCTGGATTCTGAGCCATAACTGTGCGTACTTTTTGGGCATATTCTTTAACAATATTGTCATCCGGACCGATTACACGCAGCATCACAGGATAAGCTGCCGGCGGACCCAGCGGGATAGAACGTGAATAACTGACGACATTGGGGAGATTAGCTGCTACAAGCTCGCGTATTTGCGGTTCTAAACGTTTACGGGCATCAATATCTTTAGCAACTACTACCAGCTGTGCATAATTGTTGCGCGGTTGGACAGGGTCCATTACGAGGACGAAACGCGGAGCACTTTTTCCAACATAAGAACCGATGCTTTCAACATCAGGATTATCCTTCAGCATATTGGTCAGTTTCAGGGCGGCTTCATCCGTGGCTTTGATACTGCTGCCTTCAGGTAAATTGAGCTCTACCAGAAGTTCAGGACGCACAGAAGCCGGAAAAAATTCCTGCTTGATCAGCGGGACTAATAACAGGGAACCGATAAAGATACTGACCGTGCTCAGAATAACTATTTTCTGGTGTAGCATCGACCAGGAAAGGACGCTGCGAAACTTTTTATAAAAAGCAGTATTGTAAACATCGTTTTCGTTAATGAGCTGTTTAGGCTTGATCCAGGCGTGTCCCAAAACAGGCGCTACGGTTGCTGAAATGACCCAGGAAAGCAGCAGTGCTGTTGAGATAACAGGAAAAAGTGAAGAAGCAAATTCGGCGGCACTGGATTTGGCGAAAAATATCGGCATAAAGCCGGTGCAGGTAATCAGTGTACCTGTCAGCAGCGGCATGGCACAGGTTTCAAAGGCATAGCTGGCCGCTTTAGTGCGTTCCCAGCCTTCTGACATTTTGACTTCCATCAGCTCGACGACAACGATCGCATCGTCTACCAGCATGCCCAGAGAAATGATCAGCGCTCCCAGAGATACTTTGTGCAGATCGATGTTCATGGCATACATGCCGATAAAAGTTCCTAAAAGTACCAGCGGTATGCAGACCGAAATGACATAGCCGCAGCGCCGTCCCAGACTGAGCAGACTGACTGCCAGCACGATAAGGATGGCTTCAAGCAGGCTGTCGGTAAATTCACCGATGGCGTTTTTTACTACCTGCGGCTGGTTGGCGACTTGTCCCAGTTCGAAGCCGAGCGGCAGTTCCTGTTGGATTTGCCGAACAGCCTGATCAAGATTTGCACCCAATTTGATATTATTACCGCCGTCTTCCATAGAAATGGCGATACCTACGGCTGGCTGACCATTAAAGTACATTTTCGGTTCAGCCGGTTCAGCATAGCCGCGTTTGATTTCGGCAATATCACCCAGACGAAAGGTACGGTCATTAGCCTGGATCGGAATATTGCTGATATTGGCCAGTGTATCAGGGGAACCGGTCAGACGCAGATAGGTATTAGTGCTGTCACTTTCAGCCATGCCGGACGGAGTGACAGCTGTTTCTGCCTGGATCGTAGAAGCCAGTGTATCAATCGGTATGCCCAGCTGTGCCAGCTTGGCATTAGACATCTGGATATAGATTTTTTCAGGCTGTACTCCTACCAGTTCTACTTTTTTGACATCAGGTATCTGAAAAAATTTATCTTTGATATTTTCGGCGACTACGCGCATTTCCTCATAGGAGAAGCTGTCAGAGGTGACTGCGTAGATATTTCCATAGACGTCGTCAAAACGGTCGTTGAAAAACGGTCCTAAAGCACCATCGGGCAAGTCACCTTTGCCATCATTGACAATATTACGCAATTCCAGCCAGCGCTGTTTGATTTCTTTGACCGGTACTGTATCCTGCAGATAAACATTGATAACAGCAGTTCCGGGACGTGAATAGCTGGTTATCCTGTCAATATTAGGTACTGTCTGCAATTGTTTTTCGATCTTGTCTGTCAGGTGTTCTTCTACCTCTTTAGCGGTTGCTCCCGGCCAGGCTGCCGAAACTACCATTTGCTTGATAGTAAAACTGGGGTCTTCGCTGCGGCCTAAGGAATTATAAGAATAGATGCCCATGACCAGACAGAGAAACATAAAAAAGTAAATTATTTGCTTATGTTTGATCGACCAGGCGGCCCAGTTGTTTTTCATTGGCTGACACCAGCTTCCAGACGGACGTTTTGGTCTTCTGCCAGTTTGTTGACGCCGCCGACAACGACGATATCTCCCTGCTGCAGACCGTCAGAGATCCTGACGTTATTGCCTTCATAACCGCCGATAGAAACTTCATGGGTATGTACTTTATTATTGGTAACGAGCCAGACCTGAGGGTTTCCTCCTGTTTGATAAATGGCGGTGGCCGGCAGCAAAATACTGCTGTCAGTACCGTTTTGCAGGTGTACTTTGGCAGTCATCCCCAGTTTGACTGCTGCAGGCATTTGCGGTACGGCTACACGAACTTTGTAGGTGCGGGTAACGCTGTCAGCCATTGGTGCTATTTCGCGGATATAACCATCTGCCGAAACGTTTTCTAAAGCCCAGAAATTGATCTTGGCTGACTGTTGAGGATAGATTTTATCCAAATGGTTTTCAGGGACATAGATCTGGATTTCCTGTTCGCCGCTTTGGACAACTGTCACGACAGGAGTTCCGGCAGCTACTACTTGACCCACTTCGCCGCTTACATTGGCTACTACGCCGTCATGGTCTGCAATAAGCTGCGTATAGGATAATTGGTTACTGTTGGTGATCAGTTGGGCCTGGGCTTGACGCAGGCTGGAAGCGGCCGCTTCCAGCTGCGTATTATATTGCTCCATCATGGCTTTGCTGACACCACCGCTGTTGTATAAGGCCGTGTAACGGGATGCATTGTCGCGGGCCAGCTTATAATTGGCTTCGGCGGCTGTTACAGCTGCCTGGCTGGCTTCAAAATTCTGCTCGATGTCTTTGGGGTCGATTCGCATCAGGATATCGCCGGTTTTTACTGTATCGCCTAAATTGACGCTGCGGCTGATGATTTTACCGGCAACCTGAAAGGCCAGATCGCTTTCATAACGACCGCGTACCTCGCCGGGATAGGAAGATGTATTATCGACAGTTTCTTTACCGACAGTTACAGTACGGACATAAGGAACTTCTTTTACGATATCAGGCTTGGCGAAAACATTGCTGATTATATGGTACAGCAGCAATATAGCCACTGTTGCTGCCAAAATATACAAATGACGTTTTGTAAATGGAAGCTTGCTGAAAATTTCTTTGATCGACATGTCGGTGCCCTCCTGAACTAATTGGTAATGGAAGACAAATAAGTGTTTAAAGCTTCTTCCAAATAAGTGCTTTCAGTACCATTTTCAAAATGTCCCAGATCACGGATCTGATCATGTGTGAGAAAAAAGAAAACGATGATGCTTTCCAAAGTAAAAGCTACATGTGTAGGCTGCATATTATTATGGATACTGCCGTCAGCTATAGCTTCTGTAACCAGCTCGGACATAAATTTATGGATTTTGTATAAGCGGTTTTTAATAAAGCTGTCACACATAAAAGTGGGGGTCAAAAGCTCGCGGTAAATGAGATGGATACGGTGAGGATGCAGCTTCTGTACCTCGGAAATTGCAGTGATATATTCGCGCAGCTTAGCCAGAGGAGCTATGTCCTTACTGCTGACTCGGGCGATCAGATTTAAAAATAAATTTGACTGTTCGTTGAGAACTTCCTGATAAAGATTTTTTTTGCCGCCGAAATAGTAAGAGATCAAAGCGCTGTTGACCCCGGATTTTTTTGCGATTTCTTTGATGGAAACGCCATTAAAGTGATTAGCTGCAAATAAATCGGTTGCTGCTAAAAGAATTTTTTCTGCTGAAGAGGCAGATGCTTCAACTGGATTCATATAGAACACTCCTTTGAATATTAATTAAACAATTAATTATTAATAATTATATCACCAACTGGATCGTAACGTAAATATGTAAAAATAAGAAAAGACAGTGTAGAATACTTGCTAATCTGCTATAATAAATTAATAAATATCAAGGAAAGAGAGTTTGGCTATGACAGTGGAAACGATACTATTATTGCTGCTGGTTTTAATGCAGGCGGTGATTTTCATAATGCTGTGGCGGCTTCTGCAGACACGGCGGCAGCAGGGACAAGAACTGGGAGCTGAGGTGAACAGTCAGCTGGAAAGCCTGGAACGACGTTTTTATGAGAATGTACGCGATCTGCGCAGCGAACAGAACACTCTGGCCCGTGCGGCCAGAATGGAAAGTCAGGCAGCTTCTGACCGTTTGGGAGAGCAGCTGGATAAAAAACTGGAAAAGCTGACGGAAAGCACTGCGGCTAATTTGGAACAGATCCGCCTGACTGTTGATGAAAAACTGCAGTCGACTTTGGAAAGACGGTTGGGAGAATCCTTTCAGCAGGTCAGCCTGCGGTTGGAGCAGGTTCATCGAGGGTTAGGTGAAATGCAGACCCTGGCCGGCGGTGTCGGCGATTTGAAACGCATTCTTTCTAATGTAAAGAACCGTGGTATCTGGGGCGAAATGCAGCTGGGAGTTTTGCTGCGTGATTTGCTGGCACCGGAGCAATTTGCCGAAAATGTTGCTGTGAAGCAGGGCAGTGCGGAAAGGGTAGAATTTGCGCTGAAGCTGCCGGGCAGCAAGGATGAAACGGTGTGGCTGCCGATTGATGCTAAATTTCCGCAGGAGGATTTTCAGCGCCTGCTGGAGGCGCGCGAGCAGGCTGATACAGCTGCTGCCGATATTGCGCTCAAGCAGCTTGAACGGCGGCTGAAAAGTGAAGCCAGGGATATCCAGAATAAATATTTGTGTCCGCCGCAGACTACTGATTTTGCGATCATGTATTTGCCGATCGAGGGGCTGTTTGCCGAAGCGGTAAATTTGCCGGGACTGCTGGATGAGCTGCAGAGAACGTACCGCGTTTGCGTGGCAGGGCCGACTACCTTGGCTGCGCTGCTCAACAGTCTGCAAATGGGTTTTAAAACTTTGGCTATCGAAAAACGTACTGGTGAAGTCTGGCGAACGATTGCTGCCGTTAAGCAGGATTTTGTGACTTTCAGCTTATTGCTCGATAAAACAAAAAAGAAACTGCAGGAAGCCAGCGGGCATATCGACGCTGCAGCCAGACGCAGCCGTGTAATCAATAAACGTCTTGACGGCAGGAAAGAAGAAGAAGATACTTTGGAGTGGCAGGAGGAGGTTTTGCATGAACGAGAATAATAACGAACAGGAACAGCCGCTTTATAAGGAGCAGCCCTGGTGGGTGCAGATTTTTGTGGCATTGTATGCTATGTTCTGGCTGACGATGATCTTTGCTGCAGGGCTGAACAGCCTGTACATTGGCAAAATAGATATTGACAGTGTCAGCATGGCTGTTGCTTTGACAGTTGGTATTTATCCTTTGATAAAAATGTTGGAAAAACTGTAAGATGTATTACACAAAAACATTTTTGTGCTGCTTGACAAGCCAAAAGTGTCGGACTATAATTGATACAAGCTTGAAAATTACATAGTTCATTTATCCGACGATGGAGAAAAGTAAGTTGGCAGGCGGCAAAGAGAAGCGGCGGTCAGTGTAAGCCGTAACGTCTAAAAACTGAATTCCGCTCCGGAGGAGACAGGGGTAGCAACCTGTCCGGGTCCGACCGATATATCGGCAATGAGGCCGCGCTGTGCGGCGAAAAAAGGTGGCACCACGTGAGTAGAACTCTCGTCCTTGATTGTAATTGATCAAGCCGGGAGTTTTTTATTTTACAGGTGAATGGAGCGATGGACAATGAAAATTATTGTAACTGAAAAAATTTCCGACAAGGGTGTGGCTTTGCTGCAGGCAGTGCCGGATTTTGATGTAGACGTGCGTTTTGATATCGAAAGGGAAGAACTGCTGAAGATCATTCCTGAATATGATGCAATCGTAGTTCGCAGCGTTACTAAGATCAATGAAGAATTTTATAAGCACGCCACTAATTTAAAGGTGGTTGGCCGCGCCGGCAACGGTGTTGATAATATTGAGATGGAAGGGGCGACTAAACGCGGTATTATCGTTGTCAATACCCCGGAATCTAATATCGTATCGGCTGCCGAGCATACTATCGGTCTGCTGCTGAGTTCTGCCCGTAATGTCGTCAAAGCTCATAAAATGATCGAATCCAGGGTCTGGGACCGTACCGGTTTAAAAGGCAGCGAGCTGCTTGGTAAAACTCTGGGCATCATCGGCCTTGGCCGTATCGGCGGTTTGGTGGCTACCAGACTTCAGGCTTTCGGGATGAAGATCGTAGCTTATGATCCGTATATTGCCGATGCACGTTTCCGTAAATACAGCGCCGAAAAATGTGAAACACTGGATGAATTGCTGGAACAAGCTGATTTTATCAGTATCCATACGCCTAAAACGGAAGAAACTTTTGATATGATTACAGCCAAAGAATTTGCAAAATGCAAACGTGGCGTGCGTGTAGTAAACTGCGCCCGCGGTGGCCTGATCAATGAAAATGACCTGGCGGCAGCTATCAAGGAAGGCATCGTTGCCAGCGCCGGTATCGACGTACTGGTAGACGAACCGAAACCGATCTCGCCGCTGATCGATCTGCCGGAATGTGTCTTAACGCCTCATCTTGGTGCTGATACAACAGAAGCGCAGGATAATGTGGGTATTGCCATTGCAGAAGAGGTCATTGCAGCTTTGCATGGAGAAATGGTGCCGAATGCAGTCAATCTGCCGACTTTGCAGCCGACAGAGCTGAAAGAAATGCAGGGCTACCTGACCTTGGGCGAATATCTGGGCAAGCTTTATTATCAGCTGGAAAAAGCAGCTGTCGAAAAGGTAGAGATCATCTATACCGGCGAGGTTGCAGAAATGGAAACAGGTATGCTGACGCGTGCTGTTTTAAAAGGCGTTTTTGAACCCATCCTCAAGGAACGCGTTAATTATGTCAATGCCGCGCTGACTGCAGAAAGCCGCGGAGTCGACGTTATAGAGAGCAAACATGCAGGCAAACATAATCTTTTAGAGGTCAAGATCCATTCTAAAGGTAATATCTTTACCGTAGCCGGTACTGTCTTTGGTGAAAAAGAGATCCGCGTCATCGAAATCGACGGTTACCAGTTCGACCTTACTCCGGCTCCGTTCATGCTGGTGGCACGCAACCAGGATAAACCCGGTATGATCGGGCAGATCGGCACGCTTTTAGGTGCGAGCAAGGTCAATATCGCGACCATGCAGGTCAGCCGTAATCTTAAAGACGGTAACGCCATGATGTTTATGACCGTGGACAGCGAAGTAGGTAAAGAAACACTGAAACTGCTGCAGGGGCTCGACGGTATCCTGCAGGTCAACCTTGTAAAACTGTGATTACGAGCTTCAACAGAGAAATTGGTATCGTCGTTTTGATGGGTTATGTCGCTTTTAAGGACTTGAACGAGGATATCAACCTTCTTGCATATATCGTGATGGGACTTGCTGTTTGCCATATGTTCATCAAATATAAACGTCGTAACGATTAAAAAAACACCCGTTACTCATTGAGTAACGGGTGTTTTAGTATCTATATCCGATAAATTATTCGGCAAAAATCACTTTGCCGTCTTTAAAGGCCTGGACACGGGCCAGTGATTCTACACGGAAGCCGGCGTCGATAAGGCGCTGACGCCCCGGTTGGAATGATTTTTCGATAACTATGCCGATACCTACTACTTCGCTGCCGGCCTGCTGGACGATGTTAGCCAGACCAAGGGCCGCTTCGCCGTTAGCCAGAAAATCATCGATGATGAGGATCTTTTCGCCGGCCGGTAAAAATTTTTTGAGAACGGTCACATCACTGGTGACTTTTTTGGTGAAGGAGTATACTTTGGTGCTGTAAGCCTCGCTGCTCATAAGCGCCGATTTCTGTTTACGTGCGAATACTACCGGTACATGCATACACAGACCGGCAGGCAGGGCGCAGGCGATCCCTGAGGACTCGATCGTAAAGATTTTAGTAATGCCGCAGCCTGAAAAACGGCGGTGGAATTCTTTGCCGATCTCCATCATCAATTCAGGGTCGATCTGGTGATTTAAAAAAGAATCGACTTTTAAAATAGCGTTGTTTAAGACCAAGCCTTCGGACATGATTTTTTCTTTGAGCAGTTTCATGGACAAGCACCTCGAACTTTTTACTTTCTTATAATATTATAGAATATGATATTATTGACATTTAGTCCAGTGTTTTTGTAAAAGAAAAACAAAATTCAGAAAAATCACAAAAGAATGATACAAAAAAATCTTGACAAGCATAGAAAATGCTGGCATAATATAAAACATAGCACGAACAAATTAGCTTTTGTTTGTACAACTTGATAATAAAGGCATTGAATGGGAACAAAGTTGCTGATGTTACCGATTTTAGAGAGACGGCGGTTGGTGAAAGCCGTAGCGGTACAGCGATAAGACTCACCCGGGAGCCGCGTTTCTGAACCAGCAGTAGGAAACGACGCCGGCGCAGCGTTAAGCGTTTAGAGCGAAGGCTCTGAGACAATGAGGTCAAATTAGGGTGGTACCGCGGTGAAAGTCGCCCCTATCTGCTAAGCAGGTGGGGGCGTTTTTTTATACCAATTTTCATGGGAGGTGGCAAAATGGAGCAGATCCTATCTATCGTAGTGCGTAACCAGCCCGGCGTTCTGATGCGGGTCGCGGGCATGTTCTCGCGGCGCGGCTTTAATATCGACAGTCTGGCAGTCGGCATTACGCAGAATCCTGAATTTTCGCGGATGACTGTTACCATGCAGGCTGACGATGCAACTATCAAGCAGGTCTGCAAACAGTTGGCCAAGCTGGTCGAGGTAGAGGCTGTAAAAGTCCTGCCGCCTAAGGCAAGTGCCAAACGCAGTATGGTCATGGTCAAGGTGCACGCCGGTGATAAACGGCTCGAGCTGCTGCGGCTGGCAGATGTTTTCAGGGCCCACGCTGTCGATGTGACCGGGGAATCGCTGATCTTTCTGGCTACAGGCATCGATGATAAGCTGAATGCTTTTGTCGACGTGATGCGTCCCTACGGTATTCTGGAAATGGTACAGACCGGCCTTGTGGCGCTGGAACGGGGCGATGAAGCTATGGATGTCAGCAAATCGCGTTATTCCTGGCCTGAAAGCAGTTGTAAACCTTCGGCTATTTAAGAATATGTCAGTTCTCAAATTTAAATAAATCTGGTAAACAAAAAGGAGATGTAGACACAATGGTAAAAATGTATTATGACAAAGACGCAAACTGGGAAATGCTTAATGGTAAAACTATTGCCATTATCGGCTATGGTTCTCAAGGCCATGCACATGCCCTTAACTTAAAAGAAAGCGGCGCTAAAGTTATCGTAGGTCTTTATGAAGGTTCCAAATCCTGGGCCAAGGCAGAAGCGGCTGGTCTGACTGTTATGACTGCGGCTGATGCAGCTAAAGCAGCCGACGTAGTTATGATGCTGATTCCTGACGAAAAACAGGCTGCCACTTATAAAAAAGATATCGCGCCTAATTTGAAAGCCGGCGCGGCTCTTGCTTTTGCGCATGGTTTCAATATCCATTTTGGGCAAATCGTACCTCCGGCTGACATCGACGTGTTCATGGTCGCTCCTAAAGGACCAGGTCACCTCGTACGCCGCGTCTTTACTGAAGGCGCAGGCGTGCCCTGCCTTGTAGCTGTGCATCAAGATGCCAGCGGCAAAGCTTACGACATTGCGCTTGCCTATGCCAAAGGTATTGGCGGTACCCGTGCCGGCGTGCTCGATACTACCTTCCGCGAAGAAACTGAAACAGATCTTTTCGGCGAACAGGCTGTGCTTTGCGGCGGTGTTACCGCTCTGATCACTGCCGGCTATGAAACTCTGGTAGAAGCAGGCTATAAACCTGAAAGCGCATATTTTGAATGTATGCATGAAATGAAACTTATCGTTGACCTGATGTATGAGGGCGGTATGGCTAAAATGCGTCACTCCATCTCTGATACTGCCGAATACGGTGACTATGTGACCGGCAAACGTATCATCACCGACGAAACTAAAGCTGCTATGAAACAGGTTCTGGCCGAGATCCAGGACGGTACCTTTGCTAAGAACTGGATCCTTGAAAACCAGGCTAACCGCCCGGCGTTCAATGCTATGCGCCGCAAAGGCGCCGAGCATCCGATCGAAGAAGTCGGCAAAAATTTGCGCGGCATGATGAGCTGGATGAAAAAATAATCAGTACACACCTTAGGCAGAGCGGGGCTGAGGCCCCGCGATCTGCTTCGTATAAACTTAGGAGGGTTATAGTTATGGGTATGACAATGACGGAAAAAATCCTGGCCCAACATGCAGGCCGCGATGCGGTCCAGGCAGGCGATCTGCTGGTTGCCCAGGTGGATTTGGTTTTAGCTAACGACATCACCGGACCGCCGGCGATAGCTGAATTTGAAAAAATCGGACGTCCTGTTTTTGATAAGGATAAGATTGCGTTAGTTCCGGACCATTTTTCTCCGTGTAAGGATATTAAGTCGGCAGCTATGTGCAAACGCATGCGCGATTTTGCACGTCAGCATGAAATCACCAATTATTTTGAAGTTGGTCGCATGGGTATCGAGCATGCGCTTTTACCCGACAGCGGTCTTGTTGCTCCAGGTGAGATCATTATCGGCGCCGATTCTCATACTTGTACTTATGGCGCTCTGAACGCGCTCAGCACCGGCATGGGTCAAACCGATATCGGTGCGGCTATGGCCAGCGGCACTACCTGGTTCAAGGTTCCTGCCACGATCAAAGTCGAGCTGACCGGCAAACTGCCTAAATATGTCAAGGGCAAAGATATCATTCTTACGCTTATCGGTATGATCGGTGTCGACGGCGCCCGTTATCAATCGTTGGAATTCTGCGGCGACGGCGTTGCCGAACTGGAAATGTCCGACCGTTTTACTATCTGCAATATGGCGATCGAAGCCGGCGGCAAAAATGGTATTTTCCCGGTCGACGAAAAAACTATTGCCTATCTCAATGGTCGTGTCAGCCGTCCGTGGACAGCAGTTACTGCCGATGCTGACGCAGTATATGACCGTGTGATCACGATCAAATTAGATGATCTGGTCCCGGTCGTTTCGTATCCGCATCTGCCGGAAAATACACATCCGGCGTCTGAATCCGGCCATATCAAGATCGATCAGGTCGTTGTCGGTTCCTGCACTAACGGTCGTCTGGAAGATCTGCAGCAGGCAGCTGAGGTGATGCAGGGGCGTAAGGTGCATCCGCATGTCCGTGCTATTATTATTCCTGCTACTCAGGAAATTTATAAAGAAGCTATGCGTTTGGGCTATATCGACACCTTTATCGATGCCGGCGCGGCAGTTTCCACCCCTACCTGCGGACCGTGTCTGGGTGGTTATATGGGTATTCTGGCTGCTGGCGAACGTGCTGTTTCGACTACCAACCGTAATTTCCGCGGACGTATGGGCCATGTCGACAGCGAGGTCTATCTGGCCAGCCCCTATGTGGCGGCTGCCAGTGCGATCACAGGCTATATCGCAAGCCCTGAGGAGGTAATGAAATGAGTAAAGTATGGCGTTACGGCGACCACGTCGATACCGACGTTATCATCCCCGCCCGTTATTTGAATATTGCTGATTTTGACGAATTGGCCGAGCACGCTATGGAAGATATCGATACCACTTTTGCTCCTAACGTGCAGCCGGGCGACTATGTTGTTGCCGGCAAAAACTTCGGCTGTGGTTCTTCGCGCGAGCATGCTCCTGTCGTTATCAAAGTCAAAGGCGTAAAATGCATTATTGCCGACAGCTTTGCCCGTATTTTTTACCGCAATGCAATCAATATCGGGCTGCCGGTGCTGGAAATTGGCAAGGATGTTGAAAAAATTGCAGCCGGTGATGAATTGGATGTAAATATGGCTGCTGGCGAAATAAAAATCGTTAACAAAGGCATTACTATCCAAACCAAACCATTGCCGGAATTTATCCAAAAGATCGCTGACTGCGGCGGCCTTATCAACTATGTCAAAGGAGAACACCAAGAATGAAGATCACTTTACTGCCGGGTGACGGCATTGGCGTTGAGATTGTTGACGCCGCTGTGGAAGTACTTGATGCCGCTGCCAAAAAATTCGGTATGACTATAGAATATGATAAACAGCTGATCGGCGGCGCCGCTATTGACGCTACAGGAGTACCGCTGCCGGAAGCTACTATCGCATCTGCAAAAACTGCTGATGCCGTGCTTTTAGGTGCTGTGGGCGGCCCTAAATGGGATAATGTCGCTCCCGAGATCCGTCCTGAAAAGGGGCTGCTCGGAATTCGTAAAGCGCTGGGTCTGTACTGTAACCTGCGCCCGATCAAGGTTTCCCGTTTTGTCGCGCATTTGTCGCCGCTTAAAAATGAACGCGTCAGCGGCACTGATCTTTTGATCGTACGCGAACTGACCGGCGGCATTTATTTTGGCGCTAAAAATGAAGCTGCTCCTGATGCTGACGGCGTAGAGACGGCTTCTGACGTTGAAATCTATACCCGCCCGGAAGTAGAACGCATTGCCAGATTTGCTTTTGAAGCTGCTAAAAAGCGCCGCGGTAAAGTAACTTCCGTCGATAAAGCTAACGTATTGGCTTCATCCAGGATGTGGCGCCGTATAGTCGGCGAAATGCAGGCTCAGGATTACAGCGGGATCGAACTGAATAATTTCTATGTAGATAACTGCGCTATGCAGCTGGTGCTCAATCCGGGCCAGTTCGATGTAGTGCTTACCAATAATATTTTCGGCGATATCCTCTCGGATGAAGCGTCAGTGATCGCCGGCAGTATCGGCATGCTGCCTTCTGCAAGCCTTGGTGACAGCACCGGTATGTATGAGCCTATTCACGGCAGTGCTCCTGATATTGCAGGGCAGGGCATCGCTAACCCCTTGGGAACTATTTATTCCGTAGCTATGATGCTGCGCTATTCTTTGGATCAGGACGCTGCTGCCGACGCTATCGAAGCGGCAATCGACAGAGTTTTGGAAAAAGGTTATCGCACTCCTGATCTCTGCGGTGAAGGTCTGACTAAAGTTTCGACCTCGCAGATGGGACAGCTGATCGCCGCGGAACTGGCCTGATAGATTTTTGAGTATTGGAAGGAAGTGAGTTTATGCAGATGACCGGCGCAGAAGTAATGGTCAAATGTTTAGCAGAGCAAGGAGTTACTACGGTTTTTGGTTACCCCGGCGGGGCGATCCTGCCTTTTTACGACGCTTTGCGTGAAGCGTCTGACATTCGGCATATCCTGACGGCACATGAACAGGGTGCTGCCCATGCTGCTGACGGTTATGCCCGTGCAGGCGGGCATGTCGGCGTCTGTATAGCGACTTCCGGCCCCGGAGCGACCAATCTGGTTACGGGGCTCGCCAATGCTTTTTTAGATTCGATACCTGTCGTAGCGATTACAGGTCAGGTGCCGGTGGCAATGATCGGACGCGACGCATTTCAGGAAGTAGATATCACCGGTATCACTATGCCGATCACCAAACATAATTTCCTGGTCAAGCGTCCTGAACATTTAGCGCAGACGATCCGGCTGGCCTTCCAGCTGGCGAAAACAGGCCGGCCCGGCCCGGTGCTGGTAGATGTGCCGCGCGATGTGCAGACCGCTTTGCTTGATTATGAGCCGGGCGAGCTGGAACCGCTGGCGAAAGAGCTGCCGGAAGAAAAACAGATCGCTGCCGCCGTGGCGGCAATCAATGCTTCGCAGCGCCCGGTCATGCTCGTAGGCGGCGGTGTTATCAATGCCGATGCGGAATATGATGCCATGCATTTATGCGAAAAGCTGCGTATCCCGGTTGTCAGCACCCTGATGGGATTAGGCGCTATCAGTGCCTACCGCAGTCTGTTTTTAGGGATGACGGGACTGCATGGACACGAGCGAGCCAACAACGCCGTTAAGGAAGCCGATCTGATCCTGGCTGTTGGCAGCCGGTTTAACGACCGTGTTACCGGCGAACGCAGCAGTTATAGCGCGAATAAAACTGTTATCCATTTAGATATCGACCCGGCGGAGCTGGATAAAAATATTTATTCCAGTATCGGTATTTCCGGTCATATGAACACAACTTTGCAAATGCTGGAGGCAGGCAGCGTCAAGCATGATCTTGACGCCTGGTGGCAGCTGATCGAAAGCTGGCCCAGTATGGACGAGGACTTCGGCGGCGAAGCTGCGCCGCAGTTTTTCAAGGCCCTGAACCCGGTTATCAAAGATAAGGATTATATTATCACTACGGACGTCGGGCAGCATCAGATGTGGGCTGCTCAGCATATCAAGATCCAGTTTGCCCGCCAGTGGATTTCTTCGGGCGGATTGGGAACGATGGGCTTTGGTCTGCCGGCGGCTATGGGTGCACAGCTGGCCCGCCCCAAAAGCAGGGTGATCAGTATCAGCGGCGACGGCGGCTTCAAAATGACCGGCTCGGAGCTGTTTACGATCGCCAGCTATAAATTGCCGGTGACGGCGATAGTCTTTAATAACAGCGGCTTAGGCATGATTCGTCAGCTGCAGACCGTGCAGTTCAATAAACGGTTTACTTCCTGCGAAATGCCCGGCTATGTCGATTTTGTCAAATACGGCGAAGCCTTTGGCGTAGCCGGAGAGCATGTCGATACGCCCGAAGCCCTGGCTGCCGCAGTTGAAAAAGCTATGCAGCTGGACGCGCCTTATATCATCGAAGTTGCGCTTGACCCTAAAAATATGGTACAGCCGATGGTCACTCCCGGTTTGGGCATCGGTGACTTTGTAAAATTTAAAGAACAATAAAAAGAAACCAACGTGGACTTTAAAGTTCACGTTGGTTTTGTTTGTTGAACGGGCAATAATATACTGTTAAAGCTGGCTGTCTTTCCTTTGGTGCTGCATACCCCATTCGCACATTGCTTCCATGATTGGATATAAAGAACGTCCTTTTTCAGACAAGCTGTATTCGACCTTCGGAGGGATCTGCGGATATTCTTTGCGAATGATCAGACCGTCGCTTTCCATTTCTTTCAGTTGGGCACTCAAAGTACGGAAAGTGATAGTGCCGATCCGCCTTTTCAATTCATTGAATCTTATGGTTTCGTATTCTGCCAGCCAATATAAAATTACGAGCCGCCACTTACCGCCGATCATCGTCAGTGTATATCCGAACGGAGTATCCGTCAGTAAATGGATCTTACCGGCATAATCTTTCATACTCATAATAACGCTATCCTCCAAGATAGTATAGGTCTAAAAAGTGCGTACTTGTTTAAACTGATTGTTTCCTGTATTTTATAATACAGGACGGATAATGTAAAGGAGGCAAAAAGATGACAGATACATTACGTTTATTGATGCCGCAGTGGCAGGGCGGTAATAATCCGGCCTATGCCTTTGGCGCCAGGCTTCTGGCCTGGCTGGCTCCGGGTGCCGATACTACCACGGTGCAGGCAGAGGTGCCTGTGGAAGTGGAAAATGGAAGGGAACTGCTGCCTGAAAACGGAGTTGTGGCGCAGTCGGTCCTCTTGCGGCAGCTGCGTTCAGCCGCAAAGATTATTGACGCTTATCAGCCTGAACGCATAGTTGTTTTTGGCGGTGACTGTCTGGTAGCACAGGCCCCTTTCGCATATTTGAACGGGCTTTACGGCGGTAAGCTGGGTGTGCTGTGGCTGGACGCACATCCGGATATTTCCAATCCGGGGATGTTTTGGCATGAGCATGCCATGGTGCTGGGCAACCTGCTGGGAGAGGGCGATCCGAAATTTGCCGCCGAAGTAAAAATACCGCTGCGTCCGGAGCTGGTAATGTATGGCGGTCTATGTGCAGCTTCGGCGCAGGAAACAGAAATCATTAAGCGGCTGCAGCTGCGAAAAGCAACGGCTGCGGAACTGGCTGTTGACAGTGCGCCGATCCTGGAATGGTTGCACGCAAATCAGATAGAACGGCTGGCGATCCATTTGGATCTGGACGTTTTAGACCCGCGATTTTTCAGGGCACTGTTATTTGCACAGCCTGATGGTACCGTGATCGATGCTCCGCATGGAGAAATGACGCTTCAGCAGATAGCGCGCATTATTGGTGATATTTCCCGGGAAACGGATGTCGTAGGACTTGCCATTGCTGAACATCTGCCCTGGGATGCATTGAATCTGCATAATTTTTTAGCGGAACTGCCAATTTTAAAACGTTAAATGCCGGCAGACCGGTTGCTTCTAAATTGTGCTGCGCTAAAATAAACAACCAGCGTGTACTTTATAGTACACGCTGGTTGTGTTTTATAGCCGGTCATTTACGGTTGATAATATTACCGGCACAGTTTTCAGCGTCTGCGCTTGTCGTTGTCATGCAGAAATTTGCGGGCTTTTTTCATACCGCCAATATCTTTGAACATGGTACTGAATTTTTCCAGTTCGATCTGTTTGGAATCAAGGCCTTCATAGCGTACTTCCTTCTGCAGCTTCTGATAGCTGGCCAGCCGGTCAGCGGCAAGTATTCCGTCTGTGATCGCTTGCTGAACGGCACAGCCTGTTTCGTGGGTATGGGTACAATCACGAAAACGGCATTGCTGGGACAGTTCGTCGATATCAGCAAAGCTTTTGGATAAATCAGCCGTTTCTAAACCCAGTTCCCGCATTCCCGGAGTATCGATGACTAAAGCCCCGTTTGTAAGGGTGATGAGTTCGCGTCTGGTTGTTGTATGTCGACCCTTATCATCGTTTCGCAAACCATTGGTAGCAAATTCGGTGCCGGCCAAACGGTTGATAAGAGTTGATTTACCTACGCCTGAGGAACCGATGAAGGCAGCCGTACTGCCGCACTTCAAGTAGGGAAGTATTTGCTCGTGACCGGCATCGGCCAGTGAAGAAGTGACAAGTATTTCAGCGCCGATGGCAACGGACTCAGCCGCTGCTGTTTTAGCAGCTACGTCATCACATAAATCAGCTTTGGTCAAAACGACAACCGGCAGTGCGCCGCTGCTCCAGGCAATGGCTAAATACCGTTCCAGACGCCGCAGATTAAAATCGCTGTTCAATGACATACAGATGAATACCGTATCGATATTGCTGGCGACTACCTGCTCAGAGTTACCTGTACCGGCAGCTTTGCGGATAAACGCGCTTTTGCGGCGCAGTACATGATGGATGATCGCTCTTCCTTCAACAGTATCTGTGCGGTCAAGCAGAACAAAATCACCGACGGCAGGGAAATCTGAAAGTGCGGCGGCATTAAAGCGCAGCTTGCCTGAAACCTCTGCCAGTACTTCCCCGGTTTCGGTTATGACACGGTAAAGATCCTTATACTGGGCTGAAACGCGTCCGACAGGGAAACAGCCAAAACTGGCTGTTTCTTCAGCGAATTTCGCGGAAAATCCTAATGTTTGTAAATTTATTTTAGACAATTTTTTTATCCTCCTAAAGGTTATATTAAAGCCTTTTGGGAGGTTCGGCAAAATATTAGATTATGCAAACCTCCCGGTCTGCTGGAATATCCGATGTACCATATGTAAACATAAAAAATTCCTCTTTTCTTAATAGATTTAGCCTTCGAGCCGGCACTGAAGCTTTACAGGCCAAACTCTTTGGGGTACTGAAGGAGACCGCATAGCTGGGGAGCTTCAGGCCGCAGTTTGAGCGCCATGAAGTTGGCGGACGGAATGCCGACCGGTTCCTTTATGCCAAACTGGGCGGCAGGGACATAACCAAAACGGGGATAATATGTTTCACTGCCCAGGACGGAAATATATTCGTAGCCAAGTTCGGCGGCGATACGGTGCCCTTCCCTTATCAGAGCACTGCCGATACCGTGCTGCTGATATTCCGGCAGCACTGCCAGCGGTGCCAGTACCAGGATCGTTTTTCCGCCGACGCTGCCCCGGGTGAACATGATATGTCCGGCGAGCTTGCCGTCTGTTTCAGCGACCAGCGATAACTCGGGGATAAAAGCGTCGCTGCTGCGCAGCGCCGTCACCAAATCCTGTTCATTGCCGTCGCTGTGCTCAGCCGTGGCGAAAGCTTCCTGTACGATTGTATAAACGGCGTCGAAGTCGCTGCCTGTTTCCTGTCTGATCAGCATCGTTTTTCGTCTCCTTAGTTTACTGTGCTCTGTTGCTGTTACCATCGTATGCTATGCAAGGGGCATTTGTCAATATCGGCAGTGCTTCTGGGCAGATAATACCTGCGATTCAAATGGTTAAATTCAACCGGAGGTTGAGTTGGTGCTGATCTTCAAAAAACACGTTATTGAGTTTGCCGGGAAGTTTGTTATACTGAAAGCAAGAGGTGAGGAACATGTTATTAGCAGAAAATCTGTTCAGGCTGCGTAAACAGCGCAGGTTGACACAAGAACAGCTGGCGGCTCAAGTTGGCGTTACCTTTCAGTCGGTTTCAAAGTGGGAAACAGGGCAGACTTTGCCTGATGTTGCGCTGCTGCCGGCTCTGGCAGGTATTTTGAATGTCAGCATCGACGCGCTGCTGGGTTATCTGCCGGCGCAGAACAAAATCAGTGAATATGAAAGCAGATATCGCCAGCAGGAATATTATTGGGGGACAGCGCCCTCGGAAATGTGTTACGAAGTAATGCGGTTAAAGCCGCCTGTACGTCCTTGGACCGTACTTGATATCGGCTGCGGCGAAGGCAAAGACGCTGTCTTTTTTGCCCGCAACGGCTATGTGGTTTCAGCCTTTGATATTGCCGATGAAGGTTTAAGTAAGGGCAGGCAGCTGGCAGCGGCCAATAACGTGGAAATCAATTTTTTTAAGGCAAATTTGTGGGACTATCGTCTGCAAAGTGATTTTGACATTATTTTTTCCAGTGGCGTTTTTCATTATATCAAACCAGAGTTGCGGTCCGAACTGCTGGGAAATTATTGTAAGCATACAAAAAATGAAGGCGTCTGTGCTTTGAACGTATTTGTGCAGAAACCATTTATTGCATCACCTCCTGATGGGGAACCGTCTGATACTGTCTGGCGCAGTGGAGAGCTGAGCGGCTATTTTAGCGACTGGTATTTTCACCGCAGTGAGCAGGTTATATTTGACTGCGGCAGCAGCGGTATCCCGCATCAGCATTGTATGGATGTGCTGATTGCCCGTAAATTGGCATAATAAAAGCAGTACACGTTTTCAAACGTGTACTGCTTTTTAGCTGTTGTTTATTTACGATGTTTCCAGCGGCAGATGAGCTGAGTTATCGTGCCCATAGGGCAATAAACGCACCAGGAACGCGGCTTGAACAGCAGCAGCGTGATGATGCCAAGAATGCTGGAGGTCAGCATGATGCTGTAAAAGCCAAAAGCAAACTGTGCGATCCACGGCTGCGCACCGCCGCCGTAAGCCCAGTGCCAGGGCACGTCAAAAGTCCACAGCAGGCTGACTGTCTGATGAAAATAGATAGCATGGGTAAAGACCAGATAGGTAGAAACCAGCATATTGACAAACATCGCTGTAAAAAACAGTAAGAAGCCGTAACGGAAGGTGTGCGAGCGCAGCCAGGAAGGGATATCGCGTTTTGGTGAAAGCTTCCAGCTGTTGCCGATCAGCTCGAACAGCTGCCCGCGGCCGCAATATTTATTGCAATATGATTTAGTGCCGAATGTAGAAGCCATGATAAGCGGAATGAAAAAGCACAGCAGCCCCAGCCAGGCGAAAAGAATATTAAAAAAGCCCAGAGCCAGATACAGCGCCGTCAGGACCCAAAGGTAATCATACCAGTGATTGCGTTTAGACATCAGCAGTCACCACCTTGATCACAGATGCCGGACATTCACGGGCGCACAGACCGCAGCCGATGCAGCGAGCCAGTTCTACAACTGCGCTGATACCATCGGGCACGCTGATCGCCTGAAGCGGACAGGCCTTAGTGCAGGTGCCGCAGGATACACAATATTCCTTATCAACTTGAGCATAACGCTTGCTACTCATTTTATCGCCTCACCGACAAGATTCATTCTAACTTTATTGTAACCTATTTATGATCTTTTAGCCATATTTTATTAACTTCAGGTTAAGGCGCAGCGTTGTAAAATTTTCTGCAGGAACACATATTTTTGCGGTACAATAAAAGAAAGAGAATAATTGCGGATGGAGTGATGGGAATGAAAAAGCAAACCGCATTGATGAACCATTGGCAATTATGTCAATATCTGCGTAAACTGCATCTGCCGCAGGTTGTACCGCCGCCTGACCTGGCGACGCTGAAGCTGCTGCAGGACGCGCATTTGAAATATGTGCCCTATGAGAATCTGGATATTTTGAGCGGCAGGCTGACTTCGCTCGAGCATGATGATATGTTTGCCAAAATCATTATGAAAAACCGCGGCGGCATTTGCTTTGAGCTGAACGGCCTGTATAATTGGCTGCTGGAATCCCTGGGCTATAAAGTCATAAGTTATGCGGCCCGTTTTATCGACCGGCTGGAGGAATACCAGATCCGCCGGCATCGGGTAATGTGCATCGAACTGGAAGATAAACGTTATCTGACTGATGTTGGCGTCAACAGTGAAAGTCCGCGCTGTCCGCTCGAAATGGCAGAGGGCAAAGTGCAGAGTGACAGTATCAGCGAATATAAATTCAGCCGCGATCCGTTCTTTGGCTGGCTGCTGTGGCAGAAGGAACGGCGTAAACCATGGAAAAGGCTGTTTGGCTTTACAGAAGAACAGCAGCTGGATATGGATTTTATTCCCGCCTGCATTTATACAGACCTTCATCCGGATTCGCCGCTCAATAAAGGTAAAGCGATCTCTGTTTTTCGCGAAGACTGCAATATCACGATCAGGGGAAATCTTTTAAAGTTTTATCTGGGCGGACGTGTCAAATACCGCTATACCATCAATACTAAATATGACTTAAAGGGAGTGCTGTGGGAGTATTTCGGTATTGCCGTCGATTATTCGCTGCCTAATGGCGGTATTGACCAGAATGATTAAATTTTAGCTTGGAAAAAGTTGCTATGATTTGAAACTTTATGATAGAATAAATTAACTAAAAAAAGTGAGATTATGACTGCTGAAAACAGGCAATTTTTATTGCCGCCCATTATCAACAGAATATTGACGCTGCTTACGGAGCAGGGCTTTGCAGCCTATGTTGTAGGCGGTGCCGTACGCGATCTGCTGCTGGGAAAAATACCCGGCGATTTTGACGTTGCAACATCGGCCCGACCCGAGTCTGTTATCAGCATTTTAGAACCGGCCGGGTTTACTGTTGTTGGCGAACTGGGGCAGAACTTCGGTGTCGTTGTTGTGCATCGGGACGGACAAACGGTAGAAATTGCCACCTTCCGCGGCGAAGCCTACGGCGGTGATGCGCATAAACCGGAGCAGGTCTGGTATTGTGACGATCTGGAGGCTGATTTGTCGCGGCGCGATTTTACCGTCAATGCCATGGCTTTGGATCAGTCCGGTAATGTATACGATTATCACGGCGGCAGGCAGGACCTGCAGCAGAAAATACTGCGTACTGTCGGTGATGCGCCTGCCCGTTATCGGGAAGATGCTTTGCGTATGTACAGAGCCTGCCGCTTTGTCGGTCAGCTGGGCTTTGATTATGTACAGCGGCAGGGCGCCGGCCCGGCATTTGGACAGCCGCAGACGCCGTATTACCTGCCGCAGAGCTACAGCTTTCCTGTTAGCCGCAGTGCCGGGCTATCATTGGAACGTGTGCGGACAGAGCTGGATAAGCTGCTGCTCGGCAAATGGGCTGGCAAGGGACTGATGCTGATGATGGCGACAGGGCTGGCGGCCGGACGCTGCCGTGTGCGTGAACAGGGAACTTATCGGGAAATAGATGTTTTGCCGGAGCTGGAGCATTTGGCGGGATTGCCGCAGAACCAGCGTTTTCACTGCTATGATGTATGGGAGCATACTCTGGCTGCTGTTGATAACAGTCCGCGTCAGCTGGCAATACGCTGGGCCCTGCTTTTGCACGATGTAGCTAAAGGTCTTCCTGGTATCCGCAGGCTTAATAAAGAAGGTCAGCCCAGTGATCATGGTCACGAAGCTGAAAGCGCCGTTATGGCAGAAGTTATTTTAAGTCGGCTGCGTTATCCGGCTCCTTTTGTGCAAAGAGTAGTATGGCTGGTGTCAAGGCATATGCGCTTCGCACCGATGCTGGTGACAGGTGAGCGCACATTGTTGCGTTGGCTGCGCAGCGAGGCGGCCGGCGGTAATTTTAAAGATAGTCATGAAATGACTGCTGCTTTTGAACAGCTGGTAGCAGTATTTTTAGCAGATATGGGTGCGACTCACGCTGGTAAGAATACCGAACTGATGGCGGAAGGACGCGCTTTGGGAACGGCGGTGCTGGAACTGTCCCGCAGTAAAATGCCTGTTCATACTAAGGATCTGGCGATCAGCGGCCATGATGTGCTTGTGCTGTTAGAAGATAAAAGCAAGATCAGGGACGCTATGCGATATTTATTACAGAGAGTGCAAAGCACCAATCTGCCTAACGAAAGGTCTGCTTTAGAGGAAGCAGTCAGAGGCTGGCAGAAACGTCACTAGAAAGAAGGGAAGCTAATGCCACAAAAGAAATTGTTTGCCGCACTGCTTGTTGCAGCATCAGCGTTGCTGATGCTGGGTATGAGTAATGAAAATCAGATACCATATCCGTCAAATTATGATACCAAAAGTGCCGGGGCGTCGTCCTACAATGGACTGGCCAATGTGCCGAAATCGCCTTATTTTCAGCAGCTCGATTTTTATAATATGCAGCCTACTGATTCGCTTGTGCTGCTGCCTAAGTTCCGTACCTATCAGCAAACTACCGAATATACCTGCGGCCCTGCCGCTGCATTGATGGTGGTCGAACATTTTCAGGGACGCAGCGAGGAAGATGAACTGGCGATCGGCAAGATCATGGGAACAAAGTCCTATACCGGGACTAATACTAAAGGTATGGTCAAATATTTTAAGAAAAAAGGCTGGCAGGTAACTTCGTCAGCTGATAAAGATAAAACACCGCAGAATACACAGGAATTTAAAGCATTTGTAGTCGAGCATCTTAAACGCAATGTACCTATTATGGTCGAAAATGTAGACTGGGGCGGGCATTGGCGTGTTATTATCGGCTATGACACGATGGGCACGGATGACATAACCAGCAGTGACGTACTGATTATGGCTGATCCTTATGATACGGCCGATCATTTACAGGACGGCTACGTTGTTGTGCCGGCTGAAAAATTCTTCTATATGTGGTTCGATTCGCATCTGTTTGCAGCCAGTGACCGTAAGCAGCAGTGGCTGGCAGCAGAGCCGACGGTCGGATATGAACCTCTGATAGATATGAAAACACAGGACGGTACCGCACAATAAAACAATGAAAAGTGAAAAATTGAACCGCAGACTTGCTTATGCAAGTCTGCGGTTTTATTTTTTATCAAAAATACAGTGCTGATGATATTTGCATAGTGATGCTCCTTTCAAAAGTGGTTGGCATAGAGTGTTTTACCCCTGCACTATACATATGGCATTGAGAAGGGTGAAAGTTTACGTGGTCTGTAAAAAATTTTAAAAGTTTTCCGCAGGTGGTTTTTATAACTGCCATGAGTTTTTTAGCAGCAGTTGCCAGCATTTACATGATATTTGTGAAAAATATGTGAAATAATATTTTGACACGTAAACTTTGGTCTTGTTCATTGCCATATGTATTATGAGACAGTATTACTATTCAATGACGTTAGCAGAGTCTTTTAAAAGCATTTAGGTTTTTACTTCTCTCGCAGGTTGTTTTTAAGTAAAACCAAGAAGTGTTAACAAAAGAGTAACTCAATACTAACGTTGTAAGCAGAAGATACTGCCTGTAAATTTTTTAGGACAGAAGGAAGTTGTGCAAGTTTTCATTTATGCAAAAAATCTTGCGCTCAGATAATGATTATGGTAATATATTAAAAATATTGTAAATAAATATAAAATATTTGCAAAAGGAATAATAACTTGTACTGCATAAATTTCAATCAGCAAATACAAAATTTGTTGGGAAAATATGGAAGGAAAGAGAAAAATGAGAAAACAGAAGTTGGAACAGGCGGTTGTATTAAGTTTGATGCTGGCAGCGCTGCAGCAGAACAGTGTTTTGGCCGGCGATGCTATTTCCAAAGAAGAATATATCGGTGATAAAGATAAATATTATTCGTATCAAGACGCGGTATCAATAGATAAATTTGTTGAGAGTCAGTTTAGTTATAAAGCGGCTTCGGCTGTTTCCGCAGGTTCCACTGGTGGAAACGGTTTTAGGATCGAACTGTCCTTTGATAAAAATCTTACTGTTGACCTTGACGATCCGACAGCAGCAACAGATAAGGATGTTTATGCCGTTCGTGCCGGTAATTATGCCACCATAAACATTGGCGGCGAGCTGTTATCGATCACGAATAACGCGATACACAGTGATCCAAATGACTATACTGTTAATTACGGTATTTACGGTTCCCAAACTTCTAAGATCAATATTACAGCGCAGAATACAGAAATAAATTTGGGCGGCAACAGCCAAGGCAAGGATGAGACCTACAATGCAACAGGTATCTATAATGCGGGCATTGAAAATTACGGCGGAGATTTTTTGGCTAAAAATCTCAAAATAATCGGTATGATGCAGGGCAATTTTATCGGTATAAATAATTCAGGAAAATTTGCAGCTGATAATATCGATATTCAGGCTGTCAGCGAAAGCGGTAGTATGTACGGTATCAAGAATACCGGAACGAGCGGGTTGGATTTTAAAGATGTCAATATTGAGCTTGAACTGAAAAGTGGTTATGCGCTGACAGGCATCAAAAGTAAGAGTAATTTGACTGCGGACAATATCAATATAAAATTACAGAATGGAAACACAGGACTGTATGTGACAGATACTGCGTCTGCTCCTGATCTACTTGTCAAGGGTGCTTTGAATATTGATATTGTTACGAATTCTGAGAGTGCCATAGGTGCTTATGCCAAGGGCAAGCTTACTGTAGGCAAGGAATTGAACGTTTTCATTGACGGCAGCAAGTCTTTTAATGTCAACGGTATTGTTTCTGATATAGATGACGGGATGACTGATGCTAAAGATAACGTCAAAATGGTTTTGATAGGGCCGAGGGTATTTTATACAACGTATGTTGTCGGCTTTACAGGCAATACGCTTTTGGAGGGACGGAAGAATGACCTGCTGATCACTTTGGACCAAAAGGAAGGAGCAGCGGCGCAGGGACGGGCTGCTATTATGGGGGACAGGATAACCGGTTCTATGGGCAGCCTGGAAACAGGAAATGGTTCAGAAACAAATATTATGATCAATGCCAAGCCTGCGGGTGGTGTAAATCGTTCGAAACTGATCCAGGGGGTCTGGAATTATAGCACCGCTAGAGAGAGCAAACATGCGGCTGGTTCTGTTGTGAATATTGCTATTGACGCGACCGGAATGCAAACAGGTACGGCAAATAAGGATGCTGAATATGGAGTTTTAGGTGTTTTAAGTACGGCAAAAACTGTTTTCGAATCTGGTTCGCAGACTAATGTCAGCCTGCTTGGCAATGCGGTAGATGCCGCGGGACAGAATGGTACTGTAGGGCTCAGCGGCAAAATAACGGCAGCCGGAGATGTAAGTGTCGTTATAGCCAGTGAAGGCGGTATTGGGATCAGAACTGTTGCAACGGTAGCCGGAGAAGCTGCTGAGTATAGCGGTGATGTCATTGTACAGACAAACAAAGGTCTGGCCGTTGGCGTGACTGATTGTTATAGGGATGCGCCAGTACCGGTTACAGGAGGAACTACAGCCAGCGTTACTATTGATCCAGCGGCCGGGAAAACCATACAGCTGACGGGTGATGTGAAGCATTTAACTACGGATGCGGTTAATGGTTCGCTTATTGATATCAGCATGAAAAATGGGCAGTCATTCTTACGTGGAGCCAGCTTGGGGGTCAGCAATGATAAAAACAGGACTACTGATCTGAGTTTTGATAATTCTTCGCAGTGGTTTATGACTGCCGACAGTGAAGCAACCACCTTGGAAAATAAAAATAATGCTGTGGTCGATATGCGGGCTGGGGCAGATAAGTTGGAAGTACGGGATTATAAGGGCACCGGCGGCAGTTTTATTTTAGATACTGATCTAGCAAGCGAGGTCAATGGCGATAAAGTACATATCAAAAATGCTGATGCAGGCACTACTTACGTCAGCGTTAAAGATGTCAGCCTTGCCAATAACATACAGGTAACGGGTATAAAAAACCTGCTATTGATCACTGATGACAGTAAAAATGCTGTTTTCACAGGCAAAGAGTTGAATAACGGCGGTTTGTGGGATGTAACGCCAACAATAAAAAAAGGGACTGAGGCGTTTGATGCTGCGGGTAATGCTGTCGGCACTGAAGAGCAATGGTATCTGACTAAAATAGAAAAAACTGTCAATGACGATACGGAAGTACTTCTGGATGGTGCCGATAACAGCTATGCTTTGTGGCGTAGTAGCAATGATACACTGCGCAAACGGTTGGGCGACTTGCGTTACCGTACGAATGAGCAGGATGGTGACGATTTGTGGGCCCGTTACGTAGGCGGAAAATTTGGCAGCGGCAGTTTTGACGGCAACTATAACCTGTTCCAGCTGGGCTACGATAAAGCCGATAACGAAAAAAGCACTTATGGTTTTGCCATAGACCGCGGAACAGGTAAGGCTGGCTACAGCAGTGGCAGCAGTAAGGATAAGCTGCTGTCAGGCAGCCTGTACGGTACCTGGTATGGAGAAAAGGGCAATTATACTGACGTTGTGGCACGGATAGGTCAGTTTAGTACGGATATCAAATCCTATGGAGAATATGCGGATAAGGCAGATTATAAAGCTCATGCGTACAGCCTGAGCGTGGAATATGGCAAAACGATCAAGGTGAACCGGGAACAGGGCACGTTTATCGAACCGCAGGTGCAGTTTACAGCAGGACGTTTAGGAAGCGCACACTATACTACTGACCGCGGAACGGAAGTGTATGCTGGCGGAATGAACAGTTTCATCGGCCGGGTAGGCTTGGTAGCAGGTCAAAAGGCCAAAGACGGCAGGAGTGATTTTTATATCAAGGGTTCGCTGCTGCACGAGTTCGGCGGTGAACGGGATATCACGATGCAGGCTGCTAACGGAGAAACTCTGGCGACTTCCAAAGATTATGGTGATACCTGGTTTGAGCTGGGTCTTGGGACTAATATCAAACTCAGTAAAACCAGTCAGTTCTACGGCGATATCGAACGCAGCTTCGGGGCCGAGATCCAAAAGAAATGGCAGATCAATGCCGGGGTGAGATTCGAATTTTAAAACTTTAAAATTGTCGGATGTGGCGGATATCACGCGCTATATTTATAGATGCCGCCTGCATCAGCAGGCGGCATTTGTTTTGCAGGAGAAAAGAGGGAACAGGGGTGTCGAAATGAGCGGGCAGAGAATAAAAAAAATTGATACCAGTGAAAAAGATTTTGAGGTTTATACTCAGGTCAAAGACGCTGTCTGCATGATAGATATTGAAAAAAATGAGCTTATCTATATGAATGAGGAAGCCAAAAATATTTCCAGGAAATTTTTGGCTGATGGGAATTATGTTGGCAAAAAGTGTTATGAAGTTTTGCATGGACAAAAAACAGTATGTTCTTTTTGCCAGAATAAGCTGCTTTCCCAGGAGGGTTTCTTATTAGAAGAGGTTTATCAGCCGTTTTTGAAGCGATATTTGCAATTAAAAAGTATTTTGGTTTGTACGAATAATAAAAAAGTGCGTTTTCAGGTTTTATCTGTTATTAATTCAGAAACCATAAAACTGGAAGAAAAACGTATTTATGAAAAACTGGAAGAAATGCGTCGGACGGATATGCTGACAGGAGTTTTTAACCGCTCATACTATGAAGAAGTTGCTGAAAGCATTGCAAATGACCTGCCGGAGACTTTAGGTGTAACTGTTATCAACATCAACGAGATGAAAAGGATCAACGATCAGTATGGTTCTGTTTTTGGCGACGCTATCTTAAAAGAGGTCGGTAAAAGTCTGCTTGAAGTATTTGAGGGCCATTGCTTTCGTATTGACGGCGACGAGTTTGTCGTTTTGAGCATAAACCAGACTAAAGCTGAATTTGAACAAGCTCTGAAAACTTTTAAGGAAAAGATAAAAGTTATTAAAAATGTCAGCACCGCCGTAGGCAGCAGCTGGAAAAATACTGGTCTGGATATGCAAAAACAGTTTGTGACTGCAAATAAAAAAATGAAAGAAGTCAAAGATACATATCATACACATCTGCACAGCATAGACAGAAAATATTTTAAAACAGCTAAAAAACTGCTGCAGGAAATTCACAAGCGGATGTTTACCGTTTATTTGCAGCCCAAAATAAATTTAAGTGATGAAAAATTAAATGGAGCGGAAGCTTTGGTGCGAAAGCTGAACGGTAAAGGCAACCTTGTTCCGCCAATTGATTTTATACCGGAATTGGAACAGAATGGACTGATCAGCTTTGTCGATTTTTTCGTTCTGGAAACTGTTTGCGAATATATACATAACTGGCAGAAACAGGGCAAAAAATTTATCAAGGTATCTGTTAATATGTCGCGTACGACTTTACGGAAAAAGAATGTCGTGCAGAAGGCGGTGGCTATTTGCAGCAAGTATCAGATCGGGCCGCAGCTGATCGAGATCGAAATTACAGAAAGTATCGGCGGCCTGGAGAAAAAATTAATTACCAGGCTGATGGATGATTTTCATGCTGCTGGCTTCAGTATTGCTTTGGACGATTTTGGCAGCGGGTTTTCCAATATTGCCGCTTTGGCAGAAAATGATTTTGATGTGGTAAAATTTGATAAAAGTTTGATCGATACCATTTTTGAAAATGATAAGTCGCGTACGGTCATTCAGCAGGCGATCAATCTTTGCAACGCGGTAAATAAAAATATTGAAACTGTGGGTGAAGGGGTTGAAACAGAGCAGCAGCTGCAGATTTTAAAGGAGTATGGCTGCGATATTGGTCAGGGTTATCTGTTTTCACGGCCAATACCGGAAGAAAAGTTTTTGAAAGATTTTTTGACAGGAGAAAATGGAGAAAAATGTGATTAACAGGTTGGCGATTGCAGTATAAAACAGCGTTATTCAATAAAAATCCCGATGTGGAGCGTGCTTCACATCGGGATTTTTATTAACAGTTCAGTGATTTGTAGAGCTGCAAAATCAATTACAATAATGAATATTAATTTCAAATAAATTTCCCTTGCGTTTTTAAATGACATATGTTATATTAAAAGTGCGTTAGCGAGGGCTAACTAAAACGACTGAATTTATGTTTATATAAGGAGGCAGTTATTATGTCATTGATCAACAAGGAAGTTAACGATTTTAAGGTTCAGGCCTATGTAGGCAACGATTTTAAAGAGGTTACCAAAAAAGATATTTTAGGGAAATGGTCGGTGTTCTTTTTCTATCCGGCTGATTTTACCTTTGTGTGCCCGACTGAGTTAGAGGATCTGGCGAATAAATACGAAGAATTCAAAAAAATCGGCTGCGAGATTTATTCCGTATCCTGCGATACTCATTTTGTCCATAAAGCATGGCATGATGCTTCGGCTACAATCAAAAAGATCCAGTATCCGATGTTGGCTGACCCGACCGGAGCTTTGGCAAGAGATTTCGATGTGATGATCGAAGCTGACGGCCTGGCCGAAAGAGGCAGCTTTATCGTTAATCCGGAAGGTAAGATCGTAGCTTATGAAGTTATTGCCGGCAATGTCGGACGTAATGCTGACGAGCTGCTGCGCCGTGTGCAGGCTTCGCAGTTTGTTGCCGAGCATGGCGATCAGGTCTGCCCTGCCAAATGGCAGCCTGGCGCAAGCACTTTGAAACCCAGTCTTGATCTGGTAGGGATTATCTGATCATGGAACGGATGTATGATGTCATCATCATCGGCGGCGGGCCTGCGGGCCTTGCCGCTGCCGTTTATATGGCCCGGGCCAAGTATAAGACGCTGGTTATTGAAAAAGAGAAGATCGGCGGTCTGATCACGATTACTTCCGAGGTGGTAAATTATCCGGGCGTTTTAAAAACTACGGGTAAAGAGCTTACTGAGCAGATGCGTCTGCAGGCAGAAAGCTTCGGGGCGGAGTTTTTACTGGCGGAGGCCTTGGAAAGCAAGCTGGACTGCGATATCAAAGAGGTGCGTACCGATAAGGGGACTTTTAAGTCGCTGGGTGTGATCATGGCTATGGGAGCCGTACCGCGGCAGGTGGGCTTTACAGGCGAGTCGGAATACCGCGGGCGCGGCGTTGCATATTGTGCTACCTGTGACGGCGAATTTTTTACTGGTTTGGATGTATTTGTTGTGGGCGGTGGTTTTGCTGCTGCCGAAGAAGCGATTTTTCTGACCCGTTATGCGCGGCATGTGACAGTGCTGGTGCGCGGTGATGATTTTACCTGTGCCGGGTCGATCGCCGATGAAGTGAAGCGGCATGAGCAGATAACAGTGCTGTATAATACTGCCATGCTGGAAGTCGGCGGAGGAGACGTACTGCGTTATGCTGTTTATGAAAACTGCAAGACCGGTGAACGTACACGTTATGAGACCGGTGACGCGACCTTCGGCGTATTTGTTTTTGCCGGGTATGTTCCTGTAGGCGGCCCGCTGTTGAACGGTCTGGAAACTGACTGTGAAGGTTATCTGGTCACCGATATGGATCAAAAGACTAATCTGGACGGCGTTTATGGCGCCGGTGACTTATGCATCAAAAATCTGCGGCAGGTGGTCACAGCGGTGTCTGACGGCGCTAAAGCGGCTACTTCGCTGGAGAAATATGCTGCACAGCTGCACGATAAGCTGAAGCTGCCGCGTTTTGCAGTAACTAAAAAGCAAATCACGGAGCCGGCAGTTAAGCAGACGGAAGCAGCAGCAGCCGATGACGGCGCGTTTATCTCGGAAGCTATTAAAACGCAGCTGACGCCTGTTTTTGCAAAATTTACAGATGATTTATTACTGCGGGCCGCATTGGATAACAGCCGGGCGGCGGCAGAAATACGCGGCTTTTTAAACGAGCTGACGCCCTTAAGCGCTCATCTGCGCTGGGAAGAAGCCGGGGAGGCTGCGAACGGGCTGCCGTATATCGAGGTCTGCCGTGCGGATGGAACGTCTTTAGGATTCCGTTTCCACGGTGTACCTGGTGGTCATGAGTTTAATTCATTTATCGTGACACTGTATAATGCGGCCGGGCCGGGTCAGGCTATCAGTGAGGAGCAGCTGGCTGCGGTCAAAGCACTGAGCGGAAGCAAAAAGCTGCAGGTGGTCATTTCACTGTCCTGTACGATGTGCCCTGAACTGGTAATGGCAGCCGGCAGGCTGGCAGTTGAAAATGACGGGATCGAGACAGATGTATTTGATATCAATTTGTTCCCGGAGCTGCGCGAGCAATATAAAATTATGAGTGTGCCTTGTGTGATTTATAATGATAAGGTCAGCTTTGGTAAAAAGAATATCGATGAACTGCTGCAGCTGATCGGCTGAGATGCAGGTTAATAAAAACAGGTTCACCGCTTTAGCGGTGAACCTGTTTTGTTATTATTGACCAGCTTTCAGCTCAGTCCAGTAACGGTCGTACATAGTGATACTGTCGCCGATATCGGTCAGCCATTCGCCTTTGGGGATGCTTTCTTTGCCAATTTTCAGCATGGGGTCATCAAGGTAGGCTTGGGAGTGATATTTGAGTGCTTCGTCATTAGGATTGGCGCAGTTCATAAATTCCCAGTTTTTAGCGCTGACCTTGGGGTCGTACATATAGTTCATAAATTTTTCGGCCAGTTCTTTATTTTTACAGCCCTTGGGTATGGCAAAGTTATCTGACCAGATCAGTGAGCCCTGATCTGGGACAACAAAACCGACATTATTATTTTCTCTGTAAGTAAAGGCGGCGTCGCCTGACCACATAATGCCTATCCAGCCTTCTTCAGCAATAAACTTTTGTTTCAGGTTTTCGGTATCGTAGGCAATAACACTGCTGTTGAGCTGCTTCAAGTCTTTGAAGGCTGCTTCTACCTGAGCCGGGTCAGTGCTGTTATTAGACCAGCCGTGTTTTTTCAGGGCTACACTGAAAACTTCGCGGCAGTCATTCAAAAGCAGTACATGTCCTTTATATTCCGAGTTCCACAGATCGTCCCATTTGGCAGGAGTTTCTTTGACATATTTTTTGTTATAGATGATACCGGTGATGCCGGTGGTATAAGGCAGGGTATATTCGACGGTCGGGTCAAAGGGCAGCTTGCGCAGGTCAGCACTGATGTATTTTGCATTGGGGATCTTGGCAAGATCCAGTTTTTCCAGCATATCCAGCTTGCGCATGGTAGTTACCATATAGTCGGAAGGCATGATGATATCAAACTGGGCTCCGCCTGCCTGCATTTTAGCCAGCAGTTCTTCATTGTTAGAAAAAACGTCATAGGTGATTTTGCAGTTGTTTTGCTTTTCAAAATCAGATATAACATCGGGATCAAAATAATCTGCCCACCCGTAAAGGTTCAGGACCTGAGGCGCTCCGGCATCTTTAGCTGAGTTGTCCGATCCGCAGCCGCCCAGCAGAACGGCAAAGCAGAGAGCGGTCAGTAAATATGTAAGTTTTTTCATAAAGCTAAACACTTCCCCTTTAATGTGTTATAAAAAAGGCTGCCTCATGGGAGACAGCCTGATCTTAAAGCAGAGTTAAATAAACAGAGGTCGCTACGTGTTTATTTAGCGGTTTTGAGTTCAGTCCAATAACGGTCATACATAGGCAGGGCTTCGCCGATATCGATGAGCCATTCGCCTTTGTCGATGTTATCCATACCGACCTTGAGCATGGGATCGTTGCGGAATTCTTCACTGTGGAATTCCATTGCTTTTTCGTTAGGGTCGTTATAGCCGATATATTCGTAGTTTTTAGCGCTGATCTTGGGTTCGTAAATGAAGTTGATGAATTTTTCAGCTAAAGCTTTGTTTTTAGCGCCTTTGGGAATAGCAAAGGTGTCTGCCCAGATGGTAGCGCCTTCCTTGGGGATCACAAAGCCGATGTTTTTATTGTCTTTGTAGGTGTAGGAAGCATCACCTGACCACATAGTACCGATCCAGGCTTCTTCTGCGATAAATTTCTGCTTGATAGTATCGGTGTCGAAAGCCAGTACGTTTGGAGCCAGCGTTTTCAGGTCATTAAAAGCTTTTTCTACCTGAGCCTGGTCAGTGGAATTGTTGGAATAGCCGTTTTTCTTCAGTGCCACACCGATAACTTCGCGGTTGTCGTTAAGCAGAATCACGCGGCCTTTATAATCCGGGTTCCACAGGTCTTCCCATGAGGTGGGAGTTTCTTTGATAAAATTTTTGTTGTAGACGATGCCGGTAATGCCCCAGGTGTAAACAAGGGAATGCTTGCCGGTGGGATCGTAAACAGGAGCCTTCAAGCTGCTGACGATATTTTTGGCATTGGGTATTTTATCAAGATCCAGCTCTTCCAGAAGGTTCAGTTTCAGCATAGTTGCTACCATGTAATCGGAGGGCTGGATGAGGTCGTATTGCGCGCCGCCGGCCTGGATCTTGGCCAGCAGTTCTTCATTATTGGCAAAAACGTCGTAATTTACTTTACAGTTGTTTTGCCTTTCAAATTCGGCAATGACCTCCGGATCGAAATTGTCGGCCCAGCTGAACAGGTTCAGCACTTGCTTGTCGCCGCCGGCGGGAGCTGCTGCGTCCTTTTTGGGAGCGTCACCGCCGCAGCCCGTCAGAGCCAACGTTAAAACAGCGATGAGGAAAACAAAAAGTTTTTTCATTGTCGGATCACCCTTTCATCATTTTATTTGTTGTTTATATTGTATCACAGTAAGTTGTGATATCAATCGGAGTTTTTATCAGATGTGTGCTGCGGCTGCAGGATCTGAGCGATCACGACCAGCGTGATCGTTGCGAACATCAGTAGTGTGGACAAGGCGTTGATCTCGGGGGAGATACCGCGTTTGACCATAGCGTAGATGTAAAGCGGCAGCGTAGTAGAATTGGGGCCTGCCACAAAGAAGCTGATAATAAAATCGTCGATAGACAGCGTGAAGGCGATCAGGGCGCCGGCCACGATACCAGGCAGGGCCAGCGGTAAGGTGACGTAGCGGAAGGTCTTCCACGGAGTCGCATACAGGTCCATTGCTGCCTGTTCCAGTTCATGCCGCATACCTTCCAGTCTGGCGTTGACAGTGATGACAACGAAGGAAACACAGAAGGTGATGTGTGCAAGGATAAGGGTAGTTTTACCAAGCGGTACCTGTGCCTGAGCAAATAGTACCAGCAGGGAAAGACCCATAACGATTTCCGGGATCAGGATCGGCAGGTATAAGAGGCCGTTGATGACCGGTTTGTACTTGTATTGGTAACGATTGAGCGCGATAGCGGCTATCGTGCCCAGCGTAGTCGAGGCTATTGTAGAGATCACAGCAATAAAAAGGCTGTTGGTGAGTGCCTCTAAAACGCGGCGGTTTTGGAAAAGAGCTTCATACCAGTTGAAGGTGAAGCCTGTCCAGACGGCGTTGATCCTTGATTCGTTGAAAGAATACATGGCCAGGATCAGCAGCGGCAGATAAAGGAAAGCCAGAATAGCCAAAGAATAGGCTACCATCAGATGGCTACGCCACGTCTTTTGCATCGCCGTCACCTCCTTCCTGTGCCTGCAGAGCTTTGTAGTACAGGATGATCAGCACCAGACTAAGTACGGCCAGCACTATGGAGAGCGCCGAGCCAAAGGGCCAGTCACGGGCTGACAGGAACTGGTTTTGGATGAGATTGCCGATGAGCGCCGATTTAGCACCGCCCATAACGTCGGGAACAACGAACATCCCCAGCGAAGAAATGAAGACCAGAATTGTACCCGCAGCAATACCGGGCATGGTCAGGGGCAGAGTAACTTTACGAAAGGCTGTCAGCGGTTTGGCACCCAGATCGGAGGCTGCTTCTAAAAGCCGGGTATCCAGCTGTTCGATAGATACATAGATCGGCAGCACCATAAAGGGCAGCAGTGCATAGACCATACCAAGCATAACGGCCATATCATTGTAAAGCATCTGCAGCGGCTGGTCGATAAGGCCCAGATTCAACAGCAGCGTATTGACTACGCCCTGTGAACGCAGGATAATGACCCAGGCATAGGAACGGATCAGAAAATTGATCCAGAAAGGGATCATAACAAGTATCAGACCTGGCTGCTGCCATTTCTTAGGCAGCTGGGCTATGGTATAGGCCAGCGGATAACCCATCAGGATCGTGGCGAGCGTAGTTACGATAGCTACGACCAGGGTGTCTGCAAAAATTTTAAGATATAAAGGTTCCAAAAACCGCAGGTAGTTATCAATGGTAAAAGAAAAGATGACCTGTCCATACGGTGTGCGCCCGGCAAAGGACACTGCAACTACGATCAGCAGCGGTATGACGAAAAAGATGCTGAGCCAGAGCAGGGCCGGCGCTACCAGCAGTTTACCGTTCTTCATCATCGCTGTACTTTCACCTCGTCTCTTTCGTACCACCAGATGCCGACGCGTTCGTCGGGCGTCCAGCGTTTGACGTCGTCAAAGTACTGATATGCGACCACGGTCTGGTTCGAGTTGTCAAGACGGACAAAGACTTTGTCGATAGTACCGTAGAAGACAACATCGACGACGGTGCCGTAAAAAGCAGGCTCGGGGTGCGCGGCAGCTTTGTCTTCGCTTTCATCTTCTTCGCAGAGGTTCAGTTTTTCCGGCCGCAGGGCCAAAGTTTCAGTTTCAGTATCGAAGAAATTGCTTTCGCCGATGAATTTGGCAACAAATTTTGTGGACGGATAATGATAAATATTATCAGGATTGTCGTCCTGTTCGATAACGCCTTTATTCATTACGACGATGCGGTCAGACATGGTCAATGCTTCTTCCTGATCGTGCGTTACATAGATGAAGGTCAGGCCCAGACCGCGCTGAAGGTTTTTTAATTCCAGCTGCAGATTTTTGCGCAGCTGGTAATCAAGCGCGCCCAAAGGCTCGTCCAGTAAGAGGACCTTGGGATTGTTGACCAAAGCGCGGGCAATTGCGACACGCTGCTGCTGTCCGCCCGACATTTGCTGGGGCCGGCGGTTGCGGAACTCTTCGAGCTGGGTAAGATAAAGGACCTGAGCAACACGTTCCTTTTGTTCGTCAGCAGGAACTTTTTTCATCATCAGGCCGAATTTTATGTTTTCCTCAACAGTCATGTGAGGGAATAACGCGTAATGTTGAAATACCATATTCACATCACGTTTATAGGGCGGCAAGGCAGTGACGTTTTCGTCGTCCAGATAGATACTGCCCTCGGTAGGAGTTTCCAGGCCGGCGATCATGCGCAGCAAAGTGGTTTTGCCGCAGCCGGAAGGACCGAGCAACGTAATAAATTCTCCATCGTAAATTGTCAGATCGAGAGAGGGGATAATGACGTTATTACCAAATTTTTTTGTGATTCCCTGTAAACGGACCATTTCTTTCATTTTTTGCTTGTCACAACCTTTCGTAATGCAGATTTTATCCTTATGCAGATAACAACTTATTATATACAGATTTGACCCAAAATTTCAATAATTTTTTGTAAAATTTAGAGGTATTTTGCTAAAAAACAGAGAATATTGATACTCATACGCAATAATGACAGTTTTTGATGATTTTTTGCGGAAAAATTCCAAAATTTGGAGGTTTTTTATTAATGAAACGATTGATACTGGCATTGATTTTGTTGGTAGTTGTTTTAATAACCGGCTGCGCTGATGCCGGCAGGCGTGATCAGGATAAAAAATCGGTGCATAGCCCGGCGGTAACGTTAGGGATCGAACGCATCGGCGAGTATGAGCAGCTGTTTGCAGGGAAGCGTGTGGGTCTGATTACAAATCAGACCGGTGTTGACAGTAAGCTGCGCAGCAGTGAGGATATTTTACTGGCGCATACTGATCTGACAGGGATTTTTGTGCCGGAGCATGGTTTGTTCGGCGCCGTGGCTGCCGGAGACGATGTGGACGGCGCTGAATACAAAGGTGTGAAGGTATACAGTCTGTATGGAGCGGCAAGACGGCCAACGCCGGCAATGCTGGATTCGATCGATGTGATGACTGTTGATATTCAGGATGTGGGTGCCCGGCATTATACTTATGTTTCAACTATGGCCTATGCTATGGAAGAATGTGCTAAAGCCGGTAAAAAGTTTGTTGTTTTCGACCGTCCCAACCCGATTGGGGGATTGATGGAGGGGCCGCTGCTGCGTCAAGAACAGGCAAGCTTTATCGGCCTTTATCCGGTGCCTCTGCGTCATGGACTGACTATCGGGGAATATGCCAGATATATCAACGATACGCAGAAGCTTGGCCTTGATCTGACGGTGATTCCGATGAAGGGCTGGCATCGGAAAATGTACTGGCAGGATACGGGGCTGCCGTGGGTAGGCACTTCGCCGCAGATACCTACAGCTGCTACGGCTTTATATTATGTGACTACGGGTATTTTGGGGGATACTAACCTTTCGGTTGGTATCGGAACAACAAAACCATTTTATTATGTAGGTGCTCCCTTTGCTGAAAAAGATGCGGTTGCGGATAAATTGAACAGTTTGCATCTGCCAGGCGTGTATTTCAGACCGGCGGCTTTTATTCCAGCTTACGGAGCGTTTGCAAAAGAGCTGTGCCAGGGTGTGGAAATTTATATTACTGATGCGGAGATATATCGTGCCGCGCTTACCGGGGCGAATATCCTGCGCTGCATTGAAGAACTGTATCCTGACAAGGTTGTTTACCCGGCCCGCTATGGCGGTAAAGGCTATAAAATAGATATTGCCCTGGGCGAAACGGCTTTGCGCGTGGGGGTGCCATTAGAGCGCCTGCTGCCGCGTTGGGACAGGGAAGCACAGGAGTTTGCTGAGCAGGTGCGGCCGTATCTGCTTTATAAATAATGAAAGGATTGGAAGTAAATGCTGAATAAGGTTTTTGTAGAATTTTTATATGAAGCGGCGCACATTCAGCGCTGGAACGATCACATCCGTCCTAACGGCTTCACGGAGCTGGATAAGCAAGCGCATAAAATGATGATTTTGTATGTGCTTGCAAAGTATGAGGAGCAGGATCATCAGGCAAAACTGAACTGGCGAGTACTGATCGAAGGCGGTATTTTTGAATTTCTGCATCGGATCGTGCTGACTGATATCAAGCCGCCGGTGTTCCATGAATTGATGCGTGTGCATGGTAAAAAACTCAATAGTTGGGTTTATGAGGAACTGCGGCAGCGGATACCTGATCTGGATCCTGTTTTTATGGCTAAAATGCAGAGACATTTTGATGAACCACAGGAAAATTATCTGGAAAAGAAACTTCTGCGTGCTGCACATTATCTGGCCACTCAGTGGGAATTTGGTATTATTTATCATTTCAATCAGGGCATTTACGGTGTTGAGGAAACGAAAGCGGCTATAGAAAGTGAGATCGAGGATCACTATGATCTTGCAGGAGTGCAGAAATTGTCGCTGAAAGGTAAAACCAGCAAGTTTGTTGATCTGGTAGGTCAGCTGCGTTTTCAGAAACGCTGGGCGCAGTCTCCGCGTGTGCCGGAAACTTCAGTAATGGGCCATGTGCTGATCGTAGCTGCTCTGGCATATTTCTGTGCTGTAAAAATGCAGGCTTCAGATGAGCGTATCGTCAATGATTTTCTGTGTGGATTATTCCACGACCTGCCTGAGGTGCTGACCCGCGACATTATTTCGCCGATCAAACGCTCAATCCAGGGGCTGGACGATCTGATCAAGGATATTGAAAAACGTCAGGTTGCAGAAAAATTGCTGCCGCTGCTACCGCATAGCTGGCATGAGGATATCCTGTACTTTACTGAAGATGAATTCAGTAACCGGGCTGTTGTTGACGGTGAGAAGATTACCTGCAGGCCGGAAGAGATTGGGCTAAAATATAATGAGAACGGTAAGGGATATAGGGCCGTTGATGGTACTGTGTTAAAATGCTGCGACCATCTGGCAGCTTTTGTGGAAGCCTATCTTTCAATAGAATATGGTATCAGTTCGAAGCATTTGCGAAATGGCATGGAAGATTTACGGGAACAATACAAAAATAAGGTCGTTTGCGGTTTGGATTTTGGGAAGCTTTACGAGGAATTTCCTCGTTTGTGATGTGGAAAATATTAAAAATGCATAAATTTGCAGAAAGTGTATAAATTGCTAAAATTTTCAAAAAATTTTCTTTGTGCGTATAAAAATAGCTAGACTGCCGCTTGTGCTTAGAGTTATAATAAAGCTGAGGGGATACATTATACAAAATTCAACTATGTATTTTGGAATGTAGGGATAACTAGAAATTTAATAAAATTATGCTTAAATTAAAAAATATTTAAAGGAGGCATCATTATGAATCTGTTTGAAATGGCAAAAATTCCTCTGAACAAAGCAATTGAGGTCATGAAACTTGACCCGAGTGCTGCGGACATTATCGCAACTCCTGAACGTACTCTGGAGGTTTCCATTCCTGTTCGTATGGACGATGGAACTACAAAAGTATTTACCGGTTATCGCAGTCAGCACAGCACCATTATGGGGCCGGCTAAAGGCGGCGTTCGTTATCATCCCGGAGTCAACATGGACGAAGTAAAGACTCTGGCTTTCTGGATGACCTGCAAATGCGCAGTTGCAGGTTTACCTTACGGCGGCGGCAAAGGCGGCATAGTTGTTGATCCTTCTAAACTTTCTGAAAGAGAACTGGAAGGCTTGACTCGCGGCTTTATTGACAGGATCGCTCCGATCATCGGCGAGAAAATGGATATCCCGGCACCTGATATGAATACCAATGCTAAAATCATGGGCTGGATGATGGATGAATTCAGCAAGATTAAAGGCCAGTTTGAACCGGGTTTCGTTACCGGCAAACCGATCTGTCTGGGTGGTTCTTTAGGCAGAAACGCAGCTACCGGACGCGGCGTTATGGTAGCTGCCGGCGAGGCTATCAAAGCTTTGGGTATTAAGCCGAAGCAGGCTACCTGCGCTGTGCAGGGATTTGGTAATGTTGGCAGCTGGACTGCTAAACTGATCCATGATATGGGTGTAAAGATCGTTGCTTTAAGTGATATCAACGGTGCCATCCATAATCCCAAAGGTATGAATCCTTATGATGTTGAAAAACATCTGCAGAAAACAGGCAGCGTTGTGGGTTATAAAGGTTCAAAACCCATCAGCAATGAAGAACTGCTGGCTATGGATGTTACGATCCTTGCTCCGTGTGCAATGGAACTGCAGCTGACTAAAGCCAACGCAGCCAAGGTACAGGCCAAGGTAATCGTTGAAGGTGCTAACGGACCGACAACTCCTGATGCAGATAAGATTCTTGACAAAAAAGGTATTCTCGTTGTACCTGATATCCTCGCTAATGGCGGCGGTGTAACTGTAAGTTATTTCGAATGGGTACAAAACCTGTATCGTTATTTCTGGACTGAAGAAGAAGTTATCGAAAAACAGGAAAGTCTGATGATAGATGCTTTCAAGAAAGTTTACGATACTGCCAAGGAGCATAAAGTTAATATGCGTACAGCGGCTTATATTGTAGCTTTGGGTCATTTGGCAGAAGCTATGAAATATCGTGGTATGTACTAAGAATAATAAAAGGGCGGCTAAAAGCCGCTCTTTTTTATTCTCTGATGCAAAAGGTGCGCTTTAAAAAGACAAATGTAAACAAATAATCGAGAAAGTTGTTGCGTTTTGATTTTATACGTTGACTTGCTCCAGTAAGAGTGATAGAATTTTTAATTATAAACGTACAAAGTAGCTACTATTATTGTACAAACTAATAATGTTGGAGGGGAAGAACTTATGAAATTTGCTAAACGTATGGAACGTATGCAATCGTCTGAAATCCGTGAACTGTTAAAATTGACGGCACAGCCGGATATTATTTCGTTTGCCGGCGGTTTACCGGCACCGGAACTGTTTCCGGTGAAAGAAATAGCTAAAGTATCACATGACCTGGTGGAAAAAGAAGGTCAGCAGCTGCTGCAGTATGCCACGACCGAAGGGCGTCCGACTCTGAGGGCTAAAATTGCTGCCAGAATGAAAGATAAATATCATACTGAGGTTGATCCGGATGAGATTTTGATCACTACCGGTTCACAGCAGTGTCTCGATTTTGCAGGTAAATTGTTCCTTGATCCCGGTGATGTTGTTTTATGTGAAAGTCCTTCTTATTTGGGTGCACTTAATGCCTTTAATGCCTATGAGCCTACTTTTGTAGAAGTGCCAACTGATAATGTTGGTCTGATTCCGGAAGAATTGGACAAAATCTTAAGCACTACCGACCGTTGTAAATTTATTTATGTTATCCCCGATTTCCAAAATCCGACCGGTCGTACCTGGAGTTTGGAACGCCGCAAAAAGTTTATGGAAGTGATCAACAAACATAATCTGCCTGTGCTGGAAGACAACCCTTATGGCGAGCTGCGTTATGAAGGGGAGATATTACCGTCCTTAAAATCTATGGATACCAAAGGTCTGGTTATGTTCCTCGGCACTTTTTCCAAGATTTTCTGTCCGGGACTGCGTTTAGGCTGGGTCGCTGCCTCTAAGGACGTTGTCAGTGAATATGTAAAAATCAAACAAAGCGCCGATCTGCATACCTCTAATTTTGACCAGGGGATAGCTGACGCTTATATGGAAAATTATGATTTGGATAAGCATGTTGAAGAGATCAAAGCCCTTTATAAAAAACGCCGCGATCTGATTTTAAAAACTATGGCGGAAGAATTTCCGGCAGGTACGGAATGGACACATCCTGAAGGCGGGTTGTTCCTGTGGCTGACTTTCCCGCAGGGCTGCAGTGCTGATAAGGTTTTCCACAAATGTATCGAGATGAAGGTTGCCGGCGTTACCGGTGATGCCTTCTACCCTAATGGTAAAACTGACCGTAATATGCGTATCAATTTTTCCAATATGCCGGAAGAGAAAATCATCGAAGGTGTAAAACGGATGGCGAAAGCTATCAGAGAATGTATGTAATTGGATAAATAAACCCCGCTGCGATTAATCGCAGCGGGGTTTATGTTTATTTGCTTTGGGTCTTCCAGGGTACTATTTTATGTTCCAGCCATTGCAGACCTAAATTGAAAATGAGTCCCAGGAGTGAAAGAACGATAACGCCGGCCATTAAACGGTCGGTGATCATCAGATCTCCATAATGCAGGATCAAAGCGCCGATACCTTCTTGTGCCGCGATCATTTCGGCAGCTACAAGCAGCAGCAGTGAAGTGCCCGCTGCCAGACGCAGCCCGGCAAAGATTACCGGCAATGCGCTCGGCAGAACTACGCTTTTCATCGTCAGCCACCAGCTGGCATTAAAGCTGACAGCTACCTTGATCAGCAATGTGTCGACGTTTTTGACACCTGAATAGGTATTCATCGCAACGGGAAAGAAAACGCCCAAAGCAATGATAGTGACTTTAGATAATTCACCGATTCCAAGCCAGAGAATAAAAAGCGGCAGTAAAGCGATTTTTGGGATCGGATAAAGGGCATTGACGATCGGTGTTCCTATTCGGTCCATCAGCGCAGAGGTGCCGGTGACGAGCCCTACCAGCAAACCGATGATGCTGCCTAAAGCAAAGCCCAGCAGAATGCGGTAAAGACTGGCTGTCAGACTGCGGCTGATTTCGCCGCTTGTAATAAGCTTGCCGAGTGCAGTAAGGATTGCGCTTGGTGCCGGTAGAAACAATGAGGAAATCAGACCTGTACTGCAGATTATTTCCCATACTGCCAGTAAGAAGGCTATCGCAGCGAAAGATATCCAGGCCGGATAAGTTTTCTGCCAGTGAGTCATACGGTTGTGGATTTTATATTCAGCCATTAGCTTCCACCTCCATCAGAGCCGCACGGGCATCACTGCTTATATGTTCCCAGATGATGCGGATAAATTCGGCTATCTGAGCGGTATTTTCAGTTTTTTCCCTGTCAGCTCGCGGAATTGCAATGGTCAGGATTTTGCTGACTTTACCGGGGCGTCTTGATAAAAGCACGACTCTGTCAGCCAGCATTACCGCTTCCTGAATATTGTGAGTAACATATAAGGTGCTGAGTCTGGTCTTTTCCCAAAGAGTAACAAGCTCTTCCTGCATGATCGTGCGAGTCTGTGCGTCCAAAGCAGAAAATGGTTCATCCATTAAAAGGAGGTCAGGATTTATGACAAGCGCCCTGGCGATACCGACTCTTTGCCGCATACCGCCGGATAACTGGTGCGGAAAGGCTTTTTCAAAACCGCCGAGTCCAACTAAATTGATATAGTGCTGGATCCGTTCTTTCTGTGCTGTCTTTGGTACGCCTGTGGCTTCAAGTCCAAAGGCAATATTTTCATAAACGCTGCGCCAGGGAAACAGGCCTGTTTCCTGGAAGACGATGCCCATAGCAGGAGTATGGCCTTCCGTCAGATCTGTGAAATAAATACTCCCATCGCTTGGTGACAGCAACCCTGCTGTAAGATTGAGCAGAGTCGATTTACCGCAGCCGGAAGGCCCTACCAAAGCTACAAATTCCTCGCTGTGTACAGTCAGGCTGACGTTTTCAAGTACAGACAGCTGTTTGCCTTGAGGATCGATGAAATTTTTGCTGACATTGTCGATAACTAATTTCATTTAAACTACTGCCTCCGGTGTTGTTTGATAAAGTATAAAAATAAGGAAAACTTTGTTGAGAAATTATTTTTGCATAGCCTTGCTGAGCAGGCTGGTATTGGTGACGGCTTGTGGATCAAGCTTGCCCTCGATCATGCCATGAGAAGTATACCAGTCTATCTGAGTCTTGATATCGCTGTCCAGCAGTTTGCCGTCACGATCGATATAAGGCAGGCCGAGCTTGATGTCGGCTTCAGGAGCTTTAACATATTTGGCGATAATGCCTACGACTTCGTCCAGCTTTTTGGGGTCTTTATTGTCAATAGCTGCATCATAGTAGTAATTGCAGGCTTTTTTGTATGCTCTTAAGAAACGTACTGCTGCATCTTCATTTTTCAGGAATTTGGGAGAAAAGAAAAGGGCAGAGGTTTGATAGGGGATAACGTCACCGACTTGGGTGACAAGTTTACCATAGCCTGCAGTCTGCACTTTGGTGATATTGGGTTCGTTGAGTATGGCTCCGTCGATTTGTTTGCTTTCAAGAGCGGCCATAACAGCACTCAATTTGCCAAGCGGTACGATCTCCACATCTTCAAGAGTCAATCCTTTGGTTTCCAGCATCCGCCCAAGCATATAATGGAAGGTAGAACCTTTTTGAGTAATGCCGATGCGTTTGCCTTTGATATCTTCGAGCTTGGTAATTCCATTGTTGTAGTTATCGGAGGTGACTAAAAGTGCTGAGGAAGAAAAGCCTTTTTGTTCACGGCCTTTATCGGCAACGATAGCAAGTTGTTGACCGCTGGCAGCCATATTGAAGAGACTGGCAGTGATACCGGTAGCGCCGACGTCTACTTTAGAGGAAGCTGTAGCCACAGCAATAGGATGAGCTGCGTCAAACCACTGTTGATCTATTTCAAGGTTTTCTTCGGCAAAGTAGCCTTTATCTAAAGCGATAAAAAGCGGTGCAGAACTGGTAAGGCGAAGCATACCCAGAGATACTGCTGTTTTTGCTTTGGGGTCAGCGGCTTTTTTGTCCTCACCGCCGCAGCCTGCCATCAAGAACATAAAACAAACTGCTGTAAACAAAATCAAGATTTTTTTCATTTATTTCCCTTCCTTATATTGTACGCTAAGTACAAAAATGTAGTGCAGACAAAATAATGTCTTTCATAATTTTACAATATCTCCAAGTTTTTTGCAGTCTTTTTTGCAGAAAAAAAGAAGAATTTTTAAATAAATATTTAAATATCTATAGACAAAAATAGAAAAAACTTTCAGTAAGGTAAAGGAATTGGTATAATGTATAAAGATGAAAGTATTTTTTAGAACGGAGGCCCGCATGGGAAATATCATAAATTTTAAAAAAATGATGTCGGCAGCCATGTTTGCAGCTGGACTGCTGGTCAGTATGAACAGTGCTTCGGCACAGCAGGATGAGCAGGAACCGCTGGCGCTGTTGCAGCTGGATGTTGACGGTAACGGCAGTCTGGAAACTGTGGAACTGTATGGTGGTCAGATGACTCGCGGCAGCAGTTACAGGAATGATTTTTTATTGCTTTTAAAAGGCAGTGACTCTGAATTGCTGACGGCATATGTACCAAGTATTAATGGCGGTTACGACTGCAGTTTAGAAAAAGCAAGGTTTACGGGCAGAGGCGAACAGCTGATTTTGTCTGTTGGACAGGGAGGCGACGATGGCAGTATAGAATATCGTATCATTGACTTTGCTGATCCTAAGGCGGTGAAGGAGATTTTTACTGGTAGCGATAATGCAGGTGTAGCGGCAACTGCGGAATTTGTGCCGGATTTTCGCAGTAAAATTGCTTTTGCAGACGGCAGCACTAATTATGAACTGCTTCCCAAAGAGAAAGAGTTTTATGAACAGCGTGGGCTTTATGACGTTGACGGTACCTTATTAAAGGGGTATCGACGCCCGTATGTCGGGAAAATACATTCGCTGGTTGCTGTAGATATGGAGCAGGACGGGATTTTGGAACTGTTGTCGCTGCAGAACATCAGTGGGTTAAACAGGGAAGACCTGCTTGGGAAGCTGGCCGGGGTGTGGTCATATGATGGCAGCAGTGGCTGGAAATTAAAAAGTAAAACTTTTTACAGCGGCGGCAAAAATAAAGACGACAAATTCCATCGCAGCTATAATGAAAAAAACTGGCGGATTTTACCGAGGCAGGCGGTGCATGACAGCAGCAGCGTAACTTATCCTGTTTTTACTGCTATTGCGGCGCCTGAGGTGCAAAATAAGCTCAATGGAGATTTTGCGATTATTGCTGGTCCTTATTTGCAGAATCTGGCAACTGGAGGCTGCGAACTTGATTATACATTGACCTTCGTCAGTGAAAAGTTTATCAGTATGGTGTTTTTTGGTGTACTGGATGAAGGTGAAAAAGAAATTTTTGCTAAGATACCATTAAATATTGATGTACAAACTGGAGCACAATTGGCACTTGGTGATGTTTTGAATTTACGTGATGCCGATTTACTTCCTGTTTTAAGGTTGCTGACAAAGAAAGATATGGTGGATTTCAGTAAAGGTATTCCTGAAAGCTGGTATTATAACGGGACTAATTTTGTGTTTTGTCAGCGAAGTGAAACCGGCGAGTGGTTGGAAGCAACGGTGGCTGCAAGCGATCTGAAAAAGTTTTTACTGAAACCGGAATTATTTTAAAGAGAACTGACTGGTCAGTCAGCAAATAGTGAAAAACAGAGAAAAAATACGAAAAATTAAGAAAAAAGGCTTTAATCGGTTAAAATAGCGGTTGCGTTTATAATTACGATAAACTATAATAAGAGTATTCTTGAAAATAGCGGAGCCGTGCGCCCTTTTACAGGGCGCAGCCGTTTTTTTGAATACGTGAGGAGGATATATTTATGCTGAGTTTTTTTGATAAAGGCCGAAGGAAAAAGGCCTTGGCTGTTGCGGTAGCGGCATTTACCGTGATGGCTTTGGCTGGCTGCAGCAAAGAGCAGCAGGCACCACAGGCAACGTTGGTTAAAACGATGGAAGTTATCAAACGCGATACGCCGATCGTTTATGACTATACAGGTTTTGTGCAGGCGCAGAAAGAAGTCAATTTGATGGCGCAGGTCAGTGGACAGATCACAGGAAAGTATTTCCTGGGTGGTGAAAAAATAACTGCGGGACAGACCTTGTTTACTATTGATCAGCGTACATATCAGGCAAAAGTTCTGAATGCACAGGCCGGACTTGCCAGTGCCCAGGCAACTTTGATTCGTACCAGCCGTGATCTGGAGCGTTATAAAAAGCTATATGAGCAGAACGCTGTTTCCAAGCAGGAGCTTGATAACAGGGTCGCTGAGGCCGAACAGGCGCAGGCTGCTGTTGATGCACAGCAGGCTTTGCTGGAAAATGCCAATATTGATCTGGGAGAAACTAATGTCGTTGCGCCTTTTGACGGACGTATAGATACCAATGATCTTTCTGTAGGCAACTATGTTACTGCCGGTCAGACTGTTCTTGCTACTATTTCTAATACAGATCCGGTATTTGTAGAATTCAGTCTGGCAGAAAACGAATATTTAAAACTTCTGAGCGCTCATAATGATGCAGGTGGAGCGTCGTTGGAAAATCTGACGATCGTTTTGAGCGATGGCAGTACTTATTCTGAAAAAGGCCGTGTCGATCAGGTCAACCGCAGCATTACGCAGGGGACAGGTACTTTGTCGTTGAAAGCTGAATTCCCAAATCCTGCTAAGATCCTGCTGCCTGGCATGTTTGCTCATCTGCAGGCCAACAGCGGTACTGTACATGACGCTAAGCTGATTCCGCAGCGTGCTGTAACCGAGCTTATGTATAAGAAATTTGTTTATGTACTTGGCGATGATAATAAAGTATCCATGCGCGAAGTTACATTAGGGCCACGTATCGGTCGTTTGTGGCTGGTTGAAAGTGGTCTGGAAGGCAACGAAACGGTTGTTGTCGAAGGCATCAACAAAATTAAACAGGGTTCTGAGGTAAAACCTGAACCGATGACCGAGGCAGAATTGGATACTGCTGTATCTTTGAAAGAATCCTAAGGAGGTAACTAGTTGTGGCACGCTTTTTTATAGACCGTCCGGTCTTTGCGATAGTGCTGGCAATACTTATTACCTTACTTGGTACTATTGCCGGATTCAGCCTGCCAATTGCTCAATACCCGGATATCACCAAGCCGCACATTGCCGTTTCTACGAACTATGTGGGTGCTAGTGCGGAGGTTGTTGAGGAATCTGTTGCGCAGGCGATCGAACAAAAAGTTAATGGTGTAGAAAATATGCTGTACATGAACTCTACTAGTACCAGCGTAGGCGAATACACACTTGACGTATATTTCAATCTTGATAAAAATGCAGATATCGGTTCTGTAGAGGTGCAGAACCGTGTTTCTCAGGCTTCGTCCTCCATGCCGTCAGAGGTAAGTGCTTACGGTATCACGACAGCCAAGAAATCTGCCGAGACCATCATGTATTTTGCGTTGCACTCACCTGATGGAACGTTTGATACGATGTTTCTTACATCTTATGCGATGACAAACTTCCTTGATGCCTGCAAACGCGTTAAGGGTGTTTCCAGTATTGATATTTTTGGTCAGGAATACGCAATGCGCCTATGGCTGCAGCCAGATAAAATGGCTCAGTTGGGTGTGACCGCAGATGATGTTTCCAATGCAATCAAGAGTCAGAACATTCAGGCTCCTGTTGGTTCTATTGGTACGCGTCCTACAGCGGAGCAGCAGGAATTCCAATATTCTGCTAATGCCCAGGGGCGTTTGTCGACTCCGGAAGAGTTTGGTAATATTATTGTCCGTTCTCAAAACGGCAATAACCTGAAGCTTAAAGAAATTGCGAAAATTGAAGCTGGTGCCCGCAGTGATAACGTTGCTGGTTATCTGAACGGCGGTTCTTCTGTTGTTTTCCCTGTTTACTTAACAAGCGACGCTAACGCTTTGGAAACCGTCAATAACATCAAAGCCGTATTGGCCGATGCTGAAACGCGTTTTCCGGAAGGTATGGAGCTGACTATTGTTCAGGATAATACCCAGTTCGTACGCGAAGCGCTGGAAAAAGTAGCTCATACTTTCTTTGAAGCTTTGGCGCTGGTTATTCTTGTTGTATTTATTTTCCTGGGCAGCTGGCGTGCAACGCTTATCCCGCTGCTGGCGATTCCTGTTTCTTTGGTTGGTACCTTCGGTGCGTTCGTGCTGATGGGATTTTCGATCAATACTTTAACAATGTTTGCGATGATTCTTGCTATCGGCCTCGTTGTTGATGACGCGATCGTTGTTGTTGAGGCAGTTGAGCATCACATCCAGGATAATGGAATGACTCCAAAAGAAGCTACTTATCGGGCGATGAAAGAAGTTTCCGGTCCTGTTGTGGCGATTGCGTTCGTTTTGGCAGCAGTATTTATCCCGGTTGCATTTACCGGCGGTACTGTTGGTCAGCTTTATAAACAGTTCGCTTTAACGATTTCTGTTTCTATGGCGCTGTCAGCTATCGTAGCATTGTCTCTGACTCCAGCGTTGTGTGCATTGCTGTTGAAACCGCATGATAAAGACGAAGTCAAAGGACCTATTGGTAAATTTATCCATAAGTTCAATGTCTGGTTTGCCAATACTTTAAGTAAATATGTTAAAAATGTTGAAAAATGTATCCGTCATGCAAAAATCTCAATGGCCGTTTTGCTGGTTATGGTTATTTTATTGGGCTGGGTAGCTAAGGTTACTCCTACCGGATTTGTGCCAAGTGAAGATCAGGGTTATTCTGTAACGTCATTTAATTTGCCGGAGGGTGCATCCAGTAATCGTGGTATTCAGGCTATGATGGAGCTGGGTGATAAGATCAAGTCGCTGCCGGGCGTTAAATATGTTATGGAAGTATCTGGCTTTGATATCCTTACTGGCGCCCCTAAGTCCAGTGCCGGTCTGATCGTTGCGGCGATGGAAGATTATGACAAACGTGATAACAGTGCTCAGGATATAGTGCCGCAGATTTATGGCATCGGTGCCCAAATGCCGCAGGTAAGCGTTATGGCGTTTGATCCGCCTGCATTACCGGGTGCGTCCAGCACAGGCAGTTTGAGTATGTACCTGATGAATCTGGGCGGTGACGATATGGAGCGGATGCAGGAAGTTGCTAACGAATTTCTTGCTAAAGCCAATCAACGTCCTGAAATTGGTATGGCTTATACCACCTTTAATACTAATACGCCGGTTTATCAGTTTAACGTAGACCGTGAAAAAGCAGAGTCTCTAAATGTACCTGTAGCAAGCGTATTTACAGCTTTACAGACTTTCCTCGGCGGCAGTGAGATCAATGACTTCAATGCTTTTGGCCGTACTTGGAAAGTAGTTATGCAGGCGGATGCAAAATATCGTACGAATGTTGATGATATGCGTTATTTCTTTGTACGCAGCAATAACGGCGATATGGTGCCTCTTAATACCTTGGTTACTGACGAAGGTAAAACAAGTTCTGCTACTGTAACCCGCTTCAACGGTGTACGAGCTATTAAAATAGCTGGTAACCCTGCTACAGGATATAGTACAGGTCAGGCTATGACTGCACTGGAAGAAACTGCTGCAGAAATTTTGCCGACTACTTATACCTATGAATGGGTAGATCAGAGCCGTGACGAACTGGAAGCAGGAAACAGATCAACACAGATTTTCATTATTTCTCTGATCTTCGTATTTTTGTGTCTGGCAGCTTTGTATGAAAGCTGGACTATCCCGTTGGCAGTTATGCTGTCAGTGCCTGTTGCTGCCCTTGGCTGTTTTGGCGCTCAGTATCTGCGCGGTTTGCAGAACGACGTTTATATGCAGATCGGTTTGATCATGCTGATTGGTCTGAATGCTAAAAATGCGATTCTGATCGTAGAATATGCAAAGATGAACATGGAAAATGGCGAACCTGTAGTTAAAGCGGCGCTTGATGCTGCCAAACTGCGTTTGCGTCCGATTCTGATGACATCCTTCGCGTTCATTCTTGGCTGTGTGCCTTTGGCGATTGCAACAGGTCCAGGTGCCGGTGCCCGTGTTTCTATGGGTAATGCCGTTGTTGGCGGTATGACCTTTGCTACGATGATCGGTATCTTTATGATCCCGGTATTATTCGTTGTCGTTGAACGTATTTTCAACAGAAAAAAACACAGCGAAGAATAAATTTAGGTGTTTTGTAAATATATAATGCCCCGTCTTAAAGACGGGGCATTATTTTTTTGCAGGATTTTTTTTATTTATGTGGTATTTAAAAAAGGTAACTGAAAAATTCTGACAAAGAGTGTTTAGAGGTAAAAGCAGATGAATGAATTAAAAAATAAAAGTAAATTTCTCAGAGATGTCTGGTACCTGACCAAAAGTTATTGGCAGTCAGAAGAAAAGGGAAAGGCTTATTTGCTGTTGACGGCAATCATAGCACTAACTTTAGGCGTAGTGTATATGCTGGTGCTGTTGAATAAATGGAACAATTCCTTTTATAATGCACTGCAAAATTACCAGACCGAACTTATTTTTGATGAGCTGATACATTTCGGCTGGCTGGCTGTGATCTACATTATTCTGGCAGTTTATGCCTTTTATTTGCAGCAGGTACTGGTGCTTAACTGGCGTCGTTGGCTGACTAACAGGTATATTGATGAATGGTTGAAAAATAAGACCTACTATCGTCTGCAGATGTTCGGCTCTGATACTGATAACCCTGACCAGCGTATTAGTGAGGATGTGCGTTTGTTTGTTGAGATGACGTTAAAGTTCAGTATCGGTGTTTTAAAGGCTTTTTGTACTTTTGTGTCTTTCGTATTTATTTTATATGAACTGTCAGGTTCACTGGAATTTACTTTGGCGGGGCAAGTGTGGCATATTGAAGGCTATCTGGTTTGGGTAGCCTTGGTTTATTCCATTGTTGGTACAGGGCTTACTCATTTGATTGGTAAAAAACTGGTAGGGCTGAATTTTGTTCAGCAACGTTATGAAGCGGATTTTCGTTTCAGTATGATGCGAATGAGGGAAAATGCTGAAAGTGTAGCGTTTTACAGCGGTGAGAAACAGGAAGGCGGCGTATTTAAGAAGCGTTTTAAACTGCTGCTGGATAATTTCTGGAAGATAGTAGAAAAACAAAAACAGTTGGTCTGGCTTAATTCCGGCTATTCACAGATTGCAATTATTTTCCCTTTCGTAGTGGCTATGCCGCGTTACTTAAGTAAGGAAATAACATTAGGCGGCCTGATCCAGATTGCCAGTGCCTTTGGCAGGGTGCAGGAATCATTATCATATTTTGTAGATATGTATGCTTCTTTGGCTGAATGGCGGGCAGTTGTAGAGCGTCTTACGGGTTTTGGGGTACATATGCACGAGGTAAAACAGGAAAAACCGCAGATTGATCTTGAACGAATGGAAAGTCGCAACGATACTATCGTAGCTGCGTCCTTGCAGGTTGAATTACCAGATGACAGGATCTTGTTGAAAAATGTCAATTTTACTTTAGTACCCGGCCGAAATAAAAATATCCTGATCAAAGGCGCAAGTGGCAGCGGTAAAAGTACATTGCTGCGTGCTGTGGCTGGTATCTGGCCATATGTGCATGGTAAATTGGAACTGCCTGCTGCCGAGAAACTGATGTTTATTCCGCAAAAACCTTATTTACCATTGGGAACATTGAAGGAAGCGTTGCTTTATCCAGGCAGTTGCCATAAAACAGATGAAGAGTTGGTGATGTTGCTGGAGCAATGTCGGATTGGCTACCTGGCAAAAGACCTGTATGTCGAAGCAGACTGGTCACATGTGCTTAGCGGCGGTGAACAGCAGAGGCTGGCTTTTGTAAGGGCACTGATCTATCAACCGTCATGGCTGTTTTTAGATGAAGCTACTTCTGCTTTAGATGAGGAGACAGAAGCGGTGATGTATAAGCTTGTTGAAACTTTAATGCCGGATACTACCATAGTCAGTATTGGACATCGCAGTAGTTTGAGCAGTTTCCACCAAATAGGGTTGTTTATTGATAAAGGTCAGCACAGTGTTATTGAACGGGCCTTGTGAAAATAATGTCAGGCATAGAATTTTGTAAGTAGAATTTACTGTTTTTTGCTAAAAGAAATTTTTACTTTGCTGTGATTTGCTTATATAATAAATAAAGAAGCAGTTTTTCAGAAAGGAAGTGTAAAAAATGATGCCATTGGAAATAGCTCCTAAAATTTATGATGTGGGTGTTGTTGACTGGGCTGTGCGTGATTTTCACGGATATAAGACGGAACGCGGTGCTTCATATAATTCATATTTGATCATGGATGAAAAAATCTGTTTGATCGATACAGTGAAAGCGATGTTTGCTGAAGAATTATTGGCAAAGATTGAACGTGTTGTCGACCCTGGAAAAATTGATTACGTAATAGTGAACCATGTGGAACCGGATCATGCAGGGGCATTGCCGGCGCTGGTCAAAGCGGCTCCGAATGCTAAGTTTTTTATTACAGCTCAAGGGAAGGCGGAAGCAATTCGTCATTATGGTGATTTATATGATTTTCAGGTCGTGAAGGATGGCGATAAATTATCATTAGGCAAACGTGAATTGACTTTTGTAACTTTACCAATGCTGCACTGGCCTGACAGTATGGCAACCTATTGTGCAGATGATGGGATTTTGTTTTCTAATGATGCTTTTGGCCAGCATTATGCGGCTGCTAAACGTTTTGATGATGAAGTGGATCTGGGAATACTTTTTTATGAAGCAAAAAAATATTTTGCCAATATACTCTGGCCATATGCGAAATTAATTGATAAAGCGCTGGCGAAAGCAGCGGCGCTTGATTTAAAGATGATAGCTACAGCCCATGGTATTATCTGGCGCAGTCATATTCAGGAAATTATTGCCAAATATGCTGCCTGGGGCAAAGGTGTGAGCGGCAGCAGTGTAGTTATTGCCTATGATACGATGTGGGGCGCTACGGAGCAAATGGCTCGTGCTGTGCTGGAGGGTGTTGTCAGTGCCGGTAGTGATGCTGTGCTGCTGCGTATGAACGAAACTCCGAATAGTACTGCTGTTGCGGATTTATTTGAAGCAGGTGGTATGATCATCGGCTCTTCAACACTGAACAGCGGAATGCTGCCCACTATGGGCAGTCTGCTTGTATACCTTAAAGGCTTAAACCCAACAGGTAAAAAAGCAGCTGTTTTCGGTACATATGGCTGGGCCGGCGGAGCTCAGAAAGATATGGAAGCTTTGCTGACAGCGGCTGGTTTTGAGTTGGAACCGGGTTTTACCTGTAAATGGAAGGCACAGCCAGAAGACCTGGAAGCAGCAAGGCAGCTTGGTTATGAATTTGCCAGGAAGCTGCAAAAATAAAAAAATTGATCAAGCAGACGAGTTTTATGCGTCTGCTTGTTTTTTTTCTGCTGAAAAGATGTTCACGAATAATTTACTTGCCAAAAGTCGAAAGGTCAAATATAATAGAATTAATCTAATTATAGATGCCGGCAGAAAAGTTTGACTTTAATGCTGAAACGATAAAAGGAAGGTAATTAAGATGAGAAATCTTGCAGATGCAATAGAAAATTTCATCATCAGACAGCTTTTAGAGGACAGAGAGGACGCTGTTTTAGTACAGCGTAATGAACTTGCCGATAAACTGTCGTGCGCACCGTCGCAGATCAGTTATGTGCTGAGCACGCGCTTTACTCCTGAACGGGGGTTTATGGTCGAATCCAGACGCGGAAGCGGCGGCTTTGTCCGTATTGTAAGGGTGATGCCTCATGAATTGCAGGAAGAGAACTGTGAGCCGACAGTGCATGATTTGATTGAGCACTGGGCTGCTAACCGTTTGATCAGCAGGCGCGAAAAATCACTGTTGCAGTATATGATGGAAATTCTGGATGCTGATGAAGCTAAAAAAAGAGCTGTTTTGGAGACGGCTATTACTAAAATGACAGAACGTGAGTGAGGTGAATTGATATGTTATGTCAGAAATGCGGATTAAAAGAAGCTGTGGTCCACGTGATATGCGTGGTCAACGATAAACAAATCGACAAATGGCTGTGCTCGGATTGTGTTGAAGAATTGGCTCCGTCTAATTTTTTGTCGGGAACTGTTTTCAATGCCAAAGAGTTTTTAGATGGGCTGTTGAAACCAAAAGCTAGAGAAGAACAGATCATGAATCGTTTTACTGAACGTGCCAAAGGTATTTTGGAAGACGCGATGCGTTTTGCATTGGATAAGGGTCATGATCATGTTGGAACAGAACATATCTTGCTGGCGTTGCTGAATGTTGAAAATTGTTTTGCCAAGAAGATTCTAGAAAAACTTGGCATTGATAATCAGGCGGTCATAAAAGAGCTGGAAAGCTGGATGGAGCCCGCTGGCAGCACTGAGCTGATGATCAGTTATACCCCGCGTGCCAAACGGGCCTTAGAGCTTGCTGGTGAAGCAGCAGCAGCTTTTAAGCTGCACTATGTAGGGTCCGAACATTTGCTGTTGGGCTTGTTGCGTGAAGGAGAAGGCGTGGCTGCTCAGGTATTGCGGCGCTTTAACGTTACGGCAGAACAGGTCATGAAGGTCATTAAGGCTGTTTATGATAATCAGCCATTGACAGATGGCAATTATAATGCTGGCGACAGCGATGTGGAAACAAAGAGCAATGTGTTGGAAATGCTGTCGGAATTTGGCCGCAATCTCAATCAGCTGGCTTCAGATGGAAAAATTGATCCCGTTGTTGGCCGCGAAAAAGAGGTTGAACGCATTATTCAGATTCTGTGTCGGCGTACAAAAAATAATCCGGTGTTGATTGGAGAGTCCGGCGTTGGTAAAACGGCTATTGCCGAGGGCCTGGCCCAGCGAATTGTTGACGGTAATGTTCCGGAGATACTGCGTGAGAAAATTGTGTTCTCGCTGGAGATCGGGTATCTGGTGGCGGGAACCAAATACCGCGGTGAATTTGAGGAACGTTTGAAAGAATTACTGGAAGCGGTAAAAGAAAATAAAAATATTATTCTTTTTATTGACGAACTGCATACTATCATCGGAGCAGGTGCCGCAGAGGGCGCTATTGATGCTGCAAATATTATAAAACCGGCTTTGGCCAGGGGTGAAATGCAGGCTATAGGAGCCACTACTTTAAACGAATACCGGAAAAATATTGAGAAAGATGCGGCACTGGAACGTCGTTTTCAACCTATCGTTGTAGGTGCTCCTGATGTTAATGATTCAATTGAGATTTTGAAGGGACTGCGCGATAAATATGAAGCCTTTCATCGTATTCAAATCACAGATGAGGCTATTATGGCGGCAGTGCGTCTGTCTGATCGTTATATCACTGACCGTAATCTCCCGGACAAAGCTATCGATTTAATGGATGAAGCCTGTTCGAGGGTACGGCTGCAAAGCTATAAGATTTCCTTGCCGCAGCGGGAAATTGAACAACAGCTTGAAAAAGTGCGCATTGAAAAAGAATCGGCTATTACTCAGCAAATGTATGAACGTGCTGCTGAATTGCGTGACGCAGAACGCAAGCTGCAGGAACAGCTTGATGGTGAGCGTCAGTCGCAGCGCAGTGGATCAAGCAGTAAATTGACGGTAAGTGAAGAAGATGTTGCCGAAGTAGTTGCTTCCTGGACAAATATTCCACTGCGTAAGCTTACCGAAGGTGAATCTAAAAGACTTATTCATTTGGAGGAGGCGCTGCATGAGCGTGTGGTCGGTCAAAATGCGGCTGTTGACGCTGTTGCAAAAGCTATCCGTAGAGCCAGAGCCGGGTTTAAGGATAAAAACCGCCCTGTAGGATCGTTCCTGTTCTTAGGACCTACCGGGGTAGGTAAAACAGAGCTGGCTAAAGCGCTGGCAGAGAACCTTTTTGGCGATGAACGTGCTTTGATTAGATTTGATATGTCTGAATATATGGAAAAGCATACTACTTCTCGGTTGGTAGGTGCTCCTCCTGGTTATGTTGGTTATGAAGAAGGCGGTCAGCTGACAGATGTTGTGCGCCGGCGGCCCTATTCGGTAATTTTGCTGGATGAAATTGAAAAAGCGCATCCTGATGTTTTCAACTTGCTGCTGCAGATTATGGAAGACGGCCGCTTGACTGACGGGCAGGGACGGACTGTTGATTTTAAAAATGCTGTTATCATTATGACCAGCAACGCTGGTGCCAGAGCTTTACTGGACAGCAAACCGTTGGGATTTGCGACTGGTGAGAAACAGGTAAACGACGGACGCAAAAGTGCTGTATTGGAAGAAGTAAAAAGAATCTTCCGTCCTGAATTTTTAAATAGAATTGATGAAATTCTGGTCTTTGATCCGCTTGGTGAAGCAGAACTGCGGCAAATTGTCGAACAGATGCTCAAAGAACTTTCAGGTCGTTTGCAGGAAAATGGCCTTGATATCAAGGTTACTGATGAGGCTAAGGCCGAGCTTTTAAAAGCTGGCAAGGATACGCGTTATGGTGCACGGCCTCTGCGCAGGGCTTTAAGGAAACTGGTTGAGGATCCTGTTTCCGATTTGTATCTGGCTTCAGAATTAAAACGCGGTGATACTATTTTGACCCGTACTGATGAGGCTGGTAAAATCTATTTTGATAAAGAAGAAGCGCACAAGGAAGAAGCCTTGGTTGCAGCTGGAGAGGAACGTCCGTAATGGCAAAACCGAAAATACGTTTCGTTTGTCAGTCGTGTGGTTATGTAACGGCTAAATGGTTGGGAAAGTGTCCGGAATGTGGTCAATGGGACAGTTTTGTCGAAGAAATGGACGTGCCTGAACGTCCTGGACAGAGTTACCTGCCTGTAGGCGAAACCGCTAAGCCCAAACCGTTGCATCAGGTGGCGGAACAGTCCCTCAGCCGTCTGCAGACAGGTATCCGTGAATTTGATCGTGTGCTTGGGGGAGGGATTGTTCCCGGCAGCCTGGTTTTGTTGGGCGGAGACCCGGGCATTGGCAAGTCGACTATGCTTTTGGATGCCGGCATGAAGTTTAGCCGGAATAATATAAAAGTTTTGTATGTTTCTGGTGAAGAATCAGAAGCGCAAACAGCAATGCGGGCGAGACGTTTAGGCAGCAGCGGTGAAAACCTGCTGGTGATGACGGCTACCGATTTGAATATTATTTTACTGCAGGCACAGGAAGTGCAGCCGGCATTGTTGGTAATTGATTCTATTCAGACTATGTACAACAGCGAGCTGCCTACTGCAGCCGGCAGTGTCGGACAGGTGCGCGAGTGTACGGCGAAATTGCTGCGTTTTGCAAAAACCAGCGGCATTGCCGTGCTTATTATCGGTCATGTGACTAAAGACGGTAATATTGCTGGCCCGCGATTGCTTGAACATATGGTCGACGTGGTGCTGCAATTTGAAGGGGATAGATCCTATTCTTTTCGGGTGCTGCGTGCCTTGAAAAACCGTTTTGGCTCTACAAATGAAAGCGGTATTTTTTCTATGGAAGCCAGTGGGCTGCAGGAAATAAGTAATCCAGCAGGATTATTCCTGGAAGAACGCAGTAACGATGCTTCCGGTTCAGTTGTTTGTGCTTGCCTGGAAGGTAACAGGCCTATTTTAGTTGAAGTGCAGGCTTTGGTTGCCAAAACACCTTATGGGATGCCCCGACGCACTGCTGTTGGATTTGATTATAATCGGGTCACTATGCTTTTGGCGATTTTGGAACGGCGCTTAGGAATGGATTTTGGCGCTTACGATGCTTACGTCAATGTGGTTGGCGGGATGAGAGTCACTGAACCAGCTGCAGATCTGGCTGTGGCTGCTGCGCTGGTGTCCAGCTATCGTAATCGGCCGATTCCGCATGGCGTATTAGTCATGGGTGAAGTGGGGCTTACAGGAGAAGTGCGACGAATAGGTTCGCCGGAAAGGCGTATCAAGGATGCTATGAATCTTGGCTTTAAAAGATTTGTTTTGCCAATGGGCAAGCTGTCATTGGATGAACCCTGCAATGGTATTGTGCAGGTTAAAACTTTGGAAGAAGCGCTGGATAAGGTTTTTGCTTAAAAGAGCGGAGGTTTCTCCGCTCTTTTTGTTTATTTTAAAATAAAATCAGAAAATTTATATAAAAAATGATTGACACAAATATGGAGCTATGATAAAATAACAAAATTTTGACAAAAATAACAGGAGGTGTTAAAATAAATACATATAAAAATAGCGTGTTCCTTAGGAGGGCAGAAGATGTTTGCAGTAGGAGACAAAGTCGTATATCCGATGCACGGCGCCGGAGTAGTAAAAACAATAGAAAAGCGTGAACGTGACGGTCAAAGTGTCGACTATCTGATCCTGGCAATGCTTCTTGGAGAGATGAAGGTCATGGTTCCGGTCGACAGTGTGGAACGTGTTGGCTTGAGGCATGTTATCGAAAATGATGATATCGATGCCGTTGAAAAAGTTTTGGAAGAACGTCCTGATAATTACAATAAAGCTATTACATGGAACAGACGCTTTAATATGTATTTGGAAAAAATGAAAAGCGGTAATGTTTTTGAAGTTGCCGATGTAATAAGAACATTGCAGGTGCAGGAGAATGAAAAAAAATTATCTACCGGCGAGCGTAGATTATTGGGTACAGCCAGACAGATTTTGATCAGCGAAGTGATGCTTGTAAAAAATGCTGAACAGCAGGATATTGAAAACTGGCTGAATAAGTTTTTTTAGTGAAATACGTCGGATTTTCCGACGTATTTTATTTTTTTAGCTGTTTTTAATACGAAAATTGTAGTAAAATATTATATTATCCATATTATTTAAAGAAAGGAGGTGTAAAGATGTTAAACAGGATTTTGAAGCTGACCATTGTCGTTGTGTTTGCGCTTACCGGACTCATACTTACTGAATATTTACTGCCTTATATTTCGGATTTTTTTGGTTACGATCTTTATGACAACGGCTTTTTTGGCATAGCTTTGGCAACTATTGTTTCAGGTGCTGTGGGCATCTTTGTTTTTGGTGGTCTTGGTGTAGCTGTTGCACCGGTGCTTATTTATCATATTATGGGTTATACGGAACGTATGGCGATCGTTTTATCCAAGGTGCCGACCAGTGATATTCTTGTTATGACGCTTGGTATTGGTATTGGTTTGATTTTGGCTAACCTTTTGGGTGGGCCTTTTTCGCATTTGCCGATTATTGGTCCCTATATTCCTTTGATCTTTAGTCTGGTGCTTTCTATTATTGGGGCGAAAGTTGCTTTACGTAAGCATAAGGATATCGTAGGCTTTTTTAACCGCAGTATTCCTAGCTTAAAAGGTGCGGTAAAACCGGCTGCAGTTAAATCGTTGGCGCTGAGTGACAGATTGTACAGTAAAAATAAATTACTGGATACCAGTGTCATTATCGACGGTCGTATTATTGATATTCTGAAAACAGGTTTTCTGGAAGGTCGTTTGATCGTTCCCAACTTTGTTTTGGAAGAATTGCAGAAGCTGGCAGATTCGTCTGATAATCTGAAACGGGCCAAAGGCCGCCGAGGTTTGGATCTTATTCAGGAGATACAGCAGAAAAATAAAGAACAATTGCTTGTAGAAGATACTGATTTTGAAGATTTGAATGAAGTAGATGCTAAATTGGTGAAATTGGCTAAACAGACAGAAGCTGTTATTATAACTAATGATTTCAATCTTAATAAAGTTGCCGAGATCCAAGGCGTCAGTGTGCTTAATATCAATGATCTGGCTAACGCCATTAAGCCGGTGGTTCTTCCGGGGGAAGAGATGAATGTTTTTGTCGTTAAAGATGGCAAAGAAAATAATCAGGGCGTTGCTTATCTTGAAGATGGTACAATGATCGTTGTTGAAGGCGGTAAAAAACTGGTAGGTGAAAATACTGCTGTTGTAGTAACTTCTGTCCTGCAGACTTCAGCAGGTAGAATGATTTTCGCGAAACTGAAATAGCGGGGGCGTTTATGGAAAAAATCATAGCGATTGTTCCGGCTGCAGGGTTGGGAAGCCGCTTGGGGTTAGGTAAAAATAAAGCTTTTGCCGATGTGGGCGGATTGCCGCTTCTGGTACAGTGTATGAGGATGCTGGCTGACACAGACTGTGTGAGCAGAGTGATCGCTGTTGTACGGCCACAGGAGGTCAAGGAAGCAGAATTGATGCTGGAGGAATACAGCAAGGAGTATTATCCGCTGTTGCCTTTCTGTGTTGTTGCCGGCGGAAAGGAACGACAGGATTCTGTTGCTAATGCTCTGTCTGCAGTTACGGAGAGTGATGGTTATATAGCTGTGCATGACGGTGCTCGTCCTTTTGCCGGCAAAGAGGTTTTTAAAAGAGTGTTGAAAGCTGCTGCCGATAGCGGTGCGGCTATTGCTGCTGTGCCTGTTAAGGATACGGTTAAGGTTGTGGATGAAAATAATCTTGTGCAGTATACGCCTGTGCGCAGTACTCTGCGTGCTGTGCAGACACCGCAGATTTTTAAAATCAGTATTTTAAAGCAGGCATACGAGCTTTTGCAGAAACAGCATGGTAATGCAACGGATGACGCTTCACTGGTAGAACGTTTGGGAATAGCTGTTGCTGTTGCTGAAGGAAGCTATGAGAATATTAAGATTACAACGCCGGAAGATTTGATCCTGGCAGAAAATTTATGTAAAAGCAGAGGTCTTGTAAGATGATAGAAAAAAATAATAACTGGCCGCAGTTTCGTGTAGGCTGCGGGTACGATGTACATAAGCTTGCTGCTGACCGTAAATTGATTTTATGCGGAGTTGAGATTCCTTATGAATCAGGGTTGTTAGGACATTCTGACGCCGATGTGGCCCTTCATGCATTGATGGATGCTTTGCTTGGCGCAGCGGGTCTTGGTGATATTGGCAGGCATTTTCCGGATACGGATATGAAATTTAAAGATGCCGATAGTATGCTGCTGTTGAGGCAGGTGGTTGGTTTACTGCAAAAGCATGGCTGGCAGATAAACAATGCCGATGTGACTATTATGGCACAGCGGCCTAAGCTGGCTCCCTATATTGAACAGATGGCGGCTAATATTGCCCGGGAAATGCGGATTGAAAGAAGTGCTGTCAATGTAAAAGCAACGACAACAGAGAAATTAGGTTTTGTTGGACGGGGCGAAGGGATGGCGTCAGAGGCTGTTGTAAGTATTATCAGAGGATGATGTAAATTCGCTTTACTGAAACGAGGTACTCATATATGTCCTTGTGGTATCGTTTGAGTACTTAGTGAGGTCTTTACGGACTTAGCACTCATACATGCCCTTGTGGTATAATATTCAAGATAAGTATTTTTGGAGGGATCATTCTAATGTCTAATGAAATCAGAGTAAGATTTGCACCGAGTCCGACTGGACCGTTCCATATCGGCGGCGCTCGCAGTGCTTTATTTAACTGGCTGTTTGCCCGTAAAATGGGCGGCAAGCTTGTTTTGCGTATCGAGGATACTGACCTTGAGCGTTCCAGCCGCGAATCTGAAGAGAATATCAAGGCTGCCTTAAAATGGTTAGGCTTGAATTGGGACGAAGGTATTGATGTAGGTGGGGAATACGGTCCTTATCGTCAAACAGAGCGTCTTGAACTGTATAAAAAATATACTGATCAGCTGCTGGCTGAAGGTAAGGCCTACTATTGTTACTGCACAGATGAAGAGCTGGAAGCAGAACGCCAGGCTTTGTCTGCCAAAGGGCAAATGCCTCGTTATATGGGCAAATGCCGTAATCTTACTTCTGAACAAATAGAACAGTACGAAGCTGAAGGACGCAAACCAACCGTACGTTTTCGTGTGCCTGCTGATCAGCAGATACTTGTCCGCGACATGGTTCGCGGCGATGTCGTTTTTGACTCTAACGGAATCGGAGATTTTGTTATCGTAAAATCTGACGGCATTCCTACTTATAATTATGCTGTAGTAATCGACGATGCGTTGATGAAAATTTCTCATGTTATTCGTGCTGAAGAGCATTTGTCAAATACTCCGCGCCAATGCCTTATTTATGATGCGCTGGGCTTTACACAGCCTACATTCGGTCATATTTCATTGATTTTAGGTAAGGATCGCACAAAAATGTCTAAACGCCATGGCGCTACTTCTGTTGATCAGTATCGTCAGTTGGGGTATCTGCCGGAAGGCATTGATAATTTCCTGGCATTACTGGGCTGGGCTCCGAACAGCGAACAGGAGATTTTCAGTATGGAAGAGTTGATTCAGGCCTTTTCGATGGAGCATGTCGCTAAAAATCCCGCTGTTTTTGAAATCGATAAACTGAACTGGATCAATCAGCACTATATGCGGCAGTTGGATGAGGAAGCTTTTTTTGCCGCAGCTAAGCCGCATATGGTTGCTGCCGGCTATATGACAGGTGATGAGTGTGGCGAAAAGCTGGAATGGCTTAAACGTGTAGTTGCTACAGCCAAAGAGCATGTTGCTTTTGCTGCGCAGATCCCTGAATGTGTCGCTATGTATTTCAGTGATGAATTTGAATTTGAAAATGCAGAGGCTGCTGCAGTTCTGCAGGAAGAATCAGTACCAACAGTAATGAATATGCTGTTCGAAGAATTGCCTAAGCTGGAAGTTTTAGATGGACCTGCTGTAAAAGCTGCTTTCAAAGCTATCCAAAAAGCTACCAAGCTGGGTGGCAAAGCTGTATTTATGCCGATCCGTGTTGCTTTAACAGGAAATCAGCATGGCCCGGAACTGGCTGAAATGGTGCCGTTGCTTGGTTTGGAACGTACAGAAGCCAGAATTAGGGCGAGCCTTGCTAAGGCAGGTATTACTCTGTAGAGGAGAGCTTGGAATGACGATTAGAGTTTACAATACATTGACGAAACAAAAAGAAGAGTTTGTACCGGTACATCCGGGTAAAGCTAATATTTATGTCTGCGGTGTTACGCCTTATAACCATCCGCATATTGGTAATGCGCGTCCATTTGTAACATGGGATGTTATCCGCCGTTTTTTGGAGCATGAGGGTTATGATGTTCTGCATGTACAGAATTTTACTGATGTCGATGACAAAATAATCAACACTGCCAATAAAGAAGGCGTTTTATGGAGTGATGTCTGCGGACGTTATATAGATGCTTATTTTGAGGTAATGGATAAGCTCAATGTGCGTCGTGCACATGTATATCCGCGTGTTTCTGAGCATATGGAGGAAATCATTGAAACTGTAAAAGCTCTTATTGATCGTGGTTATGCCTACGAAATGGACGGCGATGTTTATTATAGCGTTGAAAAATTTGAGCATTACGGTGAACTTTCCGGGCGTAATCTGGAAGATATGATGGCAGGTGCGCGCGTTGATGTCAACGATAAAAAGCATAATCCAATGGATTTTGCCTTGTGGAAGGCTGCTAAACCGGGAGAGCCTTCCTGGAGCAGTCCCTGGGGTGAAGGACGTCCTGGCTGGCATATCGAATGCTCAACAATGAGTATGAAATATTTGGGAGAAACCTTTGATTTTCATGGCGGCGGCAGTGATTTGATTTTTCCGCATCATGAAAATGAGATTGCACAATCTGAAGGCTGTACAGGTTGCCATCCCTTTGTTAAATACTGGCTGCATAACGGGTTTATCACTGTTAATGAAGAGAAAATGTCTAAATCATTAGGTAATTTCTTTATGGTCATTGATATCCTCGAGCATTATGAGCCGGAAACACTGCGCTTTTTTATTCTTTCCACTCATTACCGCAGTCCATTGGACTTTAGTGATGAGAGGTTGGCGGAAGCGCAGCGCAGCTTGTCCAGGTTGAAAACGGCTCAGGAAAATCTGCAGGCCTTAATGGCTTTGATGAATGCTGGGCCGACAGAGGAAAGCCTGAAGCTGCGAAGAAAAGTTTTGGAACTGCGCAACGAGTTTATGGAAGCCATGCGTGATGATTTTAATACTGCTTTGGCAATCAGTCATATGTTTGCTTTGGCAAAGGAAATTAATATTTATCATCAAAGTATCGTCAGCGTCGGCAGTAAACCGGATGGAAAGCTTGTGTCTATATTGCAAAGTGTTTTCTCTGAAATGTGTTCTATTATTGGAGTACTGGAATCAACTCAAGGTGCTGTTGAAGCTGAAAGTTGCGGTTTGGAAGAACTACTGATGGAAATGCTTATTGCTATGCGCCAGGAAGCCAGGAGCAATAAGGACTATGCACAGGCTGATGCTTTACGTAATAAATTAAGCGAGATAGGAATTGTTCTGGAGGATACGCCTCAAGGCGTACGTTGGAAAAAACAGTGAAGTTTGAACAATATCAGCAAATAAAAGCTCATGCTTTGGCAGCCTGTACGGCTGCCGGGCTGACTTACGGAGAACCGAAACAACTTAATCCGATACTTTTGGCATATATCGGTGATGTTGTTTTTTCTCTTTATGTAAGGTTGAGGCTGCTGCCAACCTCAGGGCAGGTTCGTGTTATACATGATTTGGGTTCAAAAATGGTATCGGCGGTTATGCAGGCGAAGGCAATGGAGGCATTGCTGTCGGATTTGACGGAAGAAGAAGCCTATATTGCCAGGCGCGGCCGTAATACTAAATCGATAGTGCCTAAAAGCGCCTCCGTACATGAATATCGTATGGGAACAGCATTTGAAGCGCTGTTGGGCTGGTTATTTTTGAGCGACAGGGAAGAACGACTGGAGGAGATATTAGAGCGTTCTTTTGTAATTATTTCTGAGGCTATGCAGAAGAAAGGGTGAATTAACATGGAAGTAAAATTACTCAGACACACACCGGAACCGGAAAAGACAGTTGCTATGAGCGCACGTCTGTGCTATTCTCCCGTTGGTGCAGCCCAGCTTGAAGAAACAATGTCTGATGAACAGGCAGCAAAATTAGTGCGTAAACTTGTGGAAATGGGACATTTTTCGACATTGGAACATGTTACATTTACTTTCGCTATAGAAGGCGTTTCCAGAGTATTGACGCACCAGCTGGTGCGTCACCGTATCGCTTCTTATTCACAGCAATCGCAGCGTTATGTAAAAGAGCATGATTTTGAAACTATTATGCCTCCTACTATTTCCTCAAGGCCTGAGGCAAAAGCTAAGTTTGAACAGCTTATGGCTGATATTCAGGCTAGGTATAATGAATTTACTGATGAATTTGGAATCCCGGCAGAGGATGCCCGTTATGTACTTCCTAATGCGGCTGAAACTAAAATTGTGGCAACATTTAATGTCAGGTCTTTGATGAATTTCTTTAGCCTGCGCTGCTGTAATCGTGCCCAGTGGGAGATCAGGCAGCTTGCAGAAAAAATGCTGGCTGAATGTAAAAAAGCCGCACCGGTATTATTTGAAAATGCCGGTCCTACTTGCGTAAGTGAAGGTATATGCAGAGAAGGTGCAATGAGTTGCGGACGTTTGGACGCTATTTTAGCGGCAAAACAAAAACAACAGTGATAATTAGGAGGAGCTATGTCTGAAGAAATTCTTGCCGGACGCAATTCTGTAACAGAAGCCTTGCGCAGCGGCAGATCTATTAATAAACTGTTGGTGCAGGACGGAATCAAAGGCGGCAGTGTCAGTGAGATTATTGGCCTGGCGAAGACTGCGGGCGTAGTTTTGGAATTTTGTAAAGCTGAAAGATTGGATAAACTGGCAGATGGCTTGCGGCATCAGGGGTTTGTTGCCTTAGCTGCACCTATTCGCTTTCACAGTTTAGAAGAGGTTTTGGCATTGGCAAAAGAGAAAGATGAAACTCCTTTTTTGCTGCTGCTTGATGAGCTGCAGGACCCGCAGAATGTGGGAGCGCTGATTAGAACGGCGGATGCTGCTGGTGTGCATGGTGTGCTGCTTCCCAAGCGTCGCAGCTGTCCGCTAAATGCTGTGGTAGCGAAAATTTCTGCCGGTGCTGTTGAATATGTACCAGTAGTTCAAATTGGTAATATTCCGCAGACGATTGAAGAATTGAAAAAACTTGGTTTTTGGATTGCCGGTGCGGATATGAACGGTGAGGATTATTACAAAAGTAATTTGACTGGCCCGATGGTCATTGTAGTTGGTGCTGAAGGAAAAGGACTGGGACGCCTTGTAAAAGAGAAGTGTGATATCATTGTCAGTCTGCCGATGCAGGGGGGAGTTTCTTCGCTGAATGCTTCGGCGGCAGGTGCCGTTTTGCTGTACGAGGTCGTACGTCAGCGCCGGGTGCAGGCGGGCGTTTAAAGTATGAAAGAATGGCTTGTAGTGGACGGTTACAATGTTATCAACAGTTGGCAGGATTTTCGTAAATTCCGTGAAGAGAACCTTGAGCATGCCCGTGAACTTTTAAAAGAAAAATTAGCCGAGTATATAGCTTTTAAAGGATATTCAGGAATTGTTGTTTTTGATGCCCAGGAAGTACAGGGAGTTGCATCATTCGAAAAAAACGGAGCTTTGGAGATTGTTTTCACGAATGAAGGTGAAACCGCTGATTCATGGATTGAACGACGCGTATATGATCTTGTTAAGAGCGGAAGCAGTGTTTTTGTTGTGACCAGTGATTATGCAGAACAGCTGAATGTTTTAGGGAGTGGGGCCTATAGGATTTCGGCGCGTGAATTTCGTGAAGAATATCTGCTTACAAAAAAACAGATCGCGCAGCGCAGCGAAAGACTTGCTAGGGGTTTGGGACGTAATGAACTTGGCGGCAGGCTGCAGGAGCATATTCTGGATCATTTTGAAAAGCTGCGGCGCAATACCTAAAAATTGACGCTGACATAACTATGGAGTATAATGAAAAAGCTGACAGATGCAGGAAATTCCTAGGAAACGGAGGTTGTGCCAATGAGTACGGAAACGCCATATAATCCCTATGCTGCTTTTGAAAACATGGCGGATGAAGATGTCGTCTTAAAGGCTAAACAAGAAGATAACGCACTTGCCCAGGAATATCTTTTGCATAAATACCGTAATTTTGTGCGGGCTAAAGCCAGAAGCTATTTTTTAATAGGCGCCGAACGCGAGGATATCATTCAGGAAGGAATGATAGGCCTTTATAAAGCTATCCGTGATTTTCGCGGCGATAAACTGTCATCTTTCAGAGCTTTTGCTGAATTGTGCGTTACTCGACAGATTATTACTGCTATAAAAACAGCTACCAGGCAGAAGCATATTCCTCTTAATTCATATGTTTCTTTGAATAAGCCTATTTATGAAGAGGATTCTGATAGAACGTTGTTGGATATTATTTCCGGTGTTAAAGTTGCTAATCCTGAAGATATGATTATCAGCAGGGAAGAGTTTGCTGATATTGAGAATAAGATGAATAATATTCTCAGTGACCTTGAGTGGAAGGTTTTGATGAGTTATCTGGATGGCAAATCTTATCAGGAAATTGCCGTTGAACTGGATAGGCACATCAAATCAATTGATAATGCTTTGCAGAGAGTGAAACGCAAATTAGAAAAGTACATTACAAATCGTAATGATAACACTGATCTGAGTGAGGTTTATAGTGGGCTTTTAGCTATTGATCCCAGCGAACGGTTCAGTCATCGTAAACGTGATTAATAAATTGATAAATGTGAAACAAAAAAGCAACATCATTTAGATTTTTCTGAATGATGTTATTTTTTTAAAGGATTTCGTAAATAAACAGCGAATATAGCAATAACTAGAAAGTGAAGGGCAAATTTTACGCTGAGCGTAATTGGGAGGTAATGGACATGAGCCAAGTAGAAGAATTTGTAAAAATTGTAGAAGGCGTTAAAGATCACGATGTAAAAGTAGTTATCGTAACAGGTAAACCGGGCAGCGGTAAAAGTAAAGTATTGCGTGAAGCTGCTGAAGAGAAAAAGTGGGATTACATCGATTGCCGCCTTTTAATTACTGAAAAATTTTTGGAGGTTCCTCCTGGAGAACGTCAGGCAAAAGCACCTGAGATGATGGCAGACATATTGGAAGGATATGACAGCGAAGTTATTTTGTTGGATCGTCTGCAAACACTGTTCGTACCGGTGTTTCATATTGATGTTGATGCTTTGCTGCATAAACTTAGTGAGAAATTTGTGATTGTAACAGCTTGGCCGGGTTACCTTGAAGAAGGAAAACTCTGTTATGATAAATTTGATGGAACGGAATCGATCCGTATCAGTTCGGAAGGTTTTACGGTTTGGAACGTTGATTAAAAAGCGAGGTAAGCAATGAGCCAAGCAAAGAAAAGACTGGCAGTTTTGACTGGCGGCGGCGATTGTCCCGGGTTAAATGCAGTCATCAGGGCTGTAGTGAAAACAGCTCTTAATAATGGATATGAAATATTTGGCATAGAAAATGGTTTTAACGGCCTCGTGACAGGCCGGATGGGACTGATGGATTACAAAGATGTTTCAGGTATTCTGCCGCGGGGCGGAACAATTCTTGGAACAACTAACCGCGACAATCCCTTTAAATTTGCAGTAGAAGAAAACGGGGAATTGGTTTATTATGATAAACGCGCGGAAGTATTGGCTAATCTTGAAAAACATGGTATTGAAGCTTTAGTGGTTATCGGCGGAGACGGCAGCTTAAATATAGCTGCAAGGCTGGCTAAAGAATGCGGAATAAAGGTCGTGGGGGTACCTAAAACGATCGATAACGACCTTCCGTGTACAGAACGTACTTTTGGTTTTGACACAGCAATGGCGATGGCTACAGAAGCTTTGGATAGGATCCATACAACGGCAGAATCCCATCATCGCGTTATGGCGCTGGAAGTTATGGGACGTTATGCTGGCTGGATCGCATTGCATTCCGGCATAGCCGGCGGAGCAGATGTTATTTTGATACCGGAGATCCCTTACAGTATCAACTCGGTTATCGGAAAAATCAGGGCCCGCCAGGCTGCTGGGAAACAATTCAGTATTATTGTTGTAGCTGAAGGGGCACGACCTGTGGGCGGGGAAATGTCGATCGCGCGCATGGTCAAGGGCAGCTTCGAGCCCATCCGTCTTGGCGGAGCAGGAGAAAAACTGGTTCGCGAGATAGAGGAAAAAACGGGTATCGAATCGCGGTGTACTGTATTAGGTTATTTACAAAGAGGCGGCACGCCTACACCTTTCGACAGAGTTCTTTCTACGCGTTATGGTGTAGCAGCGGCCGAGGCTTGCATGCGCAAGGAATATAACGTTATGGTATCACTGCAAAACGATAAGATCGTTACGGAGCCTATTGAGAAGGTTGCCTCCGAGCCACGGTTAGTACCAGTAGACAGCGATATAATTCGCACAGGACGTCAAATGGGCTTATGTTTTGGTGACTGACCCAATAAGTAAAACAAAAGAACTTTAGTTTACAGCAACATTCAGAGGACAGCGGAAATGGACGCCGCTGTCCTTTTCTTTATTATTCAGATAAATTTCAGGTAAATTTATATAATTAAACTTGGCGGTAGCGATAATAACCTGTATAATGTAGAAGTTAGTAAAATTTATGTGGCAATGTAATTATGGAAGGATAGATAATTATAATGGATCAGAATCTTATAGCGGTAATAGTAGGCTTTGTAGAAGGGGTAACGGAGTTTTTGCCGGTGTCATCAACAGGTCATATGATTATAGTAGGACATATGCTGGGTTTTGATGGTCCGGCGGCAGATATTTTTGACGTTTTCGTACAGCTGGGGGCGATTTTGTCAGTTATTTTTATTTATAAAGAACGTTTTGCTAGATTTTTTACAAAAGAAGGCTGGCAGGCTGATAAAGGGCTGAGCGTCTGGCATGTAGCCGCTGGTATTGTGCCTGTAATGGGCGTGGCTTTTTTTGCATATAAATATATTAAAGAATATCTTTTTTCTCCATTTACAGTAGCGATAGGATTGGTATTGGGTGCTTTATTAATGATGTATGCTGAATATAAGACTAAAGATAACCAAGCAGAATTATTGGATGATTTAGATAAGATCTCTTTAAAACAGGCGGCGCTTGTTGGGGCGTTTCAGTTGCTTTCGTTGTGGCCTGGTTTTTCCCGGTCGGGAAGTACTTTGGCGGGTGGACTTTTAGTAGGTTTAAAACGTGAGACTGCAGCAAATTATACTTTTTTGATTGCTGTACCTTTGATGTTTGTAGCCTGTCTTTATGATCTTTTAAAAAATATCAGTATTTTAACAGTAGATGATCTGCAGATGTTGGCGATTGGTTTTGTGGTTGCTTTTGTGGTTGCTTACTGGTCCGTGCTGTGGTTTTTAAAATTTCTTCATAAATATAGCTTGACATCTTTTGCATATTATCGTATCATACTTGCTGTAGCTGCTTTAACATACTTTTACTTTTAAAGAGTTTTGTAAAAAAAGTTACTGAATTAATTGAAAAGTAGTTGACAAAATGATTATGTTAATATATAATCTTCCTTGTCACTAATTAAGTGCTGGCATAGCTCAACTGGTAGAGCAGCTGACTTGTAATCAGCAGGTTGTGGGTTCAAGTCCTATTGCCAGCTCCAAATGGAGAGGTTCCCGAGTGGCTAAAGGGAGCAGACTGTAAATCTGCCGCGTTTCGCTTCGTTGGTTCGAATCCAACCCTCTCCACCACTTTCTTAATTAGTTTTCATCGCGGGGTGGAGCAGTTGGTAGCTCGTCGGGCTCATAACCCGAAGGTCGTTGGTTCAAGTCCAGCCCCCGCAACCATTTTGATTATTTGGTTGCGATGCTGATGTAGCTCAGTCGGCAGAGCGTATCCTTGGTAAGGATAAGGTCACCAGTTCAATCCTGGTCATCAGCTCCAAATAAATATGGCGGCGTAGCTCAGTTGGCTAGAGCATTCGGTTCATACCCGGAGTGTCCGCGGTTCAAATCCGTGCGCCGCCACCAATAAAAAATAAAACCTCAGTGATGGGGTTTTTTTTATTATAGTCATAAAACCAAGCAGGAGTTTACAGGCAGACAGCGAATATGGTAAAATGGCGTCAAAGCCTATTTTATAAAAAACAAAAGAGATTCGGAGGAAAAATGAATGGCAAAGCAAAAATATGAAAGAACAAAACCGCATGCTAATATCGGCACCATCGGTCACGTAGACCATGGTAAAACAACCCTGACCGCAGCAATCACCAAAGTATTGGCTTCTAAAGGCGGCGCAGAATTCATGGATTACTCCATGATCGATAAAGCACCTGAAGAAAGAGAACGCGGAATCACCATCAACACTTCCCACGTAGAATATGAAACAGCAACCCGCCACTATGCACACGTAGACTGCCCGGGCCATGCCGACTATGTAAAAAACATGATCACCGGCGCAGCACAAATGGACGGAGCGATCCTCGTAGTATCCGCAGCAGACGGCCCGATGCCGCAAACTCGTGAGCACATCCTTCTTGCTCGTCAAGTAGGCGTACCTGCAATGGTAGTGTTCCTGAATAAAGCAGATATGGTAGACGATCCGGAACTGATCGAATTAGTAGAAATGGAAGTACGTGAACTGCTCTCCAGCTACGACTTCCCCGGCGACGACATTCCTGTAGTAGTAGGGTCTGCGCTGAAAGCACTTGAAGGCGACGCAGCATACGAAGCAAAAATCATGGAACTGATGGACGCAGTAGACGCATACATTCCTATTCCGGAACGCGCAACTGACAAACCGTTCCTGATGCCTGTAGAAGACGTATTCACAATTACCGGCCGTGGCACAGTAGCAACAGGACGTGTAGAACGTGGTATCATCAAAGTAGGCGACAATATTGAGATCGTAGGAATGACAGAAGAGAAAAAAGCAACAGTAGTAACGGGCGTAGAAATGTTCCGTAAATTACTGGACGAAGCAGTAGCAGGAGACAACATCGGCTGCCTGCTGCGTGGTGTAGACCGTAAAGATATCGAACGCGGTCAAGTACTTGCAAAACCCGGCAGCATCCATCCGCACACAAAATTCAAAGCAGAAGTATATGTACTGACGAAAGAAGAAGGCGGCCGTCATACACCGTTCTTCAACGGCTATCGTCCGCAGTTCTATTTCAGAACAACAGACGTAACCGGCGTAACTGAATTACCGGAAGGTATTGAGATGGTAATGCCTGGCGATAACGTAACCATGGACGTAGAGCTGATCACCCCGATCGCAATCGAGCCTGGTCTGCGTTTTGCAATTCGCGAAGGCGGCCGTACTGTTGGCGCTGGTGTTGTTGCTGCTATCAACGAATAAGTAAGAGAGCGATAACTTGGTTTTCTGCTAAGACCGGTCCGAAATAGACCGGTCTTAGCATATTTTTGAAAGTTTGTTGACATAGAGTGTTAACTGTGGTACTCTATATTAGTGAAATTTTGTGATTGGTAATCTATGAGTAAGAGAGGTGTTAAATATGCGCAGTTTAGTTACCATGGCTTGCACTGAGTGCAAACAACGCAACTATCAAACCAACAAAAACAAAAAGAACGATCCTGATCGTATCGAACTGAATAAATATTGCAAGTTCTGCAAAAAACACACTTTACATAAAGAAACTAAATAATTTTTGTTAACGTGTGATTTAGTATCAGGTATTCAAGCAAGGATGTGAAAAAATGGCCGTTCCGGAAACTACGGGTGTGAAGAACGCAGGCGGTATTACACGCTTTATGCGTGAAACTAAAGTAGAACTGAAAAAAGTAACCTGGCCTACCAAACAAGAGCTTATTGCTAATACTGCAGTGGTTTTGATTGCGGTTGTTATTTGTGCAGCATTGATTTGGGTCATTGATTCCTTCTTCAATGTTGTTTTTCGCTTGATTTTGCAATAAGGCTGCGTAAGGAGGAAAGGGAAGCTTCCCTATCATTAATATGGAATCAGAAAAACGTTGGTATGTAATCCACACTTATTCCGGTTATGAGAATAAGGTAAGCGCAAATCTGGAACGTAAAGTTCATTCCTTGGGTATGGAAAATGAAATTTTCCGTATTGTGATACCTATGGAAAATGAGGTTGAAGTAAAAGACGGTAAAAAACGCAGCGTCCAGAGAAAGGTTTTTCCTGGTTATGTGCTTGTAGAGATGATTGTAAATGATCGCTCTTGGTATGCTGTGCGTAATACACCGGGTGTGACCGGCTTTGTCGGTTCCGGTACTAAACCGATTCCTTTGACTGATGAAGAAGTCAAACAGATCATGCGCTCCATGGGCGTAGAAGAAAGCCGCCCCAAAATTGATTTACAATTACAACAGATGGTTCGTTTGAAAACTGGTCCGTTTGCCGGCTGTGTCGGCAGCGTTTCTGAAATCAATGAAGAACGTGGTAAACTGAAAGTTCTGGTTAGCATGTTCGGACGCGAAACACCTGTTGAGATTGATTTTACTCAGGTTGAAGAAGCTGAATAATAAGGAGGTGTAATAAATGCCGAAAAAAGTCGTAAAAATGGTAAAATTACAGGTACCGGCTGGTAAAGCTACTCCGGCTCCTCCTGTAGGCCCTGCACTTGGCCAAGCTGGTGTAAACATCATGGCTTTTGTTAAGGAGTTCAATGAACGTACTGCTCAACAAGCAGGTTTGATCATTCCGGTAGAAATTACCGTATTTGAAGATCGTTCCTTTACTTTCATTACAAAAACTCCTCCGGCACCGGTTTTGCTGAAAAAAGCTGCTGGTCTGGAAAAAGGTTCCGGCGAACCAAACAAAAAGAAAGTTGCTCAATTGAGCCGCGATAAAGTTCGCGAAATCGCTGAAGCTAAAATGGCTGACCTGAATGCTGCTGATATCGAAGCTGCTATGAGAATGGTAGAAGGTACTGCGCGCAGCATGGGTATAACAATCGTTGACTGATTTATAGTCGACTATTTATGTGGGAGGAATTATCCGTTTGTACCACAAGGAGGAAAGTTTAATGGCAAAATTTGGTAAAAAATATCAAGACGCTTTGAAACTTATCGAAGCCGACAAATTCTATGCTCCTAAAGAAGCAGTAGAATTAGTTAAAAAAACTTCTGTTACTAAATTTGACAGCACTGTAGAAGTTGCTTTCAAATTAGGCGTAAATCCTAAATACGCTGACCAACAAGTTCGTGGTGCTCTAGTTCTTCCTCATGGCACTGGCAAATCTAAATCTGTTTTAGTATTTGCTAAAGGCGCTAAAGTTCAGGAAGCAGAAGCAGCTGGTGCTGACTATGTAGGCGGCGAAGAATTGGTTGCTAAAATCCAAGGCGGCTGGACTGATTTCGAAGTCTGCGTTGCAACTCCTGATATGATGGGTGTTGTAGGCCGTTTGGGTAAAATCCTCGGTCCTAAAGGCTTGATGCCGAACCCGAAGGTTGGTACAGTTACTATGGATGTAACACGTGCTATCAACGAAATTAAAGCCGGTAAAATCGAATATCGTACTGATAAAGCTGGTAATGTTCAAGCTCCTATTGGTAAGGCTTCTTTTACCGAACAACAACTGTTGGAAAACTACATCACTTTGGTCGATACTCTGATCAAAGTAAAACCGTCTGGTGCAAAAGGTCAGTATATTAAATCTATAACTGTATCTACCACTATGGGCCCTGGCGTAAAAATTGACGTTTTGAAAGCTAACAGCGACAAATAAGATTTTTGATGTAGTAACAACTTTATAAATCAGAAGATAATCGGGCCATAGACAGCAGGTGCGGTAACGCATAAGTAGAAATACACCTGCCGAGGCTGGAGACGATGAAGATAGACCTTCGCGACCTCCGGCTTAGGCCGAGAGGTCTTTTTGATTTTATAAAATCATTTTTTAAGAAGGAGGTGTGATGCATGGCAGTTATTAGACCTGAAAAAGCAGCTAAAGTTGCTGAGATCAAAGAATTGCTGACAGCTTCCAAGTGCACTATTCTGGTTGATTTTTGCGGTTTGACCGTAGCTCAGGATACAGCATTTCGCCGCAAAATGCGCGAAGCTGGCGTCAAATATGGCGTTGTAAAAAATACAATGCTGCGTATTGCTGCAAATGAAGCCGGCATCGAAGGTTTAGAGCCTGTATTGGAGAAAAATACTGCAATTGCAGTTGCTCCTGAAGATCCCGTTGCTGTAGCAAAAATTATTTGCGATTTCGCAAAAGAAAACAAAGCTCTGACTATCAAAGCTGGTGTACTCGACGGTCAAGTTATCGACGAAGCTGCAATTAAAGCTTTGGCAGAACTTCCGCCGAAAGAAGTCCTCATTGCAAAAATGCTGGGCAGCATGAATGCTCCAATCAGCGGTTTTGTCAATGTACTGCAAGGTACTATCCGCAACGTTGTTTATGCACTCGAGGCTGTTCGTCAGCAAAAAGAGTCCGCATAAGCAGTGTGTCTAACCAAGCAAGTTAAAACAAAAAATAAAACATTTGAATTTATGGAGGTATATATAATGAACAAAGAACAAATCATCGAAGCTATTGAATCTATGACCGTACTCGAACTTTCCGAATTGGTAAAAGCTCTGGAAGAAAAATTCGGCGTATCAGCTGCTGCTCCTGTAGCTGTAGCTGCTGCTCCTGCTGCTGGCGGCGCTGCTGCTGCTGAAGAAAAAACTGAATTTGACGTAGTTTTGACTTCCGCTGGCGCTGGCAAAATCAACGTTATCAAAGTTGTTCGTGAAGCAACTGGTCTTGGCCTGAAAGAAGCAAAAGAAATCGTTGACGGCGCTCCTAAAGCTGTTAAAGAAAAAATCTCCAAAGCTGACGCTGACGCTTTGAAAGCTAAACTTGAAGAAGCTGGCGCTTCCGTAGAATTGAAATAATTTCAATTAGAACTTTAATAAGCTTCCTGTTTTGCAGGAAGCTTATTTTTTTATTTTATTACTTACTATTGACAATAGAAAAACTTTGTGATATCATAATAAACTACAGTAAATAAATGAATTGCAGGTATTTTGATAACGGTCACGATGGCTCAGTGGTTGGGAATCGTGTACTGCTCATACGGTAAAGATGAAGTTCGTTCATCGAAGACAATACGCAAGGTCCTTGAGACAATCTGGAACCTTGCTTTTTTTGTCATTCGTGAAACGGGCTGAGTTTGGCCTGCCTGACAAAATATGAAGGGGTGAGGGATTACATGTTTAAACCGGTTCCCGTAGGCGATAGGACTCGGTACAGTTATGCCAGAATCAATGAAGTATTACCAATGCCTCATTTGATTGACATCCAAAGAAAATCGTATGAGTGGTTCATGCGAGAAGGTCTTTGCGAAATTTTTCATGACATTTCTCCGATCAAGGATTTTACAGGTAATTTAGAACTTTCGTTTGAGGGCTTTACGTTAGGGGATCCTAAATATAGCGTTGAAGAATGTAAAGAGCGTGATGCTTCTTACTCGGCACCATTAAACGTAAACGTTCGCTTGCTTTACAAAGACACCGGCGAGATCAAAGAATCTAAAGTTTTCATGGGTGATTTTCCACTGATGACTGAAATCGGTACTTTTATTATCAACGGTGCTGAACGTGTTATTGTCAGCCAGTTGGTTCGTTCTCCAGGCGTATACTACAATGTATCCATGGATCCCAGTGGTAAAAAAATGTATGGTACTACTGTTATTCCAAACCGTGGTGCCTGGATTGAATTTGAAACAGATGTTAATGATGTTATTTATGCTCGTGTAGATCGCACCAGGAAATTACCTGCTACGGTTTTACTGCGTGCTTTGGGTTTATCCAGCAATGCTGAGATTTTGGCATTGTTCGGTGAGCATCCTTCCGTTTTGGCAACTTTGGAACGTGATGCAACTACCAATCGCGAAGAAGCTTTAATTGAGATTTATAAGAAACTGCGTCCAGGCGAACCGCCTACTTTGGAAAATTCTACGCAGTTGATTGAAGCTACATTTTTTGATAATAAGCGCTATGATCTTGCCAGTGTAGGTCGTTATAAACTCAATAAAAAATTGGGCTGGCGCCGTCGTTTGCTGGATAAGGTTCTTGACGCACCGCTTGTTGATACTTCTACCGGAGAAATTATTCTGCCGGCAGGTACTAGAATTGATGATAAAGCTATCGATATCATCGAGCAAAGTGAAATTTTCAGCGGCGTAGGATTGAAAGAGATTTTCATCCGCGTAAAAGAACAAGTACTGAAATTAATCTGTACTGCTGATATTCCCGAAAAACACCGTACTGTAACCGTAGAAGACGTTTTGGCATCTTTTGGTTATCTGCTCAACCTGATGGATGGTTTAGGTACAGGCGACGATATTGACCATTTGGGTAACCGTCGTGTACGTAGTGTCGGAGAATTATTACAAAATCAATTCCGGATCGGTTTAGCCCGTATGGAACGTGTTGTTAAAGAGCGCATGACTATCCAAGACGTAGATGTAATCACGCCGCAGGCTTTGATTAATATTCGTCCTGTTGTTGCGGCAATTAAAGAATTCTTTGGCAGCAGTCAGTTGTCTCAGTTTATGGATCAGAATAACCCGTTAGCTGAGTTAACACATAAAAGGCGTCTGTCTGCACTTGGCCCTGGTGGTTTGAGCCGCGAACGCGCCGGTTATGAAGTACGTGACGTACATCATTCACATTATGGTCGTATGTGTCCTATTGAAACGCCTGAAGGTCCTAATATCGGACTTATAGGTTCTTTGTCTACCTTTGCTATTATCAACAAATATGGTTTTATGGAAACTCCATATCGTAAGGTTGATAAAGAAGAGGGACGTGTTACTGACGAAATCGTTTATCTGACGGCTGATGAAGAGGACGAATATATTTGTGCCCAGGCCAATGAACCGCTTGATGAAAACGGTTATTTCTTGGGTGAACGTGTTACGGCACGTTATCTGAATGAAGTTTTGTCTTTGCCTCCGAATCAGGTTGACTATATGGATGTTTCTCCGAAACAGGTTGTATCTATTGCTACGGCGCTGATACCGTTCTTGGAAAACGACGATGCGAACCGCGCATTGATGGGTGCTAATATGCAGCGTCAGGCTGTGCCGCTTTTGTGTACGCAGTCGCCTGTTGTTGGTACCGGTATGGAATATAAGGTTGCCGTTGACTCTGGCGTATGCGTACTTGCTAAACGTGCGGGTATTGTTGAGCGTGTTGTTGGCAATGAAATCCGTGTACGTGCAGAAGATGGCAGTGTTGATGTTTATGAACTTTTAAAATTTAAGCGTTCTAATCAGGGAACTTGTGTCAATCAGCGTCCTATCGTCAATAAAGGCGATAAAGTAGTTGAGAAGCAGGTGCTGGCAGATGGACCGGCGACTGATCATGGTGAATTGGCGCTTGGACACAATGTAATTGTTGCTTATATGCCGTGGGAAGGCTATAACTACGAGGATGCTATTTTGCTGAGCGAAGATCTGGTCAAAGCGGATATCTTTACATCTATCCATATCGAAGAATATGATTGTGATGCCCGTGATACTAAGCTTGGCCAGGAAGAAATTACCCGTGATATTCCCAACGTTTCCGAAGAAGCATTGAAAGATCTTGATGAACGCGGGATTATCCGTATCGGCGCAGAAGTACGTCCTGGCGATATCCTTGTTGGTAAGGTTACGCCGAAAGGTGAAACTGAGCTGACTGCAGAAGAACGTTTGCTGAGAGCCATCTTTGGTGAAAAAGCCCGCGAAGTTCGTGATAGCTCGCTGCGTGTGCCACATGGCGAAGCTGGTAAAATTGTCAGCGTTAAAGTATTTACCCGTGAAAACGGCGATGAGCTGCCGCCTGGTGTAAATGAACAAGTTCGTGTGCATATCGCGCAAAAACGTAAGATTTCTGAAGGCGATAAGATGGCAGGCCGCCATGGTAATAAGGGTGTAGTTTCCCGCATCATGCCGCGTGAAGATATGCCGTTCCTGCCAAGCGGAGAGCCGGTTCAAATCGTATTGAATCCTTTGGGCGTACCTTCCCGTATGAATATCGGACAGATTTTGGAAACTCATTTAGGCTGGGCTGCACGCGCTCTAGGCATGCAGATTGAAGCCGGTGCTGAAGGTTTGGCTGATCGTTTTGAGAAAGCCGGTTATGATGTTGAAAAATATGGAATGCCTGAAACTGTAGAAATCGATAAGTTCGGTGAAGAAAGCATCAAAGCAATGAAGATGTCCGTACCTGTTTTTGACGGTGCTCATGAAGAAGATATGAATGCTACTCTTGATTTGGCTGGAGTAGATCCGAGTGGTAAAACAAGGTTGTATGACGGTCGTACAGGTGAACCTTTTGATAACAAGGTTACAGTTGGCTGCGTATATATGCTTAAGTTGCATCACTTGGTTGACGACAAGATCCATGCCCGTTCTACCGGTCCGTACTCTTTGGTTACCCAACAGCCTCTTGGTGGTAAAGCTCAGTTTGGCGGGCAACGTTTTGGTGAGATGGAGGTTTGGGCCCTGGAAGCTTATGGTGCTGCATATACTCTGCAGGAAATTCTCACAGTCAAATCTGACGACGTTGTGGGCCGTGTAAAAACTTATGAAGCTATTGTTAAGGGTGAGAACGTTCCTGAACCTGGTGTGCCCGAATCCTTTAAAGTTCTTATCAAAGAGCTGCAAAGTATCGGTCTCGATATTAAGGTGCTCAATGAAGACGAAGAAGAGATTTCCATGCGCGACAGTGATGATGATGTCACTGAAACTGCACGTGACCTCGATTTGAACATCGACGGCGAGATTCCGGCTGTTGCTGCTGTTGAAACAGATGAATATACTGTTGATGAAAATAGCGTTGAAGATGCGGAATTTGATTTAGTTGCAGATATTGGCAACTTTAACATGGAAGCTAAAGATGAGTTGGACGGAGATATAAATAACTCCGACGATATTGAATAGAAGGGAGCGATCGATTCTTGTTGGATGTAAATAATTTTGAGTCTATGCGTATCGGTCTGGCTTCACCGGAACAAATCAGAACTTGGTCCTATGGCGAAGTAAAGAAACCGGAAACTATTAACTACAGAACTTTGAAACCGGAACGCGACGGTTTGTTCTGTGAAAGAATATTTGGACCTACCAAAGACTGGGAATGCCATTGCGGTAAATACAAAAGAATTCGTTATAAAGGTATCGTCTGCGATAAGTGCGGCGTTGAAGTTACCCGCTCCAAAGTTCGTCGTGACCGTATGGGTCATATCGAACTGGCTGCACCTGTTTCTCATATCTGGTACTTTAAGGGTATCCCGAGCCGGATGGGATTGATTCTTGATATTTCGCCCAGGTCGCTGGAAAAAGTACTGTATTTTGCTAATTACATCGTACTTGATGCCGGTGATACTCCTTTGGTAAAAAAACAGTTGTTGAGCGAAGGCGAATATATCGAAGCCCGCGACAAATATGGCAGCGGTTTTAAAGTTGGTATGGGCGCTACTGCTATCAAAGCACTGCTGGAAGAGATCGATTTATCTGCATTAACTGCGGAACTGCGTGCTGAATTGAAAGAGGTAAGCGGACAAAGAAAAATTCGTGCCGTACGCCGTTTAGAAGTCTGTGAAGCTTTCCTTAAATCAGGCAATCGCCCTGAATGGATGATTTTGGATGTTGTTCCTGTAATTCCTCCGGAACTGCGTCCTATGGTACAATTAGACGGTGGGCGTTTTGCGACTTCTGACCTTAATGATTTATATCGTCGTGTCATCAACCGTAATAATCGGTTAAAAAGATTGCTTGAACTCAATGCTCCTGATATCATCGTACGTAATGAAAAACGTATGCTTCAGGAAGCTGTTGATGCTTTGATTGACAACGGACGCCGTGGCCGCCCAGTAACAGGTCCTGGTAATCGTCCTTTAAAATCTCTTTCTGATATGCTGAAAGGTAAACAAGGTCGTTTCCGTCAGAACCTGTTAGGTAAACGTGTTGACTATTCCGGTCGTTCGGTTATTGTAGTAGGGCCTGAATTGAAAATGCATCAATGCGGTCTGCCTAAAGAAATGGCGCTGGAATTGTTTAAGCCTTTTGTCATGAAACGCTTGGTTAACAGCGGTCAGGCTACTAATATCAAAAGTGCAAAACGCATGGTAGAACGTGCTACTACTGCTGTTTGGGATGTTTTGGAAGATGTAATCAAAGAACATCCTGTGCTTTTGAACCGTGCACCGACTTTGCATAGGCTTGGTATCCAGGCTTTTGAGCCGATCTTGTCTGAAGGGCGTGCAATCAAACTGCATCCTCTGGTATGTACTGCATACAATGCCGACTTTGACGGTGACCAAATGGCAGTCCATCTGCCGCTGTCTGCTGAAGCACAGGCCGAGGCCAGGATGCTGATGCTTTCGGTTAATAATATTCTGGCCCCGAAAGACGGAAAACCTGTTGCTGTACCTTCGCAGGATATGGTTTTAGGTTCATATTACCTGACAATCATCAAAGAAGGCGCTAAAGGCGAAGGGATGCGTTTCAGCAGCTTTAATGAAGCTTTGCTGGCTTATTTCCACGGTGAAGTTGAACTGCAGGCATGCATTAAGATTTATATCCCGAATAAGGATATTTATGAAGAACCTTCCAGCGAAGGGGTAAGTCTGGTAACGACTACTGTTGGCAATGCGATACTTAATGAAGAACTGCCGGTTGAAATGCGGTACTTCCATTTAGAAGATGAAGTAAACGAAGCCGGTAAAAAAGTTAAAGTATGGCATTTGAATAAACTGCTTGATAAAAAAGAATTGGGACGTCTTGTTGCTAAGGCACATAAATTGTATGGCAATTTGCGTACGGCTGAAATCCTTGACGTTGTTAAGAAAATGGGTTATGACAATGCTTGTAAAGCAGGTATTTCCATTGCTGTTTCCGATATCAAAATTCCGCCTGAAAAGGCAGAGATTTTGGCTGCTACGGAAAAAGAAATCGATAAAACTGAGCGTATGTTCCGTCGTGGTTTGATGAGTGAGGACGAACGTTATCGCAAGGTTATCGAACTTTGGGGCAAGGCTACTGATGATGTAACCAATAAGCTTATGTCGTCCACAATGGATCCGTTTAACTCTGTGTATATGATGGCTAATTCTGGTGCCCGCGGTAATACGCAGCAGATCCGTCAGCTGGCTGGTATGCGTGGTTTGATGGCAGATCCTTCCGGTCGTATCATTGACCGACCGATCAAGGCTAATTTCCGTGAAGGCCTGACTGTTTTGGAATACTTTATTTCAACTCATGGTGCTCGTAAAGGTTTGGCTGATACAGCATTGCGTACTGCTGACTCCGGTTATCTGACCCGTCGTTTGGTTGACGTTGCTCAGGATGTGATCGTACGTGAAGATGACTGTGATATCGTTGGTATCAATCTTGTAAAAGAGCGCGGACGTCTTTGCAAAGCAACCTTGGGTTCCAGTCAGAATAAACTGCGCGAGATTGTTATTGGACGTAATTTGGCAGCTGGTATTACTGATCCTGCTACAGGTGAGTTAATTGTCGAAGCTGATACGATTGTGACAGAAGATTTGTATAACAAATTAGCTGCAGCAAAGGTCATGGAAGTAGTTTTATATGCTACTGACGATATGAGCGGAGAAGAAACCGAGACAATTCAGATTAATATCAGCGATGAACAATCTAATGCTGTATTGAAAGAAGCAATGATGCATCATTTTGATGGCCGAGAAGTTGCTGAAGATGTTGTGGCAGCTGATGGTACAGTGCTGATCGAAGCCGGTGCGACTTATGACGAAGCAATTATCGACGCTATTTTGGCTAATGGTACTGTCCGCGATGTTAAAGTTCGCAATAATGCAATCGAAGGTATTGAGATTGAATCGATTACCGAAGGTAAAAATAAACAAACTGTTATTGAATCTTTGCGCGACCGTATCGTAGGACGTTATCTTGCTGAAGATATTTTGGATAATGATGGTAATATCTGTTACCATATCAATGATTATGTTACTGAAGATATGGCGGATCAGATTTCTTCGTTGCGTGAAAAAGTAAAAATCCGTTCCGTACTCAATTGCAAAGCCAAAGTCGGCGTTTGCCGTAAATGTTATGGCCGTAATCTGGCTACAGGTAGAAAAGTTGAAGTTGGCGAAGCTGTTGGTACTATTGCTGCTCAATCCATTGGTGAACCTGGTACTCAGCTCACTATGCGTACGTTCCACACCGGTGGCGTAGCAGGTGACGATATCACTCAGGGCTTACCCCGTGTTGAAGAGCTGTTTGAAGCCCGTAAACCGAAACATCCTGGTTTACTTACTGAAAATGCTGGTACTGTACACATTGGTGAAGAAAACGGCATCCGTAAAGTAACTGTTACCAGTGAAGATGGGGAGCAGATTTATACTATTCCTTATGGGTCTAAACTCGCTGTTACCGAGGGCATGGTAATTGCTGTCGGCGATCGTCTGACTGAAGGGTCACTCAATCCGCATGATATTTTACGTATCAGTGGTGTGCGTGCTACTCAGCGTTATCTGGTTCAACAGGTATTGGGAGTTTATAAATCTCAGGGTGTTGAGATTAACGATAAGCATATCGAAGTTATGGTTCGCCAAATGATGCGTAAAATCCGCATCGAAGAAGCTGGCGATACTTATATGCTGCCGGGTGAATATATCGATGTTGCAGAATTTGAAGCACAGAATGCGGAAATGCTGGAAAAAGGCTTACAGCCTGCAGAAGGACGTCCGGTGCTGCTTGGTATTACCAAAGCATCTCTGGCTACTGATTCTTTCCTGTCTGCTGCATCCTTCCAGGAAACTACACGCGTGCTGACAGATGCCGCAATCAAAGGCAAAGTTGATCCGCTTTTAGGACTTAAAGAAAATGTTATCATTGGTAAACTTATTCCGGCTGGTACCGGTATGAATCGTTATCGTGATATCAAAATCAAATATAACACTACTAATAGCGACCAACAGTAAAATTACAGACTTTTAAGTAAAACCTCTACTCCTTATCATAAAGGAGTAGAGGTTTTTATCAAATTAAACAACAGAATTTCATTAATTTTTGAAAAAAGCGAACGATAGGATGATTTTTTGTTAAAAAGTTCACATTATAATTGACACATAGGGAAGCTATTGGTAAAATTATAATAATAAATAAGATGGTAGAGATGACCCGAGAAGGATTTTTAGTTGCGCATATAGCAGTTGAAAGATTTCGACTTGGGTTTTATTTTTTCCCACAGATACTTTAGGAGGCAGAAGCATGAAAGTTGCTATTATTATGGGAAGTAATTCTGACTGGCCTATTCTTGAGCCGGCAGAAAAAACTCTGAAAGAATTTGGAGTAGAGGTAGAGGTGATAGTTGCTTCGGCACACCGTACTCCGGATGTGGTACATGAATTTGCTGCTGGCGCACGCAATCGCGGCGTAGAGGCTATTATTGCCGCTGCCGGTGCTGCTGCCCATTTAGGCGGTGTTATTGCTGCTTACACTACAGTGCCTGTAATCGGTATTCCCATCAATGCCACACCTTTGAATGGTATGGATGCGCTTTTAAGCTTTGTGCAAATGCCTGCAGGTATTCCTGTAGCGACGATGGCTATTAATGGCGCTAAAAATGCTGCTTTGTTTGCAGTACAGATACTGTCTGTAAAATACCCTGAACTGGTTACTAAATTAGCAGAAAATCGTTTGCAGATGCAGGAAGAGGTAAAAGCCAAAGGTGAGAAGCTCGCAAAAATGCGTGCTGAGGGTAAGTAAGAAATGGTTGAAAAAGGAGAATTAACTGTGCCTGGTATTGACTTTGAATTAGACAAATTACATGAAGAATGCGGTGTTTTTGGTATTTATTCGCATAAAGACGATGTTGCACTCAATACTTATTGGGGATTGTATGCATTGCAGCATCGTGGGCAGGAAAGTACCGGTATTGTTACTACTGATGGCAGCAATATGCAGGTCAAAAAAGGCATGGGTCTGGTATCTGACGTTTATAAAGACGGTGTCGGTGATCTTACTGGACACATAGCTATCGGACATGTACGCTATTCAACAACTGGTTCCAGTATGGCATACAATACTCAACCGCTGCGCGTTTATTTTGACGGCGGCAACTTGGCTTTATCGCATAACGGTAATTTGACTAATGCTGCCGAATTGCGGTCTCGCTTGACCAGAGATGGTGTGGTTTTTCAGACTACTGTTGACACAGAGGTTGTTTTGAGCCTGATTGCCCGCTCGCGGAAAGAGAAAGTTGAAGACCGTGTTGCTGAAGCAGTTAATGAAATCAAAGGTGCTTTTGCTATTTTGATCATGACTGATCATAAATTGATTGCAGTGCGTGATCCTTACGGATTCAGGCCATTATGTTTGGGTAAGCTTGATGGCGGTTGGGTAGTGGCTTCTGAATCATGTGCTTTTGATTTGGTTGGCGCAGAATTTATTCGTGATGTCAAACCGGGTGAAATGCTGGTTTTTGAAGATGACTATGCCGAACCTAAGAGTATGATGTGGTCCAAAGAGATGCCGTCTAAATGTGCGCACTGTATTTTTGAATATGTTTATTTTGCCCGTACGGACAGCGTTATTGATAAACAATGTGTTTATCAGGCACGAATCAATATGGGGCGTGAGCTGGCAAAAGAAACTAAAGAGATCCATCCGGATATTGTTATTTCTGTACCTGACTCCGGTACTGCGGCAGCTGTTGGTTATAGCTTAGAGTCAGGTGTACCTTTTATGGAAGGATTAACGAAAAATCGTTATGTTGGCCGTACTTTTATTCAGCCAACGCAAAAGCAGCGTTTAAATGCTGTTCGCTTAAAATTAAATCCAGTAAAGAGTGTTGTTGCAGGCAAGTCCGTTGTTATGGTTGATGATTCTATCGTTCGCGGTACTACCAGTGGTAAGATCGTCAAATTACTTAAGGATGCCGGTGCAAAAGAAGTGCATGTCTGCATCAGTTCCCCTCCTGTAACGGACCCCTGCTATTATGGCATTGATACTTCTGTGCGAAAGGAATTGATTGCTTCTACGCATACAGAAGATGAAATCTGCCAGTATATCGGCGCTGATTCTCTACACTATATTTCGCTGGAAGGATTAAAACGTTCTTTGAGCAGTATGGATCCTGAAGGTATGTGTTATGCTTGCTTCAATGCAGGTTATCCCGATAATGCGGAAGAAACTATCCGTCAAGGTTCGAAATATATTTTTGAGAACAAATAATTAGGAGGTCCCCATGAGCGAGCAAAGCAAAAAACAAATGACTTATGCCGATGCGGGTGTTGATATTGATGCTGGTAATCGTGCTGTTGAATTAATGAAAGAAAGTGTTCGTGCGACTTATCGTCCTGAGGTTATCGGAGATTTGGGCGGGTTTGGCGGTTTGTTTGCACTGAATTCTGGAAAATATCAGGAACCGATTCTTGTTTCCGGGACTGATGGAGTTGGCACTAAGTTAAAATTGGCGTTTATGGCCGATAAGCATAATACTATCGGTCAAGATGCCGTTGCAATGTGTGTTAATGATATTTTAGTGCAAGGTGCTGAACCTCTGTTTTTCCTTGATTATATTGCTGTCGATAAAGTTGATGCGGAGAAAGTTGCAAATATAGTGCAGGGTGTCGCCAAAGCCTGTCAAGAATCGGGTTGCGCGTTGATTGGCGGTGAAACTGCTGAAATGGCGGGTTTTTATTCCCAAGGCGAATATGATATTGCGGGTTTTTGTGTAGGTGTTGTTGAAAAAAGTAAAATGATTACCGGGGATAAAGTTGCTCCTGGTGATGTACTTTTAGGATTGCCTTCCAGTGGCGTGCATTCCAATGGTTTTTCTTTGGTTCGTAAAATTTGTTTCGAAGTGATGAATTATGATATGAGTACTGAGATTCCGGAATTTGGCTGCAGTTTAGGTGAAAAACTGCTGACACCAACACGGCTCTATCCTAAATCCTGTCTGCCTCTGATCGAAAAATTTGATCTTCACGGTATGGTGCATATTACTGGTGGCGGTTTCTACGATAATATTCCACGTATCCTGCCAGAAAAATGTGATGCGGAAATCAATGCCGCAGCTTGGGAAATACCTGTGGTTTTCAAAAAATTGCAGGAGTGGGGCAATGTGCCCTGGGCAGAAATGTACCGTACGTTCAATATGGGGGTAGGTATGGTTTTAGTAGTTGCTCCTGAAGAAGCGGATGCCGTGCGTAGTCATCTTACTTCTGCAGGTGAACCTTTCTATGAATTAGGAAATGTTGTTGCTGGTAATAAAAAAGCAATTATGAAAGGCGGCGTTTTCAGTGAGTAGCCGTAAAATTGGCGTCTTGGTCAGCGGTCGCGGCAGCAATCTGCAATCCGTATTGGACAGGATAGCCGACGGCTATTTACCTTTGGAAATTGCTGTTGTTATCAGTGATAAGGCTGATGCATATGCTTTGGAACGTGCAGAGAAAGCTGGAATAGCTGCTGTAGCAATTCCACGTAAAGAATGTGTTTCTAAGGAAGAGTTTGAAGGCAAGATTGATGCAGCTTTGCGCGCTCATGGTGCAGAACTTGTTGTTTTAGCCGGTTTTATGCGGATATTGAGCGGGAATTTTGTTAATAAATGGACACAGAAAATCATAAATATCCATCCGGCACTTTTGCCAAGCTTTCCAGGCCTTGATGCCCAGGGGCAGGCTTTGGAATACGGTGTGAAGATTGCTGGCTGTACTGTACATTTTGTCGATGAAGGAACAGATAGTGGTCCGATTATATTACAGAAACCTGTGCCTGTTTTAAATGACGATACAGAGGAATCTTTAGCAGCACGAATTTTAGTTGAAGAACATAAGGCGATGCCGGAGGCTTTACGTTTGTGGGCGTTAGGCAAGCTGGAAATACAGGGAAGGCGCGTTATCGTGCATCCTTGAGATGAGGTGATAAATAATGAGAATCAAAAGAGCGTTATTGAGTGTATCTGATAAAACCGGTATTGTGAAGTTGGCCCAATTTCTACATGACATTGGAGTAGAGATTATTTCAACCGGCGGAACGATGACTGCTATCAGAGAAGCCGGAATACCTGTAACTTATGTCAGCGATGTGACTGGTTTCCCTGAAATTATGGATGGTCGTGTTAAAACTTTGAATCCTAAGATCCACGGTGGTATTTTGGCTGTACGCAGTAATCCCGAGCATATGGCAGCTTTGGAAAAACATGATATAAAACCGATAGATCTAGTGGTTGTCAATTTGTATCCCTTTAAAGAAACAATTGCTAAACCAAACGTTACAGAGGCAGAAGCGATAGAAAATATTGATATTGGCGGTCCGGCAATGGTGCGTGCCTCTGCTAAAAATTTCCGTGATGTAATTATTGTTACTAACCCAGCCCGTTATACCAGCCTGATTGCTATGCTGCAGCAGTATGGGGACGCAGACATCAAAACACGCAAAACATTGGCCAAAGAAGCCTTTAACCATACTTCCGAATATGATGCTATGATCTGTGAATACCTGACCAAGCAGTTGGTTGAAGGTAAATAAGATGAAAAGGTTGATGAAATAATGCGTTTATTATTAATCGGCGGCGGCGGACGTGAACATGCTCTGGCCTGGAAGTTGGCGCAAAGCCCTCAGGTGGAAACGATTTATGCGGCACCGGGAAATCCTGGTATCGCTTTGCTTGATAAATGTGAATGTATTGATTTACCATTGCAGGAATTAGAAAAACTTGCTGATTATGCTGAGGCTAACTGTATTGATTTAACAGTTGTTGGTCCGGAAGCAAGTCTTGTTGAAGGTATTGCCGATGTTTTTAAGGCAAGAGGTCTGGCATTGTTTGGACCCAGTAAGGCGGCTGCAGAGCTGGAAGGTTCTAAAGCTTTTTCTAAACAGCTGATGGAAAAATACGGGATCCCTACAGCTTTTTTTAAAGTATGCGAGGATATAGAAACAGCCAAGGCTTATATCAAAGAAAAAGGCGCTCCGATTGTTGTTAAGGCGGATGGTTTGGCAGCAGGTAAAGGCGTAGTTGTTGCTATGACTGAAGCAGAAGCATTTGCTGCTGTTGACGATATGATGGGAGACCTTAAATTTGGCGGTGCCGGCGCACGTGTGGTTTTAGAAGAGTTTATGGAAGGCGAAGAGGCATCCTTACTGGCGTTTACTGACGGTGATACTATCGTTTCCATGATTGCAGCACAGGACCATAAAAGGATAAACGATAATGATGAAGGGCCAAATACTGGTGGTATGGGAACATATGCTCCTGCTCCTGTTATGACTGATATTCTGCGGCTGAAGGCTGTGGAAAAGGTTTTAAAGCCGACTATTGCAGCAATGAAGGCAGAGGGAAGACCGTATCAGGGTTGTTTATATGCAGGTTTGATGATTAACGGCGACGACATTAAAGTAGTTGAATTTAACTGCCGTTTTGGAGATCCTGAAACACAGGTTATTATGCCGCTTCTTGATGGTGATTTGGCAGAAATAATGCTGTGCTGCGCTACAGGTACTTTAGCTCAGGCTGATATCGGCTGGTATGACAAAGCTGCTGTATGTGTTGTTATGGCTTCAGGTGGTTACCCTGGAAGCTATAAACAAGGCTTGCCTATCAGTGGCTTGGAAGAGACTGCTGCAAGGGAAGACGTTGTTGTTTTCCATGCAGGAACTAAATGTGCTGATGGCCAAATAGTTACTGCTGGCGGTCGTGTGCTTGGTGTCACAGCCGTTGGGAAAAATATCCGTGAGGCGAAAGATAAGGCTTATGAAGCTGCGGGAAAAATCAGCTTTGCTGATGCCCATTATCGTAAGGATATTGCCTGGCGCGCATTAAAAAAATAATAATGACGTCCCAATGCTTTGGCACTGGGACGTTTTGTATAACTTAAATCAGCTTAAAAAGCCTACAAGCTCCAGATAAAATTTAGAGAAAAGGAAGATGAATACAATGGCATTTTATTATGATGAACCCGCTCATACTTTTAGTGAATACCTGCTTGTTCCTGGTTATTCCTCAAAAGAATGTGTACCGACGAACGTTGATTTACGTACTCCTTTAGTAAAATTTAAAAAAGGTGAAGAATCAGCGATTACATTGAATATTCCTCTTGTTTCTGCTATCATGCAGTCTGTTTCTGATGATAAAATGGCGATAGCGCTTTCCAAAGAGGGTGGTATATCCTTTATTTATGGTTCCCAGACTATTGAAAATGAAGCTGCTATGGTGGCGCGTGTAAAAACACATCGTGCCGGTTTTGTCAGCAGTGATTCTAATATCCGACCAGACAGCACTTTGGCAGATATCGTTGCTCTGAAAGAAAAAACAGGTCATTCTACGGTAGCGGTTACTTCTGACGGCACTGTGAACGGCAAATTGGAAGGCATTGTTACCAGTCGTGATTATCGTGTCAGCCGTATGGATTTGAATACGAAGGTCAGCACTTTTATGACGCCAATCAATGAAATGATTGTTGGCGGCAAAGAGACTTCGCTGCAGGAAGCAAATGATATCATTTGGGATAATAAACTGAATACATTGCCTATTATTGATGATGAAGGCCGTTTATTGTATATGGTTTTCCGTAAAGATTATGCTACTCATAAAGAGTATCCTTTAGAGCTTTTGGACAGTAAAAAACGTCACGTAGTAGGGGCTGGCATTAATACCCGCGACTATGCTGAACGTGTACCGGCTTTGGTTAATGCCGGTGCCGATGTGCTTTGCATTGATTCTTCAGAGGGTTATTCTGAATGGCAGAAATTGACTTTGGATTGGGTTCGCGAGCATTATGGCGATACCGTAAAAGTAGGCGCGGGCAACGTTGTAGATGCGGAAGGCTTCCGCTATTTGGCCGAGGCCGGTGCTGATTTTGTGAAGGTTGGTATCGGCGGCGGTTCTATCTGTATTACCCGCGAACAAAAGGGTATAGGTCGCGGTCAGGCAACGGCTTTGATAGAAGTTGCTAAAGCTCGTGACGAATATTATAAAGAAACGGGAATTTATGTTCCTATCTGTTCTGACGGCGGTATTGTTTATGATTATCATATGACTCTGGCATTGGCAATGGGTGCTGACTTTTTAATGCTTGGCCGTTATTTTGCCCGGTTTGATGAGAGCCCGACGAATAAAGTAAATATCAACGGTAATTATATGAAAGAATACTGGGGTGAAGGATCGAATCGTGCCCGTAACTGGCAGCGTTATGATATGGGCGGTGCATCTAAGCTTTCTTTTGAAGAAGGTGTTGATTCTTATGTTCCTTATGCCGGTACGTTAAAAGATAATGTAACGCTTACTTTGAGCAAGGTGCGTTCTACTATGTGTAACTGCGGCGCTCTTAACTTGGACGATCTTAAGAAAAACGCAAAAATGACCTTGGTTTCTTCAACTTCGCTGGTTGAAGGCGGTGCTCATGACGTTATTTTGAAAGATAATAATATGAACAACTATGTGAAATAAGTTCTATAAAGCTGATAAAATGTTATGTGCATTGTATACATGCTGATTTATATTGACTTCTTGCGCATAGAACTGTAAAATTAACACATAATTTATTTGATGGAAAGGCGTGTTAGAAGAATGAATTTGAAAAAATTAGTTACAGCTGCTGTATGTACTATGCTGATGGCTGCAGTTGCTTTTACTGCTGGTTGCGGCGGAGAGAAAAAATCTGACAAAAAAGTATTGAAGGTTGGTATGGAATGCGCTTATGCTCCTTACAACTGGTCTCAGACCAAAGCTGACGGCGGTGCTGTAAAAATTGCAGGCAGCAATGAGTATGCTTATGGTTACGACGTAATGATGGCTAAGAAGCTGGCTGATTCTATGGGTGCTGATCTGGAAATCCATAAAATCGAATGGGATGGTCTGGCTCCGGCAGTTGTCAGCGGTAAGATTGACGCCGCTATTGCAGGCATGTCTATTACCTCTAAACGTAAAGAAACTGTAGATTTTACAAAACCATATTACTATGCAACGGTAGTTGCTCTGGTAAAAAAAGATTCCGAGCAGGCTAAGGCTCAAAGCGTCGCTGATTTAAAAGGTTCCGTAGCAACTTCTCAGCTTAATACAATCTGGTATGACCAGATTGATCAAGTTCCCGATGTAAAAAAATTGCCGGCTATTGATACGGTACCTGGTATGATTGTTGCATTGACTTCCGGAAAATGCAATCTGATCGTTACTGATATCCCTACTGCAAAAGCTGCCGCTTTTGCTAATCCGGAATTGACTGTCTTGAACTTTGAAGAAGAAAAAGGCTTCAAAACTTCTCGTGAAGATGTTGAAATTGGTATCGCTGTGAAAAAAGGCAATACAGAGCTTGTTAAGGCAATGGATGCTGTTTTGGAAAAAATGACTGCTGCTGATTTTGATAAAATGATGGACGAAGCTATTAAAAAACAACCTTTAGCTCAATAATAGTTACCGGTTATGCCTAAAGGGACGGCAATTATGCCGTCCCTTATTTTCCTTTTTTACCGTATTATTCTTTTGCGAATTAAGGGATATCTGTGCTATAATAAATAACAGTGTTTTATCAATTAATTATGTTAGGTGGAGGAACTTATGACAACAATGCCTGAGTCATTTTTTGGATGGGTGACTTTTTTACTGCATCAATATGGTGATGTTCTGTTAAAAGGCGCTTGTGTGACCTTACTTTTGGCTATTGTCGGCACTCTGATCGGTTGCGTAATCGGTCTTGTTGTAGGTATTATCCAGACTATTCCCGAGGATCCAAAGGCAAGTGCTGCCAAAAAGGCTCTTGTAAAAGTGACTCAATTGGTCTTGAATGCTTATGTAGAACTTTTCCGAGGTACGCCGATGATCGTACAGGCTATGGTAGTATATTATGGTGCTATGAGTATGTTTAACATTGATATGTCACCAATGTTTGCCGGTTTTTTAGTTGTGTCTATCAATACGGGCGCATATATGGCGGAAACTGTACGCGGCGGTATTGAATCGATCGATCCGGGTCAGCGCGAAGCTGCTGTGGCTATCGGCATGGATCATTTTCAGACGATGCGCTGTGTAATTCTGCCGCAGGCCCTGCGTAATATCATGCCTCAGATCGGTAATAATCTGATCATCAATATTAAGGATACATCGGTTTTGAATGTAATTTCTGTCACAGAGCTGTATTTTGCTTCAAAATCGGCAGCAGGCGTATATTACAGGTACTTTGAAATATTTTTCATTACCTGCGTTATTTATTTTATTATGACTTTTACCGCTTCAAGACTTTTGCGCTGGTGGGAAGGGAAAATGGATGGACCTAAGGATTATCAACTGGTGTCTTTTGATCCCATGCAGGATCCATGTGGTCATTTTCCTGTTAATGTGGCCGGTAAAAAGAGAAAGGACGGTAATTATTAATGACTGCTGAACAAAGTAAAGAATTGTTGTTATCCGTCCAAGGGTTGAAAAAGAATTTTGGAGAACGTGAGATATTAAAAGGTATTGATTTTGATGTGCACAAGGGTGATGTAGTTTGTGTTATCGGACCTTCAGGCAGTGGTAAATCAACATTAATCCGCTGCGTCAATTATTTGGAACAACCAACTGACGGAGTTATCAGTTACCGCGGTGAAAATGTTTTGGAATGTTTTAAGAATCTTCCCTTATACCGTACTAAAGTAGGCATGGTTTTTCAACAGTTTAATTTGTTTAACAATATGACTGTTTTGGAAAATTGTGTTGTAGGTCAGGTTAAGGTACTGGGGAAAAAGTCTGAAGAAGCAAAAGCAATTGCCATGAAATATCTGGAACATGTTGGTATGGCAAGCTATATCAATGCAAAGCCGCATCAGCTTTCCGGAGGTCAGAAGCAGCGTGTGGCTATTGCCAGAGCTTTGGCTTTGGAGCCGGAAATATTGTTGATGGATGAACCAACTTCTGCTCTTGATCCTGAGATGGTTGGCGAAGTTTTAGCAGTTATGCGGGAACTGGCGGAAGAAGGGTTGACGATGGTTATCGTTACACATGAAATGGCATTTGCCCGCGATGTTTCCAGCCGAGTTATTTTTATCGATCAGGGTGTGATTGCTGAAGACGGCAGCCCAAATGTTATTTTTACTGCACCTCAGAATCAGCGTACTAAGGATTTCCTGAGTCGGTTCAGTTTAACACGTTGTTAGCAGGAAAAAGCCCTTCTGTGTAGAAATTACATGGGAGGGATTTTTTATTGAAAAAGTTTGGGAAGGATTATCTGTATGAAAAAAATTTATTTTATTTTAACATTATTGGTAATATACTTTTTACCATTTTCAGTTACAGAAGCAAGTATGGGAAGGAATACTCTCTTATTTGTTCCGCTGGACAACAGGCCGGTTTGTTTGGACTATGCAGTAGAAACCATGAAAGCAGCCGGATGGAATGTGGAAACGCCGCCTTTGGAGTATATCGCCGGCAATGATCATAGCGGTAATCCTGATAAGTTATATGAATGGCTGGCTGCACGTTCGGCAACCGCCAACGCGATCGTTATTTCTTCTGATGCTCTGATCTATGGCGGGCTGGTTGATTCAAGGACACATCAACTGCCTCAGGATATTTTAACGTCGCGGGCTGAGAGGTTATTAAATTTGAAGTCTTTGGGCGGAGATCCTTTGGTTTATGTATTTACGACGATAATGCGTTCTCCCAAAGCCAGCAGTGCTCCTGTTGAACCTGCCTATTATGCCGAATGGGGACCAAAGCTGTTTAGAATGGGAGCCTTAGAAGATAAACTGGATTTAAAAGAAATCAGCAGAAAAGAACGTAAAGAACTGGCAGCGTTACAGGCGGAAATACCTCAAGCTGTTCAAGATGACAGAGCGCAGCGCCGCAATTTGAATATAGCAACTACGGAACTTTTGCTGCATGGCGTAGAAAGCGGTAATTTTGACTATTTACTGATTGGCCGCGATGATACTGCGCCATACTCACAGGCTCATAAAGAAGCACGTAAAATGGATATTCTTGTAAGGGAACTTCCTAAAGAGAAAATTCGTTTTTTCTCTGGGGCTGATCAGCTGGGTTTGCTTTTATTAAGCCGTGCTGCCAGCAGAGTCAGTTATGAGATTCCTATGGTCTATATTGATTTTGCAGAAGGCAAAGGCGGAGCGACTATACCGACCTATGAAGATGACCCGATTGCTTTCAGCGCAGCAGAGCATATTCATGCTGCCGGTGGCTGGCCTACCGCTAAATTAACGAGGGCAGATTTGGTGTTGGCTGTTAATACTCCTTTTGATGGGGTAACAGTAGAAGCTTCTAACCCGAAAAATACAGGTACAATAACGGAACATACAGAGAAATTTGTTGCTGATATCAAGAGGTATTTAAAGCAGGGAAAAGCAGTTGCAGTTGCTGATATTGCTTATGGAAACGGTGCAGACAACGCCTTGGTCAGAAAACTGTTTGAAGAAGAAGTGGCAGAAAAGCTTGCTGCTTACGGTGGTTGGAATACTGCTGGAAATACTTTGGGATTTGCTTTGGGACAAGGATTACTGTCAAAAAGTATGGATACGGCTGATCTTCAATCTTTGCTGGAAATAAGATATCTCGATGATTGGGCTTATCAGGCTAATGCGCGTAATAAAACTTATGTAGAATTAATTTGGCCTAATTACTGGCCTAATAGTGGACTTAATACGCAGCAGGTGCAAGAGGCTGAAGCCGTTATTACTAAAGATATTTTAGAGATAGCGGAACCTGTTTTGGGCGTAAAAGTCCGCAGTTATAATTTTACTTTACCGTGGAAGCGGATGTTTGAAGTGGAAGTAAGCCGAAAATAATATAAATAATAAAACCCGTCAGACAATATTGTCTGACGGGTTTTATTATTTGAAATGCTTTTGAGGGTATTTTATATGTAAAATTAAAAAATATATTATAAAAATAATAAAAATAAAATATTTCAAATAAATGTCAATTAGTGTATAATAAAATGAAAATATTAATCAAAACAAATAAAATGTATAATAAAATATTGAAAATATAGGTGAGTAATGAGAATAAATGGCAGAAGGCAGAGCTTGTTCATTGCAATAATGGTAATGATGGTGTCTTGTTTTTTTGTGAATACTGTTAATTGTAATCCTCAGGGAAATAATACAAGAAAACAGCAGGAGCGAGCGATTTTGGTAAATTCTGTAGACGATGAACGCGGTTTTATTTTTTTAAAGAAAAAACTCCATGATCAAAACGATGTGATCATTTATTCTGTCAATCAGCAGGGGCTGGCCGATTATGGAGTTAGTGAATCTATGGGGCAGGCCATGGAATATGCTGCACTGAGGAAAGACAGACAATACTTTGATTTGCTTGCAGCACAAACTGATAAATATTATTTGGACCGGGCCGGCTATTACTACTGGAAAATTAATGCTGAAAATTATGCTGGCGAACAAATTTCTGCACTGGTGGATGATTTAAGGATATTTAAAGCATATTATTTGGCTGCTCAAAATAATATGGGCGACTATAGTAAACAGTTGGCTTATGTGTCTGAGTCTATTTATAAATTTGACAGTGATGGCAAGTATTTATATGACTTTTATGATGACAGAAGTCAGCAAAAAGCAGACTATGTTTCGCTTTTTTATTTGGATATGAACAGTATAGATATGCTGAAAGCGTATGATAAACAAAAATGGCAGGAGTTGTGGCAAAATTCACGCGAATTGCTGCAGAAAATAGAAAAAAGAGAATATGGGTTTTATCCGGTTGCTTTTAGTTACAGTGAAAAAAAATATGTTTGGAATGAAACTGGCATAAATATGGTTGAAAATTTGTATACTGCTTTAAATTTGTATAATGCAGATGGGGATACAGGCAGCTTGCTTAAATTTATGCGAGAAGAAATAAAAACAAATAAAAAAATAGCTAACTGGTATAATTTTGATGGTTCTGTTAAAGACGAAAATGAGTCTGCGGCAGTGTATGCTTTAGCGGCCCGTTTATTTTGGCTGAACAATGACAGTAAGTATGCTTTGTGGTGCTATAGTAAGGTTTTGGCATTTCAAATAGAAGATGTTTCAGATTTTGGCGGCGGGTTTGGTGATCAGGATTCTGGTATGGTTTACGCTTTTGATCAGTTGGAAGCATTACTTATGTTGAGGATGGTGCAGGGAATTGGTGAATAAAGAATTTAGACCGGATGTTATCTGGTTTAATAGTTTTATTATTACTGTTCTGTGTGTATTTGCCGTTATTCTTGTACGGTTTGAAGCACTGAATATATTTTTTGCTTTTGGACTTTTTGGTGTTTTTCTTTTGGTGGCAGTGCTTTCATATATGATTGGCTTGCAGCGGGGGCTTTTGCTCTCGGTAGGTGTTACTTTTTGCTATGGTAGTTATCTTATTTATGCAGTAATAATCAGTAAAGAAATGACGACAGTTGATCCATTGGATGTAGCGTGGCTTTTTTTGATACCGTTGATAAGTGTTTTAGCAGCCAAATTAGGGGAATGTATTTCCAGGAATGAGTCTTTAGCCAAGGATATTGAAGCGATAGCTGAACTGGTTACATTAGATGGAGATACGGGATTCTATAATAATCAGGGGTTTTTTAAAAAATTAGATGAAGAATTTTGGCGTGCTAAACGTTACAACGAAGCTTTTACATTGCTGTTGCTGCAAATTGCCAATTTTGATGAAATCCAGCTGGCCTATGGTAATGTTGGTGCAAGCCGAATATTGATAGCAGTTGCTAAAAATATTGACCTGAAAATGCGCGGTACAGATGTCAAAGGACTTTTAATAGATAATATGTTAGGTATTTTAATGCCCGGAACCAATGCTGAAGGTGCGGTTACTGTGGTAGAAAAGTTGCATTTGTTTTTGACAGTGGTAGCAGTTGAACTTGAAGATGGTAAAAAAAATATAAAAGTTAAACCAAGTATAGGCGCAGCTTCTTTTCAAGAAAGCGATATTGATGTTATTGAAGTGTATGAAAGAGCCAGAACGGAACTTACTTATGATAGAGGTTAAAAAATAACAGCTGTTTTTGGGGGATATATGGACGCGGAAAGATTATTTTTTATTTCAATGGGTGCAACCTGGCTGATACTTTTTTATCATGTATTTTTAACTGTTGGTGGATACAAGCATTTTTTGAAAACAATGCATGATGATGACGTTGATATGAAAATGGATTACTATCCTTTTGTCAGTGTGTTAGTGCCGGCGCATAATGAAGAAGCCGTTATTGGCAGGACGGTTGAGGCATTGGGAAGATTTGCCTATCCTAAAGATCGTTATGAAATAGTGGTGATAAACGATTGTTCAAGTGACAAAACGGGTCTGATTTTAGAAGAGAAGCAAAAGAAAATTCCACAGCTGAAAGTTGTTACTTTGCAGCCGCCGGTGGGTGCTAAGGGAAAATCAAATGCGCTGAACCATGGACTGAAAGTCAGCTGCGGTGAATATGTTGCTGTTTATGATGCCGATAATACTCCGGAAAGAGGGGCTCTACTGCAGTTAGTTTATAAATTATATACTAATGATAAATTGGGGGCTGTTGTTGGAAAGTTTCGGACACGCAATCGTAATGTAAACTATCTTACGCGCTTTATAAATATTGAGACTTTGAGTTTTCAGTGGTTATTGCAGGCCAGCAGGTGTTATTGGTTTGGTCTTACTACTATTCCTGGAACTAACTTTGTTGTGCGGAGAAGTATCCTCGAAAGTATTAACGGCTGGAATGATCAGGCGTTAACCGAAGATACGGAGCTGACAATTCGCATTTATGATTTTGGTTATACCATCTTTTGGTACCCGCATGCCGTAACTTGGGAACAGGAACCAGAGTCGCTGCGTGTTTGGATGAAACAGAGGACACGTTGGGCACGTGGAAATTTGTGGATCATCAGCCAATATTTACTGCGGATATTTCAGCTTAAAGACAGAAAAATCGGTACAGATATAGTTTATTTTGCTTTTACATATTTTGTATTTTTTGCGGCTGTGATTATATCGGATATATTGTTTGTTTTAGGCGCACTGGGAATAGTTCGTCTGAGTATAGATGCGCCGTTGTCACTGATATGGATGTTGGCTTATGCGCTTTTTGTAACGGAAACCTTTATTTCACTTTCCTTAGAGCGTGGCGAAGGCAGCTTAAGTAATTTATTTTTGATTTGTCTGATGTATTTTACATATTGCCAATTGTGGATCATTTTAGTATTTAAGGCGCTTTACGAAAGCTTGAAGGACAAGATTCAGGGAAAGGGGTTCCACTGGTATAAAACAGAGCGGAGCTCTAATTAAAGAAAGATATGGTCAGGAAAGGTTCTAGAAATATGCAAAAAAAAGCTTTTGTGAGACGCGATATGGCAATATTTAATGGAATTGTGCTGCTGCTGTTGATTGCAGCAGTGATGACATTGTTGTGTTTTTTGAACAATGAAAAAGAATTAGTGTTTCTTATTTTTGCGTGTCTGAGTTTTAATATTATCGCTGCCTATTCGTTAGGAACTACGAAGGGACTTTATTTATCGATTGTTTTTGTAATGTTTTTTAGTATGTACAGTTTATATGACATCGTATTACTGGAAAAAATGGGGGCGGATGTCTATATTGATTTTTTGGCATTGCTATGTTTTCCTGTTGGAGGTTTCTTAGGTGGAGAATTATCAGCGGTGGTAGAGAAAAATATGTTTAAAATAGCCAGTGTGTCTGAACTGGAAAAACTTGTTACTCTTGATGGGAGTACCGGTTTTTATAATCAACAGGGATTTTTTAAACAACTGGAAGAAGAAGTAGGACGTGCTAAACGTTACGGTACAAGTTTTTCCCTGCTTTTATTTCAGATTAGCAATTTGCAACAGCTGCAATCTATTTATAAGAAACAGGATATTATGTTCATCAAAAAAACTGTGGCAGAAATTGTTGCCAGTAAATTGCGCTTTACTGATTGTAGGGGGATTTTAGATGACGGCAGTATTGGCGTGATCCTTCCTCAGACAGAAAGCGGCGGCTTAAATATTGTTGTGAGCAAAATAGATACTGCTGTCGGACTGATACCGGTCAAGCTCAGTAGCGCCAAGCGCATGGTGCGTGTAAGGACTTCACTGGGGTATGCCACGATTGAAAATACGGACACAGATTATAAAATGTTATACTTGCGGGCGAAAGAAGATTTGGTGAATGGCAGCTAGGATGCTTTTAGTCAAAAAAATAATATTGGTATTGTTAATGTTGATATTGGGGACAGGCACCTGCTTTGCACAGACTGCTGGCAGAAATTTCCTGCTCTATGATCTGCAGATGCGCTACGGTGGAACTTTCCCGCTGGTTACTTCGCTGGCAGAACATCTGGGACATTTTGAGGAGGATTATGTCCTTGTAGCTGTGGATGATTGGCAACCAGGGTTGTTGCAAGATGCAGATACTATAGTTTATGCCGGGCTTCAGCAAAGAAAGCTGCCGCGGGAATTGGTAGAAGAAATTGCAGGGGCAAGGCAGGTTCTGTGGTTTGAAGATAATATTGAACAGCTTGCAGAAGTTAAAGGCTGGCATGATTTTAGATCATTGGGTAAGGTAAGTGATTGGACTTATATAAACTTTAAGGGAAGAAGTTTTTATGATTGGATGAGTGTTGAATATACTGATCCAGGAAAAAACGTAAATGTTATAGCAACCGCAAAAAAGTTTATTGATGAAGTACCAGTAATTTGGCAGCGTGAAAATATTTATTATTCTGGAATGTTGGAATTTAATGAGCTGTTTGATGATTATATGGGCTATTTACTGCATCAGGTATTTAAGCGGCATACTGATGACCAACGACCAAAAGCGTTTTTAAGGGTTGAAGATGTAAGTCCGATCGTTGATCCTAAAGCCGTTAAGGCTGTGGTGGAGAAAATAGAGAAATATAATATTCCCTTTGCTATCGGTGTAGTCCCCGTTGGAATTATGGACGGGAAAAAACATTATTTACACGAGCGGGAAGAATTGGTAGAAGTGCTGCAGGAGGCTCAAAAGCGTGGCGCCAGCATTATTATGCATGGCTACACTCATCAAAATGAATTTTCACCGACGACTGGCGAAGGCTATGAATTTTGGAATGCTAAAGATGATAGACCAATGGAGGATGAAGAAAGTTTTACTGTTCCCCGTATAGAAGCAGGCATTTCGGAATTACTGCGTTGCGGATTAATTCCATTAGCTTTTGAAGCTCCGCATTATGCCGCAAGTCAAAAAACATATGAGATTCTGAGTAGATATTTCAATATTTATTCCGGTCAATTGCAGATTTCTGATGATACGGATAGCGTTACTATGACCTTACCGTATATGACGAGATCAAGATACCTTTATGGAATGTTGGTTATACCTGAGAATATGGGGTTTTATGACGGCGGCGAGTTTGTGGTAGAAGAAATGATGAATAAAAGTGCTTCGCTTAAAACTATACCAGGCGCTGTTGCTTGTTTTTTTTACCATGGTTATTTAAAACCAGATAAAGTTGGCTCTATTATTGAGGGTTTGCAAAAGCAGGGTTACGAATTTTTAGATTTAAAATATCTGCCGGTAAAAGTGCAGGCACCAGGAATCGTAATTACAGCAGCAGATGGTGTTGTAAATGCGGTTGTGGCTGAAGAAGTAAAGCAGTCATGGCAAACTGCTGCAGGAGAACAATATTTAAAAATTAACAAGATCGTCAGTGTTCAGGCGGCAGTTTTAGTAGTAATTTTAACTGTGTTTGTATATATAATTTTAAAATTAAAGCGCAATACAAAAAAACATTATGAGAAATGATTAATATTAAGGATGTGTTGGGAGTATGCTCAAGAGAGTATGTTTGTTGATGGCGATGATATGGTCTTTGGGATTCATATGTACAGCGGATGCTGCACCAATGGAACTCGGACTCAAGCCTGTTGTGCTGGGGAATGAATACAGTATAAGTTTATTTATGGATGACAAGGTTTTGCGCAACCCCAATGCGGCACTGACAGGATTTTTGGAAATTAAACCCGGTATGAAGCTTTCCGTGGCACCGGTTTTGGATTTGTGGTATTCGTATTCGCCGACAATCCTGCCGGATATTTCGACAATGACAGTTTCAGTGAATAGAATCCCTGCGGAAAGCCGCAGACTTGTTCCAGATGGTGCTTTTAGGAGTAATTGGCAGGTTGCGCTGCCCTTGACCAGTTTAAGAGAGGGGATTAATGAAATTACCATCAGTGTTTTGCACAGGTCTATTGAGGGCCTCTGTAAAGATATTGATAATGATGCTAATTGGTTTATTATACGTCCGGAAACAACAATAAAATTCAAAGTTGATGCTATGAATTATAGTTTGGCCAATTTCCCTAATCCTTTTATAGATGAATATTTTGGCGCCCGGAATAATGTTACTTTTTCTCTTGCTAATCTCAATGATAATAATATTATATCGATGCTGCGGCTGTCGTCGTTTATGGGACGAATGTCGGGTTATGGTTCGCCGGTGGTTTGGGAAGCGAGGCTGGAACAGCCAGATGCAGTGCTTGATACAAATGTTATAAGATTGGGCGGACAGGTTGAGGCAGATGTAAACTTCAGCGGTGATACAGCATTTTTGAAATTATTTCCTTCCCTTAACGGTCATTATAATTTAAGTGTGGGGGGAAATAATGAAAATGGTGCCAAGCTGGGCGTTAACGCTTTGTGTAATAATAAATTTGTTAGAACATTGAGCGGCAGTGAAACACAGTTTTCTTTGCCTGTGCAGGCTGAAAAACTTTCCGGTAAAAAAGGTTTAGACAGTAAAGGAATTTATACGCTTAGTGATATTGGCTATAATGACGATATTTTAGCAGCTGGTGCTTTTCATCAGGAAGCAGAAATATTTATTCCCAAACCTTCTAATTATGATATTGAAGAAGGTTCTTATGTGGAATTGCATTTCAGGCATGCCAAAATTCTGGATCGTAAGAAATCGGCCGTGACTGTTTATGTCAATGATATTCCGATCAGATCAGAAGTGCTGACCGCTGAGAATGCTGACGGCGGTATTTTAAAAGCTGAGCTGCCGGTTTTGCCGGCTAATCAGCAAGGATGGCGTGTGCGGTTTGCCTTTTATCATGATCTTGGTATAATCGACTGTTCTAAAAGATATGACGATGTTGCCTGGTCGGTGATTGAGAAAGAAACCAGCATCTATTTGGCAGTAAGCAGCCATTCGAGACAGGAGAGTCTGGCAGACTTTCCCGGGTATTTCAATACTGACAGCAATGGTGATATTGTGCTGACCATGTGGTTAAGTCAGACACCGGATAATGATGAACTGACGGCTGCAGCGCAACTAGCTTACTGGATCGGTCAAAATAATACGGGTAACATAGTCTGGAAAGTACAGCTGGGACCACAAGCAGTTATTAGTAATGACAGTGGAACTGTTATTACTACCGGTCAAAACAGAGTTTTAACGGATAAACGGACAATTGGTGACAGTTTGCCTGTAACTGTTAATGCAGATGGAACAATAAAAACCAGTGAGTGGTTAAGTATTGCTACTGACGCAATAGATAGAAAAAATATTTTTCAGGTTGCGCGTAAGGGCGATAATGTAATTTATGCCTTTACCTATGCTAATATCGAGAATATGAAAAGTTTTATGCGTTTGGCTTTTATTAATGGAACCAGTCTTAATGGGCAGGTCGCTTTAATAGATGCTAATGGACAGACTCTTACTTTTGCAGAGGAAGTAAAACATCAGGATGCTGGACTTAGCAAAATTTTTAGAAATTTTTCCGGTAATCGCTTGGGAAGTTATCTGGCGGTGATCGCTGTAGTTGTTTGTGGGACGCTGATAATGATGTGGTATTCCAAACGTCGCAAATAAGAACTGACGAAAGGATAAAGGGAAGATGCAAAATAGAATCATAACGATGTGTTGCAGCATCTGCATGTTGATTCCTTTAGTAGGTAATGCAAGTGCTATTACGGTCCCACCGGATGTTAAAGATGTTGCTGATAGTGCAGCTGAGTTAGCTAAAGGAGTGGATTACAGGAAGCGCTTTGAGCAGGAAGAGGACGAAGCCGCTTTAAGTAAGCAACAGATGGAAACGGAAATGGCTGCTTCCTGGTCAACGGTAGTGAGCTTGTTAGAACAGGCAGAGAAAAACAGAGCTCTGTTGAATGCTAATCAGGAGCTGCTGCAGCATATGCAGCGGGACAATAATTCATATGAGCAAAAAGTCCGGGAGCTGGAAGAGAAAAGTAGAAATGCCTGGGCCGCAGCTGCAGCCCAGGTCAATTATGCAGAGGCGCTTGATGATGCACAGGTAGAAGGAAGCTTGGGTGGAGAGCAGGTAGGTACTGCATATGCCTATGCAGGTAATTTGCAACATCAGGCCGAAAACATTGATGTTGAACTGGAAAAAGTTTTTCTTGAATATGAAGCGCTGCAGAATAAAACTGATCTGCTGCTGGGCGTAAGAGACGAAGCCGCAGCCGAACTTGGTGAACAGGAAAATGAATTGGCAGAAGCGGTGTATAATGCAGGCGGGTCTATGGATTATGCGTTGGCAAGCAGGGATTATTACGAGCGGCTATTGAAAGAAAAAGAAAATCCTTATCAGGATGTATCTGGCTTTCTAAGCAACAATTTTTATAATTGGCACGGAAACGGTTGGAGTGGCAGCCAGTTTGCCCAGCCTTATTATTTTGGATATGCCAATAAAAATAGCTATTGGGGGCTTAACTTCAATTATGTAAGTTCAAAGAATACAACGCCGGGACATGAAGGCAAGATAAATACTTTTACAGATACTTTATTATATTTTTCAACGAGAAATAATAAGGATAAATATATAGTTGATTATAATTTGGGTATTAATATTCCTACGGGAAAAGCGAAGCTGTCAAGCTACGAACGCAACGCCAGAATGGATGAAGATCTGGTGAGATTTGCTGAGTTTGGTGAAGGTTGGAACTTTACTCCCGGAATAGCGGTTACGCGTAGAATAGGGGGGGACAAAGATCTGCTGACGTTGGGAACAAACTACTCAGTCAGAGGTTCTTATGATCCTACCAGTGATATCGATGATGACAAATTCAATCCTGGTAATGAATGGCAAAAGTATTTACGCTGGCAGCACGCTGAAGAAAAATGGCAGCTGGTAGGTGAGCTTCTTCATACCAGTTCTGCAGAAAGTAAGATTGCTGATGGCAGTGTTTTTGATACAGGCGCAGTTTGGGAAACGCGGTTGACCTATAACCGTAATTTAGCCAAGGATCAGGACTTAATGTTGTACTATTGGTACTATCATGAGAATAATGAAATTATTTTGAATAAAAAAGTTGAAGAATCTCCAGTACATTATTTTGGTGCGGAATGGAAAAAACATTTATCTAAAAAAACAGACCTGCGTCTGGCTGCGGATATCATGATAGCCGACGGTATTAGATATAGCTCGCTGACGGATTCATATGTAGATAATAGAAAAAAAGTTGCTTTGGGTATAGGCTGTGATTTAAAAATGGATGAAAGAAATAAATTGTCGTTGAAGGTACAGCACTTTTCTATGCGCGACGGAAAAAACTCTAATGGCGCTGATGCCAGAAGGTACCAGGGATTTAATTTTCTTACAAGTTTCTACCATACATTTTAGGAAGGATAGCCTAACATGATAAAAAACAGAGATTTACCAGCATATTTTTTTATATTATTGGTTAGTACGTTTTTGACTTGCTCTGTTGATGCTCAAGAAAAGGCTGAAAATAAGATATATGCAGATGAACATATGCAATTTTTGCTGCCAGAAAAATTTAGAGGTGAATCAGATACAGAAAAACCTTTTCAAGTTTGTTTGACTGATGACGCTGGCAGCAGAATATATTTTGCAGTTAGAAAAAGAGCGGATAAAACAATTGCAGGAGGGATTACTAACGAGGCAGGAAACATAACGGCTGCAGAAAAGAAAATAGCGGTTGCTGAAACTTTAATTGTTTCTGATTATGGCAGCAAATTGTGGGGACTACAAAAACAGAAAATAAATTGGATTCGTATGCAGAGATCAGAGGATTCAAATGATTGCTTAATGATTTATTTTTGGCAGGCGAAAGGAATGGAATACCTTTTTTTGCTGGAAGGATCGCAAATAAAAATGGATTTACTGGCAATGGAAGTAGAAAAAAATATAATTTTTTAAATACGGAGAATAAAATCCAATCAAATTGACCTCAAATTTAGCAAAATTTGAGGCTTTTCTTTTATATTTAAGAGCTGGTGATAAATTATGACTGAATTTGTCAAAAATGCTGAAATAATACATATAAAATATCCTCTGAAAATGGAAATACGAGTCCCAAAAGATTACAAAATTAAGATTTTTTGTGTAAAACATATTACAAAGTTACGCAAAAGAAACGCTAGGATCCGTGTAATACAAAAAACACGGTTTAATGCGGGTTTGCGCTTGTAAAAAAATCAAGAAAAAGTATTGACACAGCCAAGTGGCAGTGTTACAATATGTAAGTATCTCGGGATAGCTATGCGCTTTTACAAGGAGGGTTTGTGATGACAGTAGAGTTGTTAAAGCAAGCAACGAAGCGAGTTGTCGGGAACAAGCAAACCGCTAAAGCGATTCAAAAAGGCACTGCAAAGACGGTTTATATAGCTGATGACGCAGATGTCCGGGTTGTGCAGCCACTGCTTGATGCCTGCGCTGAAGCTCGGGTGAATGTAGAAAAAGTAGCGACAATGCAAGAACTTGGTAAAGCCTGCGGAATCCATGTCGGTGCAGCGACAGCCGCGATACTCAAAAGTTGATAGGGATCTGGAAGCTTTGCTGAAGGATTTTTATAATCATTAAAATCTATTTATTCGGAAGGAGGTGCCGATATGCCTACAATTAATCAATTGGTTCGCAAAGGAAGAGAAGTTTTGACTGTAAAATCCACTGCCCCGGCATTGAAAGAATGCCCGCAAAAACGTGGAGTTTGCACTAGGGTTTATACTACAACCCCGAAAAAGCCTAACTCTGCTCTTCGTAAAGTAGCTCGTGTACGTTTGACTAACGGTATCGAAGTTACTGCTTACATCCCTGGTATCGGCCACAATCTGCAGGAACATAGCGTTGTCCTGATTAGAGGCGGAAGAGTTAGAGATCTTCCTGGTGTGCGTTACCATATCATTCGTGGTGCACTTGACACTGCAGGCGTTGCTAACCGCAATCAAGCCCGTTCTAAATACGGTGCTAAACGTGCTAAAGCAGCTAAAAAGTAATCGAGTCTACACAACGAATTGATAATCCATAAGGAGGGAAACACATGCCGAGAAAAGGCCCTGTAACAAAAAGAGACGTTTTGCCGGATCCTGTATACGGTTCAAAACTTTTGACAAGATTTATTAATAAGATTATGCTTGACGGTAAAAAAGGCGTTGCTGAACGCATTGTATATGATGCTTTCGATCTGGTTCGTGCTAAAACTGGTAAGGATCCTCTCGAAGTATTCGATGCAGCTATGAAAAACGTTATGCCGCTTTTAGAAGTACGTGCTCGCCGCGTTGGTGGTGCTAACTACCAGGTTCCGGTTGAAGTCCGTGCAGACCGTAAGACCACCCTTGGTATTCGCTGGCTGGTCAACTACTCCCGTTTGCGTGGTGAAAGAACCATGTGCGAACGTGTTGCTGGTGAGATCATGGACGCAGCAAACGCTACCGGCGCTGCTGTGAAAAAACGCGAAGATACCCACAAGATGGCTGAAGCAAACAAAGCGTTTGCACATTACCGCTGGTAATGGCCCGATCCCTATAACGAGGAGGATAAAAAAGTGGGCAGACAATTTCCGCTTGAAAAAACAAGAAACATCGGCATCATGGCTCATATTGATGCTGGTAAAACTACTACGACTGAACGTATTCTGTTCTACACCGGTAGGGTTCATAAAATCGGTGAGACCCATGATGGCGGCGCTACCATGGACTGGATGGTTCAAGAGCAGGAACGTGGTATTACCATTACTTCTGCTGCTACCACCTGTCAATGGGATGGGCACCGCATCAACATCATTGATACGCCAGGTCACGTTGACTTTACTGTAGAAGTTGAACGTTCTCTGCGTGTACTTGATGGTTCTGTTGCAGTATTCTGCGCTAAAGGCGGCGTTGAACCTCAGTCTGAAACAGTATGGCGTCAGGCTGACAAATATGGCGTACCGCGTATGGCGTATGTAAATAAAATGGATATTACCGGCGCTGACTTCTACAATGTAGTACAAATGATGAAAGATCGTTTGAATGCCAATGCTGTACCTATCCAATTACCGATTGGTTTCGAAGATACCTTCCAGGGTATGGTCGATCTGATCAAAATGAAAGCTATCGTTTACAGCGACGCTCTGGGTAAAGAAGAAGAATTTGTTGATGTTCCGGCCGATATGGTTGAAAAAGCCAACGAATACCGTCAAGCTTTAATGGAAGCTGTAGCTGAAAGCGATGACGAGCTGATGATGAAATATCTGGAAGGCGAAGAGCTGACGGAAGAAGAAGTTATGGCTGGTATCCGCAAACAAACTATTGCTTGCAAAATGACTCCTGTCTGCTGCGGTTCTTCTTACAAAAACAAAGGCGTACAGCCTTTGCTGGATGCTGTTGTAGCGTTCATGCCTGCCCCTACTGATATTCCTCATATCAAAGGCGTAAATCCTGAAACCGGCGAAGAAGACGAACGTCCGTCGTGCGACAGCGAGCCGTTCTCTGCACTGGCTTTCAAAATTATGACTGACCCGTTTGTTGGTAAACTTGCTTTCTTCCGTGTGTACTCCGGTACTCTCGGCTCCGGTTCTTACGTTTACAACTCTACCAAAGGTAAGAGAGAGCGTATTGGCCGTATCCTGCAAATGCATGCCAACCATCGTGAGGAAATCGACATGGTTTATTCCGGTGATATTGCAGCAGCAGTAGGTTTGAAAGATACCACTACCGGCGATACTCTCTGCGACGAAAAAGCTCCGATCATTCTGGAATCCATGGTATTCCCTGATCCGGTAATCTCCGTTGCGGTTGAACCTAAAACTAAAGCTGACCAGGAAAAGATGGGCATTGCCCTTCAAAAACTGGCAGAAGAAGATCCGACTTTCCGTGTTCATACTGATCCGGAAACAGCACAAACCATCATTTCTGGCATGGGCGAGTTGCATTTGGACATTATTGTTGACCGTTTGCTGCGTGAATTCAAAGTAGGCTGTACTGTTGGTAATCCGCAGGTTGCTTATCGTGAAACTATCCGCAAATCTGTTAAGTCCGAAGGTAAATTTGTACGTCAGTCCGGTGGTAAAGGCCAATATGGTCACTGCTGGTTGGAAATTTCACCTCGTGAAGCAGGTGAAGGCTTCTTGTTTGAGAACAAAGTTGTTGGCGGTGCTATTCCGAAAGAATACATCGGACCGATCGAAAACGGTGTTAAGGAAGCTATGGAAAACGGCGTAGTTGCCGGTTACCCAATGGTTGATATCAAAGTTACCGTTTATGATGGTTCTTACCATGAAGTCGATTCTTCTGAAATGGCCTTCAAAATTGCAGGTTCTATGGGCTTCCGTTCTGGCGCTACTAAAGCCGACCCGGTTATCCTTGAACCTTATATGAAAGTAGAAGTTACTGTTCCTGAGGACTACATGGGCGATGTTATCGGCGATTTGAACTCTCGCCGTGGTCGTATCGAAGGTATGGAAGCTCGCAATGGCGCTCAAGTTATCAACGCATTTGTTCCGCTTTCCGAAATGTTTGGTTATGCTACCGACCTGCGTTCTAAAACTCAAGGCCGAGGCAACTACTCTATGGAAGTTGACCATTACGAAGATGTACCGAGAAACATTGCCGAGGCTATCATTGCCAAAAACAAAGGCACTCAAGCCTAATATAAAGTAAAACCTAATTTAAGGGAGGAAAAATAAATGGCAAAGCAAAAATATGAAAGAACAAAACCGCATGCTAATATCGGCACCATCGGTCACGTAGACCATGGTAAAACAACCCTGACCGCAGCAATCACCAAAGTATTGGCTTCTAAAGGCGGCGCAGAATTCATGGATTACTCCATGATCGATAAAGCACCTGAAGAAAGAGAACGCGGAATCACCATCAACACTTCCCACGTAGAATATGAAACAGCAACCCGCCACTATGCACACGTAGACTGCCCGGGCCATGCCGACTATGTAAAAAACATGATCACCGGCGCAGCACAAATGGACGGAGCGATCCTCGTAGTATCCGCAGCAGACGGCCCGATGCCGCAAACTCGTGAGCACATCCTTCTTGCTCGTCAAGTAGGCGTACCTGCAATGGTAGTGTTCCTGAATAAAGCAGATATGGTAGACGATCCGGAACTGATCGAATTAGTAGAAATGGAAGTACGTGAACTGCTCTCCAGCTACGACTTCCCCGGCGACGACATTCCTGTAGTAGTAGGGTCTGCGCTGAAAGCACTTGAAGGCGACGCAGCATACGAAGCAAAAATCATGGAACTGATGGACGCAGTAGACGCATACATTCCTATTCCGGAACGCGCAACTGACAAACCGTTCCTGATGCCTGTAGAAGACGTATTCACAATTACCGGCCGTGGCACAGTAGCAACAGGACGTGTAGAACGTGGTATCATCAAAGTAGGCGACAATATTGAGATCGTAGGAATGACAGAAGAGAAAAAAGCAACAGTAGTAACGGGCGTAGAAATGTTCCGTAAATTACTGGACGAAGCAGTAGCAGGAGACAACATCGGCTGCCTGCTGCGTGGTGTAGACCGTAAAGATATCGAACGCGGTCAAGTACTTGCAAAACCCGGCAGCATCCATCCGCACACAAAATTCAAAGCAGAAGTATATGTACTGACGAAAGAAGAAGGCGGCCGTCATACACCGTTCTTCAACGGCTATCGTCCGCAGTTCTATTTCAGAACAACAGACGTAACCGGCGTAACTGAATTACCGGAAGGTATTGAGATGGTAATGCCTGGCGATAACGTAACCATGGACGTAGAGCTGATCACCCCGATCGCAATCGAGCCTGGTCTGCGTTTTGCAATTCGCGAAGGCGGCCGTACTGTTGGCGCCGGTGTTGTTGCTGCTATCAACGAATAATCTTTAATTAGATCCCGAATGAGGGGCTAATAAAAGCCCCTCATTTACTTATGTTTATTTGCATGGCCCTGCGATGATGTGAGAGGTTGCTTGCCTGCTAGACAGGGAGATTTTCACGGAGTATGTCCGTTCTTAGAAACTGGGCGATTAGGAGGAAAAAAATTAATGTCAAAATCACAGAAAATCAGAATACGCTTAAAAGCGTATGATCACAAAGCGCTTGATCAAAGTGCTGCAAAAATTGTAGAAACTGCGAAACGTACCGGAGCTCAGGTTTCCGGCCCTATTCCGCTTCCTACTGAAAAAAATATCTATACGATTCTGCGTTCCCCTCATGTAAACAAGGATTCTCGTGAACAATTCGAGATGCGTACCCACAAAAGACTTGTAGACATTCTGGAACCGACTGCGAAGACCGTTGATGCGTTGATGCGTCTTGACCTTCCTGCCGGCGTAGATATCGAGATTAAACTGTAAGGAGGAGGTGCAATAATGGCTAAAGGAATCTTAGGCAAGAAAATTGGTATGACCCAAATTTTTGAAGCTGACGGCAGATTGATCCCTGTTACTGTTGTAGAAGCAGGACCTTGTGTTGTTGTTCAAAATAAAACCGAAGAAACAGACGGTTATAATGCTGTTCAACTTGGCTTTGGTGAAATTAAAGAAAAACATATGACCAGACCAATGAAAGGCCATTTTGACAAAGCCGGCGTAACTCCGGTTAAATTTGTCAAAGAATTGCGGTTGTCTGCTCCTTCTGAATATACAGTCGGCCAACAAATCACTGCTGACATTTTTGCTGCTGGAGAACTGATTGATGCAACCGGTATTTCCCGCGGTAAAGGCTTTGCAGGCACTATTAAGCGCCACAATTTCGCTCGTGGTCCTATGAAGCACGGTTCCAAATCCCATCGTGAACCTGGTTCCATGGGTCCTATGCATTCCGGTCCTGGCGGTAGAGTTATCAAAGGCAAAAAATTGCCTGGCCGTATGGGTAATGCACAAGTAACTGTTCAACGTTTGACTGTTGCTAAAGTTGATGTTGAACGTAATCTTATTTTGGTCAAAGGCTCCATTCCTGGTGCCGCTGGTTCTTTTGTTGTAATCAAAGAAACAGTAAAACCTAATAAATAAGAGCGTAAGCGAAAGAAAGGAGGATGCTTCTAATGCCGAAGTTATCAGTATATAACATCTCCGGTCAAGCTACCGGTGAAGAAATAGAATTGAATGATCTCGTGTTTGGCGTTGAATTTAATGAAGCTGTTGTACATCAAGCAATTGTTATGCAACAGGCTGCTGAACGTCAAGGCACTTCTGCTACCAAAACCCGCGGTATGGTTCGCGGCGGCGGTCGTAAACCGTGGAGACAAAAATGCCCCGGCCGCGCTCGCAGCGGTTCTACCCGTTCTCCGATTTGGGTAGGTGGTGGTACCACTTTTGGTCCCCAACCTCGCAGTTATGCGAAAAAAATGCCCCGTAAAGCTCGTCGTTTGGCAATTCGTTGTGCATTGTCTGCAAAAGTTGCTGCCGGTGAACTTATCGTTGTTGAGGGCTTGAGCTTTGATGCTCCTAAAACTAAAAATGTTGTAACTATGCTGTCTGCTTTTGATGCAGCTGATAAAAAGGCTTTACTCATCACTGACGGTTCTAATGAAAATGTTGAGCTGTCTTCACGCAACATTCCGAAAGTCACTGCACTTTCCAACGGTTGCCTGAACTGCTTTGATCTGCTTCATAACAATAAAGTGTTCTTAGCAAAAGACGCTGTAGCTAAAATTGAGGAGGTGCTCGCATAATGGCTGCTAACCCTCGCGATATTTTACTCCGTCCGATCATTACTGAAAAAACTTCCGTAATGCTTCAAGACAACAAATACACTTTCCAAGTTCCTTTGACTGCCAACAAAGTGGAAATCCGCCAGGCAGTTGAACAAATTTTCAAAGTAAAAGTGTTAAACGTAAATACTGTACGCGTATTTGGCAAAACCAAACGAATGGGTAAATACGTTGGCAAACGTTCCGATTATAAGAAAGCAATCGTGAAACTTGCTGAAGGCAATACGATTCCCCTTTTCGAAGGAATGTAATTTGACGTAATAAGGAGGCAAATTAAATGGCTATTAAAAGCTTTAATCCGTATTCTCCTTCGAGGCGCTTCATTACAGTGTCTACCTTCGAAGAGATTACAACTGATAAGCCTTACCGTCCGCTGGTTGAAAAACTGCAAAAACATGCAGGTCGTAATAACACCGGCAAAATGACTGTTCGTCATCAAGGTGGCGGTAATAAAAGACAATATCGTATCATCGATTTTAAACGCAATAAAGACGGTGTTCCGGCTCGTGTTGCTACCATCGAATACGATCCTAACCGTAATGCACGTATCGCTTTAGTAAACTATGCTGATGGCGAAAAACGTTATATCCTCGCTCCTTTAGACCTTAAAGTAGGCGATGTTATCGAAAGCGGACCTGATGCTGATATCAAAATCGGCAACTGCCTGCCTTTGAAAAATATGCCGCTTGGTACTATGGTTCACAATGTTGAGCTTAAAATTGGCAAAGGCGGTCAAATTGCCCGCGGTGCTGGTACTTCTGCTCAGTTGATGGCTAAAGAAGGCGATTATGCTCTGCTTCGTCTCCCTTCCGGTGAGATCCGTAAAGTGCATATCAACTGCCGCGCCACTATTGGACAAGTTGGCAATATCGACGCTGAAAATATCTGCATCGGTAAAGCAGGCCGTTCTCGTTGGCTCGGTATTCGCCCGGCTAACCGCGGTGTTGTAATGAACCCGAATGACCATCCGCATGGTGGTGGTGAAGGTCATTCTCCTGTTGGCCGTAAACGTCCTGTTACTCCTTGGGGTAAATGTGCATTTGGTACTCGTACCCGCAAAGAGAAAAAAGCTTCTAGCAAATTAATCGTAAAACGTAGAACGAAATAATTATAAGGATAGAGAAAGGAGGCTAACCTAGTGTCCAGATCAATCAAAAAAGGACCGTATGTCCATGCAAGTCTTCAAAAGAAGATTGAAGCGTTGAACGCTTCTAACGATAAAAAAGTCGTAAAAACATGGTCTCGCAGCTCCACTATTCTTCCGGATTTCTTGGGCCATACTATTGCTGTTCATGATGGACGTAAACATGTGCCTGTATTTATCACTGAAGATATGGTAGGCCACAAACTAGGAGAATTTGCTCCTACGCGTACTTATAAAGGCCATGCCGATAAGAGTACATCTTTAAAATAAGGGGAAAGGGGGCAAAATAACATGGAAGCAAAAGCTATTGCAAGATATGTTCGCATCGCGCCGCGCAAGTTGCGTATCGTGATTGATCTTATCCGCGGCAAAGCTGTGGGTGAAGCATTCGCGATCCTCAAACATACCCCTAAGGTTGGTTCTGAGGTTATCGAAAAAGTACTGCGCAGTGCAGTTGCAAACGCTGAACATAACTATGATATGAATGTGGATAATCTGATCGTATCTTCCTGCTTTATAGATCAAGGTCCGACCATGAAAAGAATCCATCCGCGTTCCCGTGGGCAAGCGTTCAAAATCTTAAAACGTTCTAGCCACGTAACAGTTGCTGTTAAAGAAAAATAATATCCCGGAAAAAGGAGGGAAAAGATAGTGGGTCAAAAAGTTAATCCGCATGGTCTCCGCGTAGGTATTATCAAAGATTGGGATTCCAAATGGTATGCTGACAAAGACTATGAGAAATTCTTATTAGAAGATATTAAAATTCGTGAATTCATTAAAGAAAAACTGTTCTTGTCCGGTATCTCTAAAGTAGAAATCGAACGCGCTTCGAATAGAGCCCGCATCTCTATCCATACTGCTAAACCTGGTATGGTAATCGGTCGTCAGGGCAGCAACATTGAATTGCTGAAAAACGACTTGAAAAAAATGACCGACAGCGTAATTGATATCAACATCGTTGAGGTAAAAACCCCGGATATGGACGCAACTTTGGTTGCAGAGAACATTGCATCTAAATTGGAACGCCGTATCGCTTTCCGCCGTGCAATGAAACAATGTGTTGGCCGTACCATGCGCATGGGCGCTAAAGGTATTAAAGTTCAGGTTGGCGGTCGTCTGGGCGGTGCTGAAATCGCTCGCAGCGAAAGCTATCGTGAAGGCAGCATTCCTCTGCATACTCTGCGTGCTGATATTGATTATGGCACAGCAGAAGCTCATACCACTTATGGCCGTATCGGCGTAAAGGTATGGATTTACAAAGGTGAAGTCCTTCCTGAAAGCAAAGAAGTAGCGCAAGCTGCTCCGGTGAAGGAGGCATAAACTAATGTTATTACCGAAGAGAGTTAAACATCGTAAACAACATAGAGGCCGTATGACTGGTCGTGCAATGCGCGGTAACAAAATCGCTCATGGCGAGTATGGCTTGGTAGCATTGGAACCCGCATGGATCACCAATCGTCAAATCGAAGCAGCTCGTATCGCAATGACACGTTATATTAAACGTGGCGGTCAAGTATGGATTCAAATTTTCCCGGACAAACCGATCACTGCAAAACCGGCTGAAACTCGTATGGGTAGTGGTAAAGGTTCACCTGAATATTGGGTAGCAGTAGTTAAACCCGGTCGTGTTATGTTCGAAATGAACGGAGTTAGCGAAGAGATCGCTAAAGAAGCTATGCGTCTTGCTAGCCACAAATTGCCTATTAAATGTAAATTTGTGACCCGCGCACAGCAAGAAGCCGAAGCTGCCGCACAAGAAAAGGGTGGTGAAGCTTAATGAAAACAACAGAAATTCGTGAAATGTCTGCTTCCGAGTTAGACAGCAAATTGGCTGGTTTGAAAGAAGAACTCTTCAACCTGCGTTTTCAAATGGCAACCGGACAATGTGAGAATCCGATGAAAATTCGCGAAGTCAAAAAGTCTATTGCCCGCATCAAGACCATTCAGCGTCAACGCGAGTTAAATGCCTGAGTGTGTTTGAAGTATGAAGAAGGAGGAAACAGTCGTGACCGAAGAAAGAAACGCACGTGTTACCCGTATCGGTAAAGTAGTAAGCGACAAAATGCAGAAAACTGTTGTAGTTGCTATTGAGCGTTTTGTTCAACATCCGCTTTACAAAAAAGGTGTAAAACATACTATCAAATTCAAAGCTCATGATGAAAATAACGAAGCGCATATTGGCGACGTAGTTCAAATTATGCAAACTCGTCCGCTTTCCAAAGATAAATGCTGGCGTGTTATTGAAATTTTAGAGCGTGCAAAATAAGATATTGCCGATCGGATAAATTGGCAAGGGAGGGAAAACCATGATACAACAACAAACCATTCTTAATGTTGGTGACAATACTGGCGCTAAGAAAGTTATGTGCATTCGCGTATTGGGCGGTTCTTACCGTAAATATGCTAACATTGGTGACGTTATCGTATGCGCTGTTAAAGATGCATCACCCGGTGGCGTTGTAAAAAAAGGTGACGTAGTAAAAGCAGTTGTTGTTCGTTCTGCAAAGGGCGTTCGTCGTCCGGACGGTTCTTATATCCGCTTCGACGAAAACGCAGCAGTTGTAATTAAAGATGATAAGAGCCCGCGCGGCACCCGTATTTTCGGGCCTGTTGCTCGTGAACTTCGCGATAAAGATTTCATGAAAATCATTTCTCTGGCACCGGAAGTGCTGTAAGAAATCTGATAATGCACATAAGGAGGTGTTCCTGAAATGACTGCAGCAATCAAAATGCATGTAAAAAAAGGCGATACCGTTTTGGTTTTGTCCGGCAAAGATAAAGGCAAAGAAGGAAAGATCATTGAAGCTCTGCCTAAAAAAGCTAAAGTAGTCGTTGAAGGCGTAAATAAAGTAAAACGCCATACAAAACCGTCTCAGGCTAATCCCCAAGGCGGCATCATTACTAAAGAAGCTGCTATTGCTTCTTCCAAAGTAATGTTAGTATGCCCGGCTTGTAAAAAAGCTACTCGTATTAAAAAGACCGCAGTTTCCGGCAGCTTCGTAAGAACCTGCAAAAAATGCGGCGAAGTAATTGATAAATAAGATTCCGGGAAAGGAGGAAATTTTGAATGGCAAAAACAAGATTGCAAGAAAAGTATTTGTCCGAAGCTGTTAAAGGCATGATGGATAAATTCAACTATAAAAATGTTATGGAAATCCCTAAAATCGAAAAAGTTGTCATCAATATGGGTATCGGTGAAGCTGTAGCTAACAGCAAGGCATTAGATTCTGCTGTTGCAGATCTGACTTTGATCGCTGGTCAAAGACCAGTCATCACTAAAGCTAAAAAATCCATTGCAGCTTTTAAATTGCGTCAAGGGATGCCGATCGGTACCAAAGTTACCCTGCGCGGTGACCGCATGTATTACTTCCTTGATAAGTTGATGAACATTGCTCTTCCGCGTGTACGCGATTTTCGCGGCGTAAATCCCACCGCTTTTGACGGCCGTGGCAACTACGCATTGGGCATGAAAGAACAATTGATTTTCCCGGAAATTGAATATGATAAGATCGATAAAGTCCGTGGAATGGATATCATCATTGTTACTACCGCTAAGACTGACGAGGAAGCCAGAGAATTACTCAGACTCCTCGGAATGCCGTTCAGCGCATAAGTGAGGAGGGAATACCTTGGCTAAAAAAGCCCTGATTGAAAAATGGAAAAATGAGCCGAAATTTGAAGTTCGCCGTTATAATCGCTGCAAGGTTTGCGGCAGACCACATGGCTATATGCGTAAATTCGGTCTCTGCCGTATCTGCTTCCGTGAATACAGCTACCAAGGCGCTATTCCGGGAGTAACCAAAGCTAGCTGGTAAAACAGCAAATTAGGAAGGAGGGTATTTAAGTATGGTAATGACTGACCCGATTGCCGATATGCTTACCCGTATTCGTAACGCAAACTCGGTTCATCACGATAAAGTTGAAATCCCCGGCTCCAAAATCAAAGTAGCTATTGCTGAGATTTTGAAAGCTGAAGGTTTCATTAAAGATTTTGAAGTAATTGCCGATAGCAAACAAAATGTTATCCGCGTCAGCCTGAAATACGGTGCTAATAAGGAAAAAGTTATTTCCGGTATCAAACGTATTTCTAAGCCCGGCTTGAGAGTATACTCTCAAAAAGATCAGCTGCCCAGAGTCCTCGGTGGTCTCGGTATCGCAGTGATCTCCACTTCTCAAGGCCTGATGACCGATAAAGCTGCCCGTAAGGCTGGTCTCGGTGGAGAAGTGCTGGCATACGTCTGGTAATACTTGAAAGATAGGAGGTGCTCATAAGTGTCTAGAATTGGTAAACAACCAATTACTGTACCCGCTAACGTTACAGTTACTATTGAAAATAATTTGGTTACCGTTAAAGGTCCCAAAGGCGAATTATCTCGCCAAATCAATAAAGATATGAAATTGACTCTGGAAAACGGCGTACTGACTGTTGAACGTCCGAGTGATGAAAAAACTCATCGTTCCATGCACGGTCTTTCCCGTACTCTGATCAACAACATGGTTGTCGGTGTAACCACCGGTTTCAGCAAATCTTTAGAAATTGCCGGTGTCGGCTATCGTGCCGCTAAACAAGGCAATAACATCAACTTTACTCTCGGGTTCTCTCATCCGGTAGTAAAAGAGCCGCCTGCAGGTATTACTTTTGAAGTTCCGGCTCCTAACAAAATCGTTGTCAGCGGCGCAGACAAAGAAAAAGTCGGCGCAGTTGCAGCTGAAATCCGCACTCTGCGTCCGCCTGAACCCTATAAAGGCAAAGGTATTCGTTATGAAGGCGAATACGTTCGTCGTAAGATGGGTAAAGCTGGCGCTAAAGGCAAGAAGTAATTTCTAAAAGAAGGGAGTGAAACTCTTGCTTAACAGAGTTGATAAAAATGAGAAACGTCAAAAACGTCATCTCCGTTCTCGTCAATATATTATCGGTACGGCAGAAAAACCTCGTTTGAATGTATATCGTTCCTTGTCCAATATTTATGCACAAGTGATTAACGATGTAACAGGCGAAACGATTGTTGCTGCCAGCACTGTTGAGAAAGACTTGAAAGCTAACTACGGCGGCAATACTGAAGCTGCTAAAGCAGTTGGCAAGGCTATTGCTGAAAAAGCTTTGGCTAAAGGAATTAAAGAAGTTGTATTTGATCGTGGCGGTTACCTGTACACCGGTCGTGTTGCTGCACTGGCAGACGCGGCTCGTGAAGCTGGACTGCAATTCTAATAGAAGGAGGAATAAAAGTGGCGAATTTCGAAAAACAAGAAAGCGACTTAAAAGAGAAAGTCGTATTCATCAACCGCGTTGCAAAGGTTGTTAAAGGCGGACGTCGTTTCTCCTTCTCCGCACTCGTTGTAGTTGGTGACGAAAACGGTCATGTTGGTATGGGCCTTGGTAAAGCTGCCGAAGTTCCGGAAGCTATCCGCAAAGGCGTTGAAGATGCTAAAAAGAACCTGATTACTGTTCCTATGGTTGGCACTTCCATTCCTCATGAAATCATTGGTGTGTTCGGCGCAGGCCGTGTGTTCTTGAAACCGGCTGCAGAAGGTACCGGCGTTATTGCCGGCGGCCCTGTTCGTGCCGTACTTGAATTGGCAGGCGTACGTGATATCTTGACCAAATGTCAAGGTTCTAATAACCCTAACAATGTTGTTCGTGCAACTTTGGAAGGTTTAAAATCCCTGAAAAGTGCTGAAGCTGTTGCAGCTCTGCGCGGAAAAACCGTACAAGAATTACTTGGCTAAGGAGGTAGCATGATGGAACAAGTTAAAATCACGCTGACCCGTAGCTTGATCGGTTACCCGCAGGATCAACGCGCAACCGTAAAGGCTCTGGGCTTAGGAAAAATCAATTCTACTGTTGTTAAAAACGACACCCCGACTATTCGCGGTATGATTCACAAAGTTGAACATCTTGTGAAAGTTGAAAAAGTTGAAGCTTAAAACAAGGAGGTGTGCTACAGATGAATTTGCATGAATTATCTCCCGCTCCGGGATCTAAAAGAGCCTCCGTTCGCGTTGGCCGTGGTCTCGGTTCCGGACTTGGTAAAACATCTGGCAAAGGTCAAAAAGGACAAAAATCCCGCTCCGGCGGCGTAAAACGTCCTGGTTTTGAAGGTGGTCAAAAACCTTTGTATCTGCGTTTGCCTAAACGTGGATTCTATAATAGATTTGGCATGAATTATGTCGAAATCAATGTTGGTAGTCTCAATTGCTTTGAAGACGGCACAGTAGTTGAACCTGTAATGCTGATCGAACACGGAATGATCAAAAACATTCGTGATGGTGTTCGTATCCTCGGCAACGGCGAGCTTACTAAAAAGCTCACGGTTCAAGCTATGGGTTTCAGCAAATCTGCTGAAGAAAAAATTATTGCTGCCGGCGGAAAAGTAGAGGTGATCTAAGTGTTCGCAGCCCTCGCTAATATTTTCAGAATTACGGAACTCAGGCAAAAAGTTGTATTTACTCTCGCCATGTTCATCGTTTTTCGGGCTGGAACACATATCCCTGTTCCTGGCGTTAACGTAGCCATGATCGAGCAGCTTTTCCAAAGCGGTAATTTGTTTGGCCTGCTTGATATGTTCTCCGGCGGCGCCTTGAGCAAATTCTCAATTTTTGCTATGAGTATTACTCCATATATCAATGCGTCCATTATCCTTCAATTATTAAAGGTCGTTGTTCCTACATTAGAACAATGGTCCAAAGAAGGTGTGGAAGGTCAGAAAAAGGTTACTCAGCTGACTCGCGGCGGTACAGTTCTGCTTGGTTTTATCCAGGCTTTAGGTATGGCTTATGGTCTGAGATCAGCAATCAATAACCCCGGAATCATGTCGATTCTGTTGATTGCGATCAGTTTAACTGCTGGTACGGTATTTTTGATGTGGATCGGTGAACAGATTACGTCTAAAGGTATTGGTAACGGTATCTCACTGATCATCTTTGCTGGTATCGTTTCCAGACTTCCTGATGGAATGCATGTTATTTTCCAATATCTGCAAGCCGGCACGGTTAACATTCTGAACGTGATTTTGTTCGCGGTGATAGCTTTGGCGATGATTGTCTTTGTTGTAGCGATCTCTCAAGGTATTCGCAAAATCCCGGTTCAATATGCAAAACGTGTTGTTGGCCGTAAAATGTACGGTGGTCACACCAGCTACATTCCTTTAAAGGTCAACCAGGCAGGCGTAATTCCGATCATCTTTGCATCCTCCGTGCTGATGTTTCCGGTTACGATTGGCCAGTTTGTAGACATTCCTTGGGTAAAAACTGTTGCAGGCTGGTTTGCATGGGGTACTCCTCTTCAAACTACTTTGTATGTATTGATGATTTTATTCTTCACTTACTTCTATACCGCAGTAAGCGTGAATATAGCTGAAATGTCGGATAATATCAAAAAATATGGCGGTTTTATTCCCGGACTGCGTCCTGGCAAACCGACAACTGATTACTTGGATAAAATCATGTCCAGAATCACTCTGGCCGGCGCAATCTTTCTCGCATTGATTGCTCTGATGCCGAATGTTGTTGGTTGGATCACCGGTATAGAGGGTATCTATTTCGGTGGTACGGCCCTTTTGATCGTAGTCGGTGTTGCATTGGATACAATGAAACAAGTAGAGTCTTTGGTTTTGATGCGTCATTACCAGGGCTTTATGAAATAGGAGGAAGATTAGAATGTATATTCTTTTGATGGGACCTCCGGGTGCCGGTAAAGGCACTCAAGCAGAAAAACTCATTGCTGAATACAAAATTCCGCATATCTCTACTGGTGATATGTTCCGTGCAGCTGTTAAGCAAGGCACAGAATTAGGTAAAGAGGCAAAAAGATACATGGACGCCGGCGGCCTCGTGCCCGACGTCGTTACCATCGGTATTGTTCGGGAAGGCTTAGCCAAACCTGAATGTGCCAATGGCTTTATCTTGGATGGATTTCCAAGAACCGAAGAGCAGGCTGTTGCCCTCGACGGCATTTTAACTGATCTGGGCATTAAATTGACCGGTGTGGTTAATATCGTAGTTCCTGACGCTGAGCTTGTAGGCAGGGTCACCGGCAGACGTATCTGCAAGGCCTGCGGCGCTACATATCATGTAGAATACAATCCCAGTAAGGTGGAAGGTATGTGCGATAAATGCGGCGGCGCGTTGTATCAACGTGACGACGATAAAGAAGAAACTGTAAAAAATCGTTTGCATGCATATCATTCGCAAACGGAACCGTTGATCGAGTACTACAAAAAACAAGGCGTATATCATGAAATCGATGGCCTGCAGGAAATCGGCAAAGTTTACGCTGATGTTAAAGCTAGTCTCGGGGCGCTGAAGTAAGGAGGTAAAACGCTGTGTCCAAACAAGACGTAATTGAAGTTGAAGGCACAATCTTAGAATCCCTACCGAACGCCATGTTCCAAGTTAAATTGGAAAACGGTCATGTGATTCTGGCACACATATCCGGTAAGATACGTATGAACTTCATCAAAATTTTGCCTGGCGATAGGGTTACTGTCGAGCTTACTCCGTACGATTTAAGTCGTGGAAGAATTACTTATCGGTTCAAATAACCAAAGACAGGCAAGAGGAGGTTTAAAATATGAAAGTCAGACCGTCTGTTAAACCAATATGTGAAAAATGCAAAGTCATTAAACGCAAAGGCCATGTAATGGTAATTTGCGAAAACCCGAAACATAAACAAAAACAAGGCTAAGAAGGAGGTGCAGCGTTAATGGCACGTATTGCTGGTGTCGATTTACCTAGAGACAAACGTATTGAATACGCACTGCCGTACATTTATGGCATCGGTCTTACCCTGTCTCGTGAGATCCTGAGCAAAACCGGTATCAACCCTGATACCCGCGTTCGCGATCTGACAGAGGAAGAAGTTGCAAAACTTCGTGAAACTATCGATGGTGATTATAAAGTAGAAGGTGACCTCCGCCGTGAGGAATCCCTCAATATAAAACGCCTGATTGAAATTGGTAGCTATCGCGGCCGCAGACATCGTATGGGCTTGCCCGTTCGTGGTCAAAATACCAAAAACAATGCTCGTACTCGCAAAGGTCCGAAACGTACTATTGCAGGTAAGAAGAAATAATCAGTGAGGGAGGGATAAACGAGTGGCTGGTAAAAAAGTTGTTCGCAACAAAAAGAAAGTAAGTAAAAATATCGAAAGTGGCGTAGCTCATATTCGTTCCACTTTCAATAATACTATCGTTACTATTGCCGATATGAACGGTAATGTACTCAGCTGGGCATCTGCCGGCGGCTTAGGCTTCCGCGGTTCCCGTAAAAGCACTCCGTTTGCTGCTCAGATGGCTGCTGAAGAAGCAACTAAAGCTGCAATGGAACATGGCTTGAAACAAGTTGAAGTATTCGTTAAAGGCCCCGGCGCTGGTCGTGAAGCAGCTATTCGTGCTCTTCAGGCTGCAGGTCTCGAAGTTAACTCCATTAAAGACGTTACTCCGATTCCTCACAACGGCTGCCGTCCGCCGAAACGTAGAAGAGTTTAATTTATTGGAGGTGTACCCGCTAAATGGCAAGATATACTGAGGCTGTATGCCGTCAATGCCGTCGTGAAGGCGCAAAACTGTTTCTTAAAGGTGACAGATGCTACAGCGACAAATGCGCTTTTGCTGTTCGCTCCTATGCTCCTGGTCAGCATGGTCAAGCACGCAAAAAAGTATCTGAGTACGGTATTCAGTTACGTGAAAAACAAAAAGCACGCCGTATTTACGGTATGTTAGAACGTCAATTCCATAATACCTTCGTTAAAGCCGAAAAACAAAAAGGTATTACAGGTGAAAACCTGCTCGTTCTTCTGGAAAGAAGAATGGACAATGTAGTTTACCGTCTTGGCCTGGCCGATAGCCGCAGCCAAGCTCGTCAATTGGTAACTCATGGTCATATCGCTGTTAACGGCAAACGTCTTGATATCGCTTCCGCTTTGGTAAAAGCCGGCGACGTTATCAGCGTTATGGAAAACAGCCGTGGTAAAGAATACTTCAAAGGTATGGCTGAAACCCTGGCTTCCAAAACTACTCCTGCTTGGCTCGTTCTCGATGCTCAAAGCTTGAGCGGTAAAGTTGATCGTTTCCCGACCCGTGAGGAAATCGATGTTCCTATCGAAGAACATCTCATCGTTGAGTTGTACTCTAAATAATTAGTTGAACATCTGCCACCCAACATTAGGCGTATTGTGGTAATACGCACGAGAAGGAGGCTTTCCGCATGATCGAAATAGAAAAACCTAAAATGGTCACCGCTGAGATCAGCGATGACGGCCGTTATGGCAAATTTGTATGGGAACCGTTGGAAAGAGGATACGGTATCACGCTGGGCAACAGCCTTCGCAGAGTATTGCTTTCTTCTTTACCCGGTGCTGCGGTTACAGCTGTTAAAATTGACGGCGTGCTGCACGAATTCTCTACAATTCCAGGCGTAAGAGAAGATGTTGCGGATATTATCCTCAACATCAAGGCTCTTTGCCTTAAAGTGAGCAGTGAAGAACCAAAAACTTTACGTATCGAATGCAGCGGTGAGCAAGAAGTTACTGCAGCAGACATCCTTGTTGATGCCGACGTAGAGATTTTGAATCCTGAGCTGCATATTGCTACCTTGGACAAAGATGCGAAACTCAATATGGAGATTGCCATCGACAAGGGGCTGGGCTATGTTCCTGCTGATAAGAACAAACGCCCTGATCAACCGATTGGTATGATTCCTGTGGATTCCATTTATTCTCCGATTACGAGAGTAAAATTTGGCGTTACCGATACTCGTGTTGGTAACGTTACCAATTATGACAAGCTGACTTTGGAAGTTTGGACAGACGGAAGCGTTGAGCCGGACGAAGCAATCAGCATGGCATCCAGTATCATGATTGATTACCTGAAGTTGTTCCAAACCGGTACCGCTGCTTCCAGCAGTATGGTCACCGTAGTTGGCAGTTCTGAGACCGCTCCGGTCGAGGAGCCTGTCCAAGCAGGTCCTGGTTCCGTTTCCATCGACGATCTTGATTTGTCCGTACGTTCCAACAACTGCTTGAGACGTGCAGGCATCAATACTGTTGATGAACTGGTTCAAAAGACCGAAGAAGACATGATGAAAGTACGTAACTTAGGTCGTAAATCCCTCGATGAGGTTAAGAAAAAATTAGCCGATTTGGGACTGGCTTTACGCAATAGTGACGAAGAATAAGAAGGGGGTCGGAAACGAATGGCATACAGAAAACTGGGCCGTAATTCCAGCAACCGTAAAGCTTTGTTTCGCAGCATTTTGAGCTCCTTCATCAAACACGAGAGAATTGAAACTACTGTGACTAAAGCTAAGGAAGTTAGCAGCCATGTAGCCAAATTGATTACTTTGGCAAAACAAGGCGACTTGCATGCCCGTCGTCAAGTTCTTGCAGTTCTCGTCGATGAAGAAGCTACCAGAAAGCTTTTTGATGAAATCGCTCCGAAATATGCAGAAAGACAAGGCGGCTTTACTCGTATTTACAGAGTAGGTCCTCGTCGCGGTGACGCTGCTGAAATGGCAATTATCGAGCTTGTTTAAGAATAAGCATGAAAACCAGGAACTTTTGTTCCTGGTTTTTTTATTATTGTTAGTGGGAAATTCCCAAAGGGACACAGTTAATTCACAAGTGGCATTAGCAATACAGGATAAAAAAGATGTATAATAATTATATGAGAAAAAGTTAGAAATATGTGAGGAATAATTTATGAAGGTAAATGAAGAAAATCCACTTGGAAGTGAAAAAATAAGCAGACTTTTACATGATTTTGCTTTACCAAGTATTATAGCTATGCTGGTAGGAGCCTTATATAATATTGTTGATCAGTTTTTTATCGGGCGCAGCGTTGGGATGTACGGTAATGCGGCTACTAATGTCGCTTTGCCGTTAACTACGGTATGTACTGCGTTAGGGCTGCTTTTTGGCGTTGGCGGTGCGTCTAATTTCAATTTGAAACTTGGGGCAGGTAAACGCGAGGAAGCGGCTAAATATATTGGTAATGCCATAACGCTGCTTGTTGGAAGTGGTGTGGTGCTGGCGGTATTTGTACTGGTATTTTTAAAACCTTTGATGATCGCTTTTGGCGCAACAGATATTGTTTTAAAGTATGCGCTTATTTTTGCGGGAATCAATTGTCTGGGTTTCCCGTTTTTGATTTTGGGGACGGGGGGCAGCACTTTAGTGCGCGCTGACGGTAGTCCTAAGTATTCAATGATTTGTATGCTGACCGGCGCTTTTATCAATCTGATTCTCAATCCGCTGTTTGTTTTTGTAATGGATTGGGGGATTGCCGGATCAGCATCTGCAACTGTTATCGGGCAAGTTGTGTCGGGGATTATGGTCGCTGGATATTTAAGAAAGTTCAAGACTTTGCCGTTGTCTAAAAACGATTTGCTGCCAAACTGGGAACGTTCCCGTTTGATCTCGGCACTTGGCGCTGCCAGCTGTTTTAATCAATTTGCGATTATGGTAGTGCAAATAACATTAAACAATACTTTGACTCATTATGGCGCAGATTCAATATACGGCAGTGAGATACCTCTGGCCTGTTCAGGGATCATTACGAAAGTAAATATGATTTATTTTTCAATCATTATTGGGTTGTCACAGGGGCTGCAGCCAATAGTCAGTTTTAATTACGGCGCAAAAAAATACGGACGTGTTATAGAAGCTTACCGCTTAACGCTGCTGATAGGAACGGTAGTATCCATTATTGCTTTTGCCTGTTTTCAACTTTTCCCGCGGCAGATCATTGGTTTCTTCGGTGAAGGATCAGAAGCTTATTATCAATTTGCGGAGGAATATTTCAGAATTTATTTGTTCTTCACCTTTTTAGATTGTATCCAGCCGATTTCTTCCAATTTTTTTACGTCCATTGGTAAAGCAACTAAAGGTATCATTCTTTCTCTGACCAGGCAGATTATTTTTTTACTGCCTCTGATTGTCATACTACCTTTGTTTTATGGTATTAACGGCGTTATGTATGCAGGTATGACAGCGGATTTTGCGGCTGCTGTCCTGGCCGCATATTTAGGCTGGCGTGAAGTACAGCTGATGCGCAGCTGGATGAAAGCTGATAAATAATAAGAAAATCATCTTTTATTGGAAGGATTAAAAATGGAGAAAGAATTGAAAATCAAAATGTATTCTTTCACACTGGATTGCATAAACCCTTATGCGTTGGCTAAATTCTATGCAGAGCTGCTAAATTGGGAAATCCCTTTTTATGATGAGAACTGGGCCTGTATAGGAGCACCTGGAATGTCCCAGGGAGCTTATCCGGGAATACTTTTTCAGCGAAATCCAGAGTACTGTCCGCCTGTGTGGCCGGAAGAACCGGGAGTACAGCAGCAGATGGCGCATTTGGACTTTGCAGTCAATGATTTGGAAGAAGCGGTTCAGCATGCGATTAACTGCGGAGCAACAATGGCAGCTGAACAGTTTTCTAAAGAATGGCGTGTGATGTTTGATCCTGCTGGGCATCCTTTTTGTCTGTGCCGTATGAAAGCAATTTTTGAAAGCGAAAAATTTGCTTTGCTATAGAATTGAAAGATACTTCTGAGAAATTCTTTTTATACATATGGATATCAGTATTAATTTATGGAAGCTGCGGTAAAGTAAAAATAGCCTTGTTTCAAATGTTGCAGCTGCAAATTAGAGAATAAGAAAGTTTGAAAATAAGATCCGGACTGTTCCGGGTCTTATTTTTGTAAAGTTAACCAAGTGTGCTGGAAGCGGTTGACGTACCTGGGCTGGAATAATATAATATAAAGGTACTGAATTAAGCGGAGGTTTGCCATGCAAACTATAATTGAAGTAAAAAATTTAACACATGTTTATACAGACAGTGAAAATAAAGAAATAAAGGCTTTGGATGGGATCAATTTAGAAATAAGACAAGGTGAATTTGTTGCGGTTATTGGTGCCAATGGCAGTGGTAAAAGTACTTTAGCGCGTCATTTTAACGCTTTGCAGAGGCCAAGTGAAGGTGTGTGCCTGATCGAGGGTATGGATACTACGGTAGAAGAAAATCTTTGGGACATTCGCCAGCATGTGGGGATGGTGTTTCAAAATCCTGATAATCAGATTGTGGCGGCAATTGTCGAGGAAGACGTTGCCTTTGGACCGGAAAATATAGGGGTGCCGACGGCAGAAATAAGAACAAGAGTGGATGCTGCGCTGGCGGCAGTAGGTATGAGTGATTATGCCAAGCATGCTCCGCATCTGCTTTCCGGCGGTCAAAAACAGCGCGTGGCGATCGCAGGTGTTTTAGCATTGGAACCCAAGTGTATTGTTTTAGATGAACCGACGGCTATGCTCGATCCACAGGGACGCAAAGAAATAGTAACTACTGTCAAAAAATTGAACCGGGAAAAAGGCATTACCGTGGTTTATATAACTCATTATATGGAAGAGGCGCTGCAGGCTGACCGAATCATTGTTATGGGAGAGGGCAAGCTCAAAATGCAGGGGACGCCGAAAGAGGTGTTCAGTCATGTACGAGAGTTATATGCTTTAGGCTTAGAAGCGCCTTTAGCTGCTAAAATTGCCGATGATTTGCGGCAAAGCGGTCTGAATTTACAGCAGGGAATTATTACAAATGAGGAGTTGGCTGAAAGCATATGCCGATAACATTAGAAAACGTAGAATTTACATATATGGCTAAAACACCCTACGAACGCAAAGCGCTGCAAGGTGTTTCGCTGACTGTGGACAAAGGAGAGTTTGTGGCTGTGATCGGGCATACCGGCAGCGGAAAATCGACTTTAGTGCAGCATCTGAATGGTCTTTTAAAACCGTCGGCAGGTAAAGTAACGATTGATGGACTGGATATCAGCGGCAAAGGTGAAGCCGTAAAAAAAGCAAGACACCAGGTTGGTATGGTTTTCCAATATCCTGAACATCAGATTTTTGCTGAAACTGTTTTTGAGGATATTGCATTTGGACCGCGGAATAAGGGGATGCAGGAGAATGAGGTTAAGCAGCAGGTCCAAGACGCGATGAGATTTGTGGGTTTGGATTTTGAAACCTTTGCCAGCCGGTCTCCGTTTCAGCTTTCCGGAGGACAAATGCGCCGCGTGGCGATTGCCGGGGTAATAGCAATGGATCCTGATTATCTGATTTTAGACGAACCTTCTGCCGGACTTGATCCGCGTTCACGTGATGCTGTTTTTGCAGAAATCATGGCTTTGTATAAAAAACGCCGGATGGCTGTGATTTTAGTTACGCACAGTATGGAAGAAGCAGCCCGTTACAGTAACCGGCTGCTGGTTATTTCTGGTGGACGCGTCATTTTAGACGGAAGTCCTGCTGAAATTTATCAAAATCATAAAAATGAACTTTTGGCGGTAAGCATGGACGTACCGCAGCTTTTTAAACTCAGTGATGAACTGCGTGCACGCGGGATGGAAATCCAGGCGGATACCATGACTGCGGAAGCACTGGAAGCGCAGATCAAAACAGCAAAGGGGTTGAAATAAATGCTGACTGACATTGCGCTTGGACAATATTACCCGGGAAATTCTCTGATTCATAAGTTGGACCCGCGGACGAAGATACTGATAACATTATTTTTCATTGTCGCTATTTTTCTGGCCTCAGGAGCCGTATCTTATGGAATACTTTGGGGTTTCGTATTTTTGATTATTCTTTTATCACGTCTGCCGCTGATGCTGGTTCTAAAATCAATAAAGCCGCTGTGGATCATCATTGTTCTGACAATGGTAATCCATATGTTTACAGGGCAGGGTGAAAATGTAATTTTTTCCTGGAAATTTTTTAAAGTAACGCAGGAAGGTCTGGAAATGGGCCTGAAAATGTCGATGCGCCTGATTCTGCTGCTGCTGATTTCTTCGATACTGACATTTACGACTTCACCAATAGTTTTGACTGACGGGATAGAGGCTCTGCTGCGCCCATTTAAACGTTTTGGCGTACCAGCGCATGAGCTGGCAATGATGATGACGATCGCCTTACGGTTTATACCTACGCTGCTTGAGGAAACAGACAGGATTATGAAGGCACAGACCGCACGCGGAGCTGATTTTTCCAGCGGCAATCTGATGCAGAGAGCCAAAAATATGCTGCCGCTTTTGATACCTCTTTTTATCAGTGCGTTCAGACGTGCCGATGATCTGGCGGTAGCAATGGAAGCACGTTGTTATCGCGGTGGAGAAGGACGCAGCCGTATGCACGAGCTCGTTTATTATGGACGTGACTATGCGGCATTAGCGACAGTGTTTGTTTTGATTGGTCTGATGGCGTTTATTCGCTGGGGGAACGCGTTATGCGTACTCTGAAATTAACAGTGGCTTATGACGGCACTAATTACCATGGTTTTCAGAAGCAGACTAATGCTCTTACAGTGCAGCAGGTGCTTGAAGAGAAACTATCCTTGCTCTGCGGCGAAAAAATCGTTACAGCCGGTTCTGGACGTACTGATACGGGTGTGCATGCACGGGGGCAGGTAGTGTCGCTGACAACCAGCGGTAGTATTCCATTGGAGAATCTTTTAAAGGCCTGTGCAGGAATTCTGCCGAAGGATATCGTGCTTTGGCAGGCTGAGGAAGCTGACGAAGGTTTTCATGCCAGATACAGCGCTTGTTGGAAACGTTATTGTTATCGCATAGTGCAGAATAAACATGCGGACCCTTTCCTGCGTAACTATGTCTGGCAAATGCGGGAATATCTGCGTCTTGAAGTGATGCAGGAGGCAGCACAGCTGCTTTTGGGAACACATGATTTTTCGTTTTTCCGTTCGGCCGGCAGTGTGCAAAGTTCGCCTGTTAAAACGATTTACCGCGCTGAATGGCTGCAAAAAGAGCAGGGAGAACTGGAATTCTGCATTGAAGGTAATGGATTTTTATATCATATGGTGCGTAATATCGTCTGGCATCTGGTAGAAGTCGGCAAAGGCACTAAAAGTATTGCTGCATTTAAAAGTGAATTTGCAGCAGGCAAGCGTCATTTTAAGGTTGCCCCGGCGCCTCCTCAGGGACTTTATTTAGATTATGTTGGTTATATACCGCATTTTCTGGCAGATATTGAAAAAATCAGAAAATAATCCTGATTTTACTTGACAAAAAATGTCAAGATGGTTACAATATACATACGTGATTTTACGCCTATCTCCACTAGCCCCGGAGAGAAACGATAAAATTACATCGAACAGGAAATACTTTAGGGAGGGACATAAGGATGAAATCTTTTATGGCTAATCCGTCCAATATCGAACGTAAATGGTTCGTTGTTGACGCAGCTGATAAAACTCTTGGCCGCATGGCAGCCGAAGTTGCAAAAATCCTTCGTGGCAAACACAAACCGACTTTTACTCCGCATATGGATACCGGAGATCATGTAATCGTAATCAATGCTGACAAAGTAGTTTTGACCGGTAAAAAACTGGTTCAAAAAGTTTACTTCCGTCATTCCGGTTACCTTGGCGGCGACAGCTACACAAAAGCTGGCGATATGCTCGCTAAGAACCCGGTAAAAATGGTAGAACTCGCAGTTAAAGGTATGATTCCTAAAAATCGCCTTGGCAGCCAGATCTACACTAAACTGCATGTATATGCTGGTCCTGAACACCCGCATGCAGCTCAAAAACCTGAAACTTTAGAAATCAACGTAAGATAATCCGGAGGAGGAAACGTAAATGGCAGTAGTTACTTATAGTGCGACTGGTCGTCGCAAATCTTCAGTTGCTCGCGTTCGCCTGGTTCCGGGTGAAGGTAAAATCGTTATTAACGGCCGTGAGCTGACCAATTATTTTGGTCTGAAAACATTGGAACTCATCGTTAACCAACCGCTTGAAATTACTGAAACCAAAGGCAAATACGACGTACTCGTAAATGTTATTGGCGGCGGTATTTCCGGTCAGGCAGGTGCGATCCGTCATGGTATCGCTCGTGCTTTGCTCGACGTTGACGCTGAATATCGTCCGGCTTTGAAAAAAGCTGGCTTCCTGACTCGCGATCCGCGCGAAAAAGAACGTCGTAAATACGGTCTTAAAAAAGCGCGTAAAGCAAGCCAGTTCTCGAAACGTTAATCATTGGGAACAGAAGTTCAAAACCCGCACAATTTGTGCGGGTTTTCTTTTTGTCAATATGAAAAGACTCCTTTGAATTAACTAAACAGGATTAAAAAAATAAATACTGTTGTTATAATATGCAGTAAAAGTATGCTTTTTATTTAGTTTATGTAATCATTTTAATAAAGATGACGTTTTAGAGTCGTATTTTTTCTCTTGACAAGTATCAGGCAAGTAGGTATAATAACTTTTAACAATTCAAAAATTTTCACCTCAAAGACTGTGAAGGGAACAAGATAAAACTGGCAGGCCTAAGAGAGTCGACGGTTGGTGCAAGTCGATGGCAAAAGTTTTATGTATAGCTCATCCCGGAGTTGTCTGCTTGATATGTAGAGCAGAACGTGTGGCAACGTTAAACGCCTGGGCCTTGTTTGAGGCTGAGAGGGCTGCTTGGCAGCTGAATTAGGGTGGTACCGCGTGGAGAACAGTTCCTCGCCCCTATGCATTTATCGTAGGGAGCGGGGATTTTTTATTTCCGCTTCCGAAGTTGGGCCGCTGCGCCGGCATAAACAGATTGGAGGCAAATATTTATGAAACAAGCAAGTAAACAGTATATTCCTTTTCAGCCGCTCCAGTGGCCGAATCGCCAATGGCCTAATAAAACTATTACCAAGGCGCCGATTTGGTGCAGTGTTGACCTGCGCGACGGGAATCAGGCTTTGGTTACGCCGATGCAGCTGGAAGAAAAGCTGCTGATGTTCAAGACTCTGGTAGATATTGGCTTTAAAGAAATAGAAGTTGGTTTTCCGTCTGCATCTGAAACCGAATATGAGATCCTGCGCACTTTGATCGAAGGGCATCATATTCCCGATGATGTAACGATTCAGGTACTGGTACAGGCGCGTCCGGAACTGATCAAAAAAACTTTTGAAGCAGTTAAAGGCGCTAAAAACGTTATCGTACATTTTTATAACTCTACCTCTACCTTACAGAGGAAGGTCGTATTTAAAGAAGATATGCCAGGCATTATCAAGATCGCAGTGGAGGGTGCAAAACTTATCCGTCAGCTGACTGAGGAAGAAATTGCCAGCAGCGGTATGAATATTCGGTATGAATATTCTCCTGAAAGCTTTACCGGTACTGAGATCGATTTTGCTATTGAAATATGCGAGTCGGTAATGGAAACCCTGGGGGCAACGAATGAGAACCCGATCATTCTGAATCTGCCTTCAACAGTGGAAATGTCAACGCCGAACACATATGCGGATCAGATCGAATATTTCTGTACTAAGATGAAAAACAGGGAAGCTGCTATTATCAGCATTCATCCGCATAATGACCGCGGGACAGGTGTTGCTGCGGCTGAACTTGCCCTGCTGGGCGGAGCAGACCGCATCGAAGGAACATTGTTTGGCAACGGCGAGCGCACTGGCAATCTTGATATTGTGACAGTTGCTTTGAATATGTATACTCAGGGCGTTGATCCGGAGCTTGATTTTTCCAATATTCTGGCGGTCAAAAAAATTTATGAGGCCTGTACCAAGATGAAGGTGCCCGAGCGCCAGCCTTATGCGGGTGAATTGGCGTTTACCGCGTTCTCCGGTTCGCATCAGGATGCTATACGTAAGGGTTACGAATATATGGCGGAAAGCGATACTCCTTATTGGGAAGTACCGTATCTTCCGATCAATCCTGCTGATCTGAGCCGTGAATACGAACCTGTTATCCGTATCAACAGCCAATCCGGTAAAGGCGGCGCAGCTTTTGTGCTGCAGCATGCTGTCGGTTACAGGCTGCCGAAGGAAATGCATCCTGAATTTGGCAATATCGTGAAGGCTGCTTCCGATGCTTTTGGTGATGAATTGAAGGAAGAACAGATCGTTGACTTGTTTAACCGTGAATATGTAGAGTTTGATGGTAAATACAAACTGGCTTCCCACAGCTTCCTGGAACAACGGGAGTTGGATGGCACTACACATACTCGTTTTGAAGGTAAAATCGATGTTTGTGGTGATATGAAAGAAGTTGCCGGTGTCGGCAACGGCCCGATAGATTCATTCTTCCAGGCGCTGGCAGGAATCGGCGTAGAGGGCTATGAATTTGTTAATTATCACGAACATGCTATTTCCCGCGGTTCTGACGCGAAGGGTATTTGTTACATAGAACTGAAGATTCCCGGTAATGGACATATCTTTGGTGTTGGTATCGACAGTAATATCAACGTAGCTGCGCTTTTGGGTATCCTCTGCGCTATTAACAGAGCTGAGAAATAATCAGAGCGGTGTAAAAATCAGATAAAAAATATTAAGACAGGCGTAGTTTGGTTATCTTGCAGATAAAGGCACAGTACTGATAAAGTACTGTGCCTTTTGTCGTAAATTTCGTGTAAAAGTGAAGGGAGGCAGGCAGGAGCTTTGCCGCAAAGCTAGAAATAAACAGTAGCAATAGCAGAGAAAATTACGGATCAATAACAGGAAGAAGGGGAAAAAGTGTAAATTGCCAAGTCTGTAATGATAGTAAAAATCTGTCATAAAGAAGGATGAAAATTTTATGGCTAAAAATAAAGTGATCCTGGGGCATCTGTCTGGCAGTGCTGTTTTCTTAAATCCAGTTTGTATGATCGTAACAAAGATGCATTTTAAAGAACCTGATGAAGGAATTATCATCAGCAAAGAAACAATTCATACGTGGGAATTTGTAACTGAGGAAGCTATCAAAGATGCTTTTGCAGGAAAGTCTGATTGTGCACTTGAGGGGATGACAGAAGAATATGGTCAGGAGCTCATGGGGGCAGTGTTAAAACCTCCTAAAGCATCTGTGTATCAGCTGGCCGTTCAATTTGAGAATGGGGAATACAGTCTGCTTGAGTTGGATGGATATTATGCTAAAGCGTTTATCGATGCTTCAGCTAAAGAAAAAGCAGCTTTATGTGAGCCTGCTCAGAGCAGGGAGAAGAAGATTTCCTGCATTAAAAAAGTTGTCGCAGGCTGTATTTCGTTAGTTTCTCTTGCAGGACTGCTGTTATTGCTGTAAATGATAGATTAAAATAAAACAATGATTATTAAAAATGAAGGCCGCTGCTTTTAACAAGCAGCGGCCTTCATTTTTTAGGGGTATTGTGAATGTAAGGTTAAACAAATTTATAGCTTTTCAGGATACTATGCTGCACTGCTTTATACAGGAAAACTGCTAAAATAACAGATGGCACAGCGCTTACCGCCATGGAAACAGCACAGTTGATTGCAGATAGATAGGCTATCTGGTGCGGAAGTCCTAAAACGAAGACTTTAAAGCCATAGCGAATCAGCGGTTCGGTGATAACATTGACCAGGCAGCCGAAAACAGCCGCTATAGTTACGATCTTAGTCGCTTTTTTGTCATCTGCCGCAGCCAGATTAAAAACTTTATGAGCAATAAAGGCTACCGCCAGTCCCAATAGAAATTTGGCTAAAAAAGTCGGCGGTGCTGATGTGGTATAACCGGCTAAAATGTCTGCAAGTGACAGACCTATTGCACCTGTAAGCGCTCCGTATTTTGCCCCCAGAATCAGAGCAGACAGGAGGATAAAAGCATGACCGATATAAATTTTGCCGGTCATACCGCCACCCATGGGGATCTCGATCCGCAGATAAGTAAAACAAACGAAAGCCAAAGCTGCAAACATACCTGCCAGCGTCAGCCTTGTAATATTGTCATTACGCATAAAAAACACCCTCTTCAGTTAAATCTACAAAATATAGTATAAAACAAAACTGGTTTGTGTAAAATGGACAGAAGTTGAAAAATAAAGCAGGACAGTTAGAAAAAGCAGGTAAATGTGGTAATACTGCGGCAGGCAGAAAAATAATTCACAAAGGTTTTGCAGAAAAATATATATGAATAACGACTCATATGTTATAATAGATTTAAGGAATGAATTGCTGCCTGCTGCGTATAATTTCAAGCTTCTGTAAGGCAGAGTTATTATTTGACAAAGCCTGTACAGGTTGTTAAGATTGAGTTATAAGATGTAGAGGGGCAGTTTTTGCTAACCTTAAAATTTAAGCTGTCGATTTTACTGGCAGCACTGGATCAAATTCCGAAATGGAGGCATAAATTATGGAAAAAGCGAGTATGTATATTTTGGGTATGTCGTGTGCAGGTTGTGTTGCCAGTGTAAAAATGGCATTGGAGGATGTACCGGGCGTAAAACACGCAGCAGTAGACCTGGAGCAGTGCATGGCAGTTGTAGAATATGAAGCCCCGGCTACAGTGGAGCAGTTGGAAATGGCAGTAAAAGAAGCTGGTTTCACTGTTGAAAAATAAAGCTTATGAAAACAGTAACTATTAAAATTTCAGGAATGCATTGTGCTGCCTGTTCTAATGGCGTGGAACGTTCTTTAAAGAAGGTTACAGGTGTCGACAGAGCGGAAGTCAATCTGGCGACTCAATCGGCGTTGGTGCGTTATGATGAAAATCAGGCGACGATAGAGCAGCTGGAAGCAGCTGTGACCAGAATGAGCTTTGGTGTCGTCCATGATGCGCCGGGCGAAGAATCGACAGCTGAACAGAGGGCGGAACAGGATGCCCTTGATTTAAAGAAACGTTTGAAAGTGGCGGCTTTCTTTTTTGTGCCGCTGTTATATTTGGCGATGGCGCCGATGGTTCCGGGTAAATTTTTGCCTGTACCGATAGATCAGGATCAGATGAGCGATGTCTATGCTTTTGTGCAGTTGTTGTTAACGCTGCCGATATTGTATGCCGGCAGTCCGTTTTTCAAAAATGGTATCATCAGCTTGAAAAATGGTGTTCCGTCGATGGATACACTGGTTGCTTTAGGTACGGGGGCTGCGTTTATTTACAGCAGCTATTCAACCTACGAAGTTCTGGCAAGAATAAATCCGCATGCTGTGCATAGTCTTTATTTTGAGTCTGCCGGTGCTATTTTGACCTTTGTTTTATGTGGTAAGTTTTTAGAACTGCGTGCGAAAGGTGAAGCTGGACACGCTATCAGCAGCCTGCTTAACCTGGCGCCGAAGACAGGCTTTATCTGGAAGGACGGCGGAGAAGTAGAGATTCCGCGTGAAGCGATACTGACTGGTGATATAGTTATCGTCCACCCAGGCAATCAGGTACCGGTAGACGGGGTGATCACAGACGGACATGCCAGTGTTGACGAATCGATGCTGACCGGTGAAAGTATGCCTGTAGGTAAAAGTGTCGGCGAAAATGTTTTTGCGGCTACAGTAGTTACCGACGGGTATCTGCGTTTTAAAGCTGAAAAAGTCGGTAAGGATACGATGCTGTCGCAGATCATGCAGATGGTAGAAGCGGCTCAGGGCTCGAAAGCGCCGATTGCCAAAACGGCTGATAAAATTGCGGCGGTTTTTGTGCCGGTAGTGCTGGTGATAGCTTTAGTCGCCGGCTTGAGCTGGTGGTTTGCCGGCTCTGGCAGTAAGTTTGCCATTCAGGTCTTTGTTGCCGTACTTGTTATTGCATGTCCCTGTGCTTTAGGACTGGCGACACCGGCGGCAATCATGGTCGCTGTAGGTAAGGGTGCTGAAAAAGGCGTGCTGTTCAAAAATGCAGAAGCTTTAGAAACAGCCCATAATGTAACAATGGCGGTTTTTGATAAAACCGGTACGATTACGAAGGGCAAACCGATAGTAACAGACGTTATCGGCTGGAACGGAGCCAAAGAAGAAGCGATAACAAGGCTGGCGGCGGCAATTGAACAAGGTTCAGCTCATCCGCTGGCAGTAGCTGTCAAAGAACGGGCCGCAGGGATGGAACTGCCGACCTGTACAGATTTTAGAACTACGGTAGGCGGCGGTATCGCTGCCCGTTGTGAAAATACCAACGTACGGTTGGGAAATTTGTCCTTTGTACAGCCTGTGGCAATGATTCCTCCGAATGCCATAGAACTTGGCGAAAAATTAGCGTCAGTTGGTAAAACGATCGTTTATCTGACGATCGGCCGTAATTTATGCGGTATTTTTGCTATCGCTGATACGCTGAAGGAAGAAACCCAGGAAGCAATGCAGAAGCTGCACGAGCTGAATATCCGTACCGTTATCCTGACCGGCGATAATAAACGCGCTGCTGCTTATATTGCGCAGCAGGCAGGCGTGGACGAAGTAGTTGCTGAGCTGATGCCTGGTCATAAGGCCGAGCTGATCAAAAGCTTCCAGCAGGGTGGGGAGATCGTCGCCATGGTTGGCGACGGTATCAACGACGCACCGGCTTTGGCGCAGGCTGATCTGGGCATTGCCGTTGGCGGCGGGACTGATGTGGCGATAGAATCGGCGCAGGTCGTGCTGGTCAACGGAGATATTCGTAATATCAGTACTACCCTGCGTTTAAGTAAGGCCACGATCCGCAACGTCAAAGAAAATCTGTTCTGGGCTTTTGGCTATAATATTATTGGTATACCTGTAGCCGCAGGAGTGCTGCACATTTTCGGCGGACCTTTGCTTGACCCGATGATCGCTGCGGCCGCAATGTCGCTGAGCTCGGTTTCGGTAGTAAGCAATGCCCTGCGTTTAAAACGCTTTAAGTAATCTAAATAAATTTGAAGTAATAAAGTGAATATTGATACATGTATTTTTGCATGCTGCGGCCTGTAAAAATACAGAAAAAGGCGAAAGCCCCGTTTACATTTTTGTAAGCGGGGCTTTTTTATTTGTCCTTTCTAAGTACTAGGATACAGCTGCGAGGACTTATGAAAGGATAAAAAGCAAAAATAAAAATGTTTCACAATTTAAAAATTCGTAAAACATTAAAATAATAAAGTATTTCTTATAATATTCCACCATTGTGGATAAAGATAATAGTAATGTAAAGCCAGGGAGGTGAAAGCTATGGAACTTGATGATGAAAAACTGAGCTTCTCCAAAAAGGTTGTCGGAACGGTGACCTGGTTATTTGTCGGCATCATAATGTTTTCGGCCGGCACTTGGTTAATATACAGAGAAATACCGGACAGGCTGATAGATTATGTTGACGGTCCGTTTTCTGTTATCATCAGCGGTTATTTTGCCAAAGCCGGTATGGAAAACTTTTTGAAGCTGCGGGGAGGAGCTAAAGAAAAAGGCACCTAGAAAGGGGGGCTGGCTTATGATTTGTTATTATCTGTTTCCAGGTCCGCACTGAGAAACGTATGACTCAAAAGCATTTATCTAAATTATCAGGTATCAGTACAAGTATGATCAGTGCGATCGAATTAGGCGAACGGCATCCGACTGTTCCGGTTCTTGACGCTTTGGCAAGAGCGCTGCAGGTTAAGGTGACCGATCTTTACAGCCGTAAATTTTGATTATGAGGAGGAGCCGTGATGGCGAAAAAGCAATACTTTGAGAATTTGTTGGGAGCGATGCAGGAATCAATTTTAAAAGCGCACAGCATGATCGAAAATCAGCACTTGAATGTTATGAAACGTTATTTTGACGAGTCGCAGAAACCGCTGACTTTTGATATCCAATATCCTCGTATCAATCCTGACACAGGCGAACTGGAATATGTACTGGTGCAGGTGCCGAAAATTGCGCTGGTACCGATGAATTCTCTGAAGCTGAAGGAGATGAAGCTGAAGTTTAAGGTAAAGCTGAGCAGCTGGGATGATGGTAAAAGCAATGACAGCGGTCTGCTGGCAAATATTTTGTCTTCCAACAAAACGGATACCGATAATTTTGTCGATGTAGAATTGCTTTTTGAGTCTAACGATCCTCCAGAAGCAGTTATGAAAATCAATGATCAGATGGTGAAAATACTACCCTGATAAAGTACAAACAGAAAGGATGTAGTTAATTATGGCATTAGTAAAAATGGCGGAAGAATTCGGCGGTTTGCCAATGGAGTCTTTGATCGGCGGTCCGCTGCAGGCTGCCTGTGACGCACAGACGATGCTGGCCGGCGCAACGGCTCGCTTTATTGAAGAGGTCGGCCTGGTTAAGGAAGGCGATAAACAGGTCGTACGTACCGTAGGGTTCAGCTTTACCCGCAGCGCTAACGGCGATGACGGCAATGGTCCCGCTTCTGAAAAAGTGGAAATGAATATCCCGCTTTTGGCGATGGTCAAAGTTCCGTCTCTGTCGATCGATCTGGTAGATATTACCTTCGATATGGAAGTAAAATCTTCGGAAACTCAGTCGGAAATCGACGATAAAAAAGGCGAGCTGGAAGCAGAGATGGGTTTGCAGATCGGTCCTTTCAGTATGAAAGCCAAAGTTAAGGGATCTATCTCCAGTCATAAGGAAAATACCCGTAAGAGTGATAATTCCGCAAAATATCATGTGCAGGTCCGCGCTACTCAGGGCGAGATGCCGGAAGGTCTGTCCCGTGTTTTGGATATCCTCAATACGGCGATCAACCCCACAAGTATCCAGAAAACTGCGGCAGCAGGAGCACAGGGGCAAGAACATTATACAACTGATAATGATGTTGCCTGATGAGGTGTAAAGGCAGGTAACTATGATGACGAAACCATTTGATGTAAGTGCGGTGGGCTATGTAAAACGTGTTGTTATCGGCAATACCGATCCAGAAAAAACAGTAAATGAGGAAGACATTGAAAAGCAGCGTCAGCTGCTAAACCGCTGTCTGTCAGATTCTCCGCGCGGACGGATCATCGGACAGGAGAAGAACTTCTATTTGCTGAATATCGGTGAGCATCAGGTGGTGATGCAGTACATAGTTTACCATGTTGGTTTTGCCAGAAGGCCGGTATGGCTGGAAGATTAAGAAAGCCGCCTGTTATGGGCGGCTTTTTTCAAAGGAGGGAAAATGAAGTGGAAATAGATAATAAGATCAATCTGGGTTTCAGCGGCGGCGGTTTCAGAGCTACGTTTTACTGTCTTGGGGCTTACCGCAGATTAGTAGAGCTGGGACTTGAAAAACATGTCAGCGAAATAACCTCTGTGTCCGGCGGCAGTATTGCGGCAGGTGCTGTCATCAGCGCTTTGGCAGAAGGTGATTTCAGCAGTTTGCTTGATTTTGACAGGCGGGTGACAACGAAACTGATCAATCTGGGGCAGTGCAATTTCCGCAGGCGTATCATGACAAAAGCATCCTGGCTCGCTTATCTGCTGCCATATCTGCCCAAGCTGCAGCAGTTGGCTCTGGCGGCTGCTTTAAGGCCGAAGATGAGTAAAGCTTTTCCACAGGTGTTGGACGAAGAACTGTTTGAAGGCAGAAAAATGAAGCAGGCAGAGGCAGCGACAGAATGGAGCTGCAATGCTACCTGTATCAATACCTTAAAAAGATTCAGGTTTAAAAGTAGTGATATTTACGGTTATCTGCTGGGGCGCAGCAGTGATATCGACGATATCCCCATTGCTTTTGCCGTTGCGGCTTCGGCTGCTTATCCGGTAGGCTTCGCACCTTTGGAGCTGGATGTAGAGGCAAGAGAATTCAGGGATCTTTACGGTACGGGAACGCAGAAACCGGAAAATCCGGCCAAGCTCTATCTGACTGATGGCGGCGTTTATGATAATCTGGGCAGCGAAAGTATGCTGAAATCGCCTGTTCCATTACTGATGCTGGATGCATCCGGTGCAAGCCAACCTTTGTGGGATAATTCACACATGAGCAAGTTGGAGCTTGCCAACCGCACTTTGGCAGTAGGGCTGGATCAGGTCGTGTATCTGCGCCGCCGGCTGCTTTTTGAGGTGAAACAGCATCAGCAGCTTATTTTAGGTCGTGGGCTAGGAAAGATTATAGAATATTGGCGCGAGCGTGGAACCAGAGGAATGAATATGGAACAGCTATTGCAGGTGGAACAGCTGTGTGCTGCACTGAGGACCGATATGGACGGCTTCCACGATGTCGAGATAGAGTATCTGATGTGGCTGGGAGCGGTAAAAATAGATTATGCTTTAAGATTGCTGCTGCCCGGCAATGAACAGCTTCAGAAAAGCAAAATGCCGAAGCTGCCGGATTATGACGCAGGTTTTGCAACAGCAGTGCTGGAGCGCGGTGGTAAAATGAGTGTTTTTAAGCCGCTGCATCACGATCTGCATTTAAATTAAGGAGCGGAACATATGAAGAAGACTTCATTTTTAGCGATACTTTTGGCTGCGCTGGTGCTTGCAGCCGGCGTTGTTACTAAAGACAGCGAGCTGGTAAAAAGTTATGTGCCGGTTTTGCTGGAGCAGTTGCAGGCAATGGATACTGCAGTACCCAAAGAAATGCCGCCAAAAGCGGAGGCAAAAACACAGGACGCTGTGAAAACTGCTGACGATATCCTTGCCGTTACTGCTTTGGATATTGGACAGGGAGACAGTATCCTGGTACAAATGCAGGGGAAAAATATCCTGATCGACAGCGGCGACCGCAGCGAAGCTGCCAGGCTGCTGACTAAGCTGGAAGAAAATCATGTCAAGCAGATCGATATGCTGATCGCTACACATCCGCATGCCGACCATATCGGCGGGATGAAAGCTGTGCTGAACAGGTTTCCGGTAAAACAGGTTTATGACAGCGGTCAGAACTATAAAACTAAAATGTATAATGACTTTCGTTTGCAGATTGAAAAGGAACAGATTCCTTTTGAAGTGCTGCGCGGCGGTCAGGAAGTTCCGGTCAATGAAATGGTGAAGCTGAAGGTCCTGAGTCCGCAGGCGTTGTATAAGGGGACTCCTTCTGACACCAATAACAACAGTCTGGTGCTGCGGTTGGAGTATAAAGATTTTGCAATGCTGCTGACCGGGGATATTCAGGCCGAAGTAGAACGTGATCTGCTGCAAACTGACCCTGAGGCACTGCAGGCGCAGGTTTTAAAGGTGGCGCATCACGGCAGTAAAACATCATCGATCAATGAATTTTTAGCTGCTGTCAAACCGAAGATAGCGGTCATCAGCAGCGGCGAAGGTAATAAATATAAGCATCCCAGCCCGGAAGTGGTACAAAGACTGTACAATTTACAGGCCGATGTTTTCAATACGGCTTTATGCGGCGATATTATTATAAAAAGCAATGGCAAAACCTGTGATATAACTGTTGAGAAGTTTTATGATGAGCAGCAGGCGCAGGCAGCCTGAGACGGAGGGATAGAAAATGCGTGAAATAACATTGCAGGAATTGGCGGCGCTGGCTGAAAACGCAAAGGGTGAGATCAGAAGGATTTATTTGCACTGGACGGCGGGGCATTATAACAATACTTATGACGACTATCACTTGAATATCACAGGTGACGGTACAGTGTGGAGCAGCTGCGGGAAACTGACAGAATATAAAGAGCATACCTGGCATCGTAACAGCGGCGCAGTCGCGGTAAGCATCTGCTGCTGCGCCGACGCGGTGGCTTATGCCGATGGCAGTGTGGACTTTGGCAGCGTGCCGCCTACACGGCAGCAGTTAGAAACCTTGGCGCGGGTAGTAGCGGTTTTGTGCCGGGGACTGGATTTGCCGATCGACGATAATTATGTTATGACTCATGCAGAAGCGGCTGACCTTGATGATTATGGGCCGGCAACGACTTTTGAAAGATGGGATCTGTGGAAGCTGGCATCTGCCGACGGAACTTTGCAAGATGGCGGTGCTTTGATCCGCAGCAAAGCGAAAGCCTGCTGTCAGTGGTAATAAAAAAGCCGTAACGCTGTTGGATCGGCGTTACGGCTTTCAGGTTTTTATTTAGTTGCTGCTTTAACAGGCAGCTGCGTTAAAAGTTCGATTGTAGAGCCGTCGGCAAAGGACAGACTGCTTAGAGAAGCCTTCCAGGTCACTTTGCTGAAATCGCTGTTCATAACCTTGGCATCATCAGTCAGAAAAGGGTTTAGCTCCCAGTTGAATTTATAAACTGCTGCTTGCTTGGCGGCCAGGTCTTTGCTGCTGGCAAAATTGCCACTGTAAAATAATTCATTATCAGCGTTGTAAAGCTCCAGAACTCCGGTAAAATACTGCAACTCCTTCACTGCGTTGTTAGTCAGCTGAATATCGGCTTCTAACAGGCGGATAACGCCGGAATAAGGAGCCGAAGTTATAAAGATTTTTTGCGGAGCAACGGCAACAGCGTCGTCGATCTGCTTTTGCACAGGAGCGTTAAGCTCAGCCAGTTTGTTTTGTAAGGCCTGATCACGTTCATTGATCAAAGTTTTCAGATTGTTGATCTTGGTTATCTGCCAGGTATCGTCAGCAAGCTGCTGCATAGCAAGCTCTACTAAAAAATGCTTGCCTAATTCGCTGTCAAAAACTTTGATGGTTACGACAGCGATGCTGCCATTTTTCTGAATCTTTTCCACACCCTGATACTGCATAGAATTGACGCCTGTCTTGTTTTTCAGATTATTGACAATATCAGTACCGTTGTTTTGCAGCATCGATGAGTCAGCATCACTTGGATCTGCTTCTTCCATAGTACCGCCGTTGACGTATTGTCTGGTCTGGTCGATCAGGATCGGGACGGCAACACCTTTGATATTTTGTACTAACGCAGCCAGAATCGGGCTTGACAGGCGTTCGTTGCCAAAAGAGGCAACAACGACATCGTCATAAGCGCTGCTGTAAAGTGTTTCCATATCGACGTGCTTTTCAAAAGCCGCAAAATCGTGCTTTTGTACTGCGCTGCCAATAAGGCCCAGCGAATACTGCGGCGTTTTGACCCAGTAGGCAAAGTACCATGCCACTGCAGCGGCTATTGCGATAACGGCAAACAGCAGCAGGTATTTTAATTTTTTTGTTTGCATAAGTGCATCCCCTCAAAAACTTTAAATTTATTATAATGCCTATTATACTACGACTTTGAAAGGATGCAACTTTTTTAGTCAACAATATAAATAAATTTTGTTTTAAAACTTAACAAGATAATAAAAAAGCTCAGGTGTTGGAAAATCATCTTTCCAAGCCTGAGCTTTTTTGCGGTTGTACGCTTTGGAATTTGCGGGACGTTTTGTTACCGGGTCAATGTTGCCCCAACTTTTGCGATGGCTTTTGTTGATCTCCTGCTGCGTCTTTTTCGACAGCTTGGCAAAAGGAATAAATTTCTGCATATTTGTCACCTCGTTTGTAGTTAATTGAATGTATTATAACATGGATAGTAAGTAACGGACAGGTTATTTGTGCTAATCTCATGCAAATATGGTATAATTTTTATAAAATATAACTAAAGATAAATTACTGAAACAAATGAAACAACTAAAGCAGAAAGTTGCGTAATTTGATCAAAAATGGAGGATAAAATGGCTGAAAAGAATAATATTAAGATTGGTTTTGAAAAACAAATATGGGATGCTGCCTGTGTCTTATGGGGACATATTCCAGCGGCAGAGTATCGTAAGGTAATAGTTGGATTGATATTTTTACGTTATATTTCTGAAGCATTTGAAAAACGCTATCAGCAACTTGTTAAAGAAGGTGATGGTTTTGAAGATGACCGTGATGCATATACAGCAGAAAATATTTTCTTTGTGCCTGAAAATGCAAGATGGAGCGTGATTTCTTCAGCCGCACATACACCGGAGATTGGTACCGTTATTGATAATGCAATGCGGGCAATTGAAAGCGAGAATAAAATTCTTAAAAATGTTCTTCCTAAAAACTATGCAACACCTGATCTTGATAAAAGGGTTTTAGGAGATGTAGTTGATCTATTCACTAATATGGATATGAGCGGGACCGAAGATAGTAAGGATTTACTTGGGAGAACATATGAATATTGCATTGCACAATTTGCAGCATACGAAGGTGTTAAGGGTGGCGAATTTTATACACCGTCAAGCATTGTAAAAACGATAGTCTCGGTTTTAAAACCATTTAGTAATTGCCGTGTGTATGATCCTTGCTGTGGTTCTGGAGGTATGTTTGTTCAAAGTGCGAAATTTATTCAAGCACATAGTAACAATAGGGGAGCTATTTCTGTTTATGGGCAGGAATCAAATGCTGATACATGGAAAATGGCCAAGATGAACATGGCTATTCGTGGCATTGATGCAGATTTTGGCTCTTATCACGCTGATACATTCTTTAACGATCTGCACCCAACGCTAAAAGCTGATTTTATCATGGCAAATCCTCCGTTTAATCTTAGTAACTGGGGACAAGATAAGTTACAGGAAGATGTTCGTTGGAAATATGGTATACCTCCGGCAGGTAATGCCAACTATGCATGGATTCAGCATATGATTCATCACTTAGCACCAAATGGAAAAATTGGTTTGGTATTGGCAAATGGCGCGCTGTCTACACAATCAAGCGGTGAAGGAGAAATTAGAAAGAAAATTATTGAAGATGATTTGATTGAAGGTATTATTGCTATGCCGACACAATTATTTTATAGCGTAACTATTCCTGTTACTTTATGGTTTATCAGCAAAAACAAAAAGCAAAAAGGTAAAACTTTATTTATTGATGCCCGCAAAATGGGTTACATGGTTGATCGTAAGCACAGAGATTTTACTGATGAAGATATAAAAAAACTAGCGTATACCTTCAACGCATTCCAGGGTGGAACACTTGAAGATGTGAAGGGCTTTTGTGCTGTTGCAACTACAAAAGAGATTGCCAAGCAAGATTATATCTTGACACCAGGACGTTATGTTGGTATTGAAGAGCAAGAAGATGATGGCGAACCGTTTGAAGAGAAAATGAAGAGGTTGACTTCAGAGTTATCTGATATGTTTGCCAAATCGCATGAACTGGAAGAGGAAATTAGAAGAAAACTAGGGGCTATTGGATATGAGCTCAAATAACAAGGAGTATTTTATCATTTTTGATACAAATGTTCTCTTTCAACGGTATGAGAGTAAGGCGGATTTTTCATCATTTTCATTTAATTCTACTTATGATAATGTAGTAAATATGATAAATCAACTGGATATTTATGAGAGTGTAAACCTTGTAATTCCTTCTGTTGTTTGGCGAGAGATGGAAAAACAAATTATTGAAAAACACGATGAAAGAATTGTTGCATTTAAGAAAACAATAGAAAAAATTCAATTTCCTGAATTTTCAATTTCCGAAAATTTATTAGAGGAATACTCTGTATTTATTAAAGGTAAAATTGAAGAATATAAAGTGGAGCTTTCAAATGGAATAAATAATGTGATCGAAATGAATATAGCGACAAATCAAAGATTTGATAGCATAGTAGATCGCGCCTTTGAAAAGAAACCTCCTTTTGAGGGAAAAGATAAAAAGTCGGATAAAGGATTTAAAGATGCATTACTTTGGGAAAGTATTTTTGAATTTGTGTCTTCTCATCAAGAAGCTTCATATGTTTTTTATACGCAAGACTGCATTTTTAAAGATAATGAAGATATTTTAACAGAAGAATTGCTAGCTATGTTTGCGGGTGTTGAATTCAAAATTTGTTCGGCAGAAGATGTAATAAAAAACATTTTTGAACTTTGGGCAAAAGAGATTGACGAATATTCTTTTATTCCGCTTGAGGATAATTTTGATGAATTTTCAGAATTGAGGATGTGGCTTGATTCTGACTCTTTTAAGGAGCAATTAAGTGCATATTCTTATGATTTTATTGAAGAAACTCGTTTGATCAAACATTCAAGCACTGTTTTAATGGAAATTTTGAATATATCAGAAAATACAAGCCAGGAAGATTTAGTGAGCTACAGCATAGATGCTATATTGAGAATTGGATATACGATTGATAATCAGGCGGAAATATTTGAAAATGTTGAAGTATGCATTGTAGCTGAAAACAAATTTGGAGAAGTATATTTTATTGATGATATTTACAGGAATGAAGATGGAGAAAATAATGGGTAAACTTTATGAGTTTGTTATACTAAATCCAAAAGAGACGCTTCCAAAGGGAACGATATCAAAAAAGATTGCGATGGATAAGTTGCAACCATTTACTCGTGATATTTTAGGCTATGATGTGGAGCCTTATGCAGGAGGAACTAAATTTCGCAACGGTGATACTATTATGGCTAGAATTACTCCATGTCTTGAGAATGGCAAAATTGCTCAAGTGAATATATTGGATGAGAATGAAATTGGTTTTGGATCTACTGAATATATTGTTTTTCGGGCAAAGGAGGAAGTTACTGATCCAGATTATGTTTATTATTTGGTTTGCAGTTCTAATATAAGAGAAGTTGCGATTAAATCAATGGTTGGTTCATCTGGGCGGCAAAGAGTACAAACAGATGTTGTGCAGAATATCGAAATAGAAATGCCGATATTTGATGAACAGGTGAAAATAGCAAGTATTCTTAAGTCATTTGATGATAAAATTACTCTTAATAATGCAATAAACAAGAATTTAGCGATTTAAAGGTTGATGCTAGAAATATCTAACTCGCCAGACATTAATTTAGGCAATAAGGTGTCTCTTATTTCTGCTAGCTTAATATTTTCTTGTTTATTTTTTCCTATAGTTTGAAATAGAGGTGTGACGATATTATTGAATGCAGTTATATTATCCGGATTTAAATCGATAACCGGCATCGCAGCAATATGTTTTGGATAAATGTGTGGTTGAGCCGATCCTGTTTGAGCATCAAATATTTCTTGCTGGCGTATTTTTAACATCACATACCAAAAATAAACATCATCCGTCATATCTGAGTCAATAAATGATGAATCAGATGACCAGACAGGTATATTCCAAAGATTAACAAACCCTGCATTTGCGCCTGAAGACGAGATTGTTAGCACTGGAGGCACTGTATTTGATTGATTATGATATGTTGCTGGCTCTAATCCCCCAGCAACAACAGGTATTTTTCCAGGTATTGCATCTTTTGATAAAAGATTTTTACCTCGTTGAGGAGTAATCAAATCACCAATAAGATTATTTCCTGTGGAAACATTCGGAAACATATTGTTAAATATAGTAAATGCTTGCTGCTCTAAATTCTTGTTTAAAATATAATACATAACTCTCACCAACGGCGAGAGATTTTAATAAAAGAACTGCCGTTGATAGTCGTTCTCTAAAAAGGAGAATTTGACTATGAAAAATGAATTAATAACAGATATAGTACAACAAATGTTACCATATCTCGACAACTCACAAACAAAGAAATTGCAGCAGGTGCTGGAACATGCATTATTCCAATACGAAATAATAGAAGCGGTAGCTCCCAGTAATGATGATAGTGAAAATCTGGTAAATATATTTATTGCAGCAAAACGTATTGAGGGATGTTCAGAAAAAACTTTGAAATATTATCAAACCACTATAGATGCGATGATTAATGCTATCAATAAAAGCGTTAGACATATTCAAACAGAAGATCTTCGCTTTTATCTGACACAGTATCAAAAGAAAAATCAATCAAGTAGAGTAACAATTGATAATATCAGACGTATTTTATCTAGCTTTTTTGCGTGGTTAGAAGATGAAGACCATATTCTAAAAAGCCCAGTAAGGCGTATTCATAAGGTAAAGACTGGGACTAATATAAAAGAAACTTATAACGATGAAGAGTTAGAGAAAATGCGTGATAATTGTACAGAGCTTCGAGATTTAGCCATAATTGATATGCTAGCTTCCACCGGAATGCGTATTGGTGAGATGGTGTTGTTGAATCGTATTGATATAAACTTTGCAGAACGAGAATGTGTAGTGTTTGGTAAAGGTGATAAAGAACGTTTGGTATATTTTGATGCCAGAACAAAACTACATTTACAGAACTATTTAGATAGCCGCATTGATAATAATCCAGCTTTGTTTGTTACTATTCGTGCTCCCTATAAACGCATACAAATTGGAGGAATAGAAGTGCGATTGCGGAAAATAGGAAAAATGCTTGGTATAACAAAGATGCATCCGCATAAGTTTAGAAGGACGCTGGCGACAATGGCAATCGATAAAGGTATGCCTATTGAACAGCTTCAACAGCTTTTGGGACATAAACGGATAGATACGACATTGCAATATGCAATGGTAAAACAGAGTAATGTTAAGATTGCACATAAAAAATATATTGGATAGATGGTGAGACTTTATGGATGATTGGAAACAAATAGAACTTAACGATGCTTGTAGTAGACTGAGTAGCGGTAAAAGCATTTCAGCAAAGTATGTTACAAGCGAAGGGATTTATCCGATCTATGGAGGTAACGGTATAAGAGGGTATACGGACATATACAACTTTGATGGGGAGTGTGCTATCATAGGGCGGCAAGGAGCATATTGTGGCAATGTTAGATATTTCTCGGGCAAAGCATATATGACAGAGCATGCTGTGGTAACATGTGGGAATGAATCTTCAAATACGCGTTTTTTGGCTTATTTGCTTTCTACAATGCAGCTAGGTCGGTTGTCAGGGCAATCGGCTCAGCCGGGCCTTTCAGTCAAGACGATAGGGCAACAAGTGATAAAATTACCGCCTTTAAAGGTGCAGAATATAATTGCAGATATGTTGACCGCTCTAGATGAAAAAATTGAGGTTAATGAAAGTATAAACAAGAATTTAATGGAACAAGCTCTCACATTATATACAACACATTTTACAACACTTGAAAAAAATGGTTGTATCGGTGATTACTGCTCTATAAAATCAGGATTTGCATTCAAAAGCTCTTGGTGGACAGATAGTGGCATTAAGGTCATTAAAATTGGCTCAATCAACCAAGATAATCTAAATCTTTTAGAATGTTCATATGTTGATGAGAATAAAATCAACAAAGTAAATGACTTTAAGGTAAGAGCTGGTGATTTGCTAATCGCAATGACAGGTGCTACTATTGGGAAATTTGCTATGGTCCCATATTCTTCAGAAACACTTCTCGTAAACCAACGAGTTGGAAAATTCTTTCTTGGCAATAAGCCAGTAGAAAAATTGCCATTCATATATTGTACATTGAAGCAACCTGATGTGTATTATGAAATAGTAAATCGTGGGCAAGGTAGTGCTCAACCCAATATAAGTGGTTCTGATATTATGAGCATACCATGTGTTATTCCATCAAAAGAAGCAATAGATGAATTCAACTGCATCAACCAACCGCTATTCGACCTTATTATTAGCAACCAACGAGAAAATCAGCAATTGTCGAAAATTCGAGACACAATACTACCAAAGCTTATGTCTGGCGAACTTGATGTTTCCGACATCGACCTTTAAGCCGCTAAATTCTTGTTTATAATTATATGCTAGGAGTTTAAAAATGATGAAAGATAATAATGTTACGAGGAAAGATTTAGAATCACTTATTCGAATTGCGTTGAAAAGACTATATGATAATGATAATTATCTTATATGCAAACAAATTTTGATGCAGTTCATAATTCAGAAAGAGGTATTGTTTTTCGTTTTGGAATATATTTAGACAAACTTAAGTTACCTGTTCTACATGAATATGATATTGATGTAGAATACGATAGAAATATTGATTGCAAGAAATGTGTTCCTGGTTGGGAAAATGGATGTTATCCGGATATTATTATTCATAAGCGGGGTACTAATACAGATAATTTATTGATATTAGAATTTAAAACATGGTGGAATCGTAATCAAGATAAAGATAAGATGAAGATTCAAAGGTTTTTAGACAAATCGGGGGAATATTGTTATCGTTATGATGCTACTATATTGATTGGTAAAACATGTGAAGAATGCGATGTAAATTGGATAAAATAGTTTAAAAGGAGCGTTAAGTATGTCAGGATTTTATACAGAAGCCAACTATGAAAATTCTATAATAGAGTTATTTCGAGATATGGGATATCGCTATGTCTATGCTCCTGATATTGATAGAGATTTTTACAGTCCTTTATATGAAACTGAACTGATAGAAGCATTATACCGTTTGAACAGCAATTTGCCGGAAGACGCAATTAAAGAGGCGATGTTTAAACTCAAGCATTATGAAAATGGAGAATTAGTACAAAAGAACTCTGTTTTTATGGATTACCTTCAACATGGTATTGAAGTGCGCTATTTTGTCAAAGGGAAAGAGCATTATGCTATTGTTTATCTTGTAGATTATGAAAATCCTGATAATAATTCATTTGTTGTAGCCAATCAATGGACTTTTATTGAAAACAGCAATAAGCGTTCTGATATAATTTTGTTTTTAAATGGATTGCCGGTTGTAATTATAGAATTGAAATCTCCTTCACGTGAAGAAACGGATATTGACGAAGCCTATTGTCAGTTAAGAAACTACATGCAGGAAATCCCTTCTATGTTTATTTATAATTGTATTTGTGTTTTGAGCGATCAATTAACATCTAGGGCAGGAACGATTACTTCTGGCGAAGATCGTTTTATGGAATGGAAAACTAAGGATGGCAATTATGAGAATACTAAACATGCTCAATTTGATACTTTTTTTGAGGGAATGTTCCAACGAGAACGTTTGCTGGATATTATCAAGAATTTCATTTGTTTTTCTAATGAAGGCTTGAAACAGTTTAAAATATTGGCGGGTTATCACCAGTATTTTGCAGTTAATAAAGCAATTGAATCAACGAAGCATGCTACTGTTACAGATGGAAAAGGTGGTGTTTTTTGGCATACCCAGGGTAGCGGTAAATCTTTGTCGATGGTTTTCTATGCACATTTATTACAGGAAGCATTGGATAGTCCAACTATTGTTGTGCTTACAGATAGAAACGACCTTGATAACCAGCTTTATGGGCAGTTTGCTAAATGTAAAGATTTTTTGCGACAGGAACCGATGCATGCCGAAAGTAGAGCACATTTAAAGGCCTTGCTGGACGGAAGGCAGGCAAACGGTATTATTTTTACGACTATGCAAAAATTTGAAGAATCTGAAGAAGCGCTTTCTGAATGACGCAACATTATTGTTATGGCGGACGAAGCTCACCGCGGGCAGTATGGATTAAATGAATCCATTAATAAGGTAACAGGAGAAATAAAAATTGGCACTGCTAGAATTATTCGTAACAGCTTGCCGAATGCGACATATATTGGGTTTACAGGCACTCCTATTTCTATGAGGGATAGAAGCACCCGTGAAGTATTTGGTGACTATATTGATGTCTATGATATGACACAGGCTGTAGAAGATGGAGCTACTCGCCCTGTTTTTTATGAAAGTCGTGTTATAAAGTTGAAATTGGATGAAACAACCTTAAGGCTAATTGATACTGAATATGACATAATGGCGAATAATGCTGATCCAGAGGTAATTGAAAAAAGCAAACGTGAATTAGGTAAAATGGAAGAACTGCTTGGTAATGAAAGTACGATTGATTCACTTGTAAATGATATTCTTGATCATTATGAAAACTATCGCGAAGGTATGCTGACAGGGAAAGCAATGATTGTTGCTTATTCGCGGACTATTGCAATGAAGATATACCATCGTATTATGGAATTACGCCCTGAGTGGACGGAGAAAGTTGCTGTTGTTATGACAGAAAGTAACAAAGATGAAGAGGCCTGGCGTAAGATAATTGGCAACAAGCATCGCAGGGATGAATTGGCAAAAGCATTTAAAGATAATGACAGTCCTTTAAAAATTGCTATTGTAGTAGATATGTGGCTGACCGGATTTGATGTGCCCTCTCTTGCAACTATGTACGTTTATAAACCTATGCAAGGGCATAATTTAATGCAGGCTATTGCACGTGTAAACCGTGTGTTTAAAGACAAAGAGGGCGGGTTAATAGTTGATTATATAGGCATTGCCACAGCATTGAAAGCAGCAATGAATGATTACACCTCACGCGATAAGAAAAATTATGGTGATACAGATGTTGCTAAAGTGGCATACCCAAAATTCTTAGAGATACTATCAATTTGCCGCGATCTTTTCCATGGATATGATTATTCTAAATTTATTGTTGGCAGCGATTTGGATCGTTCAAAAGCTATTAGTGGCGCAGTGAATTTTATTGTTGCCGTTGATAAAGAAATTGAAAGAGAGAGTTTCTTAAAAGAAGCTTTGATGTTAAGACAGGCATTATCGCTATGTTCCTCTTTGGTAGAGAAGCAATTGCGGATTGAAGCGGCGTTTTTTGAATCTGTCCGTGTTTTGGTAATGCGGCTAATGAATAAAGGAGACGGTAAAAAAATATCGTTGCACGAAATGAATGAACGGATAAACGAGTTGCTAAAGCAGAGTATTAAAAGTGATGGCGTTATCAATTTGTTTTCGGATATTTCGCAGGAGTTTTCATTGTTTGATCCTAAATTTCTTTTGGAAATCGCTAAAATGAAGGGAAAAAATATTGCGGTTGAATTGTTGAAAAAACTTATTGCTGAACAGGTTCAGGTGTATCGTCGTACTAATGTTGTAAAGTCTGAAAAGTTCAGCGAAATAATTCAAAGTGTGATGAACAGATATTTAAACGGTATGCTGACTAATGAGCAGGTAATAGAAGAACTGCTTAATCTAGCCAAACAGATAGCCGCTGCCAAGGAAGAAGGCCAGCAGTTGGGTTTGACAGCGGACGAACTTGCATTTTATGATGCCCTGACCAAACCACAGGCAATTAAAGATTTTTATGAAAATGAAGAGTTAATTGCTATTACTAAAGAATTAGCAGATACATTACGGAAAAATAAAACTGTTGATTGGCAGAAACGTGATTCTGCCAGGGCTAAAATGCGAATGTTGATAAAGAAATTGTTAAAAAGACATAAATATCCACCCGAAGGAATGGATGATGCTGTGCAGACAGTTATGACACAGTGTGAATTATGGACTGATACAAATGATATGAGGGAGAATGAAGATGATAAAGGCTATAGAGTTGATATGAGTGATAAATTATTAATGGTCGCCAAAAAGCAAGAAAATGGGTATGGGATAAAAATTTAAAAATAAAATCACCATCTGTATAAAGTGCAGCAGACAGATGGTGATTTTTTGTTAACTGATGGATAAATTATCTGCTTTTGTTCTGAATTCTGCAAGTTCTATTAAAGATATAATAAAACTTTTGATTTGCGTTGGAGATTTTGGAATTGCTAATTCTACAAGGCAATCAGGATATTCAGAGGAAAATTGTAGTTTGCGATGTGCATTGTTTCCATCACGTTTCATAGGTTTATATTTCCATATAAAATTGTCATTTTTTTCTTGACTAATTTCTAAGGTTGCATTTCCATTCATTTTATTGTTACATACAATAATGTAAAAATTGCCTTGATCTCGCCAATCGGTCAACAGAATACCATAATCAACATCTGTGTTATAAATTCTATAAATACCATAATGATTGGTTCCTTTAATGAATAACCAACTATTTAAATTTTTGTTAGTAATTGTATTTTGAAGATTGTTGTTGGCGGATATTAGTTTTTCAATTTTAAATCCTCCGATAATATTATTCTGTTGTGCAATAGATTCAAAAAGTGAAGCGAGTCTCATTATTTGGTAAGTTCTCATTTTATTCCTCCTTGCGCATATATAATATTTTAATGATAGATGCATTTATTGGATATTGTAATCAATTGTTTTATATTTCTATTATAGTGCATTAATGAATAAATTAATACATAGATATTAAAAATGTAAATATATCATATATGCTTATAAAAAATGGTTAAAATGTTATTGTTATAATAAAGAAATGAAGTTATCTGACGTTTTTAAGAAATTTACCCAACATCTCCGCTAAAATCGCTACTGTTTTGCCTGTTCATAAAAGAATAAAGAGATAAACAAGAAAAGATACAGGAGAAAAAATAAACGTTTTGTATTTACGTTACAGCATCGTGGTATATTCTGCTAACGTACTATCTACAAAGTAAATTCAATTTAGAGTTTTAATATACTATTTATCTCAATACTAACACAGTAAGCAGAATATAAAGACAAGTATTACTTGCTAACGTACGTAAGCAGTAGTACATGAAACAAAATTTTAAAATATTTTTAAACTGCCATTGATATAATAGGAGCAGTTTTCTTTTGCCTCAAAGCAGGGAAGTGATTACAAAACAGCGTTTTAATAAGTGGTGCAGATGGCTTTCCTTTTTAGTCTGTCCGGAAAAAGAAAAACTCACTGCTTATGCAGTGAGTAAGTAGTGTACTGAATTTTGCTGTTCAGGTAAATCATGCAGGGCAAGGTACTTAATGTCCGTGGTGACTATGGCTACCGCAGCCGTGTGCGCCGCAGGTGTGGCCTGCACCGCCGTGTTCCTGTTCGTGGTGGTCGCATTTTACTGCCGGGTCATAGTTCAGTTTATTATTGAGCAAAGCATTTACTGCAGCATCGGCCTTGCCGGTAACGCCGCCATAAAGCTTGATGCCTGCTTGTGACAATGCCATTTGGGCGCCGCCGCCGATACCGCCGCAGATCAGAGTATCGACGCTGTGTTCGTGCAGAAATTGTGCCAGCGCGCCATGGCCGCTGCCGTTGGTGCTGACGATTTCTGTTTTGACGATGTCAGTGTTTTCGATGTCGTAAATTTTAAAGAATTCGGTGTGTCCGAAGTGTTGAAAGATGTCGCCGTCCTGATAAGTAACTGCGATTTTCATTGTTATACCGCTCCTTTACTGTGATTGTTATGAGTTTGCGACATATGCCGTAAACATTTTTAGCATAGCACTGTTCGCAGCCTGTGTCAATAAAGTCGGGGATGACATAGTACCTGCTAAAATAAAAAGGCTCGCCGCCGTTGCAGACGCGAGCAGAAGAAGCTTGACTGTGAGAGATATTTTGATCTGTTTGTGCTTAGGTCGCTCATCATCGATATGTCAGCGCAGCGGCTGGCGTTTACGCTGGCGACGCGTAAAATATTTTGCCAGTCGATAGGCGACGGTACGGTATTGTGTGGTCAGATAGACGCCACCGAGGATAAGTACGCCGCCAATAGCCTGGGAGATGAGAAGTTGTTCGTCAAGAAACAGCACCCCGCAGATGATGCCGACCAGCGGCATGATATTCATAAATACGGCTGCCTGACTGGGTCCGACGATGCCTGTGCCTTTGTTCCAGAAGATCATGGCGATCAGCCCGCCGGCAAAAATGACGAACAGATATGAGCCAAGAGCCAGCGGTGAAAGCAGCGAGGGCAGTTCGAAATGGCCAAGATAAGCAGCACTAGCTGCCGTGGTAAGCGAACCTAACAGACCCGACCAGGCGACGATGGCAAAGGGGGAAACATCGTCGATGATGCGCACAACGATGATAGAATACAGTGCCCAGGCGACCTGACTGGTAAAAAAGAGTACGTCGCCGATATTAAAGCTCAGCGTCAATATGGCCGCAAGCGAACCGTTGCTGATCAGGTACAGCGCGCCGCACAGGCTGCTGCAGATGCCGAGCCATTGCAGGCGGTGCAGACGTTCATGGATCAGCACAAAGCTGAGCAGAGCCGTCACGATGGGCGTAAGTGTGGCGATAATGGTAAAGTTGGTGACTGTCGAATATTGCAGCCCGGTAAATTGGGTAACGTTATTGATGCAGACGCCGAGGATGCCCATGGTAAATAAGGCCGGCCAGGTCCTGCGTGGCGGTAGCAGCTTTTCGCCGCGCCAGGCAAGCATGGCAAACAGCGTCAGGGCTACGATAGTGTAGCGAATGCTGACCATAGGTATGGGCGACATTTCCCTGACGACGAATTTGGCGAACATAGGTTGAATGCCCCAGATGACGCAAGTACAGATCAAAAGTGCCGAGGCGGTAAGCTTGTTCGTTTGCATGGCAGTGCTGACAGACCTTTCGATGATGATTTATAAAGTGCCGGGCATCTGCCCGTAACTTAAAAGCTTAACAGTCGTTCAATGATTTCTGCCGCCGGCGTTTGACCAGATATTTGGCCAGTTTATAGGCCAGCAGGCGGTACTGAGTAGTCAGATACACACCGGCGATGATAAGAGCGCCGCCAACTGCTTCGGAAGTATAGAAGCTTTCGTCGAGAAAGGCGATGCCGCAGATGATGCCTACTAACGGCATCAGATTCATAAACACGGCGGCCTGACTGGGGCCGATAACGCGGATGCCTTTGTTCCAGAACAGCATACCGACCAGGCTGCCGATAAAAATAACGTAAAAATAGGACCCCCAGGCTAAAGCGGAAAGGTCATAGGGCAGTGCAAACTGCCCGGTCAGGATACTGTAAGCAGCCGTAGTCAGCGAGCCAAGCAGCCCGGCCCAGGCTACAGCGCTGTAGGCAGATACATATTTACTGACCTGCGCGACAAGAATGGTATAAAAAGCCCAGGCGACCATACTGACGCAGAACAGGATATCACCGAAATTAAAGTTCAGGTTGATAATCGTTGAAAGCGAACCTTTGCTGATCAGGTAAACGGCGCCGATGATACTGGCGGCGATACCTAGCCATTGCAGCTTGTGCAGCCGTTCATGCAGCAGCACCAGACTTAAGAGTGCGGTCACGGCAGGCGTCAGCGAGGCAATAATAGTAAGGTTGGCTACGGTCGAGTATTGCAGGCCTGTAAATTGCGCAACATTGTTGCCGCCAACGCTGAGGACGCCCATCAAAAACAGCGGCAGCCAGGCCTTGCGTGGTGGCAGCAGTTTTTCGCCGCTGTAAGCCAGCGCTGCCAGCAGCACTACGCCTACTGTAAAATAACGGATACTGACCAGAGGGATCGGGTCGAACTCGCGGACGACAAAAGTGACGAACATCGGCTGTGCGCCCCAAATGATGCAGGCGGATAAAACCATCAGTGTTGCTGCGGAAATATTTTTGGGCATAGGAACGCCTTCTTCGCTGTTTATTTTACCAGCTGCGGTATAAAACCCTGCGTGTCACAGCTGACAAGCTTATAGGTGATGCCGTTGCGGATACCTTCAAAAACCATGCTTGCATCGCTGCCGTGAATATGGCCGAAAACGCAGTGCCTGACGCCGTAACGCTCCAGCAGTTCGGCAAAAACAGATTCATTTGCAGCGTCATAAAGAGGCGGATAATGCAGTGCGGCTATGATATCGCTGTAGCCGGCTTGTCTGGCAGCTTCCAGTGAAGCCTCCAGGCGCAGTCCTTCACGGCGGTAGATAGCGGCATCGTCCGCGTTAAAATTGTCAGATGAAGGCAGGAGCCAGCCACGACTGCCGCATATGGCAGTCGTGCCGCAGGTAAAAAAGTTGTTTTGCAGAAAGCTGAAATTATTTTCTGTCGCAGTCTGCATCTTTTTTAAAGATGACCACCAGTAGTCATGGTTGCCGCGCAGAATGATTTTGCGCCCGGGCAGGGCGGCGATCCAGTTCAGGTCGGTCAGCGCGTCTTGCAGGTCCATGGCCCATGAGGTGTCGCCGCAGATGATGACGGTATCGTCGCTCCGGATAAGTTGATGCCAGTTGGTTGCAACCTTGGCGGCGTGGTCTGCCCAGTGTTTCCCGAAGATTTCCATAGGCTTGGACGGAGGCTTTCCGGAAAGGTGCAGGTCGCCGATAGCGTAAATTTTCATGAATTATGCTCCATTTTTGCTGCTTAATGTTAACTTTATGTTAGCTTATTTTAAGAAGGAATGCAAGGAATTGCTGACAGGTTTGACCTCAGCGCGAAAATAAATGCCTGTGTCTACTGCCAAAGTCTGATTAATCCGTTTAATATAGATATAAAGTCTGAATTAGGATGCGAGAATCTTTTTCCTTTCTATCCATGGTTGCTGTTGCCGCTTTCAGCATTTTTATACAATGAAAGTATCAAAACGCAGGGGAGGGGCAACTATGACAAAGCAGCAGGATTTCAGTATGTGGTCAGTGAATTTTATTTTGTTTTGCCTGGCTAATTTTTTGTATTACGGAGCTTTTTATTTGTATATTCCGGTATTGCCGCAGTATGTGGAGATGTTGGGCGGTACACCTGCCGATATCGGGCTGGTTGGTGGCGCTTTCGGCCTGTCGTCCTTTATTATACGGCCGTATTTGGGTAAACTGGCCAACGAATGGGGTCGTAAGCGTATGATGCTTCTGGGTACGATTTCTTTTGCACTGTTGTTTCTGCTGTTCGGCAGAGTTACCGGCGTGGTGCCGCTGGTCGTACTCAGGCTTGCGCATGGTGTTTGTCTGGCGATGTATCTGGCGGCATCGGCTGCCTATATAGCCGATTATGCGCCGGTAGACAGGCGTGGCGAGGTGCTGGGGATTTATCAGACCTGCAGTGTGGTTTCTATGGCTGTTTTTCCAGCAGCAGGCATTTGGATCCTTCAGCATACACAAAGTTATCCTTTTTTGTTCAACGTGACTTTTGTTACGGCATTAGTATGCTTTTTCGTGTTACTGCCGCTCAAGGAAACGAATCCTGTTTATGACCAGGAACAAAAACTGGATCTGCTGCCGATTTTCAGGCGGAGGGTAATTTTTATGTCTTCGCTGTGCCTTTTGGGTGCATCACTGGTCTATGGCGCGATTCTTACTTTTTTACCGATTTATGCGCAGCAGCGGAATATAAGTGATTATGGTATTTTTTTCGTAGTCTATGCTTTGGCGACGATGGGCAGCAGGGTCTTTGCCGGTAAGCTGTCCGATCATGTCGACAGGCGTCTGGTGATTTTGCCGTTTTCACTTTTGATTGCACTGGCGGCTATGTGTTTCTTTATTATGGATAACGTTTGGACGCTTGGGCTGATCGCAATATTATTCGGACTGGGATATGGAGCTTTAGTACCGGCGCTTACTGCACTGGTCGTTGATGTTACCCGGCCGGAAGAACGTGGACCGGCACTGGTTTTTTTTACTGCTTTTATTGAAGTCGGCATCGTCGTCGGCGCTATGGGTCTGGGGTTTATTACCGAGATATTGGGCTATGCCAATATGTTTGCATTGTCAGGTATCATCGTACTGGTGATCACACTGGCATTTTGGCTGTTGGTGCAGCAGCGTCATACTATTAAGCTGGAGGGAGAGTAAGCAGGCTCCAGATGAGCGCAGAGCATTAAAAGCCGCCTGCAGTGCGTACTAGGCAGATGGGGAAGAAAAGACTTGAAACTCCGCGGATTTGTGATATAATGGTTAAAGTATTTGCAGAATGAACAAATTCGGTGAAGCGGAGTAGTAACCACAGATCCCTGTTGCAGAAAGTTGACGGCAGCTGCGAGTCAATACGGGAGCAAGGTGAACTCGCCGCGGAGGAGCCGCGTCAAAAGCGCGGACGCATAACCGGCGTTACAGGTTTTGAGTGGCCGAGATTTTTTTTCGGCAATCAGGGTGGTACCGCGAAAGCTATTTCGTCCCTGGCCTAACAGCCGGGGACTTTTTTATTTGCCGCGCTGCGGTGGTAAGCAAATTTTAGGAGGTTATGAGAAGAATGATCGAAGAAAAGTATACTCCCCATGCCATAGAAAGCAAATGGCAGAAATATTGGGAAGATAACAAGGCATTTAAAACTGATATTGATGCAGGCAAACCCAAGTCTTATGTGCTGGAAATGTTCCCGTATCCTTCGGGCAACCTGCATATGGGGCACGTACGCAATTATTCCATCGGCGACGTAGTTGCCCGCTTCCGCAGTATGAACGGTTTTAACGTGCTGCATCCGATGGGCTGGGATTCTTTTGGTATGCCGGCTGAGAATGCCGCGATCAAACATGGTATCCACCCTGCTAAATGGACGATGGAAAATATCGCCAACATGACCCGTCAGCAGAAGGAACTGGGATTGTCCTATGATTGGGACCGCGAAGTTGCCACCTGTAAGGAAGATTACTATAAATGGACCCAGTGGTTCTTTGAGCTGTTTTATAAGCGCGGTTTGGCCGTCAAGAAAAAATCTGCTGTCAACTGGTGTGGCGAATGCAACACTGTTTTGGCTAATGAGCAGGTTATCGACGGACGCTGCTGGCGCTGTGACCATGAGGTCGTCAAAAAAGATCTGGAACAATGGTTCTTCAAAATTACCGATTATGCGGAAGAACTTTTGGATGATCTGAAACTTTTGAACGGCTGGCCGGAACGCGTTAAGACGATGCAGAAAAACTGGATCGGGCGCAGTGAAGGTCTGGAATTCAGCTTTGACGTGCCCTGCATCGATGCTAAGCTGCCTGTTTACACTACCCGTCCGGATACGTCATTTGGCGTTACTTTCGTGGTCCTGGCTGCCGAGCATCCAATGGTAGAGCAGTTGTGCCGGGATAATCCGAAGGCAGACGAGATCAGGGCTTTCTGCGCCCGTGTGCGCAACCAGTCCGATATTGAACGTACTTCCAGCGAGTCGGAAAAAGAAGGTATCTTTACCGGGAAATATGCTGTCAATCCTTTCAATGGCCGCCAGGTAGAGATTTGGGTCACCAACTATGTCCTGTACGATTATGGCACCGGAGCTGTTATGGGTGTACCTACAGGTGATCAGCGCGACTGGATGTTTGCCGATAAATACGGTCTGGATAAGATCGTTGTCGTTACTCCTAAAGACCAGGAATTAAAAGTTGAAGATATGACTGCCGCCTATGAAGAAAAAGAAGGCGTGCTGGTAAATTCCGGTAAGTTCAGCGGCATGGAGATGCATGCTGCAATCAAAGCTATTATGGATTATGCGGAAGAACAAGGCTTTGGTTCCCGTCATGTCAACTACCGTCTGCGCGACTGGCTCATCAGCCGTCAGCGTTATTGGGGGGCTCCGATCCCGATTATTTACTGTCCTGACTGCGGCGAAGTTCTTGTGCCGGAAGCAGAGCTGCCGGTACGTTTACCGGAAGACGTCAAGTTTGATGCGGGCAGCGTTTCACCGCTGGCAACCAGTGAAAGCTTTGTTAACTGTACCTGCCCCAAATGCGGTAAGCCGGCCCGCCGCGAGACCGATACTATGGACACTTTCCTGTGTTCTTCCTGGTATTATCTGCGGTATACCGATCCGAAAAACGATACTGCTCCATTCAGTAAAGAAGCTGTTGATTACTGGGCTCCGGTCGATCAGTACATCGGGGGTATCGAGCATGCGATCCTGCATTTGCTGTATTCACGTTTCTTTATGAAGGTATTGCGTGACGCAGGCCTTGTAAAATACGACGAACCATTTACCAACCTGCTGACTCAGGGCATGGTCATTAAAGACGGTGCGAAAATGAGTAAATCTTTAGGTAATGTCGTTTCTCCGGAAGAGATCATTTCCAAATACGGTGCCGATACTGCTCGTCTGTTTATTATGTTTGCTGCTCCGCCTGAAAGAGAGTTGGAATGGAGCGATCAGGGCGTGGAGGGTTCCTTCCGTTTTATCAACCGTGTCTGGCGTATCGTCAGCCACTTCCAGGGTGAGCTGGCCCAAAAGGTCACCGGCTATGATACTTCAAAACTGGATGAAGCTGATAAAGAGCTGCGCCGCGTGCTGCATAATACGATCAAAAAAGTTACCGACGATATCGAGCAGCGGTTTAATTTCAATACTGCAATCAGTGCGATGATGGAGTTGGTCAATGCTTTATATGTTTATAAGGAAGCTCAGAAAAATTACAATGCCGGTCTGGTTTATGAAACCGTTTCCGCTTTGCTGCGGTTGCTTGCTCCTTTCGTACCGCACGTAACCGAAGAATTGTGGCATGGCGTCATCGACGCTGACAGCAGCGTGCATGCACAAAGCTGGCCTAAAGCCGAGGCAGAGGCCATGAAGGTCGATAATGTCGAGATCGTGCTGCAAGTCAACGGTAAGGTCAAAGGCCGTTTGGTTGTACCTGCGGAAGCCGGCAGGGAAGAACTGGAAAAACTGGCTTTGGCGGATGAACATATCGCTGCTATGGTCGATGTCGGCAAGATCGTGAAGATCGTCTGCGTACCCGGACGTTTGGTCAATATTGTTGCCAGACCTTAAATCGCAGAAAAAAATTAAATAGCTGGATCAGTAAGATCAAATCATAAAGACGCTATGGCAGAGTTCCTAAGGTATAACGAATTTATTGTTGACCTCAGGAACTCTGCTTTTTTGCGTTTTAAAGGGGCTGGATAGCGATGATGGAACGAGGGCTGAGAGGAAAAGTAGCAGCTTTGGGGGCTGCCGTAGTTTTATGTGCCGGCGGCAGTCTGCTGGGAAGCAGCCCGCAGGATACTGCTGCTGTTGTGCCTGTACCGGCAGCTGGTATCAGTGCGGTACAGACTCGGGGAGTCAAGGTATATGTAAGCGGTGCGGTAGCAAAGCCGGGTTTATATGAAATCCCCGCAGGGAGCAGAGCTACTGCGGCTATCGCCGCTGCCGGAGGAATGACACTGGAAGCTAATCCCGATAAAGTTAATTTGGCAAAGCTGCTGAAAGATGGTATGCAGGTAAATGTGCCGCGGTTAAGTGCCAGGCAATTGCGTGAGCAGACTGCGCCGGTAAATGCAGGTGCAGCTGCTGAGGCAGCAGGCGCAAATACTTTGGTCTCGGTAAAGACTGCTGCTGAGAGTGGCAGGGGCACAGCAAAAGCCGGCGGCAAGGTACATTTGAATACGGCTACGGCTGCCGAACTGACAGCGTTGCCTGGGGTCGGTGATATTACCGCGCAGCGTATACTTGAGTATCGGGCGGCGCATGGGTTTACCAGTATCGAGGATGTTATGAAGGTCAAAGGGATCGGTAAGGCCAAGTTTAGCAAAATGCAGCCTTATCTGGAGCTGTGATGCAGCGTCAGCTGGAACAGATCATTGTCGCCGCCACACTGGCATTTCTGCTTGGCTGCCACGCAGGGCTCAGTAAGCTGTTGCCGTTGATACCAGCATTGATACTGGCGGCATTTTTTCTGCTGCTGCTTGCCTGGGGCTGCCGCCAAAAGGCTGGAGTAAAGTTGTTGGCCGCGGCAGGTATTGGTTTGTGTTTTTGTTGTGGCGCTGCCAGCGGCAGCGGGGCCATGCGTCAGCCGCAGCTGCCTTTGCAGACTTTTACCGGTCAGGAAGTACGGCTTTTCGGCAGAGTGGAAGCTGGCAGTGTCAAAGTAACGCCGCAGGGAACCAGTCTGGTGCTTGCCTGTCATACGCTGCAGCAAGCGGTGCAGACAAACAGTGCGGAACTTGGCAGCTCTTTACCCGATACAGCAATCGCAGTATCGGGTAAAGTACGTGTGCTCGTCCAAGGGCAGGATCTTAGCGAGAAAATAACCAGTGGCGTTATTGTACAGGGAACGCTTAAACCATTGACTGATTTTGCCAATCCGGGTGGTTGGGATGGCGGGCTGTGGAGCGAATTGCAGGATTTACAAGGGCGAATGTCTATAAAAGGCAGTGAGCTGTATTTGTCCGGGGACGGACAAAGTATCAGGCAGTATATCGGCGGACTGGCTGCAGGGCTGCGTTCAAATCTGCAGCATACTGTACCGGGACAGGCCGGGGCTGTTTTAGCCGGTATGACTTTAGGTGGTTACGACGGTATCAGCGCGCAGACGCGGGAAGATTTTGCTGCTGTGGGATTGGCGCATCTGCTGGCTGTATCTGGTACGCATATAGCAGTGGTGACAGGCTTTCTGCTTGTACTGCTGCGGCGCCGTAACCACTGTACTATGGCGCTGCTGGCAGGGATTTTATTTTTTTATGCGGCTTTGTGCGGGTTCAAACCGCCTGTACTGAGGGCTTTGCTTATGTCACTGGCACTATTTGGAGCCGGCGTTAGCGGCAGGCTGCCGCAGCGCAGTAATATTTTCTGTGCTGTGGTCATACTGTTGCTCTGCTATGAACCGCGCTGGCTTTGGGACGCAGGTTTTCAGTTATCATTTACCACAACAGCGGGGCTGCTGTATTTCTACCCGGTACTGAGCGGCCTGTGTACCCGTTACTTACCTGTGGGGATTGCCGAGATCCTGGCAGTATCTTTAACAGCACAGCTGGCGGCTTTGCCGTTTTTGATCCATTATTTTCATCAGCTTTCACTGAGTGGGCTGGCAGCTAATCTGCTTCTAGTACCGCTGCTGGAACTGGCACTACTGCTGACACTGGCGGGATATGCCCTCCTGCCGGTATTTGGGTTGGGAAAGCTGCTGTTTTTACTGGCAGGTCTTTTACTGCACCCCTTGCTGAATATCATTCACTGGCTGGCATCCGGCGGCTGGGCAACTGTCACTGTTGGCAGCTGGCCTCTTTTATGCGGCGCTGTCTATTATTTACTGTTGTTGCTGCTTTTCGGCAGCAGCGACTGGGATGATTTTACTGCTTGCGAAAGACGGTTGCTGATCGGTTTATGCTGCTGTATGCTGGTGGGGATCGGGCTTTATGATAAATTCAGGCCGCAGCCTCTGACCGTACATTTTATCGACGTGGGACAGGGGGATGCGGCACTGGTCGTAACACCGCAGCGTCAGACGCTGCTGATTGATACCGGTGGTCTGCGTGGTGACTATGATACGGGCAGCCGTATCGTTCTGCCCTATCTGCGTTACCTGGGGATTCGCAGTCTGGATATGCTGCTTTTAAGCCACGGACACCACGACCATGCAGGAGGAGCGGCCGCAGTAGCTAAAAATATACCTATACGCAGGCTCATTCTGCCTCAGGAACAGCCTTCAGCAGATATACAGGCACTGCTGAAGAATACCAAAGCGCAGCTTATATATGCCGAGAGCGGCACAAATTATTCCCTGGGCAATACTGCAATACAGATCATCAGCGCGCCTGTCGGCAGAGCTGACAGCGATGCAAATGAAAGCTCGCTGATCGTGAGGGTTGTATCTGCTGACGGCAGCATTGTTTTTACAGGTGATGCAACAGAAACGGAGGAACTGCTGGCAGCGGGGCAGATTCAGCCCGGTCAGGTATTGAAGGTCAGTCACCATGGCAGTAATGCTTCTTCTTCAATGCCGTTTTTAGCGGCAGTCAGTCCGCAGCTGGCGGTTATCTCAGTCGGTGCGGCCAACAGCTACGGCCATCCTGGCAGTGAAACGCTGCAGCGTCTGGCAACCTGCGGGGCTCAGGTGCGGCGTACAGATCAGGACGGAGCGCTTAAAATCACTTTTGACGGCAGCCAGGTAAAATGTTATAGTTATCGGTATCAGAAGGAATTTTTTTAGTGGCTTGAAGGAGTACAAACATGGAAATCACTGCAGAAAAAATTATGCAGCAATTAAGTGCCGGCACACAGGTAGCTGGTGTAATCGCAGTGTTCGGCGAAGAAGGCTATTATAAAGATAAAATAGCCGCTGCTTTACCGCGGGCTGTTTTTGGCGACGCCGCACCGGAAGACAGGGAAATAACTGTTTTTGAGCGTGATACGGATATAAAGGAAGTATCTGCTGCTGTCAATACCTACCCTTTTTTCTCAGGACGCAGTCTGGTTATCATTAAAGATGAAAAGCTGTGGGGAGGTAAGGATGGCGGCGAAAAACGCAAACAGCAGCAGGAAGAGCTGGCAGAACTGCTGGCGGATGTGCCTGAACATTGTCAGGTACTGCTGTTAGGCGAAAAAATCGATAAACGCGGTAAACTTTATAAAAGCCTGCTTAAAACTGCTGCGATGGTGGAATGCAAGTCTCTCAAATCCTATCAGCTGAAGCCCTGGCTGGACGAACAGGCTGCGCTGCGCGGCTGCCGTTTTGATTATGAAGCGTCACAAACGATCATGGAATATCTGTCGGTAACTGACAATGCACCGCTGCTGTTGCTGGAACAGGAAATCGAAAAACTATCGGTTTACGCCGGTGAACGTAAGATTTGGACCAAAGATGATATCGAGCAGACTTTCGCTGCGTTGCCTGAAGTTTCGCGCTTTGCGCTGCTGAACGCCATTGCCGAAAAGAAGCTGGGGCAGACTTTGGAGCTTTTGGGTGAAGAACGTAAGCACGGTAATACTGTGCTGGCGCTATGCGGCCTGGTTTCGTTCCAATTGCGACGTCTTGGACGTGTCAAAGAACTTCTGGAAGGAAGGGCCTCGCAGGCCGAGATCGCTTCAGAGTTAAAAGCCGCGCCTTTTGCTGTAAAAAAAATGGCGGAGCAGAGCCGCCGCTTTGGCTTGGGTGAACTGGAACGGGCACTTTTGGAACTATCACAGCTCAATATCGAAATCCGCTATGGCGGCCGGCAGTTTGAAAAGCTGGAAGAGATATTGATCCGGCTTTTGAGCAAGTGATATTTGGTGTTTGGTTAAAAAAGTGCTTAAAGTTTGTTTTAAACACTGGACAAGCCTGACTGTTGTTTGTTATAATGATGGCGATAGATCAATGGGGATCTTTCTATTTTATTGCTTAAAAATAGGAAGGTCCTTTTTATATTTGTATTTCAGCTTCAGCATTGGGAAAGGAGCGCGGCACAGTGCCGCAAGTGATTACTATGATGAACAAAGAAATGTTGTATTACATTAACCCCGAACAGCAAACCCCGGAGGAACTGAAGGCTTTGCTGGAAATGCACCCGGAAATCAAATTTGTTTCTTTTATGGGTGTGGACTTTGCCGGTAACGATACCGACGAAAAAGTGCCCATCAATTTATTTATCGAAGATATCAACAGCTTCCTGGAAGGCATGGCTGCTCAGACTGACGGTTCTTCCGTTGTTTTGCCGGGCATTGCTACTTTAAATAACGCCCGCGTTGATATGAAGGTCGACAAAAGTGTCAACTGGTATATTGATTATAATTACGAGCATTTTGATGCTCAGACAGGTAAAATGGTCGGAACCCTGCGCATACCCTGTTTCCTGATCCACAACGAAATCTTTGTTGATTCCCGTTCGATCCTGCAAAACAGCCTGGATTATGTGGAAGCACAAATGCTGGAAATGTTCAAAAAACATCCGCAGATAGCAGGTCTTGAACATGTTGACCTGTCTCAGATCGAAAAACTGGTCTTTACCTGTGCTACCGAGCTGGAATTCTGGGTCAAATCTCCGCGTGAAGACGCACCGATCGAAGCCCTTTCTTCTTCGCAGATGATGCAGGAGCAATACTGGCAGCGTACCCGCGGTAACGTGCGTACCGCTTTAGAACAGACTATAGAAATGATGGAAGCTTATGGTCTGGAACCGGAAATGGGCCATAAAGAATGCGGCGGCGTACGTGGACAGATCGACGGCGCAGGTCATATGACGCATGTTATGGAACAGCTGGAAGTAGACTGGAAATTTAACGTCGGTCTGCAAACTGCTGATAACGAACTGCTGGCCCGCATTATCGTTAAAGAGGTTTTCCGGATGAACGGTCTGGAAGTTTCCTTCCAGGCTAAGCCGATCCCCGGCGTTGCTGGCAGCGGCGAACATACCCATGTCGGTATTGCCGCCAAACTTAAAAATGGTAAAATGGTCAATCTGTTTGCGCCCGGCGATATGAAAGCGGATTTTCTGTCTGCTATCGGTTACGGTTCAATGATGGGCCTTTTGAAGAACTATGAGGTCATCAATCCTTTTATTTCAGCTACGATCGATTCATTGAACCGCTTGAAGCCAGGTTTTGAAGCCCCTGTCTGTATCGTTACCTCTTTGGGTATCAGTCCGCAGGTCCCTTCCCGTAACCGTACGATTCTGGCAGGTTTGATCCGCGATATCGACAGTCCGATGGCGACCCGTATAGAAATGCGTTCGCCTAATCCTTATACTAATACCTATATTGCTATCGCTGCTTTCTATCTGGCAATGTGGGATGGAATCAAGGCTTGTGTGGAATCAGGCAAAAATTTGAAGGAACTGGAAGCCGAATTGTCCAAAAAGGCCGGCGTTGAAGGCTTCTATCTGGAAAAAGACCGCGAATACCGCAGCGAAGATGATGTTTTTGAAGACTTCAGCGAGGAAGAACGCAGCCGTCTGTTTGGTAAACCGCCTGCAACTGTGTGGGAAAATATGTGCGGCTTTAATAAATATCCCGAAAAGAAAGCTGCTCTTACCAGCGGCAATATCCTGCGCGCAGAATTTATCGATTCTTTTGCCAAAGGTGCCTTGGTTCGCTGGCAGACCGAGCTCTTAAACAGGATCATCCCCGAATTCCATGCTGAGATCGTGGCAATGAAATGTCTGCATGACACTGGCTTTTATAATAAATGTGACGATGAGCTGTGGGAGAAGATCGCAGCGCTGCGTGTTATGTTAGCTAAAGATTCTGTCGAGGCTCCGTGTATCTTTACTATGATCCGCGATGCTTTTAGCCGCGGCGATTTTGATGCCGCCTCCAAGTTAAAGCTGGAAATGGTAAAAACAATGGAGAAGCTGAGAAGCTGTTATCACGATTACAAGCAAAATATCATCGACTGATAAAGCATATACGTTTTGGATCCGCCGTAAAATATTATCGGCGGATCCTATTATTTTTCACAAAATGTTTTCTTGACTGGAGCGCAGACCAGACCTATATAATTTAAACAAGGAAAAAGAAGAGGGCGCTGTTGTCGTCCTTTTCCGCAATGATATCAACATTTTTTACGGAACTGCTTTTTATGCGGCAGGTAATTACGGTCTTTTGGGAGCGGTATAGCTTGGCATAAAACAGTATGGTAGCGGGAGAGAGGGGAAAAAATGAGATGGAGTAAAGCTTTTTCAAAAACTGGCCTGCTGGCATTGATGCTTGCCGTGGTCGGGATCGGTATCTTTTTTTATGAACGTCAATATTGCGGCGCCGAACAGCCTGCGCGTTACGAGCCGCAGCAGCTGCGGCAGGTGATTACTGCCGACAGTAAAACCTCGCGGACTATTATGTGGCAGACGCAGGCGCCGGAAAGCGATGCCTGGGTGGAATATAAGCTGCAGGGCGAAAATGAGCTTCACAGGGTGCGGGCGCAGGGCAAAGAATTTGCAACAGATTCAGGGACGGTTTATCAGCAAAGTGTGACGCTGACAGCTTTGGAGCCGGGAACTGTTTATGAATACAGGGCTGGCGGCGGCAAAGAATTTTCTGCCTGGCAAACGTTGAAAACAGATACCGGAGGCGCTTTTACGGCTTTGATCTTCGGCGATTCGCAAAGCCTTGATTATAATGTCTGGCGTAAGACTGCCGCTTATGCTTACAGTCACGATCCGGAAGCCGCCTTTTTCATCAATATGGGCGATCTTGTAGATAACGGCGAGCAATACAGCCAGTGGCGCAGTTGGTTCCGTGGAGCGTCCGGGCTGTTGCCGCAGATTCCGGTTGCTCCTATCAGTGGCAACCATGAAAATTATTCGCTGCAATGGAAACCTTACCGCGGCGATTTATATCTTAATTTGTTCGATCTGCCCCTGAATGGGCCGGAGGGTTTGCAGAAGCAGGCTTACAGCTATGATTACGGCGATGTGCATTTTTCTGTAATCGATACGCAGCAGGAGGAATTAAACGAGTGGCAGCCTGAACTGATCGCAAGTCAGGTGAGCTGGCTGGAGCGCGATCTGGCCGCCAGTGATAAGAAATGGAAAATCGTGTTGGTGCACCGTAATCTGTTCCGCTATCAGGACGGCAGACCCAATGAACTGGGCTCGGCACTTTTTCCGGTTATTGACCGTGGCAATGTCGATGTAGTTTTTTCTGCTCATAATCATACCTACGGCCGTTCTGCTCCGTTTAAAAACGGTAATGTGGCATCACAGGGAACGATCTATATTTCTTCGGGCCGCAGTGGTGATAAAACATGGGCCGGTTCGCGTGCCAAGCCGCAGGAGGTCGCTTTTGACGGCGTGCTTGACCAGCCTAATTATATGAAGCTGACTGTTAATGACGGCAAGCTGACAGTGACCAGCCTGAAGCAGGACGGCAAGCTGATCGATACGGTGACGCTGACGAAATGACAAGCTCTCGATTTTTTGATATAATGTTATTATTAACAAATCAATGAATGGAGTGACATCATGGCTAAAGACAGTTCTTTTGACGTTGTATCGCAGGTCGATATGCAGGAAATGGACAATGCGGTCAATCAAACGAAAAAGGAGATCGCCCAGCGTTATGATTTCCGCGGCAGTGATGCCAGCATCGAATTAGAAGAAAAATGTATCAAATTGGCAGCTGAAGACGAATACAAGCTGAACGCTATCATCGATATGCTGCGTGCCCGTATGGCTAAACGTGATATACCGCTGCGCTGCCTGGAGCTGGGTAAGGTAGAGCCGGCATCCAAAGGCACAGTTCGCCAGACACTTACTATCCTGCAGGGTATACCGAAGGAAAAAGCCAAAGCGATCGTAGCCGCGATCAAAGCGACTAAATTGAAAGTCAATGCTCAGATGCAGGACGATCAGGTACGCGTCAGCGGAGCTAAAAAAGACGATCTTCAGGCTGTTATCCAAACGCTGAAAGCAGGCGACTTCGGCGTAGATTTACAATTCATCAATATGCGCTAAACTGGATTTTTATACTTCCTACGTAACGTAGGAAGTATTTTTTTATTTTATTGTTTTTGCCAGAGTTTGCCTATATAATAAATATAATCCATATTGCAAACTTGCAATAAATTTGGTGACAAGGAGCTGATTTGTTGAATTGGAGAAAGAGGTAAAGAGATTAAAGCTACATGGTTTCAATAATCTGACGAAAAGCCTGAGCTTTAATATGTACGACATTTGCTACACTAAGACGGTAGCAGACAGGGAGGCTTACCTGCAGTATATCGACGAGCAGTATAATGCCGACCGTCTTACGGAAATTTTAACAAATGTTTCCAACATTATCGGAGCAAACATTCTGAACATCGCCAAGCAGGATTATGAGCCGCAGGGCGCCAGTGTCACTATCCTCATTGCCGAAGGCTGTCTGCACAGCGTTGGTGCTGAAGATAACAGTTCCGCTCCGGGCCCTTTACCGGAAACAGTTTTAGCCCATCTAGATAAAAGCCATATCACGGTGCATACCTATCCCGAATATAACCCTATCGGTGGTATCAGTACCTTTCGGGCCGATATCGACGTATCTACCTGCGGTGAGATCTCACCGCTGAAAGCGCTTAATTATCTGATCCACAGTTTCGATACCGACATTATGACTATCGATTACCGTGTGCGTGGTTTTACGCGTGATATTACAGGAAATAAACTGTTTATAGATCACAATATCACTTCAATTCAAGATTATATCCCTGAGCTGGTAAAGGAACATTACCAGATGATAGACGTGAACGTGTATCAGGAAAATATTTTCCATACCAAGTGTAAGCTCAAAGATTTCGACCTTGATAACTATCTGTTCGGGCTTAGCAAAGAACAGCTGCATCCAGGCGAAGTAAAACGGATTGAGGCCAAGCTGCGTCATGAAATGGACGAGATCTTCTACGGCAAAAATATGGACCGCATCAATCTTTAAGGAGGAGTAAGTATGCTGGATTTATGGTTTTCTGAATTTCACGCTCCCGACGCCAAACTTTCGATTTTGGTCAAAGAGCAATTATATAGCGAGCAGACTCCCTTTCAGAAAATAGACTTTTTTGATTCGGAAACTTTTGGTAAATTTTTCACTTTAGACGGGCTGATTATGATTACCGAAAAGGACGAATTTATTTATCATGAAATGATCAGTAATGTGCCGATGGCAGTTAATCCGGACATCAAAAAGGTCTTGATCATTGGCGGCGGTGACGGTGGTACTGCACGTGAGGTCTGCCGCTTTAAAACAGTAGAGCAGGTAGATATGGTCGAAATCGATGAACGTGTCGTACGTCTGTGCCAGAAATATTTTCCACAGACTGCTTGTGCGCTGGATAATGATCCGCGGATCAATCTGATTTTTGGCGACGGGTTAAAATTCGTACAAGACGCGCCTGAGGGTGCATATGATTTGATACTCGTCGATTCTACAGATCCGCTTGGACCTGGCGAAGGTCTTTTTACGACCGAGTTTTACCGCAATTGCTACCGGGCGCTGAATGATAAGGGTATCTTGATCAATCAGCACGAATCACCTTACTATAAAGAATATGCGTATGAAATGCGCCGGGCGCATAAAAAACTTGCTTCGGTATTTTCCATAGCAACAGTTTATCAATTTTATATGCCTACCTATTCTTCTGGACACTGGTTGTTCGGGTTTGCTTCGAAAGGTCTTGATCCAGTGAAAGATGCTGACTTTAAACGCTGGTCTGAATTTGGGCTGCAAAATCGTTATTATAATCCCGGGGTACATCTCGGTGCTTTTGCTCTGCCTAATTATGTACAGGAAGAACTTCAAAAAGAAGATTAATGATTCGTAACAAGGTATTCAGGTTTGTCTGCAAAAGCGGCAACACATTTATTGTGTTGCCGCTTTGTGATTTTATAACATAGATGGCTTTGTTTGAAAAATGTGTGATAAGATTATTTTTTTGTAATTTTATTTTAACAGTATTGCTGGATATATGTATGTGTGTTATGATTTATTTATAAAAATACAAGCGAAACTTTAAAGTGTATTTGCATAGTATTTTTGCTGTAAGAATAATAATTGGGTGAAGTTTTACCTGTAGAATTAAGAGGTGATAAATTATCAGATACAGTAAAGAATTTATGGAAGTCCATAAAAATAAGAATGGTGGGATAATGGTGAAGAAAGTAATTTTGTATTTATTAACTATGATCTTTGCACTCAGCACAGCTACGGCACTTGCTGCAGAACCTGCTGACGCTCCTGTGTCTATGCGTGAAAGAATGGAAAAAATCAGGGTGGAGAGCGACCCGGTATATCAGGCAGAAAAAGCCAAAAGAATGGAAAATATGCCTAAAGTAGCTGTGCTTTATGTAAATAATGCCGAGACTACTTATAATGACGAAGTAGATGGAGTGGTTTTAGGCAATTTGGAAAAATGCATCAATGATGATAAATATATTTATATCAATGGTGAACCATATATCGAAAAGTTAAACAAAGTTGGTATTGTTGATATTACTACGGCTGAAAGAGCCGATATAGTTGATGCTTTTGAAGGTGAAGATGTTGATTATGTCGTTTTTATTGAAGTGCAGCCGTTTATAGCAAGAGACAAAGTGACGTTCTTTACAGTTGGTAAAGATATAACGACTACTGTACCATTGAAAATCATTGATTTGGTAAATGGTAAATATTTATATAATGGCAAGTTTACTGAGAAAGCTTCCGACAGCACAATGATCGGCGGCATAGGTAATAAATCGGTTGCCATGAAAGCCCTGAATAAGATCAACGAACAGATCACTTCTGTTTTAACGGTCAGATTGCCGGAAGAAAAATCTGTTGCGGTAGCTGCTGATAAAAAATAGGTTCTATAATGAAAAAATATTTTGATAAAAGGCTTATGGGGGTCTTTTTAATGATATTTGTATTTTTTACTGCGGCCTGCGAAGCTGAAGCGGCTAAAAGCTTGCGACAGAAAAGCAGCGTGCTTTTGGTGTTTAACAATATCGCCGGAACACGTTATGATGAAAAGCTTACCCAAATAGCATTGGAAAAGCTGCAGAAGAAAATCGAAGGAATTTATCTTGAAATCGATGCTGAACCTTATGGTGAAAACTTCAAAGAAAAGTCATTTGAAAAAGCTTCATTTGCAGAATTGACGGCGCAGGTTGATGGTTGCGGGGCAGATTATTTTGTTTATACCGAGCTGCAGCCTATTACAAAAGAAACACATTTTAATTTTATATATTTTGATAAAAATGTGGAGACCGGGCTGGTTTTGCGGATCGTGGATTTAAAGAATGATAAAGAACTTTATAATAAAAAATATTTGATAAAAGCTGAAGATTCTACTGACTATTTCTTTATCGGCAGCGGATCAGTTGCACAGAAGGCGTTAGATGCCATACTGTTCAGAGCTGGCGAAGCGATTTCAGTCAAGCTTCCGCTTTAAAAATAATCTTTAACAGCCTCCAACAAGTTTTATTACTTGTTGGAGGCTGTTTTTTGTAAAACAGTTCGTTTTACAAACTTTACATTGATTTTACAAAACTGCGCTAACGGATTTTACTTTGCTGGGATATGCTATAGCCATAGTCAGAAAACTAAAAATAAATCATAAAAATTTTGGAGGCTATAGTGATGAAAATGAACAAAAAAGCAGCAGGTATTTTATTAGCAGCAATGAGTACGATGATTTTTACCGGCTGCGGCAGCAGTGAATCGGAAAAGAAGGCTGATAATGCGGCAGCAGGCAGTAAGATCGTTGTTATCTCCCGTGAGGATGGAAGCGGTACACGCGGTGCCTTTATAGAATTGTTCGGTATTGAGAAGAAGGATGCTGACGGCAAAAAAATCGACCATACTACTGATAATGCTGCCATTACCAATAATACTTCGGTCATGATGACTACTGTCGCCGGTAATAAAGACGCTATCGGCTACATTTCACTGGGCTCTTTAAATGATACAGTAAAAGCGCTGAAAATCGATGGTGCAGAAGCAAGTGCAGCCAATGTAAAAAGCGGTGCTTATAAAATCGCCCGTCCGTTCAATATCTGTACGAAAGATGGTTTGAGCGAAGTTGCCCAGGATTTCGTTGCTTTCATTATGTCAAAAGAAGGCCAGGAGGTAGTAGCTAAGGCCGGCTGCATCGGCGATGACAAAGCTGCGCCTTATAAAGGAACCAAACCGGCAGGTAAAGTAGTTGTAGCAGGTTCGTCTTCCATAACTCCGGCAATGGAGAAACTGAAAGAAGCGTATATGAAAATCAATCCGGCTGCTAATATCGAGATCCAGAGCAGTGATTCCACTACCGGCGTTAAATCTGCTGTCAGCGGTATATGTGACATTGGTATGGCTTCACGCGACTTGAAGAAGAGCGAGCTGGAACAGGGCTTAAAAGCAACTGTTATCGCTACTGACGGTATTGCGGTAATCGTAAATAAAGATAATAAAGTCGGCGATCTGAAAAAAGAACAGGTCGAAGCGATCTTTACCGGCAAGATTACTGAATGGAATAAACTGTAAGCAGATAAAACTGAACACTGTAAACTAACGGCTGCCTCTAGGGGCAGCCGCCTGTATAATGTGAGGGAGTATGGAGAAGCGTAAAGAAGAAATAATGAAGTTTGTTTTTCTGCTGGCGGCGTGTGCCTCTATCGCTACAGTAGCTATGATTTGTCTGTTTTTGTTTGCCAACGGGCTGCCGACTATCGGCAAAATCGGCGCTGCAGATTTTTTCTTAGGAGAAAGATGGCGTCCTGCCAACGATGTCTACGGCATTCTGCCGATGATCCTGGGCAGCTTGTACGTTACGCTGGGAGCGATCGTCGTTGGAGTTCCGGTCGGGATTTTGACGGCTGTCTTTATGGCGCGTTTCTGTCCTGAGAAAATATACAATGTGCTGAAGCCTTCTGTAGAATTGCTGGCTGGTATTCCTTCAGTTGTCTATGGTTTTTTCGGACTGGTAGTGATGGTCCCGTTTATCCGTGAACATATCGGCGGTACCGGCAGCAGTATGCTTACGGCTTCACTGCTTTTAGGCATGATGATTTTGCCGACACTGATCAGCGTCGCTGAAGCCGCGCTGCGTGCGGTGCCTGACAGTTATTATGAAGGGGCTCTGGCTTTAGGAGCAGGGCATGTCCGCAGTGTATTTTTTACAGTCGTGCCGGCTGCCAAGTCGGGGATTATGGCGGCGATCATTCTGGGAATGGGACGGGCCGTCGGCGAGACGATGGCTGTAATTATGGTCGCAGGCAATCAGGCCAGAATGCCTATAGGTATTTTAGAAGGCGTGCGCACGATGACAACAAATATTGTCATTGAAATGGGATATGCTGCGGATCTGCACCGTGATGCGTTGATTGCAACGGCTGTCGTTCTGTTTGTATTTATCCTGATTATTAATTTGACTTTTTCGTACCTGAAAGGTAAGGTGGTGCAGCAATGACGGGTTTAAAAGCGCAGCTTAACCGTAAGCTGCATGAATGCGGACGCGATCCGCTGTCGTTGTTTTTACTGGGCTGTGTGATTGCTGCAGCGCTGATTACTTTCATGGTGTTGAGTTTTTTACTGGGGTATATTTTGTGGCAGGGGCTGCCAAATATAGAAACAGGTTTGTTTGCTTTGCAGTATAATTCAGAAAATGTTTCTCTGTTTCCTGCTTTGGTTGATACAGTGCTGATGGTAATAATGGCGCTGGCTATTGCGACTCCGCTTGGTATATTTGCGGCGGTCTATCTGGTCGAATATGCCAGCCGCGGCAACAGGCTGGTAAGCTTGGTACGTGTAACTGCTGATACTCTTGCCGGTATCCCTTCGATTGTATATGGTTTGTTTGGTATGCTGTTCTTCGTTACTTATTTGAAATGGGGCTATTCCTTACTTGCCGGCGCCTGTACTGTTGCGATCATGATTTTACCTCTTATCATGCGCACGACAGAAGAAGCATTAAAAGCGATCCCTGACAGCTACCGTGAAGGCAGTTATGGCTTAGGGGCAGGCAAGCTGCGGACCGTTTTTGCCGTAGTTCTGCCTTCAGCGGTTCCCGGTATTCTGGCGGGCGTTATTCTTTCCATTGGCAGGATCGTAGGCGAAACGGCAGCGCTTATTTATACAGCCGGTACGGTGGCGGCACTTCCTGATGGGGTGCTGTCGTCAGGACGAACTCTGGCAGTACATATGTATGTGCTGGCCAGCGAGGGTTTGTACATGAAACAGGCTTATGCGACGGCTGTAATTTTAGTTGTGATCGTTGTTGCTATCAACGCTCTGTCGAGCAGACTGGCAAAACAATTGATGAAGGGAAAATAATATGGATACGAAAATAGCTATTGAAACTTTGGATTTATATTACAGTGAATTCCATGCGCTAAAAAATATCAATATGCGGATACCGGAAAAAGAGATTACTGCATTTATAGGTCCTTCTGGCTGTGGCAAATCAACACTGCTGAAATCTTTGAATAGAATGAACGATCTTATCGAAGGCTGCCGTATTACAGGCAGGGTTTTGCTGGACAATGATGACATTTATGCCAATGACGATGTTAATTTGCTGCGTAAACGTGTGGGCATGGTTTTTCAAAAGCCGAATCCTTTTCCGATGAGTGTGTATGATAATATTGCTTTCGGACCGCGAACACATGGCGTCAAAGGCAAAGCTAAGCTGGATGATATGGTGGAGGAGGCTTTGCGTAAGGCGGCAATCTGGGATGAAGTCAAGGACAGGCTTGATAAAAGCGCTTTGAGTTTTTCGGGTGGTCAGCAGCAGCGGCTCTGCATTGCCCGCGCGCTGGCGGTACAGCCGGAGGTTTTGTTAATGGACGAGCCTACTTCGGCACTGGACCCGATTTCGACCCTGAAAATAGAAGATTTGGCATTGGAATTGAAGCAAAATTATACTATCGTGATTGTAACGCATAATATGCAGCAGGCGGTGCGTATTTCTGATAAAACAGCCTTTTTTCTTTTGGGTGAAGTGGTAGAGTTCAACGATACTGATACTTTGTTCTCGAACCCGCAGGAGAAAAAGACTGAAGATTATATTACAGGGAGGTTTGGCTGATGGTAAGGAGCAGATTTGCGGCTCAGATGGAGCTTTTGAACACAGAACTGATCGTAATGGGCACTTTGTGCGAGAATGCTTTGGAGCATGTGATGCAGGCTTTGCAGGAAGATAATGATGCTTTGAACAGAGAAATTATTATTTTAGGCAAACGCACAGAGGAAAAAGAGCGGGAAGTAGAGAATATTTGTATAAATCTGCTTTTGAAGCAGCAGCCTGTCGCTTCTGATTTGCGTCAGATTTCAGCGGCGCTGAAAATGATTACGGATTTGAGCCGTATCGGCGAACAGGCGGGCAATATTGCTGAGATTTTAGGCAAGGCTGAATTTGGCAGGGATTACGATACAACGCTTTTGCAGCAAATGGCGACAGCGGCGAAAAAGATGGTCAGTACCAGTCTGGACGCTTTTGTGAAGGGTGATCTGCGCCTGGCTCAGCAGGTAGAGCGTGACGACGATGTCGTTGACGAATTGTTCAGCAGGGCAAAAAAAGAATTGATCCAGGTCATACGCAGCACGCAGGATAGCGGAGAGCAGGCTATTGATTACCTGATGATCGCCAAGTATTTTGAAAAAATCGGCGACCATGCGGTAAACATTTCCCAATGGGTGCTGTTTATGATTACAGGAGCACATGAGGAGGATACTGTGCATGATCTTTTGCGTGGAGGACGATCCTAATATTCGTGAATTAGAAGTTTATACATTGCAGTCAGTTGGTTTTAAAGCTCTGGGTGTAGGCAGCGGTGATGAGTTGTTCAAAGCGCTGGAATGCGGCAAGCCGACTCTGATTCTGCTGGACATCATGCTCCCGGGTGAAGATGGCCTTAGTCTGCTGAAGCGGCTGCGCAGCGATAAACGGACCGCACAGGTGCCGGTGATCATGGCAACAGCCAAAGGCTCAGAATTCGACAAAGTTCATGGTCTTGATAATGGGGCTGATGATTATATAGCCAAACCTTTCGGCATGATGGAAATGGTGTCGCGGGTCAAAGCCGTACTGCGGCGTTATAAGCAGGAGGATAAGCAGAGCAGGCTTACTGCCGGCGAGTTGGTAATGGAGATCGATAAACACCGCGTGATGGCCGGTGGTCAGGAGGTAGTTCTGACATTTAAGGAATTTGAGCTTTTACATAAGCTGTTAGAGCGGCCGGGACAGGTTTTTACGCGCGAACAGCTTTTAACTGATATCTGGGGTTATGATTTTGCCGGCGAGACACGTACTGTCGATGTTCATGTGCGTACGTTGCGGCTGAAACTGGGCGAAGCAGGAGCATTGGTAGAAACTGTACGCGGCGTCGGTTATCGTATAGGAGCTGGCTATGAGAAATAAAATTTTCAGCGGTCTGCTGTTTTTGTCAACGGCGGCTGTTATCATTGCTTCCGTGCTGATTGCGGTTATTATGTACCAGGGGTCGATGACCACAATGCAGCGTGATTTGAGACAGGAAGCAACTTTTATAAAAATGGGTCTGGAACAGAGCGGGAAAAGCTATCTGCAGGCATTGACCATGGAAAGCGGTAAGCTGACTCGTGTTACTTTGATTGCTCCTGACGGCAGGGTCATCTATGACAATCATGTGGCAGCCGAAAAAATGCTTAATCATAAAGATCGTGAGGAAGTACAGGAAGCGTTAGCAAGTGGAATTGGTTTGGCCGAGCGTATGAGCGATACTCTGTCAGAAAAAACTTTTTATTTTGCGCTGCGGCTGGATAATGGTGATATACTGCGTGTTGCAAGAACGACAGACTCTGTTTTTGCGACGGTGGCCGGCAGTATTCCCTATATGATCGCGGTAGTGCTGGTGGTGGCTTTGGTGGCTATGCTTCTGGCACGGCGGATTACTGATAAAATGGTTTTACCGCTGGATCAGGTGGATCTGGAAAACCCACTGGAAAATGATACTTATGATGAACTGGCACCGTTTTTAACACGGATCGCCCAGCAGCAGAGGCAGGTTTCAGAAGGCTTAAAGCAGCTGCGGCAGAAGCAGAATGAACTGGCGGCTATTACTCAGAGTATGAATGAGGGTCTGATCCTTTTGAATGACCGGCAGAATATTTTATCGATCAACGACAGTGCCGCCAAATTATTTGGTTTGCAGGATCATGAAGTCGTTGGTAAAAATATTCTGACTTTGGAGCGAGGCCAGGAAGTGCAGGAGCTGCTGCAGAAGGTAGCTGTGGGCGGCAGCGGTGAAAGTCTGTATCAGAAGGACGGGCGCTTTTATCAGCTATGCGGCAGCAGTGTTGGCGGTAAAGGCAGCGTATTGCTGATTTTTGATGTTACTGAAAAGCGTGCAGCAGAAACACTGCGGCGTGAGTTTTCTGCAAATGTTTCGCATGAACTGAAAACACCGCTGCAGTCGATTTTGGGTTATGCTGAGATTATGAAAAACGGGTTAGTTCAGGAAGGAGATAAGCAGCGCTTTCTGGAAAAAATCTACAGTGAGGCCGGGCATCTGATTGTGCTTATCGATAATATTATGAAACTGTCGCGTTTAGACGAGTTGGCGAATAATATGAACAACCTGGAAATTATCGAATTGAAAAAGCTGGCTGAAGGTACAGTTCAGCGTCTGCAGGAACAGGCTGCCGGAAAAAATGTCGCAATAAGCGTCAGTGGCTGTGAAGCTGAGGTAGAAGGAGTACCTGCAGTTTTGAGCGAGGTTATTTATAACCTTATTGACAACGGGATCAAGTATAATCGTGAAAACGGCAGCGTTGAGATTACAGTAGCCGTAATTCCCGGTGAAGCAGTACTGACATTTAAGGATACCGGCTGCGGTATCGGCAGTGCTGATAAAGAGCGGGTTTTTGAACGCTTTTACAGGGTTGATAAAAGTCACTTTAAAGAAACCGGCGGCACAGGTTTGGGACTTTCCATAGTCAAGCATGGGGTGATGTTCCATAAAGGTCGCATTGAGCTGGAAAGTGAACTGGACAAAGGGACTACTATAAAAATCTTTTTGCCGCGGAAATAATTTAAACACCCTCCACCAATAATTATTTGATGGAGGGTGTTTTGTTTTTTATTGTAAAATTAATAATAAAACTTATATTTAATTGCTCAAAAGATATAATTTTGTTAAAATGAATATAAATATTAAAATATAATAAACAAGCTTGATTGACAGGAAAGATAAGGTAACAATTTTCATATGAAGCTTCTTAAAAGTACTTTTGTTTGGTTAGCGATAATAATGTCTATTTGTGCCTGTGTGACTGCGAATGCTGCAGAAACACAGGCTAAAAAAGTTTTAAAGGTGGCATTCCCTGAAACACGCGGTATATGTGAGACATACGCAGATGGCACACGTGGCGGTGTCGTCTATGAATGGTTAGTTGAAATCGCTAAATATACAGGTTGGGAATATGAGTTTATTGGAGATTCCATTAGCCAGTCAATAAAAAATATGGAACATAATAAATATGATCTTATGGGTGCTGTGTTAAAGTCACCTGGATTTGGTGAAAACCTGTATTATCCTGAACATCTGATGGGTTATAGCTACAGTTTGCTGATTTATAACAAAAATGACCAGAATATCAAGGGATTTGATATCAAAAGTCTGGAAGGGAAAACGATTGGTGTTTTTGCCAAGGCTACTGATAAAATAAAGCGCTTAAATAATGTTTTAGAATTCAATGATATAAAAAGCGATATCAAATATTACGGTACTTCTGATGAATTTGAAAGTTCTTTGGATAATGGTGAAGTGGATCTGCTTTTAGTAAGCGATCTTTTTAACAAGCTGGCTGATTATAATGTCGCATTGCGTTTTAATTCTGAACCTTGTTATATCGTTGCCAGAAAGGACGATCCGGAAACAAGTGCGCAGCTGAATGAAGCTATAAAAAAGATTTATGCAGTCAATCCGAATTTTGGCGAAGCCCTGTTTCAAAAATATTTTCCTGTTAATTACAGTAACACTGCTGTATTCTCAGAACAGGAAAGTACGTTTATACATAAAAATGGCCCATTTAAGGTAGCTGTAGTAAAAAACAATTATCCTTTTTATTATATTAAGGATGGTGAACCTAAAGGTATCGTTCCTGAAATTTTTGCATTGATTGCTGCTCAGATCGGAGCGGAGTTTGAGTATATAACGGCTGCTTCCTATGGGCAGACTTTGGAATTGGTCAAAAGCGGTCAGGCAGATATCCTTGGTTATTATATCAATGAAAATGACGCCTTTAATCCTGATGGTTTAAATATCACCAAAAATTATATGATGCTTAATTCTATCATCATGCGTAATAAGTATACACCTTTCCCAAATGATAAAAATATTGCTGCAGTCATAAACGGCAGCTGTGCATCGCGTAATATCAAACATACAGACGTTGCGCATTTTGATACATATGAAGAATGTCTGAATGCAGTAGATTCGGGAGAAGCTTCTTATAGCAGAATACCTGTTGTTGTTTTGGAAGATCTGTATATGAGTGATTATTATACTAATATCATTCCTGTTATAGAGAGTCCTGAGATATATTTGTCTTTGGGGATCAGCAGCAGTAATGATATACAGCTGTATTCTATTTTGAATAAAAGTCTGGTCAACCTGACCAATGAGCAGACTGCGCAGATTTTATCCAATAATACCTTGATGTCTGGCAAGAAAGAAATGTCTTTCAAGGCTTTGGTTTATTCTAATCCAGTCATATTTTCTCTGATCATAATTGGGTTTATTTTACTTGTGGTAACGATTGTTTTTATGTATTTTTGGTTTAAAATGAAAAATCAGGTCATTTATTTTAAAATGAAAAAAGTAGAAAACATCAGCAAGGTGCGTTCAGAGTTCCTTTCCAGGATGTCACATGAAATAAGAACTCCTTTGAATGCAATCATCGGATTGGCTAATCTGATGCGGCTTTCCGGTGAAGGGGATCCTGTGACGCAGAAAAATATTTCCAAAATTGATTCTTCTGCTAAATTTTTATTATCGATCGTCAATGATATCCTTGATATGTCAAAAATAGAAAGCGGCAAGATCCAGATCGAAAGCAGACCTTTTTCTATGGATAATCTGCTGCGGCAGCTGAGCAATATTTTTCTGGTGATGGCGGAAGAGAGGAAAATCAAATTACAGTTTAAATGCTGTTTTACACATAAAAATTTTGTTGGAGATGAGCTGCGTTTAAAGCAGGTTCTCATTAATTTGCTCTCCAATGCCCATAAATTTACAGAAAACAATGGCGAGATAACGGTGACGGTTCTGGAAAGTGCTGCTGAAGAAGGGGTTTCTGAGCTGCGTTTCAGTGTTTGTGATACAGGCATTGGTATTCCTGAAACAGATCTGGAACGTATTTTTGGATCGTTTGAGCAGGTTTTCCGAAAAAGCCGCAGCAATCAGCAGGGAACTGGGTTGGGGCTGGCTATCAGCCGCAATTTGGTAGAATTGATGGGCGGTATTTTAAGTGTACGCAGTGAGGTTGAAAAAGGTTCTGAATTTTTCTTTACTATCAAGCTGCCTGTTTACGAAAAACAGTTTGATGAAATCCTGGAGAATAATAACGAAGTCAGAATACATAGTTATTTAGCGGGTAAAAATATTTTGTTGGCAGAAGATAATGATCTTAATGCCGAGATTGCCGTAACGATGTTGGAAATGCAGGGGGTACACGTTGAACGCGTTGTAAACGGACAGCAGGCTGTAGACAGGTTTCAGGAAACTTTGCCAGGCACTTATGACCTGATTTTAATGGATCTGCAGATGCCGGTAAAGGGCGGGCTTGAAGCTGCTGCAGAGATCAGGTCTTTGAGCAGGGACGACGCACAGGAAATACCAGTTATCGCTATGACCGCCAATACGCTGCAGGAAGATCGTGAGAAAGCGCTGGCTGCGGGAATGAATGCTTTTATTCCCAAGCCGTTCGATGTGGAACAATTGTATAAAAGTATTGAAAAGTTTCTGCATTAGCTGATAGTATTTGCTGAAGTCATAACAAAAGAAACTTTTATCAAGGAGAGGTTGCTTTGCAGCAAAAATATTTGTGTTTCTTGGCTATATTTTACCTGGTGCTTTTCTCAATGAAAACCGCGGCTGCAGCGGGTGAAGCGGAATTTTATTTGGAGCCGATGATAGTTACGGCCGCGCGTTATGACAATAGTGCAGGTAAACCAGGTTACTATAAAGTTGATGAAAAGAAGCTGGAAAACGGCAATTATGATAATGCTTTGGATGTGATTCAGCAACTTCCGGGTGTTACTTTGATGGCAAGGGGCGCCAGCGGTGGTATGAATGCCTATAGTAAGATTTTGCTGAATGGTTCTGACCGTTATTTGGTAATTATTGACGGTTTGCGTTCTAACTGGAACGGCAGCAGTTATAATGATTTTGATTTCGGTGTACTGCCGGCTGGAATGCTGGAAAGTGTAGAGGTTTTGCCGTCAGCAGCCGGAAGCGTTTACGGTAATGCTGCTAAAGGCGGTGTGATCAGGATAACTACAAAAAAAGCTGTTGAAGGTGTTAAAACCAGTATCAATCTGGAAACGGACAGTTATGGACGTGAGCAAGAGAATATTTTACATTTAGGCAAAAGCGGTGAATGGAGCTGGTCGGTTTATGCCCGAAAAAGTATTATGGGCGATTACAGTAGTGCAAGGGAGAGTATACCTTCATACGAAAATGTTGAAAATGCTGGTATCAAATTGACCAAAGCCTGGGGTGAAACTGCTGATCTGACTTTAAGCTACAGCGTTTTCAGCGGCAGGTATAAATCAAAGATCTTCAATTATAAGAATACGGAACCTGATGAAACTAAGCCGCCAAAGTTAGTTAAAAATATTTTTATGACCGATGCCCGCAAGACAGAAGATAATCTAACTCTGGAATATGAGCGTAAATTTTCGGATACAGAAAATAATATTGTGGGTATTTACAGACGCAGCAGCAATTCCGCCTATGATAGAAGTTTAAATGTTGAACGACCATGGCTGCTTGATTTACAGACGGAAGGTTTTTTTGACCGTTACAGTAAACAGTGGCACCCAAAACATACTTTGACCGGCGGTGCGGAATATTACAAGGATAAGGTCCTTAATTATCAGGATCTGGCAGCAAAATATAGTGACGGAACTGTGATCAGTAAAGCTGTTTATCTGCAGGATGTCTGGCAGCTGGCTGACAGCGTCAAAGCTGTCGGCAGTCTGCGTCAGGATTGGAATTCTTATGCAGGGAGCAAGCTTTCTCCTGCTTTTTCGTTGGAATATCAGCCCTCTGAAAAGGTATTATATACTTTGGCCTATACAGAATATTTTGCGCCGCCCAAGCAGCTGCAGATATTTTCTCCTGATTATGGTGACGAGGCGCTGAAGCCAGAAGAAGGTAGGGTTTATGAAGCGGGATTAACTTATATACCGGATGAGTCTTCGTCATTAAAAATTAATGTTTTTCATCGTGATGCAACTGATGTCATTGCAGTAGATATAAGTTTACCAAAATATCTTCGTCGATATGCCAATATTGCGCATGAGAAAGCAACAGGATTTACTGTTTCCGCATCGAAACGGTTTTCAGAAAAGTGGCGTTCTCTGGTGGCTTATACACAGACGAAAGTGGATACAGAACGTAAAAATTCAAGCCCTGTAAGTACGATGATACCTCACGGTGAACTGTTGCTTGATTTGATGTACGAATATGATAAGTATAGTGTGCTGCTGCAGGGGCGCGGAGTTTTTGATCAGGCTAACGGCCGTGGTGAAAATCGTTTTGCCAATAATAATTACTGGGTATGGAATGCTTCATTGAACTATAAACTGCAGAAAAATACCAGGCTTTATGTGAAGGTCAATAATATTTTTAATCAGTTTTATTCCAATTGGGACAATGAGAGCGGCGGATTTCTTGGATTTGATGAGTGGTATGCCGAACCTGGGCGTAACTATCAAATTGGTATAAACTACAGTTTTTAATGCTTCAGGAAAACAGCAAAAGCCATCTGTGTATTTGCAGATGGCTTTTCTGTATTGTGGAATTCTGGTGTTTAGCTCAAAGTTAAAGAAAGAGAGATGTTTAGATTAAATTTATTAAATGTTTATCTACAAGTTGCTGATCGGTATGCAAAAAAAATCAGAAGACATCCGATGCAGATGTTGATTAATTGCTGTAGTGAAGGTGACAATAGAGGTGCGCTGCTGTTACCTAAAAAAGCAAGCAGACAGAGAAATAAGAACGTTGCACTTATACAGCCACAGGTGAAAGAAAGAAGTTGCTGTCTGTTGAGCCGGTACTGGGAAACTTGTGCTGAAAGCATACCTAACCAGAAAATAATCGTCAGGGGATTGCTGAGCGTAAGCAGTCCTGCAGCGTAAAAACTGCTGATTTGTGGCGGCATAATAGTGGCAGTTGAAATCTGTGGATGAAAAACATCAGCTAAAGCAGTAACTGCAAAGTAGAGAAGCACGGCAGCACCGCAATAACGTAGTTTTTTTTGTATGCCCGGATAATTTTTCAGGCAAGTTCCTAAACCATATAATGCCAGCAGGATATAGAAAGCGTCAACCAAAACTACTGCCAGTACGGCTTTCAACGCTTCGGTTATTCCCCGGGCAATAGCTGTTTGCAGAATAAAAAGACAAACCGGACCGATTGACAGCTGTAAAATTATACCAAGGCGCAGACCTCGTATAAAAGAGTTCAGCAATTTAACTCTTCCTTTAGCGTTGCCAGAGTAATAAAGGTATTAGAACTGCTGACGCCGGTGATTTTTTTTAGCTTATTAGTAAGAAAGCTTTCCAGAGCATCGGTATCGCTGACGCTTACTTTAAGCAAATAGCCGTAAGCTCCGGCAAGATGATGACATTCAAGTACACCCGGAAGAACGGTTATCTGACTGCGGAAAGCATTGATATGCTCGGTTTTATCAATATTTACAAAAATAAAAGCTAAAAGTTTTTGCCCGGTCTGCCAGCGGTCGAGCTTGATTGTATACTTTTGAATAATCGAATTTTGTTCGAGTTTACGTATTCTTTCGGCAACAGCAGGAATTGACAGTTTTACTTTTTTACTTATCTCAGAAGCGGTGACACGCCCGTTTTCCTTTAAACAGTATAGAATTGCAGTATCAATATTGTCCATAAAAACCTCCTTAAGTAAATAATATAGCAATTCTTTATTAAAAGTAAATAATTTATTGAAAAACGATAAATATTTAAGTAAATAGGCAGATAATATAAAAAAATACCGTTGGACTAAGTTGGTCAACGGTATTTTAAGACAGTTATTTCTTTTTATCTTTTTTCAGTTCTACATCAATTTCAAAAAGTCTGTTCCAGGGGAAAGAAATATCAAAATTACTTTTTTCTGTAAATTTATAACGTCCTGATAAATCTCGGCAAACGCCTAAAGCCAGATCGTGAACTGGTTTCTGATAAGGGCCGAGAAGGTAAACTGCATTTTTTTGATTTTTGCTTTCCAAAAATGCAGTAGCACTGCGTCGGGCATTGGCCTGATAATACCAGTCGTCTATAACTCTGATACGCATCAGTTTTTCAGCATCCGGTTTTGACATCTGCGGAGTCAGTATACCCTGACAAATGGCAAATCCAACGGTATTGTCCGCAGTATTCCAGCCATTATAGGCTGTCAGCCGTTCCAACTGCCCCTGTTTGGCCAGTTCGTTCATAAAGCCATTATCAGCTCCGTTAGAATACGCTACGTCGGCCAAAGATACCCGGTAGCCGTTATCCATAAGCAGCTTGAGCTGTTTGATATAGGTACGGTTTTGCGGTGAAGAGAAAAACTGATTGGAAGGAGCGGTAGAATCCATCATTATGCCGTCAAAGGGCGTGTTTAGTGCCAAAACAACGTCTGCGTTAGCGGCACTGGTAGCAGTACGTCCGTCTACTGCTAAAATCTGCTGTGGCACTGATTGACCCAAGGTCATATCAGAATATTGTGGCAGCGTTCGCGGTCCCCAGCCATCTGCATAATAGGCGTAAACACGTGGCTGATAACGCTTCAGTTCGTTTCCGGCTCTGGTCAGCAGCAGCAGCCCGAGCTGGTCGACACCGGGGATTATCTGAAAAGTTCGCTGCGTAAGATCATAGGTTTCCTGAGTGAGCTTGCGTGCTTCCATATGTGTATGCGATAACGGAGCATTATCGTCCTTGCCGATTGCGAGAAAGTGAAAACGGTTGCTGCGGGTCATTTCCGTCAGCTTGCTGTTGATATTGAGATTTTTTTGGCGTCGTTCCAGCCAGTCCTGCAAATCTGCTTTAGGCAGGTTGGTAGACAAAGTTTTTTTCGTTAAAGCATCTTTGAGGCTGAGTCCAATCAAATCTTCGGAGTCACAAAGCTCGGAATAACGAAAAATAGCCGGACCGATTTTCGAATAATATGGAGGCTCAACAGCGCCAAAACTGGCGCGCGGAGTTCTCATCAAGGTAGAGAAAGCATAAAGCCGTACTGGGAACTGATCACGCAGTGTTTCGAGTCGCTGCAGACGCTGCTCTAAAACTGCCTGCGGTTCGTGATGAGTACGTGATGCAACCAGACCGCCGTAGATCAGACTGTCTGTGGAAATGACGGCAGCGTCTGCCTGAGGCGCACGGCTGACGAGCCATTTCCATAATTCATCAGGACTGCCGTTTCGATTATATGAAGCCAGATATTTATCAGGCGGAAGCAGCACTTTGTAGCCCGCTGCTTCCATTGTTTTGGCAACATAAGAGGAACAGACAGGACGGTTATCCAAAGGTAAAAACAACAGAGTTTCTTTTTTGTTTTCTTCTGCCTGAGCCGAACTAAAAGATAGAAGCAGCAGGGAAAACAGCAGTATTTTTCTGAATGGATTATTCCAGATCTTCATCGGGGCATCTCCTAAAACTATTACTAATCTTAATATAATTATAAGGTAACGATATAAATTTGGCTACAAGAATTTTACAAATCAAAATTATTGACAATAATTATTGTTAAGTTTATAATTAAACATAGTCACATAATCAATCGGTTATGCGAAGGAAGAGGCTAACATATCTTTCCTGCAGAGAGAGGCGCCCTGGCTGTAAGCGCTTTGGAAAAATGATAGACCTTACCACCTTCAAACCACATTGCGGAACCTCTGCTCTGGCAGTTAGTATGCAGTGTCGTATGCCGGCGTTAACGGTACCGAGTGGACTTGCCAGCGGCAGGTCAATTAGGGTGGAACCGCGGTCAACTCCGTCCCTTTCCAGGGAACGGAGTTTATTTATTTTTAGGAGGCTAGTAAAATGGCAAATGTTAAAGTAACCTTAAAAGATGGCAGTGTAAAAGAAGTTGCTGCCGGAACGACATTGCTGGAAGTAGCAAAAGGTTTGTCGCAGAAACTTGGCAAACAGGCGCTTTTGGCTGTGGTAGACGGTGTGAATAAAGATTTGACAGATAAATTGGAGCATGATGCATCAGTTGAATTTGTTGTTCCTGAAAGCTCTGAAGGACTGCATGCGATTCGCCATACGGCGGCACATATCATGGCCCAGGCAATTCAACACTTGTTCCCCGATACTAAATTTGCTATCGGACCTGCTATTGCTAATGGTTTTTATTATGATTTAGACAGCGAGCATGTTTTTGTCCCGGAAGATCTGATTGCTATTGAAAAAGAAATGGCTAAGATCGTTAAAGCCAATCTTCCGCTTGTACGCAGTGAATTGCCGCGCAGTGAAGCGTTGAAAATGTTTGCAGACAAAGATGAAAAATATAAGGTCGAACTGATCAATGATCTGCCTGAAGATGCAGTTATCAGCACTTATACGCAGGGGGATTTCACAGACTTATGCGCAGGGCCGCATTGTCCGTCGACCGGCAGGGTAAAAGCTTTTAAACTGCAAAGTATTGCCGGCGCTTACTGGCGTGGTGATGAAAAAAATAAAATGCTGCAGCGTATTTACGGCACTGCTTTTCCTAGTAAGGAAGAACTGGACGCTTATCTGCATATGCTTGAAGAAGCTGCCAGACGTGATCATCGAAAACTTGGCAAAGAGCTGGATCTGTTCAGTATCATGGAAGAAGGTCCTGGATTCCCGTTTTTCCATCCCAATGGCATGGTAATCCGCAACGAGCTGATCAATTATTGGCGTGAAGTGCACAGACGTTATGGTTATCAGGAAATCAAAACTCCGATGATTTTGTCCCGTAAGTTATGGGAGACTTCTGGACACTGGGACCATTACCGTGAAAATATGTATGTTACTGAGATCGATAACGAAGATTACGCTATCAAACCCATGAATTGCCCCGGTGGTATGCTGGTCTATAAAACTCATCCGCATAGCTACAGGGAATTACCGATCCGTGCCGGCGAGCTTGGACTGGTACATCGTCATGAATTGTCCGGTGCTTTGCATGGCTTGTTCCGTGTGCGCTGCTTTACGCAGGATGATGCTCATATTTTTATGATGCCGAGCCAGATCAAAGACGAGATCCAAAATGTTATTCGTTTATTTGACGAGGTTTATGCAACCTTTGGGCTGAAATATCATGCCGAGCTTTCGACCCGCCCGGAAGATTCAATGGGTGATGCCGAAACCTGGGAAACTACAACTAATGCTTTGAAGAGCGCAATGGAAGATTTTGGACTTGATTATGTTATCAATGAAGGCGACGGAGCTTTCTATGGCCCTAAGATCGACTTTCATCTGACAGATTCTATCGGTCGTACATGGCAGTGCGGCACTATTCAGCTGGATATGCTGCTGCCAGAAAAATTTGATTTGACCTATACCGGCGAAGACGGTTTGAAGCATCGTCCGGTTATGATCCATCGTGTGGTTTATGGTTCTATAGAGCGTTTTATCGGTATCCTGATTGAGAACTATGCCGGTGCTTTTCCTGCCTGGCTTGCTCCCTGCCAGGTGCGTGTAATGCCGATTACCGACAAGCATTATGAGTATGCTAAAAAATTGAGTGATGAAATGTTTAAATTGGGGCTGCGCGTTTATCTTGACGATCGTAACGAAAAAATCGGTTATAAGATTCGTGAAGCACAGCTGCAGAAAGTTCCGTATATGCTTGTTATCGGTGATAAAGAAGTTGAAGACGGTACAGTTGCTGTGCGCCGCCGCGGCGAAGGAGATATCGGAGCTATGAAGCAGGAAGATTTTATTGCCATGCTGCAAGAAGAAATTGCCGATAAAAAATAATCAGATATGAATGTCGTGCTAGATAAGTGGCAACGGAAATAGATAATAATTATTGAAAAAACGAATGAAAAGTGTTATAATATACCCAGTAAAAACGGCATTTTAAGCTGTTAAGGAGGATGTTATCATGAATAAAAAAGTTTATAAGGTTTTTAATGAACAAGTCCAGGCTGAATTGTATTCTGCATATATGTATCTTGCAATGAGCCTGGATATGGAAGCTAAAAATTATAAAGGTATGGCTAAATGGCTTTATCTGCAATATGAAGAAGAACGTGAACACGCTTTGCGCTTCGTAAAATTTATGCAGGACTGCGGTGTGCAGCCTCAGCTTCTGCAGATTAATATGCCGGCGGCTGATTACAGTACCCCTCTGAATTTGTTCAAAAAAGTTTTAGAGCATGAAAAATATGTTACTTCCCGTATTTATGATATGTATGAAGTAGCTTTGAAAGAAAAAGATTACGCGGCTCAAAGTTGTCTTAAATGGTTTATCGATGAGCAGGTAGAAGAAGAAGCCAATGCTTCTGAGATTGTTGAAAAGCTGGAAATGATCGGCGATAATATTTCCGGATTGTTTTATCTTGACGGACAGCTGGGAGCAAGAAAAGATTAATAAATATGTTGACACAAAGTTAACATTATGATATTATATCCAAGTAACAAAGCAGAAGCCGCTCGCTTCTCACCTTGCAGCAAAAGCTCGACAGGGTCGGATATGATTTTCAGCGCGGGCAGTATTATCTGCTCGCGTTTTTTATTTAATTTTGGAGGTGAACGGTTATTAGCAAAGAAAGCTTGCGTATCAATGAAGAAATTCGGGCACGGGAAGTGCGCGTTATTGCCGGTGAAGGCGAACAGCTGGGTATTATGTCCGGTCGTGATGCTTTGCAGCTGGCGCAGGAAAGACATCTTGATTTAGTGGAGATCGCTCCTACAGCGAAACCTCCGGTGTGCCGGATTATGGATTACGGCAAGTATCGTTACGAGCAGCAAAAACGAGATAAAGAAGCTCGTAAAAAGCAAAAGACCTTTGATATCAAAGAAGTCAAATTGCGCCCCGGTATTGAGGATCATGACTTCGGCGTCAAATTCAAAAATGCAGTGCGATTCCTGGAAGACGGCGACAAAGTAAAAGTCACCATCATGTTCCGTGGCCGCGAATTATCGCATCCTGAGCTTGGCGAAGTGTTGCTCAAAAAAATGGCTGAACAGCTCAAAGACATGGCTGTCATTGAGCGTGCACCTAAATTAGAAGGCAGAAACATGATTATGATTGTTGCGCCTAAAGCTACCAAATAAGGAGGACTTAACAATGCCTAAAATGAAAACCCGCAGAGCTGCTGCTAAACGTTTTAAAAAGACTGGTACCGGTGAATTCAAACGTGCTAAAGCTTTTAAAAGCCATATTCTTGAACATAAATCTCCTTCCCGCAAGAGAAACTTGCGTAAGGCTGCACTTGTTCACAAAACTGATCATGAACGCGTAGCAAAAATGCTGCCGTACGCATAATAGATAAGGGAGGCTGACTATAATGGCAAGAATTAAAGTGGGCGTTACTGCTCATCGTCGTCATAAAAAAATCTTAAAACTGGCTAAAGGCTATCGCGGTTCTAAACATTTGCTGTTCAAAAAAGCTAATGAAACTGTTATGAAAGCTTTGAGCTATGCTCGTCGTGACCGTCGTGCTAAAAAACGCGAATTCCGTCGTTTGTGGATCGCTCGTATCAACGCTGCTACCCGTGCTAACGGCATGAGCTACAGCCGTTTCATGAATGGTCTGGCTAAAGCTGGTATTGAAATGAACCGTAAAGTTTTGGCTGATATGGCTATTTATGATGCAGCTGCTTTCACCAAACTGGTAGAAGCTGCTAAAGCTGCTCTGTAAGAATTACTGCTTACAGTACAAATGAATTGAATTGCTGCTGCGGCAATAAAAAACAGTGTAAGTCTTAGGACTTACACTGTTTTATTTTAAGTTGTTATTTAATGTTATTAAGGATAGTAACTAATTCACCAGCGCTGATATCACCGGCAACAGGAGTAATAATACCTTTGCCTGCGATTTTTACAGTGCCGCCCTCAGCATAGGCATTTTGAGTATTCTGACCTGCATGATAGATCGCTGCAAGATTGCCTGCTACGAAGTAAGAACGCTGCATACCGCTCATATTGCCTGCAGCAGCCGGTGTCATAAAGGTCTTTCCGTTAATTTTCACTTCGCCGCTGTTAGCGTCAACAGTAACTTTGCCGTTACTGTATTCGGTAAGCTTTTTGGAATAATTATTGCGGCGGTCGCTGTCTTTCGGATGAGTAGACGGGTTGAGTATGTCGCTGAGAACATCTTTTTTAGAGCTGTCGCTGGAGCTTTCGATAACTGCCTGCCAAACAGCTGCAGGAGCGCCTACATTATAACCGGCATCAGCCATATAAGTGAAGGCGATATTGTCAGCTTCCCATTCGTTGGGTTTGGTAACGCCGGTGTTTTTGGCATGGACTGCTACTACTTGTGCTGCCAGACCGTTAGCACCGCCGATTTCAGAGCCTACAGTTTTCATCACGAAGTCAACGGACATCTTTTTCTTTGCGCCTTTGATTGGATGTTCTTTCTGACCGTGTACAAGCTCATGGGCGATAACGGCCGCCAGTTTATCTTCATTGTAGTCCAGGAACCAGAAAGCGCCGATATTTACGGACATATTGTGCCCTAATGCACAGTAAGCATTGAAAAATTCCTGATTATTAACGAAATAATTATATGGTTTACTATTGATGGTTGCGTCGCTTTTGGCGATGGCCGGGGTCATACGCTGCATAATGCGGCCAAGCATGGCATTGGCATTATAATCGCTGTTGACGCCGTCTTCCTGTTTCAGGGCTTCGAACAGCTCATGGCGGCCTTCGTTATCATAATAATTCAGTGCCTTGTTGATTTCCTGCTGTTCCTTGGCGGCGCCTACGGCTTTGCCGGCAATACTGCCAAGGTTGATGGCTTCAGCCTGCTGTGGCAGAGTAAAGCTCAGTACTGATACGGCTAAAAGAGCCGCACCTACTATTATTTTAGATTTTTTAAACATTGATATCCCCCTTTGTGTATATTCTGTGAACTATTATAGCAAACAAAATGGTAAAAGCAAAGTTTTGTTTAAGGAATATTTTTAAGATAAAAAGAATTTTGCTTAATTTTTACGTCAGCAGTATAATTTAAGGTAAGTTTTTTATGAAGCAGTAGATAAAGACAAGATTTCTTTTGATGAAAATGAGGGAACCATATGGAACAGGTTTTAACTAAGGCACTGGCGTTTGTAGCCGTTATTGCCTTAGGTTATTTCTTAAAGAAGCGCGGCTTTTTTAAACCGCATGACTATGAACTTATTGCCAAAATAGTCTTAAATATTACGCTGCCATGTGCCGTTATTACCAGCTTTGCAGCTTTTAAAATGGATTATACGCTGTTTATATTGACTCTGATCGGTTTTTGTGGAAATTTGCTGATGATTGCCTGGGGATTTATATTGACGCGTTATCAGACGAATGCGGCAAAGATTTTTTACGTATTTAATCTGGCCGGTTATAATATCGGCTGTTTTACTTTACCGTTTGCACAAAGCTTTTTGGGCCCTTTCGCTGTAGTAGCTACTTGTATGTTTGATGTGGGTAATTCGATTATGTGTACTGGCGGAACTTATGCTCTGACCAGTGGGCTGGTGCATACAGGTGAAAAATACGAGCCTGTGAATCTGCGCAGTATAGCTGCTAAACTTCTTGTATCTGTGCCTTTTGTTGTTTATATGCTGATGTTGGTCTGTGCGGTACTACAGCTGCATTTACCTCAGCCTGTTTATACTCTTACTGGTCTTATCGGCGGTGCCAATACTTTTTTATCGATGCTGATGATCGGAATGATGTTTGAAATGACGTTGGATTTAGATAAGCTGAAGCAAGTGCGAGAGGTAGTGCTGTACCGTTATGTTTTTGGAATTGCCCTGGCATGGCTTTGTTTTTATCATGTGCCGCTGAGTGCAGAGGTCAAGGAAGTACTGACGCTGGTTTTTTTGGCGCCTTCTACGGCTATCGGCCCGATCTTTATTGCCAGAATGGGCGGTAATGTGGAACTGGCCGGTTTTGCTAATTCCATAACTATTGTGCTCAGTATTATTTTGATGACGCTGTTTTTTACATTTCTGCACATTTGATTTGTAATTAAATAAAGCGGTCTTTTAGTAAGCAAGTAAAATTGACAAGCATAAAGTAATGAGAGTAAACTTGATTTATATTCAATAAGTAATATTTAGCGGCTTTTGTCAGGATGGTGAAAAATTTGTTGTTTTTGATCAATTTATTGCACAAATGGTTAAAGCTGCTTAATAGCAGTTTGAATGGCAGCCAGATGGTGGCGTTTACTTTTGCCATGCTTATCTTATGCGGTTCACTGCTGTTGATGCTGCCAATGGCCAGTGCTGACGGCAGCAGTATGCGTTTTATCGACGCTTTGTTTACAGCGACCTCTACTTCATGCGTAACAGGACTTGTTGTTGTAGATACAGGGCATTATTTTTCCTGGTTTGGAAAATTAGTGATGATCGTTCTCATTCAGATCGGTGGATTGGGCATTATGACTCTGACCACCTTACTGAGCGTGGCGGTTGGTAAAAGGATCAATCTGAGAGAAAGGCTGTTTATTCAGGAATCGCTTAATCTGAATGAACCTTCCGGGGTAGTACGGTTGTCGTTAAATGTTGTTAAATACGCTTTGACGATCGAATTTATTTTTGGGACTATTCTGGCCTGGCATTTTTATTCTGCTTTGGACATGGGGCTTACAGGTATTGCCTGGGGTTACTGGCATGCTATATCGGCTTTTTGCAATGCCGGGTTTGACTTGTTTGGAGATTATGCCAGTCTGACAGGGCATTATAACGATATAACTCTGAATTTGTGTATTATGGCGCTGATAACCATCGGTGGTATTGGTTTTACGGTTTTGGATGATCTGCGTCGTAACCGGAAATGGAAGAAGCTGCGTTTGCACAGTAAAATAGTGCTGACGGCCAGCGCGATCCTGACTTTTGGCGGTACTCTGGTGATCTTGGCTTTGGAATATACGAATCCGGCTACTCTTGGCGGCATGCCCAACGAATTGGACAAATGGATGGCGGCTGCTTTTCAGGCGGTTACCTGCCGCACTGCCGGGTTTAATACGATCGATTTGACTGATATGCGGGCCAGTTCTCTGTTTTTTATGGTTCTTTTAATGGGTATCGGTGCTTCGCCGACGTCTACTGGCGGTGGTATGAAAACGACAACTGTGCTCGTTCTGCTGGTATCGACGTGGGGACTTCTGCATGGCAAGCGTGATACGGTGCTGTTTGACAGGAGGATAGCTTCGGAAACAGTCGATAAAGCTTATAATGTTTTTACAGTTTGCCTGTTGTGGATGCTTGGAGCGTATTTTCTGCTCCTGATCTGCGATGGTGGGCTGCATCGGGCGGATTACGTTTTATTTGAAGTGGTTTCTGCATTTGCGACTGTTGGTCTGGGAGTTGGGATTACGCCAGACTGGAACGACTGGGGCAAACTGATTCTGGTTTTGACTATGTATGCCGGACGTATCGGCGTGCTGACCTTTGTTTTATCCTTCCTTCATTCTAAAGATGATAAGATCAGATATCCTTCGGAAAATATTATGATTGGTTAAAGGCGGTAACGATAATGATTAAAAAACAACGTGAAAAACAATATGCTGTTTTCGGGTTAGGGCGTTTTGGTACGAGTGTAGCATTGACACTTAACGAACTTGGTTATCAGGTCATGGGTGTTGATACTGATGAAGATAATGTTCAGCGTCTGGCACATGAGCTGACTCATGTTGTAACGGCAGATTCTTCTGATGAACGTACGCTGCGTTCTTTGGGCGCTCAGAATTTTGATGTGGCAGTCGTGGCGATCGGGGATTTGGAAGCGAATATGCTGACGACCTTACTGCTTAAGGAAATTGGTGTTCCTGTGGTTGTCGTTAAAGCTATCAATCAGGTTCATGGAAAAATGCTCAAAAAAATCGGCGCTGATAAGATCGTTTACTCGGAACGTGATATGGGACAGCGTGTAGCGCATAACCTTATTTCCAACAGCATCGTCGATTATATCGAACTGTCTGATACCATCAGCTTGATGAGTATCACTGTGCCGCCAAGTCTGGCAGGGAAAAACCTGATCGAATCCAATCTGCGTAGCCGCTATAATGTCAATATCGTGGCGATCAAGCACGGCAGTGAAACTCTGGTCAATCCCGATCCCAAAATGGTACTTAACCTCGGCGATGAAATGATCATTATCGGTGAGCATAGTAATATTAAAGCACTGGAGGAAGTGGTCTGATGAAAGAATTGAGCAGCGTAAGTAATCCAATCGTTAAAGCTGCCGCAGAGCTGAAACAAAAAAAATATCGGACAGAACAGCAGGCTTTTTTAGTGGAGGGAATGCGATCGGTGGAGGAAGCTGTAAACTGTGGTATAGTGAAACAGCTTTTTGTGCTTAAAGGAACTAAAACTGCTTCGGCAAGGCAGGCCGCTATTATAGCAGCGGCTGCGGCAGAAGGAGTTGAATTGTATGAGGTTACCGAACCTGTAATGAAAAAAATTGCCGACACAGAAACGCCGCAGGCTCTGACTGCCGTTGTTGCCAGACAAAGTGCGGCCTTAGAGGAACTGGCTGCAGCCGGTGGTATTGTGCTCGTATTAGACCGCATCGGCGATCCTGGTAATCTGGGAACGATGATTCGTACTGCTGATGCGGCAGGTATCAGCGGCATAGTACTACTGGCTGGCTGTACTGATATTTTTGCACCGAAAGCAGTACGTTCTACAATGGGATCACTGCTGCATATACCGGTAGCTGAAGGTATATGCGAAGCAGACTTTATCAGCTGGGCACGTAAGAACGGTTATGAAATAACGGTAACTTGCCTGGAAAATGCAGACAGTTTATATCAAACAGATTTACAGGGCCCGGTAGCAGTTGTTGTCGGCAGCGAAGCAGAGGGTGTTTCAGACGGCTTGCTGGAAGCAGCCGTAAAAAAAGTTTTTATCCCGATGGAAGGGCAGGCCGAATCGTTGAATGCTGCTGTGGCAGCTGGAATCGTTATGTTTGAATGTCTGCGGCAACGGCTTGCAGGTAAAGGCAAGTTGTGATAAAATAAGTAACGTTAATTGAATACGCCCCATTTTTTCGACACTATGACCGAGAGAGTACGCCAGACGTGCGATACAGAGAGCGAGGCCACGGCTGCAAGCCTTGCGATACACTAAAGCGGAAGTTCACTCGTGAGTGTTTGCGCTGAAGGCTTTGGTTTGTAGGCGCAACGTCAGTCGCGTTAAGACAGCAGAGTACAAATTAGGGTGGTACCGCGGAAGCATAACTTTCGCCCCTTACCAGGGGCGGGAGTTTTATTTTTTTATAGGAGGAAGAATATGAGAGAAGAATTGCAGGCACTTAAGGAACAAGCGCTGGCAGAGCTGGGAGCAGTAACGACTCCAGACGAACTCAAAGATTTGCGCATCAAATATTTGGGTAAAAAAGGCCCGATGACAGAAATTCTGCGCGGTATGGGCGCACTGCCGGCAGAGGAAAGACCGAAAATCGGACAAATCGTCAACGAAGTAAAAAGCGCCTTGGAAACGGCTATCAATGCCAAAACCGAGGTTTTAGAAGCAGAGTCCTTAAAAGCAAGGCTGGCAAATGAAAAAGTGGACATTACTTTGCCTGGACGCACACAAAACTGCGGGCATCTGCATCCGGTGACACTGACACTGCGCGAGATCAAAAAGATTTTTATGCGGATGGGGTTTGATGTCATGGAAGGCCCTGAGATAGAAAGCGATTATTATAACTTTGAAGCTTTGAACCTGCCGCAGGATCATCCGGCACGGGATATGCAGGATACATTTTATATTACTGAAAAATTTTTGCTGCGTACCCAGACTTCACCTGTGCAGGCTCGTACAATGCAGGCCTGTGAGCCTGACACACCGATCAGGATGATCGCCCCTGGAACAGTTTACCGCAACGATTATGATGCTACTCATTCTCCGATGTTTCATCAGGTAGAAGGTTTGGTACTTGGTGAAAATATCAGCCTTGCTGATTTAAAGGGGACGCTGGAAACCTTTTGTAAAGAGATGTTCGGCGGCAGTGTGGAGATACGCTTGCGTCCCAGTTATTTCCCCTTTACGGAACCAAGTGCCGAAGTAGATATTTCCTGCGTTATCTGTGGCGGCAAAGGCTGCCGCGTCTGCAAGAATTCAGGCTGGCTCGAGATTTTGGGTTCAGGTATGGTTCATCCCAATGTGCTGCGGATGAGCGGTTACGATCCGGATAAAATTAATGGTTATGCTTTTGGAATGGGTGTTGAACGCATCGCTATGCTTAAATACGGCATTGACGATCTGCGCTTATTCTTTGAAAATGATTTGCGGTTTATCCGCCAGTTCAAATAAGGAGGAAGATTATGTTAGCATCTATTGACTGGTTAAAAAAATATGTTGATATTAATGTCACTCCTGAAGAGTTGGCTGAAAAACTGACACGCGTAGGTTTGGAAGTTGAAAGTGTGAACTATCTGGGAGCGGGGTTGGAAGGCGTTGTTACCGGCAAAGTAACACAGATTGAGCGGCATCCTAATTCTGATCATTTGTGGATTTGTATGATGGATTACGGCAGCGGTGAGATCGTACAGATTCTGACTGGTGCGCAAAATGTCCATCAAGACGATATCGTACCGGTTGCAGTTGTTGGGTCGCAGCTTCCCAGTGGGATGAAGCTTAAAAAAGCAAAAATGCGCGGACTTGATTCTTTTGGAATGTTGTGCAGCGCTGAAGAGCTGGGCATTGATGCTAAGCTTTTGCTGCCGGAACAGCGCAATGGTATTTTCATCCTGCCGCCGGATACACCGATTGGCGTAGATATAAAAAAGGTTTTGGGACTGGATGACGTGGTGTTGGATATTGACCTGACCGCCAACCGCGGTGATTGTACAAATATCATTGGTCTGGCACGTGAAGCTGCTGCTGTTTTGGGTACGGAATTCAGAATGCCAGATATGAGCGTACAGGAAACTGCCGGCGGCAATGCTGCCGAAATGGCGAAAGTAGATGTGCAGGCGGCGGATCTGTGCAGTCGTTTTGCTGTGCGGATATTGAAAAATATTAAAATCGGTCAGTCGCCGGAGTGGATGCAGAAACATCTGCGTGCCTGCGGTATGCGTCCCATCAGTAATGTTGTCGACGTGACTAACTATGTAATGCTTGAATTAGGGCAACCGATGCATGCCTATGATTATGACAGGGTCAGTGGACATACGCTGATCGTTCGGCGTGCTGCTGAAGGTGAGAAGCTGGTGACGCTGGATAATCAGGAGCGGAGTCTTGATTCCAGCATGATCACTATTGCTGATACTGAACATGCGGTAGGCCTGGGCGGTGTTATGGGTGGTTTGGAAACAGAAGTTACTGCCGATACCGTAAATGTTATGTTAGAGGCCGCTACTTTTAACGGACCTTCGATTCGCCGTACTTCGAAAGCATTGGGATTACGCAGCGAAGCGTCAGGGCGCTTCGAGCGCGGTGTTGATACCGTGCTGACTCATAATGCGCTTAATCGTGCAGCACATTTGCTGGAACAGATGGGTGCCTGCGAGACTGTCTGCGGTATCGTAGAAGCTTATCCGACTGAGGCGCAGCCGGCTGTTGTTAAAGTTAATCCGTCTGCTATCAATACCCGCATTGGTGTAGAGATAGAGACAGGGGAAATGATTTCTATTCTGCAGAAGCTTCAGTTCGAAGTACATGAGGAAGGAGAAGATCTGGTCGTTACAGCGCCCAGCTGGCGTTATGATGTGACCTGTGATGCTGATATCAGTGAAGAGATCGCGCGTATGCATTCGTATGACAAGATTGCCTCACATATGCCTGCTCTGCCTTTGGTACAGGGGCGTCAGGATGTGATTGAGGACGTACGCGATAGTGTGGAGGATTATTTGGCTTCGGTCGGACTGAGTGAGGTTATGACTTACAGTTTTATCCATCCATGTTCTTTTGACAAGCTGGAATTACCTGCAGATGATGAACGCCGTCGGTTTATTGAAGTAATGAATCCTATCAGCGATGAATTCAAAGTTATGCGCACTACTTTAGTACCAAGTATTTTAAGTACAGTTGCTTATAATTTGGCACGTCAAAGTGAAAGTGTCAAAATTTTTGAAGTCGGGCGCACTTATCTGCCGAAAGCGCTGCCTTTGACAGAGTTCCCGGTTGAAAAGCGTGTATTGTGCGCTGCAATGAGCGGTAAACGTAATGTGTTAAACTGGACTGAGGGAAAAGATAATGTAGACTTTTATGATATGAAAGGTGTCGTAGAAGGGCTTTTGAGCAAATTACAGGTCACTGATTACAAGCTGATACTGGCAACACAGCCATATCTGCATCCGGGAAAGAGCTGCGCAATCGAATATCAGGGAGAGCTGATTGGTTATTTCGGTGAAGTGCATCCCACGGTTGCTGCTAACTTTGAACTGAGCAGTGAAACCTATGTTCTGGAGCTGGCAATCGAACCTTTGGTCGCTGCTGCTGTTAAGGTGCCTAAATATAAACATCTGCCTAAATTCCCCGGTACTTCGCGTGATATAGCTGTCGTTGTACCGTTGGAAGTAAGTATGCGCGAGCTTGAAGGCGTGATTCGCGCTAATGCAGGCGAGCTTTTGACTGATGCAAAGGTGTTTGATGTGTATACCGGTAAGCAGGTAGCAGACGGCTGTAAATCCATGGCCTTTAATCTTACTTTCCAGGCCGGTGATCGTACCTTGACTGATACGGAGATAGATACGGTAATTAAAAATGTAGTTGATAAAGTAGGAGAAGAATATAAAGCTAAATTAAGAGCCTGATAAATGATTTTTTAACAGCCCTTTATAAATAAGGGCTGTTTTTTCGTAAATAATAAAACTGCATCGGCTATCGTCAAAGGTGTTATAATGGAATTGTATGAAAGAAGGTGCATTTTATGAAAATCATTGACGCGCATATGCATTATTATGATATAGACAAGTTTTATGAGGTCGCAGAAAATGCAGGACATGAAAATACTGCGGCTTGTTGGCAGCAGATATGCCAAGAGAATAATATTGTTTTTGCTGTGGCGATGGGTAATTCTGAAGATGCGCCCAGTCGTTACGGCGGCAGTACACCGAGACTGATTAATCTAAGTGGTCCTTTTGATGAGAAAAATTATAACCAGCCTCTTTCAATGGGGTATTGTTTAGGCGTCAAAAGTGAAGATATTACACTGGCAAATGCTGAAAAAACAGCTCAGGAATTTGAGCACTATTTGAGTGATCCTCATTGTCTGGGCATAAAGTTTTATCCAGGTTACCGGCCTGTATTTATTTATGATGAACGTCATTATCCGCTGTTTGAATTGGCCCGGCATTATAATGTGCCTGTGGCAGTGCATACAGGCGATACAGCAACGCCTGCTGCTAAACTGCGTTATGCCCACCCGTTGACGGTGGATGAGGTAGCTGCTGATTTCCCGGACGTGCAGTTTGTTATCTGTCACTGCGGAAATCCATGGCTGCTTGACGCAACTGAGGTGGCTACGAAAAATGATAATGTAGCTGTAGATCTGTCCGGTTTACTGGAAGGAATACCGGGGCCGCATTTTTATAGGCAGAATCAGGGTTATTTTGATTATTTGGGTATGTGGCTGCGTTATATGAACCGCTGGGACAAATTGATGTATGGCAGTGATTGGCCGTTAATCAATATTCCTGATTATATAGCGATAATGCGTCAACTGATCCCGGAAGAACATCAGGAAGCATTTTTTTACAGCAATGCTTTGCGGGTTTATAGTCGTATACAGAAAATTTTATAAAATCTACAAAAATCCTATTTGCGTATGCAAATAGGATTTTTTTGTATTAACGTAGATTTTACAAGGGTTTGTTAATATTTATGAGTGCTAAATTATGAAGAATGTGGTATAATATATACGTTTTTTTATGAGCTTTTTTGAGTTTTGAATGTGAGGTAGATGGGAATGGAACTTATATATATAACTCTTGCTGTGTATGGTATGGGTGCCGCTACGGCACTGTTTCCTAAAAAAATGGAGATGGCGGCACATTACTGTGCGGTTTTGGCAGCAGTATTTGGCAGCGGAGCTCTGCTGTATCAGTCTGCGGCTTATCTAATGCAGGGAAGTGGGAGCCTGCTGAGCGGCAGCTGGGCATTTTTTACTTTCAATGCTGATCGGTGGAGCGCAGTTTTTTTATTGATTACGGGCTTGGCAGGAACAGTGACGAGCATTTATGCTTGGGGTTATGCTAAAAGCTATCTGGGTAAAAGGCTGAGACTTTTGGGCGGACTCTGGAATGCATTTTTGCTTTCTATGGTGCTGGTTTTACTGGCTGCTGATGTTTTCAGTTTTTTACTGGCTTGGGAGCTGATGGCCGTAGTAAGCTTTCTGCTGGTCAACCACGAAGCTGAAAAAAAAGCTGCACATAATGCAGCGTATCAATATTTGGTTATGACCCATATCGGAACAGCGGCAATCATGATTGCTTTTTTGATGATAGGCAGTCAGGCAGGGTCTTTAGATTTTGCTGTGCTCGGTCAGGGAGTGTTGAGTGATAATGTTCGTAATGCGGCGTTTATCACTGCTTTTGCCGGTTTTGCATTAAAAGCGGGGTTATTGCCGCTGCATGTGTGGCTGCCTAATGCGCATCCTGCTGCACCAAGTCATGTTTCGGCGCTGATGAGCGGCGTTATGCTGAAAATAGCCTTATATGGTTTCGGACGTTTTGTTTTTCAGTTTCTTGGCCCGATGGAATTCTGGTGGGGGGCTTTTGTGCTGGTGGTAGGTCTGCTATCAGCAGTTTTGGGTGCTTTATATGCACAGATGGAAAAAGACATCAAAAGGATCTTAGCATATTCATCTGTAGAAAATATGGGGATTATTTTCGGAGCTTTTGGTTGTGGGATGGTACTTATGACAACGCCACGGCATGACTATGCATTAATTGGTTTTTTGGCCGCTGTTGTACATTCCTTGAACCACTCGGTGATGAAATCACTGTTGTTTATGTCGGCAGGGGCTGTAATGCATGCTACCGATAGTAAGGATATTGAAAAAATGGGTGGCTTGGGTAAATTGATGCCATGGACTGCGGTTTTTACACTGGTAGGTTCGATGGGTTTGTCTGCCCTGCCTCTGACAGGTGGTTTTGTGGGGGAGTGGCTCGCACTGCAGAGTTTTGTTACTTTGGCCGGCAGCAGTGAAGGACAGGGGCTGCGGCTTTTAGGAGCACTGGCTTTTGTTCTGTTCGGTTTAGCAAGTGCTTTAGCAGTTGGTTGCTTTGTGCGTCTTTATGGAGTAGTTTTTTTGGGACGGAATCGAAGCAGGCTCGTAGAACGTGCTCACGAAAGCGATTGGTCGATGCGTTTGGGAATGGGGTTGGCGGCAATATTGGTATTGCTGCTTGGTATTGTCCCGGGGCCGGTAGTCGCTGTGCTGCAAACGGCAGTGCAGAACCAGCAAACTCTTTGGCGCAGTTTTGCAGATATGCAGAAGGTTTGGTGGTTTGGCAGCGGAAGTTATGCAGTTTATGCACCGTTACTGCTATTGACAGTATTGTCGGTTGTTTTACTGGCTGTGGCCCTTATGACCTGCGGCGATAAAAGCTTTGTTCATCGTGAAGTTACTTGGAACTGCGGTACTTATCCTACAGCGCGCCAGCAATATTCAGCTACTGGTTTTTCCAAGCCGCTCCGCCGGGCTTTTGATTTTTTGCTGAAGCCAAAGCGAACGGCAACCTATCTGAAAAAGGGCAATCCGTATTTTGGGCGGCAGCTGGAATATAAATTATCGATCCCGGATCAGTTTACAGAAAAGCTATATGTACCGATTCAGCACTATATGGTCTGGTCTGCTTCTTTTCTGCGTCGTATTCAGCAGGGCAGCGTACGTCTGTATATCAGTTATGTAATGGTGGCTATGCTTTTGGTTTTGATTTGGGGGGCGATGTAAATGGCTATGCATATTTATGATTTGGGCTGGATGCTGGCACAAGTGTTGCTGCTTTTGTGCAGCGCTCCTTTAGTTGCCGGTATCATAAAAAAAGTGAAAGCCTTGCTGCAGAATCGTATCGGTTCCAGTATTTTCCAGGAATATTTCGATCTTTATAAATGGTGGCAGAAGCCTACAATACTTACGCCTTATACCAGTCTGGTTTTTATTATTGCGCCGCTGGTATATTTTGCCAGTGTAGTAGTGGCAGCGGCGATGCTGCCTAACTTTTTTGGAACTCAATTCAGTTTTGGAGATGTCTTTGTTTTTATTGGTGTTCTAACGCTGGGGCGCTTTTTTATGACTTTATCGTCTCTGGATACGGCTACGGCGTTTGGCGGCATGGGCGGATCCCGTGAAATTTATATTTCTGTTTTAGCAGAACCTGTAATTTTGCTGGCTGTACTGGTGAATGCGCTGCGCAGTGGCAGCACAACTTTAGCGGGAATGGCGCTTGATTTTCAGGCGGTTTATTTAAGCGTAGCCAGCGTGCTGACATGTATTGCTTTCTTTTGCCTGCTGCTGGCTGAGAATGGAAGAATTCCTGTCGATAATCCTGATACGCATTTGGAACTGACAATGATTCACGAGTGTATGCTCCTTGAATATTCCGGACGGTTGCTGGCAGTGATCCATTGGGCAAGCATGCTGAAAACATTAGTATTTTTGGTCTTGTTTGCGTTGTTGTATCTGCCGCTTTCACTGCCGCTGGCAGTGAAAGTGCTCTTGGCAGCGACAGCGGTAAGTGTTATGGAAACTCTGAAGAATAAAATGCGTCTGTTCAAAGTTCGCGTATATCTGTCCGCAGCCGGTATTTTACTGCTGCTGGCAATTGTAGCGCAGTAAGGAGGGGTATGATGAATTTTTTGGTAATCGTCTTATTGTTCGTTGTCTTTTTGCAGACCCGTATTATGGACCTGCGCCGGGCAATCATCTGCCTTAGTGTTCAATCGGCTGTTATTGCTCTTGCCTGCTTTATTTCCGGTATTGCGCATGGCGAGGGGATTCATATTTATGCTCCGGGACTGCTGACAATTATCGTAAAAGTCCTTTTAGTGCCTTATGCAATGCTGCGGCTTGTCAGTAAGCTGGCTGATGAGCGTGAGCTCATTTCAGAGATCAATGTTAATTATTCAACTGCCGCAAGTGCAGTTTTTCTGGTTCTGAGTTATCTTATTGTTGATAAAATGCTGCCCGGAGTGGAAGGTCGCGATATTCTGGCGCTTTCCATCGTAATGATTTTGACTGGTCTGACGTTGATCGTTATGCGCAGCCGAGCTATTATGCAGATGGTAGGCTTGATAACAATGGAAAATGGCATTTACCTTTTAGGGATGGCGATGACGGAAGGTCTGCCTCTGGTTATAGAAATGGGTATCTTTTTGGACGTGCTGATTGCTGTCATGGTACTGGTAATACTGACTAACCGTCTGCGTTTGTCGTTTATGACGACAGATACCAATGTGTTGAGAAAGCTGAAGGGGTGACGGGATGCTGGAGCTGATTTATATAATTTTTGCTTTGCCGGTGGTTTGTGCGGCTTTAGCTGTCAGCGGCGTTTTAGGCAGCGGCAGTTTGCTGCACTGGCTTAATCGCTTGACTGCTGCTGCTGTAGGCGTTGCAGTTATTCTTTTAGCACAGAGTTTTACGCCAACACAGCCTTTTAACAGTGAATATGTTTATCTGGACGCGCTTAATGTCTGGGTAATACTGATCATTACAGCTTTATATGTAGCGGCAGCATGGGTTTCCAAGTCATATCTGCTGCGCGAGCACAGCCGTGGCTATCTTAGCCGTACGCCTGGTTTGATTGGCCGTTATTATGCTTTGTTCCAGATGTTTGTTTGGACTATGTTTCTGGTACTGATGGTAAAAAATCTGGGATTGATGTGGGTCGCTATCGAGGCGACAACGTTGGTGTCTGCTTTTCTGGTATCATTTAAATTTACCCGCAGTGCTCTGGAAGCGACCTGGAAATATGTGATGGTTTGTACTGTTGGTATTTGTCTGGCACTTTTGGGAACAATGATCCTGTATTATGCGCAGATTTCGGCACTTGGGGCTGAAAAGGCTTTGAGCTGGCTGTGGCTGACCGAACATGCAGAACTTCTTAACCCGTCGCTGACAAAGCTGGCTTTTTTATTTATTTTTATTGGTTATGGTACTAAAATCGGTATGGCTCCGATGCATACATGGCTGCCTGATGCTTATTCAGAAGCTCCGTCTCTGACCAGCGGCCTTTTATCCGGAGCTTTATGTACCTGCGCTATTTATGTATTGCTGCGTAACATAGTAGTTGTGATACCGACTGTAGGTGTAGAATTTATCAGTACGCTGTGCCTGGCATTTGCGGCACTGACCATTGCTGTAGCTGTACCGTTTGTAGTAGTGCAGCGCGACATCAAGCGTATGCTGGCTTATTCCTCAATGGAAAATATAGGTCTGATGATAGCGGGTATCGGTGTTTTCAGCCAGCTTTCTATTGGCGCGACCTTAGTGCATATGTTTAATCATGCACTGATCAAATTTGTATTGTTCTATATAGCTGGTACTATAGTGCAGGAATATCAGACTAAAAATATGATGCGTATTCATGGAATGATCGGTGATGTACCTCATACTGCGACGTTTTGGCTTCTGGGTATTATTGGAATTTTAGGTATGCCGCCGTTGGGTTTGTTTTTTAGTAAATTTTATATTTTATACAGTTTGTTTTTAAGCGGGCACTATCTGTTGGGTATAGTGATCATTGTTCTGCTTGCCGGGATACTGATCGGTATTTTGTACCATGCCTTACGAATGCTGTGTGATAAAGCTAAACGAAAGCCTGTCGGAGACTTGCTTGAGCATGCGGATACGCCGTTTCTGGCAGCGCTGCTTTTAGGCAGCGTCATCATAGGTGCCGGAATCGGTGAAATACCTTATTTGGAAAAACTGCTGGCTCAGGCGGTACGGATAGTAGGAGGCGGTCAATTTTGATGAAGGTTAAACCAGAAGGTCTGCGGGGGGCTGCTAATATTTATTCACGCGGTGGCAGGCATCCGCTGACAGCAATGTTCGGGGCCGATGAAACCAGCTTCGGCGGCGGGTATGCTGTTTACTGTCTGTTTGAAAATAAAGAAAAGCATGATATAGATATCTTAAAGGCTGAATTTGATGCAGGCAGTGATCTTCATTATCCAGCATTAACACCTGTTTTACCGGCTGCTGCCTGGTATGAACGTGAACTGCATGATATGTTCGGGTTTATACCGGATGATCATCCGGATCTGCGGCCGTTGGTTTTGCATGAAACTTATCCTGAAGATTTTCATCCGCTGCGCAAATGTGTTGATATTGATGCTGATGTGCGTGGAGAGCGAAAGTATGAAATGGCTGTTTCGCACGGAGATGGGCTGTTCGAAGTACCTGTCGGTCCTATTCATGCAGGTATCATTGAACCGGGGCATTTTCGATTCAGCCAGGCCGGTGAAGCTATTCTGCAGTTAGATGCCAAGTTGTTTTTTACTCATCGGGGAATCGAAAAAGCAGTAGAAGGTAAAACTCCAGAGGAAGCACTGCTGATTGTAGAACGGATTTGCGGTGCCTGTTCTGTGGCCAATACCTTGTCGTATTGTCAGGCACTGGAAAAGCTGTCCGGTCAGAATGTACCCAGACGAGCCTGGCTTATCCGTACAATAGCTGCAGAGTTGGAACGTCTTTATAATCACATCGGCGATACAGGTAATATGTGTGCCGGAGTCGGATTTGCGCCTGTTATCAGTATGGGCAGCCGCTTGAAGGAAATACTGCTGCGCTGTAATGAGGCGATAGCCGGCAATCGTTTTCTGCGTGGCCTGATAGTTCCGGGCGGTGTAAAATATGATTTAACTGAGTCTTTATGCACTGAACTAACAGTTGCTTTAACTAAAGTTGAGAATGAATACAACGATATTGTGCAGATCATTGCCGAGCAGGACGGATTTTTGAATCGTGCTAAAACTACTGGTATTATCAGTAAAAATGTAGCGCTTGACCTGGCGCTGGTCGGAGTTGGAGCCAGAGCTTCGGGTGTGGACTGTGATTGCCGCAGGGATCTGCCATATGGTTTATATGCCGAATTGCCTTTTAATGTAATTACGAAAACCGACGGCGATGTCTATGCCAGGCTGCAGGTACGGATGGGTGAGGTTGCCGAATCGATCACTTTGATTAGAAAAGCATTGAAGCTGTTGCAGCAAGACGATTCGCAGCTGCATTGCGGTGAACTGGCGTATAAAACTCTGACTGGCAGCTGGGGGATCAGCGAATCAGCACGTGGCAGTAATCTGCATTGGCTGATGCTGGATGCAGACGGATGTATCGAAAGATTATTTATCCGTTCAGCTTCCTATCCTAACTGGCCGGCGCTTACCATAGCTGTGCAGGGAGATATTATTCCGGATTTTCCGCTGATCAATAAAAGCTTTGAATTATGCTATGCCTGTCTGGATCGTTAGGGAGGAACAATAATGCTTAAATTGTTACAGGGGATTTTGGCCAATAAGATAACAACAGAAGATGTAACGACCAGCGGTGCTCCAAGAATGCGGGGACAACTGACTTGTGGAACTGACTGTAATGGCTGTGCAAAATGTGCGGCTGTTTGCCCGACTGGTGCTGTTGCGCTGTGTGATGGCAAACCAGTATTGGATTATAAACGCTGCCTTTTTTGTGGTAAATGTGTAGAAGCGTGTGCTGCAGGTGTGCTGCTGCATACTGATATTGATACTTTGCCGGAGATATTGACAGATGTACAGATGACCATAGAACGAGAGATCAGGGCCAAGCTGGGGCGTTCACTGCATGTACGGCATTTGGATGCCGGCAGCTGTAATGCCTGCGATTTTGAAATGGGTGCTTTGAGTAATCCGCTGTATGATCTGCATCGTTTTGGTATTGCTTTTGTGGCTTCACCGCGACATGCTGATATGATAATGGTTACAGGCGTGGTAACACGTAATTTGGCGCAGGCAGTGCAAATGACTTATGAAGCAATGGAAGAACCGAAGCTGGTAATGGCCTGTGGTGCCTGTGCTGCCAGCGGAGGAACGTATGGGTCTACCTATGCTATTGTCGGTGCATTGGATAAAGTATTGCCGGTAGACATAGCTGTGCCAGGCTGTCCGCCAAGACCGTCGGCTATGCTTATTGCTTTGACAGCGGCTGCCGACTTGCTAAAAAAACGCTTATAAAAATATATTGTGTTTACGGCTCAATAATGGTAATATTGAGAAAATACAAAATGAAAGGAGTGCGCCCATGGTTATTTATCGCTCTGCTACTTTTGATGATGTAGAGAAGCTTCATAAACTGCTCAATGATTATGCTGCCGAAGGCCTGATGCTGCCGCGTTCGCGTAATTCCATCTATGAAAATCTGCGCGATTACGTGGTGGCCGTTGAGAACAATCATGTGATTGGCTGCGGCGCACTGCACTTTGTTTGGGATCGTCTGGCTGAGATTCGTTCTTTAGCTGTTGATCCTGAACGTAAAACACAGGGGATTGGACGAAAAATGGTTGAACTGCTGGAAGCTGAAGGCATTGAACGCGGAGTGAAGATGTTCTTTACCCTTACTTATCAGCCGGGATTTTTTGCAAAATGTGATTATATCGAAACGGCGAAAGAAAAGCTCCCGCAGAAGGTTTGGAAAGAATGTGTATATTGCCCGCAATATCCGTATTGCAACGAATTGGCCTTTGTCAAAACGACCGTTGATTATGAACCCGGCGACATAATGTTCTAGATCAGGTATCGTTTGCTGTAAGCTGAAGGTGCTGCGGTGAACAGGAATGCAGAATTTTACGGAGGAAGTCGACATAATTATAAAGGCTTCTCGGTGAATAAATACCGCTATTTGTGTTTGCATATTATAGGCTGCCGGAGCGGCAGAATTTGATATTGGTTAAATGATGAGAATGTCGTGATGGTAACTTCTGTCGCGGCATTTTTTATAATATTAACTGATGTGCAGGGAGGAAACTATGGAAAAAGCAAGGTTTAAGTGGGTGCTGCGTGAGCGCAACCGGAAAATTGCAGCGAAAACGGAAGCTTTTACTGAGCAGCAGGCACGTCGAGTGCGGAGTTTTCACAGCAGTTTCAAAGAGTATAGTCCAACACCGCTGATAGAACTTACCAGTCTGGCGCAGCATTTTGGTATCAAAAACCTTTTTGTCAAAGATGAATCCTATCGCTTTGGACTCAATGCTTTTAAAGTTCTGGGCGGCAGTTTTGCTATTGGTAGTTATATCGCTAATGAATTAGGTGAAGATATAGATGATTTACCTTATATGCGTCTGGTCTCAGATGAGGTGCGCAGTTTGTTGGGGAGCAAAACATTTATTACAACTACTGACGGTAATCATGGGCGTGGTGTTGCCTGGACAGCCAACAGATTGAAGCAGCAGGCGATAGTTTATATGCCTCAGGGCTCTGCGGCAGAACGTCTGGCCAATATTCGTGCCGAAGGTGCGCAGGCCGAAATCACAGATATGAACTATGACGATACAGTACGATATACCAGTGAGCTGGCACAGAAAAATGGCTGGATCATTGTACAGGATACAGCTTGGGATGGGTATACAAGGATACCTCTGTGGATCATGCAGGGCTATATGACAATGGCTTTGGAAGCGTATGAGCAGCTGCCGGTCAAGCCTACGCATATCTTTTTGCAGGCCGGGGTCGGCTCTTTGGCAGGTTCTGTACAGGGATTTTTTGCTGATATTTATGGCAGTTCATGCCCACTGACTTTTATAGTTGAACCCAAAGGGGCCGATTGCCTTTATCAGACAGCCGCGGCAAATGACGGTAGCTTGCATAGTGTAACAGGCCGTCTTGAGACGATTATGGCTGGACTGGCCTGTGGAGAGCCAAACAGTATTGCTTGGGAAATACTTGGAAATTTGAGCGATGGTTTTATCAGCTGTCCTGATTATGCCGCTGCTCAGGGAATGCGTATTTTGGGAAATCCGCTGGCGGGTGATACGAGAGTCAGTGCCGGTGAAAGCGGTGCGGCGACCGTGGGACTGGTGGCAGAAGCCATGCGCGACGAGCGCTTAAGTGATCTGAAACAGGCCTTGCAGCTGGACGAAAACTCGGTGGTGTTGTGCTTTAATACCGAAGGCGATACTGATAAAGAAAATTATCGGCGTATCGTTTGGGACGGAGCATGGGGGAGAGAATAAATAAAACATAAAGTTTTTTCTTTCTAATTTTATCAGCCTTTAGTATAATAAAAGCAGCCAGATTACTAAGCATATAATCATTAATTTTGCATATCAAAAACTATTGATATGACAACGTTAAAATATTGTTCTTATTACATTGTTTTGCAGAACTTGAGGAGGTTTTATGGAACGAACTCATCGTATCATGTTTGTTTGTCACGGTAATATCTGTCGTTCGCCAATGGCAGAATTTTTGCTGAAGGACATGATCAAAAAAGAAGGGCTTGCGGACAGGTTTGTGATTGCATCGGCAGGTACAAGCAGGGAAGAAATAGGTAATCCTGTGCATCAGGGAACACGTAAAAAACTGGCGCAGGATCATATCAGTGCGGCGGGTAAATATGCTGTGCAGCTTACCAAAGAAGATTATGAAAAATATGATCTTATTTTGGGTATGGATCGTGCCAATATCAGTAATATTCTGCGGATCATAGGCAGTGACCCGCAGGAAAAGGTGCATCGTCTGCTGGATTTTACCGAGTTGCCGCGTGACATTGCTGATCCCTGGTATACTGGTGATTTTGAAATTACGTATGCGGAGATCAAAGCGGGATGCGCAGCATTGCTGAAGCACTTGCGCCGATTTTAAAAAGTTAAAGGCTCCCGAATTTTCGGGAGCCTTTTGTTTTTTTAGTTAAACATTCTGGGGCAGACAGTCTTTGATAAAATCACTGACTGTTTGATTGAATTTTTCTGCTTCTTCATAAAAGAGCATATGACCGCTTTCTGTAAAAGCTACAAATTTACCATTGGGGATTAGAGACGTCAGGTAAGTGCCCTGCTTGATTCCCCAGGCAAAAACAGGTCCGTCGGCGTTGACGACCAGCGTGGGAACAGTTATTGTTGGCAGAACGTTAGTGAAATCTGTTGCAATATAGTCGCTGTAGATGGCTGCTGAGAGCCAGGGCGGCAGCTTGCGGAATTCTTCAATTACCCAGTCTGTGCCGGCTGGTCGTTTGCCGTCTTTAAAAATTGCGTTTGCAAAAAATTCAAAATATTCTTCCCGTTCGTTGACCAATCGGTTGACCTGTGCATTGAACCCTTCCATATTGTAGTTGCGCAAACCCTGACTGTTCCATTCTTCAGGACTGAAAGGGAATGGCGTCATATCTATCAGCCCCAGACCGATCAGATTGCTGTCGGTTTTATATTGCTGCCAATAGGAAAGCACTGTAGGTCCGCCTAAAGACCAGCCCATGAGGATAAAATTTTTCAGACCCAGAAATTCAGAAAGTTCGCGGATATCCTGTGCGTAACGGGCAACGATTTGGCCCTGCAGACCTTTGGAGGATTTGCCGTGCCCGCGGTTATCCATAACTATTACCTGAAAGTGCTTGGAAAGTTCTGGAATATTGTGCTGCCAAAATCTGGAAGAACACTGCCAGCCATGTACAAGAAAAAGTGGCTGACCTTTACCATGAACTTCATAATAAAGATGCGCCTGGTCTGAGGTAGTAAAAAAGCCGTTCGTCTGTGTCATAATATCACACTCCTTTTCTTTATTATAACTCTTTTCCTGCTTGATAGATGCTGTTTTATTTGTGAAATAAAAATGCGCAGTTAAAAAAACTGCGCATAAATTTGAAAATGGATTATTTAGTTTGTGCTGGAACCAGAAGTTTCCAAAGCAATCCTAATAAAGCGCCACAGACTGAAGGTACGATCCAGCCGAAGCCGTCGGCATAAAGGGGGATTGTGTTGCCAAGTATGGTTTCTAAGGCTGAAAGTTTGATACCTGCTGCCTTTAGTCCATCCAGCAGGGCAAAAATAGTTGTAAAGAACAGGCAGCAGCGATAAACTCGCTTATCGCCATGGAAAAGCTTAGAGGTTACTCCCAGCAGAACTAAAGCAATAATAATCGGATAAAGGGCGCAGAGAATAGGTATCGAAAAAGAGATGATATTAGTCAGACCAACGTTGGAAACAGCAAAGCTGAAAACACAGATTGCCACTACAAACCTCTGGTATTGAACCTGTTCGTGTGTTACTTTGGTAAAATAAGAGGCTGCAGAAGCTGTCAGGCCAATACTTGTGGTCAGACAGGCAAAAAAGATCATTAGACATAAAACAACATTGCCGGCCGCACCAAGATAATAGTTGGCGATATCAGCTAAAGCTACACCGCCGTTAGGAGAAATTCCCAGAATGCTGACGCTGGTAGCGCCGGTATAAGCCAATGCTACATAAATAAGAGCTAGGAAAAATGCTGCGATCAAACCGGAGTAGACACAGATTTTTGTCAGCAGACGGTCATCGGTGATACCCTTGAGTTTAATGGCATTGATGACGGTTGCGCCGAAGAGAAGCGTCGCCAGAAGATCCATTGTGTTATAACCATCCTGAAAGCCGCTGAGAAAAGGAAGGTTTATATAACTGCCTGTTGCCGGCTGCATAGGACCCATTGGAGCAAGCAGAACGTTGATGATAAGTACAGCCAGACTTAATAGCAGCATTGGCGTTAAAACTTTTCCAAGCCAGTCTACCAGTTTAGATGGATTTATAGATAAGACATAGGTTACGATGAAAAAGAAAAGCGAATAAATAGCCAAACCTGCGGTATAGTAGTCTTCAGGGACAAAAGGTCTGATACCGACGTCATAAGACACCGCACCTGTACGAGGAATCGCGAACAACGGGCCGATCGTCAGTACTGCCAGCATAACTATGATTTTGGCAAAGTTCGGATGAACAGGATCTGCCAGGGCATTGGGGTTATCGTTTTTAGTTAGTGCCATAGCAATAATACCCAAAAGCGGCATACCTACGCCGGTAACGCAGAAGCCAATCGCAGCTGACCAGAAATGGTCGCCTGCGGCTTGGCCTAATGCCGGTGGAAAGATTAGATTACCGGCACCGAAAAAGGACGAAAAGAGCATCAACCCTACTGGTAAGATTTCCCAAAACGTCAGGTTCTGTTTCATAAAAAGTCTCCCATCGTGAATAGATATAAAATTCTGATAATTCTACTATTAAGTAAAGGCTGCCCTCAGGCAGCCTTTAAATTACTGGATGATGAGGCGGAAATACTTCTTTTTACCCTTACGGATAAGCAGGCTTTTTTCTGCATCAAACATTGAAGGCGCAAAGCTTGCCTCAGGATTGGACACTGTATTTTCGCCAATATAAAGTCCGCCTTGCTGGATCATTTGCCGGGCTTCACGTTTACTGCTGAATATTTTACCTGCGGTCAAAACATCAATTATTTTACCTTCTGCATCAGCAGCAGTGATTTCAATAGTCGGGACATCGGTAAGTGCGCCGCCTCCTCCAAACAGTGCTTCAGCAGCCTGTTGTGCTTTTTCAGCTTCAGCTTCTCCGTGTACCAGCTTTGTTACCTCATAAGCCAGAACTTTTTTTGCTTCGTTGATTTCAGCATCCTGCAGGGAGCTTAAGCGGCGTACTTCTTCCATAGGCAGGAAGGTAAGCAGTGACAGGCAGTTTTCAACGTCGCTGTCGTCGATATTACGCCAGTATTGGTAGAAATCATATGGTGAAGTCTTTTCTGGATCGAGCCACAGGGCTCCTTTTTCTGTTTTGCCCATTTTGCGTCCATCGCTTGTTGTAAGTAATTTACAGGTCATGCAGTATGCTGGTTTCTGTTCTTTGCGGCGAATCAGTTCAACGCCGGCCAGCATATTGGACCATTGGTCATCACCGCCGAGCTGCATGATACAGCCGTGTTTTTTAAACAGCTGCAGGAAGTCATAAGACTGCATGATCATATAGTTGAATTCGAAGAAAGACAGGCCTTTTTCCAAACGTTTTTTAAAGCATTCCGCTGTCAGCATACGGTTTACTGAGAAATGTACACCGACATCGCGCAGCAGTTCGATATAATTCAGTTCAAGCAGCCAGTCGGCGTTGTTGACCATAATAGCCTGGCCTTCAGAAAAATCGATAAAGCGTGCCATCTGTTTTTTAAAGCAGGCTATGTTATGAGAGATAAATTCAGGAGTCAGCATTTTACGCATATCGTCTTTGCCGCTGGGGTCGCCAACCATACCGGTCCCGCCTCCTAAAAGACAGATTGGACGATGTCCGGCACGCTGCATATGGCTCATAACCATCAAAGCAATAAAATGACCTACATGCAGGCTGTCGGCTGTGGGGTCGAAACCAATATAAAAAGTGATTTTTTCCTTTTCCAGCAGCTCTTTGATCTCATCTTCGTGGGAGAGTTGCTTTAAAAAACCACGTTCCTTTAATACGTCATAAACGGACATGAAATAACCTCCTAATATTACTGGAAACTTCCTCGTGATAAAGTGAAGAAGCAAATCTTCTAAACATTATACAACGAATGGGCTGGTTTCGCAAATAAGAAAAGACGCTTCCTGAAAGAAGCGCCTTTGATGCACAAAAATGAATTGTTTTTATAATTGCGAAGTACAGTGCGGGCAACGGGTCGCATCGTCAGCGATTGCAGTTTTGCAGAAGGGGCATAAACGCGGTTCTGGAGCCGGAGCCGGCGGAGGCGTAAGCCTGTTGATTTGTTTGATCAGTACAAAAATAGCAAAAGCAATGATCAGGAAATTAACGATAGTATTTATAAAAAGACCGTAGGCTAAAATAGGGGCATGTGCATCCTGAGCAGCCTTTAAAGTATCGTAATGCTGTCCGTTCAGGCTGATGAATAGTCCGGAAAAATCCACTTTGCCAAATAAGAGACTCAAAGGGGGCATAATAATATTATCTACTAAAGACGATGTTATTTTGCCGAAGGCGCCGCCGATAACAACGCCGACTGCCAGATCGATAACATTTCCGCGCATAGCAAATTTTTTAAACTCTTCAAAAAAAGACATATTAACAACTCCCATTCATAAATTCAAAATATTTTATATATATTCGCTTTAAGTTATAATAATCCTGCCTGCTTGACTGCAAATCGTCAATAATTTATAATAATTCTGTAACAATTAGGCAGTGAAGGAGGGAAAACCATGAGAGATGACTTAGTAGTACCAGGCGAGCATGAGGAAAATTTTGTACTGGCTAAAGATGCGCGTGTAGTTACAGTGCCGTTTACTCCGCTGGAACAGCGTATGGCTAAAGAAAAGCCGTATCTGATGGAAGGCCTTGCCAAATTGAAAGAGAGCTTGGGAGAAGACAGTTTCAAACGCTTGATCAGTAATGTGCATAATATCAATTTGAGCGGACCGAGGATCATGCTGGTCGCCGATAATGAGCTGCACCGTACTAATATCGAACGCGAATGTCTGCCTGCTATCGCAGAAGCATTCAACGTTACTAATATTCGTGTAGTTACACAAGGCTGATGTCTGAAAAGCTTCTCTGGCAGCAGGGAAGCTTTTTATTTTAAAAATATAAAAAATATCATTGACAAACTATTTGTTATTTTATATAATATTCACGTTGCAGTAAGTGATGTAACTTAAGTCGGGGCGTGGCGCAGTTTGGTAGCGCGCTTGTTTCGGGTACAAGAGGCCGTGAGTTCGAATCTCGCCGCCCCGACCACTTAAAAAGTTAGCCGCAGAGCGTATCTGCGGCTTTTTTATTTTGTTTTAAAGGAAGTATTTAAAGTGATTTTTGCTGGAGCAGTGAAAAAATTTCCCATAGTGTTTCTTTTCAAATAGCTATCTGAATTTTACCAGATACGCCATATAACAAAACCATAATATAAAAACATAAATGATCAGTCTTGAAAGAGAAATCATAAAATAAACCCTTCTTTATTTCAAAAGTTAAGCTATATTGTTGTAGCTATTAATGGTGACTTCTTGTTTATCAATTATGATATCATGCTCTTGTCAAAGAAAAAAGCCGACATTCTGCTTTTATTTATTTACTAAATGTTGGCAAGCTGTTTCACTGCCTGTGGTTTTCTCCAAAGCTGCAGTTTGTATCAAGATTGATTTCGAAAATACGTGCCCAGGGCAGGTTTACATTGATGTCGATACCTGTTAAATAATAATTGCTGTCGTTATTGCGATAAAAAGGTGTACGGCCAAGGTCTCCATATAGAAGCTGAATCTTTTGACGCTGTAAAAAGCCACGAATAAGCGTTTCTGCAAAAAACTTGTTTTCTCCCAAATCAGTTGGCTTATAGCCTTTCAGTTTCAGTAATGTAGTTAACTGTGCATGCATTAATTTCTGATAGGCATAATCATCAAGTAAACGTTCAACTGTGAAGTTCAGATTTTGGGCATACAGTGACGGATGTTCTGATTGCGGTAATCGGTGCAGCTGGCCGGTAAATAATGTTGCTTGACTAAGCGCGGTTCCCAGTGAATTACTTAAAGTATTCCAGCCTGAAAAAGCTGCCAGCCTGCTGAGCGGTACTTTAGCCTCCAAAAGCTTAGGTATTAAAAGTTCGTTTTCAGTATAGTTGGCCGTAAGATCAACCAGCGCAATGTGGCGGTCTGATATAAGCAGGGTTTTAAGTTTTTGCAGCATAGCTTTATTAGGCTGATTGTCATCGTCGCCGCAGTGTACGAATAAAATAAAGTCGGCGACAGCAGCATCATCTGTAAGCTGACCGCCGATAAAATTTATTTTGTCCCGGATGCTTGCGTCAACAGAACAGGGCATATAGGGCATGATTTTAGCTGCGACTTTAGGCGAGGAATATTCTACAAAAATGCGCGGTTTGTAATTATACAGTTTATTATAATATCTGGTCAGCAGTAAAACTGATATTTCATCAGCTCCACTTGTAATAAGCCCGCTGGAACCTAAATCTGCATGTTTCATATATGCCAGCGCATGATTAGCATTACGATTAGGAAGCCCGAATGGCTGGGCGTCGTCCTGCCCTATAGCCAAAGTCAGACCGTCTGCGCGTGCCAGCTGGACCAGTTTTTTGTTAAAACTGTCGTTATCGGCATACAGACTGCTGTACTTCGTTTTAATATCATCCGGTATGCGTGCATCGATCGCCAGCAGCTGCCTGGTAAAGTAAGGATCGCCGAATGTTTCTGCCATATCCTTTAATGTTGCATAACGCATCAGATGCCATTGATACCAGCTGTCCGGTATAAGCTGATCGCTGACCAGCAATCTTGGAATGACGGAAAAAAACGCCATATCGATTTGTGGGTTGAGAGCATGCTGTTTGTTTACGAAAGTCAAAAACTTTTCTTCATCGTTAATTGTTCCTAAAGGTACGCGTGAGCCCAGCAGACTGCCGTGTACTAAAAGATCAGCTGATAAAATTGCGGCTGGATGCTGCGGCATTTCATTTTTCAGCCAGGCAAACAGTTTTTCTTTATCAGCAGGTGTGTTATAATTGTCAAGAAGTTCTTGCGGCGGTGTAATCACGTTGATAGAAGCCAGTGCTCCCAGTTTTCTGACCATAGCGCTGCAGGGAGGGCGGCTGTCTAACGGAGCCAGCAGCAGCGAAGTATCGGCTTTTACAGGCTGAGGCGCAAATGGGACAGTTGCAGGCATACCGCCGAATAATTCATAAAAATAGGCGCAGAGCAGCAGTAATGCGAGCAGAATAAATTTTTTCTTGTTCATAGGCTGTCTCCTTTGCCGTTCTTGTTATATTTATTATATTACAGATACGGAGTTTTTTGAATGCGGATAATTACGGGAAAGGCACGAGGGCTGAAATTGACTGTGCCAAAGAATATGGACGTACGTCCCACGGCTGACAGGGTCAAAGAATCTCTGTTTAATATTATTGGCACTAAAATTATTGGCGCACGTGTGTTGGATATGTTTGCCGGAACAGGTAATCTGGGGTTGGAGTCGTGGAGCCGCGGCGCTGCTGCGGTTATTTTTGTCGATGAAAGCCGGGAATCGCTGCGCCTGGTACAAAGCAACATCGTTAAATGCCGGGCGGAGGCTGATGTTCAGGTTCTCAAAGGCAGCGCGGTAAATATTATCGAACATCTGCATCATCAGGGATCAAAATTTGATTTTGCATTCTGCGATCCTCCCTATAATAAAGGCTGGGTTCAGAAAGTTCTGCAGAAAATGGAACACTTTCAAGTACTTGAAGACGGAGGCTATCTGATCATCGAACATTCGAAGCACGATGAAATAGGCGTACTGGCAGCGTGCTTTGAGCTTGTGCGTCAGGAACACTATGGTGAAACTTTACTTTCGTTTATAAGATTTGCCAAAGTATAATAAAATGTTGTAAAATAATAAAATAAATTTGTAAAAAAATAGCAGGAATACAGAAACGTACGTCGAATAAGGAACAAGATAATTGAATTTATGACCAGACTGCGTTGCAGCTTCTAGGAGGTTAAACAGTGCGTAGAGCGATCTGTCCGGGTAGTTTTGACCCGGTTACTAATGGCCACCTCGATATTTTTGAACGGGCGAGCCAAATGTTTGACGAGATCATTATCAGCGTTTTTCATAATCCGGGTAAAGATAAAGCAATGTTCACCATGGAGGAAAGGGTAGAAATGCTCAGGGATGCGACAAAACATATCCCTAATGCCAGAGTAACCTGTTTTTCCGGTCTTTTAAATGAATTCTGCAGGCAGGAAAAAGCTCCTTTTATTGTAAGGGGCTTACGTGCGTTTTCTGATTTTGAATATGAATTTCAGCGCGCTCTGCTCATAAAAAAAATAGACAATAACTTAGAAACAGTCTTTATTATGACTAATGCTAATTACTCTTTCCTAAGTTCCTCTGGAATAAGAGAATTGGCAACCTTTGGCGGTTGTATCCATGGTCTTGTTCCTGAATGTGTGGAAGATCGGATCAAAAGCCTTGTTATAAGCAAAGAATAATATTAGAAAGAGGTTGAGTTTGATGATGATTGATAGAAGTACAAGTGCGACTTTGGACAGAATTTTTGATGAAATGTATAACCTTATTTCTGAGGCTAACCGTATACCTCTTACTGATAAGATCATTATCGAAGAGAGCGATTTGGCGGGTATCCTGGATGATTTGAAGGAAGCGATTCCCAAAGAAGTCAAAAGCGCTACCAGACTGCTTGAAGAACAAAAAGCAATCGTCACCAAAGCTCATGAAGAAGCTGACAATATTGTTTTGCAGGCTAAAACCGAAGCTGACCGTATTTTAGAATTGGCAAAATCCGAATCTGAAAGACTAATGCGTCAGGAGGAAATTTCCAAACAGGCAGAAGCCTTTGCTGAAGATGTAAAGAGTACTGCTTTGCGTAATCAGCAGGAAATGAAAGACGAAGCTGATGCTTATGTTGAGCGTGTAAAACACGATGTGCTGCAATATGCCGATGATATGCTTGGCTATTTGAGCGGTAGTCTGCAGTCCGCTTTGCAGGCTGTAAACGATAACCGCGCTTCCGTTAATGCTGAACGTGAAAGCGTTATGTCTTCACGCCCTCAGCGTGATATGGAACTTCTGGCGATGGAAGAGGAAGAAGACGAAGAATAAGCTTTTGAAAAAAAGTAAGCCTTCCGCTCAAGCGGAAGGCTTTTTGTTTTGTTGCTTTATTATTTTTGAATATAGATCGGAGAGACAGTATAATCGTTGTTGTATTGTGGTTGGTGGTTCTTTTGCAAAAGTGTCAGCAGATTAGTTGCCGCAATATCAACGGAAAGCTGCTGCTCGACTTTCTCTCCGTATTTTTCCAAGACGTTGCGGCCCAGTTTGATAATTACAGGCAGCTGAGCAGAATCCTGCATTTCTTTCAACAGTTCGCGGCCGCGGTCGTTAAAGGCCAGAACACGGATGTAAGCTGGGTCTTTGGCATTATCGAACATAGCGCGATACTGCTGCAGTAAAAGCTGCATCAGCAGTCTTCTGACACGTGAAGCGGGATAACGTTTGGTAACTGTGGCGCTGACTACGTCTTGGAATGTAGTGCAGGAAGCAGCTTCTGCCAGACGGTTTTCCAATCCTTCGCTGCATTGGCAGGCTGCGGCTATTTGGGCCGGTGTCAAAGAACGCAGCTTGTATAAAAGCAGATGGTTCAGAATTTTATCACTGATATCCATTCGGTGCTGAAGATCTGCCTCACGCAGCAGCTGGGCTGTAGTTGCCGGAACTGTGCTGAGCAGCGCTTCATCGATGCCATAGCCGCGATAATGCTCACGAATGGCTGTTGCGCCGGCAATAGGCCCGTTGATGGTTTTATCTTTATAGCCGCTGCCGCGGCGTTTAACGACGACAGGTTCGATCTCGTAACCGCCGTGCAGAAGCTGGCGGCAATATTCTAAAGCCAGGATATTGTTAGGATGTTCAGCAATCGTCAGCATGGAAGGGTCTTCCGCCAGCGTAAGCTCTAAAGACTTGGCATAACTGTGCCCTTCATCCAGATAATGATGCAGTGCATCCTGAAAAACAGGTTCGTTCAAAAATTCTGCGGTCAGCATCAGCTGCTGCGAATTGGCTGCTTCCGCACCAAAAGCAAGATGCGATACCATCCCGGTAGCAGCCAGTAATTTTACAGCTCCTGCAGCAAAAAATTCCGCACTGCGGCAGGTGAAAACTGTCGGCAGCTCTAAAACAAGGTCAACGCCGCCTAAAACGGCCATTCTGGCACGGGTCCATTTGTCAGTCAGGGCAGGCAAGCCGCGCTGTACAAGGCTGCCGCTCATAGCGGCAATGACAGGCCTGTTGCCGGCTATCCGCTTTGCTTCGCGCAGATGATGGGCGTGGCCGTTGTGGAAAGGATTATATTCTGCTACGATTCCTATTGCTTTGCTCATTCATATTCTCCCTCATTTATAATGTTTATACTAGCGATTATCATTTAAATAGTGTATACTATATGATATAATAAAACGTGCTATGAGCGCAAGCTAAATTTTGCACAAATGGAGGAAAACTGTGATTATTTTCGTTGTCAACTGCGGTAGCTCCTCAATTAAATATCAGCTTCTTAATATGAACGGCGAGCAGGTGCTGGCCAAAGGTCTGATCGAACGGATCGGTATGGAAGGTTCTGTTCTCAAACACACGCCTACGGGCAAATACACAGTAGATATCAGCGCCGAGATACCTGACCATTCCGTTGGCATCCAGATGGCGCTGGATGCTCTGACTAATGAAGAATATGGCGTTATTGACAGTATGGATGAAATCGATGCTGTTGGCCACCGTGTAGTGCACGGCGGCGAACGCTTTACCGATTCGGTACTGATCAGCGATGATGTTTTGAACGGGATCGAGGCCTGCGCTGAGATTGCGCCGCTGCACAATCCGCCGAACCTGTATGGTATCAAAGCCTGTATGCGCCTGATGTATAATACTCCTCAGGTAGCTGTTTTTGATACGGCGTTCCATCAGACTATGCCAAAGGTTGCCTATTTGTATGGCCTGCCTTACGAAATGTATGTCAAATACGGACTGCGCCGCTATGGCTTCCATGGAACTTCCCATAAATATGTAGCCCAGCAGGCGGCCGAAATGATGGGCGAGCATATGAGCGACCTGCGTTTTATTACCTGTCATTTGGGTAATGGCGCCAGCATTGCTGCGATCAAATATGGTAAATCCATTGATACCAGCATGGGGTACACACCGTTGGAAGGACTTGTCATGGGTACACGTTCCGGCGAGATCGACCCTGCTATCATTCCTTTTTTGATGGAAAAAGAAAATATGAATGCACAGCAGATCGACGATTATCTGAATCGTCGCAGCGGTATTTTAGGTATCTCAGGGCTATCCAGTGATTTCCGTGATCTGGAAAGTGCCGCTAACCGCGGTGATGAACGCAGTCAGCTTGCTATAGACATTTTTGCTTATAAGGTCAAAAAATATATTGGCGGTTATGTTGCTGCCATGGGTGGCGTTGATGCCATCATCTTTACAGCAGGTCTGGGTGAAAACTCTCCGTTTATGCGTGATAAGATCTGTAATGGTCTGGAATATCTTGGTACGCGTATTGATCCGGAACTTAACAAGCTGCGCGGTAAACAGATGGAAATCAGTATCAAAAGGGCGCGGGTCAAGATCTTTGTGATTCCCACGAATGAAGAACTGGTCATTGCCCGTGATACTCTGAATATCTGCCGCCGCATCATTAAATTATAATAAAAGTTACGCTTTTTTCTTGACAAAGATTTAGAGCATAGCTATAATTGATACGATTGGTGAAATATGATAAAGATAAATGTCGCAGAAATCAAGAAAAGACTGGTCGGTAAAAAAGACTTTTCCTATGAACTGAAACCAGCAGAATTGAACATTACCGAAGCGGATCTTCCGCTGACAGGAACGGTGACCGTAAAAGGCACGATATCCAATGCCGGTGATGTTTTGCTTTTGGAAGCTATGGTTGAAGCCATGGTCAACAGGACCTGCGGACGCTGCCTTAAAGCCTTTACAGGTAAGAGTACGGCTGAAGTATTGGAAAAATTCTATCCGGCAAGTGCTGAGAATATCGAAAATGATGCTTTTATTTATGAATCTGATATCGTCGATCTGACGGAACCGATTCGTGAAAGTCTCCTGCTGGCAGAGCCCCTTCAAGCTTTGTGCAGGATCGATTGTCAGGGCTTGTGTCCGGTCTGCGGCGCCGATAGAAATAAAGGCGACTGCGGCTGTGATACTACCACAGTCGATCCCAGGTTGGCGGCATTAAAGCAATTCATCAAAAATTAAATTCACATTCATTAGCTTGAGGAGGTGTATCAAAGATGGCAGTACCAAAGAGAAAAATGTCCAAAGCTCGCCGCGATTCCCGTCGTGCGAACTGGAAACTTACAGTTCCTGGCTTAGTCGAATGTCCGCAATGTCATGAGATGAAAATGCCGCATCGCGTTTGTCCCGAATGTGGTTATTACAACGGCAAACAAGTTATCGTTAAAGAACAATAATCTTGCAGCTTTAAATCCCCGTACCTTAACGGTACGGGGATTTTTGCTTTTTATTGGCTGGTACTAAAGTGATACAGGCAGAGTAAAAAAAGCTGTTTGAAAACCGTCGGGCATTTGATTGTGACTAACTTGTGAATTATTAGGAAAATTAAGCATGGAATTAAAATTTTTACTTGCTTTTTTTATTGTGAGCTTTTATAATACCTCTAGATATTAATAGTTGGTACTAAAGTCGGGTGATAAAATGAATTCTTCCAAAAAAATAATACGGCAGGAAAATCTGTCCAAGATGTTGGAACGCAATCCATTTTTGACAGACGAGCAGCTTGCTAAAGCACTTGAAGTCAGTATCCAGACAATCCGTTTGGATCGCCTGCGAATGAATATTCCGGAAGTACGTGAACGTACACGTCAGATGGCCGAAACTGCGCAGACAAAATTGAAAGCCATCGACAAAAAAGATATTGTCGGCGATCTTATTGATCTGGAATTGAATAGGATCGGTATTTCGATGCTGAAAATAACGCCGGAAATGGTGCTGGAAAAAACAGGCGTCGCACGCGGTTACTATATGTTTGCGATGGCCAATACCCTGGCTCTGGCTGTAGTCGATGCAGATGCGGCCTTGACAGGGGTGGGTAATGTTAAGTATAAAGTACCGGTCTATGCCGGTGCAACCTTAGTCGCTAAGGCGGAGGTGATCCGCCGTGAGCATGATAAATATGTTATCTGGGTCAAAGTTCGCAACAATAACGAAGAAGTGTTTCGTGCTAAATTCATTATTGTATCACTGCCCAACGAAAGGATCGAGAAATAGTGAAAATTGCGGTTGATGTGATGGGAACTGACTATGGACCTCAAGAACTGGTTTTGGGAGCTGTCCAGGCTGTCAGAGCGTATGACTGCGAAGTCGTTCTCGTAGGCGACTCCGAAATTATAAAAAAACTGCTGGAGGAATATAATGCTGCTGATGAACGAAAAATCACAGTACATCATTCCAGCGAAGTTATTAATATGGATGAACATCCAGGTATAGCAGTAAAAACTAAAAAAGATGCGTCTATCGTCGTTGCTACGAAGCTGCTGCGTGATAAAGAGTGTGATGCGCTGGTATCGTCCGGAAGCACAGGGGCGGCAGTCGCCGCAGCATTGTTTGGACTGGGACGCATCAGGGGCATCGAACGTCCGGCTATCGCGACTCCTATCCCAAGTCTTACCGGGACGACAGTAGTTTTAGACAGCGGTGCTAAAGTCGACGCCAAACCCGAACATATGGTGCAAAGTGCTATCATGGGCAGCGTTTATGCTGAGTTGATGCTGAAAATAAAAAATCCGCGCGTCGGGCTTTTGAATATCGGTGAAGAAGAAACAAAAGGTAACGAGCAGGCTCTTGCTACTTATCCTCTGCTCAAGGCTGAAGAACATATCAACTTTGTCGGTAATGTAGAAGGCCGTGACATTAACAAAGGCACTGTTGACGTAGTCGTCTGCGACGGGTTTGTCGGCAATGTAGTCCTGAAGTTTGCAGAAGGTCTTGCAAGTGCTATAATGAAGTTAATGAAAGAAGCTATTTTGAATGGCGGTTTTCTGGCCAAGCTGGGCGGACTTTTGATCAAACCGGCTATGAAGGGGCTTGCCAAGCGGCTTGATCCGGCTGAATACGGCGGTGCGCTGCTTTTGGGTGTCAAGGCACCTTTTATTATCTGCCATGGCAGCAGTAAAGCAAAGGCTATCAAAAATGCAATCGGCGTGGCTATAGATTTTGCTGAGCGTGATGTAGTTGAACATATTGCCGGCAATATCGTGAAATCAAGAAAAGGAAACGAGGAAATATAAATGGAAAAAGCAGTTGGTATTTTAGGTCTGGGCTGCTATGTGCCTGAAAAGGTGCTGACCAACCATGATCTTGAAAAAATAGTAGAAACCAGCGACGAGTGGATCGTTGAACGTACAGGCATTAAAAACAGGCATATTGCCGCTGAAGGCGAAGCTACATCCGATATGTCCGTTATTGCGGCAGAACGTGCTTTGGCTGACGCAGGCGTAAGCCCTGAAGAAATCGAACTGGTCATTGTGGCAACTGCTTCTGCTGACCATGCTTTTCCCTCTACCGCTTGTCTGGTACAGGACCGTATCGGCGCTAAAAACGCAGCCGCATTCGATCTGTCCGCAGGCTGCTCTGGTTTTGTTTACAGTCTGGGCGTAGCAAGCCAGATGGTAAAATCCGGTTTGTACAAAAAAGCGCTCATCATCGGTGCTGAAACTTTAAGCCGCATTATGAACTGGGAAGACCGCAATACCTGCGTTCTTTTTGGTGACGGTGCAGGAGCGGCGGTCATTGGTGAAGTCGAGGATGGTCTTGGTGTTTTGGGTATCGATCTCGGCAGCGACGGCAGCGGCGGTAAATATCTGTTCCAGCCGGCTGGAGGCAGCCGCAGACCGGCTTCTCACGAAACAGTAGATGCAAGAGAGCATTTTATCCATATGAACGGCAATGAAGTATTTAAATTTGCAATCCAGATCATGGGCAAAACGGCTAAACGAGCTTTAGCTAAAGCAGGTCTTGAACCGGCTGATGTCGATCTTCTGGTTCCGCATCAGGCTAATATCCGCATTATTAACAGTGCTGCTAAACGTTTGAAAATGCCAATGGAAAAAGTTTGGGTAAATGTCGATAAATACGGCAATACTTCCGCTGCTTCCATTCCCATTGCCCTGTGCGAGGCGCAGGAGCAGGGCGTACTTAAAAAAGGCGGTACAGTACTGTTGGTTGGTTTCGGTGCTGGCCTCACATGGTCTTCCATTGTGCTTAAATGGAGTAAATAAACCTGCAAGAACAATTGAGCAAAAGACGAAAGAGAGGTTTTCCCAATGAGCAAAATTGCATTTGTATTCCCGGGACAAGGTTCCCAAACTGTAGGTATGTGTAAAGATCTTTATGATAACTATACTTGCGCTCGCAAGGTTTTTGAAGCTGCTGACGAAGCTTTGGGTTTCTCCATCAGCGATATGTGTTTTAATGGTCCGGAAGATCAGCTGCGTCTGACCTTTAATACTCAACCGGCTATCCTGACTGCCAGCGTAGCCTGTGCTGAGGTGCTGAAAGAAAACGGACTGAGCTGCGAAGTTGCTGCTGGCCATAGCCTGGGTGAATATTCTGCTTTGGTTTTGGCAGGTGCTTTGGACTTTGCTGATGCTGTCCGTATCGTTCGTAAACGTGGCCAGTTCATGCAGGAAGCTGTTCCTGTTGGCGAAGGCAGCATGGCCGCTGTCTTAGGTCTTGAAAGCGATAAAATCATTGATATCTGCCGTACTGTTGAAGCTGAATGCGGTGAAGCTGTACAGGCAGTAAACTTCAACTGCCCTGGCCAGGTCGTTATTGCAGGCTCTGTAGGCGCAGTGGATAAAGCTTTGGCGGCGTTGAAAGAAGCCGGCGCCAAACGCGCTGTTCTTCTTCCCGTAAGCGCACCTTTCCACAGCACTCTTATGCAGCCGGCTTCCAAACGTCTGGCTGAAGTTTTTGAAACTATTACCTTCCACGACGCTAAGATTCCTGTCGTCGCTAATGTAACTGCAACTGAAGTTACCAAAGGAGAAGAAATCAAAGAATCTCTGATTCGTCAGGCTGCTATGCCTGTACTTTGGGAAACCTCTGTCAACCATATGATCGCAGGCGGCGTCGATACTTTTGTTGAAGTCGGCCCAGGCAAGGTTCTGTCCGGTTTTACTAAAAAAATTGCCAAGGGTATGGCTGCTTTGAACGTCGAAGATGAAGCAAGCCTTGAAAAAACACTTGCTTATTTTAAGGAGGTTCGTTAAAATGCAGTTAGAAGGTAAAATCGCACTGGTTACAGGTGCTTCCCGCGGTATCGGTAAAGCTATCGCAGTGGCGCTGGCTGCTGCAGGAGCTGATGTCGCTGTCAATTATGCCGGTAACAAAGCTGCTGCTGAAGCAGTGGCTGCTGAAATCGAAGCTATGGGACGCAAAGTTCTGCTGCTGCAGGGTGACGTTGCCCAGCTTGAAGTCTGCACTGAAATGATCGATGCCGTTATCAAAGAATTCGGCCGTATCGACATTTTAGTCAATAATGCAGGCATCACTCGTGACAATCTACTGATGCGTATGAAGGAAGAAGATTGGGACGCAGTGCTGAACACTAACCTCAAAGGTGTTTTCAACTGCACTAAAGCAGCTGTCAAATACATGATGAAACAAAGAGCGGGCCGTATCGTCAACATCACCTCTGTCGTAGGTGTAATGGGCAATGCCGGTCAGGCCAACTATGCTGCAGCAAAAGCAGGCTGCATCGGTTTCACCAAATCTGTAGCTAAAGAAGTTGCAGCCCGTGGCATCACTGTTAACGGTGTTGCACCTGGTTTTATCAAAACTGATATGACCAGCGTTTTACCAGAAAAAGTAGTAGCCGATATGGAAGCCGGCATCCCGCTGGCGCGTCTTGGCGAACCTGAAGATATTGCCAAGGCAGTATTGTTCCTTGTAAGTGACGATGCTGCTTACATAACCGGTCAGACTTTACATGTTGACGGTGGTATGGTAATGTAATTATGCAATTCTTAAAAAAAGACCTTTGGAAGGAGGTGAATCGTAAATGAGCACTTTCGAAAAAGTAAGAGACATTACTGTCGAGCAATTGAGCGTTGACGCTGATGAAGTAAAGATGGAATCATCCTTCATCGATGATCTGGGCGCTGACTCCCTCGACATCGTTGAATTAATCATGGCTTTCGAAGAGGAATTTGAAGTTGAAATCCCTGACGAAAAAGCTGAAAAAATCCGCACCGTGGCTGATGCAGTCAAAATGTTGGATGAAGAAAAATAATCTTTTAGCAGCTCAAGGGAAAGCTCTTAGGAGCTTTCCCTGACAGTTGCAGTAGTCCTGAAATGGGGGATATTTGTTGAAACTACCAGTACTTAAAATAGGTGATTTGACAGCCGAAGTACCGATCATACAAGGCGGAATGGCTATCAGACTGTCTACCGCGCGTTTGGCGGCAGCCGTTGCGCAGGAAGGCGGAATAGGACTCATCGCAGCGTCCGGCATGGCGTTTGACGAGCTGCGTAAAGAGATCCGGCTGGCCAGAAAGCTTACCGGCGGGAAAGGCATCATCGGCATTAATGCCATGGTTGCGGCCCGTGAATTTCTTGGGCTAATTACCACTGCTGCCGAAGAAAAAATTGACCTGATCGTTGCCGGTGCCGGTTTTTCAAGAGATATTTTCGCCGTGGGGCGTGAACATAACGTAGCCGTAGTGCCCATCGTTTCCTCTGTCAAACTAGCTAAAATATCTGAAAAGCTCGGTGCAGCCGCTATTGTAGTGGAAGGAACAGAGGCGGGAGGACATCTTGGGACTCAACAGTCCATCAAAGATATTCTGCCTGACATTGTCAAGGCGGTCAATATTCCGGTTATCGCCGCCGGCGGAGCTACTGACGGCGCAGCTGTAGCGGAGCTTCTTAAATTAGGGGCCAGCGGTGTGCAGATGGGCAGTCGTTTTGCCGCCAGCGAAGAATCCAACGGTGCTCCGGCGCTGAAAGAATTATATCTCAAAATGACCAAAGAGGACGTTGTACAGATCGACAGTCCCGTTGGCTATAAAGGCAGGGCGATCCTTAATCCTTTTGCCAAACAGGTTCTGGAAGGTACGCAGCCGCGTCCCCGCACCTGTGATAACTGCCTTAAACAATGCTCCCGCAGCTTCTGCATCATCCGCGCGCTCACCAGAGCTCAGCAGGGCGATGTTGAAACCGGCCTTGTTTTTACAGGTGCCAATATGTGGAAGATCAAAGAAATTTTACCCGTGAAAGAAATTTTCAGAAGACTGAAAGAAGAAATAGCAAAAATTTAATTTGAGGTGATTTATTTTGAAAAGACGAGTCGTTATTACCGGTGTTGGCCCGATTACTCCAATCGGCATCGGCAAAGATGAATTTTGGGGCAATCTGATCGCTGGTAAATCCGGTATCGGTCTCATTACCCAGTTTGATGCTTCTGATCCTGGCTTCACCACTAAAATTGCAGGCGAAGTTAAAGATTTTGATTTCGCTAACTATGGCGATAAAAAAGAAGGCAAACGTATGGATCGTGTGACCCAGTTTGCTGTAGCGGCTGCTAAACTGGCAGTGGAAGATGCTGAACTCGATCTGGAAAAAATTGATCCCGTTCGTGCCGGCGTTTGCGTTGGCAGCGGCATTGGCGGCATCCATACCTTCCTCGAGCAGTCTTTAAAATATGGCGAAAAAGGTCCAGGCAAAATCAGTCCGTTCTTCATTCCGATGGAGATCCCGAATATGCCTGCCGGCCAGATTTCTATTGCTTTAGGCTTTAAAGGCCCTAATACCGCTATCATCACAGCTTGTGCTACCGGCACTAACTGTATCGGCGACGCTCTGCGCACTATTCAATATGGCGATGCCGATATTATGATCGCAGGCGGCACAGAAGCTGCTGTTTCTCCTGTTGCTATAGCAGGCTTCGGTAACATGAAAGCTCTTTCCACCAACAACGAACATCCTGAAAAGGCTTCCTGTCCGTTCGATAAAAAACGCGACGGTTTTGTTATGGGTGAAGGTGCCGGCGTAGTAGTTATGGAAGAGCTGGAACATGCTTTGGCACGTGGAGCTCATATCTATGCTGAAGTAGTAGGCTTTGGCATGAATGCCGACGCTTATCACATCACTGCTCCTGATCCGAGCGGTGAAATGCCTGCCCTGTGCATGCAGCAGGCTATCGACGATGCTGGTATGAAACCGGAAGACGTTGATTACATCAACGCTCATGGTACTTCTACCCATCGTAATGATTTGAATGAGACTTTAGCTGCTAAAAAGGTTTTTGGCGATCATGCTTATAAAATGACTATCAGCTCCAACAAATCCATGACAGGACATTTGCTGGGCGCTGCAGGCGGCGTAGAAGCAATTGCTACCGTCATGACCATTGAGAATGGTATTATCCCTCCGACGATCAACTATGAAGACCCTGATTTAGAAGAAGGTCTGGACCTCGACTATGTTCCTAACGTAGCCCGTAAAGCAGAAGTAAGAGCGGCTCTGTCCAATAACTTCGGCTTTGGCGGCCATAATGCCACCATTCTCTTCAAAAAATATCAAGCTTAATTGAGAATAGAGTGATTTAAATGCAAGACACGCGCAAAGAGCAGCTGCTGAAGTTCTGTCAAAGCCTTGGCATCGAAATGCACAAGCTGGAACTTCTAAACAGCGCTCTGACGCATACATCATACGCTCACGAATCTAAAGAATTACCGCGTCCGGAACATAACGAACGCGTAGAATTTTTAGGCGACTCCGTGCTCAGCGTTATCGTCAGTACATATATGTACTGCACTTTCCCCAACCTTAACGAAGGAGAACTTACCAAGCTCAGGGCCCATATCGTCTGCGAAGCATCGCTGGCTGAATATGCCCGTAAAATAAATCTTGGTGATTACCTGCTTTTAGGAAAGGGAGAAGGTTTGTCGGGAGGACGCGAACGCGCTTCTATCCTGGCCGACGCTTTTGAATCTGTACTTGGGGCTTATTATTTAGACCAGGGTATGGAAGCAGCCCGTGTATTTTTACTGGGGTTAATGAAAGCCGAGCTGGATTTTATCTGTACGCACGGCATTTGCAGTGATTTTAAAACAAGGCTGCAGGAAGTTGCGCAGCAGGATGGCGATGTTGATATCGTCTATGAGCTGATCGGTTCCAAAGGTCCTGAACACAACAAACATTTTGCCACCATTGTTTCCGTTAACGGCAAACATATCGGTTCAGGCGAAGGCAGGACGAAAAAGGAAGCGGAACAGCAGGCTGCTAAAAGCGCTCTTGAAAAAATGGGCGCGCCTTTGACAGGCTTTCCTAAATAAAATAAACCCTTGCCGGTTTACCGGCAAGGGTTTTCTTTGTCTGCTGTTCAGCTCAGTGTGAAGGTCCATACAGGTTCAGCAGAACTACGCCGCTGACGACCAAAGCCATACCGACGGCGCCGATGGCGTTGATGCTTTCGTGAAAGACCAGCATTGAAATGATGGCTGCGGCAACGACACCGATGCCTGCCCAGGTTGCATACGCAATGTTCAAATCAATAAACTGCAGTGAACGGGACAGAAAATAAAAAGCGCCTGTGTAAGCTGCAACTACTACCAGCGAAGGTGACAGCTTAGTAAAGCCCAGTGTGTATTTCAAAAATGTTGTGCCCAGTAATTCCAAAACAATAGCTAAACCTAAATATACAAATCCCATGATATCCTCCTAATCATCTATGGCGTCACGTAAAGCCTTCATCCAGGCAAAGCCGCCTTCCAGCAGTGCGTTGCGCTGGGCGTCAGTCATATTACGCAGCGCCCGTTCTTCAAAATCATCCATTTTTTGTAAAAGCCCGTCGGCATAAGCAGCACCCTGACTGGTAAAAACCAACAGCTTGACGCGTTTATCAGTAGGGCTGATTATTTTTTCGACGAAGCCTTTCTCTTCCAATCCGGACAGAATACTGTTGACCGTCTGTTTGGGCAGCATCAGTTTTTCGCAGATCAGATGCTGGGTACAGTCATTTGGAAATTCCTTCAGCAAATACAGGGTCAGTAGTAAATTGTTATTGAGTCCGTGTGATTTGGCCCAGCGTTCATAGACGGCGTTTGTGCCGAACCAAAGGTCGTAGTAGCCGTGGCGTATCCGTTGCAGCTCTTTATGCATAAGCGCCCTCCTTTTTTAATAAAGTCCGAAATCGGACTAATTAAATTATAACAACATTTTCTAAAAAAGGCAAGTAAAATTTTGTGAATGACACCAGGGCGGATGGCTGGCATTGACCGGGAGCGGTGATACGGGTATAATGCAATTATCAAGCATGTTGATAAAAATGCAGGCGCACTAATAAGCCGCATTATAATAAACGTTTAATGCAAGGAGGCAGGGCAGTGGCAATCATACCTGTGTTTATACCGCATGCGGGCTGTCCGCACCAGTGCGTGTTCTGTAATCAAAAAACTATCAGCGGTCAGCAGACTGCGTCGTCGAGAGACGTAGAGCAGCAGCTCGAACGCTATCTGCAATGGATCAAACCGGGCCCTTTCAACGAAGCGGCTTTTTACGGCGGCTCGTTTACAGGTTTGCCGGCCGACTTGCAGACAGAACTTTTCCGACCTGTAGATAAACTTTTGGCGGAAGGTGTTATTGGCAGTGTTCGCTTATCTACCCGACCAGATTATATTGATGCCGCCCGGTTAGAGCTGCTGCAGGCACACGGCGTAAAAACGGTAGAACTGGGTGTGCAGTCGCTGGACGATAATGTTCTGGCAGCGGCAGAGCGGGGGCATCAGGCTACCGATGTTTATAAGGCTGTTTCTTTGCTGAAACAGTATGGCTTTGAGCTCGGTCTGCAGTTAATGGTAGGTATGCCTGGCCAAAGCTTTGACAGCGTCAAAGCTACGGTTGAGCAGGTGCTCAGGCTCGGTCCTTCTTTTGCCCGTATTTATCCCTTGCTGGTAATAAAAGGCACGCCGCTTGAGCATATTTACGAACGTGGTGAATTTGAGCCTCTGACACTGGAAGCAGCAGTTGAGCAAAGTGCTTATGTATACAGCAAATTAACCCTGGCGGGGATCAAAGTCATTCGTGTTGGCTTGCAGGCCGATGAAGAGTTGTGCAGTGAAGGTAATATTGTTGCTGGACCGTTCCACCCATCTTTTGGTGAACTTGTGCAAAGCTTTTTGCTCTATGCCGAACTGACTCCGCAGCTGCAGAGACTGTTTTGCCAAGGCGCGGGAAACATAGTAATAACCTGCCCGAGCAAGCTGGAATCAAAGCTGCGCGGGCTGAAAAACAATAATCTGCGGCGCTGGCAGCAGCTTGCAGGACCGGTTCCTGTAAATATCAAGGCCAAGCCTGATGCAGAACGTATTATGATAAGCTGGAGGTTGGACGATGAGTGAATGTCAGAGCTTTGACCCGGTCGCTGACACAGACAGCAGGCTGCTCATTCTCGGTTCCATGCCCGGTGTTCGTTCCTTGCAGATGCAGCAGTATTACGGACATCCGCAGAATCGTTTTTGGCCGTTGGTGACGATGCTTTTAGGCTATGCTGAGGTTCCTTTGGATTATGCGGATAAAAAGCAGATGCTTTTAGATAACCGTATAGCTCTTTGGGACGTACTGGGTTACTGCGAACGTGAAGGCAGTCTTGATTCGGATATTACCTGCGAGCAGCCTAACGATCTGGCCGGATTTTTGCAGAATCATCCGCAGATACATACTATCTGCTGTAATGGAGGCAAAGCTGCCGCCGCCTTTAAAAAATATACCAGACAGCTCGATCTGCAGGGGATTACTGTGCATTCCCTGCCTTCTACCAGCCCGGCCAATGCCCGCTGGAGCCTGACTAAGCTTTTGGAAGCGTGGCAGGTTATCAATACCGGCCGTTAAAAAATAAAAAAGCCTTGAATACTTTTTGTATTCAAGGCTTTTACTTTAGTTATCAGTTAGTTTTTCCTGGATATGCCTTCAGTGCTTCACCAAGGATATAAATTGCCTTTTTCAAATCATCACAATTGAGAACATAGGCCAGCCTAGCCTCATTAACCCCCAACTCAGGGTCGCTGTAGAAACCGTTGCCGGGAGCGAACATAACAGTTTCGTTATCAATAGCAAAATTTTCTAAAGTCCAGATAGCAAACTTTTCAGCATCGTCTACGGGCAGCTGCACCATAATATAAAAGGCTCCCTTCGGATCGGAAGCAACTACGCCAGGCAGCTCTTTAAGGGCGGCAACGATCGTATCGCGGCGTTTTTTGTACTCTTGATTCACTTCCTCCAGATAGCTGACGGGAGTAGTATATAAAGCGGCTGCGCCGACCTGTTCCAGAATCGGGCTGCACAGACGGCCCTGGCAGCATTTGATAATCTGCTTGGCAAGCTCTTTGTTTTTGCTGATTATGCAGCCAATACGGGCGCCGCAGGCACTGTAGCGTTTAGAAACCGAATCAATGATGATCAGGTTGTCGGCAAGCTCGGGCATTGTGCCAAAGCTTCGGTAAGCGCCGTCATAAACAAATTCACGGTATACCTCGTCAGCGATCAAAGCCAGGTCATATTTGCGGACTATTGCTGAAATCATATCCATTTCTTCCTGTGTATAAACAACACCGGTCGGATTACCGGGATTAGTCAGTAAAACAGCTTTTGTTCTGGGCGTGATCTGCGCTTCGATAGCAGCAGCGTCAGGCAGATGGTAACCGTCAGTCACATTTGTCTGTACAGCGTTGATTTTAGCGCCGAACTCTCTGGCAAAAGTAGTATAGTTAGCATAAAACGGCTCGAATACCATGATTTCGTCTCCTGGATCACATAAGGCCATGACAGCAAAAATCAAAGCTTCGCTGCCGCCGTTGGTAATAAAAATATCATCGGCAGCAAAATCCATACCTTTTTCGGCATAGTATTTGCGTATCGCTTCGATCAGAAAACCTTCGCCTTTGGAATTGCCATAAGCAATTACCTGCTCGTCATAAGTGCGGATGCTTTCCATAAACTGGTCAGGAGTTTTGATATCGGGCTGTCCGATATTCAGATGGTAGATTTTTTTACCCTTCGCTTTAGCTGCATCTGCATACGGCGACAGCTTTCTGATAGGTGAAGAAGTCAAACTTTGGATACGTGCTGAAAGTTTCATGTAAAATCCCCTCACTGCTGATAAATTTTGTCCGGGCGCCAGGACCCGGGGTTATTCTGGCACTTGGCAGCATTTCTGCTGTCTTGCCAAGTGTTCATATTATATCATAATTAAATCGTTATTTTTAGCATCAGGATAAAAAAATGTAAAAATATTTTACAAAACGGCCTGAAATACAGCAAAAGTGTTTCAAAAAATACTTTTTGCTTCTCAAGCATAACGGCAGCATTTGATTAAAAAAGTGCGTTGAGTCATATAATTGTATGAAACCTTCATCTATGGTAAAATATACTGATAGAATATTGCAGATTGGGTGATTTTGTGCATTTAAAGTCATTTTCGACTTATGGATTCAAATCCTTTGCAGATAAAATTGAATTAAGCTTCGGTTCGGGCATTACGGCAATCGTTGGACCCAACGGCAGCGGCAAGAGCAACATTTCTGATGCGATCCGCTGGGTACTGGGCGAGCAAAGCGCCAAATATCTGCGCGGCAGCAAAATGGAAGATGTTATTTTTTCCGGCAGCGGCAAGCGCAGGCCTTTGGGTGTTGCCGAAGTGACGCTGGTTTTTGACAACAGCGACCATCGCCTCAGCCTTGATTTTGATGAAGTAAGCATTACCCGCCGCGTTTTTCGCAGCGGTGACAGCGAATACTCCATCAATAAAAAGAACTGCCGTTTAAAAGACATTCTTGACCTTTTGGCAGATACTGGTCTGGGACGTGGTTCTATGTCCATTATCGGTCAGAATAAGATCGATGAAATACTGAACAGCCGTCCTGAAGAACGCCGCGCTTTGTTTGAAGAAGCCGCTGGTATTGCCAAGTTCAGGATGCGTAAAAAAGAAGCTATGCGGCGTCTGGACGATACCGCTGCCAACCTGACCCGCATCAACGACATCAAAGCCGAAGTCGAAGGTCAGGTCGAGCCTCTGCGTCTTGCTGCAGAACAAACACGCAAATTCAATCTGCTGGATAAAGAACTGCGTGCCTGCAAACTGACCCAATTTGTGCACAAGATAGAAAATATTGAAAATATTCGGCAGAAGCTGAACACACAGGATGCCGAACTTGAAAATAAAGTACTGGAACGCGCTACTGCCGTCAGCACACAGGAAGCTGAATGCAGTGCCTTACAAATGGAGCTGGATAAGCTCAGTGAAGCCTATAACCGTATTCAGGACGATATCAAAGAAAAAGAAACAGCTCTGGAAAAACTGCGTGGTCAGGAAGCTGTGTTGGCAGAGCGTGTTCGGCAAAGCGAAAAATCAGGACTGCGTTTGGAAGAGCAGGGCAAAAAGCTGCAGGAACAGATCGCAGCTTTGGATACTCAGCTCAAAACGATGGTCGTGGATTATGACCGTTTAGAAGCGCAGCAGGCTGCCGCACAGCTTTTGGTAAGCAGGCTGACCGGAGAACAGGCAGAAAAAGAAACACGTATCAGCGAAGCTGAAGCGGCAATGGAAGATATGAAAACAGCTGCTTTCGATAATATGCGTACAATGGTCAATCTGCGGAATGAGATCCGTGGACTGGAGCAGGAGCAGGAACAGCGGATGCGTAAGCGTGACGCCCTTAAAAAGAGCATCGCCGAAGCAGAAACCGCAGGCGAAGAACTGCAGACCCGTTACCGTAATATGAACGATGAGCAGAGCAATGTAGAAAACTCTTTGGAGCTTATTAAACGCGATGGCAGGGAATTGAGTGCTAAAGCTGCCGAAGAGACCGAAGCGCTGAATAAAGTTCTGTCGCAGCATAAAGACTGTCAAAACAGGATCACAGCGCTGGAAAGCCGTTTGAACCTGCTGCAGAATATGCAGAAAAGCTATGAAGGCTTTGGCTATGGGATCAAAACAGTGCTGCAGTCGCAGGAACCTTGGCGCAGTGACGTTATCGGTGTTGCCGCCGAACTGATCGAAGTGCAGCCTGAATATGTAGTTGCAATAGAAACTGCATTAGGAGGAGCGGCGCAGAACCTTGTTATGGGCAGTTCGGAAGCCGCCAAAAAGGCTATCTCCTATCTTAAACAGCGTCAGGCCGGCCGGGCGACCTTCCTGCCGCTTGATACTATCAAATATTATGAACGCCGCAGTGAAGAAGAGGCACTGGCAAAACTGCCGGGTATTCGGGGATTTGCTGCCGATCTGATCGGCTATGATATAAAACTGGCGCCGATCTTTAAATTTTTGCTGGGTCGGGTGCTGGTAGCGGACAATATGGATGCCGCTTTGGCAGCCGCCAAAAAAAGCAGCTTTCGTACCAGAGTCGTTACTTTGGCGGGAGATGTCGTCAATGCCGGCGGTTCGCTGACCGGCGGCAGCAGGCAGCAGAAGGAAGCCGGCTTTCTGTCGCGCGGCAAAGAGATCGACGAACAGGAACAAAAGGCAGGTGTCTTGCGCCGTGAGCTGTTGGGATATCAGGAGCTGCTTGAAGAACACGAAGGCACCTTAAAAGTTTATAACAACAAACTGGTGGAACTGCGCCAGGACCTGCAGCAGAAGGAAATCCGCAAAGCTGAGCTGGGCGTAGCTCTGGAGCGTTTAAGCGCAGAGCAGCGTCAGGCTGCGGAACGGCTGGAGCTTCTGCTGGATGACCGTAATCAGGTTTCTCAGGAATATATGGCAGCTCGCCAGCAGCTTACCGACCTGCGCCCGCAGCTAACGGCTCTGGAAGCCGAAGACGCACAGGGCAAACAGCTGCTGGATGATCTGCAGAAACAAACGGCCGCAGACCACAGCGCTCTGGCATCTATCCGCAATCGTCTGCAGGATGCCAGGGTCGAACTGGAATCGACTGCCGCACGGACTACGATGATGGCCGAGCGGATGCAGCAGCTTGATGCCGATATGGGGCGTATGCAGCAGGAACTCGCTGCTAATGAAGACGAGCAAAAGCATTTGCTTGACGTGATAACGGCCAGCAAAACCAGCACTGAACAGCTGGCTGCCAGCAGTACCGCATTACTGGCCGAATTACAGACCGTTGTCGGCGGTAAAGATGAATTCGGGGCCAAACGTATTGCCATTACTGAAAAGCAGGCAGTGGCAGGCGAGAGGCTGGATTCTTTGAAAAAAGAACTGACTGTTGCTGAAACCAGGCGCAATCAGGCAGCGATGGAAATGGTACGCCAAAACAGCGACTATGACCATGCTCTGGAACAGCTGGCGACTGAATACCGTATTACTCTGGACGAAGCACGTGCCAGCGGTGATCTGCTGGATGAAAGCGATGCGGCTTTACGTCGGCGTGAACTGCGTCTGGAGCGTGAAATTGAAACCTTAGGCCCGGTAAATCCTGCGGCAATCGAACAATATGAAGCTGTCAGCGAACGCTACGAATTTTTACAGCGTCAATACAGCGATCTTTCAGAGGCCAAAGCCAATCTGGAAGCAGTTATCAGCGAAATCAACTCCGGTATGGCCAAACGCTTCAAAGAGGCCTTCGGAAAAATAAACGAATATTTTTCCGATTGTTATGTGCGTTTATTCGGCGGCGGTACTGCTGCTTTAAAACTTACTGACCCTAATGATGTTTTAGGCAGCGGCATCGATATCGAAGTGCAGCCTCCCGGTAAAAAACTGCAGAGCCTCTTCCTGCTATCAGGCGGCGAGCGGGCCCTGACGGTTATCGCCCTGCTGTTCGCTCTGCTCAGCTATCAGCCTTCGCCCTTCTGTATCCTTGACGAAATAGATGCGGCGCTTGACGAAGCTAACGTTGACCGCTTTGCGAAATTCCTGGCAGCCTATGCCGAAAGCACGCAGTTTATTGTTATCACACACCGCAAAGGCACTATGGAAGCCGCGCATGTTCTGCACGGCGTTACCATGGAGGAATCCGGTGTTTCTAAATTACTATCTGTCAAATTGAGCGAAAAGGAGTGAGAACATGGGATTTTTAGAACGACTGAAAGACGGACTCAGCAAGACCCGTCGCAACTTTACTGACCGTATCGAAGAACTTGTAGGTATGTCGGCTAAAGTCGATGAAGACTTTCTGGAAGAACTGGAAATGATCCTTCTGAGCGGTGATGTTGGTGTCAAAACCACAGAAAAGCTTATCGATGCTGTTCGTCAGGCTGCTAAAAAGAAAGAAATCGAGGGGACGGAGCAGGTTATGCCGTTCCTCAAAAAATATATTGCCGAAATGCTGCAGGACGAAGGACAGCGTACCCGTATCGGTGCCAAACCTACGGTTATTCTTGTCGTTGGAGTCAATGGTGTTGGTAAAACCACTACTATCGGCAAGCTGGCCAACTATTTTCATCTGTTCAAATACAAAGTCATGCTGGCTGCCGGCGATACCTTCCGTGCCGCCGCTGCCGAACAGCTGCAGATTTGGGGCGAGCGTGCCGGCTGCGAAGTTATCCGTCACGAAGAAGGCGCTGACCCGGCTGCCGTGGTTTTTGACGCTGTCAAAGCCGCTATTGCCCGCAATGTCGACGTACTTTTTATTGACACTGCCGGACGGCTGCATAATAAAACCAATCTGATGAACGAGTTGGAGAAAGTACACCGCATCATCAAACGCGAGATACCAGAAGCTCCGCATGAAACCTTTCTCGTGCTGGATGCAACGACAGGGCAGAACGCTATCAATCAGGCCAAAGTCTTTATGGAAACCGCCAACGTCACCGGTGTTGTGCTGACCAAGCTCGACGGTACGGCTAAAGGCGGTGTCGTTATTGCTATCAAAGAAGAACTTGGCTTGCCTGTTAAGTGGATCGGTGTCGGCGAAGGCATTATGGATTTCCGGCCCTTTGAAGCCGATAAATTTGTCGACGCCTTGTTTGATGGTGACAAGTAAAAATGCTTGACAGCCTCTGCGATTTTCGATATAATACCAAAGTCGGATAAAATATGTAAAGATTTTGGTGATTGAAATGCAGGAAAACAGTTTGGAGCAAAGAGTACGGTTAGGACGTTTGTTCGATGCCTACGGCTGCCTGCTCACCGAAAAACAGCAAAAATGTCTGGAGCTGTATTTCTGCGACGACCTTTCGCTGGCTGAGATAGCCGATGAACTTGAAGTATCAAGACAAGCGATACATGACCTTATCAAACGGGTAGAGCATACTCTGGAACGCTATGAAAGCAAACTGGCGCTGCTGGCCCGCGATGATCACGATAAAAAGCTGCTGGAAGAAATGAGCCGGCTGCTGGCTGACCACCTTGCTCAAAGCGGTGGCTCGGCAGAACTTCAACAAGTACGCCGCATTTTAGACGAATTGAGCGGCGAAAGTAGGTAAAAATGGCTTTTGAAAATTTATCTGAAAGACTGCAAAATGCGATAAAAATGTTCCGCGGCAGCGGCAAAATAACAGAAGACGATCTTAAAGCGCCTCTGCGCGAAGTGCGGATGGCTCTGCTTGAAGCCGACGTCAACTTTAAAGTCGTTAAAGATTTTGTTGCCAATATCAAAGAACGCGCGCTGGGCGAAACAGTTCAGCAAAGCCTGACTCCCGGTCAGCAGATCATCAAGATCGTCAACGACGAACTGACCCAGCTTTTGGGCGGCACACAAAGTAAGCTCACCGTAGCGGACAAACCGCCTACAGTCATTATGCTGGTAGGTCTGCAGGGCGCTGGTAAAACTACTACCGCCGGCAAGCTTGGCATCCTGCTGCGGAAAAAAGGCAAAAAGCCGTTGCTTGTAGCGGGCGACGTTTACCGTCCTGCGGCTATCAAACAATTACAGGTTCTGGGCGAACAGCTCTCACTGCCTGTCTTTGCTCTTGGCGATCAGGTATCTCCGGTCGAGATAGCGCGCAAGGCAATGGATAAAGCATTCTCACTGGCTTGCGACACGGTAATCATCGATACCGCGGGCCGCTTACATATCAACGAAGAACTGATGGACGAACTGCGCAATATCAAAGCTGCCGTCAATCCGCATGAAATATTGCTGGTTGTCGATGCGATGACAGGCCAGGACGCAGTCACTGTAGCAGAAAGCTTCAACGGCGAGCTGGGCATAGACGGACTTATCGTTACCAAGCTCGACGGCGACGCCAGAGGCGGTGCTGTATTGTCAGTAAAAGCAGTTACCGGACGCCCGGTCAAATTTGTCGGTATGGGTGAAAAGCTTGACGCTTTGGAACCTTTCCATCCCGACCGTATGGCATCCCGTATCCTGGGCATGGGCGATATCCTGTCTCTGATCGAAAAGATCCAGTCCACTACCGACCTTGCCAAAGCTTTGGAAATGGAAAAGAAACTGCGCAAAGACGAATTCACGCTCGAGCAGTTCCTGGAACAAATGCAGCAGGTCAAAAAAATGGGCTCGCTGGAAACTATTTTGGGGCTTATCCCCGGTATGAGCGGCATCAGCCAAAAGCTGAAAGAAGCCAACGTTGACGAAAAAGAATTCGACCGCGTTGAAGCCATCATCCGTTCCATGACCCTGAAAGAACGCCGTCATCCCGATATAATCAACGGCAGCCGCCGTAAACGTATCGCCGCAGGCTGCGGTATGCGCGTGCAGGATGTCAACAAGCTTCTCAAAAACTTTGAAGAAAGCAAAAAGATGATGAAAAAGATGCAGGGTATGGCTAAGTTTGCTTCAAAAGGCGGTTTCAAAATGCCTTTTATGAACAAATAAATTTAAATCAACATCTGGTTTAAGGAGGTGAAATAGACATGGCAGTTAAAATCCGTTTAAAACGTATGGGCTCTAAAAAAGCTCCTTTTTACCGTATCGTTGTTGCTGACTCCCGCTCTCCGCGTGACGGCCGCATCATCGAAAGCATTGGTTTCTATGATTCCACTGTACAACCCGCTACCGTAAAGATCGACGAAGAGAAAGCTCTTTCCTGGATGGCTAAAGGTGCACAACCTACTGATACCGTTAAAAACCTTTTCAGCAAAGACGGCATCATGAAAAAATATGCTGAATCTAAAGCAAAATAAGAAATGAGGCGTGATTTGCATGAAAGAATTGGTAGAAGTCATGGCCAAGTCTCTAGTGAGTAATCCGTCTGCAGTAGTCGTGGAGGAGGAAACCACCGGAACATCAACGGTGCTTCGCCTCCATGTTGCTCCTGAAGATATGGGTAAAGTTATTGGAAAACAGGGCCGCATTGCTAAAGCAATCAGAACTGTCATGAAAGCTGTTGCAACCCGTGAGAATGTAAAAGTTGTCGTAGAGATTGTCTAAGACGTATAAGGATGGTAAACGATATGGATAAAATGTTTGTACGTGTTCCGGTTGCAATAAAAGCAAAAGTAACAGAAGATCTCAAGTTGAAAATTATTGGAGATGTCCAAAACACCATAAAAACGATTAATCTGGATATCGAGCACTTCGAATTCCAAGCCAAAAAAGCTCTTTCTCAGGCCGCCAGCGACCTGAGCGTACTTCCTTCACTGCGTGAGCAGATTGAAATGGAAAGAAACAAGATCAATGCCGCTAAAGCAGAAGCCGAAGATAAACTTAAACGCGCTGAAGCCTTGGAGATCGGTGCGGAGATCGGTCACGGTACACTTGAACGTACTGTCGAGATCACCATAGGCACTGATATCGACGCTCTGATGGGCGCCGAGATCCTCACTGAGGATGGCAAGATCATTGCTTTCCGCGAATGATATGGAAAAACAAGTAGTTATTGGCACTATTATCGCTCCGCACGGTGTGCGGGGCGATATTCGTATTCTGCCGCAGACAGATCATCCTGAACAATTTTTAGAGCTTTCCTCTTTGCTGCTCGAAGACGGCCGTTCGCTTCAGATCACCTCTGCCCGGTTCCATAAACGTATGGTACTGATGAAATGCAGGGGTGTGGAAACAATGAACGATGCCGAACTGCTGCGCGGCAAAAAGGTTTTAATCAACAGTGAAGATCTGCCTCAGCTTGGAGAAGGCGAATATTATGTAGCCGACCTGCTCGGACTGCCCGTATTCGATACGGCAGGAACACAGCTCGGCACATTGAAAGACGTGCTCAGCACCGGCAGCAACGACGTTTACGTTATTGCTGTACCGGAAGGCAAGGATATCCTCGTCCCGGCCCTCAAAAAGCACGTTAAGGAAATCAATATTACAGACCGCAAGATCGTGGTCGAATTACCTGAATGGACAGATGCACCGTGAGATTTCTCTTTATTACCTTATTTCCTGAACAAATTGAACAAGCGGCCGGTCACAGCATTATCAAACGCGCCGTCGATGCGGGACTTGTAGAAGTCAGCTGCATCAATCCGCGCGATTTTGCAACTGACAGGCACCGTACAGTGGACGATACGCCCTTTGGCGGCGGTGCCGGCATGGTTTTGAAGCCAGAGCCGATGGTAGCGGCTATCCGCATGGCCAAACAGCAGCTGCCTGCAGCGCGGGTTATTGCCATGTGCCCGGGCGGGCGCACATTAAAGCAGGATATCGTTGAAGAATATGCCCGCAGCGGCCAGGATCTCATTCTGGTCTGCGGTCATTATGAAGGCTTCGATGAACGGATCTTCAACTGGGTCGATGAAAAACTTTCCATTGGCGACTATGTACTTACTGGCGGCGAACTGCCGGCACTGATAGTTATGGACGCTGTAGCGCGCTTTATACCGGGCGTGCTTGGAAAAATGGCCAGTGCCGTTGAAGACTCTTTCAGTACGGGACTGCTGGAATATCCTCAGTACACCCGGCCGGTGGAATTTGAAGGACTGGAAGTACCGGAAGTGCTGCGTAACGGCAATCACGCTCTGATCAATCGCTGGCGCCGTAAAGAAGCCCTTAAAGCGACTTATCTGCACAGGCCTGATCTGCTTGCAGAGCTTGGCAAAGAGGATGTGTTGCTGCTTAACGAAATCAAACAGGAACTCGCAGGTGATAATAATGGCTAACCTTTATCTGGGGCTGGTGCATTATCCTATTTACAATAAAAATATGCAGGTCATTGCTACTGCCGTCACTAACTTCGATATCCACGATATTTCGCGTACCACTCGCACCTATGATGTCAAAAAATATTTTTTGATCCATCCGCTGGAGGTACAGGCTGAAATCATCAAAAGGATAACTGACTATTGGCAGCATGGTTACGGCAAAACCTATAATCCTGACCGCAGCAACGCGCTGGAACGTGTAACCTATACGTCCAGCATTGAGTCGGCTATTGCCGCGGTTACTGAAATAGAGGGGCAGGCGCCGGTTACGATTACTACCGATGCCCGCACCTATCCTAATACAGTGACCTATGGCTTTGTACGAAAGTTGCTGCACTGCGGTGACAAACCTCTGCTGCTGCTTTTTGGCACCGGCTTTGGTATGGAACAGGAAACAATGAACAGTTTTGATTATGTACTTGAACCTGTTTATGGTCCCTGCGACTATAATCACCTGTGTGTGCGCTCTGCGGCTGCGATTATTTTAGACCGGCTGGCCGGTGAGGCCTGGTGGGAAAAATAACTGTCAAAATGCTCAAAAAATAATTGCAACTAATTGAACAGTATGATATAATGTCATTTGTGTAAAACGGACGGTCCGCTGTGGTGTGTTCGCACATGAACGTCTATGATTCGAGGAGGAAATTATGAATATTATTGAAGTATTGGAACAAGAACAGCTTCGTTCCGACATCCCTGACTTCCGTGCAGGCGACACCGTAAAAGTTTATGTAAAAGTAGTCGAAGGTACTCGTGAACGCGTACAGATGTACGAAGGTGTAGTAATTGCACGCAGCGGCGCCGGCGTTCGTGAAATGTTCACCGTTCGTCGTATTTCTTACGGCGTAGGCGTTGAAAGAACATTCCCGATCCACAGCCCACGTTTGGAGAAAATCGAAGTTTCCCGTCGTGGTATCGTTCGCAGAGCAAAACTCTACTATCTGCGCAGCCTTACCGGTAAAGCTGCTCGTATTCGCGAACGCAGATAATCGGTATCAAATTACAGATCGTAAATCAAGAGACCCTTTCAGTTCAGCTGAAAGGGTCTTTTTGTATTTTAATCAAGATAAATTCTACCATAATGGATAAAAACAGCATTACCATATAGGTAAGTAAAAATGCGCATCTCACTTAATAGTTATTGAAAAGTAGCGGCTGAAATATCAATAGCATTGCCTTAATAATTGAGCAATTTGCAGTTGTCTAAATAAAAAAACAGACATTCACGTTTCGTGAATGTCTGTTTTTTATTTGCCTGATCCTTAATGCGCCAAAAGCTGCCGCATTTTATCAAGTGCTTTTAGCCGGTGCTTAGTAACGTTGCGTACAGTGCAGCCAAGACGTCCTGCCACCTCGGTCGGCTTCAGGTCATCTAAAAACAGCAGCGTCAGTATTTTCCTCTGTTCTGCACTTAACTGCCGCAGCGCTTCCTGCAGTTCCAGTGAAAGTAAAAAACGTGCCAGCTCGTCCAGACGCTCACCTGCTGCACAGCCTGTCTCCAGCAGGGCGATTCCGGCTTCGCTGTCCGTATCTGTCTGGGCTTCGTTTTCCCAAATTCTGCCCTGCTTCTGCATCGCGTCAAAAACAGCAAAATGCACCTTACAGCGTGCCAGTCCGGGCCAGTTTTCAAAATCAGCGCCCTTATACTGCAAAACCAGCTCGATAAAGGCCAGAACGGCGATACCTTCTGCGTCTTTTCCCAGCGACCGGTAAAACATCTCACGGCGGGCCTCGCTTTTTAAAAGCGGCTTAAAATCCGCGCATAACTGCAGCAGTGCTGCTTTATCACCAGCCTGGGCGGCGGTTATCAATGCTTTCAATCTCTCTGCCTGTTCAGGTAAATTTTTTATAACGATCAGTTCTCTCTATAATTTTATGATACCCGGCTATACTGTAAAACGTCGCGCGCAACAACAAACAGTCTAAACTTTTTCGACGAAAATTAACACCCTATACAATCAGGTGTTAATTTTATGCCTTTACTGCTTAAAATAATGGCGGGAGGGATAGCATGCAAAAATATATAGGCCGGCAGCTGAAAACAGCGCGGCTAAATAAAAAGCTGACCCAGGAACAGATCGCTGAAGCAGTAGGCTTATCGGCCAAGCACTATGGCTGTATCGAACGCGGCGAGGTCAGCACCACTGTGGCCGTACTGACACGGTTGCAGCAGGTGCTGGAATTTGAAGTGTTTATAATGATCAAAATTTAGTCTGCTTTGGCAGGCTATTTTTTTTCGATGTTTTCGCCGGGCTGCGGGTGAAGTACGTACACGTACTTGCGCTGCAGCGCAAGTGCCGCGGAGCGTAATAACGCGGCGCAGAAAAAAAATTTAAAAAGAGCCTTCTCGTGTCTTGTCGGGGGGGACATCTGTGATAAAATAACTAAAGAATTATATAAAATAGTTAAAAAATACAATCTAAAACAAGTTAAATATGAGTTTTATTTTAAAATATTGATTTAAAACAGAGTATTGAAGTCAGGCAAAAGCTTTGGTTCCTGCGGCATCAGCCGAAGAAATATATTGTTCAACAAATTTTAAGGAGTTGATTTTGGTGTATTTGAAAACAAGTAATAAAAAACAGCTGGCAGCAGCAGTAACGCTGGCTGTAATGGGAATGGCATGGGTGGCTGTGCCGAGCCAGGTATGGGCGGCCGACGGTGGTTTTGGCGCCATAAATAATCCTATCAGTCTGGAAATTTACGCAGCGCAAAATACGAGTGGCGGTAAACTGGATACTGCTCGTAAAAACTATGAAGGATCAAATGTTTATGTATCCCAATATCACTCTGCTTATACCGATAACGAAAAAATCTTCGCCAGCGGTGATATGACAGGTAAAACTATTTCTCTGAGCAATATGACAGTCCAGGCTGTTGTTGGGAAAGACGGTATAGGGCAAGCTGCCGATCTGGCACAGCATGCAACACAGGGTCAGGACGGCGGTTTTGGTTATGGCGCAGGGCTTGTCAATCAAAACGGCATGTCTAATGCTGTTATCGCAGTTGATTCTGCTGAGATAAATGTTACCGGCGGTGCCAGCGGTTTGATAGTAGATGAAAAATATCAGCACGAAGGCGAACAGGGACTGACTGGCAATGCAGCTATTGGCGGTACCGGCGGTGCCGGAGCTGCAGGCGGTAATGGCGGCGGCGCTAAAGCTATCGGTGTTGCGGCAGGCATTACAGATACTGCTGAAAGTATTACTGTAAACGGCAGCGCCAGCAAGAATATTCAGATTTCAGGTACTTCTTTAACTGTTAGTGCTACAGGCGAAGCCGGCGGACATGGCGGTTACGGAGGCAAGGGCGGCAGCGGTGCCGATGGTGCGGAACTTACGACGAAAAAGGCCGATAAAGGTGCAGATGGCGCCGATGGCACTGATGAAAATACCACGCCGGATAAAGCCGCTAATGGTGCAGATAAGCTAACGCCTGCAGCTAATGGTACGGTTACAGCAACTTATAACACTAGTGTGCCTCCTGAGCAGACAGGCTGGGTATCTACTGCTGGTACAGCTGGTGCTAATGGCAACGCTGGTACAGCTGGTGCTAATGGTAATAATGGCGGTAACGCTGCTGATGGCTTAGCAGGCAGTACTGGCTTAGCAGGCAGTACTGGTCTGGCAGGGGGAACCGGCGGCGCTGGAGCTAATGGCGGTAATGGCGGCAGCGCCACTGCTTACGGCCTGCATTTGAATACTATCAGCGGCGGTTCTGTAACATTGAATGCTTTAAATGTCGATGCCACGGGAGGAAATGGAACTGCCGGCGGTGAAGGCGGCAAAGGCGGAACAGGCGGTGTTGGCGGGTTAGGTCAAACCGGCGGTGACGGCGGTAATGGCGGCGTAGGCGGTGATGGAGCTAAAGGCGGCGCCGGAGGCGACGGCGGTAAAGGCCAGAGTGGCGGCAGCGGCGTTGATTATAGGGCTGGGTATCTTGGTTTTGATGTTGCTGCTACTGTCGGTGGAGCAGGCGGTACAGGTGGTGCTGGCGGCGTAGGTGGTGACGGTGGCAATGCTGGTAACGGCGGAACCGGCGGAGCAGGCGGAACAGGCGGCCAGGGTGGTAACGGCGGAACCGGCGGAGCAGGCGGCCAGGGTGGTAACGGCGGCCAAGGCGGATTTGCTGATGCCCAGGGTCTGGTTGGCACTGCCAATACTGACCTGAATATTACGATAGGTACTATAACTGTAACTGCAACTGGCGGCGATGGCGCTAAAGCAGGCATCGGCGGAGCAGGCGGCGATGGCGGACAAGGCGGTATAGGCGGACAGGGCGGCACTGGCGGAACTGGTGGTGCGGCTGGTACTGCAGGTACTGCTGGTGAAGGCGGAGCTGGCGGAGTCGGTGGTACTGGCGGCATAGGTGGCGCAACTGCAAGCGGAAGCCATATGGCCAATGGTGCTGATGGTGATACCGGTACTGGCGGTACTAAAGGTATAGACGGCACTGTAGGTATTGCAGGTGACGCGGGTAAAGGCGGTGACGCGGGTAAAGGCGGAACCGGCGGTGCAGGTGGTACAGCCGGTGCTGCAGGGACGAGCGGTGCTGGTCACAGCGCTTTTGCGACTGCTGTGAGCCTGACTGATACAGCAGGCGTCTTAAAAACAAGTTCTATTACCGCTGAAGCTACGGCCGGTAAAGGCGTAGGTAAATTTAATATTGCAGATGCTTATCTCGAAGGCGATTCTACCGGTGACCCGGGTGAACGTACGGATGTAGCTGATAATGCTGGTACTGACGGAACTGACGGGGCTGCAGTAACAGAAACTGATAAAACTCAAGCGGGATATCAAAACGGAGCGGCTAATGCGGTTTCTAACGGCGGTGAAGGCGGCAAAGGCATCACTCCTATCGGTACAGTGGATCAAAGTAATAACGGTGCTAAAGCTGAAGCTTTGGGACTTGTTACCAGCGGCGGTTCTTTGCACGTGCTTTCTGATAGTGGACTGACTATCAGCGCAGATGCGCAAGAAGGTTCTGCTTATGTTACTGCCAAAGCAGTTGTGTCTGCAAATTCAGTTAATGTGTACCAAGTTCAAAATGATTTAACAATCACTGCAACAGCAGTTGGCGATCAAGACAGAACAGAAACAGTTAGTGAAGTTGAATATACGTATTCGGGCTCCAGTACATCCACTCAAGCTACGGCTGTTGGGCTGGAACTGACAGGCGGCAGTATGGTGGCTGAAGTTGGAGGCGCCGTGACTATAGAGGCAAGTACCGACTGGGCAGGTTCTAATACTGCTACAGGCATCAAAGCTGCTGAAGGTGCGGTTATTGCTGTTCATAGTGCCGGGGCTATGGATATCAGTGCCGAGGTAGGTGGTACTATTGCTACTGGAGAAACTCAGCTCTTCAAAGGCGCCAATGGTATTTTGGCAAACGGCAGCACAATGTATTATGCTGCAGATAATGCTGCTATCACTGTCAGCGGTGGTAAGCATGCAGATGACCATGCGGCAGACATTGAAGGTGGGATAACTACTTTTGATGCCGGTACAGGAACCGTTACCTTTAACGGCGCTGCTGACTTCACAAACGGCACTTTGAATCTGAAATCTGATACAGACGTACAGACGCAGGAGAATAGTCTTGGTTCTCTCGATATCAGCGGTACTGCCATGAACCTGACAGATAATCTGGCAGCCTTGACTGTAGAGGATAAGACTACTCTTGCTGGCAGTACGGTCTACTTCTATGACGAAAATAATCAGGCAGAGAAATACAATACTGCTGATTACCGTACTATCACTACTAATGATCTGGATGCTTCCGATACTAACGAGCTCTTTATGCGTACCAATGCCAACGGCGTTTACGGTCAGTCGGCAGGCAACGACAAAATTACTTCCACTAATACTGTAACCGGCAGCGGTACCTATAATATCACTGTTTTTGACCAGGGGATGCGCAACGGCTATAACAATGCTGCCGGCGCTGATACTAAGGGACATTTGGACCAAGATGTAGTACTTATCGAAAATGCAGATAGAGACGGCACCTACAACATCAAAGAAATGAAATATGATAACGGCGTCTGGTCTTATGAATATGAGGGGAAAGCAGACATTGTCGATAATGATCTGAACCTGACACAGGTCACTACCAGGGCTGCAACTCAATCCTCTGCCCAAATGGCGGCTCAGGATGCCAGCAAGATCGCAGCCGGAGCGGCAGTGACTCTGTTCGGCGCTGATGAAACTTTGATGGAACGTCTGGGAGACGTCCGTAATTCTGCAGACGATAACGACGGCGTTTGGGCTAAATATGTCGGCGGCAAAATCAAAGTAGATGGACTGCAGGGCGATAACGATTATCAATATAACGGCTTTGCGGCAGGTTATGACCGTGAGATCGGCAGTAACTGGCGTATCGGCCTGGCAGGACAATATGCTAAAGGTGATACCAGCCTGACTAATGGCGACGGTGAAATCAAAACCGCGGCAGGCGCTTTATATGGCACATGGACTGGCGATAAAGGTCATCATGTAGACATCATTGCCAAAGTTGGTAAAGTTGACAGTGAAACCAGCGCTTACGGCGGCACTATTGCCCAAAAACTGGACGGTGATTTTGGCAGTACAGCTATAAGCTTTGCTGTTGAATACGGCTATCGTCAGGATTTGAATGACGGCTGGTTCGTTGAACCTATGGTGCGTGCAAGCTACGTACATCTGGGCGGCGATGATTATACCGTAACCACTCGCGACAATACTATGAGCGTTACTAACGACAGCATGAACAGCATTGTTCTGCGCGGCGGCTTCCTGCTGGGCAAAACCTTTGCGGCAGACAGCAGCGTTTATCTGAAAGCGGCAGTACTGCACGACTTCGACGGCGACATCAATACACATGTCAGCGCTGACGGCAGAAGCGCCAGCTACAGTGACAGCATCGGCGGTACCGCCATCGAATATGGTATCGGCGTCAACCACAAATTTAATAAGGATTCCAGTATGTATCTGGATGTAGAACGTATCAGCGGCGGTGACGTAACTAAAAACTGGGGCGTCAATGTCGGCTTCCGTTACAGCTTCTAAAATCAGGATGGCAGCTTGAAAAATCTATAAAGAATATCCCTCATCATCCAAGTGGGGGATTTCTTTATAGTATTTCGTGAAAAAGAGGAGATAGATGTATGCAGAAATGCCGGAAGAAAGTAAAAAGCTGTTTGAAGCAGGTCAACAGCAATAAAGCTTTAGCTGGGAAAGTACTGCAATCGTTGTTTACAGCAGGAGTAGTGTGCGTTTGCACATTCGGGGGGGACAACGCGGCCTGGGCGCAAGACTATAATAGCCAATATGGTACTGATTTAGGCGGCGAGTACGAAAATGTCAGCGTGACCAATGAAAGTCTTGACGGAAACAGCAATGTAACGATCGGTGTTAGTAGATCTGCCGGTCTGACAGTAACTGATAAAGCCGTTGTGAAAATTATTGAAACTGGTTCCAGCGTCAGGAGCAGCAGTATTTGCGGGATTGCTAATGATGGCAGCGGCACAGCATCATTGACGCTGAAAGACGCTGATATTGCTATCGTAGGCAGCAAAAGCAGTGTTATTGGCTTTGAAAGTACGGCCGGTCAGCATAAGAATACTGTTACTGGCGAGATGAATATCAGTGTCAGCAGTGCTGCCACATCCGGCACAAGTTCTGTACCCAAGGTCGTTGCCGGCATTGATGTGGAAGGTTATTACAGCAAAGCAAATAAAGCTGCCAATTCCCTTAAAGCCAAGAATGTCAAAATCAATCTGGGGCTTGCCGCAGGTGACAAAGCTACGGTAAATACAACAGGTGTTTTGACTAAGGGCAGTTATGGCAATTATATCGGTACAACCGAGATCGAAAATGCGGAGATCGTGATCAGCGGCAGCAACGGCCAGTCGAACGAAACTGTACGCGGCGTCTGGGCCACTCAGACTGATACCGGTAATAAACCTTCAGGAGCAGACATGTCTTCTAAGCAGTCTTACAACAACCTGACCGTTGTGACAGGAACTTATGCTTCCGATATGACAGCTTATACACCAAATGCTGTGCAGGGCGGCAGTGGGCTCTATGGCATCCAGGCCGATAATTACGCGGTTGTAAGCGTGAAGGAAGACCTGCTGATCGATATTGACCGTCAGGCCAGAAAATCGGGAGAAGAGAATAATGGTGTGACTGGTATTTATGGTTATGAGCACGGAAAGATAGATTTTAACAGAGCAGATATTACACTGCATAATGATTTGGATGCTTCTGTGACCGGTATTGAAGTAACGACAAATGCCGCTGTTACCGGCAAAGCCCTACAGTTGACAGTCAGTTCAGATACCGGCGCCGCTTTGGGTCTGCTGGCGCATAAATATATTGACGATACGGAAGGCAAAGGCCGGATAACGCTTGGTGAAACCGGCGGTGCAAATCTTATAAAAGTTACTGCTGGCGGTGGGAATGCCAGGGCTGTTGTAGCTGATGCCGAGGGCGTTATTACTTTTAAAGAACAAACTGAACTGGCGGCGCAAAGTACTGACTACACAGAAACGGTCTCTGCTTTAAATGGCGGCAAGGTAGTTTTTGAAGATACTGCCGTAATAACTGCGACCGGTACAGGCTACGTTTACGGTGTCAGCACTTATTTTTATGATAGCTCGGTTACTGAAGACAGCTCGATCGATTTCCAAAAAGGAGTATACATCAATGCGGCAGGAGGTACGGCTATCTCTGCCGCGGGCAACAGCGATACCAGCGCTGAAGGTATTGTAACTATCAATCAGGGTTCAGCAGCCGGTGCTAATGAGGTTGTTATTTTCGGTGACATTGAAAGTGATATTAAAGGGGTGGTCAATGTTAACTTGAATACTGCCGGCTCTGTTTTTAACGGCAGCACAAGTTTGTATGATGACGGAGTTATTAAGCTTGCTGTTACGGACGGTGCAGCTTGGCGGCTTACAGGAACTTCGAGCGTTACCGATCTGAAAGCGGCTGCTGGCGGCAAAATCGATCTGAGCGGTGACCGGGGTGCGTTTAGTACTCTTGCTATTCAAAAGCTTACTGGTACAGGCGGCAGTTTTATTGTTGATAACGACGGGACTGACAGTGACAAAATAACCGTTGCCGCTTCTGATAAAGGCATTCATGGGATAACGATAAATAATATCAGTTCGCTGGTGGGGAAAGAGCTGAAGCCTGAAAATACTTTTATTACTGTTACCGGTGATGCTGACTTTGTGGGTGAAACTACTTATGGCGGCGGTATTTACGAATATACGCCGGTACTTGATTCTGCTGTGGCAGGCGGACAGAAGAACTGGTACGTCAGAGATTTGGACAGCAGGGTTGTTGGTGACGCACTGGCGGTAGCAGGGGCAAATGCACCTTTATATTATGCCTGGGTCAACGGCAATGGTAATCTGCACAGCCGCTTGGGTGCACTGCATCAGAACGCTGAGCAGGGAGCATGGGCACGCATCTTTGGGGGTAAGTTGGATGGAAACGGTTTCAGTGATAAATATCATACTTATCAGGTTGGTTATGATATAAAGGCGGGAAACTGGAAAGTCGGTGCGGCGTATGAATATACGCAGGGTAATGTTAAAGGCAGCGGCAGCAGCGGTGAGAACAAAATCGGAGCTTTGAGTCTGTATGGTACCTTACAGCAAAATGATGGTGCTGCTTGGGATATTATATTGAAACACGGTCGTATCTATGGCGATATCAATACCTTCATTCAGTATCCTGACAGCGGCGATTATGAAACTGATGCAACTTCGTTGAGTGTTGAATATAACAAACGGATTGCGCAGAAAAACGGAATGTTTTTTGAGCCCCAGGCACAGTTCACTTATGGGCATATCAATGGCAACAGTTATGGTACATCTAAAAATATTGCTGTTGCTAATGAAGGTATTGATTCTTTAGTTGGACGTTTAGGGATAGCTGTTGGCAAGCAACTGGAACAAGGCTGCATTTATACTAAAGTTTCTGTACTGCATGAATTTTATGGGGACGGCAGTGTAAGTATGCAAGATAGGAACGGTGCTGCTTTGAGCAATGATTTTGATTACGGCGATACCTGGCTCGAAGTAGGCATCGGAGGCAATATTACTTTAGGTAAAAACTTTGAGCTGTACGGTGATGTGGAACGCAGTTTTGGCGGTGACATAACTAAAAACTGGGGAGCCAACGTAGGCTTTCGTTACAGCTTCTAAGGCAGGACGGCAATGCAGATATAAAATTATTTTAAAAAATTATGTTATCAGCCCCGCTTTTAGAGCAGGGTAAAGCGGATGCGATTTATAAAACAATTTAGGGAGATTGGTTCGATGCAGAAATATAATCAAAAACAAAACAGTGAATTACGTAAGAAAGTACTGCAATCGTTGATTATTGCAGGCACCGCGTGCGTTTGCACATTCGGGGGGGACAACGCAGCCTGGGCATCTGATTATACCGGTACTGATACTTTAAGTACAGGAGCTTGGGGCGCAAGTTACGATAAAATCACGATTACCATGGATGATCCGGGAAAAAACTGCGCCGGCATTTATACTTATGGCAGAAATAATACGACAACGGCTACTGAACGGGTGACGGTTACGTTGTCGGATGCTGGGGACACTTATGGTTATAACGGTATTTTTGTGGACGGCGTATCAAAATTGGACGCTAAAAAGGGTATCGAGCTGACTATTAACGGACTTGGCACGAATAATCAGTCCGGCGAAGCTCAGGCCTGGCGCCATGGACTGCGTGTCGAGACGCAGGGGAAAGTAGATTTAGGAACAGATATCGGCTCTGTGATTACGATAAACAGTAATGCTGCTGAAAGTTATGCCAATGGTGTTTTTGTTGATGGATCCAGCGCTGGTACTGGCAGTGAAGCCAGTATTAAAGGCGGAGATTTAACGGTCAATATCAATAAAGATAATGTAATGCAGCAGATGGATTATGCTGCCGGTGTTACTTTGTACAATGGTTCTAAAATGGAGCTGGCGGGTGACCTGGACATACATTTGGAAGCTGCCGGTGTCGATGGCATCAGAGCCAATAACTTAAATTATTCTGGTGATATCAATACTTTGCAGGTCAAAAACCTGGCTATCTATGGCAAAGCAGTGAATGGTTCCGGTTCAGGGATATACCTGATGGGTGAGCACGATTCAGCTAATGTCAGTGACAGCACTAAGATAGAAATATTGGGCGAATATAATGTTTATGGCATTAACATAGACAGCACCGGTGTTACGGGTAGTTTTGGCGATACTGAACTTACCCTTACCTCTAACACGGCAAACAACACTGACGTTCGTGGTGTGAGACAATGGGAATCTGCAACAGAGTATGGGGATTTAACGATTACAGCCAGATCCGTAGGGGCTGACATTACCAGTATTGAATTAAATGGTAAGGGTACGATAAACATCCAGGGCGATTTAAAAATTGATGCTCAGGGCAACGGAAGGTATGTTGAAGGAATAGAAGCCAATTCTTTGGGCGAAGTGAAGGTTGCGGGCAAGGCGGACATCGCTGTAGGCGGTGAGAATGACGGCTCCGTTATGTACGGCGTTTATGCCCAGGAACACAGTAAAGTAGATTTTGCCGATGATGCGAGGATTACAACGACCACCCATGCCGGGAACAGCAATACCAAGATGTATGGCATTTACAGCCGTACCGATGCGGAAGTTGCTTTTGCCAAAGGCTTGACTGTTAAAAACGGTAATCTTGGCGCGGCCATGATTGCTGAAGGCGGCAAGGTGGAAGTCAACATGGCCGGTGGTAATGACGTCAAGCTGGAAGGCACTGTTGGTTCCAGTGCGATGTATAACAGTGCCCATGAGTTAACATACGGAACGGTAAAAATAAATTTTGATACGGCGCAGTCCTATTTTTCTGGCAGAAGCTATAAGACAGAGGGCAGTATCAATGATTTGCAATTTACCAATGGCTCTTATTGGGATATGAAGGGCAATTCTTCGCTCACCGACCTTACGGTAGGCAAAGGCTCAGTAGTCAATATGACTGCCGACAGCGGGCGTTACTGTAGCCTGCAGGTTGATAATCTGACTGCTGCAGACGGAACCTTTGTAATGAACGCAGGTGCTGTTGACGGTGGCGGCAGTTACAGCGACAAGCTGACTATTGATAAAAATTCTGCGGCCGGCACTAATGCTATTAAAATCGTTTCGACTGGCGGGTTGGAGGCTGCGGCAAGAAACCATGCGGTTTTGGTAAAGGGAGCAGCGGCTGATACCAAGTTTGCCGTTTCAGATTCTGTTTATGCTAATGGCTTGTACGAATTTGATATTACCCTGGCAGATAAGGAAAATGATGGCAAATATGATTGGGTAATCGGTTCGCTTGGTAAAACTACCGTCAACAGCGTGGATGTTATGTCCGGCAGTCATCGGGTTGCTTACGGCGCCTGGGTCGAAGGTAACGGTACGCTGCGCCAGCGTTTAGGCGAGCTGCAGAGCGGCGCCGATAACGGTGTTTGGGAAAGAATGTTCGGCGGTAAGCTGGGCGGCGATGAATTTACTAATAAATATAAAACTTATCAGTTTGGTTATGACGCTCAGGCTGGTGACTGGCTTGTGGGCGCTGCCTACGAATACAGCGACGGCAGCCTGAATTATACCAGCGGCAGCGGCAAGAACAAAATTGGAGCTGTAAGTTTGTATGGAACGTTGCAGGGCAAAGATAACAGCGCTTTAGACATTGTAGTTAAACGCGGCCGTATTTATGGTGATATGGATATCTATGGTAAATACAGCGATCAGGGCGATTATTCGACCGATGCGACTTCGATAGGTGTTGAGTATAGCAAACGTTTTGACGGCGGTAATAATGTTTATTTTGAGCCGCAGGCTCAGCTGACTTTTGGTCGTATCGACGGCTATGATTACATTAGTAATAAAGGTGTAAAAGTGGCTTATGACGATCTTAACAGCTTTATCGGTCGTTTAGGTATTGTGGCCGGTAAAGCCTTCAGCAGAGGTGATGTTTATGTCAAGGCTTCGGTTCTGCACGAGTTCAGCGGCAACAGCAGTGTCACCATGCTGGCTGCTAATGGTGAAAGTTACAGCGCAGAAAAAGATTACGGCGATACCTGGCTCGAAGTAGGCATCGGAGGCAATATCACTTTAGGTAAAAACTTTGAGCTGTACGGTGATGTGGAACGCAGTTTTGGCGGTGACGTAACTAAAAACTGGGGGGCCAACGTAGGCTTCCGTTACAGCTTCTAAGGCAGTAAGTTGAGTAGTTGGCAGGCAGTATGGCAGCAGAAAAATAATTTGATGCTGACGATACTTCTTACAGCTGCTGAGAGCGGAGGAAGAATATGGAAAAAATAGATTACAGAAAAATGGGGATGGAAATCAAGATTCGCAGGCTGCGTGCTGATATCAGCCAGTCTGATTTGGCAAAACAGATAGGTGTATCGCAGTCGCATTTATGTAATGTGGAAAATGGTCGCCTGTCGCCAAGTTTACGTTTGCTTTTGAGTTTGCGTAAGCTGCTTGGCTGTACGATTGATGAACTGCTGATAGGAACAGATACTGAGTCTAAGGGGAATGGATAAAGGTTGGTTGATTTGAAGTACAGCTTTTAAAAGGAAGGCGTTTATTTCAGAAGCCTGTGCAGGATAAAACAAAACCCCGGCGCATTGCGCCGGGGTTTTTATGTTTGTCCAAATTGTCAAAGGGCAGTAATTATTTTTTGTCTACAAGTTTGAGCGGTACGCCTATTTTAGCTTCAACTTTTTCGCCTTTGGCTACTTTTACAGCAGCGTCCAGACCCTGCTGGCCCATCAGTTCGGGCTGTTGAGCGATAGTTGCGGCCATAGTGCCTGCTTCTACTGCTTTCAGGCCGTCTTGGGTGCCGTCAAAGCCAACGATAAAGATTTTTTTGTTAGCACTTTTGGCTGCTTCGATAGCGCCCAGTGCCATTTCGTCATTTTGAGCGAAAATAGCCTGGATATCAGGGTTGGCCTGCAGCATATTTTCAGCGACAGTCAGGCCTTTGCTGCGGTCAAAATCAGCAGATTGTTTGGCAACAACTGTAAGTTTTTGGTCGGCTACTTTATGGAAGCCTTCGCCGCGTTCGCGGGTCGCAGATGCGCCGGGGATGCCTTCGAGCTCGGCTACTTTTACTTTTTCACCAAGTTTTTGGATGATGTATTCGGCTGCCATTTCGCCGCCTTTGACGTTGTCAGAAGCGATGAAGGAGGCTACTGTGCCTTTATCGGCGCTGCGGTCGAGCGCCAGAACGGGGATGCTGGCTTTGTTGGCAGCTGCCACAGAAGTTGATACTGCTGCGGAGTCGACCGGGTTGATGAGCAGTACGTCTACTTTTTGCTGGATCAGGTCAGAAATATCATTGGCCTGTTTTGCGGGATCGTTTTGCGCATCGACGATTTTAACATTGACTCCGAGTTTTTTTGCTTCTTCTTCAACGCCTTTACGTACGGATACGAAGAAGGGGTTGTTGAGTGTGGAGATGGAGAAGCCGATGGTAGTTGTTTTTTTGCCGTCAGCGGGTTTTGCAGCTTTGTCACTGCTGCCGCAGCCGGAAGTGAGCACTGCCAGTACTGTGATGGCAGCTACTAAAAGAGTCCAGATTTTTTTCATTGGTGAGTGCCTCCTAAGCTTTTTTGCGGTCCATAAGTACCGCCAGTAAAATTACAATACCTTTGACAACTTGTTGATAGAAGCTGGATACGTCGAGAATATTGAGGCCGTTGTTGAGTGTGCCGATGATAAGCACGCCGACCAGTGTACCTGTGATATAACCTTTGCCGCCGGAAAGACTGGTTCCGCCTAAAACTACGGCGGCGATGGCGTCAAGTTCATAACCGGTGCCGGCAGTCGGCTGGGCTGAATTGAGACGTGAGGTGAGGACTGCGCCTGCCAGAGCGCAGAAGAAACCGGTGATTGCATAAACAAAGATTTTGACACGTTCTATTTTGATGCCGGCGATGAAGGAAACTTTTTCGTTGCCGCCGACTGCGTAGATTTTACGGCCCAAAGGAGTTTTCCTAAGGATGAACCAGGAAACGGCAAATGCCAGCAGCATGATGATTGCAGGTACTGGCAATCCCATGAAAAAGCCCTGACCGAAGTCGTGGAACATAGTGTCGTCACTGAGACCGCTGATAGGGTTACCATTGGTATATACCAGTGTCAGACCGCGATAAATGGTCATGGTGGCGAGCGTAGCGATAAAGGGTGCTACTTTGCCGTAAGCAATGACTAAGCCGTTGACAGCGCCAAGGCCCATGCCTATGAAGCAGGCAGCAAGGATCGCCAGCATCGGATTCATGCCGCTGACGATCAGGCTGCCCATCAGGGCGCTTGAAAGTGCCAGCAGGCTGCCGACAGACAGGTCGATGCCGCCTGTCAGGATGACAAAGGTCATACCGAAAGAAATAAGGGCGTTGATGGAAACCTGACGCAGCAGGTTTTTCAGGTTATTGGGATCGACAAAACTGTCGTTTAAGGCGGCTATGACGATAAAGGTTACGACAAGGGCAATAAAGGGGCCCATTTTACGGATACGTTCTTTAATATTCATTATTTACTGTCCTCCTGTGGCAAGGGTGATTATTTTTTCTTGTGTCGCTTCTTCGTGGTCCAGCTCTCCGGCGATCTTACCTTCGTGGATAACGAGGATGCGGTCACTCATGCCGATAACTTCCGGCAGTTCGGAGGAGACCATGATGATGGCGACGCCCTGAGAGGTCAGTTCGTTCATTAGATCGTAGATGTCGCGCTTGGCGCCGACATCGATACCGCGTGTCGGTTCATCCATAATAATGATTGATGGATTCATACCGATCCATTTGGCAATGACGACCTTTTGCTGGTTGCCGCCTGATAGTGCGCCTGCTTCCAGGTCGATCGATGCGGTTTTGACACCCAGTTTTTTAGAAAGCGCTTCGGAGAAGGCTGTTTCGTTTTTGGCGTTGATCACGCTGCGTTTAGCAAAGGTATCGACACTGGGCAGCGCAATATTTCTGGAGATGGAGAAGTCGAGGATCAGGCCCTCACTTTTACGGTTTTCGGTGATGAAGCCGATGCCTGCTTTGATGGCATCTTCCGGTTTTTTGATACAGACTTTTTTCCCATGCAGGTAAACTTCACCGTGCTTGCAGGAATCAACGCCGAACAGGGCCCGCATGATCTCGGTCCTGCCTGCTCCCATCAGCCCTGCTACGCCGAGGATCTCGCCTTTACGCAGTTTGAAGGAGATATTGTTGAACAGTCCGTCTTGACAGAAGTTTTTGACTTCCAGGACTATTTCGCCGGGTTCGTTTGTGCGTCCGGGGTAATATTCGGTAATAGAACGGCCGACCATGTCGCGGACTACCTGTTCCATATTGGTTTCGCGGGTGGGTTTGCTGCTGATAGCGTAGCCGTCGCGCATTACGGTGATGGTATCGCAGTGGGCGAATACTTCTTCCATTCGATGCGAGATGTAGACGATGGCAACGCCTTTGTTTTTAAGCGCGTGCATTACGGCAAACAGTTTTTCTGTTTCACGTTCTGTCAGGGCGGCCGTAGGTTCATCCATGATGACGACTTTGGCATCAAGCATCAGGTTACGTATGATTTCTGTCATTTGCTGCTGACCAACGCTGCATTCGCCTGCTTCTGCGTCAAAAGGCAGTGTAATACCCATTTGACTGCATTTTTCTTCGGCCAGCCTGCGCATTTTTTTGAAGTCAAGCATTCCGAAACTGTTGGTTACGTTCTGCATCAAAAACAGATTTTCGAGAATAGAGAGATTGGGCCAGATATTAAGTTCCTGATGGATGAAAGCGATGCCGCATTTTTCGGCTTCGAGTGCGTTTTTGAAGCTTATTTCCCGTCCGTCTACGCAGATCGTGCCGCTGTCGGCTTTATGGATACCCGTAAGGATGTTCATAAGGGTGGATTTACCGGCGCCGTTTTCACCCATCAGAGCGTGGATCTCTCCTGATTTTAAGGTCAGGTCGACGCCTTTGAGTACTTCGTTGGAGCCGAAGGCTTTTGAAATACCCTTCATGGTGATTTCCATTAGTCGCAAAACTCCTTTGCTGTAAAATCGATTTTAGAAAATAACGCCTGCGTGCAGGATAATGTTGGCGTAGGGGGTGATCTCGCCGGTGCGGATCACTGCTTTAGCAGTTTTGGCAGCGGCTTTGAAGGCTTCGTGGTCGCTAAGGATCTGTTCCTTACCTTCAAAAAGCTCCTGCATTTTCTGCCATGTAGCAGGATTTTTACTTTCCATTTCGGAAGCGATATGTATTTTTTCGACTTCCATATATTTCAGCACTTCTGTAAGGACATCTAAAAAGGAAGGAGTACCTGGTTTCAGAGCCAGATCGATTTTGGGGACACCGGCCGGAACCGGAAGGCCGCAGTCGCCGATAACGATAGTGTCAGTATGGCCTAAGTCAGCCAGGACTTTGGCGATGTCGCTGTTGAGGATTCCTATTTTTTGCATTCTCCAAGCATCCTTTCTACATCTTTAAGATAGGGCATACCGCCTTGTGCGCCCAGCTTCTGAACGGAGAGGGCCGCTGCGGCGTTGGCAAACCGTATACTGTCGTCTAGGCTGCGTCCTTCGCATCTTGCGACGGCAAAAGCACTGTTGAAGGTATCGCCTGCGCCTGTGGTATCCTGGGCATTAACGACGAATGCGGGAACAGTGTGTACTTTGCCGTTTTTAGCATAAGCAACGCCTGCTTTGCCAAGTGTCATAAAGAAGCGTTCTTCCTGCATCAGCAGGATTTCTTCGCTGGTCTTACCGGGATAAAGGGCTTCGGCTTCGTGTTCATTGGGGGTCACATAGGTGACTTTATCCAGCCATTCAGAAGGAACGGGCTGCACGGGAGCCGGATTTAAAAGTACGCTGATTCCTGCCGCTGCACATTTGCCGATGATGTAATCGATGGTGGGCAGCGGTATTTCGTGCTGGAGCATGACCAGGTCTGCGGCGGCAATGACGTTCCAGGCAGTATCGATATGTTTGGGCATGACCAGATCATTGGCGCCTTTGATGACGATAATACTGTTGTCGCCTTCGGTAAGGGTGATATGGGCAGTACCGCTGTTCTGTCCGGGCAGGACGCTGACATAACCAGTATCGACGTTGTTGGTTTTCAGGTTGTTGATGATCATGGTGCCGTAAGCATCGTCGCCTACGCAGCCTATCATGTGTACCTGGGCTCCTAAACGTGCGGCGGCAACGGCCTGATTAGCGCCTTTGCCTCCTGGTGAAACTATGAGCCTGCTGCCGATTATTGTTTCGCCGGCTGCAGGCCGTTTGCCTGCTTCTACTGTGAGGTCGATGGAACAGCTGCCGATAACAGCGATTTTGACCATGGTGATCTCTCCTTACATCTTGGAATCTTGTAATTTTGTTATAATAGTAACATTATAATATTCTACACAGGCGGGTTATATCCTGCCTATTAAATGATGATTTTGGAAAAGCTAATACTTATGTATTTTACCGCAAGCGACTGTTTTGGGCAAGAAAAAACACTATATTAATGTAAAATTTTTTCGACAATTTGCCTTTGGCGATTGACAAATCCACTAATGTTTGTTAACGTAGAAACGGTGTTGCGAACGTTGTGAGTACGTTTGCAAAAATAAAAGAGACCGCACCGATTCAGTTGATGCGTTGGAATAAGAGGGAGTATATATGAGTACTAAAAAATCAGGAACATCTTGGCAGGATACTATCAGCGACTGGCTGGTTTCGATCATTGTAGCCGTAGCGCTGGCTTTTTGTATCCGTACGTTTGTGGTAGAGCCTTATATGGTCGAGGGTACGTCGATGTATCCGACGCTGGAAAGCCACGAGCGCCTGATCGTCAGCAAGTATAAATATTTCTTTACCGAGCCGAAAAAGGGTGAGATCGTCGTTTTCCGTTATCCGAAGGATGAAAGCCGCGATTTTATCAAACGCGTTATCGCGACCGGCGGTGATACTATTGAGATGCGTGACGGTAAGGTTCTGGTCAACGGCAGTGTGATCGAAGAAAATTATATTTACAAGGATGATCCGAAGGGCCCGAATAAGTCTAATTACAGAAAATCTGTTGTGCCTCAGGGGCATATCTTCGTTTTAGGAGATAACCGTAATAATTCTGAAGACAGCCGTTTTGCCGATGTTGATTTCGTGCCGCTGAAGCTTGTAAAAGGCGAAGCAGTTGTTGCTTTCTGGCCTGTTGAAAGATGGCGTATGCTGCCTTGATAGGCGGTCGAGGAGATAATTATGGATTTTAAGATACAATGGTTTCCCGGTCATATGACGAAGGCGAAACGGATGATGGAACAGCAGTTAAAGCTGGTTGATGTTGTGGTTGAAATGCTGGATGCGCGGATCCCACGTTCCAGCAGCAATCCGATGCTGATCCAGATGCTGGGGGATAAACCCAAGGTCGTTGCTTTGAATAAGATCGATATGGCTGATCCGGAAAAGACTGAAAAATGGCTGCAGACTTTTAAAAACAGCGGTTTGCCTGTCTGTAAGGTAGATTGCAGCACCGGTAAGGGCGTAAAACAGATGGTGGCTGCGATCCAGCAGGTGGCCAAGCCTGTCACGGATAAGTGGCTGAGAAAAGGTGTACGCAATCGTTCGATCCGTGTTATGATCGTGGGTGTGCCGAATGTAGGTAAGTCTACTTTGATCAATCGTTTGGTCGGTAAAAATAAAGTTGTGGCAGCGGACAGACCTGGTGTGACTCGAGGTCAGCAATGGGTGACTATCGCCAAAGGTCTGGAGCTTTTGGATACCCCAGGTGTTTTGTGGCCGAAATTTGAAGATCCGGAAGTAGGCTTTTGTCTGGCAGTAACGGGAGCGATCAAAGAGGATGTTTATGACAGGGAAACAGCAGTAGAGCTGTTGCTTGAACGTTTGATGCATATCTATCCGGAGGATCTGCGTGTAAAGTACGCTATTGATTTTTCAGAAGCTGAGCCTGTGCGTGAGGTAATGGCTAAAATAGCCGTCGCGCGCGGCTGCCTGAAGGCCGGCGGTGTGCTTGACATTGATAAGGTTATCCAGCTGGTATTGCGTGATTTTCGTACAGGACGCTTAGGGCGTTTTACTTTAGATGAACCGAGTGAAAATAATTAAGGCCGCTGCAACGCGGCCTTTTTAATTAGGGGTGGGAATAATGAAGATCAGCGAGGTAAAGGAGATTTTGGCGGGAGAACCTGACCCGGATCAGGTGGCAGAACTTGCTGCCGATGAGCGCAGCGGTGTGCAGAAACTGGTTGCCGCTTATCATAAAAGGCAGGAAAAGCTGCGTTTAGAGCAGCAGCGTTTTACGGAGATGCTGGCCTATGAACGTAAATATTACGCTCAGGGGGCACAGTATATTGCCGGGATCGACGAAGCAGGACGGGGACCTTTGGCAGGGCCGTTGGTGATAGCGGCTGTTATTTTACCGCAGGAGGTATTTATCAGCGGACTTAATGATTCCAAGCAGCTTTCGGCAGTAAAGCGCGAGCAGCTTTATGACGAAGTACTTGCCAAAGCACTGTCTGTTTCTGTAAATGTAGTCAGTATCAGCAATATCGACGAGCTGAATATTTATCAGGCTACGAAGCAGGGAATGACTGAGGTTCTGGAACATCTTGCGATTAAGCCGCAGGTGGCGCTGGTAGATGCAATGCCGATCGTATCGGCCGGTATTGAAACAGTTTCCTTGATTCACGGTGACGCGCTGAGTGCTTCGATAGCTGCTGCTTCTATTATTGCCAAGGTCACTCGTGACCGGATGATGATAGAACTGGCTGAACAATATCCTCAGTATGGTTTTGCCGGTAACAAGGGTTATGGCAGCAGGGAGCATATGCAGGCAATTGCTGAGTTTGGAGCGACTAAGTGGCATCGCCGCAGTTATGAGCCCATTAAAAGTATGCATCTGCCTCCTGCTGAACATGAAGGTAACAGGCTGTTTTCGCCGGTGTCAGAGAAGTGACGGAAGCGCGGCAAAGGCTGGGGAAAAAAGGTGAGGACGCTGCCTGCACTTATTTAGAACGTAAAGGTTACGTTATCTGCCGTCGTAATTACCGCTGCCGTTATGGCGAGATCGATATTATTGCCGCTAAAGGCGGCGAGCTTAGTTTTGTAGAAGTAAAAACACGCCGCAACCTGAATTTTGGGCTGCCCCGTCTGGCGGTTACATACGCCAAGCAGCAGAAAATCAGGAGTGCGGCGCTTTTTTATTTGCAGCAGGAAAACAGGCATCAGCAAATGCTCAGTTTTGATGTGATCGAAATTTTAGTTGAGGGCAATGTGGCAAGATTACACCATTTACCGCACTGTTTTTAAAATAAGAGGAGGCGTTTTTATGTACGCTAAAGTTTATGGAGAAACAACCTGCGGTATCAATGGTGAACAGATCATTGTCGAAGTGGATATTTCTAACGGGCTGCCGAGCTTTGATATTGTGGGTTTGCCTGATACGTCAGTCAAAGAATCTCGGGAACGGGTACGGGCTGCACTGAAAAATTCGGGCCTGATCTTTCCGATGACCAGGATTACTGTAAATCTGGCTCCGGCTGATTTGAAAAAGGATGGTTCCGGTCTTGATCTTCCTATTGCTGTTGGTATTTTAGTCAGCAGCGGTGTTTTACAGCAGGAGCAGGTTGATGATACTATTTTTGTGGGCGAACTGGCACTGGATGGGACAATCAGGCAGATTGCAGGCGTATTGCCAATGATTCTGCATGCACGTGACATTGGCAGGAAAAACATTGTGATCCCTGCAGGCAACTGCGCTGAAGGACGGCTTGTTGACGGTATTGATGTGCTGATACCTGCATCGCTGCTTGAATTGGTAGAGCATCTGCGGGGTGAAAAGGTTCTGGATGTACTGGATAAGGAAGCTATCTGTGCGGCAGCAACCAGTGTCTATGATGTGGATTTTGCGGAAGTGCGCGGGCAGCAGGTAGTAAAAAGAGCACTGGAAATTGCAGCGGCAGGTGGACATAATATTTTGATGGTAGGATCTCCCGGCAGCGGTAAAACTATGCTGGCACGTCGGCTGCCAACTATTTTACCGCCGCTGACAGAGGCTGAGGCGCTGGAGGTAACAAAAATCTACAGTATTGCAGGTTTGCTGCAGCGGCAGGAACGGGTGATGCTGGAACGTCCATTTCGCAGTCCGCATCATACGATTTCTTCAAGCGCGCTTATAGGTGGAGGCAGTGTGCCGCGGCCTGGAGAAGTGACGTTGAGCCATCATGGTGTTTTATTTTTAGATGAGTTTCCTGAATTTTCGCGTACTGCTTTGGAGGTGCTGCGTCAGCCGCTGGAAGATGGTTATGTGACGATCAGCCGCGTACAGGCATCGCTTACTTTTCCTGCTAATTTTATTATGTGCACAGCGCAGAATCCGTGTCCCTGTGGCTATCTGGGTGATAAAAAGCGGGAATGTTCGTGTAAGCAGTTTGAGATCGAGCGTTATCACCGTAAACTGTCGGGGCCTTTATTAGACCGTATTGATTTACAGGTGTATGTGCCGCGGCTGGAATACGCTGATCTGCAAAGCAGGGAAGCCGGTGAAAGCTCGGCCGTGATTCGTGAAAGGGTGATCAAAGCGCGTCAGCTGCAGCTGCTGCGTTTACAGGGTACTAATTTGTACTGCAATGCGCAGATGGGGCGGCGTGAGCTGAACAAGCACTGCCAGATGGAAGCTGCTGCAGAAAAGCTGCTGGCGAAGTTTTTTACGGCGTTGGGGCTCAGCGCCCGCAGCCACGATCGGATCATTAAAGTAGCGCGTACGATAGCCGATCTGGACGGCAGTGATATCATAACGGCCGCCCATCTGGCAGAGGCGGTACAGCTGCGGACAAGTTTAAATTCATAAAAAAACAAAAGATGTTTTTAGAAATAACGAGAAGCAGGCATGAGATAAAAGTTATCTCATGCCTGCTTCTTTGAGCGTTTTTTATACTGCGGTACCGTTATACTGGAAGATGCTGAAGCTCCAGTCGTTATTATATGTTCCGGAGAAACTTTCAGTCTTTTGATTTTCTTTGTTTCTGGCAATAATGTTGTATTTTTTGTCGTTGGATAAATGGGGGAAGTTAGTTTGCGTAGCAGAAAGACATAAGATTTTACTGGAATCATCATACCGGCCAAGAGCGATTGGGGTGCAATTCATTCCGTCGAATTTACTTTGGGGATTAGCTGACATGTCTTCTACTACAGATAAAATTTGATAATCAATATACATTTTTATTCCTCTTTTCTTTTTTGATATCAAGTATATGTGCACACTTACTTTAACCATATGATACTTGATATTATTACTACTATGGTGGATTTTACAGAGAAGAGAAAAATTTAGCCTAACGGCTGATTATCGCAGATAAATTCAATGAGTTTTTGTTCGTCGCCGTAGATTTGCCGGCCGCGTTTGGTGACGATGCCGGAATTTATAAAAAGCGGCTTTTTAAGTGAAAGTGGAATGATATTGTCAGAGGCCGTAATGGCTTGACGCATTAGAAAAGAGGAGGCTATTTGGCTGGAAATGAGGTTTTTGACCGTATGAAGCTGCGATGAATGCAGAATTACCTTAGGCGCTGTTAAAGCCTGCTGAAAATTTTGATAGATGAGGCGATTGACGAAAAAACCACCGTTAAGCAGTACCAGAGGTTCGTTGGCAATATCTTTGGTATCGACATATTTTTTCTGCGCCAGCGGATGGTCAGGATAGGTGCAGAAGCAGGCTTCGCTTTTAAAAAGCTTACGGTAATGCAGATTGGGTGAAAAGCTGTCGTCATAATTGGTGACGGCTAGATCAAGTTCTTCATTTTCTATCATACGCAGTGAATCTATGCCGCCTGCTTCTACTACTTCCAGCTCTATTTCAGGGTACAGATTTTTGAAATCGCGGAAAAGAGTTGGCAGCAGCTGTACGCCGATTTGTAAAGGTACTGCCAGGCGGATGAGGTTTTTATTCTGTGCCATATCTTTGATATCGCGGTTAAGCTGCTGTAGGTTAGCCAAAATAGGAGTGATTTTACTTAACAGCAGGCTGCCGTCTTCTGTAAGCGAAAGTTTTTTGCCTTCGCGCCGAAAAAGGTTCAGCCCGCTTTCTTTTTCCAGATCGGCCATGGCGATGGAAACAGTTGGCTGAGAGATATGCAGACTGGCGGCAGCTTTAGTGATACTACGCCATTTACAGACTTCATAAAAATAACGCATCTGTGTCAGTGTCATAGTTAGTACTCCTTATTGTAGCTTATAACTCATTTTATTATAGCATTGTTTAATAGCTAAAAACTATATTTATATTTAAAATTTGTATTTTACTTTATTGTTATCGTAGCGGATAATGAAAGCAGAGAAATAGAACGCTAAATGTGGTGTGAAAATTTACGGAGGTGGGGCAGATGAATATTGACCAAAAGTATTTTCCGGAATTCAAACAGCAACTTATCGATGTAGGTGACGGTATTAAGATCAACACTTTAGTTGGCGGCAAGGGCAGTGAAGCTATTTTACTGCTGCACGGGCATCCAGAGACACATTTGATCTGGCGGTTTTTGACGCCGGGTCTAACCGGGCGTTATACGGTAGTTATTACAGATCTGCGTGGATATGGCGACAGCAGCAAGCCTGAAGGACTTCCGGATCATGCTAATTATTCCAAGCGGGCTATGGGAGACGATCAGTTTACAGTTATGAGCAAGCTGGGTTTTGAAAAATTCCATGGTGTCGGTCATGATCGCGGGGCAAGAGTACTGCACAGGATGGTGATGGATCATCCGGAACGGCTGCTGTCTTGTACGATGATGGATATTTTGCCGACTTATGATATGTACCGTGATACCAGTCAGGAGTTTGCGACTAAATATTGGCACTGGTTCTTTTATATTCAGGGCAAAGGGTTCCCTGAAAGAGTGCTGGCGGCAGATCCTGAGTATTTTGTTAATTATAATTTGAATTTGAAGATCGGGCCGGCCGCTAAAAGCAGGTTCCCTAAGGAGATTTTAGACGAATATGTACGCTGTCTGCGCGATCCGATGACTTTCCATGGTATTTGCGAAGATTACCGTGCCAGTGCTACTATAGATATGGAGATGGATAAAGCAGATCGTGAACAGATCATTCAGGTTCCTGTTATGGCTTTGTGGGGTAAGGACGGTGTTGTCGGTAAGCTGTGGGATGTTATGAGCGGCTGGCAGGAAAGGGCGGCTAATGTAGAAGGGTTTGCTGTAAATGAGTGCGGGCATTTTGTACCGGAAGAACAGCCGGAGGTAGTTTTAGAGGCGATGCTGCAATTTTTAGCCAAATATCCGGCTTGAATTTGTTGCGGTGCTAATAAAAGAAAAGAAAGAAGTGTAGCTTATGCATGCTATTGAAAAATTATTGGCAGAAAAAGCTGGTAAACATCAGGTCGCAACAGGCGAGATAGTTAATTGCGACGTGGATATTGCAGGAATCAACGATTTATATTTGCAGACTGTACGTTCCTTTTATGAAATGGGCGGTGAAAAGGTTTTTGATGCTGATAAGATCGTGATGTTTTTTGATCATTACGCTCCCTGTGCTACGATAACACAGGCTGAAAATCATAAGCAGTTCAGAAAGTTCTGTTTTGAACAGGATATCGAAAAATTGATGGATATAGATCAGGGTGTCTGCCATCAGGTTTTGGCCGATAAAGGTTGGGTACATCCTGGAGAGATAGTAGTTGTCACTGATTCGCATACGACGACTCACGGAGCTTTTGGCGCTTTTGGGACCGGTGTTGGCGCTACTGATCTGGCGACGATTATGATTACTGGCAAGCTGTGGTTCATGGTACCGGAGATTTTCAGGATCAATCTGGTTGGTAAGCTGCAGCCGGGTGTTTTTGCCAAGGATATCATTCTGCATATCATAGGTGATCTGGGTGCAGATTACGGTGTTTATAAAGCGGTAGAATTTGCAGGACCTGTTGTAAATGGGTTGAGTATTTCCGAAAGAATGTGTATGTGTAATATGTCAACGGAGATGGGTTGTAAAACCAGCTATATCCAGCCTGATGCTGTCACTATGGAATATTTGCACAACTGTGTGGCAAGACCTTATAAAATTTATGAAACAGATACTGATTTTCAATATGCTGCGGAGCTTACGTATGACGTAAGTAAAATAAGGGCTCAGGTAGCGGCACCATCAAGTGTTGATAATGTTTTTGAATTGGAAAAATATGCCGGCACTCCTGTTGACGAAGCTTATTTGGGTTCGTGTACTGGCGGTCGTCTGCAGGATCTGGCTGTAGCAGCACAGATCTTACAAGGCAGGCATATTCCTAAAACAACGAGGATGATAGTCGTGCCTGCTTCTAAAAAGGTAATGGAAGATGCAATGGAGCTTGGGTATATCCAAACTTTGATGCAGGCAGGAGCCACGATAACGGCTCCGGGCTGTGCCGCCTGTTTGGGAGTACACCAGGGGATGCTTGCAGGAGGAGAGGTTTGCATAAGTTCTACTAACCGTAATTTCCCCGGGAGAATGGGACATGTAGATGGCAGGATATTTCTGGCCTCTCCTGCTGCTGTGGCAGCTTCGGCATTAGAGGGGAAAATTACTGATCCGGCTGTATATTTGAAAACCGGCGACTGCGGGAATGGACGGTGATGGTAATGAAAACGAAAGTCAGGGGCAAAGCATTTGTTTTTGGGAAAAATATTGATACAGATCAGATTTATCCGGGTCGTTTTGTAGAATATACGGATGTAGAAGATATAAAAAAATATGCGATGTACGGCGCTGATGAGAGCTTTGTAAAAAACTTCGATCCGGGAGATATCATTGTGGCCGGAACTAATTTTGGCTGCGGTTCATCGCGTGAGCATGCGGCAATAACATTGAAAGCAGTTGGTGCTGGAGCTGTACTGGCAGAATCTTTTGGCAGGATATTTTTCCGTAATGCTATTAATTTAGGCGTACCTGTTATTACCTGCAGCGAGATCACGAAAATTATTGCAGAGGGTGATGAAGTAGAGGTTGATATTGAGGCTGGAATAATCAAAAACCTGACTACGGGAGCAACAGCTGCAGCTGTTCCGATGTCGCCTTATATTATGAACATTCTGCAGAGCGGCGGGATCAAACCTATGATCAAAGCGATGCAGGAGACTAAAAAAAGTAAGAACCGGTGACGGCGCTGTAAAATTACAATGTAAAGATTTTTTTGAATTATAATTTGCAATGTATACACACAACTTTGCTGAAAATATGGTACAATAATAACTACCGTGTTAGACATGGTAGTTATTATTTGTTTTATGGGAAAGGATGACAACAGTATGCGTATCGTATTAACTATCGTTGGCAAAGACAAGGTCGGCATTATTGCTAAAGTAAGTAATATTCTCGCTGAGCATGGCGTAAATATCCTCAATATCAATCAAAATATTATGGAGGGTTTCTTCAATATGGTTTTGATTGCTGATATGACGGGTGCTGCTGTAAAATTACAGGATCTTAAGGATATCTTTACTGCTTTAGGCAGAGATATCGGCGTTGAGATCAGAGTACAAAGCGAAGAAATATTTACGGCGATGCACCGTATCTAGGAGGCTGTCTATGTTCACGATTAAAGATATCTTGGAAACTAACCAGATGATCACGCAGAACAACCTGGATGTGCGTACGATCACTATGGGAATCAGTTTGCGCGACTGCGGTCATCCTGATATAAAAGTAACGGCACAGAAGGTATATGATAAGATCACCAGGAAAGCTGAAAAGCTTGTTCAGGTCGGCGAGGAACTGGAAATGGAGCTCGGTGTTCCGATCATTAATAAACGTATTTCTGTAACTCCTGTTTCGATGGTTGGTGAAAGCTGCGACAGCAATGATTATGTTCCGCTGGCTAAAGCGCTTGATGAGGCAGGCAAAGCAGTAGGCGTTAATTTTATCGGCGGTTTTTCTGCCTTGGTTGATAAAGGTTATACCAAAGGTGATAGAAATCTTATTTGTTCTATTCCCGAAGCTTTGGCAGTAACTGATATTGTCTGTTCCTCTGTCAGTGTCGGTTCTACTAAATGCGGGATTAATATGGATGCAGTTGCGGAAATGGGCCGTGTAATCAAAATGGCAGCAGAACGTACTGCAGACCGTGATGCTATTGGCTGTGCAAAATTGGTTGTTTTCTGTAATGCAGTGCCTGATAATCCTTTTATGGCCGGCGCTTTCCATGGTGTTACAGAGCCTGAAACTGTCATAAATGTAGGTGTCAGCGGACCCGGTGTGGTAAAACATGCGTTGGAGGCAGTGCGCGGACAGGACATTGGCGCTGTCGCAGAAACGATCAAGAAAACTGCGTTCAAAATTACTCGTGTCGGCCAATTGGTTGCACAGGAAGCCGCCCGTCGTCTGGATACGCAGTTTGGTATTATTGATTTGTCGCTGGCTCCGACACCGGCAATCGGCGACAGCGTTGCTCATATTCTGGAAGAAATAGGCTTGGAGAGCTGTGGCTGTCCTGGTACTACTGCTACTTTAGCTATGCTTAATGATGCCGTTAAAAAGGGTGGATTGATGGCTTCAAGTTATGTCGGCGGTTTGAGCGGTGCCTTTATTCCTGTCAGTGAAGACGCGGGAATGATCGCGGCTGTTGAACGCGGCAGCCTGACTTTGGAGAAATTAGAGGCCATGACCTGTGTTTGTTCCGTAGGGCTTGATATGATAGCCATTCCAGGTGATGTGACTGCTGAAACTATTTCAGCAATCATTGCTGATGAAGCGGCAATTGGAATGATCAACAATAAAACTACTGCTGTACGTCTGATACCGGTTCCGGGTAAAACTGTCGGAGAACAGGTAGAATTTGGCGGTTTGTTGGGATATGCTCCCATCATTGCCGTGAGCAAATTTAAGGCCGATGCCTTTATTGCCCGCGGTGGTCGTATTCCTGCACCGGTAAGGAGTCTGACCAACTAATGCGTAAACAACAACGTGAGGCAATTTTAGCGCTGCTGGAAGAAACTTATATGGGTACGGAAACAGCGCTGAACTATTCGACGCCTTTTGAATTGTTAGTAGCGGTAATTATGTCAGCGCAATGTACGGACGAACGTGTCAATAAGATTACAGCACGTATTTTCCCGAAATATAATACTCCTGAAAAAATGGGCGCACTTTCTCAGGAACAGCTGGAAGAAGAGATTCGTGACTGTGGACTGTTCCGATCGAAGGCTAAAAATCTGCTGGCAACCTGTAAAATGCTGACGGAAGAATATAACAGCGTTATTCCTGACACTGTCGAGGAGCTGATGAAGCTGCCGGGTGTGGGTAAAAAAACGGCTAATGTTGTCGCCAGTATTGTTTATAAGGTTCCGGCGATTGCGGTTGATACCCATGTTTTCAGAGTTTCGCACCGGTTGGGTTTAGCTAAGGGCGATGATCCGCTGGCAGTGGAGAAAGAGCTGCAGAAAGCCATTCCGAAGAATAAGTGGAGCGATGCTCATCATTGGTTGATCTGGCATGGCCGTAAGATTTGCAAGGCAAGGAAACCTTTATGCAGTGAATGCGTATTGGTAGAATTGTGTCCATACAAGGAAAAGAATTTATAAAATAAAATTGCAGACAAGCCTGTAGTGCGACTGGCACACAGGCTTGTTGTGTTTAAGGAGCAGCCGTGCAGACAAAAGAAATGATTTTGCAAAAATATTTTGGTTACAGTGAGTTCAGAAGCGGGCAGTCAGAGCTGATAGAGCAAATTTTGAACGGACGTCCTGTTGTAGCTGTTATGCCGACCGGAGCTGGAAAAAGCTTATGTTATCAGTTACCGGCGTTGATGCTGGAGGGATTGACACTGGTTGTTTCACCGTTGATTTCCTTGATGAAGGATCAGGTACGCAGTTTAGCGGAACATGGTGTAGAAGCGGCTTATTTGAGTAGCGGGATGAGTAAGCAGGAGTACGGTGCCGCCGTTTATGCTGCCCGTAATAATAAATGTAAATTGCTGTACGTTTCACCTGAACGCCTGCAGAATGAGCAGTTTAAGGCTTTTGCAAGTGAGCTGCAAATAGCGTTGGTCGTTGTTGATGAAGCACACTGCGTAGTACGATGGGGTGAATCCTTCCGACCGGCTTATATGGCAATAAAGCCGTTTTTAGACGGCCTGCCGAAGGCTCCTGTTGTTGCGGCTTTTACAGCTACTGCCACGCCGGTTGTAAGACGTGAGATAAGTAAATGCCTGGGATTAGAGCAGCCGTTAGAACTTGTGACCGGTTTTGACAGAAGCAATCTTACATTTATTGTGGAAAAACCAATGGTGAAAAGACGTTTTTTGCGTAGCTGGCTGCCGGAGCAAAACGGCTGCGGTATTATTTATTGTGCAACGCAGAAGCAGACGGAAGAAGTATGTAATGACCTCAATGCCTGGGGCTATCCAGCAGGACGTTATCATGCTGGTTTAACAATGGAAGAACGGCAGCGGAACCAGAACGCTTTCATTAAAAATGAATTGCAGGTGATGGTGGCGACTAATGCGTTTGGGATGGGTATAGATAAACCTGATGTAAGGTTTGTCTTGCATTATACTTTGCCGCTTGATGTAGAAGGCTATTATCAGGAAGCAGGAAGGGCTGGACGTGACGGCTTGCCGGCAAAATGCGTACTGCTTTTTGAACGGCGTGACATAATGCAGCAGCGGCAGCTGCTGGAATATAGCTGTGAGCAGAGAGAAAGCAGTGCGGAAGACAAAAAGCTGTGGCTGACAAATGCTTACCAAAGGCTGCGGGATATAGAAAGCTATTGTTTTACCAGAGGTTGCCTGCGTAAATATCTGCTGACATATTTTGGACAGGAAACAAATGACAGATGTGGGAATTGCAGTAATTGCAGCGGCAGTAATTGAAGGTGCTTTGTGACAAGGCAGTGAACTTATTCGTTAATGGGCAGGGAATATTTTTTGAATGCAGAATATATTAATTAAGAATTTAAGCAGGGAGGGACCGTTATGAAAATCACCTTTTTAGGTGCCACAAGAATGGTTACAGGCTCTTGTTATTTACTTGAAATAGGCAGTAAAAAAATGCTGTTGGACTGCGGTATGTTTCAAGGTTCTAAAATGATTACTGCTTTTAATGAAAAGGATTTTGTTTTTGCGCCTAATGATATTGACACAGTTGTGCTGACCCATGCTCATATCGACCACAGCGGGTTGATACCAAAGCTGATAAAACAAGGATATAAGGGTTCTGTACATTGTACGAAAACCACTTTAGAGCTGTGCACGATTCTGTTGCCTGACAGTGCTCATATTCAGGAATCTGATGCAGAGTTTGCCAACCGGAAAGGTTTGCGTGCAGGTAAATCTGTAGTAGAACCTTTGTATACTGTTGATGATGCGTATAAAGCTTTGCAGCATTTTCATACGCATGAGTTTGGTGAAATGCTTGAGGTTCTTCCGGGGGTGCAGGTTAAATTTAAAGTTGCCGGGCATATTTTAGGTTCGGCGATTGTTGAAGTTTTTGTTAATGAAGATGGCAAAACAACTAAGCTCGTTTTTACCGGAGATATTGGACAGCCTAATCAGCCGATTATCGAGGATCCGGAAGAAATTTCCGGAGCAGACTTTATAATCACCGAATCTACTTATGGCAATCGTGTGCATAAAGCCTATGACAAAGAAGCGGAGCTGTCTGAGATCATTAATGACACTGTGGCTAAAGGTGGTAATGTAGTTATTCCTGCCTTTGCTGTAGGACGTACACAGGTACTTCTTTATTATTTCCAGAAGCTTCTGCAGGAAGGTCGTATCCCTCAGGTACCAATCATTATCGACAGTCCGATGGCGAGCAAAGCTACTGCTATCACGCTTACTAATCCTCAGGAATATGACGAAGAAGCGCGGGCTTTGTATGAAATGCACGGTAACAGGCTTTTAGCGATTCCAAATCTGCGTTTCACGGCAACTGCGCAGGAATCACGGATGATTAATGAGATGCCAGGGCCTAAAATTATCGTTTCTGCCAGTGGTATGGCAGACGCAGGACGTATACTGCATCATTTGAAGCATAATCTCTGGCATGAAAACTGCTCTGTCATTATTGCCGGTTATCAGGCTGAGGGAACAATGGGACGTCGGTTGATAGAAGGTTCCAAGCAGGTTAAGATTATGGGCGAAGATATTAAGGTAAATGCCAAGATCTACAATATGAAAGGGTTTTCGGCACATGCGGACAAGGAACAGCTGCTTGAATGGTACGGTAAGATGAAACAGCCGCCGAAAGCATTTTTCGTTACACATGGTGAGTTTGATGCTGCCAGCAATTTCGCTGATGAGCTGCAGCGCCGTTTGGGTACAGCTGCTTATATCCCGCAATATGGGGATAGTGTCACGATAAATGGTACTGAATGGAATGTTACGACGTCGAATATCGTGACGACAGTTCCGGAAGTGGCGGCACTTAGAGAGTATTTGCGGCAGTTTGAGAGTTCTTATTTGCAGTATCGTACTAAAATTGAGCAGATCGTTGCTCGTGACGGTGATAAAGCAGCTGGTATACGCAAAAAGATGGAAAAAATCAGAAAATATGTGGATGACATGCTGTCATCGCTGTAGGGTTTTCAGTAAAGGAGTTTTTGAAAAATATGAATTATGTTAGTTTGTGTAAAAGATTGGCTGTTTGTACTGCTTTAGGTATAGCGTTATCCTTGCCGGTTGGAGCAGTTTGGAATACAATGCAGCCTCAGTTGGCTTATGCTGAAGAATACAGCAGCCTGCGTGGAAATATTATTGAAAATGCGTATCTTTTAGTTGGAACCCCTTTTAAAATGGGCGGCAGTTTTCCGTCAGAAGGATTTGATGGTTCCGGTTATGTGCAGTATGTTTTTGGTGAAAGTGGTATCGCGTTGCCGCGAACTGTTGATGAGCAATATGATGTAGGCAGGAGAATCGGAAAAGATGATCTGCTTCCGGGTGATCTGGTATTTTATAGCACTGATGGCCCAGGAGCGACCTTCTGCGGTATTTACAGCGGAGATGGTAAATTCATTTATGCCGGTACTAAAAATGGCGTAATTGAAGGTGAAGCGTTTGGTCCTTATTGGGATGAACGTTTTTATGGGGCCAGAAGGATCATTGATTGAGATGGTAGTTTTTATTTAGAATGATCAATAAAAAATACAGCCGCTTTTTGAAAGCGGCTGTATTTTTTTGTATTATGCCAAAGTAGTATAAAAACAATACATTTGTACAAGAAAAAACAGAAAGATAAAATAATTTTAAAAATATATTGACATAGTGTTAAGGTGTTGTTATACTTATTTCAATGTTTCGACAAATCATCAGGTTACAGGTTATGACTGGGAATGGACAGTGGAAGGCTTTCAGAAAGCCGGCGGTAGATGCGAGCCGGTAAGCGTGGAAATAAGTCCTCTCACCCAGGAACTCTTTTTCTGAGGGCGAATGTAGGGAAAAGCGCAGGGCTGCGTTAAAGGCCTCAGAGTATAATTTAGGGTGGTACCGCGTACTTAACGCCCCTATCGGCTATGCCGGTAGGGGCTTTTTTGTTGAATTTGTTGGGCAGCAAGGGAGGGGAATTTATGAACAAGCAGCGTAAAATGTTGCGTGAACGTCTGCTGAGGTCAGAGATTTTGGTTTTGCCGGGTGTTTATGATGCTTTGACGGCAAAAATTGCGGCAGAAGTAGGGTTTGATGCACTGGTTATGGGAGGTTATAGTATCGCTGCCTCCAGATTAGGGCAGCCGGATGTAGGTTACCTTTCGATGACTGAAATGGTGCAGGCTGTGAAATGTATTGTGGATGCCACAGAATTACCGGTATTTGCCGATGGTGATACTGGTTACGGAAATGCGTTAAGCGTACGGAGGACGATGCAGGAATATGAAAAAGCCGGAGCAGCTGCAGTGCTTTTTGAAGATCAGGTATGGCCTAAACGTTGTGGACATATGGTCGGTAAGCAGGTCATAGATGCATCTGAGCATGCGAAAAAACTGCGGGCGGCTGCTGATGCCAGAACTGACGAGGATTTTTTACTGATTGCCAGAACTGATGCGAGGGCTGTGAATGGACTGGAGGATGCTGTTGAACGCGGCAAATTGTATTTAGATAACGGCGCTGAAGCTTTGTTTATAGAAGCGCCGCAGGATATAAGAGAATTAGAAGCTGTTACGAAAGCTTTTCCAGATACCATACTGATAGCTAATATGATCGAAGGCGGCAGGACACCGAACCTGACTGCAAAAGATTTGGAAAATATAGGATTTAAAATAGTGTTCTGGCCCTGCAGTGCCTTATACGTCATTACGCAGGCTTTTAAAGAAGCAATGACAGTGCTGCATCAAACGGGGACGACTAAGGCCTATGAAGATAAAATGATGCATTTTACTGATTTTAACAGGTTCATCGGTCTTGATGATTATATGAAGCTGGAGAAACTCTATAAATAAAAAATTATGAGGTGAGAGTAATGAAAATGTCCCAAATGTTTAAAACTACTTTGGCTGCCGCTATGATTATGGCATTGGCAGTAACGGCCGGCTGCGGTGGGGGCGGAGATAAAAAATCTGCCGGCAGCGAAAAGGTGACTTTGAAACTGGCTCACAATTTGCCAACGGCACATCCGCTGGCCCAGGGAATGGAGGCTTTTAATAAAAAGCTTACTGAAAAATCCAACGGCACTATTACACTGAACATCTATCCTTCCGGACAGCTGTTCAACGATAAAAGTATGAATGACGCAATTATGTCTGGTGGCATTGATATGGGGCTTAATTCCACAGCAATGTGGTCAACTGTTATTCCGGCAATGGAAGTTTTTGACGTACCGTTTCTGTTCCCAAGTTATGAAAAAGTCGATCATGCCATCGACGGAGGCTTGGGTGATAAATTAGCAGGCGAATTGAAGAAGAAGGGTGTGCGTCCTGTGATCTGGGCTGATTATGGCTTTGTGCAGTTCGCTAACAGCAAAAAGGAAATCACTAAACCTGAGGATTTTGCAGGACTGAAGCTGCGTGGTTATGGTGAGCTGCCTTCAGAAACGATTAAAGCACTTGGTGCTTCTCCTGTAACTATGGGATCAGGTGAAGTTTATATGGCCATTCAGCGCGGTGTTGTTGATGGACAAACTTCTGGAACTACAGCTATGTATGACCGTAAAATGTTTGAAGTTACCAAATATCTGACTATTACTAATCATGCTTATCCTGAGTTTATTCTGGCGATGAATGAAAAATCTTTTCAAAGACTGACTCCGGAACAGCAAAAAATAGTAACCGACGCTGCAAATGAAGTGCGTGACGAACTGCGTAAAAATGCTAAAGCAGAGGATATGGCTGCTTTAGAGAAATTAAAAGAAAAAGGTATGCAGGTTTACGTTGTTCCTGAGGCTGAGCTGCCGGCATGGCAGTCTGCTACTAAACCAGTTTGGGATATTTTTGTTAAACATACTGGGGATCTTGGTAAGGAATTGATCGAAATATGCAGTAAACAATAGATAAATTCTTAATTGACCGCTGCCATAAGCGGCAGCGGTTTTTATTTTGGAAAAGAATGAGAGGAAAAAGACTTGAAAAGCGCGCTCGAGGTCTATGAAAAATTTTTGAACGCTATTACTAAAGCAGTTGGCGTCATTGCCGGCATTCTATTGCTGCTGCCGGCGTTGATGGTCTTTTATGAAGTTGTGATGCGAGGTTTGTTCAATGCGCCGACAGAATGGTCAATAGAACTTTCTGTATATTGTGTTTTAGTAGCAGGTTTTTTAGGGATGTCCGTTACTTATGCTGCTGGCAAGCACATCCATGTCGATATTGTTTTAAGCCATTTATCAGCACGTACCCGTTGTTATATCGAACTTTTTACAACTATTGTTGGTATTTTTTTCTGTGCCGTATTTGTAATGCAGTCTTTGGATATGGCATTGCTTTCATATGAGATGGATAATACTTCACCAAGTACTCTGCGAACTCCTATGTGGATTCCTCAGATGTCGCTGCCGATCGGTATGGGGCTGTTGCTATTACAGTTTGTACGTACTCTGCTTATAGATATTCAAAAAATCAGCAGCGGTGAATTCAGTAAGGAGGCGGAATAAGATGCTTGTTATTTTTACCGTTATCTTACTGGGACTTTTGGTTTTGGGACTGCCGGTAGCCTTCTCACTGGGAACGGCGGGACTTTTCGGTATGTTTGCTTTTATGGGCGGAGGATCTTCTTTGGCCCAGATACCGATTTTGGCTTACAAATCTTTGGATGATTTCGTGTTAACGGCTGTCCCGTTATATATTTTAATGAGCCAGATTCTTTTAACAGGCAAAGTTGGCAACGATTTATTTGAGCTGGGCAATAAATGGTTGCGTCATTTGCCTGGGGGGTTAGGTGTAGCTACAGTTTTTGCCTGTGCAATTTTTGCTGCGATTACAGGCTCGTCTGTTGCCTGCGCCGTTACTATTGGTGCTATTGCCATTCCTGAGATGCTGTCCCGTGGTTATGAAAGAACGTTAGTTCTAGGAGCTGTTGCAGCAGGTGGGACCTTAGGCATTCTGATCCCGCCATCGATACCAATGATTTTGTATGGCGCTATTACTGGTGAATCGGTAGGTCAGTTGTTTATGTCCGGCGTTGTACCGGGGGTTATTTTGACACTGCTGTTTATTGCTGTGGTTGTTTACAGCTCAAGAAAGCTGCCTTTGCAGGAAGCGGCCAGCTGGGAGGAACGTTTTCAGGCGCTAAGAAGTTCTTTTTGGGGACTGCTGCTGCCGGTGCTTGTCGTTGGCGGTATTTATACGGGAGCGTTTACTCCTACTGAAGCTGCTGCTATAGGTACGGTTTACAGTTTGTTTATTACTTTTGTTATTTACCGTACGCTTGGTCTGAAGGATATTCCGGAAATTTTGCTGGATACAGTCAAAACGACCTCGATGATTTTCGCGATTATGATCGGCGCAACTTTATTTGGTTTCGTTTTAACTATTCTGCAGGTTCCGCAGGCTTTGACGAGCCTGGTTGCCGAAATGGAAACCAGCCGATGGATAGTCTTTATCGCAATTAATATTCTGCTGTTGGTTTTGGGATGTATTTTGGAATCTATCTCCATTATTTTTATCACTTTGCCGATTTTGTATCCTATTATCATGAAATTGGGCTTCGATCCGATCTGGTTCAACGTTGTGATGTTGATCAATCTGGAGCTGGCTCTTATCACGCCGCCGGTTGGAATGAATCTGTTTGTTTTGCAGGGCATCAGCCCAGATAGTAAAATGACACAGATCATCAAAGGTGTTATTCCTTTTGGCATTATTATGGCGCTGGAAATTTTGCTGCTGTGTTTCTTCCCGGAGATAGCTACATGGCTCCCCGGTATAGTAAAATAGCGGTTTTTGTTGACATAGTAAGTTAAAAAGAATATAATTAATTAGTCATAGTGAAGGATGCTTATTGACAAGCATCCTTCATTAATTTTAGAGTAGTTTTATTTGACCGCAGGCTTTTGTTGTATATGGCATAGCTCGGTTTGGATTTACAGGCGGTATGCCGTCTGCTCAAAAGAGAGGAAGATAGGATTTATGTTAAGAAATGATTTACGCAATATTGCCATTATTGCCCACGTTGACCATGGCAAGACTACCCTCGTAGACGCAATGCTCAAACAAAGCGGTATTTTCCGTGCTAACGAGCATGTCGAAGAACGTGTAATGGATTCCAACGCTTTGGAACGTGAACGCGGTATTACTATTTTAGCTAAAAATACAGCTGTTATGCACAAAGATACTAAAATCAATATTCTTGATACCCCCGGCCATGCTGATTTCGGCGGTGAAGTTGAACGCGTGCTTACTATGGTCGATGGCGTATTATTGCTGGTTGATGCTTATGAAGGGCCTATGCCGCAGACTAAGTATGTTTTGCGCAAAGCGCTGGAACAGCATCTGAAACCAATTGTAGTTATCAATAAAATTGACCGTCCTGACCAACGTGTTGAAGAGGTTATTGATGAAGTTTTAGACCTTTTCATTGAGCTTGGTGCTGATGATGATCAACTGGAATTCCCGGTAGTATTGACTTCTGCCCGTAATGGTATTGCTAAATTAACTATGGAAGAAGAAAGCGACAATTTAGAAGCTTTGTTCAAAGTGATTTTGGAAAATATTCCCGCTCCGGATGTTGAAGTAGACGCACCTTTGCAAATGCTGGTCAATACCTTGGATTATGATGATTATGTAGGACGTATCGTTGTCGGTCGTGTGATCCGCGGTACTATCCATAACGGTGAAACTATTACTTTGATGGATGAAGAGGGCGAGCGTAAAGCGAAGATCGGCCGTCTGTATACCTATGAAGGCTTGAAACGTGCTGAGACGCAGGAAGTTGGAGCCGGCGACATCGTTGCTTTGATCGGTTTGGCAGATGCCAATATCGGCGATACTATCGCTGATGCAGAAAGTCCTGAAAAATTAAAAGGCATCAGTATTGATGAGCCTACGCTGTCGATGGTATTCTCTGTTAATAACAGTCCTTTTGCAGGTCGTGAAGGTGAATATGTTACCAGTCGTCATCTTCGTGACCGTTTGTTTAAAGAAATCAAAACTAATGTTTCGATGCGTTTAGAAGAAACCGAAAGTCCAGATGCATTTATTGTTTCCGGACGTGGTGAGCTGCATTTGTCTGTATTGATCGAAACTATGCGCCGTGAAGGTTATGAGCTGCAGGTCGGCAAACCTAAAGTAATCATGCATCATGATGAAACCGGTACTTTACAGGAGCCTATGGAAGCTTTAACAATTGACGTTCCGCAGGAATTTATGGGAGCTGTTATGGAAGGGCTGGGACTGCGTAAGGCTGAACTGACTAACATGACAGAGATGGCCGGCTACCTGCGTATGGAATTTGTGATCCCCGCCCGCGGACTTATTGGTTTCCGTAACCAGTTCCTGACAGATACTAAAGGTAACGGTGTTATGAATCATGTGTTCGCAGGTTATGCTGATTATAAAGGCGAGATCCCCGGACGTACAAGAGGCAGCCTGGTTGCTTTTGAAAACGGCGAAACTACATCCTACGGTATAGGCAACGCGCAGGAACGCGGGAATATGTTCATCATTCCTGGCGAACAGGTCTATGAAGGGCAGATCATTGGTGAAAACAGCCGTGATGATGATATGGATGTCAATCCCTGTAAAAAGAAACATGTCAGCAATATGCGTGCCAGCGGCAGCGATGATACTATTCGTCTGATTCCGCCTAAGACGTTCTCTTTAGAGCAGGCTTTGGAGCATATCAACGATGATGAACTGGTTGAAGTTACTCCGAAGAATATTCGGATGCGTAAAAAGATTCTTGATCGTGTTGAGCGTGGTCGTCAGCGTTCCCGTAACAAAGCATAATAATACAAAAATAAAAATTTTTCTAAAAAAAGAAGGATTTTGAGAATTTATGTAGAAGTAGGCAGTTAGCATATCTGACAACAAGGACGTTTGGAGGCGTAAAAGATGGATTTAAAAAATGCTGCACGTAAGCTTTGGCATAGCGATGTAGAAGAAGATCAAGTTTATAGCGGTCCGTACTTAGTTAAAGGCGGTCATATGGATATTTTGGTGCGCTCTCCGCGTCAATTCAGCGACGTACGCGAGTATGCTGATTCTTTAATGAGCGGTGCGACACTGATGGTATCTTTCGATGCTGTTGATTCTGCAATGAAAAACCGTATTTTTGACTATTTGAACGGTGTAAGTTACATTATTGGCGCAACTGTTTCTAAGGTCAGCGAAAATTTGCTGATGTACGCTCCAAATCATGTTGAAGTTGATAAGGAAGCTGTTAAAAAAAGTACTCGTTCTTGGTTAGGCAGATAGCACGCACTCATCTATAAAATATTAAAAGCTCATTCCTTTTTGGAATGAGCTTTTTTTACGTTAAGGCAGCTGCTGTTTATAATTTTCGCCAAGCTTTTTGATAAAACCGGCAAAGAGAATTGCTTCACCCTGCTCGTTATATTGCATCTGTCCGCGGCAGCGCACCCAAATCCATTTACCTTCTTTGTTTTGAGCACGATATTCAACATAGTGAATGTTGGCGCGTCCGTCTAAAATTTCCTGGTTGGATGCTAAAAAAGCGCTTTGATCATCTGGATGAACCTTGGCGCCCCAGATGGCGGCAGCATTTTTGATGTATTCGCCAGGCAGAGCAAATTCTTCAACCATGGTTTTGGGATAATGGAAAACATCACTTTGGACGTCACAAACGTAGAGATAATCGTCGGTGCTGTTAACTAAAGCATCGTAGAGATATTCTGCCTGATAAGAAAAACTGTTTTTTTCAGACGGGTCAGACTGTTTTTGCAGGCTAGCGTTCTGCTGGCGTTTAAGTATATGATAAGAACGTTTCTGCTCATACATTTTTTCGTCGACACGGTTTAAAATATCAGTAAGAGAGTAATTGCTTGTAGGCTGAACTTCTAAAAGGCCATAGGTGAAAGATGGTTCATAGGGCAGAGCATTTTTTTGTGCTGAATTTTTTAGTTCAATTAGGACTTTTTGCAGTATTTCCTTAACATTTTGCAGCGAATGTTCTGTAAAAACGACAATAAATTCATCGCCGCTGAGCCGGAAAAATATATCGCCGCTGCCCAGGTATTTTTTAAAAGTCTGGCATATAGTGATAATAAGCTTATCGCCTTCACTGTGTCCATAATTGTCATTGACCTGTTTGAGTGAGTTTATATCAAACATACAGGTTATAAAACCATGGCAATTCTGATGAGCTGCTTTAATCAATTTTTCCAGAAGCTCTTTGCCTGCACGTCTGGTCAGTGTATTGGTCAGTTCATCAAAACAGGCATCATGGAAAGCTTTTTTGGAATCTGTTATATCTATAGATTGCTGCAGATGTACGATTGAGCCGTCAAACCAATTAATAAGGCTGTCATGGTTTTCGTAAATACGTCCGGTTTTAGAATTGACTTCTTCCCAGTGAATAGTCTTATTAGAAGACGGATCACGCAGTAATTTGGAAACAGGGCAGAAGTTACAGCGTTGGGACATGTTCTGTTGCAATACCTGCCAGCATATTTTACCTTCAGGTGCTTTTAAGGCAAAACGGTCTTTCATCGTTTGGTTCATAAAGAGAATTTTATTAGTGTGGATATCAGTTACGTAGATGAGGTTATTCATGCCATTGATAATTGAAGTATAGACTTTCTGCTGTAATGCAGTTTGTTCAAAGGCATGCTTTTTTACAAAATATGCGCATAATATATTTACAACAGCAGTTAAACTGTCAGTGCTGAATTGCTGAAAATTGATTGCTTTTTCGTTTAATTCTAAAGCTGCAAAACCATAGAGATAATCGTCAAAGCGCAGCGGATAAACTGTGGTTGGTCTTATATTATCGTTGTAACCGCATTCTGTTAATATGTGACTGAAATCTTTGCAGTTGATTTCAGTCTTGAGCTTTAACTTTTTTGCGATAAGGTGAGCTTTATGGCTTAACAAAGACTGCTGTTGGGAAAGGGCTTCATTTGGATAGTGAAAAGCAGCCTGAAAATGTTTTTCGTTGCGCAGTTGAATCACAGAAATATGAGATAAATATTCTGTGAGACCAAGTGTTTTTTCTAAACTGGCAAGAAGATCATAAAAAGTATTTTTAAAAGAATATAACTTATCATATGCCTGTAAGAATTGTTGAGATTGTTTTAAATTATCAGTGCTATAGTCAGCCATATGTATCATTCCTGTCTGTTAGGGTGTATTTATAATATTATAGCACTTTCAAGATATGAATGAAATATATAAACTAAAGCAAAAATAAAATAACGAAAGCTTTAATTAAGATGAGATAAAGCGTGTTTTGGAGAAAATAAAAAGCCTGCTCAAAAGAGCAGGCTTTAATCGCTGTAGAGATTAGTCCATAGCATTGACTTTTTTAGCAAGTCTTGATTTTTTGCGGTTTGCAGCATTCTTATGGATAATACCTTTACGAGAAGCTTTATCAATCAAACCGGTTGCAGTTGCAAAAGTTGCTTTTGCTTCTTCTGGAGAGCCGGTCTCGGTTACAGCAACTACTTTACGAGCTGCATTGCGGATAGCAGCCTTGATCGGAGCATTTTTTGCACGACGTTCTGCGTCGGTTTTTACACTACGAATGGAAGATTTAATGTTCGGCAACGAATTCACCTCCTACAATTAAATACGTTTACTAAAGTATTCTACCACGAAGGAGTTAATTCTGCAAGGGATTTCTGCAAATTATTCCACAAAAGACTTTATTTGATAATTTTGGTAGCGATACGCTCGGGTTTAATGTCGGCAAAAGAACGTTTTTCAAGCGGTTTGGCCGGATAACCCAAGGCCAAAGCTGAAACAGGTTTGAAGCCTTCCGGCAGTTCAAGGCTGGCTACAAATTGAGGACTTTGCGGAATACGATTTAAAAGAGCCCAAAGATAAACTGAACCAAGGCCGATATCAGTAGCAGCCAATTGCATATTTTCAAGAATACAGCCAACATCAGCTATGTAAACCATCTGGCCGTCATCTTTAGGTTTAGCTGAAATGACGATTAAAGTAGGGGCGCCGTAAAACGGATTGTATTTGGGGTTTCCGAAAGCTTGACCGCAGTATTCTGCAAAGTTTTCGAGAATTTTGGGATTTTGCACAACAGAAATATATAGTTCGTCATATGCTCCATGACCAACAGGAGAAGCCCAGCCGGCGGCTAAAACTGTTTGCAGCTGGGAATCGCTTATTTGTTCTGGTTTGTAGACTCTGGTAGAGCGGCGGGTTGCAATAGCGGTTAAGGTATCCATAATATAACTTCCTTTCTTGTAATAATTCTTTTATTATTACTTATATTGTAACAGGTTGATGCTTTGATTTGCTGTAAATTATTTGTGAAGTGACTAAAAACACCATTATATATACTTTCATAATCTTTAACATAAATATTTTTTGTTACAGCAGCTTTTATTTATAAGTGCTTTACTAATAAGAGTTAGTATTTGCTTAATTACCGGCAAAAATGATATAATATTTTGCAGTGAATTTACGGCGGATGTTCCGCTTTAGCAAGATTATATATGAAGGAGAATATGATGGACCAGAATAAGATCCGTAATTTTTCTATAATTGCCCATATCGATCACGGTAAATCTACTTTGGCAGACAGATTGATAGAATATACCGGTACTTTAACTAAACGCGAGATGGAAGCACAGATCCTCGATTCAATGGACCTTGAACGTGAACGCGGTATTACAATCAAAGCGCAGGCCGTGCGCAGCAGCTATAAGGCTAAGAATGGCGAAGAGTACATGCTTAATTTCATTGATACTCCAGGGCATGTTGATTTTACATATGAGGTATCGAGAGCTTTAGCTGCATGCGAAGGTGCTTTGCTTGTTATTGATGCTACGCAGGGGATTGAAGCTCAGACTTTGGCTAATGTCTATTTGGCTTTAGATAATGATTTGGAAATTATCCCGGTTATTAATAAAGTCGATCTTCCCAGTGCTGATCCTGACCGAGTCAAGCATGAGATAGAAGAGGTTATCGGGATCGATGCATCAGAGGCCGTTTTGACGAGTGCGAAGACAGGTTTGGGTATTGAAGATGTACTTGAAGCTATTGTTGCTAAAGTACCGGCACCTTCCGGTATAAGTGACAGCCCTTTAAAAGCTTTGGTATTTGATTCTAAATTTGATGCGTATAAGGGTGTCGTTTTATATGTGCGTGTTATTGACGGACGTATAAAACCTGGTATGAAAATTAAAATGATGGCTACCAATGCTGAATTTGAAGTAACAGAGGTTGGTGTTTTTAAACCTAATCTTGTTAATGTTGATTCATTGGAGGTTGGGCAGGTTGGATTTTTTGCTGCAGCAATCAAAAATGTTAAAGACGCACGTGTCGGGGATACAGTTACTGATGCCAATAATCCGGCAGCCGAAGCACTGCCTGGTTATCGTAAAGCTACGCCGATGGTTTTCTGTGGTCTGTATCCGGTAGAAAACTCAGATTATGATAATTTACGGGATGCGCTTGAAAAACTACAGCTCAACGATGCCTCACTGGTTTTTGAACCGGAAACATCAGTAGCGCTTGGATTTGGTTTTCGCTGTGGTTTTTTAGGTCTGCTGCATATGGATGTTATCAAGGAACGTCTGGAGCGTGAATATAATCTAACGCTGATTACAACGGCTCCAAACGTTATTTACCAGGTATTTCGCACCAATGGTGATGTGGAATTGGTTGATAATCCGTCTAATTTCCCTGATCCAACAGTGATCGACCATGTAGAAGAACCTTACGTTAACGCTACAATTATTGTACCTAAAGACTATGTTGGTGCAGTAATGGAGCTTTCTCAGGAAAAACGCGGTGAGTATGAAAATATGACCTATTTAGATGAAACACGTGTTATGATTCACTATGCACTTCCGCTTAGTGAGATAATTTATGATTATTTTGATCGGTTGAAGTCAGTAACCAGAGGTTATGCTTCTTTGGACTATGAGCTGGCCGGTTATCGTGCTTCCAGCTTGGTAAAGGTAGATATTTTGCTGAATGGAGAACCGGTGGATGCCCTGTCAGCTATAGTACACCGTGAAAAAGCTGTTTCCAGGGGACGTCAGCTGGTAGAAAAACTGCGCAGTCTTATTCCGCGTCAGATGTTTGAGATACCTGTACAGGCTGCCATAGGTAATAAAGTTATTGCCCGCGAAAATGTAAGAGCGATGCGCAAAGACGTATTGGCTAAGTGTTATGGCGGTGATATCAGCCGCAAGCGCAAATTGTTGGAAAAACAAAAAGAAGGTAAGAAACGCATGAAGCAGGTCGGCAGTGTAGAGCTGCCGCAAGAAGCTTTTATGGCGATTTTGAAGATGGATTAAAATGCAAAAATGGAAACAAATCCAGGGGGTATATATACATACCCCTTTTTGCTTGCAAAAATGTTTATATTGTGACTTTGCTTCATATGCAGGTGCTGACACAGAAACTATGGAAAAGTATGTTGATGCTGTCTGCAGTGAAATAATGATGCGCAGCAATGAAGTGACTATTGCAGATCAGGCCACGCTGTATTTTGGCGGCGGGACTCCCTCGTTGCTTTCGGAAAAGCTTTTGGCGAAACTGGTAGAAGCTTTGCAAAAAAATGGATGCTGGCTGCAGCCGGCAGAGGCAACGATTGAAGTTAATCCCGGTACTGCCGATTTGGATAAGCTGCGTTTTTTTAAAGATTTGGGATTTGATCGTATAAGCTTTGGTGTTCAAAGTCTTAACGATGCCGAACTTCGGGCTGTTGGCAGGATACATACGGCCAACGAGGCTTTAGACGCTATTACAATGGCAGAGAAAGCTGGTTTTACACGAGTCAGTGCTGACCTTATTTATGGCTTGCCGGAGCAGTCCCTTCAAACGCTGAAGACCAGTCTGCAGAATTTAACAGCGGCAGGGTTGCAGCATTTGTCGGTATATGGTTTGACGATTGAAAAAAATACGCCTTTGGCAGGTATGCTGGACAAAGGAAAAGTTGAGTTGCCGGACGAAGATTGTCAGCTGGCAATGTATGAATTGGTACAGGAGTATCTGGAAGCACAGGGACTGCATAGATATGAGATTTCAAATTATGCAGTGTCAGGTCAGGAGTCAAGGCATAACCTTGTTTACTGGCATTATCTGCCGTATTTGTCTTTTGGCAGTTCCGCCTGCAGCTTTAATGGCAGTCAACGTTTTACAGCAACAGATTCTGTAACTGATTATATTGAAAGTATTCAAAGTGGCAAAAGTTGTGGAGGCTTTGAAGATCTGACAAAAGAAATGCAGCTGTCAGAATATTTATTTATGGGTTTACGGACGACGGTAGGGATAGATTTAATAGAAACTGAACAACGTTTTGGCTGTGATGTAATGTTAGAATTTGGGGTTGAATTAGAAAAATTTATTAGAGGAAATTTAGTATTCTGTGATATTGAGCATAGGCGGATGAGGCTGACGGAGCAAGGGATGCGCTTTAGCAATGAAATTTTTGAAATCTTTGTGAAGTAAGAAAAATTGGTTGACAACTGTTAAGGTCAGTGCTATTCTAATACCAAGATGTTAGCACTCTAATGAGATGAGTGCTAACAATCGAGTTGGAGGTGGGATCGTGTTAAACGAAAGAAAGAAAAAGATCCTGCAAATTATCATAGAAGACTACATTTCATCGGCTGAGCCGGTTGGCTCACGTACTATTGCCCGCAAGTATGACTTAGGGCTCAGCCCGGCAACGATCCGTAATGAGATGTCAGACCTTGAGCTTCTGGGTTATTTGGAACAGCCGCATACTTCAGCGGGACGTATTCCATCTGCTCAGGCTTATCGTTTTTATGTAGATGCCCTGATTGAACCGGGGACATTGACAGATAATGATATGGCATTAATATATGGCTGGTATAATGAACGTCGTCGTAACATTGATGATATTTTCCAGTCGACAGCCAAGATCTTGTCACGTATGACACAGAATGTTTCTATGGTTTTGACTAACCAGCAGACGATTGCAAATTTCTGTTATTTAAAATTTTTACCGCTTGACAGTCAGCATGCTATTTTATGTATCGTTGCCGATGATGGCAGTATAGATACGAATGTTGTTGATATTCCTTTAGGTATGTCTTCTGAAGAGATGGATTATCTGGCTGGTAAAATGAGCAAATTGCTGGAAGATCGCAATCTTAGCGATATTTCTGTGGAGATTTTGCAGAATGTCCATACAGATGTGGTCGAGGATAAACTCATTTTTTCATCATTACTGCAGGCTGTACGTAAAATGACGGGGCGCAGGCAGGAACAGAAGGTATTTTTAGGCGGAACAAAGCAACTGCTTAATCAACCGGAATTCCGTGATGTGGAAAGAGTCAGAAACCTGCTTGGTATATTAGAAGAAGAAAAGGTCCTGAAGGATCTTTTGCAAGGTGGTGAAGATTCAGGCCTTAAGGTAACGATAGGTTCTGAAAATAAATTTACCGGTATTCAGGATTGCAGTATGGTTCAGGCTACTTATCGTCTGAATGATCAGATCGTAGGTACGATGGCAGTATTAGGTCCAACCCGTATGGAATACGGTAAGGTCATTTCTGTAATGGATTACCTGCATAAATATCTGAAAACAATTTTAGATAAGTAAAAAGACTATAAGGAGGAAGTGTTTTGCAAACAGAAGATTTGAAGGAAAGCTCAAAGCAAACAACTGCCGAAGAAACACCTCAGCAGGAAGCTCAAACGAATACAGCCGATGCTGCTAATGGAGTCGATGAGACTGCCGGGAAAAAGAGTGAGGGAGCTGCTGGAGAAAAAACTCCTGAACAGGATGAAAAGGATGTTAAGATCGAAGAACTGCAGAACCGTATTTTAAGGCTGCAGGCAGATTTTGATAATTTCCGCCGACGCAATACGTCCGAACGTGAACAGCTGGCAACTTTTGTTACCGCTGATGTTGTCGGAAAATTTTTAAAGGTGTTGGATAATTTTGAACGTGCTGAAGACGCCGCCAGAAAATCTGATGATGCCGCCGGAATTTATTCAGGTATTGAAATGATTAGGCGTCAGTTCGAGCAGACTTTTAAAGATTTGGGCGTAGAAGAAATAAAAGCACAGGGCGAAAAATTTGATCCTGAGATGCATGAGGCTGTGATGAGGGGGCAAAATCCCGATATGGATGATGACACTGTAGAGATGGTTCTGGAAAAGGGCTATAAATTACGTGATAAAGTTATCCGGCACAGCAAAGTTAAAGTTATCAGCAACGAATAGTTGCCATATAAATTAAAATTAACATATAAACCCGAGGAGGAATAAATCATGTCTAAAGTAATTGGTATTGACTTAGGTACTACTAACTCTGTAGTAGCAGTAATGGAAGGCGGCGAACCTACCGTTATCACTAATCAGGAAGGCAGCCGTTTAACTCCGTCCGTAGTTGGTTTTTCCAAAAACGGCGAACGTTTAGTTGGTCAGCTGGCAAAACGTCAGGCAGTATCCAACACTGACAGAACTATTAGTTCTATTAAACGTCATATGGGTACTGACTATAAAGTAGAAATCGACGATAAAAAATATTCTCCGGAAGAAATTTCCGCGATGATTCTGCAAAAGTTGAAAGAAGATGCTGAAAAATATTTAGGTGAAAAAGTAACTCAGGCAGTTATTACTGTTCCTGCTTACTTCTCTGACAGTCAACGTCAGGCAACTAAAGATGCCGGCCGTATCGCAGGCTTGGAAGTTCTCCGTATCATCAACGAGCCTACTGCTGCATCTTTGGCGTATGGTATTGATAAAAGCGACGACCATACCGTTATGGTTTATGACCTTGGCGGCGGTACTTTCGACGTATCTATCCTTGATGTAGGTGACGGTGTTTTTGAAGTAAAAGCTACTAACGGTGATACTCATTTAGGCGGCGATGATTTTGACCAGAAAATCGTTGACTGGATGGTTGCTGAATTTAAGAAAAATGAAGGCATTGATCTGAGTAATGACCGTATGGCTATGCAGCGTTTGCGTGAAGCCGCTGAAAAAGCAAAAATCGAGTTATCCGGTGTTTTGACTACTAATATCAACCTGCCGTTTATTACTGCCGGTGCTGAAGGTCCGAAGCATTTGGATATGGATCTGACTCGTGCAAAATTTGACGAATTGACTGCTGATCTCGTTGAACGCACAATGGAGCCGACCCGCAAGGCTATGGCTGACGCCGGCCTGTCTGCTTCTGATATCAATAAAGTTATCTTGGTAGGCGGTTCTTCCCGTATTCCTGCTGTACAGGAAGCTTTGAAAAAATTTATCGGTAAAGAGCCTTACCGTGGTGTAAACCCTGACGAATGTGTTGCCGTTGGTGCTGCCATTCAGGCCGGCGTTTTGGCAGGTGAAGTAAAAGACGTGCTTTTACTTGACGTAACTCCGTTGTCTTTGGGTATAGAAACTTTGGGTGGTGTGTTCACAAAGATCATTGAACGTAATACTACCATCCCGACTTCCCGTAAGCAGGTCTTCTCTACTGCTGCTGATAATCAGCCTTCAGTTGATATCCATGTACTGCAGGGTGAACGTGAAATGGCTGCCGATAATAAAACTCTGGGACGTTTTGAGCTTTCCGGCATCCCGGCTGCTCCTCGTGGAGTACCGAAGATCGAAGTTGCTTTCGATATCGATGCTAATGGTATCGTAAATGTAAGCGCTAAGGATCTTGGTACCGGTAAAGAACAAAAAATCACTATTACGTCTTCAGGTACTTTGGAAAAAGACGAAATCGACCGTCTGGTAAAAGAAGCAGAGGCTAATGCTGAAGCTGATAAAAAACGTAAAGAAGGCGTTGAAGTACGTAATAATGCTGACTCCCTGTGCTATCAAGCCGAAAAGACCATTAAAGATATGGAAGGCAAAGGCTCTGAAGAATTGATTGGAAAAGTACAGGCAGCGCTTGATACTTTAAAAGAGACTCTGAAAGGCGAAGATATGGAAAAAATCAAAGCAGATACTGAAGCTTTGACCAAACCTCTTTATGAACTTTCCGCAGAGCTGTACAAACAAACTGAAGCTGCTAAAGGTGCTGAAGGTACTGAAACAGCCGAGGGCGCAAAAAAAGCTGATGACGATGTTGTTGACGCCGAAGTGGTTGACGAAGACAAAAAATAATCGGCTTAGGATGGTGTAAACTTTGAGTAAAAAAGATTATTATGACGTGCTAGGCGTGTCTAAAACCGCTACAGCAGATGAAATAAAAAAAGCATACCGCAAACTGGCACGTCAGTATCATCCTGATGTGAATAAAGATAATCCGGAAGCGGCTGAGAAATTTAAAGAAGCGTCCGAGGCTTACAGTGTACTCAGCGATGAGCAGAAACGTGCCCAATATGACCAGTTTGGACATGCTGCTTTTGAAAACGGCGGTGCCGGCGGTGCTGGTGGATTTGGGGGCTTTGAAGGTTTCGGCGGTTTTGGCGGCGGAGGCATGGAAGATATTTTTGATATGTTCTTCGGCGGGCAGGGCCGCGGCTCGCGTGGTTCTAATGCCGGTCCTCAGCGCGGTGCTGATTTACGCTTTGACCTGGAAATCACTTTTGAAGAAGCTGCGTTTGGTTTAGAACGTGAGATCAGTTTATATCGTGACGAACAATGTCCGCATTGTCATGGGAATGGTGCGGAACCTGGTTCTAAAGTTGAAACTTGCCCTGAATGTCACGGAAGTGGCGAGATCCGTTTTACTCAAAACACTATGTTCGGACAGATGACCAATGTACGGCCATGTCCTAAATGTCATGGTGAAGGCAAGATCATCAGCGAACCATGTAAGGAATGTCGCGGACAGGGCACTGTTAAAAAGAATAAGAAACTTAAAGTCAAGATCCCTGCAGGTGTTGACAACGGTTCCCGCCTGCGGGTAGCCGGAGAAGGCGAAGCAGGGGTTAAAGGCGGACCAAGCGGTGATTTGTATGTATATTTGTATGTTAAACCGCATAAGTTTTTTGAGCGCGATGGTACTACTGTTTACTGCGAAGTGCCGATCAATATTGTACAGGCAACTTTGGGTGATGAGATTAAGGTTCCTACGCTGGATGGACAGGTTGTGATGAAGGTTCCGGAAGGAACTCAGCCTGGAAAGGTACTGCGTTTGAAGGGCAAAGGCATTCCCAGTTTGCGTAACAGTACACGCGGCGACCAGTTAGTCAGGATCAAAGTTGTTGTGCCGCAGAAGCTGAATGAAAAACAGAAAGATGCTTTGCGTAAATTTGCCGAGATCAGTAAAGATAACATTAATCCTGAAGAAAAAGGCTTTTTGAATAAGATTAAAGATTTATTTAAATAATGACTTGTATAAACTGCGGTTTGAACACCGCAGTTTATTTTTTTATGCCAAAAAATATGATATAATGTGAGCACTTGGCATTGAAATATCTTCTCAAACTGGTAGAAAAACACTTTCATATGGTAAAATATTTTAGAATAAGCTTTGTGTTTAATATATATGATAGTTATTTAAGGAGTGAGCGCTTTGTCACAATGGATAGAGGTAAGCATACAAACTACACATGAGGCAGCTGATCTGGTTGCCGAAATTATGCGTGCTGCAGGTGCAAACAATGGTGTTGTTATTGAGGACCCGGTTTTGATAAACACTTTGCGTAATTCAGGTACTTGGGAATTATGCGATATTCCTGAGCAGGAAAACACAGAAGTGGTTACGATAACTGCTTATTATCCGGAGGATGAAGAGCTGCAGCCACGTCTTACACAGATTGATGAGGACTTGACAAATTTGGAAACGCGTATTGGTAAATGTCGCTTTGGTAATACGCGTTTTCGTACTGTTTCCGAGCAGGATTGGGCTAACGAATGGAAACAGTATTTCCATGTTACGCATATTGGCAGAACATTGGTGATTAAGCCTACCTGGGAAAAATATACATCTAAAGCTGGTGAACATATTATTGAAATCGATCCAGGTATGGCGTTTGGTACAGGAACACATCATACGACCTGTATGTGTATGGAACGTTTGGAAAAAGTTCTGCGTACTGATATGGAAGTATTTGATGTTGGTACTGGCTCTGGAATTCTGGCTATTGCTGCTGCTAAACTTGGTGCTAAAACAGTTAAAGCGGTGGATATTGATGCTACTGCGGTACGAGTAGCTATTGAAAATATTGCCGGCAATGAACTGACAGAAAAAATCAGTGTGCAACAGGGTGATTTGCTGCATGGTACAGAAGGTAAGGCTGATATTATCATTGCTAATATTATTGCCGATATTATTATTATGCTTCTGCAGGATATTCCCGGTAAGTTAAAATCCGGAGGAATATTCCTTGCCAGCGGTATTATTGAAGAACGGCAGAATGATGTATCAGCAGCTGCCTCCAAAGTCGGTTTGTGTGTCGAAGCTGTTGATGCCAAAGGCGGCTGGGTTGTTATGCAGATGCGTAAGGAGGACTGACGGTGCATAGATTTTTTATACCGCAGCCATACAGTGATACGATGACAATAATGGGTGTTGATGCCAGGCATATTTATACTGTACTGCGGATGCAATGCGGGTCCAGAGTACAGATTGTAAGTGATGATGGTGTCACGGCTCTTGCTGAAATTGCTGATGCTAATGAAAGTGTTGTGACAGTCAAATGTCTGGAGGTACTGGCGGAAAGTCATGAGCCTTCAGTGCGAATCGTACTGGCACAAGGGTTGGCTAAAGGTGAAAAAATGGATTTTATTATCCAGAAGGCTGTAGAACTGGGAGTCAGTGAGATTATACCAGTAGCTATGGAGCATTCGGTCGTACGCCTGGAAGGTGATAAAGCTGTTAAGAAAGCTGAGCGCTGGCAGAAAATTGCTGAAGCGGCTGCGAAACAGAGTAAGCGTGATATTATACCAATGGTGCAGCCAGTACAGACGATGGAACAGATGCTTGCTGATAATCCCTGTGACTGTAAACTGATAGCTTATGAATGTGAGGATAAGCTTGGTTTGAAGGCTGCGCTGCAAAAGGAGCAGGCTTTGAAGGAGCTGCTGCTGATCATAGGCCCGGAGGGCGGTATTTCCGAGACGGAATTACAGCAGGCCCGGACAGCTGGGGCATTGGTAGTAAGTTTAGGCAAGCGCATATTACGTGCAGAAACAGCTGCATTAGTAGCTGCGGCCGCAATATTTTATGAAACTGGTGATTTAGGAGGATGATTGATGAAAAGAATAGCATTTTACACTTTAGGCTGTAAAGTCAATCAGGCCGATACTGCCAGCATGGAAGCGATATTTCGCAGTCATGGTTATACTGTAGTTGGTTTTAATTGCGAAGCTGATATTTATGTGATCAATACTTGTGTTGTTACCAATACGGGGCAGCGTAAATCGCGGCAGATGATCAATCGTGCTGTGCGCAGAAACCCAACTGCTTTCGTGGTTGTGACTGGCTGTTATCCACAGACGGCGGCAGAAGAAGTGAAGACAATTCCTGGTGTTGATCTTATTATCGGGAATCAGGATAGAGCAGATATCGTACGGTTGGTAGAAGAAGCTGCTGCTTTTCAGTCTGTTGATACAATAGACAGCGTGCGTAAGCTGAGTGCCAACACTGAGTTTGAAGAACTGAGTGCAGGTGATGTTAGTGATAAGACCAGAGCTTTTTTAAAAATACAGGAAGGCTGCAATCAATTCTGTACTTATTGTATTATTCCTTTTGCCCGCGGACCGTTGCGTTCGCGTAGTTTGACAAGCATCATGGAAGAAGTTAAAAAGCTTGTAGTTTCTGGTTATAAAGAAATAGTGCTTATCGGTATTCACCTTGGCTGCTATGGTAAAGAACATGATGGAAAACTGACTTTATTTGATGCTGTTGAGGCAGCTTTAAGTGTAGAGGGTCTGCAGAGACTGCGGTTGGGGTCATTGGAATCAGTGGAGGTCGAAGCGAGGCTGCTTAATCTTATGGAAAAAGATAAACGGTTGTGCCGACAGCTGCATTTACCTTTGCAGGCAGGCTGTGATACAACTTTAGCCAGAATGCACAGGCCGTATGATACCCGACGTTTTACCGAACTTTTGGACGATATCCGTAAACGTATTCCTGATATTGCCATTACTACTGATATTATTGCCGGATTCCCGGGTGAGACGGAAGAGGAGTTTGCATCTACACTTGTTTTTGCAGAAAACTGCGGGTTCAGTAAAATGCATATTTTTCCTTATTCCAAACGGAAGGGAACTCCGGCCGAAAAAATGCCCAATCAAATTCCTGAAACTGTTAAGCAAAGACGTTGTGCACAACTTACTGAGCTTGATCATAAGCAGCAGCAGAAATTTTTAGAACGTTTTGTTGGCAGTGCTGTGGAGGTATTGTTTGAACAGACTGCTGAGGATGGCTATATAGAAGGTTTGACCAGTAATTATTTACGGGTCTATGTTCGGTCGGAAGCTGAACTATGTGGCAAGATAAGAAAAGTGAGATTATTGAAGGCTGAGACGAATTTTTTAATCGGAGAATTGCTGAAATAAGAATAAAAGAAAAGCTGCCTTAAAAGGCAGCTTTTCTTTTATTCAATGGTAATTAATTCATATTGATCATTACCCATGGAAAGTTCTTTCATGTAACTGAGCTGCCGCAGACCACGACGTGATTCGATCCGTTCCTGCAGATCATGCTTAGCAGCATCTGGTAAAGCAAAAACAAGGTCGATAGAAGCCTGATCGACGGCAAGAATATCTGTAGAAGCAAGGATGCCGATATCAGGGGTTGTTGGCGGTGCCGCAGCAAGCCCGGCACAGTCGCAGTCAACAGACATATTGCGCAATACATTGATATAAATGATTTGTTTACCAAAAAAATCTGTTGTAGCCTTTGCTGATTCAGCCATATTTTCCATAAAACGCTCTTGGCTATATTCCCAGGGGTTGGATGGGTCAGAGGTATGCAGCATGGCTTTGCCGATCCTGCCGTCTGCGTTGCCAATTGCTATGTTTTTCATTGAACCGCCAAATCCTCCCATAGTGTGTCCTTTAAAATGCGTCAAAACGATCATGGAATCATAATTAAGCATATTTTTAGCGATCGACATTTCCTGAAAATGTTTGCCTCCTTTTACTGGCAGCATTACTGCTCCTTCTTCGTCCATAATGTCTACAGTACAAAAATCCCAGCCGTTAACTTTTAATGTTTCGCGGTGGCCGGCGGTGGTATAGCGGTCACCTTTATAGAAAGTGTTGGTTTCGACTAAATTACTGTCAGGTACATGCTGCTGCAAAGCCATCACTATTTCCCGTGGGAGTATATTGGGACCGTTCTTTTCTCCTGTATGGATTTTGATAGCTACTTTACCATGTATATCCTGGTTGATTTTATCATATAGTTTGATCAGACTTACAGGGCTGATATCCTTGCTGAAATAAACAAGAGCTTTATTATTTACTGCTGTTTTTTCATTACTTTTAACAGTTGGTTCAACAGGAGAAGAAACTGTATTGGCAGTCATTCCACAAGCGCTGAATAATAAAGTTGCGGCAGCGGTATAAAGTAATGTTGATAAAAATTTTTTCACTGTAAACTCTCCTTTCTTAGATAAATGATTAAAAATACTTTAAGTTCAGTATAATGGCTGGAGTTGACTATAAGTCAAGCGTTTTATTAAAGATTTTTTTACTTTGTTAGGTACAGTTTGAAAATAAATTGTGAACAGAGTAAATAGAAAAAGGACTTTTAAATTTTCTGACGAATATTATAAAAATTAGGATCACTAAGGGGGGAAAGAAATGAACGACTGTATCTTTTGCCGAATCATTGCCGGTGAGATCCCGTCTGAAAGAGTTTATGAAGATGACAAAATGATCGTAATCCGTGATGTGGCTCCTGCTGCTCCGGTACACGTTTTAATGATACCGAAAGCTCATACTGAAAATATTATTACTGCAGAACCGAAGCTGCTCCTGTATATGTTTGGGAAAGTTAAGGAACTGGCTGAGAAACTTGGTGTTAATGAAAAAGGGTTTCGCACCGTTGCCAATACTGGTGATGATGGAGGGCAGACCGTTAAGCATTTGCATATCCATCTTTTAGGCGGTAAAGCATTGGGGTGGCCGCCCTGCTGATACCTTGACAAAAGGCCTATCATAAGATATAATTTACTGGTAATATTGTGCGGTAATTGCGGTCTGACGATAGTCAGCAATAGTGCAAAAAACGCATGAAATGCATATATACACTTCCCTAAGTGTGTGGAGGGAGGGAGATCAGATGGCAGAAATTAAAGTTGGCAAAAACGAAACATTGGACAGTGCGCTGCGCAGATTTAAAAGAGCAACCCAAAAGGCCGGAATTCTTTCTGAAGTTAGAAAGCGCGAACATTATGAAAAACCGAGCGTTCAACGTAAGAAAAAATCCGAAGCAGCCAGAAAACGTAAAACCAGATAATGGGGGCGTGCTGTATGTCTATTAAAGACCAATTGACAGAAGATATGAAACAGGCCATGAAGGACCGTGAAGCAGGTAAGCTGCGTTTATCGGTTATTCGTATGGTGCGTGCTAATATTAAAAATGTCGAAATCAATGAGAAGAAGGAACTGAATGATGATGAGGTTCTGGCTATCTTGCTGAAAGAGGTCAAGATGCGGCAGGATTCTTTGGTAGAATTCGAAAAAGCCGAACGCAGTGAATTAGCCGAGCAGGCTAAAGCAGAAATTGAGATTCTCAAAAAATATCTGCCTGAACCGCTTAGCGATGAAGAATTGCGTGTTATGGTTGCTGAAGCTATCTCCGAGACTGGTGCCGAAGGACCGAAAGCGATTGGTAAAGTAATGCCTGCTGTTATGGCGAAGGCTAAGGGCCGAGCCGACGGTAAACGTATCAATCAAATGGTACGCGAACTGCTTCAATAATGAATAATTAACTTAACAGGACCGAATATTCGGTCCTGTTATTTTTTATAGCCCTTATAACAGTTTGATAACTGTTATAAGGGCTATTTTTGTGCAAAAATGCAAAAAAATCAGATTATTTTTGTAGGTTTCTACATATTAGGCTCGTCTTTAGCTTTGTATACTGAAATCAAAGAACTAATATGGAGGTGATTATCATAGCAAAGATTGTAGAAGCTGTGGAAGCTGTTAAGCTTGTCAGGTCAGGTGATGTTGTTATGATCGGAGGTTTTGGAAATGTAGGTAATCCAAAGAGGCTGATTGATTTACTGGCAGATACAGACATACATGATTTGACTGTTATTGCCAATGATCTTGGTACTCCTAATGTAGGCTTGGGAAGGTGGGTAAGGAATAGGATGCTGAAAAAAGCTATAGGTACCTATTTTACCTATAATACTGAAGCTGCGGAATTATATTTTGATGGAAAGTTAAATTTAGAGATGATGCCACAGGGCACATTTGCAGAAAGTATCCGTGCAGGAGGCTGCGGAATTGGCGGGTTTTATACAAAGGTTGGAGCTGGCACAGAGCTGACTGCGCATTGTGAAACAAAAGTTATTGACGGCGAAGCCTATGTTTTGGCGTATCCTTTGAAAGCAGACGTAGCCTTGTTACATGCCAGAAAAGCGGATGCTATGGGGAATTTAGTTTATGAAAAAACAGCAAGAAATTTTAATCCGCTTATGGCAACAGCAGCCGCTTTGACGATTGTGGAGGTTGATGAGATTGTAGAAACCGGTATGCTTTCGCCGGAAGAGATTGTAACACCTTATATTTATGTGGATGTTTTGGTACCGCAGAATCGGGGTGCAGTTAAATGAGAAACATGTCAGAAGCGGAAACAAAAGTAAGAATTGCTAAAAGAGTTGCGGAAATGCTGCCTGACGGTGGTTTTGTCAATTTAGGTGTAGGTATTCCCACAATGGCGGTTGATTATTTACCAGCAAATAAACATATTTATATTCAGACGGAAAATGGAATGCTAGGTGTTGGGCCTAAACAACTTAGCGGGGAGGCAATAATTCCTAATCTCATTAATGCCAGTCGTACACCGGTTACTGAAACGCCCGGATGCTGTTATTTTGATAGTGCTACATCTTTTGCAATGATCAGAAGTGGGCGTATGGATGCTACAGTTATCGGAGCCATACAGATAAATGAAGCGGGAGACCTGGCAAATTGGGCTTTGCCGGGCAAAGGTGTTTTAGGACCAGGGGGAGCAATGGATCTGGTCGTTGGAGTAAAAGAGGTGATCGTTGCGACATCTCATACGGCAAAAAATGGCAGGCATAAACTGGTAAAGGATTGTACTGTGCCGCTGACTGGGCGGAAAGTAGTTAATACTTTAGTCACAGAATATGCTGTATTTAAGTTTAAGGACGGAATGATGTTTTTACTGGAACATACTTCTGATGTTACATTGGAAGAAATTGCAGCAATGACATCTGCTCATTATGAGCTGGCTGAAAAAATTAGTATAAGGGAGGTATAGATATGCTGCAGCCGGTAGTCATAGATGGAATCAGGACGCCTATAGGAAAACTGAACGGAGCAATGAAGGACATACAGCCGGAGGAAATTGCTGCCTTTTTGTTGCAGAAAATATGTGAACGTAGTCATTTAGATATCAGACTTCTGGATGCAGTAATTTTAGGGCAGGCAAAGCAGAGCAGCGACCAGCCTAATATTGCAAGATTAGCTGCATTGATAACAAAATTTCCGCTTGAAGTACAGGCTTATACAGTACACAGACAATGTGGTTCTGGTATGCAGGCTGTCCAGAATGCGGCACAGGAGATTATGTGCGGCTATGCTGACTTCGTTTTAGCTGGTGGTGTCGAAAGTATGAGTAATGCCCAATATTATCTCAGAGAGGCACGGAGGGGTTATGCAGTAGGTAACGGGATTTTGCTGGATCCTAATACCGAAAGTCAGCCGCGGTCACAGCCTGCTGACCAGTATGGAGTCCTGACAATGGGTATGACTGCAGAGAATATTGCTGAAAAATATGTTATCAGCAGAACGGCACAAGATTATTTTGCCTGCGAAAGTCAGGAAAAAGCTCAGGCTGCAATAAAAAGTGGACGCTTTGATGATGAGATTGAACCTTTGCCAGTAAAAAAGAAAAAAGAGATTTTGATGTTTGCTGCTGATGAGCATCCACGTTTGTCAACGATAGAAAAACTTGCAGAATTGAAGCCTGCTTTTAAAAAGGACGGCAGCGTAACGGCAGGCAATGCATCAGGACGAAATGACGGTGGAGCCATGTTGCTGATTGCTGAAGAAAGTGCGGCTGCAAAGGCAGGGTTAAAGCCTATGGCTAAAATAATCAGCCAGGCTTCAATAGGTGTTTCGCCGGCATATATGGGAATGGGGCCTGTGCCTGCAACAAGGTTGGCACTGAAAAGGGCAGGGCTAAGGATCGAAGATATTGGACTGATAGAAATCAATGAAGCATTTGCAGCACAATCATTAGCGGTCATACAGGAGCTGGAAATTGATCTGAGCAGGGTCAATGTAAATGGCGGTGCAATTGCTCTGGGGCATCCGATTGGTTGCTCTGGAGCAAGGATTTTAGTAACTTTATTGCATGAAATGCAGAAAAGACAGGTCAGATATGGCTTGGCTACTTTATGTATTGCTGGAGGGCTAGGATCAGCTACGGTTTTAGAGCTGGTGTAAATGAAAAAGAAAATGGGAAAAGGAGGCGGATTTTTATGAAGACTGTAACAAAGTTCTGTCTGAAGATGGTGCAGAATTATCTTCCGGATGCTTTTATTTTGGCTATTCTCTTAACATTTGTTGTATTTTGCGGCGGAATGTTTTTAATGAACAAGAGTGCTCTGCAAATGATAGAATATTGGGGCAGAGGGTACTCATCGATGTTTGTTTTTGGGATGCAGATGGTTTTAGTTTTATTGACAGGTTATGTACTGGCATTGACACCTTTGGCTAAAAAGATTTTGAACAAGGTAACAGGTATTCCTAAAACTCCACAGCAGGCTCTTGGGTTGACTGCATTAGTATCTATTGCGTCTTGCTATATAAACTGGGGATTTGGGCTTGTTATAGGTGCAGTTCTTGCGAAAGAGGTAGGCAAAAAGGTTAAAGGCCTGCATTTTCCGCTGTTGGTAGCTGCGGCTTATGGCGGTGAGATTATTCGCGGGCCGTCTTCTTCGATTCCGCTTGTTTCAGCAACACCAGGCAATTTTATGGAGAAGCTCGGACTGCCACTGACACCGGTTGGTGATACGCTGTATTCTTCCTGGAATCTGGTAATGACGGCTATCATCGTAATTATGCTGTTTATCGTGTATTTTAATATGAAACCTCCTGCCAATGAAATAGTGGAATACAGTGAAAAAGAACAAGAAAAACCAGAGATAAGAATTGCTAAAAAAGATATGACATTTGCCGAAAGATTGGAAAATGCTTATTGGCTCAACGCTTTGTTTGGTTTGTTCCCATTGATTTATCTGGGAGCTAATTTTTCTAAGATTGGTTTTGACCTGAATTTGAATTTGGTCATTTTGATTTTTTTAACATTGGGTTTATATCTGCACAGCAGTCCTAACGGCTTTTTAAAGGCTGTGGCACAGGGAATCGGTGCCAGCCGCGGTATTATTTTGCAATTTCCGCTTTATGCTGGTATGTCGGGGATGATGACTGCTTCTGGTCTGGTTGATATGATTTCCATGTGGTTTGTGGAAATTTCTACAGCACATACCTTCCCTCTTTATACATTTTTATCGGCAGGGCTGGTAAATATTTTCATTCCTTCCGGAGGCGGGCAATGGGCTATCCAGGGACCAATCATGATGAAGGCTGCTGAGGCATTGGGGGCGAACATTCCGCAGACAATTATGGCTTTTGCTTGGGGAGATGGCTGGACTAATCAGATTCAACCGTTTTGGGCATTGCCGCTTTTAGGAGTTGCGGGATTATCGGCGCGTGATATTATGGGATATTGCGTTATTTGGACAATTGTTTCCGGCGTTATCATCAGTGGAACTTTTGTAATACTTAGTTTTATGTGAATGATTAATGGAAGATTTGATAATCTTGAGGCTGCTTTTATAGTTGCCTCAAGATTTTTTTACCGGAATGAAAAATAAGGCGCTGGTTTAAAATCAAGAAGGTTTTACGATGGGTAAAGTTTAGCTTTTTAGTATAACAGTTTTTGAAATCTTTGGATTTGCTAAAAAAATAACTAAATAGTAAAATCGTAATCAGGATATTCTGGAGAAAAAGAAATATATGGCATTAGAAAAGAAGGTGAGATAATGTCCAAGAAAATGGTGACCTTAAATGAATTATTGGAAATCAAAGATTTTGCCGAACGTGTGACATTGGTTAATAAGCATGGGAACTTAAACAATCAGATAACACATGTAACAATTATGGAAGGGCCTGATTTACACGAATGGGTAACAGGAGGTGAGTTTGTTTTAACTACCTGGTATGCCTTCAGTAAAAGTCCTGACCTGCAGGAAGATGGTTTTAAAAAGCTTGCTCCGCGAATATCAGCGATAGGTATCAAAACAGGCCGTTTTATCAATAAGATCCCGCTGAAAATACTGCAGTTGGCAGATCAGTACCGGCTGCCGGTATTTGAAGTGAAAACTGCAGTCAAGTTTAGAGAACTGGTGCAGACAATCACTTCTGAAATCCAGAATTATCAAACCAATATGTTGATTGAAGTAGAAAAAAACTATCAAAAACTTATTCATACTTCACTGAATTCAGATGATCTGGCTTCGCTGGTGAATGTTTTGGGAAATCAGCTTCACAAGAATTGTTTTTGCCTGAATCATGAAGGGAAGATACTTGCTTCCTGGAGCAGACGAGGTACTCGTAAACAGGATTTTCTTGATTGGACAGAAAAAATTAAAACTGGTTTTAATGAAAGAATATATACTGATGCGGGCTTTTTTATCAATGAGCTGCATATTTTCGAATGCTATGCCCGTAGTCAGCTTATAGGGAGGTTTATTATTGTTGCTGAGGGGCAGTTAACGGAAAAAGAACGGTTGATTGGGCAACAGGGAGCTTCTTTTTTAGCCATCAAGCTGTGGGACCATTATGAAACGCTGCAGAAAACAGTGGAACGTTTTTGGAAAGAAATAAAAAATGGTGAAATCAAAAGTGGAGAAGTTATTGCTGAAAAGCTTGCTAATCTGGGATTTGTGCAGCAAAAAGCATATAATTTGATTTTATTTTCTAAAGGAAGCCATAATATAAGCAATTATTTGATTGATAGATTTTTAATTGAAGAGGAAAAATTTTATATCTTGTTATGCAGCAGTAAAGAAGCTCTTACGAGCATTAATATATTCAAAAAATATAATAAGGAACAGAGTAAAATAGCTGCAGCTGTAATATCTCCTGAATTTACAGAACTGGAGCGAATTAAAGAGCATTATGAGATGTCGGTAAACGTTATCAGACTTTTATATAAATTGCATATTTCAGGAGTACGTAAGGCTGAAGAATGGCTGCCGTTCAGTTTGCTGATGAACTGCCGCAATACTTCGGAGTATAATTTTATTAAGACGACGGTGCTTGATAAACTGCAGGAATATGACAGACGCTATCAATCGAGCCTTTTGGATACACTTTCAGCGGCTTTGCGGGAAAACAGTTTAGAGGATGCAGCTGAAAGACAGCATATACATATTAATACTCTACGTTATCGGTTGGGGAAAATCAAAGAAATAACACAAAAAAATTATTTTAAAATGACAGACCGTTATTTTTTGCTGCTGTGTATTATGATCCAGAGAATGGAACATGAGCAGTTATGAAAATATATGAAAATAACAGGGCCGAAATTTTGGCCCTGTTATTTTTGTATACTTTTAAAAATATTTATGACCGGAAGCAGGGATTTTGCATAAAATAGCGTATACTATATAAATATAGGAAAAATTAATGTAAGTTCGGAAGGGTGTGAGGACAATTTCTTTAAGTAACAGACAAAAACGTATTGCCGAGATCGTGCGCCAGGATGGGCCGATCACGGGCGAACATATTGCTGAACGTCTGAATGTAACTCGTGCGGCTTTACGATCAGATCTGGCGATTTTAGTTATGGGCGGTATTTTAGATGCGCGTCCTAAAGTTGGTTATTATTTTACCGGCAAGAATACGCTGGGAATGTTGATGGAAGAAATTTCCGGCATCCTTGTACGTGATCTGCAGTCTGTGCCTGTAGCAGTCAATCAGGATAAAAGCGCCTATGAAGCTGTTGTAACTATGTTCCTGGAGGATGTAGGGACAGTATTTGTTCTTGATGAGGCTGGTCTTTTGGTAGGGGTGGTATCGCGTAAAGACTTGCTTAAAGCTGCTATCAATAATGGCAGCGATCTGCGTGAAATTCCTGTTGTAATGGTGATGACACCACTGTCTAAACTTATTGTAGTCAAACAGGAAGATTCTGTAGCTTCGGCAGCACGTAAAATTATTGATAATGAGATTGATTGTCTGCCTGTTATTAGATGTGTGGGCGAGGATAAGCGCAGTTACGAAGTAGTGGGACGTATCACTAAAACGAATTTTACCCGTCTGTTAGTGGATCTGGCAGAGGGCAAAGGAGGCAATTATCATAGCTAAATTACCGATTATCTATGCAGTTTCTGATTCTATTGGTGAAACCGCTGAGTCTGTTGTAAAGGCTACTACCAGCCAATTTGTACAGGAAAAATTTGATGTGATCCGTGTTCCTTATGTTAAAGATAAGGCGCAGGTTGAAAAGGTTATTGAAGAGGCTAAGGAAAATAATGGTATTATCTGTTATACCGTAGTTTCACCTGAATTGCGTGAACATATTGCGCATAAAGCAATGGAGCATGATGTAGAGGTTGTTGATGTTTTAGGACCGATGCTTAAGGCTATTGAAAAAACTTCCGGACTGCTGCCTAAAAACCAGGCCGGATTGATCCATGCTTTAGATCATGAATACTTTAAACGTGTCGAAGCCGTAGAATTTGCTGTTAAATATGATGATGGCAAAAATCCTTTGGGACTGGCCAAAGCAGATGTTGTTATCATAGGTGTTTCAAGAACTTCTAAAACTCCGCTCAGCATGTACTTGGCACACAAACAAATAAAAGTTGCCAATGTACCGCTGGTACCGGAAATCATGCCTCCTGAAGAATTATTTAAAGTTCCTCCGCATAAAATCATTGGCCTGCTTATTGATCCGTTTAAACTTAATGAGATCCGCAGCGAACGTTTGAAAACTATGGGACTGACAGATGGTGCCGCTTATGCTGATGTTAAACGGATTAATGAAGAGCTTGAATATGCAAAAGGTATTATGCGTCGTCTGCATTGTACTATTATCAATGTATCTAACCGTGCGATCGAAGAAACAGCAGGTATGATCTTAGAGTATGTGCAGAAAAATAAAGACCGCCGCTAAATAAAAATAACCCTCGCCTAAGCGAGGGTTATTTAAACTGTAAAACTAATTTACAAAAACTTTTTCACGGACATTGTAAATGACTTCGCCATTTTTAGGTTCACCGTTGACGATTACATTACCGTTAAAAACAGCATTTTTTGTGCTCCAGTTAAAGCTGCCGGTATCGGCGCTGATGATCATATCACCTTGAGTAAAGTTCATATTACCTGCTACGTAGGCAGTTTTTTCTTTACCGTATACATCGACTGTATCACAATCGAAGGTGATATCTCCTTCGCGCAGGGTAATATTACCTTGTCCATGTACCTCAAGTTTATACATACTTACCTGTGCGGCATCGCCGGTGATGATTCTGTCACCAATTTCAACATGGACGTTGCCCTGCAGATCATAAACTCCTGTAAAAGGGTTAAAAGTTTGTTTATCACTGGTTACCTGCGGCTCTGCCAGACAAATTGCAGGAACTAAGAGCAACAGTAAAACAAAGATAAAAATTTTTTTCATTCAGTTCACCTCACATGAGTAATTATATTACTTAATGTGCCTGGTGACAATGCTTGAAAGTGAAATAAAGGTGAAGAATAATGTTATCAGTTAGAGAAATAAGCGAGAATATAGAACAGGAAACACTGGCACCCTGGGCGGCTAAAAGTTCGCAGGCAGTACGTGATAGTGAGGAGGCTGCCGATGATCTGCGCACGGCTTTCCAGCGTGATCGGGACCGGATCATCCACAGTACTCCTTTTCGTAAGTTAAAACATAAAACACAGGTATATTTATGTCCGGGTGATCATTACCGTACGCGTCTTACTCATAGCATGGAAGTGTCGCAGATTGCCAGGACTATTGCCAGAGCATTGAGATTAAACGAGGATCTTACAGAAGCTGCTGCTTTAGGGCATGATCTTGGGCACACTCCTTTTGGACATGCAGGGGAGCGGGCAATTAATTCTTATACTGGACATTTTAAACATAATGAACAGAGCCTTCGTCTCGTAGAATTGTATGGGCGGAAGGGGAAAGGGCTGAATCTGACCCGTGAAGTTCGTGATGCTATTGTTAACCATACAGGCAGTACGATGCCAAAGACGCTTGAAGGGCAAGTGGTGCGGCTTTGTGATCGTATCGCTTATCTGTGCCATGATTTCGATGATGGATGCAAAGTTGGCATCATCGGTCCTGAAAAATTGCCAGGTATCGTCGCTATGCGCTTAGGAACAGAACCAAGCCAGATATTGGATGTGCTTGTTCATAATATTGTGGAGTTATCACTGAATCAGCCGCAAATTATTATTGATAAATATTATGAAGAAGCTGTTGAAGAATTTCGCAATTTTATGTTTGATTATATTTACTGTTCGCCCCAGCTGACGGTTGAACATAACAAGGCAGAACATGTTGTTAGGACTCTTATGGATTTATATATGGAGTATCCGCAGCTGTTGCCAAGAGAATATGGGGAACTGGCAGATCGTTTCGGATTGCAGCAGACTGTAGTCGATTTTGTGGGTGGACTGACAGATGCAGGAGCTGTGCAGCTATTTAATAAACATTACATTCCCATAATATAAACTTGTCGTAATGCTAAAATTATCTACCGTTAAAAAGAGGATTTTTTTGTTAAATATTGAATATAATAAATCAGATGGTATTCGAGGTGACAGGAGCAATAATTATGAGTGGTATGTTTGATGATTTTAAAGAGCAGGTTCGCTCCCAAGCTAATATCGTCGAGATAATTTCTGAATATGTACCGCTAAAAAAGCGCGGCGGCAGTTTTTGGGGCTGCTGCCCTTTCCACGGAGAAAAAACACCGTCCTTTTCCGTAACGCCGGACAAGAACTTTTTTTATTGTTATGGCTGTCATGTTGGCGGTGATGTTTTTACCTTTGTGATGAAAATGGAAAATTGCACGTTCCCAGAGGCTTTAAAGCTTCTGGCAAATAAATTGGGTATTGCTGTTCCTGAAAAGGAAAAGACTAAAGCTGAACTGGAACGTGAGAAACAGGCAAAACAGGTTATTGCCGCTAATGAACTGGCGACGCGTTTTTTTCAGGCCTGTTTGACGAAGACTGATTATGGAATTAAAGCACAGGAGTATCTCACAGGACGCGGCATTACACCTGAGATTATCGAGCGGTTTTCAATCGGGGTGGCACTGCCGAACTATAACGCATTGCTTTCAGCACTTGGAAAACGTGGATGTAGTGCTGGACTGTTGGTGCAGGCCGGGCTGGCGGTAAACTATGACCGTGGGCCGATGGATAAGTTCCGTGGCAGAGTGATGATACCTATTCAGGATCCACGTGGTCATGTAGTTGGTTTCGGCGGTCGTATTTTAGAGCAAAATTCTCAACAGATGGCAAAATACATGAATACTGGTGAAACAGAGTGGTTTAACAAAAGAACTCTTCTGTTCGGGATGAATGTGGCTTTAAAGGAAATAAAGAAACGCAGGCAGGCCGTGATTGTTGAAGGTTATATGGATGCAATCAGTTTACATGCTGCTGGTATCGATTGGGCTGTTGCTTCAATGGGGACGGCTTTTGCGCAGGAGCAGGCTAAACTTTTAGCTCGTGCCGCTGATGAAGTAGTTTTTTCGTATGACAGCGACGCAGCTGGACAACGGGCCACTGTAAGGGCAGTAAGCATTGCTAAAGAAGCCGGGCTTAAAGTCAGAGTGCTCATAGTGCCTGATGGGAAAGATCCTGATGAATTTGTGCGTAAGCACGGTAAAGATGCTTATCTACGGCTGATTGAAACAGCTGTTTCAGGTATAGAATTTCAGATGCAGTATGTCATTTCTCAAAATAATGTTTCAAATTTAGCAGGAAAAGTTGAAGCTGTGTCGAATATACTACCATTCCTACTAGAGTGCAAAAATGAAATTGAGGTTGCACAGCATATCAAAACGCTGGCCCAACGTTTGACAATTGACGAAGGGCTCATCATGAGTGAATATCGTAAGCTAAGCCGTAAAAATGATCGTAGGGAAGCCGTGTCTAAATGGCAGGTACAGCCCAACGTACTTTCAGCTGAAGATTTAGCAGAGCAGCTTTTGCTTTACGTTATTTTAAAAAATACCGATTTGGCGCTTGTTTACAGAGATAAAATTGATAGTGTCGGTTTTATGTCAAAATTTCGCGGAGAAATCTATGAAGGATTGCTGAAGCAGCTTGATGCTGGCAATCAGAGTGCTGCTGATAAGCTTTTTACAGAACTGTCAAATGAAGCGGCCACGGAGCTGGCGCAGATTATGACAAAAGATCTTGCGGAAGAAAACGGTGAAAAACTAGTAGATGATTGCCTGCGGCAGATGCGCAGGGGCGCTTTGGAACGAAGCTATGAAGAGCACCGTCTGCGCGCCGACGAATATGAACGTTTGGGGGATGACCGCTTTTTGCAGGAACTTGCGGAAAGCCAGAAAATTAAAGATGAAATCAAAAAATTATATTAAAAAACAACAGCAGATATTAAGCAACGAAAGGAGGGAACACCATGGCTAATACTAAAATTTCTGCCGACCAGGTAGAGGAATTATTACTTAAAGGCAAATCTCACGGCGGTGTTCTCACTTATCGTGAAATTATGGATTCTATGCAAAACGTAGAAGATATGACTCCGGACGATATGGACAGTATGTATGAGTTGATTGCCCAAAAAGGCATCGACGTAGTCGACGAAAACAGCGATGATGATGTACTGCCGGTCAACGATGATGATACGGAAGAAATCAATGAAGCAGAGCTGGCTAATCTCAGTGTGCCTGAAGGGGTAAGCATTGATGATCCGGTCAGGATGTATCTTAAGGAGATCGGCCGTGTACCGCTTTTGATCGGCGAAGATGAAATCAAGCTTGCTAAACGTATGGATAAGGGAAAACAGGCCGAAAGGCTGATGAATTCGTCATTGCCTGCAGCTTTGGTTCCTGCTTACAGCGGTAAAGAAAAAACTGCTACTCTGATCAAAAAAATCAAGAAGCATTTGGAACAGGAACATAAAAGCTGTGAACTGCGCAATGTTGAAAAAGTGCTTGGAATTATTGCGAGGGCGGCTGCAGCGGGTACTCCCTGTACATTGTCTGAATATCAGGATCTTATTGTTGAGTTTACTAAAGATGAGCGTTTGCATTTACAACGTATGATGCAGGAACACAATGTGATGATCCCAGACTGTGATAAAATGGTAGTCGATCGTCAGACCAGTGATAAAGAAGTACATGCGCTGTTTGAGATCAAGACTTTACTTGACGAGATCAAGCGCCGCTTACCAGAAGAAAATGATGCTGCTGTTTTTGATAGCTATATGACGTTGGAAGAAGATTACGGAAAACTTTTGGAAGAAGTTTTTGAAGAAGGAGAAGCCGCAAAACGATGTTTATCGGAAGCTAATCTTCGTTTGGTTGTCAGCATTGCAAAACGTTATGTTGGCCGGGGAATGCTCTTTTTAGACCTTATTCAGGAAGGTAACCTTGGTCTTATCAAAGCAGTAGAAAAATTTGATTATAATAAAGGCTTTAAATTCAGTACTTATGCCACTTGGTGGATTCGTCAGGCTATTACACGCGCTATTGCTGACCAGGCCCGCACCATTCGTATACCTGTGCATATGGTTGAAACAATCAATAAACTGATTCGCGTATCACGTCAACTGCTGCAGGAACTTGGGCGGGAACCTATGCCGGAAGAGATTGCAAAGGAAATGGATACTACTGTTGATCGTGTTCGTGAGATTATGAAAATCGCACAGGAACCGGTATCATTGGAAACTCCTATCGGTGAAGAAGAAGATTCGCATTTGGGGGATTTTATTGAAGATCATGATGCACCGGCACCAGCTGATGCTGCTTCGTTCACTTTATTGCGTGAGCAGTTGGAAGAAGTCTTGGAAACACTGACTGTGCGTGAAAAGAAGGTTTTAGAACTGCGTTTTGGTTTGGAAGACGGGCGTTCACGTACCCTGGAAGAAGTAGGGCAGCATTTTGGTGTAACCAGAGAACGTATTCGTCAAATCGAGGCCAAAGCTTTACGTAAGCTGCGTCATCCAAGCCGCAGTAAACGGTTAAAAGACTTCTTGGAATAATCGGTTTAGCTTGACAACTCGACTAAATTTGTTTAGAATATTACTGTTGACCATTGAGACAACGCATGGTACTATGGGCCTATAGCTCAGTGGTAGAGCCACCGGCTCATAACCGGTTGGTCGCTGGTTCGAACCCAGCTGGGCCCACCAAATAAAAAGTAAGCCGCAACCTTTGGTTGCGGCTTTTTTGTGTATTTTTTAATATTTAACAGCTCTTGGATAGTATTACTGATTAATCAAGATGGGCTGCATTATGTTTGATAAAAGTTCCTTTGTCAAGTTCTTTAAAAGCCTCATTTAGCTCTTCGCGCGTATTCATCACAATTGGTCCACCCCAAGATACAGGTTCTTTTAAAGGCTTAGCAGAACAGAACATAAAACGTAATTGTTTATCTGATTCAGAACTGACAGATATTTCATCGCCCTCACTAAAGAGCACTGCAGTTTTTTCTGGAATATTGGTGCCGTCTATTATAGCATTGCCTTCAATCAAAAAGATAAAAACATTATCCTCAGTTTTAGTTGGCAGTGTGATTGACTTGCCTGCCTGTAGTTCTACATCATAGATAGTTGCCTTTGATATGAGGTGGTTCAACACCTTTTATAGAGTCATATTCACCTGCAAGCACATGTATTATAGCATTATCTGTTTTTTTACTGCCTATCATATTTCCGGTAATGTCAAAATAGGTTGGATCAGTCATTTTTTCTTTTTGGGGCAGGTTCAGCCAAAGCTGTACGCCAAGCATATGTTTGCTGGCCTGGGGCATTTCCTGGTGCATGATACCACTGCCGGCAGTCATCCATTGGCTTTCGCCGCTGCGGATTGTTCCTTTATTGCCTAAACTATCCTGGTGTGTCATTTCGCCTTGAACAAGATAAGAAATAGTTTCAATACCTCTATGAGGATGGATTGGAAAACCCTTAATGTAGTCGGTAGGATTATGTGAGTCAAAAGAATCCAGCATTAAAAACGGGTCATAGTCCATTACTGTATCGTGGCCAAGTACACGGACCAGATGTACGCCTGCGCCATCAATTGTACGTTGTCCTGTAGTTAATTTTTTTATTTTTCTTGTAGTCATAAAAATCAGTCCTTTCTTGTAAAAAAATAGCTTCATAAGAATTCCAATGATTTTCTTGAAGTTTAATTTTACTTTCTGAATTAATCATATTAAAGAAATATGAATTAAGCAATGCTAAAAAACTTGAAAAAAAGTTTAAAATAATTGTTTTTAGAGGGAATGGCTTGTTTAGAAGCGTTATTACTCCTTATATCGAATCTAAAATGCTTTTTACTAATTATTTCGATTATATTTTGGAAAATGTTGATAATAGTTACTTTTAGAAAATATTTTGAAAATAAAGTAAGAGGTTAACTTTATTGTCACACTTTTTTTAACGGATAGTGCTATAATTTACTACGTAAGACTGGAGGTTGATTATATGAGCAGTTTAAACAGGCAGTCTTTAGGTGAGGAAATAGCTAATGCCGTTTCACATGGCATCGGCGCACTGTTGGCTGTTCTTGGTACTGTTGTTTTGATCGTTTATGCATCCTATAACAGCAGTGTCAGCGGTATTGTCAGTGCGGCGATATATGGTTTTTGCCTGATTTTTCTTTATCTGATGTCTACAATATATCATGCTATAACAAACAGTACCGCGAAAAAGATTTTTCAGGTGCTTGATCATTGTTCGATTTTTCTTTTGATTTTAGGTAGTTATGTACCTATTTGTATTGTTTTATTACCGCCTGAGTTAGGTTGGAAGTTATTGGGGATAAATTTACTGCTGACAGTTGTAGGGATCACTCTCAATGCGATAAGTCTCAGCAGGTGGGAAAAACTGTCGTTGCTGATGTATGTGCTTATGGGATGGTCTGTTATTATTGCTTTGCCGTATTTGTGGAAAATGTTACCTGCAGATGGTCTAATGTTGTTAGTAAGTGGTGGATTAGCTTATACAATAGGAATTTTTTTCTATGCTGATAAAAAACATAAATTTATGCATTCAGTATGGCATTTATTTGTGATGACTGGCAGTGTTTTGCATTATTTTTTTGTGCTGTATTTTATTTTGTAAATAATAAAATACAGCACTAATATCAGGAGATGGTATAATAAAATCAGCGGGGTATAATATATTGGGGTGAAGATAATGAAGCAGCAGGATTATACTATAATTTTTGTAATTTTTCTTTATATTTTCGTGTTACGGCGTTTAAATTTCAATATCTCTGACAGCGGGGATATAGTAACGCTTTTATTATGTTTCTTTCTGGTGTTTCGTAGTGCCTTTAGAATTTATAGTGATAAAAATAATTCGGATGAGAATCAAAAGTAAAATAAAAAGAATACCATATGGTATTCTTTTTATTTTATAATACAGAGGAATTTAGGCAAGGGTTACAATGTACTGGTTGTTGTTTGCGCTATCTTGAATATAAACATTTCGATTATTTATTCTAGCTAACGTCAAATTGGCGCCTACAGTAGGCGCCAGTGTTCCAACCACCACCGTAAATGTGTATGGAACTCCGTTATTACCAGGAGTGTAGGTACCGCTATAAGTGTTGCTATTAAAGGTTAAAGTGTCCATAACTATCATCTCCTTTCTGTTATTATTGTAGAATAGGGAGATTTTATGATGGTGGAAGTAATAGAGTTAATGATATATGAAATGTTTGAATTGCCAGATAGTTATTAAATAACTGAGCATATGTAATAAGAAAGCACTGTATAATTTTAAGAAGAAATGTCGGTTTAGGAATAACTAAAAAAATATCAATAAACCCCTGTCGTTTTAAAACGACAGGGGTTTATTGATATTTTTACTATATAAATTTTATTTTTGATCAGGGACTTTAAGTACAGCGCCTGTTGCTGCTGAAGAAACCAAGGCTGCATAGCGAGCTAAGTAACCGCTGGTTACTTTAGGAGGCGGGCATATCCACGCTTCACGACGTCTGGACAGTTCTTCGTTAGAAACTTTAACATTAAGTGTGCGGTTGGGAATATCGATTTCGATGATATCACCGTTTTGTATAAGTGCAATATTACCGCCTTCACGTGCTTCAGGGGAAATATGACCGATGCAGGCCCCGCGGGTTGCACCGGAAAAACGCCCATCCGTAAGGAGTGCCACATCTTTATCAAGTCCCATACCGGCCAGTACTGATGTGGGATTGAGCATTTCGCGCATACCTGGTCCGCCTTTGGGTCCCTCATAACGAATGACTACGACATCTCCTTTTTCTATTTGTTTACCGCAGATTGCCGCAATAGCTTCATCTTCTGAATCGTAGACTTTAGCAGGGCCAGAATGTACAAGCATTTCTTCGGCGACGGCACTTTCTTTGACTACGCTGCAGTCGGGGGCGATATTGCCTTTGAGTACAGCAATGCCGCCTGTTTTGCGATAAGGATTCTCAACGCTGTGAATAACATCAGGACGGGTGATAACAGCATCAGCAAAATTTTCGCCCATAGTCTGACCTGTTACTGATTTTGCTCCCGTATGAATCAGGTCGAGTTTACTGAGTTCATGCATCACGGCATTGATTCCGCCAGCTTCATTAAGGTCAATGATATGATGGCTGCCACCAGGGCTAAGTTTAGTCAGATAAGGAGTTTTTTTGCTTATTTCATCAAATAATTCTAATGGTAATTCTAAGTCTGCTTCGTGGGCAATCGCGGGTAAATGTAAGGCAGTATTGGAAGAACCTCCGATTGCCATATCAACAGTTATGGCATTTTCGAAAGCATCCATTGTCATAATATCACGCGGACACAGGTTTTGAGCAACAAGGTCCATGATTTTAGCACCTGCACGTTTAGCAAGAGCGATACGGGCACCCTGGTAAGCTGCTGGTATAGTACCGTTACCGGGTAAGCCCATACCAAGTACTTCAGTAAGGCAGTTCATAGTGTTAGCAGTGAACAGACCAGAACAGCTGCCGCAGCCTGGGCATGCGGCATGTTCGATGATGCTGAGTTCTGTTTTGTCGATTTTTCCTGCTTCAAAACGACCGGCGGCTTCAAAAACAGTGGAAACACTGATGTCGGTTCCGTTAAGACGTCCGGGAAGCATAGGCCCGCCGCTGACAACGATTGCGGGAATATTAAGACGTGCGGCTGCCATAAGCATACCCGGCACGATTTTATCACAGTTAGGAATGAGTACAAGACCGTCGAACGCGTGACCGTTGGCTACAGCTTCAATACTGTCGGCTACAAGTTCGCGGCTGGCGAGAGGATATTTCATACCGTTATGGCCCATGGCAATGCCATCGCAGATACCGATTGCAGGGAATTCGATCGGAGTTCCGCCAGCAGCTAAAATACCATGTTTAACAGCTTTGGCAATCTGGTCGAGGTGCATATGTCCGGGGATTATTTCGTTTTGGGCGTTAACTACGCCGATAAGCGGTTTTTTTAAGTCTTCTTCGGTGTAACCCATCGCATAAAATAAAGAGCGGTGAGCTGCTCTGGTTGAACCAAGCTTTACTTCTTCACTACGCATAATTTTAATAACCTCTTTCCCTTAAATGTCTCTTTTATCTGTCTGTCTATCCAAGTATAAGGATATTAAAAAAATTTTACGGTATTTTACGAAAAATGTCAATTTAACAGATAATTGTGTAAGCCATGATTTCACCGTTTTTTTACAGGATAAGGGACTTTTTAGGTAGCCAAGGAACAGAAGATTATTATATAATATAAAAGCAACAGGTTTACATAATAAAATTTAAGTTAAGAGGTGTGATATATGAAAACAAAGATCACTGAGCTTTTAGGAATCAAGTATCCTATCATTCAGGGTGGCATGGCCTGGACTTCAGATGCAAATCTGGCAGCTGCTGTTTCCAATGCCGGCGGCGCTGGTATTATTGCTACAGGTGGCCGCACTGTAGAGTGGACCCGCGATGAAATCCGAAAAGCCAAAGATTTGACCGCTAAACCTTTCGGCGTCAATATCATGCTGATGGCTCCTAATATTGCAGAGATTATTGATGTGGTTTGTGAAGAAAAAGTTGCCTTTGTAACTTTGGGCGCTGGCAATCCTGTTCCTCATATCGAAAAATTTCATGCTGCAGAAATTAAAGTTATTCCTGTAGTTCCAAGTGTCAAATTGGCAAAGCGTGTTGAAGAAGCAGGTGTTGATGCCATGGTCATCGAAGGTATGGAGGGTGGCGGGCATATAGGTCAGCAAACTACTATGGCTTTAATGACAAACGTACTGCCGCTAATCAAAAAAGTACCGGTTTTGGTAGCAGGTGGTATTTCAGATGGACGTGGAATTGCGGCAGCGCTTATGATGGGGGCTGACGGTGTACAGATGGGATCACGTTTTATTCTGACGGACGAATGTCCTACCCATCCTAAAGCTAAAGAAGCCATTATTAAGGCTACTGATACTGATTCTGCTGTAACTGGTTTTTCGCGCAATAATGCTGTGCGTTGCCTGAAAAATGAGTTTACCAAAGAATATTTGGAAAAAGAATGCAGCGGTGCGCCGCAGCAGGAATTAAACGATTTTGCTACGGGAACTAACCGTTTGGGTGCGGTGGAAGGCGATATTGTCCACGGAGCTGTTTTAGTAGGGCAAAGTCTGAACGTTTTAAACGACATTCTGCCTTGTGCTGAAGTGATGGAAAGATTGATAGCTGAAGCAAGAGATACTTTAGCTAATGCGAAAAATATTGTGCTGTAAGCATAGTGATTAATTGAAAACGCAGCCGGGGATGACTTCGGCTGCGTTTTATATATCTTAATGTTAAATAGTGGCATCGAAAATAGTTTGAATAAATAATGGCTCTATAGTATAATATTATGGTAAAAATATCTTGCGATTTGTAAGGTTTAAAGATTTAGGGGGAATATGACAATGTCCGGACATTCGAAATGGGCAAACATCAAACACAAAAAGGGTAAAGCTGACGCAGCACGCGGTCAGATTACTACCAAAATCGGCCGCGAGATTACGATTGCGGTAAGAATGGGTGGCCCTGACCCTACCGGCAATATGAAATTGAAATTGGCTTTATCAAAAGCTAAGGCCAATAATGTTCCTAAAGATAACATTCAGCGCGCTATCCAAAAAGGGCAGGGTGCTGCAGATGCTTCTAATTATGAGGAAATTACTTACGAAGGTTATGGTCCTGCTGGTGTTGCTGTAATGGTAAGCACTTTGACTGATAACCGTAACCGTACTGCTGCCGATGTTCGTCACGTATTTTCTAAATACGGTGGGAACATGGGCGAGACTGGTTGTGTAAATTGGATGTTCAAACGCAAAGGCGTTTTTAGTATCGACAGTGAAGCCGGCTATACGGAAGATGATTTGATGTTGATAGCGTTAGAGGCAGGTGCTGAAGATGTTAAAGCTGAGGAAGAAGGTTTTGAGATAGTTACCGAGCCTGAGGATTTTGATGCTGTTGAAAAAGCTCTTGCTGATAATAATATCGAAGTCATGATGTCTGAGATCGCAATGCTCCCTGACACAATGGCAGAACTGTCTGACGAAGACGTTGTTAAAGTCAGGAAAATGCTTGAGGCATTGGAGGACTTAGACGATGTGCAGGATGTTTATACAAACGCAGACCTGCCGGAAGAAGACGAAGAATAAATTGTGCGACAGGCAGGCTCACCAAGGCCTGCCTGCTTTCTATCATAATCAGGAGGGAGTACGAAGAGATGCTGGCAATTGGAATTGACCCTGGTACTGCTATCTGCGGCTTTGGCCTGGTGGAAATGGTAGGGAATAAACTGACTCCTATCCATTATGGAGCTGTGTTTACGGATAAGGATATGCTGCCTGAACTCAGGTTGAAAAAAATCTACGATGAACTGAGCGTCTTATTGGATGAATATCGTCCGGATGTGATGAGTGTGGAACAATTGTTTTTTAACCGCAATGTAACGACAGCAATAAGCGTTGGTCAGGCTCGCGGTGTGGCACTTTTGACAGCAGCTAACCGCGGTATCCAGATCACGGAATTTACACCGATGCAGATCAAGCAGGCTGTTGTAGGTTATGGCGGCGCTAACAAAGAGCAGGTGACTTTTATGGTGCAGAAGCTCTTGAATATTCGTACAAAACCTAAACCAGATGATGTCGCTGATGCTTTGGCAGTGGCGATTTGCGGATTGCATACGGCAGCGACAAGACGATGGCAGGAGTTGAAGTAAATGATTGGATCAATTAAAGGAAAGGTGGCCTATCTGGCAAATGAATATTGTTTGTTGGAAACTAACAGCGGTGTTGGCTACAGGGTCTTTATGCCTGCGGCTCATTTGGGACAACTTGCTGTAGGAATGGAAGCTAGAGTGCACACTTATATGGCTGTGCGCGAGGATGCTATTTTACTGTTTGGCTTTCTGAATCAGGAATACTATAATTTATTTTTACTTCTTCTTGGGGTCAGCGGTGTTGGTCCTAAGGTTGCATTAGGCATTTTGTCTGCCGTTAAGCCGGATGATTTTTATCTGGCAGTGCAAAGCCGTGACCTTAAGGTTTTAACAAAGTTGCCAGGGATTGGTAAAAAGACCGCTGAACGGTTACTTTTAGAATTAAAAGATAAAGTAGGCGGTATAGGCGGTGACAGCGACAGCGGTTTTGCCGATACTGCATTTGGCGGCGGTAGTGCTGCTGTGGATGAAGCTATTGACGCATTGTGTGCTTTAGGATACTCTAATTCGGAAATCATGCCTGCTTTAAAACAGATTCCGAATTATGCAGAACTTAGCAGTGAGGTAATTATTAAGCAGGCTCTCAAATTGTTTGCCGGGAGGAAATAATGCAGCCGGAAGAAAGAATTATTACCGGACAGGAGCAGGACGCCGATGTATGGCAATACAGCCTGCGTCCTCGCCGCCTGGCCGAATATATCGGGCAGAATCAGGTAAAACAGAATATGGAAGTATTCATCAAGGCTGCTGCCGACAGGAAAGAAGCGCTAGATCATGTGCTTTTATTTGGGCCGCCTGGTCTGGGGAAAACCACATTAGCAAATATTATTGCCAATGAATTGAATGTTAATATTCGTGTTACGTCAGGCCCTGCTATTGAACGACAGGGTGATCTGGCAGCGATTTTGACTAATTTAGGTGATAATGACGTGCTTTTTATTGACGAGATTCACCGCTTATCCAAAACAGTGGAAGAAATCTTGTACTCAGCAATGGAAGATTATGCTTTGGATATCATTATCGGTAAAGGCCCGAGTGCGCGCAGCGTGCGGTTAGATTTGCCAAAATTTACGCTTATTGGTGCTACGACACGTTTAGGAGCCATTGCGGCTCCTTTACGTGATCGGTTTGGTGTACAGTGCCGGCTGGAATTTTATAAGCCTGATGAATTACAGTTTATTATTACACGTGCTGCTGAGATTTTAGGTGTTGAGATCGCTGCTGACGGAGCAGAGGAAATTGCACGCCGCAGTCGCGGAACTCCGCGTGTAGCGAATCGTTTGTTAAAGCGCGTGCGCGATTTTGCACAGGTGTCAGGTGCTGCGGTTATTACTGGACAAATGGCAGATGAAGCTTTAGCACGCTTAGAGGTTGATCGTTATGGCCTTGACCGCAATGATCGACGCATTCTTCAAACGATTGTTAAAACATTTTGCGGTGGACCTGTTGGTATTGAAACCATTGCGGCTGCAGTAAGTGAGGAAACAGATACTATTGAGGATGTAATTGAGCCATATCTTATGCAATTGGGGCTGCTTCAGCGTACACCGCGGGGGCGGATTGCCACACGTGAAACGTATCGTTATTTGGGAGTGCCTTTCCCGGAAAAGGGATGATGTGATGAAACTGCTATTGCACGCCTGCTGCGGACCTTGTGCATGCTATCCTGCAGAGAAGCTGTTGGTTGACGGCAAGGCTTTTGATATTTTGTATTTTAATCCAAATATCCATCCATATAAGGAATTTAAACGGCGATTAAATGCTTTACGAGAGTTATGCGAGAAAAAACGTTATAAGCTGATTGTAGATAAAAGCTACCCTCTGGAAACTTGTGTGCAAGGGATGCTGGATGAACCTGTAATACGCTGCGCTTACTGCTACAGAGTGCGGATGCGTTATGCAGCTCAGTATGCCAAAGAAAATGGTTATGATGCTTTCTCAACGACTTTATTAGTCAGTCCGTATCAGAAGCATGAACTGATCATACAAATGGCTGAAGAAGCTGGGAAGGAATTTGATATCCCGTTTTACTATGAGGATTTTCGCAAAGGTTATCAGCGTGGTGTTGATATAAGCCTAGAGCTGGAGTTATATCGTCAGCCATACTGTGGCTGCGTATTCAGTGAAAGGGACCGTTATGAGAAGAAGCCTAAGGTAAAGTTAGACTAGTTTTAGAGAAGGGGGCGTCCTCATGAAAAAACTGCTGCTGCTTGTCGCGTGGGTATTCTGTATCAATTGTGGCATAGTAATGGCTTCATCGCCTGATATTGCTGTTGCTGTCGTACATGGTCAGTTTGCAGCTGAGCTTAGCTGTGAGGATGAACTGATGGTAAGAGTACCGGATACCGGAGAGGAAATGGTTTTGAAACCGGATAGGTATTTTGTAAATGCTGAGGGTGGTACTGTCAATTTGGGTGCGCAGAAGTTTGGCGCCAAAACGTTACGTTTTGTGGTAAAAGAAAATGGCAAGCCCATTGAAGTAAATAAAAAAGCTTACCGTGGCAGCTTTGAGGTACGTATTTCCGCTGACGGAAAGACTTTAGATGTGGTCAATGTACTGCCGTTAGAGCAGTATTTATATAGTGTTGTGGGCGAAGAAATACCTGTGATTTTCCCTGATGAGGCAATTAAGGCCCAGGCTGTAGCAGCAAGGTCGCTGGCTTATAACAGGCTTGGAAACCGCAGTCGTTTAGGTTATGATCTGAAAGCCAGTGAAGAAGGGCAGGATTATTATGGACTGACAACAGAAAAGCAGGCTATTAATAAACTGGTCGATGTCACAGCGGGAATGGTAGTCACTTATAACGGGCAGCCAATTGAAGCTGTTTATCACCAAAGTGGTGGCGGGCAGACGGAAAACAGCCGCGATGTGTGGGGTAGATATGTACCTTATCTGCGCAGTGTGAAGGATTACGACTGGGATGCACCTATGTATAACTGGGAAAAAGCTTTGCCTGCAAGTGAGATCGAACGACGTTTATCGACGCGTGGATATGCTGTCGGCAAACTTGAAAGCATACGTTTATCACCGCTGGAAGGCAGTAGCAAAATGTTTGGAAATGATCGCACTGCCAGCGGACGGGTGCAGGAAATGCTATTCAGCGGCAGCGGCGGGACATTTCTTTTTACAGGACAGCAGGTGCAGGAAATATTAGGGCTCAACAGTACTTTTTTTGAAGTGGAAGTCAACCGTCCTGTACCAAATTCTATTGAGATTCCTATTGAAAATCCTTATGGAATAGAAATCGGCAGGAAGGAAGTCCCGATAAAAGTCAGCGAACGTAGTATTAGTTTTAAAGATATTTTAAAGGATCTGCATTTTGTCAGCGGTGAAAAAGGTGAGATGGTAACTTTTAAAGGTCGTGGGCAAGGGTCCGGACTGGGGCTTTCCCAGTGGGGAGCACGTGGGATGGCAAATAGTGCGCCGCCACGCAGCAGGGACTATTATAAAGAAATTTTAACTCATTATTATACAGATACCAGGGTTGAAAAAATTTACTGAAACCGGAGATTAAGATGCAGGTAAAAGATTTTACTTATGAATTGCCGCAGGAATTGATTGCGCAGTATCCGTTGGAACCGCGCGATCACTCAAGATTGCTTGTTGTAGATAAAAATACGGGAACAATAGAACACAGATATTTTTATGATTTATGTGAATATTTGCGGCATGATGATTTACTGGTTTTTAATGATACACGTGTTATTCCGGCACGTCTGCATGGCGTGAAGGATACTGGTGCAAGAGTTGAGGTATTTTTGCTGACTCGTTTAAACAGTACGGATTGGGAAGTTTTGGTTAAACCTGGTCGCAAACTGCGCGTTGGGGCAAAAATAAAATTTAGTGATGATTTGTCCTGTGATATTATTGCTGATACGGATTTTGGCGGAAGAATAGCGCGTTTTTATTATAATGGCGTATTCGAAGAGATTTTGGATCGTTTGGGTGAAACGCCGCTGCCTCCGTATATTACGGCACCACTGGAAGATAAGGAACGTTATCAAACAGTCTATTCAAGAGAGAATGGCAGTGCTGCAGCACCAACTGCCGGATTGCATTTTACCAAAGAACTTTTGCAAAAGATTAGGGATATTGGCTGCGAAGAGGTTTTTGTAACACTGCATGTTGGTCTTGGCACTTTTCGCCCTGTCAGTGTTGATGACATCAAAGATCATGTGATGCACAGAGAGTTTTACTCTGTTTCACCTGAAGCGGCTGAAGCTATTAATAAGGCTAAAGCTGAAGGTCGGCGTATCGTTGCTGTAGGAACTACTGCGGTACGTACTTTAGAAGCTGCGGGTGAAAGTGGTGTGATTAAAGCTGGCGGGAACTGGACAAATATCTTTATTTATCCTGGATATCGCTTTCGACTGGTAAATTCATTGATAACTAATTTTCATTTGCCGCAGAGCACGCTTTTGATGTTGGTATCAGCCCTGTCAACACGTGAGATTATGCTGTCGACTTATGCTGAAGCTGTACGCGAACATTATCGTTTCTTTTCTTTTGGTGACGCTATGTTTATTACTGATTTGAATAAATAATTTTTAGGAGAATTTATGCACGCAGTTACATATGAATTAATAAAAGAGTGCAGTCGGAGCGGCGCGCGATTAGGTAAATTACATACTCCGCACGGAACTTTTGATACGCCGATGTTTATGCCTGTTGGAACACAGGCGACCGTAAAAACATTAGCGCCAGAAGAATTATATGCTATGGGCAGTCAGGTTATTTTGTCTAACACTTATCATTTGTTTTTACGGCCTGGCCACGAATTGGTCAAGAAAGCCGGAGGTTTGCATAATTTTATGCGTTATGACCGGGGGATGCTGACAGACAGCGGTGGATTTCAGGTTTTCAGTTTGGGAGCCATGAGAAAAATCAAAGAAGAAGGTGTGACATTCAGGTCGCATATTGACGGTTCAAAAAAATTTCTGTCGCCAGAGATAGCCACAGAAGTACAGGAAGCATTAGGCGCCGATATAGCAATGGCTTTTGATGAATGCATTCCTTATCCGGCTGATTTTGATTATGCAAAAGAATCAACTCTGAGAACTACGCGTTGGGCCAAACGCTGTTTAGATATACATACCCGTGAAGACCAATCTATGTTTGGCATTGTTCAGGGTGGAATGTATCCGGAACTTCGAAAAATGAGTGCTGATCAGCTGACGGAAATGGATTTTGCTGGTTATGGAATCGGTGGACTGAGTGTTGGTGAACCTAAGCCGCTGATGTATGACATTTTAAACCAAACAACTGAGCATATGCCAAAGAATAAAGCCCGTTATCTAATGGGAGTTGGAACCCCAGACTGTATAGTAGAGGCAGTAAACCTGGGTGTCGATATGTTTGACTGTGTATTTCCAACAAGGGTAGCGCGTAACGGTACAGCAATGATTCCAGAAGGACGGCTGGTTGTACGGAATGCAGCATATGCTGAGGATTTTCGTCCTATTGATGAACGCTGCGGTTGTTATACTTGCCGTAATTTTTCACGGGCCTATATCAGGCATCTGTTTAAGGCAGAAGAGTTGTTTGCTCTGAGGCTGCTTACGATTCACAATCTACATTTTCTGCTTGATTTTACAAAGCAGATTCGTTCTGCTATTGCCAGTGATACTTTCCCTGAGCTGCGCGAAAGATTTTTAGAAAATTATCGAGGCTAAAACAGGATTTTTCGTTTTTATGGCGAATATAATCCCAGATAGGGGAGAATTATGAAGGAGGTGTTCCCATGCAAGGTGGAGATACTATGGCGATGATCAATGCGATCTGGCCGTTTATCTTAATGGGCGGTATCTTTTATTTTATGCTGTATCGTCCTCAGAAACAAGAACAACAAAAACGTCAGAGAATGCTTGATTCTTTGAAAAAAGGCGATAAAGTAGTGACTATTGGCGGTATGTTTGGTGTGATTACCGCTATCAGTGAAAAAAAGGTTACCTTGAAGCTGGCTGAAGACGTGGAAGTTGATTTTGCACGTTCTCCGCTATCAGTGCTTTTCAAGATCCCGTTAAGCAGGAAATGGCAGAAAAATAATGAAGAAACAACAATTGCGCAAGGAGTTAAAATCTTTGCGCAATCAGCTTTCTAGGGATCAGGTTGACCGCTGGAGCAAAGAAATCTGTGCAAATATTATGCTTTCGCCACAATATCGTCAGGCTGACGTCATTTTTGGTTATCTGGCATTCGGAAACGAACCGAATATAGACATTGTTTTAGAGCAGGCGAGACTCGCTGGTAAAACGGTTTGTGTTCCGCAGATAATTTCAGAAACAGAGATTTGTGCGGTGCGGTTTGAAGGTTTTGGCCAGTTATCACTTGACCGTTACGGAATCCGCAGTGTTAGTGGTACAGATGTTGTGATAAATCCACATGAAATAGCTTTGGTATTGGTGCCTGGAGTTGGGTTTGCTAAAAATGGGAACCGAATAGGCATGGGTGCAGGTTATTATGACCGCTTCTTGGCACAGGTTGATAAAGCTGTGCTGATGGGTGTGACTTATAATGCCCTGTTATGCAGTAAAATACCAGTAGATTATTATGATAAACCGGTGCAGTATCTGGTTACTGAAACAAACGTTACTCTTTGTGAGTAGCTTGTTTATAAAAGTTTTGATGAACTTACTAAAGGGGGCAGCTAATTTTGAGATGGAATGAATTAGGCAAATTCTTGATTATCTCGTTGGCGATAATCGGGGGTTTCTGTGTTTATATTTCGCCTTTGTCAAATTCCATTAAACAGGGACTTGATCTGCAGGGTGGTACACATGTTGTGCTTCAGGCTGTTGATACACCTGAGTTAAAGGTTGATGATGATGCAGTTAATCGTTCAGTGAAAATTATTGAACGCCGTGTCAATGAACTTGGATTGACTGAACCGGTTATACAGCGTCAGGGTAAGGATCGTATTATTGTTGAGCTTCCTGGAGTTAAAGATCCTGATAAAGCGATTGCGATGCTCGGACGTACCGCACTTTTGGAATTTAAAGATGTCAGCGGGAAAACTGTTCTGACAGGTAAAGACTTAAAGGATGCTAAAGCGCAAATTTCTCAGGGCAACCAGTCTGTTGTCGGTTTGGAGTTCAGTGATGAAGGCGGCAAAAAGTTTGCTGATCTTACCGCACGTAACATAGGTAAACCGATCGCTATTGTGTTAGATGGTGAAGTGCTTACAAATCCTGTAGTACAGGAAGCTATAACTGGCGGCAGAGCTCAAATCTCAGGATCACGTACTATGGAAGAGGCTGAGCATTTGGCTATTTTACTGCGTAGCGGTTCTTTGCCTGTGAAAATTGAGGTTATGGAAAATCGGACTGTTGGACCTACATTAGGTCAGGATTCTAAAGAAAAAAGTATTAAAGCTTTTGGAATCGGTGTTATCGGTGTTTTTGTATTTATGATTCTGTTTTACCGTTTGTCAGGTATTGTAGCTTGTATTGCATTACTGCTTTATGTAATGATGCTGCTTTTAGTGATGCGGTATCTGAATGCGACGCTGACTCTGCCTGGTATAGCTGGTATCATCCTGTCTATTGGCATGGCAGTAGATGCTAATGTCTTGATTTTTGAACGATTTAAAGAAGAAATTCGCAATGGTAAAACTTTACGTTCAGCAATGGATGCAGGATTTAATCGTGCGTTTGTAACTATTTTTGACTCTAATGTAACGACTTTAATGGCTGCCGTTATTCTTTTCTATCTTGGTACTGGACCGATTAAAGGCTTTGCAGTAACATTGGCTATTGGTGTTATTTTGAGTATGTTCTCGGCTATTACTGTGACTAAATTTTTGCTGCGCTTTTTGATTTCAAGCAATTTCACTAAAAATCCCGCTTTCTTTGGCGTTTCTGCTCCGAAGGAGGTGAATAAATAATGTTTTCGATCGTAAAGAATTATAAAATTTTCTTTTCCATCACCATTATTTTTCTGTTGATCGGCTTTGGTTCTATTGTTACCCGTGGTTTCAATCTTGGAATTGATTTTACAGGCGGCAGTATTGTTGATTTGACTTTTGAAAATCCGGTCAATGTGGCACAGGTTCGGGATGTCCTGAAAGAACATGATATGGGCAATAGTATCATCCAACTGGAAAACAGTGATGGCAAAACTGAAGCCAACAGTGTATTGATTCGTACTGGTGTTGTGGAGGATACTGAATTAAGAGCTACGATGAATGATCTGCAAAGCAAGCTTGGCAATTATCAGATACAGCGTGTTGAGCAGGTTGGCGCTACAATCGGTTCAGAACTGGTACAGCAGGCGGCTATGGCAATAGTTCTTTCCTGGGTATTGATGATTGCTTATATTACCTTTAGGTTTGAGTTTAAATTTGCAATAGCGGCAATTATAGCACTTATTATTGATGTTTTGGTAGTATTGAGTTATTTCTCATTGTTCCAAATGGAAATGGATTCTTCGTTTGTTGCAGCACTGCTGACGGTAGTCGGTTATTCTGTTAACGGTACGATCGTTATTTTTGACCGTATTCGTGAAAATCTGAAAATACATCGACGCAGTGAAAGCCTGGGCGAGATGGTCGATAACAGCATTTGGCAGTGTATGACGAGGACAATTTATACTGTGGCAACATCATTGTTTGCTATAGTGTCAATCTTCCTTTTTGGCGGAGAGACTATACATAATTTTTCTTTCGCTATGCTGGTAGGTTTTGCCAGTGGTGCCTATACTTCGATTTTTCTGGCTGGTCCGATGTGGATGTTCTTGAAAAATAAGAAAATTGGCATTTGATGAGTAAATAAAATCCCCTGTGCTTTGCACAGGGGATTTTTCATTTATCTGTGAATAGTATTGTACTGATACAAAAATGAGATCTTTTTTCATAAAAATGCTTGATAGTACTCAGAAATAGATTTCGTTTTTTGAAGCGGCTATTTAAATAGAGCGAAATAACCGTTGATAAAAATTCCAAGAACGATCAGAGGCAAAATATAAGTGACATAAAACCGCATCCATTTAGGAAATTTAAGACCGTTGCCGGTATCAGCTTCTTTGATAAAATTGTTCCAGCCCCAGCCATAACGCTGTGTGCAAAATAGCAGATAAACGAGGCTGCCTAATGGCAGTAGATTGTTGCTGATAAAGAAATCTTCTAAATCAAGGATACAGCTTCCAGGACCTAAAGGCTGGATATGGCTCCAGACATTGAAACCAAGTATACAGGGCATAGAAAGCATTGTTATCAGCACTATATTGATATAAATAGTTTTACTGCGGCTCCAGCCAGTAAGATCGCGGATGCAGGCAGTTATATTTTCAAAGACTGCAATAACAGTAGAATAAGAGGCAAATATCATGAAGAGGAAGAATAATGCTCCCCAAAATTGACCCCATGGCATTGCGTTAAAAACGTTAGGTAAAGTTACAAAAAGGAGGTTAGGTCCGCTGTCCGGATTAACACCAAAACTAAAGCAGGCTGGAAAAATGATCAAGCCTGAAATAAGTGCTACGGCTGTATCCAAAATAGTGATAAATACTGCCTCGCCTGTTAGAGAACGTTCTTTGGCAATATAGCTTCCGAAGATAGCCAGAGCACCTATACCAAGGCTGAGTGTAAAGAAAGCCTGTCCCATAGCGGCGAAAATAACTTCGGAAACACCTTTTTCAAAGACTTTATTGAAATCAGGATAGAGGTAATATTTAAGACCAGCTTCCGCTCCTGGTAAGAACATGGAGTTTGCAGCTAAGGCTAACATGAGGATGAGCAGGCATAACATCATTGTTTTTGTGATTTTTTCTACACCGGCCTGTAAACCTAAAAGACAAACACCAAAACAAACCAGGACTGTCAGGACCATATTGAAAGTCATAGTTAGCGGATCACCAAGCAGGCCACCAAAAAGAGCGCCTACACCCTTAGCATCAAGCCCTGCGAAGTCACCAACAGCCATTTTATAAAAATAATACAGCATCCAACCAGCAACTGTTGTGTAGAACATCATTAGGATATAGTTGCCGGCAATAGCTCCGTATTTATAAAGGTGCCATTTAGTTCCTTTGGGTTCTAAAACATCAAATGAAAGTGCAGCGCTACGGCAGCTGGCACGGCCTACTGAAAATTCTGCTACCATGATAGGCAATCCTAGAATGAGCAGGAAAAATAGATAGATAAGTACGAAAGAGGCGCCTCCGTACATGCCTGTAATAAATGGAAAACGCCATACGTTACCAAGGCCGATAGCACAGCCTGCAGAAATAAGGATAAAGCCAAGTCGGGATGAGAAATTTTCACGTTCCATAGTAATAAAAGTCCTTTCACTCTGCATACACAGCATATGATAAAATAATAATTATAGTAAAAACAATTATACAAAAGAATCTGATTTTTGTAAATTGTTTGTGAACTTAGAATGAAATGAAAGTAAAAAGCATCTTGAATTTTCAAGATGCTTTTTTTGTAGAGGTAGTTCGTTTTCCTGTTAATAATAAACCTAACCAAGGAAGTTTACCTCCTAATTTAGTTATGATAATACTTGAGAGTACAGATAAAGTGACAAGAAGACAGTAGATCAAAAGAATTTTTTTGCTGGTCATAACAATTCCGCCAACGTGACAAAGCCTGCTGATGATATCCATCCAAAAGGGATGGATGAGATAAACAATAAGCGAGTTTACTGATAAGAGATGAATAAACTTTCTGATAGGATTCGAAAGACTTGTTTTGGCAAAGACTGCACAGAAAAAAATCAGAGAACCTATTGTGTAAAGGAACCCCTGCAGACTTAATTGCTGAAGAGTGTTTACCAGAATGATCAGACTGGAATTATGATAAAAATAATAATAGTAATAACTGCCCCCGATAAACAAGAGCGTAAAGATGTAGAAGACACTTACTTTTGTGAAATGTTTGATAATAAATTTTATAAAAGTATTATAATAAACTGCTGCCAGGCCGCCTGACATGAAAATAAATAAATAATGCAGAGGCAGGTAATTTAGACGATAGTTAAAAAGGTTTTGTAAAAATACTGGTAAGTCAGTACTTTTAAGATTGGGATGACAGGTCCAGTAGTTGAAGACGATCTGCAGTAAGAACAGCAGCATAAAACCAATTTTAAGACTGCTGTTTTGGAAAAAAGAAAATAATTTATGCCATAATGGGAAAGTAAAATAAAACCATAGCAGTATGACCATAAAATATAAGTGGTAGCAGGATAAACCATAAAAGAGAAGAAAAAGGATATTTGCTGGCTGCCAGTTTATACATCCTGGCATAACAGCAGAAAAGTAAAGCAGATAAAACAGTGACCAGATAACATAGGGAAGTCCGACACTTTGCAGCCGTTTTTTTAAAAAAGGCAGATAAGCTATAGTAGTTTCTGGTCGGTATTGGCAGAATAAACCATAACCGGAGATAAAAAAGAACGCGGGAACACTATAGCGTGAAAGTATTTCCAGCAGCATATATAAGAAACTATTGGGATAAGGTGCTTCTAGGACAAAAGAACCAACGTGGATACCGATGACTCCAAGCATACAGATACCGCGCAGGTCGTCAATTATTTGATTGCGTTCCGGCATAAGATACTCCTTTTGAAAGTAGATTTATTGATTTATATATTATACTCTAAGCCTGCAGGGATGGCAAAGGAAAGTATGAACAAATAAAAAAACAGACTCGTAAGAGTCTGTTTTTAGGAGGTTATAAAACAATGTTTAAGGATTAACTGTTGCGCGGTAAACCTGTTTGCCATCTTTAAATCCAACTATAACAGCACTTTTTACTGCATCGTGGGAAGCGTCTAAAGAGGTTTTGCCTGTTACTGCCTGAAAATCTTTGGTAGCAGCTAATGCTTCTGCTACTTTTGCTGATTCATAGACACCTGCGCGTTTGATGCTGTCGGCTAAAAGCATGGCTCCATCATAGCCAAGCACTGCGGGCGCGTCAGGTTTTTGCTTATAAGTTTTAGCATAAGTATCTACGAAAGCTTTGGAAGCTTCATTGGTAGAATCCGGGCTGTAATGGTTTGTGAAATAGGTATTGTTAAGAGATGATGCACCTGCTATTTCGACTAATTTAGGACTATCCCAGCCGTCACCGCCGATAATAGGAACTGTAATACCTAGTTCACGGGCTTGCTTGCATATTTTACCTACTTCTTCATAATAACCAGGTACATAAATTACTTCAGGCTTTGCCGCAGATATTTTTGTCAAAACAGCTTTAAAGTCCGAATCTTTTTGCAGATATGATTCTTCAATGACAACTGTACCGCCTTTTTCTGTATAAGCTTTTTTGAAAAATTCAGCCAGACCTTTGGCATAGTCACTGCTGTTATCAATGTAAACAGCAGCTTTTTGGAGCTTCAGTTCATTTAAAATAAAATTAGCACCGACAGTACCCTGAAACGGATCGATGAAGCAAACTCTGAAGGTATTTGGTTTTACATTACCTGTTTTTTCATCTAAGGTTACTTTTGGATTAGTGGCTCCAACTGCAAGAAAAGGAACCTTAGCGGCTTCACTTACGTTAGAGGCAGCTATGGCACTGGAACTGGCAAATAATCCCATAACAACGGGAGCTTTATCCTGATTGACCAGTTTACTCATTGCATTAGCAGCTTCTGCAGGTTCAGATTTATTATCGGCAACGACCAGTTCAATTTTTTTGCCAAGCAGACCACCGGTATCATTTAGCTGCTGTACGGCAAGTTTGATTCCATTTGTAATGGATGTTCCATAAGTAGCGTTATTACCTGTCAGCTCAGCAACAACGCCTATTTTAATAGTGTCTGCTTTCTTGTCGCTGCCTGTACTGCAGCCGCTGACTAAAACTGACATGGTTATAAGGGCACCGCCTATGGCCAGAGCCAGTTTTTTCTTAGTAAATTTCATGATAAATCCCCCTCATAAATAAATTAATAATTACGAAGAACAACAAGGTATTGTACTGGAGAGAAAAAGTCGAATTAAAAGCTTTGACTTCTCGAAGCTGCAGTACTGGAAAACAGTACGATAAAAGTACCTTGATACTATTCGATGAGATAATTGTACTTTGCAAAAAAGCAAAAAGCAAGAAAAAATTGATAAAGTATAAAAAATGAAGAAAAGTGTAAACAAAGGTATAGTTTCCATATCAGAATAGTATAATGAATTACCAGATTTACGGCAGGATTTAAATATTTAACAGCGAATTAAGATTTATAAAACAATATATATTCAAAGATGAAAGCAATATTTTAACAAGGGTGTGGAAGGTATGCAGTTAACAACAGTACAACTTGTGAGTATAGTTATAACACTGGTTTTAACGATTTTGCCAGGTATATATGCCGGTCGTAAAATAAAATCTGCTGATGACTATGCCTTAGGCGGACGCAGTGCCGGGATTGGTATGGTCGCAGGCAGTATTATAGGAACTATTGTTGGCGGTGCTGCTACCATAGGCACAGCACAGTTAGGCTTTCAGCTGGGACTAACCGCTTGGTGGTTTACTTTAGGATCTGGCATTGGGTTTATCATCATGGGACTGTTTTATGCCCGTCCGCTGCGTAATAGCGGTCTGATGACGATTTCTGAGTTTTTAGTTGTAAACTTCGGGAAGAAAGCTGGTCCGATAGCGAGTTTATCGGCTACGGCAGGTATATTTTTCAGTATTGTTGCAAGCATGCTTACGTCAATACATTTAATAGTGGGCCTTTTTCATGTAAGCCTGGTGGCTGCTGCGTCAATAATAATTGTTATTGTTGCGGCACTGGTTTTTTTTGGCGGTATCAACAGTTCTGGAATGGCTGGTATTTTTAAAATATTACTGGTTTTTGCAACTGTTTTTGTAGGAGGCATTCTTTCTTATAATGATTTGGGAGGATTGACGGGAATTCGTGAAAGTTTTCCTGCGTTTCCATGGCTCAGCCTTTTTGGTAAGGGCATTGAAGACAGTCTTTTTAGTTTATTTTCTATGGTGATTGGGGTTATTTCTACACAGACCTATGTACAGGCTCTGTTTTCGGCCAAGGATAGTGCAACGGCAGCAGCAGGCTGTGTCACAGCTGCATTGATTGTTATTCCTGTCGGGTTACCGTCAGTGATGATAGGTATGTATATGCATGCGATGCATCCGGAGATTAACGCTATTGATGCACTGCCGTTTTATCTATGTATATATTTGCCTGAATGGCTGGGGGGCATTGGTATTGCAGCATTGCTGCTGTCTTCGCTTGGTTCTATTTCTGGTCTTGCATTAGGAATTGGGACGATGATTTCACGAGATATTTTTAATGATTTATTCGGTCTTCGTGATGTAAAAAGATTATTGTGGATTAGTAGATTTTCAGTGCTGGCAGTTACATTTGGCGCAGTAATATTCGTTTTTCATTATCTTGATTCATTGGTTTTGCATTGGAATTATCTGTCAATGGCATTGCGGGGGGCAGGAATATTTTTACCATTGACATTTATTGTGTTTTTTAAAGGCTTAGTGCCAAAAGAGGCTGGCTTTGCCGCAATGATTGCTGGTATAATGGTAGCCTGCCTTTGGCCGTTTATTTTCCCGGATTCGGCAAATGCCTTATTCCCAAGCTTGGCTTTTAATTTGTTGTTTTTAGTACCGGGAGTATTATGGAGTTTATATAAAAATAAAGATAGGAGAGTTTGATGTTCAGCATCACTTTGCCGCTATTGGCAGGTGATGCTTTTGCTTGAGTAGCAGTGCATCCTTAAAGCAACTGGTGTTTGCCTATATCTGTTGTGGTATAATATATGGTATAAAATTAATAAAAAAATCGATGCTTTTTCGGAAGGAGGACTGTTGTGAGCGTAAATTTTACACATCTGCATGTCCATACTCAATACAGCCTGCTTGACGGTGCCGCAAAAATAAGTGATCTGGTTGCTTATGCTAAAGAAATCGGAATGAAGAGCCTGGCGATAACAGATCATGGTGTAATGTATGGTGTCGTTGATTTTTATCAGGAGGCAATGAAGCAGGGAATCAAGCCTGTTATAGGCTGTGAAGTATATTTGACAAATGGATCACGATTTGAAAAAACTAACCGTGATGGGATGTACCATTTGATTTTACTGGCAGAGAATGACGAAGGTTATCACAATCTGATGAAGCTGGTTTCACTTGGACATTTAGAAGGGTTTTACTATAAACCTAGAATTGATAAAGATATTCTAAGACAATACAGTAAAGGTATTATCTGCATGAGCGCATGCATTGCCGGTGAGATTCCTGTGCAAATACTGCGAGGCAATTTAGAAGGAGCTGAAAACAGTTTAAAGGATTATCTGGACATTTTCGGGAAAGACAATTTTTTTCTGGAAATTCAGGATCATGACCTTGAAGAAGAACATACTGTTAATACTGAACTGAAACGCCTGGCAAAAAAATATGATCTTGGTTTAGTGGCTACTAATGATTCTCATTATGTGAAGCGCGAAGATGCAGATGCACAGGATGTATTGCTGTGTATTCAGACAACAAGTACTGTAGATGATCCTAAAAGAATGAAATTTCCTAATGATCAATTTTATTTAAAAAGTGAAGCTGAGATGCGCGAAAAGTTCGGTGATTGTCCTGAAGCTTTAGAAAATACAGCGAAGATAGCAGAGCGCTGCAACGTGGAATTGAGTTTTGGTCATTTATTGCTGCCGGAATTCCCTATTCCAAATGGATTATCGGCAGAGGAATATTTGCGTAAGCTGTGTTTAGATGGGATGCCGGGGAGGTATCCTGAGCCGACGCAGCAGGTTTTAGATAGGCTGGAATATGAATTAGGTATTATCAATAAAATGGGCTATGACTGTTACTTTCTGATTGTTTGGGATTTTATAAGTTACAGCCGCAGAAATGATATACCTGTAGGACCTGGCCGCGGAAGTGCGGCAGGCAGTATTGTCGCTTATCTTTTAGGGATTACTAATATTGATCCGCTGAAATATGATTTGCTGTTTGAACGTTTCTTAAATCCTGAACGTGTAAGTATGCCTGATATAGATACAGATTTCTGTTATGAAAAAAGGCAGCAGGTTCTGGATTACATTATTAATCGTTATGGACAGGAGAAGGTTGCCCAGATCATAACTTTTGGTACCTTACAGGCTCGCGCGGCGGTTCGTGATGTTGGCAGAGCGTTGGAAATGCCTTACAGCATGGTGGATAATGTAGCAAAACTTATTCCGCGTGATTTGGGTATTACATTAGAGAGAGCGCTGGAGGCCAGTAATGAGCTGAGAAGTTTATATGAAAACGATGCGAACATCAAACGCCTGATTGATCTTGCTCAAAGCGTGGAAGGCATGCCGCGTAATTCAGGTACTCATGCGGCGGGAGTTGTTATTGCCCCGGATGATTTGAAAAAGTATGTGCCGCTGCAGTTGTCGAATGAAAATTTTATTACAACTGAATATGATAAAGATAAGATTGAAAGTCTCGGACTTTTAAAGATGGATCTTTTAGGGCTGCGTACTTTGACAGTAATTGGTGATGCAATCAAGTTTATTTATGAAACTACTGGTGATAAACTTGATATTGATAAAATTCCTCTTGATGATGAAGCAACGTGCAGCATGCTGAGAAAGGGCGATACTCAAGGGGTATTTCAGCTTGAATCAGGCGGAATGACGAAACTGGTTATGGATTTGGGACCGGAAAGTTTTGAAGATCTTATTCCTTTAGTTGCATTGTATCGTCCTGGACCATTAGGAACGGGAATGGTAGAAGATTTTATTGCAGGACGTCATGGTGAAAAAACTGCAGAGATGCTGCATCCTTTATTGGAACCGGTTTTAAAAGATACTTTTGGCGTTATTCTTTATCAGGAACAGGTTATGCAGATCACTTCCGTTCTGGCAGGCTTCAGCCTCGGGCAGGCAGATATTCTGCGGCGGGCTATGGGCAAGAAAAAGGCTAAGGAACTGGATTCTATGCGTGAAGCCTTTATTGATGGAGCTCAACAAAAACATGGTATCAGCCCGCAGCTGAGCAGTGAAATTTTTGCTCTCCTACAGCATTTTGCCGGTTATGGGTTCAATAAATCGCACTCTGCCGCGTACGCATTAGTTGCTTATCAGACTGCTTATCTTAAAGCACACTGGCCTGCAGAATTTATGGCAGCTTTTTTGACCAGTGTCATCAGTGACAGCGAAAAGCTGAGCTGGTATATAAGTGTGTGCCGCAGTATGGGGCTGAAGATTTTACCGCCGGATGTTAATGAAAGTGGCCGAAGCTTTTCTGTAAATAAAGACAGGGTTATCCGTTTTGGTTTAGCAGGTGTGAAAAATGTAGGTGAAAATGCGATCGGCAGCATTTTACAGGCACGTAAAGAGGGACCTTTTAAATCTTTGATGGATTTCTGTAAACGGGTGGATAATAGAGCTGTTAATAAACGAATGTTGGAAAATTTAATAAAATGTGGCGCGATGGATTCCTTTGGTTATAAACGTTCCGAGTTGTTAGCCGTTGCAGAACAGGCTATGGACATGGGCAGTAATTATCAAAAAGATTATCAGAGCGGACAGATGGGACTATTTGGTGATGACAGTTTTGCTGATGTTAATGAGCTAAGAATACCTGAATTGGAAGAAATCCCCAAACGCACGATTTTGCAATATGAGAAGGAACTGATTGGTTTTTATGTAACCGGTAATCCTTTAGACGCTTATGTCGGTTCCTTGTATTATTACACTCCATTGCGTAAAATATCAGATGCCAGTGAAGTGCTTGACGGTAAATATTTCAGTGTTGCTGGCATAATTTCGGATTGCCGGATAAGAAATACGCGTCAGGGTGACAGTATGGCGATTTTAACATTAGAAGATTTTAACGGAAAGATGGAGATTGTGGTTTTTCCAAAAGTTTACCGTGACGCTGCCAGGCTGCTTTATCAGGAGAATGCAATCAGCGTGGAAGGAAAACTCAGTATCGATGAACGTGAACGAAAAATTCAGGCGTTAAAGATTAAACCTCTGCAGGAAGTGCCTCCTGATTTACATATAAAGATCATGAAAAAGGATGAAAATGGTATTGTCCAAAAAGGCTTAAAACAGATTTTTGAAAGTTTTTCGGGCGATACACCTGTCTATCTGCATCTGATAGATTCAGGAAAGATGATCAAGGTAGAGCGCTGTTTTTGGGTGGATGGGAAGAATGCCGGTGTTTACCAGGCTTTAGATGATTTATTGGGAGAAAATTGGTATTTAAAGGGGTGAAACCTTGTTGAAAAACAGGGTTTTGCTTGCCACAGTCAAGTAAAGAATGTTACAATAATAAATATGTAGTTAAAACCTTTGGCATAAATATAGAGGAGGGCTCACATGAATATCGTAGTATGTATCAAACAAGTTCCTGATACGGCAGAGGTCAAAATTAATCCTGAAACCAACACACTTATTCGCGATGGTGTTGAAAATATTATGAATCCTTTTGACCGTCAGGCATTGGAAACTGCCTTGATCCTTAAGGACACCAGCGGAGCGAAGGTCACCGTCGTTTCGATGGGACCGCCGCAGGCGACGGATATTTTGAAAGAGGCCATTGCGATGGGAGCTGACGACGCTGTTTTAATCAGTGACAGGGCTTTGGCTGGTTCTGATACTCTGGCTACAAGTGTTGCTTTAGCAGCTGCTGTACGTAAGGTAGGAGAGTGCGATTTGGTTTTATGCGGTAAACAGGCAATTGATGGTGATACTGCTCAAGTTGGACCTGAAATGGCCGAACATCTTGGCATTCCACAGGTTACCGGGGCTTTAAAAGTAGCGTTGGGAGCAGATGGAAGACTGCTTGTTGAACGAGAGAATGAAAGCAGCTGCCAGACTTTGGCTGTTACATTGCCGGCTGTAGTTACTGTTACTAAATCTGAAAAAGAACCTCGTTTTGCCAGTATCAAAGGAAAAATGAAAGCAAGAAAAGCAGAGATTCCCGTAATGGGTGCGGCTGAGTTGGAGATTGATCCGAAAGTGATAGGGTTATCAGGTTCTCCAACTAAAGTTTTGAAAATCTTCACCCCGTCCGTACCACAGATCGAAAGCGAAATAATCAATGAAGAAGATACAGACAAAGCTGTTGATATGCTGATCGAAAAATTGGTACAAGCGAAAATTATTACTCATTGAGGTGAATGAAGATGGCTATTTGTGTAGATAGAGAAAAATGTATCGGCTGTGAATCCTGTATAGCAGTATGCCCGGTTGGCGCGCTCAATATGGTTGACGGTAAGGCTAATATCGATCAGGACACCTGTATCGCCTGTGGTGCCTGCATAGGGGAATGCCCTGTTGAGGCAATTGAACGTGAAGAGATTGTCCGTGAGGTAAAGAATAAAGAAGGTAAAGATTTATGGGTCAATGTTGAATTAGAAGACGGAGAGCCTGTTGGTGTTGTTTATGAATTGCTTGGTGTCGGCGCCGAATTGGCGGCTAAAGCAGATCAGAAATGCTGCGCTGTTTTGATTTGTAAAGAAGCTGGCAGCTTGCCGCAGAAACTATTTGCAGCCGGTGCTGATATTGTTTATGTTGTAAGCGGACCTGAGTATGCAGAGTATAATACTGATATTTATACTAATGCTTTTTGTGAATTGGTTGAAACCTATAAACCAAATGCTGTTTTATGCGGAGCTACTGTAGATGGCCGAGATCTTGCCCCTCGTATCGCCGCACGTTTAGGCACAGGTCTTTGTGCTGATTGTACGGCATTGGATATCAATGGAGAACTGGTAGAATGGACACGTCCTGCTTTGGGCGGTAATATTCTGGCTACGATAATCTGTGATGAGCATCGTCCGCAGATGGGCACTGTACGTCCTAAGGTCTTTAAGGCAAAGGATGTCGATGCATCTAGAAGCGGCGAAATTGTAAATTATACTGTAAAAAATGCTGTTACATCTAAGGTAGAGTTAGTTCGCAAAGAGATTTTGGGGGCCAGTGGCGCTATTAAAATAGAAGATGCGGAGATTATTTGTTCAGGCGGTCGTGGATTAGGCAGCTGTGATAATTTCAAAATGCTCGAAGAATTGGCTGCTTTATTTGAACATGGCAGTGTTGGGGGGTCTCGCGCTGTTGTCGATGAAGGTTGGGTAGATCATGCGCATCAGGTTGGTCAATCTGGCAAAACTGTAACGCCTAAAATTTATTTTGCGTTTGGTATTTCCGGTGCTATACAGCATTTAGCTGGTATGTCTGCTTCTGATATTGTTATTGCCATTAATAAAGATGCCAATGCACCAATTTTCAAGGTTGCTCAATATGGTATCGTAGGCGATGCACGTGAAATTTTGCCCAAGCTGATCGCTAAAATCAAAGCTGTTAAAGAGGCTTAAGCTTTAAACTTGGAGGAAAAACCTGTGTGGAAGGTAGTATACATTGCGCAGACCGCTGAAGCGGCTGCCAGGATCAAAGAAGTATTAGCCGCGAACGGTTTTTTGACGCAGACTAAAACTACGAATTCCAAGCACGGTGGCGTATATGAAATCAGTGTGCCGCTTTCCGAAGCTGAAGATGCGTATGAGGTCATTTGCGAAAACAAGTTTCAGTTGTAATTCTAAGGAGGCCGGGCAATGAAGAAAACAAAAATCATTTGCACCGTTGGTCCCAGTACTGATAATATCCCGCTTTTAGTTTCTATGCTGAAAGCGGGAATGGATATGGCCCGCTTTAATTTTTCACATGGAAGCCATTCTGAACATGCCCAAAGATTGGGGCTTGTCAGAGAGGCGGCTGAACAAGTCAATAAACCGATCGCTATGATTGCCGATACCCGGGGGCCTGAGATGCGCCTGGGTATTTTTGAACATGATAAAATTACGTTGCAGGAGGGCGAATCTTTTTGTCTGACAACGAAGGAGCAGATCGGTAATGAACAGATTGCTTCAGTTAATTATTCAGGTTTACCTGATGAATTAAAAGTAGGCGATGCTATTTTATTGGCTGATGGATTACTTTCTTTAGAGGTAGAACGCATCAACGGAACTGAAATCTATACGAAAGTAGTGCATGGTGGGCAGCTGGGTTCACGTAAAAGAGTCGCCTGTCCGGGGGTGGAATTAAAACTGCCTTTTTTGTCTGAGCAGGATATAAAAGATATTACTTTTGCAATAGAACATGATATGGATTATATTGCAGCGTCTTTTGTACAAAAGGCAGAGGATGTTCTTGCGATTCGTAAGGTTTTAGAAGCCGCAGGATCGGGGATGGGGATTATTTCCAAAATTGAGAATCAGGCAGGTTTTACGCATATTGATGAAATCATAGAAGTTTCTGATGGCGTAATGGTTGCGCGTGGTGATTTGGGAGTAGAGATTCCCGCTGAATATGTTCCTTTGGTGCAGAAAGAAATTATCAGGCGCTGTAATAAGGCCGGTAAGCCTGTGATTACAGCTACGCAGATGCTGGAAAGCATGGTCAACAGTTATCGTGCAACCCGTGCAGAGGCCAGTGACATCGCTAATGCTATTTTTGATGGAACTGATGTTATTATGCTGAGCGGTGAAACTGCTTCAGGTTCGTATCCGCTGGAAGCAGTTCAGACGATGGCCAAGATAGCATTGCGAACAGAAGAGGCATTGGATTATGCCGCTATTTTTAAAGGAAAAGGTATTAGTGATAAAATACATTCTACTGAGGCTATAAGTCATGCTACAGTGCAGATTGCACAGGAACTGGATGCAGACGCTATTGTTACGGTTACTGAATCTGGTTTTACGGCTCGAATGATTGCTAAATACAGGCCTAAGTGTTATGTTGTAGGCGTTTCACGGATACCTGCAAGGGTAAGGGCGATGCAGTTTTACTGGGGAGTAAGGCCGCTTTTGGGGCCTTCCAGTGATAATACTGATGAAATGATTGAGATATCATTGAAATGTGCACGTGAACACGGTTATGTCAAAGACGGTGACTCGGTTGTCATTACAGCTGGAGTTCCTGTCGGTAAACCAGGTTCAACGAATTTGATTAAGGTGGTTAATGTGGGAAATAAATTAGTAAGCGGTGTTGGTATAGGTAAACGTTCGGTTACAGGTAAAATATGCACTGCTGTTACATTGACAGATTTTAAAGAAAAGTTTAAACCTGGTGATGTTTTAGTAGTTGGAGTATTGCCGGATGAAGCGGCAGCTTATGCGTCTAAAGCAGCTGCTATTATTGCAGAAGAGGGTGGACTGACATCTTCAGTGGCCATCATAGCAATTAATTGTAGTATTCCTGTAGTTGTTGGCGCTGAAAATGCGCTTAACCTGCTTAAAGACGATATGGAAGTAACTGTGGATACTGTAAGCGGTATCGTTTATGAAGGTGCTATCAATATTTAATAGAGGATAGAGGTAGAGATGGCTGAAGAATCAACCAGGATAGTTCATGGTCCTACGTTTAAAAATCTTTTAGATAATGTAACTAAGCTGGAAAAACAGACACAGAAAAAAGACCTGTCCTCAGATGAGAAAAGTGTTCTGGCACAGGATCTGCTCAGTTGTCTTCTGGATGCGTTAGATATGCAGTCTGAGGCGGTTATGTCGCAAAGCGTCAAGGAACAGATGTCATTGACGATTGAGCGAATAGTACGCCGTTTTAAGCTTTTGGCAGAACAGGGAATAGCCTGCGAAGCCTGTTTGGAGAAATTAAAGAATTCCTGCATCTATTTCATGCGTGCTAAACATGAAATTTTAGCAAAAGAGATAGTAGCTGTTTTTCAGCCTGTTTTAGTGACAAATTCGCATCTGCGTGCAGAAGGCATACGTAAATTGGGTATGCTTGGCTGCCTGGCAATGAAAGATGGACTGCCGGAGGTAACGATACAGTGTGCGAATATAGTGGTTATTGTAAGCAATGAATTAACAGAAACAGATGCTGATTTGGAACAGGAATTGCTGCAGATGCTGCAGGATATGGCAGTTATGGCTGCTAGAATGCGTGATGAAGCCAGATTTTCTGCTATTGTATCCAAAGCTGTTGTACGTTACAGTGCAGAGAGTACTGTCTATGCCGGTTCTAAAATGGTAGAATTTTTGCTGACGCTATTTTTTACGGCTTCGGACAGACGTTATGTTAATGCATTACCAATGCTGCGTTGGATGAGTTTGTTATTGACCAATAATAAATCATTAACTGCAGGAGAATTACAGTATTTTGTGCGTGAATGGACACAGCTGATTGCACAGATTGCCCGGAGAAAATGGGAAAATGAGACCAGGCAGTTAATGGACGGATTATTTGTTTTTCTGGTGCGTGAAAAAGATTTTGCCTTAACGCGTAGTACGCTGATGAATATTGCCTTACATTTTCAAATGTATGCAGGCTGGGATGGTTTTGCTAACGCGTTTAAATTATATGCTCCGTGGCAGAATTTTATGCTGGTTTTACTTGATCAGGCTGTTTCCAGCAGGCGCAGTCAGCAGCAACGGGAACAAATAGGCAGTTTGGTGCTGCGTACTCAGCGGGATTTGATAACTGCTGTGGCGAGACTGACTATGCAGGAAGAAATGACTGTATACGGAGAGTGGCTGCAGTTTGGTTTATCTGCTGCTAAAAGTGAAAAAAATAAGATCAGAGTACGCAGACTGGTACAGTTAACAGTGGGCTATTGGGCTTCTCAGCAGCCGCGTACAAGCAGAGAACAGCTTAAACATTTACTATATGTCTTTGAACCAGATTTGGTAAAGGGAAAATATCTGGAGCTGTTGGAGAAAGTAAGATAGCTTAAATATCTGAATTGGTAAAAATAATAGTTAATAAAAAAGACGTTTTTCCTTGGAAAGACGTCTTTTTTATTTTCTCGTTCACTATTTTTTCACAAATATCATTAGAATGAGAGGGAGTATAGTGGAAGAATAAAGAATACCTGAAAATAATGGAGGTGTAACAATGCAGTTGTACCGCTGGCGAGCACGCAGTATGGCAGGAAAACTTTACCAGGGAAGTTATTTAGCTGACAGTAAACAGGAAGTAGCAGCATTTTTACACGAAAATTATGATTATATTACTGGGATAGAAGAAGTACAAAGTTTCACTGTTAAAATAAGCCGTTTGTTTAATAGTGGTAAAGTTAATGACAAAGAACGCAGCCGTTTTTTTCAGCAATTGGCAGCCATGATTGGCAGCGGTATTCCGTTGTGCAGAGCATTGGAACTTTTAAAAACACGCTGCCCGGTTTCTTTAACAAATGTCTGCTGTTTATTGATTGCTGATTTACAAGCTGGAAAAGCGTTGTCTGCTGCGATGAAAAAACACGTACATATTTTTAGACCTGTTACTGTATCAGTAATTGAGGCAGGAGAACAAGGGGGCATCTTACAGGAGATGTTGTCTGAACTGGCTGTTTATTTTGGGCAGAAGGAAGAAATAAACAGATTTTTAAAGAATATCTGCTTATATCCATGTTTGGTATTATCATTAGCTATAGTAACTGGTTGCTTATTTGTAGTTAAATTACTACCATTGTTTGCCGACTTATATCAGTCTTTTGACCTTGTTCCAACGTTGCCTTTACAGGTAATGATGTTTGTACGTGAAATTGCTGTTAAATATTGGCAGGCAGCAGCGTCTTTAAGTTTATTTATTTTATATTATTTATGGCAGCGAAGGTATAGTCTGCTGAAATGGTGCTTCTGCCTGCCTCTTATCGCAGGTTATCGACAGACGTTTTTGGAAATACGATTTTGCAAAATACTGTCGTTGCTTCTTAATAGTGGAATTTCGTTGCCGGTGTCGATAAAAACTGCTGCTGCTGGAAGTGCGGATAAAAAAATGACTGCAAAAGCAATGCTTTTTTCAGAAGCGATCGTTCGCGGCAGCGATATTACCAAGGCAGCAGCATTAGCTTCTCCGCTTTTTAGTTCACTGACCATAGAATTTTTAATCGTCGGAGAAAGTTCAGGGGCTTTAGCAACGATGCTTAAGGAAGCAGCATTATTACTGGAGCAGGATTTTACCGCAAGTTTAAAAAATTTTAAAGTTTTATTGGAACCTGTACTTTTAATTATTATATCGTTAGTGATTGGTGCTATGATTTTTACAGTAGCATCACCTTTACTGACTTTTTTAACGGAAATACCTGAATACGAATGATGGAAGTGTTATGATGAATTTTTATAAAAATTTATGTGGAAGAAAAGGTTTCACTTTGATTGAACTGGTGGCTGTAACGGCTATGTTGGGTGTGTTGGCTGGAATGCTTCTGCCGTCTATTGATTCAGCTAATAAAAAAGCTAAAAATGCCAAACTGAAAAATGATCTTTTAACAGTGGACAGTGCGATTCAGTTATATAAAATGGAAAAGGGTAAATGCCCAGAAAAATTAGAAGATTTGGTGAGTGAATACATTGCCAGAAATAAAGGTTTTCAAGATGCTACTAATACTGTTTTTTCTTATGCCATTGCTGATAATGGACTGAATTACATCCTTAAAGGTAATGATGCCGAAGGAAAAGAAGTTGTTTCAGATGGCAGTAAGCAGTCGTAATAATTCTGGATTTACACTTGTTGAAATACTGCTTTATATCAGCTTTTATGGCTTAGTTATGGCATTATTGATTCCTTGTGCAGAGGGTATTATTAAAGTAGACAACCGTTTGGAGATGGAAGGGTTTTGTCAGCGACTGGCGGCGGAAGTAACTGCGTTGCAGCAGGCAGCTCTTTGGGGAGCGGGCTTACAGAATAAGTTGACTGTTGATTTAGACCAACAGTGTTATTATGTTTATCGCGAAGGTAAAATTGTAAAAAAAGTAAGGCTTCAGGAAATCGGGCAGGGAAGTCTGTATTTTTACAGTCCTAATACTTCAATAATACGCTTTTCTGCAGAAGGTGCACCGCAGGTTTATTTTTCGGTTTTAATAAAAAATAGACGGCAGCCACAGCTGGTAAAAAAGTTTGAAGTACAGCCTGTAACTGGAAGGGTCGTTGTAAGTGAAATTAAATAAGCAGGGATTTATGTTGATTGAGGTGATGCTGGTTTTACTGCTTGTCAGTATTACCTGCTGTTCATTATTGACAGGTTATAAGGCTTGCGTTTTAGCAATGCAGCAATATAATCGGCTGGAACTGGCATTTGAATTGTTGGAAGTAAGGAACGTGGAGGCGGCAGATGCTTTAGCGGCAGAGCAGGGGCTGTTTATTGAACGTAAGGAATTTATTGATAACTTGCAAATTAAACAGGAAATAATTACAGTCAGAGAATGCAGAAATCAAAAGGTGCTTGTTAATAAGGTGCGTTATGCATTGTCGGAATAAAGGATTTTTATTAGTCGAATTAAATTTGGCTTTAATATTTATTATAACGACGAGCCTGCTGTTTGCAGGCGGGGTGCGACAGCTGCTGCAGGGCTGGCAGCGTATACAGTCTGACATTATGCTGCGGCGGGCTGCAAATTACAGTTTCTCATTACCTGAGAGAGAATTGTTTTTACATGCAGCAACAGTAACAATCAGTAATACAGGGTATAAAGGCAGCAGTAAAATAATTTGTCAGGATGTTTTTGGCAGTCGTCAGATAACATTTTATCTGAGTGGTAATATTTTATATCGTCAAACTAAAAGTAATTCTTTGAAAGGCGTTAATGTTTTGTCTTTAGCATCTGTAAAGATCGAAGAGTTTCGGGCAGAACGTTTGAATTACAGAGAATTGATGCTGACCATAAAAATCCAGGATACTAAAAGCGGAAGAAGGATAACCAGCAGTAAGGTACTGCTTTTAGGTAATGGAGTCATTGAAGGATGAAAATAAACAGATATAGCAGAGGCAGTGTAAGCATTGTTGTATTGTTGGCATGTGTTGTGTTGAGCGGAGCTGTTCAGGCATTATATTATTCGTTGCGCGAAGAAATTGAGGCTGAAAGCAAAATTGTTTTACATAATCAGCTGCAGGCTGCAACTGGTGATGTTATGAGTTGTGTGCTGAGAAAAGAGCAGAGTAGTAATCTGACAGAAAGCTTTAGGCTTGAAGAGCAAATGTTATATCCTGGTCAAAAAGTAATGCAGACAGAAGTTGTTTTAGAAAGAGCTGAAAGTCTGCCAGGGCGTAAAGTGAGTGTTATTTCAATAGCAGATGATATGCAAATAAGATTGGCAGAGGTTTGTTTACAGCCGCCGTTAGGACGTGGACAGGAGTTTTACGAAAATACTTTAACTGCTGGTCGTAAGATAAATGGTGATTTCAATAAGTATAATGATTTAATCTGTGTTGGTGAAGCAGGTGATATTTTAGAGACATTGGACATAGGCGCTTATAAAAAATGGAGCCACTATAGTTTTTTGACCGATGACGAATATCGCCAGTTGGGGTTTGGTAAGGGAATTTATTATAGTGATGATTTATATGGGGCAAGGTTACCTTGTATAGTGGAAGCATTAAAGGGGGATGCTTTCCTGATTTCCGAAAAGAATATTACTATAGAAAACAATTTACATTTGTTGGGAAGAGTAACGATAGTAGTTGGTGATAATCTGATTATTGGTGATAATGTGCAAATGGAACGGGCGTTACTGATAGTGAAAAATAATTTAAGGATTGGTACTAATTGCAGAATAAAAGGGATTGTAGCAGCTGGAGGTGAAATAACTATTGGTGTTAATTTTTCACTGCAGCGTCGTGAGGATGTTTTGGAACCTTATTTTGCAGCTATGTATTTAGAATGAATATAAAAATAACCTTGCCATAGGCAAGGTTATTTTTATATTCATTCTAAATTATTTTAATTCAATACTTTCACCTGGTGCTACAATTAAAACTTTAGATTTCGTGCTTTTTTCGACAGCTTCTTTAAATTTAACTGGATCCTGAGCAATCAAAGGCCATGTATTATAATGGATTGGAATTACATATTCAGCTTGTAAAAATTCGGCTGCAATAGCTGCGTCTTTTGGTCCCATTGTGAAATTATCACCAATGGGGAGAACTGCGTAATTAAAGGCATCCAATCGTTGTAAAAGCTGCATATCGCCAAATAAAGCGGTATCGCCGGCAAAATAAAGTTTAGTACCATAGAAATCGACAATAAAACCGCAGGCATGTCCACCAGGAATGCCGCTGCCATGGAATGCTAAAGTAAGGCGCACTTTACCAAAAGGAAATTCGTGCGTCCCACCCAAATGCATAGCATGGTTTTCCACGCCGGCTTCACTAACAACTCCGCAAACCTCAGCTGTGGAAATAATTGTTGCATTGCACGCTTTAGCAAGCTCTATTGCACTGCCAAGATGGTCGAAATGGCCATGAGAAACAAAAATATATTCAACTTTAAGATCATTGATATCCTGGGTGCTGCCATCGAGATAAGGATCAAAAATAATAGTATGTCCTTCATGTGTCAGAGTGAAACAAGCATGATTGATGAACTTAAAAGTAGTGGGCATAATTTATCAACTCCTTAAAAAATTCTTTATTTATATTATAACATAGAAGATGCGTATTTTTTGTGAAGAAGATGAATAAAACTTTACAGTATCAGTAGAAATGGGGTAAAATTTAACTATCAATATATAATAAGCAGGAGAAGTGACGTGAATTTAAAAAAACAACAATTAATAGCTATTTCTTTGGCTTTTTGCTGTGCTGCGGTGATGCCGCTTCAGGCAGAAGCGAGGAAGAAAGAGAATAAAACCAATGAAACTCAGCCTGTAGTATCATCTGTACCGCAACCACGCAGTCAGAAGCAGGTATTGATACAGAATACCCCGACCGAATCGCGGCGTATTACAACGCCTAATCAATCTAAGGTACAGGTGCGTACTGTTGCGACAGCGCCGCAGTTGACTGCGAAAGAAGCTAAAAAGGCGGCTAAAGAGAAAGAAAAAGAAGCGAAAAAGAAGTCTAAAGAAAAAAATAAAACTAAGCAGCAAAAAAACGAGACTCCAATAATCAACAGAAATAATGATAAAGCAGGTAGTTCTGCCACCGCTCAAGGAACTTTGCCTAAGACGGTTGTAAGTCCTGCCTTGCCGGTCGGTTATCAGGAAATTGGTATTTTTGGAGAAGCGGTCGCCAGTAAATCTCAGGCTGTGGCTTTGCTAAAACAAAATAATCCGGATTTAAAATTGACCTGCAGTGCAGAAGAAATTGTTGATTTATACTGGCAGGAAGCCAGTCGCGAAGGAGTGCGCCAAGATCTTGCTTTTGCCCAGGCTCTTGTAGAAACAGGTTTTTTCCGTTTTGGCGGCGATGTAAAGCCGGAACAGAATAATTTCTGTGGACTTGGTACTACAGGCGGCGGTGTAAAAGGGGCACATTTTAAGACTCCTGAAATTGGTGTACGTGCACATATTCAGCATTTATTAGCCTATACTACGCAGAAGCATCCTTCGACGAAGATCGTTGACCCGCGTTATGATTTGGCTCATGCTATCAGATTAGAGCGTGGATTGTGTGATACCTGGTATAAGTTGAACGGTACCTGGGCCATGAGCCCTAATTATAGTGAAAAAATTATGGGAGTATGGCAGAGAATGCTGGGAATAGAAGCTGTAGAAACAAAATCTGAAAAATATAAAAATGAGCATGATAAAAAAGATAACAAGGTGAAAGAGGAAGTAAATACGACAGAAGATCAGCATAAAATGCGTGAACTTGTTGATGAACTGTTGAAGAAAAATAAATAATGTAAGTGCACAGTCAGGTGACTGTGCATTTTGCGTTTCTAAAATTTGGAGAGGTGAACATTTTATGCATATCGTTTTAGTAGAACCAGAAATTCCGGGTAATACGGGAAATATTGCACGTTTATGTGCAGCGACAGGTTGTCATTTGCATTTAGTGCGGCCGTTAGGATTTTCGGTCGAAGATAAATATTTAAAACGTGCTGGATTGGATTATTGGGACCTGGTAGATGTGCACTACTATGACAGCGTTTATGAAGTGCTGGAAAAGTATAAGGATAATGCTAAGTTTTTGCTGACAACAAAAGCACATAAGCGGTATACTGAAGTATGCTACGAAAAGGATAGCCTGTTGATTTTTGGTAAGGAAACGGCAGGATTACCTGAGAAACTGCGTATGGAATACGAAGACTGCTGTGTGCGTATCCCGATGATTGCTGAAGCAAGATCGCTTAACTTATCAAATTCAGTTGCTATCGTTGCTTATGAAGCTTTGCGGCAGCAGGATGATTTTGCCGGCTTGACAGTTTAATTATTTTGGAGGTGGGCTATGTTTGTTTTAAAAGAGTTTGAATTTGATGCGGCTCATTATTTACCAGAATATAATGGTAAATGCGAAAGACTGCATGGGCATACTTATAAATTAGTCGTGAAAGTAGAGGGAACTCCTGATAAGGAAGGCATGGTAATCGACTTTATCCGTCTTAAGAATATTGTCAAGGAAGAGGTTTTAAGTAAATTGGATCATGCCTGTCTTAATGATATTTTAAAGCAGCCTTCAGCAGAAAATATTTCTGTTTGGGTGTGGCAACGTTTACAAAAAATGCTGCAGGGGCCCAACTATAAGCTTTATGAAGTTGAAGTCTGGGAAACTAAAACCAGCGGCTGTATTTACCGAGGTGATCTATAATGAAGGATGTACAGGGTGAATTAGATCGTCGTAATATACCGTTGAAGCATGTTGGCATCAAAGATCTGCGCTGGCCGATAGCATTGAAAGATAAAGAAAAGGGAACGCAGAACACGGTCGCTACAGTAAGCCTGGCGGTTGATCTTCCTCATGATCTGCGCGGAACGCATATGAGTCGTTTTGTAGAGTGCCTTCAAACGCTAGGACCAGTGACCTTAGGTTCTTTAGAAAATATTCTTGACCGTTTGAAGGACCGGCTGCAGGCAGAAAAGGCTTTTCTGCAATTAAATTTTCCATATTTTATTTATAAAACGGCTCCTGTCAGCGGTCAGAGAGCACCGCTGGATATCGATTGTGTTTATACGGCTGAAAAGGATGAGCAGTTTTCATTGCGCATTTCTGCGGAGATTCCTATTCAAACCTTGTGCCCATGCTCGAAAGAGATCAGCGCTTATGGCGCTCATAACCAAAGAGCTTTGGCTAAATTGGAAATTAGATCTGCTGAAATGGTTTGGCTTGAAGAACTGGCTGCTATTGCTGATGCAGGAGCAAGCGCGCCTGTTTACGGTCTTTTGAAACGTCCTGATGAAAAGTTTGTAACTGAGCAGGCCTATGATAATCCGCGTTTTGTTGAAGACGCGGTCCGCGAAATTGCTTTGCGTCTGGAAGCCGATAAACGCATAATATGGTATAAAGCAACTGTGGAAAGCATTGAAAGTATCCATAATCATAACGCTTTTGCTTGTGTCGAAAAGGGTTGGAAGGACGTGGGGATATGATTCTGAAGCTGGAACCGCAAACACTGGCCAATGAATTCAGTCAATTGGGTATTCATCCTGCCAGTGAAGCGATTTTTTTGCATAAAAGTGAAATTGTTCCCTTAAAAATTTTGGATATCCGTACTCCTGCTGCCAATATTATTAAACAGGAAATGCTGGCTTGTGGTGGAGATTGTGCAATTCCAGCCGGGTGTGTAGTTTGTGCTGAAGAACGGGTAGATGTAATTCTTCTGGGAACATATAAACATTATGCTAGGTTGCTGGAAAAATTAACGCAGATGCCTTATTTTGGTATGGCAGGAATAAAAAGTGAATTGATGGCTATATTAGATGCGCCGATTCCTCAAACTATTTTAGCTGACGGCAGGACACTGAATTATGATAAAATGTTGGTGATGGGTATTTTAAATATTACACCAGACTCGTTTTACGCAGGTTCGCGTGTGCCGCAGTTGGAACAGGTAGTGGAAAAGGCAGGCGAAATGCTTAGACAAGGGGCGGCTGTTTTAGACATTGGCGGGGAATCTACCCGCCCTGGCAGTGATGCCGTAACTGCAGACGAGGAACAAAAGCGCATTGTTCCTGTTATCAAGGCATTGAAAGAGCGTTATCCGGCTTGTGTTATTTCTATCGATACTTATCGTGCCTCGACGGCAGAGGCGGCTTTAGCAGCCGGCGCAGATATCATTAACGATGTTACTGCGATGGAAGGTGATGCTGCTATGTCTGACTTAGTTGTCGGCAGTAAAGTACCGATTATTTTAATGCACATGCGAGGCACGCCTAAAAATATGCAGCAAAACTGCGAGTATAAAAATGTAGTAACAGAGGTTGCAGCTTATTTGCTGCAACGGGCTAAAATCCTGGAAAACCGTGGCGTGGCAAAAGAAAAAATAATTTTTGATCCCGGCATTGGTTTTGCTAAAAATATTGAACAAAATCTGCAATTGATGCAGGGGCTGAAATCACTGACAGGTTTAGGCTATCCTGTATTGCTTGCTGCTTCACGCAAAAGTACTATTGGAAGTGTACTCGGCGGAATTCCAGCAGAAGAACGCCTGGAAGGTACGATTGCTGCCAGTTGTCAGGCTGTGTATGCAGGAGCTCAAATGGTACGAGTGCATGATGTACAGGAAAATCTGCGGGCTATAAGGATGCTGGAGGCAATTTTATGTCCATCGCATATATAGCTTTAGGCAGTAATTTAGGTGATAAGGAAGCTAATCTCAGACAGGCTTTAAAAATGTTGTTGGTCAAAGGACTGCAAATAAGGTCTGTATCAAGCTTTTTTAAAACTGAACCTTATGGTGTGACAGATCAACCTGAATTTATTAACGCTGTTGCTTGTGTGAAAACTGATTTAGCACCAGAAAAGTTGCTGAAGCTGCTTTTGGATACTGAACTGGAAATGGGTCGGGTGCGATTACGGCATTGGGGTGAAAGAAATATAGATTTAGATTTACTTTTGTATGATGATCTGATCTATTATAGTGAAAAACTGGTACTGCCGCATCCTGATATGCAAAACAGACTTTTTGTACTGCAGCCGCTGTCAGAAATTGCTGCAGATAAAATACACCCTGTTTATAAAAAAAGTATTCAGAACCTTCTAAAATCTTTGACAGACGGAGATGAATGAGATGAATTGCTGCGCTAATTTAAGTAACCTGGTGATCTACCGAGCTCTGTTATCCGACCCGATCGTAAATGCTCTGCGCAGGCCTAAAGAATTTTTTGCGCCGGAACTGGAAGGTTTGCTGCTGGTTGCTGCTGAAGAAAAAGGCCTGACAGGGATTATTCCTTTGGAGTATTTGCTGTCGGCAATCGTGCATGAGCAGAATGTGTTTTCTGCTGTTGCCGAAAAAAATGACGGTAAAATTGGTGAAGGACTGGCAAGAGCTGCAGCGCATGATATTGTAATTATGCGCGAGTTCGTCGATGACGTTTTTAATCGTTATAAAAACCATCCACTGCTGGGAAACTATACGCCGACAGTGTTCAGGCCTTTGCCGGGACGCAGTAAGCTGGAAAAAATTTTACTGCATGCTGAAGGTGATGCAAACGGGCGGCAAGCTGTAGAAATTTTATGCAGTTATTATAATGACTATGGTTATGGCGCAATGCTGGACAACGGTGCCTTTGCCTGGAATGGCGAACTGGAATGCCTGTCTGGTACTAAAAACTATTCTGATATGACTTTTGATAAGCTGTATGGTTATGATTATCAGAAAGAAGAATTGATACGCAATACGGAAGCTTTTTTAGAAGGAAAGCCTGCTAATAATGTATTGCTTTTTGGCGATCGTGGTACTGGCAAATCATCATCTATCAAAGCTCTCGGCAATGCATTTTTTGAAAAAGGTCTGCGGATGGTTGAAGTAAAACGCCATGACTTTGCCGGATTGCCAAAGGTGATGCAGGAATTGAGCCGTTGGGGCAAAAAATTTATCGTTGTTTTAGATGATTTGTCTTTTGAAGAATTTGAAGTGGAATACAAAGCGTTAAAATCCATTTTAGATGGTGGGCTTGAAGTAAAACCTGATAATGTGTTGTTCTATGCTACTTCCAATCGCCGTAATATTATCAAGGAAGTGTGGCAGGATCAGAATATGAACGAGCTGCATAGCCGCGACAGTATTAACGAAAAAATTTCTCTGGCTGACCGTTTCGGTATAAAATTATTTTTTGATTCGATGGATCAGGAGCAGTATTTCCGTTTGTTGGAAAATAAAGCTGAAGCCGAAGGGCTGGATATTCCAAAAGAAGATCTGCGTGCTGCTGCGGTAAAGTGGGAAATGAGTCACACCGGGCGCAACGGCAGGATTGCGCGACAGTTGTTAGACTATCTGCACGGCAGATCTTAGGAGTATATAAAAATGATTGAACTCAGTAAAGATAAGATTATTGAACGTTTTCGAAGCTACGTCGCTTTGGATACGGCTTCTGATGATAAATCAGAAACTTCGCCCAGTACGGCAAAGCAGTTAAAGCTGGCAAAACTACTGAAGTCTGAACTTTCAGGTTTGGGTTTGGATGACGTAGCACTTACAGAATATGGTTACGTACTGGCTGCATTGCCGGCTAATACGAATGAAAAACTGCCTGTTATCGGGTTGCTTGCTCATATGGATACCAGTAATGAAGCATCGGGAGCGAATATCAAAATGCAGGTGCATTCTGCCTATGACGGCAGTGAGCTGGACCTTGGCAAAGGGGTTAAATTGAGCCCGAAGGACTTTCCAGAATTAAAAAATTATCTGGGACAGGAAATTATAACCTCGGACGGTACGACTTTGCTGGGAGCCGACGACAAGGCTGGAGTATGCGCTATTGTTTCAGCCTGTGAGTATTTACTTGCACATCCGGAAATCAAGCATGGCAAGATACTTTTGGCGTTTACCCCTGACGAAGAAATAGGACGGGGAACGGAGCATTTTCCTCTGACAGATTTTAGTGCTGATTTTGCCTACACAGTTGACGGCGGCGCTGTTGGTGAATTGAATTATGAAACCTTTAATGCCTGCAATGCCACGGTGACATTTTATGGAGTTTCGGTACATCCTGGTTCTGCTAAAAATAAGATGCGCAACGCTGTGACGATGGCAGCCAAGTGGCAGATGCTGTTGCCTGCCGGCGAGCGTCCTGAATATACTGAGCTGTATGAAGGGTTTTATCACAGTCTGCGTATCAATGGCGGTACGGATAAAGTTGAGCTGGAAATGATTTTGCGCGATCATGACAGGAAGAAGCTGGAAGATCGTAAAAAACTGCTGCTGCATATGGTGGATTGTCTGAATGCTGAATACGGCGCGGGCAGCGTTGTTTGTAAAATGGAAGATGTCTATTGTAATATGAAGGAATATATTATGCCTGTTTATGAAATAATTGAACGGGCTGAAAATGCAATGCGTGCAGCTGGAATCGAGCCGCATCTAGTACCTGTACGAGGTGGTACTGACGGTGCAAGGCTTTCAGAAATGGGGCTGCCATGTCCCAATATCTTTACCGGCGGGCATAATTTCCACGGGCGTTTTGAATATTTGCCGGTGCCTTCCCTGCTAAAATGTGTGGAAGTGCTGGTTAAACTGGTGCAAAAGTAGGCGGAATGATGGGCGAAGGATTGGCGCAGAGAAATAAAACAGAAAAACTGACAGTTGCAGCTTTGCTGACGGCAGTATTTGCCGTTACGGCGCTGCTCTTTAAAGGTTTTGTTATTATACCTATACCATCAATAACGGAATTAAGGCCTGTTAATGCATTTCCTTTGATTTTTGGTCTGTTGTTTAGCAATTAGGAGCTGTTGCCTCGGCTTTCTGTATTCTTTTTCTTCAACTATTCCAATGAAATCGGTCAGTTGGCGATTTTGATACCCATGAGTATTTTAGCAGTAGCGATGCTGCTGAGCATGGCAAAATAATAAAACTCCCGTCTTGAATAAAGACGGGAGTTTTATTATTTATTTACGCTTCATATTTTGCAGCAGGGCTTTATCTGCATCGCTGACACGGAAGGATTCACGACATTTCTGAAGGGCTTTGTTGTAAGTAAAGTCATCAAGTTCATTATTTTGAAAAAGTACCATTGTTTTAGCTCGCTGCTTGACGAAGCACAGCGATAAAGCCCAGGCTACGGCCATTTTTACGTAATAACCTTCGTGTCGTACATTGTTCAGTTCTTTCAGTGTACTGTCGATATATGTGTCATCATTGTAATAATTCATCAGCATTACAACAGCAAACCGCAGTTCATATTCTCTGGGAGAAGCAAGATATTGCTGCAGAAATTCGCGGCCCTGAGCCTGATTTTTTTTGAAACCTTTCAAACCGCCGCAGGTAACATCACAAACAGCCCAATTGTCGATGCGGGGAACAAAAATATTGAGATTTTCCAGCAGTTCAGTAAAATCAATTTTCAGTAAACCTAAAATCATACCGCATAAGGTTGCTTCTTCACTGTAGACAAAAGGTTCGTATAAGGCTTTCTGCAGATAAGTAGGGTAATCTCCATCCCGGAGGATTTCATTTGCCAGTTTTCTCAATACAGGGATACGGATGCCGATGATGTTATCGATACCGGGACAAAGGGCACTGTGAAATTTCTGATATTTGGTGTCCTGCAGGCTCAGCAGGTGTTCTCGTAATGCTTGCATGGTCAAACTTTTCCTTTCAACAGGCTTGATATGTTATAATTATAACGTATTTTTAAAAGCTTTGTAAATCTAGGAGGGTCTATGCTCAATATTGGTTGTCATTTATCGTCGGCAAAAGGCTATTTGCATATGGGAGAGGAGGCACTGGCTCTTGGTGCCAACACCTTTCAGTTTTTTACACGTAATCCACGCGGAGGCAGAGCCAAAGCGATCGATACAGAGGATATCAGGGCTTTACTGGCGCTGATGCGGGAGAATTCTTTTGCGCCGCTCCTGGCACATGCGCCTTATACACTCAATGCCTGTTCGGCAGATTCTAAAATAAGGGATTTTGCACGTATGGTAATGACTGAGGATTTGCAGTTGCTGGAGCTGCTGCCTGGTACAAGATATAATTTCCATCCTGGCAGTCATGTAAAACAGGGAGCAGAGCAGGGAATAATCATGATAGCAGAATTGCTGAATGAAATCCTGCGTCCTCAGCAGCAGACAATGGTGCTGCTGGAGACTATGGCTGGTAAAGGCAGTGAAGTTGGGCGAAACTTTACGGAACTGCGTTCGATTATCGACAGAGTGGAGTTGCAGGGAAAACTGGGGGTATGTCTGGATACCTGTCATGTTTTTGACGGCGGCTATGATATAGTTAATGATTTGGAAAGTGTTTTGGAGGAATTTGATAAAATTATTGGTTTGAAACGTCTTTTAGCTGTTCATATCAATGACAGCCTGAATATTTTGGGCAGCCATAAGGACCGGCATGCAAAAATAGGTCAGGGGAACATTGGATTGGAAGCGCTCAGCGCTGTCACTAATCATCCTCAGCTGAAAGACTTGCCCTTTTATTTAGAAACACCGAATGAATTGCCTGGGTATAAAGCTGAGATAGCTTTATTGAGATCATTGTACAAGTGGTAATAAAAAACAGTCTGACGTTTAAACGTCAGACTGTTTTTTATTAAGAAGATCATTTTGCAGCAGCAACAGCCTTGTTGATGTCGGCAATAAGCGCTTCAACATCAATGCCGTGAGCGCCTGCTCCCTGGCCGATGGTTTCGTAATGAGCTGCCATGCAGCCAACACAGCCCAGACCATATTTAGCAAACACTTCCAAAATTTCAGGATGTTGTTGAACAGCATCGATGATGCCGGTATCTTTAGTAATGATATCCATGGATAAACCTCCTTTAACAGGTACTTTGATTTGTCAGAGAGACTTGTCTGTGTTAAAATTACAACAGATGCCTGTATGACTTCATGTATGGATATATTATAGCACAGAAAGTATAAAAATAAAGCTGTTAGTTGTGGCAGAATTGCAAAAGAAATGTGAGGGATGGATGATGGAAATGGAAGAGCATGCAGAAGAATATGAAACAAGTTTGAAAAGAGTGCAGGAAAGCCTGCAGGCTTATCCGGAACTGGAAATAAAAATATTGCCGGGATCAACACATACTGCGGAATTGGCGGCTCAGGCTTTGGGCACAACGCCGGGACAGATAGCCAAAACCTTGTGTTTTTTAGCTGATGGCAAGCCGATTTTGATTGTTGCCTGCGGCGATAAGAAAATAGACACAAAAAAATGGGGCCGTGCCATCGAAGCGAAAAAAATCAAAATGGCAGATGCGGAAACTGTAATGCAAATCACAGGTTTTGCGCCCGGAGGAGTATGTCCGTTTGCCTTGCGTCAGCAGGTTTCAGTTTATCTGGATAATAGTTTGAAAGAGTATGACATTACTTTTATTGCTGCAGGGACACCTCATTCAGCTTTGCCGATCAGTGCTGAAATGCTGGAAAAGGTAACTGGAGGTAGTTGGGTAGATGCAACTAAATAATAGCTGATTATTTTGGCAGAAGGTGAAAAAGTTCGCTTTTCTGCCATTTTATTTAAACTGTAAAATGAAGAAACTGTATAGATTTGTGGTATAATTTAGTTGTTGAAAATTTAATTTAGGAGAATTTTATGAGCGTTGATAATAAATTTTTAGTGCGTGATAAAATAACTTTAAAAGTAACAGGATTAGGAAGCAGCGGTGAAGGTGTGGGCAAGACTGATGGATTTACGGTCTTTGCACATGGCGCCTTAGCAGATGAGACAGTAGAAGTAGAGCTGGAACAGGTGAAGAAAAATTATGCGTCAGGGAAAGTAACGGCCATTCTGGAAGCATCACCTGAGCGGGTAGAACCATTATGTCCTGTTTATGAAGCATGCGGTGGTTGTCAGCTGCAGCATTTAAACTATACGGGGCAATTAAAGGCTAAAGAACAGCAGGTTCGCGATGCGCTTTTTCGGATCGGGCATTTACAGGAAGTCAAAGTTCTGCCGATCATCGGTGAAGAAGATCCATGGCATTATCGTAACAAAATGCAGTTCCCGGTTGCATTTGAAAATGGAATTTTGGAAATCGGATGTTATGCTGCGGCTACACATAAAGTAGTCGGCGTTGAAAACTGTCTGATCCAGAAGCAGCGTAACAATGACATTATTGCTGTTGTCCGTCAATGGATGCGGCAGTATGAAATCTCTGCTTATGATGAAAAAACAGGTAAGGGCGTAGTCCGCCATGTTATGGGCAGGGTTGGTGTTAACACTGGTGAGGTTATGGCAGTTATCATTACTGCCGGTTACGATATTCCACATGGCAAAGAGCTGGTCAAAATGCTGCGTGATGCTGTTCCGGGCTTGAAAAGTGTAGTGCAGAATATCAACAAAAAACAGACCAATATCGTGATGGGTAATAAAACACGCTTATTATATGGTAAAACGACGATCAAAGACCGTTTGGGAACTTTAAAATTCAATATTTCTGCGCAGTCGTTTTTTCAGGTAAACAGTGCCCAGGCTGAAAAGCTTTATAACAAAGCGATTGAATTTGCGGCTTTGAGCGGTGGTGAAACCGTTGTTGACTGTTACTGCGGAACCGGTACAATTTCTCTGTATTTGGCAAAACATTCCCAAAAAGTTTATGGAATTGAGATTATAGCTTCTGCTATTGAAGATGCAAAACGTAATGCTGAAGATAATCGCTGTGATAATGCTGAATTTATTTTAGGGGATGCTGCTGTTAAAATGCAGGAACTGGTAGAACAGGGTGTGCGTCCCGAAGTTGTGCTGCTTGATCCGCCTCGTGCTGGCTGCGAAGAAAAAGTGCTGGCTGCTATTGCGCAGGTCATGCCACAGCGTATAGTTTATGTTTCCTGTAATCCGGCTTCGCTTGCCCGCGATTTGGCTTATCTGGAACAGAACGGTTATCAGGCTGAAGTTGCCCAGCCGGTAGATATGTTCCCGATGACGCATCACGTTGAGACGGTTGTATTGATGTCAAGGGTTGAGAAATAAGAGTATAAAAGTGCTTGATATAAAGGGATTTCCGTGATTTTGAACCATATTCAAGCCGGGTTCAAGGTCACGGAATTTTTTATTGTAAGAACATATCTAAAACCATAAAAACACAAGGTTGTGTGGATATTATTACTTTTTAGCTACCGAGTTGACGAAATTACTGTCAAAAATGTGGCGAGTGGATAAAATTACTGTAAAAATGGGATTAAATTGATAGGATAGTATATTAAGACAATTGAGCAAATATAATTTAAAATGAATGACATGCCATTGACTTTGACTATCTTTTATGCTATTGTATGATAGAATGATTGTGAAAAGGAGAAAAGATATGCATTGTCAACTCTCTACACTTATGGGGCAAGCTCGCTATTCCATTCAAGATGTGCATAAAAAAACAGGTTTAGCTCGAAGCACTGTTACGCAGCTTTATCATGATAAGGCTACGAGAATTGACTTTGAGACTATTGAGAAACTTTGCGCCTTATTTAATTGCGATATTTCATCGCTGCTTGAACTTGAGGGTGTCAAAGAAAAATAAAGAACGGATGGGATTGTTATGAACTATAATGCTTTATCGCTATTCTCAAGTGCAGGAGTAGCTGAAACATATTTTGATAAACACGGCATCCATGTAAAGGTTGCTGCTGAATTATTACCACAACGTGCAGAAATATATAAACACTTATATCCATCGGTTAAAATGTTTCAAGGCGATATAACCGAACAAGAGAACTTTAAGAAAATAATTGAGGCTGCAAAAGAAGAAAAGTGTGATTTTATAATCGCAACACCACCCTGCCAGGGAATGAGTACTGCTGGGTTGAAAAAGAAAGACGATCCAAGAAATCGTCTAATAATTGATGTAGTAAAGGCTATCAAGCTTTTAAATCCTAAATTTGTAATTATTGAAAATGTCCCTGAGATTCTTCAGACGAAAATTGAGATTGATGGAGAATGGATTTATATTGATACATACTTAAGATCTGAGCTTGGTGACAAATATGAATTTAACACAAATAATGTAGTAAATGCTATGTATTATGGTGTTGCACAATCACGTGAACGCTGTGTATATCTTTTAGCTGCAAAATCAATGCAAATTAAATGGGAATTTCCAAAACCTTCCAAAAAAGTAACAACAATGAGAGATGCTATTGGTGATTTGCCTTCACTAGATCCAAATGTAACAGATATATCTAGCGAAGAGCTTAAGAAATTATTCCCAGACTATGAGAAGAAAAAAAAGGAGGGATTAGCTGTATCAAAATGGCATTATCCCCCTCGTCATAAGTACCGTCATGTAGTTGCAATGATGCATACACCTGAAGGTTGTTCTGCCTGGTCTAATGAGACATATTACCCTACATTATCGGATGGAACAAAGTCTAAAGGTTATAAAAACACATATAAGAGGCAGTGGTGGGATAAACCCGCATATACCGTTACCAAATATACAAGCCGTATAGGCTCGCAAGAAAATGGACATCCAGGAAGAGCAATTATTGATTCGCCAGATGAGGAAACAAGATTGTGGTCTGATGCTCGTGTATTATCGATACTTGAACTTATGAGAGTATCTTCTTTGCCAGATGATTGGAATATCCCAGATGATGCGAGCAGCAATGTTATTAGAGAAATATTAGGCGAAGGCGTACCGCCAAGGTTGTTAGAACATGCCTTAATTGAATTGGAGCAATTAATAGATGAAAAACGTAAAATTTAAAAATAGAATTAAAGCAGTATCATTATTTGCAAATGTAGGAATAGCAGAAACATACTTTGATGACCTTGGAATTGATGTTGTGGTTGCTAATGAGTTATTAGAAGAAAGAGGAAGGTTCTATAATCACCTTTACCCAGAAACAAATATGATTATCGGGGACATTACTATTTCGGAAGTGTTTGATAGAGTAGTAGCAGAGGCAAAAGCAAATGATGTTGACTTGCTAATTGCGACACCACCGTGTCAAGGGATGTCATGTGCAGGACGTAAAGACCCTAAAGACCCAAGAAACTTTTTGATTTATTATGCTGTTGAAGCAGTTAAGCAAATAAGACCTCGCTTTGTTATGTTTGAGAACATACCAATGCAGCAACATACCCAGATATTATACAATGGCGACTATTTGTTCATTCCACAGTATGTTGAAAATGAGCTTGGAGACTATTATAATTTTAATGAACAGCATATTGTAAATGCAATGGATTATGGAGTACCTCAGTCTAGACAAAGATATATATATCTATTATCAGCGAAGACAGAGGATGTTAAATGGGAGTTCCCAGAAAAACAACAGGACATTATTACAATGGAAGAAGCCATCGGTAGTTTACCTTCTCTTGATCCATGCTTAAGAGAAGAGACAGAAAAATGGAGATTTCCTGATTTTGAAGAAAAAAAGCGTAAAGGTCTTGAGGTTTCAAAGTGGCATTATCCCCCTGTTCATAGCTGGAAGCAGGTAGAATGGATGATACATACACCAACAGGAAAGTCTGCATTCAAGAATGAAACATTTTATCCAAAAACTAAGGGGCGCAGAATCAAAGGGGCTCCAAGAACTTATATGAGGATGTTTTGGGATAAACCTGCTACAACAATTATGCAGAATAGTGGTGTAATATCTGCATTTTCAACCGTTCATCCTGGTAGGCCAATAGTTGAAAGCGATGATGACACAAAACGAGAATATTCTGATGCCAGAGCACTGTCAATTTATGAGTTGTTAATTTTGTCATCACTACCTCTTGATTGGGATATTCCGGAATGGGCTAGCGATGTACTTATTCGTAAGGTCATAGGAGAAGGCATTCCACCGCTCCTGATAAAGAGAGCTATAGAGTCGCTAATTATAGGAGGTAAGTATGATAGGTAATTTAACTATAGATAAGGCCAGCATGAATATCAGTTATTTTCTTAATACTATTAGAATAATTAGTTTAAATGGTGGACGAATTTCTAGACGTGATTTTGTAAACCAGATGGCTGAATTTATAGGAGTTTCTGCACAAAAAAATGGAAAGGAAAACAGAACTCCATATAATAAAAGTAAGCTCCCAAGGTATTTTGGATTTGTTGATATTGATACTGATAATGACGGCATTAACTATCTAGTATTAACAAATCGTGGCAGAAAGTTGTCAGAGTATATAGGTGAAAAAGAAGATGCAGAACCTGATAAAAAATATTATATAGTGTCCACTCATAGAGAAGATTTTATAGACTTAATTTTTGAAAGTGTAATTTTTGATTCCTTTGGAAAAAACAACAGTGGAGCAGAACAATCAAATACAGATGTCGAACCACCGAAGGTAATATTCAAAACATTACTTGAGTTGGGAAAAGCTACGGCTGAAGAAATAAGTTATGTGATGTTTGGATTAAACAACGGTAAATTCACTGCTTTTGAAGCCGCTATTGCAGAAATACAACACAACAGAGAGAACTTAAAATATGATTATTCTGAAATCATGGAAGAATGGAAAGTAACTAATATCATTAGTGATTTTAAGTTAATCAACATTTTTACGGATGATAATATTAAACTACTAACAAGTGAACGGGATGATGATATTGGTAAATTATTTTACTATCTAAGTCCCACACTTAGCGACAGGCATTTGGCACAGATTGCATCAGTTAATGCAATTTATCAGCCCTTGAGGTTGTTTGTATATACAGATGGAAATGACTCAACTATACAACAATGGGTCGAAGATGCTGTTCTTGGACGTGTAAGTGATAACTCATTTGTTTACAGATTTAGAAGTGGTAGCGAGACCTTTATAGGTAGTGTACAAGATGGAGCTTTTGTACCTGGTGTATTCGAAGAGGCTTTATTGAAAGCTTTCCAAAATGAAAAGAGAAATGTTTTTCTTGTTATAGAGCATACAACAGAAAAACAGGTCAATGAGCTACTTGGAAAATATAGACAGTTGCTTAATCGTATAAATGATTTAAGTAGCGATAAGCATGGATGGTCTGAGACAACGTTAGAGGATGCGGATGTTTATAATTATATTGTTGCTAATTGTAGACATGTAAAGAGTAAGCTTCCCGAAAATCAATTATTAATTCCTTCAAATTTACAGATGGTAGGTACAATTATTATGGATAATTTAAATGGTAATGAACAATTTGATTATGAATTTACAAGATGCTTGGTGAAAACCAATGAGGATGAATCACCACAACAAGACTTTGATTATGTAGACAGAGTAACAGGTGGAACCAATATCCTTCTATATGGTGTTCCTGGCTCTGGAAAGAGCTGGACTATTGAGCATGAGTATTGCAACGAAGATAGCATTGTTGAACGTTTGGTTTTCCATCCAGATTATACAAATGCAGATTTCGTTGGACAGATTCTGCCTGTGGTAGACGAAGATAAACAAGTTACATATGAATTCACACCTGGACCATTTACTACGATTCTTTCTAATGCATATCGCAATCCGATGAGCAAATACATCCTTATAATTGAGGAAATTAACCGTGGTAATGCACCCGCAATTTTTGGAGAGGTATTTCAACTACTTGATCGAAAAGTTGAGATGCAGGATGGTGATGATGGTTTTCCGGTAGGAACGAGTGAGTATGGTATTACCCATAAATACATGGCTGAATTTATCTATGGGAAACCGTCACATAAGGTTCGTATCCCTTCCAATCTTTCTATCATTGGTACAATGAATACATCTGACCAGAATGTTTTCACTCTTGATACTGCTTTCCAACGTAGATGGCAGATGAGACTTATTGAAAATAACTTTGATAATGTACGTCCATCGCTGGCCGATGCAGAAATTTTAGATACTGATGTTACTTGGAAACGCTTCTGTGAAACTGTAAATACTATTATCGTTGGAAATAAAGCCAAGATGGCATCTGCTGAGGATAAGCGGCTTGGTGTATATTTCGTGCATGAAAATGATCTTACATTTGATCAGAGAGCACTCCCTTCTGAAGGTCATGCTACTCTTCTGGTTGAGTATAATTCATTACTTGGTTCTGAACGATTAGGCACAATCACAGCTGAGCAGAAATCTCGTTTAAAGGAAATCCGAGAGGCAGTTATGCATAATCGTTTATTCCCTGAAAAGGTAATCAAGTATTTGTGGGACGATGCCTTCAAGTTTAATCCAGAGGCTCTTTTTGATACGGATGGAATGGACAACCTTGAAAAAGTTATCCGCACGTTTATTTATTCGACAGGACATGATCGTTTCAAAATATTCAAACAGACTGTCCGTGATACTCTCTATACTGCACAGCAATAGTAATTTTGAAAACAAGTAAAGAGAGGCGGTGATTACCCATGGACTTACAAAAGAATATTAGAGACCGTTGCCATGTCAATACAAATGATGATGGTGATAGTTTTGTTGGTGTTAAAGCGGACACAGATGATGCCATTATTTATTTTCCTATAGGATATCAGCTACCAGCAAACGATGATGATCTCCGTGTCGACATTAATAACTTACTTGGAGTTTTGGCTGCGTTTATGAAAGAAGACCGTGTTATTGAAGTTTCAAAGTTTGAGGCACCAAGAACAGTGGACTTTCCGATGCACGCATACCTTAAGGTAATAAGGAGCTTTCTGAGAATGGGGCGCTACTATATTGAAACAGACCCTCAGTTTCGGACAGATACCAAAGGCAAAACATCCTGGCCACGTACTGTAAGAGAGCAGAGGGCTTTAGTTCAAAAAAATGGCTCCTTGGTTTTTACAAACATGACAGTTCGCTCTGTAACCCCAAATGCAAATAAGCAGATTACTCAGATACACCGTTTCTGTGTGTATGAGGCTTTTGAGAAGATGGGGTGGTTGTATGTTCCTTTTATGCCTGACAAGCCAGGTCCCCACCCGGGTATAAAAGAGTCAATTTATATTCTAGATAAAAAGCTTGTAGCAACAAATGATGATGTTGAACAAGAGTTGTTTAATGCTATGCGTGATATGCTCGTTTACATTGATGAAAGAAGTTCTGATAAGCAATACTTCTTTGGCACAGATTTCTTTGAAAATGTATGGGAACGCATGATAGATAAAGCATTTGGTGTTGAGGATAAAGAGCAATACTTTCCTCGTACTTGTTGGCTTCTGGATTATGGTAGGGATAAAGAGAAAAGACCTCTTCAACCGGATACAATAATGATTTATGGGGATAAGTGCTATGTGCTTGATGCAAAATTGTATCGGTATGGTTGGGACCCAAAGCCTGAACACCTACCAAATAGTGCGGATATCAATAAGCAAATTACATACGGAGAGTATATTGAACAAACAAGACGCCTGCCCAATGAGAAACTATATAATGCTTTCATAATGCCTTATAATAAGGAAAACAATCTGTTCATGTTGAATAGCAACTTCGGCAATATAGGAGAGGCCGTTAGTGATTGGAAAGCAAATGTAAAGAATTATGAACGTATTCAAGGTATCGTAGTTGATACTCGTTATCTCATGTATAATTACATTGGTACTTCAGACCAACAAAAAAAAGAAATGGCTGTGTGCATTGAGAAGGTCTTGACCAGAGGACCTATCCCAGCTTCGTCAATATAAAAATGAAACAAGGCGCTACCTTAATTGGTAGAGCCTTATTTTTTTTACCTATTTATCAAGTTGCCGATTACGGAATCGTTGTGTCGCTGCCGCACCAGAGCACTTGGTACAGCAGTACTCTTTATTTGTACGTGTGGCTTTAACTAGAAAGAACTTGTCGCGTTTACAGTTAGGATTTTTACATTCTTTATATATCTCTACCCCCGGTTTCATATAGAAGATTGAAAAATAAAGAGCCTGGAGTAGATTGCTCACTTGCCATGTTGGAGCGAGTTCATCTGGTTCGTACTTGGGATGAATGCCTGCAATGTTATGGTTGATTTCTTCAGAAATAACAATACGTGCAATTTTAAGAAGAGCCTTTTTCATTTCATCTGTGAAATTGTCTCTTGTCGGGGTTGAATAATATGTAATTTTTTTAAACTGGATTTCATTAAAAATACCCACTTCTGTTTGGTAATGATAAAAGAAATCTATGATTGTTCGTAGGTTTTCATTTGCGTTTGGTAAGCCTGTGTACATAGCAAACAGATGCTTAAACCACATACTTTTACTTCCGACAAGGTCGGTATCGGCACCGCTACGAACAGCATTAAAGAACTCTATTTCAATAGGGTTATTGCAGCCTAACATAGTATCTGGAACAGAGTATTTCCCACTATTAAAGACTTCTTGGTTTCTGTTCAAGTCCACAAATAGATTATAGCTTTCTATCAATTCTGTGAATTTATGCTTGCAAGTTGTATATTCTACTTCAGATAGGTTCAATGAAATTTGCGGAGTATAAAGAAGATATGATGTGTGTATCAAAATTTTTTTATAGTCCTTTTGACCTGCAATTGCATTCATAAGGTATAACGTAGACTTGATTCTGTTCACTATTTCAATTAATGCATCGGCATCTATAGATTCATACTCATCACTTTGTATAGGTAACAAAAACCCATATGTCTCAAAAAATTCTATATGCTTATCTATGTCCCCATCTGGAATAGCCAGTAACTTGCCGAGAATGTTCTTCTCTATAGCACCACCAGCAACACCGGTAAGATTTAATCCTACTTTAGGGGCATATGAAAAATGTAGAGGTTTATCTAACTCGCAATACAATTTCAGCGTGGTCTTAGGAGGCATTCCTGGGGCCACGTTTTCTATATCCTTTTCGCAATGGCAAGTATAGCCATCACACTCAAACATATTATTCAAAAAAATTTCTGATATTTTTCCTTCCATAAGCCGGTTTTCCTACCTTTTCTTTAATAAAAATCACTAAAAAAATTACATAACCCATTATATTACATTTTGATATCTATAAAAATAAGTCATTCATAACCTTGTTATTCTTCATTATACACTAAAGTAATATGAATTACAATAATATTCCATTACATAATGTGAAATATGAATGGGTATTTGTCTGGAATTTTATCACTATGATATTTTTCGTACAATAAAGATACTACCGAGATACCTCGATAGAAAATAAATCTCAATGTCCGAGATGCGCATTAGGACGGCGGGATGCATAAGAGTTCAGAACACAGTGATAAAGATTGTGTTTGGAATGAAGATGCACCCACCGTGATTTCGTGCGCCCATTTTGAGGACAAACGGAGTCTGTGGTCATCTTCACCGCAGGCTCTTTTTGTATTCCGCCGCCCAATGCCGGGACGGAAAGGCGGAACCTTAAATGAGAAAATCCAAAACAGCGGAGAAGAACCGCATCAACTACGTGTATTACACTGCGGCGGGAAAGAAGATTTTTTTAACCCCGGGAGATGTAGGGGATGAGTGGATAGCGTACTTACACGATGCGGACGACAAAATGGTTAATGCTGAAAAGCGGGAAGAGTATCGGGTACAATTGCGATTTAATGGGCAAGAAGATTGGCTACAGAGAAATAGGAACAGTCCGATATCTAACGATACAAAAGCTAATTCAAGATTTTCAGATTTAGCGGTTGAAGAAAAAAGTTATATGGCTAATCCATTAGAGTGCATTCTTCAGGCTGTGGATGCTATTACCTGTGAAAATAGGATTAAAAAAGTTCAAGCAGCCATCAAAACTCTTCAACCCCAGCAGCAGGAACTTATACGGAAAAAGTTTTATGATAACCGTACCAACGTGGATATCGCTGCAGAAGAAGGGGTTACTGAGGCGGCAATTCGTAACCGGCTTAAAAAAATATATTCTAACCTTTCTAAAAAACTTCAAAAATAGGGGTTCGAACTCCCTTGTTTTTTCGCTTATACATGAAGGGGACAATAAAAACCTTCAGAAAGGAGCGAGAGCTATGGATCTAAAACACAAGGTAACCATTAACGTGGCTACTTCAGACGGTAGCAACACTACGGTTTTGCGTGGAGCGCAGATGAAACTTCCGGCAAGAATTCTAAGATTCTTCTTTGGAGATTTTACGCAGGTGTATCTCTTAAAACCGGGGCAATCTGTAACAACCGTGGACATCAGAGAAGTTAAGGAAGGAGGTGCGGTGTGATGGTGCAAAAAGAAGATTTGCAAGCTTTAGTAGCGATTATTTATATCCTGGCAGAAAACTTACAAACTATTTGTGATAGCCTTCCCAGCGAAACTGCTAAAGAGCCTGAAAAAACTCCTGCTAAAGTTAAAAAAATTAGTTTGGAAGAAGTGCGTGGCAAACTTGCAGAAATTAGCCAATCGGGGAAAACTGCGGCGGTTAGAGAGCTTATTCAAAAGCATGGCGGTAGCAGACTTTCAGATATTGAGCCGTCTCAATATGCTGCGATTTTAAAGGAGGCAGAGGTAATAGCAAATGTCAAATAGCCACGCAAGGTTATCTCCATCAGGTTCACACCGTTGGCTTCACTGCACCCCTTCAGTTTTTCTTGAGAGCGAGTTTGAAGATAAAAATAGTCAGGCAGCACAAGAAGGGACAGCAGCTCATGCTTTGTGTGAACATAAGATTAAAAAGCTACTTCGCAAACGTAGTAAGCGTCCGGTTTCTATTTATGACAGTGATGAAATGGAAGTGTGCTCAGATGGCTATGCCGCATTTGTTATGGAGCAACTGGAGCTTGTAAAGCAAAGCTGCGCTGACCCGATCATGCTAATTGAGCAGAGGGTGGACTTTTCTCATTATGTACCGGACGGCTTTGGAACAGCAGATTGTCTTATAGTGTCCGATGAAGCTCTGCGGATCATTGATTTCAAATATGGACGAGGGATACTCGTAGATGCAGAGGACAACAGCCAGCTAAAATGTTATGCCTTGGGCGGTTTGAGACTGTTTGAAGATTTGTATAATTTTAAGACAGTTGTCATGACTATTTTTCAGCCTAGAAGAGATAATGTCAGCTCTTGGAGCATCTCTGTGGCTGAACTTAAGGCTTGGGCAGAAAACGAGCTAAAGCCAAAAGCTGAAATGGCTTTGAAAGGTGAAGGTGAGTATGCTTCAGGCGAATGGTGTACGTTCTGTAGGGCATCTGCTTGTTGTAGGGCAAGAGCAGAGGACAAATTAAAACTTGCACAGGCAGAGTTTAAAATGCCACCGCTTTTAACTGATACTGAAATAGAAGAAATCCTTACTGCTATTCCGGGCATTACCAAGTGGTCTAATGATATTTTAGCCTATGCTACAGAGGCAGCGGTAAATCATGGTAAAGAGTGGACAGGGTTTAAGGTTGTAGAAGGACGTTCGATACGTAAGTACAGCGATGAAGAAAAAGTTGCTGCAGTAGCAAAAGATAATGGGTATACGGATATTTACCGCAAAAACCTTATTACCTTAACTGAAATGCAAAAACTGATGGGCAAAACCAAGTTCGAAGAGGTGTTGGGAGCTCTTATCATCAAAGCACCCGGCAAGCCTACTTTAGTTCCGGTAGCGGACAAACGCCCCGCCCTAAATGTTACAAACGCAAAAAACGAATTTAACGAAATTACGGAGGATTAAAATTATGGCAAACATAAACAAAACTAAAGTTGTTACCGGTATCAACACTCGTTTATCCTATTTTCACGGCTGGGAGCCGGTGAGCATCAATGGCGGTGATCCTAAGTACAGTGTTTCTGTGCTAATCCCTAAGACGGATAAAGAAACGGTAGATGCTATCAACAATGCTATTGATGCAGCTATTGAAGAAGGCATTACTAAATTTGGCGGTAAGAAACCTAATAGAGCTGCAATTAAATTGCCCCTAAGAGACGGCGATATAGAACGTGATGACGATGCCTATAAAGGGCACTATTTCATCAATGCTAATAGTAAGACTGCCCCTCAGATCGTAGATAAAGCAGTTAAACCTATCTTGGATAGGGATGAAGTATATAGTGGTTGCTACGGCAGAGTTTCGTTAAGCTTTTATGCTTTTAACTCCAACGGCAATAAAGGTGTTGCTTGTGGTCTTGGTAATATCCAAAAGATTAAAGATGGTGATTCTTTAGGCGGTAGACCTACGGCTGTAGACGATTTCACTACGTTAGAAGATAATGACTTCTTGGCGTAAAGGGGGCAGGCTTTATGTTTAGCTACGAATTTCAAAAGCAACTAGTTGTCACAGCAGGAGCAGCTATTATCTATATGGTTGCCATATATGCCTTATTGGATTTTACGCATACCGTGCTTAAGGGTATCTACAGATTGGTCAAAAGCGGTGTGGCAAAACTTAAAGGAAATGGTTATTTAAAATAATACGTAGGCGGCATAAGGGTAACCTTTGCCGCTTTACTTTTTAAGGAGGGTGACGTTATGCAGTGTATAAGTTTAGACCTAGAAACGTATTCTGACATAGATTTACAAAAGTGCGGGGTATATAGGTATGCCGCCTCTCCGAATTTTGAAATCTTGTTATTTGGTTATAGCGTAGACGGCGGTGAAGTGCAGGTCGTTGATTTAGCAATGGGTGAGAAGATACCAGAAGATATTGTTGCGGCACTTAAGGACGATAGTGTTATTAAATGGGCATATAATGCTACTTTTGAGAGAATAGCTCTGTCTATCTATTTTATGGAATGGCTAGAGCCTACAAGCTGGCATTGCACTATGGTTTGGTCGGCAACACTAGGATTGCCTTTATCACTTGAAGGTGTGGGGGCAGTATTGGGCCTTGAGAAACAAAAGCTTAAAGAAGGCAAAAGCCTTATTAAATATTTCTGCTGCCCTTGTTTGCCGACCAAGTCTAACGGAGAACGTACGAGAAATCTTCCAGAGCATAATATGGATAAATGGCAGCAGTTTAAAGACTATAACTTACGTGATGTAGAAACAGAAATCGCTATACAGACAAAACTAGCGAAATTCCCTGTGCCAGAGAGCATCTGGGAAGAATACTGCCTTGATCAGGAGATAAATGATCGAGGGATTGGCATAGATTCGGAGTTTGTTGATAATGCCATAAAGCTAGATGAAAAGGTTAAAGCTGAACTTAAAAGCAAAATGCAGGAGCTTACAAATTTAGAAAATCCTAATTCTGTAAAACAGGTTGTAGGTTGGCTTGCTACTAACGGCTTAGAAACAGATAACCTTGGTAAAAAGCAGGTAGCTGAGCTTTTAAAAACAGCACCTGGGGAACTTAGTGAAGTGCTGCGGCTCAGACAAAAGCTTTCTAAATCATCAGTTAAAAAATATACAGCAATGAAAAATGCACTCTGCGCAGATAACAGGGTGCATGGAATGTTTCAGTTTTATGGTGCTAATAGAACCGGACGATTTTCAGGTCGTTTAGTGCAACTTCAAAATCTACCTCAAAACCATATGGCAGATTTAAAGCAGGCTAGAGCTTTAGTTAAAGATGGTAATTTCGATGCACTATCTTTGCTTTATGAAGATGTGCCGGATACCTTATCTCAACTTATCCGAACCGCATTTGTGCCGCAGGACGATAGAAAGTTTATTGTGGCAGATTTCAGTGCGATAGAGGCGAGAGTAATAGCCTGGCTCGCAGGTGAAAATTGGCGGCAGACGGTATTTGCTGAAGGCGGCGATATTTATTGTATGAGTGCAAGTAAGATGTTCAAAGTTCCCGTAAAAAAGCATGGAATAAATGGCCAGCTCAGGCAAAAAGGTAAGATTGCTGAACTAGCCTGCGGGTATGGTGGATCTACAGGTGCTCTTAAGGCAATGGGAGCACTGGAAATGGGACTTAAGGAGGAAGAACTAAAACCGTTAGTGAATGCATGGCGATTCGCTAATTCTAATATAGTTAGCTTATGGTGGGCGGTAGATAAGGCGGCAAAAGACGCTATTAAAATGCGCATTGCTACAAAAACGCACGGCATTCATTTTGAATATCAAAGTGGTTTTCTTTTTATTACACTTCCTTCCGGTAGAAAGCTGGCCTACGTTAAGCCAAGGATTGGTGAGAGCAGGTTTGGTGGTGAGTCTATTACCTATGAGGGGATTGGCATGACAAAGAAATGGGAGAGACTAGAAAGCTATGGACCAAAGCTTTGCGAAAATATAACGCAGGCTATTGCTAGGGATTTACTTGTATTTGCCATGCTGACTTTAAAAAACTGCGCAATTGTCGCTCATGTTCATGATGAAATTGTTATTGAGGCAGATAAAAGAATGTCGCTAACTACCATTTGTGAGCAGATGGGAAGAACTCCGCCTTGGGCTAAAGGCTTACTTTTAATGGCAGATGGTTATGAATGTGATTTTTATAAAAAAGATTAACTATTGAGGGTTCGATTTCGTAGAATTTTTCGCTTATGGTTAGAAGGTTAAACCTTCTAATCATATTTTTTTAGGAGGAATTCAAAATGAAAGACTTAATTAAAATCAGCTTTGATGGAGGGCAGTTAACCGTAAGCGGCAGAGAGCTACACAGAGCCTTGCAGGTGAAGACGGCTTACAAGGATTGGTTTCCTAGGATGCGCGAGTATGGGTTTGTAGAAAATACAGACTTTAGCTCATTTTTGAGCGAAAGTACAGGTGGCAGACCCTCTAACGATCACAAGTTATCTATCGCTATGGCTAAGGAATTATGTATGCTGCAGCGCAGTGCTATTGGTAGGGATTTCCGTCAATATTTTATTAAAGTTGAGGAGAACTGGAATTCGCCAGAGGCCATAATGGCAAGAGCCTTAAGTATTGCAAACCAAAGACTGGAGATGATGAAGAGTCAAAACCTTAGTCTTGAACGTATGGTAGCAGTGCAAAATCAGCAAATTAGTGAGATGCAACCAAAGGTTAGTTATTATGACCTTGTCTTGAACTGCAAGGATCTAGTGCCTATTTCTGTTATCGCTAAGGACTACGGCTGGAGCGCTAAGAAAATGAACAATTACCTTTGTGAAAATAATGTTCAGTTTAAACAGGGCAAGATTTGGCTTTTATACCAGAAATATGCCGAAAGAGGATATACCAGCACTAAGACTTTTAATACTCTTGGCAATGACGGTGCATACCACAATCACGTGCATACCTATTGGACCCAGGCAGGAAGATTATTTATCTATGACCTGCTAAAAGCTGACGGTATTATTCCTTTAATTGAACAGGAGGACTAGATAATGGCAATCAGCAAGTTTAACAGCGAAGGCTATAAAGATATGACAAGTTACGAGGCACTGTCTAAAGTGGCAAGAGAGGAGGCAGTAGCTTCCTATATGCCGCTAGTTTATATCTGCTCTCCTTATGCAGGAAATGTAGAAATTAACGTCCCTAGAGCAAAGAAATATAGCCGATTTGCACTAGAAAAGAACTGCATACCTCTGACTCCGCATCTGTTATATACACAGTTTATGGACGATAACAATCCAAGTGAGCGAAGCCTGGCAAGGCATATAAACTACGTTCTTTTAGGTAAAAGCGAAGAGTTGTGGGTGTTTGGTAGTAGCATTTCATCTGGCATGGAGCATGAGATACGTCTTGCTAAAAAACGCTGCATGAAAATCAAATATTTTAGTGAAGAGCTGCAGGAGGTAGCGGAATTATGAACTTTACCTTATATACAGCAGATTGCATTGGTAATCTGAAAAATTGTATTTATACCAATAAAATAGCAATAAAAGACAAGGAAACGCTTATTGCGGCGGTGGGAAAAGACCATGTTATGGCGTCGTATAAAGAAGGCTATCGCAGTAAAGCTAATTTTATAAATTCGGACGTTATTCCTATGGATTGTGATAACGATCACTCAGATAACCCTAAAGACTGGGTGACATCTGTTGATGTGGCTATGGCATTCGATGGTGTTAGCTTTGCTATTGTGTATTCCCGCAATAACATGAAAGCCAAAGGAAATAAGAGTGCAAGACCAAGGTTTCATATTTATTTTCCTGTGGAGGTTATTACTGATCGCGCAAAATATACAGAAATAAAACAAAGGATAGCAGCGGCGTTTCCTTATTTTGATAGCAATGCTTTGGATTCAGCAAGGTTTTTGTTTGGGACTGAAGAGCCGGAAGTAGAATTTTATGACGGCAGCGCATTAATTACTGACTACCTAGAGGGACTTGCGTTTTCAAACTGGGATAAAGAACTTGAAAAAGTGCCGGAAGGAAAACGTAACAGCACGATGAGTCATCTTGCAGGTAAGATCATCAAAAGATATGGCAATACGTCCGAGGCCCATGAGATATTTATGCAGGCCGCAGAAAAATGTAATCCGCCGTTAGACGAAAATGAGCTGAGCACTATCTGGCGTAGTGCCACTAGGTTTGGCAGTTTGGTTTCAGAGCAAAAAGGATATATCGCCCCGGAACAATATAATGCTGATTTACGTTTTAAACCGTTGGATTATTCAGATGTTGGGCAAGCAACAGTGATGAAAAAGGAATACGGTGATAAATTAAGATATTCTCCGCAGACCGATTATATCGTCTATAACGGCAGCTTTTGGGAGGAGTCAAAGCCGAAGGCTCAAGCTATTTCTCAAGCGCTAACAGATAAACAACTCGAAGAAGCCGAAAGTGAGATGAAGCGTACAAGACAAGAATTAGTTAAGAACGGAGCGATGGAGCTTTTAGCTACGATGGGACCAAAGAAAGCAGTAGCACTCTTTTCTAAGGAGCAGTCGCGTGCCTATGAGTTATACGAGGAGGCTGCCGCCTATAGAAATTATGCCTTAAAACGCAGGGAGTCAAAGAATATCACATCCTGCCTTAAAGAGGCTCGGCCTATGCTAGAAATTAACCAAAGAATTTTAGATGCGGATGAATTTCTTTTAAACACGCCACTAGGAACATATGATCTGCGAGTGGGTTTAGAAAAGCCGCGCGAGCATAAAGCCGAAGACTATATAACCAAACAGACAACAGTAGAACCCGGAGAAGAGGGCAAGGATCTTTGGCTTAAGGCTCTAGATATATTCTTTTGTGAGGATATGGAGCTAATTAATTATGTTCAAAGTATTGTAGGACTGGCTGCTATTGGAAAAGTTTATGTGGAGGCTCTCATCATAGCTTACGGTGAAGGAAGAAACGGTAAATCTACCTTCTGGAATGTGGTATCTAGAGTGCTTGGCTCTTATAGCGGTAATATCTCCGCGGATATGCTAACGGTTGGTTGCAGACGCAATGTCAAGCCTGAGTTGGCCGAAGCAAAGGGCAAAAGACTATTGATTGCCGCAGAACTTGAGGAAGGGATGCGCCTTAATACATCAAATGTAAAACAGCTTTGCTCCACGGATGAAATCTATGCAGAGAAGAAATATAAGGACCCTTTTAGTTATATTCCCACCCATACTTTGGTGCTTTATACCAATCACCTGCCACGGGTGGGGGCAATTGATGCCGGTACTTGGCGCCGGCTGATAGTTATTCCTTTTGATGCCAAGATTGAAGGCAGTACAGATATAAAAAACTATGCTGATTTTCTTTATGAAAAGGCAGGCAGTGCCATTTTGGCGTGGGTTATAGAAGGAGCACAGATGGCGATTACCTCAGAGTACAAAATCAGTAACCCAGCAAGGGTGGATAATGCTATTAAAACTTATAGAGAAAATAATGACTGGCTCGGTCATTTTCTAAGTGAATGCTGCGAGGTCGGTGATGGTCATATGGCTAAATCCGGTGAAACGTATAACAACTATCGGAGTTATTGTATGCAGTCAGGAGAGTTTATACGCAGCGCGGCAGATTTTTATATGGCACTGGACTCTAACGGTTTTGAGCGCAAAAAGACTAAAAAAGGAATCGTGATTCGTGGTTTAAGTCTGAAATCGGAGTTCTTGGGTGCAGGGCAGTAAAACCGCCGAAACGCAGTCTGGCAGAGCGTTTGAATGGTGTGGGTGCAGGCAGGGGCAGGGTATTCCCATAACTATATATATAGATATATTTTTATCTCTTATACATAGTTCTATATAGACCCTTCACCTCACTGCACCTTTTTAAAAATAGATCTTGATGGAGGGCATAATAATGCGTGAAATAGAGATAGAAGAGTACCTTGTGAAAGAAGCAAAAAAAAGGCACGGACTTTGTTTAAAGTTCATATGTCCTAGCATGGACGGAGTGCCAGATAGAATATTACTTTTGCCGGGAGGGAAAATTGCATTTGTTGAATTAAAGGCACCGGGTAAAAAGCCGAGAGCTTTACAAATAAAAAGAATGAAACAAATAGCGAAGTTAGGTTTTAAGTGCTTAGTGGTAGATAGCAAAGAACTTGCACAAACCACGCTTGACGAGATTGGAGGTGATGCCTTGTGAAGTTCATACCGCACAAATATCAAAAGTATGCCGTTCAACATATTTTAGAGCATAAAGCTGCTGCTTTGTTTTTGGATATGGGCTTAGGTTAGGAAAAACGGCTATTACTTTAACGGCTATCTCAGAACTGATGTATGACCGGTTTGAAGTAGAAAAGGTGCTTGTTATAGCGCCGCTTAGGGTAGCTAGAGATACTTGGCCGGCAGAAATAAAAAAATGGAAGCAACTACGAAACCTTAGATATTCTGTAGTAATGGGTAGCGAAGCTGAAAGGTTGCGTGCTTTGAAGGTTGAAGCAGATATTTATCTTATCAACCGCGAAAATGTAGACTGGCTTATAAATAAAAGCGGTATATACTTTGATTTTGACATGGTGGTTATCGATGAACTTTCCAGCTTTAAGGCTGCAAGCAGTAAAAGATTTAAAAGTTTTTTAAAAATAAGACCTAGGGTCAAAAGAATTGTAGGTCTTACTGGGACTCCTAGTTCTAATGGTCTTATGGACCTGTGGGCAGAGTTTAGGCTGCTTGACTTAGGGCAGAGATTGGGAAGGTACATTACAGGTTTTAGAAACACCTTCTTCGTGCCGGATAAACGCAATCAACAGAGCATATTCTCCTACAAACCTAAAGAAGGAGTTGAAAAAGATATTTATAAGCTTATCGCTGATATCACCATTTCCATGAAATCGGAGGATTATCTAGATATGCCAAAATGCCTAATGAATAAAGTAGTTGTAACACTCTCTGACAAAGAGCGTGAAATGTATGACAAGCTTAAAGCGGAGATGGTGCTGGCCATAGGAGAAACTGAAATAGATGCTGTGAATGCCGCAGCACTTTCTAATAAGCTTTTACAAATGGCTAATGGTGCAGTTTATGATGAAAACGGTAAACCAATAGTAATTCATGATCGTAAGCTGGATGCCTTGGAGGATTTACTTGAAGGTGCTAATGGCAAACCGGTTTTAATTGCCTATTGGTTTAAACATGACCTAGAGAGAATTAAAAAACGTTTTAAGGTTCGTGAACTAAAAGAGAGCAAGGATATAGATGATTGGAACGAAGAAAAAATACCTGTTGCGGTTATCCACCCAGCATCAGCCGGTCATGGTTTAAACTTGCAGGCAGGCGGCTCAACGCTCATCTGGTTTGGTTTAACCTGGAGTCTAGAATTGTATCAACAAACCAATGCTAGGCTGTGCAGGCAAGGTCAGAAACGTAGCGTTATAATTCACCATATTGTCTGTAAGGACACGATTGATAATAACGTGACACTTGCCTTGGAGTGCAAGGAAAAGACGCAGGAGGAGCTAATAAAAGCTGTTAAAGCTAACTTGGAGGTGAGGCATTGTGCTAAGAGCGTATGAAAAACTAGCCAATGAAATAGTTTTGCAAGCGGTAAAGGATTATCGAAACGCAAATAAAAAGCTTGCAAGAGGCAGAAATAACTCTGAGGCTAAGGCTTTGAAGAAGGAGTGTTTAAGATTTTTTCATTCCGATTGGTTTGGAATTTTGACAGAGCTTAATGCTGAATTTTTAATTAGCGAACTAGATGAGGAGGTTAATCGTGTTAGTTAAAGAATATTTACGACAAGCCTACTTTTTAGATCAGAGAATAAAGGCTGATATGATGGAATGTGAAGAGCTGCGAAAAATGGCTGAGAGTATTTCAAGTCCAGGCTTCGAGGAGCATTATAATGCCAGTCGGAATACCGATGCCCCTTATAATCATACCCTTGAAAAGCTGTGGAAGATGGAAGAACGAGTAATGGTTGAATTGGCACAGATGGTTAATTTAAAGAATCAAATACAGGAACTGGTTAGGCAAGTGGACAAGCCTGAGGAGCAGACTGTTTTAAGGTACAGATACATCCACAACTATACCTGGCCAAGGATTGGAGAACTTCTTAATGCTGACCCGGTTACTGTACAAAGGTGGCATAACAAGGCGATAAGTAAAATAAAGCTGCCGGAAAATGCGATAAATTTAAAAGTTGCAATGGTTTGCAATGGTTTGCAATGGTCGTAGTTGTGATATAGTATAATCAGCAAAGAAAAATAGAACGAGAGCCTTGTTGGTCACGATACCAACAGGGCTTTTATTATGCCTAAATTTAAGGAGAAAGCAATGCCTAGAAAGCCTAAAAGACCATGTTCTTTTCCAGGCTGTCCAAAGCTTACTGAGGGCAGGTTTTGCGAAGAACATGAAAAAGAAGAAAATAAACGCTACGAAAGATACGACAGAAACCCTGCAACCAAGCGTAGGTACGGCAGAGCGTGGAAAAGAATCCGTGACAGCTATGCTGCGGAGCATCCAGTGTGTGAGCAGTGCATGGCTGTTGGAAGGTATGTTAAGACCGCAGAGATTCATCACAAGCTGCCATTAGCTGAAGGCGGTACGCATGACCGAAGAAACCTTATTGCTTTATGCAAAGAGTGCCATGCAAGGATTCATGCAGAGCGTGGAGATAGATGGCATAAAAAAAGAGCCGCTCGGTATGACGAGCGACTCTGATTTGTTCCATTAGTTGATAGGGATGATGCCTCGAGTGTTCTTCTCAAAGGACCATTGGACTTGCCAAGTGCTGCCATCAATTTGGTCTAGGAGAATAAAATTATACATATTTTGGGTGGGGTGAAGAGAAAAGCGTCCTACAGTTTTTCCGTTGTCTGAGGACAAATCAACCTGGTTTAGTGGAACGACAACCCGGGGAGCATCGTCCGTGACGGAGAACTGCACTTGCCACATCTTCCCACTACGTGTGTCGAGCTCAATAAAGTTATACATATTAGCAGTGCTATATAACTTAAAGTTTGAGGTAGAAGATTCTTCTGCAAAAGATATGTTTGCAAAGGAAAATAAAAGCAAGAAAAACATTATTGTGAAGGTGGTTCGTTTAAAAGTTTTTTTAAACATGGTGACACTCCTTTCAAAAATCATCAGTTCAAATCTATTTCGGACTTTGGTTAGAAAATATATCTAACTTAAATATAGTATGAAAAGTTTAAAAAATCAAGTAAAAAAGGTGCAGGTAGGGGGAGGTCAAATCTCAAAACCCTGTAAAGGGAGGCACGGGCGGGGGGCTTCACGCACAAAAAGAGCAGTTCAAACAGGGGATTAACCCTAAGATATAGATTGAGGAGTGTGAATAATGGCAAGGGACGGTACAAACCGTGGTGGCAGAAGAGTCAGAGCAGGTGATAAGCCGGCAGGGGCTGCCGAGAAAATACAAAACGGGAAAATGGTAAAGGTTCTGGCCAATGATATTCCGGTACTTAAAACAGCGGAATTAGAGGCAGTGGATTTACCGGAAGGCGCGGTTTTAGAGGGTGCGGATATGCCAAAACCCAGCGACTATTTATCGGCAAGGCAGAAAAATGGAGTTCCCTTAGGTGCTGATGCAATATATAAAGAAACCTGGCTGTGGTTAAAAGAGCGCAACTGTGAAAGATTAGTAAATCCACGGCTTATAGAAACCTATTCACAGGCTATGGCAAGATATATTCAGTGCGAAGATGCAACAAGTACATACGGCTTATTGGGGAAGCATCCAACGACTGGCGGGGTAATGACCTCGCCTTTTGTACAGATGTCCCAACAATATCAGAAAAGCGCCAATCTTATCTGGTATGAAATTTACGACATTGTTAAGCAAAACTGCACAGAGGTTTTTGAGGATAGCACGACAGATACCATGGAGCTGCTTTTGCGGGCAAGGAGAAAATGATGATGGAGCTTACGGCTTTTTTACATAAACTGAAATTTTATAGACCAAAGCTTACTAAACAGCAGGTCAGAACTTTAAAGGGACAGGCTCTCGCTGACAATATCAAGGGTGCTGAAAAGGTCCTTAGCAAGATTTTGGAAGGAACAGTGCTTAATGGAAAAAACAACAACGGAAATGCAGTTAGTAACTATAGAAAAATTAGTACCTTATGTTAACAACGCTAGAACGCATAATCCACAACAGATTCTGAAACTACGTTCATCGTTAAGGGAATTTGGCTTTATTAATCCTGTCATTATCGACCGGGAACATAACGTGATAGCTGGTCATGGACGAATTTTAGCAGCCAAGGAGGAAGGCATAAAAGAAGTACCCTGCGTATTTGTGGACTATCTTACTCCGGCTCAAAAGAAAGCCTATATTTTGGCGGACAACCGTATGGCCATGGATGCAGGATGGGATGAAGAACTGCTCAGAGTGGAGATAGAGAGCCTGCAAGGTGCAGATTTTGATGTTGCCTTAACAGGATTTGACGAAAAAGACATAGCTGAACTGTTTGCAGGAGATGATGGTGATACGCAGGAGGACGATTTTGATGTGGACGGGGAGCTTAAAAAGCCGCCGGTTTCTAAAGACGGTGATGTATGGTTGCTTGGAAAGCATCGCCTAGTCTGTGGGGACAGCACCAAGGAGGAAACCTATGTAACTCTTATGGATGGGAAGAAAGCTAATCTTGTTGTAACGGATCCGCCTTACAACGTCAACTATGAAGGCGGTGCAGGAAAGATTAAAAACGACAATATGGAGAATGATAAGTTTTACCAGTTCCTGTTAGATGCTTTTACAAACATGGAAAGGGTAATGGCAGAAGATGGCAGCATTTACGTGTTCCATGCAGATACCGAAGGCTTAAATTTTAGAAAGGCATTCTCGGAAGCAGGCTTTTACTTGTCGGGAACTTGTATCTGGAAAAAACAGAGCCTAGTGCTTGGTAGGAGTCCATATCAGTGGCAGCATGAGCCATGCCTTTACGGTTGGAAAAAGAAAGGCAAGCATCAATGGTACTCCGACAGAAAGCAGACTACCATATGGGAGTTTGATAAGCCGAAGAAAAACGGTGACCATCCGACCATGAAGCCGATTCCACTTATTGCCTATCCGATTAAGAATTCCAGTATGAGCAATTGCATCGTTCTTGATCCGTTTGGCGGCAGCGGTAGCACTTTGATAGCCTGCGAACAGTTAGGCAGAATCTGTCATACCATTGAGCTAGATGAAAAATACTGTGATGTTATAGTAAAGCGTTATATTGAGCAGGTCGGCTCTGCAGATACTGTATCGGTCATCCGTGATGGAAAGACCATCCGCTTTGAGGATTTGGAGGTCAGCGGCGATGGAAAATAACTTAAAAGTTTCTACATAATTAGCTTGCTATTTATTCCTTTTAGAGTGATATATGTAGTACCGAAGAAAAGGAGGTACTTACAAAATGAAAGTTATTTACAACATCACCGACAGAAAACCATTTGTAAAGGCATTAGAAGAAATTACTGGAGCCAAAGCGGTTTATCAGAAAACACCAACTTATGCTTATGCAGTGGACTATTTCACAGTAACCAAAGACGGAAATCTTACCTTTAACGACATGGCAAACAGCGAAGAAATCGAGCAGGTGCTAGAACAGCTTGAACAAAAAGGCTTTCACTGCAAGAGTTCCGCATATGATGAACCACAGCCGGAAATCGCTAGTAAAGAGCCATTGGCTGCATACGGGACTACGGGAAAAAAACTTAAAAACGAAACTGCGGGGTTGACAGTGGCAATGCCATTGGATGCGGTGCTTGCAGGCAACCTTACCAATCTTCTGGAATCCAAGAGCAGCCTTATCAAAAAGGCACTGGGCATCAGCGAACTTCCCATCATTATTGATGCAGATAAGATTTCCTTCCCTTGGTTTTCAGACGGCTTGGCTGCTGATACCGTCAAAGCTTACACGGATTTCATTTCTGCCCTCTGCAAAATGAGCCGAGAACATAAACGCATCTCCAGCACGGAAAAGGAAGTCCCCAATGAAAAATATGCTTTCCGCTGTTTCCTTCTTCGATTGGGGTTTATAGGAGAAATTTATAAAACTGACCGTAAAATTCTGCTGAAGAACCTTAACGGCAGCAGTGCCTTTAAGAGCGGTGCGAAAAAGGAGATGAATAGCGATGAGATTTCCGAATAAAGAAATTGTTGAGAAAGTACGCAGAGAATACCCTGCAGGAACAAGGGTAGAACTGGTGAGAATGGATGACTGCCAAGCACCGCCTCTTGGAACGCTTGGGACTGTTACTGGGGTGGATGATACCGCTTCATTGATGGTGGATTGGGACAATGGCAGCGGTCTTAATGTTGTTTACGGTGAAGACCTAGCGGTAAAGATTGGGGACGGTGACAATGACTGAAACGATTAAAAAGCAGATACTTTCTATTCGTGACAGCGGCCGCACCAATATGTTTGATACTAATATGGTTCAATATCTTGCTAACGAGCTTGGCTACTACGAATTGGTAATCTTTCTTGAAGAACATAGTAAGGAATATATAAGATTTATCCTTACAGGAGAGCAATAAAAGATATGCTTTATTGTACAGAAATGACTTGCTATCATGAGCCTTTAGAGTCTAACTATAGAATGTCAACCCCTGAAATGTAGATTTTCGCTGATTTTTGAGGAAATTATTTAATTATCTATTTCTTGCACGACAAATAGACATCCGGAGGATGCCTGAAAAATTTATGAAGGATTGTTGTGCTTATGCTGCTTCGTATAGAGTGCCGTTCGTTTCCATGGCGTACAGAATTCTTACGAGACGCTTTGCTGCATGCGATATAGCTACATTATAGTGTTTGCCTTCGGCTCGCTTTTTAGCTAGATATGCGGCAAATCCGGGATCATAATTGCACACGTGCTTCGTGACATTAAACAGAGCGAACCTGAGATAACGTGATCCACGTTTTTCCATGTGAGCATAGCTGCTGATCATCTTTCCGGATTGATATGTAGATGGTGACATCCCGGCGAAAGCAAGTATTTTATCAGGAGAGTCAAACCTTGAAAAGTCACCAATCTCCGCAAGAATGATTGCTCCCATTTGAGTTCCGATCCCGGGTACGGATGTAATAGTGGTAGTTTCCTCATCCATTAGCTTTTGTATTTCGGTTTCCACCTCTCTTATTTCACTTTCGATAGCCCGTACATCAGCGATGGTATGACGCAGTTCCAGCGATTTTGCCGGGATTTTGGCACCGATGGATGTTCGAGCAGCCTCACGAAAAGTGATTGCCATTTCTCTGCCGAATCGCCCTTTGGAAGCTTTTGAAAGTATGTTTGTCAGCCTGGTGAGATGAACAGATGCCACGTACGAAGCACCCGGTAATTCCTCCAGCATGGTATAGATTGAGGATATATGGATGCAAGGAACAAGCTGTGATAATTCGGGAAAGAGGATTGTAACAAGCCTTGAAATGGAAGATTTCTGCCTTGAACGTTCCTGAACTCTGGAAAATCTATACCTTGTCAGAGATTTCAGGTTTTCTCTGTGATATGATGAAACCGAGTAGGGTTTCAGGCTCAAATCGGTCAGAAGCATAAGTGCAATAGTTCTCGAATCAATCCGATCCGTCTTTGTTTTCCGAAGGCTTAATCCTTTGCGATAAAAATTCGTGTGAAGCGGGTTAATGACATAAGCGGTGAGATGCTTGTCAAGCAGATATGAGAGAATGTTGTAGTTGTAATGTCCGGTTGCCTCCAGCCCTACTTTTACTTTGGATAGATCTGGTGCAACAGAGCGGATTCTCTCGTACAGGATATCAAAGCTCTCACTGTTGTTGGTGATGGTAAAGATGTCGAAAAGCATCTCTCCATCGGTGTTTGTGATGCAGCAATCGTGCTTATCTTTTGCCACATCGATACCTACTAGGATCATAATGGTACCTCCTCGTATTATTTTTGATACTGTTCTAATCCACAGAGCTCTTTGCTCTTGTAAACTCGTTCTACATAAACCGTCGTGCGGTATCTAACTGATTAACAATCAGACAAAGAGACTGTGGCTGGAAACTCTGAAAAACCGTCTGAGCGGTAGTGATAAATATCACCAGTCCACAGCATCTTAGAACAGTATACCGTATGCTCCTTTCAGGGCATGTGATCAAGCTTATCTGCTTGACTTACTTAATAATACGAGTGATATATAGTGTCGAAAGGAGCTGATTTTATGCGGACTATCCGTAAAATCGAACAAAGCATACCAATAATCAAGAAGCGTAAGAAAGTCGCAGCTTATGCCCGCGTCTTCATGGAATCGGAGCGGATGCAGCATTCCCTTTCGGCGCAGGTCAGTTATTACAGCAGCCTGATCCAGAAGAACCCGGACTGGGAATACGCCGGCGTCTATGCGGACTACGGCATCTCCGGGACTAGCATCAAGAAGCGGCAGGATTTCCAGCGGATGCTGGAAGATGCGGAAGCGGGTAAAATCGATATCATCCTCACAAAATCTATCCAGCGGTTTGCCCGGAATACGGTCGACCTTCTCCAGACAGTGCGACGCCTGAAAGAACTGGGTATTGAAGTCTGGTTTGAGAAAGAAAACATTCATACCATGAGCGGGGATGGGGAGTTGATGCTGACTATTCTTGCTTCTTTTGCCCAGGAGGAAAGCCGTTCCCTCAGTGATAATATCAAGTGGCGGTTTCGTAAAAAGTTTGAACAGGGGATTCCTCATGCAAAGTTCTTCGTTTACGGCTATTGCTGGGAGAAAGATAATTTGGTCATCAAACCAGAAGAAGCCGCGATTGTCAGAGAAATTTTTGATGCCTATCTGCAGGGCAGAACCAGAAAAGATATATTACGGGAATTAAAGCAGCGGGGGATTCGCACCATGTATGGGAACTATTTCAAAGACGCCAGTATCAGGCAGATTCTTACGAATCGGATTTATACGGGTGTTCTTGAGATTCAGAAAACCTTTGTGACGGACCCTATTACCAAACGCCAGGCTGTTAATCATGGAGAAAAGAATAAGTATGTAGTGGAACGGCATCATGAAGCCATAATTTCTTCTGATATGTTTGAACGGGTTCAGCAGGAATTAAAGAGTCGCAAGGAAATGGGAATGCAGCGGGGCGGATATGCCAGGGATTTTTTGAACACCTCTTGCTTTACGGGGATCATCAAATGTGGCATCTGCGGGAAAAGCTATGTTCATGTTGTTCGGAAATATAAGGGAAGGATACGTGAATACTGGACCTGTGATTCGCATAAGGGCAAGGGGACAAACTGCGGCGCCTATGGCTCCGTTCCACAGTCCGCTTTGAAAAAAGCATGCGCAGCCGTTCTGAGTACAGATGAATTTGATGAAGAATTGTTTGTTCGGCGAGTAAAGAAGATTGTTGTTCCTTCTTATAAGAAACTGGTATTCTATCTCAGAGATGGAAGTATCGTAGAACGGCAATGGGACTAGACGGCTCTGAAAGAATGCTGGATGGATGAACTGAAAGGGAAACAGCGGCAATGGATGAAGCAATACCATCAGAGCGGCAATTCCAAACGATATACAGCTTTTTCAGAACGCATCTTCTGTCCCAATTGTAAAGCAACCTTTACCCGGTGCCTGGAACGGCGTAAAAAGGGAAAAACAGCCTATTGGCGATGCCAGAGAAAACGCAGGTGTATCCATATCGGCGGGATAAAAGAAGACTCATTAAAAAGCATGGCTGCCGATATACTGCACTGTTCTGAATTTGATGAAGCAGTATTTCGGCAGAAAGTGAAACAAATTGAAATTCAGGAAGACGGCAGTCTGCTGTTCCGATTCTTTGATGGACGCAGTAAAGGAGCGATTATTCAATGAGAAAGGTACATGTCATACCGGCCTCGATTCAAAACTATACCGAGAAGCCGCTGAACCGGCAGTGGAAACGGAAAGTTGCAGGTTATGCAAGGGTTTCAACAGATCATGATGAACAGCTTACCAGCTATGAAGCACAGGTGGATTATTATACGCGTTATATCCAGAGCAGAAATAATTGGGAATTTGTCGGGATGTATACGGATGAAGGCATTTCAGCTACGAATACCAAACACCGGAAAGGATTTAAACGGATGATTGATGATGCCATGACGGCTCATGTCTCCATTGTCTTTGCTCGTTACACGATGTTGTCGCTGGAGCAGCGCCGAAATGCAGATAAACGCAGCATTGGTGATCTGTTTTTTGCCTCGTATGATGAGCTGCAAGATTTACGTTATATGGACGCGTTGCTATTGATTTTGAAAAAATTCATTGACAGGATAAAGGAACGAATGCTTTTCATGGAAAAAGAACTGGATGAGATGCTTAATTCTTTCTTAGAAAAACTGCCACTCTTATGGCACAACTGTTTGAAACACTGTGCATGATGTTGGCATTTAAGGAGTCACATTCCCTTGCTGTGCATTATTGCAGGCTTGTTTGGGATGTGCGAAGTTTGAGTTATTAAATACCTTTTGTTTTTTGCCAGAAGTATATCCTGGCTTTTTACGCATGATGATAGCAGCTAAATTAAGTGTTTTATTCATATATTTATGTACCGTAGTTTTACTTAAATGAATTCCATAACGTGATAAAAATACACGCATAGCTCTGTGCCCTACAGTTCTATTATTATTGTAATAAATATACTTAATCCTTTCATAGATGGTCTCACGCTGCTCGTGATATTCAACTTTAGTATCTTTAAGATAATTATAATAACCATTAGGACTAATGCCAAATCTGCGACACAGCCACCTTAAACCAAAATATTCTTTATTGTTGTCAATGAAACGATATACCACTAATCGATTTCCTTTGCGAAGAATGCCGCTGCTTTTTTTAAGAACTCAATCTCTTTATCTTTTTCCTTGAGCATCTGGTTGAGTTTTCGAATTTCACTTGCAGAATCACTTTCACTTGTTTTTTGAGTGGTATGTTTGTATTGGCATTCTTCACCATATTTTTTAGACCATTCTGTAATGGTGCTTTTGGCAACATTATATTCAGCAGCTAATTCTACTGTTGATTTATTGCCTGACATATAGGCTCTTACAACTTCTCTTTTGAAGTCATCGTTGTAACGTACTGACATTGCTCAGTCCTCCTTGGATAATAAATTTATTTTATCATATTATCCGAACAGGGTGTTACAAATTTAGTATACCACTACAGCGGTCCAATCGGCGTTATGCTTGCCGAACATGAACAGGGAAGGGTTTACATCCGGAATATGAGTCAGGCCGTAGTCGATTATGAAGTGGGGAATGCAGAGGCGACGGCTTTGTTGGTTAAATATATCACGGACTACATCGAACTGCTGGAACAACACATCAGCAAAGAAAACACAATGCTTTTCTCAATGGCCGATAAGCTTTTATCGGCAGAGATGCAGGAGAAACTGTTCGACAGGTTCGAGACGCTGAAAGAAGAAGTGATCGGAATGGGTAAACACGAAGAATTGCACAAGCGGCTGGAAAGATTGGGAACAACGTATCTTGGTCGTTCCGGTCACGGGCAACACTGAAAAATCAAACGGGAACAGCCATATATAAAAGATTCGGCCATTGGACTAATTTAGTGATGAATGGTTGGTGGCCTAAGCTTTGATATGGTAGCCAACGTTTCATAGTTTTGTGGACAAAAATAAAAGGGGGAAATTTTAATGAGTATGTTCTGTTATCAATGCCAGGAAACTGCAAAAGGCACGGGGTGTGAAGTCAGAGGAGTATGCGGCAAAACAGAAGAAGTAGCCAAACTTCAGGATCTACTGATTTATACCCTGAAAGGCATTTCGGAAGTCGTTGTGAAAGGAAAACTTGACACCAAGGGATTAGGGAACATTAACCATGAGGTTATGAAGAGCTTGTTTATGACAATTACGAACGCGAATTTTGATGCGGCTGCCTTTGAAGCAGAAATTAAAAAAATGCTTAAATTGAGAAATGAGTTACGGGCGAAAATTGCTGCTGGTCAACTGCATGACGCCGCAACGTTTGAAGTTTCGTTAAAAGAAGCCATGGTGGAAAAAGCTGCTGCGGTCGGCGTGCTGGCAACACAGAACGAAGACGTGCGCTCCTTGCGGGAGCTGATTACCTATGGCTTGAAAGGATTGGCGGCATACGCTCATCACGCTCTCAATATCGGCAAAGAAAATGGTGAGCTTTACGCTTTTATTTATGAAGCCCTGGCGGCAACACTTAATGACGGACTTTCTGCTGACGAGTTGGTTGCTTTGACACTGAAAACAGGCGAATATGGTGTAAAAGCGATGGCACTTCTGGACGAAGCTAATACTTCAAAGTATGGCAATCCTCAAATCACGGAAGTGAACATCGGTGTACGCAATAACCCTGCAATCCTAATATCTGGCCACGACCTGACTGACCTGGAGCAACTGCTGGAACAGACAAAAGGCACAGGGGTCGATGTGTACACACATAGTGAGATGCTGCCGGCTCATTATTATCCTTTTTTCAAGAAATATGACAACCTCGTGGGGAACTACGGGAACGCTTGGTGGAAACAGGTGGGCGAGTTCGAAACTTTCAACGGCCCAATTCTGTTTACGACCAATTGCATTGTTCCGCCTCGGAGCGAAGAAGTACAAACTCGGATATTCACAACCGGCGCTGCGGGCTACCCTGGCTGCCCGCATATCGTAGCAGATACGAGCGGCAAAAAAGATTTTTCGACGGTCATTGCGATGGCAAAAAAACTGAAGGCACCGACAGAAATTGAAACCGGTAAGATTGTTGGAGGATTTGCTCATGAGCAGGTCTTTGCCGTGGCGGACAAAGTTGTGGCTGCTGTGAAGTCAGGCGCGATTAAGAGATTCTTTGTAATGGCCGGTTGTGATGGTCGCATGAAGTCAAGGGAATATTACACCGAGTTTGCGACAAAACTGCCGAAAGACACGGTAATTCTGACTGCCGGTTGTGCAAAATATAGATACAACAAGCTAGCTTTAGGAGATATTGGCGGTATTCCGCGCGTATTGGATGCAGGGCAATGCAATGACTCATATTCACTCGCTGTCATAGCACTAAAACTGAAAGAAGTCTTCGGCGTCGATGATGTCAACAAACTACCTATTGCCTACAATATCGCTTGGTATGAGCAGAAAGCGGTTATTGTTCTATTGGCGTTGCTCTACCTCGGAGTGAAAAATATCCATCTGGGGCCGACGTTGCCGGGATTCTTGTCACCCAATGTTGCAAAGGTCCTTGTTGAGACTTTTGGTATCGCGGGTATCGGAAGCGTAGACGACGATATCAAACTGTTCATGGGGGCCTAAATATTAAGAAGTAAACAGCCCTTATTAGCATTCGGATATTCATATGATACCCCTTAAGTAGACAAGGTAAATAACCAAAATCTACTTAGGGGGTATTTTCATGCCTAGAAAATCCAAATATTCTATTGAACAACGAGTGCAAGCCTGCAAGGATTATCGCAGTGGCACACGTAGCTTAAAAGAAATATGTATTTCTCTTGGAACACCGAGGGAAAAGACAATTATGGAATGGTCTGAGAAATATGAAAAGTATGGAATAATGGCTTTTCAGGAACATTCAGGCAACAAAAGTTATACAAAAGAATTCAAACTTCGGGTAGTTGAAGAATATATCGCTGGTTTGGGTTCTTTACAAGATTTGATAATAAAATATGATATTTCTTCTTCACACCAGCTACGAGAATGGATTTCGTTGTATAATGCCAATAGAAAACTTAAGGACTACTGTTCGAAACGGGAGGTCTATATGGCAGAGGCGAGATGAAAAACAACTATTGAAGAACGTAAGCAAATCGTTGAATACTGTTTAAATCACGAACGGAATTATAAAGATACAGCATCACTTTATGATGTGTCTTATAGCCAGGTATATTCGTGGGTGAAGAAATACGATGCAGGTGGTGAAAACACATTATTTGATAAACGAGGACATCACAAAACAGACGATGAGGTTGATGAACTTGAGCAACTTAGACGTGAAAACATCAGGCTAAAACGCCAACTTGAAGAAAAGGATATGCTAGCAGAACTGTTAAAAAAAGTGAAAGAATTCGAAAGGATGTGCACTATAGTCAAGCAAGTGGACACAAATTCAGCTAATTTGTTATCAAGCAGAAGCAGAAGATATTTGGCTGTCATAGGCAGCCTCAGCTTCATTGGGCGTCAAGTAGCCTAAGGCGCCATGAGGACGCTTAGGATTGTAGTAGCCTTCTATATATTCAAAGATCGAGCTTTTCAATTCTTCAAAAGTATGGTATGTCTTTCTGTTAGTTTCTTCTTTCTTCAGATATTTGAAGAAAGATTCACATACAGCGTTGTCAAAAGGGTAGCCTTTTTTAGAGAAAGACTGAACGACGTTCAAAGAGTCTAGTAGCTGCCGGAAAGCAAATGCAGTGTACTGGGAACCACGGTCTGAGTGGAACATCAGGCCGAATGTTGCATTCCTTTTTGCATAGGCTTTTTTAAATGTTTTCAGGACAAGGTCTACATCGGGTTTGCCGGAAAGATGCCAAGAAATTACTTTCCTTGAGAAAAGATCGATGATTATGCATAAGTAATACCATTTGCCACCGGCTCTGATGTAGGTAAAGTCGCTGACCCAAGCAAGGTTAGGAGCTTTTTGCGTAAAGAGCTGTTTTAAATGATTTGGGCAGTCGTCCTCGTCTGCTGCAGCACGAACAAAAGAAGGCTTAACGGAAGACATTGGTGGTAGCTGCATGGTTTTCATCAGGCGGTACACTCTGCCAACGCTGATTTTGATGCCATAATCACGCTCCAATACGTATGTAATCTTGTAAGCACCGAGTCTTTTCTTGTAGTCAGCGTAGATGTGGAGTATGTAGGATTTAATGATCTGGTTTTCCAGACTTCGGGGTGCCGGAGCAGAATGGAAGTGCTTGTAGTATGTACTGCGGTTTACACGCAGGACTTTGCACAGGATTTTGATGTTGTGTTGGAATCTGAGCTTATGAACGGCGTCTAGTCGTTCTTTGAGTGTGGCGTGAATATGGCAATCGCTTTTTTTAGTATGATATTTTCTTCTTCAAGCTGGGAGTTGCGTTTCTGCAGGTCTTTAATCTGTCTGGCGGAGAGAATTTCGCCATCTTCAGTCTTAACCGTGGAATACTGTTTAATCCATTTGGCCAAGGCCGATTGGGAAATACCGTATTCCTTGCACAGGGACGTCTGAGTTTTACCATTGTTAAACAGGGACACAACAGACTTTTTGAATTCTTCGTCATAACGTGTTGATTTGTCAGCCATAATATTACCTCCGTTTGGGTGTGTAATTTATTGTAACAAGTAACATGTATTTGTGTCTACTTTATTAATATAGATCCAAGAGCGAGCTGACTGTATTGAAGAAAACCTCACAGATGCAGACGGACTTATTGCAGGGTGCCAACGCATCCTTGAAAACGTACGCGTCCGAGGAGAAGAAAAAAATGCAGGCAATTAAGAATCAGAGGAATGTAGCCTACGGAGTTGGAGCGGTTTTACTATATGCTTTAGTTAGGAAATAGAATAGATAATTTGATGCCCACTGAGGATGAATTTTCTTGGTGGGTTTATTTTTTTTATTTATATTTTTTCAAAACCGTCAGATTCATTACTTTCTCAAGGCTATTAGGTAGAGGGTCAAAAAACACTCTCGGAAAGAGGTGATAAAGATAGAACACAATTTGAAAATCAGTGTATCCAAGAAGGCAAAATCAGATGGTATTCTTTCTTGCCGTAGTATTAGTGTACGAGAACGTATTCTATGCTTCTTCCTCGGAAGAAAACAGAAACTCACAATTCTTGTACCCGGTGACAACGTGAAAGAAGCTTCCATTTGTACGGTTAAGGAAGGAGGTGCGACATCGTAAGTAAAGTAAGCGAATTATCCATGCTCGTGGATGAACTCAAAAAGTGCGGCGAAACCTTGGTACGTATTTCCGAAGAACTGGCTGATTTGTTCAGCAGTGGAAAGGACGCAATGCAGCCTGTAAAAAAGACTGCTGTTAAGAAGAAAACCAACGAGGAGCCAAAAGCTGAAGTGCCGGAAGAAAAAGCACTCACGTTGGAAGATGTCAGAGCCGTGTGTGCGGATAAATCCCACAAAGGCTATACGGCAGAAGTCAAAGCAATCCTTACAAAGCATGGTGCAGAAAAGCTGTCCGGGATAAATCCAGCAGAATATAAGGCACTGCTTGCTGAAGTGGAGGTACTTGGGAATGCCCAATAAACAGAAGGTGAATTGCACCAACGAGGCAAGAGAGGCTGGACTGGGCCACGCAGTATTATCAGCATCCTCCAGTCACAGGTGGCTGGAATGCCCGCCCTCGGCTCTGCTCTGTTCAAAGGCAGGAGATACAGCCAGTGAGTTTGCTATGCAGGGCACCAATGCTCACAGCCTTTGCGAACATAAACTGAAAACCGCACTGGGTCAGAAGTCGAAAGACCCTACGGAGAATTTGCAGTATTTCGATGAGGAAATGGCAGACTGCTCCGATATGTATGCCCAGTATGTGATGGAGCAGCTTGCGGCGGCGAAGGAAGAATGCAAAGACCCCATTGTTCTAATTGAACAGCATCTTGATTTTTCCAGATGGGTGCCGGAGGGATTTGGTACCGGGGACTGTGTCATCGTATCAGATGAAACCCTTGCCGTAATTGATTTCAAATACGGTGTCGGAATCTTAGTAGAAGCCGAAAAGAATCCGCAGATGATGTGCTATGCGCTGGGAGCCTTACAGCTGTTTGACGGTATCTATGATATTGATTCGGTGACCATGACTATCTTCCAGCCAAGGCGGGATAGTATCAGCACATACACTATTTCTAAGGAAGAACTTCTGAAATGGGCAGATGAAGTGCTTAGTCCCACAGCACAGCTGGCGGCAAAGGGAGAGGGCGAATACAAAGCCGGAGACCACTGCCGGTTCTGCAAGGTAAAAGCCACCTGCCGTAAGAGAGCCGAATACAACCTTGAACTTGCATGTTACGATTTTGAAATGCCTTCCACACTTGAAGATGATGAGATAGAGGCCATTCTTGGAAAAGTCGATACGTTGGTATCTTGGGCAGGTGATATCAAAGAATACGCTCTGCAGCAGGCAGTCAGCGGCAAGGAGTGGAAGGACTGGAAGATTGTCGAAGGGCGCTCCAACAGGAAATATGTCAATGAAACCGCTGTGGCAGATACGGTTAAGGATGCCGGATACGACCCGTATGAACATAAGGTTCTGGGTGTTACGGCAATGACCAAACTGCTCGGCAAGACAAGATTTGAAGAACTGCTCGACCGGTTTATTGAAAAGCCGCAGGGCAAGCCAACCTTAGTACCTATGTCGGACAAGCGTCCGGCAATGAATACAGCAACAAACGATTTTAAGGAGGAGAAATAATATGTCAAAGAATTATATCACCCCAACCAAAGTTATCACTGGATTAAACACTCGCTGGTCTTACGCAAATGTATGGGAAGCAAAATCCATTAACGGCGGCACACCGAAATTCAGCGTGAGCCTTATTATTCCTAAGGACGATACAGTAACCGTCAATAAAATTAAAGCGGCTATTCAATCTGCTTATGAGGAGGGTCAATCTAAGCTTAAGGGAAGTGGCAAAACCGTGCCTGCTCTTTCCGTACTTAAGACACCGCTTCGTGACGGCGATCTTGAACGACCTGATGATGAAGCCTATGCAGGGTGCTACTTCATCAATGCCAACAGTGCATCTGCTCCGGGCATCGTAGATGCAGACCGTCAGCCTGTCATAGACCGCAGCGAGGTATACAGCGGTGTATATGGCCGTGCCAGCATCAACTTCTATGCCTTCAACTCCAACGGCAATAAGGGTATTGCCTGCGGTCTGAACAACCTCCAGAAGATAAAGGACGGTGAGCCGCTTGGCGGAAAGAGCCGTGCTGAGGATGATTTTGCGACCAGTGATGATGAAGATTTTTTAGCGTAGGAGGGATGAAAGATGTTCAGTTATGAATTTCAAAAGCAGTTAGTCGTTTCGGCAGGAGCAATTTTCATCTATGTAATTGCTGTCTATACTATTTTGGACTGTGCCAATATGGTTATCAAAGAAATTTACAAATTAGGAAAAAACGCAATTGCTAAGTTGAAGGAAAAAGGCTATTTAAAATAATACACGGGCGGTAGAGGGAAACCTTTACCGCTTAAATTTTCATAGGATGGTGATGAAATGAAATATATAAGTATTGATATAGAAACGTATTCAGATGTTGATTTACAGAAATGCGGCGTATACCGTTACACGCAGTCAGCCAAATTTGAAATTCTGTTGTTTGGATATGCCGTTGATGGCGGTGCGGTTCAGGTGACAGACCTTGCTCGCGGCGATAAAGTCCCTATCGAAATTGTTAGGGCGCTGACAGATGACAGCGTGACAAAATGGGCATTTAACAGTTCGTTCGAAAGGGTCTGTCTTTCGGTATGGTTGCAAAGAAACTATCCGCAGTACTTCAGAAGTTACAGCATCAATGAAGACACAGTAAGAGATTACCTTGACCCGGCTGCATGGAAATGCTCCATGGTTTGGTCGGCATATATGGGATTGCCGTTATCTCTTGCTGGTGTCGGCATGGTACTTGGACTGGAAGAACAGAAACTGAAGGAAGGCAAAGACCTCATCCGTTATTTCTGTGTTTCCTGCAAGCCTACCAAGGTCAACGGTGGCAGAACACGCAATCTGCCGGAGCATGATATGGAGAAATGGAATCTGTTCAAGTTCTATAACAAGCGGGATGTCGAGGTTGAGATGTCTATACAGGACAGGCTGAAAAAATATCCTGTACCAGACTTTGTTTGGGACGAATACCACCTAGACCAGGAAATCAATGACCGCGGCATTGCCCTTGATATGGATGTGGTGGAGAATGCCCTTGCTTTTGATGCAAAGTCCAAAGCAGAGCTGGCAGATAAAATGCAGAAACTGACTGACCTTGATAACCCCAACTCTGTGGTGCAGATGAAACAGTGGCTTGCAGATAACGGTCTGGAGATGGACAGCCTTGGCAAAAAGGAAGTAGCACAGGCGGTTAAAACCGCTCCGAAGGAACTGGCGGAGGTTCTGCATCTGCGGCAGCAGTTATCCAAGTCCTCCGTAAAAAAGTATCAGGCAATGCAGAATGCGGTCTGTGAGGACGGCAGAGCTAGAGGGATGTTTCAATTTTACGGTGCCAACCGCTCTGGGCGCTGGGCAGGTAGAATGATACAGCTTCAGAATCTGCCTCAGAACCATATGCCTGATTTAAAGCAGGCTCGTGGTCTTGTGGAGTCCGGCAATTATGATGCGATAGTACTTTTGTATGATGATATCCCGGATACGCTGTCCCAGCTTATCCGGACAGCCTTTGTGCCAAGAGCTGGGATGAAATTTGTGGTAGCGGACTTCTCTGCCATTGAAGCAAGGGTGCTTTCGTATTTGGCAAAGGAAAGCTGGCGAAGCGAGGTCTTTAAAAATAACGGGGACATTTATTGTGCTTCGGCATCTGCCATGTTCGGTGTGCCTGTGGAAAAGCATGGCGAGAATGGACATCTCCGTCAGAAGGGAAAAATCGCAGAATTGGCACTTGGATATGGTGGCTCGGTCGGTGCATTGAAAGCAATGGGTGCGTTGGATATGGGACTTGAGGAGGAAGAACTCCAGCCGCTTGTGGATTCGTGGAGGTCAGCCAATCTCAACATTGTGCGTTTCTGGTGGGATGTTGACAGATGCGTAAAGGATACGGTCAAGAACAGAGTAACCACAGAAACACACGGCATCCGCTTTTTCTGCCAGAGCGGTATGCTGTTCATTCAGCTGCCAAGCGGCAGACGGCTTTCCTATGTGAAGCCGCATATGGGAGAGAACCGTTTCGGCGGCGAGGCAGTGACCTATGAAGGTGTAGGCAGTACGAAGAAATGGGAACGCATCGAAAGCTACGGTCCCAAGTTCGTAGAAAATATCGTGCAGGCAATCAGCCGTGACATTCTTGCCTATGCCATGCGCACCTTATCTCATTGTTTTATCTGCGGTCATGTTCATGATGAACTGATTATTGAGTGCAGCATGGGAGTCACCATTGATGCCGTGTGCGAGCAGATGGGAAGGACCCCGCCTTGGATTTCAGGACTTCTGCTCCGGGCAGATGGGTACGAATGCAGCTTCTATAAAAAAGATTAGAAATCGTCAGATTGCACTTCTTGCCAAGGCTATAAGGTAGGAGGTGCTTTTCTAATGAATGATGAGAATAAAACAGTAACGAAAATTACAGAGCCGGACAGTTTACCTGTCCTTATGAAATCACGCATGACGGAGGAACAGCTGTGCGGTGATTATAAATATTGTATGGCACAGAAAATGACAAAAGCATTGCTTGATAAGGGCCTGATTTCTGTGGATGAATTCAACAAAATCAGCGAAAGAAACCGCCAAGCTTTCTCTCCATATTTAGCTGAAATTATACCATAAAAGACTTGATATATATCGATTAGTACGGGAATATGTCCATACCGAAAGCGAGGTGAGTTGATGAAAAGGATAACAAAAATTGAAGAAAATAATGCCTTATCGGTTAAGACGAAAACCCGTGTTGCTGCCTATTGCAGAGTGTCCACGGCAAGCGATGAACAGCTTATCAGCCTTGATACGCAGAAAGCACATTATGAGGATTATATCAAATCCAATAGCGAGTGGGAGTACGCAGGGGTATTTTTTGATGAAGGTATTACTGGCACCAAAAAGGAGTGTCGTGACGGTCTGAATTCCCTGATTGATTCCTGCGAAAAAGGTCTTGTGGACTTGGTCATTACAAAGTCCATCAGCCGATTCAGCAGAAATACAACAGACTGTTTGGAACTGGTAAGAAAGCTGATGGCGCTAAATGTGACCGTGATTTTCGAGAAAGAAAATATTAACACGGATACGATGGAAAGTGAATTGATGCTTTTCATATTAAGCAGTCTTGCGGAAAGCGAGTCGGTGTCCATTTCTGAAAACAATAAATGGTCAATACAAAAACGCTTTCAGAATGGCACCTACATTATTTCTTATCCGCCTTATGGTTATGAAAATGCCGGGGGAGAAATGATTGTTGTGCCGGAGCAGGCAGAGGTTGTCAAAAAGATATTTGAAGATACGCTTGCCGGGAAAAGTACCCATGCCGTTGCAAAGGAACTGAATGACAGCGGTGTGAGAAGCAAGAAAGGCGGAAAATGGACTCCCGGAGCCATCAATGCGATTATTCGCAATGAGAAGTTTACGGGAGATGTTATTTTTCAAAAGACCTACACCGACAGTCAGTTTAGCCGCCACACCAATGATGGCGAGTTAAATCAATATCTGTGTGAAAATCATCATGAGCCGATTGTAAGCCATGAGATTTTTGACAAGGCAAATGAGGTCCTGAATCAGCGTGGCAAGGAAAAAGGCAATGGAGAGCGAACCGAACGCTATCAGAATCGTTATGGCTTCTCAGGCAGAATCAAATGCGGAGAGTGCGGCGGAGTCTTTAAGCGAAGAATCCACTATAAGCCGAGCGGGAGTTACATTGCTTGGTGCTGCACTCATCATATCGAGGACAGGCACTCTTGCTCCATGAAGTACATTACTGATGATGGGATAAAGACAGCTTTCCTTACTATGATGAATAAACTCATATTTGCCCATCAGAGTATATTAAAGCCACTGCTTTACAGCCTGCAGGGGTTTGACGATAAGAACAGGCTCCTGCAAATACAGGAATATGAAACCAAGCTGGAAAAGAATATGGAAGAAAGACAGGTTCTGACCAGTGTAATGGCAAGCGGACTGTTAGAGCCAGCACTTTTTAGCAAGAAGATTACGGCTTTGACTTTGGAAGAGAAACGCTTGCAGGAAGAAAAGAAACACATGATAAACACGGTCAGTGGTGACAGGACAAAGATTGAAGCATTGGAGAAACTGATGAAATTTGCACTCGGCAGCGGGATGCTGACGGAATACTCAGATGAGATATTCCTTTCCCATGCGGAAGGGGCTATCGTGTTTTCAAGAAAAGAAATCGTATTTGAATTGAAGTGCGGACTGAAATTAAAGGAAAGGCTGGTGGGATAATGGCACACATACCCTATGGATATAAGATTGTAAATGGTAAAGCAGAGGTTGATGAAGAACAGGCAGAAGGGGTCAGAAAGCTGTTTGATGGCTATATTGCAGGGCTTGGATTAAAGCCTGCGGCAGAGAATGCAGGTCTTGAGATTTTTCATGGCAGTGCAGGCAGAATGCTTCGAAACACGCATTACCTTGGCGATGAATATTATCCTGCCATCATCGACAGAGAGCGTTATGACAAGGCGGAAGAAATTAGAATGTCGAGGGCATCTTCCTTGGGCAGGGTCAGAGAATTGCAGGCTGCACCAAAGCCAGTGGCGGATACAAGGTTTACCCTGTCCCCTGTTGAGAGAAAATTTGCAGATCCATTTGAACAGGCAGAATATGCCTACAGCTTAATTGAAAGTGAGGTGACGATACATGAATAAGAGTATCACAGTTATCCCGGCACGAAAGCGTGTGGGAAATACCGTAAATAAAGAAGTAAAGCCGAAACTCAGAGTCGCAGCGTACTGCCGAGTTAGTACAGACAGCGATGAGCAGGCTACCAGTTATGATGCACAGGTAGAACATTATTCTAATTTCATACAGAAAAATGAGGAATGGGAGTTTGCCGGGATATTCGCTGACGATGGCATCTCCGGCACCAATACCAAAAATCGTGAAGAATTCAACCGTATGATTGAAGAGTGTATGACGGGCAGTATTGATATGATAATTACAAAGTCCATCAGCCGATTTGCCCGTAACACCTTGGACTGCCTTCGCTACATAAGACAGTTAAAGGAAAAGAACATCCCCGTGTTTTTTGAGAAAGAAAACATCAACACAATGGATTCTAAGGGAGAGGTGCTGCTGACCATTATGGCAAGCCTTGCACAGCAGGAATCGGAGTCCTTAAGCAAAAATGTGAAGATGGGGATGCAGTTTCGATTTCAGAAGGGAGAGGTGCAGGTCAACCATAATCGCTTTATGGGATATACCAAGGACGAAGATGGACACCTTATCATTGAGCCTGCCGAGGCAGAAATCGTCAAACGAATTTACCGAGAGTACCTGCAGGGGGCAAGCCTAAAACAAATCGGAGACGGCTTGATGGCGGATGGCATTCTAACGGGTGCAGGAAAACCAAAGTGGCGTCCTGAATCTGTGAAGAAAATTCTGAAAAACGAGAAGTACATCGGTGATGCTCTTCTGCAAAAGACCTATACCGTGGATGTCCTTACCAAAAAGCGAGTGAAGAATAACGGCATCGTTCCGCAATATTATGTAGAGAACAGCCACGAAGCGATTATCCCCCGTGACCTTTATATGCAGGTGCAGGAAGAAATGCTCAGAAGATCCAATCTTCACAGCGGTGCGAACCGAAAGAAACGAGTCTACAGTAGCAAATACGCACTTTCCAGTATTTTGTATTGTTCGAAATGTGGAGATATTTATCGAAGGATTGCTTGGAACAATCATGGAAAACGCTCCATGGTATGGCGATGTGTAAACCGTGTAGAGCATGGCCCCGACTGCTGCGATGCACCAACCGTGAAGGAAGAAGAATTACAGAATGATGTAGTAAAGGCAATCAACATGGCTCTTGGTGGTAAAGATGATATGATTGCCGCCTTAGAAGAAAATATAGCGATGGTGCTTGCTTTGGAAGATGAGACTTCGATGGAAAGCATCGATGCCAAGCTGGAAGAGTTGCAGCAGGAGCTTCTGAAACGAGCCAATGCAGGACAGGATTACGATGACCTTGCCGATGAGATAGACAGCCTGCGTGAGAAGAAGCAAGAGGTCATGGCGGACAATGCCGAGCGAGAAGGACAGAAACAGCGAATTGTGGAAATGCAGCAGTTCCTTGCTGGGCAGACGGAGCAGATTGAAGAATATGATGAAAGCATGATCAGAAGAATGGTGGAGAAGATAACGGTTTATGAGGATAAATTCACGGTTGAATTTAAGTCTGGGACGAGTGTGGATGTGGAAAGATGAGATAATACTGCCAGACAGCCCCTTACAGAAAATGTAGGGGGTATATGTATATTTTATAAAAATCAGATATTTAAAACGATGAGTTTTTTGTCTAAACATACAAAATACACATTTACGCATTGACAACTGTGAATGTGAATAATATAATTGGGTCAGTTGTAAATAAGGAGTGTGATGAACAATGGATTATAAAGCTGATGTACGACTTATAAAAGCTTTGGCAGATGAAAATAGGCTTGCTGTATTGAGAGCACTGCAGGGCGGAGAAAAATGTGGATGCGTTCTTCTGGAAGAATTGCAGATTACTCAGCCAACATTATCTCACCACATGAAAATATTGTGTGATAGCGGAATGGTTGATAGCTGCAAAGACGGCAAATGGATGCATTATTCTTTATCGTTAGAAGGATGTCATAGGTTAAGATGTCTTGCAGATAAGTATTCAATAAAGGATGCAGATTTTGCTGATTATAAAAAATGCAATGCCGAAAATAGATGTAATAAATAATAGTGAATGTGCATAAAAATAAAAAAGGCAATCTTCGGATTGCCTATATCTTAAATTTTTAAATTGATACATATAAATATGTAAATATAATTAAGGAGGTTTTTCTATGGAAATACTAAAAGGAATCGGTACATTTTTACAAGACCAAGTGCTTGGAATGAAATGGTTGAATGAAGTAATCGGCAATATGCTGTCTTTGTTCGGACTTGATGTAACAAGCAGAATCGGTGGCAGCGTTCTATTTTTTCTTTATGATGTAACAAAAATCACAATACTCTTATGCTTTTTGATTTTTCTTATTTCATATATTCAAAGCTATTTTCCACCGGAACGAAGCAAAAAAATTATGGCACGGTTTCACGGAGTATGGGCAAATATTATTGCCGCTTTGCTCGGAACGGTAACACCGTTTTGTTCCTGTTCCTCTATTCCGCTTTTTATTGGCTTTACAAGTGCAGGGTTACCACTTGGCGTAACATTCTCGTTTTTAATTTCTTCCCCTATGGTAGACCTTGGCTCTCTCGTACTTTTGATGAGTATTTTCGGTTGGCAGGTTGCAGTTTTGTACGTTATTTTGGGCTTAGTTATTGCAGTAGTAGGCGGTACACTGATTGAAAAATTGCATATGGAGAAATATGTAGAGGACTTTATTAAAAACGCATCCAGCGTAGACATTGAAAATACGGCACTAACACAAAAAGACCGTTTGATATTTGCAAAAGACCAAGTTGTTTCCACATTCAAAAAAGTCTTCCCATATATCCTTGTGGGTGTTGGTATCGGCGCAGTTATTCATAACTGGATTCCAGAGTCTTGGATTGAAATGGTTCTCGGCTCTAACAATCCTTTTGGTGTTGTCCTTACCACATTACTTGGAATTCCTATGTATGCTGATATTTTCGGCACAATTCCTGTTGCTGAAGCATTACTATTCAAGGGCGCACAGCTTGGAACAGTATTATCATTTATGATGGCGGTAACAACATTGTCATTACCATCAATGATTATGCTTCGCAAAGCCGTAAAACCAAAGCTATTGGCAGCCTTTATTGTTATATGCACGGTAGGCATTATTTTAGTCGGCTATTTATTTAATGCTCTACAATTCTTATTTATATAAAAATCAGGAGGAAGAAAAAATGGCTAAGAACTGGTACCCAGTAATTGATTATATTTTATGTGAAGAATGCGGAACGTGTGTTAATAACTGCCCGCACACTGTATACAATAAAGAGAAGTCATCTTCTCCGATTGTTGTAAGACCAAATGACTGCGTTGATCATTGCCACGGCTGTGGTAATCATTGTCCTGTTGGGGCAATCACTTATGTCGGTGATGATACAGGTTGGACACCGCCTAATGGTGGCTCACACAAAGAAGATGATTGCGGTTGTGGCTGTAGTGGAGGTGGGTGCTGTGGATAAGGTGGCTTCAAATAAAAAATCTTTGTTTCTTAAAATTGCAATTGTAGTAGCCATTGTCATTGTAATTGTGGGAATATTTATTTTTAAATCAGCAAAGAACAATGACCAAACAGCACAAGAAAACACTGCTTCTCAATCGCAAACCGAGGAAGATGCAGTTAATTATCCACTGAAAATTACAAAAACTGACCTTGAATCAATTAAAGCATATGGAATACCTACTGTCATTGATTTTGGGTCTGATTCTTGTATTCCATGTAAACAAATGTCACCTGTTCTGGAAACCTTGAATAAAGAATGGCAAGGAAAAGCAGCTGTTCAGTTTATGGATGTTTGGAAATATACAGATGGTGTTAGCGATTTCCCTGTTTCTGTAATTCCTACTCAAGTTTTCTTTAACGCAGATGGAACACCATATGTTCCAAGCGAAGCGATACAAAAAGAAATAGAATTTACAATGTATTCTGATAAAAATACAAACGAGCATATTTTTACAGTCCATCAAGGAGGTATAACCGAGGAACAAATGCGAAAGATATTTGCTGAAATGGGGGTTGAGTAATGATAAATGAGTGGTTAGAACAATTATCATCCCTTATTCAGAGCAGTCTTTGGTTAGCGCCGGTTCTTGCACTCCTTGCAGGAATTTTAACTTCCTTTACGCCCTGCTCCTTGTCCAGTATTCCTCTTGTGATAGGCTATGTGGGAGGTACAGGTCAAAAGAACACGAAAAGAGCATTTAGGCTATCGTTAACTTTTGCGCTTGGCTCCGCTGTTACATTTACCATACTTGGCGTCATTGCTTCTCTTGCAGGTAAACTTATGGGAACAAGTGCCGGTTGGTGGTACATAATCCTTGGCGTGTTAATGGTACTCATGGCACTTCAAACTTGGGGTGTATTTGAGATTATCCCCTCAAGCTATTTAATTTCAAAAAACACAAAAAGAGGTTATGTGGGTGCGTTTATCGCAGGAATACTTGGGGGTGTTTTCTCATCGCCCTGTTCAACGCCTGTTCTGATTGCACTGCTTGCTATCGTAGCAGGAAAAGGCAACATTGTTTGGGGGATTCTCTTACTATTGATTTACTCTGTAGGTCATGGTATCCTTGCAATAGTTGCAGGTACATCGGTAGGATTAGTGCAAAAGATAACAACTAACAAAAAATATGGCAGGTTCAGCATTGTACTTAAAGTAATTATGGGAATGATTATATTACTAATCGGTTTCTATATGTTCTATTTAGGATTTTAATTAAATTTATTTTGGAGGTATTTATTATGAGTTTATTTGGTAAAAAGAAAGAAGAAAAGAAAGAAAGCTGTTGCTGTGGAGGAAACTGCAATGCAGAAACTGTAAAAGCAGCAGAAGAATCAAAAACAAGTGGAGCAAGCGTGAAAATTCTCGGTTCTGGCTGTGCAAAATGCAATCAGCTTGAAGCGAATACTTTGGAAGCTCTAAAATCCCTTGGTATGGATACCACAATCGACCATATCACTGATTTTGGTCAGATTGCAGCTTATGGTGTTATGAGTACACCTGCCCTTGTTGTTGATGGTAAGGTTGTAGCTTATGGCAAGGTGCTTAAGACTGATGAAGTGGTTAAAATTCTTCAAAAAGTCAGAGGGTAATGCACTTCTTTGCTTTAGTAATTGCATTAAAATCAAATTATTATAAAACTTAACGCCATTTTGTAACAAATGGCGTTATAACAGCATAGTATATGAGTACAAGTGCATATATGAATATACGGGGGTAATCAAATGATTGATATATTGAAAGCATTGGCAGAAGAAACAAGGTTGCGTATCTTTGCTCAAATTATCAAAGGTGATATGTGCGTTTGCGAAATAGAAGAATGCTTAGAGCTTACTCAGTCTAATGCGTCAAGACACCTAACTGCATTAAAAAGAGCAGGAATTCTTGACAGTTATAAAACTGCTCAATGGGCATACTACAAAGTAAGCGATACTTTTATTACAGAAAACAAGGAACTATATAATTATCTAATTCAAAAAACGAAAGAACTTAAAACTTTTGAATCAGACAGTGAAAAATACAATAAATGCAAATCAACTGATATGTGTTCTTGTAAAAAGGATTGTAAGGAGGATTTACAATGAGTGAGAAAAAAGCAGAAGGTATTGGGTTCTTTCAAAAGTACTTAACGTTATGGGTAGCTATTTGCATGGCACTTGGCATACTAATAGGAAAATTTTCACCACAAATACCTGCATTCTTCGGTAAATTTGAATATGCCAATGTTTCAATTCCCATTGTCATACTGATATGGGTTATGATTTACCCAATGATGATGAAGGTTGACTTTCAAAGTGTCAAAAATGTCAGCAAAAATCCCAAAGGATTGTTTGTTACATGGATTGTAAACTGGCTGATCAAGCCATTTACCATGTATGGCATTGCAAGCTTATTTTTCTTTGTTATATTCAAAGGTTTTATCACACCAGACTTAGCAAAAGAATATCTTGCAGGTGCTGTACTTTTAGGAGCTGCTCCTTGTACTGCAATGGTTTTTGTATGGAGTCACTTAACAAAAGGAAATCCAGCATATACCGTTGTTCAGGTTGCAACAAATGATTTAATTATTCTGGTGGCATTTATTCCGATTGTAAAATTCCTGCTTGGAGTATCCAATGTTACGGTTCCTTGGAACACCTTGATTTTATCCGTTGTGCTTTTTGTAGTAGTTCCACTTGCAGGAGGAATAATAACCCGTGTGATTGTGACCAAAGCAAAAAGCAAAGAATATTTTGAAGGAACTTTTGTAAAGAAATTTGATGGCATTACAACCATCGGATTGCTATTAACTTTGATACTGTTATTTTCATTCCAAGGCAATGTTATCCTTGAAAACCCTTTGCATATCTTACTGATTGCAATACCACTGATTATACAGACTTTTCTCATTTTCTTCATTGCATACTTTGCAAGTAGGGTTTTGAAATTGCCACACGATGTTGCAGCTCCTGCTGGAATGATCGGAGCATCTAACTTTTTTGAGCTGGCTGTTGCCGTTGCGATTGCACTTTTTGGAACAACATCACCTGCCGCTCTGGCAACCGTAGTAGGTGTGCTTGTTGAAGTACCCGTAATGCTAACCCTTGTAAAAATAGCAAACAAAACAACAAAATGGTTTCCAAAATCTATAAATAAAAATATAACAAAAAATTAGAATGGAGTGTTTTATTATGAAAAAAATGTTTATTTATGAGCCTGCAATGTGCTGTTCGACTGGTCTGTGCGGTGTATCCGTTGACCCAGAATTACTTCGCTTATCTACCGTTATCAGCAGCCTTCAAAAAAATGGGGTTGAAATTACAAGATACAACCTCACAAGTGCGCCAATGGCATTTGTAAACAACAAGGAAGTCAATAGACTTATCACTGAAAAAGGAGTTGAAGTTCTTCCTATTACCGTTGTTGATGGTGCTATTGTCAAAACAAAAGCTTATCCAACAAATGATGAAATAATCTCTCTTTTACAAGTACCACGCAGTTATCTTGGTGAACAAAAAACTTCTGCTCCTAAGAAAAATGGCGGATGCAATTGTAAAGGAGGATGCTGTTAATGAAACAATTTAATCCTTTAGAACAAGTAAAAACAAAATACCTTTTCTATACCGGAAAAGGTGGCGTTGGAAAAACCTCTGTTGCTTGCTCTACAGCTGTAACTCTTGCTGATAATGGCAAGAAAGTCTTGCTTATTAGCACAGACCCTGCTTCTAACTTACAAGATGTTTTTGAAACTCAACTTAATGGAAAAGGTGTCAAAATCAAAGCAGTGCCTAATTTGGTTGTAGCAAACCTCGACCCAATTCAATCAGCAGCTGAATATCGAGAAAGCGTAATTGCACCTTATCGTGGAAAATTGCCCGATGCAGTTCTTAAAAATATGGAAGAACAACTTTCAGGTTCTTGTACGGTTGAAATTGCCGCTTTTAATGAATTTTCCAACTTTATAACCGATGATACCGTGGCAAAGGATTATGACCATATCATTTTAGAAAAATACAAGGAAACTGTTCTGAAAAAAGCAAGAGAAAACAATATGAATGAAGACGATATTGCCTATATAGAGGAAGATTTACGCTCTCCTTGTACACAAGAAATTGCTGTCTTCCGTGCCTTTGCCGATATTGTGGAAAGAGCAGAAAAAGAAGTGGTTGTTATTGATACTGCACCAACAGGTCACACCTTGTTGCTTCTTGATTCCACTCAAAGCTATCACAAAGAGGTTCAGCGTACAATGGGTGATACACCGGAGTCGGTTAAAAAATTATTGCCACAGCTTCGTAATGCCAATGAGACAGAAGTCGTTATTGTTACCCTTGCTGAAACTACCCCTGTATTTGAAGCAATGCGTTTAGAGGAAGATTTGCACCGTGCAGGTATCCATAGTAAATGGTGGGTTATCAATTCTTCACTTTATGCTACTGATACCAAAAATCAAATGCTAAAAGCAAAAGCAAGCAATGAAATTGAATGGATTAACAAAGTAGCATCACACGCTAACGGCAATTTTGCAGTTATAAAATGGAACAGTGAAGAAATTAAGGGAGATCGATTGTTAGAACTATAACGGAGGATGTTTAATGGATAAACCAAAGGTAGCATTTATATGCGTACACAATTCTTGCCGAAGTCAAATTGCAGAGGCGCTTGGAAAGCACCTTGCAGGCGATGAATTTGATTTTTATAGTGCAGGAACAGAAACAAAACCACAAATAAATCAAGATGCCGTAAGGCTTATGAAGGAACTGTATGGCATTGATATGGAGAAAACGCAACATTCCAAATTGCTTGAAGATATTCCTACGGTCGATATTGTAATAACAATGGGCTGCAATGTTCAGTGTCCATTTTTGCCTTGCAAGCACCGTGAGGATTGGGGATTAGAAGACCCTACAGGAAAAAGTGATGCAGAGTTTGAAAGCACCATAAAACAAATAGAAGTTAAGATACTTCAGTTAAAAGATATATAAGCATATCCTCTCAATTCAGATTATGAAATCTGATTGAGAGGTATTTTATTATGTGCTATACTGAAACAGAATTTATTCATAAAGTATTAAAATTGTATTTGCTTTTATCTGTTATAATTAATGGGGTATGAAGGTGAAGCCATTTTAGAGTAATCAGTAGACATATTCCCACAAAACGATAAAATACCGTGGATATATTCCCTCGGACGAGGGGTGTCGAAAATGTGCGTTTGACATTCATTCGCTCATCTCGTGCCATGTAGAGACTGTTGTATTGATGACAATAGTAAAAAAATAAAATTATGGAGCCCGGTTGCCAGGCACTGCAATTTACGCAGAGCGGAGAGCAATGGATTGATTAAGTAGATTGTATTGTAGACAAGGAGCAGTAACAGATATGAAGATTTCTAAGAAGGATGCTTTGTCATGGTTTGAATTTTTTGCACAATTGCCTGCAGGGGAACAGCTTCTGGTTAAACAGCAGGAAATTGTTTATGCCACATTCGCACAGATTGAGGCAGTTGTTATAAAAAGAAAAGAAGAGCTTATGGAACAAATTCCCGGTTTGAAAACATTAAAGGACAGAACACTTTTTGTGGGACCAGATGAAAAATTTCCTGATGGGTGCCGTTCATGTCTGTTGGGCAGCGGGCTGACAGCTATCAGAAAAACCAATAAATGCAATCTGCAGTGCAGGTTTTGCTATAATTATGGCGAGCTGGATGCTATTGAACCGGTAGGCGAGGGGATTTGGGTCATTGGCGGGACCAAGTTTTATGAAAATGACATTGATCTGTTGTTGGAAATCCATAAAAAACCTACAGGGGTTGCCTATGTATATTTAGAACCTTTTATGGAAATCGAGAAATATTATAATATTATTCAAAAATTTAACAAGGCTGGTATTTATCAGCATCTATATACTAACGGCACTCTGGCTACGGAAACAACGCTTAAAGCATTGGGGGAGGCTGGCCTGAATGAGCTTAGATTTAATTTAGGAGCTTCCGGTTGTGCTGATAAGGTCATTGAAAATATTGGCATAGCAAAAAAGTATATCAAAAAAGTCGGCATTGAAACGCCTATGACCAATGAGTTTTTTGAAAAATTCTTTTTGAAAAAACAGGCTGTTTTGGACACGGGATTAGATTTTATTAATTGTGCGGAGCTGCATTTGAATCCCAATAATATTGAGAATTATTGGGGTGAAAAAATGTATATTGCCCGCCATGGATATATATCACCAATCTGGAGTCGCGAACTGACACTCAGATTTATGGCAGCCGCAGCAAAAGAGAAATGGAATTTGGTTGTACATGATTGCTCTAATGATACCAAGTTTGCCAGAGCTTTGAATTTAGGTACCAAAGAGGGTAAATGGTTCGGGGCCAGCAGTTATACGTCTGAATTTTTAGAGATCCCCTATGCCGTATTTTTGCCGGTCCTGCGTGATGAAGAATTTCATTTTTTAGTTGAAGAAGAGCTGCCAAGCGGCTATAATCCGGGAGAGATGCTTTTCTAAGAAAGAGCGGCATAATGGCAAATATTATAGAAATAAATGACATTTCTGCTCCTGAACTGGAAGTATTCACAAAATTGACTGAAAAGCAGCTGCGCCATAAGCTGGAACCGGAAAAGGGCATCTTTATCGCTGAAAGCGGCAAAGTTATAGAGTTGGCGCTTGCTGCTGGCTGTGAGCCGATTTCCTTGTTGATGGAGCGCAGACATATCACGGGACAGGCCCAAAATATTCTTGCTCGGTATGAGGATGTTACAGTCTATACCGGGGACAGGGATGTGCTGGCTGGACTGACAGGATATAAGCTGACCCGCGGTATCCTGTGTGCTATGCGTAGGCCCAGGCTGCCTTCAGTACAGCAGATATGTTTTCAAGCCAGGCGGGTGGCGGTATTGGATAATATCACGGATGCAGCCAACATAGGAGGAATATTCCGATCGGCAGCGGCGTTAGGTGTTGATGCGGTACTTGTGATGCGCTCCTGCTGTGATCCTTTATGCAGAAAAGCAGTACGTGTCAGTATGGGAACGGTATTTCAGATACCTTGGACTTATATAGAAAACAATGTCAAAGAGCTGGGAGAATGGGGCTTTAAAACAGCTGCAATGGCTTTGTGTGAGCATGCTGTCAGTATAGATGATCAGGCGCTGATGGCAGAGGGCAGGCTGGCTTTGGTTTTTGGTACAGAGGGCTACGGCTTATCTCAGTCTGCGATTGATGCGTGCGATTATGTTGTGAAGATCCCTATGGAGTACAATGTGGACTCACTTAATGTAGCTGCTGCAAGCGCTGTGGCGTTTTGGCAATTGCGATGTCAACAATAAATTGGAAAAAAGATTCTTTGGAATTATTTGAATACTTAATTTATGCAAACTTGTTAAACGGCCAAAGTTGATTTGTGTTGTGTAAAAGGTGGTAATTATGGATTATAAAGTTTTAGATATGGAAAAGTATTATCGTAAGGATATTTACAGGCATTTTACGATGGACTGTAAATGTTCGGTTATGATTACATCCAAGATCGATGTTAGTGAACTTGTTGCATATTCAAAACAAACTGGAACTAAATTTTATATCAATTTTCTGTATGTCCTGACCAAGGCGCTGAATACCAGAGATGACTACAAAATGCGGTATTTGTATCAGGAAGATAAGTTAGTCGTATTTGATAAAATCAACACTGCGCATTATGTTTTCCACGAGGATACGGAGACTTTTACAGTAGTTTATACAGAGTTCAGCGAAGATTACCAGGCTTTTTATGACAGATGCTGCGCTGATATGGAAAAGGCTAAACAGACCCGCAGTTATGGTCTGGACGGCAGTAAATTAAACTATTTTGATGCTTCCTATATTTCCTGGTTGTCATATGAAGCACTACATGTAGAACTGCCTGACGGACATCTGCATTTCCCTCCGATTATAAACTGGGGAAAATATCACAGTGAAAATGGCAGATTGCTGATGCCTGTAACGGTGAGAATGAATCATGCGGTCGCTGATGGTTATATAGTTTCTAAAGCATTTCTATTGCTTGAGAAAGAAATTGAAAGATTAGTCGAAAACTAAACTGCTGGATTAGAACCATTGTTTCACGCTGCTTTCAGAAAATTTTAGTTTACTTAAAATGCAGAGACTTGATACAAGTGCTCTGATAATATAAGGCTTATTTGTAAAGCAGGAAAAGAGGCGTTAGTATGTGGTTTGTTTTTGCAGTACTTTCGGCGATTTTTGCCGCAATTACTTCTATTTTGGCAAAAATCGGCATCGAAGGTGTTAATTCTAATCTGGCTACGGCAATCAGGACTGTTGTTGTAGTACTTATGGCCTGGGGTATAGTTGCGTTAACTAATGCCCAAAGCGGGATAGCCGAAATAAGTAAACGCAGCTGGATTTTTTTGACTCTTTCTGGATTAGCAACGGGAGCATCGTGGCTATGTTATTTTAAAGCGCTGCAGCTTGGCGATGCTTCGAAAGTAGTTTCGGTGGATAAATTCAGTATAGTCATCACTTTGGTGATGGCAGCGGTATTTTTACATGAACAATTTACTGTAAAAACAATTATCGGCTCTGTCCTTATTACTTTGGGAACTTTTGTTATGATTTTATAAAGAGTTACAGGGCAGATGTATAGAATAATTAAGAATAAATCATAAATACAGAGGGGTAGGCAGATGATAACAAGGCAAAAATACCAGGATTATATCAATGTGCTGAAAGAGGAATTGATTCCGGCGATGGGGTGCACTGAGCCGATTGCTATTGCTTATGCCGGAGCTATTGCCAGAGAGCATTTAGGCTGTTTGCCAGAACGGGTAGAGATCGAGGTCAGCGGCAATATCATCAAGAATGTAAAAAGTGTTATTGTACCGAATACAGGAGGTCTGCGCGGCATTGAAGTGGCAGCGGCAGCAGGTATTGTGGCAGGAGATGCCGCGAAGGAGCTTAAAGTTATTTCGGAAGTGAGTACAGAAGCAGTTGCCGTAATTCATAAATTTTTAGAAAGCACACCAATAACAGTTAATTTTTCTGATAGTAAAAAAATCTTTGATATAATGATCACTGTTTATGGTAATGGCCATTCTGCTTATGTACGCATCTGTGAGTTTCATACAAATATAGTGGAAATAAGAGAAGATGATAAATATGTGCTGCAGAAAGATATTGCAGTCGAAGACAGTTTGGGCTTTACAGATCGTGGATTTATGAATGTACAGGAGATTATTGAATTTGCTGATACTGCAAGAATAGAAGATGTTAAGGATATTCTTGATCTTCAGATCGAATGTAATGTTAATATTTCCGAGGAAGGCTTGGCTGGCGATTATGGAGCTAATATCGGTAAGGTCCTTTTAAAGACTTATGGAACGGATGACGTAAAAATAAGAGCTAAAGCCAAAGCAGCTGCCGGTTCTGACGCCAGAATGAACGGCTGCGAGATGCCAGTCGTGATCAATTCCGGCAGCGGTAATCAGGGGATTACTGCCTCCATACCAGTTATAGAGTATGCTAAGGAGTTGGGTGTTTCTGACGAGAAACGTTATAGGGCCTTGCTGGTATCTAATCTGATCACGATCCATTTGAAGTCAGGTATCGGCAGGCTGTCGGCTTACTGCGGTGCAGTCAGTGCCGGCTGTGCCAGTGGTGCCGGTATTGCGTATCTGTATGGAGGCGGTGTTGATGAAGTTTCTCACACGATCGTCAATTCTCTGGCAATAACTTCCGGTATTATCTGCGACGGCGCTAAAGCTTCGTGCGCTGCTAAAATAGCTACGGCTATCGATGCAGGTATATTAGGTTATAATATGTATAAAGAAGGGCAGCAATTTTACGGAGGCGATGGTATCGTCAGCAAAGGTGTTGAGAACACTATAAAAAATGTGGGGCAGCTGGCTAAAGAGGGAATGGCTACTACTGATCAGGAAATTTTGAAGATTATGACGAAAACACAGAGTATTTAAGCGTAGCTGAAACAGTCCGCTCAAAGGATAGTGATAATATGCAGATAAAAAAGAAATATATTTATATCGCTTTGGGACTGTGGGCGCTTGTGACAGTTACTTATTTTACTTTGTGTAAAATAGCCAGTGATCAGGCTATGCTTATTTTTAATAAAACTATGTCTGCTCAAAAAGTGCTCAAAGGCTCGGTGACGCTTGGCAGTATTGATGCCGACATTTGGGGGCGGGTAGAGTTTCAGAATCTTGTCTGGCTTGATATTGACGGTCAGCCTATCGTACATGTGCCGCAGGGACGTTTCAAGGTGCGGACATGGGATATTATTACCAGAAGTATCAGTACATCTACTATTAAGGAACTGGAATTGGACAACGCTTTGTTTGCCGTAAGATTCAACAGAAAGATGCAGTTGGATATTTTTGAGCAGGCACAGGCCAAAAGAGTTATTGACCGGGCTGAACAAAAGGAAGCTGTTTTGTCAGGAAACGAAACAGCAGCTGAACTTGAACATATAGCGCAGGAAAAGATCGTAGTAAAGGAAAGGCATCCTGGAGACAGGCATGAATTGAATCTGGATTTAGAAAATAAGCGGCTGAAAATGCGTGTTGTTTTTAATAACTGTACCTTAACTGCCGGTTATCATAACCGTTATTTTGTACTGAATGAAGTTAATGCAATAATTGATATTGATACGCAGAAAAAGCTTACGATTGATTTTGTGACTGGAAAATTTGGCGGCACTATGGTTGGCGATGGGGTGGAAATAAAAGGAAACATCAATTTAGCGCAGCAGATTCCTCATTACGACCTGCATTTGGAGCTTTATAATATTCTGCCTGCTTCGTTGGGAATAGCGGATATCAAAGATACGGTTTCTATTACCGCTTCAGTTACTGGAGAACTTCCGAATCCTGTTATAGATGGTCATTTGGATTTTAAAGAACTGAATATTCCCGGACTGCATTTTTCTAAGGTCAGAGGCGATTTGCATTACGAAGATGCTCTGCTGAAATTTACTAATGTAAAAGGAAATGTTTTTGGAGGCACAGTTGAAGCTTTCGGAGATTATCATCTGGATACAAAATATTACAATATTGACGCGCTGGGACACGAATTGTTGGGAAGCATTGCCGCACGTAACGGTAAAATAAAATGCAAGGTCGAACTGGATTTTAAGATTCGATCCAAGGGAGATCCTAAAACTGCGTTTACCTATGGCAGCTTTAAATCAGGAAAAGGATCGTACTATATTATTCCTTTTGACAGTATCAGCGGCGAGTTTTCCAATCAAAATAAACATCTGGAATTTAAAAATGTTGTCATTGAAACCAAGATGGGGACAATCAAAACAGATGCTTTTGATATAGTGAACGGCAAGCTGCATATTGGCGAGATATATTTGGAAGAGCCGGAAAACGGACAAACTATTAAAATAATCTGACAAAAAATGATTCAGAAATCGGAGGAAGGCAGCGATGGGCAAATATAAAAAACTTTATGGCACGCTTTTGCTGGGTCTGATTGCCATTATAATTTTGCTGACGGCTGTTTTTTCCTATAGCAGAAGTATCGAAGAGAGTTACAAAGAAGAAAATATCAACTCACTGAAAGAACTTTCTAATCAGGGAGCTTTGATGCTGCATAATGAAATCAAAAATAAACAAAATCTTTTAGCTGAACTTTCGCACGATGTCAGTCGGATTTTTGTAAATGATCCGCAGGCGGCCGCCGCTTATTTGGAGGAAGCCGCGGAGCGCAACAGTTTTAAACGAATTGGCGTAGCATTGACGGATGGACGTGCTTATACAACAGATGGTGTTGAATTGAATATCTCAGAGCGAGAGTATTTTAGTAAGGCGATTCTCGGGCACACGGCTGTTTCACGTAATCTGGATGATTATACGGATGGCGGCAGGATCGCAGTTTATGCGGTACCGATTTTTGAAGATGGAAGCGATAAGAGGATTGGAGTTTTGTTCGCTACTTACAGCCTGGATACATTTAGAAAAACTATTGAAGTATCGTTTTTTGGCGGTGCTGGATATTCTTATGTAGTACAGGAAAATGGTGATGTTGTAGTAGATTCGCAGCATTCAGAAAGCTTTAAAAACTTTAAAAATGTTTATGCGGCCCTGCTGACGGCAGATCCGGTAAATAATAAAGACAGTGCTGAAAAACTCTGGCAGATGATCAACAGTAAAAAAGGCGGTTATATTGAATTTTATAACGGCAGTCAGAAATATATGTACTGTTCACCGATAGGTGTTAATAACTGGATGCTGCTGACGGTAACTCCAGCCAGTGTTATCGAAGATAAAATCAATATGGTGCTGAATAAAACTTATTTACTGGGTATTTTGTTGATTGCGATTTTTTTATTGTTTATCTGGCACATTATGCGTATCCATACCCGCAATCAAAAGGAACTGATGGATATTGCTTATGTTGATGAAGTTACTGGTGGTTATTCTTTTGCCAAGTTTTTTAAAGAAGCAGAACTGTTGTTACCTGAAACAGATAAAAAGACAGCAATCGTAAGTATGGATATCGACGGTTTTAAATATTTCAACGATATGTTTGGCTATGGAGAAGGCAATGACCTTTTGCGTTATATTTGGCAGGAAGTAAAAGCAAGCCTGAATGAAGGCGAAATATTAGCGCATGGTGTTGCCGATACATTTATTTTTTTGCTGCGATTTGATACGAGAGAAGAACTGCTTTGGCGTATCAATGATTTATGTCTGCATTTGAATAACTATATTACAAAAAGCGGACAGGTCTATAAACTATCCCTTTCTATGGGTATATACGAGGTTGACGGTGAAACTGATGATATCGTCAGTATGGCAGACAGAGCTTATATTGCCCGGCAGACAATAAAAAATAAAGGTGACACAGCCTGGGCTTTTTATGACGGAGCCGTACGTGATAAGCTGTTGCACGAAAAAGAAATTGAAAGTCAGATGGAAAAAGCTTTGGCTGAAGGCGAATTTATTGCTTACTATCAGCCCAAGTACAGTACCAAAGAGCAGAAACTTATCGGTGCAGAAGCTTTAGTACGCTGGCGCAGAAGTGACGGTATTATTGTTCCGCCCTATCAATTTGTGCCGCTTTTTGAACGTAATGGATTTATCAATAAGGTTGACCGTTATATGTTCGAACTCGTCTGTCGCCAGCAGATGCGTTGGCTTAAACAGGGGCTTATACCTGTGCCAATATCAGTCAATATGTCGCGGATGTGCCTGTATGATCCGCATATTGTTGACGAATATATCGGTGTTTTGAATGGAAGCGGTTTGTCTGCTGCTTATATAAAGCTGGAGCTGACGGAAAGTGCCTTTTTTGAAAATATCAGTATTATGAATAATGTTATCGAAGCATTGCATAAAGTTGGCATCAAAGTCTTGATGGATGATTTTGGAACCGGTTATTCTTCGATGATGATGCTTAAAAATGTAGCTATCGACGTTTTGAAGCTGGACAAAAGCTTTGTCGACGATATTGGGGATGACCGCAGTGAAAAAATCATTTCAAATATCATTTATCTGGCTCATTCTCTGCAAATAGAAGTGACTGCCGAAGGAGTAGAGACTGCAGCGCAGTTTGAATTTTTGAAAAGTGTTGGCTGTGATTATATTCAGGGGTATTATTTTGGTAAACCGCAGCCGGCTGAAGATTTTGCGGCGTTGCTGCAAAAAGAATTTTATGATGGAAGTGATGCGGGTGCTGATAAGAAAGGCTGAATTACAGGATGTAAGAGCTGTGTACGCTCTGATTTGTGAATTAGAGGAGCAGGATTTGCCGCTGCTGGAATTTGAAAATATCTTCGGCAGTTTATTGAAGCTGCCGGAACATTTTCTCATGATTGGTGAAATTGAGGGCAGAACCGTTGCATTTTTACATTTGCGCGTAGAAGGACAGCTGCATCATGCCGCTAAAATAGCAGAGATTTTAGAATTTGATGTGGAGCGATCCCATCGCGGCAGGAACTTAGGGCAGCAGTTTTTTGCTTATGCGGAGAAGCTGGCCCGGGACAATGGTTGTATTCAGTTTGAACTAAGCAGTAATATGCTGCGGGAAAAGGCGCATTGTTTCTATGAACGGCAAGGCATGCATAAATTTCACTATAAATTTACGCTCCCTCTGTCTGGAAAAACAGTAAATGAAAATAAGTTAGGTGTTTAAAAGCAACGGCTCTGGCAGCTGTTGCTTTTTGTCTGTGCTTAATACTGGAAACTGCTGTTTTGTGGTACAATAAATATATAATTTTATTGAGCGGAGAAGAAAAATGATCGATTTATATACAGTACCGTTAGGTGCTACGGCCAGGGATTTTTTTTCGGCAGAGGCAGAAAACAAATATAGCTATGATGAAGCGTTGCTGGTGCTTCCAAGCAGATTGCTTGTGAATCATGCCCGCCGGTCAGGCAGGGCGCAGGCAGTTAATTTTGAATATCTGCCCAACCGTATCGTAGCATTAAACAGGCAGCTGCTGGATTTGCCTCCGGAAGTGAAATTAGAAATGATTTCCCGGAGGACACAGGAACTGCTTGTGGGTGATTTGCTGCACCAGCTGGCTAAATTGCAGGGCCTGGACTATTTTAGTAAACTGGCAGATAAAGAAGGTTTCGTTAAAGCTGTTACCGGGCTTTTGGGTCAGCTTTCACGCAGTGGGTCGACACAGGAAGAAATTACTACGGCGCTGCTGGAATGGGAACAGCGCAATCCTGCCTATGTGATGAAGGACCGTGAAGTAGCGGCACTTTATAACCTTTATCGCAATAAGCTAAAACAAAAAAACTGGTATGATGTAGAGGGTTTATACCGGTTAGCAATAGCGGTTTTAGAAAGACCGCAGGCCAAGCTGCCTTGGCAGCAGTTATATTTCAGCGAATTTTATCATTTTGATGCTTTGCAGCGTTTGCTTATAAAATCTTTGTCACGGCATTGTCAGATCAGTATCGGTTTGATGTACGAGCCCAAACGACCGGAAATATTTGCTGCTGTAGAGCGGAGTTTCGGTTATTTAAGCGGTTTTGCTCAGCTGCATGATCTGCATATGGAAGGTTCAGTACGAAAGCCTGATCTGCAGCACTTAACGGCTAAGTTAGGTGCTGGAAGCTACCAGACGCTGGCTGTTGCTGACAGTATAAATTTTATTGAATCAGGAGATAGTGAAGGTGAACTGCGGGCAGTGCTGCGTTCTATAAAAGCTAAGCTGCAGCATGGCGCCGCTTATAATGATTTTTTGGTTGCTGTACGTGATTTTAAGACTTACAGCGGTATCAGAGCTGTTTGTGATGAATATGGTATACCTGTTACTTTACCTAAGATCGCTTCTCTGAGTGCTCAGCCTGTCTGTGAATTTTTACGTTTACTTTTGAACGTAGCTGCCGGCGGCAGTGAAGCTATCGCTGCTTACTGGCGTCTGTTAAAATGCGGCGTTGTAAAGCTGGTCTATAGCTTTGACGGAGAGCAGCTCAACAGATTGAAACAGGAATATTTATATAATGATCTGCGGCAACTGCGTAAGGCAGTTCGTGATAAGGCTGATGCCAATGAAAATAAGCAGTGGTCAGCTGATTTAGGCGAACTTGAGTTGCTGCTGGACAAGGTGCAGCGGCGAGATACGGCGGCTGCTTATGGAGAAACATTTAAAACAATATTAGAAGCTTTGGCGCTGCCTGTTAAGGCTGGCGAAAATTATAAAAATGGCAGGGCAGATCTGCTTGAGGTTAAAAATATAGTAGAGACAGTACGGCAATTATCCGAAGTTTTGGATACACTGAGTGAAGATTATCAGAATGGCGGTTTGGAAAGTGTGCCTTTAAAAGCGGAGGAATACAGCCAGCTGCTGATTTCTGCCTGTTCCGAACGGCAAATCATTTTAACAGCGGCCGACAGTGAAGGTATTTTATTCGGAGAAGCTGCTAATCTGCAGGGGCTGCTGTTCAAGCATGTTTACATTATGGGACTGCGCGAAGGTGAGTTTCCGCGCAGTAAAAATGAAAACTGGATCTACAATGACAGAGAACGGGCCGAATTGAGCGGTGTTGGTGTGGAATTAGATAATACTGCGTGTGCTTATGCTGAGGATAAATTCTTTTTTGCCGCAGTGGCAGCAATGGCAACAGAAACTCTGACTTTGAGCTGGTACAGCGACGATACAGCTGGCGCTTCCGCATATATTGAAGATGTGGAACGATTATATGCAGCCGGGTGTATAACCAGAAGCAGAGCTGGACGTATAGGCTGGCAGGAGGCTTTGTCTGAGCAGGAGCTGCTGCTGGGGATTACCCAAAAAGATACCTGCCATAATTGGTTGTTGGAGCGGTTGGGAGCAGATTGGACACTGCGCAGCAGTATCGAAAGAATTCGTGAGCAAGGCGATAGTGTTTATAAGGGAGTTTTTGAAGACGTACAGCTGCAGCGGGCTATTAATGAAGCTGTTGGCGGTTTATTCAGTGCGTCGCATTTAGAAACCTATGCTCAATGCCCATACAGGTTTTTACTAAGCTATGTCTGGAAACAGCAGCAATATGAAGAACTTACAGAAACGGTGGAGCCTGCTGTTGAAGGCAGCCTGCTGCATGATGTTTTAGCACGATTTATGGCGGGACATTTGCACGAAAAGCTTACCAAATATCCGCCGACTGAGCTTATAAGTCAGCTTGATGACATTATGACGTCAGTTTGTGATGAATATATTACTGGGAAAAAGATTGCCGTTACAGATTTCTGGCCTTCGCAGCGTCGGAAGCTGAATTTGCTGCTGCGCCGCTGGCTACAGCGGGAGCTTGTATACCAGAAAAAATGGGAACCTTTTGTACCGGTAAAAATAGAATGGGATTTTGGGCGTAACGGCAGTGCTCCGTTGGTGCTGGAGGTCAACGGCGGAAAAATTTATTTGAACGGACGTATCGACCGTATCGACAGTGACGGTAATGGTATTTTTGTTACGGATTATAAACGCAGCCAAACTCCGTCGGGCAGTGAGCTGACAGCAGGACTGGATTTGCAGATTCCGGTATATCTTATGGCGCTTGCAGCCTTAGAGCCTCAGAGTAAAGTGCTTGGCGGCGGTTACTATTCACTAAAGGAAGCGAAACGCAAAGGCGGTTTTGCCATGCAGACTTTAGGAAAAACGCCTTTTACAACAAATAATAAACCGTTCAGTGATGCAGAAGATCAATGGCTGGCTTTTGCAGATTTTTGCCGTACGACTGTCAGAGGATATATCAATACCTTGCGGCAGGGGAATTTCCCGCCGGCGCCGCGTAAAAACTGCCCTGAGTATTGTCCTGGAAAGGATATTTGCCGGGCCTACGGCGAACTGGCAGCAGAAGGCGGTGAAGAAAATGTTTGATTTTACTAAAGCCCAGCAGGAAGCGATAGAGACGCTGGATAGAAATGTATCTGTGTCTGCCGGCGCCGGCAGTGGTAAAACACGTGTTCTCGTAGAACGTTTTGTCAACATTCTTCGACAGAGCCTCAGGCAGGGCGGCAAACAGGTAAGTGCTGCCGATATTCTGGCTATTACCTTTACGCGCAAAGCTGCGGGTGAAATGAAAGAACGGGTTCGCAGACGTTTGACGGAATTGGAGCAGGAGGATGCTTTGCATGCTTCTTTCTGGCGGCAGCAGCTGGAACTGCTGGAACAGGCGCGTATCAATACTATACATGGTTTTTGTAACAGTCTGTTGAAAGAAAATCCTGTGGAAGCAGGGCTTGATCCGGCTTTTCAGGTAGCTGAAGAAGTAGAAATGGATGAATTTTTACTGCGTACAGTGCAGCAGTTTGTAAAACAGGGGCTGCGCCACGGGGACAGTGATATTTTACGTCTGGCTGATGAATATACCGCAGCTGATGTTGTAAAACAGCTATTGCTTGCCATACCTAAAATGGATGCGATTTTGAACTTTGGTGATTTGTTACAGCCCTATCAGGCAAAGCTGAACGAGAAGAACGTATTACAGGGACAACTGCAGGAGCTGCTGCAGGAGCTGGCAGAAGACAGAATGAAGGTGAAAGCCTCAGCCCACCGGCAAAAGCTGGAACTGCTGCGCGAACACCTTCCGGAACTTTTAAAGGCGGCAGCAGACAGCGGCAAGTCTGAAAATATGACTCTTTTAGACAGCTATGTTGGTACTCTGGCTGCAACAAGCAGTGATAAAGCAGTTGTCAAAGCGGCTAAAGAAATTCTGCAGCAGCTGCATTTGCTGGCGGCAGACGCAGCTGCACTGGAATTGATACCCTGCTGGCAGCAGGCTCTGGTGGCTTGCAGTGCTTATCTGCGTGAACAGCAGGAGCTTAATAATATGCTTGGCTTCGACGACTTGGAAAGCAGGGCCTTGGAGCTTTTAAAAAATAACCGTCAGGTTTGCAGTAAAAACAGCAGCCGCTATCAGTATATTATGGTCGACGAATTTCAGGATACTAACGAACGCCAAAGAGAACTGGTTTATTTGCTGTGCGGCGGTGATAAAGACAGGCTGCTGGGACATAAGCTGTTCGTAGTAGGTGATGCCAAGCAATCAATTTATCGTTTTCGCGGCGCTGACGTAAGCGTATTTGCCCGTGTGAGACGCGATATAGCGGCCGCTGGCGGCAGTAATATCGTTTTAGATGATAACTTCCGTACAGTCGATAAAGTGCTTGATTTATGCAATTTGGCCTTTGCGGCATTATTAGGTGAAGATAGACAGCAGGACGTTTATTTTGAAGCTCTGAATGCTAATCGTGCGACTGATATTTTGCCTGAAATGCTGGCAATAGCATACGATAAAGAAAGCAAAGCCTGCCGCAGGGAAGCGGAGGCTGCCGTTATAGCAGAACGGATACTGCAGCTGCATACCGAAAAACAGATAGCCTACGAAGATATGGTGATATTACTTGGCGCATTAACAGCGGCTAAAAGTTTTGCCTCTGCGCTGCAGCAGGCGGGGATACCGTATACTATCGTTGACGGCAAAGGCTTTTACGAACGCCGGGAAATCATTGATCTGATCAATTTACTGGTATTTTTGGAAGACAGCAGCCGCAGTTTAGAGCTTGCTGGTGTGTTGAGGTCGCCGTATTTTGCTGTTGATGATGAAAGCTTGACAGCACTTTTTCTGGAGCTGAACAGGCAGGAGGAGCAGACAGTTACCTTATGGCAGCTGCTGCAGCAGGATGCATGGCCGTTGATTGATTATCAGAAGCGCTGCCGGCTGCTGACTGCTGTAGAGAAACTGCGGCTGCTGCGGCAATATGCTGAGACGATGCCATTGCCGGAATTGCTGCATACGATTGTTGATGTCTTACAACTGGAACCGCTTCTGGCAGCGCAGGAATTTGGACTGGAAAAGCTTGCCAATATTAAAAAACTGATTGCTTTGGCTGAGTCCTATACCATAGAAAAGTATGGGACACTGGCAGACTACCTGCTGAGGCTGCAGCAGCTGCGCCAGGCTGGAGCAAGAGAAGCAGCTGCTGCAGATATGACGGGCTGCGCTTCTGTGACGATTATGACGATCCATAAATCCAAAGGCCTGGAATTCCCTGTAGTTTTTGTACCCGCGCTTGATGCTAGGAGCAAAGGTGATACGGATATGCTGCGATTTAATGCAGATGCAGGTTTAGGAATTAAAGTGGATATGGGCGGCGAATTGCAGGATACAAGCGTCATGCTGGCAATCAAAGACATAGAAAAGCAGTTGGATAGCGCTGAAAAACAGAGGCAGTTATATGTTGCAATGACAAGGGCGCAGGACAGGCTGATCCTGTCAGGTACTTATGACAGCAGCAGCAAAAGCAGAAGTGAGAACTGGTTCAGCAGCCTGCGTAATATTTTACAGGACTATGACCAGTTCCTGTTAAAGGAATATGAAGCTGGTAAAAAAGGAACTGCCGTTAAATCAGCAGCAGATTTGGAACAGGTACTTGTAACAGATGAGCTGCTGCAGCGGATCAAACCGCTGCCGGAATATGGGTTGGAGTGGCAGCGCAGCTTGTCAGCAACAGCGCTGCAGACGTATCTTGATTGCCCCCGCTGTTATTATTACCAGTATATTTTGCAGATGCCGGGGTATGAAGCTGTAAATGCAGCTGATGCAAGCGGTTATCTGCCGGCGGCATTGCAGGGTACCGTTATCCATAAGGCTTTGGAATTACTGACGAACGGTTACGAACAGGAACCGGCTTTCAGGTCAGCGCTGCAGGCATATAAGGTACAGGGAAGTGCTGCAAGGTCATACGATATGTATATGCAGTATATTAATGGACCGCTTTATCAAAGGCTGCAGGAAGCTGAACGTAAGGCTGAGATCAGCTTTGAGTTGCCGCTGCTGCAGGAATATGGGATTACTGCTGTGTTCAGCGGTTATATTGACTGTACTGTTTTTAACAGTGACGGGACTCTGTCGATCGTCGACTATAAAACAGGCGTGCCGCCGGCAGCAGGCGAACCTGCGCCGGGTTATATTTATCAGCTGGCACTGTATCAAAAGGCAGCGTCAGAATTATGGCAGCGCCCGGCAGCACTGGCCGAACTGCATTTTTTACAAAATAATTCCTGCTGGCAGCTGCAGGATTGCAGTGATAGGCTGCAGGAAGTTGCCGAATTATGCAGAGATATTTTTTCGAAACGCAGAGAAAGTGAATTTACTGTGAAAACTGAATATTGTAAAAACTGCCCGTTTGCCTATTTTTGTGCAGGCAAAGAATAAACAACTAAAAATTAATAAATAAAAACACCTGTGAATACAGGTGTTTTTTATTTATCTGCAGTTGTTCAAATTTAATATTTTCGCAGGTTAAAGAAGCGCAACAATGACGATACATACAGTGTTTTTAATAATTCCATTAACTTGTATCTATAAATCACAAACATTCCTTATAGTTAACAAGAATAGCAAAATATAACAATAAGTTAAATCTGAAATTAATTATGTAAATAAAGATATCTTGCATACTCAAAACAAATATGTTATTATACATAAAAATATCTATAAAGAAAAATAAAAATTTAAAAAGACAAACTTTTTTTAATAATGTGAATTAAAATTTACAAATTATAAAATTTTGCAATAAGAGGATGTTAAAAAATATCTGACAAAGATAGTTTACTTTAAAAAAGTTTAACTGACGGGTGTCCTTTACAGTAAGTAAAAACAACGCCGTAAAATGGCGCTCAATAATTGGTACCCCGATGAATATAAAGCACAAAAGCCTGTAAGGGAGTGATACAGTGAAAATTCCATTGAAATAAACTCAGACCAAAAAATATTCTGAGTTTGGGGTGATCTGCTATGAAAGAAAAAGAAACAATGAACACAATTGAAACAAAAGCTAAAAGCATCGTCGGTTCTCTGGTGATGATCTGCCCGGTTTGCGGCAAAGAATTCGTCTGTAATAAAGCCCATCATGTTTACACGGCTTTGATAAAAAGAAAACGCTACTATTACTGCAGGTACTCCTGCTTTAAGAACAGACCGGGAGCTAAGTAATATTTAGATTGATGATTTGGCTGATTGACATGGAAATGCTTTAGTTAAGATATAATTTCCCCGGCTGTTATACAGTCGGGGGTTTAATATATTGAAGTTTTAAAGAACTAAAGGACAGTAAAACTTGGATAAAGTTTTACTGTTTTTTTATTTTTCCTAAACATATTTTTGCAACAAACTTTACAAATCTTTAACAAAAACAACGTTTAGATTTAATCAAAATTCGTTATCATACATAACAGAGCTCGTAACTAAAAAGTGGAGGGTAAAAATGATGATGAAGAAGAAACTTGCGGCACTGCTTTTGGCAGCTGCCAGTGCGATGGTCTTTACCGGCTGCGGCAGCAGTGATAATCAGTCTAAAGGCGGTGTTGACAAAAAAGTGCAGATTGAATATTGGCATGTAGCCTCCGAAAGCTTCGGCGGTACAACGGTTAAAGAACTGGTTGCCGATTTTAATGCCAAGCATCCCAATATCCAGGTTGTCGAAAAATATAACCCTGATATGTATAAAGGGTTGACACAAAATCTGCAGGCAGCTATCGCTTCCGGTAAAAATCCTGACGTTGTGCAGATGGGCTGGTCTTATTTGAACTATGCCGCTGAAAATCTTAAATACACTGACCTGCAGCCGATGATCGAAAAGCAGGCTCCTGAAGACAAAAATTTCTTGAAAGAGAATTATCTGCCTAATGTTCTGGCATTGGCTCAGACTGATGACGGCAAACAGATCGGTATTCCATATTCTATAAGTGTGCCTGTCCTGTTCTATAATCCTGAAATTTTTACTGCAGCAGGACTTGACCCCAATAATCCGCCTAAAACCTGGAAAGAGGTAGTGAGTGCGGCAAAACAGATCAAAGAAAAGACCGGTAATATGGGCTTTTTTATGCAGGAATATGCTGATAACTGGACTCAGCAGGCCATTATTGAATCTAACGGCGGTTCAATGCTGAAAAATGAAGGCGGCAAAGTCAAAGCCGGTTTCGATACTCCCGAAGCAGCAGCAGCTTATCAGTTGTTGGCTGATATGGTCAAAGACGGCAATGGCCTGCATGCTACTAATGAAGAAGGGTTCCAGGCTTATCTGTCCGGTAAGCTGGGGATGGTTTGCACTACTATTGGCAAACGTGCCAATTTTGAAAAAAGCGCCAAGTTCAAAGTTATGGCAGCTCCTTTCCCACAGTTTGAAGGCAAAGAATTGAAAGTGCCGGCAGGTGGTAACTTCCTGATGCTGTTCTCAAAAGATGCCGATAAACAAAAAGCAGCATGGGAATTCATTAAATATATCGAATCTCCTGAAGCGCTGGCTAAATGGAGCACCGGTACAGGTTATCTACCTCCGCGTAAAGGCGTAGCAGACGACCCCAACGGTTTCAAAAAAATGATCGAAGAAAACAAAAATATCCAGGTTGCCTTGTCTACGATGCCTAATCTGGTAAAATGGGCCAGCTTCCCTGGCGCTAACGGATTACAGGCTGAACAGCTCCTGATTGACGCACGCGATATTATACTGAGCGGCAAAGAAACTGCCGCCCAAGCGCTGCACGAAACTGCAGAAAAGATCAATAACTTACTGTAATACAAACGATTGAACCAATCAGGATGCTGCTTGTTGCGGCATCCTGATTTTTACCAAAGGAGAGTTGTTATGAATAAAGCCAAGTGGCCTGCGTTTTGGTTCTTACTGCCGGCGGCTCTGCTGTTTATTATTTTCTTTTACTGGCCGTTGCTGCAGAATCTGTATCTTAGCTTCTTCAGCTGGAATATGATCAGCCCGACGATGAAATATGTGGGACTGAGCAACTACATTGATATTTTAGGCAGCAAAGAGCTGTACAAAATCATTGGGAATACGGTAATTTTTGTGCTTATTATGCTGCTGTTCAACTTTGTCTTGCCGTATCTTTATTCGTTTATCCTCGGGCACCTTCTTCAGCGGGGAAAAATGTTTTATCGCTCTGTTTTGTTTCTGCCGGCAACTTTATCCCTGGCGGTGGCAAGCATTCTGTTCCTGTGGATCTATAATCCTTTGGCCGGACCGCTCAGTATAGTGCTTGCGTGGTTTGATATGGAATCGCCGCGCTGGTTTAAGGAAAATCTGCTCGTTATTTTTTCTATCTGTACTATCATTGGCTGGAAAGTATTTGGTTATAACCTGATCGTGATGCTGGCAGCGATGGTTGCCGTGCCAAGGGAAATGATCGAAGCAGCCAAGCTGGAGAACGCTTCGAACTGGACGATCTTTAGACGTATTATCATACCGATGACTTCTTCTACTGCAATTTATGTTTTCACGATCACTGTAGTTTTCGGTCTGCAGTATGTACTGGTACCTGTCAATATGCTGACGCAGGGAGGACCGGATCAGGGCAGTTCCAATTTGGTATATATCGTCTATCAGTATGGTTTTATTTTCTTCCAAACCGGTAAATCAGCGGCTTTCGCTATTATCACCATGTTCTGTTATATGGCGTTCCTGTATCTGAAAAATAAATATCTGGAGAAAAAAGTTTATTATGAAAACTAAAACACATCAAGATCTTTGCTGGCATCTGCCTTTGCTTGTGGCAGTATTTATTCAGCTGTGGCCGATAGTTTTTATGGTTTTCACATCGCTCAAAGATATGGACCAGATTTTTCAGGCAACACTCAATCCATTGCCTCTGCCACCGACATTGAATAACTATCTGACCGTATTAGGCAATTTTCCGCTGTTTACTTATATCTATAATACATTTTTCATTGCTGCGTTCGTAACAGTATTCAAAGTGCTGACCAGTGTTTTGGCAGCTTTTGCCTTTATCTATTATGACTTTAAATATAAAGAAACTGTTTTTAACAGCATGCTGCTGACCTTCTTTATTCCGATAACGGTACTGATCATGCCGAATTATTTGCTGATGAGCAGGCTGGACCTGCTGAATACTCCCTGGGGTGTTATGCTGCCGCAGTTTGTTGATGGTATGGGTGTGTTCCTGATGCGTCAGACGATGCGCGGCATACCCAAACCATTGCTGGAAGCTGCTGTTTTAGATAATGCCGGCCCGCTGCAGGTATTGCGCAAGGTTGTGCTGCCGCTGATCAAACCGTCGATAATAGCAGTCGGTATCCTGTTTTTTATCAACTCATGGAACGAATACTTTTGGCCGCTGCTGGTGCTGCAGGACAAAGAAACCTATACCCTGCCGCTGGCACTGCAAATGTTTATCAGCGCTGAAGGCGGCAGTGAGTGGGGTATAGCTATGGCTGTCGCTACTCTGACCAGTCTGCCGCCGCTGGCATTATATCTCGTCTGCCAAAAATTTATACTCAATACCTTTATGCAATCGGGGGTCAAAGGATAATATATGAACAGTATTGTATTTGAAAACGTCTGTAAATCTTACGGCGATGCTAAAATCGTCAAGTCTTTGAATCTGGAAATAAAAGAAGGCGAGCGCCTGATTTTGCTGGGGCCTTCCGGCTGCGGCAAAACTACTACGCTGCGAATGATCGCTGGTTTGGAAGATATTACCAGCGGTCAGCTGAAAATGGGAGGCAGGGTAGTTAATGATATTGCTCCCGGTGAACGTAATATTGCCATGGTTTTTCAAAGCTATGCGCTGTTTCCGCATCTTTCTGTCTGGGATAATATCACCTTTGGTCTGCATATCCAAAAGCTTCCGGAAGCGGAAATCAAAAAAAGAGCCGATGAAGCCTTAGAAATACTTAATTTAAGAGGCTATGAAAACTATAAGCCCAAACAGCTTTCAGGGGGGCAGAAACAGAGAGTGGCCTTATGCCGTGCCCTTGTAAAGCAATCACCCTACTTTTTACTGGATGAACCGCTGTCCAATTTGGACGCTCAGCTGCGGCAGCAGGCCAGGACAGAACTGGTACGTATTCATGAGATCTATAAACCGACAATGATTTATGTAACGCATGATCAGGTAGAGGCAATGACTGTCGCCGATCGTATCGTTGTGTTGAAAGATGGCGAACTGCAGCAGATAGCCGCTCCGGATACGATCTACCGTCACCCGGCTAATACATTTGTTGCCGGTTTTATTGGCGCCCCGTCAATGAATATCCTAAAAGCACGTTTTAACCGTGATTGTATTTGTATCGGCAAGGCCGTACTGCCGGTACCGGAGCTGTGGCGTCAGGTGATCGGACAGCGCAGAGACCTGCTGCTGGGTATCAGGCCTGAGCATTGCCGTTTAAGCGAGGACGCTGCTGTACAGGGAAGTATAACTTATGTAGAAAATACAGGTAATCAGCGTACTGTTGAATTACAGCTTGAGAGTGGTGAGAATATCAGCGTTACAGTAAGTGACCGCAATGCGGATGTACAAAATTCCAGCGGGATCTGTTTCAGCTGGGACGATGTGAGTCTGTTTGATGTGACAAGCGGCAGGAATATTGGCTATATAGAAAAAGGGGAGGTTTTTACTGATGCAATGGGCAGTTAGTGATCTGGCTTTTGGCGGTTTCAATAAAAAATATCTCAGCGGTTTGCCGTTGACCTATAATATCGAATTTTTTTATGAATTCGGGACCGACCATTATTGGGATACGGTATTGCTGCCACTGGCGCAGAATAATAAGGAAAAAAGAACATTTTCTATCCATGGTCCCTGTGTTGCTGTAAATCTGGCAGACAGCAGTGATGAATATTATTTAAAAGCCTACGCTCAAACCTTTACCTATGCCCAAAAGATCAAAGCAGAATTTGTAGTTGTGCATACCAATGAAATTTACCATGGTGAGTTTGCCGCAGTTAAAGAACTGGTCTATCAGCGCTTGGCTGAAGTGATCAGCCTGGCACAAAGCTACGGCGTTCAAGTTGTTATAGAAAATGTGGGTCTGCGTCCCTGTGGATCACTGCTTTTTGATTTTGAAGAATATCTGGCACTGTTTGAACGTTATCCGCAGGCTCTGGCACTTTTGGATACGGGACATGCCCACGTTAATGGCTGGAATCTTCCTGAAACCGTGAAACGGCTGCAGAAAAAGCTGTTGGCTGTACATGTGCATGATAACGATGGCAGCGGAGACAGCCATCAGCCTGTAGGACTGGGAACGATCGAATGGGAACCTTATTTTGCTTCTATCAGGGATTATGCACCGAATGCACTGCAGATATTGGAATATGCTTATATTGAGCCGGGAGTTCTTACCGAACACCTGCATAAGCTGGAAAGCCGTTATGGTGCACTGCGATTTTAAGTATAAGATGTAAATAGTGATTTTTAGTTTAGTAAAGCATTTGATTTAAATAGTGATAATAAAAAAGCAAGCCGCTAGCGGCTTGCTTTTTTATTATGCTTTTGAGCTTTATTTTGACTGCAGCCACTGCTGTTTTTCAGGATTGAAGCATTTTGAACCCAAGTTTAGATTGCAGCAGATAGAAGTGACAGGCTGGTGTTAGACCAAACCTTAAATAACGGCCGATACATACTGGTGAAAGTTTATTCAAATAAACTTTGCTGCAGGTCTGCCTGATTGCTTGGAAAAGTGCTCAGATAGGCAAATAACTGCTGATTATCCTGAATGATACCATGCTGACGGCATTTTTGCCGCAGCAGCTGCATCAGCTGTTTACTGTTGGGACTGTCGATAACGTACTGATTTCCGTAGGTGTCGATATAGCGTTTTTTCAGTCCGGGGAAGTGTCTGTCCAGCTGCTGGTAAAAGTATTCGCGGTTGCCGTCGCGCAGCGTCAGCCCCATACCGAAACAAATAATGCCGTAAACGCCGGCTTCGATACAGTAATCTAAAATACCGCGGAGATTAGCTTCGGTATCGTTGATAAAAGGCAGAATGGGAGCAAGCCAGACTACAGTCGGGATACCTGCGTCACGTAATTGCTTTAAAGCTTCGAAACGCTCACGGGTCGTACTTACATACGGCTCTATTTTTTTGCACAATTCTTCGTCATAGGTGGTCAGAGTCATTTGGACTACGCATTTTGCAGACGCGTTTATTTTTTGCAGCAAATCAAGATCCCTCAGGATCCGGTCCGATTTAGTCAGCACTGTAAAACCGCAGCCATATTTATAAACAAGCTCCATAGCCTGCCGCACGCTGCCGAGTTCGGTTTCCAGAGGAATATAAGGATCTGTCATCGACCCGGTGCCGATCATACATTTTTTGCGCTTGCGCCGCAGGGCTTCTTCCAGCAGTACAAGAGCGTTTTGTTTGACTTCGATATCTTCAAAAGCATGCGGCATCTGATAACAGCTGCTGCGTGAATCACAGTAAATGCAGCCGTGTGAGCAGCCGCGATACAGGTTCATACCATTTTTAGCTGAGAGGATGCCTTTTACTTGCACATAATGCATAGCTGTACCTTTCTGTGTCAGGACAGGCGAAGCTGCCTAATAAAAAATAGCATAGTTGTTTAATGGCTTTCATTATACCATATCTGCCAGGACAGTAGTGTGAAAGTGTTGTGCGGACGGGCAGCAGCACTGTTTGCTGGAGGTGATTTTGGCGATTATCAAAACGTAAGAGCAATAACGGAACCGGACGGCGGCGTAAAAAAGTTCTTGTATGTCTTGTGGGGGGGTACAACAGTGCTATAATTATAGAAAATATTGTTTGGTAAATGTTTTACAAGTAATAGCAGATAAAAGGCTGATAATTTTAAAAAATATGATCTGATTACATTAAGATGTGAGGCTGGCAATATGTACGATGAACGCTGTTTGAAAATAATCGGCGCTAATATCAAGCTGCTCAGAACATGCCGCGGTATCAGCCAGGGTGAACTGGCCCGGGCTTTGGTTATCAGTCAAACGCATCTGAGCAATATTGAGTGCTGCAGGGTCGCAGTTAATTTCCGTGTTTTACTGCGTGCCGCTAATGCGCTGGAGTGCACATTAGATGATTTGCTGCAGCTGGAATTTACGGAACCGCCAAGAACAGTAATGGAGGTCAGAGAATATTCATCTGCAGAAGTTAAGGGCTTTCTGCAGAAACTACAAGCCGGTAAAAAGACGTAAGGTGACACCGCAGCAGGTAAAGGCGGCCGGGCTTGAAAAGTAAAAATTTACAGCTAAGCGGGAAGAGGAGCGAGAAAAATTGTTGGATTTGATGGGAAAAGGAATAACTGTAGTTTTAACTTTGGGGATCACCGCATCTGCATGGGCGGCACCTTCATTGCCGGGCAGCAGTGCTGATGTCAGGGCCTTGGAACAGAACCGCGGTGCTAGGCAGCAGCAAACTGATCTGCAGCAGCCAGAGCAGCAGAAGGCAGCTGAAGAAACGCTGCCGCAGAAATTACTGCTGCGGCAATTTGTCTTTACAGGCCAGCAGGAAATAGACCCGGCAGCATTGACTGAGGCAACGCAGGGGTATTTGGGACAGGAAGTGACTGTTACGGAACTGGAACAGGCGGCTGCTGCAGTAACTGATTATTGCAGGCAGCAGGGATATACGGTGGCAACAGCTGTGCTTCCACAGCAAAATATTCAAGACGGGACAGTTGAGATCAGGATTTTTCTGGGGACTTTAGGCAAAGTAATCATCGAAAATGATTCGCGCCTGGCCGATGCTGCAGCCGTTGCTTTGGCTGCTGCACTGGAACGGGATGGTTATATCAGGACTGCGAGGATCGAGTCTGTACTTAATAATTTCAATGATTTGCCGGGTATCAGCGCTGCCGGTATTTTGAGTGCCGGTGAAGCGATCGGCAGTACGGATCTGACAATTGCTCTGCATGACGGAAAAACTGCCGAACATATTGTGTACAGCGATAACTACGGCGGCAAATACAGCGGCCGGTACCGTTATGGTTTTCAGACAACGCTTAATAATCCCGGCCGGATCGGCGATAAAATTTTTGCAGGCGGGATGCTGAGCAATGAAGACCTGCATAATTATAATTTTGGTTATGAAATGCCTCTTGGAAGCCGGGGTACAAGGCTGGGCATCAGTTACAGCCAAATGGATTATACCTTGGGTGATTACTTCGCCCTGCTTGATGCGGTAGGGCGGGCAAAAACGCTGAGCCTGTATGCGTCGACACCGCTGATCAACACCAGCAGCAGGCATCTGAGCGTTATTTATGGTTATGATAACCGGCAGTTGAAAGATGAAATGAGAAGCTTTGGCGAGCTGGGCAGCACCAGAAAACACAGTAATACACTGCACGGCGGCATTGTAGGCAGCAGGCGCGGCAGTGCCAGTGCTACAGGTTACAGCGCTTTGTATTATCTGGGACAGCTAAGCTATGATGACGCCAGCGCGCCTGAGACGGAAGGGCGTTTTTCTAAATTCACTACGGATATCAATCATATCCAGCATCTGGGATCTGTTTTCGACCTGCATCTGAATTTTCACGGTCAGCTGGCCAGCCGCGATCTTGACGGCAGTGAGCAGTTCAGTCTGGGGGGAGCCAACGGAGTACGTGCTTACCCTCAGGGAGAAGCCAGCGGTGACAGCGGTTATCAGGCCACGGCCGAGCTGCGGTATTCTACTCCCGTGCCATATTTAAGTCTTGCTGCTTTTACAGACTGGGGCGAAGTGGACCTGGCTAAAAGCTGCGGTCAGCACCGTAATCTGGCCGGTTGGGGCGTAGGTGTAGAATATGCGAAGCCCAATGATTATTTTCTGCGGCTGGATTATGCAAGGAAACTTGACGGGGAGAAATTCCAAAGTGAAGCTGAGGATAAAAACGGCAGGCTGTGGTTTTTGGCATATAAACTTTTTTAAATAGGGCTAAGGGAGGCAGTTAAAGATGAAAAGAGGGACAAAGCTTTTATATAAAAAAATATTTGCCGGATTATTAGGCGGCGGGATGCTGTTTATGCCAAACTGGAGCTATGCGCTGCCGAGCGGCGGACAGGTAGTGACCAATAACGGCACTATTACTGCCGGGGGCAAGGTGATGGATATAACCGGCAGCGGCAATGTGGCGATCGATTGGAACAGTTTTAATATCGCGGCTGATGAAATTGTGAATTTTAAAAATATGCAGGCTGTTTTGAATTATGTCAGCGGCGGCAGTAAAAGTGAGATTTTCGGCAAGCTCAACGGCGCCGGGGTGAATGTGTTTTTGGTCAATCCCAATGGGATACTGTTCGGTAAAACGGCACAGGTCAACGTAGGGCAGCTGACGGCATCGACCCGCAGTCTTGAAAAAGCAGCTTTAAACAGCTTTAACGGCAGTTTGTCACCGCTTGATGCCGGCGGTGCGGCCAATGTCAAAGCGGATATCATCAATCTTGGCAAGCTGAAGGCGGGTAAACTGGTCTTAGAAGGGAATAACCTTTCGATCATCGGCGCTGACAGCCTGGAAGTAGCTGATAAAAGTAAAATCACGCTGCGGGCCGGGGAAAATATCAATATCGGCTACGAGGTGACCGACAAAACAACGATCGACGTAGGCGATGGCAAGAGGAATACGCATCAGGTCAGCGATTACGGTAAAGGCGGCGGTGATAAAGCCAGCGACGTTCTGAGCACAGCTTCAGTTACCGATCTGAAAGGCAGCGCCAAAAGTATCAACGACGCTATGCTGGTGCATGATGTGTATGAACTGCAGGCCATCGACAGAAATACCGGGACTATAAATGGCAGCAGTTATGTGGTGGGCAATTACATGCTGACCGGCGATATCGATGCAGGTGATACTAAAAACTGGAACAGCGGCCGGGGCTTTGACCCGATAGGACGGCTGAACCGCACAGGAAATGGTGTAACAGGCAGTTTCAGCGGCGCTTTTGACGGTATGGGTCACAGTATCCAAAATCTGTATATCAGGCAGATCGGAAACCAATATGATGGTTATATCGGCTTGTTTGAAGGCATTGGCAAAGGCGGCAGTGTCGGCAATGTAAATATGGCTGGCGGACATATTGAAGGAATGTCGAATTTCGGCAGTATTGCCGGACTGAACTGGGGCACGATTTATAATATTGTCAATTCTGCCGAACTGGTATGCAGCAGCGGCGGTGTCGGCGGTATCGTTGGTACTAACGGCGGCGTGATCCGTAATGCCGTCAATAACGGCACACTGAAAATAGATGGCAGAAGCGGCGGTATTACCGGCTATAACGGCGATACTGTCTGGGGCAATACCGGCATTTTGCTCGATGTCAAAAATAACGGCGATATTACTTCTGAAAGTATGGGAGGTATTGGCGGGATAACAGGTATCAATAGTTCCGGCAGTTCGATCACAGGGGCCGAAAATACAGGTCTGGTCGAATTAAAGTATGGCGGCGGCAGTGAAGTTGGCGGTATCAGCGGTGACAACGACGGTCTGATCGAAAATGTTAAAAACAGCGGAAATATTAAAGGGCATATATATAGCACTAATGTTATGGGTGTCAGCTGCGTTGGCGGTATCGTAGGTGAAAATAATGCCGGCGGTGTTGTGAAAAATGCGGAGAACAGCGGTACGGTAATTGGTGATAATACCGTCGGCGGCGTTGCCGGAAGCAACGAGGGGGTGCTTGAAGACACTCAGAATCTTGCTGCGGGTGCAGTCACAGCGGACGGAATGTCTGTAGGCGGAGTGACCGGCTATAATACAGGTTCGATCAAAGACAGCTTTAACAATGCGTCCATAACTGGCGGAACGATATATGCCGGCGGTGTTGCCGGGTCTAACGAAGGCGGCAGTATCAGCGGCTGTTATAATAGCGGGTCGGTCACGGCGCAAAACCTTATTGGCGGTATAACCGGTCGTAATAACAGCGGGTCCGTCATTACCGGCTCATATAATACGGCCACTGTTACAGGCACAGCAGCTGACAGTAAAGGTTTTTCTCAGGTGGGCGGTATCAGCGGTTCCAATAAAGGTACTGTCAATGGCGAAAGTTATAATACTGGTGATGTTGAGGCAGGCGGTTATGGCGTAGGCGGTATCATTGGCTATAATTATGGGGAAAGCATCGTAGAACATGTGTATAATAAAGGCAATGTAACGGGCGGAAGTCAGTATGTAGGCGGTATTGCCGGCAGCTCACAGGGAGAATTGAATAATGTTTTTAACACAGGTGCTGTAGCATCTGGTGTATCAGGGGCAAAATATATAGGCGGTATTGCCGGCTATAGCGTCAGTGTTATCAGTAATGCGTATAATACGGGGAATGTTGGCAGTGTTCGTGCTCAATATGTAGGTGGGATAGCAGGTTATAGTAAAACTGGTACTATTGAAAATTGTTGGAATAGCGGTGAAATAGCTGCGTCTCATTATTTGGGAGGAATTGCCGGATATAATAACAGTGATATCAGAAATTGCTATAACGAAGGTGCGATAATCGGGATGGGCAGCAGCCAGTATATTGCCGGTATCGCAGGTAATAGCAAAAGTGGAATGATAACGAATGTCTATAATTTGGGAGAAGTGACCGGTTATTCGCAGAATTACGGTGTCATCATTGGCACTGGTGACAGTGTGATAAGTAATAGCTACTATAAAACTGATAGCGGTTATAAAAAATATGGCGACGATTCGGAATATGAAAGTATCGAAGCCTTTAATGCGGCCTTCCTGGCAGGGATGACAGATAGCGATAAAGCCCTGTGGCTGACCTATGGCGACCGTATGACGCCGCTGCTTAAAGGCTTGCTGAAGCCGCTGGATATCAACGTCGGCGATATTGAAACAGAATATACAGGCAGCGACTACACCGGCCTGGTACAGGCGCTTGCCGATAAGCTGGCAGAGCAGGGGATCATTATCGACGTTACCAAATTACTGGCTGACGGGAAAACAGAGATCGGCGAATATGATTTGAAAGATCTGCTGTTTTCAACGCAGGACGGTTATGCGCTAAATGTCACCGGGAAGCTTGTCATTAAGGAAAAAAGCCCGGAACCGGAGCCTCCGGCAGATAATTACGTCTCGTCCTCCGACAGTAAATATACGGGGACCCTGACGAATATTAAGGCTGAAAAAATGCAGCAGGAAGAATACCGTAATCTTGATAAACGCCGCCGCAATACGATCGAACAGGCGTCGGTATCAGTTGAAGGCGACGGTATCAAGCTGGAATAGGCTGCCGCGGAAAAGAATATGAACAATCAAACAGCAGCATCAAGAGCAAACCCCGCTGGCCGGCGGGGTTTTACTTTTGTAAAAGAATAGTGAAATTTGCCTGTTAGGTAAGTTTTTTGGTATAATATAACGATACGAAGGGAGGTAAAAGCCTATGCCAATCGAATATATTTTACTGGGCGTCGGGATCGTGCTTTTGGGAATCGAAGCAGTGGTGCCGGGGTTTGGCTTTTTTGGCGTTACGGGTCTGATCTCGCTGCTGGCAGGCTCATATTATCTGCTGGGCGGCGGCGCTGAGGCCGCGTATATTTTGCTTGGTGTTGTACTGGCACTGGGCGCAGTAGTTGCCCTGCTGTTTGTTTATCTGCCCGCCGAAAGCAAGTGGAATCCCTTTGTTTTATGGGAGAAACAAGAGAACCGCCACGGTTATACAGGTGCCGAGGATCACTCGCAGTATCTTGGTAAACGTGGAGAGGTCGTAGCACCGCTGCGCCCTGCGGGAACTGTCATCATCGACGGCGAACGTGTCGACGTGGTGAGCTTTGGCGATTATATCATGCCGGGCGCATTGGTAGAGATCGTGAAAGTGGAAGGCAATAAACTGTTTGTTCAGGAAGTAAAAACTAACTAGTAAAGGAAGTGTTGTGATGTTTGATTTTTTGTTTAACGGCGGGTTCATGTTTATCCTGATCATTGCCGGTATCGCCGTATTTTTGAATTTTGTGCCGCTGGCGCTGTGGATCTCGGCTATTGCTGCCGGCGTCAACGTTGGTATTTTCAATTTAGTGGGTATGCGGTTCCGCCGCGTGCCGGCTTCCCAGATCGTGCTGCCGCTTATCAAAGCCAATAAGGCAGGTCTGGACGTCAATGTCAATCAGCTGGAAGCGCATTATCTGGCCGGCGGCAACGTTGACCGTGTCATCGATGCGCTGATCGCTGCTCACAGAGCTCAGATCCCGCTGTCTTTTGAGCGTTCCTGCGCTATTGACCTTGCCGGACGTAATGTGCTGGAAGCAGTGCAGATGAGCGTTAACCCCGAAGTAATTGAAACGCCGGTAGTTTCGGCAGTTGCTAAAGACGGCATCGAACTGAAGGTCAAAGCCCGCGTTACCGTACGCGCCAATATTGACCGTCTGGTCGGCGGCGCCGGTGAAGCGACTATCATCGCCCGTGTCGGCGAAGGTATCGTTACTAACGTTGGTTCTGCAGTTAAACACAGCGATGTACTGGAAAACCCTGATTTCATTTCGCGTACCGTTTTGGCTAAAGGCCTTGACGCAGGTACTGCTTTTGAGATCCTGTCTATTGATATTGCCGATGTCGACGTAGGCCGTAACATTGGCGCCGCTTTGATGACTGACCAGGCCGAAGCCGATAAACGGATCGCCCAGGCCCGCGCCGAAGAACGCCGCGCAATGGCAGTTGCTAAAGAACAGGAAATGAAAGCCTATACCCAGGAAATGCAGGCGAAGGTCGTCGAAGCCCAGGCCAAGGTACCGACTGCGTTGGCAGATGCTTTGGAAAACGGCCGTTTAGGCGTGATGGATTACTACCGCATGAACAATATCAATGCTGATACTGATATGCGGAAAATGATTGCCGGTTCCAGCCCTGAAAACAGCGGCGAAAAAGGCAGTAACCAGAAATAAGCCGACTTATGAGCCGGTTATTGTATTGAGATGAGGCGAATGTATGGACAATTTGATGCTGTTTTATCCGCTCATCGTACTGTTGTTTTTTATCTTTTTCGATGTCCGCAACCGCAAGAAGCGTCCTGCGCCGCCGCCGCCGCAGCCTGCTGATTGGCAGACGCAGCTGCCGGAGGAAAGGCAGGGGCGCGGCTATGAAGGTGAGGACGAAGAAGCTGTACCGTGGTATGTGGAGTTTCCAGAAGACCGGGCGCCCAAAAAGCAGCCTGAGGCGGAAAATACCTGTCAGGAACCTGCACCGGCAGCAGAAGCTGCTGTTCCGGAACCCTTGTATAAACGTTTTGAGCCGCAGAAGCCCCAACCTGCCTTTAAAGGCTTTCGCAGCCGCGGGACAGTAGCTGAAGATGTACGCTATGGCTTTGTGATGGCGCAGATATTGGACAAACCTCGGTCGCTGAAACCGTACGATGATAGTTTTTGATAATTGGGCAAGATTATTTTTCTAACGAAAGAAGTGTTGTTAGTTAATGAATAAAAAACTTGCTGCTGTACTGCTGGCTGGAGCGCTGCTTTTTGGGGCCGCTCCGCTGCAGGCACAGGAAAGTTCTTCAATCGATGCCGTTACTGCCGGCGTAGCCGATACAGGCAGGGCTGACAAAGAGGCAGAGAAAAAAATAACTGCTTCGACAGTGCCTTATTCGGTGGCGGTGCTGCCGTATATCGACCAGTCGGGCATGGATGAAAAGGGCCGTAAGGTAGCGGCTAATTCTATCAAAGACGCGCTGAAAGAGAAATATCCGCCTGCTAAAAAAGGCGGCGTGAATACCGTTGCCAGTGCCAAAGCTGTTGCTAAGGCGATGCAGAACCATCCGTTTGAAAACGCTGACGCGCCGGTATTGGCAGAGCTTGTTGCCGTTGGTAAAGAGCTGGGCGTCGACCGTGTGATCTACATGGAGATGGAGCCGCCGCGCAACAAGGAAACCGGCTTTATGGTTATCGTCGGCAGTCAGACTTATAGTTCAGTCATTACCATGAAGCTGAAATGTGTGGATGTAAAAACTGAGAAATATCTGTTCAACAGGATCGTGGAGGAAGTTGGGTCATCGTCGGCCGTAGCTTTTTGGAAGATCGGCGGCGCGAGCCAGAGCAGGGCAGTAAAGAAAGGTGTTGCTGCCTGCATGACTGAATTTTTAACTGCTTTTGACTGATAATCTATAGAGAACAAGGTGATATTGGTGTTAGAAAAAATCGATTTAAAACAAAGCCTGAAAAAAGATGCCTATAATGAAAAAATGAGTTATTTTGAAACCAGGCTGGGAGAACTGCAGCGTGCTTGCCGCGCTGCTGGTATTCCTGTAATAATTTTGTTTGAAGGCTGGCGTGGGTCACAGCGCAGCGTCATCATCAACCATATGATGCAGCAGATGGATGCCCGCGGGTTCAGAGTTTATTCGGCTTCCAAAATGGCGGATGAAGAACCGGATCAACCTTTTTTTGAGCCTTTCTGGCGGCAGCTGCCGGCAAAAGGCAATATGGCTGTGTATTACCGCAGCTGGTACTATCTGAAAAATGAATATACCTTTGACCGCGATGCGGATCAAGTTAAAAGAATAAATACGAGCTACAGGCATATCAATGCTTTTGAAAAGCAGCTGACTGATGATAATTATGTGCTGCTGAAATTTTTTGTACACGTTTCCGAAAAACAGCTGAAGGCTAATGTGCAGAAGGCTGAAAAAACCTATGGTAAAGGCTGGAACAAGGTCAGCGAAAGCGATGATGATTTTGTAGATTATCAGCGGTATCTGGAAATCTACGAGAAAATGTTTATCGACAGCGACCGGCCTAATGCCCACTGGTATCTGATCGCCGGCGACGATACGCGTTTTGCCGAGGTCTCGATATTTGATGTGATCGTACAGCGGCTGGAACTGGCGCTGGCCGAAGCGGAAGCCCGCAGACAGAAAGCCGGGCAGCAGCTGGTGTTGCCGCGTACCGAGATCTACGACGTTTTATCAAAGGTCGATCTGTCCAAAGAAATCGCAAAAGCGGAATATAAAGATAAACTGGATAAATACCAGTCCAAACTGAGTATTTTGCAGTATGAAATGTATAAAAAGGGTATTCCTTCGGTCTTTGGCTTTGAAGGCTGGGATGCAGGCGGTAAGGGCGGAGCGATCCGTCGGCTGACGGCAGCTCTCGATCCGCTGGGGTATTCGGTGAACCCGGTAGCGGCTCCCAACGTGGTAGAGAAATCTTTTAACTATCTATGGCGTTTTTGGACACGCTTTCCCAAACAGGGAGAGATCGCCATTTTTGACCGTACCTGGTACGGCAGGGTCATGGTAGAACGTATCGAAGGCTTTGCAACGCAGGATGAATGGGGGCGGGCCTATGCCGAGATCAACGAGATGGAAGCCCAATGGGCGGAATACGGTACGGTGATAGGCAAATTCTGGCTGCAGATAGATAAAGACGAGCAGTATAAACGCTTTAAGGAGCGGGAGCAAAATCCGAACAAGGAATGGAAGATCACTGACGAAGACTGGCGCAACCGTGAGAAATGGGATGCCTATGAAGCGGCTGTGAACGAAATGCTGGTGCGCACAAGTACTGATTATGCACCGTGGACGATAGTGGAAGGCAATAATAAATATTATGCCCGCCTGAAGGTGTTGAAAACGGTGATCGAAATGTTTGAAAAACGGTTGAAGGACTAACAGCACACTGAGAGAGTATAAACGAGGTAGACAAGTTGACCTGGGAGCTTAAAAATGCGTTGAAAGAAATAGTTGCCCGCGAGAGCGGGGTACAGGTATTTGCGCCTGGCGCGCGGAGGCCGGTGGCCTTTATTTACCCCAATACTTATCATCTGGGGATGTCAAATCTGGGACTGCATATCCTGTATCAGCTCATCAACAGCCGCGGCGATTCAGCCTGCGAACGTTTCTTTCTGCCTGACAGCAAGCTCTTAGCAGAGCATAAACGCACGAAAACGCCGCTTTTATCACTGGAAACACAGAGGCCGCTTGCAGATTTTGAAGTTATCTGCGTGATGATGTCATTTGAAATGGATTATACCAATTTACTGACTATGCTGGCGCAGAGCAATGTGAAGCCTGAAGCGGCAGCACGCGGCGCCAAAGAACCGCTGGTGATCATCGGCGGTCCCTGCGCGACCTTCAATCCTGAGCCTTTAGCAGGGGTTGCCGATGCTTTCGTGATCGGTGAAGGTGAAGAAACTGTCAATAAACTGCTGGACGCTGTTTATGAAGCCAGGGACAAAGGCCTGTCTAAGGAAGATACACTGTTGGAGCTGGCGCAGCTGAGCGGCATCTATGTGCCGCGGTTTTATGAGCCGCAGTACGATGCTGGCGGTATGTTCTGCGGTATGCAGGTGTCAACACAGGTGCCTGCCAGCGTAAAACGTCAGTGGGTACGTGAACTGGATAATTATCCGCAGACATCGGCAATTATGACAGATGCGACTGAATTTGAAAATATGTATATCGTCGAAGTAGCACGAGGCTGCGGGCGGCATTGCCGTTTCTGCATGGCAGGTTATTGCTTCCGCAAACCGCGGGCGCGCGATCTTGAGCTGCTGCTTGCTAAAATACGCAACCGTCCGCCACAGACTAAAAAAGTCGGGCTGATGGGGGCCGCGGTATCTGATTATCCGTACATCAAAGAACTGACACAGACACTGGTAGATGAGCAGGTACCTTTTACGGTAGCCTCTCTGCGGGCCGACACTTTAGATGTAGAGCTGACGCAGGCTTTGGCTGCCAGCGGTCAGAGGACGATGACTGTGGCTCCGGAAGCAGGCAGCGTGAAAATGCGTAATATCATCAATAAAGGCATTACCGAAGAACATGTTTTTAATGCCATAGAACTGGCAGCGGCAGCAGGTATGAAAAATATCAAGCTGTATTATATGCTGGGCCTGCCGGGGGAAGCGGACAGTGATATCGAAGAAATGATAGCGATGATCGGTCGGGTACGAGAAAAGATGGATGCCGCCCTTAATAAAGGCGATCTGATAATTTCCGTGAATGGTTTCATCCCCAAGCCGTTTACACCGTTTCAGTGGTCGCCGCTGTGCGATGTCAAAACCTTAAAACGCCGTTTTAAAATGCTGGAAACCGCTTTAAAAAAAGCGAAACATATTCAGGTGCAGACAGAATCCTTGAAGGAAACTGTTCTGCAGGCAGTTTTGGCAAGGGGTGATCGCAGGATCGGCGCCGCTTTATTAGAAGCCTTCCGCAGAGAAATGCCGCTGAAGCAGGTGCTGAAAGAGCAGGGACTGGATATAGAGGAACTTGCTGCTGCTGCTTACGAGATCGGCAGGCCTTTGCCCTGGCAGCATTTGGATATGGGCTTTACCGAAGCTTATTTGATCAGCGAGTGGCAGAAGGCGCAGCGGGAAGAATTTACACCGATGTGTTTTGACTTATGCCGCCGCTGCGGTGTTTGCGGGGAGGCACAGGTATGAGTTTCAGATTAAGAAATAACGGGCCGATCTGGCTGGGTGAATTTACGGCGCTGACAGAAGCAGGATTCAGCAACGGCTGCAGCTGCCGTCTGCATGGAGCAAGCAGTATTGTGCCGGACGGATTCAACCTGGCGCTGCATGTGGGCGATGAAGCAGAGCTTGTAAACGCCAACCGCAGGCAGTTTGCGGCGGCGTTGGGTGTGGATGCGGCAAGGTTTACTACCTGTGCCCAGGTGCACGGCAGTAAGGTCGTTTGTGTGACAGAAGGCCTTATCGGCAGCGGCGCTGTGGATTTTGCCGATACTATTGCCGACACTGATGCTTTGATCACCGATTTGCAAAATGTGCCGCTGCTGCTGTTTTATGCAGATTGCGTACCGGTTTTGCTGGCTGATACAGAAACCGGGGCTGTGGGACTGGCGCATGCAGGCTGGCGCGGCAGTGTGGAGGAGATCGCCCTCAAAACGGTGCAGATGATGTGCCGTCATTATGGCTGCAACCCGGAAAAAATGCTGGCGGCGATCGGACCGTCGATTGGCAGCTGCTGTTACGAAGTAGACGATAAAGTTCTGACGGCGGGTGCAAAATACCGTGAGTGTTTTACGCTTAAACCAAATGGTAAATATCATCTGGACTTATGGCTGATGAATAGATTACAATTAGAAGCAGCAGGACTGGAGCGAGGTAATATCCACTGTGCCGCGACATGTACCTGCGATAATCGGGAACTGTTTTTTTCCTATCGTGCCGAGTTGGGTAAAACCGGGCGCATGGGCGTAAGCATTTGCCGAAGATAAAAAAGGAATAATAGTTTTTGTGGCGAATATAAAACTTTTAGGAGGTCTTTATTTTGTTAAAAGACAATCTGCACAAAGTACAGACCCAGATCGCCGAAGCTTTGAGCCGGCGAACTGAAACTAAACTGACCGGCGATAAGGTAACACTGGTCGCCGTAACTAAAAATCATCCCGTAGACGTGGTGCTGGAATCGCTGGCGCTTGGTGTGACTAATATCGGCGAAAACCGGGTGCAGGAAGCGAAGGAAAAACGCACTATTGTGCCTGACCGCGGCTTCTGGCATCTGATCGGCCATTTACAGACCAATAAAGCCAAGCAGGCCGTCACCTTGTTCGATCTGATCGAATCAGCTGACAGCGAGCATCTTTTGGCTGCGCTGGACAAGGCGGCTGGACAGCAGCATAAGCAGCAGGATATTTTGCTGCAGCTCAACATCGCCCGCGAGGAGCAGAAGACAGGCTTTTTGATTGAAGATTATCTGGCGATATTGCCGCAGCTGGACGACTATAAAAATCTGTGTGTACGCGGTTTGATGGTTATTGCGCCACTGTGCGGCGATATAGAGGAAACACGCCCTGTTTTTAAAGAAGGTTATCGCTGTTTTTGCGAGCTGCGGGCGCAGCGGCCTGGAATCGAGCTGCTGTCGATGGGTATGACTCACGACTTTACAGTAGCTGTTGAAGAAGGCGCCAACATCGTGCGTGTGGGTACGGCCTTATTTGGTAAGCGCGATTACAGTAAAAATAAATGAGCATGAAGGTATGGTGAAATGTATGAAATTTTTTGATCGTATCTCTGAAACCTTAGGTTTATATGAAGAGGAAGATGATGAACTTTTAGAGGAAGAGGAACCTGTAAAAAAGGCTGAAACAGCTCCTAAACGGATTCCCCGCAGTACGCCTGCCGTCAGCAGGGCAGCACTTCCCGCCGAGTCTGCCGCTTTGGAAAAAAGCGAAGCCAGAAGTGAAGTGCCGGCTGAGAAAAAATCCTTCTTCAGCAAAAAGAACGTCCAAAATTCGCCTGAAGGCAAAACCATTTCCATGCCGCTTGCTCAAAAGCAGGTCAAGGTAGTGGTGCTGGAACCGGCTAATTTTGACGATTCGCAAAAGGTTGCCGATTATCTGCGCAACAACCAGCCTGTAGTAGTGAACTTTGAAGGTACTGAAGGCCTGGTGACCAAAAGAATGACCGACTTTATCAGCGGTACTATTTACGCTTTAGGCGGCAGTATGAAAAAAATCGGCCGTAATATTCTGGTCTGTGCCCCGAAAAACGTAGATATCGACGCCAGCGTCAACATTTATGATGAAAAGGGTGGTCAACCGTGGAAAAAATAACAGCTCAAACCGGCCCGCTGGCTTTTATCGGCGGCGGCGCTATGACTGAAGCTATCATCAAAGGTATTCTGGGAGCCGGACTGGCTGACCCGGGTGAGATCTTTGTCGGCGAGCCGTCAGCGGCACGCTGTGAATATTTACAGAAAACCTACGGCATTAAAGCATCTGGTGATAATAAAGCTGTGGTAAAAGATGCAGGGCTGATCATTCTGGCAGTAAAACCGCAGGTTGTTGATGCGGCGATCACTGCTGAGCTTGCTGCAGCAATGCCGCCGCAGGCAACGGTGCTTTCGATCATGGGCAGTGTCGATCTGGCGAAGCTGCATCAGGTAGTGCCGGGACATGCGGTCATCAGAGTGATGCCCAATACACCGCTGGCAGTAGGTGCGGGGATGACGGCGATTGCGCCTGACAGCAAGGTCAGCTCCGAGATGATCGACGCCGCTAAAACTATTTTTGGTTCCTGCGGCGAGGTCGAAGTAGTGGCTGAAAGTGCTATCGAAGCGATCACGGCGGTATCAGGCTGCGGTCCGGGCTATGTCTTTATGCTGATCGACGCTCTGGCAGATGCTGGCGTTAATGCAGGCCTGCCGCGGGCGCTGGCAATCAAGCTGGCCGCCCAGACATTTGCCGGCAGCGGCAAAATGGTGCTGGAAACAGCATTGCATCCGGCGCAGCTGCGCGATCAGGTAACTTCGCCAGGCGGAACTACCATTGCCGGTATCCATGCTCTGGAAAACCGCGGAGTGCGTGCGGCGATGTATGATGCTGTACTGGCCGTGCTGGAACGCAGTGAGAAATTGAAGGGTAAATAACCAATGGCAGATAGAGAAAAGATTTTAAGATATTTTCGGGCCGGCGGCGATGAAGAACTGGCAGCCAAGCTGCTTGATCTGGCAGAAGGGGCTCATAGAAGCCGAAAATTCCGCGTCAGCGATTTTCTTGATCCGCATGGCTGTAATGTGGCCGAGATCGTTGCGGCCAATTTTGAAAATGTGAAGCTGGAAACCAGCGGCGGTTTTAAAAATGCCGAGCGTATGAAAGTTGCTTTTGTTGCCGAAGACTTTTTTGGTCAGCCGGATTTTGGCATGGTCTGCTTTAAAGTCGAATGGGACAAACGCTATTATGAACTCAGTCACCGCGATATTTTGGGAGCTTTTATGGGGATGGGCTGTAAACGCGATATTTTGGGCGATATTATTTTTATCCCTGAAGGAGCACAGTTCGTAGCCGATAAATCTTTTACTACTTACATTATGAACAATCTGACGCAGATAGGTTCTGCCCCGGTTTCACTGACCGAGATCACAGAAGCTGACCTGCTGCAGAAGGAAGAAAAGGTCAAGGTCATCAGCGCTACAGTTGCAGCTTTAAGGCTGGATGCCGTTGCTGCTGCAGGATATGGCGTATCCCGGTCACGTATGGCTGACGAGATCAAAGGCCAGAATGTTAAAGTAAACTGGAAAGAGGCCAAGAACGCAGCCCAGCCGGTCAGCGAAGGCGATATCATTTCTTTCCGCAGCCGCGGCAGGGTAGAAGTAGCCGAGATCAGGGGCACTACCAAAAAAGGTCATTTAAGCATCACGCTGAAAAGATATATTTAATGGGGAGGGTATCACGATATGTTGACACCGTTAGATTTAAACAATAAGAACTTTTCCAAAGGCTTCCGCGGATATGACACCGAAGAGGTCGATGAGTTTTTTGCCAAAGTTGCCAAGGATTTTGAACGCCTGTATCAGGATAACGTAGAGCTTAAAGATGCTGTGGAACGAGTCAGCGCCAAACTGGAATACTATCAGCAAATGGAATCCACCATGCAGAACACTTTGGTCATCGCACAGGAAACTGCCGACGAAGTGAAAAAGAACAGCGAGCAGAAGGCTGCCCTGCTGGAGCAGGAAACTGCCATGAAATGCAAAGAGATCACTTCTGAATGCCAGGCTGCTGCTGCTAAAGCAAAAATGGACGCTGAAATCGCGGCGACTCAGGCCAGGACAGAAGCAGAAGCTTATGCTGAAAAACTGCGCAGCGAAGCTGAAAGTGAAACTACAAAATTGCGTAATGACACGCTGGCGGAAATTGCCAGACTGCGCGGCGAAGCTGAGGCCGAGCTGAAGCAGATGAAAAATGAGACTCAGAATTTTGTAGACAAAATGCGCAGTGCCGCCGAAGTAGAAGTCGCTAAAATGAAAGTAACTACAGAGGATCTGTGCAAAAAAATGTCGTCGCAGGCAAAAGACGAGGCCAGCGATGTTTTGGCACAGGCACGTGCCGAAGCACAAAAGCTGACCAGCGAAGCCGACGAACGCTACAGAACGATGATCGCCGATGCCGAAGAACGTTCCAGAACGCTTTTGGCTGACACCGACGAAAAAGTAAGAAAAATGATTTTTGAAGCAGAAAATAAAGCTGCTCTCGCAAAAGGTATCTTTGAAGATCAGGTCAAAAAGGCCGCTGTGCATCGTCAGCATATGATGAGCATTTTGGAAGGCCAAATGGAGCTTTTGAAAAACTTTAGCAAAGATACTGAAAAATAAGCGAGGTCGGCAGCATGATTATTTTGGTACGCCACGGTGAAGCAACTCATCATACAGAGCATTTGACAGGCGGTTGGACCGATTCGGAGCTTACGGCTGCGGGAAAGGTTCAGCTGCAGGCCGTTGCGTCCAAATTAGCCAAAGATTTTGCAGGGCAAAGCCGTGATTTGCGAATCCTGACCAGCGATTTGAAGCGGGCGGAGGAATCAGCCCGAATCATCGCCGCCAGGCTGGGAATCAGTAAGCTGGAACCGTATGAATTTTTGCGCGAAAAAAATAATGGACAGGCGGCAGGCTTGACTGAAACGGCTGCCAAAGCTTTGTATCAGCAGCCTCCGACCTTAAAGGAACTGCATCACCGCAACTATCCGGGCGGCGAAACGCGGCAGGAATTTTATGACCGTAATGTGCAGGGCCTGATAAAATGCGCTGATCTGGAGCGGGAAAATCTTCTGATCGTAGCCCATAAAGGTACGATCCAAAACATCATTTTCCATTGGCTGGGGCTTGATATAGCTACCGTCAACGTTTTAAATTTTTCTGTCGATATCCTGCCGTCCAGCGTGACGGTCCTGGGCATCAACAAATGGCGCGAACATGCTGTGTTCAGGCTCAACGATACCTCACATCTGCATACTGACAGCGGTTATGGCATCTTTGAGTTTAAATATGGCAAATATCATTGACTATAACTTGTATAATGGTGTATAATGACTTTGTTTTAATAAAAGCAGCAGCGATGACGAAGACAGTAGCCTGCCGGGCACAGTCAAGCGAGTCGGGGACAGTGCGAGCCCGACCGGAAAGATGGCAGGGGAAGATCACTTCAGAGCTTCTGGGCTGAAAACAGTAAGCCCGGACGGGTAACACACGTTATGGTGTTTCGAGTGGCAGGCAGCTTAAGTCTGTCATGAGGGTGGTACCACGGGTTTATAGTCTCGTCCCTTTTTGGGAGCGGGGCTTTATTTTTTTGGAGGTGTACACATGGATTACAGCAAGACCCTTAATTTACCGGAAACTGAATTTCCGATGCGTGCCGGTTTACCGGAACGCGAACCCGAATTTTTGAAATACTGGGAAGAAAACAAAATCTATGAAAAGAAACAGGAACTGCATGCGGGCCATAAAAAATTTGTCCTGCACGACGGTCCGCCGTACGCTAACGGCAAGATCCATATGGGTACGGCTTTAAACAAGATTTTGAAAGACATCATTATGAAATATAAATATGCGCAGGGATTTGATACCCCGTATGTTCCCGGCTGGGATACCCATGGTATGCCGATCGAGCACGCCGCTATCAAAAATCTGGGACTGAACCGCCATGAGCTTGATACACTGGTACTGCGTAAAGAATGTCACGACTACGCTTTAAAATGGATCGACGAGCAGCGTACCGACTTCAAACGTCTGGGCGTCCTTGGCGACTGGGATCATCCTTATATCACCATGACCCACGATTATGAAGCTGTGCAGATCCATGTTTTCGGCGAGATGGCTAAAAAAGGCTACATCTATAAAGGCAAAAAAGCCGTTTACTGGTGCCCGCACTGCGAAACCGCTCTGGCAGAAGCTGAGATCGAATACGGAGAAGAAAAGTCCCCGGCGATCTTCGTAAAAATGCCGCTCGTCAAAGACAACGGCATGCTGCCTGAAGCAGCTCAGGGCAAACCGGCCTATATCGTCATCTGGACCACCACACCGTGGACCATGCCTGCCAACGTAGCGATCGCGCTGCATCCGGACTTTGAATATGCCTGGGTAGAATGCGAAGGCGAAATCCTGTTTATGGCCAAAGAGATGCTGGAAGCCGTTGGCAAAGTCTGCAAAAAAGACCTCAGCAATATCATCGGCACCTGTCAAGGTAAAGATATGGAATATGCCGAATGCCGGCATCCGTTTGAAACTATTGACCGCAGATCCCTTGTCGTACTGGCTGATTATGTTACGCTGGAAGCCGGTACAGGCTGCGTCCATACCGCTCCCGGACATGGCGCCGACGACTTTGAGACCGGCGTCCGCTACAATCTGCCGATCATATGTCCCGTCGACGGCTCAGGTAAACTGACCGCCGAAGCCGGAGCTGATTTTGCCGGCATGTTCGTTTTTGATGCCAACGTACCCATCATCAAATATCTGGCCGGTCTGAACCGCCTGTTTGGCAAAGAAAACATCCGCCATCAGTACGCACACTGCTGGCGCTGCAAGAACCCCATCATCTACCGTGCGACCGAGCAGTGGTTCGCATCTGTCGACGGCTTCCGTGAAGAAGCCCTGAATGCTATTGCCAACGACGTGCAGTGGATCCCGTCCTGGGGCGAAGCACGTATCCATAATATGGTCGCCGACCGCCACGACTGGTGCATTTCCCGTCAGCGTGTCTGGGGCGTGCCGATCCCGATCTTCTACTGTGAAGACTGCAACGAACACCTGGTCAACGACGATACTATCAATGCTGTTGCCGACCTGTTTGCTAAAGAAGGCTCTGACGCCTGGTGGGCTCATTCTGCTGAAGAGATCCTGCCGCAGGGCACCAAATGCCCCAAATGCGGCGGCACTCATTTCCGTAAAGAATCTGACATCATGGACGTCTGGTTCGACAGCGGTTCCTCTCATGCAGCAGTCTGCAAAACCCGTCCCGAACTGGCATGGCCTGCCGACATGTATCTGGAAGGCAGCGACCAGCATCGCGGCTGGTTCCAGTCGTCGCTGCTCACTTCCGTTGCTACCGAAGGCAAAGCGCCTTACCGCGCAGTTCTGACGCACGGTTACGTAGTCGACGGCGAAGGCCGCAAAATGTCTAAATCTGTAGGCAACACCGTTGCCCCGCAGGAAGTTATCGCCCAATACGGCGCCGATATCATTCGTTTGTGGGCAGCTTCCTCCGACTACAAGGCTGATATCCGTATCTCCAAAGAGATACTGAAACAGCTCTCTGAAGTTTACCGCAAGATCCGCAACACCATCCGCTATATCCTGGGCAACACCAACGATTTCAATTATGAAACCGACAAAGTTGAATTTAAGGATATGCTGGAGCTGGACCGTTGGGCTTTGATGCATATGCAGCTCTTGAAAAAAGAAGTTTCCGCAGCTTATGAAAGCTACGACTTCCATGTGCTCTATCATGCTATCCATAACTTCTGCAGCGTCGAGATGAGCAGCTACTATCTGGATATCCTCAAAGACCGCCTGTATGCATACAAGGCCGATTCCTTTGAACGCCGCAGCGCTCAGACAGCAATGTACGAGATCATGCTGGATCTGGTCGTAATGATCGCGCCCGTACTCAGCTTCACCATGGAAGAAGTATGGCAGTTCATGAAAAAACCTGCTTCCATGCCTGAATCCGTATTTATGATGCCGTGGCCCGAATGCAAGGAAGAATATATCGACGAAGCCCTGGAAAGCAAATGGGATAACTTCATCGAGATCCGCAGCGAGATCACCAGAGTTCTGGAAGGTGCCCGCCGCGCTAAAACTATCGGTCATTCTCTGGACGCTAAAGTCGAGCTGCATGCTACAGGCGAAGCGCTGGCGATACTCAGATCCGTTGAAGGTGATCTGGCGACACTGCTGATCGTATCGCAGGCTAAACTGGTGGAAGGTTTGGCCGGCGGCGTAGAAGCGACCGGACGTGAAGACCTGAAAGTAACTGTTCAGGCTGCGGAAGGCGAGAAATGCGAACGCTGCTGGATCTACAGCGATACCGTAGGTAAAGATGCTGAGCATCCGACTGTGTGCGCACGCTGTGCGGCAGCTTTGAAATAAGTAAAACTGCATAATAAAATTAAAATGCAATACCGGACAGATATCTGTCCGGTATTTTTTTGCTGCAGGCCTTATCTTTAGCAAAGGATCTTTATCATAATTGTCAGGCAGTGAAGAATAAAAGCTTTATTAAGATGAAAAATTAGTGTAATATAAAAGCTGAAAGAGTGATAGCTACAAAAATTGAAAGAGCAGGTGAAATGCAATGCGAAAAGTGAATCCTGAATACGCCAAAGCAATTATGGCGATTGCCAACAGAGCCCCGTATCTTAAACTGCTGGGCATGAAGATCTGTGAGCTTGACTATGGCTACTGCCGTGTCGAAACGCAGATCAATGACAGCCTAAATAATCCCTTTGCTTCAGTACATGGCGGCGTCTTTTCGTCAATTCTTGACACGGCTACCTTTTGGGCTCTTTACTGCTGCATCGGCGAAGAGGACGGCATAACTACGCTTGACCTGCAGGTGAATAACCTTGCCGCTGCTGCTTGTGGCAAAATAATTGCGGAAGGCAGACTGATAAGAATGGGGAGGACGATCGGGCTTGCCGAAGGTACGTTAAAAGATGAAAACGGCAGACTGCTTGTTCAGGGCACATCAAAAATGTTTGTTCTGCCTGGCCTGCAATCCATAGATAAAGTGGCAGACAGGGTTGGCTTTGAAACCTTGCCGCCTAAATTCCTTTGATCGCGAACAGCATAATATAAATATAAAAATCCCGGACATATTACTATCCGGGATTTTTATATTTATTAAAATTTTCCGAGAAACAACATTTTTATTGTGCTTAATAAATTTAAAATAATTCATAATATTAGCTGTTTTTGAATAATTAGCTATAACATAAAATTTAGTTTGAAGAAAAATAAAACATTTGTAATATAAACAAAATTGCGCTGAGAATATATACATGATATCATAATATAAGAAATTTGTTATATATAAAATTTATTATATGATTAAATTTATATTTTTTTTGGAATTAAAGTAACCCTAGAAAGTCTACTTTCCTTTTACTGCAGTGAAATTTATTTATAAAAATTATAAAAATAAAGAAGGAATGCGATTCTATGAATTCAAAATTCTGCCATGACAGTGAAATGACATCACGTAGATCAGGCATTGAATCATTAATGATGAAATGCCCTATTTGTGGCCGTGAATTCAGCTGTAACAAAACATATCATGTTTATACGGCTTTGCTTGCCAGAAAAAGGCAATATTATTGCAGTTATTCTTGTTTTAATAAACGGCCAAACCCAAGAAAATAATTTTGCCGGCAAAAATGTTTGTTACTATTTGTTTTCGGAGGTGCTTGATAATGGAAAAAGAGCTTCAAAAAATTGGACACAGAATAAAGCTTCTGCGCATTGAAAATAAAATATCACAAAAGGTGCTGGCTAAAAAACTGTGTATATCGCAAACACATTTAAGCAATATCGAAAATGGCAGAGTTGGTGTGACTTTGTTGCACTTAATAAAAATAAAAGAATTGTTTGAATGTCCGATAGAATATTTTTTTGAAGAAAAAACACTCTCTGAAAACGAAGCAGAAAAAAACGAATGCAAAAAAATAAAAACTATAGTCGAAGAAAATAACTTTAGACTGGAAGATTTGTCTAAAGCCATAGAGATAATGAAAGTTTTACAGAAAGGCTGAAGATAAATGCTTCTAGTTTAGAAAGGGAAGCTGATTTTCATGAAAAAAATAAATAAAAAATTAAGTCTTTGTATTGCCTTAGCTTTAATGCAGTCTGCATTTGTAAGTAATAGTTTTGCAGCTGCTCCAACGGTAACTAATCAGGGCAGTGGATATTATTTTGGTATAGGTACAGAACCTACCCTTGCAGATTTGGCAAAAGAAGGAATTATTGATTATAAGAAAGCCAATGAAAAGCCTCAAAATAATAATGAGAACGGTGAAGGTGCAGGCCCTAATGCCTTAGACAAAAATAATTATGGCGCTTTGACAGCGGGTATGGGCGCATTTGCGTCGCATGGATACAGTACTGCGGTCGGTTATAATGCAACGTCTGTTATCAGCTCTACAAGTTTGGGCGCTGCCAGTTATGCCACTAGTAACTCGGCTGCTGTCGGTGTTAATGCATATGCAATGAACAACGGCACTTCTATTGGTAATAATACGCAAAGTGCTAACGGCGTTGCCATAGGCTATAACGCAACTGCCGGTGATTTTTACAAAAATCTGCCAGGGGAAGCATTTGCTTTATACAGCGGCACAGCTATCGGCAACAATGCTTTTGCCAGAGGTGGCGTTGCTGTGGGTACCAGTGCTTCGGCAGAGGCTTATGGTGTTGCTCTGGGCGACAGGTCGTATGTAGCATGGCGTGGCAGCGCGCTGGGAGATGATGCATCGGTTTTGGCAAACGGCGGCGTTGCGCTTGGCCCTGATGCAGTTGCCGATACGGCTGCGGGGAAATTTGGTTATATAGCGGCGGCCGCTGCTCAGCCTGCAACAGAGATGGAGCTTGCCGCAGCTATTGGCAAAGCTGATGTCGTAAATCAATTCAATAATAAATGGGCTGAAAAAAATAAAGAATATACAGAAGTTATGAAAAACTTCAACAGCGTTTCTGCAGAGCAGCAAAAGAACGACGATATCCTGCGCAATACCAAAGGCAGTACGGATGCAGAAGAGATAAAAGCTTATGAAGCTGCCTTAGCTAAAAAAGCTGATCTGACACAGCGTGCGCTAGAAGCTACTAAACAAAAAGATGCATGGCTGAGACAAAACAAGGATTTTTTAAACGCCTTAGAAGAGAAAAATGACGCCCTTTCAGCCTGGCGCAGCAGTGATGGCGCAATAAGCGTAGGCTCGGCAGCATATACAGATAAGAACGGCGTGTTCCATGCCGCCAATACGCGCCAGATCACCAATTTGGCGGCAGGCACGGAAGATACCGACGCAGTCAATGTAGCACAGCTTAAAAGTGTAAAGAATCTGGTAGATGAACTTAATACAGACCAGGTAACAAACAACGAAAATATCACAAAGCTGCAGGGCGGATTTACTGTAAGTAACGAAATTGGTACTAAAACAGATATCAGCCTTGGCGGCGCAAACAAAACCGATATCAAATTTGTCGGAGCCAAAGATAAAATCGACGTCAGCGTTGAAACAACTGCAGAAGGCGCTAAAATAACTATTGCTCCTAACGCTAAGCTTGGCGAAACGCTGGACATCAGTAACAATACCTCGATCACTAACCTGAATAACAGAGTTGATAATCTTGAGGTCAAATTTGGTGATATCAATGACCAGATCGCAGCCAATAAAGTTACTGTTGAAGGCGACAGCAACAGCGGTGTGAAGGTCGAAAATGTTGCTCAGAACGGTGATCCCGCAAAATACAAAGTAAGTTTAGAAGACAAAGTACAAGTTGGCAATGTCACTATAGAAGGCAGCACTGATAACGGCAATAAAATCGGTGAAATAACAGGCCTTACAAATACGACATTGAACAGCGCTGATTTTGCAACAACTGGCCGTGCTGCAACTGAAGAACAGTTAAAAGAAGCTATGGCATTAATGGGGAATGCAGGCAGTGTAGATTTAGAATTAAGTGCCGGTGAAAATATCCAGGTAGATAAACTGGGCAGCAACGATTACAAAGTGTCTTTAAAAGATGATATAAGCTTAAACAGCATCGAAGCCAAAGAATATAAGGTCGGCGGCGAAACCTATATCGATAGCAACGGTATCAATGCCAATAACAAAACGATCAGTAATGTTGCTCCCGGACGTGTCGATGCGACCTCAACAGACGCTGTAAACGGCAGCCAGTTATATCAGGTAAAACAGGATATCCAGGGACTCAGTAACGATATCAGCCGTTTTGGAGAAGAAATAGACAGCGTTGGCGCATTATCAGCGGCAATGGCAGGTCTGCACCCACGCTTCCAGGATGGTAACAAAGGTGAACTGGCGATGGCAATGGGGTCATATGATGGCAAAAACGCTTTGGCCGTCGGCGGATTTTATGCACCAAATCAGGAAGTAATGTTTTCGCTGGGGATGGGTATAACCCAGGGCGGTAAAAAAATGGGTAATATTGGTGTAAACTTTGCTTTAGACCGCACTAAAAAAGGCGAAGTACCAAAACGTGATATTATTTACACACGCCGTGAAGTCGATACTTCCTTAAAAGCTCAGGAAGAAAAAATCCAGCTGTTATTGATGAAATTAGAAGCGCAAAGCCGTGAAATCGAAACCTTAAAAGCGAAATTGCAATAAAAAGAACCGATTAAAACACAAAAAATACCGGATAGATATTCTATCCGGTATTTTTTATGCTTATAAGTCCGTTACAGGTTCTGTTACTGTATATCTGTTTTCCAAATGCCTGATGATTTCATTCAACCGCCGCTTGCTGTTTTCCCTGTCAGCTGCGGCCCTGCCTGAACAAGCTAAGCAGTGCCATTGTAAAAGAACAAGGTACACAAAAATAACGTCCATGTAGGAAGCTATTTGGTTGAAATGGTAACAATACTGTTAATTGCAGCATAAAAAGCCTGTAATTAACAGTACCTCAATGCCAAAATAAGTAAACATGTGATTGTTTGGAGCTATGACGCGACAGTCATAGCCTATGCAGTTGTGGGAAAACAAAAAGATAAGGCGACACTTAACCTAAAGGTGAGTGTCGCCTTATCTTTTACATTTTTTATTATACACCTAAAAGTTACCAGTTGCAAGACCATCGAACAAAGTTTTTTGATAATTCGAGCAAGAATGTCTTGCGGGGGGGGACAAATATGATAATATAATGTAAAATATTAAAAATGCTTTGAAAAAATATAGAATAGCAAAACCGTTGGTTGGATTTTATAGACAACTATCAGGGCTTGTTTGTTTGTAACAAAAGAAACCTGAGAAGGTATGGTTTCCATTAGTGAGGAGATGGACGATGCAGATGATGCAATTAAATGTTACGACTGATTATGCCATCAGGACTGTTTTGTATCTTGCTATCAAAGATGAACTGGCAACATCGAATGAAATAGCTATGGCAATGGGTATACCGCCAAGCTATGTTTTAAAAATCACCAGCAAGCTGGTAGTGGCCGGTATCATCAAAAGAATAGTAGGGGCACAGGGCGGCTTTTTGCTGGCTAAAAAGCCAACGGAGATCAGCCTTTACGAAATCATCAATGTGCTGGAGGCGACTACAAAGCTTAACCGTTGTTTGGAGGTCGGCAGGTATTGCAGCCGTTTTGCTACTGAAAATTGTCCGGTACGGGCCTTTTACTGTGAGCTACAGAGCTTGATTGAAAAGAAGCTGCAAGCAATGACGGTAGCAAGCCTGCTACACGGATAAGCGGTGGAAATGGATGGGAAGATGGAAGAGTTGGATTATAAAAAAGTTGGCTGCGAGATCCAAGTAAGGCGTACCCGCAATGGCATAACGCAAACAGAATTTGCTAAATTTTTGGGTATTTCGCAGACGCATTTAAGCAATGTAGAAAGTGGCCGGGTGATGCTTAGCTTAAAGATGCTGCTAAAAATAAAGCAGCGTTTTGTGTGCACGTTAGACGAGATAGTAGACCCGGAGGGCTATAAAGAGCTTTTGAATAGTAAAAATAAGCTTAGGCGCTTTAGGTTGGTGCGCTGCGACGAGTAACAAATAGCGGCAAGGAGATGTTTTAGTTGCATATCGAGATATGGGAAGAGGTTACCAATAAAAGTATACAACCTGGTTTAAATGGTTTAACGGTGCGGTGCCCAATTTGTGGACGTGAGTTTGGCTGTAATAAGACTTACCACGTTTATACAGCCCTGGTAGGAAGAAAACGGCAGTATTTTTGCAGTTTTTCTTGTTATAAAAAAAGACCTGATCAAAAACAGAAAAGATGAAAGGATGTTTATGAAAATGAAAAACTTAGAGAAGGCTATAATTTTGAGTTTAATGTTGTCGGGTGTTGGTAGTAGCAGTGCAATGGCTTTGGAATGGGGCTTAAATAATAGTGGCACTACATTTGATATATCTGAGGCAAGTAAAAGTTATAGTGTGCACAGTACGACTGATAAGCCAATGGGTATCATAAATACTAACAATGGTATATTGACAGCTAACGACATTGTACTGGAAGTGCGCAGCGATAGCAATGAGGCGGCAGGTTTTTTTAATGATGGCGGCAGTGTTTATACAGGTAAAAATATGGAAATTACAGTTGTTGGCGGTTCAGGTAATTTTATGGTCAATGGTATTGTCAATCAAAGTACAGGGGCCAACAACGCCTCAAAATTTACTGCCGGTAATATAAAAATGGATTTGACAGGCTATGGCAGTGAGCTTTACGGTATTATCAATGGAAGCCATGGGATTAACGGAAATAATGCGGTAGATTTTAAGGCGGGGAATATTACAATTGAGGCCAATAATGATGGTAACCTGATAGGAATTACCAACAAAAACGGAACTAGTGCCGCGAGTACATTTACTGCTGATGATATAAACATTACCGGCAGTGGCAAGGGATATATTGTAGGGATAGAAAATCAGACATCTAATCAAATGAGAATGAAAAATGTTGCTATAAAGCTTACTAAAAAAGAAAACGGCAGTGGTCATGCCAGTGCAGGTATGCTTGGAATTTCTAATACCAGTGCGGATTTTAAGTCTGATAACACAACTATTATTCTGGATAATATTAATGGCAACGATAAAACTACAGGTATCAATGTTGGTGGCAACAACGCAATGATCAATGGCGATTTGAATATGCGTATCATCGGCAATGCCAATGCTGATGTTATAGGTGTTAAAGGTGAAGCGCAGGTTGCAGGCGATGTGAAAGCAGAGTTGAGCGGAGGGAAAAACGTTACTGGTATCCTTGGGACATCCACCATTGACGGTAGCGTAAAGATGAAGATAAACAGCTTAGGTAGTGCTTGTGGCATTAATGCAGGCCAGGTCACTGTTGCCCATGATGTGAATATGGATATAAGCGGACAAAGCGGGATGGTTGCTGGTATCGCATCCAATGATGCCATTACGGTGTCCGGAAATTTGAATATCAATATTCACGATACAACTGCTTATCAAAGAATGGCTGCTGTAATAGGGAATACGAATTCGGCCACACATATAACAATTGGTGGACTGCAAAACAATATCAATGTTGAAGGCAGCAGTGATTTTGCTGAAGGCTTATTCAGCGGCGTTAAGTTGGCAGATAATTCTGTGACAAATATTGTTTTGAAAAATACTAAAGACACCTACTGGCAAACACACGGTATTTATGACAGAGATGACAAAGGCTTCAATTTGGAAACTAATGCTGTTTTAAATGTTGATGTTGAAGCAAACGGTCTACAGTCTGGCAGTACAGGAAGTTCTGAAGGTGTGTTTGGATTACTTTTGACTAATGTAAATGGCACAGAATCTAGTGCGAAAGCTGGTTCACAAATTAATGTAGCAGTACAGGGGGCCGCAGTAAACGATGCAGGTTTGATTGGTACTGTAGGTATCAGCGGCAGTATTAAAGCAGATGGTGATGTAAGGGTTGATGTTAAAAGTGAAAAAGGCATTGGTTTACGTGCAAATTCTGTTGGGGATCACAGCGAGTATACGGGTGAAGTTATTGTTAAGACAAATAATGGTACAGCAGTAGGTGCTGTAGGCTATAGTGGTAGTTACGATGCATCAATTAAAATAGATCCGGTGACAGGAAAAAAAGTGCAGCTTCTGGGTGATGTTAAACATTTTACCAAATATGGTACTCAAGGAGCTTTGATCGATATCAGTTTGAAGACGGCGGATTCTTTTCTTACTGGTGCTAGTATTGGTGCAAATGGCGCAGATAGAATAACTAATCTTAGCTTTGATAATGCATCGACATGGAATATGGCAGGCGACAGTGTTGTAAATGCGTTGATAAACAATAATAATGCTGTTATTGATTTGACACAAGGAGCAGATACTTTAAATGTTACCGATTACAGCGGTACTGGAGGAAAGTTTGTTATGGATACCGACCTTGCCAGTGAAACCAATGGCGATAAGATTGCTATTACAGGTGCTACGGCAGGGATTACTTATGTACAGGTCAAGGATTCAAGTCTGCTTAGTGGTATTGAAGTAACAGGTAATAAAAGTCTACTTTTGATAACTGATACCAGTGAAAAAGCCACCTTTACAGGAAAGCATCTTAATGCTGGAGGTATATGGGATGTTACGCCGACTATTGAGAATGGTGCAGATGTTACTAAGGCAGATGGTAGTACAGGCAGTAAAAAGGAGTGGTATTTAACCAAAATAGAAAAAGTAATAAATAATGATACGGGAGTATTGCTCTCTACAATGGATAACAGTTACGCTCTCTGGCGTAATACCAACGACAGTCTGCGTAAGCGTCTGGGAGATTTGCGTTTTAGAGACAACACAGTAGATGGTGATGGCATTTGGGCACGATACAGCGGCGGAAAGTTTGCCGGCAGCGGTTTTGACAGCGGTTATAATATGTATCAACTGGGATATGATAAAGCGGATAATGCCAAAAGTACCTATGGCTTTGCTATTGATAGTGGTAATGCTAATGCCAGATATGGGACCGGAAGCGGTAAAGACAAGCTGTTTGCAGGCAGTATTTATGGAACCTGGCATGGGGATAACAGTAGCTATACAGATGTAGTGGCTCGCTTCGGACAGTTTGATACGGACATCAGATCCTATGGCGATTATCCGGATAAGGCCAAGGCAAAAAGCCATGCGTATAGCCTGAGTGTGGAATATGGAAAAACCATAGAGCTGAATAAAGCACAGGGGACTTTTATCGAACCGCAGGCCCAGGTGATCATAGGGCGTTTAGGAAGCAGCAGCTACACGACTGATCGTGGCAATAATGTTTATATGGGCGGTGTAAACAGCTGCATTGGACGTTTGGGCGTAGTAGCAGGCAAAAAAGATGCGTCAGGCAACGATGTATATCTTAAAGTGAATATGCTGCATGAGTTTGGCGGTAACCGTGATGTCAGGATGCTGGCGGGCAATGGGGAAACATTGAGTGAATCGCAGGATTATGGCGATACCTGGTTTGAGCTTGGTTTGGGTGGTAATATCAAGCTGGGCAACAGCAGTCATTTATACGGCGATATCGAACGGAGCTTTGGCGCTGATATCCAAAAGAAATGGCAGGTAAACGCAGGAGTAAGGTTTGAATTTTGATTTATGGTTTTGATAAAGATATCGTTTCTTTATTGCAGTATTTAGATTTGAGAAGATTATAAAAGCACAGACTATATTGGTCTGTGCTTTTTTTAATTATTTTATTATGCGTAACTTATTATAACTTAACAGTTATATTTACAATCTTTTAGTGGTAATAATTTTGTTAAAAACGAAAAGTATCAAAGGTGAAGAACGGATAAAGCATCTGTATCACACAAAAATTGTCGTGATAATTCAGAAATGAAGTGATAAATTGATGAGAATAACTTGTCAGAACCATTAATTTATTATACTATAAGCGAAGTATCTATGGTTTTAGTTGATTTGCATAAGCGAATGAAAAACCAAGAGCAATTGTAAAGGAGAGGGTTAAACTATGAAAAGGAAAAAAGATGTAATTAAAAAAGCAGTCTTGGCAAGTGTTTTAGCAATGTCATTAAATAATGTGGTGTGGGCTGCTGAAGGTGTCGATCAGCCATTTTCGACAGTAAGTGAGTTGGAGGCGCTTGGGGGAATAGCGTCTATCGACTCCAGCAGCATTAGCCATGTTACGAAGGGCATTTATGCCAGTGGTAATGATTTTATTTATAATAGCGGTGCTATCAAGCTGGATATTAATGGTTTTGCCAACTCTACAAGCAGTGGCTACGATTCTATTGGTATTTTTGGCTATAACAGCACGATTGACCTGAAGCAGATCGAGATGAATTTTATTGATACTTCAGGAACGGTACATAATCTGGATGTTTATGGTATTAAGACATATGCTTCCGGAGTTGTAAAAATCGGTGATGATTCTAAAATCACTGTTTCCGGTAATGTCAGCGGTCTGGATTCCAATAATCAGCCTAATGTGATGAAGGGTATGTATGCCGGTGATAATGCGACAATGGATTCAGGTATTATTGAAGTTGACGATAATTTAGAGTTGAATGTTATCAATGCGGGAACTGGCTGGACTTATGGTATCGATTCTTATGACGGAGCTACTATTTCTGTTGGTGATGGGTTGAGGTTATTTGTTACAGGCGGAAAGGATACCAGAGGAGTCGAGGTTGGTTTTAACGACGCTAAGGTTACTTTGGGGGAAAATGCTTCTATCATTGCTAACAGCAGGGATGGCGTGGCGTTGGGAGTATTTGTATTTAATAAAGGGAAGTTTGAGGCAGCTAAGGATCTTGTTATTAACGTCAGTGCGGATGATGGAAGCCAATGGGCAGCAGGTGTGTTGGCGCAAGGCACTGGCAGCGAGGCTGTATTAAATGGAGCTGTTATCAGTGCGACTGAGGGCGATACTGCGAGCTATGCTATTTATACTTATAATAACGGCAGCGTGGTAGGTAATGCGGGCAAATATAATATTTACGGCAATATCCTTAATAACAGTGGCGGCATAGTTGATCTTACTGCTAATAGCGGATCGTTTATCGAGGGCTGGGTAAGCACTGCCAGTACAGCTGAAACTAATATTTCGCTGGAGGAGGCTTCCTATTGGAAGGTGACTGGTGATTCTAACCTGACGCATTTGCATAACGATAATTCGATAGTGGATATGACTCACGTCAGTAATACTTTCAGCACTTTGACGGTAGATAATCTCAGCGGTGAGAACGGCGTTATCAAAATGGATATCGATGCCAGTCAGAATTCGTTGAACAGCGACAAGCTGTATGTTACCGATACGTTGACCGGGACGCAGTATATTGATTTGTACGAGGTCAATGGTTATACGCCTGTAGGGGAAGAAGGCGTCGGTACGGTGCTGGCGACTGTCAATAACCATAACGGCAGTTTTGCCGCTGTAGATGGTGAGGGGACGCTGTACTGGAAGCGTTATGAGCTGGATCATCAGGATACTGCCGATACGAGTGGTAATTATACTAAGGACTGGTATTTGAAGCAGGTAACGAATATTGATCAGCCTACTACCAGTACGGATACGATCCTTGCAGCCAATGCGCTGAACTATCACACGTGGCGGACAGAAAACGACAAGCTGCTGCAGCGTATGGGTGAGCTGCGGCATAATGGCGAAGAAGCCCAGGGGGCCTGGTTCCGGCTGCGGGGAACAAAAATCGGCCGTGACGGAAAATTTGATTTTGAAAACAAGTATACTTCTTATGAGCTGGGTTACGATACCATAACTAAAAATACTGACGACAAGATACGTTATCAGGGGGCGGCGGTAAGCTATGTTGACGGCGACAGCAGCTACAATCGTGGCAGCGGCGACAACAGCAGCAAGGCGATCAGTTTCTATAATACGGAAATCGGCAGTAAAGGGCATTATTTGGATGTGGTGTTTAAAGTCAGTAATCTGGAGAATGATTTTAAGGTGTACGATACGAAAAATAATAAGATCACCGGTGATTTTAACAATACCGGCGTATCGCTGAGTGCTGAATACGGCCGGAAAAATGTCTTGCACAACGGCTGGTATATCGAGCCGCAGGCCCAGTTTACTTTAGGTTATCTGGGCGGTGACAGTTATACTACCAGTAATGGTATCGAAGTAAGCCAGAGCGGGATCAAAAGCGCTGTCGGACGTATCGGATTCAATATCGGCAAAGAGGTCGGCAGCAAAGGCGTCGTTTATGCTAAGGCCAATCTGCTGCATGAGTTCGGCGGCGGTTATGATGTAACGATGTATGACGGCAGGGATAGAGTTAAGGTTGGTGATACCTTTAACGATACCTGGTTTGAATATGGGGTTGGCGCCGCTTTTGCCGCAGGTAAAAACAGTCATGTTTATCTGGATGTGGAACGCAGTTCAGGCAGTGATTTTACTAAAGACTGGCAGTGGAACATCGGCGCCAGATGGACGTTTTGATAACTTTGCATTGTTATAGGGGAATATTAGCAATGTATAAGTGAGGGGTGCAGGCTTGTGAAAGCAGCTGGCAGAAATTACAAGCTGCTTTTGCATGCTGTTATAAAGCAGGTAACAGGTTAAGCTGGCAATATAAAAACCACTCAGCTTTTATAGTTGAGTGGTTTTGTTGTGCTTAATCCCAGCGTTTTAAAATATCGGCGACGATTTCTTTTTGTGTCTTTTTACGTTTTTTCTTTTCAAAGTTACGATAGTTGTTATCGCGGTGGTCGGTCGAATAATCTGCATAATCTATGTCGTTGTTTTCGTATTGTTCGTAGCTGCGGTTATAATCGCCGTGTCCGTCGTCCAGCATTAGCGGGACAAAAACTGCAGCGGCAGGCAACTGAAAGTTTACAGTCAGGTTTTCCATATGGGCCTCCGTCATCAAAGGTTAATAGTTGTTTATATTTTAACACGGCTGCACCTGCTAGTAAATATTTTTGCAGCGATTGACAAAAACTGGCGGCGGTTATACCATAAAAACATAAAGGAGATGTTACTGTGAGCAAATCTTATAAAGACCAGTTTAAGGAAGAAAGTGTCAGGCGCCGGCAGCGTCAGCAGAAACAGATCGCCGCTGTAATAATTTTGATCGGTGTGCTGGTTTCGGCTGCTATATGGTATCTAGACGGGCTGAGTAAAGAACAGCAGGTGCCGCAGCAGACATCTCAGCAGCAGTCGGCGCAGACTGCTGAGCAGCCAGGGCAGGAGGTCAAGCCGGAAACTCCTGCTGCAGAGCCTCCTAAAGAGGAGCAAAAGCAGCCGGAAGCTGTTAAACCTGCTTATACGATATTGATAGATAAAAGTGAGTACAAGCTGTATGTGCTGAAGGATAACGAAGTAATTAAGCAATGGGGCGTTGCTGTTGGGGCAAAACCTGGTCAAAAGCAGCGTGCCGGCGATATGACTACGCCGACAGGTAATTTTGAGGTGGACGAGATTTTAGACGCATCGTATTGGACGCATGATTTCGGCGACGGCAAAGGTGAGATTAAAGGGGCTTACGGGCCCAATTTCATTTCTCTGGTAACAGGCTGGGACGGGATTGGTATTCATGGTACACATGCGCCGGAATCCATTGGTACGATGGTTTCTGAAGGTTGTGTGCGGATGCGTAACGGCGAGCTGCTGGAGCTTCTGCCCTATGTCGAGGTCGGTACTAAAGTTACGATACGGGAATAAACTGCCGGACAGCCTGGGGACATTGATTTTTACGCTGTCACAGCTTGACAAAAAGGTGATTCTGCGCTAAAATAACATCGTTGCGGAACTATAGCTCAGTTGGTTAGAGTACCTCGTTGACATCGAGGGGGTCACTGGTTCGAGTCCAGTTAGTTCCACCAGATTGAAATGAAAGCTACAGCTTTTTAGTTGTAGCTTTTTTATTTTTCTAAATTAAAGAACATATGTTATGTTTTGGCTACCAAAACATAATACACAATTATATTTGATAGAAATAGAAGTTTAAAAATATATAATAATTAGAGTGCTGTTTTCATGTTACTATTCTACTTCAAATTTTAATTGCGCATTATCCCAAGATTCAAAGTGATTTAACGTTATTCTTTTTTGAAAAAATCCTTGAGTTGTTTTTATTGTTAAAGTACCTTTTGTTTTGTATGCGTCACTTTTTGCTTTGAAGTTTGTTATAACATTTTTTAAATTAGGATCATGAATTGATTGAAGAAAAATAACACCATTAGCAACATTTCTAGGGGGAATACTTATAGGAGTAAAAAGTAAAGGTGATGTAGGGATATCTGGATGTTGGATATCTGGATTATTAAAATTTTTTATGTTATAGTCATTTGAAGCTATTTGCCAGTTTCTAAATTGTTCTTTATTTAGAACTTTTGTATATAATGTAGAGTCGGATTGATTATCATTTGTATAGATGATTTCTGATATTGCAATTGGTTTGTCTGATAAATTTTCAAAGTGTAATTCAATTAGACCATAATAAGGTTTTAATTTAGAATTTGGTACATAATTAGTTACAACTCCGTGTGTTACAGTTGTTTTTAAACGAGGTTTATTCAAATATTCGTTTTTTATGGATATAAGAAGTGTAATTATAATACTTAAAATTGTCAGGAATTTAATTATTCCTTTAATAGAAAAAGACATTATGATCCTCTCATTTTCAATTTTTTTTATTATAACATTTAAAGAATATTTTGAATATACTAAATTGTTATAAAAGTAAGATGCTCTTAATTGTTTTTCTATTATTTCTCTCAAAATACAAAAGCACCTGTGCAAAAACACAGGTGCTTCGTGCTCCAGGCGGAGCAAAAGATATCGGCTCATCAATATCAGTTGGAATTATAACACAGATTTTGGCCGCTGGCAATGGGGACTGTTGTTTTATTGGGGCTGCTGCGAGTAAAACAAATCCATAATTATTTCTCTAGTACCTTTCGATAGAAATAGGTTAAAATATAGATGCAGAATGCACGAGAATATCGGGCGGCAATTGTAAAGGAGTGAGAGCAAATGGCAACAGGCTATCCTATAAAAAAATATAATTTTAATGTTTTGATAGATGGTAAAGCAGTAGGGTATTTTTCAGAAGTTTCAGCACCTGAGATGGCTGACGAGCCCATAGAATACCGGGCAGGTGATCATCAGGCAGGCACGCCTGTGAAAATGCCGGGCTTAAAAAAGTATGGTAACGCAACACTGAGATGGGGCACATCTGTTTCGCGGTATTTAACGGATTGGTTTGAAAGTGTTGAGCGTGGAGAGTTTGAGCGGAAAAATGTGACGATCGAGCTTTTGGACGATTGCCAAAAAGTAATGGCACGCTGGCAGCTTGTTAACGCCTGGCCTGTTAAACATTGTGTTCCGGGGTTTAACGCCGAAAGTAATGAAAATGCGATAGAGAATATGGAGCTGGCGCATGAAGGGCTGGAACGCGAGTTTTAAAAACAGCTGTGAGAATGAATTTTAAATATTGAATGAGGTAATTGTTATGCGTAAGATTTTGGCAGGCAGGGTCTATCGGCATTTTAAAGGGAAGGACTATAAGGTGTTAGTTGTGGCACAGCATACTGAAACAGGTGAGCAGTGCGTTGTTTATCAGGCTTTGTATGATGATTTTGCTTATTATGTGCGGCCTTACGCGATGTTTGCTTCCGAGGTGGATCGTGAAAAGTATCCCGAGGTGGAGCAGCAATATCGTTTTGAGCTGACCGAGGAAGAATATGACTGATTATATTTTAAACGGCGTTTTAGGCTTGGCGGTGGGCGATGCGTTGGGGCAGCCGGCGCAGGGAAAAACACGCGAAAGTCTGAAGTTCAGCCCGGTACTTGAGATGAGGCAGGGTCTGTGGTCGGACGATACCAGTCTGACTCTGTGCACTTTAGCAAGCCTGCGCGAAAATGACTGGCGGATTGATTATAATGATTTGCTGCGGCGTTTTGCCAAGTGGCTGGAATATGGCTATCTGACGCCTGAAGGCGTGGCCTTTGATATTGGCGCAACAACGAAGCAGGCGCTGCTGAATTATTTGAACGGAGTATCGCTGGAGTGCTGCGCACCGCGTAATGAATGGAACTGCGGTAATGGTTCGCTGATGCGTATCTTGCCGGTAGAGTTTTATTTGCAGGCCCAGCCGGCAGCAGGACGATATGAAATCATTCGTAATGTTTCGGCGCTGACCCATGCGCATATTTGCTGCACTTTGGGATGTTTTTTGTATTGTGCTGTTGCCGGTGAGATCATTCAGCACCGGGAGCGTTTTAAGCTGGCAACTTTACTTGTGCGGGGTGTTATCAGGGCTGTAGATGATCTGCGGCAGGTGGCTGATGCAGATGATAACCGTGAGCTGCATTATTACAGCCGTATTATTGACCGCAGTGTGTATGAATTGCCGGCAGATGAAATCGAGAGCAGCGGTTATGTTGTAGATACGCTGGAAGCGGCGTTGTGGTGTCTGGCCAATACGAATTCATACCGCGAATGTCTGTTGTGGGCTGTAAATTTGGGTGAGGATGCCGATACAGTTGCTGCCGTTGCCGGCAGTCTGGCAGGTTTGTACTATGGTTATGACAGTATTCCGCACGAATGGCTGGCGGGTTTGAAAAATAAGGAAATGATCGTGCGTGTGTGCGGTTAGGCAGAATTTTAAAAACAGCATAAAGATATGGAGACAGGAATGACAGTAGCTTATGAGTTGATACGAAGTAAACGCAGGACGATTGCTATTGTGATTGACAGCGAGGGCAAGTGCAGGGTGCGGGCACCGTTGCAGGCCCGTTTGAGCGATATAGAACATTTTGTGCAGGCAAAGACCGGGTGGATAGAGCAGAAACAGCAGCATTATGCCGCAGTGCAGAAGAAGCGGCAGCTGATATTGACCGATGGGATGCAGTTGTCTGTATTGGATAACAGATATACGCTGCGTCTGACGGAGGTTGGGCAGGTGCAGGTAAACGGTACAGTGCTGTTGTGTCCACAGTTCAAACCGCAGCAGGCACTGGAAAAATGGCTGCGGCAGCAGGCTTTAGCAGTTTTGCAGGAACGGACAGCACATTATGCGGAGTTGATGGGTGTTGTTTATCAGAGTGTGAAGCTGTCTTCAGCGGCGAAACGCTGGGGTTCGTGCAGTATAAAGGGAAATTTGAATTTTTCGTGGCGGCTGGTATTTTATCCGCTGGCAGTTTTAGATTATGTTGTGGTGCATGAGCTGAGCCATATTGGCAATATGAATCACAGCCGCCGTTTTTGGCAGCGTGTAGCCAGTGTTTTACCTGATTATCAGATGCGGCAGCGTTGGTTAAAGCAGCAGGCGTATATTTTGCAGTGGTTAAGATAAAAACCCGCTTCTATATTTTGTATAGAAACGGGTTTTGTTTATGCTGCAAGTTTTTATTTTATTGTTGTTTGGGAGGCATCTGTGCCAGCAGGATCGCGGCAAAGACCAGTACGCAGCCTCCTATTTCACGCAGGGAAAGCTGTTCGCCCAGCAGCAGCCAGCCTGCGAAAACCGAAAAGACGGATTCCATACTTAAAATGATGGAAGCTAAAATAACATTGACGTATTTTTGACCAAGGATCTGCAGGGTATAGGCGATGCCGCAGGACATGATGCCGGCGTATAAGATAGGCAGCCAGGCCTGGTCAAGCGCTTCCCAGGACGGCGTTTCATAAAAGAAGATGGCAGGCAGACTTAAAATACCGCAGACGGCAAATTGCAGCAGCGACATCCGCACACCGTCTACCAATACAGAAAAACGTTCGATAGTGATGATATGCAGTGCGAAAAAGCAGGCGCAGGCCAAAATGATCATATCGCCGTAATTGACGCTGAAATTTTCGGTAATACAGATAAAATACATACCGACAGCGGCAATAAAAACGCTGAGCCATTGCAGTTTGGTAACGGTTTTGTGTACAATAAGCCCGAAAAGGGGCACGATAACGATATAGAGCGTAGTAATAAAACCGGCTTTGCCGACAGTGGTATGACCGATACCGATCTGCTGCAGAGTACTGGCGATAGTCAGCACGATACCGCAGACGATGCCGCCGGTAATAAGGTCCTGCTGTTCTGTTTTGTTATCAGTACCCCAAATAGAAAAAGGTCTGCCTGCAAGATGGTCAAAAAAGGCGACGCAGGGGATCAGAAAAACTGCGCCGATCAATGAGCGGAGGCCATTGAAGGTAAATGCGCCTACGTGGTCGGCTCCGACGCTTTGTGCGACAAAGGCCAGTCCCCAGATCAGGGCGCAGAAAAACAGCATCAGGCTGCCTTTTAATTGATGTTGCTGCATCTATAACACTCCTGTTGTTTATAAAAGTATGAACTTTTATATTTTAGCATTATTTTAGGGAAAGTTTAAGTAATTAGGCAAAATTTTATAATTCGGAAAATTCAGCAGATAGTGCATTAATGGCAGATGGTGTTATAATTAATGTAAATATTTAGAAAAGATGGTGGCAGATTGATGAGCAGGGACTTTTTTGTGGCAGATTTTGAGTTTACTCAATATACCAAAAGAATGGGACGTCCACGAGGATTTTTTTCAGAAATAATTGAGATCGGAGCGGTGAAAATAGATGGAATTTCCCTTGCGGTCACAGGTAAGATCCAAAATTTTGTCCATCCGCATTTTTATCCGAAGCAGGCTAAAGAGGGAATGGATTTTTGTATGATCACTGAAAAGGATATGGAATCAGCAATAGAATTTGGAGAGATGCTTGAACAGATCAAAGCTTTATATGTACCGGGGCAGACTTATTTTGTGGCCTGGGGTGATGAGGATTATAAGGTGGTGGCGGAAGGCTGCAGACGGCATAAATTGGAAAATCCTGTTTTACCTGAAGACTATCTTGATCTGGCGGCAGCTTATAAGCTGCTGAAAGGCGATACGTATACGACCGGGCTGAAGAAGGCAACAGAAGAACAAAACGTTGATACAGGCGGTTTGTGGCATACTGCTTATGACGATGCTGCCAATACCGGCAAGCTGCTGGTAAAATTGCTTGCTGACGGCTGGAAGCCGGAGGCTTACCGGGACGAGGCAGCAGAGCTGCATAAATAAAATACAAAAAAAGCTTCGCAGCGGGTAATTTTATGCTGCGAAGCTTTTTTATAACATTTTTAATCGCGATACTTTTCGGGAAAGAAAATACGCAGAATATGTTCGTCGTGTTCTTTGCCAAGGGCGTTGCCGATAAGGAAGAAAATCAACGAAGCGCCGATGCCGATAACTATCTGGTGCAGATCAAAGAATTTGATTTGCAGCGCCATAGTAGTGCAGTAGGCGAGTACGCCGCCAGCCATAGCGAAAACGGCGCCGGTGCGGTTGGCTTTTTTCCAGAACAGCCCGAAGATCAGGACCCAGAAGAATGCTGTTTCCAGGCCTCCGAAAGCGAACATATTTATTTTCCAGATAACGCTGGGTGGGGCAATGGCAATAAAGTAAACTCCAAGGCCAAGGATAACGGTAGCACCCATGCTGAACAGACGTATCGTATTATTGGAAACTGTTTTATGGCGTTTGGAGCATTCGTGCATATATACGTCTTTGATGATAGCGGAAGAGGAGGCCAGCAGCAGGGAAGACACGGTAGAAATAGTTGCTGCGATAGGACCGATGATGGTGATGCCGGCCCAGAAGGGGTCCATGGTTCCAATGATAGTAAGCGGGGTGATGTTATCGACGCTGCCGCCGTAAGCCTGCAGGGTATCGGTAAGCACGCCCTTGGAAAGGACGCCGATCCAGGTAGCGATCAGAGTCATGGCGCCGATAACTACGGTGCCGATAATCATAGCGTTATGCAGGGCTTTTGTGTTTTTGTAACTGATACCGCGGACTACTGATTGCGGTAGTGCCAGTGTACAGACACCAACAAGCAGCCACTGGCTGATATAGAGTGAGATCGGCATTTTGCCGCGGGAAAGCGGTTCCAGCATATCGGGATGATTGGTTTGGATATGGGTCATGATTCTTTCATAACCGCCTCCTGTTTCCAGCATTGAGAAGAACAGGATAAAAAGGCCGATGATCATAGCGACGGCACAGATAGCGTCAGTAATGGCAACGCCTTTGAAGCCGCCAACAGTAGTATAAAAGACAACGATCAGGCCAAATAATGTCAGTCCAGTGACATAGGAGAAACCTGTAACAGCTTCAAAGAGCTTGGCAGCTCCCACGAACTGGGCGACCATCGTCGCACAGAAGAAGGCAACGATCACCAGCGCGGAAATATTGGCAAGTAAATCGGATTGATAGCGGCTGCGGATAACATCGACTACTGTAACAGCGTCAATTTTGCGTGAAACCATAGCGATCTTTTTGCCGAAAATACCTAAAACGAGGAAGATGACTACGACTTGTACGATCGCCATATAAAGCCAGCCATAACCGATGGCCCAGGCCATACCGGGACCACCGACAAAGGTGCTGACTGAGCTGTAGGTCGCAACGGTAGTCATAGCCAGGACAAAACCGCCCAGACTGCGGCCGCCGATAAAATAATCTTTAGCAAAGTTCTGCTGGCGGTCGCCGCGGGAAGCTCGCTGCACCCAAAAGCTGACGCCAAGCATAAAGGCAAGGAATAAAAGAACAGGCCAGAGGTGGAAGAAATTACCCATTGATTTCATCCTCCTTGTCGTCCAAGTCCATATCTTTAAAGATGCAATTGGCAAGAACTACAGAAACGACGATGGCAAACAGCCAGGTGCCGATGCAGCCTGCCCAGACCCACAGGGGCGTCTGGAAAAATTCTACCTTAACGTCAGCAAGACCAAAGCCTGCGACGCACCAAAAGACGATGACAATAAGAAGGGCTAACCAGGTGGCATTTGCTTCCCGATTAGCCTGTTTGAATTTTTCTTTACGATTCATTTTTTGCTCCTTCTGCAGTATCGGCCAAGATGAAAAGAGTGAGCGGTCCGGTCTGCGGGATTTATCGCTATTATTGTACCACATTTTTGTTATTTGCCAAGCTATTTATCAGATAAAGGAGATATTTTTGGGAACTGGACGATTATCAAAACGTTTGAGCAAAAACGTTGCGTCAGGCGAAGATAAAAAGTTCTTGTATGTCTTGTGGGGGGGTACTCTTGTGCTATAATAAGGACAGAGGGGAACGGAGGGAGAATATGTTTTATAAAAAAGTAACTTCCCGTGATCATAAATGGTTTTTTCTACTGCGTTATGGTGATTTAAAAGAGGGTTTGGAAATGTGGAGCAGCCGCAGTTTAAAATGGCAGTATTTTGATTATCAGCAGAGCAGAAGCCTGCAGGCGATTTTGAATGACACTGACTTATGTAATGATATTATGCCGGAAGAAGCCGCAGATATCATAAAAAAATATCTTGATCAGGAGCAAGGATAGATTCCCTGCTCTTTTTTATTTGGCAATTTATAAAAGTAGCTGCCGGAGCAGGTCGGTGCTATAATAGATAATATCCTGTAAATTGTGAGGTAATAATGATGATTAATAAAACACGTATTTTAAATGAATTTATAGAACTGGTCAGTGTGCCCTGTCCTAGTAAGGACGAAAAGGCCGAAGCCGATCTGCTGGTACAGAAGCTGCAGGCAATGGGACTGGAAGTAAAGGTGGACGATGCCGGCAGGAAGATCGGCGGGACAACAGGCAATGTGTGGGCATTTTTACCGGGCAATGTAGAGGGTACAGCCGGACTGTTTTTTGAAGCACATATGGATTCAGTGCCGCCGACAACGGGAACGAAGGTCGTGCGCAGGGACGGAGTCCTTTACTCTGACGGAACTACTACTTTAGGCGGTGATGATAAAGTTGGTATAGCGGCTGTGCTGGAAGCAGTGCGGGCCGTGCAGGAGCAGAAGATCCCGCATGGCGATATCCAGCTGTGTTTTACGATTGCCGAAGAGATCGGTTGTCTGGGAGTGGTCAATCTTGATCCGAAGGATATCAGGGCTGATCTCGGTTATTGCCTGGATATCGGTGGTGCGCCCGGTATCGTTACGAACTCTGCGCCGCGGCTGTTCGATATTTATTTTACAGTCAAAGGTAAGTCGGCTCATGCAGGTATCGAGCCTGAAAAAGGTATCAATGCCATTATGCTGGCGGCGAAAGCTTTGACGGCGCTGCCTGCTTACGGACGTCTTGATGAAGAAACTACATTAAATATAGGACAGATCGAAGGCGGTGCTGCAACAAACATCGTTGCGGAGCAGGCTAAATTCGTGATCGATATGCGCTGTATGGACCCTGATAAGCTGGAGCGGCTGAAGAATGAAACGATCAGGTGTATCAGAGAAGTGGTTGAAGCCGGCGGCGGTATTTTAGAGGTTGATCCGGTAGAAGGCTGTCCTGCTGTTCATGTAGCGGAAGACCATACGGCGGTATTGCTGGCTAAGCAGGCAGCCGATAATCTGCAGCTACCTTTTGAACTGACGAAAACAGGTGGCTGCAGTGACGGCAATTTCCTCTGCGGCTATGGTTTGCCCTGCGTGCTTCTAGCTACAGGTATGAACAAGGTCCATACTACAGAAGAGTGCCTGCGTGAGTGTGATTTATACGACTGCGCTCGCTGGGTAACGGAAATAATCCGAATTACCGGGGAAAAATAGCCAGGCTGTTTTCACAATAACCAAAAACAGAAAATTACATTAAAAGAGAAAAATGAAAAAGAATATTGACTTTATGTAAAAACATATCTATAATTGATAGTGCCGAAAGTTTTGGGTGTCCTCCTGAAATACTTGGCGTGGAGCCGTAAGTTTTTGCTTACGGCTTTTTTATATAAAGAAAAGTTTAGTGTCAGGAAAATAGTGTATACTTTGTCAGTTTAATTGACTTTAGCCGTTAATTTTTATATAATTTTTTATTATGATGTTTCGACTTTAAAGGAGCGATAAAACGATTATGAAGTACATGACTGGTAATGAAATTCGTGAGAAATTTTTAAAATTCTTCGAAGATAGAGGACATTTGATCCTGCCCAGCGCGTCACTCATTCCTCAGGATGATCCGACGCTGCTTTTGATTGGCGCCGGTATGGCTCCTTTCAAACCTTTTTTTACAGGTAAAATGAAACCGCCTTCTCCTCGTATTGCGACCTGCCAAAAATGCGTGCGTACAGGCGATATTGAGAATGTCGGCCGTACTGCCCGCCACCATACTTATTTTGAAATGCTTGGTAATTTCTCTTTCGGCGATTATTTTAAAAAAGAGATCATTCCTTGGAGTTGGGAATTTGTTACCAAAGAGTTGGGTATTCCTGCTGATAAGCTGTGGATTACTATCCATACCGAAGATGATGAAGCTTTTGATATCTGGCATAATGTAGTTGGATTGCCTGAAGAACGCATCGTACGGTTGGAAGAGAATTTTTGGGAGATCGGCAGCGGCCCCTGCGGTCCCTGCTCCGAGATTCATGTCGATCTGGGTGAAGAACGCGGCTGCGGCAAACCGACTTGTGCTGTAGGCTGCGATTGTGACCGTTTTCTGGAAATCTGGAATCTGGTATTCACTCAATATAATCAAAATGAAGATGGTACTTATACGCCGCTGGCTAACAAAAATATTGATACCGGTGCCGGTCTCGAACGTTTGGCTTCCGTGCTGCAGGGCAAACCGTCTAATTTTGAAACGGATCTGATTTTCCCGATCATTGAATATGCATCTGAAGTAGCGGCTGTAGAATATGGCAGAGAAAGAAAAACCGATATTTCTTTGAAGGTAATTGCCGACCATGCCCGCAGTATGACTTTTATGATCGCCGACGGTATCCTGCCTTCCAATGAAGGCCGCGGTTATGTTTTACGTCGCATTCTGCGCCGTGCTGTACGTCACGGACGTTTGATCGGCATCGACAAAATGTTTTTGGCCGGTGCTGTGGATGTGGTTATTGAAATGTACGGTCATGTTTATCCAAACCTGGTCGAAAAACGCGAATATATCCAAAAAGTTATCGAAATGGAAGAAACAAGCTTCCTGCGTACTCTGCGTCAGGGCAGTGAACTGCTGAGCGACGAGATAGCTAAATTAGAGGCGGCAGGCGCTACGGTACTGGATGGAGCTACAGCTTTTAAACTGAACGATACCTTTGGCTTTCCGTGGGAACTGACTGCTGAAATCTTGGAAGAAAACGGAATGACGATGGATAAAGCTGGTTTTGACGCGGCGCTGGAGGTTCAGCGTAAAATGGCGCGTGAAGCCCGTGATGATAAAGCAGGCCGTCCGGTTATTTATAATACCCGCGGTATTGATATTGCTTCCTTAAAGGTTGATGAAGCTGCAGATACAGGTAAAATCGTTATGCTGTACCCTGCGCATGACGCACAGCCGATCGAAAATGCAGAAGATGGTAAAGACGTTGCCGTTATTCTTGACGTTACTGCCTTTCATGCTGAAGGCGGCGGCCAGTTAGGTGATTTGGGCCGTATCACTGCTCCTACAGGTGTGATTGAAGTTGAAAATACCAAAAAACTGCCGGACGGCGCTACGATCCAGATTGGGCGTGTAGTTGAAGGTACGGTCAATGTGGGCGATGCGGTAACTTACGAAGTAAACAGCTGCCGCAAAAGCGATATTGCCCGTAATCATACGGCAACGCATTTGCTGCACGCAGCTTTGAAATCTGTCTTAGGCGGTCATGTCAATCAGGCAGGCAGTTATGTAGGTCCGGACCGTCTGCGTTTCGACTTTTCGCATTTCTCGCCGGTAACAGAAGAAGAACTGAGCCGCGTCGAAGCTATTGTTAATGAAGAGATTTTGGCAGCCAAGGGTGTGACCATTGAAGAACTGCCGATTGAAGAAGCTAAAAAACGTGGTGCGATGGCGCTGTTTGGCGAAAAATATGGCGATATCGTGCGTGTCGTTACTGTACCGGGTTTCTCTATGGAATTCTGCGGCGGTGTTCATGTGACTAATACCGCTCAGATCGGTATGTTTAAAATAATTTCCGAGTCCAGCACCGGTGCTGGCGTTCGCCGTATCGAAGCTGTGACAGGACATGGCGCTGTGGCTCATGTCAACGAAATGGAAGCTATGGTAAAAGGCCTGGCTGCAAGCTTGAAATGCCGTGTAACTGATGTGCCTGCACGTTTGACAGCTCTGCAGGGCGAACTGAAAGCTGTTGAGCAAAAAGCTGCCGAGCTGGCCGATAAGATCGCTAAAGCTCAGGTCAGTGACGTTGACAGTCAGATTCGTGACATCAAAGGTATCAAAGCTTTAGTGCAGCAGGTCAGTGTCGATGATATCGAAGCACTGCGTAATCTGGGTGACCAGATGCGTGATAAGGTCGGCGGCGTCGTTGTGCTGGCTTCAGTATTTGCCGACGGCAAGATCAGTATTCTGACTATGGCTACGAAAGATGCTGTCGCTAAAGGTATCCATGCCGGCAACATTGTCAAAGAGGTTGCCAGGATCTGCGGCGGCGGCGGCGGCGGACGTCCTGATATGGCACAGGCAGGCGGTAAAGATGCTTCTAAATTAGGTGAAGCGTTGGAAACAGCCTGGGGCGTTATCGAAACACAGGTAAAATAATAAATTGTGTAAAAAAACTTAAAGGCCGAGAGTATTCTCGGCCTTTATTTATACAAGTTCACAGTTATTTTATATTTTTTTGTCTCAAGGTATGCTACAATAGTAGTGTATCTATATCAAACGGTTGTTTAACAAGGGAATTTTGTATCAAGGAGGGATCAACGATGACTCAGGTATCGCAGGAAACAATGATGTTCAAGCGCAACAATGAAAATAAAGACGTCTCGCAAACAATCAGCGAGGTGTGCAAAGCGCTGGAAGAAAAAGGCTATAATCCTATTGACCAGCTCGTAGGTTATCTGCTCAGCGGCGATCCTACATATATTACCAGTCATGATGACGCACGCACGAAGTTGCGTCGTTTTGAACGTTATGAGCTTATTGAAGAACTGGTAGTAAAATATTTGGAAAAAAACACAAAATAAGACGGGGAGAGCTGCTTACATGAGAAGTATGTCTCTGGATGTCGGCACGCGGACTATCGGCGTAGCCGCCAGTGATCTGATGGGGATGATCGCCAACGGGGTGGAAACAATCCGTCGTACCAGTGAAGAACGTGATCTGCAGCGTATCGGCGAGCTTATCGCTGAATATGAAGTAGATACGATGGTGGTAGGTTATCCTAAGAATATGAACGGCAGTGTAGGCGAACGTGCGAAGAGCTGCGAGGATTTTGCCAGAGTGATCGGCGAAAGGTTCCCGCAGCTTAAAATCGTCTTATGGGACGAGCGTCTTTCGACAGTTGCCGCTGAAAAAGTTTTGATAGATGCCGACCTGCGCCGCAGCAAACGCAAAAAAGTTATCGACATGATGGCGGCTGTGGTGATTCTGCAAAATTATCTGGATAGTCCACAAAGTAAAAGGACGGAATGAAAGTATGGCGAAAAAAATATTTATCGGCTTTGTTGCGCTGGTTCTGGTTGCTTTCGTGCTGCTGTTCCAGTTCGGAGGCCGTGCTGCCGAAGAGCTCACTAAAAAGCTTCTGGCAGAGCAGACTGCGCTGCAGGGGACTTTAAAATCCGAAGAGATTCAGGCTAACTGGTCGGGTGATGTTATTTTCAAAAATGTCGTCTGGGTAGGGCCGGATGGCAAAACGATTGCCGAAATACCTTTGGCTACGGTATCTGTCAATTTATTTGACGCTTTGCTGAAAGGCGGTACCGGAGCTTCTGTTGGTGATGTGGTGATCGATAAGCCCAGTTTTTTTGTGTCTTATAATAAAAAAGACGGTTTGAACATTGTCAATTATATCAATTTTCAGGTTGAAGAAGAGCAGAAGAACAATGAGCTGCTGACTGTAAAAAAGGCGGCTGCAGCAACGCAGTTCCGCGGTTTGATGGAAATCAAGGACGCGAAGGTGAATCTGCTGCTGGAGAACAAGCCGCTGGATTTTGATAAAGTACAGTTCCAGGGAAATTTTAAACAATATCCAAAAATCAAATACGGTCTGCGTGTTAAAGACGGTAAAAGCGATATTATCGCTGACATCCAAAATGATTCAGGCACGACGGCAGTTGTGGCAGAGGTAAAGAAAATGCCGCTGCAGAATATCCTGAATGTTTTGCCGCAGGCTGCTGATGTGGTGATCACTGAAGGCAATCTGCCTGACGTAAAAATCAGGGCTGATAAAGCCGATGATAAATGGACTTTGAATATCGACGGTACGATCGACGGTTTGAAAGGTTCTTTGATCAATTATCCTGTAACGAAAGGCAGCGGCAAGTTTTCGGCTGATACCGAGGCTTTGAAGTTTGCCGGACTGAATCTGGAGGTTGCCGGACAGACGGTGGTCATAGACGGCAATGTTTATTATGCTGAAAAGCCGGAGGCAAAACAGACATATGCTTTGACTGTTAATGCGCCGAGCTTTGTGATAGAAGCTTTGAGCCCGGGCCTGGGCTTGAAGGATGCTGTTACCGCTTTGGGCAAGGTCAAGGGTACTATCGACAAACCTGAGGCTGAAGGCACCTTTGGACTTGATAAGCTGGCCTACGATCCGCTTTATATTACCGCGCTCAGCGGCAAGTTTCTGTATAAAGACGGAAAGCTTAATATCGGTGATGCTATCGGTAATGTTTATGCTGGTCAGGTCAATGTCAATGGTCAGATTGATACAAAAACCAAAGACTTTAAACTGGAAGTACAGGGTATAGACCTCGACAGCTCCGTAGTTACGGAAACGCAGGTCGACGGTCCGCTGTCATTTAAAATGCTGGCGATAGGAACTGCTGATGCAGGCAGTGCCACAGGTGCGGGCAGCTTCCGCATCGAGGAAGGCAAGTACATGATGCTGCCGTTCCGTTCCATCAAAGGTTCGATCACCAGACAGCAGGGAAAATTTGCTTTTTCCAATATCAAGATCGCTACCGCTGTCGGCAGCTTTGATACTAATATCATAGTTAAAGATAACGGTAAGCTTGGATTTGATCTGGATAAAGGTTTTTTAGCTGCACAGCTTGGTGAAAAATGATAAATTGACAGCATTACTGTAAATGATATAAAATGTATATAATTTAGAAACGAGGTGTCGTAATGGACCAAACAGAAAATAAAGAAAATATGGAAGCTATGGAAGAAGAACAAATCGTAGTTATTACTGACGACGAAGGCAACGAATTATATTTTCGTGAAGAAATGGTAGTACCTGTAGGCAAGAAAAATTTCGCTATTTTAGCGCAGATCAATTTGGAAGACTGCGAATGTGAAGATGAAGATTGTCACTGCCATGAACATGAGGAAGACGAAGAAGAAAATGTGATTATCGCCCGTATTGAGTTTGATGAAAACGGCGAAGAAGTTTATTTAGCTCCTACAGACGAAGAGTTTGATGAAGTAAAAGCTGCTTACGAAAAACTCATGGAAGACTGGGACGAAGAATAACAACTGCTAGTGCCGGACATACTGTCCGGCACTTTTTGAGCTTTATTATCTCTGGTGTGAAGGGAATGGAAAAATGAGGAAGGTACTGCCATTTTTTTTAGGCATCTTTCTGGTAGTTGTAGTAGGTGCTTACTGGGTATTGAACTACACTGGCAGCAATAAAGATCTGGCGACTGGAAGCCCGTATCTGATTACGGTTGAGCCGGGGATGACTACTGCGGATATCGCAAATCTTCTGCATAAGCAGAAATTGGTGAAAACTCCGGAAGCGTTTCGACTGGAAGCCAAATTCCGTGGATTGGAACGCGATCTGCAGGCCGGGCGTTATGAAATAACAGCCGGGATGTCTAACAGTGAGATCGTTGAAGTTCTGTCAAAGGGACAGGTGCAGCGGGTGAGGTTTACGGTTCCAGAAGGCTTTACCGTAGTTAAAACTGCGAAAAAAATTGAGGCTGAAGGTCTTGGTTCTGCTGAAAAGTTCATCGAAGCCGCGCGTAATTATACTCCATATCCCTATATGGAAACCAGTGATCCTAATGTTATTTATAAGGCGGAAGGATTTATTTTTCCCTCTACCTATATGTTTGACATCGGTATGAATGAAAAAGATATGCTGGCCATGATGGTCAAGGAATTCAATACGCAGATGAACAAAGAAAATATTCCGGAAGAAGCAGAAAAACAGAAAATGTCGATCAGAGATCTGGTAAATATGGCTGCCCTGGTAGAGATGGAAGCTGTTTTTAAAGAAGAACAGCCGCGCATTGCCGGAGTTTTTCTGCGTCGCTTAGAGATTTATATGCCGATTCAGTCAGATACTACTATTCAGTATATTTTGGGGACTCAAAAAGAAGAAATTACAATTGCAGATACCAGGATCCAAAACCCTTATAACACTTATCAAAATCCAGGTTTGCCGCCGGGACCGATTTCCAGTCCTGGGATGAGTGCGATCAAGGCTGTTTTAAATCCTGAAAAAACGGAGTATTTATACTTTGTTGCTGAAAAAGACGGACATCACCGTTTTACGAAAACTTATGCCGAGCATTTGAAGGCAATCGAAGATATTCATGGACCACAATAAGGAAGTAATATGACGAGAATGAAAAATAAGCCGGAGCTTTTGGCGCCGGCAGGAAATATGGAAAAATGTAAAATAGCTTTGCGTTATGGCGCTGATGCCGTTTATTTGGGCGGTAAGATGTTTGGGCTGCGGGCTTTTGCCAATAATTTCAGTATTGAAGAAATTGCAGAAGCGGCTGCTTACGCGCACGGACTTGGCAAAAAGGTCTATGTGACGGTTAATATTTTTGCCCATAACGAAGATTTGGCCAGACTGCCGGACTATCTGCTGGAATTGCAGCAGGCCGGAGTTGACGCTTTGCTTATTTCTGATCTGGGTGTTTGGAACGTGGCACGTCAGACTGTACCGGAAATGCCGCTGCATGTAAGTACGCAGGCTAATACAAGTAACTGGGCAGCAGTGCAGGCATGGAAGGCACTGGGAGCTGAACGTGTCGTGCTGGCACGCGAGCTGTCACTGGAGGAAATCCGGGAAATCGGTGCAAGGACTGATGTTGAGCTGGAAGCCTTTGTGCATGGAGCAATGTGTATCTCATATTCCGGACGCTGTCTGCTCAGCAGTTATCTGACTGGACGCGACGGCAACCGTGGTGCCTGTGCGCAGGCCTGCCGCTGGGAATACAGCCTTATCGAAAAGAACCGTTCTGATGAATGCTTTGATATTGAAGAGGATGAACGCGGTACTTATGTAATGAATTCAAAGGATTTGTGTCTGATCGATCATATTCCTGATTTGATAGAGGCGGGTATTTGTAGCCTGAAAATCGAAGGGCGTATGAAAAGTATCCATTATGTAGCTACTGTGGTCAGCGTATACCGTAAAGCGATCGACGCTTACTGGAACGATCCCAAAAAATATCAGGTCCCGGATGAATGGCGTCAGGAGTTGGAAAAAGTTTCTCACCGGCCGTATACGAAAGGGTTTGCTTTTGGCAAACCAGGCAGTGACGGACAGGTCTATACGACCTCCAGTTATGAACAGACACATGATTTTGTCGGTATCGTGCTTGCATATGATGCTGACGCTAAACGCGCTTATATCGAACAGCGCAACAATGTGAAAAACGGCGAGGTATTGGAACTGCTGATGCCGGACGGGGAACTGTTCCCGCTAACTTTAGAGGATATGCGTAATGCAGACGGAGAAAGTATCGACTGTGCACCGCATGCTCAACAAAAATTTTCTATCGTCAGCGACAGGGCTTTGATGCCTGATTCGCTGCTGCGGAGGAAGGTAATATGTTAGAAGACCGAAGTACCATCTACGCGAAGGTTGCGCCTGAGCGTATAGCAGACGTAAACTGGATCATGGAGGGCTATGAGCATCTGGCCTTAGTCAGCACGATTGATCATCAGGAAGGCATCATTCTTTTACGTGGTACGCCTGATACCTATAATGATGTTTTAGAAATTGTTGAAAATATGCCGTTTTCAGTAGAAATTCTTGAAAGTTTTAATGAAGCTTTGTAGGCAAATTGTCAAAAGTGTGATAAAATATTTGGGTATCGTATTATTTTATAAAAAAAGTGAGGTAAGGATTTATGCCGCGTATCGGTAAAATCTTTGATTTTCTGGAAAAAGAACATTTGGATTGCGTCGTTATTAAAGACGTTAATACAATTCGCTATTTGACCGGCTTCAGAGGTGATTCGAGCATTCTTTATGCCGATGACCGTCGGGCTGTCCTTGTCACTGATGGCAGATACTTGTATCAAGCAAGGGCAGAAGCCAAATGCTGCCATATCGTCGAATATGCGGAAAACATCTGGCATACAGTTGCCGAATTGGCGCAGGATGCTAAAACAGTTGGTTTTGACGGCGATTATTTCACTTATAATGACTTCAATACTTTGCAGGAGCTTCTATGCGGCAAAGAACTGAAGGTCATTGACCTGAAATATATCCGTATGGTCAAAGATAAACGCGAGCTGGAATTGATGTGGCGCGCTGTAAAAATTGCCGACGAGGCGTATTTGCGGTTGCTGGATGAATTACAGCCCGGCATGACTGAAAAAACTCTGGCTGGCCGCCTGGAATACTATATGCGCAGCCTGGGAGCAGAAAAACTCGCTTTTGAAACTATCGTAGCTTCGGGTGAACGTTCTGCGCTGCCGCATGGTATCGCTTCCGATAAAGAAGTGGAGATCGGCGACTTTATTACTTTTGATTTCGGTGCAGTTTATGACGGCTATCATTCTGATATGACCCGTACCGTTGTCTTGGGGATGGCCAACTCATGGCATAAAGAAATTTATACCATTGTTGAAGAAGCCCAGTGGCGCGGTTTGAAAAATGCTAAACCCGGTATTACCGGTGCAGAGCTGGACGCTGTTGTCAGGGATTATATAACTTCCCGGGGGTATGGCGAAAACTATGTGCATGGGCTGGGACATGGTATCGGTCTTGAGATCCATGAAATGCCGAATATCAACAAACGCGGTCAGAATGTAATTTTGCAGCCCGGTATGACATTTACTGTTGAACCTGGTATTTACATCCCCGGCAAGGGCGGTGTACGTATAGAAGACACGGTTGTGTTGACCGACGAAGGCGCAAAAGTGCTGACCGGGGTTAAAAAACAGCTGATGGAAATTGTTTAATTTTTTATATAGGAGGACTATTTATGATTTCTACTAACGAATTTAAAACTAATGTGACTGTTACTATTGACGGCGATGCCTGGCAAGTCGTTGAGTTCCAGCATGTAAAACCTGGTAAGGGTGCAGCTTTTGTCCGCGCTAAAATGCGTAACATGTGTACTGGTTCTGTTGTTGAACGTACCTTTAATGCAGGCGAACGTCTGCCGAAAGCACGTGTTGACCGTCGTGAAATGCAATATTTATATGAATCTGACGGACAATATGTTTTTATGGATAACGAAAACTATGAGCAGACCGAATTGACAAAAGAGCAGTTGGGTAATGCTTTGAACTTCCTGAAAGAAAATATGGATGTTAAAATCATGGTTTACGAAGGCCGTATTCTCGGTGTTGACCTGCCGAATACTGTTGAACTGACCGTAGTTGAAACCGATCCCGGCATCCGCGGCGATACCGCTACCGGCGGCAGCAAACCGGCTAAAATGGATACCGGTTATGTTGTAAAAGTTCCTCTGTTCATCAACGAAGGCGATGTTCTTCGTATCGATACCAGAACTGGCGAATATATCGAACGTGCATAATTAAAAGCGACTGTTTAAACAGCGGTGAATTTACTTTCGCCGCTGTTTTTTTATGCATTTATACATAGTATTCACGTAGTAGTTATGGTATAATTAAAAGCAAAATAGGGTAAGTATATTCTGTTGCCGCACAGACAGGAGGTGGCATGGTAGTTGAAATCAGATTCTGAAGATAAAGAATTGGAAACCGGTACAGGGGAGTTTGTGAATGCAGACGATGCAGCTGAGGCAGAAGAACAGCTGCCTGACGAAATCGGTGATGTGAAAGTTGCCGACGAAGTAATCAGTATCGTTGCAGGCCTGGCTGCGCAGGAAGTCAACGGTGTTATTGGTATGAGCGGCAGTTTTGCCGAAGGCCTGAATGAATTTTTAGGTAAGAAAAGTTTTGCCAAGGGTGTACGGATCACCGTCGATGGGCATGTTGTGACAGCCGCAGTTTATGTTAATGTTGAATATGGTTCATGTATCCCTGAAATAGCTTTGGAAATACAGGAAAAGGTTAAAGAAGCAATCGAGAACATGACCGGTTATGAAGTCAAATTCGTCGATGTGCATATACAGGGCGTGGCGCGCCGACCCAAGAGCGAATTGGAAGAGAGCCTGGAAAAAATGGACGCCGCCCATGAAAATTTCTTTGGTGAGGAGTGAGTTATTTTGGGAATACCTGATAGAATAATTTTAACTTTATACACTTTTTTGATGGCAGTAGTGGCCGTTTTGGTAGTGCTTTGCAGCTTGGGCGTTATCGGCCAGACTGCTATCACTGCTTTCTTTGCTACTATTCCCGGCAACTGGGAGTATGCGGTGGGCGGGATCATCATTCTGCTGGTAAGTATCCGCCTGCTTATTGCAGGTATTGGCGCGACTGGAATGACTTCGCTGACGATCAGCAGTGCCGATTCCGGTAAAGTATCTGTCGGTAAAAGCGCTATTGAAGATTATGTAGCGGAGATCGCTAAAGAGGTTTATGGTGTTTATGGTGTTAAGGTCGAAGCAAAAATGGGCGAAGAACATATCAGTATTCGCATCAATGCATCGATAGAGCCTGGTATAAATATTCCTGAAACTACAGATGAAATTAAATATAATGTACGTGATACGATCAAAAAGGTCTTGGGTATGGAGATCAAGGACATAGATCTGTTCTTCAAGCAGATCAAAGCGAAAGGCTGAGGAGGTAGACGGCATGCTTAACGAAATTTTCAGTGATCTTTGGAAGAATTACCGTGGCCGGCTGCTGGGGTCTATATTTGGTCTGTTTATCGGCGTAATGTTTTTGATCTTAGGCTTTTTGCAGACGATTTTTCTGCTCATATGTATTACTGCCGGGTTCTTCCTCGGCAATAAGCTGGACAAAAAAGAAGACCTGATGGAATGGCTGGACAGACTGCTGCCACCAGGCTATCATAAATAAATTTCAGACAAGAGAGGGCTAATATGATTCGCAGGATTGCAAGGGAATTGGTTTTACAAAGTTTGTTTCAGATAGATTTTGCTCAGGTCGACTGTGAGGCAGCGTTGAATGCTGCTGTTGAAGAACGGTCTGATAAAAGTGCTGAAAAAGCCAAAGAGTATGCACAAGATGTTTTAAATGGTGTTTTGGCTAATAGTGAAGCGATAGATGCCAGGATCAGTGAGTATGCTATTGACTGGACCTTGGAGCGTATGCCGGCTGTCGACCGTAATATTTTGCGGGTCGCCGTTTATGAAATGTTTTTTGCAGCAGAAAAGCTGGTGCCTAATGTGGCAATCAACGAAGCTGTGGAAATAGCGAAAATTTATGGAACAGATGATACTCCGCGGTTTATCAACGGAGTTCTAGGTAAAATGGTTCGCAGTGATGTCTAAAAATGAGGTCTATCTGGGCATTGATACCAGCTGCTATACAACGTCGGTCGCACTGATCGGCAGAGAAGGCGGACTGGTAGGTGAGGCCCGCAGGATTTTACAAGTGAAACCGGGCTGCAGAGGTCTGCAGCAGTCGGAGATGGTGTTTCAGCATACGCGTAACCTGCCGATTTTGCTGGAAGAGGTTTTAAAAAAGCCGCTGAAAGTCATCGGTATCGGTGTTTCTGCCCGTCCACGGCCCTTGGAAGATTCGTATATGCCAGCATTTTTGGTTGGGTTGGGCCTGGCGCGCTCTTTAGCGGCTGTAAACGAAATTCCGTTATGGCAGATCAGCCATCAGGAAAATCATTTGGAAGCCGGATTGTGGTCAGCGCAGGGGCCTGATGCCGACCGTTTTCTGCTTTTACATGCTTCCGGCGGTACTACTGACTTATTATTAGCGGAAAAACAAACTGACAGCACTTATGCACTGACACAGGCAGGCGGCAGCAAAGATCTGCATGCCGGTCAGTTTGTTGATAGAGTAGGTGTTGCGTTGGGACTGCAGTTTCCGGCAGGAGCCGCTTTAGAACAACTGGCGGCAACTGCGGCCGATTGCATCGAATTGCCGGTAGCAGTACGTCAGGGTGACGTCAGTTTATCCGGGCCTGCTACTGCTGCTTTGCGTAAAATCGAGGCTGGCGCTGATCCTACAGCTTTGGCGGCAGGTGTGCAATATGCCCTGGCAGAAACCTTTGTCAGGATGATCCGTAACGTGGCAGCGCAGAAAGAAATTTTTGATGTTTTGCTGGTAGGCGGTGTGGTTTCTAATGCTTATATCCGCCGTCATATGATAGAAAAGCTTGCTAAACGCAGGATCAGGGTCTGGATACCCGAAAGCCGGTTTAGCCCCGATAATGCTGCCGGCTGCGCTGCTTATGCGTTCAGGCAGGGAGAAAGCAGTTATGAATGAAGTAATTTATTCCGTAAGTGAATTGAATTTGATGATCAAAAGCCTGCTGGAGGGCGATCGTACTTTTACTAATATCCAGATCCAGGGTGAAATCTCTAATTTTAAACGTTATTCTTCAGGGCATTGTTATTTTACCTTGAAAGATGCCGGCGGCGTACTTAAAGCAGTTATGTTTCGCAATCAGGCGCGCAGTCTGCGATTTGAACCGCAAAACGGTGATACTGTTGTTGCTATCGGGCGTGTCGGAGTGTACGAGCGCGATGGCGTTTATCAGCTTTATACAGACCTGCTGCTGCCGTTAGGTGCTGGAGATCTGATGCTGGCTTATGAAGAATTAAAGAAAAAACTGACTGAGGAGGGGTTGTTTGACAGTGAACGTAAACGTGAACTGCCGCTGAACCCTAAAACAGTTGGAATGATAACATCGCCTTCCGGTGCTGCTGTACGTGATATGATTACTGTCGCGCAGCGGCGCAATCGCGGCATCAAGCTGTTGCTGTTTCCTGTCAAGGTGCAGGGAGATGGTTCTGGTGCTGAAATTGTCAGGGCGATCCGGTTTATGAATAAACACCGTTTGGCTGATGTCCTGATCGTTGGACGCGGCGGCGGTTCCATAGAAGAATTGTGGGCTTTTAATGAAGAGCCTGTTGTGCGTGCTATTGCTGCGTCTGAAATACCAGTAGTTTCAGCAGTAGGGCACGAAACTGATTTTACATTGTCAGATTTTGCTGCTGACCGCAGGGCAGCTACGCCTTCACAGGCTGCTGAGCTGGTTGTTGCAGATGCTGATTCGTATCTGCGCTATGTTGAGGAACTGACAGCACGCGGCGAGCGGGTGCTTGTGCATCAACTGGAACAGGCGCAGCATAAGCTGCAGCGTCTTCAGGGATCATGGGCTTTAGCCAAGCCGGAACGCTGGCTGGAGCCATTGCAGCAGCGTACGGATATGGCGATGCGGCAGCTGCAGGGCAGGATGGAAAGTATTCTGCAGAAACGGCAGCACAAGTTTGGACTGCTGGCAGCGCGGCTTGATGCTTTATCACCGCTGACGGTACTTGCCAGAGGTTATTCGATAACCAAGACAGACTCAGGCAGGGCTTTGCGCAGTATCGCAGATGTGCGCTGGGGAGAAGAACTCAGGACTCAGGTTGCTGACGGTGATGTGATATCGGTTGTGCAGCAGGTAGAAAGGCGTGAAAAACAATGACGATGAAAAAAATCGCCAAAAACATAAAGTTTGAAGAAGCGTTGGCCGAGCTGGAACAGCAGGTACAGCTGCTGGAAAGTGGAGAACTGCCGCTGGAAGAAGCGCTGGCAGCGTTTCAGCAGGGCGTTGCTTTGAGTAAGGTATGCATGACTAAACTCAATACGGTGCAGCAGGAAGTAGAAAAAATCGTCGTTGCTGCTGACGACGATAACGAATATGAACTGGAAACATTCGCAGAGCTGGAGGATTGACATGGATTTTAATAAGTATTACGAAGACAGGCAGAAGCTGGTCAATACTTTTCTGGAAAAACGTTTGGAAAAAAAGGGCATCTCGCGTGTCGATGAAGCAATGGCTTACAGCCTGCTGGCAGGTGGCAAGCGTATCCGTCCCATAATTTTAATGGCAACAGCCGATGCTTTGGGTGTCAGCGGTTATAATTTTCTGCCGGTAGCCTGTGGTTTAGAAATGATCCACACCTATTCGCTGATCCATGATGATCTGCCTTGTATGGATGATGATGAATATCGTCGCGGCCGTTTGACCAACCACAAGGTTTTTGGGGAAGCGCTGGCGCTTTTGGCTGGTGACGCTTTACTGACCCTTGCTTTTGAAGTGATGCTGGAACAAAAAAACGTACCGGCGGAAGTTTTGGTCGAAACTGTGCGCGAAGTGGCAATGTGTGCCGGAAACTTCGGTATGGTCGGCGGTCAGGTCATTGATCTTGATTCCGAAGGCAGGCAGATCAGTGAAGAAGAACTGCGTAAGCTGCATGCAGGCAAAACAGGAGCACTTTTCATTGCGGCAGTTCGCAGTGGTGCGCGATTGTCTGGTGCTGCCAGTGATGAACTGCTGGCTTTGACAAAATTTGCCGATCTTCTGGGTCTTGCTTTCCAGATCACAGACGATATCCTTGATGTCGAGGGTGATGCTGCTCAGATGGGCAAGGCAGCGCATAGTGATGAGAAAAAGCATAAGTCCACTTATGTGACCTTATATACTCTGGAAGGCGCCAAAGCGCTGGCTCAGAAAACTGTTGACGAGGCGCTGGGCTGTCTGGAAATGTTTGGAGAAAATGCCGAAGCTCTGCGTGAGATTACAAAAATGATGTGCGGGCGTAAAAGCTAAGTTATTTGTTATTGAGAAGAAAGGCGGATTGCTGAATGCAAAATGAGCAATTATTGCAAAAAATAAATTCTCCCGCAGATCTGAAAATGCTGACTCTGGATGAAATGAAGCTTTTAGCAGGCGAGATCAGGCAGCTGATCATTGATGTCGTTTCTAAAAACGGCGGCCACTTAGCTCCTAATTTAGGTGTGGTAGAACTGACTTTGGCTTTGCATAAAGTATTTACGACACCGAAGGATAAAATTATCTGGGACGTAGGCCATCAGTCATATATCCATAAAATACTGACGGGGCGTAAGGACCAGTTTCCGACGCTGCGGCAATATAAAGGCCTGTCAGGATTCCCGAAGCGTAAAGAAAGCGAGCACGATGCTTTTGGTACAGGACATTCCAGCACATCCATCTCAGCTGCTTTGGGGATGGCTGTAGCACGTGATCTTAAAGGTGAAGATAATAATGTTATTGCCGTTATCGGTGATGGTTCGATGACTGGCGGTATGTCTTTTGAAGCTTTGAATAATGCCGGCGATCTGCATAAAAAAATGATCGTTATTTTAAACGACAACGAAATGTCTATTTCTAAAAATGTCGGCGCGATGTCACAGTATTTGTGCGATCTGCGCACAGGTGAAACCTATAACAAAATCAAACACGATGTTGAAGGCTGGCTGAAAAGCCTGGACTTCGGCACTGATGTTTTAAATGCTATCGAACGTGTTAAAGGCAGTGTAAAGTACCTGATGGTACCAAGCTCTGTTTTTGAAGAGTTGGGCTTTAAATATCTTGGCCCGATTGACGGCCATGATTTGAATAAGCTGCTGGAGGTTTTGGAAGCGGCAAAGCATGTCGATGGTCCTGTTTTAGTGCATGTGATCACTAAAAAAGGTAAAGGCTATGAACCTGCAGAAAAAAGTCCGAATAAATTTCATGGCACGGGTCCGTTTGAGATTGCAACAGGTAAAAAAATCACCGATCCGCAGGCTCCGATCGCTTACACGGAAATGTTTGGTAAAACTTTGGTCGAACTAGCTGAACAAGATGCAGATATTGTTGCTATCACAGCGGCTATGCCTGACGGCACAGGTCTTAACAAATTTGCCGAATGCTATCCGCAGCGCTTTTTGGACGTAGGTATCGCTGAGCAGCATGCTGTTACTGCGGCTGCCGGTATGGCGGCTGCTGGAATGAAGCCCGTTGTTGCGGTGTATTCTACATTTTTACAAAGAGCGTATGATTCGGTGCTACACGATATCTGCATGCAGGATCTGCATGTAACGATGTGCCTTGACCGTGCCGGTATCGTCGGTGACGACGGTTTTACACATCATGGTGTTTTTGATTATGCTTATCTGCGTTCGATGCCCAGGATGACGATTATGGCACCTAAGGACGAAAACGAACTTCGTCAGATGCTGAACACGGCATTACAATTCAACGGACCGATCGCGATCCGTTATCCGCGCGGCAGCGGTATTGGCGTTGACTGTGAAGACGAACTGAAAGAACTTCCTATTGGTAAAGGTGAGCTTTTGCGGGAAGGTACCGATGTTTGCCTGCTGGCGATCGGCAGCATGGTGCAAACAGCTTTGCGGACTGCTGATGCTTTGGCGGCAAACGGTATTCAGGCTGGTGTGATCAATCTGCGTTTTGCCAAACCTCTTGATGAAGAATTGATCGTTCAGGCGGCCGAAAAATATGGAAAACTGGTCACCCTGGAAGAAGGCGTGCTGGCTGGCGGTGTTGGCTCTGCAGTTTTAGAGCTGCTTAATAAAGCCGGTCTGATGCAAAAGGTGCAGGTCTTAAATTTGGGACTCCCTGACGAATTTGTACCGCATGGTGACAAAAAATATTTGTTCCGGGATCTGGGTTTAGATACAGAAAGTATAAAAGAAAAAATTACTGCTTTGGTGAAAGGTGCCGGAGAAGCAAAGTGAAAAAAGAACGATTAGACGCACTGCTGACAGCCAGAGGACTTTTTGAAAGCCGGGCAAGGGCTCAGGCTGCTATTATGGCAGGTCAGGTGCTGGTCAATGAACAGAAAATAGATAAACCGGGGACACAGGTTCCCGAAGAGGCAGCGATACGCCTGCTGGGCGAAAAACTTAAATATGTGAGCCGCGGTGGGCTGAAATTGGAAAAGGCATTGCAGATATTCCCCATCAGCGTAGAAGGTAAAACTGTTGCGGATATCGGCGCTTCCACAGGCGGATTTTCCGACTGTGCCCTGCAGAATGGCGCTGTTAAAGTGTACGCCATTGATGTAGGCTATGGTCAGCTGGCCTGGAAGCTGCGCAGTGATGAGCGTGTCGTAAATATGGAACGCACTAACGTGCGCTATCTTGAAGCTGAAAGCTTGGGAGAACTGGTAGACGCAGCAACTATCGACGTGGCATTTATTTCTTTGGATAAGGTGCTGCCGGCGGTACATAAACTGCTTAAGCCAACTGGATTTGTTATTGCGCTTGTTAAGCCGCAGTTTGAGGCCGGCAAAGAAAACGTCGGAAAAAAAGGTGTCGTACGCGACCCTAAGGTACATGCCGACGTTATCAAAAAAGTAGTAGCTTTTGCTAAAGAAGAAGGTTTTGGTATTGCCGGACTGGATTTTTCTCCTATCAAAGGGCCTGAAGGCAATATTGAGTACTTACTGCATCTGACACTGGGTGATGACAATGCGGTAAGTGAAACTATGATTGACGAGCTTGTATCCAAATCACATGGTGATTTGGATAAACCACAGACCCAGGAGTAGAAACAGCGAGGCTTTTATGAATAAATTACGGTTGGGGATATTCCCCAATATGAAAAAAGAAAATGTCAAAAACAGTTTGCCGAAAGTGTTGGATTTGTGCGATAAGGCTGAGATCGAGGCGGTACTGCCGCAGCGTCTGGATTATCAGGACAGGCCCAGCTACGACGTTTGCGACAGGGCAAGCCTGAAGCAGATGCATATGGCGGTATCTTTAGGCGGCGATGGTACGCTGCTGCAGATGACGAGATTTTTGGCGCCGCTGAAAATCCCTGTATTTGGTGTCAATTTTGGGAAATTAGGCTTTTTAGCGGAAATAGAACTCAAAGAACTGCCGGAAGCCTTATCCAAGCTGACGGCCGGAGAATATGTGCTGGAAGAGCGCAGTCAGCTGCAGGCCTGTGTTTGGCGTGACGGTAAGGTTTTGATTGACGCTCACGCCTTAAACGATATGGTAGTGGCCAAGGGGCATTTTTCAAAGCTGGCGCATCTCAGTCTGAAGGTCAATGGCAAACGTTCGGGCAATTATGCCGCTGACGGTATCATCATGGCAACGGCTACAGGCTCTACTGCGTATTCGTTATCGGCAGGGGGGCCGCTTGTACATCCCAGCCTCGATGTTACTATTATTACACCTATCTGCGCTCATGCGCTTTATACAAGACCGCTTTTGATTCCGATGGACAGGGTCATAGAACTGAATGCTATTCCACCCTATGAAGAACTGTTGCTTTCGGCGGATGGAGAAATAGTAGCATCGATAGCGGAAAATGATACAGTAAGAATTGCCAAAAGCCCTGACAAAGTAACTTTTATCAGGCTCAATGGCCGCAGTTATTATGAAACCTGGCAGGAAAAGCTGATCCGTAATACGGAAATGCTTTAAAATACCCAACCGCTTACAAATACAGATATGAGGTGAGAGACGTGAAAGGTATCAGACACGGCAAGATCAAAGAAATCATCGAACACAGCAAAATCGAAACTCAGGAAGATTTGGCGGCTGCTTTACGCCACGACGGTATCGAGGTAACTCAGGCTACTGTTTCCCGCGACATCAAAGAGCTGATGCTCATTAAAGTTCCGGATGCCGAAGGCAATTATCATTATGCTTTTCCTAAAGAACATAATATGCTGCTGACTCCCGGACGTCTGGAACGTACTTTCCAGGATTCTATCATAGGTATGCGTGCCTCAGAAAATCTGGTAGTTGTCCGCAGCCTTCCCGGTACTGCACAATCGGTAGCTTATGCTATTGATTATATGAAATGGCCGGAGGTTTTGGGGACTGTTGCCGGTGATGATACTATTTTTGTTGCTGTCGATTCAAAAGATAACACTGTAACCTTTATGGAACGCTTTAATAATCGCTGATAGGACGAGGTCGTTTAACGATGCTGCAATCTTTGCATGTGCATAATTTTGCTTTAATTGAAGATGCGAAAATAGATTTTGCCCCCGGTTTCAATATTTTTACAGGTGAGACCGGTGCAGGTAAGTCTATTCTGATCGATGCTTTTGGCGTCGTGCTGGGTAATCGGGCTTCGGCGGACTATATCCGCAGCGGAGCTGATTCCTTTTGGGTGCAGGCGGTATTCGATATCAGCGGGATAGAAGCAGTTAAGTCTTTGCTGGCAGAGCAGGGGATAGACGAAGAGGACGAACTGTTTTTGAGGCGGCGTATTTTAGCCAACGGCAAAAGCCAGGCTACAGTTAACGGCGTGCAGGTACCATTGGCAGTACTCAAAAGCTTCAGCGAACTTTTGGTCGATATTCATGGCCAGCATGAAAACCAGGCGCTTCTAAAGTCTGATGCACCGTTGGCATTGGTCGATCTGTATGGACGGGAAGAGATTGCTCCTGTGCGTAAAACGTATCGGGAGCTGTATACAGCTTATCTGGCTACGCAGGCGAAGCTGACACAGCTGGAGCAAACAGGCAGTGAGCGGGAACGCATTTTAGACCGTCTGGAATGGGAAATCAAAGAAATTACTGAGGCCGCATTGGAAGCAGGCGAACTTGAAGCCTTACAGGAAGAGGTAAAACGTCTGCAGAACAGCGGCAAGATCATGACAGCAGTCAACAGTGCTCATGAATATCTTGACAGCGAAAGAGGTATTCTTGATAATTTGGCGGCAGCTAAAGATCAGCTGGCGGCAGTTGTGCGTTATGATGAACGGCTGCATAATGCGTGTGAAAGCCTGGAAAGCAGCTGGATCGCATTGGATGAATGCCGGCGTGAGCTGAGCGATTATCTAAGCAGCGAGGAATATGACGCTGAAAGAGCAGCTTATGTAGAGGAACGCTTGGATCTGTGGTATCGTCTGCAGAAAAAATACGGCGACAGCTATGAAGCGATCACTGCATACTTAGAGCAGGCACAGCAGCAGGCCGATGAATTGGCGCAGCTGGAAAGCAACATTGCTAAAACCAAACAGCTGCTGGCGCAGCAAAAAGGTGAATTAGAACAGCAGGCGCAAAGCTTATCGCAGCTGCGCGCTAAATATGCCGGGCGGCTGGCATCTAAAGTTACGGCACATATCCATGATCTGGCAATGCCGGAAGGCAGGTTTGAGATCGAGGTAACTGCTCAAGACACCCTGACTAAAACAGGTAAGGATGAATTGACCTTCCTGTTTACAGCTAACCTGGGAGAACCGATCAGACCCTTGTTAAAAGTCGCTTCCGGAGGCGAGCTGTCACGTGTGGCGCTGGCTATTAAAACGGTGCTTCTAAATGCCAGCGGTGTACCGACAATGGTGTTTGATGAGATCGATACAGGCGTCGGCGGCGTTACCGCACAGAAAATGGCCGAAAAGATCGCTGTTATTGCCAAGGTAGGACAGGTACTGTGTATCACGCATTTGCCACAGATAGCTTCTTTTGCTGACAGGCATCTTCTGATCCGCAAGGAAAGTACAGGCGGACGAACTTCAACAGGGTTGACTGTACTGAATGAAGAAGGCCGTATCCAGGAACTGATGAGGATGACAGTCGGCGATAATGTCAGCGAAGTAGCCTACGCTAATGCTAAAGAGCTTTTAGCAGCGGCTGCTAAAAATAAACAGGCAAGGTGAGAGCTATGAAAAAATTTCATCAGGCAAATTTAGATGAAACCTTTATCTGCAGTAAAGTGGGATTTTCAGGACGTCTGCTGCAGGTGAATATTGATTCGGTAATCTTGCCGAACGGAAGAGAAACGACACGTGAACTGATCCATCATCCGGGGGCTGTAGCTATTGTTCCTATTTTAGACGATGGCAGTATTATTTTTGTAAAACAATACCGTTATCCTGTGGGAACAGTAATGTATGAGATCCCGGCAGGGAAACTTGACCCGGGTGAAGAACCGGACGTATGTGCTGAGCGGGAACTGTCGGAAGAAACCGGTTATAGTGCGAAGGAATGGCAAAGGCTGACTTCTATCGTTACTACACCTGGCTTCACTGATGAAGTTATTCACCTGTATGCGGCGCGCGGTTTGGAAAAACACAACCAGCATACTGATGAAGATGAGTTTATCGATGTCGTAAAATTAACGCCGCAGCAGGTCAGGGAAATGGTGCTGGAAGGCGATATCTTCGATTCTAAAACTCTAAGCGCTTTATGTGTATTGGAAATGCTGAAATAAAACTTAATAAGTGATTTGAACGCAGACTGTTTCTGACAGTCTGCGTTTTTTTGTTGTTTTTACCGCCTGTTTAAAATGCAGGCGGTTTTGTTTATTGAAAGCGGTCTTAATAAATAAGCTGCACCGTAATGGCAGTTGCAGGCTGATAATAATTTAAAACTTTGGCGTCTATCAAACCGTATGGGCAATAACGGCAACAAACTGCGTCGTAAAAAAGTTTCTGTATGTCTTGTGGGGGGGTACAGAAGTGCTATAATGGTAAAAATAAAACCATTACAAATAAAATATTATTTTAAATCAAAAATATGATGCAAATAAAGAGCAGTTAGCTAAAAGCTGTACTATTTTATGAGGTACATATCAGACTGCTGGTTTTGCGGGTTATCTTTAAACCCTGAGTATATAATACAAGGAGAGTTGCATGTGAGAAAAAATGGGAGAATTTTAAACAAAAAAATTTTGAATGCATTGCTGGCAGGGGCAATGCTCAGCAGCTGTAACTATAATACAGCTTGGGCTAACAGCGGAGGTACGCTTGTTGAATTGAAAGATTGTTATATCGGCAACAGCAGCAGCGGATCTGATGTAGTCATTGATGAAAACAACAGCAGTACAAGTATTTATGGCGGCACAGATGCTACAAATGCCGTGACTGATAATACAGTTACTGTAGTAGCTGGCGCAGTGGCAAAGGATATTACCGGTGGGATAATAGAAACTTCAGCGAACGATAATGATGTAAAAAACAACAGCATTAGTATTGAACAAGGTGCTGAAGTGCGTTATATAAAAGGTGGTCTTACTACGGGCAGCGGTGTAGTAGAGGCTAATACTGTTACTATTGCCGGTATTGCAGCAGGCATCACCGGCGGTGATGGCGGCAGCAGCGTCAGAAAAAATAAAGTCGTGATAGAAAGAGACAGTGATATCAGAGGACCTGTTTATGGTGGAAAAGGTGCAGCCGGGAGTAAGGTCGTTGAAGAAAATGAGATAGTGTGCAATGGCGGCAAGATAGTATCAGATCTTTGCGGAGGGAATAGTGATTATGATGCGCTTGTTCAGAAAAATATCGTTACAGCTACCGGAGATACCAAGGTAAATTATATTTACGGCGGCAGCGGGGCAAACGGCTCTGTCACAGCCAACCAGGTAATTGTCGGCGGTAATGCTGTTTTAGCTCAAATGGGGCGTGTTATTGGCGGCTATATCGAGGCTGGCAGTGGTGACGTTACAGAAAATACGGTAACGATCACGGAGAACGCTTCTGTTCAGATGGTTATTGGTGGCTTTATTGATAACGGCGCCGGTGCGGTCCGCAGGAATGTACTTACCTTTAACAGCGGTACTGCCAATGCAAACATTTATGGCGGCTATAGTAAGGGCAGTGGTGTTGTAGAGGAGAACCGTGTAATCATAAATGCAGGAACATTAAAATCTGTTTATGGCGGCTACGGCAAAAGTAACGTTAATAATAATTATGTAGAAATAAACGGCGGCAGTTTTACATCAGGGGAATATGGCAGTATTTATGGCGGTTACAGTACAAGTAACGGTGATGCCACAGGTAATACGCTGGTGATCAATGGCGGTAATTTTATTGACGGAGATTGGGGAAAGGTTTGGGGAGGTTTTTATGGCGGCTACAGTAAGAATGGTTCAGCTACTGGAAATAGTGTTACGATAGCCAGCCGTGATGGCGTAGATCCACTTTTTGATACTGTGATTTACGGCGGTTTTTCAGGAAATGCAGATAAAGACGTTTTTTCGGGCAATACACTGAATATCCATACCAAGAATTTGACAACAGTAAATGTTAAAAATTTTGAATACTATAATTTCTATTTACCGGAAGATATAAGTGCGGGTGAAACGGTTCTGACGCTGACAGATAAGAGTGGCACTGATCTGTCAGGAAGCAAGATAAATGTCGGTGTGGTTGGCTCTGCACCGGCACTGCAGGCAGGGGACAAGATTTATTTGTTTGCAAATAAAAATGGCATCAAGGCTGACGCTAGTCTCACTTATGGTAAAATCCAGCAGGGTGTAAGTGTCATTTATGATTTTGGCGCGTTACTTGAAGATGACGGGAAGAAATTATCTGCAACAGTCAATAGTATAGGCAGTACTGATGGGACTGGAGGGACTGGCGGAACAGGCGGTAAAGTGACAGAGCAAAGTAAATCACCCGTAGAGACCAGAGCGGCGGCAGCGGCTGTTGTGAATAGTGGTGCGGACAATGTCAGCGGTACAGGCATTGCCAATGCAGTTCAGGCAGCGGGCGGCAATGGGCAGGCCGAAATGTTTGGCGCTTCAAGTGGCGGCAATATGCGTTATAAAAGTGGGTCGTATACTGATGTTCACGGCTATAACCTGGCATTAGGGGCAGCAAAAGCCGTTAAAAATAACGCTGGTAAGCTAACCTACGGTCCCTTTGCAGAATATGGCTGGGGCAATTACACTAGTCATCTTGACAGTGGGGTCCGCAGTGACGGTAATACCAAATACTATGGTGTAGGAGCGTTTGTACGTCAGGATAATAATAATGGTTTTTACTACGATGGCAGTTTAAGATATGGCCGCCTTGAATCTGATTATAGAAGCGGTGATATGATCGGCGCGGACGGGAATAAGGTTTATAGCAGCTATGACAGCAGCAGCAGTTATTATGGGGCGCATTTAGGCGTCGGTAAAGTTAGCAGTCTGGATGAAAAGGTACGATCCGACATATATTTAAAAGTGCTTTATAACCATCAGGGAAGCGACAGTGTAGCTTTGGGTGGGAAAGGCAATGGAGAGGTGTATGAATTTGACGCTGTGGACAGTACCAGAGCACGTGTCGGCGGCAGGTTGAGCAAGGACTTCGGCAAGCATGGCACGGGTTATGTTGGTATGGCATACGAATATGAATTTGACGGAACAGCACGTGCAACAGTCAAGTGGTTAAGTACGCCTTCACCAAGCATTAAAGGCAGCAGTGGAATGTTTGAAATTGGCTATGTTTTGAAAGCTGATGGAGAAAACGGGACTGATATAGAATTGGGGCTGCAGAATTGGTTAGGCAAAAAACAGGGTGTGACAGCAAGTGTGAACGTTGTCTTTAAATTCTGAACTGTATAAGCTCAAAGTAAAGCTTGAAAGATATAAGCCTAAAACTTAATAAGTGATTTGAACGCAGACTGCTTCTGACAGTCTGCGTTTTTTGTTGTTTTTACCGCCTGTTTAAAATGCAGGCGTTTTTTGTTTATTGAAAGCGGTTTTAATAAATAAGCTGCACCGTAATGGCAGTTGCAGGCTGATAATAATTTAAAACTTTGGCGGCTATCAAACCGTATAGGCAATAACGGCAACAAACTGCGTCGCAAAAAAGTTCTTGTATGTCTTGTGGGGGGGTACACAAGTGTTATAATGATAACGTGTATTGCTAAATCAAATGTTTTAAATATTTTAGCTATAAAAAACAGTTGATAATTAAAGAATATAAAATAAAATCTAAACGTAAATATAATAAGACAGCGAAGGAGAGAAGACATTGTTAAAATTGGCAGGAAAAAGTATGGCAGTAGCTTTAACTTTAGGCATGACATCAACCGTCTGGGCGGCGGCAGCTTTACCAGGCAGCGATCCGCAGGTGCGGGCATTGGAACAGAACCGCAGCCAGGCAGAGCAGCAGGCAGAAGTATATAGTACTGCTGCCGATAGTAAGGTGCAGGGCGAGCAGACATTTATGCTCAGCTGCTTTAAGTTTACCGGGCAGGATAAAATCGACACGGCGGTTTTTGCAGAACTTACTAAAGACTATATGGGCAGAGATATAACTGTCAGTGAATTGCAGCAGGCGGCTGACTTGGTTACAGACTATTGCCGTAATCAGGGATATACAGTTGCTACAGCTTTTTTACCGCAGCAGGATATCAAAAATGGCGTGGTAGAGATCCGTATTTTGCTTGGGACGATGGGAGAAATAAAAATAAATAATCGATCCCGGCTCAGTGAAGGGCAGGCAGAAAGATTTTTGAGCGGTCTTAAAGCGGGTAGTATTATCAAAAATGGACCTTTGGAAACAGTGCTGAATAATCTGAATGACTTGCCGGGAATCGCTGCGGCCGGTATTCTTAGTGCTGGGACAGAAGTAGGCAGCAGCGATTTAACAGTGACGCTGGCCGATAAAAAGCAGGCAGATACTATTTTATATACAGATAATCATGGCGGTAAGTATAGCGGCCGCTACCGTTATGGTTTTCAGACAACGTTCAACGATCCTGGGCATATCGGTGATAAATTGTTTTTGGGGGGGATGCTGACTAACAGCGATCTGCATAACTACAACCTGGGATATGAAATGCCTTTGGACAGCAGCGGCAGCCGGTTAGGAATAAGCTACAGTCTGATGGATTATAGTCTGAGCGGTTTTTATAATATTCTGGACGCTGTCGGCAGGGCCAAGACCTTCAGTATATACGGCAGTACGCCTTTTATCAATACCAGCCGTAACTATTTGGCAGCGGCTTATGGTTACGATAACCGGCAACTGCAAGATGAATTGCGGACGTTTGGCAGCAGTACTGAAAAACACAGTAACGCCCTGCACTTGGGCATTGTTGGCAACAGCAGAGGTATGGGCAGTTATACCGGTTACAGCGCGCTGTATTATACCGGCAGATTGACTTATGACGATATCAATGTTGGCAACGAAGGTACTTACCATAAATTCAATACAGATATTAATCATATCCAAAGTTTGGGACATACAGTGAACCTGCATATCAATTTGCACAGTCAGTTAGCCAGCAAAGATCTGGACGGCAGTGAACAGTTCAGTTTAGGCGGCGCTGACGGCATACGCGCCTATCCGCAGGGCGAAGCCAGCGGCAGCAGCGGTTATCAGGCAACTGCAGAGCTGCGCTACGCTACGTCTATAGCTAATCTCAGTCTGGCAACTTTTATCGACTGGGGCGAGGTAGAGTTAAATAAAAATATAGGCGATCATCGGAACTTGGCAGGCTGGGGAGTTGGCGTGCAATATGCCAGACCAAATGACTATTATTTGAGAGTTGATTATGCCCGCAAGCTTAATGGCGAAGTTTATCAAAGCGAAGAAAACGATAAAAACGGTCGGGTATGGTTTTTAGCCTATAAACTGTTCTAAAAAACAGCAGAAGGAGATAGGGAAGCATGAAGAAAAATAAATTATTATTACATAAACAGATATTGGCAGCGGTGTTGAGCGGTGGAATACTGCTGTTGCCTAATTGGGGTTATGCTTTACCGCAGGGTGGGCAGGTCGTGGCCGGAACTGGCAGTATAGGCACGCCTGGCGGTGATCAGATGAATATCACTGGCAGTGGTAATGTGGCGATCGACTGGAACAGTTTTAACGTGGCTCAGGGCGAATCGGTTAAGTTTAGTGGGATGCAGGCCGTGTTGAATTACGTTACAGGCAATACTAAAAGCGAGATTTTTGGTAACATCAGCGGCAGCGGCGTACATGTATTTTTAGTTAACCCCAACGGTATCCTGTTTGGTGCAACAGCCAGTGTCAATGTAGGCGAGCTGACGGCATCGACCAGGACGATAGATAACAGAAAAAGCTTTGACGGGACTGCTTTTAGCACATTGAGTCTTGAAGCTGCGCAAAAAGTTCGTGGCGATATTATTAATCTGGGTGAGCTGACTGCTGATAAAATCCTGCTTGAAGGAGATAATATTTCGCTGCTCAATGCCCATATGCTGAAATCAAGCGGTAATGGCAATATTACTCTGCGTGCTGATAATAAAGTGACAGTAGGCTATGAAGTTACGGATAAGACTACAATAAATGTTGGTGATGATGCGCCTGGCGGACATACGGTCAGCGATTATACGACTGGCACCGGTACTAAAGGCAGTACTGTTTTGGCTGGAGCTGCTGTGCAGGATCTGTGCGGTAACAGTAAAAATATAACCGATGCTATGCTGGTACATGATATTTATGAACTGCAGGCGATCGATAAGAATATAAACGGCGATTACATTCAGGGTGATTATATGCTTGCTGGCGACATTGATGCCGATGTGACCAAGCGCTGGAATAGCGGCAGTGGATTTAATCCAATTGGTAATTTTACAAGCATGCCATTTAATATAGGCGGCTTTAATGGCAGCCTTGATGGGGCGGGTTTTGTTATTAAAGATTTGCATATCAATATTAATACTGCCGATGGAACGCAGAGTAATGCGGGGCTATTTGATGTCTTGAATACAAATGCCTTTGTGCATAATCTGACTCTGCAGGATGGAAGCATAACTAATTATACTAATTCCAGTGGTGGGAGCGTCGGCAGCATTGCAGGGGAAAATCTTGGGTCATTGAAAAATGTTTTCAATATTGAAATGGAAATAAGCAGTCAGAATGATAGTGCCAATATTGGCGGCATTGTCGGTTATAATAAAGGAACTGTAACTGATGCACATAATAGCGGCTCAGTCAATGATAAAACTAATACAAGTGCACGTATTGGCGGTATTGCCGGCTATAATGATAACGGCGGTGTGATCAGTTATTCTGATAATGATGGTGCAGTTACAGGTAAAGGTGATTATTCTGCTGCAGGTGGAATTGTCGGATATAATAATGGTAGCATAAAGAACAGCTTTAATAATGGGAATGCTACGGGTTATGGTGATTATCTTGGCGGAATAGTAGGCGAGAATATAAAAGATATTTTTGATTCATACAATAAAGGCGAGATTAAAGGAAAGGGTTATGATACGGTAACTGGCGGAATTACTGGGATTAATGATAGCGGTAATATTAATAACGTTTATAATAGTGGAATTGTTGATAGTATGGGATATAATGTTGGTGGTATCGTAGGCCAAAATTATAGCGGGACTCTAAGTAATGCTTATAATACAGGTACTATTAATGGTAACGGTAGTGAGTATGTTGGTGGTATTGCTGCAATTAATGATGGCGAAATAAAAAACGTTTATAATATTGGTAAAGTTTCAGGTGGAGATTATAGAAATGTTATTGTTGTTGAAAATAGCGGTGCTGTTTCTAATGCCTATTATGCAGTCAGAAGCGGCGATACAATCTTAGGTTATAAAAAATTTGGCAGCGGTACGTTGCTCACTCTGGCAGAATTTGGTAAAGATTTTGAAAAAGGGTTAGATACAGCTTCCAAAGATTCCTGGAAATTCTATAACGGTTACACAGACCCGCTTTTAGAAGGGTTTTTGAAAAAAATCACTATTGACGGAGACTCTATTACAGGGGGCGATACTGTTTACAATGGTTCTGAACAAAATGCCGGTTTGAGTGGGTTGGCAGACGGTATTTTGGTGGGATCTAAAAAGAACGCCGGTGATTATGATTTGAATGATTTACTGTATTCCGGGCAGGACGGCTATGATATAGAAATCGTCAATGATGGGACTAAATTTATTATCAATAAAGCGCAGCTGACTGTAACAGCCGATGGATTTGAAATAGATGCGAATTCAGTATTGCCTGATTTTACAGGTTCTATCAGCGGTTTAGTTGGCGGTGAACGTTGGGAAGATTTGGGTGTAGAACTTGATAGTGATCTGCATTTTACTACTGACGCAGATGGTAAAACTGCGGGAAAATTTGCTATTAACGGCAGTTTGGATAAGACGCTGGCTAATTATGAAATCAAACAGGCAGACAGCAATGCTGCCGCGCTGGTAGTCAATAAAAATGATAAACCGCCGCAGCCGCCTGATCTTTCTAACTTGCCGCAGGAAGGTATCTATCAGAATGCACTGGTCAATCTTGCTGTTGCCGAGCGGGAAAACAGGCCGGAACAGCAAAGTATCAAGCGGCGTGTTACGGACAGCCGCATCAGTGACAAAGAAGAGCAGGTCAAAGTAACGATCGAAGGTGACGGTATAAAAACAGAGTGAAGACAGTTTTTTGAGCGCAGAGATTGCTTCTGCGCTTTTTTTACGGGTAAATTATAAGTTTGGTCAGAGCTTTTGCGAATGCAGATACATTTTTCATTATTGTTACTTGCGTTACACTTTGTTGTTTTAAAAACGGTAAATTCTTAAATTTCAGCTAAAATGCAGGAAAAGCCCTTGTAACCAGCGAATTGTAATAACATCAAATTTTGTAGGACAAGGGGGAGTAATCATGAAAGAGTATACTGGAGATAGGATCAGAAACGTGGCCATTGTGGGTCACGGTGGGGCTGGAACGACGTCTGTTACCGAAGCCTTACTGTATCGTTCGGGAGCAATTTCCAGAATGTGCAAGGTAGAAGACGGGGCTACCACCACTGACTATGAGCCGGAAGAAATCAAACGCGGCGTATCTGTCAATGCAACTTTGGCGCCTGTTGAATGGCGTGATACCAAAATCAATTTTATTGATACACCAGGCTTTGCCGACTTTGTTGCCGAGGTCAAAGGCGCTTTCCGTGCCGTTGACAGCGCTTTGATCGTTGTATGCGCTACTTCGGGCGTGCAGGTTGGCACTGAGCAGTGCTGGAAGCTGGCAGAAGAAGCACATTTGCCGCGTATCATTTTCGTTAATAAGATGGATCGTGAAAATGCTGATTTTGATAGTATCCTTGACAACCTGCGTGCTAAGATCGGTAAACGTGTATTGCCGCTGCAATTACCTCTCGGTAAGGAAGCCGATTTCTGCGGCGTTATCGACCTCTACAAAATGAAGGCTTATAAAGCTAACGGCAACGATTCCATCGAAATGGACATTCCTGAAGATATGCTGGAGTATGCCAAAGAAGCGCATGAAAAAATGGTCGAAGCTGCTGTTGAGGCTGATGATGACTGCATGATGCGTTATCTGGAAGGCGAAACTATCAGCGATGAGGAAATTATGGATTGCCTGATCAAAGGCATTCGTCAAGCGATTATTTTCCCTGTCCTTTGCGGAAGTGCATATAAAGATATTGGCTTGGGACGCGTTATGAACGCGATTATCGATTTTACCTATCCGGCTATTCTGAATGACTTTGTTGTTACGAATCCGGAAACTGAAGAAGAAGAGATCCGCGATGCCAACGCACCTATGGCAGCTTTGGTTTTCAAAACTACGTCTGATCCTTTTGTTGGCCGTTTGAGCTTCTTTAGAGTATTCTCGGGCACGATCAAGAGTGACAGCATGGTTTATAATGCCAGCCGTGAAAAAGAAGAACGTATTGGCGGTATTTTTACGATGCGTGGCAAAACTCAGATTCCGATGAAGGAAGTTGTTGCCGGTGATATTGGCGTTACTACTAAATTGCAGTTTACGTCTACCGGCGATACGCTCAGTGACAAGAACTCACCTGTTTTGTTTGCGCCGATCGCATTCCCGCTGCCGATGTATACTCGTGCCATTTACGCTAAAAAGAAAGGCGAGGAAGAGAAGATCGCCACTGCTTTGAACCGTTTGATGGACGAGGACCCGACTATCATTGTTACTAAGAACAGTGTGACGAAGGAAACTCTGGTCAGTGGCATGGGCGATCAGCATATCGAGATCATTATGGAGCGTATGAAACGTAAATTCGGTGTGGAAGCCGATTTGCGTGCGCCTATCGTTGAATACAGAGAAACTATCCGCGGAACGGCGGAGGTTGAAGGCAAGCATAAGAAACAATCCGGTGGACATGGCCAGTATGGTCACGTTGTGATCAAGATGGAACCCTTGCCGCCAGGAGAAGGCTTTGAGTTTGTTGACAAGATTTTCGGCGGTGCTGTGCCGCGGCAATATATTCCGGCTGTTGAAAAAGGTATGCGTGAGTCCATGGAACACGGCATTTTGGCCGGGTATCCGGTAGTCGATGTTCGCATTACGCTGCTTGACGGTTCTTATCATACTGTCGATTCTTCAGAAATGGCGTTTAAGATCGCTTCCAATATGGCGTTCAAAAAAGCTATGGAACAGGCGAAACCGGTTTTAATGGAGCCTGTTTATAATTTGGATGTTTATTGCGCCGAATCAATGATGGGCGATGTTATTGGCGATTTGAACTCTAAACGCGGACGTATTTTGGGTATGCAGAGTTTGGAAGACGGTATGGGCTGCGTAAAAGCGCAGGTTCCTTATGCCGAGATTTCCGAATATGCGGTTGACCTGCGTGCTCTGACTCAGGGCTTGGGTACTTTTGAAATGAAGTTTGACCATTATGAGGACGTACCGATGAAAATGGCCGAAAAGATCATTGCCGAAGCTAAGGAAGCCCAATAATTGATGTAGTTTCTGTAAAACTAAGCTGAAAGCGGTTTGCTAAAAGGGCAAACCGCTTTTTTATGCTTGTGCGTTGCTGTTGGTGTGAGTAAATAAAAAGAGTTTATCTCAATTATTGAGATAAACTCTTTTGTTGTTACAGATTGGGTCAAAAGCTTATTAGATCAGTATACCATATGTACGAGCATATACCCGGCAAAGCAGGCACTGCCTACGCCAATAAGCCCCGGCACCAGGAAGCTGTGATTGATGATAAATTTACCGATATGTGTTGTTCCCGAACGGTCAAAGCCGATGCAGGCCAGATCGGAAGGATAAGTCGGCAGAACAAAATAACCGTAAGCTGCCGGCATAAAACCTACTATTACTAAGGGATCGACGCCAACGCTTAATGCCATCGGTACGATGACGGTCACGGCCGCTGCCTGTGAATTGATCAGCTTGGAAACCAAAAACAGAACGATCGCATACATCCAGGGATAAGTAAGTACGATGTCACTTAAGGATTTTTTCATTACGGGCAGATAGGCACCGAAATAGGTATCGGCCATCCAGGCTACGCCGTAAACTGAAACAATGGCGGTCATACCTGATTTAAAAACAGAACCGGAAGCGACTTCCGAAGTTTTAACATTGCACAGGATCATAATGACAGCGGCAATAGAAAGCATCATCAGCTGGATTGTCGGTGTCATGGAAAACGGCTTCAAAACGCCTTTGGCGTTGGGAAAGTGCGGCAATAATTGTGGGAAGCTGCCAAAGATAGCAATCACAACGATACCCAGAAGAAAAACTAATGCTGCCTGATAGGCACTTTTAGGCAGGATAATATTTAAAAGGCTTTGTTCCTGCAGGCCGCCGTAAATAAACTCTTTTTGTTCAGGATCAGCGATTTTTTCCTGGAATTCACTGTCTTTATCAAGATCTTTGCCGCGGTTGATGCTCCAAAGGCCGGCTATCACAACACCGATGAAGGTAGCAGGAATGGAAATAGAAAGAATCTGCATAACTCCGAAAGGGTGATCTGTAGCGCCGAGGATGGCAACTACCGAAACAACAGCTACCGAAGCAGGCGAAGCGCAGACACCCATTTGTGAAGCAATGGAAGCAACAGACATCGGCCGTTCCGGGCGGATATTTTGTTTGATAGCGATATCGTAAATAATAGGGAACATAGCGTAAACTACATGTCCGGTGCCGCATAAAACGGCAAGCAGCCAGGTTGTGAGCGGAGCAAGGATAGTAATATATTTGGGGTTGCTGCGCAAGAATTTTTCAGCATATTTCAGCATTACATCAAGCCCTTTGGAAGCCTGTAAAAATGCTGAACAGGTAACCACCGCCATAATTGTCAGCATAACGTCTACCGGCGGTTTACCGGGTTTCAGGCCCATAACAAAAATGAAGAAAACAAGGCCGATACCAGAAATAGTAGCCAGACCGATACCGCCGCGGCGAACGCCGATTACCAGGCAGGCTATCAAAACGATAAAACCTAAAAACATTAACATCAAGACACCTCCGAGAAATAAAATAATAATTAAAAATATATCTAACGACGTCAAGGTATACAGATTGAAATGATATACCGCAGTCGGAGATGTCCTGTTACAGGATAACTGTGATTAAGCTGCAAAGGTACAAAGCAATAGTGACACTATATAAATAAAGTGTATGATAATAGTGGCTGCAATACGGGTATTAGTATACACTATTATGGTGTTTATTGCTAGCCCTAAAAAAATTTTATTTTAACTGAAAATCACGCTTATAAAGATAAAGTGAGTTTTATAATTATAGTGAAGCGGCAGAATAAAATAAGGAATAAGCTTATAAAAGCCGCTAAAGATAAAAAACACAGGAAAATACACGATGTTTATTTCTTCAACTTATGCTATAATTAATATATTACTATGAGTTATTGGGAGGGTTCAGTAAATGCAGGCTATTGATCATGCATCTGTTAATACTTTACGCTTTTTGGCGGCTGACCAGGTAGAAAAGGCTAAATCGGGACATCCTGGTTTCCCTTTGGGCACGGCGCCGTTGATGTATACTTTGTGGGACCGTTTTATGCACTACAATCCAAAAGATCCTAACTGGTTCAATCGTGACCGTTTTGTTTTGTCGCCAGGACATGGCAGCGCTTTGTTGTATGCAATGCTGCATCTGGCCGGCTACGATGTTTCGATGGAGGAATTGAAAAACTTCCGTCAATGGGGCAGCAAAACTCCGGGGCATCCTGAATATGGTCATACAGCAGGTGTTGATGCGTCTACAGGTCCGTTGGGACATGGTTTTGCAATGGGTGTAGGTTTTGCTGTTGCCGAAGCTATGCTGGCAGCAAAATATAATAAGCCTGAATTTACTGTTATTGATCACTATACCTATGGACTCACTTCCGACGGTGACCTGATGGAAGGCGTTGCCAGCGAAGCTGCTTCTTTGGCAGGGACTTTGGGTCTGGGTAAATTGATCTACCTTTATGATGATAATAAAATTACTATTGAAGGTTCTACCGATATCGCTTTCACTGAAGATGTGGAAGCCCGCTTTAAGGCTTATGGCTGGCAGGTGCTGCGTGTAGCTGATTCAGAAGATATTGAAGCTATGGAAGCTGCCGTTAAAGAAGCTCAGGCAGATACCGAGCATCCCAGTCTGATCATTGTGCGTACTCATATCGGTTATGGCAGCCCGAAACAGGACAGTGCTTCCTGCCATGGCGAGCCTTTGGGTGCTGAAGCTTTGGCACTGACTAAAGAAAAAGCCGGCTGGCCTGTTGGTCAACCGTTCTATGTGCCTTTGACTGTCAGCCAGTATTTCAAAAATAAAATTGAAGATTGCGAAGGCGATCAAAAAGCCTGGGAAGCATTGATGGCTGATTATAAAGTTGTTTATCCTGAATTGGGAATGGAACTTGAAGAACGTATCAGCGGCAATGCTCTGGTAAATCTGCACGATTTGGAAGCGATCTTTAAAGATGTTGCTAAAACTGCTACCCGTGAAGCTTCCGGCGATATCCTGCAGAAGCTTGTTATGCAGCTGCCGAATCTGGTTGGCGGCAGTGCCGACCTGGGTCCTTCTAATAAAACTGTGATGAAAAATGTCGGTTATTTCTCGAAAACAGACCGCAGCGGCCGTAATATTCATTTCGGTGTGCGCGAACATGCTATGGGAACAGTTCTTAATGGTATTGCTTTGCACGGCGGTTTTATTCCATTCGGCGGTACGTTCCTTGTTTTTGCCGACTTTATGCGTCCGGCGATCCGTATGGCAGCTTTGATGGGATTACGTTCCATTTTTGTCTTAACGCACGATAGTATTGCTTTGGGTGAAGATGGCCCAACTCATCAACCGATCGAACAAACTATGAGTCTGCGGATGATTCCGGGACTGTCTGTATTCCGTCCGGCAGATGCTTTAGAAACTGCTACAGCCTGGCAAATGGCTTGTATGAATCTACATAAACCAACGGCATTGCTTTTGAGCCGTCAGAAATTGCCGGTATTACACGAATATGCGGCAATCGTTCACGAAAATGCTTATAAAGGCGCTTATGTGCTGAACCCGGGACAGGGAGAAACAAAAGCGGTGCTTATTGCTACCGGCAGCGAGGTGCATTTGGCTTTGGAGGCGCAGGCTGTTTTGGCTAAGGAAGGAACTGCAGTCAGTGTAGTTTCGATGCCCAGCTGGGATACTTTTGAAATGCAGAGCGCAGATTATAAAGCTTCCGTTTTGCCTGAAGGTTTGCCGAAGATTGCTGTTGAAGCCGGCGTTACTTTAGGATGGAGCCGTTATACCGGCAGTGAAGACAATGTTTTGGGTATCAATCGTTTTGGCGCGTCGGCACCTGGCGATGTAATGATGGAAAAATATGGTTTTACTGTTGAGAATCTGGTTGCTAAAGTAAAAAGCGTTCTTTAATTTTATAATTTAAACGGGCATGGTGCTTACTCTTAGGCCCGTGCCCGTTTTGCTTGCGGTACTGAATCTGAAGATTTTAGTAAGACAGTCTGCAGATAGGAGAAGAAATGAAACATTTATTAACGATAGCAGGCAGTGATTCCAGCGGCGGAGCCGGAATACAGGCCGATTTGAAAACCTTTGCCGCACATGGCACCTTTGGTATGAGCGTTATTACTGCTGTAACAGCGCAAAACACACAGGGTGTGACGATGGTGCAGGATATAGACGCTGGGGTGATCGAGGCGCAGATCGATGCGGTATTTGACGATATACGCGTTGATGCGGTAAAAATAGGTATGGTATCAAGGCCGGAAATCATCAAAACGATTGCCGATAGATTGCGTTATTATAAACCGCAGATCGTGGTGCTGGACCCGGTAATGATTTCTAAAAGCGGTTATCCGCTGCTGGCACCGGAAGCCTGTGCGACACTGGTCCAAGAGCTGCTGCCACTGGCAACGCTGGTAACACCTAATTTGCCGGAAGCAGAAGTTATCAGCGGTATGAAGGTGACGATGAAGGAAGAAATGCGACCTGTTGCCGAACGTATTTTAGAGTTAGGTGCCAAAGCTGTTTTGGTCAAAGGCGGTCATTTGAACGGCAGCGCTGATGACCTGCTGTTTGATGGCAGTACAGAACGCTGGTTTATGGGAGATCGCATCGACACAAAAAATACGCATGGTACCGGCTGCACATTATCCAGTTCGCTGGCGGCAAACCTTGCCCAGGGTCTGAGCCTGGCGGATGCCGTTGCGGCTTCGAAGGCTTATGTAACAGAAGCGATAGAATACAGTTTGCCGATCGGCGGCGGCTGTGGCCCGACACATCATTTTGTTGATTTGTACAGAAAGGCAGGCTGGTTAAAATGAGTTTGGTCATCAAAGGGCAATTTGGCTTGATCGTTGATGCTGTACGTGAAAAAAGGCCTGTTATCCATCATTTGACTAATTATGTGACGGCGGGAGACTGCGCCAATATCACTTTGTGTGCAGGTGCTTCGCCGGTAATGGCCGATGAAGCAGAGGAAGTAGCTGAAATAACTTCTAATGCTGATGCATTGGTATTGAATCTGGGAACTATTGCCAAAGCAAAAATGCAGGCAATGGAAACAGCGGCTGCAGCAGCTAAAAATAAAGGCATCGCAGTAGTTTTAGATCCTGTAGGAGTTATGGCGTCCAAGCTGCGTTTAGTTTTTGCGCTGAAGCTTTTAAACGAAGGGCTGGTAACTATCGTGCGCGGTAATTACGCTGAATGTCTGGCATTATTGGAAGAAAAAGCTGAAGGCAGAGGCGTAGATTCAAATGGCAATGTGACTGATGGGTTAAGGGTAGCGAAGGACGCTGCGGAAAAATATAACTGTGTTTTTGCTGTTACAGGCGTTACTGATTATGTCAGCAACGGGAAACAGGCTTTAGTTCTGACTGGCGGACATGAGCTGCTGACGCAGATCACAGGAGCCGGCTGTATGACAACGACGTTATGTGCCTGCTGCGCTGCAGTAACAAAAGACCCATTGCTGGCAGCCGCTTTAGGTATAGTCATAATGGGGCAGGCGGCAGAACTGGCCGCAGGGTTTATGGAAACAAAAGACGGACCGGGAATGTTTAAAACAAGGCTGTTTGACGGTGTTTATCACGTTACGACAAAATGGAACGTGCTGCATTTGGACCCGGAACGGAAGCAGTGAGATGGAGAAAATGAAGCTGAAAATAGATTACAGTGTATATTTGGTAACAGATACCGGATTTTTGCAGGGACGTGATTTCGCTGCCTGCATTGAAGCCGCACTTAAAGGCGGCGTGACCCTGCTGCAATATCGCGATAAAAATGCTGACAGTCGTGTGCTGCTTGAACGGGCGCTGCTGCTGAAAAAAATGTGTGCTGTTTATCATGTACCTCTGCTGATCAACGACAGGCTTGATATCGCGTTGGCTGTTCAGGCAGACGGTGTGCACGTGGGGCAAAGCGATTTGCCGGTTACTGTAGTGCGCAGGCTGTTAGGCGAGCAGGCAGTTATTGGCGCATCGGCTCATAACCCTGAAGAAGCCAGGCAAGCGCTTGCGGATGGTGCTGACTATTTGGGCTGCGGTGCGGTGTTTGGCACCACTACCAAAAATGATGCCGGTTATTTAGGTCTTGACGGACTGCAAAGTATCAGACAGGCTGTTACGGCACCTCTTGTCGGTATCGGAGGCGTCAACAGCACCAATTTTGAACAGGTACTGCAAACCGGTGTCAACGGCGCAGCTATTGTCAGCGGGATTTTGGCAGCAGATGATATTGAAGCAGAGGTACGTAAATTCAAAACAATAGCTGACAGGTATAAAAATATATAAAAAGACAGACAAAAAGAGCTATCGCTTTTACTGCGATAGCTCTTACTTTTTATTTATCTTCGTTTAAGATTTGGTTGACGCGGTCACGCATCGAACCTGACTGCGGAGCCTTGGTCTTATCGTCGCCAAACTCTTTTTGCAGTTCCTTCATTTCCTTTGCCAGTTCTTTCTGCTGGGCTTTGATTTTAGCTTCAGCCTGAGAACGCTCGGATTTTTTGATATCTTTCAGGAATCTGTTATCATCGAAATCCTTAAATTCATTTTCCAGGGACTGAGTATCATAAATAGCCGGGGACGCGCCTGCTTCTGTAATATGCGGCGTCAGGATCATCATAACCTCAGTTTTATTTTTAGTTGTGCTGCGGTTTTTGAACAGTTCACCTAAAATAGGAATATTGGAGAGGAAGGGGATCTTCTGAATATTTTTCTGCTCTTCTTCATTGATCAGGCCGCCGATGATCAGTGTTTCACCATTGCGCATTCTTACATAAGTATCGGCAGTACGGCTGGTGATCTTATAATTTTTGATTTCAGAAACCAGTGTCGGCGTGCTGACTTCGGTATGTACGGCTGAGGTGATCATATCGTCTTCGCTGACGAGCGGAGTATAGGTGAGCTTGATACCGGCATCTACATATTCGGTAGTGTTGACGGTAATACCGTTTTCGATTTTCTCAGTCAAAACAGGAATATGGTCACCGATAAAGATACTTGCTTCTTTACCGGGAACGGTGATAATACGCGGAGTCGCTAAAATTTTGGCCTTGCCATTAGCAAACAGTGCGTTGAGTGTTGCGTTAAAACGGAATTCATAGCTGGCGCCAAAGTGAACTACGCCGCCGAAATCTTCATCATCATCGTTATTGCTGCTGTTACTGCTGTCCTCACTGTTCTGTGGTATCTTATCCCAATTCCAGTTGATGCCCAGGTTTTTACTGTCTTCTTTGTTGATAGAAATGATCTTGGCTTCCAAAGTGATCTGTTTGGTAGCAACGTCCATCGCTTTGATTGCCGAACGTACACGCTCTTCATCTGTGCTGCTGCCGCTGAACAGAATAGAATTGGTGATAGGGTCGATACTGATTTTCTTTTCACTTTCCAGAATATCATTCAAAGCATTTTTAACATCTTCTGCTTTGGCATAATTCAGCTTAAAAACATTGACGCTGCCGTTGAACTTGTTCAGATTTTCCTGGGTGGAAACCAAAATAACGCCGTCGACCATGCGATATGCCAGTCCTTTGGCACTGGTGATAAGCTTGATAGCAGTGTTGAACGGCACATTATCTAAGGCAATAGTAATTTTACCTTTAACAGATTCGTCAGTAACGATACTGGCATCCGAAAGAGCGGAAATAGCAGTCAAAACGTCGCGAACTTCGCCGTCGTGCACATTTAGGGTAACGTTAGGTGCGGCCAAAGCAACAGTAGTGCTGCTGAAGGCCAAAAGTGCGGCGAGAGTAGTGCTTCGCAGCGATTTTTTCCAAGAATGCATTAGTTATTCCTCCCTAGGGTCAAATGAAGCGGATTTTGCGGATGGCTCAGGTCAACAGAATCGATGCCGATAGCGGCAACAGTATAATCGCCGAAGCTTTGACCATCTTTGTAATAATTACTGGTGTTGTTAAATTCGATAATGGCCAGCTGTTTGACTCCGTTATTGATGATGCCGCGTAAAACAGGCTGAGCTGCATAAACAGGTGCACCGCCTCCGATAACTGCACCGGGATGCACAGTTGGCTTGTTGAGCATTGCTGCCGGAGCCATAAAAGGATTACGGGCTATAGTTTGTACTTTTGGTGCCGCAGCTAAAGCATCTGCGGCAGGTACAACTGCTGCAGCAGGCTGAACCTGAGCTTCTGACTGTACTTGTCCGGCCCATGCTTTTTCGAACAGGCCTTCTATATAACCACTGGCATCAAAGCGGCACATGAAATGCGAGGTGCTCAAAACCAGGAAGGCTGCCAGAATGATAAGTGACAAACGATCAGTTTTCTCTTGCTGTTTTCGCATAATAATTCCTCCAATATAAATTAAACTGATAATTATAAAATCTTAATATACTTATTATACCACAAGATGAAAAAAAGCAAATAAATATTCTTATTCTTTTTATTAAAATAAGTTTGTTTTAGAATACATAGCGTAGTATAATTAAATATAAAATAATATAGGGGTATTATTTGTTTTGAAAGCAATAAAAAAACTAAGATAACCGTGTTATTGGCAATATTTAAAATGGAGGAGAACAACGTGGCAACTCAGAAAAGACGCTTGGGCGAGATTCTTGTTACCTCGGGAGAAATAACGCAGTCCCAGCTGGATCAAGCCTTGGCTGAACAAAAAACAAATGGCAAAAGACTTGGTGAGACTCTGATCAGTCTGAATTTTTTGACTGAGCGTAAAATGCTTAAAACTTTAGAAAAACAGCTTTCCATACCATATATGTTTTTGAGTGATATCGAAATTATGCCGGAAGCTGTTGCGGCAGTACCAATCTTTCTGGCAGAGCGCTACACTTTAGTGCCGCTGAAAAAAGACGGCAACCGTCTGACGATAGCGATGAACGATCCGACAAATTTCTATGCGATTGATGATGTGCGCATGGTCAGTGGCTGTGACATTTCTATCGTGTTGTCCGAACAGCAGGATATCATTAACGCCATTAATAATTTTTATGGTGTCAGCGGCCGCGTAGGCGGCAGCCTCAACAAATTGAAAGAAGATTCTTTTGCTCCTGTCATTCGCAGAGTTGAAGACAGCAGTGAGGACGCGCCGATAATAAAAATCGTCAACTCCGTCATTGAGCAGGCTGTCCGAGATAAGGCCAGTGATATCCATATCGAACCCCAGGAGGATGATACGAGGGTGCGTTTTCGTGTTGACGGCGTTTTACGTAATGCGGTAACACTGCCGAAAAACAGTCACAGTGCTATTATTTCGCGTATCAAGATCATGGCGGAAATGGATATTGCCGAAAAACGCCTGCCGCAGGATGGTCGCATCAATATTGAACAGGGTGGACGTGATATTGATCTGCGTATTTCGACCTTGCCGACTATTTTAGGTGAAAAGGTTGTTATGCGTATTCTTGATAAAACGGCGGCTTCTATTGATATCAATGATCTGGCTTTCACAGCGAAGAATATGGAGCTGTATAGCAGTCTGTTCAACTCTTCCTATGGCATCGTACTTGTCACAGGTCCTACCGGCAGCGGCAAATCGACAACTCTGTACTCTACGCTCACCAATATCAACAATCCTAATAAAAACATCATTACTGTTGAAGATCCGGTCGAATATCGTATTGAAGGCGTCAATCAGGTAGCTGTCAATAATAAAGCGGGCCTTACCTTTGCCAACGGACTGCGCAGTATTTTGCGTCAAGACCCGAATATAATCATGGTCGGTGAGATTCGTGACGTTGAAACGGCTCGTATCAGCATTCACGCCGCATTGACAGGTCATTTGGTTTTCAGTACCCTGCATACCAACGATGCTGCAGGCGCGATCACGCGACTGATCGATATGGGTGTAGAACCTTTCCTTGTAGCTTCCGCTTTGCGAGGTGTCGTAGCTCAACGGCTGGTGCGCCGTATCTGTCCGCATTGCAAAGAAACCTATGCTCCTGACGCGGCAGAAAGGGCCTATATGGGTATTGCACTTGATGAAGAAGTAAAACTCTATAAAGGTGCCGGCTGCGGTAAATGTAATTTTACCGGTTATGCCGGACGTATGGCGATCCATGAAGTTCTGCCTATCATTCCTGAAATGAAGGAACTGATTTTGAAAAATGCTCCCGATACGGAAATTTTTGCTGCCGGACGTTCTTATGGCGTTACTTCTATGAAAGAAGACGGTATCCGCAAAGTATTGGATGGAGAGACAACCGCTTCAGAATTGCTGCGCGTAGCGTATGCGTAAGGAGATGACAAAGTGATCAAAGAGTTAATGCGTGACGCTTTTGATGTCAACGCTTCGGATATCCATTTAACGGTAGGCTTGCCGCCAATGTTCCGTGTCAATGGCGTGCTGCGGCAGGTGGGTGAAGAACCTCTGCGCCGTGAGGATACCTATAATATGGCCATGGAACTGATGGACGATCGGCGCCGCACGCAGTTTCTTGATAACGGCGAAGCTGATTTTTCTTATGAAATTGAAAATGTATGCCGTTTCCGTGTTAATGTTTTTAAGCAGAGTAACTGTGTGGCAGCAGCGCTGCGTTTGATTTCCAATAATATACCCAGCTTTGAGGACCTGCGCCTGCCTGACGTTATCAGCGACCTTGCCATGCTGCCGCGTGGTCTGGTATTGGTGACAGGGCCTACAGGCAGCGGTAAATCAACGACACTGGCGGCTGTTATCAATAAAATCAACAAACACCGCAAAGATCATGTCATTACTCTGGAAGACCCGATCGAATATAAGCATAACCATATCAACAGCATTATCAACCAGCGCGAAGTCGGCAGTGATACCAAAAGCTTTGCCAATGGCCTTAGGGCAGCATTACGTGAAGATCCTGACGTTATTCTGGTAGGCGAGATGCGTGATACTGAAACTATCGCCACAGCTATCACTGCTGCCGAAACCGGACATCTTGTTTTGGCAACCCTGCATACTCAGGATGCGGCATCGACAGTGAATCGTATCATCGACGTCTTTCCCGAACACCAGCAGCAGCAGATTCGCATTCAGTTGGCTGGCAACCTGCAGGGCATCGTTGCCCAGCAGCTGCTGATGAATCGCGAACAAACCGGACGTCTGGCTGCTTTTGAAATATTAGTTGCCACACCGGCGCTGCGGAACTTGATCCGCGAAGGCAAAACACATCAGATACCGTCATATATCCAGACTGGTTCCAAATTCGGGATGATTTGTATGGATGCCTATCTGGCTCAGCTGGTACGTCAAAATAAGATCGACCGCAGCATAGCGGAAGAACGCTGTTATGACCCATTATCATTAGAACGCTATATGCATGGACTATAAAGCTAAAGGAGGAACCGCAGTTTGGAGCAATTTAAATATAAAGCACGTAAACGTGATGGTGCCGTAGTTTATGGCACAGTCAACGCCCCTAATGAAGCTGCCGTAGCCGCCTTTATCCGTAAACAGGACATGTATGTGGCTGGCATTGAAGCTTCTAAAAAGAAAGGGCTGTTTTCGGGAGTACTTTTTGAGGAAAGTATCAATCTTTATGACATCTCGATTTTTGCCCGCCAGTTTGCAACTCTGCTGGGAGCCGGTGTACCGCTTTTAACAGGGCTGGAGATACTAACTCAGCAATCTGCTAAAGAGCGTCTGCGTACTGTTTTAGGGCAGATAACTACCAGTGTCCGTGAAGGTAAAGCATTGTCGGCAGCTATGGCCGAGTTCCCTAAAGTCTTTCCCGAGCTGATGACTAACATGGTAGCAGCAGGCGAGGCCGGCGGTATTTTAGAAATCGTTATGGATCGTTTGGCAGCACAGTTTGAAAAAGATTATCGAATGAATGCCAAATTTAAATCAGCTATGATTTATCCGGCAATAGTTTTATCGGTAGCTGCTATTGTGGTTGCTATTATTATGATGTTCGTTATGCCGGTTTTTGTCGGCTTGTTTGAACAGCTTAAAATCGAACTTCCATTTGTCACCCGTGTCGTTATCGGCATCAGCAATTTCCTTGGCCATTACTGGTATTTGGTTATTGCCGCACTGATCGGCCTGTTCCTGCTTTATAAATGGGCCGGTACTAAAGAAAGTTTTCGCCTGTGGCGTGATGGTGTTTATTTGAAAGTACCTATTTTCGGAGACTTATATAACAAAATCATCATTACCCGTTTTGCCCGTACTTTTGCCAGCTTGTCACGCAGCGGCGTGCCGATCTTAAACGCTATGACCATTGTCAGCAAGGCTACAGGAAGTCTGCAGGCTGAAAGGGTACTTAATCAGGCCCGCGGCAGCTTAAGGAGAGGCCGTACTTTGGCAGATCCTATGGAAGCCAGCGGTATGTTTCCGCCAATCGTTATCAGCTTAGTAAATATTGGCGAAGAAACCGGCGCTCTGGATACCATGCTTGATAAGGTCGCCGACTTCTACGGCGCCGAGGTAGATGATACTATCGGAAGACTGCAGACTATCATGGACCCGATCCTGATAGTTATTTTAGGCGTCATTATCGGTACGCTGGCAGTAGCTCTTTTACTACCGATGTTTGAAATAGTTACAAAAGTAGGTAACTTATAAATAAAATAAAAGTTTTATGATAAAAATACTTGATAAAAGTTTAAAAAAGAGTTATTATTAAAATATAAATAAAATAGTGGCTATATTATTATGCAAATAATGGTAGCAACGCTATATTAAGAAGGGATGAAATCCAATGAAAAATTTTATTAAAAACAGAAAAGGTTTCACTTTGGTGGAGCTGGTAGTAGTAATTGCTATTTTAGGTATTTTAGCAGGGTTGGCGATTCCACGGTTTATGGATGCTACAACTAATGCTCGTGGTGCTAAAACAGTTGCTGATTTGCGTACTTTAGAAAGTGCTGCTGTAATGTACTATGCTAAAACTGGTGTAGTTCCGACTAAAGATAACTTGGAAAACGGTAATGCTACACTTGGTACTACAGCATTAGTTGCTTCTTGGCCTGTTCCTGCATCTGGAAAAGCTATTATTAAAAATAATGCTAATAAAGAACTTACTTGGGACATTAAAACAACTGAGTATACTATTGATGCAGATGGTCGTCCGACAATCAATGAAAAAACTATTGATGACTTATTAAAAGCAACTACTGGCGGAGATTTATAATAATAAAAAATTCATATTTTGAACTTTTAGCGGCTGACAATTTTGTCAGCCGTTTTTATTTGACAAACACCGTTAACAAGCGCATACTTAACAGGTTGCCTTCAAACCACAGCTTGTGCGGCAAGGCTTCAAAAAACAGGACAAGACGCTGAGCAACGTGTAAAATAATTTGACTGATGGCAAACTAAAGCGGCGACGTTATAAAATCCTATGCAACGACAATAAACAAGCATTGTGCAACGGTGCGCCTTAGCCAGATAAAAAACGCTTTTAAGCGGTAGTGCGCCTGCAAGCAGACATTATTACACTCAGCCAGCCGGGAATCCCTTGTTTTTTATATCAAAAATATAAAAAATTGAGGTGCTGTCCATGAACAATGGCTTCTTTAAGATTTATCGCGAACTTTGGGATAAACCTATCTGGAAACAATCTACTCCGATTCAAAAAACTGTTCTTCTTACTTTGCTGTCTATGGTCAACTTCGCTTCCGCCGAATGGGAATGGCAGGGGCAAAAGTTCAGCGTGCAGCCAGGACAGACTATTACCAGCTTACAGCATATTGCCGAACGTTGTGGCAAAGGTGTCAACGCAGGTAATGTTAGGGGAGCTTTAGACCGATTTGTAAAACTTGGTTTTTTGGCAAACGAATCTACAAAGACCGGACGCCTGCTGACTGTCGTGAATTGGGGCGCTTACCAGTACCTTGATGACGAACGGTGCACAGCTGACTGCAAAGACCTTACAAAGGCAATGCAAAGCGACTGCAAAGGCTATGCATCTAATAAGAAGAATAAGAAAGAAGAGAAAGATAAGAAAAATAATTTTTATCAAAACTCTTCTTTTACTTCCTTTTCCCAACAAGCCAAACCCGTACTTTCTGCTGGTGCAGCACAAATCCGTGCTTTAGCGCAGGGAGGCTGCCATGAATAATCAGGTCACGCTGCAGGATGCAGCCAAGATCATTGATCGTTTGGGCCGTTATTTCCCTATGCTGGTAAGAAACGGCAGCGAAGTCGTAAACGACTGGTATCCGTTTATTGCACAGTTTCCGCTGGATGTGGCGCAGGCTGCGGCGATGTATGTTATTGAAAACACCGCCTTTGATCCGCCTAAGCCTGCTGTTTTTGTGCAGGCGGCCAGAATGTTGCTGCAACATCAAACCGGACAGCGTGAACTGACTGCCGCAGAAGCATGGCACGCAGCTTGCAAGCAGCTGAACCCTTATAAAAAACCTCATTACGAAAACAAACTTGTTTCTCAGGCAGTACACGACATCGGTTATCTGAATCTCTGTACTGCTGAACACGATATGTTTTCCCGTTTTGAGCATGTCTATAACATTTTGCTGCAGCGTGAAAAAGATGAGTTTAAGATCGAAAGTACTCTTGCCAGTATCGGCCTGTATCAAAGTAATATCGCAAAAATCGAAGCCAAATGAAATAATCCCCGTTGACGCTATGCGTCAGCGGGGATTATTCTTTAAAGCTTGTTTTATTAAATTTCAGGTATTTTTAAAATCGTTTATAATTTACCAATTTCCTAAAATATACTGTTCGATAAAAATTGAGTATGGAACACCGCTAGTGCCAGTACCTAATCCATTAATAAAAGATACTGTTATTTTTCTCTTATTTTCACTGCTGCCTACACCACTGCTTGCTTTCTCTATGCCATATGAACAATTATTTAGTGCTATTCTATTACCGCTAACTGCATAGTAATAATCGCCTTGAGGAGGTGTTGGCACTGCATATAAAAAACCTTTAGCAACAATATCTTGAAAAACTTTTGCACCGTTAGCTTTTTGATCATCCGTAAGGCCATCAATGGTATTACCTGCCGCCATATATTGTTCAACAGCGCTTTGCAAAGTACGCATATCGGCCGCCGCTCTGGCGGTTCTGGTTTTAGCCTGCGAATCAAGAAAATGAGGAATCGCAAGTCCTGCCAATATCCCAATAACAGCAATGACTATCACAAGTTCAACTAAAGTGAAACCTTTATTATATTTGCACATAACTTCTCCTTCTAGTATTAAAATAAATAGGCAGATAGGCTGTAATTTCCTATCTGCCTATTTGAAATTAGTTATTTTTTCTAGTCATTAAAGTTTTTAAATCTATATTTGTGCCAGCGTTAATAGTAACAGTTTTAGGAGTAACACCATTATTCGGTGTTACGGTATAAGATGTTACAGCAGCTTTGATTTCACCAGCTTGATTAGTTTCAGCCACTTTAAAAGCACCAATCGGTGGAATCGGTTCAACTGCTAAATATCCATTATCTACTAATTCTTTCATAGTAGCAAATTGACCTTTTTCTGCATAATACATAGATTCTGCACTTTCGATAGTTCGCAAATCAGCAACTAATCTTGAACCACGAGCATTAGTTGTAGCATCCATAAACCGTGGAATCGCCAACCCTGCTAAAATACCTAAAATGGCAATTACTACTACCAATTCCACCAAAGTGAAACCTTTTCTGTTTTTAGTAATCAGTTAGTTTGTTCAGAAGTAAATATATTTATAGTAAAAATACTTATGTATTAGCGTCATTAGGGATCTTTCACCTTGTAGTTTAATTTAATGCACAACTTATAATTTACTAATTAATAGAGAAGCTGTTTAGTGTGATCTTTATTTAAGTGAAAAATAACATTTTAAAAATACCTGAAATTTTATAAAATTGGTCAAAAAAAAAACGACTGACATTTGTCAGTCGTTTTTAAACATTGAAAATTATTATTAACTTTCAGGTGTAGTAACCTGTTGATCCCCGCCTAAAAGAACTGTTAACGTATAACTTGAACCACTAACACCTGTAAGATTGGTAGCACCGGTTAATGTAATTGTTCCTGATGCACCATCTGCTCCTGCAGTATAAGTATATGCTGCACCATCACCAGCAACACCTTCTGTAGTACCGCCACCTTTTTTTAATACTTGGGCGATAATAAATTTACCAGTTGGAACACCAGGCCAGTTACCTTGGACTAAATCAGCAAAATCGTTTTGTGCAGTTGGGTATTTAGCATTTTTGGCATAATAAATCATTTCTGCCGATTGGATGGTACGCATGTCAGCTACGATTTTTGCGCCGCGGGCAGATGCAGTAGCATCAAGAAAACGCGGAACTGCGATACCGGCAAGGATACCGATAATGGCGATTACTACTACCAGTTCCACCAAAGTGAAACCTTTTTGGTTTTTAGTAAAATTCAAGAGGATTAATAATTTCCATTAAGTTAGTATCAGCAGTCTGAGCGTTTATTAAACGCAGGGGTTATTTATTAAATTTATAACGTTTTGTAAGACTCTGGTAAGACACAAATCAATATTTTAGTTTGTTGATTGCAGTTAAAAGCTGCCGGATATTTTTGTGAGTGTAGCTTTCGGTGACATCGGCATTGGCGTGACCAACTATGCGTTTTAAAATAACGCTGCCGGCGCTGATCCCGCATGAGTCCATACCGCTGATAAAGGTATGACGACAGTCATGGGGCTTATGCTGCATTTTTAATGTTGACATTAACAGGTTAAAAAAACGTTTTTTGTAGGTATCATAGATTATTGGCTGTCCATTTTCTGTTTCGATCAGATATTTACCGTGCATACGGGCGGCGACAAGCGGCACGATATCTTTATGCAGTGGCAGGATACGGTGTGCTGCTTTTGTTTTAGTACCGTGCAGGTCAATAATCTGCTTTTTGAGGTCGATATGTGCCGTTTGTATTTCCAGCAGTTCGCCGATGCGTATACCGCTGTAAAGCATGATCAGTACCGTATCGACCAGCCTGACGTCATTGTAATGATGGCGGCTGCCGTCAGCAAGCGGCAGTGTCAGTTCAAGATTTTTCCATAAACATTTGATTTCACTGTGAGTAAAAATACTGCGGGATGTTTGTTTGGCAGTAGCGTTCTTTTCCAGATAACGCGAATAGTCTACGTTGATAAGATCATTTTCAAGTGCGAGGCGAAAAATACCGTTGAAAATAGTTTTTAAGCGTGTTTGCACACTGGGGGAAAGGTGCTGATTATTATCCAGGACTGCCTGCATTTGTGCTTTTTTTACTTTTTTGATTGGTTCGTTGGCAATATCAGTACATTTTTTCCAGGCTGCCGTAAAACTGCAGCGTGAGGAACGTGAAAGACGGACGGTATGTTTGTCATACCACTGGTTGTAAAGCTCGCCTAAAGTGATATGCTGCAGATTTAAGTCGTAAGGGCGTTTGTTGTAGTCGGCAAGTGCGATTAGGGCAGCGCGTCTGCTGGTATAGTAACCAAGTGTGTGATATTTTTGCAGTGGTTTGCCATCTGTTTGATACTGCCAGCCTGCTGTCAGTCGTACACGATAGGGTTTGCGGCGGTTGCCGGGCAGTTTGCTGATGCCCCCGTAACCGTTAGGATTTTTCATAGTATACCTCCTTTTTATTTATCTTAGCAGATTATTTTAGCTTTAAAACTGTAAGACACAAGTAAACCACAGAAAAAATAATTTTGTAGATAATGAAAGCAGTATTGTAGTTTTCAAAATGTTCACAGAAGTGAATATTTTTGTATAATGAAGATAGTAAAGGACGGTGATACAGTATGACATACGGTAAATTGAGTGATCGTTGTCTCAAAGTATTCGTAGTTCTGCTGATCGCGGGCGTTTTGGGCGGGTTCTGTCTGCCCCATTTTGTGGAAGCAGTCGCCGGAGGCTATAATACCCGTGCTGTCGGCATGTCGCTTGGTGCAGAGGGCCTGGCGGCACCTGTTTTATCAGCTGATTTTAAACCGCAGGGCGGCGAGCTGGCTTTGGCTAAGCTGATAGAGGCAGGCTATTTCGATACTTTGGTCAATTGAATACATGTATACAATACAAAAGTACTTGCTTTTTTTTAACTATCTGCTATAATAACTAACATCACAAGTGAATAATGCGTGGATGAAACATATGGGAGAAGACGATGCGTCTACCGAAGGAGCTAAACTCTCAGGTGCCTGGAAATCAGGCGGAACCGTATGCGGACACAACTCTGGAGAGTCCCTTGAATGGGCGCCGAAGGTGCACGAATATCGTTGATGTTCTTATCTCTCAGGCCAATGGACAGAGCAATAGCAGTAGTTCCGCTGCCTTTTAGGCAGGGGAGTACTTATATCGTTTTTTTGCCCACCGGAGTTGTCGTTATTCCGGTGGGCTTTTAGTTTTTCATTTCACATAAGGGGAAGAGGGAGAATTTTATGTTGGAGCTTTTGAATGAGATCGACAGTTTTGTGTGGGGACCGCCGTTATTGGTATTATTGGTTGGTACCGGTATCTGGTTGACCCTGCGTTTGAATTTATTGCAGGTGCTTAAACTGCCAATGGCTTTAAAATTGATTTTTTCGGCTAAAAATGATGGTGACGGCGACGTCAACAGTTTTAAAGCATTGTGTACAGCTTTGGCAGCTACTGTCGGTACAGGTAATATAGTCGGTGTTGCTACTGCTATCAAAGCAGGTGGTCCCGGTGCCTTGTTCTGGATGTGGCTGGCGGCATTTTTTGGTATGGCTACCAAATATGCCGAAGGTCTTTTGGCGGTAAAATACCGTACAGTTGACGCTAATGGCAATATTGCCGGCGGACCGATGTATTATATTGAAAACGGTTTAGGTAAATCTTATAAACCGCTGGCTGTTTTCTTTGCCGTGTCCGGTGTGTTGTGCGCTTATTTTGGTATCGGTACTTTTGCTCAGGTCAACGCTATAGTTGAGATCACGCAGTTGTCTGTTGGCATTCCTGTTATTTATACTGCGATTGCGCTGACTGTACTGGTTGCTGTCGTTACTATTGGCGGTCTTAAATCTATCGCCAGCGTAGCAGGTAAAATCGTTCCTTTTATGGCCTTGTTATATGTCGTTACTACCGTAGGTATTTTACTTACATTTGCCGATCAGGTGCCTGCAGCTATTTCTACAGTGCTTACTAATGCTTTTAGTCCTACGGCTGCCGCTGGCGGCTTTTTGGGCGCAACTGTTATGATGGCAATGCGTAATGGTATTGCCCGTGGTGTTTTCTCTAACGAATCCGGTCTTGGCAGTGCCCCGATCGTTGCTGCTGCTGCTAAAACAAAATGGCCCGCCGAACAGGGGCTGATTTCTATGACCGGTACTTTTATTGATACGATTATTATTTGTACACTGACTGGGTTGACGCTGGTTGTTACTAATGTCTGGACTGGTGATTTGAATGGTGCAGCTTTGACTCAGGCCGCCTTTACGATGGGCTTCCCGGTGTGGGGTAAATATCTGTTGATGGTTGGCCTGGTACTGTTTGCCTTTACTACGATCTTAGGCTGGAATTACTATGGTGAACGCTGCATCGAATATTTGCTGGGTGTTAAAGCAATTTTACCGTACCGTATTATTTTTATTTGCCTGATTGCCTGCGGTGCATTCTTGAAACTGGAAGCAATCTGGGTTTTAGCAGATATAGTTAACGGTTTGATGGCTATTCCTAATTTGATCGCGCTTCTGGGCCTTACTGGAGTTATTGTAGCCGAAACAAAACGTTATACCGCACATCTGGCAAAACAAAAAGAAAAGGACTCTATTGCTGAAGAAGTGGCTGAAGAAGCTTAAGTTTTAGTAAATGGTTAGACCCAAAAAGGCAGTTTTTATGACTGCCTTTTTGATTGCAGAAAACTTTATTTGAAGAATCTGTCAGGTAAAATACGAAAAGACTTGACTTTAGGATCAAAAATCTATATAATATCCTTTGTATTCGGGGCGTGGCTCAGCTTGGTAGAGCACCTGCCTTGGGAGCAGGGGGTCGCAGGTTCGAATCCTGCCGCTCCGACCAAATACATAGAGCATTGCTTAGTAAATTGCGGGTGTAGTTTAGTGGTAAAACCTCAGCCTTCCAAGCTGATGTTGTGGGTTCGATTCCCATCGCCCGCTCCAATTTTTGGTCTGGTAGCTCAGTAGGATAGAGCAACGGCCTTCTAAGCCGTGGGTCGGGGGTTCGAATCCCTCCCAGATCACCAACAAAATAAGATGAATTAAAACCATTTCTGATATTTTCAGAAATGGTTTTTTGTTTTTGTTATAATGAAAGGCTTTTCGATAATTGCATCTGTAATATTTATAGTTGATTTGAGAACACTGAATTTATAGAAATAATTAAAGTTTGAATACATAATAGAAATAATAAATGAAATGGCTAGAAATTTGTTACAAATTTTACTTTTTAGGTAGAAAAATAAAATATTATTAAATATTTACAGAAATATGTTGAATAATATTCTTTTTGAAGTTAAAATGTTGTTAAATAAACAAGAAAGTGACTAATATAATATCAAGTGAGGTGTAGCAAATGACAGTTGGCGGAAGAATTTATTTAAAAAAGGACAACAGTGGATTGGAATTAGTTAAAGCGTTTGCCAAGATACCTACAGCTAATATTGCTGATACGATGGGACGTTCTTGTGCTATGCATCCAAGAATTAAGTTGTTTTCCAGTCCGCATGGAACGGTATGGGCAGGAATTGCCCTTACTGTCAAATCTCGTGGGGGAGATAACCTTCTTATACACGCAGCTTTGGATATGGCTAGAGAAGGTGATGTGATTGTTGTTTCTAATGAGGGCGGTGTAGATAACAGGTCGTTGATGGGAGAGATTATGTTTACATATGCTGCTTATAAAAAACTTAATGGTTTAGTATTAGATGGTCCGATAAGGGATGTAAAATCCGCAAAGGAAATACCATTACCTATTTATGCTACAGGTTCTACACCAGGTGGTCCTTATAAAGAAGGACCGGGAGAAATAAATGTACCAATTTCTTGTGGTGGTATTAGCGTAAACCCAGGAGATATAGTTGTTATGGATGATGATGGTGTAATAATTATTCCCTTGAAGGATGCTTCTGCGGTACTTGCAGCAGCGCAAAAACTGCAAGAAACTGATGAAGCTAAAGTGGTTGCCGCTGGGAATGGAACTGCTAAGCGTGAGTGGGTAGCTAAAGCTATCGAGACAAAAAAGATTGAAATAATTGACGATTACTATTAATAAAGCAAGTTGTTTGGGAAACGAGGGGATAGTATGAGTACGTTTTTGTTAAATAAAAAATATTTGCCGCATAGAGTAGGCGTTTGTTTTATCATAGGTATTATAGCCGGACTGTTTTTCCATGATTTTTCTATTTGGGTAAAACCTGCCGGAGATCTATTTATGAATATGATTAAAATGTTAATTGTTCCGGTTATCTTTTTTAGCGTTACAAGCGGAATTGCTGCTATTGGTGATGTGCAGCGGTTGAAAAGAATTGGCAGTAAAGTAGTCATTGTCTATTTCCTTATGACAGTTATTGCTTGTATTGTTGGTATTGTTATGGTTAATATAACTCATCCAGGTGTGGGATTTACACTTGATAATATGCAGGCATTTGATACTTCAAAAGTGAAAACCCCATCATTTGTAAATTTTTTGTTTGATATGGTACCAGTTAATATTGTTGACAGTATGGCTAAAAATCAGATTATGCAAATGATTTTTTTTACTGTTCTTGTAGGTGTGGCACTGGTGTCTTTAGGTGAGAAGGTAGCTGGGGTTACTAAAATTTTTGATCAATGTGCAAGTATTATTTATAAAATGCTGGATATAGTTATGTTATATTCTCCTATTGGTGTATTAGCACTGATGGCGAATACTACGGCTGTATTTGGACCTAAGCTTTTTGGGGTTCTGGCTAAGTTTGTTTTTACAGATTGGGTTGGCTGTCTTTTGATTTGGTTTTTCTTTAGTGGTATCGTCTGGTTATATACTAAAGTAAATTATCTGGAAATGTGTAAATCAATGATACCGATCTGGGTAAATACTATTGCTACTAATTCCAGCGCAGGTACGATACCTATAACTCTAAATGTTACTACAGAAAGGTTAAAGGTACCGATGTCTATTGCTTCATTTTCTATACCTTTGGGAGCCACGATAAATTTGACTGGAGCCGCTTTATATAAAACGATACTGGCGTTTTTTGTAGCTGAGATCTATGGTTTGCAGCTCACTATTGATCAGATTTTAATGGTTATTATTATTTCGACTATTATGTCTATCGCGGCACCAGGTATCCCCGGTGGTGGTATTGTAACAGGTGCGATTTTTTTAAATCTTTTAGGTTTGCCAATGGATTTAATGGGGCCTATTGCTGGAATGTACAGACTTATTGATATGTCACATACTACAGTAAATGTATCGGGTGATGTTTTAGGAACGATGCTGGTTGCCAAAAATGAAAATATTTGGACTGGTGAAGATTTTAATAAAACTTTAGTTTAGGATAGGAGGAATTATAATGTTAGCAGAAAGAATGAATACTTTTTCAGGTTCGCCAACTTCTGCATTGATTGCGAAAGTAGCTGAGTTGAGAGCAGAGGGAAAAGATATTATTTCTTTAAATGTGGGTGAACCTGATTTTGGGACTCCTGATTATATTAAATGCGGAGCTATCAAGGCAATAGTTGATAACTTCAGTAAGTATACTGCTGGTAACGGTATTATAGAATTACGCCGTTTGATTTCTAAAAAATTACATGAAGATAATAATTTAGAATATACCACAGATGAAATTTGCGCGACTGTAGGAGCTAAGCAGGCAATTTTTAATTCGATCATGGCTTTAGTAGATCCTGGAGATGAAGTGCTTTTGCCAGTTCCTTGCTGGGTTAGTTATACTGAGATGATTAAGTTTGCAGGAGCGAAACCAGTTTTTGTAGATGTAGAAGCAGAAACTTTTGATTTGGATATTGTGGCTTTAGAGAAGGCTGTAACTACGAAGACAAAAGCTATTGTTATTTGTACTCCTAATAATCCAACTGGAGCTGTTTATAGCGAAGGTACTTTGCGTAAATTAGCTGATTTAGCTTGTAAATATGATTTTTATATTATTACAGATGAAATTTATGAAAAGCTTATTTATGACGATGCAAAGCACTTTTCAATAGCTTCTATTTCTAAAGATGTTTGGAACAGGACTTTAACTGTAAATGGCTTTTCTAAGGCTTATGCAATGACTGGCTGGCGTATTGGATATGTAGCTGCCAATAAAACTATTATAGATGCAATAAAGAAAATTCAAAGTCAAACAACTTCAGCTACCAGTGCTATATCTCAAAAGGCTGCTGTTGCTGCTTTGAGTGGACCGCAGCATGATTTGGAAGTAATGGTTGCAGAGTTCGATAAACGAAGAATTTATTTATTGCAGCGTTTGGCCGAAATGCCGGGGGTAAGCTGTGCGAAACCTAGAGGAGCTTTTTATCTATTGCCGGATTTCAGTTGTTATTTTGGCAAAAAATATCGTGGACGTGAAATAAAAGATGCCGTTGATTTTGCTAATATTCTATTAGAAGCTGTTCTGGTGGCATTGGTTCCAGGGGAAGCATTTAATATTAAGGGTAAAGTAAGATTGTCTTATTCTAATTCTATGGAGAATTTAAAGGAAGCAATGGATAGAATACAGACTTTTGTAAGAGAACTTGAATAAAATAAAAAGAAGCAGGGAAATTTATCCCTGCTTCTTTTTATTTTATGGTGTATAATATTAACATAATACTTAATATTTAAAGGAATGTTGTTATGGATAATTTGATTAGTAAGATCCAGTCTATGAATTTAACTAAAACAGAAAAAGTTATAGCAGATTATATTCTTGATAATATTAATAACATTGGTCTTAGTACAGTGACTGATATATCTTTAAAGTTAGGTGTAAGTGATACTTCTATTATTAGGTTTATTAGATTACTTGGATTTGCTGGGTTTGCTGATTTTAAAAATACTATGAAAGAACGGATGCTTGAACATTATAATTTGAATTTATCGCCAAGCCAGAAATTTACTAATACCAAAGATAAAATAAATAGTGATAACGTAGTAAACGATGTTTTTTATAAGGCTATTGATAATTTATCTTCGACGATGCTTAATTTAGATGACAAATTAGTGAATAGTATCGCTGAGTGTATTATAAAAAGTCGGAATAAATATATTATTGGTTTTAGAGGAACATCTTGTTGTGCTGATTATTTTACACGTAAAGCAGTGTTTTTTGTGCCGCATTTGATTTTGTGCAATATGGCAGAAAGCAGTGTTATAGAAAAATTGATTGATCTTAATGAAGAAGATTGTTTGGTGATGTTTTCGTTCCCGCGCTACTCTGAGATTAATTATTCTATTTTAGAGCTGGCTAAAAAGCGTGGTAGTAAAATCATTCTCATTACAGACAGAGTAACGTCACCATTAGTGCCATATGCTGATTATTTGTTAACGGTAAAAATAGACGGAGTTGGTTTTACAAATTCTTATGTAGTTCCATTATGTGTTGCAGAGTCGTTAGCAATCTTGATTGGTCAGAAAATTGGAACTGATTCTAAACAGCGGCTGGCAGATTTAGATTTTTATATTAGCAAAAATAATTTATATTAAATGTGAAAATGATAAAAGTCTGGATTTTAGTTAGCCAGACTTTTAATTTTTTATTTTATGGCTATAATATTAGATGGATTGCGTATTTGGAAAGGAAAATTTTATGTTTAGTTCGATTATGATTTTTATTTTGGCAGGTCTGGCTGAAATCGGAGGCGGTTATCTTGTCTGGCAATGGATTAAAGCTGGCAGCAGTCTTGCTTATGGAATCACAGGTTTCTTGCTGCTGAGTTTGTATGGTATTATTCCTACGTTGCAGGATGCGCACTTTGGCCGTGTTTATGCTGCTTATGGTGGTATTTTTGTTGTGATGAGCGTTTTGTGGGGGTACGGTATAGATGGTGTTAAACCGGATATCTGGGATATCAGCGGTGCGATGATCGTGCTGGGTGGTGTGGGTCTGATGATGTGGGCGCCACGGTAGTAAAAAAGTCTGGAGTACTATTTTCAGTGCTTTTATTTAAGAAAACAATAATATTTTGAGAGAAAAAGTGAAAAACAGTTGAGGAATTGATTAGTATATGCTATTTTAATATATAGTAAAATATATTATCCAAGAAAAGAGTGACGTTAATGAAAAACATACTGGGAAGTTTGCCTGCCCGCCTTTTGCTGGGTGTTATAGCAGGTATTTTTGTAGGCTTATATGCCAATGAAGCTTTGATGCAGGTGATCTTGACTCTCAAAAATTTACTCGGTTCACTGATTATCTTCTGTGTACCGCTGATTATTATCGGGTTCATAGCTCCGTCTATCACGCGTTTGGGGCAGCACGCATCGACAATGCTGCGGGTTGCTATCACGTTGGCCTATGTTTCTTCTATCGGTGCGGCCTTTTTTGCAATGCTGTCGGGCTACGGCATTATTCCGCATTTGAATATCGTTTCTTCTGTAGACGGTTTGAAAGAGCTGCCCAAGCTGCTGTTTGATCTAAAGATCGACCCGATCATGAGCGTAATGAGCGCCTTGGTCTTTTCTGTTTTGATTGGTGTGGCAGCCGCCTGGACTAAGGCTGCTGTGATTACTAAATTTTTGGAAGAATTTCAGAAAATTGTTTTGGCTATCGTTACTAATATTGTTATTCCGCTGCTGCCGATTTTTATCGCCTGCACTTTTTGCGCGTTGTCGTACGAAGGGACGATTACCAAGCAGCTGCCTGTGTTCCTGATTGTAGTGCTGATAGTAATGGTGGGGCATTATATCTGGCTGGCTTTATTGTATGGACTGGCAGGTATTTATGCCGGCGCTAACCCGATGGAAGTACTTAAGCACTACTGGCCAGCTTATATTACTGCTGTAGGTACAATGTCATCGGCGGCTACTTTAGCAGTGGCGTTGGAATGTGCACGTAAATCAAAAGTGCTGCGCAAAGACTTGGTAAATTTTGGCATTCCACTGTTTGCCAATATTCATTTATGTGGCAGTGTTTTGACTGAAGTATTTTTTGTTATGACTGTTTCGCAGATTTTATATGGTGCTTTGCCTGAATTAGGTACGATGATTTTATTCTGTCTGTTGCTGGGTATTTTTGCTATTGGTGCCCCAGGTGTTCCCGGTGGTACAGTTATGGCTTCTTTAGGCCTTATCATCAGTGTACTGGGTTTTGATGCTACTGGTACGGCTTTGATGTTGACGATTTTTGCACTGCAGGACAGCTTTGGTACTGCCTGCAATGTAACTGGTGACGGTGCTTTGACTTTGGCCCTGACAGGCTATGCTGAAAAAAATGATATTGAAGAAGTAAATGAAGCTTCTATTTTATAAATCAAACCGTTTTTATAATAACCCCGTTCCCTTTTTGGGAACGGGGTTATTATTTTAAGTTGATAAAAGATAAATAAAGTGATAAAATATTTAAAATAAAACTTAAAAATATATTTATAAAAATTATATTTAAAAACTAAAGAAAAAGTTTTAAAGATATTAAAATTTATTTGGCGAATAAGCTGCTTGCAGCAATGTCATAATAAAAAAGCGGCGTACAAATTTTTTTATACTTCTAACGAAGCCGGATGGGATCTGTCATGAATTTTGATAAAATTTTACAAAAACCTTTTTTGATATCTGTTTTTGTATTTAACATTATTTTATTTGGTGTTATTGTTTTTTTGTTGGGATATGTTCAAAATTTACTTGACAGTGATTCCAGAAATAACCTTGAAGAAATAGTTTCGCAAAATAAGAACGTTATTACCAGTAAACTACTTTTAGATCTTAATCGTCTGGATATTATCAGTAATAAAATATCTGACGGACTGAAAAATAAGAATATCACCAAAGAAGCGGATATCAATAAATTTTTAGAGGATTATTCTAAAAACAGCATTGATGATAGTTTATTCTTAGCAAATAAAAATGGGCTTGCTTATGTAGATGGCGACACGTATATAGATATTTCAGGACGCCGATATTTTAAATTAGCTATTGATGGTATTTCTAATATTTCTGAACGGACTATTTCAAGAATCAACGGCGAATATATTTTTGTCGGCAGCGTGCCGTTGTATTACGATAATAATATCATCGGTACGATTCAGAAAATCTATACGGATAAACAGATGAATGAGCTGTTTGCGGCTTCGTTATTTTCGTCTAAAGGGTATATGTATGTTATCAATAGTGAAGGTTATATTATCCTGCATACCAAACACATTAATTGTGCTTTAAAATCGGATAATTATTTTCGTGATGTTTACGAATACGGAAACGTTGAAGCTGTTCGTAAAATGAAAGATGACATTAAAGCCAATAAAAGCGGTTTTATGGAAAATGCGGTCAATGGTGAAAAAACATTCTCTGCTTATACTCCTATTGAACAGGTACATGACTGGTATCTGGTAACGAGCGTTCCTACTGATGTCATTGCCGAAAACGGAAATATAGTTATGAAGATTTTTTACATGGTTATGGTTTCGCTTGTACTTATCTTTTTGGTAAGTATCTGTTATTTTGCCTGGAACAAGCGTCGACAGAAACGGGTTTTGGAAAAAATTGCTTTTGTAGATAATGTTACAGGGGGCAATACCTATAACAAATTTCTTGTTGATGTACAGGAGACGTTAAGCAACAAAATAAACAAGCAATTTTATATCCTGAGTTTTGATGTAGATAACTTTAAATATATCAACAATTTTTACGGGTTTGCATGCGGCGATAAGATTTTGCGGCAAATATACAGTTCAGTCAGCGTCTGGATGCAGCCAGGCGAAACTGCGGCACGTATTTCCGGTGACCGTTTTGTATGTTTCTTACTGGATGCAGATGAAGAAAGAATCGAAGCTTTATTTTCAGCGATCAGAAATATCACAGAAGAAAATCTGATACTGCATTTTTCGGCCGGCGTTTATGTTATCAAAGACTACGATGAAAATATTAATCTTATGGTCGACAAGGCCAGCGTTGCGGCGCAGACGATTAAAGGTGTGCTGAATCAGCACGTGGTCTATTATTCCAAGAAATTTGATGATATGACTGCTCATAATGAAGAACTGAAACGGGATTTAAAACTTGCAATTAAAAATGATGAGTTTGTAGCTTTCTACCAGCCTAAAGTTGACATCAACAGTGGGAAGCTGGTTGGTGCAGAAGCATTGATCCGTTGGCGGACCAGAGATAATAAACTGATTGCGCCGGGCGATTTTATACCCTTAAGCGAAAAAACTGGTTTAGTTACAGATTTGGATATGATTGTTTTTGAAAAAGTATTAGCTTTCTTGCGAAGTTCATTGGATGCCGGTGTTGAATGTGTGCCGATTTCTGTAAATTTCTCACGTTTGCATTTTTCAAACGAAAAATTTTTACCGACACTTTTACAGAAAATGGAAAAATATCAGGTGCCAGCGCATTTGATTGAATTGGAGCTAACGGAAAGCGCTATTTTTGATAATTTCAGTATTATTTATGATTTTACAGAGAAAGTTCGTGAATATGGCGTCGCTGTGGCAATGGACGATTTCGGTTCCGGTTATTCTTCTTTGAATATGTTGAAAGACTTGTCGATAGATACTTTAAAAGTAGATAGAGCTTTTTTAGAGGAAGCTGCTGATAACGAAAAACGTAATATTATTTTTGTTTCAGTTGTAGAAATGGCTCGCAAGCTGAATATCAGTCTGGTGGTAGAAGGCGTTGAAACAGGGGAGAATGTCAGTCTGATGCGTGAATGCGGATGTAATATTGCTCAAGGCTATTATTTTGCCAGACCAATGGAAGAAAGTAAATTTGCCGAGCTTTTCAGGGAGGGTAAGTTATGCTGAAAAAAATCGTATGTATTATGGGGGCTGTGGCAATTTTTATACTGGCTGTGGGCTGCAGCAGCGAGCCTCAGAAACCCAAGCTGGGAGTTTCTTTTGGTGTTGGTGGTGCTACAAGATGGGTGAAAGAAAAACAGTTTATGGAAGATCGTGCTAAAGAACTCGGAGCAGATATAACTGTTCGTTTTAATACTACTGATACACCTAAGACATGGCGTGAAGACTGTTTTGAACTTATTGACAGCGGCATCAATGTATTGATTATGATTCCCAGAGATTTACGTCAGGTTGATGATATAGTAGATTATGCAAAAAAGAAAAACGTTAAGGTTGTCTCATATAGTAGGGCTATTTTAAATCCTCAGACGGATCTTTTTATTGGTTATGATACTTATAAAATTGGGCAGAACCTGGGCAAGCATTTATCAGAGCGTGTTTATAAGGGTAATTTTATTGTTTTGAAGGGTGATAAAGGTGATTTTAATACTCACTTTTTATACAATGGAGCCAATAAATACATTGAACCAATGGTCGGAACGGGCGTCAATGTAATATTGAGTGATTATGTATCGGGGTGGTCTGCTGATACGGCCAAGGAAATGGTAAAAAAAGCTGTTATAGCGAATGACATGAAATTAGATGCAGTTTTGTGTCCGAATGATGGTTTGGCTGGTGGTGCCGCTGCTGCAGTACAGGAGCTGGGATTAAAAAATCATGTTATCATTGTCGGTATGGATGCAGAACTGGCGGCGGTTAAAAGACTTGTTGCAGGAACGCAGGATGCAACAGTGTATATGGACTTGAAAAATATGGCGTCAGCTGCGGTTGATCAGGCTGTTGCACTTGCTAAAGGCGAAAAAGTAACTGCCAATTCAGAAATCGCCAATGACAAGGGAGAAAAAATCAAGGCTTATTTGATTACTGGTGAAATGGTAACAAAAGAAAATATTGACAAGATATTGATCGAAAGCGGTTATTATACCAAAGAGCAGGTTTATGGAAATAATTAAATCTGCTTTTATAGAATGAATCTGGAATTATGTTGATAAATGCCAAGCAGCAGTAGTTGATAATACTGCTGCTTTTGTTTACCTGCTTAAGCAGTAAGTGATTGTAAAGGCAAATACTTTATCTATCCTGGTAATCACTATTCTGAGCATATATTTTTAAAGGTATGTTTTCTTAAATTAATAAATATCATCCTGTTTGTGTGATATAATAAATATTAATCAATGTAATTGAATATGAGGATTTTGTTTGTTACTATTGTTAAACTTTCTGTCGGTATATTCAAGGTGGTATATCGAGAAAAGCATCGTTGTTATTCAAAAATCGGTGTTTAAATGACTCTTTGAAAAGTATGATTTAGGCATCAAGAGACAGCAATGGTGTCTGGTTTTCTCTTTTATGTAATATATTTTGACAGTTCTTTTTGTGCTGAAATTAACTGAAAGTACTATAATTTACAGGATATTTTATGTTGGAGCGTGGTTTTATGTATTTGTTATTTGGTTTATATTTTGTCATCGGCATAGTTATCGGCAGTTTTTTGAATGTCTGTATTTACAGACTGCCGCTTGGGAAATCTGTTATCAGCCCTCCGTCAGCCTGCGGCAGCTGCGGACACAGGTTAGGGGCTCTGGATATGATACCTGTTCTAAGTTATTTTTTGCTGCGCGGCAGGTGCCGCTACTGTAATGCTGCGTATAGCGCCCGTTATATGCTGGTAGAACTTTTGACAGGTATTTTATTTGCTTTGTGCGGCTTGTATTATTTGCCTGGCTTAAAAATAATACTGGTTTTCTTTTTTGTAGCTTGCCTGATCGTGCAGGCTTTTATTGATCTGGATCATCAAATTCTGCTGGATGAAATTTTGATGCTGATGCTGCCGACAGGTATCATTTATGCCTATTATGCTTTACCGGACATGTGGGATTCTTTATATGGGGCTTTATTTGCCGGTGGGCTGATGCTGCTGATATTTTTGCTGAGCCGCGGTGGAATGGGTGCTGGCGATGTTAAGCTCAGTTTTGTTTTAGGCGTTTGGCTTGGGTTTAAGGCGAGTATCGTCTGTCTGATGCTGGCTTTTGTTTTTGGGGGGATAATCGGGGTGCTGCTACTGGCTTCCGGTATCAAGCAGCGTAAAGATCCGATTCCTTTTGGACCGTTTTTATGTATCGGAGCTTATATTGCGCTTTTGTTTTCTCCATATTTAATTTATTTTTACTGGAATTTGTTTGTATGAGTTTATGAATTTATGATATAATTTATAAAATATAGTATTAAAACTGATTTTATTTATACGAATCAAGGAGGTCTGCGCAAGTGAATGTGCAAGCCATCGTAAAAAGAATGTTTCACACAAAGCCGTCAAAAATAGTTGGCGTCGATATCGGCACCGGAAGTATAAAAATGGTGCAGATAGAAACAGGCAGTAAGCCTGTAGTTAGTTGTTTTGCTGTAGCAGAGCTGCCGCTGGAGCTTATCAATAATGGATTTGTCCGTAACAGTGATGCGATGATAAGCTTTATTAAAGGCTTGGTGGCAAAATATGATTTTAATGCCAGGCATGCGGTTTTTACTGTAGGCGGTCGTAATGCTTTTGTACGTGAGATCGATATGCCGGAAATGCCTGACGAAGAAATGAAACAGTCTGTAGCTTGGGATTCCAGTCAGTATGTTCCTTATGAAGCTGATACTTATTATGTGGATTCGGCTAAATTTGGTGCATATACTAATGAAGGTCTGCAGCCTGTGCTTTTGGTTGCTTCACCTAAGGATGTTATTGATTCACTGCTGGAAATCAGTGATGCGCTGGCCTGGCATACTATTGGTATTGATATCGAAGTTTTGTCTGCTTATAGAACCTTGCCCAGGCAGTTGGAAAACTTCGTTTTGCTTGATATAGGGCGTTCATATTCGATGCTGACTATTTTTCAGAACGGTGCTCCTGTTGCGCAGCGCAGTATTCCCCAGGGAGGGCAGATGTTTAATGCCGCTATTGCTAACGGTGCTGGCGTTGACCTGACGGCTGCTGAAAAGATCAAACTGGAAGATGAGTTGCTTTTGAGCAGCCTGGAAACAGATAAAACTAAATTTGCAGAATTTTTCAACGAGGTTGAAAATCTGGGACGTGAAGTACGCAGAACCTGTGAATATTATTTGATCAATAAAAAGGATGCAAGATTTACGCATCTGGTTTTGGCAGGCGGCGGTGCAAATATGGCCGGATTGTCCGAATTTTTGAGCGAAGGTATGGAAATGAAGGTTGTCGTTAACGATTTGCGTCAAGCAGTTACTTTTGTAGATAAACTTGATCAGAGAGAACTGAAAAAATATCTGGGAGCGCTGACTGTTGCAATAGGCGCTGCTTTGTACGGAGGGGAAGCAGATGATTAGAATCAATCTTTTACCTGAGTACAGGCGCAAAAGTGAGTTTCCTACATGGAAACTTTATCGTATTATAGCTTATGTATTTTTAGGACTGAGCATTTTACTGTGGGGTTACCATTTGGCAATGTTCAAGTATACTGAAAGTAAGCTCAGCGATGTGAATGAAGGTATAGTTTCAATGAAAGTCTGGCAGGAACGTTTTGATAAAGCTCAGCAGCAGAATGCGGAAGTAAATAAACGCAATACTATCGTACGCAATCTTTCTAAAGACCGCATCGTCTGGAGCCGTTCCCTTGCTGAACTGGGCAATGTTACACCTTACGGCTGCTGGCTGACAAGTGTTAAACAGGGCAATAAGCCAGATCAGATGAGCATTGCCGGTAAAGCCATGAAAATGGACGATATTGTTAAATTCATCAGTCTTTTACAGGCACGGCCTGATATTGCCAATGTGCAGCTGATTTCTGCCGATGAAAGCAACAATAATAACAGCAGTACTGCTGGCGTTATTGATTTTACTTTGGAAATTCAGAGAAGTGGGGTGAAGAAGTGAAATTAGAAATGCCTGACAGCAATATGTCAGAAAACAGTAAATATTCGTTGTTATTGTTAGGTTCGGTACTGCTGCTTGTTTTTGTAGTTCTGTATATCATGCAGCCGCTGCGTGAAGACATTCAGAAAAATGAGCAGGAATTGACACAGGCGCAGCAGCGTTTAGCCAGTTATCAGACATTTGCTGAACAGAATAAGGATTATAATGCTTTTGCAGCGAAGCAGGAAGGCTACCTTGCTGAAGCTAAGAAGCTGTTGCCTGATATAGTAACTGTGCCTGAATTAGTACAGGAATATTCTAACCTTTCAAAGGAATGCGGAATTCAGTTCAAAAGTGTTAAGCCTCCGAGTGGCAATTTAAAACAGGTAAATGGAGCTTACGAAGTACCGCTCAATATTTCTATCAGCGGCAACTATTATAAAATGGTCGAGTTTTTGCAGAAGGTAGAAAACGGTACGAGGTTTGCAAAATTGAACAAAGCCAGTGTTAATACCGTTAAAGAAAATGATGCTTCGGGAAATCTGGATATGACGGCTGAATTTACCGTTTATTCGCTGAAGGACGCCTTAGGGAAAATGAATACTGGCGCCGCTGGTGAAAAGACCGGCCTGGATCGCGTAAAAGAACGTGACGCAGCTAATATGGCGGCAATAGACGAAGCAAAAAAATAGAGTAAACGTTATATTATTAGACCCTTGTTGTTTTTCTGCAGCAGGGGTCTTTTTATGTTGCATGGCATAACCGTTGAAAAGACTGTGAAAGCGCTGCTTCAGCCTGCAATTTTCTTGCTATTCTATATGGAAAAGTTGTATAATTAAAATATCTGTTATTATAAATAAAAATACCTTTATTTCGATAAATTGAGGAGTAAAAAAATGATTTGGCAGAATACAAAAGTTCGTATTGCAATTATCGCATCCCTGGTTCTTTTAGCAATTATTGCTTATCGTATTTATGGTAATATCCAGGCTAACAACGAGCGTGCGAACCGTGTTTCGCAAGGGCAGAATATTGCGGTGGCCACATCTTTCCCGCAGCGGCAGAGTATTACTCCTGTTATGCGTTTTGCGGGCAGCCTTGATCCTGTTTGGCAGGCCGATGTGGCAGCTAAAATAGATGGCAGGGTAGAGAAGGTTTATGTTAATGAAGGTGACAAGGTCACAGCTGGCACTGTGCTGGCTCATTTAGAGCAGACAGAACAGACGGCTAATTTGTTATCGGCGAAGGGTTCTTTGATGGATGCCCAAACGACTTTGGAAAGAGCTGAACGCGAGCTGCAGCGCTATCAGGCATTATATGAAAAGGGCGCTGTTTCGGAGCAGACAGTAGATAATTACCGTTTTGCCAGAAACAATGCGCAGGGCAAGCTTTCAGAAGCTCAGGGCGTGTGGGACAATATGCAGGATAAGCTGAGCGGAGCCAGTGTAACTGCGCCGCAGGACGGTATTATTTCTAAACGTTATTATCAGGAAGGTTATTATGCTAAAGTTGGCACAGCGCTGTTTAATATTGCCGATATTTCTGAATTGACTGCTAAAATAAATATCCCGGAAGGTCAGATCAGCAATATTGCTGTTGGCGGATTGGCTGATATTACTGTGCCCGCATATCCTGATGATAAATTCAGCGGTATGATCACACGTATCTCGCCGGTAGCAGATATGCCGGCAAGGACCTTTGCTGCTGAGGTGACAGTGGACAACAGTGCCGGTAAATTACGCGGCGGTGTTTATGCCAATGTTGTCATTACAGCCGAGCCGAAAGAGAATGCATTAGTTATTCCTATGAGCGCTATTGTAATGCGTGAAGATCAGCGTACGGTTTTTGTTGTTGATGATGATGGTGTCGTCAGCCGCAGAGTTTTAACAATAGGTTTTGTCAATGATAATATGGTAGAAGTTTTAGATGGTTTGAGTGATGGCGACCGGATCGTTACCGGCGGTCAGAATAAATTGCGTGAAGGCAGTAAGATCAAATTAGAAGGACAGGGTGCTAAATAAAATGATAGGCACATTTATACGCAGACCTGTTTTTACGACGATGTTTGTACTGCTTTTAGTAGTATTCGGAATTAAGTCGTATCCTAATTTGGGTGTCGATTTGTATCCTGACGTTGAACTGCCTCTGGTAAGTGTTACTGTTACCTATACAGGCGTTTCACCTGAGGAAATGGAAACTCTGATCACCAGACCTATTGAAGATCGCGTCAGCCAGGTTGCAGGTATTAAAACCCTGTCGTCAACTGTACGCGAAGGTTATTCGCAGACGACGCTGGAATTTGAGCTGGGTGTTGACCCGCGCGAGATGGCCAGTGAGGTGCGTGAAAAGGTTGCGTCGGTACGCCGGCGTTTGCCTGACGACATCGATGAGCCGGTTGTACAGCGTTTTGATATTTCGTCACAGTCGATAGCGGCATTTACTTTTGCTTCTGATTCGCGCAGCCGTGAAGAAACCCGTAAGATAGTTGAAGACGTTGTTAAAGAAGAACTGCAGCGTGTCGAAGGCGTGTCCGAAGTATCTGTTGTCGGCGCCAGCCTGCGTGCGATCAAACTGATTGCCGATCCTGAGAAGCTGAACAGTTATAATATTTCCTTTCAGACTATCTTAGATAAGGTCAACAGTGAAAATATCAATACTCCTGGCGGTAAGGCCCGTTATAACGATATGGAAATAACAGTCCGTACGTTAGGCAAATATAAAAATATCGACGATATTAAAAACATCGTTATTGCCAATCAGGACGGTCGCCCGATCCAGCTTTCAGATGTTGTGAAGGTTGTTGACAGCTGGGAAGACGAAGACACCTATTCCCGTTCTAATAAAGTACCCAGCGTTATGGTCTTGGTAAGGAAGCAGTCTAAGACCAATACTGTAGATGTTGTTGACGGTGTCAACGCTTCTATGGAACAAATGATGGAAAATGATTTGCCTAAGGATATCAAGGTCGATGTCGTACGCGATCAGTCTGCTTATATCCGCGAGAATGTTGCCGATGTCTGGAATGCTATTCTTTTCGGCGGCTTTCTGGCGCTTTTGATAACTTATATGTTCCTGCGCGATTTTCGGGCTACGATCATCGGCGGTCTTTCTATACCGACCTCCGTTATTGCCACGTTCTTTTTGATGAAGTCGATGGACTTTACGCTGAATAATATGTCGCTGATGGCTTTGAGCCTGGCAGTCGGCATCCTTATCGACGATGCGATCGTTTTGATTGAAAATATTTTCCGGCATATGGAAATGGGTAAGTCGCCGATTCAGGCTGCTCAGGACGCTACAGAAGAGTTATCTCTGGCTATTCTTGCTACTTCGCTTTCTTTGATGGCGGTTTTTGTACCGATCGGTTCTATGGGTGAGGTAGTTGGTCAGTATTTTAAACAATTCGGCTTAACTGTCGCTTTTGCGCTGGCTTTTTCGACGATGGCTGCTTACACGCTTACACCAATGATATCGGCTTATTGGCTGAAGGATTATCGCGAGGAACATGCCAAACCTTATAAGCATCCGCGTCCCAAAGTTGTACAGATTTGTCTGGATAAATTTGAGGCCGGGTTTCAGGTAATTTGCCGGATGTATGATGAATTAATGGTATTTGCGTTCCAGCATCCTTGGAAAATAGTTTTGATTTCTGTTGCTTCACTTATTTTTAATCTTTTTCTGTTACCTTTTATTGGTACGGAATATCAGCCGACATACGATTCCGGTGAATTTTCCGTCAGTGTTAAAGCTCCTGCCGGTACAAGTATCGAGCGAATGAAGGAGCTGACGCTGCCGTTGGAAGAAGAAATCCTGCAAATGCCGGAGGTCAGGATTGCAGCGATGCGCTTAGGCGGTTCGCGCGTGCCTATTAACGAAGGCAATATCGATGTCAAGCTTATTCCTTCGTCTGACAGAGATCGCAGTATGATCGATATTATGGATGAGCTGCGCCGTAAATTTGGTAATGTCGAAGAATTGAAAGTCGCAGTCGTCAGTAACCAGGGCGGCGGACGCGGTGACAGCAGACCGGTGCAGGTAGGTCTGCGCGGCAGTGATCTTGAGCTGCTGACAACTTATGCTCAGGATCTGGCGGAAAGGATCAGACAGGTTCCAGGTTCTACTGATGTTGATATTTCTTCATCGGAAGAAGAACCGGAGATCATCGTTAAGGTCGATCCGCTGCGTGCGAGCGCAATGGGGCTTGATTCAACTTCCGTTGGTAAAGTTGTGGAAATGGCCTTTTTAGGCAAAAGCACAAGCAATAGTTTTACTATCGGTGATAACGACTATGATATAATTGTACAGTTGGATGCTGCGCATCGTCGTGATATCAATGACGTTGCCAATCTGCGTGTTTCCAATACGGAAGGGAAGTTTGTCCGGTTGGGCGATGTAGCTGACGTGTATTTCTCGTCCGGTCCTACACGTATTGACCGTGAGGACAGACAGCGCCAGATCGTTGTTTATGCTAATACAGTCGGTATTACTCCGGGCGATTTGATCCAGAAGATCCAGACGGAGATGATCCCGGATATGAATATGCAGGTCGGTTACCGTTATAAAATGATCGGTCAGGCTGATACAATGGCAAAAGCCTTTAGTGAGATCGCGAAGGCGGTTATTTTAGCTATTATTATGATCTATATGGTTCTGGCAGCAGAGTTTGAAAGCTTTATGCAGCCTTTGGTAATTATGATGTCACTGCCGTTTGCGATTATCGGTGCTGTTTTAGGCTTGATGGTAGCAGGGCAGACTGCAAATATGATGTCGCTGATCGGTTTTACGATGCTGCTGGGTCTGGTTACAAAAAATGCGATCCTGCTGGTCGACTATGCCAATCAGGCACGGGCTAAGGGTATGCCTTTGCGCGAGGCCTTGCGTGAAGCCTGCGCTTTGCGTATTCGTCCGATATTTATGACAACGCTTTCGACTATTTTAGGTATGCTGCCAATTGCTTTGGGTCTTGGTGCCGGTGCTGAGCTGCGCCAGTCTATGGGCGTGGTTTTAGTTGGCGGTCTGACGACGTCGACTTTGCTGACTCTGGTTGTAGTGCCGCTGTTATATTTGCTGAGCGAGGAATGGAAAGAGAAACATTTGCATAAATCATAGTTAAGGAAGTATTATAATATGACTTACGAAGAAAATTTGCTGGCGCTTTTGGAAAGTTATAAAGCAGGCACTATCGACGCTAAAACAGCTTTGGAAAAGCTGCATGCTGCGGATTATACTGACCTTGGTTTTGCGAAACTGGATCATAACCGCAGTCTGCGTCAGGGGTTTCCCGAGGTTGTTTACTGCGAGGGTAAAACAGTAGAGCAGGTTGCTGCGATCATGGAAAAGCTGGCACAGGTACACAATAATATTTTGGGAACACGTGCTGATGCCGATAAATTTGCAGCGGTGCAGAAGGTGCTGCCCGATGCGGTTTATCATAAAAATTCGCGCTTGATTTTTGTAGAGCGTAAACCTCTTCCAAAAGATGATAAGCGTTATATCGCCGTTGTGACGGCGGGTACAAGCGATCTGCCTATTTCAGAGGAGGCGGCATTGACTGCTGAGATCATGGGCAATCAGGTAGAGAGGGTTTACGACGTAGGTGTGGCTGGTATTCATCGACTGTTTGATAAACTTGATTTGATCAGAAATGCTAATGTAGTTATTGTCGTTGCTGGAATGGAAGGCGCTTTGGCAAGCGTTGTCGGCGGCTTGGTCGAACGGCCTGTAATAGCGGTGCCTACCAGTGTCGGTTACGGCGCTAACTTTCAGGGGCTATCGGCACTTTTGGGCATGCTCAACAGCTGTTCGGCCGGTGTGGCTGTCGTTAATATCGATAACGGTTTTGGAGCGGGGCGTATGGCAAGTATTATCAATCATATGAGGTGATGTAATGAAAGCAATCTATATAGAAGCATTTGCGGGTATCAGCGGCAATATGCTGCTGGGAGCTTTGATCGATGCAGGTGTACCGTTCGATCATCTGGCGTCTGAGATGAAAAAGCTGCACTTGGGAGAGTATGAACTGATCAACGAACGTGTTAATAAATGTGGGATTGATGCGAACTATTTTAATGTCTTGCTGCCAGATAAACATCAACATGATGTCACAATTGGACATCGGCATGAACATCCCCACGCTGGTCACCATCATCACGAACATGGCGATACAGGGCATAACCATGAACATCATTCCGATTGCGCTCAGCATTGCCATCAGGTGAAAGTGTCTGAAGAACCTGTGCATCACCACCATGAACATCGCAATCTGCATGATATAGCCCATATTATTACACATTCTGACTTGCATGATAAAATCAAAATGCAGTCTTTACAGGTGTTTACAGCTTTAGCAGAAGCTGAAGCTAAGGTTCACGGAAAAACTGTTGATGAAGTGCATTTTCACGAAGTCGGAGCAATCGACACGATTATTGATATTGCGGGCTGCGTTTTGGCTTTGGAATATTTGGGGATCGAAAAGATTTTTGTTTCCAATATCCATACAGGCAGCGGCTTTGTAAATTGTGCACACGGACTGATGCCAGTGCCGGCTCCTGCGACGGCAGAGCTGTTACAAGGGCTGCAGCACAGCCACGGAAAGATCGAAAAAGAGCTTACTACACCGACTGGTGCTGCACTGATGAAGGTTTTAGCAGTCAGTACAAATGATATTCCACAGGGCTTTAGCGGCAGTAAAATTGCTTATGGCGCCGGGACCTGGGATCTGGAAATACCCAATGTCCTGCGCATCAGTATCGGCGAATGGGAAGCTGAAGCCGGTGGTGAATTACTTGTTGCCGAATGTAATATTGACGATATGAATGGCGAATTGTACCCTTATGTGCAGGAACGCTTACTGCAGGCGGGTGCTTTGGATTGCTGGCTGACTCCGATCATTATGAAAAAAGGACGGCCTGCTCAAACTTTATCGGTGCTGCTCGATCCTCAGAACCTGGATCAGATGACTGATATTTTGCTGACTGAAACAACGTCGCTGGGAGTACGTTATTATGCGGTGCATCGCCATATCAATTACAGGAAGGTTACTATTGTGTCGTTGCCTGAAGGTGAAGTGAGAATTAAATATGCACAGATGGATGGGAAAATTGTGAATATTGCTCCTGAATTTGAGGATTGTAAAGTTTTGGCTTTAAAAAGCGGACACAGCCTGAAAACTATTATGCAGGCAGCAGCTGCTGCTGCGGAGGCACAACTTGAACAGTGATTTTGCTGCTTATATCGACAATTTAAAAAAGCAGATCAAAAGTTTTGACGCCAATCTTACAATTACTGAAAAAAAGCTGCAGTATGGTATACAGTTGACAGTAACAAACAGTGATAGTAAAGTAGTATTATCAGTATATAATGGTAAAAAGGGGATTAAGTTTGTTTGGGGCGGTACGGCTTCAGAATTGAGGTCCCAGCTGGAAGCAGTTTTGACAGGAAAAGATACTGCCGATAAAGGGGATATCGTACAGGCTATTGGAAATGACTATACACTTTTACGAAATTGTGCCGATTTTAAAGGTATTTGGGCAGGCAGTGACGAATCAGGTAAAGGAGATTTTTTCGGACCCTTAGTCGTTGCAGCAGTATTAGTAGATATTACTACGGCTGAAAAACTAGTCCGTTTGGGAGTCAGGGATTGCAAACTGATCAATGATAAAGAAGTTCTGCGGCTGGCAGAGCTGATTGTCGAAGCTGCTCCGATCAACACGGTTTTAGCTTTGAAGCCGGAAGTGTATAATTTTCGTTATCAGCAAATGCGTGCAGATGGAAAAAATCTCAACCATTTGTTAAGCAATGGTCACATAGCTGTACTGCGAAATGTTCTGCGGCAATGCCCGCAATGTAATTATGCGCTGGTTGATCAATTTACAGCGTCTAACGACATCCGCGCCAGCTTACAGCAGGAATTTCCTGATGTTAATATAGTACAGCAGCACAGGGCCGAGGCAGATATTGCTGTGGCTGCTGCTTCAGTATTGGCGCGGGCTAAATTTTTGGAAATAATGCAGGAGCTGGCCGAGCAGGTTGGGCGAAATGAATTGCCTAAAGGCGGCAGTGACGCTGCGACAAACTGTGCGCGCGAGCTGCTGAAAGAATTGGGACGCGGTGCCCTGGAACGGCTTGTAAAAGTCCATTTTGCAAATTATAAAAAAATCTAGAGCCTTTCAGGAGGCTGAAATATATGAAAAAATTAATTGTTAATGCTGATGATTTCGGACTGCATCCGGCAATCAATGCTGGTATTATAAAAGGCTGCAGGGACGGTTTTATTACCAGTACGTCTTTAATGTGCAGCGGCGCTGCTTTTGATGACGCAGTACTTCAGGCGAAAGCAACACCTGCTTTAGGAGTAGGTATCCATCTTACTTTAGTAGGAGGTGGTAAACCGCTTTTACAAGCACGGCAGCTGCGAACACTTGTTGATGAAGATGGGCTTTTGCCTGCTGATTATACAGTTTTTGCCAAACGGTGGTATGCTGGCAGAATAAAAAAAGCAGAAGTCGTCAGCGAACTGCAAGCACAAATAGAACGCGGCTTAAGCTGTGGTCTGGAAATAACTCATGTCGACAGCCATCAGCATCTGCATGTACTGCCGGGAATCGCCGACATCGTATTGGATTTGTGCAGTGCATTTGGTATTAAAAAAATTAGGATGCCGCAGGAAGGCTGGTTTTGGCGTGGTGGGTTTAACAGCACTGCTGGCCGCCTGATTGGACGTGAAGGCTTAAGCTTTTGCAGCGCTTTAGCGAAAATGAAAGCCAGACAGGCCCGTTTTGTCTATCCGCAGCATTTTTTTGGAATGCTGGCCGGAGGTAATTTAAACGAATTCTTAGTAGGTGAAATCATTAGGAATCTGCCTGATGGCGTAAGTGAGATCATGACTCATCCGGGGATGGATGCAGAGTCTTTGGAAAAAACTTTTTCCTGGCAGTATCATTGGGAAGATGAGCTTCAGGCTTTTCTTTCTGAAAAAAATAAATGTTTATTGGAGCAGAAGAAAGTAACTTTGATAAACTTTGGTGGGCTTTGATATGCACAGAAAATTGATCCGCAGGTTGCTATGGATGTTTGTTTTTGTTATTGCTATTTCTGCGGCAGTTATTTATTTTACATTTGATATAAGAGCGTTAGAATATCTGACGATGTTTGAACCGTGGTGTATTGCTGCGGCCTTTGGCATTTTGGGATTGGGATTGGTTTTTGATGGTTTGCGGCTGATGACTTTGGCTGCTGTGACTGATGAAAAGCTAACTACCAGACAAGTGGTGAACGTTGTTCTAAGCAATTATTTTTTGGCGCTTGTTACCCCCGGAGCCAGCGGCGGTGCTGTAGCTCAGATCATGTTCATGCGCAAGGCGGGCGTGCCGGTAGCAAAGGCCACGGTCGTTGTTTTTGTGCGTACGATTATGTCGATCACTTTTTTGATTTTGCTGGTGCCGTTTGTTCTGCATAGTGATCATGCTTTGGTTGACTGGATGCCGACCAGTGTCATTACTATCGTATCTGTTTTATTTGTTTCGCTGCCGATTGCGGCAGTGCTGCTTATGAGGACCAGATATCCGGAGTTTTGGATCATTGGGTTAACGAACAATTTCTCACGCGATTTCAGGAGGAATTGTTTTATTTGGTATAAAGAATTTAAACAGGCATCTTTTATCATGGGCAAAAATCCTTTGAAAGTAATGCGGGCCTTTATTGAATCGGGGCTCAGTCTGTTATGTATTTATGCTACTGTACCAATGTTTTTTCTGGGTATGAATATCAAATTTGACTGGCTGCAGGTTATGGGGCGAATGGTTTTGCTGAACCTGGTGCTGTATTTTTCACCAACTCCCGGAGGTTCAGGTGTCGCAGAGGCGGGCTTCGTTGTATTATTTTCTGAGCTGTTGCCTGGTGGTCTTGTTGGTATTATGGCAGTTTTATGGCGTTTTACAGCTGAATACCTGCCGTTTTTATTAGGGGCAGTAGTTTCAATACGCGCCTTTGGCTCTAATGTTTTATCTATGAAAAATCTCAGGAAGGGCGAAGATCAACAATGAAGCTTTTAGTTACCGGCGGTGCTGGGTTTATCGGTTCGCATTTATTAGAGCTGTTAAATAGTGATAAAAATTATGAAGTTGTAGTTTTAGATAACCTTTCAAGCGGGTTCAGAGAAAATGTACCTCAAGGAATGAGACTTGTCGTAGCGGATATACGTTCGCAGGAAATAGAAGCGTTATTTCAAAAAGAAAATTTTGATGCAGTTGTGCATTTGGCTGCCCAGACAATGGTACCTTATTCAATCGAACATCCTGATGAAGATTGCGAAATCAATTTAGCAGGCTTGATCAATGTGTTGGAAAATTGCCGCAAGTATAAGGTGAAAACAGTTTTATTTGCCTCCAGTGCGGCAGTATATGGCAATAATGAAAATGTTCCTTTACATGAAGACCTTGCATTGATGCCAATGTCGTTTTATGGTATTACAAAAATGACATCAGAGCATTATTTACGTGTTTACCACGAGCTTTATGGGATCAATACAGTTGTTTTCCGTTTTGCGAATGTTTATGGCGAACGTCAGGGGGAAGGCGGCGAAGGTGGTGTCGTCAGTATTTTCTGTAAACTTTTGGCAGCAGGAAAAGCTGTGACCGTTTATGGTAATGGGGAACAAACGCGTGACTTTGTCTATGCAGGCGATGTTGCAGCAGCTATTAAAGCGGGATTGGCAGCCAGGGGATACCAGACTATCAATGTATCTACAGAGCATGAAACTTCGGTAAATCAACTTTTGGGCGCCTTTGCCGAAGTTGCTGCTGATAAACTTGAAGTTCGTTATGTGGAAATGCGACAGGGTGATATCTTCCGTTCTGCGCTGTCTAATGCACGTTTAAAGGAAATACTTGCTGTAACTCCGCAGATGCAGTTAAAAGAAGGTATCCAAAAAACTTACCATGATTATGTAAAACGGGGAAAGTAGGAAAATAATGAATAGGATCGAGAAGGGAAGCTTGCTCGTTTTAGCAATTATAGTTGCCTTCAATATCTTTTTTGGATTAGGCAGTATACCGCTGCTTGACCCGGATGAGCCGGTATATGCTGAAACTGCGCGTGAGATGATCCAGTTTAATGATTATCTTTCGCCGCGTATTTATAATGAATATTGGTTTGACAAACCGCCAATGTATTACTGGCTTGTAGCTGGTGCAATGCATGTGTTTGGGGATGGAGAGTTTGCAGCGCGTTTTCCTGCAGCATTAATGGCCTTTTTGACTGTAATAATGCTTTATTGTTCCATTACCAGGCTGTTTAACGAAAGAGCTGGTTTTTGGTCGGCGCTCGTTTTAGCGACATCTGTACAGTTCTTTTATCTTGGCAAGGCGGCGGTAACAGATACGACGCTGTTGTTTTTCCTGACCGGGTCTTTATTGTGCTACTTGCATAAGCAGTATTGGCTGATGTATGTGTGTATGGCGCTGGCCACGGTAACAAAAGGGCCGATCGGGATCGTTTTTCCAGGCGCGATAATATTTCTGCATATTCTTTGTACCGGGCAGTGGCAGAGGCTTTTTAAAATGCACTGTTTACGCGGATTACTGCTGTATTTTTTTATTGCGGCACCGTGGTATTATTTGATGTATCAAGTGCATGGAATGGAATTTATTAATACATTTTTAGGGTTTCATAATCTTACCCGCTTTACAACGCCTGAGCATCCGACCCGGGTTTTGTGGTGGTATTATTTTCCTGTTATAATCCTGGGTTTGTTTCCCTGGACAGGGCTGTTACTGCAATCTATTAAAGCATCAATTACAGATAGCAGATCTGATGATCTGGAAAAAATGCTTTTCGTGAATATCTGGTGGCTTTTCGTACTGATATTTTTTACTATCTCTCAAACGAAGCTCGTTTCTTATATCTTACCTATGTTTCCAGCGCTGGCGATTGTGATTGGCTGGAATATTGCCAGAATGCAAAAAGAAAATTATGGTATCCGTTGGTCCTGGATTTTTGGCAGCGGAATAATGTTTTTATTGCTTACAGCCGGATGGGTTATTGGCGGGCAGCAATTGCCTGAAGTTGCTTTCGGAGGAATTGTGTTGGGCAGCGTAACTTTTATTTTGGGCGTAAGTATAGTTTGGGCGTTGTGGCGTTATCGCGATATTAATTTTTCAGCTTGGCTGCATGTGGTTACCGGTGTTTTGACAATGGTAATTGCATTTTCCTTTTTGTTGCCAATGGTTGCCAATCGTTTCAGTGTTAAAGAAATCGTTAGAGTTTATCATACGAAATGTGATCAGCAGAAACCTGTTTATGTTGATAAATTTTTGAGGCCAGGTTTTATGTATTATACTGGTGCACCGGGTGAGGAAGTAAAACCTAAAAGTGGTGATTTAGCCAGAGTTTTAAATGATCCTGGTCAAAAATATGTTTTGGTACGAGGATTGGAACTGCGCCGTTTAAAAGATAAGGATAAACTCCAAAATCTAAATGAGATCAAAGAAATCGGTGACATTTATTTGCTGGAAAAATATTAAAAGAATATATGGATTAGTTAGAAAAATGTAGATTAAAACAACGTCGCTGAAAGCGACGTTGTTTTTTTATGTCCTGCGGGTTTTTACAAACATGTATCGCGTTAGCTAAGCATCGCGATCGCGTAGAGAGCGATGCAAAAGTAATAGCAAGACCAGAATAAGTTTGATTCATTTATTTGTAAATGTCTTGCGGGGGGGGACTCGTGTGGTATAATTTTAACTGAATTATTTGAAACAAAAAAGTATTTTAAGTATAAAATGTAAAAATGAACCAAATGAAATTTAAAATACCTAAATACGATAAACATACAAATTATTTTTTTTCTGCAGTTCTGTTTTAGGTGAAGATAATGGAATTTGTTTGATGAAAAAATTATTTCTGATTAGAAGTGTGAAAGATTGCTATATACTGGTAAGTTTAATGTAAGTGATATGGGGATGAGAAAATTTGCGATATTTGTTATTGCCACTTTTAGTTGTAGTTTTAGATACCATCTGTATTATAAGTGCTGCATTTTTTAGTATTTATATACGCTTTGAAGATACTGCAATCGCCCAAAAATATCTTGAAATGCTTATCTCACAATTACCTATAGCAGTGGCTGTGCATTTGGTAGTATATTTTGTTTTTAAACTATATGGTAGAGTATGGCGTTATGCTGGTAGCATAGAACTTGTTGCCATCGTTGCTGCAAATATTGTTGCAGCTTTGTCTTGGTATGGGATTTCTATTTATATAGATTTGGCGTTACCACGCTCTTTATATATTTTTACTGCTTCTATTCTTGTTTTATTTGTTGGCGGCAGTAGATTGTTCTTTAGAATCTACAGTTGTTTTATTAATAAATCCAAACATAAATTTATATCAAGTAAAAAAGACAAAGTATTGATAGTTGGCGCAGGTGATGCCGGTGCACTGCTCCTCAGGGAATTAAATCAGTACCATATAGGAAAAAGACAAGTTATTGGTTTTATTGATGACGATAAAACCAAAATAGGAAAATATATGGTTGGTACAAAAGTATTAGGAAGTAGAGACGATATAGCAGTGCTTGCCGATAACTATGAAATTGATGAAATTATTATTGCCATGCCTTCAGTAAAAGGAAAAAATATCAAAGAAATTATCAACATTTGTAAAAAAACAAGCTGCAAATTAACTATTTTACCTGGGGTATATGAAATTATAGAAGGCAGTGTGAGTGTAAGTCAGTTACGCCCTGTTGATGTTGAAGACTTACTAGGCAGAGATCCGGTGGAACTGGATAACGTAGCTGTTGCGAAGTACTTGTCAGGGAAAACAGTGCTTATTACTGGTGCTGGTGGCAGCATTGGCAGCGAGATTGTGCGTCAAGTTGCTAAAATGTATCCTAATAAATTGCTTCTCGTTGGTAAAGGAGAAAACAGTATTTATGAAATAATGCAGGATATGAATTTAGAATATCCCCAACTAAAAAAAGTGCCCATTATAGCAGATGTTAGAGATGAAGAACGAATTAACGCTATAATGGACTATTTTAAACCTCAAGTAGTGTTTCACGCCGCAGCCCACAAACATGTGCCTTTAATGGAATACCAACCATCTGAAGCAGTGCGAAACAATATTTTAGGAACTAAAGTAATAGCAGAAACAGCTGCCAAACATAAAGTTGAAACCTTTGTAATGATATCTACAGATAAAGCAGTGAATCCAACTAGTGTTATGGGTTGTACCAAAAGAATTGCTGAAATGTTTGTGCAAAGTATGAATAAAGAAAGCAGTACAAGATTTGTGGCAGTACGTTTTGGTAATGTACTTGGCAGCAGGGGCAGTGTAATACCACTGTTTAAAAAACAAATAGCCAAAGGAGGACCGGTAACTGTTACAGATGCAGAGATGAAACGTTATTTTATGACTATTCCTGAAGCAAGTCAATTGGTACTTCAAGCCGGAGCAATGGCGAAAGGTGGAGAGGTATTCGTACTTGATATGGGAAAACCTGTAAGAATTTATGATCTTGCCAAAGATTTGATAAAATTATCGGGTTTTATACCCGATAAAGATATAGAAATAAAAATAACCGGATTAAGACCCGGTGAAAAGCTGTTTGAAGAACTTTTGAGCGCCGAAGATGGTACCGAAAAAACCACGCACAGTAAAATATTTATAGCCAAGATAAAAGACGTTGATAAAGCAGAATTACAAAGGCAGATAGTCGATATTTTACAGATCACCGAAGGTGATGCAGTTGTAAGAAAATTGCAGGAGATAGTGCCTACTTATACGCCTAACAGAGATGCGTTAAAAAAGTAAGGGCAGATTACAAACAGATTAGAAGGTGCTTTTTGTTGAAAGAAAATGTTCTAAAGAAGTTTTCTCCGCTGATAAAGAAAGTATGGCTCAGTTCGCCTACCATGCACGGAGAAGAACTTAAATATATGCAGGAAGCTTATGAAACCAACTGGATGTCTACTGTTGGTGAAAATATCAACGCAGTGGAACAGATGCTATGCGAAAAAATTGGCTGCAAATATGCCGTTGCTCTTGCCTCTGGTACTGCGGCTTTGCATATGGCAGTCAAATTGGCCGGGGTGCAAAACGGTGATAAGGTTTTTTGCTCCGATATGACTTTTGCCGCCACAGTTAACCCTGTCGTGTATGAAGGCGGAGTACCTGTTTTTATAGATGCCGAATATGCTACCTGGAATATAGACCCTGCAGCATTGTCAAAGGCTTTTGAACTTTATCCAGAGGTAAAGGTTGTCGTTTTGGCCCATCTTTACGGTAGTCCCGGAAAGATGGATGAACTCAAAGCCGTTTGTGATAAACATGGCGCAGTTATCATCGAAGACGCTGCCGAATCACTGGGCGCGACTTATAAAGGTGTGCAGACGGGAAATTTTGGTAACTATAACGCTATTTCTTTTAACGGCAACAAAATTATCACCGGTTCGTCTGGTGGAATGTTTTTAACAGATGACGCAGCAGCAGCCGATAAAGTGCGCAAGTGGTCGACTCAAGCCCGTGAAAATGTACCATGGTACCAGCATGAAGAACTTGGTTATAACTATCGCATGAGCAACGTTATCGCAGGCGTCGTACGGGGTCAGCTGCCTTATTTAGAAGAACATATTTCCCAAAAAAAGGCAATCTACATGCGTTATAAAAAGGGCTTTAAAAATTTGCCTGTCAAAATGAATCCATTTGATGCTGTCAACAGCCAGCCAAACTATTGGTTAAGCTGTCTGCTTATTGACTCCGAAGCCATGTGCAAACAAGTATGTAGTGAAAAGGAAACATTTTATCTAAGCGAAAAAGGAAAAACCTGTCCTACAGAAATTTTGGAAGCTTTAGCGGCGATGAACGCTGAAGGGCGTCCTATCTGGAAACCGATGCACATGCAACCCCTATATCGAATGAATGCTTTTGTTACCCGGGCAGGCAGCGATAGGGCAAAAGCTACGTACTGTATTAATGGCGCCGAAGCAGTTCCAAACGGAAATTCTGCCGATGTGGCCATGGATATTTTTGAGCGGGGCGTGTGCCTGCCCAGTGATATAAAAATGACGACGCAGGAGCAGGACAGGATTATTGAGATCATAAAAAGCTGTTTTGAATGAAGAGGAAGCCATGTATAAAAATTTTATAAAAAGAATATTAGATATCATTTTATCGTTTCTGGCTTTGGTCATTTTATCGCCATTGCTGATTTTAACAGCTTTTTTGATACGCATAAAACTGGGGGCACCGGTATTTTTTAAACAGCTGCGGCCGGGAAAAAATGAGAAGATCTTTGGTATTTTAAAATTCCGCACCATGACGGATGCAAAAGATGAAAATGGAAATCTATTACCTGACGAGATCAGGCTGACCAGATTCGGCCAATTCTTACGTTCTACGTCTATTGACGAGCTTCCTGAACTGTTGAATATTTTAAATGGCGATATGTCTATAGTGGGGCCAAGGCCCTTATTAGTGCAATATCTGGAGCGGTATAACGAGGAGCAGAAGCATCGCCATGATGTAAAACCGGGATTAACTGGCCTGGCACAAGTCAATGGCCGTAATGGTATCACCTGGGAAGAAAAATTTCACTACGACTTGGAATATGTAAAAAACATCACCTTTTATGGTGACTGCAAGATCATCTTCCAGACAGTAATGAAAGTTTTCGGCAGGGAAGGCATATCATCGGCAACCTCGGTCACCATGGAAGAATTTAAGGGGAATAAGTAATGTTTAGAAGATATTTACAGTTATTAAGGTTGTTCCTTCTGAGGGATGGGGGCAAGCGTGCGGCATATTGTAAAAAAACAGGTTATTTTCATGCTCAGGGCGAAGGATGTTATTTTCAAATCTACAATTTCGGTGTAGAACCGCATTTGCTCTCTTTCGGCAGCAATATAAAAGTAGCTTCCGGCGTAAGATTTATTACCCACGATATTTTTGGCGATGTTATCTTGTACAAAAATAACATGGATCAGCATATCAGGCGAGTAGGTAAAATAACTATCGGCAACAATGTCTTGATTGGCAGTAACAGCATGATCATGTACGATGTCACTATTGGCGATAATGTTATCATCGCTGCTGGTAGCTGTGTTACTAAAGATGTTCCTGCAAATTCCATTGTGGGCGGCGTTCCTGCAAAAGTGATAGGTTCTTTTGATGATTATGAGAAAAAATTTATGGAAAAGACCAAAGCTTACCCTTGGCTGAGGCAAGGGTACTCGATTTATGACAAAAAACTGGCGAAGCTGCAGGAACAATATTTCTGGTCTGAGCAGAAGCCTTGAATTTGACCTAACCAGTTTGCAGGTATTTAGGTGATATCACTCATAGGAGAATTTTTTTATTGTGCATATAGTAGACAGTGCTAAAAGATTAGTTAAATATAGTTGGTTATTACAGGTATTAGTCGAGCGTGATCTAAAAATCAGGTATCGGCGCAGCTTCTTAGGATATTTATGGAGTGTTTTAAATCCGCTTCTGATGATGATTATTTTAACGATCGTTTTTTCCAATATGTTTCGCTTCGATATACCCCAGTACCCTGTATATCTGTTGGCAGGACAGCTTATTTTCGGCTTTTATTCCGAAGCTACCAGCATGGCGATGGGTTCTATTTTAGGCGGCGCGGCCCTTATAAAAAAAGTGTATCTGCCTAAATACATCTTTCCCCTGTCCAGAGTGATATCAAGTTTTACAAGCATGCTGCTTTCTATGATTGCCCTTTTTATAGTGATCATTGCTACCGATGTCACCTTTTCAATAACTATAATACTGCTGCCATTTATATTAGTGCAGGTTTTAGTCTTCTGCATAGGCATGGGGCTTTTATTATCTGTATTGGTAGTGTTTTTTAGAGATGTCCAGTATTTGTACAGTATTTTTTTAACGGCTTTTAACTATCTGACGCCTATTTTTTACCCGGAAAGTTTATTGCCCGAGTGGCTCAGAGAACTGCTGGTCTTTAATCCGCTTTATAATTATATAAAATTTTTCCGCAAGATAACTGTTTATGGTCAGTGGCCAACCATGACAGAGCACTTGATCTGTCTGGCCTTCACTTTCTGTATGCTCGTCATAGGCTTATATGTGTTCAAGCGCAAACAGAATGATTTTATTTTATATATATAGGTGGTAAAAGTGCAAAAAACTATTGTTGCAGATAATGTTTCCATGTGTTTCAATTTGGCGTCTGAACGTGTGGATAGTTTAAAAGATTTACTTATAAAAAAAATAAAGTTTCAAAGTTGCAGCTTTGATGAATTTTGGGCCTTGAATAACATCAGCTTTTCTGTGGATAAAGGCGAATCCTGTGCTTTGATTGGCGCTAATGGCAGCGGCAAAAGCACCATGCTCAAAATCATCAGCGGTATTTTGACTCCAACCAAAGGCAGCGTCGAAGTAAATGGTTCTATCGCGCCGTTGATCGAATTAGGGGCAGGCTTTGATTACGAATTGACAGGCCGTGAAAATATTTTCTTAAATGGCGCGATCCTTGGTTACAGCAAAAAGCTGATGCTGGAAAAATATGATGAAATAATAGACTTCAGTGAACTACGTGATTTTATAGATGTCCCCGTAAAAAACTATTCCAGCGGCATGATTGCCCGTTTGGGTTTTTCTATCGCTACCATGGTCAAGCCTGAAATATTAGTAGTTGACGAGATATTAGCCGTAGGCGACCAGGCTTTTCAGGACAAGTGCCATAAGAGGTTGGAAGATATGATGAATAGCGGCACTACTGTGCTTTTGGTATCGCATTCTGCGGCGGATATCAAAAGGATCTGCCAAAAAGCAGTCTGGATAGACAAAAGCAATTTGCGCTTTGTGGGTAATGTTGACGAGGCATTGCAGCTTTACGATAAACCAGGATAAATCAAATGGGGATATTGTTTAAATCTTATTTCGGCAGGTGAGTAAATGAAAAACTTGTATATCGTCGGTGCAAGTGGCTGCGGGCGGGAGGTGCTGAATATTATCAAAGACATTCACGCCATACGAGGTGTTCAGTGGAATATAGTAGGATTTTTAGATGACGACTTGCAGGCACTGGATAGCATCGATTGTGACTATCAGGTCGTCGGTACAATCAAAGATTATCTTCCGCAGGCAAATGATGTTTTGGCGCTGGGGATCGCCAGTCCACAAATCAAAGAAAAAATAGTTGCGATGCTGAAAGCAAAAGGGGCGGTTTTTCAAAGTATCATTCATCCCTATGTGGCCTTGGGCCGATTCAATACCATCGGTGAAGGAGCCGTTATCTATTCCGGCTTCGGCATGACGGTAAATATTAAGATAGGCGATTTTTGTACTTTACTTGCCTGTGGACTGGGGCACGATGTTGAAGTAGGAGACTTTTCTACTATCTCTTCCTGGTGCAACATCATGGGTCATGTAAAAATAGGTAACCGTGTATTTATGGGCGGAAATTGTTCCGCCGCACCAAACGCGGTTATTGAAGATGATGCCTATGTCGGTGTCGGCAGTGTTGTTTTGCGCAAAGTAAAGGCTGGAAAGCGGGCTTTTGGCAACCCTGCTCGAGAAATGGAATTTTGAAGAAGAAAATTAGGAGGAAATGATGAATTTTTTTGAATTTAAGGGTATAAAAATTGCTGGTATGGCAACTGCTGTTCCCGACCGTCACCAGAAAATGTCGGATTATGATTACCTGTTTGCAGAAGGAGAAGTAGAAAAATTTTGCGCAGCAACAGGCATTTACGAAAAGTATAATGCCTATGGCGTAGGAACTACTACTTCGGACCTGTGCGTTGCAGCGGCCAATAAGCTTTTTGAAAAATTAAATATTAATAAAGATACAATAGACGGTCTGATCATGATTACTCAGACGCCAGATTATTTTGTGCCACCAACTTCCTGTATCGTGCAGCATCGTTTGGGACTGGATAACTGCGGTCTGGTTTATGATTCCAATATCGGTTGTACGGCCTTCCCCTTCGGCCTGCAAATGGCATGTGCTAATATTATGGCTGGATGTAAAAGAATATTGCTTTTAGTGGGAGATGCCAATCCTAATAGAGGTGAAACAAGTAATAAGGATGGGCTGCTTTTTGGCGATGCAGGCGTGGCCATAATAGTGGAGAAAACAGACGAAGATATTTCACCTATTAATATTGCTATTGAAACTATAGGTTCCGGATATAAGTCGTTGATTACTCCTTATGGGATGGAAAGACACCCATTACCCGTTGTTGCACAAACAAGAGGTTTTGAATTTGCTGCTTATTATAATAATGCAACATATATGTCAGGTACTGATGTATTTACTTTTAGTATTAAGGATGCTCCTCGGACGACAAAAACATTTTTAGCAAATTTGGGTAATGATATAAGTGATTTTGATTTGGTTTCTATTCATCAGGCGAATAAAATGATTATAGATAATGTTGCCAAGAGAATAAAAGCACCTCAGGAAAAGGTTATAAATTCTATTGAAAGATTTGGGAACACAAGAGGGGCAAGTACGGCAGTAAATATATGTGATTATGCTGAGAATAATAATATATATGAGGGGGATAAGAAAATATTAGCGCTGGCATTTGGTATTGGGCTTAATGTGACAGTAGCTTCTTTTACTATTGATATGTCTGTATGTTTACCAATTATTAAAACAAGTGAAGTTTATGATGACGGTATCGACAGCGAGACATATTTTAAATAGGAGGCAGAAGTTAGATGACATATTTTAATTTGCAAAACGCAAAAATCAAAGCAGTAGCTGCCAGTGTCCCGGATGATGTTGAGTATACCACTGATTATAACGACCTTTTTGGGGAAGAACATGTCAGGAAATTTATCATCTCTACCGGTGTTCAGCGGCGCTTCACATCACACAGATTGGGCGTTACTGCGTCAGATTTGTGTTGTGCCACTGCTGAAAAAATATTAACGGAATTAAACTATGACAGAAATAAGGTTGATGCGTTGATTTTTGCATCATCCAGCCGTGATTATTTGGAACCTGTCACCGCAACAATTCTGCAGGATAGATTAGGGTTATCTGATGATTGCATGTGTTATGATATTCCGCTTGGGTGTTCGGCCTATGTGTATGGTTTATATTTGGCTGCTATGCACATCAATTCAGGCTGCCGCAGCGTATTATTATTGTCAGGGTCTACAGGCGAACAGTTGCCAGATGGCTATGTACCTTCTGAAATCCCCATGCTTTTTGGCAATGGTGGGTCTGCTACTTTATTGGAATATGATGAAAATGCAGAACCAACATACGGATTATTACGATCCATTGGTCGTGATTTTAAGATGCTGGTTTCACCTTTTAGTGGTCAAAGACATGCTTTTTGGCCTATGGTGCAAAAGTTTGGCTATGAAAAGGCGTGTGCCTACAGAGATTTATTTCATATGGAAGGCATGGACGTAATGCGTTTTTCTTTAAAAGAAGTAGTTACCATGATCAATGATTTTAAAGAGCGTTTTGTCTGTGATTATGATGAATATGAAATATTGGCCTGTCATCAGGCTAATAAACTTATTATCAGCAACTTGGCCAGAAAAATTAAATTTCCGCTTTCTAAAATACCACTATCTATAGTTGATTATGGTAATACTGGTTGTGCTTCTATACCTTTGGCTATATGCGAGCATTATTCTAATAAAAATACTAGTCAAGATAGCGGGAAAATTTTAACTTGTGGATTTGGCATTGGTTTATCTTTAGGTATTGTTGGTATTACAGTTGAGCCGCAGAATTGTTTCCCTGTGTTTAGAGTAAAAGAAAGATACGACGACGGCCTGAGTTTTGAAGACTATAAGTGAGGATAGCAATGGATAAATTTGATTTTAATGGTAAAAAAGTTTTAGTTACGGGTGCCTCCTCCGGCGTAGGCCGAGAAGTGGCCATCCTACTCAGCGCCATGGGTGCTAAAGTAGTTATTGTTGCCAGAAGGGAATCCGAATTGCAGAAAACGCTCTCCTTAATGGAAGGCAGTGGTCATAGTTATCGAGTGCTGGACTTGACAGATTTTGACGGAATCGTTGAGACCGTCAAAGATATAATCGCTAAAGACGGCGAAAAATTAGACTATATTGCTCATTGCGCAGGCTTAGCCGTACCGATACCATTAAGAAGTATGTCACTAGCTAATATCTCGCAGATCTTCAGTAGCAATACTTATTCTTTCATGGCTTTATTAAAATGCGTGGCGCAGAAAAGGCTGTTCAATGATGGCGGCGCTGTCGTTGGCATATCCTCCTGCGTAGGCGTTTATGGGCAGGCGGCAAACGCTGTCTATGGCGCGTCTAAAGGAGCTATGGACGCTTTTATGAAAAGCGCTGCCAAAGAGCTGCGGCCGAGGAAAATCAGGGTCAATACTATTTGCCCTTGCGGTATAAAAACAGAAATGCTGGCTAATCAGGCCATAAAAGCCATAGAAGGCGATGCTATTAACGAGCTGCCCGATTATTTGATGCTGCCGGATAAGATAGCTTCTATTGTAGTGGCCCTGCTCAGCGATTCCATGCAATATATTTCAGGTGTAGCGATCGACGTAGATGAGGCCAAAACCTGGGAGGACTAAAATGGAGTATTTAAACTTTAATGGGAAAAAGTATCTGATTTTTGGTGCTTCTTCTGGTATTGGCAAACAGGTAGCGCTTCAGTTAAGCCAGCTTGGAGCAAGATTGGTATTAGTTGGCAGGAATGAAGAAAAACTTCAGGAAACTCTGGAGATGCTTGACGGTGATGGGCATAATATATTAATTTGTGATGTTTCCGATTTTTCAGCAGCACAAAATGCAGTTAAAACTGCGGTCAGCATGGATAATATCAAGCTGGATGGGTGTGTATTTTCTGCCGGTATTTATGCTATGCTGCCTTTGGGCGCGGTCACAGAAGAAAAAATAAATAAAATATTTGCCACTAATATAGTGTCGATGATGGCGATAGCAAAAGCTTTTTCATCGAAGCGCATCAGTAATAATGGGGCTTCTTTTGTAAGCGTTTCATCAAGAGCTGCGCTTTTACCTGATAAATCGCAGGGCGTTTATGGGGCTTCCAAAGCAGCAATAAATTCGTATACTGTTGCAGCAGCAAAGGAAATGTCTAACAGGTTAATCAGGTTTAATGCAGTTTGCCCTGAAGCCGTCGATACGGAAATGGGCGCCGGGTTTAAAGACAATACTACTCAAGAAGCCATGCAGAAGATCTATCCTCTTGGTATGTTAGAGGCAGAAGATGTAGCTGATACTATCATATTTTTATTAAGCGATATGAGCAAAAAAATTACAGGCCAATCTATATGGCTATCAGCCGGTAATGATGGTGGAAGTATAGATGGTCACATATTATAGATAATAAGGAGAAAAGAAAATGAACTTACAAGAAAAACTGGCATTGATTGAAGAAGTACTGGATGTAGAGACAGGCAGTTTAACACCGGAAACATTGCTGGCAGAAGTAGGTGAATGGGATTCTATAGCAGCGTTATCGTTGGTAGTTATGCTGGATGAAAAATTTGAAAAAACAGTAAGCGGAGTGCAGATCAAAGCACTGGCAAGCGTAAATGATATTTTAGATTACATGGATTAATAATATAAAATTAAAAATATAAAAAAGATGAGGCGAAAAGAAAATGAATTTACAAGAAAAATTAACACTGATTGAAGAAGTATTGGATGTAGCAGAAGGCAGTTTAACACCGGAAACATTGCTGGCAGAAGTAGATGAATGGGATTCTATAGCAGCGTTATCGTTGATAGTTATGCTGGATGAAAAATTTGAAAAAACAGTAAGCGGAGCGCAGATCAAAGCGCTGGAAAGTGTAAATGATATTTTAGCTTATATGAATTAGGGAGAAGTTAACAATGGAAAAACTATATACACTTTTAGAAGAAATTAGACCAGATGTGGATTTTCGTAATATTACGACTTTAGTTACTGATGGTTTTATTGATTCATTTGATATTGTAAGTATTATTGCAAGTATAGAAGATGAGTTCGCTGTAGAAATTCCGGTAGACAGTATGGTTGCGGAAAATTTTGAAAGTGCTGCTGCGATTATGAATCTTGTAAATGGAGTTAAAAAGTAACATTATGTTTAGTTTTATTCATAAAATAAAACAATGGTATAAACATCAGAAGCTGATAAAACAAAGTGTTTTAATACCCATTACATCTTATGATCAATATGCGGCTCTGGTCAAAGAAGCAAAGGATAATTCTAAAAATAAGGTTTTTAGTAATTGCTATATGCTGCCTGCAGAAATCAAAAGATTGATTCACCTCAAAAAGTTTTATAAGGTCAAAACAGAACAAGGATTAGCTTTTGCTGATGATGAAGGTGATTATTATTATCTATTTTTATATGTAAATATGTCGGTATCTTTCACATTTCCTTCCTTAGAAAAAGATATTTTGATAGAAAATGTATATTATGAAGGCCGTAAAAATAAAAAACAGGAAATCTTTGAAAGTTTTTTATTGGATTCAGGGTGCGAATTTTTGAATACATATCGTTCTATAGAAGATAGGCCCTCTCTTTCGCCGGACAAATTTTTTAAGAAATTAGAAGTGTTAGAAAAAACTCTTGCTTTAGAAGGTAAGAAAATAGCGATACCTTCCTATAAGCAGCTTGATGAGTTTGAAAAGGTTTATAGAAGTATTATAGATAAGTTTGTTCAAAAAAAATATACACGAAAAGAACGCAAAGCACAGGCAGACGCTGGCTATCTTTATTGTATAACTGATGAAAGTGCTTCGATCTATGCTATTGCAATAAAGGCTTGTGTCCATGGTGGTGCTTATGGTTCTAGAAGTGATTGCCAAAATAATATTTATGCACCTATATTAGTATTATATTTATTTAAGGATTTTTATGATAATATGCCAAATAATCCTGTGAAAGAAAAAGAGTATATGCAAAGTAAGGGTATTGGTGGCTGGATTGCAGTTGATAATATACCATCTTGGAGAGTATATAAAATGGTCGGTATTAAAGCTGCTGCAAAATCTATGAATCAATTTATTATTAGAACAACCATGTAATTTTTATAAGTAAACTTAAAGCAACCGGGGGAGAAAATGATTACAGTTTTAGATTGTTTGGAAAGCACAGCTGCAAAATTTGCGGCTAATATCATCTGCTCAGATGCGAAAAAACAAATAACCTATACCGATTTTGTAAAAAATGCCCGGGCTATCGGCAGTTTCTTGTGTAAATACGAAAAAATGCGCCAACCTGTGGCTGTCTTTATGGATAACTCTGTAGAAGCTTGGGAAGCCATGATGGGGGTAGTGTATAGCGGCAATTTTTACGTGGTTATTGATGCGCTGATGCCCATCGAACGCATAAAAAATATCTTTACTACCCTGAGGCCCGTAGCCGTTATAGTTGATGAAAAGTGTCAAAAGCAGACGGCAAATCTGGGGATGGGTCAAGACGTTTATGATTATGAACAAATCGTTCAAACAAGCCCGGATGCAGATAAATTGCAGGCTGTGCGCGAAAAAATGATCGATGCTGATCCCGTATACGCGTTGTTCACGTCCGGCTCTACCGGCGTGCCCAAGGGAACGGTACTTACCCATTTAAGCGTTATGAAATATACACAGTGGTATGCAGAAACTTTTCATATCGATGAAAATACTGTTTTCGGCAGCCAGACGCCGTTTTACTTTAGCATGTCTGTATCCACTATGTTTTCAACGATTTATACGGGAGCTAAACTTGTAGTGATTTCCAAACAGCTTTTTTCTTTCCCTGTCAAACTGATAGAGTTTATGAATGAAGCCAGGATCAATACCATCTACTGGGTACCTTCGGCTATGAATATGATCGCCAATTTTAAAGCTTTGGATGAGCACCGTCTGCCGTTCTTGAAAACCGTCCTTTTTGCCGGAGAAGCAATGCCTACCAAACAGCTTAATTACTGGCGTCGGCATCTGTCTGCTGATACTTTGTATGCCAATTTATTTGGCCCTACTGAAACTACCGATATAGCGGCTTATTACATCATCGACAGGGACTTTAGAGATGATGAACCTATCCCCATTGGCCATGCATGCAGAAATTGCGACGTGTTTGTTCTAAAAGAGGACGATACCTTAGCCGGCGCTGATGAAGAAGGCGAACTGTGCGTGCGGGGGTCTTTTTTGGCATCCGGTTACTACGATAATCCCGAAAAAACCGGCGAAGTCTTTGTACAGAATCCGCTAAATACCCATTATCGGGATATGATCTATAAAACCGGCGACCTGGTCAAATACAACGACAGAGGTGAACTGGTATATATCACCAGAAAAGATTTTCAAATCAAACATCAGGGCTACAGGATAGAATTGGGCGAGATCGAAACAGCGGTAAGCGCAGTTTCGAGAGTGCATGAATGTGCCTGCATCTACGATTTAGAAAGGAAGCTGATCATCATTTATTGCTCGGGTCAAAATCTTACGTCCAAAGATATCCTTTTAGGAGTTAGGGATAGGTTGCCCAAATATATGTTGCCCAATAAAATGTTTTTCCTGGAAAATATGCCGCATAATGCTAACGGTAAGATAGATAAAAAAATGCTGCAAAAAATTTATGAGAACGAGATGCAAAAATGAAAATAATAACCTGTACTACCCCTCTTTTAGAACAAAATATGTATATCGTAGAAGAGGGAAAGCATTGTATAGTGATTGATCCATATTATGATGAAAAAACAGCAGTATTATTAGAAGGCAAGATCGTTGATCTGTTGCTTGTTACCCATGAACATTACGACCACATCAGCGGCGTAAACAAATTTAAAGAGCTGTATGGCTGCAAACTGTTGTCAAACTCAAAATGTGATAATAATCTGCAAAGGCCTGCCAAAAATTTCTCCAAATATTTTGAGGCCTATTATGAATTTCAGGCCGACCTGCAAAAGCCGGATTTTGCTTTTGACAGCAATTATTCATGCAGCGCAGATGAGCTTTTTAATGACAGCATTACCTTTAGATGGCAGCATAATACTGTGTTTATCAAGATGGTTCCCGGGCACAGCGAAGGCGGTAATTTCATCTTCTTAAACGAAAACATACTTTTTTCAGGCGATATACTTTTAGATGAAAGTGTGCCTGCGGCTAAATTTCCTGGTGGCAGTCCCAAAGAATTTACAGATGTCGCGCTTCCATATATCAATACTCTGCCGCCGGAGCTAGTGGTGTATCCAGGTCATGGCGAGTCTTTTTCTTTACATGAATATTACGGCTATATCAATAAGAAGGAAAAATAAGTGCTGAAAACGATCAAATCTTTATCGGAATACGAACAACTTTATAATGAGTATGTAACGGAAGGACATGTGAGGGGATATCTCAATTACTTCATTAGTAAAAAGAATATATCTGCTTATATTAATGAAGAAAAAATAAAATATGCTGTTGTTGATGGAACTTTATTCTTGTTTGCTGATCAGGGCAATTATTATAAAATGTATTTTTGGAGGCTTACCGCCAAAACAAAAAGTCTGCCTGACGCCGATAAAGAAATTTGCTGTGATATATATGAACAACAAAATAATAATTTCACTGTAAATGTTTTGCACCAGTTGTTTATCGAAAATAATTATGAATGTAAACAAAAGTATGAGCAAGTGCGATTATCTTACGGAAATTTGCATACTATATCTTTTAAATATTTAGAAGAGAATAAGTGGAAACTTTACGAAAATAATATGCGTATTGGTACAGTAAGTTTAAATGACAAAAGTGAAGTGGAACAATTGATAGTTGACTACATGGGTAAATACAACAAATTATCTATAGAAGACGAGGACTGGCAGGAACAAATCAGGAATAATAATGTTGTAGGCATTTATGTTGCCGATAATCTAATTGCTGTATATTACTTTACTGAAAAAGCAAGTAGGATAGTTGTCGGGAAAAATTATCGCGGTCAAAATTTGAGCGTTTACTTACGTATGTATTTTGCATCGCAAATCCGGTGGGCAATTTCTTCAAAAAATCAGTATGATTGGGCGGAAGCAAATAACATTTCTACAAAAATAACTTTTGCAAAGTTGTTTGCTATTTATACCGGAAAAATCAAGTATCGATATGTAAAAACAATCTAAATAGGTTATTACAAACATTCAAGATAAAACTTTAGGTAACTTGAGTTTTAAAGGAAGTAAAATACGATGTATATCAAACGTCATTTAGAAACGACAATAGAAAAGCTGAACAGTTGTTTTAAGGTGCTGCTTGTTACGGGGCCGCGACAGGTGGGTAAAACTACTTTATTGCGCAGGCTTGCTGCGGTCGATCGTACCTATGTGACGATGGACGATATCAGTGTACGCAGCCTGGCAATGACTGAGCCGGCGTTATTTCTGCAGCGTTACAAACCGCCGCTTTTGATTGATGAGATTCAGCTGGCTCCTAAGCTGTTGCCGTATCTTAAAATGTATGTGGACGAACAGGGGCAAAACGGTGATTTCTGGCTGACCGGGTCACAGGCTTTTGAGTTGATGCACGGTGTCAGTGAGAGTTTGGCAGGAAGGATCGGTATCGTTAATTTATTGGGTTTGAGTTATGGTGAATTGATTGATCGTCCTGCCGGGCCTTTTGTGCCGGAAAATGAATTTTTGCTGAGCCGTGTGAAGGAGTCGCCTTTGTTACCGATGAGTGATCTATTTGATCAGATTTGGCAAGGCAGTATGCCAGCGTTGAATAGTGCTTCTGAACAGGATTGGAACTGCTATTATTCATCTTATGTACAGACTTTTCTACAGCGTGATGTAAAAGAATTGGCACAGGTGAATGATGAATTGCAATTTTACAGGTTCTTATGTGCTGCCGCCAGCTATACCGGCAGTATGCTTAATTACGCAGCTTTGGCTAAAGAGGTAGAGATAACTCCACCGACAGCTAAACAGTGGCTAAAGGTTTTGGTAGCAGCGGGTCTGGTATACTTTTTGGAACCGTTTGCGCATCCTAACTTAAAATATGCAGTCAAAGCACCAAAGCTTTATTTTACTGATACTGGACTTGCTGCATATTTGCTGCGTTGGAGCAGTGCAGCAACGTTGGAAGCAGGGGCAATGGCGTCTAATTTTTTTGAAACATGGGTTGTTAATGAGATTTATAAAAGCTTTATTAACTGCGGTCAGATCCCGCCTCTTAGTTATTTTCGTGATTTCAATACCAAAGAAGTCGAACTTTTGATTGAGACAGATGGATGTGTATATCCTTTAGCAATTCGTAAAAGTGCACAGCCAGTAAAAGAAATTAAGAAGTTTGAAATTTTGAAACCGATTGCAGAAGGTGAAAAAGCCTTGAGAATTGGCTCTGGCGGCGTTGTTTGCCTGGCAAACGATTTATTGCCTGTTGATGCTAAGAACTGGTATATACCTGTGGGCTTATTATAAAAAAACAGACTGCCATTTAACGGCAGTCTGTTTTTTTATAATAAATGTTTATTTTGTATATTTTCGGATAAATCTGTCAAGACGTGTTAATGCTTCCCGCAGATTATCTTCGCTGTAAGCATAAGAACAGCGGATAAAGCCTTCACCGCTGGCTCCGAAGCTGCTGCCGGGTATAACCAGCACTTCTTCTTCTGTAAGCAGTTTTTCAACAAATTCCATACTCGTGAGCCCTGTTTGTTTAATACAGGGGAATACATAAAAGGCACCTTCTGGTTCATAAAGGGGCAGCCCGATTTTCTTAAAGCCGTCGATCATGATCTGACGGCGCTTTTCATATTCGGCAACCATTGCCAGCATGTCGTTTTCACAATATTTTAAAGCAGCTATAGCACCGTATTGAGCTGTGATATTGGCACAGAGTACTACATTTTGATGGAGCAGGTTTGCCGCCTGGACGAATGCTGCAGGAGCGGTGAAATAACCTAACCGCAGGCCGGTCATGGCATAAGCTTTTGAAAATCCGTTTAAAACTACTGTGCGGTCTTTGAACTCAGGGAAAGCTGTGAACATAGTATGTTTTTTGCCGCCATAAGTCAGGTGAGCATAAAGTTCATCAGAAATAATCATAATATCATGTTTAACAGCCCAGTCGCCAATAGCCTTGATTTGCTCTTTGCTCATAATAGCACCTGTAGGATTGTTGGGATATCCAAGGAGTATAGCGCGAGTTTTATCAGTCACTGCTTTTTCCAGATCTGTGACCGTGGGAACAAAGCCGTTTTCCAGTTTGGTTTCTACCGGTACCGCTTTTCCGCCTGCTAAAATGATGCAGGCTTTATTAGCAACATAACAGGGCTCGGGAATAATGATTTCGCCATCAGGGACCATAATGGTGCGGATAACGACGTCTAATGCTTCGCTGACACCTACAGTCACCATAATTTCAGTTTTGGGGTCGTATTGAACGCCATAGTTTTTGTAAGTGTCAGCAGCTATTGCTTCGCGCAGTTCCAACATTCCCAGTGTAGAGGTATAGTTGCTTTTCCCTGCATTCAGACTGTCGATACAGGCTGCACGTACTTTTGCTGGAATATCAAAATCAGGTTCACCTACGCTGAGTGGTACAATGTTAGGATTGTTGGCTGTTATTTCTAAAAATTTTGCCAATCCGGAGGGCGGAAGGGCTTTAATAAAGGGAGAGATCATTTTATCGATGTTGAAGCTCATGGAAGTCATTCCACCTTTCATAATAAATATAGAAACAATAAACAAATAAAATCTAACACATCTGTATATAGCTGGCAAGTTTAATTATTAAAATATTTTGTATACATGTTAAGTGTAAAGTATTAAACAAATTTTGCTGATTATTATGAATAAAAGCTTGTGTAGAGGCCGTAACTATGGTATAATATCACACGGTGTAAAAATACACACGCAGAATGATCACCCGCTGTCCGCTTGCGGTAAGGGTTAGAGACGATTTCTGCGGAGGAAAAAACAGGAGGCAAATAAAAATGGCTATTATTTCCATGAAACAATTACTTGAAGCTGGTGTTCATTTCGGTCACCAAACCCGTCGCTGGAACCCTAAGATGGCTCCGTACATCTTCACTGAAAGAAACGGCATCTACATCATCGACCTGCAGAAAACCGTTAAAAAAGTTGAAGAATGTTACAACTTCCTGCGCGATGTTGCTGCCCGCGGCGAAAATATTTTGTTCGTTGGTACTAAAAAACAAGCTCAAGAAGCTATGCGCGAAGAAGCTTTACGCTGCAACATGTTCTATGTAAACGAACGTTGGTTGGGTGGTATGCTGACTAACTTCAAAACTATCCAAACCCGTATCAACCGTTTACGTAAGCTGGAAGCTATGGAAGCTGACGGAACTTTTGACGTACTGCCGAAAAAAGAAGTTATCGGTCTTCGTCTTGAGATGGAAAAACTTACTAAATATCTTGGCGGTATCAAAGATATGAAAAAATTGCCGGGTGCTCTCTTCATTGTTGATCCCCGCAAAGAAAATATTGCTGTGCTTGAAGCACGCAAACTGAATATTCCTATTGTTGCTACTGTTGACACTAACTGCGATCCTGACGTTATCGATCATGTGATTCCCGCTAACGACGACGCTATTCGTGCAGTAAAACTTTTAACTGCAAAAATGGCTGACGCTGTTTTGGAAGGTCGTCAAGGTATGCAAATGGAAGAAGCTGCTGAAGCTGAAGAAGTTGCAGCTGAAGACGCTGAATAATAATCAAATACTGGAGGACGAATAAATGGCTGAAATTACTGCTGCATTAGTAAAAGAACTGCGTGAACGTACTGGCGCAGGTATGATGGACTGCAAAAAAGCTTTGAGCGCAACCGATGGCGATCTTGAAAAAGCAATCGACTTCCTGCGTGAAAAAGGTTTGGCTGCTGCTGCTAAAAAAGCGGGCCGTGTAGCGGCTGAAGGTTTAGTTGAAGCTTATATCCATGGCGGCGGACGTATCGGCGTTTTGGTAGAAGTTAACTGCGAAACTGACTTTGTTGCTAAAACTGATGCTTTCAAAGAATTGGTAAAAGACATTGCTATGCATATTGCTGCAACGAATCCGTCTTACCTCAAACGCGAAGAAGTTCCTACTGCTGAACTTGAGCATGAACAAGCTGTTTTGGCTGAACAGGCTCGCAACGAAGGCAAACCTGAAAAAATCATTGAAAAAATGGTTGCAGGACGTATCGAGAAATACTATAAAGAAGTATGCTTGATGGAACAACCTTTCGTTAAAGATCCCGACAAAACTATTTCTGATTTGATTACCGAATCAATTGCTAAAATCGGTGAGAATATTTCTATTCGCCGTTTCACCCGTTATCAACTGGGCGAAGGCATTGAGAAAAAAGAAGAAAACTTTGCAGAAGAAGTTATGTCTTTCGTAAAATAATGAGAAACCGCATAAGAGAACACTTCGGTGTTCTCTTATTTTTTGCCCGAATGGCTGTAGTTCACAAAAAACTCAAGGTAAAAAAGAGGAAATATTGGTAAAATGTAGAATATGAAATAGGATATAGAGTTGCAGAAAATAGGAGGTCGTGGAAGTGGCGGAGAAATCGAAGTATAAGCGTGTCATTTTAAAATTGAGCGGTGAAGCTTTAGCTGGTGATAAAGGGTTCGGTATTGACCCGGAAACGGTTGAGTCCATAGCTTCACAAATCAAAGATGTTACGGAATGTGGTTTAGAAGTCGCTATTGTCAACGGCGGTGGCAACATCTGGCGTGGTTTATCGGGAAGTTCGAAAGGTATGGACCGCGCTACTGCAGATTATATGGGAATGCTTGCCACAGTTATCAATTCTCTGGCGCTGCAGGATGCTTTGGAGACTTTGGGAGTCCCAACACGTGTGCAAACAGCGATCGAAATGCGTCAGATTGCAGAAACGTATATTCGCAGACGTGCCATACGTCATATGGAAAAAGAGCGTGTAGTTATTTTTGCCGCTGGTACTGGTAATCCTTACTTTTCAACAGATACCACTGCTGCTTTAAGGGCGGCCGAGGTAGAAGCCGATGCGATTTTGATGGCTAAAAAGGGTGTTGACGGTGTTTATGATTGCGATCCGGCTAAAAATAAAGATGCGGTAATGTTTGAAAAACTTGATTATATCGAAGTTATTCAAAGAAAATTGAGTGTAATGGATTCTACGGCAATCAGTCTTTGCATGGATAATAAAATTCCTATCGTAGTATTTAATATTGATAAACCGGGTAACATTTTGCGTGCTGCCTTAGGCGAAGAGATCGGTACCCTGGTGGGAGGAAAATAATCATGGCAACAGTAAAAGAAATCATTGAATTAGCAGAAAGTAAAATGCACAAAACTACTGACGTACTGCGCGTAGATCTTGCTTCTGTTCGTGCGGGACGTGCTACTCCGGCTCTGCTGGAAAAGGTTATGGTAGATTATTACGGCACACCGACACCTGTTAACCAGGTAGCAAGCGTTACTGTACCTGAACCGAGAATGATCATTATCCAGCCTTGGGAGAAGAATCTTCTGAAGGATATTGAAAGAGCTATTATGAAATCTGATTTGGGATTGAACCCTAACAGTGATGGTGCTGTAATTCGGTTGAATCTGCCGCAGCTGACAGAAGAACGCCGTAAAGAGATTGTAAAAACTGTTCATAAAAAATCTGAAGATGCACGTGTGATTGTGCGTAATCTGCGCCGTGACGCCAACGATGCTGTTAAGAAAGCAGAGAAGGCTAAAGAAATCACTGAAGATGAAGCTAAAAAGGGTACTGATGATATTCAGAAAATGACTGATAAAATTATCAAGGAAATCGATAATATCATGGCTAATAAAGAAAAGGAAGTTATGGAGATCTGATGCTGATACCTGATGTGTTGGCACTGCCTTTGGCAGAAGCTATTGCCAGACTGGAAACTGCCGAGATCGGATATACGGTTGCTGATACGCAGCCGCCGCGCCGGCAAAACGAAGTTGTGGCGGAGAAGATAGCTGTTGAATATGTGGTTAGGCAGAGTTTGCTGTCTGACAATAAAGTAGCTCTTGTAACAGTAAAAAAATATAGAAAGGAGGTGCTGGAGAATGGCATTAGTAATCAATAAAGACGAATGTATCGGTTGCGGTTCCTGCGCTTCTACCTGCCCCGTAGGTGCTATTAAAGAAGCTGACGGTAAATATGAAATCGGTGATGAATGTGTTGAATGCGGCGCTTGCGCTGGTGTTTGCCCTGTAGGTGCTATTAAACAACCTTGATTTTAAGTTTTTAGGACTGCAAGGCCCCCTCTTAGAGGGGGTCTGTCAGTTTTATTTATTCCAGGGAAGGGTTGGTGTGCTTGTGTTTAACAGCTTGTTCAAAATCAAGAAGAATACAAACCCCGACGTAAATATCGATATCGATGGTATTAATTTGGCTAATGTGCCGCAGCATATAGCAATTATTATGGACGGTAATGGCCGTTGGGCTAAAGCGCAGGGAAAAGTGCGAACATTTGGGCATCAGGCCGGAGCTGAAACTTTAAAAACTATTGTTAAAATTGCTGATAAAATTGGTGTTAAAGTTATCAGCGCGTATGCTTTTTCAACAGAAAATTGGAAACGGCCTGTTACTGAGGTCAGTTTTATTATGGAGCTTTTAAGCCGTTATCTGACCAGTGAGATTGAAGAATTTAATCGAAATAATGTTCAGGTTCGTTTTATGGGTTCACGTGAAGGTTTGCCGGAAGTTGTAAAACAGAAAATGGACCACGCTGTGGAAGCAACTAAAAACAATACCGGTATTATTTTAAACTTGGCAATAAACTACGGTGGGCAGGCCGAAATTTTACAGGCAATACAGCGTATTGCGGCAGATACCGAAAAAGGCTTGCTGAAAGTAGAAGATATACAGGCAGAAACTTTTGAAAATTATCTTTATACGGCTGGCTTGCCTGCGCCTGATCTTTTGATCAGACCAGGAGGAGATAATCGTATCAGTAATTTTATGCTGTGGCAAATCGCATATGCGGAAATTTGGACTACAGATGCATATTGGCCTGCTTTTACCCCTGAAATGTTCTTGCAGGCAATCAAAGAATATCAGGGACGCGAACGACGCTTTGGCGGGTTAGTGACAAAATAAATTAAGCAGGTGTAAAAGATATGTTGACTCGTATTTTGACAGGTTTGGTAGGCGTTCCGATAATAGTATGGCTGCTTCATAGCGGCGGTATGCTTTTTAATGCTGCAATATTTGTACTGGCAGCTATCGGCTGGCTGGAATTTTATAATATGGCCAAAAATAAAGGCTATAATGTTTTTTATTTTTCGTCCGGTATTATGACCTTGGTGCTGGTAGGAAGTTTGATGTATTTGGATGATTCTATTTATACATTATATTCACTGCCGCTTTTTCTGGTCGTAACTATTATTGCTATTTTACTGGAAGGCCTGCATAAGCACTGTAAAGGTCATTTGGTTGAGAATGTTGGTTTATCGGTTATGGCGGTTTTATATATCGGCATTCTGTTTTTTCACTTTGGCCTTTTAAGGCAGTTACCATTTGAACCGGTGGTTATTGGCTCATTTGTTTTAGAAGGCGGCGAATGTTTTTTCTGGCTGATTATGCTTGGAACATGGGCCAGTGATACTTTTGCTTATTTTGTCGGCTGTGCGATAGGTAAACGCAAGTTGTGTCCAAATGTCAGTCCTAATAAATCTGTAGAAGGAGCTGCAGCCGGATTTATCGGCTGTCTGGCTGTAATGGTTTATTTGGGAGTAAATGTGTTAGATATGGAGATAGTACAGGCAGCTGCATTAGGTTTATGCGTAGCTGTTTTTGCGCCGCTGGGAGATTTGGTAGAGTCGATTTTGAAACGTTCCTTTGGCGTTAAAGACTCTGGTAAGATTTTTCCAGGCCATGGTGGAGTTTTAGATCGTTGTGACAGCTTGTTGTTTGCCATACCGCTTGGCTATTATGTTTTAGTGTTTTCGGTTTTGTTGACTAAAACACACTGATTATATTATTCGGAGGCTTCAAAATGAAAAATGTTTCCGTGCTTGGCAGTACCGGGTCCATTGGTAAACAGACATTAGAGGTTGCTGCAGCTAATCCTGATAAGATAAAAATCAGAGCGTTGGCGGCACATACAAGTGACGTTTTATTGGAAGAACAGATTAATATTTTTCAGCCTGATATTGCGGCGCTTTCTGATGAGGCCGCTGCAGAGCGGTTGAAAAAACGTTATACCGGCAAGACGAAAATCCTTGCAGGAGAAGCGGGTCTTTTGGAAGTGGCTACGTTCAGCGAAGTTGACACAGTTTTAGCTTCAATGGTCGGTTATGCCGGTCTGAGACCTACTCTGGCTGCGATTGAGCATGGTAAAGACATCGCTTTGGCTAATAAAGAAACGCTGGTTGCTGCAGGAAGTATTGTTATGAGTGCGGTAGCAGAGCACAATGTTACTTTATTGCCGGTCGACAGTGAACACAGTGCCATTTTTCAAGCTTTGGCAGGTGGCAAACATCAGGAAGTTAAGCGGTTGCTGATAACTGCTTCTGGCGGTCCTTTTCGTGGTAAAAGTAAAGCTGAGCTTGAAAATGTGACTTTAGAACAGTGTTTGAAGCATCCAAATTGGAGTATGGGCAGAAAAATAACTGTTGATTCTTCTACTTTGGCTAATAAAGGGTTGGAAGTTATTGAGGCGCATTGGCTTTTTGACATGCCTTATGAAAAAATCGATGTAGTTGTACATCCGCAGAGCGTAATTCATTCTTTGGTTGAATATCAGGATGGTTCTGTTTTGGCTCAGTTGGGACTGCCCGATATGCGTTTGCCGATACAGTACGCTTTTTCATATCCAGAGCGATTTGATAATGCTTTCGGACAGCTGGATTTAGTAAAAGCAGGTCAATTGACGTTTGAAGCTCCTGATTTGGAAGCATTTCCGGCACTGAAACTTGCTGTCGAATGTGGTAAAGCAGGAGGTACCTTACCTTGTGCATTTAATGCGGCTAATGAAGAATCTGTTTACGCATTTTTGGACAATAAGATTAAATACCTTGATATTCCGATGACTATAGAAAAGATTATTGTCAGACATCAGAATATATTGCAGCCTGTTATTGAGGATATAGAGCAGACAGATGCTGAAACTCGCAGGCTGACCAGAGAAATTTTAAAAAACTTGTAATGAGAGGGGGAACTCGGACATGACAACTATTTTAGCGGCTATTTTTGTTTTTGGTGTTTTGATCACCGTACATGAATTCGGCCACTTTATTACGGCAAAAATGACAGGCATGCGCGTGGACGAGTTTGCCATTGGTTTCGGACCCAACATTTTTCAGAAAAAAGTTGGTGAGACCCTATATAGCTTAAGAATTATTCCTTTAGGCGGGTATAATAAAATAGCCGGTATGGATCCGGAAGAGCCTGACAGCGATGATTCTTTTAAGTCAAAATCTATTCCTGCCAGAATGTTGGTTATTTTAGCAGGTTCGTTAATGAACTTTCTGCTGCCGATAATTTTGTTTTTCAGTATTTTTATGATCAATGGTATTCAAAAGCCAGTCGATCAGCCTATTTTGGGCACGATTATGGAAGATAAGGCGGCCGCGCAGGCAGGCTTGCAGGTAGGCGATCGTATCCTTGCCATTAATGGTGAAAAGATTGCCACATGGAATGATTTGGTAGTTACCTTGCAGAAGTATCCTGATAAGGAGATTACTGTTACGGCAGAGCATCAGGGCGCAGTAAAAAATTATCAAATGACGCCAGCCTATGATGCGCAGTACGGCAGGCCCTTGATAGGTATTTCTCCTACATATGAACAATATCAGCCAGGCGTTGTTGAAGCGGCTACCATGGGCGCTGGCTATACTAAGTATATTATATTTGCGATGATTGACGGTCTGCAGAAAATAATTACCGGGGCGGCGCCGGCAGATGTTTCAGGTCCTATCGGCGTAGCTAAAATGGCAGGGGAGATGGCAAATCAGGGCATGCTTCCGCTACTGAACTTTATTGCTTTTCTCAGTATTAATTTAGGCGTTATCAATTTATTGCCATTGCCGGCTTTGGACGGCGGGCATTTTGTTCTGTTAGTTTTGGAAGCTGTACGTGGCAAGCCTTTAGGAGCGCGTGCGACCAATGCTATTCAAATGGTTGGCGTAGCAATCATTCTAAGTATTACTGTTTTGGCGGTGTTTAACGACATCAGCCGATAAAATAAAGAGGTGTCTTTATGAAGCGCAGAATAACCAGACAATTACAGTTGGGATCTGTATTTATTGGCGGTGATGCTCCTGTTTCAGTACAGTCGATGACTAATACGAGGACCGACGATGCTGCAGCGACTTTGAAACAAATTAAGGAACTGGCGGCAGTTGGCTGCGATGTCATTCGTTGTGCTGTACCTGATATGCCTGCAGCGCAGGCCTTACGGGAAATAGTTGCGCAGAGCCCGATTCCTGTAATAGCTGATATTCATTTTGATTATAAGCTTGCTTTGGCGGCTATAGATGCCGGTGTCAACGGACTTCGGTTAAATCCTGGTAATATTGGCGGACGTGAAAAGGTAGAAGCGGTAGTTGCAGCGGCCAGAATAAAAAATATACCTATTCGTATCGGTGTTAATGCCGGTTCACTGCCGAAGGATTTATTGGAAAAATATGGGCATCCGACAGCAGAAGCATTGGTAGAAGCTGCTTGGCGTCATATTCATATTTTAGAAGAACTTGATTATCGCAATATCAAAATTTCTTTGAAAGCACATGACGTACCATTAACGATTGCGGCTTACAGGCTTTTAGCTGCTCAATGTGATTATCCGCTGCATGTGGGGATTACTGAAGCTGGTACCGTTAATTCCGGGATTATAAAATCGGCAGTTGGTATAGGTACGTTATTGGCGGAAGGTATTGGCGATACGATTCGTGTTTCGCTTACCGGGGATCCGGTTAATGAAGTAAAGGTTGCTTATAATATTTTGAAAGCTTTGGGGCTTAGAGAATATGGGCCGACTTTGATTTCCTGTCCAACCTGCGGCAGGACCAGAATCAATCTGGAAAAGCTTGCTTTAGAGGTCGAACGCCGTTTAAACGAAATAGCAGAACCAATTACGGTTGCAGTTATGGGCTGCGTAGTTAATGGACCTGGTGAAGCCAGAGAGGCCGATATAGGCATTGCCGGCGGTATTGGCGAGGGCCTGCTGTTCCGCAAAGGCGATATCATAAAAAAAGTCAGCGAAGATAAAATAGTTGACGAGCTGTTTGATGAAATTAAGAAAATTTTGGTTGAGAGGAAGATGAAATAATGCGAGTTTCCAAACTGTATGCTCCTACTTTGCGTGAGGTACCTGCAGAGGCGGAGGTTGTTAGTCACCAATTAATGCTGCGTGCCGGATTTATGCGTAAAGCTGCCGGTGGTATTTATACTTATCTGCCGCTTGCCTGGCGTGTATTGAAAAAAATAGAAAGAATAGTACGTGAGGAAATGGATGCCAAAGGTTCACAGGAGCTTTTGATGCCTATTGTACAGCCGGCTGAGATTTGGCAGGAAAGCGGACGTTGGGATGTATACGGTGCGGAAATGTTCAGGTTGCAGGATCGTCATAATCGCTGCTTCTGCCTTGGGCCTACACATGAAGAAATGGTAACGACTTTGATCCGCGGTGATGTTCGTTCTTATCGCCAGCTGCCGCTTAGTGTTTATCAAATCCAAAATAAATATCGTGATGAACGTCGCCCGCGTTTCGGTTTGATGCGCGGCCGTGAATTCATTATGAAAGATGCGTATTCCTTTGATCGTGACGAAGCTGGTCTTGATAAATCTTATCAGGATATGTACGATGCTTACACCAATATCTTTACGCGCTGCGGCCTGAACTTCCGCCCTGTTGAAGCTGATTCCGGGGCTATCGGCGGCAGTGGTTCCCATGAATTTATGGTAATTGCCGACAGTGGTGAAGCAGAGATTGTTTTCTGCACCAGCTGCGATTATGCGGCCAATGTCGAAAAAGCAGAGCTATTTCCTTTGGAAGCTCAAGAAGAAGCAATGCTGACTAAAGAAGAGGTAGTAACACCAGACTGTAAAACTATTGCTGATGTGTGCGCTTATTTAAAACTTCCTGTTGACCATTCTGTTAAAGCTGTTGCTTATAACAGTGAAAAAGGTTTGATTCTTTGTTTTGTACGTGGCGATCACGAAGTCAATGAAATCAAAGTTATCAATACCTGCGGCGTTATTGACCTGGAAATGGCGACAGAGGAACAATTAGCTGCTGCTGGTACTGTCGGCGGTTATATGGGCCCTGTTGGCATCGATAATAAAAAAGTCATAGTAGTTGTTGACGCTACTGTTATGAAAATGCATAATGTTTGCTGCGGCGCTAATAAAGAAGGGTACCATTTCATCAATGTTAACCCGGGCCGTGATTTTATACCAACATATGTAGCAGATATCCGTCTTATTCAGGAAGGGGATCCGTGCCCGCATTGCGGCGGCGAAGTGAGCAAAGCCCGCGGCATCGAGGTAGGGCAGGTCTTTAAGCTGTTTACTAAATACAGCTCTGCTTTAAAAGCTACCTATCTTGATGAAAACGGTAAAGAGCAGCCTATGGTAATGGGGTGCTACGGTGTCGGTGTCAGCAGAACGATGGCGGCTGCTATTGAGCAGAATTATGATGACAATGGTATCATCTGGCCAATCGAAATAGCACCCTATCATGTGCTGGTTGTGCCTGTTAATACAAAAGATGAAGCATCTGCAGCGAAAGCTGAAGAAATTTATATGCAGTTGAAAAAAGTAGGTCTGGAAACAGTTATCGATGATCGCAACGAACGCCCTGGTGTTAAATTTAAAGATGCTGATCTGATCGGCTATCCGCTGCGCGTTGTAGTTGGGCCGAAAACATTGACTGAAGGTAAGCTGGAAGTTAAAATTCGTAAAACAGGCGAGATCAGATATTTGCCTTTAGATGGCGATTACGTACAAGATATCAAAAATATTATCGCAGAACTTGCTTTTTCAAAATAAAAGATTAAACTGACAGTAAGGAGGTGCCGATAATGAGTTCTCATGATTGGGAGATGCTTATTCGTCTATTATTGGCCGCTTTTTTAGGCGGAATAGTCGGCATCGAACGCGGCAGCGGCGATAGACCGGCTGGCTTTAGAACACATATTTTAGTTTGTGCCGGTGCGGCGTTATTTATGCTGGTTTCTATGTACGGTTATGATGATTACCCTATGCATGGGGAAGAATTCCCGCGCAATCGTGATTCTTCCCGTATTGCTGCACAGGTAGTCAGCGGTATTGGTTTTCTTGGTGCCGGTACGATAATGCATGAGGGAGTTACCGTACGTGGTTTAACAACAGCTGCCAGCTTGTGGATGATTTCGGCCATTGGGTTGGCTGCCGGTGCTGGGATGTATGTTTTAAGTATTGGTTCTACGGCGGTAATGATGGTTACTTTGGTAACTTTTCACAGCTGGGAAAAACGTTTTGCCGGCAGCAGTAGAAATGCCCGCCGCTTTATTCGGATTGTTGCCGAAAATGAACCCGGTATTATAACGAATATTACTGCGTATTTGACTGAAAATGGCGTGAAGGTACGCACTTTAAACGTAAAAAACAACTCCAGAAAAAATGAGGTAGTTTTAGAGCTGTATCTCAAAATAAGTAAAGATAGAGATGATATTGATATTATTCGCGGTTTACAAAGTATTGAAGGCATCATTACTTTAGAGAACGTTGGTTGATTGGTAAGAAAGGACGCAAGCATGAAGGCGAAATATTGTATTGTTCCTGATAAAAATAAATTTTTTGCTTTTTTAGCCGAGCAGTCCTTAACGGAAGCAGAATTATTGCGTGCTCGTTTAATCCAGCCGGAGAAAATCTTTATGGATATCGAGGCTGCCGTGTGGCAGATAGAGTATAAAGCAGTTGCTCCCGTGACAGAAACTTTACTTGCAGCGGTGGCAAATAAGCTTACCGCTGCTTTTAATTTAAAAAAAGTGGAGCTGCAGCAGACAAATCTGTTGGAAACTTCCGTTGTGGCTGAATCGGTTAAAACAGAAAATAAGCTTGAAACAGAAAATAAGTCTGTGCAGGTAGAGCCGGAGCGTGAAGAAATTCCTTTGCCGCCGGAAGAACCTGAAGCAGTCGAAATAGGAGAAGCTGCCGCATTTGAAGCAGTACCTTCGTGTGAGGCAGAGCGTAAAGACGATGCTTATGAAAAGGCTTATAACCTTCTCTATGGAGGGAATAAAAAAGCAGACGGCCTTATTTTTGGTAAAGCATTTAAAGGTAAGCCCAGGCCGATGATCGACGTTATCGAAGAAGAAAATCGAGTCGTAGTAGAAGGTGCTTTTGTAAAAAGCATTGATAAGGACGGTAAGCTGACTGCTTTTATTGAGCGAGTCCTGCGTACCGGCAATGTGATGCTCACTTTTAATTTGAGTGATGAAACCAGTGGACTTTATGTTAGAATGCGTTTTGAAAATCTGGAAGAATGTCTGCAGTTTAAAAAGAAGATCAAACCGGGGATGCAGCTGCGTATTATGGGTAATGTTGCTCCTGACAGATTTTTATTTGATGAAATGGTCATCAGTCCTCAGGGTATTATAGCTGTTCCTAAAAAAGAACGTATGGATAACGCTGAAGTTAAACGTGTCGAGCTGCATTGTCATACAAAAATGAGTAAGATGGATGGCGTAACACCAATGGAAGAATTGGTGGAGACAGCGATAAAATGGGGGCATAAAGCTCTTGCCATCACAGATCATGGCGTTGTACAGGCTTTTCCGTTCTGCTTTGATGTAGCTGAAAAAGCGGATATCAAGCTGATTTTCGGTATGGAAGGTTATTTGATGAACGACGACGGCCATGATATCGATCTGGAGCCGACGGATACGATCAAGAAAAGCCGTGTCAAGAAGGTCAAAAATAACCACATTATCATTTTAGCAAAGAACGAAACAGGTCTGCGTAATCTGTATAAACTGGTAACAATCAGTCATTTGCGTTATCTGCATAAACGGCCGATGCTGCCGCGTGAGGTTATTGAAGAATATCGCGAGGGTTTGATCCTGGGTTCTGCCTGTGAAGCTGGTGAACTGTACAGGGCTATTTTGGCAGGTCGTCCCGATGAAGAATTAGAGAAAATAGCTTCTTTTTATGATTATCTGGAAATTCAGCCAACCGGAAATAATATGTTTTTAGTCAGACAGGAGCGCTGCACAGTCAAACAGCTGCAAGAGCATAATAGGAAAATTTATGAACTTGGTAAAAAGCTGGGTAAGTTGACTGTCGCTACCTGTGACGTGCATTTTTTGCATCCGGAGGACGCGCAGCTGCGGGCTATCCTGCAGGCTGGGCAAAATTATTCTGATGCTGATCAGCAAGCACCTCTTTATTTCAGGACAACAGAAGAAATGCTCAAGGAATTTGAGTATTTTGGTAAAGAAATTGCTTATGAGTTGTGTGTAACCAATCCGAATAAGATTGCGGAGATGGTAGAAAAAATCAAACCTGTTCCTGATCGTGATCAGCTGTATTCACCATTTATACCTGGGGCAGAAAAAGCTATCAAGGAAATGTCTTATCAGCGTGCGCACGAATGGTATGGTGAAAATCTGCCTCAGGTAGTCAGCGACAGACTGAAAATGGAGCTCGATTCCATTATCAATCATGGGTTCTCAGTTCTGTATTATATTGCACATAAGCTCGTAAGAAAATCTTTGGACGATGGTTATCTGGTTGGGTCCCGTGGTTCTGTCGGTTCTTCTTTTGTAGCGACTATGATCGATATTACAGAGGTCAATCCGCTGAAACCGCATTACCGCTGTCCACAATGTAAACACAGCGAGTTCTTCATGAAAGAAGAAGTTGCGTCAGGTTTTGACTTGCCTGCTAAAGCATGTCCTGAGTGCGGTACAGAGATGATCCGTGATGGGCATGATATTCCGTTTGCAGTGTTTATGGGTTTCCATGGTGATAAAGTACCTGATATTGATTTGAACTTTTCCGGAGATTATCAGCCGACAGCACATAAATATACAGAAGAACTTTTCGGACGCGATAATGTTTGCCGCGCCGGTACGATTTCAACGATTGCTATCAAAACGGCTTTTGGTTATGTCAAAAAATATTATGAGGCAAAAAATCTGCATGTGCATTCGGCACATGTTGCAGGTCTTGTAGAAGGCTTTGCCGGTATTAAACGAACTACTGGCCAGCATCCAGGCGGTATCATGGTTGTACCGCGCAATATGGATATTCATTATATTTCGCCGATGAACAGACCGGCCGATGAAAAAGATTCGGAAACAGTAACTACTCACTTTGATTATCACTCGATCAACGACCGTCTGGTTAAGCTTGATATACTTGGTCACGACGATCCGACGGTTATCAAAATGCTGGAGGAATTGACAAATATTCCACCGCAGCAGATACCCGTCGGCGATGAAAAAACTATGTCTATCTTCCGTTCGACTGAGGCTTTCGGCGTAACACCTGAGCAGATCGGCAGTGCCGTTGGCACTTATGGTATTCCTGAATGTGGTACACAGTTTGTACGGCAGATGATTCAGGATGTTCAGCCTAAAAATTTCAGTCAGGTTGTCAGGGTATCAGGCTATTCGCATGGTACTGATGTATGGCTGAACAATGCGCAGGATCTGATTCGCGAGGGTAAACCCAGTGAGGAAACGATTTCGACGCGTGATGATATTATGACTAATCTGATCGCGAAAGGCGTAGATCCCAGTATGTCCTTTAAAATTATGGAATATGTTCGTAAAGGCAAGGCAGCTAAAGGCGGTCTGGAAGCACCCATGCTTGAAGCGATGCGTGCCGCAAAGGTGCCGGAATGGTATATTGAATCCTGTAATAAGGTCCAGTATCTTTTTCCGAAGGCGCATGCAGTGGCATATGTTATGATGGCTTATCGTATAGCATACTGTAAAGTGCATTATCCACGTGAATTCTATGCGGCATACTTTACTGTGCGTGCACCGGACTTTGATATGGATCATGTTGTCAAAGGCGTTGATTATATGAAACGTTATATTAAAGATGTTTATGCACAGGGCTATAAAGCAAGTAACAGAGATAAAGATACGGTGACGTATCTGGAGTTGGTGATTGAAATGCTGGCTCGTGGTTTTGAAATGGAACGTATCGATTTGTATAAATCCCATCCGACGCGTTTTACCGTCACTGAAAAGGGATTGAGGCCGCCGCTTGCTGCTTTGGGAGGAATTGGTGTTACTGCCGCTCAAAGTATCAGCGAAGCCAGAGAAATCGGTCATCCTTTTATTTCCCAGGAAGATCTGCGGGTAAGAGCCAAGGTTGGTAAAGCTGTAGTTGAAAAATTGGCAGAACACGGAGCCTTAGGGGATTTGCCTGAAACAGATCAGATAGATTTATTCTGACATTAGGAGGCGATTAGTATGTTAGAAGCAGGAGTAAAAGCACCGGAATTTTCGTTGCAGGACAAAGATGGTAATATTGTGAGCCTGAAGGATTTTTTAGGGAAAAAAGTAGTTGTCTATTTTTATCCTAAGGATTCTACACCGGGGTGTACACGTCAGGCCTGTTCTTTTCGCAATAATTACGGTGAGTATAAAAAAATGGGCATTGAGGTTATCGGCATCAGTAAAGACAGCGTAAAATCTCATGCTAATTTTGCCGCGAAACAGGAGCTGCCTTTTATTCTTTTAGCTGATCCTGAACGTCAGGCCATCGAAGCTTATGATGTATGGCAGGAAAAGAAATTGTATGGCAAGGTATCAATGGGAGTAGTGAGAACGACTTATATCGTTGATGAAAAAGGTATGATCGAAAAAGCATATCCCAATGCTAATCCTGATACTAATGCTGAAGAAATTTTAGCCTATTTGAAAGGTTAAGAATCAAAAGCGCGTTCTTGTATAAGGACGCGCTTTTTGATAAATACTTGCAGGAGGATACGATGCAGATAATTATTTCCCCAGCAAAAAAAATGCGTATTGATAATGATGACCTTGTTTCTGCGGCAGAACCGCGCTTTTTAAAAGATACAGAAGTTTTACTGGCAGAGCTGAGAAAGATTCAGTATGATGATCTAAAAAAGTTGTGGCAATGTAACGATGAGATTGCGGCATTAAACTATAAGCGTTTACAGACTATGCGTCTGCGTGCTAATCTTACCCCGGCAGTATTGGCTTATGACGGTATCCAGTATCAATATATGGCACCGCGTGTTTTTGAAAATGCACAGCTTGATTATGTGGCAGAACATTTAAATATTTTATCAGGGTTTTATGGTATTTTAAAAGCAATGGACGGTGTTGTTCCTTATCGTTTGGAGATGCAGGCAAAGCTGCCGGCTGCCGGGTGTAAAAATCTGTATGATTTTTGGGGAAGCAGGCTTTATTTTGAGCTGACGCAAAACGATAAAAGCATTCTTAACCTGGCATCAAAAGAATACAGTAAAGTTATAGAAAAATATTTGACGCCGGAAGTGGAATATGTCAGCTGTATTTTTGGTATTTGGCAGGACGGTAAAGTAAAGGTTAAAGCTACTGAAGCGAAGATGGCCCGTGGTGAAATGGTGCGCTGGTGTGCCGAGCATAATATTTTACACATTGAAGACACAAAAAAATTTGACTGTTTAGGATATAAATATCAGAAGGAGCAATCCACCGCAAAGGAATTTGTTTTTCTGAAAAACTGAAATTTGTGACTGGGCTTGATAAAAGTTTGAATTTTGCCATATATATTGTAGGGAAGTTAACAAAAAACTTGTAATTAATCTTACAGGGTGGTATAATATAAGCAGAAAATTTATGACTTCTTTTGAGAGAGTGGGTGCTATACCCGCTCTTTCCGCTTATTTAAGATAAATTACAGACCGGAGGTGAGTATTGTGCAGAAGGAAGCTCTGGAAGCTTTGATTGCTGATTTGGTAACGCCGCTCTTAGATGGTACCGATCTGACTTTGGTAGATGTAGAATATGTGCGTGAAAAAGATTGGTATCTGCGTATCTACATTGATAAACCGGGTGGAGTTGAAATCGACGATTGCCAATTAGTAAGTGAAAAACTGACTACAGTTTTAGATGAAAAAGATCCGATTAAAGAGAAATATTACCTGGAAGTTTCATCACCAGGCATTGACCGCCCGTTGAAAAAAGATAAAGATTTTACAGCAGCTTATGGAAGTAAAGTTGATATTTCCTTTTTTGCTCCGTGGGAAGGCTTAAAAGACCTGGTTGGAATTTTAATAAGTCACAGCGATGAGACAATAGAAATAAAAACGATTATCAAGGGAAAAGAAGCCAAAAATCCGGTCAGCATTGACCGAAAACTTATCGCAATGATCAGACCGCATATTGATTTTTAAAGATTATAAAGTATAGGAGGATTAAGAAACGTGAACGCAGATTTTATTCTGGCAATAGGGGAATTGGGAAAAGAGAAGGGGATTGATCCGGAACTCCTGTTCCAGGCGGTCGAAGAAGCTCTTGTAACAGCTTATAAAAAGAATTTTGGTTCTAACCAGAATGTCCGTGTTGATATGAACAAAGTAACAGGTGAACTTCACATATATGCACAGCGTCATATTGTGGCAGAGGTAGGCGACGATCCTAATGAGATTTCTCTGGAGGAAGCCCGTAAAATAGATCCTCGCTATGAAGTCGATGATATTGTAGAAACTGAGGTGACTCCACGTAACTTTGGTCGTATTGCAGCACAAAATGCCAAACAGGTTGTTGTACAGCGTATCCGTGAAGCAGAACGCGGCATGGTTTTCGAGAAATTTTCCAGCAGAGAGAATGATATCGTAACCGGTATCATTCAACGTATGGAAAATAAAAATGTTTATATTGATTTAGGTAAGGCCGAGGCTATTTTGACTCCTAACGAGCAGATCCCCGGAGAAATTTATCAATATCATGATAGGATGAAAACCTATATCGTGGAAGTAAAAAAGACAAGCAAAGGCCCACAGATTATGGTTTCCCGAACACATCCGGGATTGCTGAAAAGACTGTTCGAGCTGGAAGTTCCTGAAATTCACGACGGATTGGTCGAGATTAAGTCAGTAGCTCGTGAACCTGGTATGCGTTCTAAGATATCCGTTTATACTAAGGATGAGAATATTGATCCGGTCGGCGCCTGTGTTGGACATAAAGGTATGCGTGTTCAGACTATTGTTAATGAGCTGCGCGGTGAAAAAATCGATATCGTCAAATACAGTTCCGAGCCTGACCAATATGTGGCTAATGCCTTATCGCCAGCTAAGGTTGTCAGTACTGAAGTTCTGGAAGAAGAAAAAATCTGCCGCGTTATAGTGCCTGACTATCAGTTGTCTCTGGCAATTGGTAAAGAAGGACAAAACGCACGTCTGGCAGCGAAGCTGACAGGCTGGAAGATAGATATCAAAAGTGAATCTCAGGCTGCCGAAGAAGCAGAACAGGGAGCACAAGAAGTTGGTGTAGCCTATGAAGCAGACGAAGATTAAAAAGATCCCTCAACGTAAATGTGTGGGCTGTAATGAAATGAAAGAGAAAAAAGCTCTGCTGAGAATAGTACGTTCTCCGGAAGGTGAGATAAGCCTTGATTTGACTGGGAAAAAGGCAGGTCGTGGAGCTTATGTTTGCCAATCTAAAGAATGCATCACAAAAGCAGTGAAGGAAAAACGTTTGGAACGGGCCTTGGAAAAGCCGGTCAGCGAAGAAGTTTATGCCAAATTGCTGGAGGATTTGCCTGATGGCGAATAATGGTGTGACTTTTGCCTTAGGATTGGCACAGAAAGCAGGTAAACTGGCATCAGGCGACTATGCTGTAAGATCTGCTCTGAAAAACGGTAAAGCTAAGCTATTGCTTGTGGCCGCAGATGCTGCTGAAAATTCTAAAAAAGATATGTATTTTATGGCAGAGATGTCTGATACACCCGTGGTTGAATGCCTGACCAGAGATGAACTGGGCTGGGCGATTGGCAAGGCTAAAAGAACCGCAGTAGTTGTTTTGGATAACAGCTTTGCGAATATGATAAATAAAAATATATGACATAAATACGCTTGGAGGTGGATGAATGGGTAAGCATAGAGTATATGAGATAGCAAAAGAACTTGGTAAAACAAACCAGGAAGTAATCGATATTTTAGCTAAAAATAACATTCAGGTAAAAAGTACGTTAAGCACTGTAGACGATACGGTTAGAGATTTGGTAGTGAAAAACTCGGCCAGGAAGCCTGTACAGGAGAAGAAGGCTGCTCCTGCACCGCAACATATAGTGAAAAAAGAGCCGGTTAAGCAGGCTGAAGCTGCTCCGAAGCAGGTGCAAACTCAACCGAATTCCGCTGCGAATACACAGCGTCCGCAGCAACAACAGGGTCAGCGTCCCAACAATCATGGACAACGTCCCAACAATCAGGGTCCGCGTCCTGCTGCCGTTAATCATCAGCAGGGGCAGAACGCAGGTCAAAACCGTCCTAATCAGGGCATCAGCCAGCAGAATCGTCCTAACAACCAACAAGGTCAGCGCCCACAGCAACAGCAGGGGCAACGTCCTAATACCCAAAATCAAGGTCAGAGGTTTAATCAAAACCGTCCTAACCAGGGCGTTAATACGCAAAATCGTCCCAATAATCAACAGGGACAACGCCCGCAGCAGGGAAACAGACCGCAGCAGCGTCCTCAGGGGGGCATTTATATAGGCCCGCGCGGGCAGCAGCCTGGTCAGCATAATGCTAACGCAGCGCGCCCGCAGCAGCAGGGTAATGCGCGCCCGCAACAGGGAAATATGAATAACAATAATAATGCACGTCCGCAGCAAGGCGGTACCGGTGCACAGCGTCCGCAGGCCAATACTGCTCGTCCTGCTGGTGCCAATAATAAACCTTTTAATAAAAATGCCCGTAAAGATAAACCGCAGATCAAAGGTTCTTATGCAACTAAAGACAGCCGTCCTAACCGCAGTAATAATCATATGGGACGCAGTAATAAACGCCAGGGCGGCAATAATAATGTTCCGCGCGTGCAGCAGCCTGTAGTAGAGGTTCAGAAACCTACTTATGTAGAGATCGGCGAAACTATCAATGTCAAAGATTTTGCCAACCTGCTGAAACGTGAAGTCAGCGAAGTTATCAAATCTTTGTTCATGTTGGGCGTGATCGTTACTATCAATCAGGATATCGACTTTGATACGGCATTGTTGGTCGGCAGTGAATTTGATGTCGAAGTTGCCGCGTTACCGCCTGAAGAGGATCCGACTGAAATTCCGGAAGTGGAAGATGATCCGGCTAAACGTTTGCCGAGGCCGCCGGTAATCACTGTTATGGGTCACGTTGACCATGGTAAAACTTCTCTGCTTGACGCTATTCGCAAGGCTAATGTTACAGCAAGAGAAGCTGGCGGTATTACGCAGCATATCGGTGCTTATCAGGTTAATTATCAGGGCAAAAAGATTGTTTTCCTTGATACTCCCGGTCACGAAGCTTTTACAGCTATGCGTGCGCGTGGAGCACAGGTAACAGATGTTGCTATTTTGGTAGTTGCTGCAGATGACGGTGTTATGCCGCAGACGCTCGAAGCTATTAACCATGCAAAAGCAGCAAAGGTACCTATTATCGTTGCCATTAATAAAATGGATCGTCCCGGAGCTAATCCGGATCATGTAAAACAGCAGCTTGCTGAGCATGAGCTGATCCCGGAAGACTGGGGCGGCGATACTATCATGGTTCCGGTTTCCGCACATCAGAAAACAGGTATTTCCGAACTGTTGGAAATGATTCTGCTGGTTGCAGAAATGCAGGATCTGAAAGCTAATCCAAGTCTGCCTGCTCATGGTACGATTATTGAAGCGCAGCTTGATAAAGGCCGCGGCCCTGTCGCTACTGTTTTAGTTCAGCGCGGCACTTTGCAGATCGGTGATACTATTATTGCCGGTACTGCTTATGGCAAGGTGCGTGCAATGGTCAATGACCGTGGTGAAAAAGTCAAAAAAGCACTGCCTTCTACGCCTGTAGAGGTTTTAGGCTTGAACGATGTGCCGCTGGCTGGTGATATTCTTGATTCTACTGATGAAAAGATTGCCCGCAGTGTTGCTGAAAAGCGTGTTGCGAAAAAACGTATTGAAGAAATTCAGCAGAATTCCAAAGTTTCGCTGGATGATTTGTTCCAACGTATTCAAGAGGGCGAGATTAAAGACCTGAATATCGTCGTTAAAGCCGACGTTCAAGGTACTATCGAAGCTTTGCGTTCTTCTTTGCAGAATATAAAAAATGACGAAGTTAAAGTCGTTGTTGTACATGCTGGTGTAGGTGCTATTACCGAGTCCGATGTTATGCTGGCCTCAGCCGCCAATGCCCTCATTATCGGCTTTAATGTTCGTCCTGATGCTAACGCCCGTAAAGCAGCGGAAGCAGAGAAGGTAGATGTTCGGACTTACCGCGTTATTTATGACGCTTTGAATGACGTTGAAGCTGCTATTAAAGGTATGCTGGCACCGAAATTCCAGGAGACTATCCAGGGCCGTGTAGAGGTTCGTCAGATGATCACTATTTCGAAAATGCTGATTGCTGGCTGCTATGTGCTGGAAGGTAAGATCACCAATACTTCTAAAGTGCGCGTAGTTAGAGACGGTATCGTCATCAACGAAGACGAAATCGACACTTTACGACGTTTCAAAGACGATGTGAAGGAAGTCGCTGCAGGCTATGAATGCGGTGTTACTTTGGAAAAATTCCGCGATTTGAAAGAAGGCGACGTGTTCGAAGTCTTCACTATGGAAGAAGTCGCCGTCGAATAGGTGAACTATGGCTAGATTAAGAGTAGAAAAAGTACAGGAAGCAATCAAACAGGAGCTTAGTAAAATGCTGCTGATGGATATCAAAGATCCACGGATCCAGTTTGTTACCATTACCGGTGTTGAGCTTACTGACGATATGAGCATTGCTAAAGTATATGTCAGCCTTTATGGTCCGGAAAAGGATCATGAAGCCGCCTGGCAGGGATTGAATAAAGCACTTGGCTTTATGCGTACGGAAATAGCAAAGCGGATTCGCCTCCGCTTTGCTCCTAATTTGATTTTAGTAAAAGATACTTCGATGGAGTATAGTGCACATATCGAGGGATTGCTGAAGAAAATCAAAGAAGAAGAAGGTCCCTCGCATGAGTAAGCATTGTTCCCTGCAGGAAACAGCCGCTTTACTGCAGGCTGCCAATAAAATAGTATTATGTTCTCATGTGAGCCCAGACGGTGATACGCTGGGCTCTGCTTTGAGTTTGATGAAAGCTTTGCAGAAGCTTGGGAAAGATGTCATTGTGACTGTTGATGATGAAATCTCAAAGGTCTATAAATTTTTACCCGGTATCGAAAGCTTTGTCCGTTTTCAAAATGATGAGCGGATAGCTGCGGATCTGTTAGTCGTGATCGACGCCAGTTCTTTAGATAGAGCCGGTAACGTGTCACAGTGTGTCAGTGCTCCTAAAACACTCAATATCGACCATCATATTTCTAATACCGAATATGCCGATTATTTGTATCTTGATACAGCTGCGGCTGCTACCGGTGAAATTATGTATGAGTTGATTGATACATTAGGAGTTGAAGTGGATCTGGAGATGGCAACGTGTATCTATACGGCGCTGTATACGGACTGCGGTTCTTTCAAATATTCTAATACGATGCCGAAAACGATGCGGATAGCTGCAGCTTTATTGGAAATAGGGGTAAAACCCAATGAAATTTCTGACAGTATGGAGATTAAGCCGCGCTCTAATATCGAGATGCTGACAAAGGTTCTGGAAACATTGACCTTTGATGCTGATGGTAAAATTGCATATATTTCTATTAATAACGAAATGTATGACAAAGATGTTGATACAGATACCTTCATTTCTTATCCAAGGTATATTGAAGGCGTCGAAGTTGCTATTATGTTTAAAGCTGTGGAAAAAGCTGTTACCCGTGTCAGTATGCGGTCTCGTAACCTTGATGTTTCTGAAATCGCTATTACCTTCGGCGGCGGCGGTCATCTGCGCGCGGCAGGCTGTACTATCGAAGCTGCTTTACCTGAAGCGCAGCAGCAGCTTTTGAAAGCCTTAAAGGAAAAATTAGTATGACATCAGGCATTTTGAATGTACTCAAGCCCTGTGGAATGACGTCTCACGATGTGGTCGGCTTTCTGCGCAGGACTTTGCAAACTAAGAAAATCGGACACGGCGGCACACTTGATCCTGATGCCGCGGGAGTACTGCCTGTTTTTATCGGTACGGCAACAAGGCTGTTGGAATATGCAGTCGAAGGCCGTAAAAATTACCGGGCTGAACTGAAATTCGGTATCAAGACAGACACAGGAGACGACAGTGGTACGATCATTGCCAGTTCAGAGGTTCGTGTTGTTACTGAAGCCGAAATTCAAGAAACTCTGCAAAAATTTATCGGTGAACAAAAACAGATTCCGCCCATGTACTCTGCTATAAAAAAAGATGGTCAGAAGCTTTATCAGCTGGCACGGCAGGGGATTGAAGTTGAACGGGAAGCACGGAGCATTACTATTGATGCTTTAGAGCTGCTTCATAAAACTGGTACTTCTTTAACACTTGATATTGTATGTTCAAAAGGAACTTATGTAAGGACTTTGCTGGAAGATATTGCGGCAGAACTTGGTATGTGCGGCACAATGAGCTTTTTATTACGCAAACAAGTAGGAGATTTTTACCTGTCAGAGGCCAAAACTCTGGAAGAAATTGCCGCTGCACCGTATGCTTATCTGCTTCCTGCCGAAGCAGCAGTGCAGGATTTACAGGAATTGGTTTTGACAGATAAGCAGGCGCTGCGGATTACTCAGGGGGTAAAGACCACTGTGCGAGGCATTTCAAACGGTACATACCGCTTGAAAACGATTACAGGTGATTTTCTTGGCATTGGCAGTGCAGAGTCCGAGCTCGTTAAAGCTGAAAAAATATTGAAACAATTTCAAGCAGATGCGGAAATGATTTAGATTGAGGCAGATATGGAAATCATTACTTCATTAGAAGCTGTGAAAACTGAATATAGTCCCAGTGTTATTGCTTTGGGAACTTTTGATGGGCTGCATTTAGGTCATCAGGATATTATAAAAACAGCACGTGATTATGCCCAAAAGCATGGTTTGAAGCTGATTGTTTTTACATTCAGCAATCATCCCTTATCCCTGATCAAGCCTGATTTAGTGCCAGTGCGAATTATTACGCAGCAGCAAAAAATAAAATACCTGGAAAAATTAGGCGTTGATATTTTGGTGAACGTACCTTTTGATCATGATTTAGCCGGATTATCGCCGGATGAGTTTTTGAAAAAACTGGCTGTATTTAATTATCGATGCTTAGTAGTAGGTGAAAATTTCAGCTATGGTTTTTTAGGCAGCGGTAAAACAGATACTTTGCAGCGTACCGGATTGCACGATCACTTTACCGTGATTATCAGGCAACTGGTCAAATGCGGTAAAAACGTTATCAGCAGTACTGGCATCAGAAGTCTGATTCAGGCAGGGCATGTGGAGCATGCTAATCAGATGCTGGGGCGTGCTTATGCGCTCACCGGTATAGTTACGCATGGGGCGCAGCGCGGCAGGACAATTGGTTTTCCAACTGCGAATATCGAACTGCAGCGCAGTGAAACTGCTGTGCCGGCAACTGGTGGTTATGCGGTCAAGGTCAAGGTAGGCGATAAGCTGTATTTTGGTATGGCCAATATCGGCAATAACCCTACTTTTGGCGATGTGGAGCATGCACGTCTGGAGGTAAATCTGTTTGATTTTAAAGGCGATCTGTATGGCAGGGAGATCACTGTTTACTTTTATAAATATATACGTGGTGAAGAAAAGTTTGCCAGTATTGATGAGCTGAAAGCACGTATTACTGAAGACCGCGAAAATATTAAAAATTATTTCCAATGTTACAAAAAATAGTTGTCTTTAAAAGTCAAGTGTGGTATACTACATAAGTACTTTAACCAAGGCTTGGATGCTCGCTTCTCCAACGACCTCTATGCTTTGGGGATTATAAAAAAATGGAGGAATTACAATGTTAACAGCTGAAAGAAAACAACAACTCATTCTTGAAAATGCACGTCATGAAGGCGACACCGGATCTCCGGAAGTACAAATCGCTGTTTTGAGCGAACGCATCAAATATTTGACCGAGCATCTGAAAGAACACAAGAAAGATCATCATTCCCGTCGCGGCCTGCTGAAAATGGTTGGTCAACGTCGTGGTCTGCTGAACTATCTGATGGCTAAAGATATCGAACGTTATCGCGCTATCATTGCTAAACTTGGTATCCGTAAATAATTTTGAGTATCAGAGCCTGCCTTTTCGGCAGGCTTTTTTATTTTCCTGTTAAGGTGACAGAGTTTTGTAAAATATTGTTTTGTTTTAGTAATAATGCTGTTAGTAACAATGATTTTGCTATATAATAGGGAATAGATAATATGCTAATAAAACTACGCCGGGAGGTTAAATGATGAGTAATTATTCCTTGCCGTTGTTTATGCAGGTCAAAGAAAACGCAGTTCAGGACCTCAATAAAAATCTAAGTTTATATATGCCTAAACTTATTCATACCAAAACTTTGATTTTAACGACAGACGGACTTTTACAGACTTTAGAGAAAAAAGTCGTTGTTCTATTGAAACAGTTACTGGATTTTGAAATCATTACCGTTCAGGAGAGTTCCTTTGATTTTGCTGTTGATGTTGCTAAAAAGGTAGCAATGAACAATATCAGCCTGATCATTGGTTTGGGCGGCGGTACAGCACTGGATACGGCCAAATATGCTGCTTTTGTCGCCAACGTAGCTTATATAGCGATACCGACTACACTTAGCAATGACGGCGTTGCTTCTCCTGTTTCCGTATTGTTTGCAGAAAACGGCCGCAAACATTCTTTTACTTCTAAAATTCCTGACGGATTATTGATCGATACTGATATTGTTTTTGACGCGCCGAGGCTTTTGATGAAAGCCGGTGTCGGTGATACGATCAGTAATTATACGGCACTGTATGATTGGAAGCTGGGTTGTGAAGAAAACAGCGATCGTCCTAACGATTTTGCCTATATGCTTTCTGAAACGGCGTTTACTTCGCTTTTATATTCTGAAGCTAAATCACTGACGACAGTTCCCGGGATTCAAATGCTGGCTCAGTCACTGGTCTTGAGCGGACTGGCGATGCAGATAGCTGGTAATTCACGTCCTTGCAGCGGGTCGGAACATTTATTCTGTCACGCTATGGATGAGCTTTTTGAGCATAATATCCCACATGGTATTTTGGTAGCTCTTGGCAGTGTCGTAGCCTGCCGTCTTCAGGGACGTGACCATCATATTCTGCTGGATTTTCTGGAAGCTTACGATATTTCCGTTAGCCCAAAAACTTTGAATATTACTGAAGAAGAATTTATCAAAGCCTGGATGTTTGCCAAAGAAGTCCGTAAGCGTTATACGATTTTAAATAAGATCAATTTACAGCCGGAGATTTTCAGACAGATGTATGAGATGCTGGTGAAGGAATGTAAGTAATATGCTGTATGTACATAAGTTTATTGCGGGCTGGCTGCTGCCGCCCGGCGGTATTATTGTAATGCTGTTTTTACTGTGCGGTTATTGTTTTAAGAAACGCAGCAGACTTCGTTATCCTTTAACAGCAGTAACGGTCACTTTATATCTGTTTTCGATTCTTCCTGTTGCCGGAATGCTGATGCAGGGACTGGAAAAGCAGTATGTTCCTCCGGCGTTGGAAAAAATAATCGGTAAAACTGATGTTGTAGTTGTTCTTGGTGGCGGAGCTGTCAGGGATGTGCCTGATATCAGTGGTAGAGAGGCCTTGTCGGCGGTCTCTATGAATAGACTGATCACCGGGGTGCGTTTGCAGAAACGATTAGATATCCCGATCATTATCAGCGGTGGGCAGGTTTTTGCCGACAGTGGTACAGAAGCTACAGTGGCAGAAAAAGTGCTGCTAGAGCTGAGTGTACCGCCACAACAGATTTTTACTGATACCGAAGCAAGAAATACAACTGAAAATGCTGTTAATGTTGCTGCGTTGTGCCGTGAACAGCAGTGGCAGAAAATCGTATTGGTGACCTCTGCTTTTCATATGCCGCGCAGTGTACTGAATTTTGCGGATAAAGGTTTGGACATAGTGCCTTTTCCCTGTGATTATCAGCTGAGCGGAAAAATGCAGCTAAGTATTTTTAGCTTTATGCCGCAGGGGTTTGCGCTGGAGCTTTCTGCAATGGCGTTAAAGGAATATTTAGGGCTGCTGGCTTTAAAGATATTGTAAAAATAATCATGGTAAAATAAAAACACCTGGTCGGTAAACCAGGTGTTTTTATTATTTGCTTAAAAGTTTTTGAGCCGCTGCTTCATCAGGCGTAGCATAGTAGGTTGTTTGATCGGTATAGATCACAAACCCAGGTTTAGCGCCATTGGGTTTCTTGACAAAACGCCGCTCGGTACAGTCTACAGGTACTTTGCTGCCACTGCGGCTTTTGCTGAAATAAGCGGCCAGTAGAACTGCTGCTGCAATATCACTTGCCGTTGCCTGGGGCAACGTTGTTTTTAATATGACATGTGATCCGGGAATGTTTTTAGTATGGAACCACAGATCCTTACCGCGTGCTAATGTAAAAGTCACGTAGTCGTTTTGTTTATTATTTTTACCGATATATAAGGTCGTTTCTTTGGAAAGCTTTATGAGCAGCGGCTCCGATTTTGGCTCCTGACCTTTATGTTTTTTGCCCTGATTCTGCAGCAGTCCTGCGGTGATAAGTTCCTGTTTTATTTCAGCAATTTCGTTCTTGGTTGTTGCCGTAGTCAGTGAAGCGTCAATGGAAGCCAGGTAATTGAGCATCTCCCTGGTCGTTTCAATTTGGTTTTGGACTTCGCTTTGTGCACGTTTATATTTATTGTACCGTTTATAATAAGCCTGTGCGTTTTCAGTAGGTGAAAGTAAGGGGGATAATTGGATTTCAAACGGCTCGTTGTCATAAATATTAAGCAGTTGGCAGGAACTTTGTCCCTTGCTGATCTGATAAATATTAGCCATGATGGTATCGGCGATCATCCGCTGTGCTTCAGCTTTATCAGCGGTAAGCAGATCTTTTTCCAAAACCGGCAGCTTCTTTTCCAGACGCTGGCTTTCGCCGATGACTAATTTTTGCAGTGTTTCCTGTTCAGGTAATTGAATTGGCGTCAGGGTGACTGCATAATTAAGTGCGCTGTTGATATCTGGCAGTTGTTTAGTATTACAGCCTGGTTCCAAAATCGTGGGCGCAAAAGGCAGAATAGTCTTGACCTGATTAGTACGGCTGATGACAGCATATACCGGCGCTGATGTTTGCTGATTAGCTGATTGCTGTAATGAATAGATTGCATTGGCAAGACGTTGTTCTTCCTCTGTAGTCAAAGCAGTTGTGTTGCTATCTATACCAGCCGCAGCTAAAAGCTCGGATGCGGTTATTTTGCCAATGCCTGTAGTGGCAGCGATCAAAGCAGCTAAGCTGTTTTTAGTTTTAAATTCGTGCATTGCCTCAATGATTGCATTAGCTGGAGCTGTTAAAATAGAAAGTCCGGTCTGCTGAGGCGGCGTAAGATAAGGCAGATTAGGCATGATCTGCCGGAAAGAACTCATTGCTTTATTAACATGCTTCAAGCTGTCGAAAATCAGACCGTTTTCGGCAAAAATGATATTGCTGTTTTTGCCGGTCAGTTCAAAAATCAATTGTTTAGTAACTATTTGTCTAGCGGTACCGATTGTATCAATATCTATGGTAATGATACGATCCAGACCGCTTTGCTCGATTCTGGTTATACGGCCTTCTTCCAGATGCTTGCGCAGCAGCATACAAAAAGCCGGAGGACTTTCGGGACGTTCGGGTAAATTATTCGGCAGGTACAGCATCGGTGAACCGCAGCTGAAATCAGCAAGCAATGCCGCAGTATCGCGTTCGCGTTTTACAAGCAGCAGCAGCGACTCGTATGAGGGCATAAAAACCTTGTAGATCTTGCCGCCTAAAAGATCTTCTTTTAGTTTATTTGTTAAAATATGCAAGGTCAAACCTTCTAAATTCATTGATTTGCTCCTTTTTACTTCGTTTTTTAGTGATTTTGATTTGCACGTGAAAGCAGAATAAGATATAATAATAGTTCAAGAATAAGTATACAACAGATTTCGCGATTAGCAAATAATCGGAAGGGGATACGATTATGAAAAATCTGCTTTTGGTGCTGTGCCTGGTTGTCTTTTGCCTGCAGGCAGAAGCGGCGCTTCCAGCTACTGATCAGAATTTAGAAGCGGCTATTGCCTATGGTAAAAGCTATCAGGGTGAAAAAAATGACGCAGTTATGCTGCAGCCGTGGGTAATTGCTGAAAGTTTTGAAACCAATCCTTATCGTGATGAGGAAAGGATCATAGTTTATACTCCTTATCTGCTGACGGCTCTGGATACCGCAGGAAAAACGCAGGAGGCTGCCGGTATCAGTGTGGAGAATGCTAAAGAACTGGTAGCGCGTTACGATGGCGTGCTAGTTATACGTGCGGTGATCAACGCACCGATAATTCTGAATGAAAAAGATTTGGAAGTGCAGCTTGTGCAAAATGGGAATTTTGTCACACCATACCACAGCGACTATTTAGACGGCAGATATCTTGACAAGGCGGTCAATAAGCCTATCGTTGATGTGGAGGTACAGAAAAAGCTGGATCGGATGGAAACGATCCAGGAAAAAGCGGCAGCACTGCAAAAACAGCTGGATGCCTTGAAGGAAAATAAAATCAAGCCTGCAGACATCGATTTGGAGCAGAAAACGAAATCGGATGTCAAATCTGAGTCTGTGGAAGTAAAGCAGAAGATCTGCCAGCTGCAGTATAATTTTTATTTTGATCAGGCAGAATTCAATGTTGACAAACCTTATTTACTGGTCATTAAGGACGCTTATTGCGGCGGACGAGAATTTGCCGTGGATCCTGCGTTATTAAAATAAAATGAATCATCATAAAATTTAGGAGGTTTTAGCTTGCTGAAAAGTATGACTGGCTTCGGCCGGGGTGAATATGAAGACGAGCAGTTTTCAGTAACGATTGAAATGAAAACGGTCAATCACCGTTATAACGAGGTAGCTATTCGCTTACCGCGTTTTTTGAATCCGGTAGAAGACAGAATCCGTAAGACTATTTTAAAATCTGTTAATCGTGGACGCATCGATGTTTTTATCAATGCTTCTTATACCAATACAGAAAACGTTTCGATTAAAGTAGATAAAGCTTTGGTACTGGCGTATCATAACGCTTTGCGTGATGTTGGTTCCGCTATCGGCTGTGAAGACTATAAGCTTAACGAGCAGTCGGAAATTTTATATTTGTCACGCTGCCCGGATGTGATCAATGCACAAGAAGGTTTTTTTGACGTTGAGAGTGTTTGGCCGAAGCTGGAACAGGCTTTGCGTCAGGCTATCAGTAATCTTGTCGCTATGCGTGAGACCGAGGGCAGTAATATCTATGGTGATTTCATTAAACGTGCCGATCTGATTGCCGAAAAACTGGCAGTAATCGAAGAACGTTCGCCGCAGGTAGTTGAAGAATACCAGATTCGCCTGAGCGACAGGATCAACGAACTGCTTGCGAAACATAACCAGGTCATTGAACCGGAACGATTGCTGCAGGAAGTCGCTATTTTTGCTGACCGTACCAGTATTACTGAGGAGATCGTCAGACTGAAAAGCCATATTAAACAATTCAGGCTGATCATTGATGCAGATCAGCCTGTCGGTCGCAAGCTCGATTTTCTTATCCAGGAATTCAACCGCGAGGCAAATACCATTGCTTCCAAAGCCAACGATTATACTTTGGCGCAAGTTGTTGTGGAGATCAAAGCTGAGATAGAAAAAATCAGGGAACAGATCCAGAATATCGAGTAATGGGGAAAGGGTGAAAGTATGGATATCAAATTGATCAATATTGGCTTTGGCAATATTGTAGCTGCCAACAGGATCATTTCTATCATCAGTCCTGAATCTGCTCCTATCAAAAGGATTATTCAGGAAGCGCGCGACAGAGGTATGCTGATCGATGCCACTTATGGCCGCAGAACCAGAGCGGTTATCGTGACTGACAGCGGTCATATTATTTTATCTGCTGTGCAGCCGGAAACAGTCGCCAACCGTTTAGTGCAGACTGACGACGAAGACGAAGAATAAATAAAACGGAAGGTGGGCTAATCGTGAAGCCGCAGGGGTTATTATTAGTTTTGTCCGGGCCTTCAGGAGCCGGCAAGGGAACGATTTGTCAGATGCTTAGGGAAAAGCTTCCCGACTTGGCTTATTCCGTTTCAGTTACTACCAGACAGGCGCGTAACGGCGAAGTTGACGGCGTGAATTACTTTTTTAAATCTGTGGAAGAAGTAAAGCAGATGATCGCAGAGGGAGAACTGCTGGAATATGCCGAGGTTTATGGAAATTATTACGGTACGCCCCGTTCTTATGTTATGGAACTGCTGAATCAGGGTAAGGATGTTATTTTGGAGATTGATATCCAGGGCGCGATGCAGATCAAAAAACGCTTTCCTGATGGAGTATTTGTGTTTATCGTACCACCGTCACTTGATGAATTATGCTCGCGCATTTATAAACGCGGGACGGACAGCGAAGACGTTATTAAACGCCGTTTAGCTTCGGCAACAGGTGAACTGGCTTATGCCAACGAATATGATTATATAGTCGTCAATGATGTGGCTCAGAAAGCTACCAGCAAAGTTTTGACGATCATGGAAGCAGAACGTTACCGTGCTGCCAGAACTTATTTTATTATCAATGAAATTTGCCATGCGGCACATAAGGAGAGAGAAATATGAGTATGGTTGACCCTTCTATTGATTATTTAGCAGAGAAAGTTGACAGTAAATACACCCTGGTGATTTTAGCTGCCAAACGTGCCCGTGAACTGACGGTAGGCAATCAGAATATGCCTCAGAAAGAAGTAAGCACCGCTTTACGCGAGATCGCTGACGACGTTATTACTTACGAGCGTAAAGTACGCTGAGATAAGGGGGCTTAGTGCCTTGTTGCTAAAAGGAAAGAAAATCGTTTTAGGCGTTACTGGCGGTATCGCCGTTTATAAAGCTGTCGATCTGGTAAGCCGTCTGCGCAAGCAGGGGGCCGAGGTGCGTGTCGTTATGACAGAGCATGCCCGGCAGTTTGTTACGCCGCTGACATTTAAGGAAATCAGCGGCAACGCTGTTGCGACTTCTATGTGGAACAGTAACCAGGAATTTAATGTTGAGCATATCGCTCTGGCAAACTGGGCTGATGTTTTTGTAGTAGCTCCGGCTACTGCCAATATCATTGCGAAAATGGCGCACGGTCTTGCCGACGATCTGCTTTCTACAACTTTACTGGCCGCTCAGGCACCGATCATCGTCTGTCCGGCGATGAATACAGGTATGTATGAAAATGCTTTGACGCAGGAAAATATTACCTGCCTGAAAGAGCATGGCGTAACTGTGATGGCCCCGGCGACAGGCTTTTTGGCCTGTGGTACTTCTGGTGCGGGACGTCTGCCTGAGCCTTGTGAGATCGTGGAATTTGTCAAAGCTTTCTTTGCCAGAAGTTGTGGCGATATGAAAAATCTGCGTGTTTTGGTAACTGCTGCCGGTACCCGCGAGCCGATCGACCCGGTACGGTATGTCGGCAACCGCTCCAGCGGTAAGATGGGTTATGCTATCGCGCAGGCCGCTGCTGACCGCGGTGCCGAGGTGACGCTGGTTTCGGGGCCGTCGGTGCTGAATCCGCCTGCTAATGTCAAAACGGTGCAGGTTGAAACTACGCAGCAGATGATGGACGCCTGTCTGGCAGCTTACAACGACATGGATATAGTGATCAAAGCTGCTGCTGTGGCTGATTACAGACCCCATGATGTTGCCGAACAGAAAATCAAAAAGAAAACTGACGACGCTTTAACTGTCGTAATGGATAAAAACCCTGATATTCTAAAAGCTCTGGGCGAACGTAAAGAAAAACAGTTTTTGGTAGGCTTTGCCGCCGAAACTCAAAATCTGATTGCTAATGCAAAAGAAAAAATCTGCAAAAAGAATTTGGATATGATCGTTGCTAACGATGTTACTTTGCAGGGGGCAGGATTTAACTCTGATACCAATATCGTTAAATTCCTGTTTCCGGACGGCGAAGTGCGCGAGCTGGAGCAAATGACCAAAGCAGAAGTTGCAGAAGAGCTTTTGAATACTGTTCTGCGTTTGCGCAAATCGTAAATAGTATAACTCGTTCAAAGGGCGTAGAAATAAGCTTTTGTAGGCCTCAGGATGTAAAAATGAAAGATTTTTGTAAAATCTGTTGCAATTTGAAAGTTGTTCCGCTATAATAAGCATTGTAATTGAATATTACTCATCAAGAGCTGGTGGAGGGAATGGCCCTGTGAAACCGCAGCAACCATTGTAAGGTGAAAGTCTTGCAAAACGGTGCTAAGTCCTGCGATAATTCGTGAGATGAGAATGCTGAACAATAATACGCAGCGCTCTCATTATGAGAGCGCTTTTTTAGTAAGCAGGCAGATTGATGATGTGTACTTTATCTAAAGGAGGCTAATTATGAGAAAATTATTTACTTCTGAGTCTGTAACAGAAGGACATCCGGATAAGATCGCCGATCAGATTTCTGATGCGGTTTTAGACGCTATCTTAGAACAGGACCCGATGGGACGTGTTGCGTGTGAAACTTTGGTGGCAACCGGTCAGATCCATGTTGTCGGTGAGATTTCCACAAACTGTTATGTGGATATTCCGAAAATCGCCCGTGAAACTGTAGTCAATATTGGCTATGACCGTGCTAAATATGGTTTTGACGGTAATACCTGCGGCGTGCTGATCTCTATCGACGAGCAGTCTGCCGATATCGCTTTAGGTGTTGATAAAGCGCTGGAAGCTAAAGAAGGCAAAGCAGAGGAAACTGAGGTAGGCGCCGGCGACCAGGGGATGATGTTTGGTTACGCTACTAACGAAACCGAAGAATATATGCCGCTGCCTATCTGTCTGGCTCATAAGCTGGCCCGTCGGTTGTCGGAAGTTCGTAAAAACGGTACCTTACCGTATCTGCGTCCTGATGGCAAAACTCAGGTTACAGTTGAATACGACGACGGTAAGCCCGTACGTATCGACGCTATAGTCGTTTCTTCTCAGCATGCGCCTGAAATTCCGATGGAGCAGATCCGCGCTGATATTATGGAGCATGTTATTAAACCGATCGTACCTGCAGAAATGCTGGACGCTGATACCAAATACTATATCAATCCTACCGGCCGTTTTGTTATCGGCGGCCCGCAGGGTGACTCCGGTCTGACCGGACGTAAGATCATTGTCGATACCTACGGCGGTATGGCACGTCATGGCGGCGGAGCTTTCTCGGGTAAAGACCCCACAAAGGTAGACCGCAGCGCTGCTTACGCCGCACGTTACGTTGCTAAAAATATCGTTGCCGCCGGACTGGCTGATAAATGTGAGATTCAGCTGGCTTATGCTATCGGCGTGGCACAGCCTGTATCTGTTTTGGTAGATACCTTTGGTACCGGTAAGATCGACGATGATAAGATCGCTGACCTGGTGCGCAAAAACTTCTCGCTGAGTCCGGCTTCGATCATCAAAGCTTTGGACCTGCGCCGTCCGATCTATAAACAAACGGCTGCTTACGGCCATATGGGACGTACTGATATTGATCTGCCGTGGGAGCGTACGGATAAAGCCGCTTCCTTGAAAGAACAGGCAGGCTTGTAATTTAAAATGTTGGTAAAGTCACAGCTTCTGCGGGAGCTGTGACTTTCTTTATCTTAGTATAAAAACTGTTGTCCGTAGGAAAAATAAAGGAATTTTCATTTAAATAGTAGAAGTATAATAAGTTAAAGTTTACAGTAATGGAGCATTACATGAAATATATAAATGTGGCAATCAACCTGCCTGTAAAAAACTTGTTCAAACAATTTACCTATGCCGTACCGCCGCAGCTGGACCACGTTGATGTGGGCTGGCGTGTTGTGGTGCCGTTTGGGTATCAGACAGTGGAGGGGTTTGTGACATCGTTGGCCGCGGCTGCTCCGGCAGAATACGAATGTAAAGAAATTTTGGCGACACTGGATACGCGCCCCTGGTTTGATGCGGAAATGCTGGCAACGGCAAATTGGCTGTCCGAATATTATCTGTGTTCGCCGGCTGAGGCGATGCGGCTGTTTATTCCAGGTAAAACCAGCATCAAGCGGCAGGCTGTTTATAACGATGAAGGTAAGCTGATCGCTTATGATTACGAAAATAAACTGAAAATCAAGACCCGTATCTGCTTTGTTGTGACTAAGGCAGGACGTGAGGCTCTGGTAGCATATAATAAACGTCTGCGTGCACAGATGCATGCCTTGGAAGTGCTGGCAGAAGCCGAACGCCCTCTAAGCGGGGAGGAACTGGCGTCAGTGCAGGTGAGTGTTGCGACACTGCGTATCTTATGTGAGAAAGGCTGGAGCGAACGGAGTGAGCAACGTGTTTTGCGCAACAGCTATGCCAACAGGACGGAGCTGAAGGAAAGTCTGCATTTGACAGATGAGCAGCGTCAGGCTGTTGAGGCTATCGGCAGTGCTATTACAGAGCCGCATCAGGAAACTTTTTTGCTGCAGGGCATAACCGGCAGCGGTAAGACAGAGGTTTATCTGCGGGCGGCAGCTCAGGCAATGGAAGCAGGCAAGCAGGTTCTGCTGCTGGTACCAGAGATAGCATTGACGGCACAGATCGTTAAACGTTTTCAGGCCTGGTTCGGCGATGAAGTTGCGGTTGCCCACAGCAAACTGTCACAGAATGAACGTGCCGATGTGTGGTATAAAATGCGTACTAACAGTGCCAAGCTGCTGATCGGTGTACGCTCAGCTGTTTTTGCTCCCTTCAGCGATCTGGGCCTGATAATTATTGATGAAGAACATGAGAGCAGTTACAAGCAGGACGAGCGGCCCAATTATCATGCGCGGACAGTAGCCCTGAAAAGGGCGCAGCTGAGCGGTATTCCGGTAGTTTTGGGAAGTGCGACACCTGATTTGGAAAGTTTTTATAAAGCGCGCCAGGGAACATATACACATCTGCGTTTGCTGCAGCGTGCCAACGGCAGTATGCTGCCGCATGTTGAAATTGCCGATATGAGGCTGGAATTGCAGCGGGGGAATAAATCTGTGCTCTCGGCGGCGCTAAACGATGCATTGCTGCAGACGGCGGTACAGGGAGAGCAGGCTATAGTACTGCTGAACAGGCGTGGTTTTTCAACCTTTGTGATGTGTCGTGACTGCGGTGAAAGTATTGTATGCCCGCATTGTGCTGTTGCGCTGGTTTATCATAGTGCCGGTGAAGCAATGCGCTGCCATTACTGCGGGAATACCGCCCCGATCCCGGACGAATGTCCTAACTGTCATAGTCGCCGAATCAGATTTTTTGGTACTGGCACCCAGAAAGCAGAAGCAGAAATTGCCGAACTGCCGGAAATCAGGATTTTGCGGATGGATCAGGATTCGACTGTCAAAAAATTCGCGCATGAGGATATTCTTAAATCTTTCAGCAGCGGTGAATATAATGTGCTTTTAGGTACGCAGATGGTAGCAAAAGGACATGATATACCTAACGTAACACTGGTGGGTATCCTTTCGGCAGATTCGACGCTGAATCTGCCCGATTTCAGAGCTTCGGAACGAACCTTTGCTCTGCTGACACAGGCTGCAGGCAGAGCCGGGCGCGGTGACAGGGCCGGCCATGTGGTTCTGCAGACCTATGACCCGGATAATCCAGTTATCAAGCTGGCGGCGACGCAGGATTACGACGCTTTTGCCGCCAGCGAACTGGAAATCAGGCAGGAGCTGGGATATCCGCCTTATACCGAAATTTTGAAAATTACGGTATTGGATAAGGAAGAAGTGCGTGGCAGCAGTCTGGCCCAGCGGATCGTTAATTTTCTGCAGACGCTGCAGCTGGAACATCCTGAACAGGAACTGTTGGTATTGGGGCCGTTCCCTGCTATTGTTGCCAAGGTACGTGACCTGTACCGCATGAACATTCTTGTAAAATGTCCGCAGATGGAGCTGGTCAAGCGTGCTTTGTGGAATTCTGAATTTAAAGAATGCCGCAATGTCTTTTTTGACGTCGACCCTGTCAGCGTAGTTTAGAAATTGCCTGCAGTTTGAATTTTATGGTATAATATAAGGTACGAAAAATTAAGGAGGTCCGACCGTGGCTAAATTAGATATCATTGTTGCCGGTAACCCAGTGCTGCGGTTAAAGGCAAAAGAAGTAGAACGTATAGATAAAAAAACAGTCCGTTTGCTGAACGATATGGCGGAAACCATGTACGCGGCAGACGGCGTAGGCCTGGCAGCGCCTCAGGTAGGTGTTTCCAGACGAATAGTAGTTATCGACGTTGGCGAAGGCCTGATCGAGCTTATCAATCCGGTTATCACCAAAAGGGAAGGTTCCGTTGTCGGCGGCGAAGGCTGTCTGTCGGTGCCTAATTTTGAAGGCGAAGTAGAACGCGCCGAATATATCGAATGTGAGTTTTTTGACCGTAAAGGCAAACGTATGAAGCTTGCCAGCGACGGCATTCTGGCGATCGCTGTACAGCACGAGCTGGATCATTTGGACGGTATCCTGTTTATTGATAAAGCTACCGTACTGACACCTAAAGAAACAGTGCCTGTCGGCATAGAATAGGCGGCAAGCTAAAGGAGATCAAAATGAGAATTGTATTTATGGGTACACCAGATTTTGCCGTAGGAACTTTACAGGCTTTGGTGGAATCAGGTAAGCACGAAATCGCTGCCGTTGTTACGCAACCCGACCGTCCTAAAGGGCGCGGGCAGAAAATGCTGATGACGCCTGTTAAAGAATACGCTTTATCGCAGGGTTTACCTGTGTATCAGCCGGCGAAGGTCAAAACACCTGAGGTTATTGCCCAGCTGCGTGAGTTGCGGCCAGAGATCATCGTCGTTGCCGCTTTTGGGCAGCTGCTCAATCAGGAGCTTTTGGCACTGCCGCCTTTAGGATGCGTCAATGTACACGCTTCGCTGCTGCCGAAATATCGCGGTGCGGCACCGATCCATTATGCGATTTTGCAGGGTGAAAAAGAATCCGGCGTAACGATTATGCAGATGGATATCGGCATGGACACTGGCGATATGCTCAGTAAAGTTATCGTTCCTATAGGCAGTGAAATGACGATGGGAGAGCTGCATGACGAATTGAAGGTCAAAGGGGCTGAGCTTCTGGTGCGAACGTTAGACGAGCTTGCCTCAGGTGCGGCAAAGCCTGAAAAACAAAATGATACTGAAGCAACCTATGCCAAGCTGCTGGACCGGGCAATGGAAAAAATCGACTGGAATAATCCGGCCGCTAAAATACACGATTTGGTGCGGGGCTTTAATCCGGCTCCCGGCGCATTTACCAGATTGCCGGACGGCAAAAACCTGAAAATATGGAAAACAGTTCCGGCAGAGGGGCAGACGGCACCAGCAGGGACAGTTACGGCTGTAACGAAAAAAGGTTTTATAGTTGCCTGCGGCAGCGGTGCCTTGGAAGTGCTGGAAGTGCAGCCGGAATCGAAAAAACGTATGGAAGCCAAAGTTTTCTGCAATGGCCGCGGTGTAGAGCCCGGCACTGTATTAGGTAATATCGAGGGGTAAGTAATGATTGAACTTGAAAATGTTTTTAAGCCTAAAAAGAGGGTCTTTGTTTCACTGACTCTGGCCAGCGCCGTTATTGGCGCGATGGTCATTTATATGGCCTGGCGCGTAGCTCTGCCTGGTTTGGAACAAATCAACGCCAAGCTGCCTGTGGTGTTCGGCGGCATCGGTATCGCTATTGCTTTAGCATTGCTGGCCGGTGTTGCCGGTATCGTACTGGCTATCTTAGGTGTGCCCATCATGAAGATCTTTTACTTCTGGGCCTGGAAGGCTGTGAATATCTTATTCCCCTTCGCCGTTGTTTTAGGCAGAATTTTTGATATCCCGCGCAGTAAGATAGAGCAGTCTTTTATCGAAGTCAGTAATCATTTGGTCAAGCAGCATCGCGTCAAAGTTCCTGCCGACCGCATTATGATCCTGACCCCGCACTGTATTCAGCTGGATACCTGCGTACATAAGATCACCCGTAATATCGAAAACTGCCGTCAATGCGGTGGCTGCAGCGTTGGCGATATGCTGGGGCTGGCCCATAAATACGGTATCCACATGGCAGTAGCCACAGGCGGAACTTTGGCCCGGCAAATGGTCAAACAGATCAGACCGAAAGCTATTGTGGCTGTGGCCTGTGAACGTGATCTGACCAGCGGTATCCAGGACGTGTTTCCGCTGCCGGTAGTCGGCGTGCTCAATGAACGCCCCTTCGGGCCCTGCTTCAATACCCGCGTCGATATCAAACGTGTGGAGGCCGCAGTATTAGACTTTTTAGAAGTTGAGGAAAAGCATGGCGAACATTAAAGAACAAGCCGCTGCTGTGAACATGCTGCCAAATGCCCGCTTAACAGCGGCTCAGGTGATCAACAGCGTTTTCAAAGATGGGGCTTACGCCAATATAGCGCTCGGCAAGGCGCTGAGCAAACAAAATCATAGCGAACAGGACAGAAGGTTCGTTACCGAGCTGGTTTACGGCACGGTGAAGGCCAAAGGCACTATAGACTGGCTGCTGCAGCAGCTGGTATCACGTCCTCTTGGCAAAATCGAACCGATGATTTTAAATATATTACGGCTGGGTGTTTTCCAAATTTATTTTTTGGAACGCATACCGGCCTCTGCTGCTTGTAACGAGTCCGTTAATCTGGCTAAGAAGTTCGGGCATGAAGGCATCGTAAAATTTGTGAACGGCGTGCTGCGCGGAGCGGTGCGCAGTAAGGAAAGTATCGTTTATCCGGATGCAGAAAAAGATCCCAGGCAGTATTTAGCACTTAAAGAATTCCATCCGGACTGGCTGGTAAAACGTTGGCTCAAACAATTCGGTTTTGAAGGGGTGCAGGCTTTGTGCCGCTTTGATAACGAGCCACCGCCTCTGACACTGCGTGTAAACACTTTGGTGATTGACCGCAAAACACTTCTGGCGAGTCTGCAGGAGGATGGCTTTGAGGCCGAACCTTCCAAATGGTGCGAAGATGGTATCGTCTGTACCAAGATCCCGGCGCTCAGTGTTTTGTTCAGTAAATACAACGATATGTTTTATGTGCAGGACGAAAGCTCGATGCTGGTAGCGCCGGTTTTAGCACCTCAGCCCGGGCAGACAGTTATCGACGTTTGCAGTGCGCCGGGCGGTAAAACGACCCATTTAGCGCAGCTGATGCAAAACAAAGGCGTTATCTACGCTACTGATATCCACGAGCATAAAATCAAGCTGATCGAAGCAAACAGCAGGCGGCTGGGCATTACAATCATTGAGCCGTCGCTGCAGGATGCGGCAGAGTTTAAGCCTGAGTGGGAGTCAATGGCAGACTGCGTGCTGGTAGACGCTCCCTGTTCGGGGCTGGGCGTACTGCGCCGTCGTGCCGAAGCACGCTGGAAGAAAAATAAGCTTGATCTGAAAACTTTCCCGCCGCTGCAGCGCGATATTCTGCGCAATGCTGCCCGTTATGTCAAACCTGGCGGCAGGCTGGTCTATAGTACCTGCACTTTAGAGCAGGCCGAAAATCATTACATCCCCGCTGAATTTTTAGAAAATAATCCCAACTGGCAGTATGCCGGTTTTCAGCACCCGCTGACAGGTGAAACAGTGGACGAATTGCAGCTGCTGCCGCAGCGCGATGGTACCGATGGTTTCTATATCTGCGCTTTGGTGCGTAAGGAGTAGGCTGTGAAAAAAGAGCTTTTTGGCTTATCTTTAATTGAATTACAGGAACTTTTGGTGGCTGCTGGATTGAAGAAATTCCGCGCGGCTCAGGTTTATCAATGGTTATACCAAAAATCCGTAACTGCTTTTGATCAGATGCGCAATCTTTCCAAAGCGGATATCGCGATCTTAGAAGCAAACTTTACGCTCCTGCCGCAGCAGCTTAAAATCCTGCGCGAGCAGGTATCGCAGGACGATCTGACCCGCAAGGTGCTGCTCGAATTTCCGGACGGCAATTCGGTCGAGACCGTACTGATGCGCCATGATTATGGTTACAGCGTCTGCGTATCCAGCCAGGTCGGCTGCGATATGGGGTGTGCTTTCTGTGCCAGCGGCCTCAGCGGCTGCATTCGTAATCTGACCGCCGCTGAAATTTTAGCACAGGTTTATATTTTTAACAGTATGCTGGTCAGAGAAGGTAAGCAGGTCAGCCGTATTGTCGTTATGGGCAGCGGCGAACCGATGCTTAATTTTGACGCCGTTATCGGCGCACTGCAGTTCCTGCATCAGGAAAATACGCTGTATATGAGTTGCCGGAACATGACGATTTCTACCTGCGGTATTATCCCAGGTATCGAAAAGCTGACGCAGCTGGGACTGCCGATCAATCTGGCAATTTCGCTGCACGCAGCCGAGCCTGAGCTCAGAACCGAGCTGATGCCGGTCAACAAAGGTTTTCCTTTTCAGGAGGTCATCCAGGCTGCCGAAGCTTATGTCGGTTATACCGGCAGGCAGGTGACTTATGAATATATTCTGATTGCCGGCAAAAATGACAGCCCTGTAGCAGCCGAGCTGCTGGCTAATCATTTGCGGTTCAAACATGCCAGCGTCAATTTGATTCCGGCCAATCCAGTGCCAGAAAAAGGCTTTGAACGCCCATCAAAAAAAGTGGTTGAAGCATTTTTAAAGGTGCTGCAGAAACATAAAATAAATGCCACCGTCCGCAGGGAAATGGGCAAAGACATCGATGCCGCCTGTGGACAGCTGCGCGCCAGGTTTGCCCAAGAGCAGCAGGACTGAAAGCAGCGGCGTTATCAGTGACAAAAACAGACATAAGCTATAAAGTTAGGAGGTTCGTCAATGTTCGTTATCAGTAAAACCCATGTGGGCATGGTAAGAACTGTCAACGAAGACGCTTTGTTGACAACAGGACCTGAGCTTTTTGCGCTGGCTGACGGTATGGGCGGCTATGCAGCCGGAGAAACCGCCAGCAGGGAAGCCTTACAGGTTTTGCAGCAGGAAGCGGAAAAATTTAAGGAGCTTACTGGCACCGAGTTATGCACCGCCATGCGTGAAACAGTGCAGCAGGCTAATAAGCATATCAGGCAGATGGCTCAAAATGAAATACAGTATCATGATATGGGCACGACGCTCGTGGCAGTATATCTGGCGGCAGACGGTAAAGCTTATGCGGTCAACGTAGGTGACAGCAGACTTTATACATGGAGTGCCGGCACTTTACAGCAGGTCACCCGCGATCATTCTTACGTCGCAGAGTTATTGGCCAACGGCGAGATCACTGCACAGGAGGCTTTTAAGCATCCACAGAAAAATATCATTCTGCGCGCTGTTGGAGCCGAAGACGAGCTGGAAGTAGATTGCTTTACTCTGGAGCTGACAGCAGATACCAAGCTGCTTTTATGCAGTGACGGTTTAAGTGATATGGTGGATGACAGACAGATCAGCGAGATTCTGCAGGCACATCAGACGGCCGAAGCTGCCGAAGTGCTGCTGGAAGCTGCCTTAGACAACGGCGGCAGAGATAATATTTCGCTGATCCTGATAGACTTGACCCCGACCGAGGAGGATAACAGATCATGACAGATATGGTAGGAAAAATTTTACATAACCGTTATAAGATCCTGCGTCCTGTCGGCGTCGGTGGTATGGCGGAGGTTTACCTGGCACAGGATATGCTGCTGGACCGGGAAGTCGCCGTAAAAATACTGCGCGCTCAGTTCAATAACGATAAAAGCCTGCTCGAACAGTTCCGCCGCGAGGCTCAGTCCGCCGCAAGGCTGATCCACCCTTCAATTGTCAATATTTTTGACGTTTGCGAAGAAAACAGTTTGTATTTTATCGTTATGGAATACGTAGATGGTAGAACATTGAAAAGTATTTTAGAGGAGCAGGGCCCGCTCAAACCTTTCTGGGCCGTGCATATTGCCTGTGAGCTGGCTGCCGCTTTGCAGCATGCCCATAACCGCAATATTATTCACTGCGACATCAAACCGCATAATGTCCTTATCAATAAAAGCATGACGCCTAAAATCGCCGATTTCGGTATAGCGCGTATGGTCACTAGTCAGACGATGGTCTATACATCGTCTGTGATAGGTTCGGTGCATTATCTGTCGCCAGAACAGGCTGGCGGCTGTCCCGTAACGGCTCAGTCCGACATCTATTCACTGGGCATCGTTTTGTATGAAATGCTGACGGGACACGTGCCTTTTGACGGCAAAACTGCCGTTGCTGTGGCGATGATGCACCTCGAAAAAACGCCGCCGCCGCTGAAAACCTATGATCCAGACCTGCCTGATTCGCTGCAGGAAGTAATTGACAAAGCGCTTGCTAAAGACCCGGCCGACCGCTATGCGACCGCCGAAGAAATGTGGCAAGACCTTTATAATATCAAAACTAAAATGCTGCAGGAAAGCGTTGAAGAAGATTATGCCGAAATGCTGGGTATTACGGCGATCTCGAAAAACGAGCTGGCCGAGCCTACCGGAAAAATTTACGACTGGGCCAGCGATAACGAGGAAGGCGCTCCTGAAGAAACCATTATCATGAAGCCGGCCTTCAACAAAAGTACTGACGAGATAGTGCAGGAAGCTGCCGCTATCAACAGGCGGGAACGCCGGAACAAATACATCAAGCTGTTTGCACTGGTTGCTATCTTATCCGCTGTCTTTTTAATGGTCGGTAACGTGTTCAGCCGCAAAACAGTTGATGTGCCTAACGTAGTTGGTAAATCGGTAGTGGAAGCGCAGAAAACCTTGGAAAAATCGGGCTTTACTGTAAAATTGGACGAAGAATATGACGAGAAGGTGACTCCGGGCTACGTTATCAAACAAGAACCAGAAGGCATCAGTAAGCGTAAGGAAGGCAGCGAGATCACTTTGGTGGTAAGCAAAGGCCTGGAAATGCTGGAAATGCCTGATTTGATTGGAAGAAAGCTGGACAATGCCAAAAAGTTTTTAAGTGACCTGGGTTACGAAACTGGTGTTGTAACTTATAAATTTGTGGCAGGCAAACCGGCAGATTCTGTTTTGGAACAGGCCCCAAAGGCTAAAAACAAGACACCGAAGGGATCGAAGGTAGATCTGGTTGTATGCCGCGATCCCAAAGACCTGTCGATGCCGGACGTAATGGGCAGCAGCTTGAATGATGCTAAAAAAGCCCTGACCGAGTTAGGTATCATGGATATTACCGTACGTTATGTTGAAAGCGGCAGCAGTGAGGGCAGCATAGTAGGTATGGAACCGCCTGCAGGCTCTAAGTTTGCCGCCGACGGTAAAGTTGTATTGCAGGTATCATCTGGCAGTCATCCGCAAAGCGTCAATAAATATGCCGAATTCGTCGTGCCCCAGGGCAGCGGTACCCAGGATGTGCAGATCATCCTGATCGATGCCAACGGACAGCGAACTGTTTATCAGGGCGCGCAGAAAGCCGGCGTACGTATACGCCAAAAAGTGGAAGTTACCGGCAGCGGCAAAGTGCAGTTCTTCTGTAACAATAAAATGGTCGAGGAGAAAAATCTGTGAGTATCGGCCAGGGAAGAATCATCAAAACCTATAACGGTTATTACTATGTCGACAGCGGTACCGACGAGCTTGTCACCTGCAAGGTCAAAGGCAAGCTTAAGCAGATCAGGTTTTCACTCTGCACTGGCGACATAGTTGAATTTGAAACCAATCATAACGGCGAAAGTATGATTACCAGGATTCTGCCGCGGCGTAATTTTATGCTGCGGCCGACTATCGCCAACGTCGATCTGATCATCGTCGCATTTGCCTGTATCAACCCCGATTTCAGCTACCTGCTGGCCGATAAGCTGCTGGTACTGGCAGAGCAGGCTGGTATCCCGTCCGTTATCTGCCTTAATAAAATCGACTTGGCACCGGCGGGGCTGGTGGCCGAGATCGAAGCTGTTTATAAACAGGCTGGCTACGAGGTCTATGCGATCTCTGCGCAGCAGGGAATCAATGTTGGCAAGCTGAAAGATCGGCTGTACGGTAAAATAACTGTATTTGCCGGACCTTCCGGCGTGGGCAAGTCATCGACTCTCAACGCTATCGAACCCGGTATGCAGCTGGTGACAGGCAGTGTCAGCGAAAAAATAGGGCGGGGCAAACACACCACGCGCTTTGCACACCTGCTGCCTTTTGCCGGCGGTTATCTGGCAGACACTCCCGGTTTTGGCAATTTGAATTTAGAAGAACTGGACGATAAAAAACTGGCGGCATGTTTCCGCGAATTTGCAGGCTTTGAAGATGGATGTAAATTTACGCCCTGCACACATACGCACGAACCGATATGCGGCGTCAAAGATGCGCTGGCAGCCGGAGAGATAGCGCAGTCGCGTTACGAATCGTACCTGACTATTTTAGAAGAAATAAAATCCAAAAAGGAAAAGGACGGAAGAAAATGATCAAAGTAGCGCCTTCAATCTTATCTGCCGATTTTGCTTATCTGGCAGACGAAATCAAAAAAATCGAAACTGCCGGGGCTGACTGGGTGCATATCGACGTGATGGACGGTGCCTTTGTACCGAACCTGACCTTTGGCGCGCCGGTCGTTAAAAAGATCCGTAAGGTCACCGATCTCTTTTTTGACTGTCACCTGATGGTCAACAATCCCGAGCAATATATCGATGATTTTGCCGATGCCGGCGCGGATATGGTAGTAGTACACGCCGAAGCTACCAAACATCTGCACCGCTGTGTGCAATACATCAAAAACAAAGGTATGCAGGCCGGCGTCGCTTTGAATCCGGCTTCGCCACTATGCCTGGTGGAAGAGATTCTGCCGGATGTGGATATGGTGCTTTTGATGAGCGTCAACCCCGGTTTTGGCGGTCAAAGCTTCATTAAAACCACAGTACCAAAGATCGCCCGGCTGCGGAAGATGATCAACGATGCAGGCCTGAACATAGAGATACAGGTAGACGGCGGCATCAACGATAAAAACTCCAAACTGGTACGTGAAGCAGGTGCGACTGTACTGGTTGCAGGTTCGTATGTTTATGGCGCTGCTGATACCAAAGCGGCGATTGCCAGTTTAAAAGCATAATTAAAAAGCTAAAAACAAAAACACTGCAAATTTTGCAGTGTTTTTGTTTTTAGTAAAGTTTTTCCTCCTTTAAAGCAGGAAAAACTGTTTCTGTAAAATAAAATACCCCTAAAGCAGCTTAGAAACCTTACTTTAGGGGTATTAGCTGCTGCCTATAACATATTTAAGGGCGGCAAACCTTGCAGGGAGCCATACCCATATCGATTGCTTCCTGGCGACTGGAAAAATAAATACGGTTACTTTCGTTCATTTTACGTTCCCAGCGACAGCCCTGATAATGAAACTTCCAGCTGTTGCGGTTACCAATATAAGTTGCAGCGTAGGCTGCCAGAGGAATAGATAAAGCAATGATAAATGCGAGGGTGACAGTTATAAATTTCTTCATAAGAGATCACTTCCGAATTGTGGATTTTATTTGCTTTTATTACAGATATTATAACATATGTTCAATTTATTAAATATAATTACAAATAAATTGAAATGAAATTATTTTCCAATCGTCTGCTTTAGCAGGCGGTTTTTTTATGCCTTTGGGAGGATATAAAAGGAGTGTTGAGAGCAAAGTGAGGAGTAGCTTAAAAGCCATGTCAAAACTTAGTAACAGTGTTTAGGTGGCAGGTAGGCAGCTGTGTTGGCAGTGGTAGAGCTGTACCGGCAAAATATGCGGATTAGAAACTTAAAAAGGCGCAGACGCCGATAGTTTTAAAGCCGCTGGCGTAATGCGCCCCAAGACTCGAAAAAGTATTACACAGACTCAAAGTAAGTGTCTTGCGGGGGGGTACAAGTGTGCTATAATTGCTATAAATATAATAATTACAAATATTTTTGAATTTAAACAAAAGAAACAATGCTTTTGCTGAGAATTTTAAAGAGAAATCAAACGTTGGGAAAGGCTGGAATGAAGTATGTACGGTGAAAGCTGCCTTCCGTATATTGGCAGCAATATCCGTCTGCAGCTGGGCAAGAACAGCAAAGACGATCGTAATTTTAGTGTTAGTTTGTATAAATAATCTCAATATCAGTTCCGCAGTAATACTGCGAGGATATAAGTAAGTTCTTCTAAGGAGGCAAAATAACAGGATAAAGATAAAAATAACATGAGGTTGAGTTTATAATAGGTTGCTGTCTGTGATTCTGCCTGTTATAAACGTATATTTGCTGCAGCGGTGGATAACCAACAGTCACTGGAATTTATTTAGATAAGCTTGGGAAACTGGATGGCAGGTGCTGCAGGGGACTGCAAAAACAAGTGAAAAATTATGAGGAGCGATGAAAATGACAGGAAAAGAAAAACTTTTGAGTAAAAGGATTTTAGCAACATTACTGGCTGGGGCAGTGCTGGGAGTCTGTAATCTGATGCCAGTATATGCAGCCAACAGCGGCGGAACCTGGAGCGGTGAAAGCTGGACTAAAGATGATGAATATATAGGCGACAAGAATCCAACTGGTTCTACAGTTGTGATTGCTGAAGATAATAGTGGGAAAAGAGTTTATGGTGGTAAAGATAATAAGGCGGCTGTTACAAATAATACAGTAACAATAACTGGTACGATTGCAAATGCTTATGGCGGTGCTGGCAGTGATTATGATGTTAGTAATAATCATATTATTGTTGATGGCGGGACAGTGACAAATACTCTGCAAGGTGGGGTATTGACCGCTAATGGAGATACAGAGCTGGGCAATGCTGTAAATAATAAAGTGACTATTAAGAACGGCACAATAGATGCTTCCGTTTACGGCGGAGCTGTCAATGGTGAGGGAAATGCTACCGGTAATGAAGTTATTATAGATAGTGGTACAATAACAGGTATGGTTTTTGGTGGCAGTGCTGTTTCAGAAAATGGATATACAGAAGGTAATAAAGTAACAATAGCAGAAGGTACATTCAGTAATAAGATTTATGGCGGAAATAGTGCTCTAAACGAAAGCAATAATAATATTGTTACAATAAACGGCGGAACTTTTACAAATACAAACACGATGACTGATGGCATTTATGGTGGCTACAGCGCACAACGTACTGATGATTATGTAGCAACAGGTAATAAAGTAATTGTCAATGGTGGCAGTTTCACAAGTAAAATTTATGGAGCTTACTCTCAATGGGGGAAAGTTAAAGAAAATGGAGTTGCAGTCGGCGGCAGTACTACGGAAATGAAAAATGTTTATGGTGGCTATGTCAATGATGCCAATACAGCCGAAAAGAACTGGGTAACTGTAACAGACGGAAAAATTGATAACGTTGTCGGTGGCTATAGTTGGTCAGGTGATGCGATAGAAAACTGTGTTATAATCAGCGGCGGAACGATAAGTAAAGGCGTTAAAGGTGGACAGACGGCAGATGGCAGTGCTAATGGTAATAAGGTTATTATCAGCGGCGGCGAAATAAACAGTAAGATCTATGGCGGATATTGTACAAGTGAGCCGGCAGATGGCAATGAAATAACTATCAGTGGTGGTAAGATAAACAGTGAGGTTATTGCAGGTGGTAGAAGTGGCAATGGAACTGCGATAAATAATGTTATCACAATAAACGCCGCCAGCGGAGAAAAGCCTGTCTTTAGCGCTGATACAATAATTTATGGTGGCGATAATACAACTTCTTCTAAGGATAAACGTACAGGAAATACATTGAACCTCCAAACTAAAGGGTTAGAAATGAAAAATATAGCAAATTTTGAGAATTTAAATTTTTATCTACAGGAGGATACCATTAATGGAGATACGATACTGACCTTGACTGATGATAAAGGTACTGATATTTCCGGCAGCAATGTCAACGTAGGTATGGCAGGTTCGACCAGTACCTTGCAGGTCGGTGATATGGTAAATCTGCTGACCAACAGCAACGGTATAACAGCTGATAACGTTACTTATGGCAGACTGCAGCAGGGCGTCAGCATCGAGTACGAATTTACAACTGATCTGAGCGGTAATAGTATCGTTGCTACAGTGGATAAAGCTCCTGCCAAAACAACGGAACAGAGCAAATCTCCGGTAGAGACGCAGATTGCCAGTGCCGCGTTTGTCAACAGTGGTGCAGATACGGTGGCCGGCAGCGGTATTGCCAACGCTGTACAGACAGCTGGCAGCAGCAGCGCGGAAATGTTCGGAGCTTCTGGAGGAGGCAATATGCGTTATAAAAGCGGTTCTTACAGCGATATGCGGGGTTATAATCTGGCGTTGGGGTTTGCCAAAGCCATACAAAATAATGCCGGTAAACTGACCTATGGCCCGCTGCTGGAATACGGCTGGGGCAATTACACCAGTCAGCTTGACAGCGGCATCCGCGCTGACGGTAATACTAAATATTATGGTATTGGTATGATAGTGCGTCAGGATAATAACAGCGGTTTATATTATGAAGGCAGTTTGCGTTACGGTCGTATGGATGCTGATTACGCCAGCGGCGATCTGATAGGTGCCGGCGGCGAAAAAGTATATGCCAGCTATGACAGCAGCAGCAGTTACTACGGAGCTCATATTGGTATTGGCAGGGTCAGCAAACTGAACGATACTGTAAAAGCAGATATTTATGCCAAGCTTTTGTATACGCACCAAAGCGGTGACAGTGTAACTTTAGGCGGTGCCGGTAATGGAGAAGTTTATGACTTTGACGCAGTTAACAGCACTCGTGCCAGACTGGGAGCACGTCTGAGCAAAGAAAACGGTGAGCGTGGTACTTATTATGCAGGTTTGGCGTATGAATACGAATTTGACGGCGAAGCAAAAGCAACGGTCAAAGGTCTGAGCACGCCGGCACCCAGTATCAAAGGCAGCAGCGGTATGTTGGAGCTGGGTTATATCATTCAAAATAAAGATGTGAACGCGCCTGCTGTCGACATTGGCTTTCAGGGCTGGAGCGGCAAAAAGCAGGGCTTCAGCGGTAATATCAATTTTATCTGGAAGTTTTGATTAGGGAATGCATTTGTGTCTTTCAATTTTTATAATTTAAAACGGCTGTAAAAATGTGCTGATAATAGTTATTAAAACTTCGACAGAATACATAAAAACAATGGTGGTATGGATATTATTTCCGTATCGCCATTGTTTTTTCTGTTGACAGCAAATCTGGAGGGATGGTGCTGGTGGCACTGCAATGCCCACTGGTGAGCGGTGGAAAATGCGGTATGAAAGCAGGGCAGTCACGGGTAAAAAGCAGACGTCCGTCAGCAAGTGAAAAGCGGCATGAATAGCTGGTTATTGCCTATTCCCAAACTGAATGGCAGCGATAGTTTTTTGGAAATTCCGAAAACGCATATCCTTGCGAAGTAACTGAATTGCTATTAGGAGCAGTCAGTTCTAGTATATAGACAAGGGGTAAACCTTACCAAGTAAACGATGACAAAGGAGGTCAAAAACATGGCAAAAGTTTACAAAGATTTGAGAGAGTTTTTAAAAACATTAGAAGAAGAGGGTCAGCTGATCCGCGTTAAAGATGAGGTCGATCCGGAACCTGATATTGGCGCTGCCGGACGTGCCTGTGCTAATATGGATAAAAAACCGGCTGTTTTGTTTGAGAAGGTGAAAGGTTATAAATATTCTGTTGTAACCAACGTTCACGGTTCCTGGGCTAATCATGCTTTGATGATGGGTATGCCTAAAGACACTCCTGTAAAGGAACAATTTTTTGAATTGAACCGCCGCTGGGATAAATTCCCGGTGCCGCCGGTAATCGTTCCTCGTGAAAAAGCTCTGTGTAAGGAAAATACCATCAGCGAAAATATCAATTTGTTTGAGATTCTGCCGCTTTACAGGATCAATGATCAGGATGGCGGTTTCTTCCTTTCGAAAGCCTGTGTCGTTACCGGTGATCCGGCTGAACCTGATAATCTGGATAAGCAGAATGTCGGCACTTACCGCATCCAGGTCAAGGATATCGACCGTATCGGCATCCAGGCTTTGCCTTTCCATGATATCGCTATCCAGCTTGCTAAGGCTGAAGAAGTCAACGAGCCTTTACCGGTAGCTATTGCACTGGGCAATACTCCGCTGGTCACCTTTATGGCAAGCACTCCTGTCAACTATGACCAGAACGAATACGAATTCGTCGGCGCGTTGCAGGACGGTGTTCCTACTGAAATCACTAAAGCCGATACTGCTGAGCATTTGTATGTTCCTGCTCATGCTGAGGTTATCCTTGAAGGCTATATCATTCCTCGCGTTCGTACCTGCGAAGGTCCGTTCGGCGAATTCCCGGGCTCTTATTCCGGCGCCAGAAACCAGTGCGAGATCAAGATCACTCATATCACATACCGCACAAATCCGATATTTGAAAACCTGTATTTGGGTATGCCCTGGACTGAGATCGATTATCTGATGGCTCTTAATACCAGTGTGCCTCTGTATAAACAGCTGAAAGCTACTATGCCTGAAGTGCAGGCAGTCAATGCTATGTATACTCATGGTATCGGCGTTATCATTTCAACTAAAGTCCGTTACGGCGGCTTCGGCAAGGGTGTTGCTTTCCGTCTGCTGTCTACTCCGCATGGTATGCCTTATTCCAAGGTCATTATCGTCGTCGATGAGTTTGTCGATCCGTTTAACCTGGAGCAGGTTATGTGGGCGCTTACTACCCGCGTCAAACCAAGCAAGGACGTTGCGATCATCCCGAATTGCGCAGGTATGCCGCTTGATCCGTCTTCGGTACCGGCAGGCATGCATGACAAGCTGATCATAGACGCAACTACTCCGGTCGCTCCAGAACCGAATCCGCGTTCTGTTGAATTGTTGAAACCGTCTCCGGCTACTCCGAAATGGGAAGCTATTTTCAGAGACTTTATGGCTGCACAAAAAAATCAATGATAATTTGAGGTATAAAGGAGGCAGATTTTTATGAAATGTCCGCGTTGTGATGCTGATACAGTAAGAGTTATGACTAAATCCCCGGTTGGCGATGTTTGGGAAGTTTATGTCTGCGATACCTGCAGTTATTCCTGGCGTTCTACCGAAGAAATTCATGTACATGATGTATTTAAACTAAAACCGGAAGATATTCCTAATTTACAGCAAATTCCGCCGGTTCCACCTTTAAAGAAATAAATGGCTGCTTGGGGCTTGGACAAGTCCTTGGTTGGCGGGGGAGTTAGCTCCCCCGCTTTTTTTATATAATTGCGGGGTGAAAAATTATGGCAGAGCTGAAAACACAGCTTGATCTGCAGCAGATACCAAAAATAGTAGGCGAGGATGGGACGCAGCTTTTGGCACGCTGCTACGCGGTGCTTGAGCATACCAGGTGGCCGCTTTATATCGTGGGACCTTCGGGCAGCGGCAAAAGTATTATCGCGATGAACCTGGCCAGGCAGTATGCGCTGGCTAAAAATGTGCCAGCCTATTATGTGCAGCTGAGTCCAGAACAGACGAAAACAAGCCTGATTTTGGGACTGAGGCTGGAAAACGGCAGTCTGGCAGTTAAGAACGGAGTTGTGGCAGATTGTATGGAGCGTGGCGGCATTATCATCGTCGATGAGGCGACACATTCGGTACAGGAGATTTTGCTGATGTTCAACAGTATACTGGACCGGACTTCGGTAACGGCGATCGGCGATAAGATGATTTATGCACACGAGGATTTTCGGATCGTGTTCTGCTCGAATGACAGCAGATATTCTGGCAACGTTAAGCTGCCGCAGAGCTTTGCTCAGCGTCTGGTTTCATTTTATTTCGATTATCCGACGGCGGAAGATGAGCTTTTGATAGTTGAACAGATAGTAGCGGAGGAGTGCCGTGCCAACGATGTTGTACCGGTAAGCCTAAAGCGTTATATTATTGAGTTGATGCGCGAGGTACGCAGCAATACTTATCCACTGTCGGTACGCAATGCGGCTATTGCCGTAGTTCTGTGCAATTTGGAGCTTTTGCGGCGCCCAGAGTGGCGGCAGACGATGATAGATTCTTATTTTTATGATAATCGGAATGTTGAAAGCATCAAGAGGTATCTGGCAAAAAGGGTGTTGGGCTGTGAGGCGGCAAGCGTTACTGATTTGACAGACAGGCGGATCATGGAGCTGGAGCAGGCCTTGAGCGCGATCGGAATCGTAACTTTTAAAGAGATCATTTTGCAGAGCTTTATGTATTATCTGGATGTAGACCTTGGTTTTTATGATTTGCAGATGGTGAAGGAGAAGCTTGAGTCTTCAATTATTTAAGGTGGCTGTTATGGAAAATTTTGCGGTATTATGCCCGGAACTGGCTTTTAAAATAGAATATTATGCTGATGCGGCTGCATATCAAGGCTCTGTTGGCACAGAGTGCGGACAGCTGTGCTGCTGTACTGGAAGTCGTGAGGACGGGTATGTGCTGGCTGTCAACTGCGAATGGTTGCTGGAGGCATGGCAGCATTCAGCTTTGCATGGGCTACTGTCGTCAGAAAGTTTTACTGATGCGTTTGTTGTAAGTGAACTGAGTGTTTTGCGGTATGAAAAGACGGCGTTGTTTACGGGGGCGGAGGGGTACAGGCACTTGGAGCGACTTAAGAAGGATATTTTATACCGATGCATCTATAGAAGTATGTTTAGGACCTTCTGTGAGTATAAGCTGGCGCGTGAGCTGCCTGAGTTTGGCAAGCTGCTGACACTACTGAATATGACGACACAGGATGTGGAGTTGGAGCAGCTTGTGAAGTATTTGCCTCAGCGTGGTCAGCTGGAAGCTTTACAGGTGTTTTTGAAGTACGGTATCATCGAGCCGCAGGGGGACAGTAGTTTTTATGATTTTATGGTACCTCTGGCCTTGACTGCGGTACGGACGGAGCTGCAGAATTTGATCGTGGTGACGGATTTGCTGACAGAATGGCTGCAGGGATTGCGGATGACGTCAGAAATCACACCTGTGTGGGAGCAGAAAGTTGCTGCGGCAGGAACTGCCGGTTCTATGTCGATGCTGAAGGTGCTCAGCGAAGAAGAATTATGCGAGATTGTACGGAAAGAGCATATCCGTGAACTGAAAGCAAAAATGCAGAATGCCGCATCACAGACAGGTAAGCTGGCAGGCGTAGGGCGTATGGTAAGCAGGTCGGGCGACACTTCACAGTTCTTTTTGGATACAGTACGGAAATACAGGCGCGAGATCGGCGAGCTGGAATATATTTTTAAGCAGAGCTTTACGTCGATGAAGATCATTGGTGCTTATGACGGCGACGTTAACCTGAAAAAGCAGCAGGAAGCGTATCTGGCCTCTAAAACAGCGGAGGAAAGCAGGGGTTATCAGTATTACTTGCGGCGTAAGGTATCGGTAGATATTATGATCATACGCGATGTTTCGGGCAGTACGTACCGATTTGAACGTGAATATGCAGAAGCGCTGATCGAGATTTTAGCGGCAGTTAATAATTTTGACGGTATCAGAACACTGGTAATAGATTTTGAGGGCGGTGCCAAAGTACGTAAAAGTTTTATTGATAAAGCCGAGCAGACTTCGATCGTACCGTTGTCTGGAGGGGGGACTAATCTGCTGCCGGCGGTGCGGTTGCTGCAGGAACAGGTGCTGAAGGGGAAGCGGAGATTGTTGTTTCTATTATCGGATGGAGAGATCAACGACCGTGAGCAGGCCGAAAGGGAGTTGAACGATTATTGCCGCAGGAATCAGATTGAGATGGTGAAGATAACTTTTGACGAAGAGGATAAATATGGCTATGAGCATACGACAATCATAAATCTGCACAGGTTTCTTGCCTGCAGGATTATCGAAAAGGGGGCGGCATACTGATATGGAAGGTTTGTTGAAGTGCCCGCATGGCCTGGTTACAGGCTGCGAGGAGCGGCAGGGGTTGAAAATCTATCGACATCTGCAGGACGGTGAGGCGTGTGGATTGCTGAATGGGTTACAGCTGACGCCGGAGGAAATTTTGCTGGAAATGGGTCAGACTTTTGTGAGCAGCGGTAATTTCACAGCTTTAGCACCATATGTGCGTGGTGGTGAACTTGCTGAGGGATATGTACCGCCGCAGGCCGGCACAGCGCTGAACGAATTTCTTTTGTTTTTTCACGCCAGTGCAGCGGTACGGAGTTTGATTTATGAAACAGTACTGACGGCTGCCGTAAGCGGCGACGATATTACTTTTAAGGAGCTGCTGGAGCTGGCGCTGTTTGCTTTGTGTTATGCTCGCTTTCAGGAGGAGACCAGGACGTATAAACGGAAAGTAAAAGAGTTGCTGCCATATTTTGGTGCCGGTTTGTTGGACGTTTTAGCAGCGTTAAAAATAGACTATTCGCGGCAATCGGCTGTCAGCTGTTTTTATGAGGAGTATTTCTTCCAGTTGAAGTATGAATTTTGGGACAGGGAAGTAAGTCCGGAGAGACACAAACAGTGGCAGGCAGTGAAGCTGCTGGCATTAGGTATACAAAAGAAAAATACCTGAAGCATAAATGCTTCAGGTATTTTTCTTTTACTATTATTTTTTGAATAATTCAGGAACCCATTTGGCTGGATCGACTTCTTTAAATTTGCTGCGCTGGAAGTGCTCTTTAAGCCCGAAAGGTACGGTGCAGTCAAAAATAGTTTTGCAGGATATACCTACATCGCGGATCGAAGGCGAAAATTCGGGGGATTGGGAAGGATCGAGCGGATGGCAGCGAACGCCTGGGATAGTGATAACGTCGACATCGCCCTGGAAACGGGTATTCAAAGCCCACAGTACGTCGTCGGTATCAAACAGATCAACATCGTCGTCTACCAGGATAACGTGTTTCAGTTCCGAGAAAGCAGAGAAGGCTAGCAGAGCAGCCTGTCTTTGACGGCCTTCATCAGGCGGAGCTTTTTTGACGAATTGGATAACGGCCATATATTTGCCGCCGCCGGAGCAGTGGGCATATACGTTTTTGACATTGCCTGGCAGTGCTTTTTCCGTCATGCCGAGGATAGATGCTTCAGTCGGTATACCTGCCATATTGACGTGTTCTTCGGAAGGACCGATGCAGGATTGCATGATCGGGTCGCGGCGGTGGGTAACTGCTTTGACTTTGATCAGCGGGATTGCTGGTTTCATAGCGCCGGTATAGCCAGGAAATTCCGGCATTGCTTTACCGGTATTGCTGTTTTGGTCTTCGCGGACGCGGACATCAGGCAGCAGTTCGCCTTCGATAACATATTCTGCACGGGCGATAGCCTTTTCGTTGATAGTTTTGCACTGTACCATTTGCACGCCTTCGCCCCGTATACTGCCGGCTATGCTCAATTCATTGAAGCCGAGTGGAGTTGTAGGTGGTTCGAAGCAGGCGGCGATCTCGATGGCCGGGTCAACGCCGATACTGATGGAGATCGGCATCGGTTTGCCGGCTTTTTCGTATTTTTGACGGAATACGTCTAAGTGACGGCCTGGAACGAAATACATGGATATTTCGTCTTTGCCCTGCAGGCAGAGGCGGTGGATAGTAATATCGGTATCGCCGGTTTCAGGATCGGTGCCGTAGCAAAGCCCCATGGTTACATATGGGCCGGCGTCTTCTTCAGTATTGGTAGGGGCTGGGATAAGCTTGCGGATATCAAAGCCCTCTTCTGTTGCCAGATGCACTACTTCCTGACAGGGTGCCTGGTCAGCACTTACAACTACCGGAGCGATCGGGGTGGATACGGAGTCTTTTAAAAGAAAGCCCAGCTTTTCGGGTTCACATCCCAGCAGGTGCCCGACACGGGCATGGCTTGAAAGTATGCCTATAGCTACTTTAGCGCCGGGATGGCCTTTAACATTATTGAAAATCATGGCAGGTCCTAAGCGAGTCGGGCGTTTAACGGTGCCTTTGGCACCAACATAGCGGTAAATACCGGAGATCTCGGCACGTGGATCGGCCTCGACGTTGGTTTCCACCAACTGTCCGGGGATGGTACGCAGATAGTCGAGTGCAGAACGTAAATCATTGATTTTAGTAGTCATAATAAAGCCTCCTTAAATATACTGTACTGTGAATGGGAAGCTGCTGCCTGCAAGAAAGTTGAATCATTTTTGCGGAGACTGTTTTTTGCAATATCTAACAGTTTTCAGTTGACCGGTTTCAGAGCTGCACCAACTGACACCGGTGTTCAAGCAGCATTTCCTCTTAGGAACATCATAATACGAGTGGGAGTTTGAAGGCTATTCTAAATAGCGAAGCTGTTTTGACATATTGGAAAGATATAACCAATAGTTTGCATTAATAAACTTTTAATTCTATAAAGGCAAGACGTTATGCTCTATTGGAATACGAAAAAGCCTGCTTTTACCGTATAATCGTAGTAGATAAGCAGCTTCAGGCTGGGTAGAGTGAAAGCAGGTGAGAGAAATGAATTTTAATCAGTTGAGATATTTTGTCGCTATTGTCAAGCATGGCAGTTTTTGGTCGGCAGCACTGGAAGAATACATTTCTCAGTCTTCACTGTCCAAGCAGATCAAAGCTTTGGAAACCGAGCTTGGGGTAATGTTGTTTAACAGGACCGGTAATAAGATCACTCTGACGGAAGCAGGCCAGTGTTTTTATGATTATGCGCTGCAGCTGCTGGAGACAAAAAACGAAATGCACCAGGAGCTGATGGCTTTTGAAGATACGCCGATCGAAGAAGTGAAATTCGCTTCGATTCCAATCGTCAGTTCCTATAAGATATCAACGCTGCTTTCTGAGTTTCAGAAGGTCAATAAAAATCGCAGGCAGGTCGTTAATTATAATATTCTGGAAGAAGAACAGAAAGACGTGCTGATGCTTTTAAAAAACGATAAGGTGGATTTTGCTTTTGTGCGCGACGGTTTTGATCAGCTGCCCGAATATGAGCATCGGCTGTTTATGACAGACGAGATCGGCCTGATTTGTTCGCAGGAAAGTGAGCTGGCACAGTTGCAGGAATTTGATTTTTCGATGCTGCGGGATGAAAAAATCATTCTGATTTCTCCTAAATCGGAAATTTACCGGATTTTAATGGAAAAACTGCGGAAAGTGAACAAGGAATGTAATGTGGCGGCAACGATGACACGGCATAGGAATGTGTTTTCGATGGTGGCCAATAATGTTGGTATTACTTTTTTTACAAAACGGATGCTGGAGGAAGGACACAGCATTGAAGGGCTGAAATATGTCCCTCTGACGATGCCGATCTACAGTAATGTTTACATCGTTAAACGTAAGGAAAAAACTTTGAATGCGACGACAGAAAAATTTTGGAAGTTCCTTTGCGGTAAATATCAGGAATATCAGCAATAAAAAACCACTGCTGAGCAGTGGTTTTTTATTTATTGCATTTGAAAATATTTTTGCCAATAGATCCAAAAATCCTTGGTAATTTTATTGAGGCGGCGTTTTTTGAGTTTTATCAGGGCCACATCGCTTGTAAGTTCTTCTGCCAAAGGTACGGTACAAAGATGCGGGAAAAGTGTCAGGTCAACGAGACTGAGCGGCAGCAGCGAAATATTGGGAGCTGTCTGCAGGATCTCCATAAGGATCTTATGCCTTGTTGTCAGGCATTTGGGCTTTTTCTCGATGCCTTGGCTTTCAAAGGCCTTCATAACGATCGTGTAAATAATCGAAGAAGTATCTAAAAGTGACAGCGGGTATTTGGTCAGGTCGTTTAGGGAAACTGCTTCTTTAGTGCTTAAAGGATGATTTTGATTGCATACCAGGACAAAAATATCTTTCTTATATGGAATGCGGTCAAAGACATCGACTTCGTCCAGATAATCGGTGCGTATCAGAGCGATGTCGATGGCTCCGTCAAACAGCTCTTTCATAACTTCCTGTTGGTTAGTTTCGTGCATATCGATAACGACGTTGATATCGGGTTTATAGTTGGTTGTGAATTGGGCTATCTGAGCGCTGATGCCATAGGACGATACTACAGGTATTGACCCAAAACGAATAGTGTTGGATTTCTTGGTAGCAAATTCATCTAGATAAAGCAGCATATCGTTGTGTTGTTTGATTGTCATTTCTGCATATTTAGCAAATTCTGCGCCTATTTCAGTCAGATAGACCTTGGAATGTTCGCGCTTGAAGAGATCGACGCCCAGTTCTGTTTCCAGGGCTTTTATCTGTTTGGACATTGACGATTGGGAGATATACATATCATCGGCAGCATTTGAAAAGCTACCTGTTTTGACAATGGCCAGAAAGTATTTCAATTGATTAAGATTCATAAATTCAATCCGCCCTTCTGTACGAATTAAAACACGATAGCAAGTAGTAGAAAAATGAGCTTTGCTTTAAAATCTTTACCTTCTCCATTTAAATTATATTCGATTTTGCTATATACACATATTCGAGAATGGAATACAAGCTTTCGTCTTTGGAAATTCCTAACAAGAATGACGTGTTTATTTAACTGAATTGCCTTTTAGACGGGCTGGTTCTATGATGAAAAGCAAGAAAGAGCTTTGCTGGAGACAAAAGGCAAGGAGGTGAAAAATATTTTTAAGAGCTGTTAAAAAGCTCTTGCTCATTAGCATAAGGATACTCCATAACTTAATAAATTACAATAATTAAATTTGCTGCACATAAACTTAATTATTAAAATGGATATTTTATTGGTTGTGGATGTTCAAAAGTTGTAAGAGATAGGAGGTTTTATTTGTGGGAATGAATAAAGCAAGAATAGGGTTTATTTTAGGCATTATCGTAGCACTGTTGATCGGCACGGCCGATATCCCAGGACTTGCAAGAAATGGTCAGATATGTATGGCGCTTTCTTTTATGACCGTAATTTTCTGGGGCTTTCAAATCACTCAGCCGGGTTATACTTCCGGTCTTTATCTATTACTCCTCGCAGTTTTTGGGGTTGAAAAACCTGCTCTCATTTTTTCGACCTGGACTGGTCCAATGATGTTTTTGATTGTAGGCGCTTATTTGATTGCCGGTGCAGTTAAAGAATCTGGACTTGGCGAACGTATCGCTTATAAATTTATCATTTCTTATGTAACTTCATTTAAGAGTATTATCGTGGCGATTTTTATTCTGACTTTTATCCTCAGTCTTTTGATTCCGCATCCCTGGCCGCGTGCTTTCCTGATTATGTCAGTTATGGCGGTCGTTATTAAAAGTGCGAATATTCCTCGTGTGGATGCAGTTAAAATAGGCTTTACTGTTTTTGCCGCTTCTGTTCCGGTTTCCCTGATCTTTTTGACTGGCGATGCTACTATCAGTCCGCTGGCAGTACAATCATCCGGTGTTTCTCTAGGTTGGCTTGGCTGGTTTAAATTGATGGGACCACCCAGTATTATCGTAAGTATTATTACCTGCTTTATGATTTTGTTCCTATTTAAGCCAACTCAGGAAGTACAGGTCAACAAAGAGGAAATGCGTGCTAAATTAGCAGCTATGGGTCCAATGAGTGGGAAAGAGCTTCGGACTGCCTTTTGGGTAACTTTAGCGATCATTCTTTGGATGACTGATACTCTGCATGGCGTAGATATCGGTTGGGTAACCTTGTTTATCGCAATGGCAATGAGCCTGCCTTTGGTTGGCGAAATTCTGACGCCGGCAAGCTGGAGCGGTGTTCCTCTGCATGTACTGATTTTTTTGACTGCTGCTGTTGCTATCGGACGTGTTGGCGGCGCTACCGGTATGAATGCATGGATAGCCCAGACAGTATTGCCTGGTACAGTTCCGTCTGATCCATATATTCTGGCAGCGTTTATCGCAACTATTTCAATTATTATACATATGCTTTTGGGCAGCGTTATCGCAGTTATGGGTATCATTATCCCAGCTATGATCACCTTTACCAGCCAGATGGGTATTACGCCGCTTGTTCCGGCGCTGCTCGCTTATTCGGCAGTTGCTTCTCACTATGTGCTGCCTTTCCAGCATTTGAACATGCTGGTCGGTTTGGGTGAAGATAACGGTATGTATTCACAGAAGGAAACGATCCGTTTGGGTATTCCGTTCATTATCGTTATCTATGTTATGACTGTACTGATTGAAGTTCCGTACTGGTCGATGTTAGGCTTGTTTGATAAATAATCTGCTGAAGGAGGGCTGGAGATGCGTCTGATCGTTGGTATTTCCGGAGCCAGCGGGGTCATTTTGGGCTATGAGATGTTGAAAGCTTTAAAATTGCTCCCGGATTGTGAAGTTCACTTAGTTGTAACTGAAGGTGCAGTTAAAAATTTTGAGTGCGAAACGGATCTTACCGTACAGGATGTATGCACTCTGGCCGATGTTGTGCACAGCAATAAAAATATGGCTGCCAGTATTTCCAGCGGCTCGTTTAAAACTGATGGAATGATCGTAATACCCTGCAGTATGAAAACAGTCGCCGGGATAGCAGCCGGCTATACAGATAATTTGCTGCTGCGTTCCGCTGACGTTTGTCTAAAGGAGGGCAGGAAGGTAGTTATCGTACCGCGCGAAATGCCTTTGAGCAGGCTGCATCTGCGTAATATCAAGGAAGCTGCTGATTACGGCTGCGTCGTTGTGCCGCCGATGCTGACTTTTTACAATGGGTCAAATTCGGTGGAAAAGCAAATGCAGCATATCATCGGTAAGGTCCTGATGCAGTTTGGTATTGATTATAAGCATTTTGTGGCCTGGAAAGGGGAGGACTAAAATGCAGGCAAAGTCTTTTTCCTTGGGAGCGCAGGAATATTTGCTGGAAGCTGTGGCAGTACGCTGTGGTGATGATCTGACGGTCGTTATCGGCGGCGGTGAAAAGCAGCATATCGGTGCTGTCGCCGTAGGCGTACCGCGCCCCAGCTTAAAAGATAAAAATATAGTTTCTTCTTCGGCATCGGTACTGTGCCTGACAGGGCATAAGGAAGACCTGCTGGCACGCAAAGCCGCCTTAGAACTGGCCAGGATGCTTGGACATACTGTTACAGTGACCGTAGGCCTGCATATCGATGATGCGTCGGCTGAGGCGATAGCGATGCTGGAAGCTAATTTTCAAGAGCTGTTACGGCAGATTTGCCTTTGGGCTGCTGCCTGACAATAAGACGAGTTTACACTCATTCCTCCATCTTTGGAAGCGGGCGGGAATAGCAAGTCCGCCTGCTTCCAAAAAAATAGTTGGTGCCAGAAGGCATACTGTTTGTTCACAGGAAGTTCGCTTTTAAGAAATTGACGCTTTGAATATTTTGTGCTATATTTAGAAAGTAATTAAATACGGTAGCCTTTGGGGCAGGGTGTGATTCCCTACCGGCGGTTATAGTCCGCGAGCTTCTTTGTGAGCATGATCCGGTGTGATTCCGGTACCGACAGTATAGTCTGGATGAGAAAAGGCGGCTATGAGTTTGTTTACTGAGCCATAGACAAAACCCCAAAAGGTTTTGCCTGTGGTTTTTCTAATTTCAGGGCATATCGTAAGCTTACTTGAAGAAGGTGACTTAATGGACGATGAATTATATATGCGGCAGGCGCTGGCTTTAGCCTGTCTGGCTGAAGGTGATACCAGCCCCAATCCTATGGTAGGTGCAGTTATCGTCAGTGCTGATGGAGAAGTTGTAGGCGAAGGCTATCATCATAAGGCAGGGCAGCCTCATGCCGAGATCAATGCGTTGAAGGAAGCAAAAAAGCTGGCCCGTGGCGGAACGATATATGTAACACTGGAGCCCTGTTCGCATTTTGGACGTACCGGACCCTGTTGCGAGGCGATTATTGCTGCCGGACTGAAACGTGTGGTTGCGGCGGTCGAAGACCCGAACCCCAAGGTTGCCGGCAACGGTTTTAAGCGTTTACGCGATGCGGGGATCGAGGTTACTGTGGGCGTGTGCGCAGAAGAGGCACGTCTGCTTAACGAGAAGTTTTTCCACTGGATCGTAACCGGCAGACCCTTTGTTTCGATGAAATATGCAATGACTTTAGACGGTAAGATAGCTACAAGGACCGGCGATTCGAAATGGATCACCGGCGAGGACGCCAGAGCTTATGGGCACTATTTGCGCAAGGCTCACGATTGTATCCTGGTCGGTAAGAATACGGTGCTGGCAGATGATCCGGAGCTTACTACCAGGTTGGTAGAGGGGCGAAACCCGCTGCGGATAGTGTTGGACAGTAACTGTGAAATACCCATGACTGCGAAGATTTTTGACGGCGAGGCTGAAACCTTGCTGGTCACAGGCACTTGTTTACCGGGCGCCAAGCAGTCCAAAGCAGAAGCGCTGCAGGCGCTGCCGAAGGTAGAAGTGCTTCAGCTGCCTGCGGTCAATGGCAAGCTGCCTGTAGCGTTGCTGCTGCAGGAGTTGGCTGGGCGTAATCTGACCAGTATTTTGGTTGAAGGAGGCAGTACAGTGCACGGTGACTTTTTAGAAGCCGGCTTGGTGGATCGTATTTATGCGTTTATCGCACCGAAACTGATCGGCGGCAAAGAGGCGTTGACTCCGGTCGGCGGCAAAGGCTTTGCGCTGATGGAGGATTGTTATGTTTTGAAGGAGACAGAAACACTGCCTTTAGGAGCAGATATTTTGCTGACTGGCAGAGTGGAAAGGAATAAATGCTGATATGTTTACTGGATTAGTTGCAGAGCTTGGCACTGTGCGCGGGTTGAAGAGAGTGCAGAACAGTTATCATCTGACTGTAGCCGCTAGAAAAGTGCTGGATAATTTAAAAATAGGCGACAGCGTTGCAGTGAACGGCGTTTGCCTGACAGTAGTTGTTTTGGGCAGCGGTGAGTTTACGGCTGACGTGATGCCGGAAACCATGCGTTTGAGCAATCTGCGTGATCTGCGCAGCGGCGACCGGGTCAATCTGGAAAGGACGCTGCGGTTGATGGATGGCCTGGACGGACATATCGTCAGCGGTCATGTGGAGGGGATCGGTGTGATCGCGAAATGCCGGCAGGACGGCATAGCTAATGTGGTAACGGTAAAAACGCCGCCGGAGTTGATGCGTTACATCCTGCATAAGGGTTCTATTGCTATCGATGGTATCAGTCTGACGGTAACGGATGTCACCGAGGATACTTTTTCAGTATCGCTGATCCCGCATACCTCGAAGGAAACTACTTTAGGCTTTAAGACCGTTGGCGACGAGGTCAATCTGGAGACAGACATTATCGGTAAATATGTTGAACAGATGCTGAAGTTTGGCAATAAGGCAGAGAAAAAGGATGAAACCAGCGTTTTGAGTAAAGCTACTTTATTCGAAAACGGTTTTATGTAAATAAGGAGGCTATGAAAATGGAAGAGTTCAAATTTAATACAGTTGAAGAAGCGATAGCAGCTATCAAAGCCGGTAAAATGGTTTTGGTAACTGATGACGAGGATAGGGAAAACGAAGGTGATCTGATTATGGCTGCCGAGCTGTGTACGCCTGAGGCAGTAAACTTTATGGCAAAATACGCACGCGGTCTGATCTGTATGCCGGCAGCTCCGGAGATCATGGATAAGTTGCAATTTGGCGCGATGGTAGCTAAAAATACTGATAATCACGAAACTGCGTTCTCCGTATCTATCGATCACGTCGATACTACTACGGGTATTTCGGCGCACGAACGCGCATATACGATGAAAAAATGTGCTGATGATAACGCGCAGCCTGATGATTTCCGTCGTCCGGGACATGTTTTTCCGCTGCGTGCACGTGAAGGCGGCGTACTGCGCCGCACAGGGCACACCGAGGCGACTGTAGATCTGTGTAAGCTGGCTGGATTGAAGCCAGTCGGTATCTGCTGCGAGATCATGAGCGAAGACGGCAATATGGCTCGTACTCCTGAATTGAAAGAATTTGCTAAAGAACACGGGTTGGTTTTTATTACCGTTGCTGCTTTGGTCGCTTACCGCAAGGCGCACGAAAAAATGGTGCATCGTGCGGCTGAAGCCGCGCTGCCGAGTAAATACGGCAATTTCCGCGCTGTAGCTTACGAAAATGATCTGGATGATCTTTGCCATGTTGCCATCGTTAAAGGTGAGGTGTCCGGTAAAAAAGATGTCTTGGTACGCGTACATTCAGAATGTCTGACCGGCGACGCTTTCGGTTCCCTGCGCTGTGATTGCGGCGATCAGCTGGCAACAGCGCTGCGAATGATAGAAAAAGAAGGGTGCGGTGTAGTACTGTATATGCGTCAGGAAGGACGTGGTATCGGTCTGGCGAATAAAATCAGGGCTTATGCGCTGCAGGATCAGGGTTATGATACCGTTGAAGCCAATGTTAAGCTGGGCTTTGCTCCGGATCTGCGTGATTATGGTATCGGAGCTCAGATCCTTTCCGACCTAGGCTTGACCAGCATTCGTCTGATCACTAATAATCCTGCCAAACGTGTGGGGCTTTCCGGCTATGGCATCACCGTAAGCGAAAGAGTGCCTATCGTTATCGACGCTAACCCTTTTAACGAGTTCTATCTGGAAGTCAAAGAGGAAAAAATGGGGCATGAGCTGCACGAAGGTCATGAGCATAAACACTGCAACTGCTGCAGCTGATATAAAAATCAAATTAACTTAAAATGGAGGCAATGAATATGAAAACTTTAGAAGGTCAATTAACAGCACAAGGTATGAAAGTGGCTATTGTTGTAGCCCGTTTTAATGAATTTATCACCAGCAAGCTTTTGAGCGGTGCTATCGACTGCCTGGAACGTCATGGGATGGACAATGAAGATATTACTGCAGTTTGGGTCCCAGGAGCATTCGAGATCCCTTTGGCAGCGCAGAAGCTTGCAGTGAGTGGCAAATATGATGCTGTTATCTGTTTGGGTGCGGTTATCCGCGGTTCTACTCCTCATTTTGACTATGTTTGTGCCGAAACTTCTAAAGGCGTGGCGCATGTTGGTCTGGAAACAGGTGTTCCGGTAGCTTTCGGCGTTCTGACTACCGAAAATATTGAGCAGGCTGTTGAACGTGCCGGTACTAAAGCTGGCAACAAAGGTGTTGATGCTGCAATGACTGCTATCGAAATGGTCAATCTGTTGAAAAACATCTGATTTTTAAACGTACGTTAATCGTAGATTCTAAGAGGTATATATAATGAAAGATATTTTGACTAAAGGCACGGCTGAAGGTGTACGAATTTATGCGCTGTGTACTACTAATCTGGTACAGGAGGCTGCTATCAGGCATCATACTTCCCATTTGGCTAGTGCCGCTTTGGGCAGGGCGATGAACGGAGCCCTGCTTTTAGCAGCTACTATGAAAGATAATGAACGCATTGCCCTGCGTTTAAAGGGTGACGGGCCGATCGGCGAAGTCGTTGCCGATGCAGAAGGCACGCATGTGCGTGGTTATGTAGGTGATCCGGATGTATTTTTGCCGCTGAAAAACGGCAAGCTGGATGTTGGCGGCGCTATTGGAGCCGGCAATATTATTGTGACCCGTTATCTGCAGAACGCTGAACCTTTTACCGGCTATGCCGAACTGGTTGACGGCGAGATCGCCAGTGACCTTACTAATTATCTATACACGTCTGAACAGACACCGTCTTCTGTGGCGTTAGGCGTATTGGTCAATAAAGAGGGGCAGGTCATAGCTTCAGGCGGGTACTTTATTCAGGCAATGCCAGGCTGCGCAGAGGAAACGCTGGCACAGCTGGAGGAAAACATCAGTTTAACTCCTTATGTTACGCAGCTGCTGGAGCTGGGTTATACTCCAGAAAAGATGATCGAAACTATTGCCCGCGGTCTAGATGTAACAATTCAGGAGAGCATAGAGCTTAGTTATAAATGCCGCTGCAGTAGAGAAAAGATATTGGGAGCATTGGCGACTTTAGGGCAGGAAGATATCTCGGCCATGAGTCAGGATGAGGAAACAGAGGTGCATTGCCAGTTCTGCAACGAAACCTATAAATTCAGCGGGGAAGAAATTGCCCGGTTGCTGAAAAAATAAATAAATCTTGACACCTCGAACAGTTGTTTGTATACTATTTGTAGATAGTAATTGACAGCAACGAAACAGGAGGCTTGATCAAATGAGTACGGAAAAACTGAACGCTGAAAAAACAAAAGCGTTGGAAAATGCAATGCGCCAAATCGAAAAAGATTTCGGTAAAGGTTCGATCATGAAATTGGGCGAAGCCAGCGCTAAAATGAACATAGAGGTTATTCCTACAGGCGCTTTGTCTTTAGATATAGCTTTGGGAGTAGGCGGCATTCCACGCGGCAGGGTCATCGAGATCTATGGCCCGGAATCTTCCGGTAAAACTACAGTTGCCCTGCATATGATCGCTGAAACACAGAAAATCGGTGGTTATGCGGCGTTTATCGACGCTGAGCATGCTTTGGACCCTGAATACGCACGTAAGCTGGGCGTCGATGTCGACAATCTGCTGATTTCGCAGCCTGATAACGGCGAGCAGGCATTGGAGATCGCTGATGCTTTAGTACGCAGCGGCGCTATCGATATCATCGTTATCGACTCCGTAGCGGCTTTGGTACCGCGTGCAGAGATCGAAGGCGAGATGGGTGATTCTCACGTTGGCCTGCAGGCCAGGTTGATGAGTCAGGCTCTGCGTAAGCTGACCGGTATCATTTCCAAGTCTAAATGTGCTACTGTTTTCATCAATCAGATCCGCGAAAAAGTCGGAGTTATGTTCGGAAATCCAGAAACAACTACCGGCGGCAGAGCGTTGAAATTTTATTCCACTGTCCGCATGGATGTACGACGGATTGAAACTCTGAAAAACGGCAACGATATGATAGGCAACCGTACCCGCGTGAAAATCGTTAAAAATAAAATCGCTCCGCCTTTCAAACAGGCAGAATTTGATATTATGTACGGTGAAGGCATTTCCCATGAAGGCTGCATCGTAGATCTGGGTGCAGAGTTTGACATCATCAATAAAAGCGGTGCATGGTATTCCTACGGCGAGGTTCGTTTGGGACAGGGCAAAGAAAAGGTCAAAGATTTTCTCAAAGAAAATCCGGAAATGGCTGCTGAGATCGAAGCCAAGATCCGCGAGCATACTATTGCCAAATTAGTAAGCGCAGAAAGCGGTGTAAGCGATGCTGAACCGGTCGTCCAAGAACTTAGCGACTGAGCAGGAAGCGTATGATTATGCTTTAGATATTCTGAGCTATCGTGATTACAGCCGTAAGGATATGGAACTGAAGCTGAAACGTAAAGGTGCAGATGCTGGCATCATCAAGAGTACTATCCAAAAACTGCTGGAATATGGTTTCTTAGATGAAAAACGTTATGGACAGAGGGTTTTTGAAGCCTGGCTTTCTAAAAAATACTATGGCAGATGTCACCTGCGGCTGGAGCTGCAGAAAAAAAATGTGGCCGAACGTTATATAAACGATATTTTAGCGCAGTTTTCTGAAGCTGAGGAACAGGAACGGGCGGAGAAGGCTCTGCAGTCTTGTTTAAAACGTAATCCTAAAAAATATGATCCTGCTACGCAGGAAGGCCGGGCCGCTATTGGCAGGTACCTGTATGCGCGTGGCTTTGCAAGTAAATATATTCAAAAAAGCATTAATAATATACATGGTTCTGTGATATTAATGGATGACTGCTAACTTGACTTTTATATAAAATCCATTTAAAATTATAGTATCCAATCGTGTTAATAATTAATGAATGAATGTTATCCACGAGGCGACAATAGTTTGTTGCCTCATTTTTTTTAAAAATTAATAAGGAGGTGAAAATCATTTTAGAACTTATCGGTATTACTATCGGTGCTGGTGCCGTTGGTGGTGCGATCGGTTATTTAGTACGTAAAAATGTTGCTGAAAACAAAATTGCTACTGCTGAAGAAACCGCTATTCGTATCATTCAGGAGGCGGAACAGACCGGTGAAGCTAAACGCAAAGAAGCGTTAGTAGAAGCTAAAGAAGAAATCCACCGCATGCGCAGTGAGATGGAACGAGAAAATAAAGAGCGTCGCAGTGATATCCAACGTCAGGAAAGACGTCTTTTGCAAAAAGAAGAAAATCTTGACCGTAAGATAGAGTCTTTTGAGAAAAAAGAGGAACACTTAGCTGTTAGAGAGACTTTCCTCAGTGACAGTCAGGCTAAAGTCGATGCATTATATCAAAAACAATTGGGTGAACTGGAACGTTTGTCCGGTTTATCTACCGAAGATGCTAAAAAAGAACTTCTTCAATCTGTTGAAGAAGAAGTGAAACACGAAACCGCAATGCTCATTAAAGATTTGGAGCAGCAGGCGAAAGAGGAAGCAGACAAGAAGGCCAGAGAGATCATTTCTCTGGCGATTCAGCGTTGTGCGGCCGACCACGTAGCAGAAACTACTGTTTCTGTAGTAGCCCTGCCTAATGATGAAATGAAAGGCCGTATCATTGGCCGTGAGGGCAGAAATATCCGGACACTGGAAACTTTGACCGGTATTGACCTGATCATTGACGATACGCCGGAGGCGGTAATTATTTCCGGTTTTGACCCCGTACGCCGTGAGGTTGCCCGCGTTGCTCTGGAAAAACTGATCAACGACGGTCGTATCCATCCGTCCCGTATCGAGGAAATGGTTGAAAAAGCACAAAAAGAGGTCGAACAAAAGATCAAAGAAGCAGGCGAGCAGGCTACTTTTGCGGTAGGTGTGCATGGTTTGCATCCTGAACTGATAAAATTACTGGGCCGCTTGAAATATCGTACCAGCTATGGTCAAAATGTCCTGAATCATTCTGTTGAGGTTGCTCATCTAGCAGGCTTGATGGCCTCAGAATTGGGCGTTGACGTAGTTTTAGCCAAACGTGCTGGTTTACTGCATGATATTGGTAAAGCTATCGATCACGAGATGGAAGGTTCCCACGTTGAGATCGGCATGGAAATTGCTAAGAAATATCGTGAATCTGAATTGGTACTCAATGCTATCATGGCCCATCATGGCGATGTAGAGCCTAAGAGTGTTGAAGCAGTTCTGGTAGCTGCAGCTGATGCTGTTTCTGCCGCAAGACCTGGCGCGAGACGCGAAACATTGGAAAGCTATTTGAAACGGTTAACTCGATTGGAAGAGATTTCTGAATCTTTTGAAGGCGTTGAAAAATGCTTTGCTGTCCAAGCAGGACGCGAAATTCGCATAATGGTAAAACCTGACCAGATCGATGATGCTACATCTATTTTGTTAGCGCGCGATATTGCTAAAAAGATTGAAGCCGAGATGGAATATCCCGGTCAGATCAAAGTCGTCATCATTCGTGAAACACGCGCTGTTGACTACGCAAAATAATAAGGTTGAAAATAAATCCCCAAGCCGTCAGGTTTGGGGATTTTTTACATAATTGTTACGATTTATTCGTTTGAAGGACTGCGATTGGTGTTTATTTTATGTTATAATATGAGTATTAATTTATTATCTAAAATTTTCTGGAGGTCAGCTAATGAGAATTGATGGTGCCGGCGGTTGTTTTGATAACCGTATTTACGAAATAAACAATAAAAGCGCTTGGAATCTGTTATTGCTTACAGTCAATGAAATGGGTGTGACGGTTGATTCCCGTGATGATGAAAATGGCATTCTTGAATGCCATAATGATAAAAAGGTTATGCGTTTTTCGGCACAGGCGATGGACGAAGAAACTACTCAGGTTTTTGCTGATGTTCATGGTAAGAGGATTCAGGTTTATAACTGGAAGCCACAGGATAAAGAAGTCAATCTTTTTTACGACTTATTTGAAAACAAGCTGCGTGAATACCGGGCCTTTATCCTTTGTCCCAGCTGTAAGGCCAAAATCAGTTCGCTTGTAAAATTTTGTCCGGAATGCGGTGTACCGGTAAAATAAAAATAAACCAAATACCGTTAGGTATTTGGTTTATTTTTAATAATCATAAATTAGATAGCGCGGGTAACTTTACCGGAACGCAAGCAACGGGTGCAAACATTAACGCGTTTTACAGATTCGTTAACAATAGCCCTTACTTGTTGAATGTTCGGTTTCCAAGCACGTTTAGTATGTCTATTGGAATGGCTGACGTTATTGCCAGCGAGAGTACCTTTGCCGCAGACTTCGCAAATGGATGCCATGAGTCCCACCTCCTTAACGTATTACGAGCATTAGTTACAAATTTAACAAAAGTATCATACCATAGACTGTAGGTAAAAGCAAGTAAATTTTATAGATTGGCAGTGATTTTATGTGGTGGCGTGAGCCTGTTACCAGTTTAAAAGGTATAGGGATAAAAAAAGCTTTAGAATTTCAGAAATTGAATATAGAAACGGTCGGTGATCTACTCAACCGGTTCCCGAGAATGGACAGTTATCTTGATTATTCTAAAGTGAAACGTATCGGAGAGCTGACTACTGATAACGAAAAACAGCTTTTTACAGGGGAAGTGTTTCGAGTTTCAGATAAATATTCAGGCAGAGGGAAACGCTATACTGTTATCACAGTTCAGGACGATGGCAGTTACGCCGATATTTTTCTGTTTGCAGCGCAGCGGTATCAGGCCCGTAAATACAAATCAGGTATGCGTCTGATTGTTATTGGTAAAGTACGCCGCGGTACAACGGCAAAATTTGTTTCCGAAGCGTTTATTCAAATTGCCGACAGTAATGAAAGTATCAATGCTTTAGGAATTTTACCTGTTTATAGTCTGACAGGCTCTTTGACACAGGTAGCGGTACGCACAGCAGTCAAACAGGCACTGGCAAAGGCAGAACAATATTTGCCGGAAACATTGCCGGCAAGTATTATAACGGAAAGGCAGCTGCCGGATCGTTATACTGCATTGAAGAATATTCATTTTCCTGGCAGTTTTGCTAAACTGGCAGAAGCTAAAAAAAGATTCATTTTTGAAGAACTGTTTCTACTGCAATGCGGGCTGCTCTATTATCGCGATCGCATTAAAGAGGTGAGGCAGGGCATCAAGCACGGCGTGGACGGCAAGCTTGTTACAGCGGTGAAAAACTCACTGCCGTTTGAACTTACTGAAGCGCAGCAGAAGGCCTGGCAGGAAATATCACTTGATATGCAGGATAACAAGCCGATGCACAGGTTGCTGCAGGGTGATGTAGGATCTGGCAAGACTGTTGTTTCGGCTCTGGCGCTGGCTAAAACGGCTGAAAACGGATATCAGGGCTGTATTATGGTGCCGACAGAAATTTTGGCACAGCAGCATTTTGAAACCCTGACAGAATATTTGGGCAAACAGGGGTTAAGAGTCGAGCTTTTGACAAGCAGTGTCAAAAAAGCTAAACGTCGGGAAATTTTAGAAAATCTGGAGCTGGGAGAGATTGATGTACTGGTTGGCACGCATGCCCTGATCCAGGACGATGTTGTTTTTGCCAGATTAGCGCTGGTGGTTACTGATGAACAGCATCGTTTTGGTGTAGATCAGAGGGCGAAATTATCCAATAAATCACAGTTTGCCCCAGATATTTTAGTTATGACTGCTACTCCGATCCCGCGAACCTTAGCTTTAACTATTTATGGTGATCTTGATACTTCCATGATGCAGGGAAAACCTGTTGGACGTAAACCGATTGAGACTTTGTGCTACACCGGTGAGAAGCGTAATGCCGTATATGCTGGACTGGTGCGTCAGGTACAGGCCGGACATCAGGCTTATGTTGTCTGCGCTCTGATCGATGAATCTGAAGGTGTAGAAGCACGCTCGGCAACAGAAGTTTATACGGAACTGCAGGCAACGTATTTAAAAAATATTCCCTGCGCTCTGCTGCACGGACGTTTGAAAAACCAGGAAAAAGAAGACATTATGAGCCTCTTTGCCGCAGGAGAAATCAAAGTGCTGATTACGACGACAGTTATTGAAGTTGGTGTCAATGTTCCCAATGCAACGCTGATGATCATCGAAAATGCTGACAGATTCGGGTTGGCCCAGATGCATCAGCTGCGCGGCAGGGTAGGGCGCGGCAAGGATCAGTCGTACTGTGTGCTGCTTACGGATAATGACAATAAGGAAACACTGGAACGACTGCAGGTATTGCGCGACAGTGATAACGGGTTCTTTCTGGCAGAAAAAGATCTGGAGCTGCGCGGTGCCGGGCAATTATTCGGTTTGCGTCAGCACGGCTTGCCTGATTTATATATTGCTGATATACTGCAAGATATAGGCGTTTTGATAGAAGCACGTGAATTAGCGAAAAAAGCGTTCAAGAACCCGCAGATGCTGCGAGAGATCGAAGATGCTCTTAGCAGTCAATTTGACGAACGGTTCCAGCGTATTTTTTATTCGTAATATTAAAGGAGTTTTAATGGAGAATAAAACTAAATGGTATCGTGACCCTGATGTCATAACTAAAATCATTGCGGTGGCTTTTTTGGTGCTGCTGGGATGCTGTATACATTTTTTTGCTCAGGATTTTTTTGATAAAACTCTTAAACTGGCTATCAGCGGTAACGTCAATGCTTTGGCTGAATATCTGCGGTCTTTTGGGCCCTGGGCAATTGTAATCAGTTTTTTACTGGATGTGTTCATCAATGCGGCCAGTATTTTTCCTTCAATTTTTCTTTCAACGGCTAATGGTTTGATTTTCGGTCTGCCACTGGGAATACTGATTTCCTGGCTGGCGGAAACTGTCGGTGTTGTGATCAGCTTTCTGCTGATGCGTTATTTATTCAGAGGTACTGCTGAAAAGATCATTGCTACAAGTAACAGCCTGAAAAATATCGACGAAGCCAGCGGTAAGAACGGTTTGCAGTGGATGGCATTTGCCAGAGCGCTGCCTTATTTTCCTTCGGGAATTTTAACTGCCATCGGGGCTTTGAGCAAAATCAGCGTCAGAGATTATATTATTGCCAACCTGATCGGTAAATTTCCTTCGACGGCATTAGAAGTTGTTATTGGGCATGATATTGTAAATTTTAAGCAAAACAGTATGCGTTTGACAGTATTGGTTATTGTTACGGGCATCGTGTTTTTTGCTTATAAACGTTATAAAAAATAGCAGTGTGCTTTATTTACTCATATCTAATGCGGCAGTGGCGATGAGTTTTATACTTTTGAATAAATTTATATGGACAGATAAAATAACTGCGTTACGGCAGTTATTTTTTTATCTGCAATTAGGATAATAATTTTCTTTTAGTATCTATTGCAAGAATAATTGAGAGCAGTTATAATAAAGGCAGTGATAAAAGAGGAGGGTCTTTTATATGAGTAAACATCAATTTACAGATATCCGTGTTGCTATTGAACCGGATAATCCTGCTGTACAAAGGTTGGAATTCAAATGCATCAAATGCGGTTCCTGTAAAGCAGTCTGCACCGATTATATCGGTGTCTGCGGTACCTACGATCTCAAGGCGACCGGAGATGTGCCTATCTGTATAAACTGCGGGCAGTGCGCTAATGTGTGCCCGGCAGACAGTATTACTGAAAAGGTTGAGGCTTATGAAGTAGCAGCAGCAATGCGCGATCCTGAAAAGATCGTTATTTTCAGCACTTCTCCTTCTGTGCGCATTGCTTTAGGTGAAGAATTTGCTATGGCAGACGGTAGCTTTGTTGAAGGAAAAATGGTAGCGCTGCTGAAAAAACTGGGAGCAGATTATGTGTTGGATACTAATTTTGCTGCTGACCTTACGATCATGGAAGAAGCCAGTGAGTTGGTGGAACGTATCACAAAAGGCGAAAAAACGCTGCCACAGTTTACCAGTTGCTGTCCGGCCTGGGTCAAATTTGCTGAAACCTATTATCCGGAAATGCTTCCGCATATTTCCAGTGCTAAAAGCCCGATAGGAATGCAGGGGCCGACAATCAAAACTTATTTTGCAAAAAGAATGGGACTTGATCCCCAAAAAATAGTTAATGTGGCTGTTACTCCCTGTACAGCTAAAAAATATGAAATCCGCCGTGATGAGATGAATGCTGCTGCAAGGCATTTAGGTATGAACGGTATGCGTGATATGGATTATGTTATTACTACGCGTGAACTGGCTATGCTGGCCAAAGATGAAAATATTGATTTCGCAGCATTGGAAGATCAGGCATATGATGACTTTATGGGACTGGGGTCAGGTGCCGGCGTGATTTTCGGTAATACCGGTGGCGTTATGGAAGCTGCAGTACGCAGTGCTTACACTTTTGTAACGAAAAAAACTGCTCCGGCAGCACTATATGATTTGAAGCCCGTACGCGGTTTGGAAGGTATCAAAGAAGCTTCCGTAGACATTGACGGCTTGAAAGTAAAGGTTGCTATCGTCTATGGTACTGCTAATGTCCGTAAATTGATCGAAAAAATCAAAAGCGGCGAAAAAAGCTATCATTTTGTCGAAGTAATGACTTGTCCGGGCGGATGCATCGGTGGGGGCGGTCAGCCTAAAGACAGGGAATATAAAGGTGATGCGCTGCGTGCCAAGCGTATCGAAGGCCTTTATAAACGTGACGATTCGATGCAGCTGCGGTTAAGCCACGAAAATCCTGAAATCATTAAATTATACGAAGAATTTTACGGTGAACCCTTAAGTGAGTTGGCAGAACAGATGCTGCATACGGTGTATTTTGACAGAAGTTCTGATTTGGGAGGAGTTTATATCGCTCCGACAGAAATTCAGTCTGCAGCAGGTTTAAAACAATTTCGTTGCAAGGTTTGCGGCTATATTTATGAAGGTGCAAGCCTGCCCGAAGATTATATCTGTCCTACCTGCGGTGTAGGTGCGGAAATGTTTGAAGAAGTACGCTAAAGTTTAAATAAAAAGCTGAAACCTTTTGGTTTCAGCTTTTTATTATTTATCCAGTAATTTATAAATCTGTGGGAAGGGTTCAACGGTGCGTTTTAAAATACCGTTGATATAGGCGATAGTGATACCGTAATTGGTGAAAGGTATGTTTTGGTCCACAGCACATTTGATGCGGTACTGCATTTCCCGTTCGTTCAGCATACAGGCGCCGCAGTGGATGATCATTTTATACGGCGATAAGTTTAGGGGGAATTCCGTGCCGCTGGTAAAAATAAATTCTGGATTTTTACCGGTATATTCTTTGATCCAGCGTGGCAGCTTGACGGTGCCGATATCATCGCATTGGCGGTGATGTGTGCAGCCTTCGCCTATGAGGATTTTATCTCCGTCTTCAAGGCTGTCGAGTGCTGTAACGCCTTGAACGGCAGTCTGCAGATTACCTTTATAGCGTGCAAACAGGATCGAAAAAGAGGTCAGAAGAATATCTGCCGGCGTTTCAGCAGCAACTTTTTTAAAGACCTGACTGTCGGTGATAACCAGTTTGGGTCGTTTACCTAAATTTTGCAGTGTGTTGGTCAGTTCGTTTTCTTTAACTACAATAGCGGCAGCGTCTGCTTCCAGAATATCGCGGATCGTTTGCTGCTGCGGCAGGATCAGCCTTCCTTTAGGGGCGGCAGAATCGATGGGCACTACTAAGACAACGAAGTCCGAAGGCGACAGCAGATCAGCAACTATCTGTGCTTTATTTTCATCTGCAGGTACGGTTTGGGCGATTGCTTCTTTAAGCTCAAAAATATTGAGCTTCTGTTCAGCACTGACAAATAAAAGTTTCCCGTTTGACAGCAGAGCTTGATAAGCAGTTTTTTTATCTTCATTTATGGTTTCACATTTGTTGATAACGATGAGCAGGGGGATTTTTTTTGTATTGATTCGTTCTATCAAACGCAGATCTTCAGCAGAAGGGCCAACTGCAGCGTCAATAATTACAAGCGCGATATCGGTTTTGTTGAGTACCTGATATGCTTTTTGAATACGCAGGCTGCCCAAAACGCCTTCATCGTCGATACCCGGAGTATCAATGATCATTACTGGTCCCAGCGGCAGCAGCTCCATAGCTTTATAAACAGGATCTGTGGTTGTACCTTTGGCTTCAGAAACGATTGCTAAATTTTGCCCGGTGATCGCGTTGATAAGGCTTGATTTGCCGGCGTTACGTTTACCGAAGATACCGATGTGAACGCGTTCAGAAGATGGGGTAGCATTTAAACTCATAAAATCACTTCCTTTTATATAAATTATATACTAAAATAGTGCGATTATAGTACAGATAAGTTTTCTGAAAAATATACAATATCACACTTGTATACAAAAGTGTTAAATTTATGTAACAGTTATTGACGATGTTGTTAGTTTTAAAGTATATTATATATGCGTGTGGAATAATTCACAACCAAACCAAAATAAAGGAGGCGTATGAATGAGTACTAATAATGATTCAACGCAGCATGTTCAAATCGCAGTAGCCGACCCTACACCCTTGGGACTATTTGGTCTGGCCGTCGTAACAATGGTGGCTTCTGCACAAAAATTAGGTATCGTTGAAGGAGTATCCTGGGTTTTGCCGTGGGCTCTTTTCTGCGGATCCTTCGCCCAGCTGTTGGCTGGCTATTTTGACTATTGCCATCGCAATATTTTTGGCGCAACAATTTTCAGTGCTTTCGGCTTTTTCTGGTCTGCAGTAGGTATGAGCTGGATGATTAAAGCAGGAACCTTTGGTCCTGGTCTGGCTGCTGGTGTGGATCCTAAAGCTATTGGTTTTGCATTTTTGGCCTATTTTATATTTGCCTGCATTGGTACCATTGCTGCGTCCTCTGCAAGTCTGTTCTTATTCGTAGATATGGTTTTCATTGATATCTTACTTTTAGGTTTAGCTTTAGACGGACTTGGTATCGGCGGTCATTTCCCGCACACCATGGCTGCTTATGCTGAAATGGCAGTAGCGCTTATTTCCTTATATGGCGCCGGAGCCGGGTTCCTTAATAATTTCTATGGTCGTCAGTTCTGGCCTGTAGGAGCTCCGCTTGGTATCTGGAAAAAATAGTCTTGTTTGATAAAAAAGCACTGTGAGAATCTCACAGTGCTTTTACTTTTTTCAAAATTACTTAACAAGTTCCAGCCGTGGGTTGGGAAGATGTACTCGTCCTGCTTTAGCGCATACTTTGCCGTCTACCATAACGATATCCGCTGTAAAGTTGATATTACCGTCAAAAAGGCTTGATCCTACTGCATAAGTATCTACAGGAACCTTTAATGCTTCAAACTCTTTGATACGTTCGGCGTCAAATCCGCCGGAAACGATAATTTTTACATAATCGAAACCTTCTGCATCAAGTGCTGTGCGTACATTATGTACTAGTTCCTTGCAGACGCCTGTCGGTTTGAACATACCCATTTGGCTGAGCAGGCTTTTATCTACCATAGTGCCGGAGGTATCCAAGCGGACTCCTGCTAATTTGCGGCCAAGTTTGCGTGCTACCTGTAAAGTCGTACCAACACAGTCATTATCAAAGTCGACCAGGGCAATACGCGCAATATCAGGCGCTACATATTTATCAAAGGCGCTGGTTGCTGCCAGCGTGTCGCCGTTGTATGCTGCGATCAGGGCGTGGGGAATAGTTCCCAGACCTTTGCCATTGCTGGCTAAGGCGTTGGCATCAGTAGAGAAACCTTTGATACCGCCAATCATAGCAGCATAGCCGTCAGATTCCTGGGTTTGATAGGTATCATACCGGGCAGGGAAAAAGAGGACCGGTTTGCCGTTTGCTGCTTTGACAACACGGCGTACATTAGTAGCGATACGGCTTTGCCGCGCCAGAAAACCAAGATAGATAGTTTCCAGATGGGCAAAGTCTGCCAGATCACCTTCGATCGTCATTAGTGTTTCCCAGGGGGCAACCTCATCTCCGTCATGTAAAGCATGGATCGTAATATTTTCAGGATTATGTGCGCAGGTTTTGATCAGGGCGATAGTTTCATCGATGCCGCAAACAACTACCGGTTCACGGGTAAAAAGCTGCATCATTACTCTAGGATGGTGATTATCGCCATTCAGTATCTCTTCGGTACGCAGAAAATAAGCGTCGGTGTAATAACCGGCTTTGATTTTTTCTACCGGAAAATGAAAATGTTCAACTGGTAAACGATTTTTCATGATAACCTCCATCATTATATAGAATAAATTAGCTCTTGATATTGTGCTAATTACATTTTATGATACAATAATAGCGCTACAGGTTCAAGTTTTTTGATAAATTTTTCTTAAATGGAGTTTATAAATGGCATCTTGTGAAAAAAAATATACAATATTATTATTGTCGGCTCCGATAGGTTCAGGGCATAAGCTGGCTGCTCAAGCTCTGGAACAGTCTTTTGCACTGGCAGACAATGTGCAGGTAGTGCACGGAAGTATTTTTGACTTTTTTCCGGGCAGTATCGGCAATGCTTTTTTACGTTTTTATTTATGGGTACTCTCATATTGTCCCTGGCTGTATGAGCTGGCTTATAAATGGGGAAACCGTCAGAGCGGGTCGCTATGGCTGCGTAACTTTATTAATGGTACCTTAGCAAGTTTGGCACAGGATTTTATCGTCAGGACCAACCCCGATGCTGTAATTGCCACACATGCTACACCGGCAGGTATCATGGCTATCTATAAGAAAAAATTCAAGCCGGATTTGCTGTTGGGAGCGGTTGTTACTGATTATACTGTACATAAATGGTGGCTTTGCGAAGGCGTTGATGTGTATTTTGCAGCATCAGAAAATCTGCGTGCACAGTTTGATGGGATTGATGCTGAGGTTTTACCGACGGGAATACCGGTTCGGCGGCAATTTTACCAGGCATATGATCGTCAGGAGCTGCGTCGTAAATTTAATTGGTCTGAGCAGGATATAGTATGTCTGTTGATGGGCGGCGGCGAAGGCTTGTTACCGATGGAGAGCATAGTTAAAGCTTTCCACGGTTATTTGCCACAGCGTTTGAAAATAATTGCGGTCGCAGGACATAATGAAATTTTGCAGCACCGCCTGGAAATTTTTAAAGAAATACCACTGACTGTTTATGGATTTACGGATGATGTACCGGAGTTATTGCTGGCTGCTGATATTGTCGTAACTAAAGCCGGTGGTTTAACGGCGGCTGAAACATTGATTGCGGGCTGCAATTATATTATTTATAAGCCGCTGCCTGGTCAGGAAACAGGTAATGCTGTTTATTTAGAGCAGTATTGCGGTGCACAGGTAGCCGGTTCACCTCAGGAAGTAAAAACGATGGTCTGCCGATATGCGGATGTCGACTCCCAAGTACGCTTGCTTCAGAAGCAGCAGCGCAGCTTGAAATATGGTAAACCTGGAGCTGCAGAAGAAATAAGCAATTATATTTTAAAAAAACTTGAAAAATAAGTAAAAGCTTGACCGTTGACTAAATCAACTCTATAATGAAATGGATTTGGGAAAAATAATATTTTGCGACACCCGGTTTTCGTGTGGATGCCTGCAATTTATCGGAGGCATTGCTGTGGAGCGTTATTATTGGGGTGCTTTAAGCGCTGCTGTCGGATTGGGCAACAGTAAGCTTGAAGCTTTAGTTGCGGTGTTTGGCAGTGCGCGTAGTGCGTATCTTGCTGATAGACAAGAGCTTTTGGCTGCCCGTGTTTATAAAGAGGCGGCCATTGATAAGTTCTTAAAATTTAGAAATCTTGCGTTACCTGAACAGCTGCAGAATTTTTGCGAGCGGCAGCAGGTGCGGCTGATGATAAGCAGTGATGCGGACTATCCGGTCTCATTAAGGCATATCGCATTACCGCCGAAGGTTTTATATATCAAGGGTAATTTGCCCAGGCTTGATTGCAGTATCGGTATCGTTGGTTCACGTCGAGCTTCTACTTATGGGTTAAAGGCGGCGGGTGACTTTGCTGCTGATCTTGCTTCAGCGGGGCTGGTTATTGTAAGCGGTGGAGCTAAGGGTATTGATAGTGCTGCTCACAAAGGTGCTTTACAGGCTGGGGGAAGTACGATTGCCGTACTTGGCTGCGGTATAGATGTTGTTTATCCGCGTGAAAATACGGCGCTTTTCGAGCAGATATGTTCAAATGGGGCGCTGGTAACAGAATTTGCACCTGGAACAGAACCTCTTGCTGCTAACTTCCCGTCGCGCAACAGAATCATCAACGGAATGACGAAAGGTATACTGGTAGTTGAGGCGGCTAAAAAGAGCGGTGCTATGATAACGGCTGAATTTGCCGCAGATGAAGGGCATGAGGTATATTGTATTCCAGGAAGTATTTATCTGCCTAACAGTATTGGCTGCCATAGTCTGATAAAATCTGGAGCACAGCTTGTAGATAGGCCGGAAGATATTTTGAATGATCTGGAATTGAACTTCGGCAGTAAGCAGAAAATAGAGAATTTATCGTTGTTTGCCAGTGAAGGAGCAGAGGCCGTTTCAGAACTGGCTAAACAATTGATGGATATAATGACACAGGAACCGGTTACGTTAGAGGAACTGGTAGAATTAAGCGGTCGCTCTCTGGCAGAGATCAGCGGGGAACTGCTGGATCTGCAAATGCAAGGTAAACTTGGCCTGGCAGATGGGCGCAGGTATTACCGAATTTAGGAGGACTTATTATTATGACGAAAAATTTAGTAATCGTGGAATCACCTACTAAGTCAAAAACTATTGAAAAATTTTTAGGGCGCAATTATACTGTCCGCGCTTCAATGGGACATTTGCGCGATTTGCCAAAAAGTTTGTTTGGCGTTGATATCGAACATGATTTTGAGCCTAAATATATTAATATTCGCGGTAAAGGCGAATTGATTAAAGAATTGAAAACTTTGGCTAAAAAAGCTGATAAAATTTATCTGGCAACTGACCCTGATCGTGAAGGCGAAGCTATTGGCTGGCATTTAGCGCATATCCTTGGTGTTGACCCGGAAGCAAACTGTCGGATTGAGTTTCATGAAATCACTTCTGGTGCCATAAAAGATGCTTTGAAGAATCCGCGCCCGATTGATTTGGATAAAGTTGATGCTCAACAGGCACGTCGTATTATTGATCGTATCGTAGGCTATCAGCTTAGTCCTTTGTTATGGCGTAAAATAAGAAAAGGCTTGAGTGCCGGACGTGTACAATCGGTAGCAGTAAAAATCATTGCTGACCGTGAAAAAGAAATCGCTGATTTCATTCCTAAAGAATATTGGACTTTGAATGCTAAACTGCGTGAAAAAGCTAAAGCTCCTATTTTTGAAGCAGAGGTTATCAAACATCTGGGCAAAAAACTGGAAATACATACTGCTGAGGAAGCGGCTATTGTAGAAAAAGCTTTGGCTAAAGCTGCTTATATCATTGAAGAAGCAACAAAAAAAGAGCGTAAACGTAATCCGCTGCCTCCGTTTACTACCAGCAGCCTGCAGCAGGAGGCTGTTAAACGTCTGAATTTTACTACCAAAAAGACGATGATGGTAGCTCAACAGCTGTACGAAGGTGTTGCTGTGGGCAAAGAAGGTTCTGTCGGTTTGATTACTTATATGAGAACCGACTCAGTACGTATTGCTGATGTTGCTGCTGCTGATATCCGCAGTTATATTGAAAGTGAGTTTGGCAAAGAATTCAGGCCTTCACATGCAAACAGCTATTCAAGTAAAAAAAATGCTCAGGACGCACATGAGGCGATCCGCCCCACAAGTGTACATCGTACACCGCTGGAAATGGCAAAACATCTGAATAAAGATCAGCTTAAGCTCTATTCTTTGATTTGGAACCGTGCTGTTGCAAGTCAGATGGCATCGGCTGTTTTTGATGTTACTACTTTGCTGATCGGCGCCGGCGATTACCAATTGCGTGCAACGGGCTCTGTTTTGAAGTTTGAAGGCTTTTTAAAGCTAAGCGATAAAAAAGACCTGCTCGAGGATAAGGATAAAACCGTTCCTTATCTGGAGGCTAAAACGCCTGTAGAATTATATAAACTTTTACCGGCTGAACAGCACTTCACCGAACCACCGGCGCACTTTACTGAGGCGACCCTGGTAAAAGAGCTGGAAGACAAAGGTATTGGACGGCCGAGTACTTATTCGCCTACTATCCAGACTATTCTGGACCGCGGTTATATTGCTAAGGAAGGCAAAAAACTGATGATTACCGAGCTGGGGCTCATGATCGTCGATATGCTGACTAATTATTTCAAAGATATTATTGATATTCCTTTTTCTGCTGAATTAGAAACAGAGCTTGATGAGATTGCTGAGCATAAAGCTGATAAGACTAAAATACTGGAAAAATTCTATGTGCCGTTTTCAAAATTGATGGAAAAAGCCGACAAAGAAATTGAGGCAGTAGAAGCTCCTGTAGAAGTCAGTGATGTGAAATGCGAAAAATGCGGACGTATGATGGTAATAAAGCAGGGGCGTTTTGGTAAGTTCCTGGCATGTCCCGGTTTTCCGGAATGCCGCAACACGAAGCCGATTCTGCATAAGATCGGTGTTAAGTGCCCTGAATGCGGCGGTGAAGTTATCGAGCGCAAGACAAAAACGCGCCGTATTTTTTATGGCTGTGCCAATTATCCGGAATGTAAATTTACATCATGGGACAGGCCAACAGAAGAAAAATGTCCGAAATGCGGTAAAGTGATGCTGGAACGAATTGAAAAGAACGGCAATAAGAAACTGTACTGTTCTAATGAAACCTGTGAAAATGGCTTGCATATAAAAAAAGGAAAGGCAGGACGCAAAAGTGCTAAAAGCAAATAAACCGATTCATGTTATCGGCGCAGGTTTAGCCGGCTGTGAAGCAGCATATCAAATAATTAGATATGGCATTCCTGTAATTTTGCATGAAATGCGTCCGGTAAAGTCTGACGAAGCGCATAAAACTGCAGACTTTGCGGAACTTGTTTGCAGCAATTCTCTGCGTGCCAATAATTTGGAAAATGCTGTCGGTCTTCTTAAAGAAGAGATGCGCCGCCTTGATTCTCTGATCATGCAGCAGGCTGATAAACATCAGATTCCAGCCGGCGGAGCCTTAGCTGTCGACAGGGAAGGTTTTGCTCAGGGAATTACGGAAATTATTAAAAATCACCCTTTAATTACTGTGGTTTATGAAGAAGTAACAGATTTGCAGCAGTTGGAAGGTTATGTTGTAGTTGCCAGCGGGCCTTTGACGTCAGCAGTATTGGCTGAAAATATCAAAAAGCTGGTAGAAGCAGATTATTTTCATTTTTTTGATGCCGCTGCGCCTATTGTGACCGCAGAGTCCTTGAATTATGAAAAAGTATATCGTGCCTCACGTTATGATAAAGGTGATGCAGATTATTTGAATTGCCCGTTTGAAACCAAAGAAGAATATCTGGCGTTTTGGGAAGCTTTACGAACAGCAGAGCTGGCTCCGGTCAAAGAATTTGAAAAAGAAGTTTTTTTTGAAGCCTGTATGCCTATTGAAGAAATGGCTCGCCGCGGTGAAGATACCATGCGCTTCGGTCCACTAAAGCCTGTTGGACTGGTAGATCAGAGAACTGGTAAACAGGCCTACGCCGTGGTCCAGCTGCGTCAGGATAATGCTGCTGCTTCGCTGTATAATCTGGTCGGATTTCAGACTCATTTAAAATGGCCTGAGCAAAAACGTGTTTTTGGTATGATTCCGGGGCTGGAAAATGCAGAATTTGTCCGGTATGGTGTAATGCACAAAAACTCTTATATCAATTCGCCTAAATTATTGAATGATAAGTTTAATTTTAAAGCGATGCCGAGATTTTACTTTGCCGGGCAAATGACAGGTGTAGAAGGCTATGTGGAATCGGCTGCTTCTGGTTTGATGGCTGGTATTCATACCGCTCGGGCTTATTTAGAGCTTCCCGATATTACCTTCCCTAAAGAAACAGCTCACGGTGCATTGGCACATTATATAAGCAATCCTGAAATCAGGGATTTTCAGCCGATGAATGTTAATTTTGGACTGCTGCCGTCTTTAGGTAAAAAGATACGTAATAAAAAAGAGAAAAACGCTCTGATTGCAGAGCGCTCATTGAATGCTTTGCAGGATGTACTGCAAATAATCAAGTAAGCTGTGATGAACTGGAAAGACAAACATAACTTGTTTTTTAAACTGCTGCGGCTGCACTTTGGTCTGGCACTGTATTCCATTGGTTTGACCCTTGGCATCCAGGCTAATATCGGCTTGGCGCCATGGGAAGCCTTTGGTATCGGTGTTTCCTATGTTACAGGATTGACCTATGGGACGATCAATGTTTTGAGTGGGCTTTTGATTTTAGTAGTGACAGTTGCTATGGGTGAGCGGTTTGGATTAGGTACGATTCTTAATGCTGTATTGATCGGTTTTGGTGTTGATGTTCTTCAGTACTATCATGCTGTACCTTTAATAGAAAATTATTGGCTGGGAATCATCGTAATGTTTTTAGGGCAGTTTTCCATCAGTCTGGGCACTTATTTTTATATCAGTGCCGGACTTGGCTCTGGTCCGCGCGATTCTTTGATGATCGGGTTAAAACGTCGGCTGCCGAAAGTTCCGATTGGTATGATCAGAGGCCTTATAGAAGGCAGTGTTTTGCTGGCTGGCTGGCTGCTGGGAGCGAAGGTTGGTTTAGGTACTATAATAGCTGCGTTTGGCATCAGTACTATTTTGCAGTTGACTTTTAATTGGCTGCACTTTGATGCAAAATCAGTTCAGCACGAAGGCATCTGGCAGACTTTAGGCATAAAAAATTAAAATATTAAGAGTAGCGGCACATTAAATTGGCCGCTATTTTTGTTTATATTCAGATTTTTACACATTTTTGTGTATTCAATAAAAAATTCAAAAAATTTAGTACTTGGTTATTGAAATAGCTTCCTGGTTTGTGATACTATAAGTCTACATAAGAAGAAGGGATTTATTATGGCAGAGTCAATATCGCAATATCCTATGGTTGATAAGTTTCTCAGGTATCTGCAGGTTGAAAAAAACACGTCGCCGCTGACTGTTAAAAATTATGCCGCTGATATAAGTTTATTCAGTAATTTTTTAGCAGAACGGCTGGGGAAAGATTTTCAATGGCAGAAGATCGGAGTTTTGGATATTCGTGCCTATTTAGCGCTGCTCAATAAAGAAAAGTATGCGCGTACGACGATTGCCAGGCGGATTTCTTCGCTGCGTTCTTTTTATAAGTTTTTAATGCGAGAAAATTATGTGGAGCAAAATCCTTTTATTAAGGTAAGAACGCCAAAGCTGGAAAAAAGATTACCTGTATTTTTGGAAGAACTGGAAATCAATGAGATATTAACCTTACCGGATAAAGATACGCTGGGATTAAGAGATCAGGCGATATTAGAATTACTCTATGCCACAGGTTGCCGTGTTTCCGAATTGGTGGGACTTACGGTGACTAATATAGATCTTGGCAGCCAATATGTTTTGCTGCTGGGCAAAGGCAATAAAGAACGTATCGTACCGATAGGGCATACCTGCTGCCAGGCTGTACGGCAGTATTTGCAAGTTACACGCGGAGCTTTGATGGAAAAGAATAAAACAGAGGCGCATGACAAGGTTTTTGTTAATAGCAGGGGAGGTCCGCTGACGGATCGCAGTGTCCGTAGGATCTTAGATAAATATATAACCCAACTAGCTATGCAGAAAAAAGTCAGTCCTCACACGATCAGGCATACTTTTGCCACACATCTTTTAGATCATGGTGCTGATTTAAGGGCTGTTCAGGAATTGCTTGGACATGCTAATCTGTCCACAACGCAGATTTATACTCACATTACGACTGAACGTATTACTTCTGTATATCAGAAAAATCATCCGCGTGCTTAAAATTTGAGGGAGGAATCATCATGGAACTTTTGGAGAAAACAAGAAAAATCAACAAATTGCTGCAAAGAGGGGAAAAAGTAGAATATAACGCTATCGCACGTCTGCTGCGTGATGTTATTGGCGCTAACATTTATATCGTTGGGCGTAAGGGCGGCGTTAAAGGCAGCGCTCTTCAGGATGATTTCGAATGTGATATCATGCGCGAACAGGTTTTGGATGTCAAAAACTTCCCGCAAAAATATCTGGATTTTATTATGGACGCGAAAGAAACAGTTTCAAATATTGAACATAAAAATCAGGAATGTTCCTTTGTTAAAGGTACAAAATGCTTTTTTGATCAGAAAAAAACTACTATCGTGCCTATTTACGGTAACGGCGAACGTATTGGTACTTTGATCGTAGCTAAATATGATAAACCCTTCGACGATGAAGACCTGCTGCTGGCAGAATATGCTGCGACTGTTATCGGCGTTGAGATTCTGCACGAGCGCGCAGCTAAAGTAGAAGAAGAAGTGCGTAAGAAAGCAATGGTTCAGATTGCTTTTTCAACGCTTTCTTATTCCGAACTGGAAGCTATTGTCAATATTCTCGGCGAACTGAAAGGCATGGAAGGCTTGCTTGTAGCTTCTAAAATTGCTGATCGTGTCGGGATTACACGTTCTGTAATCGTTAATGCTCTGCGTAAATTCGAAAGTGCCGGTTTAATCGAAACGAAATCGCTTGGGATGAAGGGAACATATATACGGATTAAAAATGAGTTCCTGCTGGAAGAACTGCGTAAAAATAATTCTTAAATAAAAAATGACCGGATTGCTGTAATGTTGCAGTAAATCGGTCATTTTTAGTATCTTTTAAGGTTTCTAAACAAGATATTGTAAAAAAAATTACAGAAACTACTTGATTTTGTGTAATCACTGTGCTAGTATAGTAAAAATATTTCAAAGAAGAAGGGAGTTTTATAATGCGTACAGACAAATTTGCAAAAGAAGGTTTAACTTTTGATGATGTGCTTTTGGTTCCGGCAGAATCTGATGTTTTGCCGCGTGATGTAGATGTTTCCACTTATTTGACTAAAAACATTAAATTGAATATTCCTCTGATCAGTTCTGGTATGGATACTGTTACAGAATCAAAAATGGCGATTGCCATTGCCCGTGAAGGCGGTTTAGGTGTTATCCACAAAAATTTAACGATTGAAGAACAGGCAGGAGAGGTTGCCAAAGTAAAGCGCAGCGAGCATGGTATTATCGTTGATCCTTTATTTCTGGCTCCTGATAATATTCTTGCAGATGCCGTAAAAATGATGGAGCATTATCATATTTCCGGTGTTCCTATTTGTGATCCTGATGGTAAGCTGCAGGGAATTATTACTAATCGTGACCTGCGTTTTGAAACTAATCTTAATAAACAGATTAAAGAATGTATGATTGGTGAAGGTTTGGTAACTGCTCCTGTTGGTACGAGTCTTGAAGAAGCTAAAAAATTACTGCGCGAACACCGTATTGAGAAATTGCCGTTGGTCGATAGCGAAGGTTATCTTAAAGGGCTGATCACAATCAGTGATATTGAAAAAGCTAAAATGTATCCTAATGCCTGCAAAGACAGTGATGGGCGTCTGCGTGTAGCCGCTGCTGTAGGCGTTGGTGCTGATATGATGGAACGAGCTTCCGCTTTAGTTAATGCTAAGGTAGATGTTATAGTTATTGATACTGCTCATGGACATTCGCACGGAGTCCTGAATTCAGTGCGTCAATTGCGCGAAGCTTTCCCGGAATTGAATATTATTGCCGGAAATGTAGCAACAGGCGCTGCAACTGAAGCATTAATCAAATGTGGCGTTGATGCCGTTAAAGTTGGCATCGGGCCAGGATCTATTTGTACGACCCGTGTTGTAGCCGGTATCGGCGTCCCGCAGATTACTGCTATCAATGATTGCGCATTAGTTGCACGTCAATATGGTATTCCTATTATTGCCGATGGCGGTATCAAATATTCCGGTGATATTGCTAAAGCTATCGCCGCAGGTGCCAATGTTGTTATGATTGGCGGTTTGTTAGCAGGAACTGAAGAGTCCCCTGGCGAAACTATTATTTATCAAGGCCGTTCTTATAAAGTATATCGTGGGATGGGCTCTTTAGGTGCTATGGAACGCGGTTCTAAAGACCGTTATTTCCAGGAGAACGCCGATAAATTGGTACCAGAAGGAATTGAAGGACGCGTACCTTTCAAAGGCCTGGCTGCAGAAACAATCTTCCAGTTGGTTGGTGGTTTGCGTGCAGGTATGGGCTACTGCGGTGCTAAGGATATCGAAGAAATGATTACAAAAACTCAATTTATTCGTATGACTGGCGCCGGTTTGAAAGAAAGCCATCCGCATGATGTCATCATTACGAAAGAAGCTCCTAACTACAGCCTGTAATAAAATTTAGAGGAGGTTTTTCGAGTATGGAAGATGCAGTTTTATTTTCACTTAAAGGTCAGGTTGCTATAATTACTATGAACAGACCGCATAGCTTGAATTCAATGAATGAAGCATTGATTGACGGGTTGCATGAAGCTCTGACAAAGGTAGAAAAAGACCCGGCAATAAAATGTGCTGTGCTGACAGGTAATGGAAAAGCTTTTTGTGCCGGCGGAGATCTGCCGTTTTTGGAGACTCTTGCAGATACTGCTGTAAAAAAGGCTTTCATTACCAAAGTAGGGCAAGTTGCAAAACGTATTACTACAATCGAGAAGCCAATTATTGCCATGGTCAATGGTGTTACCGCTGGTGCCGGTGTTAATCTGATGCTGGCCTGTGACCTTATTTATGCAGTAGATACAGCTAAATTTGCTCAAAGCTTTGCGAAAGTAGGGTTGATACCTGATTGTGGTGGTTTATATTTCCTGCCGAAAGCTGTCGGCGTTCATAAAGCTAAAGAGCTGATGTTTACAGCTGATTTGATTGATGCAGCAACTGCTGAAAAAATGGCGTTGGTAAATCATATCTTCCCTGCAGCAGAGCTTGAGGACGCGGTTATGCAAATGGCTGAACGACTTGCAGCTTCAGCACCTTTAGCGATAGGGCTCATCAAAAAATATCTGAATAATACTGCGATGACTTTAGACGAAGTGCTGGAAATGGAAGCAGTTGCCCAGCCTTTATGTATGGGCACGGACGATAGTGCAGAAGGAATAACTGCCTTTAAAGAAAAACGTACTCCTAAATTTACAGGTAAATAAGAATTCACAAAAAATACGGAATCGCTGTCAGCGGTTCCGTTTTCTTTTCATGTAAAATACTGTATAATATTACTATTGACGATTATGGAGGTTTGTATGTTAGATTTTGATTTTTCATCAATGTTATATAGGATTCCGGCGCTTTTGATAGCTATCACTATCCACGAGTATGCACACGCGCAGACTGCGGAAGCCATGGGCGATCCTACACCGCGGTTCATGGGACGTTTAACTTTTAATCCTTTAGCACATCTTGACCCTATTGGTGCCTTGATGCTTATTGTGGCCGGTTTCGGCTGGGCTAAGCCTGTAGGTATCAATCCCAATAATTTCAGAAATCGCCGCGAAGGTATTTTAAAAGTTTCTTTTGCAGGCCCTGCGGCAAATTTGTTTTTATGCTTTCTTGCAGCATTGATTGTTGCTTTAATGACCAAATTTGGTGTTATGACCAAAGGCGTTTATTCGTTTTTACTTTGGACACAGCTTTATAATGTTTGGTTTGCTTTTTTTAATCTTATCCCAATCCCGCCTCTGGACGGTTCAAAGATTTTAGGAGAACTGCTGCCGCCGCGGACTGCTTATCAGTATGAAAATATGGTTGGCCAATATGGCTTTTATATCTTGCTGGCTTTGGTCTTTACCGGTATCGTTGGTATGATCATAAGGCCTTTGGCAAGCACGTATATGTCTTTGGTAAACAGTATTTTGGGGATAGTATTTTAATTAAAACGGCTTGTTGAATTATGATTAATGAAGGGACTTGATGTTGATGACTAAAGGTAGAATTTTCAGTGGAATGCAGCCATCTGGACGTTTTCACTTGGGTAATTATATGGGAGCGCTGGAGAATTGGGTTCGTTTGCAGCACGAATATGAATGTTTTTTCTCCATTGTTGATCTGCATGCGCTGACTTCGTCTTATAGCGATACTTCAAAATTACAGGAAAATGTTATGGAAATGGCGATTGACTGGCTCAGTGCTGGTCTTGACCCTGAAAAAAATGTCATTTTTGTACAATCTCATGTTAAAGAGCACGCTGAATTAGCGCTGCTTTTAGGTATGAGCACTCCGTTGTCGTGGCTGGAACGTGTGCCAACCTATAAGGATAAACTGCAGAATTGGTCTGCTCAGGGCAAGGATAATAATACCTATGGTTTTTTGGGATATCCTGTGCTTATGGCAGCGGATATCATGCTTTATAAAGCAACCTGTGTTCCTGTAGGTGAAGACCAGTCTGCTCATTTGGAGCTGACCCGGGAAATAGTACGCCGTTTTAACTATCTTTATAATAGAGAAGTGTTCCCCGAGCCACAGGCAGTATTTTCCAAAGCTAAGGTTTTACCGGGTATTGACGGCCGTAAAATGTCAAAATCCTATGGCAATACCATTCCTTTCGGCGCTGGACCGGAAGAAATGTGGGAACGTATACGTATGATGACTACTGACCCGCAGCGTATAAAAAAGACTGACCCGGGACATCCGGAAGTTTGTATTGTCTACGCTTTTCATAAGGTATTCAATCCTGAGGAATATGAAGAGATTGGGGCAAGATGCCGTGCCGGCGAGATTGGCTGTGTAGAATGTAAAAAACGTTTGGCAGAAAAGATGAATGCGTTGCTGGCAGATATCCATACTAAACGGGAAGAATTATCAAAGAAACCTGAATATATTAAAGAAGTACTTGATTATGGAGCACAGCGTGCCCGCAAGGAAGCTGAAAAAACTATGGCTGAAGTTAAGACCGCCATGAATGTGCTGTAATATATGGCTAACCTGTCAATCAAGGTTCAGGATTTTGAAGGTCCACTGGATCTGTTGATACATTTAATAGAAAAAGAAAAAATTGATATTTATGATATTCCTATTGTGGCAGTGACTGAGCAATATATTGAATATTTACAGGCAATGACGGAGTTTGATATTGAGATTGCCAGTGAATTTTTGCTGATGGCTGCCACGCTGCTGCAAATCAAATCGCGTATGCTTTTGCCAAAACAAACTGCTGAAGGCGAGGAAGATGAAACTGACCCTCGTCAACTGCTGGTGGAAATGCTGGTAGAATACAGACGTATTAAGGTCTGTGCCTCAAATCTAGCTGAACTAAAGCTTCATGCAGAACGTTGCCGTTACCGACTGCCGCTTTTGTCTGGTTTTGTTGAACGCAGCTTGAAACAATATGAGGCAGAAGAGTTGATTAGTGCTATGCTGACCCTGCTTTCAGTGAAAACTGAGAATACGGCTTATATTGAGCGCCAGGAATTTAATGTACAGGATAAAATGAATGAGATTGTTCATATGCTTTCTCAACATCTCAACGGTGTAGAATTTGCCAAAGTATTTTCACGTACTGGTTCCCGCAGTGAGAAAGTCGCGTCTTTTTTAGCTGTTTTGGAACTTTTAAAGCTTGGTGTTGTAACTATCAACCAGACAGTGGCTTTTGCTCCAATCTATATATTCCTGCGACAGGGGGAACGATAAATGTTTCACGATTACTTAAGGGGTTCTTTAGAAGCTTTGTTGTTTGCTGCCGGTGAACCGTTATCTGTTGCCAAGCTAGCTGAAATAATGCAGCTTGATAAACCTCAGGTATGGGAACTCTTATCGCTTTTAGAGCGGGATTATGAAGATGAAAAGCGCGGCCTGTATTTAAGAAAAGTGGCAGAAGGTTATCAATTATGTACAAAAGAACAGCATTATGAATTGATAAAACAGCTGGCGCGTTCTCAGGAAATGAAATTATCTAATGCCGCTATGGAAACATTGGCTATTATTGCTTTTAAACAGCCTGTTACCAGAAGTGAAATGGAAGCTATTCGCGGTGTTAAGGTCGACGGTGTCGTTAATACGCTTTTAGAATATGGATTGATTAGTGAGACCGGACGTAAGGATTCTATTGGTCATCCTATTTTGTATGGAACTACAGATAAATTTTTGATTACTTTTGGTCTGAATTCTTTAAAAGACTTACCGGAGTTTCCTGATATTTTGTCAGAGCATGAAAACGAACCGGAACAAATGTCACTAATGGCTGAATTTAATGAAGAGCTTAATAAAACAGAAGAAACAGAGGATTTATAATCTATGGAAGAACGTTTGCAGAAAGTTTTAGCTTCTGCTGGGGTAGCCTCCAGACGCGAAGCTGAAAAATATATTTTAGCCGGGCGTGTAAAGGTAAATGGTAAGATTGTTAAAGAATTAGGAACTAAAGTAGGAGAAAAAGCTTTTATTTTAGTTGATGGTAAACCGATTAAACGTGAGAAGAAAGCCTATTATTTATTTTATAAACCTCGCGGAGTTGTTACTACTATGACGGATCCGCAGGGGCGCAGAACTGTTGCTGATTTTGCCAAAGATTTGCCGGAACGGGTTTTTCCGGTAGGCCGGTTGGACTATAATACAGAAGGTCTGCTGCTTCTGACTAATGATGGCGATCTGGCCCAAAAACTCACTCATCCAAAACATGAAGTAAATAAAACATATAGAGTGACTGTTCCGGGACTGGTTCCGCAGGACAAGCTTGATCTGCTGAGGATCGGTGTAAAATTAGAGGATGGAATGACAGCGCCTGCTATTGTTACTCTGATTGGGTATGATAACGAAAAAAGTAATACAACTTTTGATATCGTTATTCATGAAGGCCGTAACCGTCAAGTGCGCAGAATGTGTGATTTTATTGGGTTTCCTGTAAGACAATTAAAACGTATAAAGTTAGGTAATCTGACACTGCAGGGATTAAAACGCGGCGGTTATAGAATTTTGAATGAAGACGAAATTAATGCTTTAATCAAGGCGGCTGCGATCAATGAATAAAGTTATCGTCGTAGGCGGAGGTGCAGCGGGTTTATTGGCAGCAGCAGCTGCTGCTGAACATGGGGCACAAGTAACAGTTTTGGAAAAGATGTTTAAACCTGGAAAGAAACTTTTAATTACAGGTAAAGGTCGTTGTAATATCACCAACGATTGTGACTTGCAGGAAATAATCAAAAATATTCCTGGAAACGGACGCTTTTTAAACAGTGCTCTACGTCAGTTTACTAATGAAGATGTTGTAAAACTTTTAAATGATAATGGTTTGGAAACTAAGGTTGAACGTGGTGGTCGGGTTTTCCCCGTAAGTGATCAGGCCAAAGATGTAGTAGATACATTGTTAAAAATTCTGCATGATTTAGGTGTAGAATTGGTTACTGATATTTGTGTGACTGAAGTTTTAACTGATACTGAAAAAGTTATCGGCGTCAAAACTAAAAGCGGTAAAGTATTTAAAGCAGATGCAGTTATTGTTGCAGCAGGCGGGGCGTCTTATCCAGGAACCGGATCTGACGGGAGTGGATTTAAACTTGCCGAAAAATTGGGACATGCGATAATACCACTTAAACCTTCGCTGGTACCACTAACTAGTGATTCACCTTATATTCCTGATTTGCAGGGGTTGTCCCTGCGTAATGTACAGGCTACTGTTTATTCTTCAGGAAGTAAGGCTGCTTCGGAATTTGGAGAAATGTTATTTACGCATTTTGGTGTATCAGGTCCAATTATTTTATCACTCAGTAAAACAGTTGCAGCACTTTTAAAAGCTAATAAAACTAATATCGATTTGCTGATAGATTTAAAACCTGCTTTGACTTTTGAAAAGCTTGAAGCAAGAGTTCAGCGTGATTTTGAGCAATACAGCCGGAAGCAGCTGCTGAATGGGATGAAAGACCTTCTACCGCAGCGTCTGATCCCCGTAGTTTTAGATCAGGCTTATCTTGATGAAGAAAAGCCTGTCAATCAGATATCAAAAGAAGAACGTAAGCGTTTAGTAGAAGTGTTAAAAGGGTTATCAGTTTCGATTACGGGAACGAGGCCTTTAGCAGAGGCTATTGTAACAGCTGGGGGCGTATCCATAAAAGAAATAGAGCCTAAAACATTGCGTTCCAAGTTGTGGCAAGGATTGTATTTTGCAGGAGAAGTCATTGATATAGACGGTTATACTGGCGGCTATAATTTACAGGCGGCATTTTCAACAGGATATGCTGCAGGGACAGCGGCTGCATATCAATAAATAGGCAGGGTGGTAAATGATGGAGAAGAAATTAGTAGTTGCCATCGACGGTCCGGCAGGAGCAGGAAAAAGTACCATTGCTAAACTGGCGGCTGAAGAATTGGACTATATTTATATTGATACAGGTGCAATGTATCGTTCTGTAGCTTGGAAGTTTTTACAAAGTAAGCAGGATTTTTCACCTGAATTAGTAAGTAAACTTGCTGCTGAAATGACTATTACTTTTAAACAGGAAGCAAAATTGAACCGTGTTTTTGTTGATGGACTGGAAGTAACAGATGAAATCAGAACTCCGGAAGTAACAGAAATTGTTTCTAAAGTATCTGCTGTAGGAGCTGTACGCGAAGCTATGGTAGCTCAGCAGCGCCGCATGGGAGAAGCAGGTGGAGTAGTGATGGACGGGCGTGACATCGGAACAGTGGTATTTCCGCATGCTGATTTAAAGATTTTTTTGACGGCTTCTGCTGAGGAGCGGGCATCGCGGCGATACAAAGAAATGCTTGCCAAAGGAATGCAGGTTGATCTGAAGCAGCTGCAGTCTGATATTGAGGCTCGTGATAAGCAGGACTGTGAACGTAAAATTGCGCCGCTTTGCTGTGCAGAAGATGCGATTTTTTTGGATAGTTCTAATATGTCTATTCAGGAAGTTGCTTCTCAAATTTTAACTTTGGTGCAGGAGCATTAAGCTATGTTTTATTCAGTCTTAAAGATTATTTTAAGAATTTTATTCAAAATATTTTTGCGGCTGGAAGTAAAAGGTGCAGAAAATATTCCAGCGACAGGTCCTTTGGTAATTGCCAGCAATCATTTAAGTTTGCTGGATCCGCCTGTAATCGGTGTAGCATCTACAAGAAAAGTGCACTTTATGGCAAAACAGGAGTTGTTTGTACCTGTTTTGGGTGATATTTATAAACTTTTGGGCGCATTTCCTGTAAAACGTGGTGGGGCCGATAGAACAGCAATAAAACATGGTATTGACTTGATGCTGGATGGTGGTGTGTTAGCTATTTTCCCTGAAGGGACTCGCAGTAAAACAGGGGCGTTAGGTAAGGCTGAGCCAGGTGCTTTGATGATGGCAGGAAAAGCTAAAGCAGTCATTGTTCCAACATGCGTAAAAGGTACCGATATCAAACGGCAGGGGAAATTATGGCCGCAAGTAAACGTCAAATTTGGAAAACCTATTTTTTTCCCTCAGGATGTACCGATCAGCAAAGAACTGCTGCATGAACTTACAGAAGCTTTGATGCTGGAAATAAAACGCTTACAAGAAGCGGAGTGATAGTATGAAAATCAGAATTGCTGAATATTGCGGTTTTTGTTACGGCGTCAAACGTGCTGTAGATATGGCATATAAATTGGCTGAAGCAAATGAAGCATCTGGAACATTAGGCCCTTTGATACATAATCCGCAGCTTATCGAAGATTTAAATACCAAAGGAGTGCCTTGCCGTGAAAGCCTGGACGAATTTCAAGCTGGAGAAACTGTCGTTTTTCGCTCGCATGGAGTTGGCCCTGACGTTTACGAAGCTGCTCATGCAAAAAATCTGACTATTCTTGATGCAACCTGTCCAAATGTTAAAGCTGCACAGAAAAAAGGACAAGCTTTGGCTGAGGCTGGTTATTTACCTGTAATTATTGGTGAAAAAAATCATCCTGAAGTAAAAAGTATTGTACAATGGGCAGGAAAACATGCTATAGTTATAGAATGTATAAAAGATATAGGTAATGTACCTTTAGTAGATAAATATGGCGTTTTGATTCAAACTACCTTTGAATTGGCAAAGTTTGAAGAAATTCTGGCAGCACTTCAGAAAGAACGTTCCGGTGAATATAAAATAGAAAAAACTATTTGCCTTGCAACGTCTCAACGACAAAAGGCTGCTCTGAAGTTAGCTGATGAAGTAGACGCCTTTGTTGTAATAGGCGGCAGAAACAGTGCAAACACAAGACACTTGTATGAGCTTGTTGCAGAACACTGTAAGCGTGCTTACCATATCGAAACAGCCTCGGAATTAAACGAGGAGATGTTTAAAAACTGTCAAAATATAGGAATAACGGCAGGCGCATCAACGCCGGACCGTATAATTAAGGAGGCTATACGTGTAATGGAAAACATGGAATCTTTTGAAAGTATGCTGGAACAAAGCCTGGAGGACGCACATGTCTACCCTGGTAAGATTGTTAAAGCTACAGTCATCCAAATAGGCAAAGATGAGGTATATGTTGACTTCGGCTATATGAAAGAAGGCGCTATTGCTTTTTCACAATGGTCTAATGAAGCTCCGGAAATTTTGGCTCAAACTATTAAAATTGGTGATGAAGTGGAGGCCAAAGTTATTCCCGGTACTTCGAAAGACGATTTTATCCGTCTTTCGAAAATCAAAGCTGAACAGGATGCTGCATGGAATTATGTAGCAGATTTGGCAGAAGGTGAAAAACGTCGTGCTACTGTAAAAGTTCTGCGGATTATTAAAAACAAAATGAAAAATATTGTCGGCTTAGCTGTTGCAGTCGAAGGCGTTGAAGGTTTTATGCCTGCTTCTCATGTGGAATTGCGCCGCGTAGAAGATTTTTCTGATTATATTGGTAAAGAATTGGAAGCGGAAGTTATTGAAGTTGATACGGCAAAAAAACGTTTAGTTGTTTCACGTCGTGATTTGCTTAGAAGTGAAAAAGAAGCAAAAGCCCAGGCTTGGCGTGATGCCAAAGAAGCCAGGATACAAGCTGCTAAAGAAGCTCGTACTGCCGCAGAAGAAGCCGCTTATGCTTCTGTTGAAGAAGGACAGACAGTTACAGGCAAAGTTGTAAGAATTGCTGATTTTGGCTTGTTTGTTGAAGTTGGACAGGGGTTGGTCGGTTTAGTTCATAATACCGAGTTATCCTGGGATCGTAATGTAAAAGCAGAAGATGCTGCTAAAGTTGATGATGAAGTAACTGTACTTGTGAAAAAAATTGACCGTGAAAACAGACGCGTAGCTCTCAGTATAAAAGCTACTCAGGAAGACCCGTGGCTGACTGAAGCATCTGCTTTTAAAGAAGGTATGGTTATAGAAGGTACTGTAGAGAGGTTCCTGCCGTTTGGCGCTATCGTAAAACTTGCCGATAAAGTTGAAGGATTGGTCCATGTTTCTGAAATTGCTGAAACCCGTGTTGAAAAACCGGAAGATATTTTGGAAATCGGTCAAAATGTAAAAGTAAAAGTTATCAAAGTTGATTTGAAACATAAGAAGATCGGCTTAAGTATCGTTAAAGCTGTTAAAGAAGCAGAAAAAGCAGAATACAGCTCTTTTATCAATGACAAACCGGAGCTGACTCTTGATTTAAAAGAACAGCTGGAAGGTTTGAACAATTAATTAAACGGATGGTAGATATGTCGCGAGAGCAAAGAAAATTGGATCATATCAGATATGCAGTGGAACTTGGAGATGGACCGCTTCCTAACGGTTTTACCGATATGCATTTTCTGCATAATTGCTTGCCTGAGCTTGCTCCTGCTGATATTGATATTACAACGACGCTGGGCGGTATTAAGCTCAGCGTTCCCTTTTTGATAAATGCGATAACCGGCGGTACGGATAATGTTATCGATATCAACCGCAAGCTTGCGCAAACAGCAAAGTCAGTTGGAGCAGCTATAGCGGTCGGTTCACAATATGGAGCTGTAAAAAGTAAAAGCAGCTATCAGAGTTTTAAAGTAGTACGCGAAGTTTATCCTAATGGAGTCGTTTTTGCTAACGTCAGCGCTCTGGCAACACCGGACGAAGCAGCTGAAGCTGTTAAAATGCTTGATGCTGATGCTTTGCAGGTTCATTTGAATCCTGCCCAGGAGCTTGTGATGCCGGAAGGAGACAGAAATTTTAAAGGTCTTTTGGATAATATGCGTCGCATTTTAGAACATAGCGAAGTCCCTGTTATTGTCAAGGAAACTGGTTGCGGTATGGCAGCAGAACAAATCAAACAGATGCTTGTTTTTGGCTTTACCTGGTTTGATATCGGTGGAGCTGGAGGCACGAATTTCCCTGCAATAGAAGCAAAACGGTTTACTTCACAAAAGTCTGTTTTAGCTGAGTGGGGTATAAACACCGCTAAAACTCTTACTGAGGCTTTTTCTGTTTGCGGCCGCAATGATATTATTATAGCTAGTGGAGGAATAAGGGATGGACTGACGGCTGCGAAAGCGTTTGCTTTAAGTGCTGATGTTGTGGGGATGTCAGGGAATATTCTGCGTTATATTATAGAAAAAGACATTGAAGAAGCTCAAAGGGCATTAACAGATATCATCAATGATTTAAAAATGGTAATGCTGCTTACAGGTTCCAGTGATCTGAAAGCTTTGCGTAACGCCCCAATATATTTTACAGGTGAATTACGTGAATTTTTACTTGGCCGTAATTATGATATTTCAAAAATAAGTGCCGTCAGAAAAAGATAGTATTTTTATCCCGTTCTTCAAATAAGAACGGGATTTTTGTGTGTTTTGTCAAATTTGAAATTATAATGTATAATATTAAGATACCAAACTGTGCTTTTAGAAAGGAAAACTATGCAGGGAATCATTAGTGCCGTACGCCGTAACAGTTTAGCCGAAAATGCCGGAATCAAAGCCGGTGAAAAACTGTGTGCTGTTAATGGTGTGTCAGTACACGATATTATAGAATTAAGCTATTTAGTTGCAGACGAACAGATTGTATTGACGATTGAAGATTCGGAATGCCGACAGCGCCAGATAGTTATTGAAAAATATACTGATGAAGAATTGGGACTGGAATTTGAAGCGGCTGTTTTTGACGGGGTTACTACTTGTTATAACAACTGTGTATTCTGCTTTGTAGATCAGATGATTCCTGGTATGAGAGAATCATTATATGTACGTGATGACGATTATCGTTTATCTTTCTTATATGGTAACTTTATTACTCTTACAAATATGAAGGAAGAAGATTTTGAACAGATCATAAAGACGCATATGTCACCGCTCTATATTTCCGTACATGCAACAAGACCAGAAGTACGCTGCCAAATGATGAATAACCGTTTTGCAGGTGAATTGATGTCAAAAATCAATAGACTGGTGGAAGCTGGAATTTCCATCCATACACAAATTGTTTGCTGTCCTGGTTATAATGATGGAGAAGTGTTGGAACAAACCTATCGTGATTTGGAAGCCTTAGCGCCTATGGTGGAAACAATGGCTGTAGTTCCGGTTGGTATTACAAAGCATAGAGAACATTTGACACCGATGCGCTTATTTTCTAAACCTGAAGCTGCCGCTATAGTTGATAAAGTTACTGTATGGCAGCAGGAATGCCGCGAAAAATTTGGAAAATCCTTCGTTTATCTGGGAGATGAGTTTTATTTATTAGCAGAAAAACAACTCCCTGATGCATCATGGTATGATGGATTTCCACAAATCGAAAATGGCATTGGTCTGAGTCGTAGTTTTATTGACGAATGGCAGCAGATCGCTGCCAAAACTGATGTTTGCAATCATAGTGTTGATGCAGTGATACCGGTTGGTACCAGTGCTTATAAAATTTTGCAGCCACTGCTGGATAATTTTAATAATAAAACTGGTTCAAAACACAGTTTTATCCCGGTAAATAACGAATTTTTCGGTGAAACTATCAATGTTACCGGATTATTAGTTGGTAAAGATATTTTAAATGCTGCCCAAGGCATGAAGAGAATTATTTTGCCTGCTGTTGTTTTGAATCAGGATAATTTGTTCTTAGATGATATGTCCTTTGATGACTTTAAAAAAGCTTTTGACGGCAAAGTAGAGCGCGCCGTTAATGCACGCGAGTTGGTTATGCTGCTTAGCAGGTAGGAGGCCGATTATGAAAGGTTATGGTTTACTGCAGGTTTATACAGGCTCAGGGAAAGGAAAAACTACTGCGGCATTGGGTGTGGCTTTGCGTGCTGCTGGCAGGGGAGCCAGAACGGTCATGCTGTCATTTCTCAAAGATGATCCTGATTATGGTGAAGCTATGGCAGCACAATACCTTCCACATTTTTTACTGAGGCAGGTTGGACGCGATGCTTTCGTAAATTTTCATAATCCAGATCCTATTGACCTTAAAATGGTTCGTAAAGGATGGGAAGAAGCAAAAAAAATTCTTATTGAAGATACTGCAGATTTACTGATTTTAGATGAACTGAATATTGTTTTGGCAACAGGAATGCTGCCATTAGAGGAAGTTATTGATTTTTTGAAAAAATATAAAGGTAAGACAGAGATCATTACAACAGGACGTGGTGCGCCTGAAGAATTGATTGATATAGCCGATTTGGTTACGGATATGCAGGAAATAAAACATTATTTCCATAAGGGCGTCAGCTCCCGTGACGGAATCGACCATTAGAGAGTGAGGATGAGAATGTTATGGGAAAACCGATAGTCGCTATCGTAGGTCGGCCAAATGTAGGTAAGTCGACATTATTTAATATTTTTGCTAACAGCAGGATTTCAATAGTTGAAGATACTCCTGGTGTAACTCGTGACCGATTGTATGCGGATACTGAATGGCTTGATAATGAATTCATGATGGTAGATACCGGCGGTATCGAAATTATGAATACTGATAAAATAGCTGTTTCTATTCGTCAGCAGGCACAGATAGCAATTGCTGAAGCAGATGTCATTTTGTTTGTTTGTGATGCGCGTGCTGGTATTACTCATGAAGACGCAGAAGTAGCTAAAATGCTGCGTCAATCGAAGAAACCAATAGTTCTTGCTATCAATAAAGCTGATTCTCCGAAACAGGAAATGGAAATTTTTGAGTTTTATAATCTTGGTATAGGTGAACCGATTCCAGTTTCAGCTGCAAATCATCTTGGACTGGGTGATTTACTGGATGCAGTTGTGGAAAAATTTCCTGAAACCTCAGCTTATGGTGAAGACGGCAATGAGGATGAAATCAAAGTGGCTTTGATTGGTCGTCCTAACGTTGGCAAATCTTCAATTTTTAATACTTTAGTAGGCGAAGAACGTTCTATCGTAAGTGACGTTGCTGGAACCACACGCGATGCTATTGATACTCCCGTAATTAGAGAAGGTCAGAAATTCCTTTTTATTGATACGGCAGGTATGCGCCGTAAAGCACGTATAGACGAGCCTATTGAGAAATACAGTATAATTCGTTCATTAAGGGCTGTAGACCGCTCAGATGTCGTTTTAATGGTTATAGATGCTATCGACGGTGTTACGGAACAGGACAAAAAAATTGCCGGATATGCGCATGAGGCTGGTAAAGGGATTGTTTTAGTAGTAAATAAATGGGATTTGTACGATAAAGATAATACGTCTACCTTACGTTATACAGAAAATCTGCGCAGGGAATTGGTATTTATGCAGTATGCTCCTGTAGTCTTTGTTTCAGCAATGACTAAACAGCGTATACACAGACTGCCGGAGGTTATTCATTATGTAGCGGAGCAGAATGCTATGCGTATTTCTACCAGCGTGCTTAACCAGGTTGTTGAAGACGCTATTGCAATCAATCCGCCGCCTACCGAAAAAGGTCAGCGATTAAAAATATTGTATGCCACACAGGTTAAAATCAAACCGCCGACATTTGTTATTTTTGTTAATGAGCCGGAAATCATGCATTTTTCGTATCAACGTTATTTAGAAAATAAATTACGCGAAGCTTTTGGTTTTGAAGGAACACCGCTGCAAATGATCATTCGCGGTAAAAACGAAGAAGAATAAGGTGGGGGAGAAATGGCAGAAGGCTTAGTATGGCTTGTTTGCTTCATTGTCGGTCACGTATTTGGTTCGATACCATGCGGGTTATGGTTAGTAAAAGCTGCTCATGGTATTGATATCAGAGAATATGGCAGTAAAAATATAGGAACAACTAACGTTTTTCGTACTGTAGGTGGTAAAACAGCTTTTTTTGTACTCTTATGCGATATGATGAAGGGGATTCTTGCTGTAGCGTTAGTGGCTTATTTTACCAATAACGCAATGGGAGGAATGGTTGCTGCCGGTATCGGAGCTTTGCTCGGACATAATTATTCTATCTTTTTAGGATTTAAGGGTGGACGCGGTGTTGCTACCGGTTTGGGACTGATTCTTTATTTTATGCCTAAAGTTTGCATTGCCAGCTTTGGAGTCTGGTTGATTTTGGTTTTACTTACGCGCTATGTTTCGCTGGGGTCTGTTGTAGCTGCCATTTGCACACCGATTTTTGCTTATTATTTTGGTTACTCTCAGCCGTTAGTAATTTTTGCTGTCGTAGCAGGAGGATTTGTTGTTATACGTCATGCAGAAAATATTAAAAGACTTTTGAATGGTACAGAAAGTAAAATAAAACAAGGTAATGCAAAAGATCTACAAAAAAAATAATAATATTGATTACAGCCGTATTTATGTACTAAAAACGGCTGTTTTTCTATTTTTATAAGAAAATCTTAAAACATATGGCTTTTACCACGAAACAATGATATAATAAAACACATGTAAAAACCATATGGACATTTAATAAAAGGGAGGACGATATCAATGTCTGACAAATCTACTTTTTACTTAGTGCGTGAAGAAATTTTACCGGAAGCAATCAAAAAAACTATTAAAGTAAAAGAAATTTTAAAACGCGGTGAAATCAAAACTATTAATGAAGCTGTTGAAAGAATGGGCTTAAGCCGCAGTGCTTATTACAAATATAAAGATTATGTATTCCCATTTTATGAAGCCAGCAAAGAGAAAATTATTACCTTATCCTTGTTGCTTGAACATAAAGCTGGTGTCCTTTCCAGAGTTTTAAACACTGTTGCCAGTGATTCCGGTAGCATTATGACTATTAACCAGGGTATCCCTTTGCAGGGTGTTGCAAATACCACTATTTCTATTGAAACAAAAGACCTTACAATTGATTTGGAAGCCTTATTAGATAAATTGCGTATGATCGACGGAGTGAAACGTTTGGAAGTTTTAGGCCAAGTTTAAGTTATATCCGTTGATGCGCTTTTAACCTTGGAGGGGATATTGTGAAAGAGTGCATTAAAGTCGGGCTTTTAGGTGCAGGAACAGTGGGCAGCGGTGTATTGACTGTTTTAGAAGAAAATACTGCTGAGATAGAAAAAAAAGTCGGTGTTCCAATCCATGTATCTAAAATTTTAGTCCGTGATATGAAAAAAGCTAAAGAATTATCAGAAAAATATCAGTTAACAGACAAAATCGAAGATATTGTTGAAGATCCTGAAATTGATATCGTAGTTGAGCTTATAGGCCGTGAGCATCCGGCGAAGGAATACATTGCCGCTGCTTTAGAACATAAAAAGAATGTTGTAACGGCTAATAAAGATGTTTTAGCAAAATACGGTAAGGAATTATTTCCATTAGCAGAAGAAAATAAAGTGGATTTTATGTTTGAAGCAAGTGTAGGCGGCGGTATTCCTATTATCAGACCCTTAAAATCCTGTTTAGCCGCTAATAAAGTTACTTCTGTAATGGGTATTGTTAATGGCACTACCAATTATATGCTGACAAAAATGTCGCAGGAAAATATGGATTATGCTGATGTTTTGCGTGAAGCGCAGGAAAAGGGGTATGCAGAATCTGATCCTACCGCAGATGTTGGTGGCTTGGATGCAGCCAGAAAACTTGTTATTCTTGCGTCAATAGCATTTAATACGCGTATTGATTTAAGTGACGTTTTAGTAGAAGGTATTGACGGGCTGGATCTATGCGATATTGAACATGGTAAAGAGCTCGGTTATGCAATTAAGCTTTTAGCTATTGCTAAAAATAATGCTGAACATGGTATTAGCGTTTGTGTGCGTCCGACGATGCTGCCGGTATCTCATCCTTTAGCTGGTGTAAATGATGTATTCAATGCCATTTTTGTTACAGGTGATGCTATCGGAGATGCGATGTTCATGGGCCGTGGAGCTGGTAAAATGCCTACAGCAAGTGCGGTCTGCGGAGATATAATTGATGTTGCACGTAATATTATTCATAAATCGAACGGACGTATTAATTGTACCTGCTTTGATGAAAAACATCTCTGCAGTTTGGAGAATATGATGTCTCCCTGTTATATACGGTTACATGTACAGGATAAGCCCGGTGTTTTAGCTGCTATTGCTGCTGCTTTTGGAGCGCAGAATGTAAGCTTAAAGAATGTTGTACAAAAGAGTAAAGTCAAGGGTGTTGCGGAATTAGTCGTTATTACTTATGATGTCTCTGAATTAAATTTACAAATGGCGGTACAAACATTGAAAGCTCTGCCGATCGTTGAAAAGGTTTGCAGTGTTATTCGTGTTGAAGATCACGACCTGGAGTAATTTTGATATGAAAAATAAAATAACTGTTATTGTTCCTGCTACATCAGCTAATTGCGGACCGGGATATGATTCCTTGGGTTTAGCCTGCAACTTGTATAACGATTTTACTTTTGAAATTTTAGATACTCCTGGGTTTGCTTTAGAGGTTATTGGCGAAGGCGAAGATCGATTGCGGGCCGATGGCAGAAATTTAGCATTTCTGTCATTTTTGAAGGTTTGGAATGAAGTTAGAGGTACTAGAATTGGCCTTAAAGTAACGATGCAGAACCGAATCCCATTATCACGAGGTTTGGGCAGCAGTTCTACTGCCATAGTTGCCGGACTTGTAGCGGCTAATCTGCTTACTGGATCAACTTTAACTAAAGAGCGGCTTTTAAATTATGCTACGGAAATCGAAGGACATCCTGATAATGTGGCCCCGGCACTTTTAGGCGGTATTACAATCAGTTATATGGATAGATCAGGGGCACATTCACTGCGTTTTCTGCCGCAAAAAGAGCTTCGTTTTATAGCCGTTGTACCTGACCAGCCTCTTTCCACGCATAAGGCACGTCAGGCAATACCACAGCACATTCCTCATCAGGATGCTGTTTTCAACGCCAGTCGTACTGCACTTTATGTTGGAGCGTTGATGAGCGGCAATTATCAATATCTTAATGCTGCCTTAGAAGATCGTCTGCATCAGCCTTATAGAATTCCCTTGATTACAGGTACAGAGGCTGTTTTTGAGGCAGCCAAAGCGAACGGTGCTTATGGAGCTATTATTAGTGGAGCTGGATCTACTTTGATGGCCTATGTTGATCCAGAAAAAGACTGTGATATAATTGCTGCAGCAATGACCGACGCTTTTGAAAAATATGGTCAGCGCAGTACTGCTCATATTCTTAAGTTAGATCTTAATGGCGCCCGAGAAAAGGAACATAGCTGAAATTAAAATATTGCTTGACTTTTATATGCAGGATGGGTATAATACTCATTGTGATTCGGGGCGTGGCTCAGCTTGGTAGAGCGCTTCCTTGGGGTGGAAGAGGTCGTGGGTTCGAATCCCGCCGCTCCGACCATTTCGGATCGCCAGCCTTTACGGGTAACCCCCGTAAAGGCTTATTTTTTTGTCTGTGGGTAAGGAGGTTCACACCTATGATTCGTACGCTGCCTTTGGTTTGCAGTAATTGTGATAATAAATTCGTTCCTGCTGAAGAATTATATTATCGTGACAATTTTATGAGTAACAGTATTAGAGATGTGCATTTTATCTGCTCTGATTGTATAAAAAGATGGAAAGACAAATGGCGCATTAAAACAGCAGTTTTTTCTGAAAAAGATTATGTGATGACAGTGAGTATTACTTTGGAAGATGGCACAATATATAAAAATCTTGACTGTACTCCGTTAGAAGAAACTGTTGTTACAAGTGAAGAAATCCCAGAAGAAGCACAGCGGAGATTATTCAGCATTTATACTGAATGGGATTCCGAACGCAAAAAGAATTCCTTAAAAGATTGTACTTTTAAAGATGAGTTTATGCGTACAACTTTTAGCTGCGAAACCTATGGCGGCGAAAAGTTTAACGATATTGCCTTCCGGTTCAATATGAAAGGGCAAATAGAAACAGAAACACCGGTACCTGAATATGTTTTGAAACAAATAATAGATGCATATCGTTTATATGAGATGCAGAATAAAGAATAATTAGGGGGATAATATGCAGGAATTGTTGGAGAAAATTGAGAAAAGGCGCACTTTTGCCATTATTTCTCATCCTGATGCTGGTAAAACAACCTTAACTGAAAAATTGTTGCTATATGGAGGGGCTATTCATCTAGCAGGATCAGTAAAAGCGCGAAAAAGTAATAAACATGCAGTCTCGGACTGGATGGAAATTGAAAAACAGCGTGGTATTTCCGTAACATCTTCTGTTTTGCAGTTTGATTATGCTGGGCACCGCGTAAATATTCTTGATACTCCTGGACATCAGGACTTCTCGGAAGATACTTATAGAACCCTGATGGCCGCAGACAGTGCTGTAATGCTTATTGATGCTGCTAAAGGTGTTGAACCGCAGACTAAAAAGCTGTTTTGGGTTTGCCATCGCAGAAAACTGCCAATTTTTACCTTCGTTAATAAATTGGACCGTTATGGAAGAAATCCGTTTGATTTGATGGCAGAGCTAGAACAGGTTCTTGGTATTCATGCTTACCCAATTAATTGGCCTATTGGCATTGATGGTAATTATAAGGGCGTTTATGACCGTATCAAAAAGCAAATTGAACTTTTTGAGGATGATAATAGCCATGGTTCTAAAATTTTAAAATCTACTACCGGTTCTCTTGATGACCCTCAGATTATTGAGGCATTAGGGCAAGAGTTATATGATAATTTGTGCAATGATATTGAACTTCTTGATCTGGCAGGCGATGAATTTGATATGACGCGTGTAAATAATGGCGAACTGACACCGCTGTTTTTTGGCAGTGCTATGACTAATTTTGGTGTTCGCAGCTTTTTAGAGAAATTTTTAGAGCTTTCTCCACAGCCACAGCCAAGAATTTTGCAGAATGGTGAAATTTTAGATCCTTCTACAGAAGAATTTTCTGCATTTGTTTTTAAAATTCAGGCTAATATGAACCCAGCTCATCGTGACAGAATCGCTTTTATGCGTATTTGTTCCGGCGTCTTTGAAAAAGGGATGTCTGTTTATCACAAACAGGGAGGAAAAGTGGTTAAACTTTCACAGCCACAGCAGTTTTTGGCTCAGGAAAGAACTATCGTAGAAAAAGCTTATCCCGGTGATATTATAGGCGTTTTTGATCCGGGTATCTTTGGAATCGGTGATTCCTTAAGCGATGAAAAAATGAAAGTCCAATTTGAGGATTTCCCTGTTTTTCCGCCGGAAATTTTTGCCAGAGTGCAGCCAAAGGATTCGCTGAAACGGAAACAATTTGTCAAAGGAATTACTCAATTGGCACAGGAAGGCGCTATTCAGGTCTTTGAACAAAAGGATATCGGCATCGAAAGCTTTATTGTTGGTGTTGTTGGTGTTCTTCAGCTGGAAGTATTGGAATATCGGCTTATCAATGAATACAGTGCCCAGCTTTTGATGAATCAGCTTGCTTATACCGTTGCCCGTTGGGTTTATGCGGAAGATAAAAAGCTTATTGATAATATTAAAGGACTGGATAGCGGTATGCTTGTATATGACCAAAAAGACAGACCTGTTGTTCTTGTTAATAACGAATGGTCATTGAACTGGATTTTAGAACGAAATCCTGGCATTCAATTTTTGACAGTTCCTTCAGATGTTGCTAAAATTTAGATATTAAAATATAAATTATGTAATAATTTAAGTAAAGTTAATTGTAAAAACTTTAAAAAGTAGTTTATGCTATAAACAGTGGCAAAAGAATTTTGGGTGAGGTGAAAAGTATGACATATAAAAACGGAACAAATAAATTCACCTTATCACAAAAAATAGTTCTTCTGATAACGTTTGTTATAGTTGCATCATTATTGCCTGCCAGTTTGCTTATAGCCCATAGAGTTTCCGGTGTCGTTGATGAACGTATAAGTGTAAATGCTGTCAGTATTACTACTTTACTTTCTCATTCGCCGGCTGTAATCCGTTCGCTGACATATGAAACTGATATCAATAATACCAATGAAACTCTGAATAATGTCGTTAACATGGCGGCCAAGTCATGTAAAGCCAGTATTATTATTTTAGACCGCAATAAAAATATACGGGTATTTCACAATCCTACTTCGATAGACGGATTTGAAGATGAAGCGCGTCAGATAGTGGCTGAACAGGGACTGAGTACTAATCTAAACTGGTATGATACTTCAGTTTTTAATGAAAAGGCAGTAGGGGTCATTCGCGATGACCGTAATACTGTTGTTGGCTATATTGTAGCTGGAGTATCACCTAAAATGATTCAGGATTTGACAGTAGAATCAGTTCTGCTGATTTTTCTGGCAAGTTTATTTGGTTTGTTTGTAGGTATAGGCGGAGCTGTTTTTTTAGCACGTCATGTAAAAGCTACTTTATTTGGATTAGAGCCTGAAGATATTGCCACATTGTTACAAGAACGCAATGCATTGCTTAATTCTGTAAAAGAGGGTGTTGTTGCAATCAATAAAGATGCTGAAATAACTTTGATTAATACTGAATCAGAGTTTTTGTTTGCTCAGGCAGGAATACCTAATCCACACACACTTCTAGGCAAACCGCTTGAAACAGTTATGAACGGATTAACGCTGGATACTGTTTTAAAAGAGGGAAGAGCAACATTGGATATGCCGGTACAGGTAGGTTCTGTTCTATTTATCGCAACTCTTGTTCCGTTATTTGACAATGGACATATCGGTGGTGCCATTATAACATTTCGTAAAAAAACGGAATTAGAAGAATTGGCTAATCAGTTGACTGGTGTACGTAATTATGCTGATGCACTAAGAGCTCAGACACATGAATTTATGAATAAAATGCATGTTATCATGGGTTTGATTGATATGAAAGCTTATGACGAGTTAAAACAGTTTACGATGGAAATTGCCAATAACCGGCAGGCTGAAGCTGCTTATGTAGTCACCAGATTAAAAGATATTACATTAGCAGGTTTTATTTTAGGGAAAATCAGCAGGGCAAGAGAATTAGATATCGAGTTTTCTTTAACAGATGAAAGCGAACTTACAACCGAATTTATTCGTCCTACAGTACAGGAGCTGATTCTTATTATTGGCAACTTGATTGAAAATGCTTTTGATGTTCTGCGTGATCATCCCAGTGAAAGAATTGTAAATCTGAGTATTTTAACCTTTGATAATGAAATAATGGTCATGGTTGAAGACTCCGGACCTGGTATTCCTGAAAATAAACTTGAAACTATCTTTGAAAAAGGTTATTCTAGTAAGGGGCCCAGACGCGGTATCGGACTTTTTTTAATAAAACAGACAGTTACCCATTTAAAAGGTACTATCGAGGTTGAATCAACCGTAGGCGAAGGTACCACGTTTACCATAAGATTACCAATCGTAAGGACGGTGAAAACATCATGATCAAAGTTTTAGTAGTAGAAGACGACCCGATGGTAGGGAAGCTTCACGAACATTATTTGACCCAAATCAAAGGTTTTCAACTATGTGATATCGTTCGCAACAGTGATGAAGCTTTGAAAATTATGCAGACTAAAGAGTACAATCTTGTCATTCTTGATATTTTTATGCCAGGAATGGATGGTCTGCAGCTGCTGGCAAAAATCAGAGAACAGGAATATGATGTCGATGTCATTATTGTATCCGCTGCCAATGATAAAGATAAGATTAAAGCAGCACTGCGGTTAGGAGCATTTGACTACATTATAAAACCTTTTGAATTTGAAAGATTTAATCTAGCGTTAAATAATTATAAGAGTCGCTATAACTTGGTTGAAGAACAGTCCATCCTTAAACAGGATGAACTTGATAAAACTATCACTCATCAGGATACAGATGTAGAAGTTACTTTACCGAAAGGTTTGGACAAGAATACTTTAAATACTGTTTGGTCTGAAATTATTAAAATCGACGGAATGTTTACTACAGAAGAAATTTCGGCTAAAGTTGGTATTTCACGTGTTTCAATCCGTAAATATTTGGAATTTCTTAAATCCTTGAAACTATTGAGCCTTGATCTTCATCGAGGCAGTGTAGGTCGTCCTGTTTACAAATACAAATGCATTGATAAAAATGCAAATATTATTGATCTATATATTCAATAAAGGTTGTTGCTGATGGAAAAAATTACTGCTATTCAGGTTTTGGATGTACCTGTGCACCCATATAGTATGGATGCGGCTGTTCAATATCTTGATGATAAGATACAAGAACAAAAGCACTCATTTGTAGTTACTGCTAACGCAGAAATTATTATGATGTGTCAAGACGATGCAGAATATAAAAATATCTTAACTAATGTTGCCGATTTAGTCCTGCCTGATGGCGCCGGTACCGTTTGGGCAGGCAGACAGTTAGGATATGCTGTGCCGGAGAGAGTTGCAGGGTTTGACTTATTTAATCGTTTACTTAATCTGGCTGCTGAGAAAGGTTATAGAGTTTTTTTCTTTGGCGCGTCGCCTGGTATAGCTGAAGCTGCAAAGAAAAAAGCAGAAAGTTTATATCCTGGTGTAACTGTAGTTGGATGCAGGGATGGTTATTTTAAAGACAGTGATAACAAGTCTATAATAGATGCCATTAATAATAGCGGCGCACAGATTTTATTTATTGCGTTGGGAGCCCCTAAACAGGAAAAATGGCTTCAGACACATCTTCAAGAGCTAAAACCTTATATTACTATGGGAATAGGCGGTAGTTTTGATGTGTTGGCCGGAAAAATGGAACGTGCACCGTTATGGATGCAAAAATATTCTTTGGAATGGCTTTTTAGGCTCTACAAACAACCGAGCCGTTTTACAAGAATGCTTGCTTTACCTAAATTTGTTATTAAAGTAATTTGTTCCAAATGAAATAAAAATGGACAAAAAGATATGGCTGTATTATAATAATGTGATGAACTAAAGGTTCATCACATTATTGTTTTCTTTTTCTTTTCTTAAACTTGCCGAAAGAGAGGGACTCTCTATGAATATAGTCAAAGACGGTCATCCGTTCATATTTGCTTTTGCTATTATTACTTTTGCTGTAGGTTATTGGGGAAGTTTAATATGGGCCGTAGTTCCTGCAGTGTTAATGCTATTTTTTATTTATTTTTTCCGTAATCCCAATCGTCCTACACAATCAGATGACTCTATTATTTATTCTCCTGCAGATGGAACAGTAATGGCAATAGAAGACTTTTATGATGAAGAATATTTAAATGAAGATGCTATAAAAGTTACTATTTTCCTTTCCGTTTTTAATGTGCATGTCAATCGCAGCCCTGTTAATGGTGAAATAAAATACCAGCGTTATACATGTGGGCAGTTTGTGCCGGCATATAAAAAATCTGCCTCTTTTGAAAATGAACGTCATGCTATTGGAGTTCAAAACGATAAGATGAGAGTTTTGGTTATTCAGGTTGCAGGATTACTGGCGCGTCGTATTGTATCGTGGGTGACTTTAGGTCATAATTTGAAACAAGGCGAATGTTATGGTATGATTAAATTTGGATCAAGCACTGAACTCGTTTTACCAAAAAATGTTGAAATTCTTGTAAAAAAAGGTGATTCAGTAGTTGGAGGAGTTTCTCTGATCGGGAGGGTTCATTAAAAGATGAATTATCGTCGTATCATACCTAACAGCATTAGTGCATTAAGTTTAACATTTGGCGTGTTATCTATTTTTGATACATTTGAAGGCAATTTTTCCAGAGCAGCTATATTTATAATATTGGCTGTTATTGCAGATTCTATGGATGGAAGAGCTGCTCGCTTTTTAGGAGTAGGAGGCGGGGAATTTGGTAAAGAACTGGATTCTTTATGTGATTTAGGTTCTTTTGGTGTCGCTCCTGCTATTCTTATTTATCAATATGGTATGACAGATTTAGGTTTACTTGGAAAACTCATTGCTTCCATTTTTACAATTTGTGGTGCTATGCGTTTAGCAAGATTTAATGTAAATGTTGGTGAGGTAAAGGGATATTTTCAAGGCATGCCGATTCCTGCGGGAGCCTGTGTTTTAGCAACGTATGTTCTTTCTGGTTATTCCTTTTCCACTTATTTTGTTGCAATTCTAACTTTTGTAATTGGTTGTATTATGTATAGTAATGTAAAATTTCCGGATTTTAAAGGTAAAGGAAATCCAATGTTTTTACCTCCGGTAATTGTTGCTGCTGCTGTTGGCATATATTTAATTTATGTAAACCTTTCAGCATGGCCTTTTGCGGCTATGTTTACCTATTCGTTAGCTGGGATTATTAACTGTGTTTATGCAAAAATGCTAAACAAGCAGTAAATATTTTTAGAAAGCAAGGAGATTTTTGATGAGTACCTATTTTGACTTGATCATGATTCCGTTGCAGCTTTTAATTGTATTCTTCACGATCTATTATTTTACGCTTTCTTTCTTTGGCCTTTTTGGCCGCAGACCAGAAGAAAAAATTTATGATGAGCAAAAAACTTTTGCTATGATCGTTTGTGCACACAATGAAGAGCAAGTTATCGGTCAATTGGTCGAGAATCTGCATCTGCTCAATTATTCTGATCAGTTATATGATATTTTTGTAGTTGCAGATAACTGTAAAGACAATACAGCGCAAATTGCCCGTCAAGCAGGAGCAATCGTTTATGAACGCTTTAATGATAATGAAAAAGGCAAAGGATTTGCAATGGATTGGATGTTCCAAAGGCTTTTTGAAATGGAACGTCAATATGATGCTGTTTGTGTCTTTGATGCAGATAATTTAGTTCATCCTAACTTTTTAAGAGAAATGAACAGCCGTTTATGTAAAGGCGAACGATTAATTCAGGGATATTTGGACTCTAAAAATCCTAATGATACCTGGATTTCCGGAGTATTTTCTATTTCTTTCTGGGTCGTAAACCATGTATGGCATTTAGCTAAATATAATATCGGTTTATCTAGCTGTCTTGGCGGCACTGGTATGTGTATTTCTACAGATATATTGCGCAGACATGGCTGGGGTGCTACATGCCTTACAGAAGATATGGAATTTACAATGAAAGCTTTGTTGGAAGGTATACCTACTACTTGGGCACATGATGCCATCGTCTATGATGAAAAGCCTCTTACTTTTATGCAATCCTGGAATCAACGTAAACGTTGGGCTCAAGGGCATTTTGATGTAGCAAACCGTTATATCGGTAAATTGTTTGTAAAAGGCATTAAGGAAAGAAATATCGTTGTTCTTGATGGAATAATCAATTTATTCCAACCGTATTTCTTACTTATTTCTACTTTTTTTGTCATTTGCAGTTATATCTATCAATTTTATCCTTTCTATACAAATGTCTTATATGCTATTCTACCGTTAGAAGTTTGGACGCTGATAGGTATAGGTCAGTATATTTTTCCTATGATTGTACTTTTTAAAATTCATGCTTCTTTTAAATCATGGATGTACCTTTTATTGTATCCGCTCTTTATTTACAGCTGGATACCTATTACTGTACTGGGGTATATTCACAGGCATGATCATGAATGGAGCCACACTGCTCATACTCGCGGAATAAGCTTTAACGAAGTTTTAATTCCGGAAAATGCTGAACTTGGCCCGAAACAAGTCGTATTTCCTAAAAAACAATAACTTTTGACCGCTCTTCTAAAGAGTGGTCTTTTTCTTTATAAAATGCTTGAATTCTTTATTTTATAAGGCTTTTATGTTATTATAAGATGATAAGATATAAAATATATAAGGAGAAGTTTGTGAAGATACGCGGTATTTTATTTGATTTAGATGGAACATTGATCGATACTATCGATTTGATAATCCAAGCATTTGAACACAGCTTTGCAGTTTGCTTGAATAAAAAGATGCCACGTGCAGAGTTGGTGAAATATTTTGGGCTGCCGTTACGCAGTGCTATGGAAAATTATGTAGATAAAAATCAGGTAGAAACATTATGTGCAGTTTATAGAGAGTTCAATCTAAAATATCACGATGAGCTTATTAAACCGTTTCCAGGGGTTAAAGAAACATTGTCTGTTTTGCAGCAGCGTGGAATAAAAATGGCTGTTGTTACTTCCAAAAAGGTACCAATGGCCAAACGCGGTTTGCAGTGTATGGGGTTGGAAACCTATATAGAAGCGGTTATTGGATGTGATATATGCCAACATCATAAACCACATCCAGAACCAATGGAGAAAGCCTTGAGCGCTCTTAAACTGAAAGCTGAAGAATGCCTTTGTATAGGCGACAGTCCTTTTGATTTACAAAGTGGACAGGCGGCAGGCTGTTATGGTACGGTAGCTGTTAGTTATACCAGCTTTGACTGGCAGGAAATGCTTGATGAAGGTAATCCAACGTATATTCTGAAAGAAATGCCAGATTTGATAAAGATTATTGATGATTTGAATAATAAACACTAAGGAGGACAATATGCGTAAAATAGCAATCATAGGTGGAACAGGAATCTATAGTCCGGAAACGTTACAATGTTTTGAGGAAAAGGTGATTCAAACTCCTTATGGAGCAGCTTTATGTAATATTGGAACAATGTGCGGCAATCAGGTAATTTTCATTACCCGTCATGGTGTGGGACATAAAACAGCTCCGCATAAAGTAAACTATCGTGCAAATATCTGGGCACTGAAAAGTCTCGGTACAGAAGAAATTTTTGCGACTACTGCAGTTGGATCTTTAAATCCTGATATGGAACCCGGACATTTCGTTGTATGTGATCAGGTTTTAGATTTTACGAAAAGCCGTATCAATACTTTTTACGACAATCCAGAACGTGGTGTCGCTCATGTTGATTTTACCAATCCTTACTGTCCAAGATTACGAGACAAAGTAATTAATTGTTTATATAAAACAGATATTATTTTTCATAAAAAAGGCTGCTATGTATGTACTGAGGGACCTCGCTTTGAAACTGCTGCTGAAATAAAAATGTTTGCAATGTTGGGCGGTGACCTCGTTGGTATGACTAATATGCCGGAATCCTTGCTGGCCAGAGAAGCAGAAATGTGTTATACAAATTGTTCCATAGTTACTAATATGGCTGCCGGAATTTCTCCGACACCTCTTTCTCACAGTGAAGTAGTTGAAGCTATGGATAAAAGTATTAAAAATATGGAACAGCTTATCAGCGCCTTTATTGCTGCTAATGAAGCTGATAGTATGGAGTGTGGATGCCCGCAGTGTATGACTGAATTTGGTGGTTTTACTTTATAAGGAGCCTGTAAAAATGGTTAAAACTATGGAATGGCAGGGACAGAGCCTGCTTTTATTAGATCAGACGAAGCTGCCATCAGAAATTATAACTATTCTTTGTAAAGATTACCGTAGAGTAGGAGAAGCAATAAAACGTTTGGAAGTACGAGGAGCACCTGCTATTGGTGCGGCTGCGGCCTTTGGAATGGTATTAGGATGGCAGGAGCTTGCATCAAGATATGCTGATTTCAGCCAGGAAACTCTTTTAATAGAGTTCAAAAAAATAAAAAACTTTTTGCTTTCTACTCGCCCGACAGCAGTTAATCTTGGTTGGGCAGTTGAAAAAATATATAAACATGCTGTTGCTATGATAAATGCACAGCAATCTTTAAAAGCTATTGAAACTTCATTGGGAAATTTAGCCTGTAAAATTTATCAGGAGGATATTGAAGTCAATAGAAGGATTGGTATCTATGGGGCCGCATTATTGCCGCAGCAAGCCAGAATACTCACGCATTGTAATGCAGGAGCTTTAGCTACCTGTGGATGGGGAACTGCCTTGGGGGTTGTCAGACAAGCTTTTTTAGATGGACGGCTGGAGATGGTATACGCAGATGAGACACGACCGTTATTACAGGGGGCGCGTTTAACAGCCTGGGAATTAATAGAAGATAATATTCCTGTTACTTTGATTACCGACAATATGGCAGCCTGGGTTATGCAAACTCAACATATAGACTCTGTTATAGTCGGCGCAGATAGAATTGCTGCCAATGGTGATACGGCAAATAAAATCGGTACTTATGGAGTGGCATTGGCTGCAAAATATCATCAGATACCATTTTATATTGCTGCACCGATCAGTACTTTTGATTTTACTTTAGAAACTGGCAAACAGATCCCTATTGAAGAACGTTCTGCTGACGAAGTACGATTGCTTCATAGTGTGGTAACAGCACCACAGCAGGTGAATGTTTTTAATCCTGCTTTTGACGTCACTCCGGGAGAACTGATTACCGGCATTATCACAGAATATGGTGTTATATCTGCGCCATATATAGAAAATATAAAAAAATTGCAGAAAATACTGCAAGAGGAGGACTAATATTAACTATGGAAAGTATGATTCGTGATATAGCTTTAGCACCATCCGGAAAGCAAAAAATCTCTTGGGTAAAGGAGCATATGCCTTTGCTCAATATTCTTAATGAAAAATATAGTAAAAATCAAATTTTTAATGGTTTGAATATGGTAGTTACCATTCATTTAGAAGCGAAAACTGCATATTTGGCCCAAGTACTCAAAAATGCTGGCGCTAATGTAGTGGTAACCGGCAGCAATCCGCTGTCTACTCAGGATGATGTAGCTGCAGCGTTAGCTGATAGCGGTGTTACTGTTTTTGCAACCCATAACTGTACTGATAAAGAATACGATACGTATCTCAGCAAAGCATTAGATGTTGAGCCTGATCTTATCATTGATGATGGCGGGGATCTTGTCAATATGCTGCACGGTGAACGCAAAAATTTGGTTGCCAAACTTATTGGCGGCAGTGAAGAAACTACTACTGGCGTGCATCGTTTAAAGGCTTTATCCAATAACGGTAAGTTGGCTTTCCCCATGATTGCAGTTAATGATGCTTATTGCAAATATCTTTTCGATAATCGTTATGGCACTGGCCAATCTTCTTGGGATGGTATTATGCGCACTACAAACCTTTCTGTTGCAGGAAAAACAGTAGTCGTTGCTGGTTATGGCTGGTGCGGCAAAGGTGTAGCAATGCGTGCTAAAGGATTAGGCGCTAATGTTATAGTTACTGAAATAGACCCTATTAAAGGGATAGAAGCTGTTTTTGATGGGTTCAGAGTAATGCCTATGCAGGAAGCTGCTAAATATGGCGATTTCTTTGTCACCGTTACCGGCTGTAAAGATGTTATCACAAAAGAACATTTTGCTGTTATGAAAGATGGAGCCATTCTTAGCAATGCTGGTCATTTCGATGTTGAAATAAACATCAAGCATCTTGAAGAATTAACTGTAGAACCGTCGTATGAGGTTAGAAAAAATATCAGAACTTTTACGATGTCAAATGGCCGCAAAATAAATTTATTGGGAGAAGGCCGTCTTGTAAATCTGGCCTGCGGCGATGGACACCCTGTAGAAGTAATGGATCTTTCTTTTGCTATGCAGTTTTTAGCAATGAAATATCTGTGGGAACATAAAAATGAACTTGAAAATAAACTTTATGTTTTACCAGAAGAGTTGAATACAGAAATTGCTGCGCTTAAATTACAAGCTATGGGTGTAGGTATTGATAAGTTAACGCAGGAACAGGAAACATATCTGCACCAGGCCTAAAGGAAGTGTTAATCTTGCAGGATGATCTCATTATTGATGCGGCTCGTAGACAAATAGTTACTGCAGGCATAAAAATGGTCGAGCAAAAAATGATTGCAGGATCTTGGGGAAACCTAAGTATAAAAATAGATACTTCACGTTGTGCAATAACACCATCTGGACGTAGTTATGACAGCTTAAATACTGAAGATATTGTTGTTGTGGATATGCAAGGTAATAAAATAAAGGGAGCTTTGATTCCTTCATCAGAAACACCTCTGCATCTGGCAATCTATAATGCTATACCTGCAGCACAAGCCATAGTTCATACACATAGTGTTTATGCCAGTGCCTGCGCTGCGCTGCATAGATCGATACCGGCGTTAATTGAAGATCTGGTGCAAATAATAGGCGGTAGTGTGGACGTTGCCGAATATGCGTTACCGGGAACAAAAGTATTAGCTGAAAATGCCTTAATAGCTTTACAAAATAAAAAAGCTGCATTACTAGCTAACCATGGAGTTGTATGCTGGGGAATTTCTTTAGAAACTGCTTTAATGACTGCTGAAATAGTTGAGAAAGCAGCACATATTTATTGTATTTGTGAAACTATGGGCGGTGCTAAATTATTACCGGAATCAGACATTGCTATAATGCATGATTTCTACAAGCAGCATTATTCTAAACGACAAATAGAAAAGGGAGATGACGTACTTGAGTAAATTACTAATAAAAAATGTAGAAATAATTTCTGCTCCCGATAACGAAAAATATTTTTTAGGCATTGATAATGACACTATCAGTGTTATCAGCAAAGAAATGCCAACAGGTTTTGAAAATGCTGAAATAATCAATGCTTCTGATAAGATTGCAGTGCCTGGTCTGGTAAACACTCATACACATGCTGCTATGACTTTATTGCGCAGTTACGCAGACGATATGGTATTGATGGACTGGCTGCAAAATAAAATCTGGCCTGCAGAAGCGGGATTAAATGATGAAGATATCTATTGGGGCACAATGCTTTCAATCGCAGAAATGCTTAAAACAGGAACTACATGTTTTGCAGATATGTATTTTGCAATGGATAAAGTTGCCCAGGCAGTGAATGAAACTGGTATTCGTGCTTCTTTAAGCCGTGGTCTGGTTGGACTTACACCAGATGCTGATGAAAAACTGCAGGATAATGAAATGCTTTTTAAAAACTGGCATGGAAAAGCTGATGGCCGTATTAGAGTAATGTTTGGTCCTCATGCTCCCTATACTTGTCCTGTCCCATATTTAAAGAAAGTTGTAGCTAAAGCCGGTGAATTGAATGCGGAAATTCATATGCATTTATGTGAAACGGCAGGAGAAGTAAGTGATTGTGTAAAAGAGCACAATATGACACCTATAAAACTAATGAATAGTTTAGATATGTTTGATTGCGGAACTTTAGCTGCACATTGCGTGCATGTAAGTGAAGCAGACTTGGATATAATGGCTGATAAAAAAGTCCGTGTAGCACATAATCCGCAGAGCAATCTAAAGCTGGCCAGCGGTATTGCTCCAGTGCCGGCAATGCTTAAACGTGGTATTATAGTCGGTTTAGGTACTGATGGAACGTCCAGCAATAATAATTTGGATCTTTTAGAAGAGTGCCGTCTGGCAGCTATGCTTCATAAAGGAATAAGCGGTGATCCATTGCTTATTCCCGCCCAGGAAGCTTTAAAATTGGCAACTAAACAAGGTGCTTCGGCTTTGGGATTTACTGATGTAGGAGAGATTGAGGTAGGTCAGAAAGCTGATATTGTTCTTTACGATATGCAGAAGCCTTATTGGTATCCACGCCATGATCGTGTTTCTTTACTGGTTTATGCTGCAAGCGCAACTGATGCTGATACAGTTATTGTCAACGGTAAAGTTTTAATGAAAAATGGCGAACTGTTGGAAATGGATGTAGAAAAAATTTATGCGGAGGCCAATATGCGAGGCCATCGCTTAACTAGATAAAGCAAAAAAACTTTAGGAGTGACGAGAGTGGCAAAAATACTTGTAAAAAACAATTTAGCACCTGCTGTTTATGAATTTATTATTGAAGCGCCAATGATAGCTCATAAATGCCAACCCGGTCAATTTGTTATGATTCGTACAGATGAAAACAGCGAACGTATCCCTTTGACTATAGCTGATTTTGATCGTAAAAAAGGGACAATAACTTTGATTGTGCAAACAGTAGGCAATACTACAACACATCTTTGTGAAACTTTTATTGTTGGTGATGAAATTTTAGATGTTCTTGGCCCATTAGGAATGCCTTCACATATGGGTAAATTCGGTACGGTTGTTTGCGTTGGTGGCGGTATCGGCGTTGCACCGGTTTATCCCATTGCTCGTGCTTATCATAAATTGGGTAATAAAGTCATTTCTATTATCGGTGCCCGCAATAAAGATCTGATTATTTTTAAAGAAAAAATGGAAGCTGTCAGTGATGAATTGATTATTACTACTGATGATGGAAGTGCTGGTCAGAAAGGCTTTGTTACAGATCCTCTGAAAGCAATGCTTGAAGCCGGTGAAAAAATTGATTTAGTCTTGGCTATTGGACCTGTTATTATGATGAAGAATGTTGCAGAAACTACCCGACCCTATGGAACACCGACTACTGCAAGTTTAAATACTATTATGGTTGACGGAACCGGAATGTGCGGTGGGTGTCGTGTCAGGGTAGGGGATGAAAATAAATTTGCATGTGTTGACGGCCCGGAATTTGACGCACATTTAGTAGATTTTGCTAATCTTGTTCAGCGTCAGCAAATGTATAAAGGTCAGGAAATGCTTGAATATAGCTGCGGAGGTCATTGCAAATGCGTGGAGGAATGAGAAATCCTATGCCGGAACAACCGGCTGATATAAGAAATAAAAATTTTGAAGAGGTAGCGCTTGGTTATGATATGGCAACTGCTATCGATGAAGCACAGCGTTGCTTAAATTGTCCTAAACCGCGCTGTGTTGAAGGTTGTCCGGTTAATGTAGAAATACCAGCTTTTATTCAAGCTATTGCTCAAAGTAAATTAAATGAAGCTATAACTATCCTGAAACGTAAAAATAGTTTACCAGCTGTTTGCGGACGCGTTTGTCCTCAGGAAAATCAGTGTGAAAGTAAATGCGTTTTAGGTATCAAAGGAGAATCCGTTGCTATCGGACGTCTCGAACGCTTTGTTGCAGATTATGCTCGTGAGCAGGGAATTGATATCACCAAAACTGATATAGATTCATCAAAAGATAAAAAGATAGCAATTGTTGGCAGTGGTCCTTCAGGTTTAACAGCTGCAGGAGATCTTGCGAAAATGGGCTATGATGTTACTATGTATGAGGCTCTTCATGCTCCAGGTGGAGTTTTAATGTATGGTATTCCACAATTTCGCTTGCCGAAAGAAATTGTAAAACACGAAATTGACGCCTTAAAAGATTTGGGGGTAAAAATAATCCCTAATGCCGTCATTGGCAGAACCTTCACCATCAAAGAATTAATGGATGAAGAAGGATTCAGTGCCGTTTATGTAGGTACAGGTGCTGGATTGCCACATTTCATGCATATAGATGGCGAAAATTTAAATGGAGTCTATTCTGCAAATGAATTTCTTACTAGAGTTAATTTAATGCGTGCATACCAATTTCCTAATGTTGCAACTCCTGTATATGTAGGTAAAAATGTTGCCGTTGTCGGTGCTGGAAACGTTGCTATGGATGCCGCGCGTACAGCAAAACGTCTTGGCGCTGAACAGGTATATATAGTTTATCGCCGCAGCGAAGACGAAATGCCGGCTCGCAAAGAAGAGATGGGCCATGCTAAAGAGGAAGGCATTGAACTGAGACTGCTCAATAATCCTACTCGTATTCTCGGAAATGATAAGGGCTGGGTTAATGGTATGGAATGTATAAAAATGGAACTTGGTGAACCTGATGCATCAGGACGGCGCTCTCCTGTAGAAATCAAAGGTTCAGAATATGTTCTTGATGTTGATATGGTAGTTATGGCGATAGGCCAAGGGCCTAATCCTTTACTCAAACAAACAACACCTGAACTGGAAACTAATAAACGCGGCAATATTGTTGCTAATGAAGAAGGTGCTACATCTATTCCTGGTGTTTTTGCCGGTGGCGATATAGTTACTGGTGCGGCAACAGTAATTTCTGCTATGGGAGCCGGTAAAAAAGCAGCTTTGGCAATTGATGAATATTTGTCAAAACATTAATTAAAAATTTCTTTCTCTGATAATAATAACCGTATAAAATATCCGGCAAAAATTTGCCGGATATTTTTAATTTTCTATTCATATTTGTTTTTATTTTACTTAACTTCAGAATGGTAAAAACTTCTATGATATGTTAAAATAAATAAGATAAGTTTTATATTAAAAATTTTTCTTCGAGGTGAATAAAATGCAATTTCCATTAGTATTAGGAGTTTCTGCACGTCATGCTCATTTATGCCGCGAGCATATGAACATTTTATTTGGTGAAGGGTCTGAATTACACCCAAAAAAATATATTGGACAACCGGGACAGTATTCTTCGGAAGAGCAGATTACTTTAGTAACTGCTAAAGGTGAGATGAAATTAAGGATCATCGGTCCTTTGCGTAAATATACACAACTGGAGCTATCTTTTACTGATGCCAGAAAAGTAGGTCTGAATCCTCCAATTCGAAATTCTGGAGATATTAAAGAATCTGCTGGAGGAAAATTAGTAGGACCTAAAGGTGAAGTAGAAATTACAGAAGGTGTTATTATAGCTGCACGGCATATCCATTTATATCCTGAAACAGCAGAAACATATGGTTTAAAAGATGGTGATATCGTTTCTATCCAAACAAATGGAGAACGTGCTTTAATTATGAATAATGTTTTAGTGCGTGCCGGTGAAGGGAATGCTGATGAAGTACATATTGATACTGACGAAGCTAATGCATGCAATTTAGACAGTGGTATGATGGTTGAAATTATTACAAAATAATTAACGAGGTGGTAAAGTGATAAAATTCTTGATATTTCTATCCCTGTTAATTCAATTGTCATTACTAAATATCGGTTATGCAAAAGAATATCGTAATCCTGAAGCTGGCTTTAAAATAAACATACCACAACAGGAAATAAACATTGTAAGTAAAAATTTTTATGGTGGAATGCAGCCTAATGGTAACTTTATTTACGTTTATAGCCTGAATCAAAAACAGGCATCAGATTTATTAGAAGAAAATTTCACTACAGATGCTTTTAATGATGATTATACGGCAATTGAATTATTGGAACGTTCTGGTATTGATCCTCAAAAAGCCAGTCTTAAATTATTGGATCCTGTTCTCTACTGGCCTTCAGATAAACCTTTTATTAAACAGCTGCCCAATGATGTTGCTTTTAATATTCAAACTCAAAAAATCCATGGCAGAAAAAGTTTAAATATGCAGTTTACTGAAAATATGGAAAACGAAATTAAGGATAAAAATTCATATTTATGTTCAATTGATTTGCTTTCTGCAAATAACAGATTATACGTAATCAGTACCAAAGTCTTAAACAGCCAAAAAGAGTCTGAAGTATCAGCTGAATCAATACGTAACGAGTATCGAAAAGGTGTGTTAATAACAAAACCTTCTGCAAATACTAATACATTAATTTACACTGATAAAATAGGAAAATTTAAATTTGATCTTCCTGAAAATTGGTATTATGTTCAAAGTTACTTTTCTGATAATCCTAAAGCTTGTTTGACTTTTGCCTTACCGTTGGAAACTTTGGAAAAAATTAAGGAAAAAACTCAAAATTTGGAAGCGAATGACTTAGATAAAGAGAAAATAGCTGATAATGTTTCCGAAGAAAATATAGCGTCATGGATGGATTTACTAACAGAAAGTGTATGGTCAGTTTCCTGTGAAACAAAAGAATTTGAGACAGCTGCTTATTTAGAAAATCCAGAAGCTACTAAAGCAGAGATGCAGTTGTTGTTTTCAGAGCTAAAAAACTATATTGAAAGCAGCCGCTACTATAAAAACAGTAAGTTTGATTTTGATGTCAATATTACTCCTAAAATAGGATATATAAATTTCGATCTATCATTTAATTTAAAAGATAAAAAAGATTTCGACAATACCGGCAGAATTTTCTTTACAAAGAAAAAAGGTGGTCTTGTAGTTTATACATCCACTCTTAGAAATACAGAACAACCAGCTTCTAAAGAACTCATAGAGAATATTAAGATGCTTGATTTACAGTGATTTTGATGCCCCTTTACTTAGCAGTATGAATGCAAAGGAGACATAAATATGAGAAAAACAATCTGTTCAGGAATCATCACATTCGGTATCTTGGTCAGTCTTTCCAGCTGCTATGCTTTCGACTATCGCAGTGAAGAAGCTGGTTTCAGTGTCGATATTCCAGATGATAACACTATTATTGTCAGTAAAGATCTGTTTGCGGCAGGCAGCAATAAGTCTGGCATGCATGGTATAGCAGCTATAAGTCAGCAATCTATTGAAAAATATACGAAAACAGCTTTTGCTACCAATAAATTTGAAAGTGATTTAAAGAAGATAGCTGAAGATATTAAAGCTGGAAAAGATATCTTAGCTGATCCTGCTTATGCTTATCTTACTGTACCGCAAAATGAGTTACAAGTATATATGCAGAAACTTATGCAGGATAATCCACAATCTTTACCTGGTAATAAAAACTATAAAATAACAAAGATTAACAAAATACCAGCATTAGAAATCAACAATGATATGCTGTTGAATTATGAAATAAAATTGCCAATTGCTTATACTCGGAAAGAACAGCAGAATATACAAAAATATAATCCTTATGTTAAATTCAGTGCTGATGGTAAACAGATGACAGCTCAGTACAATTTAATTTCTAAAATTTATATTTTGTCACAAAATGATCAATTATATAACATAAGCAGTGGATATGTTGAGTTTCCTGCAATAGAACAAAGTGAAACAGTTGTTGCAGAAAATAAAGCTGATAAATTTATTCAAAAGTTTACAGACAATAAAGTTGATAAACGTGCATATAAGAAATTCTCTAAAGCGTTTACAAAAAAACTGAATTTCTTTAAACCACAATTATCTAATTCTGAACTTATAATTAAAGATGGTATTTTTAACAAAGAGTTCAAAGTCCCACATAACTGGCTTTACATTCAAAGCAATCAAAAAGTGGAAAATATGCCTGTCAGCTTCTTCTCTGCATTACCTGTCAGCAGCTTGGAAAAGATGGGGAAGGAGTATATAGATTCTAAATTATTTAATATTGAAACTACCAAAATAGGTATGAATGTGGAATCTAATAATATTGACGACTTTGATTTTAGCAAAATTTTAAAAGCTTATTCCGAAGGTGTTATAGGTATTTCGGCAGAATATAAGCCAGCTCGTCCTCATGACCAAGGCCCAAAGCAGTTTTTAGAAAATCCTGTTTTTACTAAAATTATGTTCGAAGAATTTATGAACAAACCGTTTTTGAATCCACGTGAAAAAGCAAAACTAGAAAAGTTTGTTCAGATTAAAAATTTTACACATGATATTGATATCAATCAAGAAAACTGCCTGCTTCAATTTACTTATGATGTAGATTTACATTTGCCACAAACTTTATCTAAAATCAACCGACCTGGTTATGACATTTTTCAAGAAACCGATTTGACAGATTTATATATACATGGGCAAAAGAAAGTTTACTTTGATGCAGATAATCGAATTAATCTGTTATGTTATTTTACACAAGATAAAACGATGAAATCAAATTTGATCCAAAAAGAATACGACAGCTATAATTTATTCAAAAGTTCTTTGTTAAAAGAAAAATATTAAAAAATACTTTCTAACACCTGGATAATAAGTCTTAAAATATTATCCAGGTGTTTTTATCTAAAAATACATCGTCATAAATCGTTTTTAAGGCAAGTGAAAAACAAATTGAATAGAAGTTATAATACAATCGATTAAAACAGCTTAAAAGAGAAATTTACGCATATATGTGGATTTATGTTAAATATTTACGTTATAGAGTTTAACTGTATCAAAAATATCGTTAATACTTGCCGACGGCCGTGTTGCGGTTTGTAATCTTTACGTAACTGTTTTACATAATATATATTATCGGACGTAAAGTGAAAATTGGTAAATTTCGTTGTAGATAGTTGTTGAAGAATAATTTCATCAAACGAACAATTGCAAACAGATGTTTTGACATTCTTACCTGTTCCTGATATAATAGAAACAATTAGAATAGAAATAAATGAACTTACTATCTTTAGAAATTTTTTGAGTATATGATGATTGGAATTGGAGGCTGGTTTTATGGCAAGAAGAGCACGTTTCAGCGATTTTGATGGAGTTATTACAGAGGAAATGCTTTCCGATCGGCAAAGAGCTATTTTAGATTTCATTCGTGAGCACGTTTATGCTAAGGGATATCCTCCTGCAGTACGTGAAATTGGTAAGGCAGTGGGTTTATCTTCAAGTGCCAGCGTACACACTCATCTGCATAAATTAGAAGAATATGGTTTTTTGCAAAGAGATCCAGCCAAACCACGCGCTATAGAATTGACCCAAGACAGCAGCTGGCGGCAGAAAACGGTCGTTCCTGTTCCTTTGGTTGGCAAAGTCACTGCAGGGCAACCTATTCTGGCAGTTGAAAATGTTGAGGAGACCTATCCCATTCCACTAGATTTGCTTGGCTGTCAAGAAGATGTTTTTATGTTATCTGTTTCTGGAGATAGTATGATCAAAGCTGGTATACTTGATCATGATTACATTGTTGCCAGAAAGCAAAATTTTGCTAATAACGGAGATATAGTTGTTGCTCTTATTGATGGTGAAGAAACAACAGTTAAGCGTTATTTTCGTGAATTACGTTCAATTCGTCTACAACCAGAAAATGATGCCTATACTCCCATAACAGGTACTGATAATATTCAGGTTCTTGGTAAGGTAATAGCAGTATTCAGAATGCTGTAATGCCTATAATACACCAAATAAATATCATAAAGACAGCTATATGATGTCATATAGCTGTCTTTGTTTTCTGAGATAATTAAAAAGCAGATAAGAGGATTTTTATTGTTCCTCTTATCTGCTTTTCTATTGATATAAAATTTGAGTTTTTATTTCTCCCCTACCATTTTTGCAGCTGACATAATTGCAATACGCCCGTGCTCAAAAGTAAGTCCTCCTTGAAAATATACATTATAAGGTTCACGGCAAGGGCCATCAGCACTTAATTCTATTGATGCGCCTTGTACAAAAGTCCCCGCTGCCATAATTATTTCATCTTGATAGCCAGGAATTATTGCAGGAACTGGAACAACATGTGCATCAACTGGTGAATTTTTTTGTATGGCTATACAAAAATTACATAAACGCTCTTTAGTTTCCAAACGAATAGTCTGAATTATATCACTGCGTCTATCATTTGCAGAAGGAGTAACCTGATAACCCAGGCGTGAAAATACTGCAGAAGCAAAAATTGCTGTTTTAACAGCTTGCAAAACTATATGCGGAGCTAAGAATAAGCCCTGGTATAATTCTCTGGCCGTATCTCCAAGTGTAGCCCCCATTTCTCCGCCTAATCCTGGAGCGGTTAATCTATATGACGCAAGTTCTACTAAATCCTTTCGGCCAACAATATAACCACCAGTAGGTGCAAGACCGCCTCCAAGGTTTTTGATAAGAGAACCGGCCATTAGATCAGCTCCAACTTCTGTTGGTTCTTGTTTTTCAATAAATTCACCATAACAGTTGTCAACAAAACAAATAATATCAGGCTTTATTGCTTTTACTGCTTTACAGATCGTTCCTATTTCTTCAATTCTTAACGTTTTACGCACACTACTGTAACCGCATGAACGTTGAATATGTATCATTTTTGTTTTATCCGTAATTGCAGCTGTGATTTTTTCAAGATCAATTTGTGAACCAATCATGGGAATTTCTTTATAGACTACGCCTAAGTCAGTAAGAGAGCCAGGGGTTTTTACAGGTACGCCTATGATAGTCTGCATTGTGTCATATGGAGCTCCTGTAGCAGCGATTACTTCATCGCCTGCTTTCAAAACTCCGAGTAACGCAACGGCTAATGCATGAGTCCCTGAAACAAACTGAGATCGTACCAATGCCGCTTCCGTTTTAAAAATATCAGCATATATTTCATCTAATTTTTCTCTGCCAACATCGGAATAGGCATATCCAGTAGTTGGTTTTAAATAAAAATCTGATACCATATGCTTTCTAAAAGCTTGCATAACCTTTTCTGTATTATACAAAGCTGCTTCTTCATAGCTTTCAGCAGCATGTAATACTTCTAATAATGCTTCCTCTTCTATTTTTTTAAAATCAGTCATTTACGTATAGTCCTCATATTATAAATTTTTCGAAATCCTCTAACTGTTCTGATGCCAGACGTACCTTCATAAAAGTACCGTTTTCTTTATATTCTTGTTCTAAAACAGTACCTATAGTATGTAGTTTAGCAGCTTTTTCAGATTCTGTATATGGAATAAGCAGAGTGACTTCTATAGATTTTAATTTCAGATTTTCTGAAATCAGAGCAAGGAGTTCTTCGATACCAATACCACTCTTAGCCGATATACAAACACTATTTTCTTGCTGTGCTAAACGCTGTGCCAAAGCATTTTCAGAGGGAAGTTTATCTATTTTATTGTAAACGGTGAGTATTGTTTTATTTTGTGCACCTATTTGTTCTAAAACCTTATAAACAGCATCACTTTGTTCCTGATATAATTCATGGCTCACGTCAATGACATGCAGCAATAAATCTGCCTCAGCAACTTCTTCTAAAGTAGATCTGAATGCTGCAACTAATTGATGAGGCAAACGTTGTATAAAACCAACAGTATCAGTAAGTATTGCTTCGTGCTTGTCTGGTAATATTAACTGACGTGTAGTAGGATCAAGAGTTGCAAACAATTGATCTTTCGCATAAATATCAGACTGTGTTAATAAATTTAGTAATGTAGATTTACCTGCATTAGTATAACCAACAAGACTTATTGAAGGAACTTGGTTTTTGGCGCGCTTAATCCTATGTAAAGTCCGGACAGCGCGAACTTTTTCTATGGAGTCTTTGATAAAAGCTATACGATCGCGAATACGCCGTCTATCAACTTCTAATTTTGTTTCGCCAGGACCGCGGGTACCAATACCGCCGCCTAAACGTGATAAAATAAGTCCTTTACCCATAATTCGCGGTAGATTATATTGCAGCTGTGCTAATTCTACTTGTAATTTTCCTTCATTAGTACGAGCCCGCTGGGCAAAAATATCCAAAATTAAAGCTGTTCTATCAAGAATACGAACACCCATTACCTGTTCTATATTTCTTTGCTGCGCCGGTGTCAGTTCATCATCAAAAATGCACAGATCAATATTTTCCTGTTGTGCATACAAGGCCAGCTCCTGTACTTTTCCTTTTCCTATAAAAAATGCCGGATCCGGTTTAGCACGACGTTGAATAAAACGGTTCACTACTACAGCACCTGCTGTATCCGCAAGCTGCTTTAACTCTTCAAGCGAATCTTCAGCAGTCCAACCGCCTTTTATCTGTCCCCAGTCCATACCAACTAAAATGGTTTTCTCTGCTGCTACTGCTAAACTGGAACTACTTGTTTGCTTGTCTAAAATCCGCTCTATTGTATTGATTACATTAAGAAAATTAATAGCTTCTGCTTCTTCCAGAGAAAAAGGTCCATATTCATCGCAGATAAACTGTTCTTCTTTGTCAAGCCCAACTATCATGCCAAAAGAAATTATGGACTGCGTGTAATCAGGTGCGGTAACACCTATTGTAACCATGGCATCGAATTTATTATTTTTTAACGCTGAAAAATCAACTCCACTCAACACTGGATTACCATTTGGATGAGTGTGGACACAACGGATTCCACTTAATCTGCCAATACCTCTGCGACCTTCTACTGCTGGCAGTTCTACACTGTCATTACCACCGATTACAATATTAGTTATTTGCCCGCTTCTAGAAATATAAAGAGAGATTTCTCTGTTTATAAATTCTGTAATATCAGCTAATTTTAAAGCTAATTCCGCAGAAATGAGCTGCCCTAAAGGCACTTGTACATCGTACAAAGCAATTAATTCATTCAAAACAGAATCCCGTATTCCTTTTTTTTTACCTAAAATTTCACGCATGATTTACACCTTAAAGAGCAGACATGGTATTTTACCATATCTGCTCTTCCTTTTCTTACAATTACTGACGAACGCGTGCCGGCTCGACATTTATTTTATAGCCTTTAATCGTGTTTTTGTGCATTACACCCAAAACTTTTTCGGCCATATCTTCTGGGACTTCTACAAAGGTAAACTTGTCATAAATATTGATCAAACCTACTTCTTTGGCAGGAATATCAGCTTCAATAGCAATAGTTCGAACTATATCCTGAACAGTAACTTTTTGGCTGCGTCCAATATTCATGAAAAGACGAACCATGCCAGGACGACCACCAGTATTACTTAAATCTTTCGCCAGAATATCTTCAGGCGAAGCTTCTAAAGCTTTATTACCTTCCTGCATCAGTTTTAACGCAGCAGCAACCACATCTTCAGCATCATATTCTTTTAATAAGCTTGCTGCAATAGGCATATAATCATGATAGTTAGACTGATCCAGCACACTCTGCATTTTGGAAACGATCATTTCACGCTGACGCTCAATAACATTGGCTGTAGTCGGCAATTGACGACGTGTTATTTTGGTTTTAGTAGTGCGTTCGATAAGTTTCAACTGACGGAATTCACGCGGCGTAATAAAGGTCATAGCAACACCAGTATTACCTGCACGGCCGGTACGTCCAATACGATGAACATAGCTTTCCGGATCCTGAGGAATATCAAAATTGATAACATGAGTAATATTATCAATATCTATGCCGCGGGCAGCGACGTCCGTAGCGATAAGAATATCAGCTGTTCCGTCACGGAATTTCTTCATAACACGATCACGTTGAGTTTGGCTTAAATCGCCATGTAAACCTTCAGCCATATAACCGCGGCTTCCCAATGCAATAGCCAGATCATCAACACCTTTTTTAGTGCGGCAGAAAATAATCAGCTTACCATCTATTTCTGCATCAAGCAAACGACATAAACCTTCGATCTTATCCTTAGTTTCAAAATAATATTGATCGATAAGCGGAACTGTGAGTTCCTCTTTGCTAATCGTAACATTTTTAGGAGCCTTCATATATTTTTTTGTGAGGCTTAGGATCGGTCTTGGCATAGTTGCTGAAAACAACAAGGTTTGACGTTCTGCAGGAAGATTTTTCATAATTTCTTCCATATCGTCTACAAAGCCCATATCCAACATTTCATCAGCTTCATCCAGGACTAAAAATTTAATATGATCAAGTTTGATAGTTTTACGGTTTATATGATCAATCAAACGGCCTGGAGTACCAATAACTATTTGCACGCCGCTGCGTAAAGCTCTGATCTGACGGTCGATAGGCTGTCCGCCATAAACAGGTAATGCTTTAATTTTAGAAGTACGTCCAATTTTACCGATCTCTTCTGCAACCTGGATTGCCAGTTCACGGGTTGGAGTCATAATCAGAGCTTGAATATGGCGATGATCGGTAATACTTTGTACGACCGGAATACCAAAGGCGGCTGTTTTACCAGTACCAGTTTGTGCCTGACCTATAACATCGCTACCCTCTAGTACTAAAGGAATAGTTTGCTCCTGGATCGGAGACGGTTCTTCAAAACCCATAGCTGTTAAAGATGCTACGATTTTTTTATCCAGCAGTAAGCTGCCGAACATTTCTTGTACATTAGTTGTCATTGTTTAAATTTCCTCATTTCTTCTTGCTTTTATTTTATCTATCACCATAGAAATAGCCGTTAACGCACTACGCAGTTTATTTTCAGTTCTGGTTCCGCCGAAAAGATGTTTCACACAATGTACGTCATTGCCATCAGCTACAGCCATATAAACTAAGCCTACAGGTTTTTCTTCTGTGGCACCACCAGGACCTGCAATACCAGTGATACCTACACCATAAGTTGTTCCAAAAAGATCTCTCACTCCGGACGCCATCTCACAGGCAACCTGTTCGCTGACAGCGCCGTATTTTTCTAAATTTTCCGCAGATACGTTGACCAGTTTTTGTTTGGCCATATTGCTGTAAGTCACAACACTGCCCAAAAGATATTCACTGCTGCCAGGAATATCAGTGATCATGCTGCTGGCTAAACCTCCTGTGCAGGATTCCGCAAAGGCAATCGTACTACCGCTTTTTAATAGTTCCTGACCAAGATATTCTGCTAAAGAAGCATCATCAACGCCATAAATAAATTTACTTAACCGTTCATAGATTTGTGCTTCTGTGCCGGAAATCAAGGCTTTGGCTTCTTCAACATCGGACGCTTTAGCTGTAATACGAACAATAATTTCACCGCGACGAGCATAAATGGCAATGGTAGGATTACTTTGTGAAGTGATAATATCATCAAGCTGCGCTGCAACAGATGATTCTCCAATGCCACGCATTTTTAAAATACGCGAATAGATTATACCTTGTTGAGCATAACGCTGCATAAGTAACGGTAAAAAGCGCTGTTCACATACGTAATTTAATTCTGACGGAGGTCCAGGCAGCAAAACAATTAGCTTGCCATTATGCTCTAATACCAAACCCGGCGCAGTTCCAACTTCGTTGATTAAAATTTCTGCACCTAAAGGAACCATTGCCTGTTTATCATTATTAGATGACATACAAAGACCTTTTTTAACAAAAAAACTATTAATCCTATCCCATGTATCTAAATCCAGATACATTTCCAGTCCCAGCATATCAGCAATAACTTCTTTAGTGATATCGCCTCTTGTAGGGCCAAGACCACCTGTAGTAATAACGATATCCGCTCTTTCTAAAGCAATTTCTAAAACGCTTCTCAGCCTGGTCTCATTATCGCCAACAGTCGTCTGATAAAGCACATCATAGCCTAGTTTATTTAATTGTCGTGATAAGTACTGAAAATTAGTATTAAGTATTTCTCCCAACAGCAGCTCAGTACCTGTATTTACAACTTCAACGATCATTTGTTTTGCCCCCTTGCTGGCAAATTAAATTCTCTCTCCTACCATTTCGTAGGTGAAACCCTGTAAAATTTTTACTTTAATAAACTCACCTGCTTGAACACTTCCTGCGTTTTCGACAAAAATACTGCCATCAATATTAGGAGCTTCTTTATATGAACGACCAAAAACAAGATCAGGGTTTTCCTCATCGCAACCTTCAACAAGTACTTCTAAAATCATATCTTCCATATTATGATGCATATCTTCTGATATTTGTGCCTGCAAAGACATTAATTCATGAAAACGTTCTTCCTTGATTTGCGTATCTATCTGTTCTGGCAAATCAGCTGCTACAGTTCCCTCTTCTTGGGAATAAGAGAACACACCGGCATTGTCGAAACGCTGTGCTTCAACAAAAGCTTTTAATTCTTGGAAATCAGCTTCTGTTTCTCCAGGAAAACCGACAATAAACGTAGTTCTGATAGTAATACCTGGTATACGCTGCCGTAATTTGTTTAGCAATGCCTCAACTTCTGATTTAGTATCATAGCGATTCATGCTGCTTAGCAATCTATCGCTGGCATGCTGAAGCGGAAGATCCACATATTTGCAAACCTTATCCAAGCTGGCAAAAGCTTCAATCAAATCGTCAGTAAAATTATTTGGATAACAATACATGACCCGGATCCATTTAAGGCCTTCCAGTTTATTAAGTTCAGACAAGAGCTCCGGCAGGCGCAGTTTACCGTAAAGATCTTCACCGTATCTGGTGGTATCCTGTGCAACAACTATCAGCTCTTTAACACCCTTATCAACTAATGCTTTGGCTTCGCCAAGCACTTGTTCAAACGGTTTGCTGACATACGGTCCACGTAATTTGGGGATGATACAGTAAGAGCAGCAATTATCACAGCCTTCGGCAATTTTTAAATATGCCATATAATCAGGAGTTGTTAAAATACGCGGTGCCGGGATTGGCGGCGCCAGTTCTGCTTTTTTCAGAGACTCCAGCATAATGAACCGCTCTCCCTGAGTGACCCTTTGGATAACATAAGCAATATCTTCATAGCATTCAGTACCTATAACGGCATCTGCTTCAGGAATATTTTCTAAAAGTTCTTCTGCATAACGCTGCCCTAAGCAGCCGGTAATAATCAAATATTTACAGGTCCCTGTTGTTTTATACTCCCCCATTTGTAAAATAGTATTAATAGATTCTTCTTTGGCAGATTCTATAAAACCACAGGTATTTATAATAATCAAATCTGCTTCTGCAGGATCGTTAGTAATTGTTATCTGCTGTTCATGAATCAATCCCAACATTGTTTCAGAATCAACGAGATTCTTAGGACAGCCGAGACTTACTAAGCCTATTTTCACGTTTGTTCCTCCATCTATTTTACTGCAAATCTAGCCGACTGCAGCCATTTATTTGTTAAAATCTCCTGTTGTACCAGAGTATTATAAGCAGTATTAAGCCATAATTTTTCAGGCTGCTCAATATGATTGCCATTTAAACCATTGGATAGTAAAAACATATAACCTGTATTTTGCTCCAACGCAACTTTCTGCGGTGCCGATGACATTAAAAGCCAGTCTCTGAACATTTGTGCATCCTCATATTTTTTAGAAGCAGCATCAACGGCTACCCCATATAAGCTTACAGGAGTCCCTTCACTGGGAAAGACGATATATGCAGGAAAATCATTTTCCAAATATTTGAATACGTAGCTGCGCCGAGTAATAGCCAAGTCTGCATCACCAACAGTGGTCAGGCGAATTGGTGTGAAAGGAAAGCGGGAATATTGAGGAATTTGTCTGTTAAGACCTCTGAAATATGCCAGGCTTTTTTCCTCGCCTCGAACACTTGCAAAAGCAGCTAAAAAGTTACGCGTATTTGCCGAATCGGAAAGATTTTCCATAGCCACACGCACATTTTGAAGCTTAATGATATCCTGCCAACTCAAAATATTTTCCTGACCGTATTTTCTGGCATAACTTTGATTAACCAAAAAAACTACAGGGTCATAAAAGACACCGAACCATTGACTTTGTTCATCTTTAAAAACAGACGGTAATAAATCTCCAGCCTCACTTAAAATGGCATATAAACGCTGCTGTTTACTTAAAAGCTGCAGCTCATTATGCTCTAATAGATACAAATCAGGTAATTTTCCCTGTTCTCTTTCTTCCGGCAGTAATAGTTTTATCACAGCATTCCGATCAGAGTCATTATTATACTCGCTGATTAAAGCCTGTAGAAAACTGTTATCTAAATTAGAATATAATAATAATTCAGTTTTTCCATGCACCGCTATACTTGTTTCATTTTTGTCAGAATCAAAAATAAACCAGGCTATACATGCAAACATCAGAGCAATGATTAACAGTATTTTTTTTTGAGGCATCTTTAACCTCCTGTTTTACCGCCGTTTGTTAATTTTAGGGTTAAATGCAATTTTGCTGTGTCGTGCTTTTGGATTATGGGAAGAAGATATTTTCAGTAAACATTTCGCATCATCACCAATAAGGTCACCACGATTAGTCTGCTGTAAAGCTTCTTTAACCAACTGACGGTTTTTAGGATTTTTATATTGCATCAGAGCACGCTGCATCGCTTTATCATGAGGATTACGGGCAACAAAAACCTTTTTGCCAGTTTCAGGATTGATACCGGAATAATACATTGCTGTCGATGCGCTTCCTGGAGTTGGAATAAAATCCTGCACCTGTTCAGGCTGATGTCCGATATCCCTCAAAAATTCACTTAACTCAACTGCATCACGCAGAGTACAGCCGGGATGACTGGAGATAAAGTAAGGTACTAAAAACTGTTTGAGGCCTATTTCTTGATTTTTCTTATTAAAAGCACGCATAAATTTTAGATAAACAGATTTACCAGGCTTGCCCATATTAGCTAAGGCATGTTCTGATACATGCTCTGGAGCAACTTTTAATTGCCCGCTGACATGGTAACGACATAATTCATCTAAGAAACGATCATTTTTGTCTGCCAGCAAATAATCGTAACGGATACCGGAACGAACGAATACTTTCTTTATTCCAGAAAGCGCACGAACTTTTTGAAGCAGTGCTATATAATCGCTGTGGTCAGTATCAAGATTAGGACATGGTTTTGGAAATAGACACTGCCTGTCGCGACAAACTCCTACTTTTAATTGCTTGGCACAGGAAGGATGTCTGAAATTGGCAGTCGGACCGCCAACATCATGTATATACCCCTTAAAATTTGGCAATTCAGTGATTTTTTTTGCTTCACGAATGATAGATTCATGACTGCGTGTCTGGATTATTCTTCCCTGATGAGAATGAATAGCACAGAAAGAACAACTGCCAAAACAGCCACGGCAACTGATCACACTAAACTGTACCTCTTCTATTGCAGGCACTCCTCCGTATTTTTCGTAAGACGGATGATAAGTACGCACATAATCCAAATCATAAATAGCATCCATTTCTTCCTGTGACAAAGGAAATGGCACTTGATTTTGAACAACGAATTTTTTGCCGTTCTTTTGGACAACAATCTTCCCGGAAAATGGATCAAGTTCTTTACTTTGTAGGTTATAAGCTTTAGCAAACGCTTCCCTATCTTTTAATATATCTTCTAATGAAGGTAATTCAATAAATTCATCTAACGCTTGCAAATCATCTGCTAAATAAGCTGTACCCCGCACATAATGGATATCTTCGATAATAGCTCCGCCAGCTAAATAGTCAGCAATTTCAACGATCTGCTTTTCACCCATACCATATATCAAAAGGTCGGCATTGCTTTCGACTAAGATGGAAGGCAAAATTTTATTTTCCCAATAATCAAAATGCGCAAATCTGCGCAAACTGGCTTCAATGCCTCCGATAATAACCGGCATTTCCGGCCATAAGCGTTTTATTTGCTGCGAGTAAACTACAGTAGCATGATCAGGGCGCTTCCCCATCTCTCCGCCAGGTGTATATGCATCTTTTTTTCTTGGTTTTTTAGCCGCAGTATAGTGGCAAAGCATCGAATCAAGATTTCCACCTGAAATAAGCACTGCCAGACGAGGCTTGCCCAGCACCTCAAAATTTTTCAGCTTGCGCCAATCTGGCTGACACAACAGTGCGACTTTATAACCCTGCGCTTCTAATACACGACAAATAACAGCCGGTCCAAAAGAAGGATGATCAACATAGGCATCGCCGCTGATAAACAAAAAATCTATTTGTTCCCAACCACGGGCATTGATATCTTCCTGGGAAATCGGCAAAAATTCTTTCATTAGGATTTATGGCCTCCGATATTATTTCTTATATTCTTTAATGACAACTCCATCAACTTTTTCAGCTGGAGCAGGCTTTCCGTTAACAGCAATCTGCATTGCCTTGATGTTGCCATATTTTACAATAATTTTTTTATCAGCAGAGAAGTTTTTTTCCTGATTGCTTACTAAAGTTCCTTCAAAAACTTTTTCTCCATCTACAGTAACTTCTACCCAGCATCTGTCATTACAAAACATATAGAGATTTAGATTGTTTTTATCAGGAACAGCTTGCTGCTTCTGCTGTACTTGCTTATTGTCAGCAGGCGTTTTCTGTGCTTTAGCAGCAGCCGCTTGTTCAGCGCGTTCTTTGGCTTTTTTTGCATCTGCTTCTATTTTTGCTTTTTCCTGCTCAGGTATTTCATTGCTTTTGGCAGTATCATCACTTAAAGCTGATTGTTTTGGTGTCACAATATTTTCCGGCTGATCACTGCTGCTGAATAAGAAAATATAACCGGCAGCAGCAATTATAACTAACAACACAAATGACAGCAGATAAGTAAAAATATTCGAAGAATTTTTTTGCGGTTTTAGATGAGGAGCAACACTTATTTTAGAAGTTGTACGGATTTCAGCAGGTTTTATTTCTTCTGGATCAACACCTGCACAAGCAGCTTTGTAAAGCGTAACTAATTCTGGACCGTTGAGCCCCAGATAATTACCATAGGTGCGTATTATTCCTTTAGTAAAAACATCACCTGGAATTTTAGCGTAGTCACCTGTTTCAATAGCCGCTAGATAGATTTTTCGGATACTGGTAGCTTCTTCTACCTGCTCTAAAGAAAGTCCTTTATCAAGTCTGGTATTTTTTAGAATTTCTCCTATATTATCCATAAGCTTACCCTCCTCTATCATACTTTATTGCGCTGTAAAAAAACGTTCTTCTATTTCATGACGCGACATAATTAATTCGCGGGGTTTGCTGCCAACAGACTGACCTACGATACCAAGTTCTTCCATACAATCAACTAAGCGTGCAGCACGCGTATAACCAATTCTAAATTTACGCTGCAGCATTGAAGAAGATGCCTGACCAGTATCCATGACTAAACGGACTGCATCTTCAAAAAGTTCGTCACTCATCAGATCGTTGCCATTTTCAGATGCTGCGTTAGAACCTTTAGTATCACTTTCTAACACCTGCTGAGTAACTTCTTCTGAATATTCGACTGGTATGGATTGCTTCTTGATAAAATCAACAATCTTATTTAATTCTCCATCACTCACAAAAGCACCTTGTACACGTACAGGTTTATTTGTACCGATAGGATAAAAAAGCATATCGCCTTTGCCCAATAGCTTTTCAGCACCGCCCATATCCAAAATAGTACGGGAATCGGTCTGTGAAGAAACAGCAAAAGCAATACGTGAAGGAATGTTTGCTTTTACAATTCCTGTGATAACATCAACAGACGGACGCTGAGTTGCCAAAATAAGATGGATACCAGCTGCGCGGGCTTTTTGAGCCAAACGCAGAATAGCATCTTCTACATCTACTTTAGCCACCATCATCAAATCTGCTAATTCGTCAATAATAATTACGATAAAGGGCATTTTTTCCGCGGCCTGTGCATTATAGCTATTGATTTCCCGCACATGATTATCAGCAAAAGCCTTGTAACGGCGTTCCATCTCGGCAACAGCCCAATGTAAAGCTGAAGCAGCTTTTTTGGAATCAGTAACAACAGGAGTCAGTAAATGCGGAATACCATTATAATTAGAAAGTTCAACAACCTTAGGGTCAACTAAAATCATTTTGACTTCTTCAGGACGGGCTTTGTATAAAATACCGGCAATGATCGTGTTGATACATACAGATTTACCGGAACCGGTAGAACCGGCAACAAGCATATGAGGCATTTTAGAAAGGTCTACCGTAATAATATTACCACTGATATCCTTGCCAAGACCTACACAAAGTTTTGACTCTGTTTTACGAACTAAATCGCAGTCGACTACCTCCCTGAAAAATACCGGATCATTTTTTCGGTTCGGGACTTCAATACCGATGGCAGCTTTGCCTGGTATCGGCGCCTCAATGCGAACACCTGAGGCGGCAAGTTTGAGCGCTATATCGTCTGCTAAGTTTACTACTGAACTTACTTTAACGCCAGGAGCAGGTTCCAGTTCAAATCTGGTGACGGAAGGACCGCGGGTAACAGCGACGACGCTGGCGCGAACGCGGAAATCTTCAAGTGTCTGTTCTAAAATAGCACATTGTTCTCTGATATCCTCTTCGGTATGCTTATCTTTGGAAACATACGGAGGATTAAGTAACTCCAAAGGTGGAAACAAGTATGTACTTGCTTCTGCTGCCGGCAGAGTTTCTGTTTTTACTTTTTCACTGACAGCCTTTTTAGGAGCCGGGCTGGCAGCAGAAATATTTTTATCAGCAGTATCAATGATCTTTATATCGCCAGGATTCTGATTTTTGTAAGGATTAAGAAAATCATGCTCTGGCATTTGTACTGCTGTTTCCTTTGGTTTATTAAAATCTATAATCGGCCTTGTAATAATATGAGGCTCATTTTTCTCAGCAACAGGAAATTCTTCGATAAATGGCTGTTCATCATCAAAAAACGCTTCTTCATCTTCAGCTTTACTTTCATTTTTGCCAACAGCTTTTCGAATGATCTGTTTAAACTGGCTTTCTTTTTTGATTCCTGAAGTAAAGCCTGCAAAATCATCACTGTTGTAAGGATTAACAGTGTTCAAAACTTCCATATTCTTAAAATCAGAAGTTTCAGCAGTAGTTTCATTATCTGAATTTTGATAAGTTACAATATTTTTAGCTTTTCTACCAGCTGTTTCTGCCGAAGCCTTTAAAGACAATTTACCCGTTAATAAAACGCTGCAGATGATACCTGCAATCAAAATTATCAATGCTCCAGCTGTTCCTGACAGACGTCTTAATGCTAAAAGAAAAGCTCCGCCCAATAGACCGCCACCTTCTTTAAGCTGTTCAGGAACCAGCTCTTCCCCTACAGGTACAAAAACATGATGAGCTGTGCCTAAAAGGCACAGCATCAATAATGTTAGGGCTAATCCTTTTTTTGAAAAACCAATTCCCTTGTGGGAAAAAGAAAATCTGATACCAAGAACTATGCATGCGAGCGGAAACAAAAATGCCCCTTTACCTAAAGTATAGTTCATAACTTTATCTATAAAAGCACCTATTGTTCCTGTAGGAAGCCCAAAATAAGCTGCTGCTGCAAAACATCCTAACGCAAGCAAAAGAACGCCGCTTATTTCCAAACGACTGTTATTCTGTTGTTCCGTACGTTCTGCTTTGGTTCTTCTCAAATTAGGCACCTCATTTACAACATTAGATCTCCATTATAATAGGCAAAATCATCGGTCTTCTGCGTGTTTTTTCGTATAAAAATCTGCCAAGTGAATCGCGGACAGCAGATTTTATAACAGACCATTCAGAAACATTGCTCTGTTCGCATTTATCAAGAGCCTGCTGAACTTTCTCTTTAGCAGTTTCCATCAAGCCCTCTGCTTCACGCACATAAACAAAGCCGCGAGAAACTATATCCGGACCGGAAACTACAGTGCAGGTATCCTTATCGATAGTAACGACAACTATCATGATACCATCCTGGGACAGCTGTCTGCGGTCACGCAGAACGATATTGCCAACATCACCTACGCCGAGTCCGTCTACAAGTACTTTTCCGGAAGGAACGCGGCCATTGATACCAATACTATTGCGTGTCAATTCAATGATCGAACCGTTTTCGCCTACGACGATATTCTCGCGCGGCATACCCAGACTGCCTGCAAGCTGTGCATGCTTGATCAAATGCCTGTATTCGCCATGCACAGGAATGAAAAATTTAGGACGCACCAGATTGTGCATCATTTTGATTTCTTCCTGACTGGCATGACCTGAAACGTGTACACCATTGCTTTTTTCATAAATAACATCGGCACCAAGTTTATACAAGTGGTCTATTGTTCTGGAAACCAGCTTTTCATTGCCTGGAATAGGTGTTGCGGAAATAATAACAGTGTCTCCGGGAACAATATCAACTTTTTTATGATCGGACATAGCCATTCTTGTTAAAGCAGACATAGGCTCTCCCTGGCTGCCGGTAGTAATGATAACTATCTTATCAGGAGTATAGTTGTTGCTCTCATCAATGTCGATCAGTACGCCTTCAGGTATTTTTAAATACCCTAATTCCATGGAAATATTTACTACATTTACCATGCTGCGCCCGATAACTGCTACTTTACGTTTATAACGAACAGCGCTGTCAACTACCTGCTGGATGCGATGTACGTTTGACGAGAAGGTAGCGACAATAATACGGTTTTTGGCATAACGGAATTCATCATCAAAAGTCTGCCCGACTATTTTTTCACTTTGCGTATAACCGGGGCGTTCGGCATTGGTACTGTCAGCCATTAAAGCCAGTACACCCTGATCACCGAACTCTGCGAATTTATTAAATTCAGTTACCTGTCCATCTACAGGAGTCTGGTCAAATTTGAAATCACCGGTATGAATGATAATACCAATAGGAGTATGGATCGCCAATGCAACTGCATCTGGAATACTATGGTTGACACGTATAAATTCCACTTTGAAATTTCCTGCGTGAATTTTATCTCCAGGTTTGATAATTTTGCATGCTTCAGAGCTGACCCCGTTTTCTTTCAATCTTCCCTGAAGAATACCTAAAGTCAAAGCAGTTCCGTAAACAGGAGCGCCGATCTGTTTCATAACATACGGCAAAGCACCTATATGATCTTCGTGCCCATGAGTCAGGAAGATAGCTTTAACCTTGTCTTTGTTCTCCACTAAATAAGTAATATCAGGAATAACAAGATCGATTCCCAGCATATCATCTTCAGGGAACATCAAGCCGGCATCAACGAGAATTATATCGTCGCCATAACGGAATACCGTCATGTTCTTACCGATCTCCCCCAATCCGCCCAAGGGAATAATATTTAATTTACTTTGTATTTTACTCAAAAAAAATACACCTCCAAAATTTTTTTAATTTATTTCCGTACAAGTATTTAGACCTCTAGTAATAAAATCTATTAACCGCACACCTACTCTACGGTATATTATACATTAAATAATGCAGAAAAACAAATGTTTAATCAATTATCAATAAATTTTTATTGTAAAGATTCAGTGAACTGAACATAAAAAAACAAGCATACCTTAAAAGGTATGCTTGTTTGAAGCTCTTACAGATCCTCACCATGGTTTTCGATAGGACCTTTATTTTTATTCATGCGCTGCCAGAAGAAAGCAACTGCAAGAATTGCTACGCCAATAGCATCAGTAACAGCGCCAGGAATAATCATATTTAAGCCGCCAACAAAGAACAGCAGTCTTTGCAAAAAGCTGAGCTTGGACTGACAGAACCCAATCATGGCGACAGATACGCCCCACATGCCTATAATCGCCGTTGCACAGGCAAAAGTGATCGTAAATGGAGTTGCATCAATCATAAGCAGTTCAGGTGCCAGAACAAAAATATACGGAACGATAAAAGCCGCTATTGCCAATTTTGCTGCTGCAAAACCTGTCTTCATTGGATCGGCACCGGAGATACCGGCACCAGCATAAGCAGCCAAAGCAACCGGAGGAGTTACGTCCGCAACGATACCAAAGTAGAAGGCAAACATATGCGCTGCCAAAACAGGAACATCCATCTGCACCAAAGCAGGAGCAGCAATTGTAGATGTAATAACATAGTTAGCAGTAGTCGGAACGCCCATACCAAGGATCAAAGACGTGATCATTGTAAAGAACATTGCCGGCAATAAGTGTCCACCTGCAAGATCCAGCAGTGCCGTAGCCAATTTAAGGCCAACGCCTGTTTTGGTTACAACACCGATAATGACTCCGGCTGTAGCACAGGCAATCAAAACACCGAGAACACCTTTAGAGCCTTCGATCAAGCCTTTGACTACATCACCAAAGCTGATACGTGTAGATTTTCTGAGGCAGGAACAGATCAGAGTAAGACCAATCGCCCACAAAGCAGCACGCATCGGCGTATAACCGGATACCAACAAGTAAACGATGATCGCCAGCGGTAAAATCAAATGGCCTTTTTCCATAAACAGTTTACCAAACTTAGGTAATTGATCACGCGGCGTCCCTTTAAGCCCAAACTTTTTAGCTTCATAATGTACGCCTATCCAAACACCAATGTAATATAACAGCGCCGGAATGACGGCAGCTTTAACAACTTCGATATAAGGGACGCCGACAAATTCAGCCATCAAGAATGCAGCCGCACCCATAACAGGAGGCATCAGCTGTCCGCCAGTAGAAGCAGCAGCTTCTACCGCGCCTGCAAAAGCAGGACGATAACCTAATTTCTTCATCATCGGAATCGTAAAGGCGCCTGTACCGGCTACGTTAGCAACAGAGCTGCCTGATACTGTGCCCATCAACCCAGATGATAATACGGCAACCTTGGCAGGTCCGCCTGCGGCCCAGCCGGCAACAGCGTTAGCCAGGTCGATAAACAACTTGCCCAAACCCGTAGCTTCCAAATAGGAACCAAATAAGATAAAGAGATAAATAAATGTTGAAGATACGCCAAGTGGAGTACCAAAAATACCTTCTGTGGTAAAGAAAAGATGATCGAACATCTCCTGCACACCAACTCCGCGATGTGCCAGAATCCCCGGCATATACGGGCCGGCAAAAGCATAAAACATAAAAAACAGTGCAACTGTAAGCATCGGCCAGCCGACAACACGGCGAGCTGCTTCAAACAGAAGCAATGTACCGATAAAAGCAATACTGAAATCAAATTCAGTATTCATACCGGCTCTTAAAACAAGTTCGTCGTAAAAAATTACGATATAAAGTGCACTGGCAACACTTAGAACAGCGAAAATAACATCAAGCGGATGCATTACAGATCTGGACCAGTTTTTCCTGCCGGGATACAGCAGATAAATCAAAGAAAATCCAAATGCCAAATGGATTGCTCTCTGTAAGTGTGCATCAAGTACACCGAAAGTTGCGGTATACAATTGAAAAACGGCGAAGGCAATACAGATAAAAGAAATTAATTTGTCCCACATTCCTGTTAAATTACGTTTGTCAGACTCTTTGTCAAACTTTTGCAGGACTTCTTCTGCTGACATAGTTGTTTTATCTTGTTCACTCATTCTGCCCTCTCCTCCCCTTTTGCAAAATTTAATTTAACCAATATTGATAACGTTTTTCTGCCTTGATTTCAACCAAGGTTCCTTGTCCATATAGATCGCAAAAATCATAGACTTTATTTTTATGTATAATACGAGGCTTTGCTTGTACGGCAGTTCTTAATTTTACAGTCTTATAAGGCCGATCCATTTTTAAGATAAACTTACCGTCAGGAGTATTAGTCAAAATTCCTTCTGCAGGTGAATATGGCAGTCCTACTCCCAGTGATTGATACCGAGTATGTGTCATAACCATATCATCTGCACCGTCAACTCTAAAAAATTCTTCCACCATTGTCAGCTGGACCGAATGGGTAAATGCAATATTCCATTCTTCTCCTCTTTTTGCAGTAAAACATTGTTTTGGCAATCCATCTTCGGGATTAATAGAAACTACTAATTGGTTGGCATACCAAAACAATATTCCCAAACCAACTAATACAGTAACTGATATCAGAATCATTTTTTTAGAAAAAGACCGATTACCGGAAGTTCCCGGCAACCGGTCTCTCAGGTTCATCATATAAAATATTTAACTCTTATTTTTCTTTCAAGTATTTTTCTGCGCCCGGATTAACAGGAACAGACATACCGTCCAATGCGGTTGCTTTAGAAACTGCATTAGCTACAGAATGAGCTGCTTTCAAACGATCGAGATTGCTGAAAATAGCTTTGGTGATAGCATAGCCAGTATCAGCATCCATTTTATCAGTTACTGCCAACATAGCACGAACTGCGATTGCCTGAACGTCGGTTTCTTGATTCGGGTAAGTTTTGGCTGCAATAGTAAGTTTGGTATAGAAAGGATATTTTGCAATCAAAGCGTCAGCTTTATCGCTGTCAACCGGCAGTAAAACTACATGGTTTTGAGTCGCAATATCCTGAATAGCTGCGGTCGGATGGCCTGCAGTTACGAATGCAACGTCAACATTGCCGTCTTTTAATGCATTGGAAGCTTCTGCGAAAGAGAGGTATTGAACTTTAATATCATCATAAGTGATACCATAAGCTTCGAGTATCTGGCGGGCATTAGCTTCAGTACCGGAACCTGCGGCACCTACTGCAACGCGTTTGCCTTTAACATCATTAAGAGATTTAATACCGCTTTTATCCAAAGTCACGATTTGTATCGTTTCGGGATACAAAGTCGCCAAGCCCTGGATACTGGGGACTTTTTTATCTTTGAACATTTCTGAACCGTTAACAGCATAATAAGCGATGTCATTTTGTACAAAAGCGATATCGACTTTATCCTGCTGCAATAAGTTGATATTTGCTACAGATGCACCGGTGGATTGTGCTGAAGCATTAGCGCCGGGAACATTTTTATTCAAAATGTCAGCGATAGCGCCTCCCAATGGGAAATATGTACCAGCTGTACCGCCAGTAGCAATATTAATGAATTTTTGCGCAGCCGGTTTTTTTTCGTCCTTTTTGTCAGAACCACCGCCGCAGCCGGCTGCCATAGTAGCAAAGACCATGATCGCCATCAGAAAAGCTAAAAGTTTTTTCATAGGATCCCCTCCTCATTTTTGAGTGTACACAGTTGTATCATGAAAAATAAAATCTCATTTTTCAAATGACTATGCCACTTTACTTACTTAATTTAATTCGATAAATTTCTATAAAATCCTGCAAGTTAGAAGAAGCTCTATATTGTATACAATATACTTTATCTGTTTTTCTTAAATTTTTGCCGCTTTGCTAAAATTAAAAGAATATGGTATCATATATATCGTTATCAAATATTCAGAGGGCAATAAATTCCCTTGCCAATAAGAGAAAAGGATGTGTGTTTTATGAGTTCCGGAGCTTATACTCTCAAACTTTCACGTACGCTTTACAACGATACTTTCCGTGCCCAGCTGCTTGACGAAAATCAGCAGGTCATCGGCCATCTTCGTATCGTTCCAGGTGTCCCGCTTGACCGCAGCCTGGTCCCGGAAGACGCGCCCAGCGTTCCGGCTTATCTTTTGGTCATTGTCGATGACGCCGATATCAACAAGGATAATCTGATCGATTTTGAAGAACGTGCCAGTTATGCTTTACTAAAACGTTTTTCAACAGAAGCAATCAGTTTCCAGCATTGCCAATTCTATTATCCTTCACCTGCTTTCATTTTTGAACAGGCAGATGCACTTACTAATCCTGTTATGTGAAAAAATCCCTTCAACATTTTTGTTGAAGGGATTTTTTTATACATTTTTGCTATTTTATTATCTTCAGATAAATTTGTCACTGCCTTCGGCGCTTTCCCCGTTTTTAAAGCTGCGGTATTTGTCATAAATTATCCGCATAGCCGTTGCAACGGCTTTTTTAGCACTGCCCTGATATTGACGTTCTAAAATATTCTGCAGCTCTTCGTGCCCATTGGAAAGGTTGTAACCAATAAGGCACTGCGCAATATATTGCCGTGCCAGTTCAGTCGCCAGTGTGCAGTCGGCCTTTACGATAAGTCCGCTCTTCATATCTACAACCACAATCACTCCTATTACCTTATACATTTCCGCAGCTGTAATTCCTACCGGTAATTTTGCATACCCCGAAAAAAGTACTCTTTCATTACTTTGTTCGTTTAACATAAAAATCCTCCTGTTTTTTTACCGACAAGCTGCGGACGGAAACATTGATTGTTTTGACCTGCATTGCCGTCATATATTCTACTTTTTCTTTTATTTTGTGTTGGAACAATTTTGTTACTTCAAAAATCTTAACGCCGTAATATAATACGACATCGACATAAATACTGATGCCTTTTGTTTCGGCACGCCTGCGCACTTTGATGCCTGTTACTTTATCAATGCCCATCATTTTTTCGGCGATGAGATTGATAATGTCATAAATAGCGTAATCGGAAATCAACAGCTTGCCATAGTAGCTGAACGCCGGTCTGACGATCGAACGGTCTTCCCCGCTTTTCTTCCTTTGCTTGGAAAATAAATTATATGGTAAATCAGCAAAATAACCTGTAAAATGCGGCTTCAACTCGACAGTCGGTACCGGAACAATATGCTTGCCGTCGCGCAGCCGGGCCTGTTTCGCCTTTTTGATCTCCTGCTTGGACGCAATCTGCTGAATATAAACGGTCTTTTCAGGCTCAGGTAACTCCAAACGCTTAACTATTTTCTCTATCATATTGTCGGAAGTTGCCAAAATCAGAAGCCGCCGGACGTCATTACCTGCCAAAGCCTGACGCACTGCTTCTGCATGATCTTCTTCAGTAAAAATAGCGCGCTTGACCGCCTGTATTCTATTCGTTTCATTTTTAGCAGAAGTTCCGGCTAATATTTTGGTTCCTTTGATAAGTAATCCGTCATCAATAATAGCATCACAATTATTTTTATGGGCAATACCTATTGCTCGATGACTTTTACCAGTACCGCTGGGACCTACAAAAGCTACTACTTTCATAAAGGCCTCCGCAAATCCGACTTAAATTTATTGTTTATATTCTATCACATTTTTGACATTTGTATATAAAACTTCAAAAATTCCTAATTGCTCAGGAAAACGCCCGCTCACTCCGTGAAAATCTGAACCGCCAGAAACCAGCAAAGCAAAATTCTGCGCCAGCTCCAGCCAGTATTTCTGCTCATTTATATCTGCGGAAGGATGATAGACTTCGATACCGTCAAATTTTACATTCTTCATCAAACAGTTCACCAGCGGCTTATCCTCCAACTCACTTGGATGCGCGAGCACCGCCAGGCCTCCTGCCTGGTGCAGCAGCTCTACGGCCTCCTCCGGCGATAATTTAGGCTGCGGTTCATAACCAGGCCTGCCTCTCTTTAAAAGCACGTCAAAGGCTTCCTGCACCGTAGCAAAAAACCCTTTGGCAACTAAAGCTTTAGCCACATGGGGACGTCCGACTGCTCTGTTGTCAGGATCACATTCGGCCACCTCGACATAATAGCCCAGAGCAGCTATTTTCTGAAGAATCTTCTGCAGCCTGAGTTCGCGCGCATGGCGCATTTCATGCATTTTCGTCAGCAAACGCTCATTACTGATATCAATATGATATCCTAAAATATGTACGCTGGCTTCACCGGCCTGAGTACCAAGCTCTACGCCTCTGATGATGCGGGGAGCGTTTTTTATATTTACAGCAGCGGCTTCTGCCTGAACAATGCCATTTACAGAATCATGATCAGTCAAAGCCAGTACGCCTATTTTAGCAGCAGCTGCCGCTTCTACCAGCTTTGCCGGAGTATAAGTTCCATCTGAACTTGTGCTATGAGTATGCAGATCTACTAACATTTTACATTTCCTGCGCCAGCTTAATCAAAGTGCTGACGCCAAATCCGGTACCACCCTTAACTTTAAAACCCGCAGTTTTAGCAGCGGTAGAAGTACCGCCGATATCAATATGGGCCCAGGGTATCCCTGCTTCGACAAATTCACCGATAAACAATCCGCCGCTGATACAGCTGGCTTCACGTCCGGCACTGTTGAGCAGGTCGGCAACATCACTTTTCAACGCTTCCTTGCATTCCGGCAGCGCAGGCAGCTGCCAGTAGCTTTCGCCTGCTTTTTTACCAGCTTCGATAAGCTGTCTGATCAAAACATCATCGTTGCCGACAACACCAGCTGTTTCTGTCCCCAAAGCAACAATAACGCCGCCAGTCAGCGTTGCTATATCAACTACCTTGGCTGCGCCCTGCTTGCAGGCGTACCAGACCGCATCCGCCAAGACCATACGTCCTTCGGCATCTGTTGAAATAACCTCGATCGTTTTACCGTTAGCTGCTTTTACAACATCTCCGGGACGCTGAGCGCTGCCGGAAGGCATATTTTCAGCACAGGCAATGATCCCCATCACATTGCAGGGTATTTTCAGTGCGGCAATAGCCCTTAACGCGCCTAAAACTGCACCAGCACCAGCCATATCGTCTTTCATCTCACCCATATTGTCACTGGGCTTGATCGAAATGCCTCCGCTGTCAAAAGTAATACCCTTACCGACATAAGCAGTATAAGGCGCAGCACCTGCTCCATTATATTTGATTGTAACCAGACACGGAGGATGGATAGAGCCCTGCCCTACAGCCAGTAAAGCATGCATGCCCATCGCTTCCATCATTGTTACGTCTAAAATTTCAAATTCCATATCATATTCCAGAGCCAATGCTTCTGCTTCTTCAGCCATAACGCTTGGAGTCACTAAATTGCCGGGCCGGTTGACCAGATCGCGTGTATAACAAACCGCATCTGCCACAACCTCAGCTTCTGCAAGCACCCGTTCAGCATCAGGAATACCGGAAATAATAGAAAAATCAAGTTCCGGTTTAGCTTCAGGTTTACCCTTACATTCCGTAAATTGATACCCTCCCAAAACCAGTCCCTCTGCCAAAGCAGCTAAGTAATGGGCCCTTACCGGATTAGAAAGAATCGGTGCCACAACAGCAGTCTGCTTTATTTTGGCAGCAATTAGAGCCCTGGCAGCACTGCCGGCAGCTTTACGTAGATTGTTCGGCTTGCATTCGTCACCTTTGCCAAAGCCGGCAACAATAACTCTCTGCAACCTTCCATCCTGCGCTATAACAAGATCAGTCAAGCTTCCTGCTGCTGTCAAATCTTCATTTTTTTCAGCCAGCCCATTGACAGCCTGCACTATATTAGCTGGAATATTCATTTTTGTTAAGTACGGCAGACATTCCTTGCACAAAAACAAGGTAACAGACTCCGCATTGACTATACTTTCTTCTTCAAAACCATCTATCACTGATTTTACTAACTCTTTTGCTGTTTCCTGATCTAAATCCATAATACTACTCCTTTATACTTTTTTATTTTTATCTGAAAGTTACACAGGTAGTCAACTCATCCAAATAGGTGTTGCCATTTGATTTCTGCAGATTCAAATCACTGACAACGACCTTCATTACACTATGACGCGTACCGCCCGTATAATGGCTGCCCAGAGAATGAATAGCATAGGGAATCTCGTTGGAGGAACCGAGATATAACATCACGTGTCCGTCCATATGCAGTGTAGAACCAGGAGTTAAACCTTTTATGACATTAGCCCGCTGAGCACTGCTCATATTGCCCATTTTTTTATGAATACCAGCGCTTGTTTCCTGCTCGTCAGCATTGCGCGGCAGAAAAATACCTACTGTACGGTAAGCATTACTGATAAAACTGGAACAATCGACGCTTTGCTGCAGTCCGCCCCAACCATATACAGAATCGTAAAATTTAAAAGCGCTGCGGATAATATTATTAGTCGTATAAGGCAGATAACCTTCGTGCAGCGAAGCATTTGCAGCCAAAACTACCTTCTCTTCCTGCAGCTTGCCCTCTTTAGTCCTGACAGGAACCTTCACCGTATAAGCAGATGCTTTTTTATCAGCCAGCTGCAAACGAGCGCCCTGCTGAAATAAAACCTGAGCTCCGTCCGCCTTTAATGTGTAATCCTTAGCAACTACGGTCAGAAAATTCTTAGGCTCCGCATAACGCAACCAGGTACTGCGGTCAGTTTCGGCAACATCAAATTTAGACAGCCAGCCACGGTAATTATACGCTTGCACATAATAAAAATAACCGTTAGTACTGGTATGCAAAATAGCGACAGCCTCGCCTGGATCCAAAGCGGTTTCCTGCAAAGCATCAAAATTACGGTCACTGGCATAAAAAAACAAACCTTCACCTGTCGGCAGATTACGCAGATTAGCACGTCTTACAGTAACGCCATAACGCACAGTGACCTCAGCCGGTATTGCCGCCGCATTAGTTTGCGAACGCAGAATATTTTTATAATTATCGCTGACGAGCTTACCTTCCCGGTACAGTTCATCACTCAAATCTGTATGCGTATTGACATAAGCTGCTACCGTTTTACCGCTCAGGGTTTTAGGATAAGCGGCCATATCATAAACTGTCGGCGATGCGGCAATGATCTTTTTATTGAAAGCCTCAACGCCCGCCGCATTTAGCACTACTTTATCACCGTCGGCATTATGTTCCGTCCAGTAGGCCGGGCTGATAAATTTTTCATAAGCAGTAATACCTGCTGCCTCCACAGGTCCTTTAGGCATCAGCAATATCATCAGCGTCATACACAAAAATAAAATTTTTTTAACCACAAAAACTACCTCCTAAACCAATCTTCACAAATATTATTGCCGACAAGACCGGTATATTTGTCGGAATTCTCCGCGGCCTCATCCTGTTTGCTGAAGCTGACAGCTTTAAGCGTCTTATTTAATTCGATAATTATTAAATTCTGTACCAAGGGTAAAAATCCTGCCCCAAACACAGAAAAACTACCGTAGTTTTATAATAAAACTACGGTAGCAGCAAGCATTAAAAAGCTTCGTAAATGCCGTCCTGACGTTTTTTCTCTGCAGTTTTGGAAATATACGAACCAAAAATAACAGGGTAACCTTTACGTTCTACGATCGTCTTGATGTAGTCTCTATGTGGACAAGGCGGACGGTGATAATTGTCTGATACGACGCACGATGCTAAATGTACCACAACATCCCTGCGATCATCACCCCAGCGTTTAAGTTTACGGTTCAAATCTTCGATTTTTCCGGCTACACCAGCACCACAGCAGCCGCCGCAGGTAATCGTCATATATTTGGTATCGGCATCATAACCGGTAAATCTGCCGCTGCGCTCATAAAACGATTTCATGCAGGCATAACCAACGCATTTTTTCTGCACGATGTCACACTGAATTATCACTACTAATTTCGCCATTATTTTACAAGGCCGTATTCTTGGAGAACGGCGACCATTTTTGCTTTATTTGCCGGTTCCATCGGGGTCAGCGGCAGACGCGGCTGACCTGCATCAATGCCAGTAACGAGCGTTACCGCAGCTTTTACCGGGATAGGATTGGTTTCGATAAACATAGCGTTTGCCAACGGCACCATTCTGGCATTCAATTTTGCAGCTTCGCGTACGCGGCCGTCTTCATAAGCCTGCATAACGTCCTGCAAGATACCGCCGCCAATATTGCTGAGCACAGAAATAAGCCCGGTCGCGCCGACAGACATAAACGGAAGAATCAGTCCGTCGTCACCGCTGTAGATCGTAAACTCTTCCGGCAGAACCGAATAAAGCTCGGCAACCTGAGCAACATTGCCTGCAGCTTCTTTGATCGCAACAATATTCTCAAAATCAGCAGCCAGACGTGCTACTATTGCCGGAGAGATATTGGAAGCTGTACGTCCCGGAACATTATAAACAATGATAGGCAATCCTGTACTTTGCGCTACAGCTGCAAAATGCTGGTAAAACCCTTCCTGTGTCGGCTTGTTGTAATACGGACCAACTATCAAAGCGCCATCGACACCCATTGCCTCGGCCATTTTCGTCATTTTGACAGAATCAGCAGTGTTATTAGAACCTGTACCAGCAATAACAGGCACGCGTTTATTGATACGATTAACAACTACGCGGAACAATTCCAGTTTTTCCTCCGCACTCATAGTAGCAGCCTCGCCGGTAGAGCCTGCTACGACCAAGCCGTCAGAGCCATTATTGATAAGCCATTCAGCCAGATCAGCCGCCTTTTCATAATTGACGCTGCCATCAGCATTAAAAGGAGTGACCATAGCGGTCAAAAGTCTGCCAAAATAAGGATTTTTCATTACTTACACCTCGCTTATAATTTAAACGCTTTATGAAGCGCCTTCACAGCATCGATCAGATGTTCCTGTTTGATTATCGCGGAGATAGTCGTATCAGAATCCACAGTCTGCAGGATGCTTATTTTGCAGCCGGTAAGCGCTGCAACAAAATTAGCCATAACACCGGGTACGCCGCGCATCGCCGAACCGACAACCGAAACCTTGGCACAATCCTCGGTTAAAGTATATTCAAAATCTGTACCATTTAAAACTTTATTTGTATGTTCCACATCATCGGCAAAAACCGCAAACATAGCATTGCTCTCGGATAAATTCAAACAGCCGACGCTGATACCGGCATCAGCCAGATCCTCAAACAGCTTGCGGCCGCTGGCGATATCCTCAGGATTGAGCGCAACCCGGAACTGAGCCAGATCGGTCAGATGAGTTACACCGCTGGCCAGCCTGCGCTCATTGATAGAAGTATCCTCTTCCGTTTCTGCACAATCATTTGTAATGAGTGTGCCGGGAGCATCGCTGAACGTAGATTTTACAATCAGCGGTATATTTTTCTTCATTGCGATCTCTACTGCGCGCGGATGGATAACCTTTGCGCCCTGATGCGCCATTTGACAAACTTCGCCGTAGGAGATCTGCTTCAATATCGAAGCCTCTTTTACCAAACGCGGATCCGCTGTCATAATGCCTTCGACATCAGTATAAATCTCGACACATTCAGCATGCAAAGCGGCGCCTATTGCAGCAGCCGTAGTATCACTGCCGCCGCGGCCCAAAGTAGTAAACTTGCCGTTATTTTCCGTCATGCCCTGAAACCCGCAGACAATAGGAATAACGCCTGATTCCAATAAATGATGCAAATTGCTGACATTGATATTTTTGATCCGTGCCGCACCAAACTGAGAATCCGTAATAATCCCGGCCTGACCGCCCGTAAGCGCCATAGCATTGATCCCGAATTTCTGCAGCGTCGCTGCCATAACGCAGGCTGCCATGATCTCGCCGCAGCACATCATCATATCCAGTTCGCGCACGTTGACTGAAAGATTCGTTTCCTTCAGTACCTTGATCAGGGTATCGGTAGCGTAAGGTTCTCCTTTGCGTCCCATCGCAGAAACAACTACAACCGGAGCAAAACCGCTGCGTACGGCTTTCTGCACCTTATCCTTAACAGCGATGCGCGCTTCCTGTGAAGCAACGGAAGTACCGCCGAACTTTTGCACTAAAATTTTCATGAACTGTGTCGCTCTCCTATCTTAGATCCAGCCGTTTTTGATCATCGTTTCGGCGATCTGTAAAGTATTCAGCGCAGCGCCTTTACGGATCTGATCGCCGACGACCCACATATTATAAGACTTCTCACATGATTCGTCCCTGCGCAGACGTCCTACATAAACATCGTCTTTTTCGGAAGTATATAACGGCATCGGATATTCCTGCTTAGAAGGATCATCCTGAACAGTAACTCCCGGGAATTTTGCCAGCGCTTCGCGCATAGCCCCCAGATCGACTTCTTTTTCCAGCTCGATATTTACAGACTCGGAATGACTGCGGTAAACAGGTACGCGGATCGTAGTAGCAGTGATCCGCATTTCATAATCCTCCATAATTTTTTTCGTTTCATTGACCATCTTCATTTCTTCCTTAGTATAAAGATTATCGCAGAAAACATCTATTTGAGGAATCAGATTAAAAGCAATAGGATAATGCTTCTCAGCGCTGGCGGAAGGAAGGATATTCGCAGTCATTTCCCTGCCCTCACTATGATCCCGCACCTGAGCGTCAAGCTCGTCGATACCTTCTTTGCCGGCACCGGAAACAGCCTGATAAGTAGACACGATGACACGCTTTATTTTTGCCAGGTCATAAATAGGTTTTAAAGCCATAACCATAATAATAGTAGAACAGTTTGGGTTGGCGATAATACCTTTATGCTTCAAAATAGCCTGCGGATTGACCTCCGGCACTACCAACGGCACATCAGGGTCCATACGAAAAGCACTGGAATTATCAATGACCACCGCGCCGGCTTTCACCGCATGCGGAGCGAAATCTTTAGAAATGGAACCGCCTGCAAACAAAGCGATATCTATACCTTTAAAGGAATCGAAAGTAGCTTCTTCAACAGTGTAGGTTTTACCCATAAAAGCTATTTCTTTACCGGCGCTGCGTTTAGAAGCCAGCAGGCGTAATTCGGAAAACGGAAAGTTTCTTTCCTCGATAAGTTTCAAAAACTCGGCTCCTACCGCTCCGGTAGCGCCTAAAATAGCCACATTATATTTTTTCATCTGCTTCCCCTCCATAAATTTTATTATAACAGCTTATCCAAGCCATAAGTCAAACCAACTTTATCCATCATCTTGCGGCAGCCAAGCATCACACCGGGCATATAACATTCACGGTTGACTGGTTCGTTGCTGATGCGGAGAGTTTCGCCCTGACTTCCGAAAATGACCTCCTGAGAAGCAACATATCCAGGTAAACGCACGCTGTGGATCTTCATACCTTTATAATCAGCGCCGCGGGCACCTGCCAGCAGCTCTTTTTCTTCCGGATGTCCCTGGTGCATTTCCTGACGCACATCGGCGATTTTCTGGGCTGTAATAACCGCAGTCCCTGAAGGAGCGTCAAGCTTTTTATCATGGTGACGTTCAATGATCTCAACATTAGGAAAATATTTTGCTGCCTCGCAGGCCAGCTTGATCATCAATATTGCCCCCAAAGCAAAATTAGGAGCGATCAGAATACCTGTATTATTAGCTTTAGCCAACTCGTCCAGCTCTGCCAGATCAGCCTCGCTGAAGCCTGTTGTACCAACAACCGCACGAACTCCTGCCGACAGCACTGTGCGCAGTGATGCCATTACTACATCAGGGCGGGTAAAATCAACAACTACATCAGGCTTTACTACCATCAGTTTGGCTTTAAGATCAGTAGCTACTGCCATCTGATTACCGTTTTTGACCGGAATCATTTTATCGGCGCCGAAGGCATCGACTGCGGCAACAAGCTCCATATCCTCCTGTTCAAGAACAGTTTTCACGACCTCGCTGCCCATACGTCCCAAAGCGCCATTAACTAAAACCTTAATCATTAATTTCACACTCCTTATAAAAATCAAAAACCGTTGAGAGCAATACTCAACGGTCAACAGCATTGTTACATACAAATATAATCTGCATAGTTGAGATAGCCCTCCGCCTGTAAGGCGACAGTCCGGCGGTTTTTTACCGACGGCCCAGCATAACCGCATGGCTGCCGTTATACTTCGGCGGTTACCCTTTCCTTCGTTTCAGCGATCCCTCTCCGCGAAGTACTCTTGCTTTCCGCTCCTCTATCTAATAATATTCTGTTGGATTTATTATATCTCTGCGCTATACACTTGTCAAACAAAAACGTTAAATTTCTTTAAAATATAACATTTTTTACTTTTTTTGTAACTAAAGGCGATTTAAGGCCTCTATCACGATTTAAAATCCGGGAAACAAATTTTTTCCCAAACTCCTCAAAGCTCCTCCAATCTCCTTCAATCTCCTCAATATTCCTCATTTGCTTTAATATTACCGCTAAGGTAGGATATAGATACAGGAACTTGCGCAAGTTTCGGAAAGGGTGTCCCAAATGTACAGCAAAATAAATGTAAAACAAAGTTTCTCGGACTTCATCTTATATATTTTCCCGTCCGTAGTTACAATGGTTCTGGTATCGTTCTATTCAGCGATCGACAGCTGGTTCCTGGCACAATACGTATCAACTAACGCCATGGCCGCTATCAATATCGTCCTGCCTTACTCAAACCTTATCTGGGGTCTGGCCGTCATGTTTACCTGCGGCTCCTGTGCCCTGGTCGGCATTAAGCTGGGCGAAGGCAAACGCAGTTTAGCCAATACCTACTTCACCTCAATGTTCTGGTTTCTGACGGGATTTACGGCAATTTTTGCAATCGTCGCTTACTTTAATATGGACCGTATTATTTATTCTCTGGGTTCTACAGCGCTGCTGTTTGAAGATTGTAAAACTTACCTTAAATATATGATTTTAGGTACGCCGATCCTGGCGGTCAAGCTGTTCCTCGAATATTATATCCGTCTGGACGGCAGACCTGCCTATTCTCTGGTAATGTCCTTAACAGGATTTATCCTCAACATCGTCTTAGACTATTATACGATCGTTGTTTTAGGCTGGGGAGTTTTCGGCGCCTCGATTTCTACGATCACCTCGATCGCCATCTCCACGCTGATGGGTCTGGTTTATTTCAAACTCTACGAAACAAACCTGAAATTCACTAAATTCCACTGGAACAAATGGTACTTTATCAAGTCCAGCTTCAACGGAGCCGGCGAAATGCTCACCGAGCTTTCCTCGGGTATCGTAACGATTTTCTTTAATATCGCCATTATCAAATTTGCCGGCGAGGATGGCGTTGCGGCTATGGCCGTCAACATCAACATCTTCTACTTCCTCATCAGCATCTATCTTGGTATAGCAACAGGCGCACAGCCGGTTATCAGTTATGCCTACGGCGCGCAAAACAAAAAACGCCTGGGCGAGATCATCGATCACTGTAAAAAAGCCATTCTTTTTGGCTCCCTGGCGGTCTTCACCTTAGCCCGTTTTTACGGCGCCAACATCATCTCCTGGTACATCGGCGATAACCAGCAGGTCATTGATTTAGCAGTACACGGTTTCAGGATGTTCTCCTACTGCTTTATCTTCCTGGGCTTCAATATCTTTATCGCCGGCTTCTATACCGCTATAGGTAACGGACTGATCGCAGGCATCATCTCGCTGCTGCGTTCGCTGATATTCGTACTGGCAGCCTTATTTACCCTGCCTTCACTGATAGGCATCAACGGCATCTGGCTCTCTGTACCTTTCGCAGAACTGGCAACAATGGCGATTTCGATAGTCTTTTATCTGATGTTCGTCAACAGCTACTTCAAAAAGCTGGTGTAATAAGCAATAAAACTCAATCGTCCGCAAAACTCTGCCCTCATAGGCAGAGTTTTTTGTTTTTCTTCACTGCAACGAGATATAGTCAGAAAAACAACGACGATACAGAAATAATATCCATACCGCCATTGTTTTTCTGTATGCTGTTAAAGTTTTATATAGCCTTTTTATTTTGTAAATCTGCTATAACGTGAATCTCAACCCGGCGTTAAACTGCCAGTCGGTACGAACCGTACTATTTAAAGTTTTCAGCGCATCAAAATACAAATTGCTGTTTTTGGCAATGCCCAAATTTGCGCCCAACCCGATTTCATACCAGCTCCCAGTCAGGTCGCCTGTTTGCATAGCCAAACTTTTAATGCCATAATATCCTGTTGAACCGCCGTTGCCGCCGAAGTCGTGCAGCAGTGATGCTTTGACATAGGCATTGCTCGGGCGCCCGCCAATGCTAAACTCTTTACCACCCAAGAAGCATAAGCGTACAATAGCGCTGTTAACTCCATCCTGCCGGATGCTGACACCATTAGACGTTGTATAATCAACTCTACTAATATGGCCCAGGCTAAGTTCGGCCTGCGGTTCTACGAACCAGCCTGCGTTCAGGTCCTGTCTGTAGCCGTATTCGGCGCTGATACCGTAAGCCCAGGTATCATAATCGGCTTTGGCGGCATTACCGCTTAAATCGACCAGTTTAAAGTCATTAGTCAGCTTGCTGCCGCGGGCGATAACATCTAGATAATGTCCCTTGCTGCCCAGCCAGCTGCCATACAGGCCCACTCCTGTGCTGCTCAGATCACCGCTGCCTGCCGTATAGCCGGCGTTGCTGTCGATGCGGTTGACGGCGATACCTGTATAAAGCTTACCGCCTTTGTAGTCCTGCACTTTGTCTATACCGCCCTGAAAGCCTGTGTAATCCTGACTGAAACTACTGTCATAATTACTGTCAGCACTCAGCTCACCGCGATAGTAGCGGACCCAGACGCCGCCCCCTTAGAAAAACTTGTTTATATCCTCGCAGTTATTACTGCGGAGCTGGTATTGAGAGTTTTTATCCAAACTGTAAAAATGCCTTCAGCGGCCCTTACTCAGCTGCAGCAGCTTCAGCAGCAGGCGGATATTACTGCCGATACGCGGCAGCCAGCTTTCATCGTACATACTTCACCTCAGTTTTCGAGAATATTAGTATTTTAGTTTAAAATATCGAAACCAAAGCATCACTTTTTGTTTTATATCAAAAACATTTGTTATAGTAATAATTGTAATCATTATAGCACGTTTGTATCCCCGCAAGACACTTACTTTGAGCCTGTGTAACCCGTCTGCGAGTCTTGCCCGGCGCATTACGTCAGCGGCTTTAAAACTGTTGGCGTCTGCGCGTTTTTTTAAGGCAAAAAAAACCGCCAGCCGAAGCAAGCGGAAATAATTATTTTAAATTTTTTGTTGATATAGCATAATTCTCCGCTCTTAATATATAAAGGGGATTTTAGAAAACAAAAAACACAGGCTTGCTAGCCTGTGTTTTTTTATGTTTTTAAAGATATTATACAGCGATCAAATCATTAGGACTTGGTACTGCCAAAACCGCCGCCGCGAACAGCTTTGTCAATATCGGCATCTCCGTCTGCTACAAGATATTTATAAAAGATGCCTTGGGCTACACGCTCATTTTTGGCAAGCGCTACAGGTTCAGTCCCCATATTAAGCAACGCCAGCATGATATGGCCCTCGTTATCTGCATTATTATAATAGTCGGCATCAATGATGCCCTGATTATTAACAAGAGAAATATGCTTTTTTACGGCGATGCTGGAACGGATATGCACGCCTAAATATTCGTCATCCTGCATATAGGCCTTGATACCAGTCGGTACCAGCTGCAATTTTCCTGGCAGCAGTTCTATATCTTCCGGCAGACAGATATCATAGCCTGCAGATTTCTGTGTTTTACGCTCCGGCATCGAAAACTCGACCGCAGCATATTTAGTGATTTTTTCAAAGCCTCTTACTTTCATAGTACACCTCGCTTATAAAAAATCCCGCCGAAGGAATCAGCGGGATCTTAAATTTCTTGCTTATTTTTCCAAACCGTTAGCCAAAACAGCTTTGCGGGAAAGGTTGATGCGACCTTTTTGGTCGATCTCGGTTACTTTGACAACGATTTCATCGCCAACAGAAACCACATCTTCAACCTTGCCTACACGTTCGGTAGAAAGTTGGGAAATATGGACCAGACCCTCTTTACCCGGCAGGATCTCGACAAAAGCGCCGAAATTCATAAGGCGGGTAACTTTACCGGTATAAACCTTGCCAACTTCAGCATCAGCAACGATACCGTGGATCATATCAATAGCTTTAGCAGCAGACTCGCTGTTTACTGCAGCGATGAAAACCTTACCGCTATCGTCGATATCGATTTTAGCACCGGTTTCTTCAACGATTTTTTTGATCATTTTGCCGCCGGGGCCGATTACTTTGCTGATTTTTTCAGGATCTACGCTGATCGTAGTGATTTTCGGAGCATATTGAGACAGCTCTTTGCGCGGTTCGGAAATGCATTCCATCATGATACCCATGATATGGTCGCGGCCGCGTTTAGCCTGTGCCAAAGCCTGAGTGAAGATATCTTTATTGATACCGTCGATTTTGATATCCATCTGGATTGCAGTGATACCTTTATCAGTACCGGCAACTTTAAAGTCCATATCGCCCAAGGCATCTTCCAGACCCTGGATATCGGTGAGGATAGTGAAATATTCGCCGTCCTTGACCAGACCCATGGCTACGCCTGCTACAGGTGCTTTGATAGGTACGCCTGCATCCATCAAAGACAGGGTGCTGGCGCAGACGCTGCCCATAGAGGAAGAACCGTTAGATTCCAGAGTTTCGGAAACCAGACGGATAGCATACGGGAATTCGTCTTCGGAAGGAATGACCGGCAGTAAAGCACGTTCTGCCAAAGCGCCGTGACCGATCTCACGACGTCCGGGACTGCGCATGGGTTTGGTTTCACCAACGCTGTACGGCGGGAAATTATAATGATGGATATAACGTTTAGTATCTTCTACTCCCAAACCGTCAAGGATCTGTGCTTCACGCAGCGGAGCGAGTGCCAGAACGTTGAGGATCTGAGTTTGGCCGCGGGTAAAGAGCGCACTGCCATGCGGACGTGCAAGCAGGCCTACTTCGCAGGTAACAGGACGTACTTCATCCAGCTGACGTCCGTCAGGACGGATCTTATCAACGGAAATAGTACGGCGAACGATCTTTTTCACCAGCTTTTGCGTGATGTAAGCTACGTCTTTTGCATTATCAGGATATTTTTCAATGAAAACTTCTGCGATTTCAGCTTTTACCTTAGCAACGTTTTCTTCACGCTCTAATTTATTAGCATCCATCAAAGCTTCTTTCAGTTTATCTGCGCCATAGGCTTCGATCTCGGCAGCGATTTCAGCAGGAGGTTCATAAACAGGAACTTCCATTTTAGGTTTACCGACTTCAGCCATGATTTTTTCCTGGAAGGCTACCAGCTCTTTAATAACGCCGTGGGCAAACCAGATAGCGTCAAGCATTGTTTCTTCAGAAACTTCTTTCGCACCGGCCTCAACCATCAAAATAGCGTCTTTAGTACCGGCAACAGCCAGGTTCAGCAGGCTGACCTTAGCCTGTTCCACAGTAGGATTGATAACAAATTCACCATCGACAAGACCAACGCGTACACCTGCGATCGGGCCTTCGAAGGGGATATCGGAAATAGATAAAGCGCAGGAAGCGCCGATCATTGCCGGCATATCCGGAGCATTATCAGGGTCAACAGATACAGCAGTAGCTACTATCTGCACATCATTATGATACCCGTCAGGGAACATCGGACGGATCGGACGGTCGATCAGACGGCTGGTCAAAATGGCCTGCTCGCCGGGACGACCTTCACGTTTGATAAAGCCGCCGGGGATTTTACCGACAGCGTACATTTTTTCTTCAAAATCTACAGTCAACGGAAAGAAGTCTACTCCTTCCCTGGGTGTTTTTGTACCAGTTACCGCAACAACTACTGCGGTATCGCCATAACGAACCAATACGGCTCCATTTGCCTGCTTAGCGATCTTACCGATTTCCATGGTAAGCGTTCTGCCGCCAAGCTCCATACTGTAAGTATGCATTCTTCTGCCTCCTCTAAGTTTTCACAATTTAGGTTACCTGATTGTATTCGCCATAAATTGCGTTTCTCCTTTTACTTTTTTAAATTTTCTTAAAAAATCTTTACTGTAACTCCCTGCTTTTTCTGTAGACAAAACTATATAAAAAAGCACAGGCACTAAGCCTGCGCTTTTAAGCAGTTTGCTTCAGATCATCTTTCCCGCTAATATTTCTCGATAATCCTGATAGTTTTCTTCCAGCAGTCTGGGAGTATCCAGGCCATAAGGGCATTTTGCCTCACATTTACCGCAGTGCAGGCAGTCTTCGATCTTTTTCATCATAGCCTGGGCCTTGTCAGTAAGCTGCGCTGCCTGCGGTGCTCTCCTGATCATCAGCGACATTCTGGCACAGGAATTGATCTCTATTCCCACCGGACAAGGCATACAATAGCCGCAGCCACGGCAGAAACTGCCGATCAGCTCCTGCCGGTCTTTATTGATTACTGTCTGCAGCTCTGCTGTCAGAAGCGGTGGGCAGTCGATATAGTTCAAAAATTCATCCAGTTCATTTTCACGCTGCACACCCCAAATAGGCAGTACATGATCAAATTGCGCCAAATAAGCATAAGCGGCTGCAGAATTATTTATCAGCCCTCCCGCCAGTGCCTTCATGGCAATAAAGCCCATGCCGTGAGCAGCACATGCACGGACAAGCTCCAGTTCCTTCTCAGTCGTCAGATAACTGAAAGGAAACTGCAGCGTTGCATACAAGTCAGATTCTATGGCCTCGCCGGCTACTGCCAAACGATGGTTAGTAATGCCGATGAAACGGATCTTCCCCTGTTCCCTGGCCTGCTGCATCGCTTCATACAAGCCGCTGCCGTCACCCGGTTTAGGGCAAAAGGCAGGATTATGAAATTGATAAATATCTATATAATCAGTTTGCAGCAGGCGCAGACTGGTTTCCAGGTCATTCCAGAATCCTGCTGCTGTAACAGACGGTGTTTTAGTCGCAATAAATACCTGCTCGCGGATACCCTTTAGCGCGACGCCAAGCTTTGCTTCACTGTCCGTATAACTACGGGCCGTATCAAAAAAATTTATACCTCGTTCAAACGCCCTGCGCACCAATTTTACTGCGTCGTCCTGCGGTATCCTCTGGATCGGCAGTGCGCCAAAACCGTTTTTATTGACAGTGATCCCTGTTTTGCCCAAGCTAACTTCAGTCATCGTAACGCCCCATTTCTCACTCGATTTCTACTACAAATATAGCATAGAAATAAATAAAAGTCGAACAAAGCGCCGCAGCTCTATGTTCGACTTCACTTTTGAACCAGCTTTAAATATGCTGAGTTTTAGTAAAAATATTTTTATTAGCTTCGATACTTTGGCTGCTGCCCACAACACACAAATACTTCTCGCTTAGTGTATCCCTGATCAGCGGCGCCAGCTTCTGCAGGTCGGCATTCGTCAAGTCTATGATCTCACTGCGCATTTGCTGCCGCATTGCCGTATCTACCTGTTTTAGATGATAAACTCCAGCCTGCTCCAAACGCATAGAGTTGGTCAGAGGCGTATCCAGACCGCTGATCGTGCCGATGATGTATTTTGTCAGCTCACGTTCCGAGAGCTCCAGTTTTTCGAGCCAGGACGGCATATCATAATATGCCTGCAGCGATTCTTTCAGCTTCGGATCACGGTAGGAAGCAAAAAACATGGTCCCGTTACGGTCAAAACGCGCCGTCGCACCGTAAGCGCCGCCCTGTACCCTGATTTTAGTCCACAGATATTCGTAACGCAGGATAGTTTCCAGTACCTTCATTGCGCCGTGGAACTGATAGCCAAATTTGTGAAAATCACCGCCGGCAGCAACATATTGTACCTTGCCGGGTGTCATGATCCCTTCATTTTCTCCCGGCGCCTCTAAAAACTGCGGTGTTTTACCGGCAACAGCTGACTGCGGCAGTAAAGCTGCAAAATTCAGAGCCTGCTCTAAAACCAGCATCCGTTCGCTTTCTTCACAGGAATAAGCCAGAAGATATTTGCTGCTTTCAAAGAAAATACCCAACAGCTGCCTTAATTTTGCTAAGGTATCCTCTGCCCTGCCAGCAAAGTCGGCTGACAGCTCTTTTAAAAATTCGTAATAGCTGAATTGATCCTGTTCATTGACTCGGGCTGCCGTTGAAAAATATGAAGCCAGACGGGTACAGGCTACAGTCTGCCCCCGAGAAAAGAAGCTGCTGTCCCAATCTGTTTTTACTTCGTCTAAAATTTCCTGCAGTCGTTTGGCGTCGTCTATTTTACTGCCAAGCGCAACTGCCTGCAGAATGTCGAACAATTTATCCAGATTAGCCGTCAGCGCTTTAGCCTGAACGGTGAACTTGATCGTATAATCGTTAGCGTCGTCGGCAGCTGAGTAAGCATGCATCTGGAAAGAAACACCGCCGGTATATTTGTTAGAGGCCGTGGCCAGCTCCTGATAGGTATACTTGTCGGTATTAAATTTTCCAAGCACATCACTGAGCAGATAACAGTAAGGCAACAGGTCTTTATCAATACCTGTCAGATCAAAATACCAGTTCAGATAAGCTATTTTATTGGTAAAAGCCCGTACATATAAGATATCGTTTGTTCCCAGCTGTTTCAAAACAGTTTCTGTAACTTCTACTTCACGTCTGATATCGCTGCGTTCCAACAGCGGGATCGTTTCCAGCGCCTCGGCAGTATCAGCTGCAGCCTGGCGTTTGTGCAGTTCGCTGCACAGTTCGATATTTTGGGCAATAGTTTCAGTATCCATCGACGCTTTGAGCACAGCCATTTTTTCTGCCAGTACTTCCTGCTCCCGTTCCTCTTTCCCCTGCTCAGGATTCAGAGTCACTATAACCTTATGGGTATTGTCCAGCAGATAATTTTCAATCAGCTGCTCATAATAACGTGTTTTGATACCTTCGCGCAGCTGCTGTAAAGCCTCAGTATAGCGCAGACCTGCTAAAGGATCTCCGTCATACAGCCAGGAATCCATCACGCTGATACCATAAATCAAGCCTTTGGGATAAGCGCCGAAATCAGCTTCACGCAGCTTAAATTCCAAATAATTGAGATGTGCCTCTAACAGCTCTTTATCGATGCCGTTGATCGTCAGCTGCTGCAGCGTGTGATAAATAATACTGATAAATTTATCGCGCTGTTCCGGTTTGGAACCGGCGGCTTTAATCGAAAAGATCGGCTGGCGGTAGCTTCCGGCATAAGAGCCGCTAATGTCTTTGGCAACACCGGATTGCAGCAACGCCAGACGCAGCGGTGCCGAATTGCCTTCCAGCAGAACACTTTCCAATACTCTTAATGCCATCGAGGTTTTAACATCACGTGCATCACCAGTAACTATATGCAGTTCGTGATAAGTTTTATCTTCGGTAGCTTCGTCAGCTCCAACCGGATAAGTGCCAAGAACTTCCTGCGTTCTGGCAAAAGCATTCTGCAGAGGTATTTCCGAGTTCACTGCGCCGGTGCGTTTAAAGCCGCTCAAATATTCGTCGTTCAGATACTGCAGTGTTGTTTCGATCTCCATATCGCCATACAGATAAATAAATGAATTTTCAGGGCTGTAATAAGTGGTATGGAAATGCTCGAAAGCTTCCTGAGTCAATTCTGGGATAGCATCCGGATGGCCGCCGGATTCAAAGCTGTACGGCGTGTCGGGGAACAATGCCTTCATTGCCTCATAGTCAAGCAAAGCATCAGCAGAAGAAAATACGCCCTTCATTTCATTATAGACGACCCCGTTATAGCTCAAAGCGTCCGTCGGTTCCTCAATATTATAATGCCAGCCCTCTTGGCGCAGGGTATAGGGATTTTCATAAATCAGCGGATAAAAAACAGCGTCCAGATAAACATCCATCAGATTTTGAAAATCTTTGGCGTTGCGGCTGGCAACCGGATACATAGTCTTATCAGGATAAGTCATTGCGTTCAGAAAAGTATTCATTGAACCTTTAACCAGTTCTACAAATGGCTCTTTTAAGCGATACTTGCGCGAACCGCACAACACTGAATGCTCTAAAATATGCGCCACACCTGTATCATCATACGGTGGCGTCCTGAAGCTGATCGAAAAAACCTTATTATCATCATTGTTACCTAAATATAAAAGTCTGGCACCGCTGTAAGTGTGCTCCATCACATATGCTTCTGACTGAATCTCGTCGATATAAGCAGCCTGCCTGATCACAAAGCCGCTGTATTGTTTATTTACGTCTAATTTCATTTTTGCCTCCGAATATTTAACATTTGTCATTATTTTATCACAAATCGTCCACACCAACTAAAAAATCTTTGTGACAACTTGTCAAAATAAAATATTTTCTTTATAATAAACTTAGCGACGTTAGATTGACGTTTCTTTGATGTCATATTTTTTAGGAGGAGCAATTATGGACCAAACTCGTTTTACTCTGCGTATTCATCCCCTGATTATGAAAAAATTAAAAGTAATTGCTGATCACAACGGCCGTTCTGTCAACAAAGAGATTGAACAGATTTTGAAGTGGATCATCGACGATTTTGAAAATAAATGCGGTAAAATACGTACTGAAGAACTGGATCTGATCGACCACCCTGAAAAAAAAGCTAAAATCGAGCCTGTTAAAGACCGCCCGATGGATATGCTTTTTAAACTGTAAGTCCACAAACTAAAACGCGCATCTGCATTGCAGGTGCGCGTTTTCATTTTATTATTTAAAGTAGTTGACACCGGAAACAAAGATTTTCTGATCTTTATTGCCGGTAATATTGCGATACAGACCATCTACAAAGCGTTCACTGTGGCACATTTTACCGAAAACGCGTCCGTCGGGACTGGTAATGCCTTCGATTGCATACAGCGAACCATTGGGGTTATAGGGCATTTCCATAGTAGGAACTCCCTGTGGGTCTACATACTGCGTTGCGACCTGTCCGTTTTTGAACAGCTCTTTGATAACAGATTCAGGCGCATAGAAACGGCCTTCACCATGAGATACTGCTACCGCATGGATATCACCGAGTTCTACTTCGCTCAGCCATGGAGATTTATTGGAAACGATACGGGTGTCGACGATCTGCGATACATGACGGCCAATATTATTAAAGGTCAGTGTCGGAGATTCTGTTTCCAGATCTCTGATTTCGCCATAAGGCAGCAAACCTAATTTTACCAGTGCCTGGAAACCATTGCAGATGCCAAGCATTAAGCCGTCACGTTCATTCAGAAATTCAGTTACCGCTTCTTTGATCCTGGGATTACGGAACATGGTAGCGATAAACTTACCGCTGCCGTCCGGCTCGTCACCGGCACTGAACCCGCCTGGCAGCATAACGATCTGAGAATTTTTGATCATGCTGACCATCTTTTCTACTGACTCATCAATAGCCTGGGCAGTAAGATTGCGAATGATAAATACGTCTGCTACTGCACCGGCTTCTTCAAAAGCTCTGGCACTGTCATATTCGCAGTTTTGTCCCGGGAATACCGGAATAAAGACCCGCGGTTTTGCTAAGGTCACAGGAGCTGTCAGCGGCAAATCAGCTCTATATAACGGCTGATTTAATTCACCTTGAGCTTTTTCTTCGATTTTATAGGGGAAAATTTCCTGCAGCGGTTCCAGATATTCTTCCTGAGCCGCGTCAAGCCTGATAGCGGTATCGTTGATGGAGATAAACTGTTCTGCTGTCAGATGACCCAGAAGCATACAGTCCAGATCGTCAAACAACTCTTCGATACTGGTTCCGTCTGCCAGTTCCAGCACCATACCACCAGGCTGCAGCGTAAATAAACGCTCAGTATCCTGGAACGGTTTAATGAATTCAAAACCCAGCTGATTGCCAAGGCACATAGTAGTAACGGCAGCGGCAATACCGCCTTCTTTTACAGCAGCAGCGGCAAGCACCTTACCTGCCAGAACCGCTTTATGTACAGCACGCATATTTTTACGCAGCGCTACAAAATCCAAAACTTCAGCATTATCGCGCGGACAGGACAGGAATACCACTTTATGACCAGCTGCTTTAAATTCTGCAGAAACAGCTTTTTCTCCATCGATAACATCAACAGCAAAAGAAACAAGTGTCGGCGGCACTGTTTTATCCATAAAAGTACCAGACATACTGTCTTTACCGCCAATAGCCGGCAAATCAAGCGCGTCTAAAGCTGTAAAAGCACCTAAAAGAGCGCTGAACGGCTGTCCCCAAACTTCAGTATTATTAAGCTTGGGGAAATATTCCTGCAAAGTCAGACGCAGTTTATCAGGGTCAGCACCCAGGCATACTGCACGCACAACAGACTCAACTACTGCATACATTGCGCCGTGGAACGGGCTCCAGCACGCAACATCAGGATGATAGCCGCAGGCCATGACCGAAGCGGCAGTAGTCGTGCCATTGAGCACCGGCAATCGGCAAACCATACCTTCGCTCGGCGTAAATTGTGTTTTTCCGCCGAATGGCATCAATACCGTGCCGCGGCCAATAGTGCTGTCAAAACGTTCGGAAAGTCCTTTCTGACTGCAGACATTTAAACGGTTTAAATTTCCCAGCCAGGCTTGTTCCAGAGAAGTAGCTTTATTAACACATTCAGGTACTTTATCAAAAGCATTTTCGCCTTCAGCAGCTTTAACTGTGATATTAGTATGCTGCGCTACACCATTGGTATCGAGGAATGCCCGTGCCAAATCAACGATTTTTTCTCCGCGCCAGTACATAACCAGACGTGGGTTATCAGAAACCTCAGCTACAACTGTGGCTTCCAGGTTTTCTTTATCAGCATGTTTAATAAAATCATCAAGATCTTTGGCTTCAATTACGACGGCCATACGTTCCTGCGATTCAGAAATCGCCAGTTCCGTACCGTCAAGCCCTTCATATTTTTTAGGAACTTTATCAAGATTTACGACCAGACCGTCAGTCAGTTCACCAATAGCAACGGAAACGCCGCCTGCACCGAAGTCATTACAGCGCTTAATCATCGCCGTAACAGCAGGATTGCGGAACAAACGCTGGATTTTACGTTCTGTAGGAGGATTACCTTTCTGGACCTCAGCACCACAGGAAAGCAGCGAATCTACAGTATGTTCTTTAGACGAACCGGTTGCGCCGCCACAGCCATCACGTCCGGTCCGGCCGCCCAGTAATACGATCAGATCGCCTGCAGACGGACGTTCACGACGTACAGTATCACGCGGAGCAGCGCCAATAACAGCGCCGATTTCCATTCGTTTAGCAACAAACTTATCATGATAATATTCCTGTACATAACCGGTTGCCAGACCTATCTGATTACCATAAGAACTGTACCCGGCAGCAGCACCGACAGTTATTTTTCTTTGAGGTAATTTACCTGGCAGAGTTGCTTCGATCGGTACGCGCGGATCAGCAGAACCGGTAACGCGCATAGCCTGATAAACATAGGAACGTCCTGAAAGCGGATCGCGGATCGCACCTCCCAAACAGGTAGCTGCGCCGCCAAATGGCTCAATTTCCGTAGGATGATTATGCGTTTCATTTTTAAACATAACTAGCCATTCTTCTGTTTTACCGTCTATTTCTACCGGAACAACGATCGAGCAGGCATTGATCTCTTCAGAAACGTCCAAATCGTCAAGTTTACCTTCCGAACGCAGTTTTTTCATACCGATAACAGCGATATCCATCAATGTTACCGGGCGCTCGGTATCCTCTCCGTAAACAGCGTCACGGGTAGCCATATACTTATCGAAAGCCGCTTGAATAGGTTTATTATACTCGCCGGCTTCAATTTCAACATCTTCTATCTGCGTCATAAAAGTCGTATGACGGCAGTGATCGGACCAATAAGTATCAAGTACTTTTATTTCGGTAATAGTAGGTTCACGGTGTTCTTCATTAAAATATTTCTGACACCACATTATATCTTCCAAGCTCATTGCCAGACCCATTTCCTGGCGCAGCACTTCCATTTCATCGCTGTTCTTGGTCAAAAAACCGGCAATCGACTTGATCCTGGCAGGTTCTTCACAGGTAGCGATCAAAGTGGCAGGTTTCTCCCACTCTGCTTCCCTGGCTTCAACAGGATTTATACAGTAGCTTTTGATTTTAGCGAGTTCTGCTTCGGTCAAATTTCCTTCTAAAATATAAATTTTAGCAGAAGCTACCATCGGACGTTCTTTTTGCGTAATCAGCTGAATAGCCTGTTCGGCAAAATCCTCCCTTTGGTCATATTGTCCGGGAAGATATTCCACAGCAAAAGCACAGCAGCCTGCAGGCACTTCAAAAATTTCGTCAGTAACAGTATCTACCGGAGGTTCCGACAACACTATTTTTCTTGCAGCAGCAAATTCTTCATCACTGACGCCCATCACGTCATAACGATTTAAGATTCTGATGCCTGTCAGATTTTTCATGCCTAAGTTATTGCGCAGATCGGATAATAATCCATGTGCTTCAACAGCAAAAGCATCTTTCTTTTCCACAAAAATACGTCTGATTGTACTCATAAACTCAGCCTCCAAAATAAGATGCGGTTAAAAATACTCGTTAATATAATTATGACACTTGGGAAACAGCCTGTCTAGCAATGAAGCCGCTTCCTGATTATGTATCTTCAGCCTGTTTTCAGCAGCCAGTTCCTGTACGGAAAACTGACCAAAATATAACTGTGTAAAGGCTGCTACATCCATTTCAATATCCTGCATATCCACTGTACTCTTAATATTGATCTGGCTGGCATTTATTTCCAGTTTCAATAACCCGTTATTAAGAGGCAGGGTTTTATCATTTATCAGCAAAGACAATGTTCCCTGTACATCTGCAGCTATGTCAGTCAGCTGTAAAAGTGCCTGACGCACATTAATGCAGCGTGCCATCATAAACGGCTGCAAACTGCCAGCATACTTCTGATCCTGTAAATGCAGGTACGTTTTATCCCAGACTTCTGCCAGCCAGCTGAAATTTTCAGCTTCAGTAACATGCTGTCTGGCAAACTGCAGCAGAGAATCACGCGCCGCTGTTTCTTCTGCCATAAGTTCCTGCACAGCAAATGTTTTATCATCAATGCTGTAAAACATATAGCCAGCAACTTTTTCGCCGCGTTTAACAAGCACCGCTTTAATCTGTTCACCCTGATGAACTGCCAGTAAATGCAACCAGTTTTTTAAATCACGTTTTACTACGCCGTGATAAGCTACAGTCACGGTATCATAGACCTTTTGGAAAACTTCGGCCTTCTCCAGTCCTGTTCGGTGCAGTGTCATATCAGAAACTTTATCGCCTTTGGGCAATGCGGCCAAAGGCATCTCGTAACGATGCCTGTAATAACAGTAATCAAACTGATATGGACGGTAAATACCGGCACTGATCGGCATTAATAAAACAAATGCCTGACCCTGAGCCCGTAAAACCGAAAAAGCAGTTTCCAGAAGCGGAGCAAATAAATGTCTGCCCCTGTATTCCGGCGCTGTTGCAACGCCGACAATATAAGGCAATTTCAAATCCCTTCCACGCAAATTGATAGTATAAGGGTTCAAATGCAGCATATTCATCAATTTGCCGGATTTTTCATCAAAGCCGCCAAGCACCATATTTTCTTTTAAGCAGTATTCATTAAAATACCACTTAAAAAAAGGAGTATCGTTTTTTTCAAAGCAATAATCCCATAATTCCATTATTTTAGGTAAAGTTTCGTCATTAATAATACGAAAATCCATATTTACACCTATTTAAAAACAGACGAATATTTTTTGATCATAAATTCAGGATGATATGATTCCTTAGCAGTACGCAGCCCTTCATGCCCCATATCTTCTTCTCTGTTTAAATAAACTACATCCCCCCATGCATGTTCGGCAAATTCTTTATTGATTGCCGCATAAATACCGCGGATATCAGGATTTGCTTTTTCTACATGCAGAACGGCAGTATCGTCATTGATTTTTTTACCGAAGCTGAATGCTTCAATTTTTCCGTTGACACGGATAGCGCCGCCGCGCAAACCAAGTGCTTCAAAATTATCGATCGCTTCATGGATAGCACATTGCTCACAGCGCAGGCTCTCGTCTTCGCCAACACGTTTTTCGCACCATTCATCACCAAAAGCCTTGCACTCTTCGTAATTCTCTGGTCCGATCGGTTCGTAAACATAATCGGGATATTCTTTTTTAAACGCATTGTAATGATTTTTTTTACCATGATATTTACGCCCAGACAAACTAGCCAGTTTTTCACGCAAATAAACATAATCCCAATTATCACGATCTTCAATAAATTCCATCTCTGGAAAAGCTTTTGCCAGCCGCTCTTTGCCATCGTCATAAATACCATGGATCTCAAAAGGCTTGCCTTCATGATATTCTTTAATTTCTGCAAACAATTTAGGCAGATCTTCATCTTTACCGCCAAAAGGCTGCAAAAAGAAATCCACTTCGTTGCGTTTCACCTTGATCACCAGAAAGTCATGTACTACTGTCCAGTAAATGCCATAACAGTCCTGCCATACAAATAAATTTGTAAACGCACATTCAGAACCCCGTTGGTCAGGACGTGATAAATAACTTTCGAACAAAGGCCTGTCAGCCAATGTTATTTTTTTTAGTTCTAAAATAAAAAGGACCTCCTTAAGATACACAACTTTCCTATTCTGATATTATACCATAAAACTGTCTATTTACTAAAGAAAAAACCAATTGCCTAAGCAATTGGTTTTTTAACTTCATTAATTATTAGCCTTTGCGAGCATTGAAGCATTCGCGGCAGTATACCGGACGATCCATGGAAGGACGGAACGGTACTTCGGTGTCTTGACCGCATTCTGCGCAAGTAGCATGGAACATTTCGCGAGCCGGGCGCTCGTTGTTGATGCCCATACGTTGTTTGCGAGCTTGACGGCAACCAGGGCAACGGCCGGGTTCATTTGTGAAGCCTTTTTCTTCGTAGAATTCCTGCTCGGAAGCAGAGAATACGAATTCGGTGCCGCATTCACGGCATACTAAGGTTTTGTCTTCTTTCATTGGTTAATCACTCCTTACATTAAACATACCCCATAAGGACTTATAGATGTTACCACTGCTTCCTCATGTTGCGTATGTAGCATGGAAGAAGTTCGGAACCCTACCCGGACCACTGAGATATACTATAAGCAGTATATCTAAAAAAAAGATAAAAGTCAACAAGAAATGTACATTTTAAAATTTATAATTATTTAGGATATTTTATTCCGTCGGAGTTTACATTATCATTTAAATAATGTGTATCATTTACATACTCAATTGTAAAGCGGTCCTGCCATTTACCAATACAGGTTGTGCTGGCATTATGTACGCCAAACATCCACAGTTTATTGATATCAAGCCCCAGTAAAAGGCAAAGCTGTACTCTTATAACGCCGCCATGAGAAACAATTGCTATATTTTTATCGCTGTTATTTTTAAAAAGGTCTTCACAGACAGAACGAACCCGCAATGCAACATCGTCGAATGATTCCCCGCCTGGCATTCTGCACTGTGCCGGCTGTTTAAAAAACAGCTCTAACTGATCACTCCATTTTTCTTTGATCTCATCATAGCTCAAACCTTCCCATTCGCCAAAACAAACTTCCTTCAGTTCATCTAAAGGCTGAACAGTAAGTCCATGAGCTTCAGCCAAAGGTGCTGCAGTCTGTCTGGCTCGCTGCATGGAGCTTGAATAAATTTCGTCCAATACAATATTTTCATAATGCTGTCCCAATGCTGCAGCCTGACACAGACCCTTGCTGTTAAGAGGATTATCTATGTGCCCTTGAAATTGAAATGTTTTATTAGCTTCTGTTTCTCCGTGCCTTATAAGATATATCTTGCCCATATTGCCTCCTTATTATTTACCTTTTACCTGTACTGAATGCGCAAATTCTTCCACTTCAGCATGTACTCCTGCTTCAGCAAATGTTTCCATTTCATTATACGCCTTAATGCCTGCATCAAACAAGGTAAAAGCTAAAACTGCGCCTTCTCCCGCCCCACTGTTAATATCCAACTTTAGCGGTGCCGATAGCTCCAGCCGATTCAATAATTTTTCCATACCCGGTTCTGCCGACACATGCCCTGCCATACAATATTCAAGAACTACCGGAGCTAATTTGCAGGCTCCGACAGCAGCCAGGCATGTAGCGATACCATCCAGCATTACAGGTACCTTGCAGGCAGCAGCCTGTAAAACAGCACCAGTCATAGCGGTTATTACCGGATCGTTAAGCTTTTGCAGAAATTCAATTCCTTCCAGCTGTAAAAATGCTTCTGTTTGTTCTGTAAGAGTATATTTTTCCAGACTTCCCAAGGCCAGCATTTGCAGTTTATCACTGACAATATATTCTTTTGTCAGAATAGCACCTTCTTCAAGCGCTTCCTCAAGATTACAAGATGTGACCAGCAATGGGTAAACCTCTGCTTTAGCTTCTCGTGCCAGCAAAACAACAGGCAGCTCCTCCTGCATCGCTTTAGCAACAGAATCTGTGTCAGCACTCCACAAAAACAAAGCTTTTTTAGGATATTGAACAGATTTTTTATCAGCACTGCCGATAATACCGGCGTAACGCGAAACCATAGCTTCCAGTTTTGCAAGTGAACCGACCGGTTTGATAAGATTGTCAAATCTGTTTTGTGCTTCCTCTACTTTTTGACGATCGATTGGTTTTATTTGTTCAATAATATTATTTATATCCATCTTTAAACCTTCCTTATCTTAGTAAGAATACTGCTGTCAGTAAGTAAATCACATTGCCGCATTCAGTCAGTGCACCATATGTATCACCGGTAAGTCCGCCTAACTGTGTTTTTAAATATTGCGCTATTATCAAAGTGACAGTAAAACATATTCCTGCCACCGCCAGATATTGTAAACCACAGGCCGCAATAATACCTGCGCATACTGCAAAAGCAATATACGTATAAAATGGTTTGGCATACTTGGTAAACATATGCCCTATTCCTTCTTTACGCGCATAGGGAAAATTGACAATAAAAACTACCATAAAAGTTCGTGTCGCAACGGACATCGTCAGTAAAACCCAGGTCAGTGTTTCACCGCTAAGTTCAAGATAGGCAGCTATTTTGAGCAGCAGCAAAATAATTATTGCCAATACAGCATTAGAACCAACATGGCTGTCTTTCATTATTTCCAGCATTCTCTCGCGGCTGCGGGCAGAAAAAACGCCGTCAGCAGTATCCATAAAACCATCGTACATCAACCCGCCGGTAATAATTATCTCGGCCAGCAGCAAAAGCGTTACCCGTAAAAAAAGCGGCGTTTCGATATAAAACAGGCTATAGTTTACGGCTGCCAAAAGTGATCCGATAACCAAACCTACCAGGGGAAAATACGGCACACTGCGCGAAAAATCTTCGTCACGCCAATCTGTCCGTTTTGAAAAACGCACTCGCGTCAAAAATTCCAGGCAAGTGATAAAATCACGCATGCATGCCACCACGCTTATACAGTTCTTTATAGGTATTGATCGCCATCTGTAAAATAACAATCGCCAAAGACGCTCCTGTACCTTCGCCAAGACGCATACCCGCGTCAACTATTGGCGTAAGTCGCAAAACCTCCAGCATCTTTGCATGTGATATTTCAGCAGAAAGATGTGAACAAAGCATATAATCAGCACAGGCTGGTTCAAGTCCGTACGCAAGCAAAGCAGCGGCAGTCGCATTTACACCGTCTACCATTGTAGGAATACGGCGTCTGGCGCCAGCTAAAATCATCCCCGCCAACCCGGCATGGTCATAACCGCCAACCTTACAGAGGATATCCATGGCATCGCCCAAACGTGGTTGATTTTTAGCCAGACCATCAGCGACGACCTTTCTTTTTATCGCCATGCGTTCATCGTTGATACCAGTTCCCCTTCCTACTGTAAGCTCGGGCGGCAACCCCAGAAATGCAGAAACGATTGCTGCGGTCGATGTAGTATTCCCGATTCCCATTTCTGCTGTTACTAATAAGTTATAACCTTTATCAATACATTCATCTGCGACCTTCATACCAACTTTCAATGCTTTTTCGGCCTGCTCCACTGTCATGGCCGGTCCCTGTGTAAAATCTTCTGTACCCCAGGCAACCTTCTCCTGATGAACTTTAGGCATTGCACTCAAGTCAAAAGCCGTACCTGCATCGATCACAAAAACATCGGCACCGGCATGACGTGCCATAACGTTAGCGCCGGCAGTTTCCCTCATGTAACCGTTTATCATCTGCATAGTTACTTCCTGCGGATATGCGCTTACGCCATATTTGGCAATTCCATGATCGCCGCACATTAACAGCATTGCACTTTTGATTTTATCAGGCAATGCCGTCCCAGTCATGGCAGCATATTTTTCAACCATTTCCTCCAGCTTACCTAAACTATGCAGCGGCTTATCCATTTTAGCCCAGTTATTTTTTATTACTTCCGCAGCGTTGCTATCCAACGGTGGGATCATTATTTTTTCCATTGCTCTGCTCCTTCATCATCAAAACTAAATGCCATTTTCTTTAGATCAACAGCTTGACCGGCGACACAATAAAAGACCCTGTCACATACATCGGCAACCTGCTGGTTTATCCATCCGGCAAGATCTCTGTACTCACGTGCCATAACATTATCCGGTACGATACCACCGCCAACTTCATTAGTAACAAATACTACCAGTTTTTCTGTTTTTCTGGCGGCTTCCAGCAATTTTACAATTTCACCTTTGACAAATGTTACCTTTTCTTCAAAAGTTCCTGCAATTGCAACCTTGCCATACATCAAATTACTCATATACAAAGTAAGACAGTCAAACAAAATTGCATCCGCTTCCTTACCTGCCTCAACCATCACCTGTTCGGCAGCATAAGGTGCTTCATAATTATTCCATCTTTGGGGAGAACGACGTTCCTGATGTAGCCGAACACGTTCAGCCATCTCGTCGTCAAAGATTTCAGCCGTAGCTATATAAGCGCATTTAGATCCATAATGCAAAACAAAACGCTCTGCGAATTCACTTTTGCCGCTTCGTGCACCGCCAGTTACTAAAATCATTTCTTTATACATCCTTAAGCCTCCCTTCAAAATAAAAATACCCTCTCGAGAGAGGGCATAAATAAACAACCTATGCAAGTATCCACCTATCTCCCGTAGGTGTAAGATACCCGTAACAGGCAGGTCTCCTGGCTCAGGTTCAACATTCAGCTGCGCCTTCCCAGTTTCCCAGTGGCATATTGCAGTGAACTTCCCTTTACAGTAGCGGGACTGCGCCGGATTTACACCGGTCTTCCCTATTAAGCGCCGACCGCAATCGGCACACCTGTTGATTTTTTCCAATACTATATATTCTACATTCTTTTGCAAAGTCCTGCTGACCTGCAAAGCATTTTTTCATATTCTTCATCTAAATAATCATGGGCGTCATTAACATTCCTTACGGTAATCAATACACGGCTGCGTCCAAACCAGTAATACACCCTGATTTCATACCATTGAGCTACACCATCCGCTCCGACGAAACGGCATTCGCAGCCAGAATAATCAGGAGTATTATTGTAATTTGCAGATAAAACGTCAAAATCAAGCTGAGCCGTAAATTTTTCAATATCTTCAGGATAAAGCAATTCCTGAACGATATGCTTGTAATCATTTTTATAATCACCTGTATACGGAATAAAAACATTCCCTGTAGGATTAAAAGCCATTCTTGAATAGCGTCCATCTTTTAGATTCAATTCAATTGCAAAATCATACATCTGCGGGAATAAATCGCCCAAATCTCTGTATGATGGTAATTTTACAGTACGTCCGTAACCGTTGATGCTGCGACGTTCAGCATTAACTATTTCAATCTTACTTAAATTAAGCAGATTTTCAAACTGCGGCCTTCTCAACGGCTGGCAATAATAGAATCCCTGAGCTATATTGCAGGAAACACTTTTCATTATCGCAACCTGTGCCTCAGTTTCAACACCTTCACAAATCATCGTGATATCCAATTCTTTTGCAATAGCTGCCATCCCTTTGATGATTTTGATATCTTTATCATTATCACAGGCGGCAAGCATTCTTTTATCTATTTTTAAAATATCAACGCTGATATCACTTAAAATACGCAGAGACAAATACCCGGCGCCAAAATTATCAACAGCAATCTTAAATCCCTGATTTTTCAGCTCGTCAACCTGCATCCCAGCAAAATTCACATCATCAGCCAATAATCTTTCAGCAAGCTCAACTACCAAAAGCTTGTGCGGAACATTATGCTTATCGGCAGCTTCTTTTAAAGAATCAATAAAATTTTCATCTTTAAAATGTTCAAATGAAAAATTACAGGAGATTGGAAAAACCTGTAACCCCAAGGCAAGGCGTAATGCTAAGAAATGGCAGACTTCTTCAAAAACAAAATTTTCAAATTTAGATAATTGGTTATTATCTTCAAGGATAGGAATCAAAACTTCCGGAAGAATTATCCCGCGCGTAGGATGCTCCCAGCGCAGTAAAGCTTCCGCACCAACAATCTCATTAGTATAGATATTGTATTGCGGCTGAAAATAAACAGTGAACTCTTTATTATTAAGAGCACTGCAAACTTCTTCAGAAAGAGAATTATAACCAGTTGTGAATTCAAAATCATTGATTATAAAGAAACTGCGGCAGCATTTGTGAAAAACTTTTTTGTTGAGCTGAGCAACAGTTTTTACCATTGCATCTTCCAGCGAGTCTTCGACTCGACATACATAAAGATCTCCGCGCAGTTTGATGCTGACATTGCAAATACGCTTGACTTCGCTTTCTACCATATCAGATAATCCGTCAAACCAATTATTATGCGTTTCTTCATCTGTAAAAGGAACAAGGCAAAAGAACTTATCTCCGGCCTGTCTTGTTGTAAGATATCCCTTCACAACACGCCGGTTAAGCTCTGTTCCCAAAATGCGTAAAACATTATCTGCTGTCTCACGCCCATAAATATCAACGATATCATGGTAAGGGTCAATATCTAAATGTATTAGCGCCAAAAGCTCTTTTTTGCGCTGCAGCATTTCATCCGCTTTTTCTTTAAACTTATCAAATCCCAGTGTACCGCTTACTTTATCACGTACATATTTCTGCGAATACAACATTCTTTGATGTTCAGAAGACTTAAGGTAGAGAATTGCTACAAACACACCAAAAGCAATTATCGACAACAGGTAAAAATTCATAGTAATCTCCCATTATCTTTCAATATAATTATAGTAAGTATATATCTTTCGTATAAAAAATACTACATTTTTAACTACTTCAAAACATTTTTAAAGTAATTTAACCCAAAAGAAAATGACCATACAGTTCTTACCGAACCTATGGTCATTTTGTTTTAAGCTTCTACTTCTACTTCAACTCTTGATAAAATGAAACATAAATCAGAAAGTCTGTTCAAACAGATAAGAACCTGCTGATTGACTTCTTCTGTTTCAGATAAGCGGAGCAGACAGCGCTCGGCACGACGAGTAGTTGTACGCGCGATGTCCAAAGCAGCTGATCCGGAGGTGCCTCCGGGGATGATAAAATGACTCAAAGGCTGGAGCATATTATCGAATTTATCGATAGTTTCTTCAAACATTTTCACATGCTCTTCTTTGATATAAGGCTCAGGCAAATTCAAGCTTGCTATATCAGCCATCAGTGACATCAGAAGCTGCTGAACTTTGTAAATCGTTTCCCTGACATCTTCGCGTCTGACTGTAGCTCTTGCCAGGCCAAGCGCCGAACTGATCTCATCAACTGTACCGTAAGCTTCAACTCTCATGCTTTGTTTTGGTACGCGTTCGCCTGTATAAAGTCCGGTAGTGCCTTTGTCACCAGTTCTGGTATATACTGCTGCTTTCATTTTGTCACCATCCTTCCGGAAAATTTTAAATTAATAAATTTCTTCAGCTTTAAAGAAATTTTTGATTTCGCGTGCAGCGGATTCTTCACTGTCACTGCCATGAACGATATTTTCGCCGATAGTCAGCGCGTAATCGCCGCGGATAGAACCAGGAACAGAATCTAACGGATTAGTAGCACCCATCTGGCCACGAACCGCTTTAATTGCATTCTCACCGGAAATAACCATTGCTGCAACAGGGCCGGAAGTAATAAATTCAACCAATTCACCAAAGAAAGGTTTGCCTTCATGTTCAGCATAATGATATTTAGCTTGTTCTTCAGTGATTTTTACTAATTTTAAAGCCGAAACTTTCAAGCCGCGGCGTTCAAAACGAGCGATGATTTCACCAATCAGATTTTTTTTGACACCATCGGGTTTTACGAGTACGAGTGTTTGTTGCATTGGAATCTCTCCTATCTAGACTATTTTAATTTATACTAAATCGCAAAACGATTTTAGCCTTTTAAAAGCTGCTGATACTTTTTCTTATCCAGTTTCTCGATCATTGCTGTGATCAGCTGAACAGCACCTTGATAATCATCCATATGAATAATGGATTGATGACTATGTATATAACGGGTAGGGATACTGAATGTTAATGTCAAAACACCGGCATCGTGTAAATGTATACGACCGCCATCAGTAGCACCGCCCTCTGAAATACTGATCTGTGTTGGCAGCTTCAATTCTTCAGCAACTTCTTTTGCAAAATCACGCAATGCTGTATTGGGAATCATACCAGCATCAAAAATTGTTATAGCAATACCCTTTCCCAATTTCGCAGGAGCTACATCATCACTTACACCTGGCGTACCACCAGACACACATGTATCAATAACGAAAGCAACATCAGGGCTCAGCAGATTAACGCTTGTTTGAGCACCACGTAACCCGACCTCTTCCTGTACTGTCGCTACACCATATACAGTATTAGGATGCTTTGTGCCGATATTTTCCATAACGTCTGCCATGACTGCACAGCCGATGCGATTATCCCAGGCTTTACCAAGCAGAGTTTTACCATCGCCCATAACTGCAAATTCAGCATATGGCGTCACTGGGCAGCCTTCGAAAACTCCTAAATTGCGAGCCATGTCTTCGTCGGCAGCTCCAATATCAATATACATATCGCGCTTGGCAACCACTTTTGTTCGTTCTTCCGGTGTCAGTATATGTGGAGGTTTACTGCCGATAACGCCAACAAGATCACCCTTGCTGCCGTGTACAGTAACGCGCTGGCTCAGCATAACCTGCTCCCACCAGCCACCTAAACAAGTAAATTTTAAAAAACCTTCTTTTGTTATATGCTTAACCATAAAACCAATTTCATCCATATGGCTGGCAAGCATAATTTTTGGCAAGTCCTTGCCTTGACCTTCATTAGTAAAAACAGCGCTGCCTAATTTATCATAAGATACTTTGGCTTTGCCCTGCAGCCGCTTTTGAAGCAAATTTTTAATTGGTGTTTCAAATCCTGAAACACCGCAGGTTTCAGAAAGCTGTTTTAACCAAGTTAATTTTTTATCCAATTATTTCGCACCTCCACTGCTGCGCATAGCTTTGGCCTGCGCGCGTAACCGTGCCACACGGTCTGCGGTGCTGGGATGTGTACTGAATAACTGCTGCATATCTTTTGCGCTAAAGGGGCAAATGATAAACATATGAGCAGTATTTTCAGTAGCTCCCGGCATCGTTCTGTTTTTTGCATACGATTCTATTTTCAGCAAAGCGTCAGCCAAAGCATCCGGATTACCGCTTAACTCACCACCGGATTTATCAGCCATATATTCCCTCGAACGCGAAACAGCCATCTGAATAATACCTGCAGCCAAAGGCGCCAGTATCATCATAGCCAAACCAACAATAGCACTGCTGCTGCTATTGCGGTCTCTGTCGCCACCACCAAAGAACATCCCCCAGTGAGATAGCGTCGTAATAATACCTGCCATAGATGCAGCTATTGTACCGATTAAAATATCACCATGTTTGACATGACTCAATTCATGTGCCAAAACGCCTTCAATCTCATCTTTATCTAAGGCATTGGCCAAATCGGTAGTTACTGCAACCGCAGCATGTTCAGGGTTACGGCCGGTTGCAAATGCATTCGGCACAGGGCTGTCAATAATATATACTTTAGGCATCGGCAAATTGCCTCTTTCCGCCAAACGCTGCACCATTTTATATAAAGCAGGCGCACTTTTTTCATCAACCTGTTTGGCATTATACTGTGCCAAAACCAGTTTATCGCTGTTCCAGTACGAAAATAGATTCATGGCGAGGGAGATGATAAGCATCATCATCATACCGCGGGCACCGCCGAAATAATCTCCGACCAGTACCAATAACACAGTAAGAGCCGTCATTAAAAAAGCTGTTCTCATACTTTTTTTGTTCCTCCTCAAAATAAAAACTATCGAACATTATCTATAAGACCTGCGTAAGTCTTATAGCATATTATACCAATTACTGCACTATTTTTCAATTTGCGCTTTAACAGCTGTCAACATATTTTCACTGTTTTCACGAACTTTTTTCTTTAAAATAGGATTTAACAGCCCGGCAATCATCGGAATACCAAATTCAAAATCTACCAGCAGGGAAACTTCTGTCCCTTCACTCACGGGTACAAGTCTCCATTCCCCTTCCATTTTTTTCAAATCACCCTCGGTCTGACAATAAGTGATACGCATTTCTTCCGGATAAAAGGTATCGCGTTCAGTCCAGACGATTTTACGACCATCAACATTAGATACCCAATGTGAAACAGTGGTATTTTCTCCACGTTCTAAAATTTCTACACTCACCAGATCATGCATAAAAGAGGGGTAAGCTTCCATATTTTTTATAATTTCAAAAATAGGCTTACTATCGCCGTTGATCACAATCTTTGTTTCTACGCAAGGCATAATTCTGCTCCTTTTATAAATCTTCAATCACTTCAGCCGTACTGCTGACAGCTTCTCTAAAGATAGTCAAAACCTGATCAATAACATCTGTAGGCATGATCAGAGGCGGTTCAATACGAATAACTTTAGGATTATTTAGAGTATAAGCAATAATAACTCGTTTATCGATCATCAGCGACATCAGCATTCCACCGGCGCCTTCTTTTGTAAGCTCAATTCCGATCATCATTCCGCGGCCGCGGATCTCTGCGATGACCGAAGGATAATCTTTTTGAATTGATTCCAACCCTTTTTTAAAGTATGCCCCCGCCGCAGCACTGCGATCCAGCACATCATTTTTTTCAATGTAATTCAGCGCAGCATTGGCAGCAGCACACGCTAATTGATTACCGCCAAAAGTTGAAGTGTGTAAAAAAGGTGCTTCTATTAATCCAGCCCAGGCATCAGCCGTAGCAGTTATAGCTCCGATCGGCATCACCCCTCCACCTAACGCTTTAGCCGTAGCCATGATATCCGGAGTTATCTGCTCATGTTCAACCCCAAACCAGGTCCCGGTTCTGCCAATACCAGTCTGTACTTCGTCCGCAATCAGTAAAGTACCGTATTGGTCACATAACTCTCTTACTGCTTTAAAATAACCTGCCGGCGGAACGATGATGCCGCCTTCCCCTTGAATCGGCTCTAAAATAACGGCAGCTGTTTCTTCATCAATCGTTTCAGCAAGATCATTTATATCCCCATATTCTACATGTGTAAAATTATCCAGCAGCGGTTTAAACGGATCTCTAAACAAATCTCTGCCAGTAGCTGTCAACGAACCAAAAGTTTTTCCGTGAAACGCATTCCTTGCCGCAATAAACTTTTTCCTTTTTGTAGCCAGTCGCGCAACCTTCAGGCATCCCTCAACAGCTTCTGTACCGCTGTTAACGAAAAAACTGTATTGCAAAGCACCGGGAGTAATTAAAGCCAGTTTTTCAGCCAGGTCTGCCATAGGTCTGTTAAAAAGCACTTTACCGCTCATTGGCATTTTATGCAGTTCTGCTTCTACAGCAGCTACGACATCAGGATTGCGATGTCCTAACGCAAACATTCCGTAGCCGCCAAGACAATCAATGAATTGTTTGCCCTCGCTGTCAGTTATAGTCCACCCCTCTGCATATCCTTCAACGCTTGCCAATCCCATAAACCGAAATAATTTCGCCTGAGCAGGGTTAATATATTTTTCATATTTACTGATCGTTTCTTCAACATACATATGTATAATCCTCCGACTACTTCAATAAACTACTTACAGGAACTAATTGAATACCAGATGCATTTACCTCGTTGATAACTTTGCTCCACGCTGCGGCAGTATGCGGTCTGGCATGACAAATGGCAATAGCACTTCCATTTCTGTCCGCCATTTCTACAGCCTGCCATATTTTAGCAATAATGTCATCTTCGTCGGAACTGTTGTCCAAAAATATATTGTTACGGGCAGTAGGAACACCCATACTGCGTGCAACCTGATCACCTATAGATTTGGAGTATGTACTGCTGTCTACAAAAAACAAGCCTTGTTGTTTTAAAACTTTCAGTACAGCTTTCATCGTTGCTTCATTACTTGTTGCTTTAGAACCCTGATGATTATTGACACCTTCGATACCTGGTAAACTATCTACCGCTTTCCGAGTTAATTGCTGCACCTGTTCAGCAGTCATATCAGTCAAGATTGTAATCTTACCCTCAGACATAGCTGTTCTGTCCATAGGTTCCATAGGCAAATGCAGCATCGCAGTCTGACCGCCGCCTTTTATAACATGCAAAGCGTCACTGCTGAAATCTTTATAGGGAAGAATAGCGTAACTGAAAGGCGCATTCAAATTGACCAGCTTTCTCACCGGTGCCAGATCGTAACCACAATCGTCAATAATGACAGCCAATTTTCCATGATATTTCTGAGCAGTTTTTTTGTCATCTTTCTTCGTACTTTCGTCTTCTTTGATATCTTTGTCTTCTTTAGTCAGATTTAAGTTATGATAAAAGTAAACCGTATCGGTGATAAAATCCATTTTACCAGTTCCTGCTTTAGCTGAAATAGCAATTTCCATACGTACGGCTTCCCAACCATTATAAGTAGCCTCACGCTGATTGAGAACAATCATTTTCGTACCGGAAATCTTTTCGCCAAGCCAGGCTGCCGCACCTTCTAATCCAGTACTTGGCGGAACTCCAATAGCCAGCTGCCGCTTATTCCAGACAACTTCTCCACCTGTTTCTTTCATACGTTCGTGCTGATCTTCACGACCATTATCAGTTAACTGCCAGTTATCCTTCGATAATAAAATATCATCGACTGCCCTATGCGCTTCTTTGGACTCTTCCCGCAAATCAACCGAAGAAGAACCAGTCAAGCCTTTATCAAGCACATCTTTTTCTCCGTCTCTGCTCGCCGCATAATAAATGCCTCCAGCAACAGCTATAGCTAATAATACTAAAATCAAAGTCAGTACAAAACCTCCTCCTGACCCCTTTTTTCTATTAGTCCTTCTTGCCATAGTAGCCTCCTCTATGCCCGCGGATGCGCTTTTTCATAAATATCGCGCAGGCGTTTATTTGTCAAATGCGTATATATCTGTGTCGTAGAAATATCCGAATGGCCTAAAAGCTCCTGGACAGACCGCAGATCAGCACCATTGTCAAGTAAATGTGTTGCAAAGGAATGCCTCAGCATATGTGGTGTAAGCTCCTTATTTAATCCTGCCTGATGCCCATAACCGCGAATGATTTGCCAAAACCTCTGCCTTGTCATTTCATTTCCGCTCATACTTAAAAATAAATTCTTTATATTAGGATTTTTAGTATGAAGCAGTTTGGGCCTTACCACATTCAGATATTTATCCAAATATTCAACTGCTATGCCGCCAATGGGTATTAACCGCTCTTTAGATCCTTTACCGAAAGCGATGATATACTTCATTTGCAGATTAACGCCGCTGACAGGCAAACCCAATAATTCAGAAACACGCATTCCCGTTGCATAAAGCACTTCCAGCATCGTTCTGTCACGATAGCCTTCATCCGTTCTCAAATCAGGCTGTTCCAAAAGCTTCAAAACCTCTTCCTGATTTAAAACTTTTGGCAGCTTGATACCTTTTGTTCCAGCTTCAACAACTTCCGCAGGATCAATCTCCAAATACCCTTCTGCTGTCATAAAACGATAAAAAGATTTTATAGCAGCAAGTTTTCTGGCAATTGTTGCTGCGGCTAAACCTTTATTTTTCAAACCTGTCATATAGCGAATAACCTGCTCACGCGATACAGTTGCCAAGGCGTCATTATCCTTTAATCCTAAAGCTTCTTTAAACAAACGCAAATCACGCTCATAAGCTAATCTTGTATTTGACGCTAAGCCTAATTCAACTGTCAGATATTCAAAAAACAAATTTAATTTATCGTTCATATTTCATCCTCAAAAAAGAAAAACAACGCTCAAGCGCTGTTTTTCAAAACATTATTGTTCGCGCTTCTCTGGCTGCATAATTGTAATATTAGCAGCCGGCGAAATAGTCGATATAGCGTGCTTATAAACAAGCTGTTGTTTGCCTTCATTTTCAATAATAACAGTAAAGTTATCAAAACCTCTTACCAGACCTCTGATTTGGAAACCATTAATCAGGTAAATAATGACGCCAAGGTTTTCCTTACGCACATGATTTAAAAAACTGTCCTGTAAATTCATTGCTGGCTTTGATCCACTATTATTCATAGCTTTCCCCTCCAAAATAATTTCTATCTATTGTTATAATTTTACCGCAGTTTAAACTTTTCCACAAGCGTTTGCTGCATCTCGTCAATAATCTTTTCATACACAGGCTCTTTTTCCAAATCAAACCATTTAATATACGGCATCTGACGATACCAGGTAAATTGGCGTTTAGCAAAATTACGTGTCGCCTGTTTCAATTTCTCAACTGCTGCCAATTTATCCATCTGGCCTTGTAGATACCAGACTATTTGTCTGTAACCAATGCTGCGCATCGACTGAGCATCCAATGATAGCCCACTGTCGAGTAAAGATTTAGTTTCCTCTACCAGACCCTCTGCCATCATTTTATCAACTCTGGCATTGATCCGCGCATATAAACTTTCTCGTTCCATTCGCAGACCAAAAACAACAGTTTCATAAGGCCATTCCTCCGACTTCCTATGAGCTATTTTTTCACCACTCTGTGCTGCTTCAATAGCTCTGATAATTCTTCTGCGATCATTTGTATGTAATCTTGAAGCGGCCTCCAGGTCAAGTGCCTGCAGTTTTTCATACAAGGCGCTGTTGCCGTGTTCTTCAGCAAATGCTTCCAATTCACTGCGTAGTTCACTGCATCCTTCAACAGTATTAAATTCATAATTTTCAAGCAGGGCCTTGATATAAAGACCAGTACCGCCAACAATTACAGGTAATTTACCGCGACTATTGATATCAGCAATTATTTTTTCCGCTTTTTCTTTAAAATCAACAACGCTGAAAGCAGCATCCGGCGGCAAAATATCGATTAAATGGTGCGGTACTGCCGCCAGTTCTTCAGCAGAAGGTTTAGCTGTACCAATATCCATTCTTTGATATACAAGCATGGAATCACCGGAAATTATCTCGCCATTCAAACGTTTGGCTAAGGCTATCCCGCAATGGCTTTTGCCTGTTGCAGTAGGACCTAAAATGACTGCAACTCTCGGTTTCATGCCGTTACCTCCTTCGGATACCATATTTTACACGGCTATAACGGCCGCCCAGAATTTCTGTACACCCTAAAGCTTCCAATAATTTTTGTCCGCGTTCTTTAACCACTACACAAGGAGCTACTCTAAGTGCCGCCTTAACAGTCGCTTCTGTTAACGGTTTCTCACAGGAAATAGGCCTCAATGGCTCCATATTTGAAGAAGCATTTATCGGTATTCGAAACATTGGGTCAAAATAAACAACATCAAAGCTGTCGGCTGGCAAAGTGTACAAATACTCATCTGCTTCTGCATATACCGTTTCTATTCTGCGCATGGCGTTGTTTAAATCAACATCTTCAGCCTGATAATTCTGCAGGCCTTCGCTGACTACAAAATGTAACAACGGCGAAGCCTCAACAGCACAAACAGTTCCTGTCCGGCCTATAATAAAACTGGCAACAACAGCATCACTTGCCAGCCCCATCGTACAATCCAGTACCCTCATTCCCGGTTTAAGAGCCAATGCAGCACTAAAGTGATCAAGCTCGTGCTTTTTTAAACGCTGTACCCGCAAAACGGCCATACTTGGATGAAAAAAGAAAGTTCCAGAAGCAGTATATACCTGCGGGCCTTTATTTGTTGCTACTAAAAGTGCTTCTACCCGTTCTTGATCTAGTAAAAAACCCAAAGACCCCCTACTGCCACGTTCCACATATTTTACACCAAATTTTGCTGCCCATGTTTGCGCAAGTTTTTCTAAGGCAACATTTTCACTGCGTCCAACTGTTACTGCAAATTTAAACGTTTTCTGCATGTTTAAGTTCGCTTAAACATCTTGTATAACTCGGCCGAATTTATTTCAACCATACACGGTCTGCCGTGAGGACAAGTAAAAGGATGCTCTGTATTGCAAAGATCAATAATCAGTTGTCGCATTTGGCGCATATTCAGCACCTCACCGGCTTTAATTGCTGCTTTGCAAGCAGTCATATGTAAAATATTCTGACGCAAATCACTTGGATTAATCGTTCTTAATTCACTCAGCATTTGAGTAATTTCACGCACAAAGTCCTCGGCATCATCAGCCTTAATATCTGAAGGCAAGCTTGAAACGCGCAGCATAGATTCGCCTGCAGCCTCAATATCGACACCCAAACGCAGAAATTCTTCCCGATGTTCCTCTATCAAATTTACATCCTGGGCAGTAACATCGATATATAAAGGAATCAACATCTGCTGGGCCGGAATATCATTATGGGACGCAACAAGCTTATCGTATAAAATGCGCTCATGCGCGGCATGCTGGTCAACCAAAAACAAAGAATCATCAGATTGGGCAACAATAAAAGTTCTGTCAATCTGTCCCAATGGCCAAATCGTATCAACACCACTATCGGTATCAGTGAAGTCGATAATATTAGAAGCAATGTTATCTTGCTTGTCAAAAACATCACGAGTTTCACTGATCGTATAAACAGGCTCCGTTTTTGGAGGCCTGTATGTGTATTCAGGTTCTTTCCAAACGCTTTGCTGTTGTGACTTGTAAGCCGAGTAAACCTCAGCCTTTGCTGTACTGATATTTGTCTCAGTTGTTTTTAAGGCCGGCAACTCTGTCTCAGGCACTTTAGTTTCAGCGGCTGGTGTTTCAACAACTATCGATGGTTCTGTTGCTGCCACAACTGCTTCAGCAGACTTGAATACCTGCAGTTCAGAATCATCCAATAATGTCAGGTCCTGAGGTTTAGCGCTCATAGGTCTTGTCAGTGCATCAGTCAAAGCTTTATACATCGCTTTATAAACAGTACTGTCATCGCTGAACTTAATTTCACTCTTCTGAGGATGTACGTTAACATCAATACTTTCAGTATCGACGGTAATATTCAAAACAGCAAAAGGGAAACCGCTTTTCGGAATCTGAGACTGATAGGCATGATCAATCGCCTTGGCGATCATTCTATTAGTAATGATACGTCCGTTTACCAGCAACGTCTGCCATTGACGCGTGCCTTTTAGTAAAGTAGGTTTACCAATAAAACCTCTTACCTTAACTTCGCTGTCAGCAAAATCAACGGTCAAAAGCTCCTCACTAACATTTTTACCATATAGTGCCTTAACAGTATCAACTAAATCTCCGTTACCCGGCGTACTCAAAACCTCTTTATCATTGCTGACAAGCTTAAACCGCACATCAGGGCGTGATAAAGCCAATTTTGTGATCAATTCACTGATATAACGGCTTTCAGTCTGTACAGTACGTAAAAATTTACGCCTGGCCGGAACATTAAAAAATAAATTCTCAACAATGATCGTCGTACCCGTGTGCCCACCAATAGCAATACATTCTGCCTGATCGCCGCCTTCAATTTTTATTGAAGTAGCAAACTCCTCGGTAACAGGACGTGTCAGCAGCTGGAAGTTACTAACAGAAGCAATACTCGGCAACGCTTCACCGCGAAATCCTAAAGTGTTCAAATGCAGCAGGTCTTCAGCAACTCTGATTTTGCTTGTAGCGTGCCTTAAAACTGCTAATTTTGCATTTTCTTCCGACATACCGCTGCCATTATCGACAACACGAATATATTCTGTACCACCGCCAAAAATAGTGACCTCGATGTTATCTGCACCTGCATCCAAAGAGTTTTCTACAAGCTCCTTTACTACAGAAGCAGGTTTTTCAACAACTTCACCGGCAGCGATCTGATTCGCTGTATTTTGATCTAATAATTGCACTTTTTGTTCGTTCATAATCCACCGCCTTCCCTTTTTGCTTCATCCTGCAATTTATACAAAGTATTCAAGGCTTCGATTGGCGTCATCGCCATAACATCCATTTTTAAAATCTGCTGCTGCAGACTGCTGGCAAACAATGATCCCATAGGTGCTGTTTCTTTTTCTGCCCTGGGTGTTATCTGAACGCTGCAGGCAGTTTCACAATTATCATATTCTTCCAGAATATCCTGGGCCCTGTCAATGACCTTTTTAGGCAGTCCTGCCAGCCTTGCCACATGTACGCCATAACTGCGGTCAGTACCGCCGGGCACGATTCTGCGCAAAAAGACAATATCATTACCACGTTCTTTAACTGCCACAGAATAGTTTTTTACTCCGTTCATCACGTCTTCCAACGCGATCAACTGATGATAATGTGTAGCAAATAATGTTTTTGCTTTTATTTTCTCATGAATAAACTCCATGACAGCACGTGCAATACTCATACCGTCAAAAGTACTTGTACCACGTCCAACCTCATCCAAAATAATCAAACTATCTTTAGTTGCGTATCTGAGAATCTGTGCAACTTCATTCATTTCTACCATGAATGTACTTTGACCAGTCGCCAAATCGTCACTGGCACCTACACGGGTAAAGATCTTATCTACCGGGCAAATAGTTGCCTGACGTGCGGGAATAAAGCTACCCATCTGTGTCATCAAGACCAGCAGAGCAACTTGGCGCATATAGGTCGATTTACCTGCCATATTCGGTCCTGTAATAATAATCATACGTTCATCATTATTATTGAGGGTTGTATTATTAGGAACGAAAATCTCACGTTCCAATAAACGCTCTACAACAGGATGACGACCGTCATAAATCTTTATTTCACTGCGATTATTCAATTCCGGACACACATAGTTGTATTTAAATGCTACTTCCGCCAACGATACTAAAACATCAATATTGGCCAAAGCACGAGCAGTTTCCTGTATTTGAACAATCTGAGACCTTATTTTTTCGCGCAGCTGTGTAAAAATATAATATTCAAGCTGTTCGATTTTTTCTTTAGCGCTTAAAATTTTATTCTCAAAATCTTTTAATTCCGGGACAATATACCGTTCAGCATTTACAAGTGTTTGCTTACGTACAAAATAATCCGGTACATTTGCACTTTGACCTTTAGATACCTCGATATAATAACCAAAAACTTTATTATAACCAACCTTTAAGGTTTTGATACCAGTTTCTTCTTTAATCTTAAGTTCAAAATTCTGCATCCATGTTTTGTTATCACTGGCAATTGAATGCAGTTCATCTAACTCTAAATCAAAGCCGCTACGGATCATGCCCCCTTCACGTACAGAAAAGGGCGGCTCATCAACAATTGCTGCCAGCAAAGTAGTAAACAGCTCCTGATGCAAATGTACATCTTCGCATAACTGCTGTAAAAGTTTACTGTTACAATATCTTAGTAAGCTTTTTATTTCTGGAAGCACCGCCAGCGAAGAACGCAATGAAACCAGATCACGTGCATTAGCACTGCCAACTTCGATACGTGAAACTATTCGTTCCAAATCAAAAATTGCTTTTAATTTATCCTGCAGATTACCGCGCATCTGTACATTTGTCAGCAATTCTCCTACCGCATCCTGCCTTGACCTTATCTGTGATAAATCAAGCAAAGGACATTCTATCCAATTCCGGAGTTTACGGGCACCCATGGAAGTAGAGGTAAAATCAAGCACATCTAATAATGTACCTCGTTTAGAACCATCACGCATATTCTTTATAAGTTCTAAATTTCTAACAGCTGTTGCATCCAAATTCATAAACTGCTCTTTAGCTATGCGCGATAAGCTGTTAATATGCGACAAATCAGCTTTAACGGTTACATGCAGATAACGCAGTAAATGTTCTACTGTATCATGTACTAAAGTATCGGCAACATCATCACTGCCAAAATGCTGCGCAAAATACTGCGGTGCACCTTCTTCTTCCTGATATACAGAAACAGCACACTCTGGAACTTTACTTTTGATCCAAGCTGCTAAATTTTCCCAGTTTACAATACCGCTATACGCAACTAACTCTGCCGGTTGAATGCGAAACAATTGTTCCTGTATCGCCATTAAACGCTCTTCACCAGCAGCACTGAACCATTGGCATTCGCCGGTAGAAATATCGGCAGCAGCAAGACATAATTCACTGCCATCCTCCTGCAGGAAGACTAAATATCTGTTGTGCTTATCATCTAAAAGCTGTTCACTCAAAACAGTGCCCGGTGTAATGATCTTAACAACCTTGCGTTCAACTATCCCTTTAGCCGCTTTAGGGTCTTCCACCTGCTCACAAATTGCGATGCGGTAACCTTTTTTGATCAGTTTTGCAATATAATTATCGACAGAATGATAAGGCACACCACACATCGGTATCTTTTCTTCCATACCGCCGGCACGCCCAGTCAAAGTAATATTTAATTCTCTGGAGGCAGTCAGCGCATCCTCAAAAAACATTTCATAAAAATCGCCTAAACGGAAAAACAGCAATTCATCATCATGCTGACGCTTTACTTCAAGGTACTGCTGCACCATCGGCGTATAAGCAGTTGTCATTCTACCGCCTTCCCTTTCACAAGCCAGGTCTGCGCAGTTTCAATTTGCACCTGCACTTTATCCCCCAGCTCAAAATCACGACCTTCGACTGGCCATAAAACCAGCTTATTTGTACGCGTTCTTCCGCTCCATACTTTATTATTATTATTACTTGGGCCTTCAGCTAAAACTTCCAGTGTTTTGCCAACCATGGCTTCATTACGCTGCAAGCTTGAAATATTCTGGGCTTCCATCAATAAATTCAGCCTAGCTTTTTTTATCTCTAACGGAACCTGTTCTTCCATCGCCGCAGCCGGTGTTCCAGAACGCTTGGAATAAATAAAGGTGAACGCAGCATCAAAACCAACTTCTTTTACTAAATTCAACGTATCATTAAAATCAGCTTCTGTTTCACCCGGAAAACCGACAATGATATCCGTTGTAATAGCAGCTTCAGGCACATAACGTCTGATCATGGCTACAAGCTCTAAATATTTTTCTCGTGTATAACCGCGGTTCATTGCTTTCAAAATTTTATTGCTGCCAGATTGAAACGGGATATGAAAGTTTTCGCAAATATGCTCACATTCGGCAACTGCTTTGATAACATCTTCGTGCATATCACGCGGATGACTCGTCATATAGCGAATCCGTTCCACTCCAGGGATTTCATTTACACGGCGCAGTAATTTAGCAAACTGGTCTTTCACACCAAAATCTTTCCCATAAGAATTTACATTTTGCCCTAACAACGTAAATTCTTTATACCCCTTAGCAACAGCCTGCCTAACCTCGTCTACAATATTTTCTATACTGCGGCTGCGTTCACGCCCACGTACATAAGGAACAATGCAATACGTACAAAAATTATTGCAGCCATACATAATAGGAATCCAGGCTGAAAAACCGCTTTGACGAATACGCTCACCCTCAAATTCGCTTTCTTTTACTTCTAAACTATTATAAACACGCTCACCCTTTTCAGACAAATACTCAGCAAGTATTTCTTTAAACCCGTTGACATGAGCCGTGCCGATCAACAAATCGATTTGCGGATGTTTTTTTATAAGCTTCTCACCATCTTTTTGTGCCATACACCCAGCAACACAAACTATCTGCCCTGGATGATTAGCTTTGACCCCTTTCAATTCACCAATTTTCCCTAAAATACGCTTTTCCGCACTCTCACGCACACAACAGGTATTTACTACCACAACATCTGCATCATGAAAATCCTCAGCAGCTTTATAACCAAGCTCCTGCAGCTGCCCAGCATAATGCTCAGCGTCACTTTCGTTCATCTGGCAGCCATAATTTAAAATTGCATAAGTTTTTGCAGTCACTGAATACACCTCATATTAAAATTGAAACTGCATATGGGCAGCCTCTCAAAATTATCTATATTATATTATTATACCTTTTTCGGTTAGCAGTGGCAAATTTTAACAATTAAAATTTTAACCAAAAAAGCAGAGCATATGCTCTGCTTTACAACATTCTACTTCTATACCAGGCCACAGTTTCATCCAACGCTTCTTTAAAAGCATATTGCGGAGTCCAGTCCAATTCATTTTTTATTTTTTCACAATCCATAGGATATCTTAAATCATGCCCTGCTCTATCTTCTGTAAATTCAATTGTATTTTCATCTTTGGCTAAAATTTTCAGTACTAATTTTATAAAGGTCAGATTAGACATCTCAGTACCGGCCGCAACATTATAAATATGACCTGCTTTTCCATGTCTGATGATTTTATCAACAGCAACACAATGATCCAGCACATATAACCAGTCACGTTTATTTAGTCCCGGACCATAAACAGGTACCTTTTGACCATGCTCTGCTAAAGATATGATTTTAGGCAAAAGTTTTTCGGTATGTTGCCACTTGCCGTAATTATTACTACTGCGGCTGATAGTTACATATAAACCATATGTCCTGGCATACGCCAAGCACAATAAATCAGCTGCTGCCTTTGAGGCTGCATAAGGACTGGAAGGCTGTAATGGAGACGCTTCTGTAAACCCACGCCAGTCATAATCAAGCGGTTTATCCCCATATACTTCATCTGTCGATATCTGATGGAACCTTTCTACTGCAAATTTAACAGAGGCATCTAACAACACACCTGTACCTTCGACATTAGTTTTAATAAAAATAGACGGAGACTTGATAGAGGTATCGACATGGCTCTCTGCCGCAAAATTTATCACTGCGTCGAACTTATACTGCGCAAAACAACTTTCAACAAATTGCTCATCACAAATATCGCCCTGGATGAAAGTGAAATTATTTAATTTAACAACTTCTGCCAGAGCCGCCATATTAGCAGCATAGGTCAGCTTGTCCAAACATACAATTTCATCACTCGGATACTGCTGTAAATGCCAATTTATATAATTGCTGCCAATAAAACCGGCACCGCCGGTAATCAATAAACGCATAAGTACCTCTTTATTTTTTATATTTACTACCGCTCTATTATATAACAAAACACCGTATTATAAAAACCTATAAATTTATTTACTAAAATAGTCATCATATATAAAAAACATAAACTACTTTAAAAAATTATTTAGTTAAATGTATTTGTTTCGCATTTAAGAGATCATCTACATTATCTACTTCTGTCCAATGATAATCACAAACATCAAAATATTTTAGTTTAAAATTATGCATAAAAATCATCTGTACCAATGCATTTTCATACCATTGGTCATAATAACCTTTATTTACCATACTATTTACCTCATCTAATAATAATTTACTAGAACAACTATCTAATTTAGTTATTCCGGCATATTCAGCATAATATTCCTTTAAATCTTTACTCATTACTGTAACAGCATCATCATGTATCTGAACATTATAATCACCATCCGTTTTAATAGAACTGTCAACTAAAACAAATGCACCTTCAAATTTTCTAATAATAATTTCTTCACAAAGTCTCTTATCAAAAACAATATCCGCATTTAAAATCGTTACATCACCAGTTAAATACTGACGAGCAAACCATAACGAAGCAATACTGTTAGTTACTTTATAAAATGGATTATATATATACTTTACATTTTTTAAATGTTTAGTTTTCTCTCTTATTTTTTCTTCAAAAAAACCTGTTACAATAATGATCCTACCATTACAATCATTATTATTAATCATCGACACAGTTCTTTCTAATATTGTCATTATATCATCTAATTTATACAAACATTTAGGGCTTTCATTTGTTAATGGATGTAATCTTGTACCTACACCAGCTGCTAAAATTATATAGTTCATTCCATACTCCTTTCACCAAGCAATTAATCCAAATCTATAAAATTTATTTATTAATGGAAATTCTATTTTTATGCCAATATTGTCTAAACTTTTTATAACATTAACTCCTGTAGCTTCCAATGGTATTCTAGCCATTCCTGGGTTATTACATTTATCTTTTGCACAACCATTTTTACAAAGTTTACATGATCCCCCAATAAATGATATAGCCAAACTATCGTTATGTTCATATAAATATTTTTCTAATTTCAGTAACATTCTATGAACATCATTTGTTGATTGATTACGAATTAAATCAAATTCCTCTTTTTTAAAAACTCTCTCATATTTTAAGATTGCAATATTTTGGTATTCTTCTATAATCGCTTTGTAATCAAATTCTGGAATTCTCGGTGGACAGGTCCACTTAGTATTATATTTAGTACAATAAAAACAATTTAGCCTAACCCTTTTTTCAAAGATAAAACTTTCAGATCTTATTGACTCTAATGTAAGATATGGATTAACTTGTATTACTTTTTTCAATTCTTCTAATGCAGTCTTACTCATAACAATAACCTCCGTCAATTTCCAGTAAACTGCCATTAATATATGCATTCTGAGAAATATCCCAACACAATTGAGCGATCTCTTCAGGTAAAGCAAATCGCTTTAATGCAATTTTATTTTCGATACGAATTCGTTGTTCTAATGGTTTACTTTTTTGCCAAGGTGTATCAACAAATCCTGGAGCTATAGTATTTACAGTAATTTTGTATGGCGCTAAATGCTTAACCAACTGCCTACTAAGCATATGCACTCCTGCTTTTGATACAGCATACGGAATACTTATTGCATGAGGATAAATACCCATAACCGCACCTATAAAAAGAATACTACCACCCTTGATAATGCAATCAACTAAACTCTGTACTATAAAAAATGGCATCGTTAAATTCACATTAATTACATAATTCCACTCATCTATTGTCATATCACTAAAACTATTTCTATTAGTTACCCCTGCATTTAATATCAAATAATCTATTTTTCGATACTTACACCTGATAATGTTACACATAATTTTTACTTCTTCTATTTTTGAAAGATCAGCTTTTATAATTTCATATTTATCTTTGTAGTTCACATCCAATTCTCGTTGAAAAAGTTCTGCTGTTTCGTCATCACTAGAATAAGTAATTATTGCATAACAGCCTTGATGTAGATATTTTAGAACTATTGCCTTACCAATTCCTTTAGTTCCACCAGTCACTAACACTATATTCATCATTCACCATACTTCCCAAGTAAATATATACTCAAACTCGCTCTGAATTTTTATTTACATTCAACGCCAAAATGCCACAAATCCATGTTTAGGTTTTTGCTCTTCTTCAGTTGGTAAAATCATATATTTACCATACCACAAATTCAATAATTTTTTATAACCAGATGGAACGCTTACATTTAGGCATTCAAATATTTTCAACATCCTCTTCTCAAAATAAACTCTATTTAATGCAAATTTTCCTAACGGCCAATCTGCTAAAATTATCCCTAAATATTTTGAACTACAATTTTTTGAAGAGTAATATTGTGCTGAATGTATTATCATATTTTTAAAATATTTAAACCCCATAATTTTTGCAACTATAATGAGTGGTAAAAATATCAATTTTAGGCAAAACTTTATAATCGAAGAACTCCTCAATTTGGCTCTTGATAAAATTAATCCTTTTTTGTGAACCCAAATCCATCCAAACCATAATTTTCTTATCATGATATTCTCAGGAAATACATCTAATGGATGGATATCAATAAAAACACCTATTTCAAAATCAATTTCTGTAATTACGGTCCTATTATCATACACTCTAACTATTAAGCTTGAACTATGAGTATTATGCAAAGGATTATCAATTTTTATAAAATCATTAAGACCATTCTTTTCTGTCAACTCTATAAATCTTTGGTAATCATACCGAGGCATACATACATCAATGTCGTCATCCCAGGGAATGATTCCATTATGTCTTATTGTTCCCAACAAAGTACCATACACTACAAAATATTTGAGATCATTATCATCACAAAATTTGATAAATTCGTTTAGTACATTTACTTCTACCATTTGTAATTCTTGTAATGTAATTCTTGAATTCATGCTTTTTCCTCACTCATTAATAAATCACACCATTTATCTAACCAATTCGAATCTGTTCTTATGTACCCTTCACAAAATTCCTTTTTTATTTGTTGCGTAAAAGGATCATCCCACCATTTCTCCAAATCATCATAGACTAAATTTAAATGCTTCGCTGCGTCCTCAGGTGAATAAAATAAAATCTTAGCACATTCCAATTTATCTAATATTTCATAATTTGCTTTATAAAGTGTTTTTTCAATTATTTTTTTATCTAAAAAAATAATTGTTGGGATATTATTAATCAGTGCCTCAGCAATGCAAGTAGATATGTTATCACAAATAAAAATTTTTGTATCTATAAGGTCATGCACAAAACTATGAATATTGGCATTAGAAAATTTGACCCAAGGACATTTTACTCTTATTTTTTCCGAATATTGCCAATTTTTTTCTGCAGTATTTCTTAAACGTACAACTACATTATCACGTTTTTTTTGATCAATACTATTTAAAAATATTATATTATTGTATATATAATCAATAAATTTACTATATTGTATCGAAACTTTACAACGATTATAATCTGTCAGTCCATATAGAATATTCGAGCCTTTTCCTTTAATATTTTTATTTTTTTCTAAATCCCAAGCGCAAAATTTTTTTATTTTTGTATTATCGTTTTCGTACAAGTTACCCCAAGTATAGAATATATCAGATAGTATATATTCCGTCCTTCCAATATCTTGCTCAAATTCATAATTAAGCCCATGTTGTGCCCCTATAATTTTGACACCTTTTTCTCTCCAATATGCTGTATACATATTAAAATCATCACTTGTAAAAAAAGGAGATACTCCAAAAATTTGTCGTGGTCTATCCTTTATAAAACTAGAGACAAAATCAACCATATTATTATATCCTTCTAAATAGGATTTAGGTAAAGCATAAGGAATTAGTTCAGTTAAAATACTACAAAATCTGTCATCTTTATCAGTATTTTCTTTCAGATACATTATTAGTTTATTTCTATCTTTTGCAGAATATTTAGATATTAATTTATTATTTTTATCCATATAAGAAATTATTTTAAATTTAGATTTAAACAACAATTTCAATAAGTTTAGTCTTCTATGAAAAGAGTCCGGAAATGGAAGCCGCAAAATAATTCTATCATCACACCCGAGTAACTTCTCACTATTTTTCAAAATTATTAATGATAAATTACGTCCTACATATTCAAGTATCTTCTCAGGATGCTTTAATAAGCTTTTTATTTTACCTACATAAGACCTTTGATTGCATTGTACAAACGAATAAGAAAGTTCTTTCTTTACAAATGAAATATTTTGAAAATATTTCATTTGTAAAGAATATGTTATTTTATTAAAATTTTTATCACTACATAATTTATCAAACGAATCATTTATATTTTCTGCAGTTAAATATTCATTATCTTCATAATAATCACTAATGTATTGTTCATCATCAAGCACTATATTAATTCCTTTATATATGTATAACTCTCTTGAAATGAACTCATATAGCCACGGTGTTAATATAGTTTCCCAATATATTTTTTTATGTTTTTCATTATGTTTGTTATTAAGCCATTTACTCAACAACTCCAAAAACAGTTTATAATAGTAACCTATTTCACCATTATCTATATTTATTTTTTTTAATTCTTGCAGACTTTTATCTTTCAACATTTCTTCTATATCTTTATTACAAGAAAGAATTGATTCAATATTAAGGAAGATATGATTATTAATTTGTTTCTCAGTCGTATCAAAAATTAATTTTTTCACCACACACCTCCTAAAATATTTGGATTCTATTATTTAAATCCAGACTTAATTGCAACAATGACGTTTTGATTTGAATAATATGTACCATTAATAAACTTTAAAAGTGTTTTATTTATGGAACAACAAAAATTATTTTAAAATCATTCTTACATTCATTGATTTGACACTCTATCAAACTCTTGTAATGCAAGTTTCTCCTTACCGCCATTTGATTTTACCCAAAAATATCAAATTCATAAACATTCTTAAAGAAATTATCTGAAATATCTAACAATAATGGTAACAATGTAGCACCTTCACTACTTCCTGTTTCTCACAACGTCCCTCATCTCTACATTTATGCTAATAAAACCACCTATTTTTTACAAACTCAGTTTTACATTGTATGTTAAGTTGATGTTCTTTAATATATGATCCTGCCTGAAAAACATATGCTATCATTATGTCTTCTAAATTGAGTTTGCATTTTAACTATCAAATTCTTTTAAACAAACAATAATATTTATATTTTTATCATATATTTTTAGTTTATTTAATAATGCTAATTTCTCCATATAAACAACTCTTTTTGCTTATCTAAATCATATCCCATGTTAGCGCCGTCCCTCGTTTTACATTTTCTTTCACTTTTTTGCCCAGCAAAATATCATAATACTTTGGAGCTAAACCCAATCCTGGCCTTATACTGCGCATATTGCGTTCGCTAATAACATCCCCGGCCTGCATGTCTTCTACAATATATAGACTTCTTCTGAACTGGAGTGATTTCTGCTCCTGTTCATTAATACCATATTTAATACTTCCAAGTGCTGCATGAGCAGCTTTAGCTTCCATAACCAACTGTTTCATTTCTTGTGGTTCCAACGAAAAAGCTGCGTCTACACCACCATCAGCTCGTGAAATTGTAAAATGTTTTTCGATTACAGTCGCTCCTAATGCAATACTTGCAATGGCTGCGCCAATTCCTAACGTATGATCAGACACGCCAACTTTGCAATCAAACAATTCACGCATATGTGGTATAGTAAGCAAATTGCTTCCCTCTGGGGTAGCTGGATAGCTACTTGTACATTTTAATAATGTTAGATCCATGCAGCCGTTTTCTCTTGCAGTACTTACTAATTCACCCAATTCTGCCAAACTGGCCATACCGGTTGAGGCTATAATCGGTTTGCCTGTTTGTGCAACCTTTTTTATCAAAGGTAAATCCACATTTTCAAAAGACGCAATTTTGTAGAAAGGAACATCCAGTTCTTCCAAAAAATCAACCGATGAGAAATCAAAAGGCGTACTAAAGCCGATAATTCCTTTTTCTTTACATCTTTGAAATATCGCTTGATGCCATTCCCAAGGAGTATATGCTTTTTGATAAAGCGAATATAACGATTCACCCTTCCACAAACTTCTCTTATCTTCTATAAAAAACTCACCGTCATTTTTGTCAATAGTCATGGTATCTGCTGTATAGGTTTGGATTTTTAAAGCATCCACACCAGCCTCAGCTGCCAAATCAACTATTTCCAAAGCTCGATTTAATGACTGATTATGGTTGCCAGACATTTCTGCAATAATAAAAGGCTGCCTCATGTTAAACTGGTTCATTTCTTTAAATATCCTCTCTTTAAAACAAATCTTCATTTGATTATTTACCATACATTCTAAAGAATTTTAATATATGTTTTAAAAATATCTCTATTTGTATTTTGAAGAATATAACCAAGTCTCTCAAAAGCTACCTGCGAAGAAATATTATTTTCTTTTACTAAAGCTTTTAACATATACTTGTTTTTAAACCGCTCATATAGCTCGGTTTCTGCTAAATGTAAAATTTGCTTTCCATAACCCAAACCTCTATATTTTTCTGCAATACTATAATTGATAATTGCAGTATTATCCAACTCTAAATCTATTCGTATTTGACCAACTTCCTGTTCTTTACATATCAGAATAAAAAATAGTACCGAAGACTTTACTAAAGTAGTATTAAACCATTTCACATGCTCGTTCCACTCAACAGGGTCCATACAAAAAGAATTTTTACGAACAAGTTCATTATTCCGCCAATCAAATAACAGCTTCATATCCGTTTCTTTAACTCTCCGTAAATATATCTTTTCTTCCATAGCAAGCTCCTTCGATCAAACAATTTTGTGCAAGCCTTAATAGTTCTCCACCTTCCAGCTTATAAATCTCTTTACTTAAAAGAGTAGTTGTAACCTTACTCTTATCACCCAAAAATACAAGAATCCCTTTACTGGCACAATTGACAGTTAATTCTACCTGGTTTTCAGCAATCGCTATAACCAATGCCGGCAAACCTAAAAAACAACGTTCCCAAGTCACTGTACCACCTGCTCCAATTGCCAAGTCAGCTTGATTCATAAATTCTGCTATATTATCTATTTGGCAAAAATAATACATATTATTTTTTTTGCAAAAATTTTCTATAGCTTCTTTGTTCGGATTACTTTGTCCTACAATGACATTGACCCTAATATCCTGACGTTGAAGTAAAACTATAGCTTCCAGTGCCTTTATCGTTTCATTACTCAGATCGCTGCCGCCAAAAAAAACTAAAATATTCTTTATTTTTCCATCGCGAAGGCGCATTTTTTCTCTTGCTTTATAAAACTCTTCACGTAAAATAGCATACCGCGCCCCTAAAAGCAGCTTGCAATTTTGCGGTACCAGACCTTCATATCGCTTATCTTTATTAAGATATTCATTTTGATCTAATAAAATATCACAATCATGCTTCCTGTTTGCTAAATCATCAATAACCATGATTTTTTTTACGTGAAGGCGCAATATACTTTCCCATTTTATATCTATTGCATAGCTGTCGATAACCAATACATCCGGTGTTCCTATGGCTTTCATACTTGCAATAGTTTCTGCTGCATCCTGCTCCTGTGTAACTGTAAGCCATTTTGCATAACCAGATAATGCTGAAGACGATCCAGCTTGCGGCAATTCCAAAACAGAAATTTTTTTTTGCTTCACCAAATCTATTAAATTGCCACTTAAAGCACGCATAACAAAATATACATCGGCGTCATTCTCTTTTTTCAATCGTTCAGCCATGGTAAGACAACGCATTAAATGCCCGCTGCCAATCTGCAGCGATGAATCTACGCGAAAAACAACTTTCATATATATGTTACCTCTGTTGCGCCAATTGGTATTTTATTTCTGCAATTTGCCAATCTTCTATATTGTCGATATCCTGAACTTCTAGATCAGATAAGATATAGGGTTTTATTGATAATTCAGTCGTTTGTTTTTGCTTGTAAAATACTTCAGCATCAAAGAAATAGAATTGTCCGGCATCATGATAAAACGGCTCAAGATCCTGTGACCGTTTACGTTGATTTTCAGGCCATTTATACCGTAAGGCTCCAGCAGAATCAATGATAAATCCCCTTTGAGGTGGAAAAGAAAACTGCACTACGGGGATAACCTGATCTGTCTTACAATCCTTTAGCATATCATAAGCCTCTCTAAGCTTTTTAGCAGATACAAATGGTGCTGTCGGATAAATACAGCAAACGTAATCAAATCTTCTTTTCAGTTTTGTTTTATATGTTGCTATCACTTCATCTAATACATCTCTGGTAGTCGAAAAATCATCAGAGGTTTCATTGCTACGCAGAAACGGAACTTTAGCTCCATACTGGATAGCAATATCAGCAATCTCAGGATCATCTGTCGATACCATAACTTCAGTAAATATTTTGCTTGCGAATGCCGCCTCAATAGAATAAGCAATTATCGGCTTACCGCAAAACTCTTTGATATTCTTTTTTGGAATACGCTTGCTGCCGCCTCGTGCAGTTATAATAGCTATTGCTGACATTGACAAACCTCTTTTTTTATAACAAATCTTTCCTACGCCATTTGCCATTGGCATCTTTTACTAAAATATCCTTATTGGCAAATTTATCAACAGTTTCATCAAATTCTTGCACAGTTATACCAATCGTTCTACAAAAATCTTTTTTCGCAAGCGGATCGCAAATATAATCAGAATCTTTTATTAATTGCAGTGCCTGTTCTTTTGTCAATTTCCCTTCTCGTACAAATCTACATGCCATGTCTGATACGCGCTGGAATCCAAATTTAATAAATTTGGTCCAATGCTGTATCATATAACCTTTGCTATCTATTTGCGTAAAATCATCAATGCTGCCCTGTCTTTGCCAATCATCAAAATCAGATAACTGCTTGAACCCCATTTTTTCTGCCTGTTCAAGTGAATCAATATTTGAATATGGCCAAATGGATCCCATAAATATTACTTTTGTTTTCTCATTACTTGCAGGATGAAAAATCTCACACTCCTCACTTTCACCATACTCAAAAGCAGGATTTTCTCCCATAAATACCAGTGGTATATTAAATGCTACAGCAATTTCTAAAGGCTTTGAATATAACTGTGATTCTATCCATTTCAACGGATGTAATTCCTCAAAAAAGCTCTTTTTCGTTTCTTCAACAAAGGTTTGAGGCGCACACCTAAAGTTTATTAAGTCTAGATTATATTTTTTAGCCAGATTATCCAAATTATGTAACCCTGCCAATGACGGTGTAAATTCATCGCAAACATGTACCAACAATGCTTTTTTTACACCATGACACTCAAACAATCTTTTTACAATGGCACATGAATCTTTCCCGCCAGATACACCAACTACACAATCCCACTCTACATTTCTATTTCTAGTTTTTTCTATATATGCTGTTAACCACTTTTGCCTCTCTTTCCAATCAATACTATTTTTCCTGTCTTTATTTAAACAAGATAAACATATACCATTTTCAGATTTCATATTAGGCCTGGTATCAAGAATAAAACCACACGCTTTACAAACCTTTATCTCCATGATAATTACCTCCATAATAATTAAACTATTCGCCTAACACCTCAACTAAACTTTTTACGATGTGATCCTGCTGCTCATCAGTCAATGCATAATATAACGGCAATGTAAATGCTTCTTCATAATATTTTTCACTGTTGGGAAAGTCCCCACCTTTAAAGCCCAAATTTTCATAATACGGCTGCGTATGCACAGGAATATAATGTAAATTTAAACATATCCCCTTCTCTTTCATCTCGGCAAAAATTTGGTTCTTAGTTTTACTTATTTTAGAAAAATCCACCCGGACAACGTATAAATGCCAGGAAGATTTAGTATCTTCATTTTGATCTGGCAACTGAATACCATTGATGTTTTTTAATAATTCATTATATCGTTTGACTAAATAACGTCTTTTACTGACAAATTCATCAACTTTCTGCATCTGGCTATATCCCAAGGCAGCCTGCATATCAGTCATACGATAGTTAAATCCTAAATCTATCTGTTGATAATACCAGGGACCGTCAGCAATCCCAGTCATAAGTTTTGGATCGCGTGTTATGCCATGACTGCGATACAATACTAACTTTTCATACAAATCTTTATCATTAGTCAAAACCATGCCGCCTTCACCAGTAGTTACTATTTTTACCGGATGGAAGCTGAATACTGTCATGTCGGAATACTTGCAGCAGCCAACCTTAGTTTCTTTATAATCAGCTCCTATGGCATGTGAAGCATCTTCAATTACTTTAAACCCATATTTCTGTGACAATTTATAGATTTTGTCCATCTCACACGATTGACCAGCCAAATGTACCGGCACTACTACTCTCGGCTTTATCTCTGCCGCTTGTAGTTTTTTCTCCAGCTCGGCAATACTCATGTTATATGTAGATGGATCTATATCTACAAAATCTACATCAGCACCACAATATCTTCCACAATTAGCAGATGCAGTAAAAGTTATTGGGGATGTCCAAAGGATATCATCTTTGCCCAACCCAGCTGAAAGACAGGAAATATGTAAAGCAGCCGTAGCGCTGGTAACCGCTACAGCATATTTAGCACCACAATACTCCGCTACACATTTTTCAAATTTTTCAATAGCAGGTCCCTGTGTCAAAAAATCAGACTTTAAAACCTCCACTACTGCATCTATATCATTTTCGTCAATGCTCTGCTTTCCATAAAAAATCACTATTTATTCATCTCCTTCAACTCTTCTACGGTTAAGAAATGAGGATTATTACCAGAGCTGTAGTCAAACCCATCAGCTACATAATAGCCTGTTTCACCTAAAGCATTTGTTGTATAATCAACAGCCGTAGTAAAGGTAATACTTGGTTTGATAACAAAATGGTCATCAAATTCAATAGTATCGTAGTACAAATCAGAGGGACACATGACCTCATGCAATTTTTCACCAGGACGAATACCAATAACTTTGATTGGCAAATTCGGAGCAATCGATTTAGCCAAATCAACTACACGCATAGAAGGGATTTTAGGTACAAAAATTTCTCCGCCCTGCATCCGTTCAAAATTCTTGAGCACAAATTCTATCCCATCCTCCAATTTCAACCAGTATCTGGTCATACGCTCATCTGTTATTGGCAGAAATTCTGCACCTTCTTCAACAAGCTTTTTGAAAAAAGGTACTACAGAACCACGAGAACCTACAACATTGCCATATCTTACAACAGCAAATCTTGTTTCTCTGTCACCAACTAAATTGTTAGCAGCTACAAAAAGTTTATCCGAAGCCAGTTTAGTCGCTCCATATAAATTAATTGGATTCGCAGCCTTGTCTGTTGAAAGCGCGATCACTCTTTTTACATTACAATAAATCGCTGCATTAATAACATTTTGTGCGCCATGCACATTCGTTTTAATACACTCCATTGGATTATATTCTGCTGCCGGAACCTGTTTAAGAGCAGCTGCATGAACTACATAATCGACCCCATTCATAGCCTGCTTTAATCTATATTCATCACGAACATCACCAATAAAGTAGCGCATACAGGGTGAATTGAATACTTGCTGCATTTCAAATTGTTTAAGCTCATCTCGAGAATAAACAATTATCTTTTTAGGCTGATATTTTTCTAAAAGAATCTTTATAAACTTCTTACCAAAAGAACCCGTCCCACCAGTAATTAAAATTGATTTGTCATTGAACATTGATTTCATCCCTTATCTTAATTTATTATTTCTGCTTTACCATTTTCAAATTTAACCTTAAAATCACACTGTTCCAATGTCGTTAATCTGTGGGCAACAGCTATAATTGTTATTTGCCCTTTAAGTTTTAAAATGGTATCAGTAATACTTTTTTCTGTTTCGTTATCTAAGGCTGATGTTGCTTCATCAAGCACAAGGACTTGTGGCTGATAATACAACGCCCTTGCAATGCCAATCCGCTGCCGCTGTCCGCCGCTAAGCTTCACACCTCGTTCGCCTACGGTTGTATCAATACCTGCTGGCAGTTCCTGTACAAAATCATAAAGTTCTGCCATATGCAGTACTTTATTGATCAAAGCATCATCTATTTCTTTTTCATCTATCCCCAAGGCAATATTTTCTCGGATGGTACCGTCTATTAAATAAATGTTTTGGGGAACATATGCTAAATTGGCCTGCCATGTGCGTATATCGTCATAAATATTCTTCCCGTCCACACTGATTCTTCCACTGCTTGGTGGTAATAGACCCAACAAAATATCAACAAAGGTCGTTTTGCCAGCTCCGGAAGGTCCAACTATACCAACAAACTTTCCTTTTGGGATACTAAAACTTATATTCCTTAAAACCTGCTTTTCTATTTCTGGATAAGTAAAACCTAGTTCTTCTACAGAAATCACATTTTCAAACTTCATTTTTTGCTTATTATTCTGTAAAACAATCTTTGTATTGTGTTCGATTTTACTTTTTATAATCAGCAAATCATCATATAATTCGTTGAATAACGGCATTTGAAATCTGATGTTATTAGATAAATTCACTATCCTGTTAGCACTAGGCATTAACCTGAAGGCCGCTAATGCCAACACACCCAATAAGGGAACTATTTCTGCCGGCTGGCTACCTAATAACAGCTTTGTTATTATCAAGAGCAGCAAACCGCAGACAATAATTGTCTCAATAAGCATCCTGGGCAACTGATTCATAAACAGAAACTTACCATTGGCTTTACCATATTCAAAATATGCTTTTTGAAAAACGTCCAGAAAAAATTCTTCTTTACACGATACTTTTGTTTCCTTAATGGCACCTAAGCTTTGATTTATACATTTTATATATAAAGCAGAATATTCATTTTGAATTCTGCCCTGTTCAGTAATTTTTTTACGAAATCCTTTAATAATAAAATATAAAAGACTTCCGATAAAGCCAGCTACTATAATTGCAGTAAAAGCGTCTATCACAACCAACAGTAACCATATAGTTACAGCTGTTATTACTTCAGTCAATAACGTAAAAGTTGACACCATTATATTGGAAAAAACAACAACACCGCCAGCATTAACGTTTCTTAATAACGTAGCTGTGTTATGATTAAGATGATAAAGATATGGCTTATGCAAATATTCTGCTAACAATCCTTCTGAATAATAAATTTGGTTTTGAATAGCAAAGTCAATCTGCATTTTATTTTGCCATACTAAATAAATATTTTTTATAACATATAGTATTAAAAGCAAAAATGTAGCTGCCATAATAAATTCTATATGTGTTGTTATACCAAAAATTTCCGCATATTGAGCGACATTTGGATATACTGTTAAAAAATCTTGATTTCCCATAATGGAGATCAATGGTAAAATTGCTCCTATACCTATTGCCTCTAAAATAGCACCTATAATCATTGCCAATACTATAAATACGCATTTTCTTAGTTGTGACGGTGTAAATATTGTAAAAATCTTAAATAAAGATTTCATTAAGTTTTTCTCCCCATTAAGCTACGCTAAAAGCATTCTTTAGAATATAGTCGCAACATGGTATCATATATTCTTAAATTTACCGAAAGTAACAAGGCTGCCAGTTTTTTCTTAATATTTATATCCTCATCCAACAAAAACAAATATAAATATTTACGCAAATTTTTCTGTTCTTTCTGCTTAATTTCATAATCATCACATATTTTCCTTAGAAATGTAAGATAAGAAAGAGCTCTATATGCCCTTCCAATTTTTACTGCTGTAAGCAAATCAGGGTATGCCTCTAAAATCATTTGTTCTCTTTTAGCAATTGTTATATTATTTTCTGAAATTATTTCAACATTTACATTATGCGTAATACTATTAGAGTTTTGTCGATAAAAGTATAAGTTATTGTCGATAAAGACCATCCTATTAATTTTTAGAAACACACTCGTTAAAATTTCATAATCTTCTAACATTACCTTTTGAGATGAGAATCTTAATCCATTATACAAACTCTTTTTTATCACCTTATTCCATAAAAAACTTGGCATTTTTACTTCTTTGGCGAGATGCTTTAATATATCTTTAGATGTTAATATATCCATTTTTTTAAATAACTCTATTGTTTTTAGTTTACTGGAAGGACTTCCAAAGCAAGTATAATTAAAACTATATGCATCATCACCACTGCATGAAATTTTTTCCCAAAGAGTGTATAGTAAATCCATATCTACAAAATCATCAGAATCCACCCATACAATATATTCACCGTTTGACATTTCCAGCAATTTATTACGTGTATCAGAAATTCCTTTGTTACTTTGAGATATAACAGTAAATCTTGCATCATTTTCGATAATGTCATTTATTAAATCCAGACTATTATCCGTAGAACCATCGTTAACAATGATGCATTCAAAATTTTTATAGCTTTGATTTTTTATCGATTTAATACATTGCTCTATATAAAGAGCAGAATTATAAACAGGAATCAAAATACTAAACAACATATCTCTTCACCGACCAAACACCCATCTCTTAAAATACAGTATCTTTTTCACATGAGCTACACCTATTAAATTTATTAATATTTTCCTTATCATTATTTTTCTACTCTCACATTTGTTAAGCCACGATCCATTAAAATGATGTATCGTATAAGTGTTTTCTGTCTTGCTCACTTTCCCTGAAAAAAAATCTTTCGCACAAAAATACTCAAATGGGAAGATAGCATAATTTTCTCCAAATATTTGAAATGTATTATTTAGTTCAACATTATATTTGTCCTTTATCATCTTGGTAATTGTTATGACATTAGTAGTAGTATCATAACTGCCATCTGCGTCCTTAAAGTGTTTTTCATTATAGTAGGATAATAAATATCCCAATAATTCATTATCCCGACAGGAAGCCATGATTCCTGTCGGGATCTGACTCTCCGACTCAAATCCCGACCAAAAAGCATAACCTGCTAAGTGATCTAATGGTTTGCATACTTCAACGTCAGTATCCATATAAATACCACCATAGTCATATAAAATCTTTAATCTAGCATAATCACTGACAAAAGCCCACTTTCTGGCTTCGTATGCTTCACTGCAATATTTATTCTGATTGACATCAAAATTATTTTCATTCCACTCTTTTATTTCATAATCGGGACAATATTTCTTCCAAGTTTCAATATATTTTTTTACTACATCAGGTAATGGACTACCGCCAAACCAGCAATAATGGATCTTTTTAGGTATCATTGTTTTTCTCCAGATTCAGCTTTTTCAAATTTTTTTCGTTAACTTATTATCAAAAATACCGCTCAATATGTTTTTTAATGCACCAAAAATACTAATATCTTTTTTATATTGATTATGCTTAGAAATTGCATAATACAATCCATATGTACAGCTTAACCCAAAACCCAATATATATCTGGTTGACATACCTTGTTTATAAAAGAAATCCGCATCAAATCCAGTAAACCATGTTGATTCATTTTCTGTCATTACTGCAATCTTTTCGGGCACATGGTATATTTTTAAACCTTTATCATAACAATCCAGTAAAAATTTATTTTCTTCTCCGGCTCCATTTCCTGTACCTGCGCCAAGTTTTACATCGAATATAAGTTTATTATCAATTATTGATGCCCTTTTAAAGGTTATTTGACAAGAACATACCCTCAACATTTCCAACCTTTTTGGTAGATAAATTTTAGGCTTTAATTTTGTAGGTTTATTATGTAAATCAAAAATAATAATATCTGCATCTGGTAAATCCTCATATGCTTTTAATATCTTATGTTCACAATCATCATCAAATTTTTCATCATTATCTGCGATTAAACATATGTCCGCACAAGAATTATGAATTGCCATATTTCTGCTTTTAGACAATCCTCGCTCTGTACTATTTATCCATTTTACATATTTATTATTGTTGATATTGATTTGATTCATAGAATTTTCACTGCATTGATTTATGATTACTGTATTCGTTTTAATATTCGATCCTAAAATTATTGAATAATCTTCCTCGTTCATACAGCTTAATAAAATTTCTACTGAACGCATGGCTTTCTTTAACTCCATTTCTTAAGTCCACTTTTAATGTAAAAAAACATGTAATAAATAGATTGTACAATAGATAATCTTTGCGATGTTCTATAGACATTCCATGTCCAATACGCACTTTTAAACTTATTGCTACTTACCGATTTTTTACCAACTCTGTAATATGCCAAACATTCACTTATACCATAACCGACAATGCCATATTTTTTTAAAACATTTAACCAACAAATAAAGTCTTCATGTTTATCATTAGGCATATAAATTTCTTCAACTACATTTCTATCTATACAGGTGCTTAAGCAGCTTCCAGTACTATTTCCTTGTAATAATTTTTCATAATTCACTTGTATAGGTACGTTGATAATCTTTCCCAACGAATTATCTGAAACTATAAATATTCTATATGAATGATACGTAAAACTATAACCATTCTTTTTCATAAAATTTATTTGTTTTTCTAATTTTTCCTGTAACCATATATCATCACTATCTAAAAAAGCTAAATACCTACCTACTGCATTTTTTATTGCTGTATTCCTTGCATTGGCAACACCTTGATTTTTAGTTAAAGAACAAAGTCTAATACGCTGATCCTGTTCTTGATACTTTTTTATGATCTGTTCTGTCTTATCGGTTGAACAATCATTAACAATAATCAGTTCCCAATTTGTGTATGTCTGCTTTAATACGCTTTGGATAGCTTCTTCTATATATTTTTCTGCGTTATAGGCAGGCATTATTATGGAAACTAAATCATCAATCATTTTCCCTTAACTCCTTCGGTACTGCTTTTTGTCAGCAGAACTTTGAATGTCTGCAGCATGA